>ERZ827108.1-NODE-1-length-860084-cov-40.136399_pt1 | contig 860084 bp, 825 predicted proteins | sample MGYA00519921_ERZ827108 | MGnify/ENA primary metagenome ERZ827108 (study PRJEB31778, sample SAMEA3449258) | human gut metagenome | biome: human gut; feature: human-associated habitat; material: faeces | place: United Kingdom | collected 2010/2012 ... | reverse complement strand
CGTCAGCTCGTGTCGTGAGATGTTGGGTTAAGTCCCGCAACGAGCGCAACCCCTGCCATTAGTTGCTACGCAAGAGCACTCTAATGGGACCGCTACCGACAAGGTGGAGGAAGGTGGGGACGACGTCAAATCATCATGCCCCTTATGTGCTGGGCTACACACGTAATACAATGGCCATCAACAAAGAGAAGCAATACCGCGAGGTGGAGCAAAACTATAAAAATGGTCTCAGTTCGGACTGCAGGCTGCAACCCGCCTGCACGAAGTTGGAATTGCTAGTAATCGTGGATCAGCATGCCACGGTGAATACGTTCCCGGGTCTTGTACACACCGCCCGTCACACCATGGGAGTTGGTAACACCCGAAGTCAGTAGTCTAACCGCAAGGAGGACGCTGCCGAAGGTGGGATTGACGACTGGGGTGAAGTCGTAACAAGGTAGCCGTATCAGAAGGTGCGGCTGGATCACCTCCTTTCTATGGAGACACGAACAGTTTGAAAGATAACAGTTCTAATCCAAAGGTCAGATCGAGTTTGACTTGTCGTTGTTTAATTTTGAAGGCCCTAAAGAAAAGGGTTTTCAGCCCAGAGATATGGGGGTATAGCTCAGCTGGGAGAGCACCTGCTTTGCAAGCAGGGGGTCAGCGGTTCGATCCCGCTTATCTCCACCAACGGTTCAAAAGGAACTGTAAACTTCTGAATGAACCACGATTTGGGCTCATAGCTCAGGTGGTTAGAGCGCACGCCTGATAAGCGTGAGGTCGGAGGTTCGAGTCCTCTTGAGCCCACCAAATTTGTTAAATTTAAGGTTTAGCAAATTAAAAACTTAACAAAGATTAAGTTAATGTACCTTGAAAACTGAATACAGGTAATGTGAAATGGAAACAACGAGATAATGTAACAAATATTCAAAACTTTTAACAATTGTTAAATGGGTAAATATACTACAATAAAGTCGAGTTGAGAAATTAACAAACAAATGGACACATAATTCTGAAAAGGTCAAGCTAATAAGGGCGCAAGGGGGATGCCTTGGCATTGGTAGCCGATGAAGGACGTAGCGATCTACGATAAGCCACGGGAAGTCGAAAGCAGGCAATGATCCGTGGATTTCCGAATGGGGAAACCCGGCAGAGCAATACTCTGTCAACTCCTTGTGAATAAAATAGCATTGAGTAGGGAACCTCCTGAACTGAAACATCTAAGTAGGGAGAGGAAAAGAAATCAACCGAGATTCCGCTAGTAGTGGCGAGCGAACGCGGAAGAGGCCAAACCAAGAGTAGTAATACTTTTGGGGTTCGGACTGAGCACGGTATTGACAAAGGTTAGTGGAATGAAATGGGAAGTTCAACCATAGAGCGTGAGAGTCGCGTATACGAAAACTTGAGTCAGCCATCAGTATCCAGAGTACCGCCGGACACGTGAAACCCGGTGGGAATACGGGGGGACCACCCTCCAAGCCTAAATACTCACCAATGACCGATAGTGTATAGTACTGTGAAGGAAAGGTGAAAAGAACCCCTGGCGGGGAGTGAAAAAGAACCTGAAACCTTGTGCCTACAAGCACATAGAGCACATCAACGTGTGATATGGTACCTTTTGTAGAATGGTCCGGCGAGTGAATGTCACTAGCGAGGTTAAGGACTTAAGGTCTGCAGCCGAAGCGAAAGCGAGTCTTAATAGGGCGATAATAGTTAGTGGTATTCGACCCGAAACCGAGTGACCTAGCCATGAGCAGGCTGAAGTGGAGGTAAAACTCCATGGAGGGCCGAACCCACTCCCGTTGAAATGGTAGGGGATGACTTGTGGCTAGCGGAGAAATTCCAATCGAACTCGGAGATAGCTGGTTCTCTCCGAAATAGCTTTAGGGCTAGCCTCAAATAACATTACCGCAGGTAAAGCACTGAATGGGCTAGGGGGCGAAAGCTTACTGAACCCTATCAAACTAAGAATGGCGGATAATGAATATTTGGGAGTCACACTACGTGAGATAAGTTTCGTGGTGGAAAGGGAAACAGCCCAGACCCACAGCTAAGGTCCCAAAGTACAGTTAAGTGGAAAAGGATGTGAAGTTGCGCAGACAACCAGGATGTTGGCTCAGAAGCAGCCACTCATTCAAAGAGTGCGTAATAGCTCACTGGTCGAGTGATTTTGCGCCGAAAATTTAACGGGGCTAAACTGTACACCGAAGCTTGGGAATATACCTCTGGTATGTTGGTAGGAGAGCGTCGTATGCGGGGTGAAGTCGTAGCGAAAGCGGCGGTGGACTGCATAGGAGTGAGAATGCCGGAATGAGTAGCGAGAATTATGTGAGAATCATAATGGCCGAAAGACTAAGGTTTTAGAAGGAAGGTTCGTCCGCTTCTAGTTAGCCGGGAGCTAAGGCGAGGCCGAAAGGCGTAGTCGATGCACATACGGTTGAGATTCCGTAGCCACCTTAAATTTAAACTAAGGGACACATTGAAAGGGAATAACCCAGGCGTTGGTTGACCTGGGCGTAAGGGAACGAAAATAAGTAGTGAAGTATTCTTGGACAGTGGCGAGAAAAGTTTAGTGTATATTATTAGGGTGCCCGTACTGCAAACCGACACAGGTAGTCAGGAAGAGAATTCTAAGGCCATCGGGAGAAGCGTTGTTAAGGAACTCGGCAAATTGACCCCGTAACTTCGGAATAAGGGGTGCTCACGCGAGTGAGCCGCAGTGAATAGGTCCAGGCAACTGTTTATCAAAAACACAGCTCTCTGCTAAATCGTAAGATGACGTATAGGGGGTGACACCTGCCCGGTGCTGGAAGGTTAAGAGGAGGAGTGCAAGCCCCGAATCGAAGCCCCAGTAAACGGCGGCCGTAACTATAACGGTCCTAAGGTAGCGAAATTCCTTGTCGGGTAAGTTCCGACCCGCACGAATGGTGTAATGATCTGGACACTGTCTCAACAACGCACCCGGCGAAATTGTAGTACCGGTGAAGATGCCGGTTACCCGCGGCAAGACGGAAAGACCCCATGGAGCTTTACTGTAACTTAATATTGGGTCTCGGTACTTTATGTACAGGATAGGCGGGAGACTTGGAAACTAGCACGCCAGTGTTAGCGGAGTCATCCTTGGGATACCGCTCTTAAGGTATTGAGATTCTAACCTGCAGCCTTGAATCAGGTTGGGGGACATTGTTAGGTGGGCAGTTTGACTGGGGCGGTCGCCTCCAAAAGAGTAACGGAGGCGTTCAAAGGTTGGCTCAGCATGGACGGAAACCATGCTTTAGAGTATAAACGCATAAGCCAGCCTAACTGCGAGACTGACGGGTCGAGCAGTAACGAAAGTTGGAGTTAGTGATCCGGCGGTATGTGAGTGGAAATGCCGTCGCTCAACGGATAAAAGCTACCCTGGGGATAACAGGCTGATCTCCCCCAAGAGTCCACATCGACGGGGAGGTTTGGCACCTCGATGTCGGCTCATCACATCCTGGGGCTGTATTCGGTCCCAAGGGTTCGGCTGTTCGCCGATTAAAGTGGTACGCGAGCTGGGTTCAGAACGTCGTGAGACAGTTCGGTCCCTATCTGTCGTGGGCGTAGGATATTTGAGGAGCGCTGTTCCTAGTACGAGAGGACCGGAATGGACGCACCGCTGGTGTATCGGTTGTCATGCCAATGGCACGGCCGAGCAGCTATGTGCGGATCGGATAAACGCTGAAAGCATCTAAGCGTGAAGCCGTCTCCAAGATAAGATATCCCACTGTTTACAGTTAAGACCCCTTGTAGACTACGAGGTTGATAGGTTGGATGTGTAAGTACAGCGATGTATTTAGCTAGCCAATACTAATAGGTCGAGGGCTTGACCTTGATAAGTAAGTATTATGTGTCAAGTATGTTAATTCTTCCATAAATCAATATCTGTATTTAGTTTTCAGGGTATATATTTAATATCCTACGAGCTATGCACCATTAGCTCAGTTGGTAGAGCACCTGACTCTTAATCAGGGTGTCCACGGTTCGAGCCCGTGATGGTGTACCATCAATGGCCCGTTGGTCAAGCGGTTAAGACATCGCCCTCTCACGGCGAAAACAGGAGTTCGATTCTCCTACGGGTCACCACATTGACCTATAGGTTCATTTTTTAAAAATCAGTAGTGCTTTTACATTACTGCATAGTCGGTGTTGATTACTTTGAGGGTCCACCCGTTCCCATCCCGAACACGGTAGTTAAGCTCAAACGTGCCGAAAATACTCGGAGGGCAGCCTCCCGGAAAAATAGGTAATGCCGACACTTTTAAACCACTTACTTTGTGTAGGTGGTTTTCTTTTTATAATTTTTTTATTTCCGGTCGGACCGCAGGGTGGTACCCAAAATATCATTCGCATATAAATACGCTCTTATATTTTGACCACTACTAAGTTCTTTTTGCTCCTTTTATCTGCCACCGACAGCAGTCGCAAACGAACCTCGGAAAAATAGGTAATGCCGACACTTTTAAACCACTTACTTTGTGTAGGTGGTTTTCTTTTTATAATTTTTTTATTTCCGGTCGGACCGCAGGGTGGTACCCAAAATATCATTCGCATATAAATACGCTCTTATATTTTGACCACTACTAAGTTCTTTTTGCTCCTTTTATCTGCCACTGGCAGCAGTCGCAAACGAACCTCGGAAAAATAGGTAATGCCGACACTTATAAACCACTTACTTTATGTAGGTGGTTTTTATTTTTTGGTTGATATTGATTTAATAATATGATACTATTAAATTGTTGGAGGCGAAATTCTATGAAAAAAATTACTGCAATCATATTATCAATATTTATTTTATTAGGTATTTATTATCCTTGTAATATTTTTGCTGCATCAATACCAACAACGACAATTACATCAGTAAAGGCACAAAGCAAAGCATTTACTGTTAAATGGAAGAAAAAATCAGGTATTACAGGATACCAAATTCAGTATTCTACTAACAGTAAATTTAAAAAGGGAAACAAATCAATAAAAATAAAAAATGCTAAAACAATATCAAAAAAGATAACTAAACTAAAAGCAGCCAAAAAATACTATGTTCGGATAAGAACATATAAAGGAAAAAAATATTCAAAATGGTCTAAAGTAAAGAGTATAAAAACTCCGAAAGAGTCAAAATGTACCAAAGATAATATCCAAAAAGAAACCCATTGCACAAACAATAACAATCATAGTATAAAATGTGGCAATATGGGAAGATGGTTTAACAGTAGAGATGAAGTGGACAATTACTGGGTACAAGTAGATAATAATTATGCAAAACAATATCTGGACGGAACAATTACATTTAAAGAATATGGAGAAAAATCTCCTTGTGGTTATGAATGTTGGTCTTGTAGTTATTGTGGCAAATGGACAGGTAATTTTAAATATAATTAAAATTATGACATTAAATGAAGAAATATACAAAACTGTTATGAAAATACCGTATGGCAAGGTTGCAACTTACGGGCAAATTGCAACGATTTGCGGTAATCCTTATTATGCAAGGGCAGTCGGTAATGCGCTGCATAAAAATCCAAACCCTCAAAAAATACCTTGCTATCGTGTTGTAAACAGTAAAGGCAAGCTGACAGAAAATTTCGCCTTTGGAGGTTTGAAGGTGCAGTCGGATTTGCTTATAAGCGAGGGTATCGAAGTAATTGACGGCAGAGTTAATTTAGAAAAATATCAATGGCGTGGCTAAAATATTAGATTATAATTTTAAATCGTTGATTATAATATTATTTTTATCGCTACATTGTGATACATTATAAATAAACAGAAATGACGATTACTATTACACAAAAATTAAAATGGCTAATGAAATTTTAAACGCAGAAAGCGTTGTAAGGAAATTAAGGAGCAATTCTTAAAACAATATGGATATTTTAACTTTTTTAAATGAAAACATTACAACTAAAACTCCGCTTAGTGAAATTTTAGATGTATTTTGCAAAATGTGTGAAGTTGAATTGCCCAAATCACAATTACTTTTTGAAACAGGCGTGTTTTCATTCACTTGTGATGAGCAATATTATTTTTCGCTTGTAAGGCAGTATGAGGCGGAGAATGATGGACACAACCAAATTCATATTGATGTTATTTACCCGCCTACAAATCGAATCAGTGACCTTTCACGCGCTGATTGGATAGAAAATGTTGATGAATTTAAGCAAACGGTGCTTTCATCAAGTGAATATTCAATTTTAAAGGATGAACCTATTTATAAAATTGATATTTATGATGAAGGCACGGAGTAGGGTATATTATGGTTAAATTTTACAGCTATATTGAGGATGAAAAATTAAAATTTGCGGTTATTTTTGCTAAAAACGACGGCAAATTTGTGCTTTGCAAGCATAAAATGAGAGATACTCTTGAATTCCCCGGCGGACACAGAGAGCCGAATGAATTTATTGTTGATACTGCCAAAAGGGAGCTAAAGGAAGAAACGGGTGCAAAGGATTTTACGCTTGAACCTGTTTGCATTTACGGTGTTGAAGAGGGTGATGGTGAAGAAACCTACGGTATGCTTTGTGTTGCGGATATAACATCGTTTGAACCGTTTGACAGCGAGATTGAAAAGATTGTTATAACAGATACGCTCACGCAAAATTGGACTTATCCTACCATTCAGCCATACCTTTTTAAAGAACTCAAAAGAAGAAATTTGCTTTGATTAGATTTTAGAAGATTAGAAATCGTTACATAAAAAAGGCGTCATCATTGGAAAAATCCTTTGATGACGCCTTTTATTATTCCTTTTTATCAAGTAAGCTGATTGCTTCTTTTGACATAGGAATAAGAATTATTAAGTTTATAATTGTCATTAAGCCTATTCCTACATCGCCTAAATCCCATACAATTGTATATGCTTGAAGCCCACCGATAAACAGCATAATAAGAGCGATAATTTTATAAAGTGTTTGACTCCACCAATTGTTACCGCACAGATATGCCACATTTGATCTTGCATAAAACAGAATTCCGATAAAAGTAGAAAAACTGAAAAGAAACAGAATTACGGCAACAAATATTGTACCGAAACTGCCAAGGTGATAATTCATAGCACTTTGAAGCAAATCCATACCTTGCTTACCTTTTGTGACGCTTTCCGGAGCCAGCAGCATAATCATAGCTGTGCAGGTGCAAATAACAATAGTGTCTATCAAAACACCGAGGGATTGAACCATTCCTACTGTTTCTGGCCTTTTGCCATCGGCAGCGGCAGCAGCACAAGGCGCAGAGCCTGAACCTGCTTCGTTTGAAAATAAGCCTCTTTTAATTCCGTTCATTAAAACAGCACCGAATCCGCCGCCGGCAACTTGCTTTATACCAAACGCTTCTTCAAATATTCTTTCAAATACACCGGGCATCAAGCTGATATTTTTGATTATTATAAATATTGTGACAACAAAATATATAACCGCCATTATAGGAACAATAACATCAAGCACTTTAACCGTTGCATCTTTTCTTAAAACAATTAAGCTTGATATTATTACAAGAATTACCGTTGTATAAATCGGCGGTATTGAAAATGCATTTTTAAAAGCGGATGTTACGGAATTGCTGATAACTTGGCTTATGCCGCACCAGCAAATAAGCCCAAACATTGCAAAGAGAATAGCAATAAATGATTTCTTAATTTTCTTCTTTCTCTTTTTTTCAACATAATCGTGAATGTAATAAGCAGGTCCGCCGTGGTATCCGCCGTAAAGCGGGTCTTTCTTTTTATGAAGCTGAGCAAGCGTGCCTTCTGCATATGCTGTTGACGCACCTAAAAATGCTGATACCCACATCCAAAACACAGCGCCTGCACCACCGACGGATATGGCGGCTACTACACCTACTAAATTTCCCATACCTACTCTTGTGGCGGTGGAAACTATCAGCGTTTGAAAAGTTGATAAGCTTTTTTTATCATCATTTTTTTCGCCAAGCGCCCTAATCATTGTGGGCAGCTTTCTTATCGGCATAAATTTAGTTCTTATCGTAAAAAATATTCCTGTCGGAATAAGCAAAATGACAAGTAAAGGTATGCCTATGCTTGTCCCTTTGAAATTAAGCGTTATTAAATCTCCCCAAAGAAAATTATAAATACTTACAATTATATTTGACATAAATTCCCCTTAAATAAAAATCACCGATTAGGTTTACCAACCGGTGATTAAAATCAGATTATTGTTTTTTTAAAGCTCTTTCAAGCCATACTGCACCTAAATCAAGCGCATTGAAAAGGCCTTGCTTTTCACTCTTCTTAATAATCTTTTCCTTTGGTGATGTAACTGAAGGGTCGGTATCAATAAGCTGTATTGCAACTTTGCCTGATACTTTTAATCCTTTAATATCTTCATCGCTGAGAATATTAAGGCAAACTACATATGCCTCACTCATACTTCCGTAATAGATAGTTTTGCCACATCTTACCAAAGGCTTACCTTTGTATTCTAGGATTTTTTCCTTTTTGCTTTCTGCCAAAGATAACCCTCCTTTAATTTTAATCGAGATAGGACTTTACCATTGCAGCCAAAAGCTCATCACGGTCAAGTCGCCTTATCAAACTTCTTGCATTGTTGTGAGTGGTTATATATGTTGGGTCTTCGGTCAAAATATAACCTACTATTTGGTTAATAGGATTGTAACCTTTTTCCTGCAAAGCGTCAAAAACCTCAGTCAAGGTTTCTTTCATAACATCCTCGTGATCGTCACCAATTCTAAAAGTCATAGTTTTATCAGTCATGGTAAAGTCACCTCCCTGTAAAGCATTATATCTTAATTATATACATAATTATTCAAAATTACAATACCTTTTTTAAATTTCATTTCAAAAACGCTTGACTTAATAGGTGTTTTGGTTTAAAATCTTTGTATAAATTAAATGCTATGACTGAGGGCGTTTGCCGCAGTAGTTGATATTTTTGCATTTTAGAGAGCTGTGTATTTGCTGGAATCACAGTATTGCTTTTATCAATGAATTTCGACTCACGAGCTTCCTGTGAAAAGCAGGGCGTATTTCTGCGTTAAGGATTTTGAGTGGCACATATTTATGTGCAATTTGAGTGGTACCACGGATATAATTCGTCTCATTTTTATGAGGCGATTTTTTTATTGTTTAATTGGAGGGAATTATGGATAACAAAATTTTAAGTTTGAAAGAAAAATTTGTGTCCGAACTTGATAAGATTGATAATCTTGCTGATATTGAAAGTATCAGGGTATCATATCTTGGCAAAAAGGGCAGTGTTACAGACCTTCTTAAAGGTATGAAAGAACTTTCAAATGATGAAAGAAAGGCTTTCGGCCAAAAGGTTAATGAACTCAAAGGTCTTGTAAACGAAAAAATTACAGAAAAAACAAATGAACTCAAAGAAAAGGAAATTCAAAAAGAAATTGAACTTATGCCGGAATTTGATTTATCAATGCCGCCGGTTATGGATAGGGGTTCATATCATCCTATTACACTTGTGCAAAGGGAATGTGAGAGAATATTCAAATCAATGGGCTTTACCGTTGAAGATTACAGCGAGATTGTAACCGACTATGAATGTTTTGAATCACTTAATATTCCTAAGCATCACCCTGCCCGTGATATGCAAGATACTTATTATCTTACAAACGGTCAGCTTTTAAAAAGCCAAACTTCAGCTGCTCAAAATGCTATCTATAAAAAATATAGAGATGCGCTTGTAAATGACGGTGTTCCGATTAAAGCTATTTTCCCTGGCAGATGCTTTAGAAACGAAGCAACAGACGCTTGCCACGAAAATACTTTCTTCCAAATGGAAGGTGTTATGGTTGATAAGAATATCTCTATTTCAAACCTTATTTATTTTATGAAAACAATGCTTTCCGAAGTATTCCAAAAGGATATTAAGGTTAGGCTTCGCCCGGGCTTTTTCCCATTCGTTGAACCCGGTTTTGAACTTGACATCAGTTGCCTTATTTGCGGCGGTGAGGGCTGCCCAAGCTGTAAGCACAGCGGTTGGCTGGAACTTTGCCCTTGCGGTATGATTCACCCTGAAGTTCTTAAAGCAGGCGGAATTGACCCTGATGAATATACGGGTTTTGCATTTGGTTTAGGCCTTACAAGACTTGTTATGATGAAATATGGCATTAAAGATATTCGTGATTTAAACAGTGGTAATCTTAAAACATTATCACAGTTTACAGACGATGAAAATTAAGAGGGGAGGAATTAAATATGTTTTTATCAATGAATTGGATTTCAGATTTTGTTGATTTTACAGGTCTTGATAAGGTCGAGCTTATTCATCGCTTCTCTCTTTCTACTGCCGAAGTTGAAAACGAAATTTTCTTCAAAGGTTCAGATATTAGCGGTATTGTTGTAGCAGAAATTAAATCTGTTGAAAATCATCCTGATTCTAAAAAACTTCATCTTCTTAAGGTTGACGCAGGTGACGGTCAGCTTACAGATGTTGTATGCGGCGCTCCTAATGTAAGAGTCGGCCTTAAAACAGCTTTTGCAAAAGTTGGTGCAAAGATAGGTGAAATTGAAATTGCACCGAGGAAGCTTGCAGGCTACACATCAAACGGTATGTGTTGCAGTGAAAAGGAAATCGGTATTTCTGATGATAACAGCGGCATTATGGAAATAACAGACGATTTGCCAAATGGTACAGATATTAAAGATGCATATCAGGTTGATGATATTATTTTTGAAGTTGATAATAAATCTCTCACAAACCGTCCTGATCTTTGGGGCCATTATGGCATTGCCCGTGAATTTGCAGCTCTTGCCGGCAGAGAACTTAAGCCTCTTGAAACTGTTGATTTATCACAGTATAACAATTTACCGAAGGTTGATATGAAGATTGAAGACCCTCTTTGCCAAAGGTATTCTTGCTTGCAGGTTGAAAATATCAACACAAATATTTCGCCTGTTAATATGCGTATCCGCCTTTTCTATTGCGGAATGAGAGCTATCAATTTCCTTGCAGACCTTACTAACTATCTTATGCTTGAAATGGGTCAGCCAATGCACGCATTTGATTCGCGCAAGGTTGAAAAAATCAGAATTAAGCGTTTTGATACACCGTTTACTTTCCAAACTCTTGACGGTGTAGAAAGAAATATTGACGAAAATACACTTATGATTTGTAACGATAATACCCCTGTTGCAATTGCGGGTATTATGGGCGGACTTGATAGTGAGATTATTGATGATACTCACACATTAACCCTTGAATCTGCCACTTTTAATGCTGTTTCAATTCGTAAGTCAACTGTTCGCCTTGCTCACAGAACAGACGCTTCTATGAGATATGAAAAATGCCTTGACCCTGAAATGACAGTACCTGCCATTGCCCGTTTTGTTAAGCTTATGACTGATATTGACGGCGGTGTAAAAGTTGTATCATCACTTACAGATGAATATGCTTTCCATTATGATACCGTTGAACTTGATTTTGATAAAGCTTTTGTTGATAAATATACCGGTATTGAAATCGGTAATGATACCATAATTTCAACACTCACTTCACTTGGATTTGACGCAAAAGTTGAAAATGATAATTTCAGCGTAGTTGTACCAAGCTGGAGAGCTACAAAGGATGTTACAATTAAAGCTGATATTATTGAAGAAATCACAAGAATTTACGGATATGATAACTTCGCTGTTCATACAGCGGTTGCACCACTTTATCCTGTGCGCCCTGCTGTTGAAAAAACAGATGAGGATAAGATTAAGGATATTCTCGTAAATCATTTTAATCTTCACGAGCTTCATTCATATGTTTGGGCTTATTATGATGAATATAAAGCATTGGGTATTGAAGTTGAAGATAATATTAAACTCGTTAATGCTACAAATCCTAATATTGAAACTATTCGTAATTCAGTAATTCCTACACAACTTTGCCAAGTTAAATATAATACTTCATACAGCACTGATTTCGGTGTGTTTGAAATCGGCAGAGTTGCAAACGGTCTTAAGGATGACGGACTTGTTGATGAGCATAAAATGCTTGCTGTTACACTCTTCAGCAAAACCAAGAGCGTTGAAAAGCTTTACTTTGAACTTCGTGATATGCTTGCAACTTTGGCAGATAATATTAAGCATAAATCAATTGATTTTGAACCTGCAAAGCAAATGCATTCATATGAACATCCAAGAAATCTTAACACCGTTATTTGTGACGGTAATGAAATCGGCACAATCGGCATTGTTCATCCTGTTGTATCTAAAAAGATTGATAAAAAAGCTTCGGTTGTATTTGCTCAAATTGATGTTAAATCATTTGCTCAAATTGCAAATGCAAGTATCAGTTATGAAGAACCGTCAAAATATCCTGCTATGGAAATTGACCTTTCATTTGTAACAGATAAATTTGCTCCGATTAAAAATGCAATAGTAAATGCAAAGAGCCAGCTTGTTAAGAAAATTGAAGTTGTTGACACCTATAATGACGGTGAAGCAAAGTCTATCACAACCCGTATAACATTCTCTCATCCTGAAAAAACTCTTACTCGTGAAGAAGTTATGGATATTGTAAATACCGTTATTGATAAACTTGAAGCAGACGGAATTAAGCTTAAAAAGTAATAAGCACCACAAAAAATCCTCACTGAAGAAGTTCTTCAGTGAGGATTTTTTTATCATTTAATATTTAAGTTTTAAAATCATATTAAGAACATTGATTGCACTTCGTTCAAGCTCTCCTCTTGTAAGTCCGTTTTTAAGTCCTACTGTTTCTAACAGTGATTTATCAGGCTTGTATTTCTTTTCGGTTTTTTTAAATGAACCCGGCATATACACATCAACTTGTGAACGCACGCGGTATGCATTATCACGAAGGTTTGGAAATTCGTGGCTTTGTGAATGCTGCATCCACCAGTCAGTCATAACAGAACCGTCAAATCCCCATTCTTTTCTTAATACGGTAGTTACCAAGTCATAGTTATAATGGCTCCATACACCGTTTATTTTGTTATAGCTTGTCATAATATTAAGCGGCTTTGCTTCTTTCACACAAATTTCAAAGCCTTTAAGGTAAATTTCTCGAAGTGCACGCTGGGAAACAATCGAATTGTTAACAGTTCTGAAAGATTCCTGATTGTTGCACGCAAAATGCTTAGGGCAGGCAGAACCTCCGCTTGCCTGAATACCCTTTACATAAGCAGCAGCCATTTTACCGGTGAGAAGCGGGTCTTCACTGAAATATTCAAAGTTTCTGCCGCAAAGTACATTTCTGTGAATATTCATACCCGGTGCTAAAAGCACATTAGAACCTGCATTTCGGAGTTCTCTGCCCATTTCTGTTGCAAGTTTTTCAACAAGTTCTGTATTAAATGTGCTTGCAAGTGCAGTGCCGCAAGGAATGAGTGATGTATATTTTCTTACTCTTATTCCGGCAGGCCCGTCTGTTGTGATTACAGGCGGAATACCCTTTTTGTTTAATTCGGGAATAATTCCGCCTAATGCACCTGCATTTCCGGCAACACCGTAGTTGCTGTCCATTCCGCCTTGCCCGCGGGTGAGTGCTTCAAGCTCCTCGTTATTTAAACTTGATACAAATGTTTCAACACTGATTTCACCTGATTTTACCAGCTCAAAATTATAATTGTGAACAATATGGCCTATTTCTTTAGGTAAGTTTTTAATTATTCTTTCACGAAGATAAGGCTTTTCAGGTTTAACCGTCACTTTTTTCGGTATGTATGAACCGTTTATTTTGTGTGCAATAATTCTGTCAATGTATTCTTTCGGCGCGCATATTGCTTCAAGTTCTTCAAGTACTGTATCTTCACTGTATTCAAATGAACCTATTTCTTGTGCCTCACGCACATTTTCACCAATGAAAAATTTATATTCGCCTTTTTCTAAAATGTAAGCATATTTGTGGCCCGTTATTCCCGTATCGTCAAATGAAGCAAAATTGTATGCCGGTACTTCAAGATCTATTTTTTGGCTTTCTCCGGGTGCAAGTTCGGTAGTTTTGGCAAAAGATACAAGGCTCATAAGCGGTTTCGTAAGTTTGCCTTGCGGCGCCATTGCAAAAAGTTCAACTACTTCTTTGCCGGCATATTTGCCGATATTTGTAACTTGAACCTTGGCTGTCATTTTTTCTTTATCTGCTTTAAAATCGAGCAGTTCAATATCAAAATTTGTATAGCTTAAACCGTAACCGAAAGGAAACAGTGCTTTTTCTTTTGCAAATGTTTCAAAATATCTATAACCTACAAATATATCCTCAACATACATATTGAAAAGCTTATTGCCAAAATGCTTTGCACTTGGGTAATCTTCGTATTTAATTGCGATTGTATCTGTAAGTTTTCCTGATGGGTTTACTTTACCGTAAAGTACATCGGCAATTGCGTTGCCGCTTTCCATTCCGCCTTGCCAAGCGTAGATTATACCTCTTAATCTGTCGTTATAATCAAGTACCCATTGCATATCAATTACATTGCCACAGTCAAGTAAAACTGTTACATTGCTGAAATTGTTGCATACTTGGTCTAAAAGTTTTCTTTCTTCGTCTGTTAGATAATAACTGCCTTTTGTAAGCGTGTTTTCTCTGTCTTCACCGGCTGCACGCCCGATTACTACGAGTGCAACATCGCTTTCTTCGCTTGCTCTTTTAACTGTTTCATCGTCAAGGTGAGGCTCTTCAAAGCTCATCGGCCAGTGGCCCCAAAAGCCGTGCGGTGCAGGATTGTTTTTTGAAAAATCTTTGTAATAATTCAAAAGCCATTCGTTAACTTTACCGCCCGCATTTTTAATTCCGTCAATCACATTTACAAAGTAAGGTGCGTTTACATCACCGCCGCTTCCGTACCCTACATAAAAATAATCAAGCTGGCACCTGCCGAATACAGAAATCTTTGTATCCTTATTATATGGCAGGGCATTGTTGTTTTTTAAAAGGACTATTCCTTCACCGGCAGCTTCTCTGATTAGATTTGGCATATTTCCGAATATATCCCTTTCGCCCTCTGCTTTCACTTCAAGCTGCGATACCCCGCCGCTTGAAATTCTTTCGGATATGGTGGAAACAAACTTGTCAATTTTGTGTTTAAGTTTCATATCTTTTATTCCCCTTAAAATGAAAACTATTTCAATTATCATTATACATTATCAAAAAATCAATGTCTATATTTTTGTATAAATTTTCTATATGTGAACATAATATCTTTGAAAACGCAAACAAGAAAATAATTGGAGGAATTCAAATGAATTTAACTAAAAAAACGGCGTCAATTTTTCTTTGCGTCATTTTGAGCATTTCAAGCGTTCTTGCTTTTACTGCCTGCGGTAAAAATAACAGCAATAATAATACTTTAGACAGTACAAGCAGTGCCCAAAAGGCAAATGTGACGGTAAGATATTTGAACTTTAAGCCTGAAGTAGCAGATGTTTACCAAAAAATCGCACAGGAATATGAAAAGGAAACAGGTGTTAAAGTAGTTGTTGAAACAGCGGCAAATAATGAATATGAATCTACTTTGACTGCAAAAATGTCAACCAAAAGCGCACCTACTCTTTTCCAAATTAACGGGCCTAAAGGATATTCAAATTGGAAAGAATATTGTGCTGATTTATCAGGCAGTGAACTTTATAAACATTTAAAGGATAAATCACTTGCAGTTACAAGTTCTGACGGAAAAGTATACGGTATTCCTTATGTTGTTGAAGGATACGGAATCATTTATAACAAAGCAATTTGCGATAAATATTTTAAACTCGACGATAAATCAACCGATTTTAAATCAATGGAAGATATTGATTCTTTTGATAAGCTCAAATCCCTTGTTGAAGATATGCAAAAAAATAAATCAAAGCTCGGTATTGACGGAGTTTTTGCTTCAACTTCATTAAAATCGGGCGAAAATTGGCGTTATCAAACCCACCTTGCAAATGTACCTCTGTTTTATGAATTTACAAAAAATAAAATAGATTTAACATCAGATGATACTTCAAAAATCACTTTTGAATATGCAGATAATTATAAAAATATATTTGACCTTTATTTGAATAACTCAACTGTTGATAAAGGTAAAACAGGTACTAAAACCGTAACGGATTCAATGGCTGAATTTGCACTTGAAAAATGCGCAATGGTGCAAAACGGTAATTGGGCTTGGAGCCAAATCAGCAAAGTAAAAGGAAATAAAGTTCAAAGCGAAAATGTAAAATTTCTGCCTATTTATACAGGAGTTAAGGGCGAGGAAACACAAGGCCTTTGCATAGGTACTGAAAACTACTACGCAATTAACTCTAAAGCAAGTAAAGAAGAGCAAAAGGCGGCACAAGATTTCATCTATTGGCTTTATTCAAGCGAAAAAGGTAAAAAGTTTGTTACAGATGAGCTTGGATTTATTGCTCCTTTTGACACCTTTAATGATAACGAAGTGCCGAGTGATCCGCTTGCACAGGAAGTTAATAACTGGATGAATAAGCAAAGTGTTACTACAATTCCATGGTATTTTACAGTTTTTCCGTCACAAACTTTTAAAGATAATTTCGGCTCTTCGCTTTTAAAATATGCACAGGGTAATAAAACCTGGCAGCAGGTTAAAGAGGATGCCGTTAAAGATTGGGAAAGCGAAGCAAATGCGTCAAAATCATAAAAGCGCTCTTTGAGCGCTACATACAAAATGGAAAAGGGGACTGTTATGAAACGAAATATCAAAAAGTATTTTCCCATTTTTTTATTGCCGATAACGATTGCATTTGCATTTGCTTTTGTTATTCCGTTTTCAATGGGTGTCGGCCTTTCATTTACCGAATTTACTGCTGTAACGGATGCTAAATGGGTAGGCTTTCAAAATTATATCAGTGCTTTTTCTTCATCAAGTGATTTTTTGCACGCACTCGGTTTTACAGCACTGTTTACCGTTGTTTCAGTAGTGACGGTTAATGTTTTCTCCTTTGCTTTGGCTCTGCTTTTAACTCGTGGTATAAGGGGTACAAATCTTTTCCGTTCAGTTTTTTTTATGCCTAATTTAATAGGCGGTATTGTGCTTGGATATATTTGGAATTTGCTTATAAATGCAGTTCTTTCATCATTTGGTGTAGATATAACATATAAAGCTGAATATGGCTTTTGGGGGCTTGTAATTTTAACAAATTGGCAGCTTATAGGATATATGATGGTAATTTATGTTGCAGGACTTCAAAATGTTCCGCACGACCTTATAGAAGCCGCACAAATTGACGGTGCATCACCGGCGAAAACACTCTTTTCGGTTAAAATTCCGATGGTTATGCCGTCAATTACAATTTGTATGTTTTTAACTTTAACCAATTCGTTTAAAATGTTTGACCAAAATCTTGCTCTTACGGCTGGCGCTCCCGAGCGTGAAACAGAAATGCTGGCTCTTAATATTTATAATACCTTTTATGGCAGGGTAGGCTGGCAGGGAGTAGGGCAGGCAAAAGCGGTGATATTTTTTATTATAGTCGGATTATTAGCATTTTTGCAGTTGAAAATTACAAGCAGTAAAGAGGTGAACGCTTGATGAAAAATTCAAAAAGAATAAAAGATAATGCAATTTTCTTTTTACTGTCAGTTTTAAGTATTCTTTTTTTAGTGCCGATAATAATTGTTTTTATAAATTCGTTTAAATCAAGAATTTATATTTCAAGTGAACCTCTGAAGCTTCCCACAAGCGAAACTTTTGTAGGATTAGAAAATTATATTAACGGTATTGCTTCTTCAGATTTTTTATCGGCATTTTTTCGCTCACTCTTTATTACCGTTGTAAGCGTGGTGCTTATTGTTCTTTTTGCTTCTATGGCGGCTTGGTATATTGTCAGAGTTAATTCAAAAATCACTAAAATGATTTATTATCTTCTTGTTTTCAGTATGATTGTACCGTTTCAAATGGTAATGTATACGATGACTTATGTTACAAACCGCGCTAATCTTGATAATGTTTTGGGAATAACGCTTGTGTATCTCGGCTTTGGCGCAGGGCTTTCTGTATTTATGCTTTGCGGGTTTATTAAAAGCATTCCGCTTGAAATTGAAGAGGCGGCAATGATAGACGGATGTTCGCCGCTTCAAAGCTTTTTTACAGTTGTGTTTCCTATGCTTAAACCGACTGCTATAACAGTTGCAATATTAAACACTATGTGGATTTGGAACGATTATTTGTTGCCTTATCTTGTTTTAGGCTCTGATAATAAAACAATACCTGTTGCCATTCAGCTTGCAATGCAGGGCGCATATGGCTCTACTGATTACGGTGGTTTTATGGCTATGCTTGTACTTGCAATTGTACCGATAATTATTTTTTATGTATTTTGCCAAAAATATATTATTAAAGGCGTTGTTGCAGGTGCTGTTAAAGGATAAATTAAAGGAGTTTTTTGTGTGGCGTCAATTACCTTAAATCATATAGTCAAAACATTTGATGACGGAATAACCGTCATTCCTGATTTAAACCTTGAAATTAAAGATAAAGAGTTTGTTATCTTTGTAGGCCCGTCAGGCTGCGGAAAGTCAACTACACTTCGTATGATAGCCGGACTTGAAGATATATCCTCGGGTGAACTTATTATCGGCGGAAAAACGGTTAATAATATGCCGTCAAAAGATAGGGATATTGCAATGGTGTTTCAAAGTTATGCACTCTATCCGCATATGACGGTTTATAAAAATATGGCTTTTGCTTTGAAACTGCGCAAAGAACCTAAAGATGTTATTGATAAAAAAGTCAGAGAAGTGGCTAAAATTTTAGAGCTTGAACCATACCTTAACCGTAAACCAAAGGCACTTTCCGGCGGTCAAAGACAGAGGGTTGCACTTGGCAGGGCAATGGTAAGAAGTCCGTCTGTATTTCTTCTTGATGAGCCGCTTTCAAATTTAGATGCAAAGCTTCGTACTCAAATGCGCTCCCAAATTGCACTTCTTCACAAAAGGCTTGAAACTACTTTTATTTATGTAACACATGACCAAACAGAAGCTATGACTATGGCGGACAGAATTGTTGTAATGAAAGACGGAATAGTTCAGCAGTTTGATACCCCTAAAAACTTATATAATCACCCTTGCAATGTTTTTGTGGCTGGATTTATCGGCACACCGCAGATGAATTTTATTGATGCAACTCTCACCACCTGTTCGGGTGATATTTGTGCAATTGTTGATGATTTAACTATTCCTTTGCCGGCGCGTATGCAAAATGATGAAAATGTGAAAAAATATATCGGCAAGCGTGTGATTTACGGTATCAGGTGTGAAGATATGCATATTAACCCAAATTACAGGCTTGAAAACGGACAAAACGAACTGGCTATAAAGGCTGACCTTGCTGAAATGATGGGAAGCGAAGTGTATATTTATTCCACTATTGATGATAAAGAAATTATCGCAAAAGTGCGAAGCGAAAATTATATTTCATCAGGCGACAGTGTAAAGCTTTATATTGATGTTGAAAAAGCACACCTTTTTGACCCTGAAAGTGAAATTCTCATCTGTGATTAAAGGAATGACCTAAATGCTTAATAAACGAGCAAGCGGAGTGCTTTTGCATATATCATCTTTACCGTCAAAATACGGAATCGGCTGTTTTGATGAATGTGCATATGCTTTTGTTGACTTTTTGAAAGAAGCGGGGCAACATTATTGGCAAATATTACCCCTTTGCCCCACAACAGTCGGCGATTCACCATACCAGAGTATTTCCACCTTTGCACTTAATGAATATTTTATTGATTTAGATGCCCTGTGCCGCCTCGGTTATTTAAAAAAAGAAGAATACGAAGATATAAAATGGTTTGAATATAAAGATGAGGTGGATTACTCTTTACTATATACTAACAGGCACAGGGTATTATATAAAGCGTTTGACAGATTTAAGCGCAATATTCCAAATGATTTTAATTCCTTTTGTGAGCAAAATTCATATTGGTTAGATGATTACGCACTTTTTTGCGCTGTTAAAGATTATTTCGGCGGTGAGCCTTTTTATTATTGGAATGAAGATATAAAATATCGTGAAGAATTGGCAATTGAAGAATATATAAATATTTGCAATGAAAGAATACTCTATTATAAAATGCTTCAATACTTTGCATTTTCGCAGTGGCTCGGTTTGAAAAAATATGCTTTCGATAACGGTATTTCAATTATAGGCGATATGCCGATTTATGTGGCGGGTGACAGTGCTGATGTGTGGGCAAACAGGGAAATATTTAAGCTTGATTCAAATCTTGAAGCAAGCGACCTTGCCGGTTGCCCGCCTGATTATTTTTCGCCTGACGGTCAACTTTGGGGCAATCCCGTATATGATTGGCGAAAGCTCAAAAAAGAAAAATATGCCTGGTGGATTGAAAGGTTAAATCACAGCTTCAAAATTTATGATATTGTTCGTATAGACCATTTTCGCGGCTTTGAATCTTATTACAGTATTAAAGCAGGCAGTAAAACCGCGCGTAAGGGTGCGTGGCGAAAAGGCGGCGGAAAATCATTTTTTGATGCTTTGCCTAAAGAGTTTAATGACAGAATAATTGCTGAAAATTTAGGCTTTTTAACCGATGAGGTTGATAAGCTTCTTGAATATACGGGATTTCCGGGTATGAAAGTGCTTCAGTTTTCTTTTGATTTAAGAGATGAAAACAGCAAAACCTTGCCCGATGATATAAAAAAGAATAATGTTGTATACACAGGCACGCACGATAACGATACGATTCTCGGCTGGTCACAAAATGCCGATAAAAAAGATGTTGCTTATGCTATGCGATACCTTAATGCATTAAATAAATACGATTTAATAGATAAGATGAATGAATGTGCAATGAAGTGTGGTGCAAACACCTGTATTTTAACTATGCAGGATTTACTGCATTTGGGAAGTGAGGCAAGGATGAATACACCGTCAACACTTGGCAATAATTGGAAGTGGAGAATGAAAAAAGACGATTTGTCATCTTCACTTTCCAAAAGTTTACTTGAACTTACCAAACAAAGCGAAAGGTACTGATTATGGAAAATATTAAAGAAAAGTTAGAGCTTTTAGCTTTAGGAAAATATAATAACGACATTGAAAATTTATCTGTAAAAGAACTCTATGATGTTGTGGGAACTTATGTAATATCTCAAATATCACAAGAATGGCGAAAATCTAATTTGGCGCATTATTCTTCCAGGCGTGCTTGCTATTTCAGTGCCGAATATCTTGTTGGTAAACCTGTTTATAAAAATCTGTTGTGCCTCGGAATTGAAGAAGAAATTGAAGATGTTTTAAATTCATATGAACGCTCAATTAAAGAATTTGAATCATTGCCGGATGAACTTCTCGGTAACGGCGGACTCGGCAGACTTGCCGCCTGCTTTTTGGACAGTGCCGCAAATCTTGGCGTTGCACTTGACGGATACGGTATCAGATACCGCTTCGGTTTATTTAAGCAAACTATTGAAAATGGATTTCAAATAGAGAAGATTGAAGATTCCATTGAATATAACGACCCTTGGTGCGTGCCTTGCAGAGAAGATAAGGTAAAGATTCATTTTGCTGACGGTGATGTGCTTGCAGTTCCTTTTGATATGCCTGTTATATCTTTTAAAACACAAAAGTTTTCAAACCTGCGCCTTTGGCAAAGCGAAAGCGTAAATGAATTTGATTTTAAGCTTTTTAATGAGCAGAAGTATACCGAGGCTTTGAAAGAAAAAAATGACGCGGAAAATATCAGCAGGTTGCTGTATCCTAATGATTCAACCGATGACGGTAAAAAGCTTCGTTTTAAACAGCAATATTTTTTCACATCTGCTTCACTTCAGGATATTATTAGAAAGTATAAAAAATATCATTGTGATGATTATTGCCATTTTGCAGAATATATTACTATTCAGTTAAACGATACTCATCCCGTAGTTGCTATTGCAGAACTTATAAGGCTTCTTACACTTGACGGTTGCACTTTTGATTATGCTTTTGATATTTGCAAAGAGGTATTTAATTATACTAATCACACAATTATGGCAGAAGCACTTGAAAAATGGGATTTAAAGCTTATAGACAGCATTTGCCCCGATATTGCACGAATTATAATTAACATTGATAAAAAGCAGCAAAATGAGGGCTTAAAGGATAAATCCGTTCAAATTATTCAAAACGGAATGGTTAATATGGCTTATCTTGCCTGCTATGTTTGCAAATATATTAACGGTGTGGCAAGCCTTCATACAGAACTTTTAAAAAGTGATGTTCTTTCGTCATTTTTTAATTTATATCCGCAAAAGTTTCAAAATAAAACAAACGGAATTACCCAGCGCCGTTTTCTTCGTCTTTGCAATCCTAAATACAGCTCGCTTATTACAGAATTGCTTGGAAGTGACAATTGGATATACGATTTATCAAAGCTCAAAGAACTTGAAAAATATGCTCAAAACAAAGATGTATTAGATAGATTTATTGAAATAAAAAAAGAAAATAAAAGAGAGCTTGCAAATTATATTCGTTTAAGAGATAATGATTCGTTTTCGCCTGATTTTATTGTTGATTCACAAATTAAAAGGCTTCACGAATATAAAAGGCAGCTTTTAAACATTCTTGTAATACTTGAACTTTATTTTGAAATTAAAGAAAAAACCTTAAAGGATTTTACACCTACCGTATTTATTTTCGGCGCAAAGTCTGCACCGGGTTATGATAGGGCAAAGGGTATTATTAAACTTATAAATGAAGTTAAGCGGCTTGTGGAAGCAGATGAATATGTAAGCCGATTTATTAAAATTATATTTGTAAGCGATTACAGTGTATCGTATGCCGAAAAAATTATACCGGCTTCAGATGTTTCAGAGCAGATTTCAACAGCGGGTACTGAAGCGTCAGGCACAGGAAATATGAAATTTATGTTAAACGGTGCGGTTACACTCGGCACTTATGACGGGGCAAATATAGAAATAGTTGAAAGGGCAGGGGAAGAAAATAATTATATCTTTGGCGCAAGAGTTGAAGATATACGAAAAATTCAAAACTCTTATAATCCAAAATCACTGTATGAAAATGACGCTAAAATTAGACGCTGCCTTGATGCCCTTGTAGACGGTACGCTCAGTGATAACAATACGGGAATATTTGAAGAATTGTATAATTCACTTTTAAAGGGTGCTTCGTGGCATAAGGCTGATAATTATTATCTCCTTCTTGATTTTGAACCTTTTCTCAATGAAAAACTTAAGCTTAATTTGGATTATAAAGATAAATATGCTTTTGCCGAAAAATGCTTCAGAAACACTTGTGCAGCAGGCTATTTTTCAAGTGACAGAACGATTGAAGAATACTGCAACGATATTTGGAAAATAACAAAAGAAGGTTGATTCATTTGAATCAACCTTCTTCAGATTGTCGATAAAGTGGCTAAAGTGCTTCCTTTTATGTTTCTATTTTGTTTTTACTTTATCATCTTTTAGCTTTTTGTGATAATCGTTAGTTTCCTTTGCAAGTGAACCTGAAAGGGCAATTAAGCCTATAAGGTTAGGTATTGCCATAAGACCGTTTGCAATATCGGAAAAGCTCCAAACAACACCAAGTGTTGCTGTTGCACCAACATAAGTTAAAAGTGAAAATACAACTCTGTAAATGTAGCAGAAAATAGGCTTTTTGAAAAGGAATTCAAGTGCCTTTTCACCATTGTACTCCCAACCCAAAATTGTTGAAAAAGCAAAAAGGATAATACTGATTGTTACAAATACAGCGCCGGCTTTGCCGAGTGCTGTATCAAATGCCGCAATAGTTAGCTCAGCCCCTTCAAGCATTTTGCCGTCTGCATTTGTTGTGCCGAGCATACCGCTTGATGCTATTGCAAGGCCTGTGATTGTGCAAACAATAATTGTATCAATAAATGTGCCGCACATATTTATAAAGCCTTGTTTTACATGGTGGTCGGATGTAGCGCTTGCAGCGGAAATTGCCGCACTGCCAAGTCCTGCTTCGTTTGAAAATACACCTCTTGCAATACCATAACGCATTGAATTCATCATACTTGCAGTAACTGTACCCACAAGTCCGCCGGCAACAGGCTTTGCGCCGAATGCCATTGAAAAAATATTTGCAATTCCTTCAGGAACATTTTTGTAATTTATGCAAACTACTACAATTCCGGCAATTATACAAAATACTGCCATTGCAGGTACAAGAACACTTGATACCTTTGAAATTGATTTAATGCCGCCTAAAACAACAGCACCCACACAAATAACAAGTGCAATGCCGACTACCCATTTAGGAATATTAAATGTTGAACTTACAGCAGTAGTGATTGAATTTCCCTGCGCAGAGTTGCCTATGCCAAATGAAGCCATAAGAGTAAATATAGCAAACATTACTGCAAGAAACGAGCCGAGTTTTTTGTTCTTAAGACCGTATTTGAGCGTATACATCGGCCCACCGCACATTTCACCTTTTTCATTAACGGTTCTGTACTTGCCGGCAAGCGCACATTCTGCATATTTTGTAGATATACCGAAAGCCGCCGAAATCCACATCCATACAAGAGCGCCCGGGCCACCGAGTACCATAGCGGTTGCTACACCAACTATATTTCCTGTTCCTACCGTAGCCGCAAGTGCTGTCATTAAAGCGGAAAATGGCGAAATGTCACCCTCACCGTCTTTTTGCCTTGACTCTTTACTAAAAAGCTTTTTAAGTGAAGAACCGAGATTCTTCCAAGGTATAAATCTTAATCTTATTGTTAAAAAGATACCTGTTCCTACAAGAAATAACAGCATTACAGGTCCCCAAACAAAGTCATTTATGCTGTTAACTATTTGAGTAAACTTATCCATTCAGCGCCACCCTTTTAAATAAAAATAATATATATAATATCATATTATTAAGTGTATATCAAGAAAAAAATCAACTGTATAAACAGTTGACCTATAATTTCTGATTATTTTTGGGGTATGGGTTTGGATTATCGGTAAGCTCTAACAGATAATCAACACTCACATTGTGAAGCTTTGCTATTTTAATAAGTGTTTCCGGTGTCATAGAATTAACTCCGTTTTCATATGCTGCATAAGTTCGGCGATTGACAAAGAGCATATCGGCAACTTGCTGCTGTGTTAGGTCCTTGTCTTCTCTTAAATTTCTTATTCTTTCGTATTTCATATAATCACCGAAGTTATTATATAATGCCATAAATTCTGCCATTGACATTTGGCAGAATTTATGGCATTATGGTTTTATAAATTATATGATTAAGGAGAAATACAATGGCTTGCTATTTAGTGGATTATGAAAATGTAAATCAAAAAGGGGTAAACGGAGTTTATCAATTAAAATTAACGGAAAATGACAGTATTGTAATCTATTATAGTAATAATGCAAATTCGTTAACTTTTGAGCTGCATAATGAACTTATGCGTACTAATGCAAAAATCGAATATCGCAAAATTACCAGTGAAAGCAAAAATGCGCTTGATTTTATTTTAGTTTGCGATTTGGGTAGGTTTATCACCCAAAATCCTGACGAACATTTTTATGTTGTATCAAAGGACGGCGATTATGATAATGTTATAAAATATATAACAGGTCATTACAAATGTTCAGTTGAAAAAATAAAATCAATTTCTCAAAATATTGTACATCCTAATAATATCAAAAGTGATTTGCCGGAGAGTACCGGAAATGAACTGAACAAATTAGTTAAAAATGATGAAGTAAAAAGAGTGCAGGCAACTATTGATAAATATGTTACCAAGAGTGCGATACATAACAATCTTGTAAAAATCTTTGGTGAAAGAGGAAAAGAAATATATGAAAATATCAAACCTCTTTTGAAAAATAAAAAATAATTACCGCTTGTTTTATAAAAATATAAAAAGCAGTCAATATACTTTTTTGTATGTTGACTGCTTTTTCTGTTGTTTGTAACAAAGACAACCACCTGCTATGCAGGTGGGAAAGGAAAAGCTTTAGCGAGGAAAGAAGTGACAAAATAAAAACACCTTGATATATTAGAAGTAGGTTTGCCGACCAAAACTAAAATATCAAGGAGGTCTTAATCGTGAAAGATAAAGACATAAATAGTTTAGACCATACGAGGTGGAGATGTCAATACCATGTGGTGTTTGCACCAAAGTACAGAAGAATGGCAATTTACGGAGAAATCAAGGTAGATATAGGGAAAATATTGAGACAATTATGCAAGCAGAAAGGAATAGAGATAATAGAAGCAGAGTTGTGTCAAGACCATGTACATATGCTGATAAGCATACCACCAAAATATAGTGTGTCACAAATAATGGGATACCTAAAAGGAAAAAGTAGTCTGATGATTTTCGACCGACATGCAAATTTAAAGTATAAGTACGGAAATCGACATTTTTGGGCAAGAGGATATTTCGTAGATACAGTGGGACGAAACAAAAAGCAAATACAAGAGTACATACGAAATCAATTGACAGAAGATAAAATAGCAGACCAAATAGAATTGAAAGAGTTTGTGGACCCGTTTACGGGTAGCGTGAACAAGTAGGCAAAAAAATAACCCCTTTAGGGGTAGCCTGAAAAAGCAATGCGGTCGACAAACTTTTCAGCGCCCCTTTAGGGGTTGCGTCCGTAAAAAGCCCTTCTAGGGCTTACTCAAGCCTCCGGCTTAGCCGGAGGTCTTGACTAATATGCATTTTGACTACAAATTATATAATCTTTTTGCGTTTTCGTTTGTGATATTTAAAAGCTCTTGTGCGTCCATATCCAAAAGTGAAGCGATTTTTTCTGCAATATACGCAATATAGTGCGAATCGTTGCGCTTGCCTCTCATTGGGGTAGGGGCAAGGTATGGGCAATCGGTTTCAAGTACCAATCTTTCAATCGGTATCTCTTTTACAACTTCAAGGCTTTTTCTTGCATTATTAAAGGTTACAACTCCGTTTAAGCCGATATACATACCAAGCTTAATAATTTCTCTCGCCATTTCTTTTGAACCTGAAAAGCAATGTACAACACCTTTTGGCTTTGTTTCTTTAAGAATATCAAGGGTGTCGCCGTGTGCGTCCCTGTCGTGAACGATTATCGGCATATCAAGCTTTTTTGCAAGTTCAATTTGTGCTTTGAAAAACTTTTTTTGCTCTTCCTTGCTCGATTCCATCCAGTAATAATCAAGTCCGATTTCGCCGATTGCAACGCATTTTTCATTTTTTGCAAATTTTTCAATGATTTTTAAATCATCAAGATTTGCGCCCTTTAAGTTTTCAGGGTGCAGGCCTGCGGCAAAATAAATATAATCATATTTTTGTGCAAGGTCAAAATTAAATTGAGTTGAATCTATGTCACATCCGCAGCTGACAACTAAAGAAACACCCTGACTTTGAAGATTATCAAGTAATTCCTCTCTGTCAGGGTTAAACTTACTGTCGTCATAGTGGGAATGTGTATCAAAAATATTGTGATACATTTCGTTCCTACCGTTTCTTATCTTATTTTAGTTCCTGCCGGCATTCCGTCAACAAAGAGTACTTTTACATCATCTTCGCTTACATCACCTGCAAGAAGCATACCGTTGCTCATTTCACCGCAAAGCTTTGCAGGCTTGAGGTTTGCAACAATAATAACGCTCTTGCCGATTAAATCTTCAGGCTTGTACCAAGGTGCAATGCCCGATACAATCTGCCTAAGTTCGCTTGAACCGTCATTAACCTGCAATTTAAGAAGCTTTTTAGCTTTCTTAATAGGTTCGCACTGCTCAATTTTAGCTACTCTCAGTTCAACCTTTGCAAAATCGTCAAATTGGATTTCTGCAAGTCCCTCAATTTCAGGCTTTTGCAGTGCCTTTTGTGCTTCTTCTGCCTGCTTTTTAATAAGCTCGTTAAGTTCTTCAATTTCTTTATCAGCATCAATTCTCGGGAAAAGGGCAGGGCCTTTATGAACTGTTACATCAAGCGGAAGAACATTAAATTTGCCGGCGTTTTCATATGTGATGAGTTCTTTATCTGCACCAATTTGCTCCCATACTTTCGGCATTGTAGTCGGCATAAAGCAAGAAAGAAGTGTGGTGGAAATTCTGATAGCTTCAAGAAGATTGTAAAGTACGCTTGCAAGCCTTGCTTTTTTGCTTTCATCTTTGCCGAGAATCCACGGTGTTGTTTCATCAATGTACTTGTTAGCTCTTGAAATAACTTTGAATATTTCGGCAAGTGCATTGTTGAGCTGGGTTTCATCCATAAATTCAGCAATCTTTTCTCTTAAAGATGTTGCCATATTGATAAGTTCATCATCAACAGGTGCGCTTTCCCTTTCAGTAGGGAGTGTGCCGCCAAAATATTTTTCAACCATTGCTACTGTTCTTGAAACAAGATTTCCAAGGTCGTTTGCAAGGTCAGAGTTAATTCTGTTAATCATAATTTCGTTAGAAAATGAACTGTCTGCGCCAAGTGCCATTTCTCTTAAAATATGGTATCTTATTGCGTCGGCACCGTATCTTTCACCTAATACCATTGGGTCAACAACATTGCCGATTGACTTACTCATTTTTTGACCGTTGAAAGTAATCCAGCCGTGAACTGCAAGGTGCTTTGGAAGCGGCAAGTCAAGTGCCATAAGCATTGCAGGCCAAATGATTGCGTGAAAACGCATTATATCTTTTGCAACCATATGCAAATCGGCAGGCCAAAATCTGTCAAAATCATCATATTTATCGTTAAGATAGCCAAGTGCGGAAATATAGTTAGAAAGAGCGTCAACCCAAACATAAATAACATGCTTGTCATCAAATGTTACAGGAATGCCCCATTTAAAAGTTGTTCTTGATATGCACAAATCTTCAAGTCCCGGTTTAATAAAGTTGTTTACAAGTTCAACAGCTCTTGTTCTCGGCTGTAAATAATCTGTTTCAAGAAGTAGTTTTTCAATTCTGTCTGCAAAAGGTGAGAGCTTGAAGAAATATGCTTCTTCTTCCGCTTCGGTTACTTCTCTTCCGCATTCAGGGCATTTTCCGTCGACAAGCTGGCTTTCAGTCCAAAACGATTCACAAGGTGTGCAGTATTTTCCTTTATATGTTCCCTTGTAAATATATCCTTTGTCATAAAGCTCTTTAAAGATTTTTTGTACTGTTTCAATATGATAATCATCAGTAGTACGAATATATCTGTCATAACTGATGTTCATATAGCTCCAAAGTTTTTTAAATACTTTAACTATTTCGTCTACATATTCTTTTGGAGTAATTCCTTTTTCCTTAGCTTTTTGCTCAATTTTTAAACCGTGTTCATCAGTACCGGTAAGAAAAATAACATCTTTACCCTGCATTCTTCTGAAACGGGCAATAGAGTCGCACGCTACGGTTGTGTAGCAATGACCGATATGTGGGTTGCCTGATGGATAGTAAATAGGTGTAGTTATATAAAATTTTTCTTTTTCAGCCATTTTGTTTACCTCCGATATTAAAGAAGCGATGCAGCACCTTTATCAAGCATAAGTGTAACATCTGTATGAAACTGTAAAACTGAAGCAGGGCATTGAGAAGTTACATTTCCGTCAATAAGCTGCTTAATTGCTTTTGCTTTATTTTCTCCAATTGCGATAATAAGTATTCTCTTCGCTTGCATAATTGAGCCGATACCCATTGTTACGGCGTGGGTAGGCACTTCTTCAATTGATTTAAAAAAGCGGCTGTTATCTTTAATTGTGCTTTCTTTAAGAGCTACAACATGGCTCCATCTTTGGAAGCTGTCTGAAGGCTCATTAAAAGCAATGTGACCGTTTGAACCGATACCTAAAAGCTGAATATCAATTCCGCCGGATTTCTTAATTCTTTCCTCATATGCTTTGCATTCTTCTTCAAGATTTTCAGCATTACCGTTGAGAAAGTTGATATTTTCTTCAGGAATGTTGATGTGGTCAAAAAGATTATCGTGCATAAAACGATGATATGAATTAACATCATTAACATCAAGCTTGCAGTATTCATCAAGGTTAAATGTTGTTACCTTACTGAAATCAACCGCACCTGCTTCATAAAGCTTAATCATATGGCCGTATGGCTTAAGTGGGGTTGAACCTGTTGCAAGTCCAAGCACGCTGTTTGGCTTTGCAAGAACCTGGCCGCACATATAGTTACCTGCCGCAATACCAATTTGCTCTTCATTATCATATACAAGTACATTCATAATATTTTCCTCCGTTTTATAAATCAATATCTTATATATTATAAACTAATAAATCTATGTGTCAATGTTATTTTTGCTTTTTGCCGCTTTTCCGGCTATGGTGTGAATTATAAAAAATGCCGCAGCACCTACAAATGCGCCTACCGTATCAATTGCCCAATCCTTTAATTCACACGAGCGTCCGCTTACAAAAAGCTGATGAAATTCATCACTTATTGCATATAACGAAGTCAGTGTGCAGGCATAAAGGGGTATAATTTTTTTCTTTGTTTGATATATTGCATTGCTGATTAAAAAGCACAGCCCGATATATTCGCAAAAATGAGCTGATTTTCTTACAATAAAATCAGTAACGCCGTTATCGCCGAAATGCTTAATTATCCATTCAACTATAACACCGCTTTGCGCCGCGGATTCATCCGCTGTTCTTGATGAAAGCCAAAATATCACAGCCATACATATTAAAACAAGAAACCAACTTAATATAGTAACTGTTTTATTATTTTTCTTCTCTTGTTGCATTTACAAAACTTATCCTTCCGCTTCCGGGATGAAATTGTACATTTGCAACCCCTTTTGCCTGTGCATAATATGATGATTCATATAACACAGGTTTAATACTGTAATCAGCTAAAATTGCTTTTTCACAGTTTCTTGCATTTTGCGCAAGATTTTGCGCAGTTCCGTTTTGTGCTCTTTTTAAAGCAGAAACAGCAGCAGGCGCATTGCCCATAAGATTACTGTTTATAACACTGCTTAAAAAGTTTAAAGCACTTTGGTTGGTTGCTGTAAATTTGTACAGTGCAATATCATAATCACCTTTTGATAAAGCGGTTCGATAGTCGCTTTCGCTTAATATATCAATTTTAAGTGAAAAACTAATCTTGTGTTCATCATCATTACCGTATGATGATATTGAGCCAACACCTGCCTGTATACCCTGCACAAGTTCTTTTACCACATCTTTGTATTCTTCTGTTGCAATTACGGTAAAGCTTGCTTGGGTTGCACCGAGTTCGTTAAGCCCGGTTCTCCAAAGTTCCTGCGCTTTAGTTATATTTTGCTTATATACCGTAGCACCCATTTCTTTGTTAGCCGCGTTTGCTTCAATAACACAGCTTGGTGGGGTAAAGCTGGTTGCACGGCTTAAGTAATCGTATTTTTTTGAATCAAGGTCAGATATACTTAAACATACCGCTTGCCTAAGCTTATCATTAGAAAAGATAACATTATTTTTGTTAAGTATCATTGCAAGTGTTGTGTCTGTGTAGCTAATAGCAGTAATGCCGCTGTCTTTAAGTTTGTCATATTCCTGACCTGTGATATATGCACTGTCATAATATCCTGATTTTAAGCTTTTTACGGTATCTTCACTGCCGTCGGTTATTTTTAATGTTACATCTGTTACCTGTGATTTATAATCGCCTACATACTGCGAATTGTTTTTTAGTAGATATGAAGCCTCAAGTATGTTGCTTACATAAAATTGACCGTTGAATATGCTGTAATCAAGCCCTAAACCGTATCGTCCTTTTGTAGCGTTGAAATAATCTTCGTTACAAGGCATTGCAATTGCTGTTGAAAGCACATTTAAAAATCCGTTGTCGGCAGACTTAAGCTTAATTTCAAGAGTGTAATCATCAATTGCTTTTACACCAAGCTTGCTTGATTTCATTTTGCCCGAATGTATTTTTGAAGCGTTGACAATATTTGATATTGAAGAAAACAGGGGAGCGTCAGTGTTCTTTTCGCACGCTCTTTGAAGTGCAAATACAAAATCATTTGCAGTAATATCCGGATTAAAGGTTTCGCCCATAAGTTCCTGCGCTTTTGTAAGCTCTTTGCTGTCGGCACTTTGCGATGTGTTTTTAACATTCCATTTTGCACCTTGCCTTAAATGGAATGTGTACACTTTTCCATCATCGCTTATATCCCAAGTTTTCGCAACGCCTGCTTGAACTTTTCCGTCATCATTTACTCTGACAAGCCCTTCAAAGCAATTTTCAACAATTAAAAATTCATCGGCAGTTTTGGCTACCTGTGGGTCAAAGCTTGATACTTTGCCTGAAAAAGGGTATATAAAATCAATTTTACCGCTGTTTGATGAACAGCCAGAAAATATAGTTGCTGTAATGATAAAACACATAAAAACAGCACAAAGTCGTTTAATTGCAGTTTTCAATTTCTTCACCTAATAGTAATGTAATAAATATAAAATTATAGTCTACTTGCAATTATAACAAAGTGTATCTGTTAAATCAATGAAAAAATACTTAATTTTAGTGATTTTTTGCCGAATTATCAAAACGCGTGGCACAGTGTACCAAAAACTTTTTGCTTTCCTTGATAAAATCTTAAAAAAGGTGTTGACATATTGATTAAGGTAGTTTATATTATTAGCTATCTTAAAATGGCTTTCTATTGCAAATTATAAATCTTTATTTTTAATTATTGCTTATATATATGTAACGGAAAATTTTGGTTTTCAGGTCATATGCAATGCGCAATTAGCTGTTTGTGAATATAAACATATTACGAAAATAAAACGATCGGAGTGACTCTAATGGTAAATGTTAAGGATGTCCAGCTCGGCACAACAACGAGAAAGAGTTTTGCAAAAATCAATGAGGTTATGAAAATGCCTAACCTTATCGAAGTGCAGAAGAGTTCTTACCGTTGGTTTCTTGAAGAGGGTCTCAAAGAAGTATTCAAGGATATTGGTGAAATCAGTGATTACACAGGTAACCTTGTGCTTGATTTTGTTGACTTTTCAATTGACGACGAACCTAAGTATTCAATTGCACAGTGTAAGGCTCGTGACACCACTTATGCTCGTCCTTTAAAGGTCAGAGCAAGGCTTGTTAATAAAGAAACAGGCGAAATCAAAGAAAACACTATTTTTATGGGCGACCTTCCTTGGATGACAGATGCAGGCACATTTGTTATTAACGGTGCTGAAAGATGTATTGTATCCCAGCTTGTTCGTTCACCGGGTGTTTACTACAATATGGACCACGATAAAACAGGTAAGGAACTTTTCACTAATACTGTAATTCCTAACCGCGGTGCTTGGCTTGAATATGAAACAGATGCCAATGACCTTTTCTATGTTCGTATTGATAAAAACAGAAAGATTTATATTACAACATTCCTTCGTTCATTAGGTCTTGGCACAGATTCTGAAATCGTAGATTTCTTTGGTGAAGATGACAAGATTCTTGCAACGATTGACAAGGATACTACTAAAAATCAGGAAGAAGCTCTTCTTGAAGTTTATAAAAAGCTTCGTCCGGGTGAACCGCCTACACTTGAAACTGCACAGGCACATCTTGACGGTTTGTTCTTTGATGCTCACCGTTATGACCTTTCAAGAGTCGGCAGATATAAATATAATAAAAAGCTTTCATTGAGCGATAGGCTTAAAGACAGAGTTCTTACTCAGCCTATCATTTCACCACAGGGTGAATTCCTTGCAGATGCAGGCGAAAAAATCAGCGAAGAAAGAGCTGTTGAAATCGAAAATGCAGGTGTTATGGTTGCATATGTCGATGCAGACGGCAAGGAAGTTAAAATCGTATCTAACGGTATGGTTGATATTTACAAGTATGTTGATTTTGACTGCAAAGAACTTGGCATTCACGAAATGGTATCATATAGAGTTCTTTCCGAAATACTTGAAAAGTGCGGCGATGATGTTGATGCTCTTAAAGAAGAAATTGAAAGAAGAGCAGATGACCTCGTTCCAAAGCACATTACAACAGATGATATTTTTGCAAGTGTATCATATCTCATTAACCTTGCAAATGGTGTAGGTACTACTGATGATATTGACCATCTCGGCAACCGTAGAATCAGAGCTGTCGGCGAACTTCTTCAAAACCAGTTTAGAATCGGTTTTACAAGAATGGAAAGAGTTATTCGTGAGCGTATGACTCTTCAGGCACAAGATGATGACGGTGCTATTACACCGCAGGCGCTTATCAATATCCGCCCGGTAGTTGCTGCTATTAAAGAGTTCTTCGGTTCATCTCCGCTTTCACAGTTTATGGACCAAAATAACCCGCTTGCAGAACTTACACATAAGAGAAGACTTTCAGCCCTCGGTCCTGGCGGTCTTTCAAGAGACCGTGCAGGTTTCGAAGTTCGAGATGTACATTATACCCACTACGGTCGTATGTGTCCTATCGAAACACCTGAAGGTCCTAACATCGGTCTTATCTCTTATCTTGCTTGTTACAGCCGACTTAACGAATATGGCTTTATTGAAGCACCATATCGTAAGGTTGATAAGGAAACAGGCGTTGTTACTGACGAAGTAGTTTATATGACTGCTGATGTTGAAGATAATTATGTTGTTGCTCAGGCTAATGAACCTCTTGATGAAAACGGCAGATTTACAAATGCAAGAGTAACTTGCCGTTGCCGTGATGAATTCCTTACTCTTCCACCTGAAAGAGTAGATTATATGGATGTATCACCGAAGATGGTAGTTTCAGTTGCTACTGCAATGATTCCTTTCCTTGAAAACGATGACGCAAACCGTGCTCTTATGGGTGCTAACATGCAGCGTCAGGCAGTTCCTCTTCTTAAAACTGTTGCCCCTGTTGTCGGCACAGGTATGGAATATAAGGCAGCTTATGACTCAGGCGTAGTAGTAATCGCAAAGCGTGGCGGTACTGTTACAGCAGTTGATGCCGATACTATCGAAATCACTGTAAAGCCGGGCGAAGTTGATAAATACGAACTTGTTAAGTTCCAGGGTTCTAACCAAGGTACTTGTATTAACCAGCGTCCTATCGTTTCTCTTCATCAGAAGATTGAAGACGGACAGGTTATTGCCGATGGTCCTGCAACTTGTAACGGCGAAATTTCACTCGGTAAGAATGCACTTATCGGATTTATGACTTGGGAAGGTTATAACTACGAGGATGCTGTTCTTATTAACGAAAAGATTGTAAGAGATGATGTTTATACTTCAATCCATGTAGTTGAACATGAAGTTGAAGCTCGTGATACAAAGCTCGGCCCTGAAGAAATCACAAGGGATATTCCTAATGTAGGTGAAGACGCTCTTCGTGACCTTGATGAAGATGGTATTATCCGTGTTGGTGCAGAAGTACATTCGGGTGATATTCTTGTAGGTAAGGTTACACCAAAGGGTGAAACAGAGCTTACAGCTGAGGAAAGACTTTTAAGAGCAATCTTTGGCGAAAAGGCAAGAGAAGTAAGGGATACTTCAATGCGTATTCCTCACGGTGAATACGGTATTGTTGTTGATGTTAAGGTGTTTACCCGTGCAAACAGCGATGAACTTTCACCGGGTGTAAATAAAGTAGTAAGAGTTTATATTGCACAAAAGCGTAAAATCCAAGTCGGCGATAAGATGGCAGGCCGTCACGGTAACAAGGGTGTTGTTTCAAGAATTTTACCACAGGAGGATATGCCATTCCTTCCTGACGGAAGACCTCTTGATATTGTTCTTAACCCTCTTGGTGTACCTTCCCGTATGAACATCGGTCAGGTACTTGAAGTTCATCTCGGCTATGCGGCTATGGCTCTCGGCTGGAAGATGATGACTCCTGTATTCGACGGCGCACACGAACAAGATATTCGTGATTGCCTTGAAGAAGCAAATATCGGCTACTACATTGATGAAAACGGCAAGAAGGTATTTGATGGTAAGACTGAACTTATCGACGGCCGTACAGGTGAAAAGTTTGATAACCGTATAACAGTAGGCTATATGTATTATCTTAAACTCCATCACCTTGTTGATGATAAGATTCACGCTCGTTCAACCGGTCCTTACAGCCTTGTAACCCAGCAGCCACTCGGCGGTAAAGCTCAGTTCGGTGGCCAGCGTTTCGGTGAAATGGAAGTTTGGGCACTTGAAGCTTACGGTGCAGCTTATACTCTTCAGGAAATTATGACTGTTAAATCTGATGATGTTGTAGGTCGTGTTAAGACTTATGAATCAATCGTTAAGGGCGAAAACATTCCGTCAGCCGGTACACCTGAATCATTTAAAGTTCTCTTTAAGGAATTGCAGGCTCTCGGCCTCGATACCAAGGTTCTTGATAAAGACGGTAATGAAATTGAACTTAAGCAAGATCTTGATGACGGTTCAGGAATTCAGCCGATTGACGAACAGGCATTTACAACCGTAAATGACTTTGAAGGTCAGGAAGGCTTCGGAGTAGAAAATACAGAGAATGAGCAGGAAGCAGGTCAGTCAGATGGCTTTGATGATTTGTTTGCTGATAATGAAAGCGAGTCAGATGATGACTTCGGCTTCGATTTCGGTGACATTTCTTCAGACGATGAATAATTCTGATAAGACTTCCACAACTAACTAATACAAAGGAGTGCTTCCATATGGATAATTATGAAAACGAATTCAGTTCAATAAAAATCGGCCTTGCTTCACCGGAGCAGATTCGTGAATGGTCTTACGGCGAAGTTACAAAGCCTGAAACAATAAATTACAGAACTCTTAAACCTGAACGCGACGGTCTTTTCTGCGAAAGAATTTTCGGACCTATGAAAGACTGGGAATGTCATTGCGGCAAATATAAAAGAGTTCGCTATAAAGGAAAAGTCTGCGAGCGTTGTGGTGTTGAAATCACACGCTCAAAGGTTAGACGTGAGCGTATGGGTCATATCGAACTTGCAGCTCCCGTTTCACATATTTGGTATTTTAAGGGTATTCCGAGCAGACTCGGTCTTGTACTCGACATTAGCCCGAGATACCTTGAAAAAGTGCTTTATTTTGCACTTTATATTGTTACCGATCCCGGTGATACACCACTTGAAAAGATGCAGATTCTTAATGAAAAAGAATATGCGGAAATGAGAGAAAGATACGAAGACGATTTCAAAGCAGGTATGGGTGCCGAAGCAATTAAAGAGCTTCTTCAGGGTATTGATGTTGCTCAGCTTCGTGATGAACTCACAGCAGAACTTGATGGTGCAACAGGTCAAAAGAGAGTAAGACTTCTTAAAAGACTTGATGTGGTTGATGCTTTCTATCACAGCGGAAACAAGCTTGAATGGATGATTCTTGATGCCATTCCTGTAATTCCGCCTGATATTCGCCCAATGGTTCAGCTTGACGGCGGTAGATTTGCCACATCTGACCTTAATGACCTTTACAGAAGAGTTATTAACCGTAACAATCGTCTTAAAAGACTTCTTGAGCTTGGCGCTCCTGAAATCATTGTAAGAAATGAAAAGAGAATGCTTCAGGAATCGGTTGACGCACTTATTGATAACGGTCGTCGTGGCCGTCCTGTAACAGGTCCTAATAACAGACCTCTTAAATCTCTTTCAGATATGCTTAAAGGTAAGCAAGGTCGTTTCCGTCAAAACCTTCTCGGTAAGCGTGTTGACTATTCAGGCCGTTCCGTTATCGTTGTAGGCCCTGAACTTAAGATGCACCAATGCGGTCTTCCTAAGGAAATGGCAATCGAACTTTTCAAACCGTTTGTTATGAAGCGTCTTGTTGAAACAGGTGTTGCTTCTAATATTAAATCAGCAAGAAAGATGGTTGAAAGAGCCAATAATCCTGCTGTTTGGGATAGCCTTGAAGTTGTAATTAAGGACCACCCGGTTATGTTAAACCGTGCCCCGACTCTTCACAGACTCGGTATTCAGGCGTTTGAGCCTGTTCTTGTAGAGGGTAGAGCAATTAAGCTTCACCCGCTTGCTTGTACTGCATTTAACGCTGACTTTGACGGTGACCAAATGGCTGTGCATGTTCCTCTTTCTGCCGAAGCACAGGCTGAAGCAAGAATGTTAATGCTTGCAGCTAATAACCTTCTTAAACCTTCAGACGGTAAGCCTGTTACTGTTCCTACTCAGGATATGGTTATCGGTTCATATTATCTTACAATGATTAAAGAGGGTGAACCTGGCCAGCCAAAGTTCTTTAAGGACGAAGCAAGAACTCAGGAAGTAAGCTTTAAGGATGTTAAAGCTGATATAAATAAGGATTATGATGATCCTCGTGATTATGTTACTAACCCTGCAATTCTCTGCGAAATTTCTGAAGAAGAACTTGCACAAAAATATGGCTACTACCGTTCATACAAACTTTATAGGGATAAAGATGAAGCTATGATGGCATATCAAGAGGGTTCACTCGGTATGCATTCACCTGCTAAAATTCGTGTAACTCGTGAAGTTAACGGTGAAAGCAAGACAGCTATTATTATTACAACAATCGGTAGAATCATCTTTAATAACCCAATTCCGCAGGACCTCGGTTTTGTTGACAGAACTGACCCGGCTCATGAATTTGACCTTGAAGTTTCATTTGTAGTTAAAAAGAAACAGCTTGGCCAAATTGCTGAAAGATGTATCAATGTTCACGGTGTTTCAATCGCTTCTCGTGTTCTTGATTCTATTAAAGCACAGGGCTATAAGTATTCAACAGTTTCCGGTACAACCGTTGCTGTTTGTGATGCTCTTATTCCTGAAAAGAAGAAAGAATATCTTGCCGAAGCAGAAAAACGCGTTGATGAAATCACATATAACTATAACTATGGTCTTATTACTAATGAAGAGCGTTCTTCAGCAGTAATCAAAGCTTGGGAAGATTGTACAAACAAAGTGTCTAACGAGCTTACAAGTAACTTCGACGGTGCCCATAACCCAATTCATATGATGGTAGACTCCGGTGCGCGTGGTAGTACTTCACAGCTTCGTCAGCTTGCCGGTATGAGAGGTCTTATTGCTAATACAGCCGGTAAAACAATTGAAGTTCCTATTCGTGCTAACTACCGTGAAGGTCTTAATATTCTTGAATACTTCATTTCTTCTCGTGGTGCTCGTAAAGGTCTTGCCGATACAGCACTTCGTACTGCAGACTCAGGTTACCTTACAAGGCGTCTTGTTGATGTATCACAGGATGTTATTATTCGTGACGATGATTGCGGATGCAACGACGGTATTGTTGTAAGCAAAATTATGGACGGTAACCGTGTACTTGAAACACTTGAAGAAAGACTTACAGGCAGATTTGTAGTTGAACCTATTGTTGACCCTAAGACCGGAGAAGTTCTTATGGAAGCTGACAGAATGATGACTGCCGATGATGCTAAGCGTATTGCTGACGCAGGTATTGAATCAGTTAAAATTCGTTCACTTATCACTTGTAAATCACGCCACGGTGTTTGCCGCAAGTGCTATGGTGCAAACCTTGCATTTAATGAGCCGGTTCAGGTTGGTGAGGCTGTTGGTATTATCGCAGCACAGTCAATCGGTGAACCTGGTACACAGCTTACAATGAGAACATTCCATACCGGTGGTGTTGCCGGCGGTGCAGATATTACACAGGGTCTTCCTCGTGTAGAAGAACTTTTTGAAGCAAGAAAGCCAAAGCAACTTGCTATTCTTTCTGAAATCGAAGGTGATGTTCGATTTGAAGAAATCAAGAAGAGTCGCCATGTAATTGTTTATAATAAGGATACAGCAGAAGAAAAGAAATATCTTATTCCTTACGGTGCAAGACTTTGCGAAAATATCGTAGAGGGCGCACATATTAAAAAAGGTACAGAACTTACACTCGGTGCTGTAAATCCGCATGATGTTCTTGCTATCCTTGGCGAAGAAGCTGTTTATAATTACCTTATTAAAGAAGTTCAGTTTGCATATCGTACACAGGGTGTTGATATTAACGATAAGCATATCGAAGTTATTGTTCGTCAAATGCTTAAGAAATGCACTGTTGATGAATCAGGCGATACTGATCTTGTTGCAGGTACAATGGTTGATGTTTCAGCAGTTGATGAAGCAAATGATAAAATTGAAGCAAGAATTAAAGCCGGTGAAGAAAATCTTAAGAAGGCAACTTATATTCCTATTCTTATGGGTATCACAAAAGCTTCTCTTGCAACAGATTCATTCCTTTCGGCTGCATCATTCCAGGAAACAACAAGAGTTCTTACCGATGCTGCTATCAAAGGTAAGAGTGACCCGCTTATCGGTCTTAAGGAAAATGTTATTATCGGTAAACTTGTTCCGGCAGGTACCGGTATGGATGTATTCCGCAAGGTTGATGTTGTTCCAAGTTATTTTTCAGCAGAAAACAGCGATGAAATTTTAAATCTTGAACAATTGCAAGAACTCTTGACAAACACTATGCAGTAGTGGTATAATGCTAAATCGTGTGATAGGTGTTTGTGCAAATATTACAAACTTTATCCTTGAATTTTAGTGAATAATACAACATTTAGGGGCGAGCCTTGTGCTTGCCCCGAGATGTGCGTTTAATTGATATGCTGATTTTTCGGCATGTGACTTATACGCACATTGCGTATAAATAATACTTGAAAGGAGATAAACTATTGCCTACCTTTAATCAGCTCGTAAGAACAGGTCGTAAGACTATCGAAAAGAAGTCAAAGACACCTGCACTTTTAAAGGGCTTAAACACTAAGAAAAATGTTGTTACAGATAACAACTCACCTCAAAAGCGTGGCGTTTGTACTGCTGTTAAGACAGCTACACCTAAGAAGCCTAACTCAGCTCTTCGTAAGATTGCCAGAGTTCGTCTTACAAACGGAATTGAAGTATCTGCTTACATTCCGGGCGTTGGTCATAACCTTCAGGAACACTCTGTTGTTATGATTCGTGGCGGTCGTGTTAAGGACCTTCCTGGTGTGCGTTACCACATCATCCGCGGTACACTTGATACACAGGGTGTTAATGGCAGAATGCAGAGCCGTTCTAAGTACGGTGCAAAGAAGCCAAAGGCTGCTAAGAAATAAGCCTTATTTTAATGGATAACAATAGTTTATATACCTATATATAAAGCGTATATGACCTTTTGTTGACTCCACGGAAAAACCGAGTACCTATGAACTCATTAAAAATTATGAAGGAGGGAAGCGAAGATGCCAAGAAGAGGCCAAATCGCTAAGCGTGATGTATTACCTGATCCGCTTTACAATTCAAAGCTTGTAACCAGACTTATCAACAGCATCATGCTTGATGGAAAGAAGGGCGTCGCTCAGAAGATTGTTTACGACGCATTCGACATCATTAAGGAAAAAACAGGCAACGAACCATTAGAAACTTTTGAAGCTGCAATGGAAAATGTAATGCCTGTACTCGAGGTAAAGGCACGCCGTGTAGGTGGTGCAACTTACCAGGTACCTCTCGAGGTTCGTCCTGAAAGAAGACAGACTTTAGGTCTTCGTTGGATTACTCTTTACGCTCGTCAGCGTTCAGAGAGAACTATGAGAGAGCGTCTTGCTGCTGAAATTATGGACGCTGTTAATAAGACAGGCGGAGCAGTTAAGAAGTGCGACGATACACACAAGATGGCAGAAGCAAACAAAGCATTTGCTCATTTCAGATATTGATAGGAGGGTATTATGTCAAGACAAGTATCTCTTGAGATGACAAGAAATATTGGCATTATGGCTCATATTGATGCAGGTAAAACTACAACCACCGAGCGTATTCTGTATTATACAGGTGTAAACCATAAGATTGGTGAAACACACGAAGGTGCTGCAACAATGGACTGGATGGAGCAGGAGCAGGAGCGTGGTATTACTATCACATCTGCTGCAACTACTTGTTTCTGGAAAAAGCATAGAATCAATATTATTGATACACCGGGTCACGTTGACTTCACAGTAGAAGTTCAGCGTTCACTTCGTGTACTTGACGGTTCAGTTACTGTTCTTTGTGCAAAGGGCGGTGTTGAACCACAGTCTGAAACCGTTTGGCGTCAGGCTGATGAATATAAAGTACCTCGTATGATATTCGTTAATAAAATGGATATTATGGGTGCTGACTTTTACAGGGCACTTGATATGGTTAAAGACCGTTTCAAATGTAATGCTCTTCCTATCCAGCTTCCAATCGGAAGTGAGGATACTTTCGAAGGTATTATTGACCTTGTAGAAAACCATGCCGTTATCTATATCGATCCTGATAAAGAAAAGGGTATGAAATTTGAAATTAGAGAAATTCCTGATGATATGAAGGAACTTGCTGCTAAATACAGAACTGAACTTGTTGAACACGTAGCTGAAATGGATGAAGACCTCATGGAAAAATATTTCGAAGAGGGCGAAGATGCTATTACAGTTGATGAAATCAAGAAAGTTATTCGTAAATCTACCATTGCTAACTCAATGGTTCCTGTATGCTGCGGTACTGCATATCGTAATATGGGTGTTCAGCCACTCCTTGATGCAATTGTTGACTATATGCCGGCTCCTACCGATGTAGAGTCAATCAAGGGTGTAAATCCTGATACAGAGGAAGAAGAGTTCCGTCATTCTTCAGATGATGAACCGTTCTCAGCTCTTGCATTCAAGATTGCTACTGACCCATTTGTTGGTAAGATTTGTTTCTTCCGTGTATATTCAGGTAAGATTGCTGCCGGTACTCCTTGCCTTAACTCTGTTAAGGATCAAAAGGAAAGAATGGGCAGAATCCTTCTTATGCACGCTAACCACAGAGAAGATATTCCTGTTGCATATTCAGGTGATATTGCTGCTGCTGTTGGTTTAAAGAACACAACAACCGGTGATACTCTTTGTGATGAAAACAATCCTATCGTCCTTGAATCAATGAATTTCCCTGACCCTGTTATCCGTGTAGCTATTGAGCCAAAGACTAAAGCAGGTCAGGAAAAGATGGGTATTGCTCTTGCAAAACTTGCAGAAGAAGACCCAACATTTAAAGCATATACTGATGAAGAAACAGGACAAACTATTATCGCTGGTATGGGTGAACTTCACCTTGAGATTATTGTTGACCGTCTTCTTCGTGAGTTTAAGGTTGAAGCTAATGTAGGTGCTCCGCAGGTTGCTTATAAAGAAACCATCCAGAGCGAAAGTGCTTCTGACCTTAAGTATAAGAGACAGTCAGGTGGTTCAGGTCAGTACGGTCATGTTAAGATTCGTATTATGCCTAACCTTGATGAAAACGGCATCGGCAAGGGTTACGAATTCGTTAACCAAATTGTCGGCGGTGCTATTCCTAAGGAATATATCCCTGCTGTTGACGCCGGTATCCAGGGCGCTATGAAGAGCGGTATCCTTGCCGGTTATAATGTAGTTGATGTTCGTGTTGAACTTTATGATGGTTCTTATCACGAAGTTGACTCATCAGAAATGGCATTTAAGATTGCCGGTTCTATGGCATTTAAGGATGCCGCAAAGAAAGCTAATCCAATCATCCTTGAACCTATGATGAAGGTTACAGTAATCGTACCTGAAGAATATATGGGCGATGTAATCGGTGACCTCAACTCTCGTCGTGGTTTAATCAGAGGTATGGAAGACAGAGCAGGTGCTAAGCAGATTAACGCAAGAGTTCCGCTTTCAGAAATGTTTGGTTATGTTAACGACCTTCGTTCAAAAACTCAGGGCCGTGGCCAATACACAATGGAACCGGACGGTTATGAACCTGTTCCTAAGTCAATTAGTGAGTCTATCATTAGCGAAAGAGCTAAAAAAGACTAATTAGTTGCTTATAATTTATAAAAAACTCTTGATATTTCTATTTTTATTTGATAGAATATCTTTGACAATTTTTCTATTGTAAATTTTAAGGAGGAAAATTCCAATGGCAAAAGAACATTTTAATCGTACCAAGCCACATGTAAACATTGGTACAATCGGTCACGTTGACCATGGTAAGACTACTCTTACTGCTGCTATCACAAAGTATCTTGCAAACAAGGGCTATGCAAAGTTTGAAGACTATGCAGATATTGATAAGGCTCCTGAAGAAAGAGAACGTGGTATCACAATTAACACAGCTCATGTTGAGTATGAAACTGACAAGCGTCACTATGCTCACGTTGACTGCCCGGGCCATGCTGACTATATCAAGAACATGATTACAGGTGCTGCTCAGATGGATGGTGCTATCCTTGTTATCGCTGCAACTGATGGTCCTATGGCTCAGACTAAAGAACACCTTCTCCTTGCTCGTCAGGTAGGCGTTCCAGCAATCATCGTATTCCTTAATAAGACTGACCAAGTTGATGACCCAGAACTCCTTGAACTCGTTGAAATGGAAGTTCGTGAAACTCTTGCTGAATATGAATTCGACGATGAGTGCCCAATCATCAAGGGTTCAGCTCTTAAGGCTCTCGAAGCTTCATCAAATGATGACCCAGCTTGCGACTGCATTAGGGAACTCATGGATGCAGTTGACTCTTATATCCCAACTCCTGACCGTAAGTCAGACCTTCCTTTCCTTATGCCTGTTGAAGACGTATTCACAATCACTGGTCGTGGTACAGTTGCAACCGGTAGAGTAGAAAGAGGTAAGCTTAATACTAACGATACAGTTGAAATGGTTGGTCTTCGTGACGAAATCCGTTCAACAGTATGTACAGGTATCGAAATGTTCAGAAAGATTCTTGACTATGCTGAAGCTGGTGACAACATCGGTTGTCTTCTTCGTGGTGTTCAGAGATCTGACATCGAGAGAGGTGAAGTTCTTGCCGCTCCTGGTTCAATCCACCCACACACAAAGTTCTCAGGTCAGGTTTATGTTCTTTCAAAGGACGAAGGTGGCCGTCATACTCCTTTCTTCAATAACTATCGTCCACAGTTCTATTTCAGAACAACTGACGTAACAGGTGTTATCACTCTTCCAGAAGGTACAGAGATGTGTATGCCTGGCGATAATGTAGTAATGAATGTTGAACTCATCACTCCAATCGCTATCGAAGAAGGTCTTCGTTTTGCTATCCGTGAAGGTGGTAGAACAGTAGGTTCAGGCGTTGTTACAGCTATCAACGAGTAATCTATACCTTACTTTTTAAATTAGAGGTTGTCGCTTCGGCGGCAACCTTTTTTTCTGTCTGTATTGATTTTTCTTTTTATTTAGAGTAATATATAATATATAGATTTTTGGAGTTGGTTTGTTTGAAAAACTTAGGATATTATAACGGTACTTATGACGAAATAGAAAAAATGCAAATTCCTATGCTTGACAGAGTGTGTTGGTTTGGCGATGGAGTTTATGATGCAACTTATGCTCATAATCATAAAATTTTTGATTTGCCTGCCCATCTTGATAGATTTTATAACAGTGCTAAACTATTGGATATAAATATGCCGATTGATAGAACGTCTTTGGAAAATCTGCTCCAAAACCTCGTTAATAAAGTTGACAGCGGTGATCAGTTTGTTTATATGCAGATTACCCGTGGCTCGGGGCTTCGTGAGCACGTTTATGAAGATGACATTAAAGCAAACCTTTGGATTACATTAACGCCTGAGCATATATCCGATACTTATAAGCCTATTGATGTAATTACTTTTGAAGATAAACGCTTTCATTATTGCAATGTTAAAACCCTTAATTTAATTCCTTCTTGCCTTGCTGCAACTTCAGCTAAAAAAGCAGGCTGTAAAGAAGCTATTTTTCACCGCGGAAATATTGTCACTGAATGTGCGCATTCAAATGTTTCTATTTTTAAGGATGGTACGGTTATTACTCATCCGCTAAATGATGAAGTGTTGCCGGGTACTGCGCGTATTCGTTTGCTGTCTTTTGCGAAAAAACTTGGATATAAAACCGAGGAACGCGAATATACGCTTGATGAACTTAAAAATGCAGATGAAGTTGTAATTCATTCAACCGGATCATTTTGCATACCGGTTAAAACGGTTGATGGTATCACAGTCGGCGGTAAAGCCCCCGAGATGCTTAAAAATATTCAAGATGCACTTGTTGCTGATTTCGAAAAGCAATGTGCATTGGATTAGGAGATATTATGAAAAAATTTCTTTCAATTTTAATTGCTCTTTCTTTGGCAATTTCTTCACTGTTTGCATTTTCAATTAACGCTTATGCCAACAGCTTGAAAACTGCAGCTCAAATAATGCTCGGCCAGTCAATTAACGCAACTGTTTCAAATGTTGATGATAATGCAAAAAACTATTGGTTTAAGTTCGATTGTCTTTCTTCAAATTATTATGACCTTTTAACTTCAAGCCAAGCGTTAACTAATGCCGATGTTTTCTTAACTGTATATAACGCTGATAAAACAGTAATAAACTCGAATATTAACTCGAATACCGATTTGAATTTTAATACAACTACTTATTTTGAAGCCGGTAAAACATATTATTTTAAGTATGAAGTAAGCGACTCGTCATATACCTTCACTGCAAGCTTAAATATTCATAACCATAATTATATTTCAACTTTTGCAAAAGCTGTGGCAGATGATGATAGGGAAAATGCGATTGACGGATATGTTAAATATCGCTGTTCTTCCTGCGGTGATGAATACATTGCTCAAAATATTTTTGCACCTGTAAGCGTTTCACTTTCTTCTTTAAAAGTCGCTTATAACGGATATGAAAAATATAATAACATTACAGTTTATGATAAGCTCGGCAATGTCATTCCTGCAAGTGAATATGTTGTTACTTATGAAGATAATATACGTTGCGGAAAAGCTTGGGTGTATGTAAATTTCATTGGTAATAATTACAAGGGTGAACTTACTTCTTCTTTTATTATCGTTCCCGCAAAGCCTACTACTGTATCACTGACTGCAAAGAAAAACAAAATCACTTTCAAATGGAATAAGGATACAACCGCATCTGGCTACGAAATACAATATTCAACTTCAAAGTCATTTTCTAAAAGCAAAACCAAATCGGTTACCGTTACTAAAAACTCAACTAAATCAAAAACATTTTCGAAATTATTAAAAAAGAAAAAGTATTATGTCAGAATCAGAGCATATAAAACTATTGACGGTGTTAAGCAATTTGGTTCTTGGTCAAAGAAAATGAGCGTTAAAACAAAAAAATAAGAGTTAAGCGTAATTACCTATAAAAGAGCAAGCAAATATTTGTCTGCTCTTTTATGTTTTCTATTTCAATTTTAGGTAACTTATGATATAATAAATTTATGTATAATTATGAACGATTGTCAGACGACATAAAGATTGCTGTTAGCTCTGACCACACTTTCGGAACTGATGCTGTTTTGCTTTCCGATTTTGCTAAAATAAAAGCGAGAGATAAGGCTCTCGATATGGGAACAGGCTGCGGAATCATTCCTTTTTTGTGGTTAAGAAATGAAAAAATAAATAATGTATCGTGCCTTGATATTCAAAAAAATGCATACGAGCAGGTGTGCCATTCAATAGAACTAAACGGTCTGGAAAGCAGAATAAAAGCTTATAACTGCGATTTGCGAAAAATAAACGAAGTTTTCGGCGCAGAGCAGTTTTCACTTGTTACAATGAATCCACCGTATAAACCTGTCGGAACAGGGATAGAATCTTTGGGTGAAAGTGCGCGCATTGCAAGGCACGAGGTTTGCTGTAATATTGAAGATGCTTGCAAGGCTGCTTCATATCTGCTGAAATATGCCGGCAGGTTTTGTATGTGCCACAGGCCTGAAAGGCTTGTTGATACGCTTGAACTTATGCGTAAATATAAGATTGAACCTAAAAGGCTGCGCTTTGTGCAGGATAAAACAGGGGAGCAACCTTTTTTATTTTTAGTTCAGGGGCAAAAGGGGGCAAAACCTTTTTTGAGAGTTGAGCCGCAGTTAATTATTAAAAAGGATAATGGCAAATTTACACCGGAAATGCTTGATATTTACGGTTCATATGCCGACGGTTATGATAAATGAGCGGAATATTATATGTTGTAGGTACTCCTATCGGCAATTTAAGTGACTTTTCACCAAGAGCGGTGGAAACACTTGCAAATGTTGATTTTGTTGCTGCCGAGGATACAAGAGTAACACTTAAATTACTTAATCATTTTGATATAAAAAAAGAAATGGTATCATATTACGAACATAATAAAAGGCAACGCGGCGAAATAATATGCCAAAGAATTTTAAACGGTGAAAATTGTGCAATTGTGACTGATGCCGGCATGCCTGCTATTTCAGACCCGGGTGAAGATTTGGTTGCTCTTTGCTATGAGCTTGGGATAGAAGTTCAATCTGTTCCCGGCCCGACTGCGTTTGCTACCGCACTTGCTGTTTCAGGTTTGCCAACCGGCAGATTTACATTTGAAGGCTTTTTATCTGTAAATAAAAAATCGAGAAGAGAACATCTTGAAGAAGTGAAAGATGAAAAAAGAACTATGATTTTTTATGAAGCACCGCATAAGCTTATTTATACCTTAAATGATATGCGCAAGGTTTTCGGTAATCGTAATATTGCACTTGTGCGTGAACTTACTAAAATACACGAGCAGGTGCTTCGCTTCACATTTGATGAAGCAATTGCTTATTATGCAGATAAATCACCGAAGGGTGAATATGTTATTATTATCGAGGGCAAAAAGCAAGACGAAGCAGAAGAAATAACGCTTGAGCAGGCGATAGCTTTGGCTAAATCACTTGTTGAAAAGGGTATGTCGATAAACAGTGCTGCTAAAGAAGCGGCAGCGCAAACTCCTTTTAAAAAGGGCGACATATATAAGGCTTTAATATGATTTGTTCAATTTGCCCGCGCAAATGCAATGTTGACAGAAGTAAGAAATTGGGCTTTTGCCAAAGTCCGGATAATTTTCGTGTTGCCAGGGCTTCACTTCACTATTGGGAAGAACCTTGTATCAGCGGCAAGCAGGGAAGCGGAGCAGTATTTTTCTCCGGTTGTAATTTGAAATGCGTATTTTGCCAAAATAATGAAATCAGCTCTCAAAATAAGGGTGTTGAAATTACCGAAGAAAAGCTTATAGAAATATTTGAAAGCCTTATAAAACAAGGTGCTAATAATATAAATCTTGTTAATCCTACGCATTATGCCTTGCAAATAGCCAATGTTTTAAAAAAGTGGAAATCACCGGTGCCAATTGTGTATAATTCAAGCGGATATGAAGAAGTTGAAACATTAAAGGAACTTGACGGTTTAATTGATATTTATTTACCTGATTTAAAATACATCAGGCCGAATAAATCAATGCGCTATTCAAAAGCATATGATTATTTTGATAAAGCTTCTTTGGCACTAAAAGAAATGCGGCGTCAGGTTAAGGATGAATTTGACGGAAAAATTATGAAATCGGGTATGATAATTCGCCACTTGATTTTACCGCAAAATACTAATTCTTCTATTGAAATATTAGATTACATAAAGTCTAATTTGCCGGATACATATGTTTCGCTTATGGCTCAGTATACACCGTGCGGAGATTTAAGCGATTATCCGGAAATAAACCGTAAAATTACCAAGCGTGAATATGATAAAGTTTTAAACTATGCGCTTTATAATTCGTTTGATAAGCTTTTCATACAGGAACTTTCATCTGCCGATAAATCATTTATACCAAAATTTGATTTTACCGGTGTGTTATGATATTATAAAATAAGTAAGTATGAAAAGAGGGATTTTAAAATGAAAAAGTTTTTTAGGGAATTTAAAGAATTTATTTCAAGGGGCAATGTAATCGACCTTGCTGTCGGCGTTATCATAGGCGGTGCTTTTTCAGCAATTGTAACATCACTTACTGATAATATTATTAAACCCCTTATTAACTGTATCGGCGGCGCAGAAGTTCAGGGTAAAATTCATCTTTTGGGTGATAATTATATTGATTACGGTGCTTTCATTTCAGCTGTAATAAACTTTCTTATTATGGCGTTTATTATCTTTTCCATTGTTAAGGCTATTAACAAAATGGTCGACATTACAAAGAAAAAGGAAGAACCTAAAGAAGAAGCTCCTACAACTAAAATTTGCCCGTTTTGTAAGAGTGAAATTCCTATTGAAGCAGTAAAATGCTGCCACTGCACATCAGATTTACCAAAAGATGATGAATAATTTATATATGGAGCAAAGTATTGAATAGTATAGCAATTCTCGGAGCAGGTACATGGGGTATGGCACTTGCTAAAATGTTAAAAAACACAAATAAAAATGTTACGGTTTGGTCTGCTTTGCCGGATGAAATTGAAGAACTTTCAAAAACTTCGCGTCATCCCAAGCTTCCTAATGTTTTATTTCCAAAAGGGATAGAATATACAACGGATATTAAATCGGCAGTTGAAAATAAAGATATAATTATGTTTGCCGTGCCATCCGTTTTTGTTCGCCAAACCGCAAGAAAATGTAAAGATTATATAAAAGATAATCAAATTATAGTTGATGTTGCGAAAGGTATTGAGCCTGATACGCTATTTACATTGACTCAGGTAATTGACGATGAAATAAAAAATAAAACAGTAAAATATGTTGCACTTTCAGGCCCTACTCACGCTGAAGAAGTGTCACGCGATATGCCTACAACGATTGTGTCGGCTTGCCAAGATATTGAAGTTGCAAAGCTTGTGCAGGAATTTTTTTCAAGCTCGTTTATGAGGGTTTATACTAATACCGATATTAAAGGAATTGAAATTTGCGGCGCACTGAAAAATATAATTGCACTTGCAACCGGCATTTCGCGTGGGCTTGGATATGGTGATAATGCAACTGCGGCACTTGTTACAAGGGGACTTGCTGAACTTTCAAGGCTTGGTACTGCAATTGGCTGTTCACCATACACTTTCAGCGGTCTTACCGGTATGGGGGATTTGATAGTTACTTGCACAAGTATTCATTCTCGTAATAATAATGCCGGTTTTCTTATCGGGCAGGGAATGTCACCCGACGAAGCTGTAAAAAAAGTAGGTATGGTTGTAGAAGGTATCAATGCAATTCCTGCGGCTTTAAAGCTTGCTGATAAATATAATGTTGATTTGCCGATTATTTTTGCTGTTAATGATATAATAAACGGTGATGTATCACCGCAATATGCTGTAAATTCACTTTTTAATCGTGAACTCAAAGCTGAAGTTGAACTCAATTTTCCAAAGGAAAATTACTAATATTTTTTCATAAACGAGAGGGGTATAATTTATGAAAACAAAAGAGTACACTTACATCAGTTCATCAAACTTATGTGAAATCAAGGCTTGGCAATGGTATCCGGATGACGAAAATGTTAAAGCTGTGATTCAAATTCATCATGGTATGGCAGAGCATTGCGGCAGATACAAAAATGCTGTTGAAGCATTTGTATCTATGGGTTATGCTGTATTTATGAATGATATGATAAATCACGGTAAGTCAAACAGCGATGAAAATTTGCTGGGATATTTCGGTGATAAAAACGGATATAAAGATGTTATTCGCGATGCAAAAACTTTAATGGATATTGCAAAAAGCGAATATCCTGATAAAAAGTATATTATAAGTGGTCATTCAATGGGCAGTCTTGTTATGCGTTGCTTTATTAACGAATACGGTAACTGCTTTGACGGTGCTGTCTTTATCGGCACTTCAGGCACTAATCCTCTTGCCACAATCAGCATTGCTTTAACGGGGCTTGTAAGTGCTTTTAAGGGCAAAACATACAAATCAGAAACACTTAAAAAAATCGGCTTTGGCGCTTATGATAAACCGTTTGAGCATAGAACCGATTACGATTGGGGTATCAGTATACCTGAAAGTGTTGATGAATACCAAAATGATAAATATTGCGGTTTTACTTTTGCAAGCGGTGGTTATCAGGATTTAGCAAAACTTTGCATTGAATGTAACAGCGATAAATGGTATCAAAATGTAAGCCATTTAATGCCTGTGCTGCTTTTAAGCGGTGAGATGGACCCTGTCGGGAATTATTCATTAGGTGTCAAGGAAGTTTATGATAAGCTTATTAAAACCGGTCACTCGTTAACTGAAATTAAAATTTATCCGGGCGTTAGGCATGAGATATTAAATGAAGTCAACAGACAAGAAGTTTACAATGATATAAATGATTTTATTGAAAGAAAAGTATTGAACTAAAAATAAGCGGCTGATAAAAAATCAGCCGCTTGTTTTTAGTTATTCAAATATTTGATCAATTATCTTCGCTTTCTTTTCGCGATTCATTATTCTTAATTTCATTATAATGGCTTTTTCATTATCCGATAAATCATAAAAATTGTCATTAAAATCTTTTAAGTCAAAATTTATTTTGTTGTCATTTGTTTGATTTAATGAGTCGTTTTTATCAGTAGCCAATAATGTGTTTAAATCGAGATTATATACTTTTGCAATAGTTTTTAATGTTTCAAATTTAGGCTTTGTTCTGCCACTTTCGTAATAAGCGTAAGCACTCCTTTTCACACCAATAGTTTCTGCAAACTGAGCTTGAGTTAATCCGGCTTTTTGTCTGCAAGCCTTAAGTATCTGCGAAATGTTTGTTTCCTCCATCAGAGTTTTCCCCCTTCTCAATAATTTAGATATATAATAAACTACAAACAAACTTTTGTCAAGAATTGTCACATTATTTTAACATTATTCTAAATTTGTTGACAAATAACAGCAATTGATGATATTATATGAGCATAAATCTACAAATTGTATATCAATTTGCAAAAAATATTGTAATTTATTAAAAAATTATGCAGGAGGTAATATTTTGAAAAAAATAATATCAATAGCATTGTCTTTGATTATTGTTATAACAGCAAGCTTGCCTGTCACAGTGCAGGCTCAAACATATGTTGAAAGTTTAATGAGTCTGGGTTTTCCGCAAAGCTATGCCGAAAAGCTTGAAAAATTACATAAAAAATATCCCAATTGGATTTTTAAACCGCTTATTACTAACCTTGATTGGAGCACTGCTGTAAACGGTGAGCGTTCAAAACATTCAAATCAGCTTATTTCTTTATCAGCAACTAATGATAAATCAATGTTTTGCGATTGCCATAGCTGTTTGAAAAACGGTAATTATGTTATTCGGGAAGCAAGTAATTGGGTTTCTGCATCTAAAACCGCTGTTGAATATTATATGGACCCAAGAAATTTTCTTGATGAAAAGCAGATATTTCAATTTGAATCTACTTCATATGACGGAACTCAAACCAAAGAGGGTGTAGAAGCTATTTTAGTCGGAACATGGATGCATGATTCCTTAATTTCATATCTTACAACAGGTCAAAGCCAAAAAACATATGATTCCACAACCAAATATTCGGATGTTATAATGAAAGCGGCACAGGATTTCGGTATGAACGCTTACTATATTGCATCTAAAATCAAACAGGAAAACGGCGGGCGGACAAATGCTGCTACCGCTGTTAACGGCTCTACAAGCCCATTTCAAGGCATTTATAATTATTTTAATATCGGTGCATATGCCGGAGCTAAAGACGGACTTGCGTGGGCTGCCGGCTTTTTAAAAGCTAATACAAATACGATGCTTTACAGTAATGACCCTAATGTTGACCCGACGGGTGGTGTGGCTACACCGATTTCAAACGGTCAGTATATGACTTGGCGTGCAAACAAAGGCAATTATTATTATGTTCGCCTTTATAATGAAACATCTTCAGGCTATCAGGAGGGTGCAAGCGGCTATGTTGCCAAAAGCGATTGCAGAACAAGCTATCTGGGCGATACTTCAAATGGTTACGGCCGCCCGTGGTCTAACCCTTATAAAGCTATTTACTATGGCACTAAATATGTGGCAAACAGTTTTAAAACTCAAAATTCAGGATATTTACAGAAATTTAATGTCAGCCCTTCATCACAAAATAAATATACAAATGAGTATATGAAAAATGTTCAGGGAGCGGCAAGTGAAGCTGTTATGGCATATAACGGATATGAAAAAGCCGGTATCCTTTCTATGACACGAACATTTTATATTCCTATATACCAAAATATGAAAGATGAAATCAGCATTTCGGTAGTTGACGCTACGGAAAACAGCGTTACGATTTCGTGGAACAAGATTGAAAATGCTACAAATTATCAGGTTCAGTATCAAGATGTTTACGGTAATTGGATTGATTATGCGTTTACAGCCGATACTGCCATTACATTTGCTAATCTTCAACCTGCAAGCCTTTTCGCAGTTAGAATTCGTGCATTTACTCAAAAAGGGCAGGAAGCATCGTGGGGTAACTTTTTCCAAATCAATGTTGCCACAAAGCCAAGTCAAGTTACAAATTTAAAACTCACTTCTTCCGATACTTCAATAACTGCAAAGTGGAGTGCTGTAAGCGGTGCATCGGGTTACAGAATTTATGTCTATGATTCATCAACTAAAAAATATAAATTAAAGAAAACAGCCTCATCCACTTCTTCAAAAATTACAGGCCTCAAGCCGAATAAAACTTATAAAGTTAAAGTTGCCGCTTTTAAGTCTTGTGATAATATGATATTTGTCGGCACTAAGAGTAAAGCAATAAAAATTAAAACTAAAAACAAACGAGTTACTTTAAGTAGTGCAAAATCAAAGAAGAAAAAGAAAATTACTGTAAAATGGAAGAAGAAAAGCGGCATATCCGGCTATCAAGTTATGTGGTCAACTTCTTCTAATTTTAAAAAGAACTTTTTAAGCAGGAAGATTTCAGGTTCGTCAAAAACCTCAACCACTTTAACAACAGCAAAGAGCAAGAAAAAATATTATGTTCGTGTTCGTGCGTATAAAAAAAGAGGCAAAAAGTACACCTATTACTCCTGGAGCAAAACAATAAAAGTTAAAGTTAAATAAAAACAGTTTGAATTATTTTGTTATAAATTAAATACAACAACAATAAAAAAGCCTTACAGTTTTAATTAACTGTAAGGCTTTAAAAATTATTTCTTATTTTGCAAGGTAAAGAGCTGATGTGTCAACATTTGTGTTGTCAACATACCAAGTATTGCCGATTTTTACAACATATACTTGCTGTGAAGCAACGCTCTTTCCGTCTTCAAGTGTAACATCAACTGTGCATTTTGCAACAGCGGAAATGTCATTTGAATTATCAAGCTTTTCAAATGCACCTATCATATCTGATTTAGGTGTATTCTTTTTGTCGGTATCTTTAAGGCCGAATTTGTCTGCCTTTGCTTCGCCTGATGATGCAACCGGAGTAATTCTCTCCTTATACTCTTTAATGTATGCATCCTTTTCAGCGTCTGTAAGTTCTGTGCATTCCTTAACTGTTGCTGTGAACTTATAATCATTACCGTATATTTCTTGGTACTTACCTGTTGAAGCTTCCTGAATAACTGTTTTTCCGTCAGCACCGTATTCTTCTTCAGTACCTGTAAGTGACTTGCCGTATTTTGTGACATTTGATTCAAACACAGAGAACATAAAGTCTGTATCCATATATTCGTCGCCGAATATTTCTTTTCTTACTTCAGTGAGTTTAGCAAAGTAATCATTAAATATAGCATCAATGTCATCAAGTCCGTATTTAGCAACAAGACCAACATAATATTCATACATTGTGTCATAGACTTCGTCAGTCTTTGTGATTTCTTCATCACTGCCTGTACCTACGAATGAAGCTTTTTCAGCATCTTCGTTAATATACGGCTTCATATAACCGTTAATAACAAAGTTACCGAATTTTTGATTTTTTGAAACGAGTGTGTTTTTATAAGCGTTATATCCGTCGCCTGTTTGTACAATTGTATCTACATAAGCTTGTGCTACCTTTTCGGCAGAAAAGCCTGTATATCTTGTTGTAAAAGCAAATATTGTGATAAGAGCAAGCAATACTGCAACCACGATACCTGCGATTACTGCATAAAGAGCGGCGTTAAAGCCTTTCTTTTCTTTTGTTTCAGCCATAACTAATCCCTCCTTATCCTGCAATATCTTCGTTGTCTTCGTTTGCTTCTTCTGCTTTTTCAGCTTCTCTCTTTTCTGCAAGAGCAGCCGTAATTCTTGCCTTCTTTTCGCCTGTCATATCATAGAAGAGGATAGGGATAAACTGAAGAATTACAAAGATAGCCGGAATGATTGTGTAAATCATTAAGAAACGAGAAAGAACTTTATCATCCTGTGATGCATATGCAACATTAGGGTCAGTTGAAATCTTGTACTTACTCCATGTGTATACAAGCCATGGACCGAGGAATTTTGTGAATGCAGAAGCAATCTTTGAGAAAAGGCCATAGCCGGCATAAGCAAGACCTTCCTGCCTTTTGCCTGTCTTATATTCCATTTCGTCTACGCAGTCGGCAATCATAATGTTTGGTGTAACATTTGTGTTACCGTGTTGAATACCGCAGAAGAAGTTGAGAATAAGGAATGGAACGATAAGAGTTGAATTGAAGCCGATACCCTTTGATACTAAGTAAAGGATAGCCATTGCCGATGCACCGTAGCAACAGAAAATAATAAATGTTTTCTTTGTAGAGAACTTCTTGAGTACAAAGTTTACAAGAAGTGTACCTACTGCTGTACCGATACCCATAGGAAGCATAAGTGCAAGCTTTAATCCCTTTGAACCAAGAAGATAAATAGCTATGTAAAGTGATACGGTACCATAAACACCACGGCCAAAACCAAATACTTTAGTAAGAGATACCATAAGAAGATTCTTGTTGGTAAATACAAGCTTGATTGATTCTAAAAGTGATACATTTTCTGATGTGAAAGGTACACGCTCTTTGTTATTAGCAAAGAATATCATTACAAATATAATCATACCAAGTGCACAAATTGCAGTTGAAATGATAAGGTCGATACCCTGACCTTCAGCGTTTTTGAACTGTTGCTGGCCCATAAGAGCTTTCATAAGAGCGCCTACAACGATGATTACTACCTGACCGCCTGACTGGCCGACTGAACGAAGGAATGATGCAATTGAAATAGCACTGCTTCTTTCAGCAGGGTTAGGTGAGCAAAGTGCGCCGAAACAGTTAGAAGGTGATTCAACTGCGCAGGACACTGCTGTGTAAAGGCAGTAAATAACAATCATCCAAACTGATGCAAGGCCAAATGAACTTGTGTTAGGTGCTACAAATACAAGCATTGAAATAATTGCAAGCGGAATTGCACCGAAACCAACCCAAGGCTTAACCTTACCAAGTTTGGTTTTTGTTCTGTCAACAAGTACACCGATAACAAGCTCACAGATTGCACCTACAAAACCTGCAATAAGGAATACTACCTCAACAATGTGTGAAAGAGAAGCAGAGTCAAAACCTTTTCCCTTAAATGCGAAGTCGGCAAAGAAAGTTGTGGTATAGTCCGGCATCCATCCTGTTAAAAGAGCTACGCCGAAAAGACCGATACCGAATGTTGCAACTTCAGACGGCTTCATGTACTTTTTTGCTGCCGTTGTAATTTTTGACTCGGCAGCTTTGGTTTTAGCCATTAAAAAACCCCTTTTCGTAAAAAATTTTCATTTAATTATAGCACTTTGCATTTGTAAAAACAATACTGTTTTTAACTTTTATTTAACTTATTTTTTACAAATAAGTTAATATATTAAATAATTATTAAATAGTAGACATTTTATTCAAAATGTGTTGGTTGAGTTTTGGCTTGAACAGCGTTATAATGCTAATATGCAAAGTTTAGAAATATAAAAGGAATTATTGATATGTTTTTAAAATTTATAGTATGCTTAATTGCAGGTATCGGTGCAGGACTCGGAACGGGTTTCGCCGGAATGAGCGCTGCCGCAGTAATAAGTCCTATGCTTATAACTTTTCTTGATATGGACCCATATATTGCAGTCGGCATTGCATTAGCAAGTGATGTGCTTGCAAGTGCGGTATCGGCATATAATTACGGTAAAAACAAAAATATTGATGTTAAAAACGGCATTGTTATGATGATTTTTGTTTTACTGTTTACCCTCGTCGGCAGTTTTGTTTCAAGTAAAGTTCCAAGCACTGCTATGGGTAACTTTTCATTTGTAATGACTTTGTTTTTGGGCATTAAATTTATTGTTAAGCCGGTTACAGAGCCTAAAGCAAGGTTAACCGAGGCAAGTGATAAGCAAAAAATCATACGCTCTGCTTTAAGCGGCTGTATGGTTGGATTTATATGCGGCTTTGTAGGTGCAGGCGGGGGAATGATGATGCTCCTTGTGCTTACAAGCGTTTTGGGATATGAATTAAAAACAGCAGTAGGTACAAGTGTGTTTGTAATGGCGTTTACTGCGTTTACGGGTTCTGTAAGTCACTTTGCAATAGGTGGTTTGCCGGATGTTTGGACTCTTGTATTTTGTATGATTTCAACTTTGATATTTGCTCAAATTGCTTCGCTTTGTGCTAATAAGGCCAAACCTGAAACCCTTAATCGTATAACCGGGGTAATACTTGTAATTCTTGGAATAACAATGATTATAGTTAATAAAGTTAAATAAGAAAATGCGCCGAATTATTTTATTCGGCGCATTTTCTTGTATCTTCAATTTCGTGCATCTGTAAATTATTTCACTCATATTTCGCTCCAAAAGCGTACTAATTAAAAAGCAAGGAAACTTTGGCGCTTCCTTGCTTAATTTCATTATACTAAAATTTAATGTTTTGTCACTCTTATTTTTCTTCTTGTGTAGTTTTTTTCTTTCTGTGAATAATAAAGCGGTTGCAGGGATATGTCCAAATCATAGGAACCGCCATACCCAAAAGCGTCGCCACGGTAGGTGCCAGCGCAACAGGAAGAAAGCTGTTTGTAAACTGTGAAAGCCAAGGCCCGATTATGCCTTTTGCCCAAATAGTAAAAATAACCATAATCACATAAAGAACAGTTGATACTATCGGGTTCGCGTCAGCGTGGAAAGTTATTTTTCTGTTAAGAACAAATGCAACGGCATATCCAACGAAAGTTGAGCAGTAATATGCAATTTTTGTTTCTCTCGATTCGGGAGCATCGGCACACTTAAATACGAGATATACCAATATTAGTTGTGTTGCAAGTTCCGGAATATTTGAAAGTGCACCTGCACAGTTGAATTTAATGAATTTCCAAAATTCTGCGTGCTTTTCAGTCCAACGCACAAATGCATTGTCTTTTTTCTTCTTTTCTTCAGGCATATTTTTTCTCCTTATAAGAATTTTGTGAGTATAACTATAATTGCCGCTATTGCTATGATAATACCTACTGCTTTTGCAATCATAGGTTTAGCCATATCCATTGTGGTCGGCATTACTTTTGCAAGTGCGTCATAAACAGGCTTGTGTAGTTTTCCGTCACATAATTGGCGGTAGGTTCTTGTGTATGTTTCATAATTTGTCGGGTCATTTTCATCAATTATAAAGCATCTTACGCCGCGTTCTTTTCCGTTTCCGTAAACATTAAAACCGCTTGATTGTGTAAATCCTATATCTATTCCGTCATATTTTCCTACATAGCTGTTTTTATGGTCATGCCCAACATATACACCGAGAACATCACCCTTTTCTATGAGCGCGTCAAATTCACCCGTATTTATGTCAGGGATTGACGGCGGTTCAAGTAAAACAGAACCTTTAACACATTTTGTTTCATCAATTTTATAATATTCACCTTTGTGAATTCTGAAAGCGGGAATTGCACCTTTTTCATTTTTCTTTACTTGCTTTAATACATTGTAATGCTCAAACATCGGAATGTGCTGAAAAACAAGAGAGGGGATATAGTGACCGTTCTTTTCTTTTAAATCATTCCTTGTTTTTTTATACCAGTCAATAATTTTAGTATCAAAAGGTTCATATCCGCCGCCTTTTGCGTCTGTGCCTGTGTCGAATAAGTAAATTCCAAATGCATCCTTGTTTTCATCTTGTGAAGATTTAATGCTTAAAAAGCAGGTGCCGCCACCATCAATGCCCTCTGCCTGAGTGCCGACACAACTTGGATGCTTTTTATATATTTGCTCAAACTGTTCTTTGTTGCTTATGCCGACCTGCCTGTCATGGTTGCCGAATGTAACTGCAAAAGGAATATTCCTTTTTGTAACAGGCTCAATCAACTTATCAATCGTTTTGGCAACATTGTTTACTAATTCACTGCCCATGCCTTTGTATGTTACACCGTAACCTTTTATTTGGTCACCGGTATATATTACAAGGTCAGGCTTTTCTTTTTCAACTGCATTTTCAAGTAATTTTAATGTATCAGGTGAAACATTGTATATTTCTTGAATGTCAGTTATCTGCATAATTTTAAATTTACCGTTTTTATTAAATTTCATATCAGCACCTGCCATTAGTATAACTCAAAAATAAAGGGCAAAAATGCCTTTTAGACACCTTTGCCCACAAATTATAATAAACATTTTTTAGCTATTAGTTAAGCTTATGTTAAATTTAAGCTAAATATATTAACCCTGAGTTTTGATATATTCACTGATTAAATCAACAGTTCCGTCAATTCCAAGTTTAGCAACATTGATTGCAAGGTCATATGTAGTTGCTTCGCCCCATTTTTCTTCACTGTAAAAATTGTGAAATTTAGCTCTCTTTTTATCTGTGTTTTTCATTTCTTTGGCTACATTTTTTGGCTCTACACCATATTTCTCAATAACTCTTTTTTCTCTGAATTTATCACTTGCGTGAAGAAAAATAGTTAAAAGTGCTTCATCTTCTTTTAATATGTAATCTGCGCATCTGCCGACTATAATGCAACTTCCTTCTTCGGCAACTTTTCTGATTGTATCAAACTGATATTGGAAAACTTGGTCTTCAAGTGCCAAACCGTTTGATGCAATGTTTGAAAAACCGTCTGTCGAAACGTTGTAAAGAAAGCTTCGTGTAGGTCTTTCATCATAAAATGTGAAAATATGCTCGTCGAATCCGCTGTCTTTCGCTGCTCTTTTGATGATTTCTTTATCGTAATAAGGAATACCAAGCTTTTCCGAAAGCTTGGTTGCAATTTCGTGTGCACCGCAACCATATTGCCTACCGATTGAAATAATGTGTTTTTTCATAAATTCATCACCCTTAAAAAGAAAAATATTGTTTTTCGATATTATTATACTACATTTTTATTTTACTTGCAATTTATATTTAAATAAAGTAAAATATTTTTATGAAAAATAAATTGTATTACACTAAAAAAGCAAAATATTTTGAGCAGTCTTTACCTGTGGGCAACGGACGAATGGGAGCGCTCGTATTCGGCAATCTTAAAAAGGAAAGAATTGCAATTAACGAGGATAGCTTGTGGTCAGGTTACCCGAAGGATAATAATAAAAAGGATGCTTATAAATATCTCGCGTCGGCTCGCGAGGCTGTATTTAATAAAGATTACAGAAAAGCCGAGGATATTATTAACAAAAATATGCACGGTGTTTGGAGCGATGCATATTTGCCATTTGGCGATATTATTATTGAATATTCAAAAAAGTATTCAAAAGATTATTGCCGTACTCTTGATTTGGAAACGGGTGTGGCACAGGTATCGGCCGGGGATTTGAGCGAAACTGTTTTTGTTTCATATCCTGCACAGCTTATGGTTATAAATATCAAATGTGACAGCGGTGCTTCTTTTACTGTTAAATTTGATTGCCAGCTTAACCATACTGTTACTACTTATGAGGACAGTTTGGTGCTGTCAGGCCAAGCACCTGAAATTTGCCAACCGCCATATTACAATAAAGGTGAATCTATTGTTTACGGTGATAAGGGAATGAAGTTTTGCGGTGCTGTTAAGGTTTTGGGCAATGCAAAATTCAGCGATGATTCAATTATTGTAGAAAATCAAAAGGATGTCACACTGCTTGTTTCACTTGCAACTTCTTATATTGATTTTAAATCTATGCCAAATGCCGATGCAAAGCAAAGGGCTTTTTCATATTTTGAAAATATAAAGAAATATGATGATTTGCTTTCAGAGCATAAAACTGATTTTTCATCACTTTTTAATCGTGTTGAATTTACTCTTGAGGGTGGATATGATGAACTTCCAACCGATAAAAGAATTAAAAATATGAATAAAAAGGGTGATGATTATTCACTTGTTGCACTGCTTTTCCAATATGGCAGGTATCTTACAATTTCATCATCAAGAAAGGGAAGTAAAGCAAGCACCTTGCAAGGTATTTGGAATACTCATTTTCGCGCACCTTGGTCATCGGGTTATACAATAAATATAAATACCGAAATGAATTATTGGTGTACTGATATTGCCAATCTTTCCGATTGTTTTGAACCGCTTGTGGACTTGGTTGAAAAGCTTGCTTTTAACGGGCAAAAAACTGCAAAGGAATATTACAATTGTTCAGGTTTTTGCGCTCATCATAATACTGATATTTGGGGTATGACTTTCCCGGCAGGCGACCCGCAGGGACTTGAAGAAACTACGCAATATGCCCCTTGGCCTATGAGTGCGCCTTGGCTTTTAAATCAGCTTTATGACCATTATTTGTATATCACTGACGAGGAATATAAAAACAGAATTTTACCTATGTTTGAAAGCTGTTTGGCTTTTTATAAAGATTTTCTTGTTGAATATAATGGCAAACTTGTTACTTGCCCGTCTATCAGCCCTGAAAATAAATTTAAGGATGCAGGTACTTCAGCTTGTATAACATATATGCCGTCAATGGATAGGGAACTGCTTTATGAATTCTTTGCCAATTGCCGTGAACTCGGGCTTGAAACACCTGAAATCGAACAGGTTGGGCCGGCGTCTGATGGCAGAATTCCGGAATATGCCGAAGAATTCGGTGAAACCGAAGTTGAACATAGGCATGTAAGCCATTTGTACTGTATTTATCCTGCGAGAATTCCTGCAAGTAATGAACTTAATCTGGCTGCCGAAAAGTCGCTTCTTAAGCGTGGATTTGGCGGCACCGGTTGGTCGCTTGGTTGGAAAGTTTGCTTATGGGCACGCCTTAAAAACGGTGAAAATGCATATAGGCTTATAAAGCAGCAGTTGACTTATATAAGTCCGTCATCAAGATTCCATAAGGGCGGCGGTTCATATCCTAATTTGTTTGATGCACATCCGCCGTTTCAAATTGACGGTAATTTCGGTGTCTGCGCCGGTATTGCCGAAATGCTTAAAAATGAAGCTTTGCCAAAGGAATGGTCAGGTTCAATTAAAGGTATTAAGCTTCACGGCGGTGAAGAAATTTCATATTCGTTTAAAAACGGAAAGCGCATATAAAATAAAAGAGATTGCTGTTAACGCAGCAATCTTTTAGACTGTCGATAAAGCGGCTAAAGCGCGCCTCGTCTAAAGAAATTCCGTGTTTGAATAAATTTTGCAAAATTTATAATAAACACTCCATTCATTTCTCCTCTCCCCAAAAAGCTCACGCTTTTCGAGGACCCCGAAATTAAATAAACCTTTTTGCATCCCTTGTAAAGGGTGCGGGTCTCCGGTGGAGACCTCTGCACAAAGTGCAGAAGCACCGACCGAATCGACAGGTGAGACGGTGGGTGCAACTTGTTGCACTCGGAGGGATTGTGAAAAAATGGCTTGGACATCGAGTCCAAGCCATTTTTGCGCTTTTTGTCTTTTGTTCGGGGGGCAGTACCATCGTACAGCTCCCGCTCACAAAATACAAAATTTATCTCACTTTCTCAAAGTCTACCAGCGTGTAGAAATTTATAATTTGATTTTTTCTACACGCTGAGAGATTGCTGTTAATTCAGCAATCTCTTTTTGCTTAATATTTTAATTATTACCGTGGCAATAACCGCACCGAGTGATATTCCTAGCCCCGTTAAAACCGTACTTTTTGCATAGTTTAAAAATTTATCGTTGTCTGATGTTATTGCGTAAAGCATTGTGTAATATATTGAACTGCCTGGCAGCAGGGGAATGGTTGACGGCATTAAAATAACTGTTGCCGGTAACTTTTTCAGCCGTGAAATCAGTTCGCAGTAAAAAACCAAGCACATCATTGCAGTGCAGCAGGCAATCAATTCACCGAAGTAAGCGTTTAATATCCTTTCAATGCTTGCTGTTATTATTGAACCTAAAAAGGTTAGGCTCAGGCAATTTTTCGGTACTTTCATTCCAACGGCAAAAAATACAGAACCCACAGTGCAAAATATTATTTCTTTAATTATATTTTGCCAAATATCCATAAAGCACCTGCCACACCGAAGGCGATAGATAATGCTGACATAATAGCGTTAAACAGCTCACTCATACCTGCAAGTAAATCTGAATTCATCATATCTCTTGTTGCGTTTACTACTGTAAGCCCGGGTACAAGAAGCATAATTGTTCCTATTATTATTTTATCTTGGTGTATTTCAATTCCCAAATATTCAGGTATAAAAGAAAGTACACTTGCCGCAAAGGAACTGACCAAGTTTTTTGAAAATAAGTTTAATTCTATTTTATTAAATTGTGCAATGCTTATTATTACAGCAATAATTCCGGAAAATACAGCGTCAATTAACATTCCGCCGAAAAAAAGCGAAAAGAAGAATGCAGCAAAAAAGTTACTTATTGTTTCTGCCGCTTTTGATTCATATGCGGTGTAATTTTTTATGGCTGCGCTTTCATTTGCAAGACTTCGTGATAGGCTGTTTATTCTTGCAAGCATTGCTAAATCAATTTCATCCTTGTATATTCGCCTGACGGCAGTTTTTTCGCCCTTTTGTGCAACAATCAGGCTTGTTGTTGCAAATACATTGCAGTCGTAATTATTCAGCCTGCGTACCGTTTCTTCGGCTCGGCTGACTTCTCCTCCGCATTCAATTGTTTGCCGGGCTAAATCAACCGATAACTCAAAGTTGTTCATCAAATCACCAATTATATTTTTACCTATAATAAATAAAAAATGTGGAATCAATAAGATTCCACATTTTGCCAATGTTAGTTTTATCAATACCAGTTCCAAGTGATTTTTGAAGCATAAAAAGTCATTTCTATGCTTGCATACTCTTTGTATTTTTTATACTTTCCTTTTGCGTCATAAAAGCCTGAAGAAAGTTTAATTTCTAATTCGTATCCATTAGTCAGGCAAGTGTAAAAAGAAATATAATTTGCAATTTTTGAAATTTCTATAAGCTTTTCAATCGGAATTACAAGTGCTTTGTATTTTCCGCTTTTACCTATACATTCTGCAAGAGAAATTTCAGTATCTTCACAGTTATCCAAACTGATTTTCATTTCACATTTTTTGAAGTTTTTAAATTTTTCATATACACTTTTGTCGGTATAATCATTTTCAAAAATTTCAATATCGAAAGTAAAAATCAATTCGCCGTTTTCGTATTTTAAATCACTTAATATCTGGTCGTGCAACACACCGTAAGGTATGTTTGCATTTGATAATTCAAATTCTGTTTTCATACAGTTCTCCTTCAATATGCAAATATATAAATAATAAATGTTTGTATAAATAAAATAACTACCCAAGCAGTCAGTAGATATTTGCTTGCTTTGTCAATTGTTTTTGAAAAACGGTTTTGATTTTTCTTTTGCTTTTTGCCTTGCAATATAATAAGCGCTTGCGGTATCAAATATATAAGGCTTATTAAAAGATATTTCCCTATATATAACAGTATATCGTTAATTCCGCCTTTCGAACCGTCAAGACTGTAATCAATTATTCTTAAAAAGAAAATCAGACTTTGAATAAGCACAAAAATTATAAAGCATATAATATTTATTGCCATAAGTACTTTCTTGCTACTCATAGAATATTTCTCCCGTAACTACTTAAATAGTATTACAAATTTATTATACTATTGTAACGATGACATTTCAATAATTATGTTCTTAAAAGAAAAAACAGAGCCAAATCAATTAAGATTTGGCTCTATATCAATGTCTTTGTACAGCATATTTGATACAATGTGACCACCTATATTTATTGCTGATTTAGCCTATTGATTCTTTCTTTAAAATAGTTTTGTAATTCTTCGTCTTCGCAATAAATATAACATCCTTGAGATATTAACAAACGGAAGTTGTTTAAAGTTTTCTAAATATTTCGATACTTTTATAATGTCATATTGTGAATACAGCCATTGCAAGCCATGTCAATCCTGTTATCAGCCATATGCCCCACATATCTTATTCATTGATGTACCAAATATCCATTTCTTCTTTAGAAGGTTCATTAAAACTATCTAATAGTTTCTTTTTTAGTCCATCATCAAAATAAAAACTATATTCTCCCTGACCAGAGACAATTAATTCATTTCTTTTTTTAATTAAATCTTGCCATTTTTCTTGAGTAACATCTACATAATGCCACTCAACAGGGATATTATATTTTTTATAATAGTTAGTTAAATTAATTCTTTCCTTTTTAGACCAAAAACCCCAATCTAAAATTACATTTGCTCCAGCTCTAACAATATCAATTGCTTTTTTCATTAAATACTCATTAACTCGTTTTGCAAAATCATCATATCGTTCACCTTGTTCATTATCCATCAAGTAAAATGTTACTTCATCTGTAGATAATATAACCGCATTTTCTCTTTCTTTAATTTTATTCGCATAAAATGTTTTTCCACTACAAATTTTTCCACACAGAGCGATAATCTTTGGCATAAATTTAAAATCTCCCTAAATCCTTATTTAACTTACTATTCAAGATTTATACATTAAACTAATTTTATAGTCAACGATAATGCCAATGATAAATGTGACCATTACAATTCTATCAGTTTATCGTTGTTAAAATAATAAATGTTTTCTTTTTTATATCCGTAATTTGAATTAAGAGGGGCTATGTGAGGCTCAAAAGTGAAATATTTTATGTCACTAAGCTTTTTCTTATTGCCTTTTTCAATATAAATTCTACGATTTTTATTTTTTGCTATTGAATGCCCCAAATTGCCGTTAAAATCAAGATTTATATATCCGCATTTTTTGATAAAATCATTCATATAATAATATAATTCTTCAAATGTAGTATTGCTTGTGGCGAAATTAAACAGTTCATTATGTAACTTTTCCTCTGTCAGTATGCCAATTTTCCACTCGTTATTTTGTATTTGACTAAATTTATCTACAATCTTGCCGTTTTCTATAATTATTGTTCTTGCATAATCGCCCCAAATATTTTTGATTTGTGGACTTAAATCAATGGTGATTATATCATCGTTTTTAATAATATAATTAGAAGTTATATATTCCTTCCCTGATACAGACTTGGCTGTTTCGTCACCTGCAAATATAAATGCACCAACATTGTAATACCAAAAAGAATCTGCGCCAAGTTCAAGCATTTTGTTTTCGCACATTTTTCTCAATTCAACTAAGCTCAAACCCGGTTTGATTATTTCTTTTACGTAATCAATAGTACTCTTGGCAATTGATTGTACTTTGAAATATAATTCTTGTTCCTTATATGATTTTTTATCAATGATTATACTAAACATTTTTTACCTCAAAATATTATTTTCAAATATACAATACAAGGTGGTTGTGCTGTTATGAATCAAATGTGATAGAACTTATTTCCTTTATCTTTTTGTTTAACGAATCAACAACATGCAAATCTATTACCTTAGAAATACTATCTTTTTCATCAATTTGATTATTTATTTTCTCAGCCAAAATTTTTAAATTTTCAGTGGTTTCTTTAAAATGATGTCATTTTTTACATTTTATCACAAATTAAATCAATAGTAAATATGTGAATAAAAACAAACATTAGTAAGAAAGTGTATGTTTAGCAAGGAAAACAAATCACTTTTCGGTAGGGAATATATACAAAACGATTATGTTTTTAAATGGGATAATGGGCAACCGTATAACCCCGATTACATAACAAGTAAATTTGCTAAAACGCTCAAAAAATACAACTTAAAGAAAATACGCTTTCACGATTTGCGACATAGTTGTGCAAGCTTGTTAAACGCACAAGGTTACACATTAAAAGATATACAAGAATGGCTCGGACACGCAGACATACAAACTACTGCTAACACTTATGCACACCTTGATATAGGCAGAAAGAAAAATATCACAAATTGCCTTTCAAGTGTTATTGAAAAATAAAAATTTGAAAAGTGTTAGAAAAAGTGTTAGAAAACAGAAAAAAATAAGAGCCAAATCAATTAAGATTTGGCTCTATATCAATGGTTGCGGGAGTAAGACTCGAACTTACGACCTTCGGGTTATGAGCCCGACGAGCTACCAACTGCTCCACCCCGCGATATTAAATATGCCCGAGTTTCTCTCGGTGCTATATATTATAGCAGAAAATATGCATATGTCAATACCTTATTTATATTATTCTCAAAAAATGTTAATTATTCATAATTTTACAGGATAGTATTGATTTCACCGAGTGATTTTAGTTTGGCAAAAAGGAGCTTATCTGTATCATCATCGCCATGCCACAAATCAGGAATCATAATTACATTCATATCGGCATTTTTTGCAGATAAAATACCGTTTTTTGAATCCTCGATTGCTATGCAGTTTGCGGGATTTTCACCAAGTTCTTCACAAGCTTTTAAATAAATATCAGGCGCAGGTTTTGAATTTTTAATCATATCACCGCATATTACTTTATCAAAATAGGCGGTGATGTTTTTTTCGTTAAGGTGATGAAATACGCTGTCACTGCTCGTTGAAGACGCCACTGCAAGCTTATATCCTTTATTTTTTAGATAATTGAGCGTTTCGTGAAGAAACGGCTTTTCGGGTACACCGAATTCATCAAAATATTTATACGAAAACTCTCTGCCTTTTTGTTTAAAAAGCCTTGCGTCAAAATCAACACCGAACTCATTTTGCAAAACTTTAATTGCAGATTCGGCAGTCATACCTAAAGTTTTGTAAACCATATATCCGGCTTTTCCTATTCCCATTTCTTCGCCTACGGTATCCCATGCTTTCATACATACGCTTTCTGTATCAAACATTACACCGTCCATATCAAAAACTACTGCATTAAATTTCATATTATTTAAAACACTCTCTTAAAAAATCTGTTCGTCTTCCTATACTTTTGATTACGATTTTGCTTTTGCCTGCCATATCAAAGCCATGCATGGTTGCAGTGGTGTTATATAACTCTACCTCTACATTTGAAGCTTTAAGCTTATTTGCGTATGCAATGCCCTCATCACGAAGTGAGTCAAAGTCAGCAAACTTACAAACTTAAAATCTTTATCAATTGAGTATTTTTTCATAATGTTACTTTTTATTACCACAATTCATATTGCAATTTGCACAATCACCGTGGCAGGTGTTTTTGTGCCTTGCTGAATATATTATAGCAAAAATCAGTAATATTACAATTATTATCAATAAAATTATACTTTGAATATTCATTATATAAGACCTATAAGTGCAAAAATTCCGTGAGTAATGAATGCCATAATCCAAGCTATTGCACATTGAAATACAACTACACCGCATGCCCATTTTCTGCCGAGTTCACGCTTAACGGACGCAATTGCGGCAACGCAAGGTGTGTATAAAAGGCAAAATACCAAAAGTGAAACTGCACCAAGCTGTGAAATTAAGCTTGTAACAGATACGCCCGAACCAAGTAAAACAGATAGGGTAGACACAACGCTTTCTTTTGCCATAAATCCTGTTATAAGTGCTGTTGATATGCGCCAATCCCCAAAACCGAGCGGTTTAAATATCGGTGCAATAAAACCTGCAATTGTGGCAAGGATACTTTCTTGCGAGTTGGTGACAATGTTAAATTTAATGTCAAATGTTTGCAAAAACCATATAATTATTGTTGCAACAAATATTACCGTAAAGGCTCTTTGCAAGAAGTCTTTTGCTTTATCCCAAAGAAGCTGGCATACACTTTTTGAACTTGGCATTCTGTAATTAGGCAACTCCATAACAAAAGGTACAGGTTCGCCCTTAAAAATGCTAAGCTTCATAACCATAGCCATAAAAACAGCGGTAACTATACCCAAAGCGTATAGCAATATCATTACAAGCGCACTTTTGCCCGGAAAAAATGCCGAAGCAAAAAATGCGTAAATCGGAAGCTTGGCAGAACAACTCATAAACGGAGTTAAAAGTATCGTCATTTTGCGGTCACGCTCACTTGATAAGGTTCTGCTTGCCATAACTCCCGGTACGGTACAGCCAAAACCTATAAGCATAGGTACAATGCTTCTGCCTGATAATCCGACTTTTCTTAAAAGTTTATCCATAACAAATGCAACCCTTGCCATATATCCGCTGTCTTCAAGCAGGGAGAGAAAGAAGAAAAGAGTTACAATTATAGGCAAAAAGTTTAATACACTGCCGACTCCGTTAAATATACCGTTAATTATGAGTGAATGTAAAACCTCGTTTATATTTGCTTTTGTAAGCAGAATATCAACCAAATCTGTAAGCTTGCTTATGCCTAAATTAAGCAAGTCGGATAAACCTTTTCCTATTACGCTGAAAGTAAGCCAAAATACAAGACCCATAATTGCAATGAATGACGGTATAGCTGTATATTTGCCTGTTAATATTTTATCTATTTTAACACTTCTTGCGTGTTCCTTGCTTTCGTGAGGCTTTATTACTGTTTGCACGCATATTTTGTTTATGAAATTAAATCTCATATCGGCAATTGCCGCGGATCTGTCAAGTCCACGCTCTTGCTCCATTTGCATAATGATAAATTCTATCATTTCTTTTTCATTTGTGCTTAATTTCAGCGCGTTTTCAACAAGCGCGTCACCCTCAATAAGTTTAAGTGCCGCAAATCTAAGCGGTATTTCAGCCATTTGCGCATGGTCTTCAATCAAGTGCATTATTGCATGTATGCACCTGTGTACAGCGGTTTCTTTGCTGTTTCCTTTTGAATTGCAAAAATCCTGCCTGCCGGGACATTCCCTGTATTTTGCAATATGTAATGCATGGTCAGTCAGTTCTTCTATACCTTCGTTTTTCGCCGCCGATATCGGAATTACGGGAACACCGAGTAATTGCTCCATTTCGTTAACAAGAATACTGCCGCCGTTTTTGCGAACTTCATCCATCATATTGAGCGCAACCACCATCGGAATGTCAAGCTCCATAAGTTGCATGGTTAAGTAAAGATTTCGCTCAATATTTGATGCGTCAACAATGTTGATAATTCCTTTCGGCTTTTCTTTTAGCAAAAATTCCCTTGTTACAATTTCTTCACTGCTGTATGGTGACATTGAATAAATACCCGGTAAATCGGTTATCAATGTGTCAGAATGATTTTTTATAACACCGTCTTTTCTGTCAACAGTTACACCGGGGAAATTACCTACATGCTGATTTGAACCTGTTAACCTATTGAAAAGAGTGGTTTTACCGCAGTTTTGATTACCTGCCAGCGCAAAAGTTAAAGTTGTTCCTTCGGGCAGGGGATTTTCATCTGCTTTGGTGTGGAATTTTCCGCCTTCACCTAAACCGGGGTGTGAAATATCCTTTTTTCTTTTATCATTGGATTTATTGCTTTTTGCGGTATATGGAGTGTTGATTAAAATTTTTTCTGCGTCGGCAAGCCTTAAAGTTAACTCGTATCCGTGAATTTTGAGTTCAACAGGGTCACCCATAGGCGCGTATTTAACCATTGTGATTTCAGCACCCGGAATTAACCCCATATCAAGAAAATGCTGCCTGAGCGCACCTTCACCGCCGACTTCTGTTATCTTTGCTGATTTACCGATTTCTAAATCTTTTATACTAATGCTCATTTAGTTGCTCCTTGAAAAGCTTGTTTATATATTATACAAAAGTAATACACAATAAATAACTTGTTAATAAATAGTTTAGCAAACTAACTTTTTTTGTCAATAGTATTATTATATTTTTTTGATAAAAAAAGCCCCTTCCTTTCGGAAGAGGCTTTCGCTGTAAATAAATTTAATTATTTAACTTTTACTGACTTCTTTGCAGTCCAAGCACTGTAAACAGTCTTCTTACCATTCATCTTGTAAGCACGAACTCTTACATAGTACTTCTTGCCGCTCTTAAGTCCCTTAACTGTCTTGTTAAGGCCCTTCTTTGTAGCAACCTTTACTGCTTTAGTAGTCTTCTTTTTGAACTTTTTAGATGTTGAGTACTGAACCTGATAGCCCTTAATTTGAGCTTGCTTCTTTGTCTTAACAACGATTGTGTTCTTCTTAGTTGACTTAAGTGAAGAAATCTTGAATGTCTTCTTCTTAAGTGACTTAACAACTGTGTTGCCGCATGCAGGGCAAACATATGTTGCCTTGCCTTTAGCAAAGAGTGTAGCTTTAACTGTTGTTACAGCATAAGGATGGTTACCTGTTGCGCAGTTTGCAGGGTCATAAGCAGCAAATCCGTTATCAGCAGCATACTTTGTAGCAAGTGATGTTGCCGGTGCAACTACGAAGAAACCGTCAACAGCAGCAAAAGTAGTATCTCTTGGGTTTGGTGTTGCTTCGTTAAGAACTTCTTTATAACCAAGTGCTTGGTAATCAATCTCTGTGTTAACATTAGCTACCTGAACTGAAGTGTAACCTGTGTCATAAAAAGCCTGTGCGCCGACAGATTCAACATTGTTGCCAAGTACAAGTCTGCCTGAAAGTGCATGGTCATGTGCAAATGCATAATCATCGATTTCCTTTAATGTTGATGGGAGAGAAATTGATGTAAGTGCATACATATCATTCATTTCACCTACTGTTTCAACACCTTCAGGAATTGCAACAGCAGTAATTCTCTTTGCAAGTTCGCGGTTAGCGTTAAGTTCTACTGCCTTTACAGCGTAGCCGTTAATTTTTGCAGGTACTGCAACTGTTGTTGCCGTGCCTAAATATTTGGTGATTTTAGCACCGATACCTGTTGTTAAATATCTTGTTGTATAATTAGGCTCTTTATTAGTGCTGTAATACCAAACATAAGTAACTTTTTCGTTAATTGATGTGTAATCAAATGCATATTCGCTTTTAGCAATTGTTAATGTAGAAACAGTTGCACTTGCTGCTGATGATGCATCTGAAAGATTTAAATAGTATGTATCACCTGCAATAAGCTTATATGTGTTTTGTGCCGGTGTATATACATCTTCGTTGTTTACTCCGTATACTAAACCTTCTGAATCAGGTGTTGTATTAACTGATTCAATAGAAAATCTTGTCGAAGATGCATGACCGCTGAAATTATCTTCGTTATATCCAGAGTCAAGATAATTAGCAATATCATAGTTTGATGAAGCTGATTTATTATTAACACTCTTAGCGAAAGAAATGTTATAGTAAGCAGTTGTTGCAGGGGTGAAAGCAACTTTTGTGCTGTCAACTGTTGTAACACCTTCTGTTACTGCTTTATAGTCTGATGCTCCTGCTGCTAATGCACTGACTGAGCCTACTGTTAAAGAAGTAAGAGCCATTGTGCCGGCAAAAACAAGAGATAATGTTTTTTTAGCAATTGTATTCATTATTATACCCCTCCTTATTTAACTTTTACGCTCTTCTTTGCAGTCCAAGCACTGTAAACAGTCTTCTTACCGTTCATCTTGTAAGCGCGAACTCTTACATAGTACTTTTTACCGCTCTTAAGACCTTTAATTTTCTTGTTGAGCTTCTTTTTTGTAGCTACCTTTACAGTCTTAGTAGTCTTCTTTTTGAACTTTTTAGATGTTGAGTACTGAACCTGGTAACCCTTCATTTCAGCCTGAGCAGCAGCTTTAACTGTTAAAGCTTTCTTTGCTGCTTTGAGTGAAGAAATCTTGAAAGTCTTTTTCTTGATTGACTTTGTGATTGTGTTACCGCAGAGTGGGCAAGTGCTAATCTTTTTACCCTTTGCAAATACTGTTGCAGGTACTGTTGTTACAACATAAGCGTGTGGGCATCCTTTTGTCATATCATAGTATGCAATACCGTTGATAGCAGCATAATTTGCAGCTTCAACAGATTTACCGCCCATTACAAAACCGTCAGCAAGAACGTTTGTTGTATCATAAGGGTCAGCTGTGTTAGTATTAAAGCTTTCAACATAGCCGAATGCATAATTTCCGATGCTTACTACTGAAGCAGGAAGAACAGCAGCCTTGAGTGCTGTGTTGTAGAATGCATAACGGCCTATTTTTTTAACGCCTTCATTAAATGTTACGCTTGAAAGTGCAGAGCAACCGCTGAATGCACTTTCGCCGATAGTCTTAACAGATGCAGGAATAACTACATTGTTAAGAGCTGAACAGCCGCTGAATGCACCTGATTCAATTTTTTCAACATTTGCAAGGTTAACTGATGCAAGTGTTTTAATATCACTTAAACCGTCAACTGATTTAACATTTGGTGAAAGTGTAAGTGATGTGATTTTCTCATTGTTTGAGCCTTCAAATTTTTCAACAGGGATAGTGTTGTTTACAAAATTAGGAACAACAACATCTTTAGCTGCACCTACATAGCTTACATAAGCAACAGGTGTAGTAATGTTTTTGTCTTCGCTATTATTAAATGATTTTTTGCTTACTGTTTTTTCTTGAATGTCTACATAAAAATCAGACGGTGTGATTTTGAGTGTAGCACTGCCGATAATATGATTTTCGCTACCGCTAACCAAATTAGATTCAGAACTTGTGTAAGCACTAATATAATATGTATGACCGCCTGTAAGTTGTACTGTTTCTAAAGCGTCATAATATCCTTTTGTTTCTACCGGTGCGCTGCTTGCTGATGCTTGTGTCCAATCTATGCTGTAAGATTGAGGTGCACTTACATAAGCGACATTTTCACTAAACTCGTTAGTAGTAGCATTATAGCTTTTGCTTATGCTGACATTTGCTTGGTCTACTCTTTCAGCGCCCGTAGTATAATTTGCACTGTAAGTACCATCTGTGCTTTTATAAATCGGTTTGCTTGCTAATGTAACAGCATAGTAACCTGTTGTTGCAGGTGTGAATGAATAGTAGCTGTTACCATTCACTTGGTTGTCTTTAACAGTGGCAACAATAGCTTGTGATGTGCCGGTCATCGGTGTGATGACTTTTTTCTCAGCAGCTAAAGCAGATGTTCCGGTTAATAAACTGGAAGCAACCATTACTGATGCTAATGCAAAAGACATTGTCTTTTTTGCAAAATTCATTTGCAATTCCTCCTTCAATTGCCTTTCGGCATATAAAAATTTTTGATAGTATTATTACTTAATCTATCAAAATAAATATAGCATCATATGGCTTATTTGTCAATAAATTCTATAAATAATAGATATTATTGTTAACTTTGACGAATTTGACAAATAAAAATAAAAGACTTTGAAGCAAGAACTGCCTCAAAGCCTTTTTTTGTCAGCTGTTAGCAACCGCATCCGCAGTCATTGCCGCCGCATCCGCAGCCACCGCATCCGCCACAGAGGAGTAAGATGATAATGAGAATGATGATCCAAGATGAACCGCCACAACCAAAGTTATTGCATCCGCAACCCATTAGGTTAACCCCCTTTCACATTTTCTAAACTATCCTATGTTGAAAATGTAAAAGTGTTCATCTTGATTTTTCATCAAAAAATGTTACCCAAAGTTATTGATTGATTTTCTTTTAAAATCTGTATTTCGTTTTTTGCGTCAATGAGTTTTTCGCTTAATTCGTCTTCATCGTCTTTTCTTATATCTTTAGTTGCTTTAATCGCAAGGTTTGCACTGTCAAGCTGTGCGTGGTCAATCATAGCAGATAGATACGGATATTTGCCCTGCCATACCGTTCTTAATTTTTTACACTCTTCTTTTGATTCTTCAAACTTTTTTCTCTCGTTTAATTCAAGCGCAGTATTTATTATTTCGCTTGTTTTGGTGTATACATTGTTTATTGTCACCTGTTCAAACACGCAAACACCTGTGCAAATAATCAAAAATACTACTGCAATATATATTTTTTTCATTTTGTACTGCCTTTCCTAACGGTGTAAACATTTCCGTTATCATCAACTGTCATCAAAAGTAATCTTTTGGCTTCTTTTCCGTTTGCGCTTAACAGCAATTCGATTTCGCTTAATTTGATACTTTTATCTTTAAAATATTCTTCAACGGGTTTCCCGTCTATTACTATTGCGGTGTGAAGTCCCTTGTCATCAACGCTTATTTTCACATTGTCGGCAGTGAGAGGCTTGTATTTTTCCCAATTTTCCGCACTTATACTTCCGTTTGTTTCAATTACGGCATTTTGAACTTCTGCAATATCCCAATAGCCTTGTTGCCTTAAAGCGTCGCATAAATCGTCAACAGTAAATCTTAATTGCCTTAATTTTTTTTCGTCTATTTTTCCTTTGTCTATAATAACAATCGGTCTTCCTTGAATTAAATTTCTGAATTTAACGCTTTTTACACTTAAAACGGCAACTATAATTTCCAAACTTACAAATAGCAGTACAGGCACTATGCAGTTTAAAAGCGGCATATTGTTATCCTGAAGCGGAATTGTGGCTGTGGAACTTATTAAAAAAGTGATTACAAGCTCATGCGGTTTTAATTCGCCGACTTGCCTTTTACCCATTATTCTTACTGCCACAATTACAAACACATATATAATAAAAGCGCGAATTATTACTAAACTCATATTATCACCTATAATATTTTGCTCACAGTCTGTCATAATAATACAGGTGATTATATGAATCTTTCAAAAAGTCTTGAAGAAAACTACAATCATATCAAAACCGATTTTGTAGATTGCTCCGATTTTCTGATTAGAAAGGCAAAAACGGGAAACAGAGAATTTCTTATTATGGTTTGTGACGGACTTATTGATTCTTTACAGCTTTCACAAATGGTGGTATCTCCGATTCTTCGCTGTGATGAAATAGATATTGATACCATTAAAAAATCAATAACTAATTCAGTAGAACTAAACGAGGCCGAAACCTTTGCCGATTGCTACTATTATGTTATGTCCGGCTTTGCTGTTGTTTTGGTTGACGGGGAAGATAAAGCACTTGCATTCGGTGTTCAATCTCCTCCGGCACGAAGTGTTGATGTACCGTCTAATGAACAGTCAACCAAAGCACCGAAAGAAGCTTTTGTTGAAGTGCTTAACACTAATAAAGCACTTTTGCGAAAAAGGCTTAAAACTCCGCATTTGAAACTTAAACAAATCAAGCTTGCTTCTTCTGCACCCATGCCCTGTGTAATTGCTTATATGGATGACAGGGCGGATAAGGAGCTTGTTTCCCAAATAACGCTGGCACTTCAACGCTCTAATCTTAACACTCTGACTGATTTCGGAACACTTGTCCCGTTTATTGATACTAATATGAATTCAATGTTTTCCGATGTTTCATCAACCGAGCGCCCGGATATTATTATTTCAAAGCTGATTGAGGGCAGGGTAGCAGTTTTGGTTGAGGGTTCACCGATAGCACTTTATACCCCGTCTCTTTTCAGTGATAATTTTCAGTCACCGGATGATTATGATACGCCGCCGTTTTATTCCGGCTTTATCAGATTACTTCGTTATTTTTCATTTGTTTTGTCAATATTTTTACCGGGGGTATATGTTGCAATAGGTACATTTCATCAGGAACTCATTCCCACGTCTATGCTTTATACAATAGCAAGGGAAGAAACAACAACCCCATATTCACTTATGACGGAGGCTCTGATGCTTTTGATACTGTATGAAATTATGCGTGAAGCGGGATTACGCCTGCCGAAAGCAGTCGGCCACGCAGTTTCTATTATCGGCGGTATTGTAATCGGTGAAACAACGGTATCGGCAGGACTTATCGGCGCACCTATGCTTGTTGTAATTGCACTTACCGCAATTTCGTCATATGTTGTGTCTTCACTTTATGAAAGCGTGTCTGTTTTGCGATTCTTTTTTATTCTGATTGGGGGACTTACAGGAATGTACGGTATTATTTTAGCCGCGGCTGTTTTGTGTATGAATATATGTGCTATTAACCCATACGGCGTACCTTATTGCGCTCCGATTTCTCCATTTGATAAAAAATCACTTGCAGATTTGTTTTATAGGCAATCTTGGCTAAAGCTTTCTAAAAGAAAAGTTAGAATAAATAACTTGAGAGGGGCAGAAATAGATGTCAAAATCGGCAACAAGAGGTAAAATTTCACCGCTTGGATTATTTTACATTCTTTTTATTTGCAGAATAGTTGTGAGTTTGACAAGCACTCATTCGGTCAGCAAAACGGAAATAAATTCACAGGCTCTTATAAGCTATATTTTAGCAATGCTTTTGACCGTTGTATTCTCACTGCCTGCAATATTTTGCTGTAAAAAAGGAAAAAATCCGATTGATGTTAAATGCGTGTCAAAATTTTATTATGCTTATTTTTTAATTGTTGCTTCGGTAAGCGTCAGCAGGTTTTCATATTTTGCTTCTACAACTTTAAATCCGGAAACACAAGGTTGGCTTTTTGCTCTTATAGTATGCACTTGTGCTTTTTATGGTGCTTTTTTGGGGATAGAAGCGTTATCGCGATTTTCCGCCTTTTGCTTTGTGCTTTTAAGTCTTGCCGTTGTTTCGGTTATACTTTGCAATTTTGATACATTTAGAGAAATTAACTTATATCCAATTATAACTTTTTCGAAATTTGATTTAATTAAAAACGCGGTCGTTTATGCATCAAATACAAGTGAAATAGCAATGTTTTTAGCAATTTTTCCCAAAGTAAACGGAAGATGTGAACGAACTTATATAAGGTCTGTTTGTTTATCGTTTTTAACTGTATTTATCTTGCTTTATTTTGCAACTGCAGTAATGGGAAAAAGTGCTGTTATTCGTAATTTTCCGTTTTACTCGTTTTTTCAAATATCTAAATTCGGCACATTTGAAAGACTTGATGTACTTCATATTTCTTTTTGGATTATGGGCGTTTTTGTTAAGGCAGTTACAGCGCTTTACTGTGCAAGTTCCTGTATCAGCAAAAAACCGAAAAGAAGCTTTGTTTTTGCATCTTCGTTTATTGTTTTTGTGATAAGTGTTTTAATTCTGAAATTAAGTGGCGGGCAGGGCGTGAATTATGAATTTACAATGATTTTGTTTTTTGTTTTCTGTGTTATTATTCCTTTAGGCACATTAGTGTTTAAAAAGAAAAATTATGGTGATGAACTTGTCAAAGCTTATTAAAAGTTTAATATCAATTGCTTTGTGCCTGTTTCTTTTTTCAGGCTGTACGCAAAACAGACACTTGAAGGATTTGCTGATAGTAGAGGGAGTGGGTATTGATTTAACCGAAAGTAAAGATATAGCTGTTACTTTGCAGTCTTTAAAAATCGGGATGAGCAATTCATCCGAAAAGCCCGACGCAAGTATGACTTTTAATTTATCGGCAAATGGTAATACTGTTTCCTCGGCAATAAATTCACTTGCAAAAGGTGTTTCAAAGCGTACATTTTTCGGGCAGAACAAAATTATGGTATTATCACAAAAATTTGTTGAAAACGGTGTTGATAAATATGTAGATTACTTTTTGCGAAGTGAAGATGCAAGGGCGGATGTCGCAATTTGCGTTGCTAAAAAAAGTGCAAAATTCATTCTTGAAAGTAAAGAAAACGATTCAAATGTACCAAGCGAAAATATACTTCATTTAATAGATAATAACGAAAAATCAGGCCGGTCAATTTTAGTTAACGAAAATGATTTTCTTATGCTTTATAAGGATGAAACATCGGATATTTATTTACCGGTTATTGAAAGAGAAGTTGAAAAAAGCAGTGCCAAAACTGCGGGAATTGCACTTTTTTGCGGCGATAAATTATCATATATCACAGATGAACTCGAAACCGAAGGCTTTGTGATTTTGAATAACAAAGCAGATGATGTTTTATTTCAAATATATGATGAAAAACTTGGAAAAACAGATGTTCGTATATCAAATATCAAGTGCAAAAAAGGTGCGGTTAGATATAATGATAACACTTATTTTAATGTTGAACTGAAAGCTGATATGATTATCGGTGAAATTGAAAAAGGAACGGAAAATCAACTGACAAAAAATGATTATAATCGCATATTAAGAGAGGTTGAAAATGAAGTTTCAAATGTAATTGAAAAGACTTTTTATACCTTAATTAAAGCTAAAAGTGATTGCCTGCGAGTAGGTAATTATATAGCAAAAGATTGTCCCGATTATTACAGTGAATATATCAAAAACAGCAGACAAAACTATCAAAAAGTTTTGCTTAATAAAAAAGTGAAAATAAGTCTTGGGAAAATAAGTGACAACAGCCAATTAGAATGACATTGCATTTATAAATGTGTTGAATATATTTATCAACTCTTTTGACGATGAATCGTCGCTTTGAGAAAAGCAAACTATTGCAGGAACTATAACAGTTAAAACAAGCAAAATTGCATAAATTATTAAAGCTTTTTTCACTTTCTCATCTCCTTGACTTTATATAATAAAAATAGTATAATAGTGGAATAATTTTGATTTATGTGGTATCGTTATATTCGTTACCTTTACCAATACACCAATGAAAAGGAGATTGATTATGCCAAAAAACTATATTTCACCTATTTCTATGGATGCTCTTTCTAATTTATGTTCTGAGCTTGATAAAAATAACTGGATTAAGCCTAAAGATTACCAAAAATATCATGTTAAAAGAGGACTTAGAAACGAAGACGGAACAGGTGTTATGGCAGGCCTTACCCGTATATGCTCCGTTGAGGGATATTATATTCTCGACGGTGAGCGTATTCCTAAAGACGGTAAGCTTTCATACCGCGGTTATGATATTAACGATATTGTTAACGGTTGTATTAAAGAAAACAGATTCGGATTTGAAGAAGTTGTATGGCTTCTTCTTTTCGGTGATTTGCCGACTGAAAGCCAGCTTGAAGGGTTGAGGGAAGTTCTTGGTGAATGCCGCGAACTACCTGATGAATTTGTTGAAGATATGATTATGAAGCACGCGTCAAAAGACATTATGAATAAAATGGCAAGATGCGTTATTGTATTATATTCATTTGATGAAAATCCTGATGATATTTCGGTGGCTAATGTTCTTCGCCAATCACTTCAGCTTATTGCGCAAATGCCTACTATTATGAACGGCGCATATCAAATTAAGCGCAGAACTTTTTACAATAAAACAATGTTCCTTCATCCTATCAGAAAGGAGCAATCAACTGCCGAATATATTTTAAATCAAATCAGAGCAGATAAACAGTTTACTCAAGAGGAGGCAAGGCTTCTCGATATTTGCCTTATGCTTCACGCTGACCACGGCGGCGGTAATAACTCTACTTTTTCAACAAGGGTTCTTACTTCAAGCGGAACTGATACTTACTCTGCTATTTCTGCCGGTTTTGGCTCACTTAAAGGTCCGCGCCACGGCGGTGCAAACCTTCGTGTTGCTCAGCAAATGCGTGAAATTATGGCAAATGTTGCAGACCCTACCGACCCTAACCAAGTTAAAGATTATCTTGTTAAAATCATAAATAAAGAAGCAGGCGATGGTTCAGGCCTTATTTACGGTATGGGGCATGCTGTTTATACAAAGAGCGACCCAAGAGCTGTTATTCTTAAAGAAAATGCAAGAAAACTTGCTTACGAAAAAGGTTTTGAAAAGGAATTTAAAACTCTTGAAAATGTTGAGCTTCTCACACCTGAAGTATTTTCTGAAATTAAGGGTGTAGAAAAAACAATGTGTGCCAATGTTGACCTTTATTCGGGCCTTGTGTACAAAGTTCTCGGTATTCCTGAAGATTTGTATACACCTATTTTTGCTGTTGCCAGAACAGCAGGATGGTGCGCTCACAGGCTTGAAGAATTGACTTCAGGCGGCAAAATTATTCGCCCGGCATATAAAAGCGTCAGCAAACCGCGTGAATTTAAACCGATTATTGAAAGATAATAGCTGAATTGTAGGGGAGAAAAATTGAAAAATAAACCTATGTATTTTTCATTCCTTGCCGTAATTATCACAGCGCTTGCGGCTTGCTTTATTCGTTTCTTTCAATTTCTTAAATATACAGATGCTAAATCCGGCTTGGTTGTAGGCGATGATTTACTTACTTTCGTTCTTTACGGTGTAGTTGCATTGTCACTCTTTTTTTGCTTTTTGTATTTTTTCTTTTCAAAGCGATATGAAAGAATTATTGCTTTTATCGGAAATAAAAGTATTTATATAACTTTGCTGATATTGAGTTTTACATATTTTTTTGATTTTGTTCATCAGGTTTATAATTGTGCGCAATATATAAGCCAAGATGATGCTCAAAAATATATAGAATATAATTATTTGTTGCCGGTGGCATTTCAAGCCGTTTTCGCCATTTTAACCTGTTTTTATTTGATTATCTGTGCAAAGTCGGTTAAAGGTACTTTGATTGATTTTAAGTATTTTAAGCTGTTTCATCTTGCTCCGTTTTTATGGGGCTTTTGCAGGCTGCTGGTTATTTTGACGGAAATATTTGATGTTGAAAGCGTAGAAAGCTTTTTGGAATTTATATTTATAGTTATGTATTGTGGCTATACTTTATGCTGTGCTTCTGCGGTAGACAGTGATGACGGTAAAATAAAGCCGCTTTTAAGCTTTTTTGCATTAAGTCTTTTTTCTGTATCAATTGCATTTTCACTTGCAAGAATATTGATGATTTTAAGTGGAAATTATGAAGATTTAAGTCGAGTTACTTTTTCGGCTCTAACTTATCTTTTTATAGGTCTTTTTGCATTGAATTGCGAGCTTTCTGTTTTTATTACCGAAAATGTTTCAAAAGACTGAATTATGATTTGAGGCTGATTATTTGTTTCTTGATAATTTAAAAACGATTGCACTTCAAGTGTTTATATTGTATTTAATGGCCGGTGTAGGCTTTGTGACGGATAAAGTCGGCCTGTTTAAGCAAAGTGACGGTAAAAGATTGATTGATTTAATATTCAATGTTGTTTTGCCGATTGCTATTATAAACACATTTATTAAAATGGAGTATACACCAAGCCATGTTAAAGGCTTGGTTGTAGCTTTTGTTTGCGCAATTGCAACTCATATTTTCGGCGCGCTTATTTCGCTGTTTACTTTTAAGAAACAAAATGTTAATCTTCGCGGAATTTATCATTATGCAACCGTTTTTTCAAATGCGAGTTTTCTTGCTTTGCCGCTTGCACAAAGTGTAATAGGCGAGGAAGGTATTTTTTATTGCTCGGTATACGTGGCGGTATTTAATATATTTGCATTTACTTACGGTATCTATGAAATATCGGGCAGAAAAGCAAAAATCGACTTGAAAAAATTGATTTTTAATCCCGGTTCAATTTCCGTGATTATCGGCTTGCCTCTTTTCTTTTTAAAGTTTAAAGCACCTTATGTTATTGAATATCCTTTGCAGATGATAAGTAATTGCAATTCGCCGCTGGCAATGATTGTATTCGGTACATTCCTTGCAAACTCGAATTTTAAAAATCTTATTAAGAAGAAAGAATTATATTTTGTTTCGTTTTTAAGGCTCGTTTTTATTCCTGTTTGTATGTTGCTTTTGTTTAAGATGTTTAATGTTAACGGGGATTTGCTTGTTGCTATGACTATTTCGGCAGCAGCGCCGACGGCAACAAACACAGCTATGTACGCTGCAAAATATGATAATGATGCCGCTCTCGGCAGTGAACTTGCGGCCCAGTCATCTGTTTTGTCTGTAATTTCAATGCCGGTAATCGTGGCACTCGCATCTGTTATATAGTTTTTTAGTATGTCTAAACTGTTAATTTTATTTAAAATGATATTAGCCAAAGTTGAAAAACGGTAAATATTATTATATAATCATATTACAAATAGGATTATTGTATATTACAGTTCGGAATATTTCACGATTTGTTACAATAATATTTATCAATCAATGTTTGAAAGGTGATTTTAATGAAACTTGTTATCGTAATTGTGTCAAATAAGGATTTGACCAATGTGTTATCGTCTACAATAGAGGAAGGTTATTTTTCAACAAAAATTTCAACACAGGGAATGTTTCTTGAAAATGGGCAAACTACTGTTCTTTTCGGAGTTAAAGATGATGAAGTTGAAAAATTATTCAGCATTATCGAAAAGAATGTTACCAAGCGTGTAGTACGCCATGTCGGTGTTGACAGCACACTTCAAGGCTCGCTTTTAAGAAAGCCTGTTGATGTTGAAGAATACGGTGCAGTTGCATTTGTACTTGATGTTGACCAATTTAGGAAATTATAATTTATGAAACTGACTAATTTTATCGGCAATGAAAAGGTTGTTGACTCGCTTTCAAAGCTTTTTGAAGGCGGTAGATTTCCGCACGCATTGATTATTGAAGGTGAAGACGGAATAGGTAAAAAAACTCTTGCTCGTGATTTAGCCTGTACTCTTGTTTGCAGGGGTGATGATAAACCATGCGGTGAATGTACCCAATGTAAAAAGGCAATCGCCGGTGTTCACCCGGATATAAGCGAGTATATACCTGCCGGGGGCGTGAATTCTTTTCATGTTGATACTGTAAGAAATATAATAAATGATGCATATATTCAGCCAAATGAAGCTGATTATAAAATATATATATTAGCAAATGCGCATTGTATGAACCAAAATGCGCAAAATGCACTTCTTAAAATATTGGAAGAGCCGCCTAAATACGTTGTTTTTATTTTAACAACTAATTCTAAAAGTGCTCTTCTTTCAACTGTTTTATCGCGCAGTGTCTGCGTTACTCTTGAGGGTGTAGATATTGAAAGGGCAACCGAGTATATTACTTCTCATACCGATGATGTTGATTACGAAACCGCTAAAAAAACAGTTGAAACATTTAACGGTAATATCGGTAAGGCACTTTTAAGCTTGCAGGACAGTAAAACAGGTGAACTTGTTGATGTTTGTAATAAGCTTTGCACAGCACTTGTATCATCAAATGAATATGAAGTGTTAACATTATGCTCTGCATTTCAAAAGGATAGGCAGGGCGTTGTATTTGCCTGCGATTTACTTAAAAATATTTTTAGAGATGCACTTTTTGCCCAAAATGAAAGTGAATGTATTTCAGGGCAGGAAAAGAGTGCGTCACTTCTTAAAACATCTGTTTCAAGGCAAAATTTAATTAGGCTTATGGAAACTTGCGAAGAAGTGAAATCAATGGCATTAAGCAATGCTAATAATGCTTTGTTAATTACAAAATTCTGCTATTCACTTAACAGTGCAATCGGCAGATAACGGAGGATAAATATGACTAAAGTTGTTGGTGTTCGTTTCAGCGACACAGGCAAAATGTATTATTTTGACCCAAAGGGTTTTGATATAAAAAACGGGCAGGAAATCATTGTTGAAACTGCCAATGGGCTTGAATTCGGTAAGACTTCAACAGGAGTTAAGCTTGTTGATGATGATGAAGTTGTAAGCCCGCTTAAGCCTGTTATTCGCATAGCGACAGACGAAGACAGAAAAAAAGTTGAAGAAAATAAAAGAAAAGAAAAAGAAGCTTTTGAAATATGTAACCAAAAAATTCAAAAGCATAATCTTGAAATGAATTTAACAAATGCTGAGTATTCATTTGATTGCTCAAAAGTTATATTTTATTTCACGGCAGACGGTAGAATTGATTTCAGGGAGCTTGTTAAGGATTTGGCTTCCACACTTCATACCAGAATCGAACTTCGCCAAATCGGTGTAAGAGATGAGAGTAAAATGCTTGGCGGTCTCGGTATATGCGGCAGGCCGTTTTGCTGTTCAACTTTTCTTGACGGTTTTCATTCCGTTACCATTAAAATGGCTAAAGACCAGGGGCTTTCTCTTGCGCCGGGTAAAATAAGCGGTACTTGCGGAAGACTTATGTGTTGCCTTAAATATGAGCAAAATTCTTACGAATATTTACATAAAATCACACCAAAAGTCGGCACTGTTGTTGATTGCAGGCACGGTAGGGGAACCGTTGTTGATTCTGCAATTTTAACCGGTAAACTTAAAATACAGCTTGATAATACACCTGACGGTTTACCTGTTATCGTAAATCGCGAGGAAGTAAGAATAGTTAGGGATAACAAACAGAAAGTTAACAAAATTTAATAAATTATTATTGCTATTTTACTTGATTTTTGTACGCAATACTGTTATATTAAATTTACAATATGGTGTAGGAGGTGTAATGATGGCATACGCTATTTCAGATGATTGTATTTCATGTGGCGCTTGTGCTGCTGAATGCCCGGTAGGTGCAATTTCAGAGGGAGACGGCAAGTTCGAAATTGATGCAGATGTTTGCATTGAATGTGGTGCTTGCGAAGCTACTTGTCCGGTAGGGGCTCCTGCTCAAGCATAATTTGATACATACTTAAAATAAAAGCACGGTAGTTAGAAATTATCTAACCACTGTGCTTTTATTATTTATTTAAAAGATTACCATAGGGGAAACTGCGTTCTCCCGTAATTATTTAATTTCAACTTCTCTTATACTTCCTACACCGTCTTTATCAAATTCAATATTAAATCCACGCTTAATAACCGAACCGTCTTTATATTCAATAACTGCAGTAATCGTATCGTTTAAATCGCTGAAATTAAAATCACTTGTCTTGCTGATATAAGTAGGCAAATATGTTAAATTCCAAGTAAAGCTGTTGCCGAAATTAACTTCTTTTTTGAACTTACCGTTTGAGAATGAACATATACCGCTGTCATACGATTTTTGGAGTTTATCTCCGCTTATTTCGACTTTTCGTGCATCTGTATACCAATTTCCCATATCATCGTCAAATACAGCTACGGAAAGCTCTGCATACTTATTCTTATTTTCAAGTGTTAATTTTTTTACATCTTCAATTTTACCTGTATTAACCGTAAAGTTACCGCTGGATAAGGTGTAAAAATCATATTTTTTGCCTGATTTTTCATTTGCGGCATTGCTTGAACTTGAGTTTACAGATGCAGTGTAATTATCGTTGCCTAATCTTTCTGCATCATCCAAAAGCTTTTGCTTGTCTTTTTGCCACTTGTTCATAGCATTTTTATTGCCTTCGGAAATATAAATTTGATAGGTAAAATCTTGCGGCGTTGCTTTTTTTATATTTGCAACCTCGTTCGCATTTGCTATATATATGCCCATACTCGCTTTATCACTTACAGAATAGCTTATACCAAAGCCTCCGCCTACAACCAAAACAAATGCCATTACCATTGCAATTATTTTTTGGGGAAGAGTAATTGCTTTGTGTTTGCTTTGTGCAGTAATATCATATAAATTATCAATTGTTTTATAAGAAACATTGAGTTGATTAAAAGCTTTTTTGTATTCATTATTCCTCATAATCGTCATCTCCTAATTTAGCCTTAAGCTTTTGCCTAGCTCGTGAAAGTCTTGTTTTTACAGCCGATTCTTTAATATTTAAAAGCGTTGCTATTTCGTTTATTTGCAAATCTTCAAAATAAAACAGATGTATAACGGTTCTTTGATTTTTTGGCAATGACATAACAGCTTTTATTAAATCTATGTCTTGTGTATCGTCAATGTGGGAGAGATTAACTGCGTCTTCAAGAGGTACGTTTCTTTTTCTGAAATGTAACCTTAATAAATCTTTACTCTCGTTCACACATACTTTCGTAAGCCATTTCGCTATATGTTCGTCTGATTCAAATTCTTTTTTGCAGTTCCATAGCTTTAAATATACATTTTGCAGTATGTCCTCGGCGTCTGCTTGATTTTTTGTAAATGACAACGCAATCAAATACAGCCGCTTGCTTTGTGTTCCTACACATTCGTTAAATTTATATTCAGTCATTATGTCACCTCGCATCTTTCTTGAAAGGTCCTTTCACTTTAGTAACGGTTGAGATAGGGGAAAGGTTACATTTTTTGACAAAATTATTTTATGCCAATAAAAAACATAAAAAAAGAACTACACATTATGTGTAGTTCTTTTGGCGCAGAGGGTGGGATTCGAACCCACGCGCCCTTTCGGACAAACGGTTTTCAAGACCGCCTCGTTATGACCACTTCGATACCTCTGCGTTTCGTGCTTGTGTATATTACCATAAAACAAGTGTAATGTCAAGAACTTTTTTTAAAAAATTAAATAAACTATATAAAAACAGAGCCGGTACATACCGACTCTGTTTCTTGATAATAAAATCTTACTTGTTTTGGAATTACTCTTCCTGCATTTTAGCGAAACATTCACTGCAGTAAACAGGGCGGTCACCACTTGGTGCAAAAGGAACTTTACATTCCTTACCGCAAGAAGCACATACAGCATCGTGATATTCACGCGGTGCGTGCTTTCTTTTGTCACGGCATTCTTTGCATCTCTGTGGCTCGTTAGTGAAGCCTTTTTCTGCATAAAATTCCTGCTCGCCTGCTGTGAAAACAAATTCGTTTCCGCAATCTTTGCAGACTAAAGTTTTGTCCTCGTACATTTCTTACACCTCTTAATTATATTTGTCGGTTTTCAAGTTTACGGTTGACAATTTTTTCTTTATTCTTTGTAATGCATTGTCTACCGATTTAGGTGTTTTGTTTAATCTTTTCGCAATTTCATTATAGTTGCAACCGACAATATGTAACCTTAAGACTTCGTTTTCATATTCAGAAAGGTTCTCTTTAAGGATATTAGCCAACATTGAAACGCTTTCACCGGCGATATAGTAGTCTTCTGCACTTATACTTCCGTTTTCCTCGGGAATTTCTTCTTCGGCATATTCAATAACTGCACCTTGCGGAATATCCTTTTGCCTGTTAAATTTCCTAAGTGCTGTTTGAATGGAATTATTTATGCAGGTTTGTGCATAGGTTTTAAACTTTGCGCCCTTGCTTTCGTCAAAAGTTTTGATTGAAGCTAATAAACCAATCATACCCTCCTGAATAATATCTTCATATTCAAGCGGTGAGTTAGTGTATTTGCTTGCAATCGCTTCAACTACGCTTCGGTACTCGCTGATTAAAGCCTCTGTATTCTTACTGTCACCTGATTGTACATTTGAAAGAAGTGTGTCATTTATATTATTTTTGCCGGGTTCTGACATAGTTCTCTCCCACCTTAGATAAAATAATATCAAATTATTTAAAAATAGTCAACAAAAATCGCAAATAAATTATGAAAACTTTTAAACAAATCGACTAAATGTTATAAAAAAAGCCCGAATTTTGATGATTGTGACAAAATTCGAGCTTAAATTATTATGAATTATACATTGAAACGGAAAAGTACAATATCTCCGTCTTTCATAACATATTCTTTGCCTTCACTTCTGACTAAACCTTTTTCTTTTGCAGCTGTCATATTTCCACAAGCCATTAAGTCATCAAATGAAACAACTTCTGCTCTAATGAAACCGCGCTCAAAGTCAGTATGAATTTTGCCTGCTGCCTGTGGTGCTTTAGTGCCTTTCTTAATTGTCCATGCTCTTACCTCCGGTTTGCCGGCAGTGAGATACGAAATCAAGCCTAAAAGTGAGTAACTTTTTTTAATAAGCCTGTCAAGTCCGCTTTTTTCAAGCCCCATATCTGCAAGGAACATAGCTTTTTCTTCATCATCAAGTTGTGCTATTTCTGCTTCCATTTCTGCGCAGATAGGAAGAGTTTCGGCACCTTCTTCTTTTGCTATTTCTTCAACTTGCTTGTAGTATTTGTTATTTTCAATTCCGTCTATAAAGTCATTTTCGCCCATATTGCAAGCGTAAATAACAGGTTTAATCGTTAAAAGCGAAACATCCTTTAAATATTCCTGCTCATCTTCGCTTATTTCAACACTTCTTGCGGTTTTTCCGTTTTCCATTTCACCTGCAAGTCTCTCAAGAAATTCAACTTCGCCTGCAAGCTTTTTATCGCCTTTCATAGCTTTTTTTCGTGAATCAATTCTTCTTGTTAAAATATCAAGGTCGGAAAGTACAAGCTCAAGGTTGATGGTTTCAATATCTCTCGCAGGGTTAACACTTCCGTCAACATGTGTAATATCATCATTTTCAAAGCAGCGTACAACATGGATGATTGCGTCAACTTCTCTGATATGTGATAAAAATTTATTTCCTAATCCTTCGCCTTGTGATGCACCCTTAACAAGACCTGCAATATCCACAAATTCTATTGTTGCAGGTGTGAATTTATCAGGGTGGTACATTTCAGCAAGCTTGTCAAGTCTTTCATCAGGTACACTTACCATACCGACATTTGGTTCAATAGTGCAAAACGGATAGTTGGCACTTTGAGCCCCTGCGTTAGTTATAGCGTTAAATAATGTGCTTTTGCCGACATTCGGTAAGCCAACAATACCAAGCTTCATAATAGTTCTCCTTTGTCTTTTTTAATTCCTATCAAGTATATAACAAAAATTTTCTTTTTACAAGTGTAAATTATGTTGATTTTATTCCTTGACTTTATTTGCCAAATAATATATTATATCTTTAATATTTTTTTAATGTTAATTTATAACAAAAGGAGAGAGGAAATATGAAGCTTAACGGCTCTCAAATCGTTCTTGAAGTTTTAAAAGAACAGGGTGTAGATACAATTTTTGGCTATCCCGGCGGAACGATTCTCAATATTTTCGATGAATTATATAAATACGGTGACACATTCAAGCATATTTTGACTGCCCACGAGCAGGGTGCGTCACACGCAGCTGACGGATATGCAAGGGCAACAGGCAAGGTTGGCGTTTGCTTTGCGACATCAGGCCCGGGTGCAACAAACCTTGTAACAGGTATTGCAACTGCATATATGGATTCTGTTCCGGTTGTTGCAATTACTTGTAACTATGCAACTTCAGGTCTCGGCAGGGATTCATTCCAGGAAGTTGATATTTGCGGTATCACAATGCCTATTACAAAGCATAACTTTCAGGTTGAAAATGTAGAAAAATTGGCTGATACTATTCGCCGTGCATTCTTTATTGCACAAAGCGGAAGAAAAGGCCCGGTTCTTATTGATATTCCTAAGGATATTACATCTGCCGAGTGTGAGTATACTCCTATGCCGAAGGTTCAGCCTGAAAAGGCTAAAGCACCGAAAGACAGTGCTGTTAAAAGAGCAGTTGAACTTATCAGAAGTGCTAAAAAGCCACTTATCTATGTCGGCGGCGGCGCTATCCTTTCTGATGTTGGCGAAGATTTGGTTACTTTTGCTGAAAAGATTGACACACCGGTTGCTTCAAGTCTTATGGGCCTTGGTGCTTTTCCGCACGATAATCCGCTTCATCTCGGTCTTATCGGTATGCACGGCCATTATGAATGTAATAAGGCTGCACATGATTGTGATGTGCTTATTACCTGCGGTGCTCGTTTTTCAGACCGTGTTGCAGGAAACAGAAAGAAATTTGCACCAAATGCAGAAATTTTACATATTGATATTGACTCAGCCGAAATGGATAAAAACATTGTTTCAAATTATCATCTTCGCGGTGACCTTGCCGATGTACTTCCTATTCTTACAAGGGAGATTGAGCAGCTTGACCACAGCGAGTGGAGAAAAGAGATTGAAACTTTCCGCCGTCCTTTTGAACAGCTTCAAATCGGTGATTATGTAAATCCGCAAAAGCTTATTGAAAAAATTGATGATGCTACCGATGACGATACTATTATCGTTACAGATGTAGGTCAGCATCAGCTTTGGGCAGCTCAATTTTATAAATTTGAAAAGCCGAGAACACTTCTTTCGTCAGGCGGACTCGGTACTATGGGCTATTCAATGGGTGCTGCCATGGGCGGCCAAATGGGATGTCCTGATAAAACCGTTGTAATGTTTGCAGGTGACGGCGGCTTCCATATGAATTTATCTGAACTTGCCACTATGTGTTCATATAACATTCCTGTTAAAATGTTTATTATGAATAACACAGTGCTTGGTATGGTTCGCCAGTGGCAAAAACTTTTCTATGGAAACAGATTTGCCGATACCGACCCGCACAGAGCAACCGATTTTGTAAAAGTTGCAGAGGGTTTTGGCGTTAAGGCACTTCGCATAAATACAAATGATGATATTGATTCAGTTCTTAAAGAAGCTTTTGAATATCAAGGCCCTGTTCTTGTAGATTGCAGAATCAGCCCTGATTCAAATGTCCTTCCTATGATTCCTCCTGGAGGAGCACATACCGATATTATTGAAAAATTTAATTAAGGAGGCGACTTATAATGAAAGAAAAATTAGTATTGTCAGTTCTTGTTGATAACGAAAGCGGCGTACTTCAAAGAGTTGCCAGCCTTTTTTCAAGAAGAAGTTATAATATTTCATCTCTTACAGTTAGTGAAACCGAAGATGAAAAGTTTTCCCGTATGACAATTGAAACTCAAACAGAGCCTGAAAATGTAAGGCAAATTAAAGCACAACTTTTAAAACTTGAAATAGTTAAAAAAGTTTCTGAACTTAAGCCTGATAATTCCGTTTCTTCAGAATTGTTGCTTGTTAAAGTTCACGCACAAGGTATTGAGCAGAAAAATGCACTTCTTGCATTCAATGCACGCTGGGGTGCTCGTGTTCTTGATGTATCAATGACTACAATTACATTTGAATTTACAGGCCTTGGCAGTACAATTGATATGTTTGTTGAAGAACTTGAAAATGAATTTACAATAGTTGAACTTGCAAGAACAGGTATAACTTCACTTGAAAGAGGAGAAGGCTCATTTACCGATGATATATAAGTTTGATATTTATATACATTATATTTTATTTTATTGACGAAAAGGGTGATAGCTATGAGTATGACAATGACTCAAAAAATCTTGGCTAAACACGCAGGGCTTGAAAGTGTTGTTGCCGGCCAGCTTATTGAAGCGAAGCTTGATATGGTGCTTGGTAATGATGTTACTTCCCCGGTTGCTATTAACGAAATGACAAAATTCGGTAAAAATTCCGTTTTTGATAAAACTAAAATTTCACTTGTTATGGACCATTTTACTCCTAATAAGGATATTCAATCTGCACAAAACTGCAAGCAGGTTAGGGAATTTGCTAAAAAGTATGATATTACTCATTATTATGATGTCGGAAATATGGGTATCGAACATGCACTTTTGCCTGAACAGGGTGTAGTTACCTGCGGTGACTGCATTATCGGTGCTGACTCACATACTTGCACATACGGTGCGCTCGGTGCGTTTTCAACCGGTGTCGGCTCAACCGATATGGCAGCAGGTATGGTAACAGGTAAGGCTTGGTTTAAAGTTCCGTCTGCTATTAATGTTGTAATTACAGGTAAAAAAGCACCTTGTATCAGCGGTAAGGATGTTGTACTTCATCTTATCGGTCAAATCGGTGTTGACGGCGCACTTTATAAGTCACTTGAATTTACAGGTGACGGAATTAAGGAACTTTCAATGGATGATAGGCTTTGCATTTCAAATATGGCTATTGAATGCGGTGCTAAAAACGGAATTTTCCCTGTTGATGATGTTACACTTGAATATGTAAAAGGCAGAAGTGAACGCCCTTACGAAATTTATGAAGCAGATGATGACGCACAGTATGACAGCGTAGTTGAAATTGACCTTTCTAAACTTGCACCTACTGTTGCCTGCCCTCATCTTCCTGAAAATACCAAAACAGTTGATGAACTTGCAGATGTTAAAATTGACCAAGTAGTTATCGGCTCTTGCACAAACGGTAGAATTGAAGATATGCGCACAGCGGCAGAAATTATTAAGGGTAATAAGATTGCCGACGGTGTTCGCTGTATTGTTATTCCTGCTACTCAAAGCGTTTACCTTCAGTGTATTAAAGAGGGTATAGCAGAGGCTTTTGTTGAAGCCGGTGCTATTGTTTCAACCCCAACTTGCGGCCCTTGCCTTGGTGGCCATATGGGTATTTTGGCTTCGGGCGAAGTTGCAGTTTCCACATCAAACCGTAACTTTGTAGGCAGAATGGGCCATGTTGATTCTAAAATTTATCTTGCATCACCTGCGGTAGCTGCTGCATCTGCACTTAAAGGCTACATTGCAGACCCAAGAGAAATATAGGAGGTAGGAATATGAAAGCAAAGGGTACAGTACATAAATTCGGTGATAATGTTGATACCGATGTTATCATTCCTGCTCGTTATCTTAATAAGAGTGACGAAGCTTGGCTTGCATCTCATTGTATGGAAGATATTGATGCTGATTTTGTAAAAAATGTTAAGCCAGGCGATATTATGGTTGCCGAAGCTAATTTCGGCTGCGGCTCTTCAAGGGAACATGCACCGATTGCTATTAAAGCGTCAGGCATTTCCTGTGTAATCGCTTCAACTTTTGCCCGCATTTTTTACAGAAATGCTATAAATATCGGCCTTGCAATTCTTGAATGTGACGAAGCCGCTAAGGATATTAAAGCCGGTGATGAAGTTGAAGTTGACTTTGACAGCGGTGTTATCACTAATTGCACAACCGGCAAAACATATAAGGCTCAGCCTTTCCCACCTTTTATTCAAAATATTATTAAAAACGGTGGTTTGATGAATTCGATTGAGAAGTAGTTTTAACTGTTTTTTGCATATAATAAATAGATAACAGTTATGACGAGGTACTTTTAATGAAATTATTACTCGATGAAATGACGCTTCGCTTTGTATGGGGCTCAAGCGGAGAATATTGGTATTCAAGAATTGACTCGCAAATTCATTCAAGTGCAGAACTTGAATGTGCCGATACCGAAGATTTAATGGCTAACGGTTTTATTCCGTTTTTAACCATTTCAAATGAAGAAGTTATCAGGGCATATATCAAATTTCTTGATAATAAAAAAGTAAGCGCTGTGCTTGAAAAACTTTCAGGCAATGAATATATTGATACTTTTTGGAAGTATTTTAATGCTTATTCTTCAATCAGCGAAGGCTTTGATGAATTTGAAAATAAATTTGTGATTGATAAAGTTAAAGATTGGTGTGAAGCTAATTCTATTGAATACACTGTGGCAGAATAATGAAAAAATTATTGATAATTATGGGTTCGCCGCGGCAAGACGGTATCTGCCGGGAGCTTATTAACCAAGTCAGTAAATATTTCCTTGATTGTGAAATTAAAGTTTATGACAGTTATAAGCTTTCTCCCGCACCGTGTACCGATTGTAAGTGGTGTGAATATCACGAAGGATGCTCAAATAAAGATTTGGATGTCTTTTTCGAAGATTTTGAAGATGCCGATTATATCGCTTTCTTCACTCCTGTTTATAATAACTTTTTCCCGGCTCCAACTAAAGCTATTTTGGATAGATTTCAGCGTTATTATAACGCTCGCTTTAAGCGTGGCGCAAACCCGCCGGTAAAAAAGCCGAAAAGGGTAGGCGCAGTCATAGCAAGCGGCTCAAATGCAAGGCAGTCGGCAGATTATATGTATAATTCGCTTAAGCAGTCTTTTGCACCGCTCGGCAGTGAAGTTTGCTCCAGGTATTATATTCCTAATACCGATATGGGCAGATATACTTTTAATATGACGGAACTTCAAAAATTTGTCCACCAGCTAAAAGGTAAAACAGAATAATCACCTCCTTGTAAATGGGAGATGGGTGCAACTTGTTGCACTCGAAGGGATTAAAGGCAGTCATTTGACTGCCTTTTCTTTTATAATAAATAATTTATATATTATATATTGCTTATTAAAATTCAGTATGCTATAATAAAGTGATTTATTATGGGGTAGTGTGATATGATTATTCTCGGAATTGACCCGGGTTATGCAATTGTAGGCTGGGGTGTACTTGAATATAAAATGAATAAGTTTCGTGTTCTCGGTTACGGTGCTATCACTACTGAGGCACATACCGATTTCCCGTTAAGGTTGCAAACAATATATAACGATATGTGCTATTTATTTGAAAAGTATAAGCCGGAAGTAATGAGTATGGAAAAACTTTTCTATAATAACAATGCCAAAACCGTTATTGATGTTGCACAGGCGAGGGGTGTTATTACTCTTTCGGCACAAAATTACGGTGTGGATATTTTTGAATATACTCCGCTTCAGGTTAAGCAGGCTGTTGTAGGATACGGTAGGGCTGAAAAAAAGCAGGTTCAGGAAATGACAAGGCTTATGCTTGGCCTTGCTAAAATTCCAAAACCTGATGATACTGCCGATGCGCTTGCTATGGCTATATGCCACGGTCATTGCTCGGGTTCTATAATGGGAAAATTAAATTCACTTAAATAAAGGGATTAGTTATGATATATAATTTAAAGGGAAGACTTACTGTATGTGATGCAAATTTCATAGTGGTTGAATGCGGCGGCATTGGGTTTAAATGCTTCACATCTCTTAATACAGCCAAGCAGCTTGCCGAAATAGGAAAAGAAGTTAATGTATATACCCACCTTGCAGTGCGTGAAGATGCTATGGATTTATACGCTTTTGCCACTGTTGCCGAACTTGATGCTTTTAAGCTTCTTATTACCGTTTCGGGTATTGGCCCTAAAGCAGGAATTTCAATTCTTTCTGAACTTACACCTGACAGGCTGGCACTTTGCATTGCATCGGGAGATGCGAAATCAATTACTAAAGCACAGGGTATCGGCAAAAAAACAGCAGAAAGAGTTGTGCTTGAATTAAAGGATAAAATCGGTGCAGTTGCAACCGATGCGGTATCGAGTGCTGTATCAAATGTTCAAAATATTGATAAAAGCTCAGCAGGCGAAGCGATTGAAGCACTTGTTTCGCTCGGCTATTCACAATCCGATGCAACCGTTGTTGTAAGTTCACTTGATAAATCAATGTCGGTTGATGAAATGATTAGATACGGATTAAAAGAACTTGCTAAAAATCTTTAAACGGAGGTAATTACATATGCAGGAAACTGAAATGGATTTTGAAAGCAGAATAGTTACTTCTGATTTCACACCCGAAGATAATGATATTGAAAATTCGCTCAGGCCTAAAATCCTTGATGATTATATCGGTCAAGATAAAGTTAAGGAAAACTTGGCTGTATATATTCAAGCTGCAAGGGGTAGGGGCGAAGCTCTTGACCATGTTTTGCTTTATGGCCCGCCCGGTCTTGGCAAAACTACACTTGCCGGTGTAATAGCAAATGAAATGGGAGTTAATCTTCGTGTTACAAGCGGACCGGCTATTGAAAAACAGGGCGATTTAGCAGCCCTTCTCACAAATTTGCAAGAGGGCGATGTGCTTTTTATTGATGAAATTCACCGCTTAAATCGTCAGGTTGAAGAAGTTCTTTATCCGGCAATGGAAGACGGCGCACTTGATATAATTATTGGCAAAGGCCCTTCGGCAAGGTCAATAAGGCTTGATTTACCACACTTTACTCTTATCGGTGCTACTACAAGAGCAGGCCAGCTTTCCGCACCTCTTCGCGATAGGTTCGGTGTTATTTTCAGACTTGAAATGTATACTAATGAGCAGCTTGCTTCAATAGTTAAAAGAAGTGCCGATATACTTAATATTCCTGTTGATGAAAAGGGCGCAATGGAAATTGCTTCCCGTTCAAGGGGTACACCTCGTATTGCAAACAGGCTTTTAAAAAGAAGTCGAGATTTTGCACAGGTTAAATATGACGGTATAATAAGCAGAGAAGCTGCCATAGACGCACTTGAAAGAATGGAAATTGATAATCTCGGGCTTGATAATATAGATAGAATACTTTTAACCACAATGATTAAAAATTATAACGGTGGTCCGGTAGGGCTTGATACTATCGCAGCCGCAATAGGTGAAGAGTCTGTTACTATTGAGGATGTTTATGAGCCTTATCTTATGCAAATCGGCTTTCTGTCAAGAACGCCAAGGGGCAGATGTGCAACCGCACTTGCTTATAAGCATTTAGGATTGAAGCAACCGGGCCAGCAAACACTTATTTAGAAATTATTATTTGAAATGAGGAATAGTTATGGGCAGACTTTTTGGTACAGATGGTGTAAGAGGAGTTGCAAATGTAGATTTAACTTCCGAACTTGCACTTCAAATAGGCAGGGCGGCGGCAATGGTTTTGCTTAAAGAGAGCAAATCTGCCAAACCTACTGTTCTTATCGGTAAGGACACCAGAGCATCAGGCGATATGCTTGAAGCTGCACTTACAGCAGGCTTATGCTCGGTTGGTTGCAATGTACTTTCGGTCGGTATTGTGCCTACTCCGGCTGTTGCATATTTGGTTAATAAATACGGTTGTGAAGCAGGTGTAATGATTTCTGCATCGCATAACCCTTGTGAATATAACGGTATTAAAATTTTTCAGGGCAACGGATATAAACTTGATGATGCACTTGAAAACGAAATTGAAGCAATTATTCTTGATAATGCCGAGAAAATACCTTGCCTGACCGGCGGTGAAGTAGGTAACAGAATATATTGCAAAACAGCGGTAAGCGATTATGTAAATCATGTTGTTTCAACTGCAAGTGTTCGTTTTGACGGACTTTCAATTGCACTTGACTGTGCAAACGGCAGTGCTTCTGTATGTGCTAAAGAAATTTTCACCTCCCTCGGTGCAAAATGTTTAATGCTTTCAGATACTCCTGACGGAACAAATATTAACGATAATTGCGGTTCTACCCACCCGGAAGAACTTATGCGCTTTGTTAAAGATGCTTCGCTTGACTTGGGCCTTGCGTTTGACGGGGACGCTGACAGAATGCTTGCTGTGGACGAAAACGGTGAACTTGTTGACGGAGATAAGGTTATAGCAATTTGCTCAAAGAGGATGAAGGATGAAGGCAAACTTGCAAAAAATACTGCTGTTGTTACTGTTATGAGTAATATGGGATTTTTTAAATTTTGTGAAGAAAATGATATATCTTGCTCGAAAACAGCAGTTGGTGACAGATATGTTCTTGAGCGTATGCTTAAAGAAGGATATAATATTGGCGGTGAGCAAAGCGGTCATGTTATTTTTCTTGATTTCGCTACTACCGGTGACGGTGAACTTTCCGGTGTGCAGCTTATTGAAACGGTTGTAAAATCAGGTAAAAAGCTTTCAGAACTTGCAAAAATTATGAAAGTATATCCACAGGTTTTAATAAATGTAAGGGTTACACCACAAGGCAAGGAAAAATATAATAACAACGAATATATTATTTCGGCTGTACAGCAGGCAGAAATGGAACTTATGGGCGAAGGCCGAGTTCTTGTTCGTGTAAGTGGCACAGAACCGCTTATCCGTGTAATGCTTGAAGGAAGCGATTTAGATAAAATCACTGCTCTGGGCAATAAGATTGCCGATGTTGTGAAAGAAAGATTATCATAAAGGAATTATAATATGAGATATTCAACTGATTGGGAAGATTATGAGCTTATAGATTGCAGTGACGGATATAAGCTCGAAAGATGGACCAATGAAATACTTGTGAGGCCTGACCCGCAAGTAATTTGGAAGAGTAAAAAAGAAAATAAATATTGGTTTCAGCCGGATGCCACTTACCTGCGTTCACGCACAGGCGGCGGCATATGGAAAGTACATACAAAAATCCCTTCTTCCTGGCAGGTAAGGTATAAAGATTTAACTTTTAATATTAAAACAATGGGATTTAAGCATACCGGTATTTTTCCGGAACAAGCTGTGAATTGGGATTTTACAAGGAAGATAATCAGAGAATCCGGCAGAAATGATGTAAAGGTACTTAATCTTTTTGCATATACAGGCGGCGCAACAGTTGCGTGCCTTAAAGAAGGGGCAAGCGTAGTTCATGTTGACGCGTCACGCGGAATGGTGCAGTGGGCAAAGGAAAACGCAGCTGCTTCACAGGTAAGCAATGCGCAGGTCAGATGGATAGTTGATGATTGTATTAAGTTTGTGCAAAGAGAGATTAGGCGTGGCAATAAGTATGATATTATAATTCTTGACCCGCCAAGCTACGGGCGTGGCCCTAAAGGCGAGATTTGGCACCTTGAGGATAGTATTTATGATTTTGTAAAACTTGTTGAACAGGTATTGTCAGATACTCCGCTTATGGTTATGCTTAATTCGTATACAACAGGGCTTTCGGCTTCTGTTATGAAATATATTCTTGATGATATTATTACAAATAAACGCGGCGGAAGAGTTGAAGCCGATGAAATAGGTGTTCCTGTTTCATCAAATGCAAGGGTACTTCCTTGCGGTTCAACTGCAATTTGGATGTTAAAATAATGAATTTGATTGAATTTAAAAATGTAAACTTTTCTTATGTTGTTGACGATGATGAGGAAAACAAAGTTACAGTCGATGTACTTAAGAATTTTAATTTAACAATTGAAAAGGGAAGCTTTGTTGCAATTCTCGGTCATAATGGCTCCGGCAAGTCAACAACAGCAAAGCTTATTAACGGAATAAACATTGCGCAAAGCGGTGAAGTTATTGTTGACGGGCAAAAAGTTGAGGACAACGATACGATTTTTGACATAAGGCGCAAAGTCGGAATGGTATTTCAAAATCCTGATAATCAAATCGTTTCTTCTATTGTTGAGGAAGATGTGGCTTTTGGTGTTGAAAACCTCGGCGTTGAGCCTAAAGAAATCAGAGAGCGTGTTGATAACGCACTTAAAACCGTCGGTATGTATGAGCATCGGCTCAAAGCACCTAATAAGCTTTCAGGCGGGCAAAAACAGCGTGTCGCAGTAGCCGGAATTATTGCTATGAAACCTATGTGCATTGTTCTTGATGAGCCTACTGCAATGTTAGACCCAAGCGGCAGGCGCGAAGTTATGAACACGGTTAAAAAGCTTAATAAAGAAGAGGGTATAACAATCGTTCTTATCACTCATTACATGGATGAAGCGGTGCAGGCAGACAGAGTTGTTGTTATGGATGACGGCCAAATTAAGCTTGATGATACGCCGCGTAATGTTTTTGCGAAAGTGGACGAGATTAAGGCACTCGGCCTTGATGTTCCGCAGTCTACCGAACTTGTTTACAGGCTCGGTATCAAATGTGAAAATACTGTTTTAAACGCAAATGAATGTGTTGATTTATTTAAAAAAACTTTGGAGGCTAAAAGGTAAATGGCGTTTCTTGTCTGCGAAAATCTTGAATATCTTTACAGTATCGGAACTCCGTTTCAAACTTCGGCTCTCAATAATGTAAGCCTTGAAATTGAAAAAGGCGACCTTATCGGAATTATAGGCCATACAGGTTCGGGTAAATCAACCCTTATCCAGCATTTAAACGGTCTTCTTGAACCGCATAACGGTAAAGTTATACTTGACGGTGAAGATATTTGGACTAAAGAGAATAGAAAAAAAATCAGGCAGGTTCGTTTTGCAGTCGGACTTTGCTTTCAGTATCCCGAATATCAAATATTTGAAGAGGATGTATATAAAGAAATTGCATTCGGTCCGAAGCAAATGGGCCTTGATGATGCTCAAATAGATGAACGAATAAGAAAAAGTATGGAATTTGTCGGCTTGCCATTTGAAAAGTATTCAAAAAAATCTCCTTTTGACCTTTCAGGCGGGCAAAAAAGGCGTGTGGCAATAGCTTCAATTATCGCTATGGAGCCTAAAGTTCTTATACTTGATGAACCTTGTGCCGGGCTTGACCCAAAAGGCAGAGATACAATTCTTAATCTTATTAAAGAATATCAAAGCCAAATGGGTAATACGGTTTTGTTTGTTTCTCATTCAATGGAAGATGTTGCCAAACTTTGCAAAAAGGTAATTGTAATGAATAAGGGCGAGATTGCATTTTGCGGCAGTGTTAACGAAGTTTACTCTCACGGTGAGGAACTTAAAGAAATGGGACTTAATGTTCCGGAAGTTACCGATATTTTTCTGAAACTCAAAGCTTCAGGTGTGGATTGCAAAACTGATATTTACACTGTTGAGCAGGGCGTTGAGGAATATAAAAGATTATTGGGAGGTGCTGTTGATTGATTACAGATATTACAATAGGGCAGTATTTCCCGGGTGATTCGGTTGTTCATAAAATGGACGCAAGAATGAAAATAATCCTTACGGTTATGCTTATTGTTGCAATTTTCATTTGCAAAACATTGCCATCGCTTGCAGTAATTGTGGTGGCAACTGCGGTACTTGTTCTCGTTTCTAAAATACCGTTTAAAACAGTGCTTAAAAGTATTAAGCCACTTGCAATAATCATTGCTTTTACCGCAGTATTAAACTTGTTTTACGGTAAGGGCGAACCGCTTGTTCAAATTTGGAAGTTTAAAATTACACAGTCGGGTATAATGACAGCTGTTTTTATGGCAATCAGAATTATCACTCTTGTGGTTATAAGTTCGCTTTTAACATATACAACATCGCCGAATGAACTTACCGATGGTCTTGAAAGACTTATGAAACCGCTTAAAATTTTTAAGATTGATGTACATTCGATTTCAATGACTATGACTATTGCACTTAGATTTATTCCTACTTTAATTGAAGAAATAGATAAAATTATGTCTGCCCAAAAATCACGCGGTGCAGATATGGAATCGGGCGGAATTATTCACCGTGCGAAAGCCCTTGTGCCTGTTCTTATTCCGCTTTTTATTTCAGCTTTCAGGCGAGCTAATGATTTGGCTTATGCTATGGAATGTCGTTGTTACCGCGGCGGTGACGGAAGAACTAAAATGAAGATAATGAAATTTCACGCAAGGGATTATATTTCTCTTGCAGCTGTAATAATATTTATAGCACTTTTGGTGTCATTCAATTTTATTTTTACTAAAGTAATATGAGAAATTTGAAAATTACAATTCAATATGACGGTTCAAATTATCATGGCTGGCAGGTGCAAAAAAATGCTGTAACCGTGCAGGAAGTGTTTCAAAATGCTGTGGAAAAAGTATTTTTAAAAAGGCTCGATGTTATAGGCTGCAGCAGGACAGATTCTTTTGTTCACGCAAATATGTATGTTCTTACCCTTAAAACCGATATGAATATATCGAACGAGGGTGTAATTATGGCACTTAATTCAAAATTGCCGAATGATATTGCGGTTGTTGATTGTGAAGAATGCGATGATAATTTCCACCCGCGATATTCCTGTAAGTCGAAGGAATATGTTTATAAACTTTATAACGGTAAAAGACCTAATGCTTTTTTGCCCAAGTATGCTTATTATTACAGGCGTGAAATTGACGCCGGTTATCTTAATGATGAAGCACAGGCTTTTGTAGGTAAATACGATTATTCAGGCTTTTGCTCATCTAAAAGCGATGTTGAAGATACCGTTCGCAATGTCAAATCCTTTAAGGTTTGGCGCGAAGGGGATATGATATATTTTAAGGTTGAGGCTGACGGATTTCTATATAATATGGTTAGAATTATGGTTGGCACTCTCTTGTTTGTTTCGGAAGGTAAAATAAAAAAAGGTGAACTGAAAGATGTAATTTTTTCAAAACAGCGTAAGCGTGCAGGAAAAACTGCGCCTCCGCAGGGCCTTTATTTAAACAAAATCAATTATTAGGCAGGTGTTGAAATTGGCAGGCAATCAGCGTGAAATGCATAAAAAAGAACTGAAAGCAAAAAAGGATAAGAAAAATAAAACAATTATTTGGATTATTATAGCAATTATTGTTGCAATTTTGGTTGTAATGAAAATCTGCGAAATCAACATTAACACAGTAAAAGAGCATTTTACGGATTCAAACGGTAAAATTTCTGTTTCACAGGATATAAATAAAAATAATTATCCTTATAATCTTGATTCATCACAAAATGTTGTTGTAAAAAATATAAATAATAAACTCGGTGTTTTAACTCCTACAAGCTTTACAATTCTTGATTCAAAAAGAGCGGTTGCGAAGTATACATTTGACCACGGATATTCAAATCCGGTATTAAAAAGTTCGGGCATATATTCGCTTATAATTGACCAGGGTGATAAAAAAATGCGCCTTGATAATGTAAGTGAAAATGTATATGAGCATGAAGCTATGGGCGATATTCTTTGCGGTGATGTCGCTAAAAACGGCAATGTTGTTATTGCTTCACTTTCGGGTGATAAGCTTTGTAACATAACTGTTTATAATAAATCACTTGATAAAAAATTAAGTTATGATTTAAATTACGGTTATATTGTAGATGTTGCAATAAATAACAGCGGCAGCAAAATCGCATTTGTGGCAGTTAACAGTAAAAATGCTCAGCTTAAATCTAAACTTTATACAATGAATATCGGTGTGGATAAACCAAAAGCTGATTTCGATTTGCCTAATTGCAATGTTGTTGATTTAAAATATAACGGGGATAATTTATATGTTGTTGCCGATAACTATGTAGGTATAGTTTCAAATCAAAAAAAGCTTAAAGATGTGTTTGAATGCGGTAAAATCAATACCGTATATTATACTTATACTCCGTCAAACGAACTTATTTTAGCTTGCAACAGTTATAATAATTCGACTGAAAATACGCTTGTCAGAGTAAAGGGCGGGGGAAACACAAAATCGCAAACAACGGTTAATGGTAATATTCGCTGTGTGTCGGCTTCTTCAAGTGTGGTAAGTGTTTTGACTGACAGTAACATTATTACTTATTCTCTCGGAAATATGAAACAAAAGAAAAAAATTGTTGTTGATGATTCTGTAAAATCAATTTGCCAAATGGGTTCATCAATTTTCGTTCATAGGCAATCACTTATTGACAGAAACGAGAGTGGTAAATAATGAATTTGGTAGATTTGTTTCTGATTGTGCTTATTGCCCTTACCGTGTTTGTAGGTATAAAGCGAGGGCTTTTAATTTCGCTTTTATCTGCTTTGCGTTTTATTGTTTCAATACCGCTTTCCTTTTTCGTAGGAAATAACTATAATGAAATAATATATAAAAATTATATAAGGCAGTATGTTTTAAAATATGTTAACGATAAATTATCTCAATCTAATGAGATAAACGAATTTGTGCAAAATTTAAAATCAATTACAAGCACATTTTCGTTTTTATTTAAGGATAAATCCCTTATTAAATCAATCAATTTGGTTAACACTAACACAGCTTCGGTTTATATAACTGATAATATTCTTTGTCCTATTGTTCAAGAAATTATTAAAATACTTTTAATTCTATTGACTTTTATACTTTTTTATGTAATAACAGGTATAATACTTTCTTTAGCTAAAAAGATAAGGGAAAAGAAAAAATTACCGCTTCATAAAACAAACAGTTTCTTTGGCGGAGTTTTCGGTTTGGTGAAATCGGGTGCATATGTTCTGGTTTTATCTTCAATCTCAAAATTTATACTTGATATTATAACAGTTCAAAATAATTTTGTTACACAGCTTAAGGGCAGTGTGATTATTGATTTTATAAATAAATTCAACCCTTTAATATAAGGAGGTTAAACTATGAGTAAGTTTAATGAAAATGTAAAAGACCTTTTTGAAAATTGGAATACAATTCCTAACTGGCTTTGCTTTATCAGAATTGCACTTATACCTGTATTCACGGCTCTTTTTGTTAAAGAGCAGTACATAGCCGCATTTATAACTATGATTGTGGCAGCACTTACAGATGTGTTTGATGGCAAAATTGCAAGAAAATTCAATATGGTGTCAAATCTCGGCAAAATTCTTGACCCTATTGCAGATAAACTGTCACAGATAGCTATTGTTATTATATTACTTGTTAAGTTTTGGGATGGTCCGCTTAAATATATATTATTCCTTTTTATATTTAAGGAATTGCTTATGGTTATAGGCGCCGGTATACTTATGGCTAAAGGTATGCGCCCTGTTGCTGCTGAAGTGTGGGGCAAACTTGCAACTGTTGTATTTTATACCTTTATGATTACCATTATTGCAATAGGTCCTAACGGCGCACTTCTTTCAATAGATTTGTTTAAAGGCTTGGAACTTAATAATACCGTTATTATGATTATGGTTATTATTTCCGCAATTCTTGCTTTTGCATCTCTTTTTGGTTATGCACCGGGCTTTATTCGTCAACTTAAGGAAAATAAAAAACAGAGCAATTCTTCTGAAAAATAATCAACTGCCTAACACGAGGTGATTCAATGAAACAACAAATGTGTTCACGCTGCGGTGAAAGACCTGCGGTTGTGTTTATTCAAAAAATGGAAAATGATAAGGTTACACCGGAAGGACTTTGCATTAAATGCGCAAGGGAACTCAATATAGGCTCTATCAATCAAATGATTGATAAGCTTGGCATTTCCGATGAAGAAATTGAAGCTGCATCAGAGCAAATGGCAAACCTTATGGAAAATATGGGCGATTTTGATATGGATAGCTTGGGTGAAATGTTTAATCCCGAGAATTTTGACGGCGCCCAAACTATGCCTTTTTCCGATTTAATTAACGGTGCGCTTTCAACTAATGATGAAGTTGATAAAGATGAACTTGCAAATCAAGTTAAAGATTCAAGCGGTAAAAAGCGTAAAAGAGGAAAGAAAAACGGTAAGGATGATTCAAGAAAGTTCCTTAATACTTATTGTACCAATCTTACTGACCGTGCAAAACAGGGCAAAATAGATAATATAATCGGCCGTGAAAATGAAATTTCCCGTGCGATTCAAATCCTTTGCAGAAGAACTAAAAATAACCCTTGCCTTATCGGTGAACCGGGTGTAGGTAAAACAGCTATTGCCGAGGGCCTTGCTATTAAAATTGCAAAGGGTGAAGTTCCTGCTCGTCTCGCAGATAAAGAAATTTATCTTCTTGACCTTACTGCACTTGTTGCCGGTACGCAATTTAGGGGCCAGTTTGAAGGCAGAATTAAAGGTCTTGTTGATGAAGTTAAGCACGAGGGCAATATAATTTTATTTATTGATGAAGTGCATAATCTTGTAGGCACAGGCGATTCAGAGGGAACTATGAATGCCGCAAATATTCTTAAGCCGGCACTTTCACGCGGTGAAATTCAGGTTATCGGTGCAACAACTTTTAATGAATACAGAAAATATATAGAAAAAGATGCAGCGCTTGAAAGAAGATTTCAGCCTATTAAAGTTGAAGAACCTTCTATTGACGATGCATATAAAATGCTTGTAGGAATTAAAGGCTATTATGAAGATTACCACAAGGTTCAGATTTCCGATTCATTAGTCTATAAGGCTGTTACTATGTCAGAAAGATATGTGACTGATAGGTATCTTCCTGATAAAGCTATTGATTTGCTTGATGAAAGCTGTACAAGTGCGAATTTGCGCAATCCTGCTATCAGCCAATATCAGATGGCACTTGAACGCAAAAATCTGTTAGAAACAAATATAGATAATCTTTCTAATCCTGAAGACAATGAAGAAATAGATTATGAGCTTGTTACAAAGCTTAAGAGTGAAGTTTTGCAGCTTGATGAGAAGTTGGCTGAACTCAAGGAAAAAGCAGCCGATAATCAAGTTTTAGAGGCTGATTTAGCTAAAGTTATTTCACTTTGGACCGGAATTCCGGCTACTAAAATTGAGCAAAATGATGTTAAAAAGCTTGCAAATCTTGAAAATGAATTAAAAGAGCATATTATCGGTCAGGATGTTGCAATAGAAAAGGTTGCCAATGCTGTACGCAGGGGCAGAGTAAACATCAGCCCGAAAAAAAGACCGCAGTCATTTATTTTTGTAGGTCCTACCGGTGTCGGCAAAACCGAACTTGTTAAAAGACTTGCAGACAGTCTTTTTGACAGCCCTGATAATCTCATTCGCCTTGATATGAGCGAATTTATGGAAAAATTCAGCGTATCGCGTATTATCGGTTCGCCTCCGGGTTATGTGGGATATGATGATGCAGGCCAACTTACTGAAAAAGTGAGACGCAAGCCTTACAGCATTATTCTTTTTGATGAAATTGAAAAAGCACATAAAGATGTGCTTAACATTCTTCTTCAAATTCTTGATGAGGGCAGAATTACCGATGCACAGGGAAGAAATGTTAATTTTGAAAATACAATTATTATTATGACTTCTAATGCCGGCTCAACTGATTCTGCGTCATTAGGCTTTAATAAAACTGCAAATGATATTAACGCAGAAGTTACAATGAAAGCTCTTGAGCGTTTTCTTCGCCCTGAATTTTTGGGTAGGGTAGATGAGGTTGTTATTTTCAACCAACTTACTCATGATAATTTTGAAAAGATTGCCAAACTTATGCTTGATGAACTTGTTGAAAGCCTTAAGGATAAAGCTATTACTACGACTTATGATGAAAGTGTTCCTGTTTATCTTGCAAAAAAAGCATTTGGCTCCAAGAAAAATGCAAGGGGACTTCGCGATTGTGTAAGGCGTGATGTTGAAGAAAAGCTTGCAAATGCAATAGTTTTCAACCAAGATGAAGATATTAAAACACTTGCAATTTCAACTCAAAATGATGAAATAAAAATTAAAATAAATTAAATTGCAAAAAAGACTTGACATTTCATCGCTCGTTATGTATAATAATGAGCGTTGTAACGCGGGTGTAGTTCAATGGTAGAATCCCAGCCTTCCAAGCTGGTCGTGTGGGTTCGATTCCCATCACCCGCTCCAATGCGCTGATAGCTCAGCTGGATAGAGCAACTGCCTTCTAAGCAGTAGGTCGGGGGTTCGAGTCCCTCTCAGCGCGCCAACTTATTGTGCAGTAACAGCACGAAAGTGCTTTTACATATATGGTGGGATTAGTTCAGTTGGTTAGAGCGCCAGTTTGTGGCACTGGAGGTCATCGGTTCGAATCCGATATCCCACCCCACTTATTTATTATAAATTATCCCAACATTGGGGTGTAGCCAAGCGGTAAGGCAACGGACTTTGACTCCGTCATGCGTGGGTTCGAATCCCGCCTCCCCAGCCAACACCCTGACAACAGGGTGAACACGGTTCATTAGCTCAGATGGCAGAGCACTTGACTTTTAATCAAGGTGTCCGGGGTTCGATTCCCCGATGAGCCACCAAAGACCAATCACATTGTGATTGGTCTTTTCCCTTGTTAAGTATGAATACAAATGTTGACTTTTGTGTTATTTCTTGCTATTCTTGAAATACTATAAAAAGTGTGAGGTTATAATTACGAAAAAGATATTTGAAAAAATAATAAATAAATTCATCAATTTTTGTAAATGGGTGTGGAAAGAGTGTAAAGATTGGCACACGCTTGTTTTATTTATAATTGTTGTTATTGTTATGTACACTCCGGTATGGGGCGGCTATCTTTTATATTTTTTGTTTAAATCTAAATGGGCAATGGGCGTGGCTAGCACCTATCTTGTTTTTTGGGCTGGGCCGTTTACCCCTTATTTTCCATTGTGTATTGCAATAACACTCGGTATCAAGAAACTTTTTGATAAATTTAAAAGTAAACGAGATAAGCGCGAAATTGATATTGAAAATGATGTTGATGATGAATGACAGCTTTGATATTTCAAAGCTGTTTTTTGTTAACAAAATATGATAGAATTCTCTTGACACGGGTGGTACAATAAAGCGGTAAATAAAGGAGATGTTTAAAATGGTAAATAAGAAAAAACAAATTCCGGTTACTCTTTTAACCGGCTATCTCGGTGCGGGTAAAACTACACTTCTTAATCATGTGCTTGCAAATCAAGATGGATACAAAGTGGCGGTTATAGTTAATGATATAGGTGAAGTAAATATTGATGCGTCACTTATTGCTAAAGGCGGCAATGTAACCCAAAAGGATGAAAATCTTGTTCCGCTTTCAAACGGATGTATTTGCTGTACATTAAAGGTTGACCTTATGAAGCAAATTATTCAGCTTGCTACAAGCGGCAGGTTTGATTATATCCTTATTGAAGCAAGCGGTATTTGTGAACCCGGTCCGATTGCAGGCTCTATATGTATGCTTGACGGTACTGACACAAGAAGTGAATTGCCGGCAGTTTGCTATCTTGATAATATTGTAACAGTAGTTGACTCTTTAAGAATGGTTGATGAATTTCTTTCAGGCGATGCACTTCTTAAAGAAGATAAAGACGAAGATGATATTGAAAATCTTCTTGTTGAGCAGATTGAATATTGTACAACAATTGTTCTTAATAAAATTGATCAAATAAACGATGAGGATAAAGCAAAGGTGCTTAAAGTAATTAAAACTTTACAGCCTGAGGCTAAAATCATTGAAACCTCATTCGGTGATGTTCCTGTTTCTGACATTCTTTCAACCGAAAGCTTTGATTATGAGAAAATTTTAAATTCACCGGGCTGGCTTAAAGCTATGGAAGGCGAAGAAGAGGATGAAGAAGAGGGCGAAAGCGAAGAATATGGAATAGGTACTTTTGTTTACGAGTCACTTCCTCCACTTGACCAAAAGAAATTTGAAAATTTTGTTTTTGCTCATTATCCTAAAGAGGTTATTAGAGCCAAGGGTTTGTTTTGGATTAAGAATGACCCGCAAACAGCATATATTTTTGAACAGAGCGGTAAGCAAAAAACAGCCACCGATGATGGCAAATGGATTGCGTGTATGCCAAAGCATCAACAAGAGCAAATTCTTGCAATGAATCCTGATATTGCAAATGCATGGGATGATGAATATGGTGATAGGGTAAACAAGATTGTATTCATAGGTCAAAATATGGATAAAGAAGCTATTACAAAAGCCCTTGACGCTTGCAAGGCAGACTGATAAAAACAAAACGGTGTGTAGAAATTATTTTCTACACACCGTTTTTTATGCTTTTTATATCAATAAATACCTTGTGCCATCATTGCTTCTGCAACTTTTTCAAATCCGGCAATATTTGCCCCTGCAACCAGGTCGTAGCCGAGTCCGTATTTTTCTGCTGCTTCAACAGAATGTTTGTGAATGTTAATCATAGCATTGTGAAGTTTTTCGTCAACTTCTTCGGCAGTCCAGGAAAGCCTTTGGCTATTTTGGCTCATTTCAAGGCCTGATACACATACACCGCCTGCATTAACAGCTTTAGACGGAGCTACAATTACATCATTTCTATCTATAAGGAAGTTTAATGCTTCCTCTGTTGTTGGCATATTGGCAACTTCAATATAGTATTTTGTACCGTTTGCAATTATCTGTTTTGCTTCTTTAATTCCGATTTCGTTTTGTGTAGCGCAAGGCATGGCAATATCAACTTTTATACCCCACGGTTTTTCACCTTTATAAAATGGAACACCGAATTTGTCAGCGTAATCCTCGCATCTGTCTCTGCCTGATGCACGCATTTCAAGAAGATAATTGATTTTTTCTTCTGTAATAATTCCGTCTTTATCGTAAATATATCCGTCAGGGCCTGAAATTGTAACAGGAATAGCACCGAGTTCGGCAAGCTTTTTGCAAGCACCCCAAGCCACATTGCCAAAACCTGATACAGCAACTGTTTTTCCTTTTAATTTATCTTCTTCGTGTTTAAGAACTTCGCAAAGGTAATATACTGCTCCGTAGCCTGTTGCTTCGGGTCTGATAAGTGAACCGCCGTAAGATAAGCCCTTGCCCGTTATAACGCCGTTTTCAAATGCGTCGGATATTCTTTTGTATTGGCCGAATAAAAAGCCTATTTCCCTTGCTCCTACGCCTATATCCCCGGCCGGTACATCAACATTAGGGCCAATGTGACGGTAAAGTTCAGTCATGAACGCTTGGCAAAATCTCATAATCTCGCCCTTGCTTTTTCCTCTTGGGTCAAAGTCTGAGCCGCCTTTTGCACCGCCCATAGGTAAACCGGTGAGTGAGTTTTTAAATGTTTGCTCAAAGCCGAGAAAGTACATAATTGAACTGTTTACACTCGGGTGAAAGCGTAATCCGCCTTTGTATGGGCCGATACTTGAATTGAATTGTACACGGTAACCTCTGTTGATTTGAGTTTTTCCCGCATCATCAACCCAAGCGACTCTGAAAGTAATAAGCCTGTCAGGTTCAGCCATTCGTGTTAATAAATCGTCTTCAACATATTCCGGATGCTGCTCAATCACTTTTTCGAGTGAACGAAATACTTCCTTTACGCACTGTATGTATTCGGGTTTTGCATTATCTCTTTTTTCAACTGTTTTAATTACATTTTCAATATATTCATTCATTTTGATTACCCCTTTTTATAAAATTCTTTACAGGTGAGCGACTACTCACCCTATAAATTATATTAACACTATCAAATAAAAATGCAATATCTTATCTAAATTTATGTTGAATTTATATGAAAATTACTTGTTTTAAAGCAGTCGCAATAAAAAAGGAAAGTGCTTAAAATAAACACTTTCCTCAATTTTATTACATTGAAATTATTACACTTTTTTGTGCAATTTTAAAATACACCCAGAGCTTGAAGCAAAAGAACAACCAAAAGAACAGGTGCAATAACTTTTACCATAGCTATATAAATAAACTTTCTGCCGAATTTTTCTCCGTTTTTCGTAACTTCGTCAATAATTGTTTTCGGTTTTGCAACCCAGCCGATAAGAACACAGGTGAGTATTGCAACAATAGGCATTAAAATATTATTGCTGAAATAATCGAATACATCAAGAATTTGACCTACTGAGCCGTTAGGAAGTTTAAGCTCAAAGTAGAATACATTATAACCAAGGCATACGATTATGCCAAATATGATTGTATACGCTGTAACGATTACTGCGCTCTTTTTTCTGTCAAGCTTGAACTTATCCATAATACTTGCTACAATGGCTTCCATGACCGATACGGAGGATGATACAGCCGCAAATATTACCATTAAGAAAAACAGTATGCCAACAGCAATGCCGATTTTGCCCATTTGGTTAAATACTTTAGGCAAGGAAATAAACATAAGTCCCGGGCCGGCACTCATTCCTTCGGTTCCGGCAAATACAAATACTGCCGGTACAATCATAAGTCCTGCAAGGATTGCTACAAGGGTATCAAAAAATTCAATATGGTTGATTGATTTGTTTATGTTTGTTTTATCAGGGACATAAGAACCATAAGCTACCATAATACCCATAGCAACACTGATTGAGTAAAACAGTTGCCCCATAGCATCCATAATTACCAAGAAAAATTGCTTTAATGTTACACCTTTAAAGTTTGGTATTAAATATAACTTTAAGCCCTGAAGACCTGTTCTGGTAACGCCGGTTGCTTCATCTGTATAGCTTAATGTGAGTGAGAAAATCGAAATGCCGATAATAAGAACAATTAGTATTGGCATAAGTATTTTGCCCATTTTTTCAATTCCCTTATCAACACCTCCGAGAACTACACCGGCAGTTGCGGCAAGGAAAATTAAAAACCAAATAATAGGTTCAGCTTTTCCCGATATAAAGTTTGTGAAATATCCGTCTGCCGCTGCAAGCGCGCTTTTACCAGTTACAAAATCAAAAAAGTATTTGCATACCCATCCGCCGATTGCACAGTAATATGGCAATATGATTATTGGTACAAGTGTTGCAATTGAACCTAAAAATCCGAATTTCTTGTTTATTTTTCCATATGCGGTCAGTGGGCTTTGCTTTGTTTTTCTGCCTATTGCAATTTCGGTTATCAGAAGTGTAAATCCGAATGTTACAACTAAAATTAAGTAGCAAAAAATAAATAAGCCTCCGTTATCTTTTGCCGCCAAGTACGGAAATCGCCAAATGTTTCCAAGTCCAACAGCACTTCCTGCCGCAGCAAGAACAAAGCCGACAGTACCTGAAAAGCTACCTCTCTTTTTTTCTTCCATAATTTACTCCTATCAAAATAGTATAATATGGTTAGTATAACACATTTATATGAAGTTAACAAGCCAACGCGGTAGCACATTAGCGCACTAAAGTTATATTGCATTTTATAATCTAAAAAGGTATAATTGTTTTATCAATTATTAAGGATGATTATATGAAAGCTTACAGAAATATTTTAGCTGTGTTATTGGCAATTGTTATTTCTTTTTCTTTTCCTTGTATTTCATTTGCGCTTGATGATACCGCAGTGCAGGAAATTGAAGTTAGAACCGTTGAAGAAAGGGCAGAAGAAATATTATCTTCAATGACTTTGGAAGAAAAAGTTGCACAAATGTTTATGGTGTATATGCCGAACAAAAAGGCGACAGCTATTCAAAAGAAGTATCAATTCGGCGGTTACTTATTATTTGCAAATAATTTTAAAAACAATTCGTATAAGAAAAAGCAAAGCCAAATCAAAGCTTATCAAAAAGCTTCAAAGTTAAATATGCTTATAGCTGTTGACGAAGAGGGCGGCACTGTTAACAGAGTATCAATATATAAGCAGTACAGGAAATCACCGTTTTTATCGCCGCAAAAGCTTAACAAAAAAGGTGGACTTCCAAATATCAGAAAAGATACAAAATCAAAGGCAAAGTTATTATTGGATCTTGGTATAAATACAAATTTAGCTCCTGTTGCCGATACACCTTACAGCAAAAGAGATTATATTTACTATCGAACTTTTTCAACTTCCTCAAAGAAAAACAGTAAATATATTAAAACAGTTATAAAAGAAATGGGTAAAAATAACCTTGTAAGCACATTAAAGCATTTTCCGGGTTATGGTAATAACGGTGATACTCATTCGCAAATAATTCGTGATAAAAGAAAACTGAGTACATTCAAATCGCGCGACCTTCTTCCGTTTAAGGCCGGAATTAAAGCGGGTGCGGATATGATTATGGTAAGCCACAATATTGTTGATGCGTTTGATAAAAAGTACCCTGCATCTCTTTCTAAAAAAGTGCATAAGTACATTAGAAATGAAATGAACTATGACGGAGTTATTATTACCGATGGTTTAGGTATGAACGGAGTTGTTGATTTTGTAGGCGGAGACAAGGGCGAGGCGGCAATAAAAAGTGTTTTGGCAGGAAACGATATGCTGTGTGCCAATAATTACAAAATTCAATATCCCGCTGTTTTAAAAGCTGTAAAAGACGGAAAAATCAAAGAAAAACAAATTGACGAAAGTGTAAAAAGAATATTGATATTAAAACTTAATCGCAAGATTATAAAGTGATACAAATAAAAAATGCAGTTCGCATAAGCGAACTGCATTTTACTTTGCTGTTTAATTTTCTGTGTCAGACATAAGTTTTTCACGCTTTTTTTCAAGTTCTTTTTGTGCCTGTTCTTTTACCTTGCCTGTGTAGTTGTTAAAGAACATCGGAATAATTGTAAGAAGAAAACCGATAGCAGGTACAATTGTTACAAGTGCCAAAAGCATTTTTTGAGTGTTGACTGATTGCTCAAAGAAGATTTGCCTGCCGGCTGTATCAACAAGCGATTTATCAACAGCTTTAAAGTCTGTTCTGTCAAGAATTTGACCGAATACAAATGTTGCAACTGCCGCATTTACTTTTGAAAGGAAAGTTTGGAATGCAAAGCAAACACCCTCCTGCCTTTCACCTGTTTTCCATTCAAGGTAATCAACAGAATCGGCAATAAGCGCATAGGTGATAACATTGTAAATACCGAGAGGGAGTCCCATAAGGAAAAGGAATATCCAAAGTACATAAATGTTAGCTTTTGTAACATCGTGTGCCATTACAACATAGCAAAGTGCATGAACAACAAGTCCGAATATAGCTGAACCTATGTAAATTTGCTTGAGCGATAATTTCTTTCTGAGCATTGGGAAAATAGCCATTGCAGGAACCATACCCACACCTATTGCAACTGTAAGAGTAGTTACAATTGTACCGCGCGGAATCCAGAAATCGTAAGCGGCAGCCGCATCAACATTAGGTATAAGTGTGGTTTGCGCACCCGGCAAGAAATCTTGGAAAATTTGAGTGAAATCTGTGTAGTTTTGAATGATGATATAATTACCGATGTAATCCGCACATTGGTTTGCTGTTACCATAGTTGAGCCCAAAATTGCCGCAAAAATTACAATGATAAGAAGTTTGTTTTTGCCGAGAACCACAAATGTTTCTTTAAATGAAGGTGTGTGGTCCATTTTAGGAACTCTTTCTTTTGAAACGAAGAAGATAAGAATTGAAAGTCCGCAACCGAGAAGTGCAAATATCACACCGCTTAAAAAGAAGCCTTTTGTATATCCCATATTGCTTTGATAAAGAATAGGAACAAGAAGGGCAGGGAGTATACCGCCGAAAGTTGAGCCTAAACGGGCTGTTGAAATAAATGAAGTTCTTTCACTTTCAAGCGGGGTTATTACTGATGAAAGTCCCCAAAACGGTACATCCTGAATTGTGAATGCCACGCCCCAAAGAATGTATGTAACAAGTGCCCAAATAAATGCCGCTGTTGAACCCTCTTTAAACGGAGCGGAAAAAAGTGCAATTGTTGTAATCGCAATAGGAATAGGTGCAAATAATAAGTAAGGTCTCATCTTGCCCCATTTTGATTTTGTTCTGTCAACAATCATACCCATTACAGGGTCATTTAATGCATCAAATATACGCCCGATAAGAATTATTGTAGTGCCTTGCTTTAATGTGAGTCCTGCGCCGTTTTGGAAAAACACAAGTGTAAACATTGACATAAGTGTGTATATTCCCGAGCGGCCAAATGCGCCTACCGTAAAGCAGATGCGTTCTTTCATGGTTAAGTATTTTTTTGTTTCAGCCATTATTTTCTCCTTTTAATTACAGCCGGAAAAATTACCGGCGCTTCTTCCTGTGCATTTTGCATTTGCTTTAATAATAAGTATTTAAGCTCCTGCCTTATATGTCTGTATCTTGGGTCTTTGATAAGGTTGTATTTTTCATTAGGGTCTTTTTTCAAATCATATAAATAATTTTCAAAATAAACCTTTGCTCGATGGTGTGCGTATCCCGTAACAGCAATATCGCGAACTTCATATTTAAAACGCTCGGTTCTTATTGCGCGTGAATTTGATGCTTCGCTGATTTGCATAAATACACAGTCACGCTTTTTATCGGGATTATCAATTTGTTCAGCCAAGTCAACACCCATATATGTGCTTGGAATCTGTATTCCTGCCATGGAAAGAAGAGTAGGCGGCAAGTCAATAAGCGATGATAATCTTTCTTCTTTTTTCCCGCCTGTGAATTTTCCGCCTTTTATAATCAAAGGTGTGTGCGTTGCACTTTCGTGGCAGCTTCTTTTATACTCGGGATTTCTTGTTTTGAAATGGCTTCCGTGGTCGGAAGTATAAACTATAATTGTATCATCATATATTCCAAGTTCTTTGAGCTTATCAACAAGCCTGCCTACATTGTAATCAAGCCTGTTAATAGCCGAAATATAATCGGGATACATTTTCTTATAATCGCCTTTTAAAAATGTCAAATCATCAGGTAAAGGATAATCTTTATATTTTTCTACGGTAGGTTTGTAGCCCTCGTATGTATGGTGGTCGTTTTGATGATGCGGCTCTAATTGGCTTACAAACATAAAAAATGGTTTATCCTTATCTCTTTTATCAAGAAATTCTAAGGCAAAATCATTTATGCAGTCGGCCCTGTAACCTTTAAAATCAATTTTGTTTCCGTCGCCGTCAAATACATATCCGTCATAACCGTGCGATGTAAATTCCAGCACATCCGCGCCCCTGAAGTATTGGTATTCACCCTGTTTGTTTTTAGGTATTGCGGTGCTTTCACAGTGCAGTCCAATACCCGGTAATCTGTTTGACGCTAAATGCCATTTGCCGATATAAGCAGTTTCATATCCTGCTTCATTAAAGTAGTGGGCAAGCGGCGTAATGTCACTTGGAAGCGGAATTCCATTCCAATAACAACCGCATTGTGTAGCGTAAACACCTGTTTGCAGGCATGCCCTTGCCGGTCCGCAAACGGGCTGGCAGGTGAAGTTGTTTTCGTACTTGATCCCTTCCTTTGCAAGCTCGCAAAGGTTAGGCGTTACTTCTTCATTTACCGTGTCCCAACGCTGTTGGTCGGAAAAGTAGAAGATAATGTTTTTCTTTCCCATAAATTTTCCCCTTTATTTTAGGCTGTAAAACCTACAATTGCATTGTAAAAATTAACCAACGCAATTAAAGCTACCACTATTGTAAAAATTGTTTTAATAACTTTTTCGTTGCCTTTTTTATTCATTTTTGCACCCAATATGCCGCCTGCAACCGCACAGATTACTGCTACTGCGAGAGTAAGTATACTGCATTTTGGAACTGTATGGGTGACACCTAAAGTTATCAATTTTGAAAGCTGGCTGAAAAATATTGTGCCGACGCTGTAAATAGCAGCTTCCTTAACAGTCATTGAAAAAAATAAAACGACAAATGCTACATTTATCGGTCCGCCGCCGACACCTAAAAATGACGCGATAAAACCGAGTGTTAAACCTACCACCGCAATACATATCGGATTTGTTATTTTAAAGCTTTTTGCATTTTTAATATTTATATAAATAACCGATATTACAAGTAATATACCTAATATTAAACCTTGCAGACTTTTGAGCATATTGTTATTAAATATACCTAAAAGATAATCAAATAATTTTGAACCGAGTATACCGCCGATTACTGCCCCGACAGACAGTGAAATAATAAGCTTAAAATCAATTTTTGTTTTTGACCTGATGTGCTTAACCGTTGAACTGATGCTCATACTAAACACAGCACAAGTTGAAATGAAATTAACAACTGCTACACTGTCTTTTCCTATTAAGTCGAGAAGCGGTTTAATGATTACTCCGCCGCCAAGGCCGACAAACGCACCCATAAATGTGGCAAAGATGATTATTATTCCATATAATACAGTTGTCAATTTTCCTCACCTCAAAATAAATCTATCAACTTATTATATATTAACCTAAAGGTTAAGTCAAATAAATATTATACTTTAATCAATTATTGCATAAAAATTGCTTTCCCAAGCAGGAATATACAGGCTGTGCCTAAAATATAATTTGTACCTTTTATCAAAGCTTAATATTTTTTTACCGAGTGCAAATAAATCCTCGTTTCTGTGATATGCACATACATATAGTTTCGGAAGATTTCTTTTTATTGTTTTTGTTGCTCCGTCAAGTGCTTTCATTTCCGAGCCTTCTATATCCATTTTTATTAAGGTAACAGGATAATCAACAAGTGAGTCTATATCCGTTACTTTTACAGGTACACCGCTTGCGGATATGTGTGAATTTCTGCTTTGCTCTTTAGCAAATATTAAGGTATCTTTTTCATTCCACGCACCCATATTTAACGCTTCTAAATCAGGCATTTTGGCTGTGTTCTTGACTAATTTTTTGTAACTTTTTGCATCAGGTTCAAGTGCTAAAATTCTGTTGTATTTTCCATTTGTAAATGATGTGAATTCCCTGATTGTGTCCCCGTCATAAGCACCTAAATCTACGATGGCTTCGTTTGTATCAAGCTTTAAAATATCTTTGTAAACGCTGTCTTTATCGCAATATGATTTTAGCAGATAATCAACTTTTCCGGATACTTTGAAATTTATAATGTCAACATAGTCGCTTTTGCTTTTTTCGTCTGCTAAATTATTGTAAACAAAGTCGAATTCATCATTATGCTCTTTCACATATTCTTTTGTAAAAAGTCCGCTGCCGCAAACAGGCACATCCGGTGCAAAAACCTTATGTTCATTGTTGATTTTTTTTATGATTTCAATCACATTTTCGAGGTGAGTGGCAAATGCCAATACAACATTGAAATCATCATATTTTTCGCAAATATCGCTGTATTTTAAAACTTTATATCCTAAAAATGAATGACCTCTTACAAATTCATCGCTTGCAAAAATTTCACTTACTTTAACACCGTAAGTATCAAGTGTTGAAATGATTTTTTCAGCACCGTTTCCCATACCGTAAATCATAATCGGCTTATTGTCATTTTTTAAAAAATCCCAAACATTCTCTTCTTTTATTTTTTCAATCATCATAAACCCCATAAATTTTTATTGAAAATATTATATCATATTTGCAAATACTTTACAAACAGAAAAAAATATTATATAATATTATTTGATTTAAAAATAATAAATAATGATATTGGAGTGATTTTGCCTTTATGGGCAGTGCCTTAAAAAATCTGTTTAAAAAAGAAAATTCAACAGAAGATGAAATAAAACAACTTGTTGAAGAAGATGAGCAGGTCGGTCAGCTTGAAAAAAATCAAAGAGAAATGATTAACAATATTTTTGAATTTGATGACCTTGATGCAGGCGACATTATGACTCACCGAATTGACATCAATGCCGTTGATTGCAATTCAAATATTGAAGATGCAGTAAAGCTTGCTATTGAATACGGTAATTCAAGACTTCCGGTTTATGACGGTGACCTTGATAATATCTGCGGTATTTTGTATGTTAAAGATTTGCTTAAATTCGTCGGTAATCATATTTCGCCGGATGAAAAGCTTTTATCATATATCAGGAAGCCGCTTTATGTGCCTGAGTCGATGCCGGGCGGTAAACTTTTTGCAAAAATGACGGAAACCAGAATTATGCTTGCAATTGTAATTGATGAATACGGCGGTACGGCAGGCCTTGTAACTATGGAGGATATTCTTGAAAGCATAGTTGGTAATATTTGCGATGAGTATGATGATGAAGAAGAACAAAGCATAACGCAAATAGATGATAAAACATTTACATTTGACGGTTTTGCCGATATTGAAGATGTTGAAAAAGCTCTTAAAGTTGATTTGCCTGACGGTGATTATGACACAGTTGCAGGGTTTGTAATCAGCCTTTTGGGTTACCTGCCGAACGAAGATGACGGAAAAGAGCATTGCGTAAAATACAAAAATCTTGTTTTTACCGTGTTAAATGTTAGAGACAGAAGAATCGGCAAAATAAAAGTAGATGTTGAATAATTAAGGCGATAATATGGCAGAAAAAATTATAGAATTTGACGCTATGGAGCAAGCGGTAAGCCTGTTCGGTAGTTTTGATGAAAATGTAAAAATGATAGAGGGCGAATATGATGTTTCAATCATTTCCCGCGGCTCTGAATTAAAAGTGTGCGGTGATATTGAAAATGTAGATAAAGCTGTGCGTGCCTTAAACTCAATGCTTATGCTTATAAATAAAGGTGAGCAGCTGACACAGCAAAACGTTCGCTATGTGCTTACTCTTGTTAACGAGGGCAATGAAGATAAAATATCAAGTATGGGCAGCGGTTCAATTTGCATATCTTCAAAGGGTCGTCCGGTGAAACCTAAAACTCTCGGGCAAAAAAAGTATTGTGATGCGATTATGAACAATACCATCACATTCGGTATCGGCCCGGCAGGTACAGGTAAAACTTACCTTGCTGTTGCAATGGCGGTTACAGCCTTTCGTGCAAAGGAAGTTGACAGAATCATACTTACCCGCCCGGCAGTTGAAGCGGGCGAAAAATTGGGTTTTTTACCCGGAGATTTGCAAAGTAAGGTTGACCCTTATTTAAGGCCGCTTTATGACGCACTTTTTGATATGCTCGGCGCAGAAAGCTTTCAAAGGTATCAGGAAAGGGGAGCTATTGAAGTTGCACCGCTTGCTTATATGCGCGGGCGTACACTTGATGACAGCTTTATAATTCTTGATGAAGCTCAAAACACCACGCCTGAGCAAATGAAAATGTTTTTAACCCGCCTTGGCTTTAATTCAAAAATGGTTATTACGGGTGATATAACACAAATTGATTTACCTGACGGAAAGAAATCAGGATTAAAAAAAGTAATGCATATTCTTCGCAATGTTAATGATATTGCGATTTGTAAGTTTGATAAAAAAGATGTTGTAAGGCATAAGCTCGTGCAGGATATTGTAAACGCTTACCAAAAATACGAGGAGGATAAGAATAATGGACGCAGTTAAAGTAATTATTTCAAATGACCAAAAAGCAGTAAAAGTACCAACCGGAATAAGAATGTTAATCAGGCGTTGCTGCCACGCTGTATTACAGCTCGAGGGCTTTAAAGGCTCTGCTGAAGTCAGCGTAAGATTTGTTGATAATGAGCAAATAAGAGAACTTAATAAGCAGTACCGCAATATTGATAAAGAAACAGATGTTCTTTCTTTTCCGCTTGGCGAAAACGGAGAATATGATATTAACCACGATACCGGTGCAAAGCTTTTAGGTGATATTGTAATTTCCGTACCAAAAGCAGTTGAGCAGGCAAAGCTTTATAACCACCCGCTTCAAAGGGAAATCGGATTTTTAACTGTTCATTCAATGCTTCATCTTTTAGGATATGACCATGAAGACGGCGGACTTGAAGCAGTACATATGCGTGAAAAAGAAGAAACCGTACTTACTCAAATCGGTTGGAAGCGTAATAACAGCTATTATATGGGAGACGAATAATGACTAAAACAGCTTTTGTAGCTATTGTAGGTAAACCAAATGTCGGCAAATCATCTTTGCTTAATAAAATGCTTGGCCAAAAAATTGCAATAGTATCTTCAAAACCACAAACTACAAGAACTAAAATTATGGGTGTACTTACAAAGGGTGAAACACAGCTTGTTTTTACCGATACACCGGGTTTTCATAAGCCGCATAATAAACTTGGCGAAAAGATGAACGAAGCAGTAGGTGACACCGTCGGCGGTGTTGATGCGTGCTTGTTTTTAACCGAACCTCGTGGTGAACTTAATGAGCAGGAGCTTCAGCTTTTAGATATGTTTAAAAAGCAAAAAATGCCTGTTATTCTCGCAATCAACAAGATTGATATGATAAATGATAAAGAAGAATTGCTTAAAAGAATTGTTTATCTTACTTCGTTTTATGATTTTACTGCCGTAGTGCCTGTAAGTGCAACTCAGGGTGACCATGTTGATGAACTTATTGATGAACTTGATAAGCTTGCTTTTGAGTCACCGCACTTTTTCCCTGATGATACATTGACTGACCAACCTGAAAGAGTTTTGGCGGCTGAAATAATCAGAGAAAAAATACTTAGGCTTATGGATAAAGAAATTCCTCACGGCATTGCAGTTGCGGTCGAAAAAATGCGTGAACGTGACGATAAAGATATACTTGATATTGACGCTACAATTTATTGTGAGCGCGATAGCCATAAGGGTATGGTTATCGGCAAAAACGGTGCAATGCTGAAAAAAGTATCAACTTATGCAAGGCAGGACCTTGAAAAATTTTTCCAAATTAAAGTTAATCTTCACTGCTGGGTAAAAGTTAAGGAAGATTGGAGAAACAGAGAAGGTCTTATTCATAATTTCGGGCTTGATAATAAATAATATCCAATTTTTCACAAGCTTAAAATCATCATCGTAGTATAAAATAAAAACGGTGATATTTATGCTTAATAACGAATGGCAAAATTTTTGGAATTCAGGCAAAATTGATGATTATTTAAAATATAAGCAATCAGAAAATTGCAATTTTAACAGTAATCAGGAAGTGCAAAATGGCGAAAACAAAGGGACTTGTAATCAAAGAGCGAACAGTTGGGGAGAGTGACCGTTTAGTTACTCTCCTTACTGCTGATTATGGACTTGTAAACGCTTTTGTAAGAAATGCCAAGCAATTAAAGAATAAGCTTTCGGCTTCAACTTCGCTTTTTGCTTATTGTGAGTTTTCTATTTATCAAGGCAGAGATGCAAATGTGGTAGATAATGCCACTGTAATAGAAATGTTTTTTGATTTACGAAGTGATATTGAAAAGCTGGCGGTGGCACAGTATTTTGCACAGCTTGCATATGAACTTGCAAATGAGGGGCAGCCTGAAGAGGAAATGTTGAGTATTATATTAAATTCACTTCATCTGCTTTGCAAGGGTGGAAAAAGCATTGTGCAAATAAAATCCGTTGTTGAATTTCGCCTTATGTCACTGTCGGGCTATATGCCGAATATTTTAGCTTGCGCAAATTGCGGTACATATGAAAGCGATATTATGTATTTTGATACACTTGACGGTTGCGTTTACTGTGCAAATTGCCATAAAATAGGAACGATTACCTGCCCTAAAAATGTAATTACGGCAGTTAGATTTATTTGCCTTACCGAACCTAAAAAAATATTTTCATTTTCATTAAGCAGTGAAAATTTAGAAATTTTATCTAAAATAAGTGAGCAGTATGTATTATCTCGAATTCAAAAAAGACTGCCGACATTAGAATTTTATAAATCAGTTAAATTTTAAAGGTATATACTTATGAACAAAAATTATAAAACACTTGAACTTGACCTGATTCTTGACCAGCTTGCCGGTGAATGTTCGTGTGATGATGCCAAGGATTTGGCAAGGGGATTGAAACCGAGCAGTGATATTAGCGAAGTTGAACTTCTTTTACAGCAAACGGAAGATGCATTTTCACTTTTGGCTCGTTTCGGCGGACCGTCATTTTCAGGTTTGAAAAATGTAAATAATCCTCTTCACAGAGCTTCTGCGGGCGGTTCGCTTAACCCTAAGGAACTGCTTGATATTGCTTATTGCCTCAGGGGACTTCGTACTCTTGATGAATGGCACGGCCATTCAAGCGGGGTTAAAACTTCTCTTGATTTCTTTTTTGAAGGAATTACGGCTAATAAATATTTGGAAGCCAAGATTTTTTCCTGCATTATAAGTGAAGAAGAAATTGCCGATAAAGCTTCGGAAACACTTTATGATATTAGAAAAAAAATCAGGTCTAAAGAAAATTCAATCAGGGAAAAACTTGATTCATTGATTCATTCTTCACATTATCAGCAGTTTTTGCAGGAAGCTATTATAACCCAAAGAAACGGGCGTTTCGTTGTTCCTGTAAAAGCGGAATGCAGGGGCAATGTACCGGGCCTTGTTCACGATACATCATCAACGGGCGCTACTGTATTTATAGAGCCGGCATCGGTAGTTGATGCAAATAATGATATAAAAGTGCTTCAAGGTAAAGAACGCGATGAAATTATGCGTATTCTTTATGAACTTTCGGCAGAAGCAGGTGATTTTGCCGAGTCGATTAAACATTCGTATGAAAGTGCAATCAGGCTTAATCTTATTTTTGCAAAAGCACATCTTGCTTACAAAATGAAAGCAACAAAGCCGATACTTAATAATGAGGGAATTACTTACTTAAAAAAAGCACGCCATCCGCTTATTGACCCTAAAAAAGTTGTTGCAACAGATATTGCTATCGGGGATGAGTATGATACGCTTGTTATTACCGGCCCTAATACCGGCGGTAAAACCGTGTCACTTAAAACGCTTGGCCTTTTAACTCTTATGGTTATGTGCGGTATGCTTATTCCTGTATCAGATATGTCACGAGTTTCGGTGTATAATAACATACTTGTTGATATTGGTGATGAGCAGAGCATTGCGCAGTCGCTTTCAACTTTTTCATCACATATGGTTAATATTATTGATATTATGAAAAAGGCTGACGACAAGTCGCTTATTCTTATTGATGAACTCGGTGCGGGAACTGACCCGGTTGAAGGTGCGGCACTTGCAGTTTCGGTTATTGAAGCTTTAAGAGAAAAGGGTGCAACCATTGTGGCAACTACACATTATGCCGAACTTAAAGCTTATGCGCTTGATACCCCGGGTGTAACAAACGGATGTTGCGAGTTTGATATTGAAACGCTTCGTCCGACATATAAACTTTTAATCGGTGTTCCCGGCAGGTCAAATGCATTTGCAATTTTGGCTCATCTCGGCATGGAGCAATCGGTAATTGATAATGCAAAAGCAATAGTTGGTTCGGATAACCGTGATTTTGAAGCTGTGCTTGAAAAACTTGAAGCATCGCGTCACGCTTTGGAAGAAGAACGAAAAATTGCCGAGGAAATGACTCAAAAAGCAAAGAAAATAGAGGAAAAAGCACAGTCGGATAAAGATAAAATTGAAACTTTAAAAGCCCGTGAAATTGATAAAGCAAAGCGAGAAGCGCAAAAGCTTATTGACTCTGCAAAGCGTAAATCAAGTGAATTTTTGCTTGAACTTGAAAAATTGAAAAAAGAACAAACTTCGTCAAACGCTACTGAAATTGCCCGCAAAACAAGAAGAGCGGTTAAGGCCCAAATGGGCGAAATGGATGACCTTATAAATCCTAATGAACTAGCAGATAATTGGGATTATGATTATAAATTGCCGCGAAATCCCGTTGCAGGTGACAGAGTGGTAATTAAAGGTATAGGCGAAGGCGAAGTTGTTGAATTCAAAAATAATAATGTTTTTGTTAAATCAGGGCTTCTCAAAACCCGTGTTAAGCTTTCGGATATTATGATTATTGATAAGCCAAAGAAAAAGCCGGTTAAAACACAGCATAATTTGTATCGCACATCATCGCGTGCGGATAAAGATGTTAAAACAGAAATTGATATGCGCGGTGAAACTGTTGATGAAGCAATCGGAGAACTCGGACTTTTTATTGACAGATGTGTTTTGAATAATATTGAAGAAATCAGAATTATCCACGGTAAAGGTACAGGTGTGCTTAGAACTGCGGTAGGCGATTATCTTAAAACTCATCCTAATGTGGCTGAATACAGGCTTGGCAGATACGGTGAGGGCGAAAACGGTGTTACAATAGCTAAACTTAAGTAAACGGAGAATAATATGGCAGACGAACTTGAAAATTTAACAGGTACCGTTGAAAATATTACTTATAGAAATGACGCTAACGGTTACGCTGTAACCGAAGTTAAAACAGATGAAAATGAATTTGAAACTGTTGTCGGCATTTTAGGCGATATAGCAGTCGGTGAGCAAATTGTGTTTCAAGGTGAATGGACTATGCATCCAAGCTTTGGCAGGCAGTTTAAATCTGTTCGTCTGACTCATACAAGGCCGTCGGATGCATCGGGAATGCATCGCTTTCTTGCAAGCGGTATTATTAAAGGTATAGGTGAAGCAACAGCAACTAAAATAATTGAAAAATTTGGTTCTAACACATTTAATGTAATTGAAAATGAGCCTGAAAGGCTTGCTGAAATTAAAGGTATATCAAGAACAAAGGCAAAGCAAATAAATCGTGATTTTAAAATGCAGTTTTCTGCAAGAGATGTTATGAACGGGTTATCCGAACTCGGTTTTAACCAGCAGGAAGCTTATGATATTTATAATGTGTTCAAGGGTGATTCGCTTGATATAGCAAAGGAAAATCCGTATGCTCTTGTTTCGGTTGTTAATTCAATTGATTTTGCTAGGGCAGACGAAATTGCAATGAATTTGGATGAAGAACCGCCGTTTGATTGCAGATGCCAGGCCGGTGTTACATATATAGTCAGGCATAATCTTTATAATGGGCATACCTGCTTGCCGAGATACAGTGTAATCAAACCTGCAATGCTTTTACTTGAATGCAGCGAGGATGAAGCTGAAATTGCAATTGATAATGCTATTGATGCAAAACAGCTTGTTGAAGAAAATATTAACGATAAACCTTTTTTATTTTTGCCTGAAATATACGAAGCTGAGTCTTCAATAGCTCAGCGTATAAAAGTTATGATTGAATATCCGCCGACCCCTAAAGAAATTTCGCCTGCCGAAATAGACACTTTTGAAAAAGCAAACGATATTGTTTTTGATGAAAAGCAAAGGCAGGCAATTGAAATTGCTGTTAATAAAGGCTTGCTGATATTAACAGGCGGCCCCGGCACTGGTAAAACCACAACAGTAAAGGGTATAATTACCCTTATGGAAAACAGAGGGCTTGATGTTGCACTTGCCGCACCGACGGGAAGAGCCGCCAAGAGAATGACGGAGCTTACCGGTAAAGAAGCTAAAACTATACACAGGCTTTTGGAAGTGGAATTTAAAGACGGAGCTGACGAGCCGAGTTTTGCGCATAATCTTAAAAATCCGCTTGAATGTGATGCTGTAATAGTTGATGAATTATCAATGGTTGATGTTACTGTTTTTTCGGCACTGCTTGATGCTTTGCCGCTTTCTTGCAGGCTGATAATGGTTGGGGATAAAAACCAATTGCCGCCCGTCGGTGCAGGCAATGTACTTGCAGATTTAATAAAAAGTAACCTTATAGGTGTAGTAAGTCTTGATAAAATTTTTCGCCAGGCTATGAAAAGCAAAATTGTATCAAATGCTCACAGAGTAGTTAACGGTGAAATGCCTGTGTTTGATAACAGCCCGGATTCTGATTTTTTCTTGCTTCGTGAAAATTCAAAATATATCGCTTCAAGAAAAATTGTAGATTTGGTGACTAAAAGAATACCGATAGGCTATGGGTTTGACAGTGTTAAGGATATACAGGTTCTTTGCCCGAGCAGAAAAGGCGAAGTGGGAACTGAAAATATAAATGCGCTTTTGCAAGCGAAGCTTAACCCGCCGTCATATGAAAAAAATGAAGTGAGATATAAAGGCTATACTTTGCGTGAAGGCGATAAGGTAATGCAAATTAAAAATAATTACGATGTTCCTTGGTTTAAAGACGGTGAAAACGGTACGGGTGTTTTCAATGGGGATATAGGTATTTTAACTTGTATTGATAAGGCTAATGATATTATAAATGTTAAATTTGATGATAAGGAAGCAATGTACAGCTTTGAAAATGTAAAAGAAATCGAGCTTGCATACGCAATGACCGTGCATAAAAGTCAGGGCAGTGAGTTTTCGGCTGTGGTTTTGCCGACTGTTTCAACTCCGCCGAAACTTTCATACAGAAATCTGTTTTATACAGCTTTAACCCGTGCAAGAAATTTATTGATAATTGTTGGAAACGAAACTTCAATTAAAGCGATGGTTGATAATGATAAAAAAAGCAGACGCTACAGCGCACTTGTTCATTTTTTATCTGTTGACAATATTGATATTTTAAAGTAACATTATATAAAAGTTTTAAATATTTAGGAATGTAAATTATGTTTGGATATGATTTGGGAATAGATTTAGGTACAAATTCAATAGTTATTTCCGTTGTAGGCAAAGGTGTTGTTTTAAGCGAGCCTGCCTATGTTGCATACGATTGCAATAAGGGCGAAATGCTTTATGCCGGCAAGCGTGCATATTACCTTGAGGGTAGAGAGCCGGTCGGTGTAAGCGTTATTCAGCCGATAAAAAACGGTAATGTCAGCAACTATGAGCTTGCACAGCAAATGGTTGAATATTTTATGAATAAAGTGCTTAAAAAGAATATTTTTAAGCCGAGAATAGTTGCAAGTGTTTCATCAGACAGCACCGATGTTGAAAGAAGAACACTTATTTCTGTTTTGATTTCTGCCGGTGCGCGCTCCGTCTGCTTGCTTGAACAGCCGATTTGTGCCGCTTTTGGTGCAGGTGTCGACCCGATTAACCCAACGGGTGTGTTTGTTATTGATATTGGTGCGGGTTCAACAGATATGGCAGTTATAAGTCAGGGTGCTATGAGCCAAAACGAAACCGTAAAAATCGGCGGCGATGATTTTGATGAAGCTATTGTTAAGTATCTTAAAGATAAACACGGCCTTTTGGTAGGGCTAAGAACTGCTGAAAATATTAAAAAAACCATCGGTTCGGCTGTTATGCGTGATACTGATGTTACAATGAGTGCGAAGGGCAGAAATGTTCTTTCCGGTTTGCCTAAAACCGTGGAAATTACAGGCAATGAAATTTGCGAATGTTTCGGTGAATTACTTGACCAAATTATGACGGTTGCAAAGTCTATGTTTGAGCGTACTTCACCACAGCTTGTTGCCGATATATCAAATTCAAGTGTAATTTTAACAGGCGGTATGTCACAGCTTTTTGGGCTTGATAAGCTTATTTCTCAAACACTTAATCTTGATGTTACCATTCCGGTAAGGGCAAATCTTTGTGTATCGAAGGGATGCGAATTAGCACTCAAAAAGATGCATATTCTTGACGGATACGGATATTCGTTTAAAACTAAAGAAGAGGTCAGAATCAGATGATTCAAATATATTTCGGATACGGTAAAGGTAAAACTACTTCGGCTTTGGGGCAGGGTATGCGTGCAAAAGGTGCAGGCAAAAATGTACTTCTTGTTCAATTTTTGAAAAATAATAAATCAAGCGAATTAGCTGTTTTACCGTTTGATATTTTTAAATCACCTGAAAATTTACCGTTTAACCCCGGCAAAGAGTATCAAGCTTGGGTCGACAGTGCACTCTCATATATCAAAAATTCAACTTGTGATATTATTATTCTTGATGAATTTCTTGATGTAATTGATACTTTTGTTTCACTTAATGATTCGTTAGATTTATTAAACTGTTTGAAAGATAAAGAAGTAATTATAACAGGCCATAAAAAAATTGATAAATTTTTTGAAAAGGCTGATTATATAACTCATATGGAAAAAGTTAAACATCCGTATGATTTGGGTATTGGCGCAAGAAAAGGTATTGAATACTGATTGAAAGGGGAAAGCGTTATGGATAAATTTTCAAGTTTTAATCCAAAAGTGTGCTTTCTCTTTTTTGTTTTCGCTGTTATTCTTATACTTTTAAATTTTAATCCTTTCTTTTTATCGGTGTCACTGCTTGCGGGCTTAATTTATAACTTTATGCTTCAGGGTAAAAAAGCAGTTTTGACTTTTGTAACTTTCCTCTTGCCTTTTACTCTGCTTGTTGCTCTATTTAATATGGTATTCACTTCTTATGGTGTGGATGTTCTTTTTTCCCTGGCTAATAAACATTTTACACTTGAAGGCTTTTTTTACGGATTGTGCCAGGGTGTTATGTTTTCAAGCGTGATTTTATGGCTTTCAAATTACTCAATTGTAATGAGCAGTGATAAATTTATGTCTGTCTTTTCAAAGCTTGCACCTAATTTAACACTTGTATTAACTATGACTTTTTCGTTTATTCCAAGGCTTAGAAAAAATGCACAGGAAATAAATGACGCAAGAATGAATATAGATTTGGGGCAAAGCAAATTTAAGAAAAGTCTTGATAATTTTTCTTCGCTTGTTTCTATGACTCTTGAAGAAAGTATAGAGATTTCAGATACAATGCGCGCAAGAAATTTTAACAGTTCAAGAAAGCCATATTCCAAATACAGATTTTGCAGTTTAGATTTAATTTTAATGATATTTATTATTGCTTTAGCAGTGTGTGAAGTTATAATGAATATTTTTAATGTATCCGAATTTATATTTGACCCTGAAATAAAGGTGATTTCTTTTTCTTCGCTTGATTTTACCGTTTTTGCGGTGTTTATGTTTATTCCGGTAATTATAAATATTTTGGAGGGTATAAAATGGCATATTTTGAAACAAAAAATTTAACATTTACATATCCTCAGTCAAGTAAAAAAGCACTTGATAATGTTAATTTGAATATTAAACAGGGTGAATTTGTTTTAATAATGGGTAAAAGCGGAAGCGGAAAATCAACATTACTGCGCCTTTTAAAAAAAGAAATATCACCCGTAGGTGATATTAGCGGTGATATTGATGTAAACTGTGAGCCGATAGGCTTTGTAGGGCAAAATCCCGAAACTTCATTTGTATGCGAAAATGTTAGGGGTGAGCTTGCATTTGCGCTTGAAAATCAAGGCCTTTCAAATGATGAAATTACCGTGAAAATAGGGGAAACCGCTTCGTTTTTTAATCTGAATAATATTCTTGATAAAAAGATTGATGAGCTTTCGGGCGGTGAAAAAGCAACCGTGTGTATTGCGTCTTCAATGATTTATGATACGCAGGCTCTTCTTCTTGATGAACCTCTTTCCCAGCTTGACCCTAAATCTGTAATAACTGTTTCTTCGTTATTAAAAAGGATTAACGAAGAACTTGGAGTTACGATTGTTATTGTATCCCATTCAAGTGAAGATTTTATTGATTATTGCGATAAACTTATCATACTTGAAGATGGAAAAATAATTTGCAATGACAAGCCTGATAATGTTAAATTTAATGAAGAATTATTGCTTTACTTTCCGATCTGCACACGCATTTTTGATGAAAGGCCGCTGAATGTAAAAACCGCAGTTAATCTTGCAGGCAGATTAAAGCAAAAAGATGTGCTTGCTGATAATGAAGACGAAAAGCCGAGCGTTATTTTAAAAAATGTATCGTTTGCATATTCAAAAAATGATAAAGATATTTTATCCCGTTTGAATTTTAAAGCGTATAAATCTAAAATCAATTGCATAATCGGTTCAAACGCAAGCGGTAAAACAACTTTGCTTAAAATTATTGCACAAATAAAAAAGCAATATTCCGGCAAAGTAAAGCTTTATGGCAAATGCGCCTATATGCCGCAAAATGTAAAATACCTTTTCACTAAAGATACTGTAAAAGAAGAAATAAGTGAAGATACGGCAGCAAAACTCGGCATTGCCGAATGTTTAAATCAGCACCCTTTTGATTTAAGCGGTGGGCAGGCACAAAAACTTGCGTTTGGTATTCTTTTAGAACAAGATGCCGATATTTTTCTTTTGGATGAACCTACAAAGGCATTTGATGAATTTTCTAAACTTGAAGTAAAAAAATTACTTTTTGATTTGAAAAATCAAGGTAAATCAATTATAATGGTTTCTCACGATTTGGATTTTGTCGGCGATGTTGCAGATTATGTTTCGTTTTTAAGTGATGCAATTATATCAAAAGCAGGCAGTAGGCGTGAAGTTTTTTCAAGTCTTAACTTTTATACCACACAAGTAAGAAGAATTACTAAAAGATATTTGGAGTCGGCAGTGTCAATGGGGGATATTGTATGAAAAAGATATATCCTTTTTTAACTGTGCTTATAATAGTGTTTGTGGTGTTGTGGCAGATTTTTTTCAGTAATACTAATTATTATTTTGTAAGTGTTTTAATTATTATTGTTTCAATGTTGCCGTTTTTTTCGTCATTTGAAAAAAGTGAGCATACTTCTAAAGATATAACCCTTATAGCTTCGCTTACTGCTCTTGCAGTTGTCAGCAGGGCTGTGTTTTATTTGGTTCCTCAAGTCAAACCAATTGCTGCAGTAGTCGGTGTCAGCGGTGCTGTTTTGGGTGCTAAAAGGGGATATTTAATCGGCGCACTTTCAATGTTTGTTTCAAATTTTATTTTTGGTCAGGGTGCTTGGACCCCGTTTCAAATGGTTGCAATGGCAAGTGTGGGCTTGTGTTTCGGTCTTGTGTTTGACTATATCAAGCCGACCAAAATTTCACTTTCGGTTGTAGGCTTTTTATCTGTGCTTATTTTGTATGGGTTGATAGTTGATTTGTCCTCTGTACTTTATTTTAACAGTGATATGACTTTTAAAGGAATAGTTGCAATTTATGCTTCAGGCGTTCCTTTTAATTTGGTTTTTGCGGGTGTAACCGCTCTGTTTTTATATTTCTTCGGTGAAACATTTATTAAAAAAATAGAGCGTATAAATATTAAATATGGTATCATATCTAAGTGATGAAAGGAAAAGTTATGGAAAATAAAGATATTATTAAAAATAATGATGATAAAAACCCTGATGTTATTGACAGATTATGCCGCTTTGCTTTTATAATGGCAACTTTGGGTGTGTTAACTGTCGGCGTATGCCCTGCATTCGGCGTAATGGGAATAGTGGTTGGCACAATATTTAAAAGCAAAAAATTCCCTCTTTCAAATTTGAATAAAGACAGAATAAAAAAAGCAAACTTTCTCGGTATAGTTTCATTGTTTTTATTCGTAATTGATATTATACTTCTTGTGGTATTCAAATCTAAATTCAAAGCGTAATTGTTTCTTACTAAAAAACACTCCCGATTTATAATCAGGAGTGTTTTGCTGTTTGTCTTTATATGAATTTTTTGATACCGGCTCAATGAGAACTGCAAAAAACGAGGACGGCAAAACATACTATGTTCCTGCTGATATGACTTACAGAGAGTGGGAAAAGAAGCTTGTAGTTCAAAAGCCTCCGATTACAAGTATTCGTATGTTACCAAAATTCAAGCAGACCTCGACATAGCAAAAAAGGAAGTTGAAAATCTAACTTCACAGCTTGGTGACCGAGATAAGCAACTTAAAGACCTTAAAAATTCAACAGATGATGTTGAGGGGCTTAAAACAAAGATTGCACATCAAGTAATTTAAAATAAATATTGACAAAACGGAATGTATAAGTTAAAATACAATTGTGTCACGGGTATCCTATTACCAGTACACAGCGCACTATGAAACGCCCTCGGTCACCTTGCCGAGGGCGTTTTGATGTTGTCTCTTCAGCAAAGAAACAATAAAAATAAGCAATACCCAAATGGGTATTGCTTATTCTTGGTGCGAGAGACGGGACTTGAACCCGTACGAGTCGCCCCACACGCCCCTCAAACGTGCGCGTCTGCCGATTCCGCCACTCTCGCGTCAACGCTATGTATTATAACAGAACGATATGCATTTGTCAATAATAAATACAATAAAATATTTTTTTGATTTTAGATATTATTTATTCTAAAATTATAGATCAAAACAAGAACTACGCAGATGTGTCGCTCAATGGACGGCAAGCATTTTCCTCTTTGTGTTGGCTTTTTTATGTTGACTCTTCAGCAAAGAAATAATAAAAATAAGCAATACCCAAATGGGTATTGCTTATTCTTGGTGCGAGAGACGGGACTTGAACCCGTACGAGTCGCCCCACACGCCCCTCAAACGTGCGCGTCTGCCGATTCCGCCACTCTCGCGTCAACGCTATGTATTATAGCAGAACGATATATATTTGTCAACACCTTTTTTATATTTTAAAAAAGTTTTGATATGTATTTAGGTTCGTCTATTATTGCTGACGGTGATTTTGCCAAAAGGGATTCAAAGCTTCTGAATCCCCAAGAGCAAGCAATCGCTTCAATATCGGCATTTTTAGCTGTTTCTATATCAACATCACTGTCACCGAAGAAAATAGCTTCACCGGCTTTGCAACCGAGCTTTTGAAGAGTTTGCTTGGTCGTGGCAGGGTTTGGCTTTCTTGGAGTATCGTCTTTTGATCCGGTTATTAAATCAAAATAGTCTTTACCGAATAAGGTTTCAACCATTTTTACCGCACTTTTATGTGGCTTATTTGTTACAACTGCAATTTTAATTCCTTTTTGCTTTAAAATATCAAGCTGTTCCTTAATTCCGTCATACAAATGGGCGTGGTCAAGCAAAATCTCGTTGTATTTTTCTTTAAACATTTCATATGCTTTTTCAAGTTCAGCAGGTGAAAGCTTGTGTTCAAACGCTCTTTCAACAAGTTTTTTTGCCCCATTGCCGACAAAAAGCCTGTAATCGTCTGTTGTCCACTTTGGTTCTTTGCCATATTGTTTTAATACATAATCTGTTGCCAAGCCCAAATCATCAATAGAGTTAACAAGAGTTCCGTCTAAATCAAAAATAGCACATTTAATCATATAATTCACTCAAATCCTGTTCTTTTTTCTTTTTTGAATTATTTATAATTTTTATTGTTATTACAACTATAACCAATGCTCCTAAAACAGCGCATTCGGTATATATTTTTTTATCCTGCTTTTTGCTGTTAACTGAAAGTTGACCGCTTTTCACTTCTGTCCAAAGTCGGTTTTCAAGCTCTGTTGTATTTTGCGGTAAGTTTTTGAAATACTGAATGTTTTTTGCATTGGAATATATAGCAGGGTTACCGTAAAGCGAACTTTTTTTGTTTTGCTCAACCGTGTAGTTAGCACTTCGGTAGTAAATGTATTCACTGTTTGCAAGTGCTACTTCCGGTTCATGCATAAAGTTTATAAATGCTTCACCGGCTTTTTTGTTTTTTGAACATTTCGGTATGCAAAAGGCATCGTAAAACGAATTAACATCCTCCTTCGGAATACAGAATCCCAAATCTTCGTTGTTTTCATTCATTAAAACATAGTCGCCGGCATAATATGTTGCAAATGCGTATTCACCGCTTTCCATAAGGTTAAATACTTCATCCATTACATAAACAGGATTGACTTTGTCTTTTTGCTCTGCCAAAAGCTCGGCTGCTTTAATCCAGTCTTGCTCGTCAGTTGAATTGAAATCCTGCCCAAGCCTTGCTTGTGCAATTGCAAATGCATCACGCGGATTGTTAAACATCAAAACTTTGCCCTTATACTGTTCGTCCCATAAAACATCCCAGCTTGTAGGTTTTTCTTTAACAAGCTTTTTGTTGTAAATCAAAATGGTAGTTCCCACATTGTAGCAAACAGTATATTTCTGGTCGGGGTCAAAGAATAGATTTTGAAATTTTTTATCTACATATTTAATGTTTGGGATATTATTGTAATCAAGCTCAAGAAGCATATCTTCATCAATGAGCTTATCAATCATATAATCACTTGGAACTATTACATCATATGATACACCGCCGCCTGTAAGCTTTGAATACATATTTTCATTTGATTCAAAATTTGTGTAATTAACTTTGCAGCCTGTAAGTTTTTCAAATTCTTTTACAACATCAATTGAACCTTCGCTTCCGTCGGATATATATTCGCCCCAGTTATAAACATTAACTGTTGTGCCTTGCAAGCCTAAATTTTTGTAATAATCAATTTGCTCTTGGCTGAAATATTCATCATCGGCAAAAGCAAATAAAGGAAGTGTGCTTAAAGATAAAATCAAGCATAATAAAAATGTAATTATTTTTTTCATTTTGCATCACGCTTACCCTTTTTTTCAGCCTTGCTTTGAACTATGTTCATCAATACAAGCAAAATCAATATTGATATAAACATAAGAGTAGAAAGCGCATACATATCAGGTTTAACTCTTTTTTTAGTCATTGAAAAGATATAAATCGGAAGTGTTTGGAAGCTTGGACCGTTTGTAAAATAGCTGATAATGAAATCATCAAGAGACAGGGTGAAGCTCATAACGCATCCGGTAACTATTCCGCTTATTATTTCAGGCATAACAACTTTAAAAAATGCTTTTATAGGTTTGCAACCGAGGTCAAGAGCGGCTTCGTAAATATGCATATCAAATTGTTTCAATTTCGGAATAACATTTAATATTACATACGGAAGTGCAAAGGTTACATGTGCTATCAACAGTGTCCAAAATCCAAGTACATCACTTTTTTTAACAAGTGTACCTGCAAATACAAATAACAGCATCATCGCAATGCCTGTTACGATTTCAGGGTTCATCATCGGTATGTTGGTTGCCGTCATCATAGCATTTTTATATAATTTTGATTTTGAATTAAAAAGTCCGATGCTTGCAAGTACACCCAAAACAGTTGAAACCAAAGCAGTGCATACAGCAAGCAAAACTGTGTTTTTCAAAGCTTGCATAGCAACGGTATCTTTAAACATTTCTTGATACCAATGTGTTGAAAATCCCGAAAGAATGTATGTGCTTGATGTTGAATTTATTGAAAAAAGCATCATAATCGCAATAGGAGCATAAAGAAATATAAATATAATTGCGATATAGATTTTTGATGCAAGAGATGTTTTCTGCTTCATATAATAACACCTCCGTCACCGTCTTCGTCTGCGCCAAAATAATTCATAATTCCAAGGCAAATGAAAATCAATATCATCAATACAAATGAAAGTGCAGCACCTAAATTGTAGTTATTTGCACTTTGAAATTGCGTTTCAATAACATCACCGATAAGCACAACTTGCCCGCCGCCGAGCTTTTGCGTGATGTAGAAGGTTGAAACACAAGGAACAAATACCATTGTAATTCCACTTAAAATTCCAGGTTTTGAAAGGGGAATTATTACTTTTTTCATCACTTCAAATTTATTTGAGCCTAAATCCTGCGCAGCTTCAACAAGTGAGTTATCAAGCTTGGTTAAAACCGAAAAAATCGGCAAAATCATATATGGTAAAAAGTTATATACCATTCCTAAAATCACGGCAGCACCGTTATTTATAAGTTTGAGCGAATGAATTCCAAGTGCATTTAAAATTGTGTTTATAACACCGGAATCACCCAAAATAGTCATCCAGCTGTAAGTTCTGATAAGAAAGTTCATCCACATAGGAAGCATTACGAGTAAAACCACAAATTTTTGATATTTCGCAGGTGCTTTTGAAAAAATATAAGCGAAAGGAAAGCCTAATAAAAGGCAAATCGCAGTTGCAAAGACACCGTATAAAACAGAAAGCAAAATTGTAGTAATGTAAGTCGGAATTTGCTCAACACTTGCAAGTGAAAACGCACCGGTTTTATCAGTTAATGCATAATATGCCACCATAAGAAGCGGTGCAATAATAAAAAGTATTGCCCAAATCAGATATGGCTTGTCTGTAAAGAAAGAAAGTTTACTCTTCGTCTTCATTTTCTTCCTCCCAATTATATGAGGCGTCACTGATATGGTCCATTTCATCAGAAAAATACGAATAATCGCCGAATTCACCACTATATTCACTTCTGTTCATAATGTGAATAGCGTCAGGTTCAATATACATTCCGATTTCTTCGCCGACTTCGTGATGCTCAATTGTTTGTATCATCCATATAAATCCGCTCACATCAACAAGTATTTCAAAATGAACTCCTTTAAATGTTACACTTGTTATTTTGCCCGGCAAGGAAGCTTTGCTTCCTTTTTTTACAATTTTAATATCTTCAGGCCTTACAACAGCTTCAACAAATGCGTTTTCACCAAATCCGCTGTCAAGGCATTCAAATGTAACACCGCCGAATGATACAAGATAGTCTTTAATCATAATAGCATCAACTATATTTGATTCGCCTATAAAGTCTGCTACAAAAGCGTTTACAGGTTCGTTATAAATATCCTCCGGCGTACCTATTTGCTGAATTTTGCCCTTGTCCATAACAACAATGGTGTCTGACATTGAAAGTGCTTCTTCTTGGTCATGAGTAACATAAATAAATGTTATTCCAAGTCTTTTTTGAATTGCTTTAAGTTCGGTTTGCATATCTTTTCTAAGCTTTAAATCAAGAGCACCGAGCGGCTCATCAAGAAGAAGAACATGCGGTGAGTTTGCAAGAGCTCTTGCAATTGCAACACGCTGCTGCTGACCGCCTGAAAGTGAATCAATGCTCCTTTTTTCAAAGCCTTTAAGGTTTACAAGTTCAAGCATTTGGGCAACGGTTTTTCTGATTTCTTCTTTAGGCTTTTTTTGCAGCTTAAGACCGAACGCTATGTTTTCATATACATTTAAATGAGAAAAAAGAGCATAACGCTGAAAAATGGTGTTCACCTTTCTTTTGTGAGGCGGAACATCATTGATTCTTTTACCTTCAAAAATAATATCGCCACTGTCAGGTTCAATAAATCCTGCAATGCACCGAAGCGTGGTTGTTTTGCCGCAACCTGAAGGCCCAAGAAGCGTTATAAACTCTTTTTTGTTTATATAAAGATTAAGTTTATCTAATACTACATTGTCACCGTATTTTACGGTGATGTCTTTAAGGTCTATTATCTTTTCCAATATACACATCCTCGTTTGCTAACCCGATTTGGCACTTTTTAATGCCATACGACTAATATATATAATTAGTAATAAAAAGTCAATATATTTTTTTTAATATCTCAATGCCTTTTTCTGCATTTATTATTGTGTCACAAACTTTATCAAAATCACAAACCATACTCTTTGGCTTTTTATTAAAATTGTCCATTCCGAAAGGAACAAAATAATAATTTTTGTAGTTTAATAAAGTGCCGATATTTTTAGCAGCTCCGCCGAGTGCGTCATTAGTCGATATTCCGATAACTACGGGGCGATTGTTTCTTAAATGGCTTTTAACCGCCATTGTTACCGTTGTATCAACTATTCCGTTTGAAAGCTTGGCTAAAGTGTTTCCCGTACAGGGTACTACCGCCAAAACATCAAACATTTTTTTCGGGCCGATAGGTTCTGCTTGCTCTATTGTGTGAATAATGCTGTTGCCGGTAATTTCAATTATTTTATTCTGTATATCAACTGCCTTGCCGAAGCGAGTATTTATATTGTATGCATTTTCGCTCATAATCGGGGTTACTATATGCCCGTCATTAACAAGTTTTTCAATAACTTTAATTGTTTTGTCAAATGTGCAAAATGAGCCTGTTAGGCAATAACCGATTTTCAAACTTTTCCCTCCTTAATCATTTTGTCTATTGCTTCACCGATTAAATATCCGGCAGTTTCTTTGCTGTATCTTGACGGTAGTTTTGATGCGACGATAATGTTTATGTTTTTTGATTTTGCATAGTGCTTATCTATACCGCCGGGAAACGAAGCAAGCTCAATGTAGATGGTATCATTTTTAAATGTATCTATTTCTTTTTTTGTAAAATATACCGCGCTTACGGTGTTGAATATTACATCATATTTGCTGCAATTTATTGAAGAAAAATCAATTACCTTATCTGCAATTGTTTCTGCTTGTGCCTGGTTTATACTGCTTCTGGCGCAAACTGTTACTTTTGCACCCATATTTTTTAATGTGCTGCAAAGTGCTTTCCCTATTGCACCAAATCCGGTAATTAGTATGTTCGCACCTAATATGGCTTTGTCACTGTTTTCTTTGTAAATTGCTATTGCACCTTCATTTGTAAGCAACGCGTTTTTATATTTGAAATCTTCACGCTTGTTATAATCAAAAAAGTTTTTATGATTTTTATCATAATCTCCTGCACCGTAAAAAACAGTTTTGTTTTCGTAGGGGGCAAAGCTTTCTTTATCGCAGGCAGGGGAAAATACCGCAAAATCTGCTTTGCTTTTATCAAATACTTCGTGATAGCCTTGATTTACCAAATATTTTTGTGTATAAATCATTCTTTCATCTTCATAATAGGGAATAATAAAATTCATATTTTCAACTCCAAAAACTCTTTTTACATACTATGACATAAAAAAATATTAGTTAATGGCTTGAAGGTATTTATTTTTTTAGGAATATGTTGTATAATAAATACTCAATAATAATTTAGAGGTGACTCTTTTATGAATACAGATAATTTGCATATCGATGATATATTAAAAAAAGTTAAAAGAATTCATTTTATAGGTATTGGCGGGGCAGGTATGTGCCCACTTGCCGAGATACTTATTCAACTTGGCTATAATGTTTCAGGTTCGGATAATAATGATACCGAAACTTTCAGACGAATTGAAAAAGAGGGGGCAAAAGTATACCTCGGTCAAGTTAAAGATAATATTACAGATGATGTTGAACTTGTAATATATACTAATGCTATTTTAAAGGGCAATGAAGAGCTTGAATACGCTAAAGCAAACCGCCCTTGTTTTGAAAGGGCAGAGCTTTTAGGGGCTATGAGTCGAATCTTTACCAATTGTATCGGTGTTTGCGGTACTCACGGTAAAACTACAACTTCTTCAATGCTTACTCAGGTTTTGCTTGACGCAGGGCTTGACCCAAGTGCAGTTATCGGCGGTAAACTTCCGGTTATAAATGCATACGGAAGATTTGGCCACAGCCAAAATTTTGTTTGCGAGTCATGTGAATTTAATAATACTTTTCTTCATATGAACCCTGATATTGCTGTTATTTTAAATATTGATGAAGACCATTTGGATTTTTTCAAAAATCTTGATAATATTAAAAAATCATTTAGGCAATTTGCGGAAAAAACAACTAAAACCATTGTTTATAACGGAGATGATAAAAATACTGTTGATACTTTAAAGGGTATTACAGGTAAAAAGCTCGTTTCAGTGGGCAGAGGCGAGGGCAATGAATGGATTGCCAAAAATGTTGATGTTCCTGGCGGTTTCCATTCAAAATATGATGCTTATCATAACGGCGAATTTGTGGCAACAGTTCATCTTTCAGTTCCGGGTGAACATAATGTTCTCAATTCTCTTTGCGCTTTTGCCGCAGCATATGAAAGCGGAGCAGATGTTGAAAGCATTTGTGAAGGTCTTCAGGCATTTAAGGGTGCAGGCAGGCGCTTTGAACTTTTAGGCAAATATAACGGTATTACTTTTGCGGATGATTATGCACACCACCCTAAAGAATTAAAAGTGACGCTTGAAGCTGCAATGAAAATGGGATTTAATCGTGTTTGGGCAGTTCACCAGCCTTTTACTTATACAAGAACATCAATTCTTCTTGATGATTTTGCTAAAGTTCTTCAAATTCCTGATGAATGTGTTATTTCTGCAATTATGGGCAGCAGGGAAGTTAACACAATCGGCATTAAGGCAAAAGATTTGGCTGATAAAGTACCGGGAAGTGTTCAACTTGATACATTTGATGAAATTGCGGATTATGTTCTTAAAAATGCAAAGTCCGGTGACCTTGTAATTACTCTCGGCTGCGGTGATGTTTATAAAGTTTCAAGAATGATGATTAAAAAGCTTGAAGAGCAAGGCTATAAAAACGAACAATAAATAAAAACAGGCATTCAGTTTCCACTGTATGCCTGTTTTTTTATTGTTCTTATTATTCAAATATTCGCGGTATGTTTGGATTTACCATAAGAGGTGAAATTTCAACACTTGCGACATCACCGATTTTAACATCACTGCCTGTAATGTCAATCGCGGTGTGCGAAAGTCCTATTTCACCGACTATATTGTAATTTTTACCGTTTACATTTACGGTTAATTTTTTCTTTTGCAAAAAGTGTTTGATTTGTGAAAGAACCGAATGTAAATCGGCAACTTCTTTTTCTTTTTCTAATCCGAAACCGTCAAAATGGCCTATCGGCACAATTGCAAGCTTTGTTTCTCTTTTTGTTTTATATTGCCCGTTGTAACCGATTGAATATCCTTCCGGCACGGTTTTTGTTTCAATAACTTGTGCTTCAAGTTTGCCGAGCCTGTTGAGAGGATTTTTGTTTTTTGTTATAACTCTGCCTGTAAATGCCGAGCCGATTCTTACAGCGTCAAGCGAGACTCCGTCAACATTTAAAAGGGCCGGCGAGTTTGAAGCGTGGAGTTTTCCGACGCTTTTGCCTGCTTTTTCAATCTGCTTGATTGTATCTTTAAACATCTCAAGCTGTACCTTCGTAAGTTGCACATTGTGAAATGCAGATGAAAAATGAGTATACGCACCGCAAAAATCGAGATTTTCAAAGTCATAGCATTTTATTGCGCTTTCAACTTGGCTTGGTAAAAATCCGTACCTTCCCATACCGGTGTCAATTTTTAAATGGCATTTTGTTTTTTTGCCGAGCTCTTTTGATACCTTGTCCATAACCTCTGCGCTTGAAAGTGAGCCTATTGTTGCAATGCAGTCATATTGAGCAATTGTTTTGGCTTCTTCTTCAACGCAAGTTGAGCGCATAACAAGAATGTCATTATCAAGTACGGTTTCTCTTAATAAAGGAATATCATATACTTCTGTTACTGCAAAAGTTTTAATTCCGTTTTGCATAAGTATTTCGGCAAGATTTGCCATACCGAATCCATAACCGTTGCCTTTTACAACACCGATAACTTCTACTCCTGCTTTTTCTTTAATTATATTTATATTTTCAATCAGTTTGTTTTTATCAATTATATATCTGCTCATTTTATTATCTTATCTTTTCAAGTACCTTTGTTGCAATGTTGTAAAGCTTATAAACAGGTTTGTTGATTACATAGTCAAATTCGCCGACAAATTCTTTCATATATCCGCCGAATCCGTGCTTGAATCTCCAAAGTCCGTAATGAGGGTTATCAGGATTTTGGCAGTCACCGGAAATACCGCCGAAATCATAAACCTTGCATCCGCATTCCATTCCCCATTTCATCATTGCCCATTGGAGTGCATAGTTAGGGTAAACATTTCTGTGAGCATTTGACGATGCACCGTATTGGTACTTCATTACATTTTGCCCCCATTTTATTGCTATTGTTCCTGCAATGGCTTTGCCCTCGTAATATGCCATATAAAGCCTTGCATCATCAGTCATTTCATCAAGTATCTTTTCAAAGTATTCTTTAGGCCTTGTTGAAAATCCGTCACGCTCTCCTGTTTCATGCATTATTCTTACAAAATCATCAAGTGCTTCTTTTGTGCAAATTTTTACTTCAACACCTTTTTTAGGCGCTTTTCTTATTCTGTTTCTGTAATCCGGTTTGAATGTAAGCATAAGCTCGTCTTCGTTCATACCGTTGTAATCAAAGCAGTAAACAAATCTAGGCTGAACATTTTCAAAATCCATACATCCCGGATTAAGTTCAATAAATCCTTTTTCTATAAGGTGCTTTTTGTATGTTTCGTTTTGAATTACAATTTCAGGGTCAATTTTAATGCAATACGCTTTGTATTCTTTTCCGAGTTCTAAAAGTGCATTGAAAAGTTTATCAAATGTGTCAAAATCATTTTCATCACATACAAATCCGCGGCAACAGTACATAAGTGAATTTTTAATTATAGGTATTGAACGAATCAATACCGATGCCGAACCTTTTATTTCTCCGTTTTCATCTTTAAGCATAACTGCTTCAAATTTCCAAGCACTTTTTACCTTTGCCCATTTTGAAGAATGTTGAAAAAGTCCCTTTGGATGTTTCTTTATAAAATTCTCATATTCGTCAATATTATCTTGGTTTACTCTGACAATCATTTTTTATAAGCTCCGTTTATCAAATTTATTGTTTAATTATATCAAAAAAATCTTCTTTTGTCTATATCATACCTCTTTTTTGTATATATTATAATAATTTATTTCAATTGACTTTTTTTATATATTAAGGTAATATGTTATACAAGAACATTGCGTTTTGCAATAATATTATATAAGGGGTAAATATTATGGAAAAATTTAGATGGGAAGATCCTTCTATTTTCAAAATCAATAAGGAAGACGGTCATGCTATAATGATGCCTTATGACAGCGAAAACGAAGCACTTTCCGGTAAAGAAAGCAAATATAAGCAATCGCTTAACGGTAAATGGAAATTTTATTGGCAGAGAGGTTTGAAAAATCAGCCTGAAAATTTTCAACTTGTGTCTTTTGATGATTCACATTGGGATGAAATAAATGTTCCGTCAGTTTGGCAGACGGAGGGATATTCTGTTCCGTATTACTATGCAAGTACTTTTCCAAAAGCTTTCAGCCGAACAAAAAGTAAAATTCCGTCAATTGACCACAATATGCAAGAAATAGGATTTTACAGAAAAACTTTTGTTCTTGACGAAGTATTCGATAACAGGGAAGTATTTTTACACTTCGGTGCTGCAAAATCCGCACTTGAAGTATATGTAAACGGTGAATTTGTAGGCTATTCGCAAGGTTCAATGGCACCGCACGAATTTGATATTACTAAGGTGCTTAAAAAGGGTGAAAATGTAATTACTGCAAAACTCTATCGTTTTTCCGACGGTTCATATCTTGAAGATCAGGATATGTGGTGGCTTTGCGGTATTTACCGTGATGTTTATCTTTTTGCAGAGCCTAAAGTTTGCCTTCGTGATTTCTATTTTAAAACAGATTTTGATGATACATATAATGATTCAAATGTCACCCTCAATATGTATTTCAATAATTACAATAACATCAGGGGCAAAATTAAAGTTTCGGCAAAGCTTATTGATTCAAAAAATGAAGAAATTGAACTTGGCTCAAGTGAAAAAGAACTTTCAGGCGGCAAGGAAACAATTACTTATAATAAAACAGTAAAATCGCCTGATAAATGGTCTGCTGAAACGCCTAATCTTTATACTCTTGTAATGAGCGTTGAGCTTGACGGAAAAGTAATTTGCGTAAAATCATACAAAGTTGGCTTTAAAAAAGTTGAAATTAAGGGCGAAAAAATATACTTTAACGGTATGCCCCTTATGATAAAAGGTGTTAATCGCCACGATTTTGATTGTGATTACGGATGGGCTGTACCTAAATACAGATATACACAAGACCTTGATATTATGAAGCAAAATAATATTAACTCAATTCGTACTTCACATTATCCTGATGACCCTTATTTTTATGATATGTGCAATAAATACGGATTTTATGTAATGGATGAGTGTGAAGTTGAAACTCACGGTGTAAGGCGTAAGGGTGTGCCTGGTTCAAATCCTGTTTGGACAGGGGCTGTTGTTGACCGTATGCAAAGAATGGTGCTTCGTGACAGAAATAATCCGTGTATATTTATGTGGTCGCTCGGTAATGAAGCCGGTGACGGAAGCAACTTTATGGAAATGAAAAAGAGTGCTCTTGAACTTGATGATACACGCCAATTCCATTATGAAGGCGATTTTGATTTAACAAAAAGCGATGTTATTTCCCGTATGTATCCTACAAAAGATATTATGGAAAAACTCGGTAACAAGCAGCCGATTACCATTTCACTTTATGATAATATTGCAAATCAGCTTGCTGCCGACAGTAAGCCTATCAAAGCTGAAATGTATGAGGGCAAACCGGTTGTACTTTGCGAATATGCGCACAGTATGGAAAATTCCCTCGGAAATTTCCAAGAATATATTGATGATTTTGAAAAGTATGATAATATGTGCGGCGGCTTTATTTGGGATTTTGTTGACCAAGCTTTGCATGTTAAAGATGAAAACGGAAACGATAATTATCTTTACGGTACTGATTTCCAGGGAAAAGAACCGCACAAGTTGATTGATATTCCAAATACCACTGCTATGACAGGCAGCAATGTATATTTTTGTGCAAACGGTATTATCGGTGCGGACAGAAATCCACATCCGCAAATTGTTGAAGTAAAACACGGTTATCAAAATATCGGTATTACTGCAAAAGATATTAAAAACGGTGAATTTACAATTAAAAATAAATTCCTGTTTACAAATCTTTCTGATTTCAATTGCAAATGGGTAATTAAAGCAGAGGGTAAAGAGGTTTTAAATGGCACAATCGGCAAAATAGACTGCGCACCGCTTGAAGAAAAAGAAATTAAAATTGATTATGATTTATCAAAACTTTCTGATGATAAAGAATTGATATTAACTGTTTTCTTTGAAACTACTAAAAAATCATTAGGGCTTGATGCTGACTATGAGATTGCTTTTGAGCAGTTTGTTCTTAATGAAATGCCGAAGCCGAAAGAAATTAAAAGTGATAAAAAGCTTGATTTTGATATTAACGGAAAGAAAATTACCGTTAACGGTGAAAATTTGAAAGTGGTTGTTGACGACGGTAAGGTTGTAAGCTATGTTATTGATGAAAAGGAACTTCTTAAAGCTCCGCTTGAACCGAACTATTTCAGAGCACTTACAGATAATGATATTGATTTCCTTAACTTTACACCGCAATGGGCAAAGTTCCATCCTTTTTATGCTTGGCAGCGTGCAACGCATCATACCAAGGCAGTTAAAACCGAAGTTGTGAAAAACGGTGAAGTAGTTGAAATTCATATTGCTTTTTCAACAGCCGGCCTTAAAAATTCAGTTGCAACTTACAAGGTATATCCTGACGGAAAACTTTATGTATTCCACAGTGCAATACCTACTAAAGGAATGCTTCGATTCGGCTACCAAATGACAATGGAAAGTTCAATGGAATATATCACTTGGTATGGCAGAGGTCCTAAGCCTACTTATATTGATAGAAAACTTGGCTCAAAAATTGACCTATATGAATCAAGCGTAACCGATTTTGAATATCGCTATATGCGTCCACAGGAATCATCAAACAGATGTGATGTAAGATACTTTACGCTTACTGATAAAGAAGGATTTGGCATTAGGGTTGATGCTTATTATGATAACCCTATAAACTTTTCTGCTTATCATTACACTACCGACGGTTTGGAAAAAGCTACGCATATTAACGATATACCTTATGCTGATATTACTACCGTAAATATTGACCATAGGCAACTCGGTGTCGGCGGTGATCTTCCCGGCCAGGCTTTTGTAAGAGAACCTTACACAATGCCTAAAAATCAAAAGCAGGAATATTCATTTGTTATTACTCCGATAGGCAGAAAGGACTAATAATATGAAAAGGCCCCTGGCATTTGTGGGATTTTCAATGGCAATAACTTTATTGCTTTTAAATATTATAGATTATATTTATGCTAAATATGTGCTTGTTTTGGCAGTGGTACTGTTTACGGTATCACTGCTTATAACAAAGCTTCGACAGGCGAGAGTTGTACCACTTGTTTGCGGTGCGACTTTAATTGCCTGTCTTATTTTTATTTTAGGATATGCCAATGTGAATAATCAGCAAATGTTAGACGGATGTCAGGCAAGAACAGTTTTTACAATTGTGGATGATGTTGAGGTAAAAGACGATACATATTTATATACGGTAAAAACAAAGTATATTGATGTGAAAAATGCACCGCAAAATATAAAGCTAAAGCTTTATTGCGACAGAAAAATAAATGCGGATTATTATGAAAATGTTGTAGGCATAATTAAGTATAAGAAATCTTACAGTAATGCTTTTAGTTCTTACGGTGCGTATGCTGATTCAAGGTATGTTTCGGCATCGCTTGAATCATATGCAATTGCATTAAATAATAATGAAAAACCGCTAAACTATTATGTTCTTAAAGCTCGGCAATATATTAAAAACTCAATAACTTTGTATTTGAAAAATGATACCGGCGCACTTTGTTATGCTTTGCTGACTGGTAATAAAACCTTGCTTTCTGATAAAGCATATTCAAATTTTAAAACCTGCGGTGCAACTCATATTATGGCAGTATCGGGTTTGCATACCGCCGTTATTTGTATGGGATTTTATTTGCTTTTGAAAAACATCGGTGTTAAAAGAAATATCAGAACTTTGCTTTCGCTTTTGGTACTTTTGTTTTATGTTGCGTTAACTGATTTTTCGGTTTCGGTTATTCGTTCATCAATTATGATATTTATTCTTCTTTTCGCCAGGGTGGTTAACAGAAAAGCCGATGCACTCAATTCTTTAGGCCTTGCAACTGCGCTTATTTGCATAAATCCTTTTGCAGTTTCAGATACAAGTGCTGTTTTGAGCGTGCTTTCTGTTTTGGGAATGCTTGCGATTAAGCCGAAGATTGATAGTTATTTGAAACCTGTTAAAGCAAATAAATTTTTGCTTTATGCTTATGATTCATTCACTTTAACGCTTAGTATTATGATAACAACATTTCCTGCTGTTTGGGTTTTCTTTTCAAATATTAGTTTTGTGTCTTATCTTGCAAATATTATACTTATCCCTCTTGCACAGTTAACTATGATAGGTTCATTGTTTATATCTTTGCTTGGGTTTAGTAAATTTATTTGCATTATTCCTGCTGTTATTACATATATTCCGGCAAAGTTGATGCTTACTTTTGCTGATTTACTTGCATCTAATTTGGGATTTTTGACATTAGATGTAAGTAATGAATTTTACTTGCTGTCTTACTGTTTAATAATCGTTTTGCTCGGCTTATCATTAGTCTTTAACAGAAAAATTAAGGTTAAAGCACTTGTTGCTGTTACAATGTCGGTATTTATTTTAACAGCAAGCTTATCTGCGTTTCAAAATATCGGCAAAACTTATGTTAATGTATCTTCTGCCAATGCGGTTGTTATTTATAATCCGAGCGGTGCTGTTGTAATCGGCGCAGATAATGCGAGCGATTACTATGAAGTTAGGGAATGCTTGCAAATAGCAAAAAGCGATACCGTTATATTTGTTGATTGCGATTATGATAACGATAAGCTTTCTAATTTGGCAATGAATAATAAAATATTTTATAATAATTGCGATTTTAATATTGATTTATGTGAGGGTATTACTGTACAATATCAGTCAGGCGTTGTTTATGCCAAAGTTAATGATTCAAATGTTGTTATAAATAAAAAGTATGTAATTGTTGATGATTATTTTTCTTGCCTGCGTAAGAGTAAATATATAAATGATAATGATGTCGATACAGTAATAGGTATAAGGAAGTGATATTTTGCCGAAGATTGATGAAATGCAGCTGAAAAAAGAAATAAAATCAGGTGATTTTAAAAATGCATATCTTCTTTATGGGGAAGAAAGCTATTTGAAAGAATACTATGCAAATGAATTAAAAAACAAAATCGTTGATAAAACATTTGAAGCATTTAATTATCATTCTTTTGACGGTAAGGATACAGAACTTGATGATATTTTAAAAGACGCTCAGATGCTTCCTATGATGAGCGAATATAATTTTGTTTTGGTTAAAGATTATCCAATTGAAAAATCATCAAATGATATTAAACTTCTTGAAGAATATTTGAGCGACGCACCTGACTCCACCGTGCTTGTATTTTGGTTTGATGCTCTTGATCCGGATGTTAAAAGTGCAAAATTCAAAAAAGTTATCAAAGCATTTGAAAAAGCCGGAAATTGTGTGGAACTTCAAAAAAGAAGCGAAAATGATGTGGCAAAGCTTTTAGTTAACGGGGCTAAAAAACGCGGTGCTTTATTAGATATAAATGTTGCAAAATATTTGATAAGCGTTTCAGGCAACGATATGAAAAATTTGCTTAATGAACTTGATAAACTTGCTTATTATGCAAACGGCGGTGAAATAACTAAAGATATAGTTGATAATATGGCAACAAAGTGCCTTCAGGCACGGATTTATGATTTATCAAAATATGTTGTTGCAGGAAAGTCAAGTTTGGCATATGATGTGCTTAATACCCTTTTTGAAATGAAAGAAGAGCCGATCATAATTCTTTCCGCAGTCAGTGGTGTGTATGTTGATATGTACCGAGTGAAATGTGCTAAAAATGCAGGGCTTGGTTTTGATGATGTTGCAAAATATTTTAATTACAGAGGCAGGGAATTTGCACTTCGCAATGCTACAAGGGATTGTGCAAATCTTTCGCTTGAACAGCTAAGAACATCGCTTGATGAAATTTCAAAAACAGATGTTAAGCTCAAAAGTACCGCAATAGATAAAAAATTACTTCTTGAAGAACTTGTAATTAAGCTGATTTTAACAGCCAAAGGAGTTAAATATGCTTAAAATAAAAGAAGCTGTAATAGTCGAGGGCAGATATGATAAAATCAAATTATCAAATTTGATTGATGCTTTAATTATTGAAACAAACGGTTTTTCTGTATATAAGGATAAAAAGAAGCTTGATTTTATTAAACGCCTTGCAAATGAACGCGGTATAATTGTAATTACCGATTCAGACCACAGCGGTTTTCAAATCAGAAATTATCTTTCGTCTGCTATTCCTAAAGAAAAAATAAAACATATTTATATTCCCGATATTTACGGTAAGGAAAAACGAAAAAAAGAGGCTTCAAAAGAGGGCAAACTCGGTGTCGAAGGAATAGACGACGCTATACTTTTATCTCTTTTTGAAAAAGCCGATATTAAAGTTATGCGTGTTCAAAATGATGACCCGATTACAAGTATAGATATGTTTGAACTTGGGTTAAGCGGTACGCCAAATGCAAAGCAAAATAAAAAGAAACTCCTTAAATCTCTCGACTTGCCGGAGTTTCTTTCAACCTCATCTTTGATTTCATATTTGAATTCGATTATGAATAAAAATGAATTTTATAAATATTGTAATTCTCTTTTTACTGATTTTTAATGATAATTTGACTCCTCTGCTCTGTGCCGCAGGGCAGGGGATTTTTGTATCCTAAATTATACAGGTCTGTGCATCTGCATTCAAGTTCAAATAACTTTTTGCCGAAATCATCAAGCTTCTTAATGTCACTGTATTTGCTTATTATCGGCAAATCGGCACTTTTTTTCATTTTGCTTAGCAAATCCTTGCTTTTATCGTTAAAGCCTAAAATGCGAATGTATGGTACATCCTTGCTGTATTCTTTTGTGATACCTAAATAACTTTTAATTATGATACGCCTTATTCTTGAAAGGGTGTATCTTTTTGTTTTTATGTGTTCGTATATTTCGTCGATTCCCGTACTTTCTCTCACCGCGTTAAATATTCTGTTTTCAAGCCCTTCTGTTACATCTTCTATTTCGGCAAAATCTTCAACGCTCATACTTCTTAATTTGGCAAGCACAGCTTTTTCACAATTGTATAATGAGCATATATCGTCGTTCTTTAATGTTTGCCTGATAGCAGAAGCACTGTAAAGTTCATCATCGGTATCGTGTCCTTTGCCGATACGCTTAATTGCTTTTACCGGTAACTTTGTTTGCCTGATATATTCAATAGCTAAAATATTGTTAGGAGTGTCAAGCAAACCACTTTTTATAACATTTTTTCGTGCGCTTGGATATGAAATTCCTTTTTTCATTTCTTCTTTTATTAAGTCTTGGCTCTCATTCACTTTTTGGGCAATACTTTTTAATAAATCAATATTATCACATTCGGCACCGAATGCTATTTGGTCTGTTATCTTTGTGCTTTCGAGCAAAGTAACTCCGGCTTTTGCAAAACCTTCTGCTGACATTAAGGAATATACACAAGGCAGTTCAATCACAAGGTCGGCACCGTTTTCAAGTGCAGCGGCGCATCTTTTAAATTTGTCATATATTGCAAATTCACCGCGTTGCACATAATTTCCGCTCATTACACATATTACCGCACCGTCGTTTTTAACGCTGTCAATCAAATGCTTGTGGCCCGAATGAAAGGGATTAAATTCACAAATTATTCCTGTATTCATAAAAATTCACCAATTTATCAAAAAAATAACTATTAGTCCTTGACAATAATATATAATTTATATTATTATATTACTAAATTATTATATTAAATTCAATATGTGGAGGCAATATTTTGAAAATTCTTGTTATAAATTGCGGCAGCTCCTCACTTAAATATCAGCTTCTTGATATGACTGACGAGTCTGTTCTTTGCAAAGGTTCGATTGAAAGAATCGGCCTTAAAATTAACGGCGGTGAAGAAAATGTTATCGTAAAAGTCGGCGATGAAAAGTTTGTTTATGATAAAGAACTTAAAGACCATGTAGCTGCTTTTAATGAAGTTAAGTACATCCTTTCCGAAGGCGAGCATAAAGTTATTGATTCATTTGATGAAATTGATGCTATCGGCCACAGAATCGTTCAGGGTGGTGACAGGTATACCAAGAGTGTACTTGTAACAGAAAAGGTTGTAAAGGATGTTGAAGAGCTTGCTCCTCTTGCTCCGCTTCATAACCCTGCTCACCTTATGGGTTACAGAGCTTGCCTTAAAGTTGTAGGCCCTGATGTTCCACAGGTATTTGTATTTGACACATCATTCCACAGCACAATGCCGCCAAAGGCATATATGTACGCTGTTCCTTATGAATATTATGAAAAGTATGCGGTTCGCCGTTATGGTTTCCACGGTACTTCACATAAATTCGTATCACACAGAGTTGCTGATAAAATGGGTAAGGATATTGAAGACCTTAAGATTATCACCTGCCACCTCGGTAACGGTTCATCTATCGCTGCTGTTGACCACGGTAAAGTAATTGATACATCAATGGGCTTTACTCCTCTTGACGGCTTTATGATGGGTACTCGTTCAGGCGGTGTTGACCCATCAGTTGTAACATTCATTATGAAGAAGCTTAACCTTACTCCTGATGAAATGGATAATATCCTTAATAAGCAATCAGGAGTAAACGCAATTTCAGGTGTTTCTTCTGATGACAGAGATATTTGTGCCGCTCAAAATGCAGGCAATGAAAGAGCTATTCTTGCTCACGAAATGCAGGCTTATGAAATCGCAAAATATATAGGTTCATATATCGCTGCAATGAACGGTGTTGACGCTATCGTGTTCACCGGCGGTATCGGCGAAAACGGTTTCTGGCTTCGTTCTAAAATCTGCTCATATCTCGGTTATATGGGCGTACATATTAACGAAGCACTTAACCAAGCAACAGTAAAGGGTGCTGAAGCAGAACTTACCGACCCTGAGGATAAAGTAAGAGTATTTATTCTTGCTACTGATGAAGAGCTTACAATTGCCCGTGACACAAAAGAAATTGTAGAAAATCTTGAAAAGTAAAATTATATAATCAATATAAAATAAATAAGGAGGAAATGAAATGCCTGAAATCAAGTATGAAATCACTGAACATCTCGGTGTAATTTCTGAAACAGCAAGAGGATGGACCAGAGAAGTTAATATGATTTCTTGGAACGGTCGTGAGCCAAAAATTGATGTTCGCGATTGGTCACCTGACCATTCAAAAATGAGCAAAGGTCTCACTTTTACTGTTGATGAAATTAAAGAGCTTACTAAGCTCGTTGAAAATCTCTAAGGATAAGTATTTAGGGGCAACAAGGCTTTGTTGCCCTTGAAATTTTGTTATGAGAATTTTGATTTTAATGATTACAAATTTATTTTATTAAATTTGATTAAATAGATATAATAAAATTGAGGTAAATATATTATGGAATGGACTTCGTTAAACGATTTGAGAGAAAAATATCTTTCTTTCTTTGAAAGCAAGGGGCATTTAAGGCTTCCTAGTTTTTCGCTTATCCCTAATAATGATAACAGCTTGCTTTTAATAAATTCCGGTATGGCACCTATGAAAAAATATTTCACAGGTGAGGTTACACCGCCTCGCAACCGTGTAACTACATGCCAAAAATGTATTCGTACTCCTGATATTGAGGAAGTCGGTAAAACAGACCGTCACGGTACATTTTTTGAAATGCTCGGTAACTTCTCATTTGGTGATTATTTCAAAAAGGAAGCTACTGCTTGGGCTTGGGAATTTTGTACTAAAATTCTTGAAATGCCGGTTGACAAGCTTTATGTTACAATTTATGAAAATGATGATGAAGCTTTTGAAATTTGGACTAAACAAAACGGTGTTGACCCGTCACATATTGTCCGTCTAGGCAAGGCTGATAATTTCTGGGAACACGGTTCAGGTCCTTGCGGCCCATGTTCTGAAATTTATTTTGACCGTGGTGAAAAATACGGTTGCGGTTCGCCTGATTGCGGCCCGGGCTGTGAATGTGACAGATTTGTTGAATTTTGGAATAATGTATTCAGTCAGTTCAATAATGACGGTAACGGTAATTATACCGAACTTGTACAAAAAAATATTGATACCGGTATGGGACTTGAAAGACTTGCTTGCATTATGCAGGGTGTTGATAATATTTTTGAAGTTGATACAGTTCAGAATATTATGAAAAAAATCAGCGATATTTCAGGTGCTAAGTACCATGAAGATAAAAAGAAGGATGTTTCACTTCGTATTATTACCGACCATATTCGTTCAGCAACATTTATGATTGGTGATGGTGTTATCCCGTCTAATAACGGTAGGGGTTATGTTCTTCGCCGCCTTATTCGCCGTGCTTGCCGCCACGGCAGGCTTTTAGGTGTTAATGAACCGTTCCTTTATAAAGTTTGCGATACTGTAATTCATGAAAATCATGTAGCTTATCCTGAACTTGCAGATAAGGCAGAGCTTATTACTAAGGTAATTCACGCAGAGGAAGATTCATTTGGCAAAACGATTGACGCAGGCCTTGCAATGCTTGATGAATACATCAATAAGCTTGACGGAAATGTTTTTTCCGGTGAGGATGCGTTTAAACTTAATGACACATACGGCTTCCCGCTTGATTTAACAAAGGATATTCTTGAAGAAAAGGGTATCACTGTTGACGAAGATAAATTTAATGCTCTTCTTGCCGCTCAAAAGGCGACAGCCCGTGCTGCTCGTAAGGATGCAGGTGCTGACGCTTGGAAAGGCAATTCAGTTAAGATTGACGCCGATAAGACTGAATTTGTAGGCTATACCGATTTTGATTGCGACGCAAAGATTTTAGCTATCGTTAATAATGATGGTGAACTTGTTGATATGCTCGGCGCAGGCGAAAGCGGTACTGTTGTGCTTGATAAAACTCCTTTCTACGCTCAATCGGGCGGTCAGGTAGGTGATAGCGGTGTTATTAAAAACGGTGAAGACAATGCATTTATCGTTGCCGATACTGCTAAAAATGCAGATACAATTTATCTTCATAAGGGTGAGGTTTCACGCGGAATTATCAGCGTGGGTGACAGCGTATTTGCAAGTATTAACGGCGAGAGAAGAAAGTCAATTATGCGTAACCATACTGCTGCTCATCTTCTTCAGGCTGCACTTCGTCAGGTACTTGGCACTCATGTTGAGCAGGCAGGTCAGCTTGTTAATGAAACCGAAGTTAGATTTGACTTTACCCATTTCAACCCTATGACAGCGCGTGAAATTGCCGAGGTTGAAATGCTTGTTAATAAATTTATCCTTTCTGCTTCACCTGTTACTATGCAGGAAATGCCTATTGAAGAGGCCAAAAAAATGGGCGCTATGATGCTCTTTGGTGAAAAGTACGGTGATATAGTAAGAGTTGTTAAAGCAGGTGATTTCTCAACCGAATTTTGCGGCGGTACTCATGTTTCAAACAGCGGCGAAATCGGTATGTTCAAAATCGTATCAGAAGCTTCTGTTGCCGCAGGTGTAAGAAGAATTACTGCTTATACCGGACTTGGAGCTCTTGCATATCTCAATCTTAACGAAATGGCTGTTAAAGCAGTAGCCTCTATACTTAAAACAAGTGAAAATGAGGTTGAAGAGAGAACGCAGGCTGTAATTAGCGATAATAAAGAAATGGAAAAGGAAATTCAGGCTCTTAATGCTGAAATTACAAAGCTTAAGAGTGCTGATATGTTCTCAAAACCTATTATTGTTGACGGACTTGAGCTTTACATTGCAAAAATTGAGGGCACAACTCCTGACTCACTTCGTTCAATGGGTGATGATCTTAAAAATAAAGGTGATAATGTAGTTGCTCTTATTGCAGGCGTTAACGGTGAAAAGGCAAACCTTGTTGCTGTTTGTGGCAAAGAGGCAATTGCGAAAGGCGTAAAAGCCGGTGACCTTGTGCGTGAAATTGCAAAAATGGCCGGCGGCGGCGGTGGCGGCCGTCCTGATTCAGCAATGGCAGGTGCTAAAGATATTTCAAAACTGGATTCAGCTATTTCTGCTGTTGAAGATACAGTTAAATCATTGATTAAATAAGAAGGTGTAAAAATGTGTTTGTTTTGTGATATAATTGATGGTAAAATTCCTTCAACTAAAGTTTATGAGGATGATATGATTCTTGCATTTAAGGATATTAACCCTGTTGCACCGGTTCATATTGTTATTGTACCGAAATGTCATATTGAATGTGCTAACGGTGTTGATAAAAATAACAGCAAATATGTTGCACATATATTTGAAAAAATACCTGAAATTGCAAAAAGTCAGGGTATTGAATCATACAGAATTATTAACAATTGTGGCGAAGACGCAGGCCAAAGTGTTATGCATCTTCATTTTCACCTTGTTGGCGGTGTGAAGTTAGGAGAGAAAATCATATGAGCGAGCAATATTACACATTAAAAATTGCAGGCCTTGAAAGGCAATTAAAAAAATTTCCGGTTTCTGATACACTCGATATTGCCGCATTTATACTTTTCGGTGATGTTGAGCTTACGGAAGCTTGTGCAAGGGAACTTTTGAGGAAAGTTCCTGAGTTTGATTATATCGTAACACCTGAAGCAAAATCTATTCCTTTAGCTTATGAAATGAGCAGACTTTCAGGCAAAAAGTACATAGTTGCAAGAAAAGGTGTTAAGGTATATATGGACAATCCTATTGAATTTAAGGAAACGAGCCTTACTACACAAAAGGAACAATCACTTTTCCTCGGTCATGAAGATGGTGATTTGATTAAAGATAAAAGAGTTCTTATTGTTGATGATGTTATTTCGACAGGTGAGAGTCTTAAAGCTGTAATCGGCCTTGTAAATGCATTCGGCGGAAATATTGTTGCATCATGTGCACCTCTTGCCGAGGGTGATGCAGGTGAAAGAGATGATATTATCTTTCTTGAAAAGCTTCCGCTCTTCTTTAAATAAATAGTATTTTTTTATGATTTTTTTATATAATAAGAAAAGGTGATATTTATGCTTAATGACGAAAAGAAAGTTGTAATTGTCGGTGTGGGAATGGTTGGAATGAGCTTTGCTTATGCTCTTCTTAATCAAAATATTTGTGATGAACTTGTTTTAATTGATATTAACAAAGTCAGAGCAAGAGGCGAAGCTGCCGATTTATCTCATGGTCTTCCGTTTGCCCCAAGCAGTATGTCAATTTATTCTGGTGATTACAGTGACTGCTCAAATGCAGATTTGGTAGTCATTTGTGCCGGTGCGCCTCAACTTGAAGGTGAAACAAGGCGTGACCTTTTAAAGAAAAATTATGAAGTCTTTAAATCTATTGTTAATCCTATTATTGCAAGCGGATTTAACGGTGTATTTCTTGTTGCATCAAACCCGGTTGATGTAATGACTCAAATAGTATATGAACTTTCAGGATTTCCTGCTAACAGAGTTCTCGGTTCAGGTACAACGCTTGATTCAGCACGACTTCGTCATATGATGAGTGACTATTTTAAAATAAATCCACGCAATGTTCACGCTTATGTTATAGGTGAGCATGGTGACAGCGAATTTGTACCTTGGAGCAATGCTTCAATTTCCGTAATTCCGCTTAATGAGTTTGGAAAAAACAGACCTGCTCTTATGGATGATATGCAGAAAATTGCAGTTGATGTTAAAGAATCTGCTTATGAAATAATTAAGGCTAAAAAAGCCACATATTATGGTATCGGTATGGTTCTTGCAAGGCTAACACGAGCTATATTATTTGATGAAAATTCAATTTTTACCGTATCTTCTTATCTTAAAGGTGAGTATGGTGAAAAGGGAATATATATCGGCGTTCCGTCAGTAGTTAATAGAAACGGTATTCGCGAAATTCTTGAAATCGAACTTAATGACGAGGAAAAAAATAAATTTGCTGAATCGGCAAAAATCATTCACGAAATGGTTGATGAAATTGATTTATAATTTGGAGAGCAAATATGAGTAACAAAAAAAGCGGTATAAAAGATATTATTGATTTTTGCATTCCAATTGTTATTGCTGTTGCATTAGCTTTGTGTCTGAGAAATTTTGTTTTTGCAAACGCTGTTGTGCCAACCGGTTCAATGCTTAATACAATTCAGGAGGGGGATAGAATTATTGCAAGCCGCCTTGCTTACAATAATAACGACCCTGAAAGGTATGATATTATTTTGTTTCATTATCCTGATAATGAAAAGGAAATTTATGTTAAGCGTATAATCGGACTGCCGGGTGAAACGGTACAGATAGTAAACGGAGTTGTGTATGTAACTAAAACTGACGGTAAAACCATTCAGCTTGATGACAGCTTTATTACTACCGGTACTCCTTACGGCGATTTTGGTCCGTATGAAGTGCCCGAGGATAGTTACTTTATGCTTGGGGATAACAGAAACAATAGTAAAGATTCACGGTATTGGAAAAATACATATGTAAAAAGGGATAAGATAATCGGCAAAGTAAAATTTAGATATTACCCGTCAATAGGTAAAGTTGAATAATAAAAAACGGTTCTTGTATCAAATACAAGAACCGTTTTTTTATTATTTTATTGATTATTTTCAAGTACATATGTACCGCTTGCCATTACAGCAATGGCATAATCGCCGAATTTAAAATAATTTTTAATTGAATCTGTAAAGTTAAGATAGTCTGAAACAGTATAATTATTTCCGTTAATTTTTCTGACCTTGTTATTATCACAGCAAACAAAAAGGTCGTCACCTTCAAGGCTTATATGAGTTGGATTTAAAAATGTGTCGGTTTCTTTGCCGCCTATTCTTAAATCGACGCTCATATTTTGGCTCGAATATCTAATAACACAGTTTTCATTAGGGCAAACACTCCAAAAATACTTACCATCAAGTGCCAAGTGTTTAACCGGCTGGTCGTGATATTCAAATGTACCGTTCCATTCAAGCTCGCCGTCACGGTCGAATATACCTGCTTCACCGTTTGGAAAAACAGCAAGTACACGCCTGTCATATAATACTCCTGCATCGCATTGTACGAAGTTAGGCATTATTTGGCTTATTCTGTTAAAATTTGAGCCGAACTTTTTCAGTAAATAAGCATTCTTTGTTAAAACATCAATGCTCTTTGTTTTAAAATTTACAACGGAATATTGAACTTTATACTGTGTGCCGTTTGGAAGTGGCAATTTCTCAACAATAATTACGGATTCATCATTATATTTAATTACATCGGCAATATCTTTTGTGCTGATTAACTGCAATATTATTCCTCCGATTTGTCGAGAGAAGTATTTGTGAGATAACCAAGAGTTAATAAACTATCCCTAAGATGTACATTTTCAACTATTACACCGGGATGTGCCATGGCTATATCATAGTTTGTAAAGTTCAAAAAGCTCTTAATTCCAACTTTAACAAGTAAGTCAGTGATTTCTTCCATATCTGTTGACGGAATACAGGTTACAGCGCAAGTAGGGGCGTTATCAATACAAAAGTTTTCAAGGTAGTTTATATTTCTTACGGGAATACCTTTAATCATATTGCCACAGATGGCTTCGTTTTTATCAAAAATACCAATAAGCTTGAAACCGCTGTTTTTTGAAAACATTTTGTTTGTGATAGCTTTACCCAAGTTACCGGCGCCGATAAGTATGGTTTTAATTTCTTTGTCTACACAAAGGATTTCACCGATTTTGGCATGGAGTTCCGGTACATTATAACCGTAACCCTGTTGTCCAAATCCGCCGAAACAGTTGAAATCATGCCTTATTTGTGAAGCGGTAAGCCCCATTCTTGCTGCAAGTTCTTTTGAGCTGATTCTAACTATTCCGTTATCTTTAAGTGATTGCAAGAATCTGTAATATCTCGGAAGCCTTTTGATAACGGATATAGATATATCATCTTTATTTTGCATAATATTCCTCTCCTGAATTTCTGTAATAAAGATATACTATTTTGTCATTTCAGTGATTGTTTCCATTACATAGTCACCGAATTCGCTGCAAGTGCAACCGTCACTTCTGCCGGTAACAACAAGCTTCTTTTCTTCAAGCATACATTTATCAAGTGCAGCTTCAAGAGCATTTGCTTGTTTTTGGAAACCAATGTGTGAAAGAAGCATTACTGATGCACGAAGCATAGAGCAAGGGTCTGCATATTGACCTCTGCCTTCTTTAATCATACGAGGTGCTGAACCGTGAACAGCTTCAAACATAGCATATTTTTTACCTATATTAGCTGAACCTGCTGTACCTACACCGCCTTGGAATTCGGCTGCTTCATCAGTGATGATGTCACCATAAAGGTTTGGAAGAACAAATACTTTGAAATCTTTTCTTCTTGCCGGGTCAATAAGTTTAGCTGTTGTAATATCAACATACCAGTCGTCTGTTACAATGTCAGGATATTCCTCGCCGATTTTTTGTGCTGTCTTGAGGAATTTACCATCAGTTGTTTTAATAATGTTTGCTTTTGTAATGATAGAAACTTTGCCTTTGTTATTCTTCTTTGCATATTCGTATGCAAGGCGGGCAATTCTTTCACAGCCTTCCTGTGTTGCTACCGTAAAGTCAACAGCAAGGTCGTCTGTAATGTTTAATCCGTATGAACCGATAGCGTATCCACCCTCGGTATTTTCTCTAAAAAATGTCCAGTCAATGCCTTCTTCAGGTACTTTTACAGGTCTCATATTAGCAAAAAGGTCAAGCTCTTTTCTCATAGCAACATTAGCCGATTCAACATTTGGCCATGGGTCACCGGCTCTCGGTGTTGTTGTAGGGCCTTTAAGAATAACATGGCATTTTTTAAGCTCTGCAAGTACATCATCAGGAATTGCTTTGTTGCAAGCTGCACGGTTTTCAATTGTTAAACCGTCAATTTCTTTAAACTTAACTTTGCCGCTTGCAACTTCGTCTTTAAGTAAAAACGCAAGTACTCTTTCACTTTCTTTAGTAATGATAGGGCCGATACCGTCACCGCCGCAGATACCGATAACAATGGTATCAAGTGCGTCATAATCAGTAAATTCTTTATCTTCTTTAATCTTTTTGGCTCTTGCAAGCTGTGATTCCATAAGTGCACGGAATTTTTCAACAGCTTCGTCAATGATTTTTGCATCGTCTGCCATAATAATATCCTCCGATATGTTATATTATTTGTTTATTTCTCTAGTGTAATCAAGAAGTCCGCCGCAAATAAGCATAGCTCTTTGTCTGCTTGAAAGGTGAGAAGAATCAAGCTGATATTCTTCACCCTTTGTAATGTTTTTAAGTACAACAGGCTTGTTGTTTTCAATTGCATCTTTAATGTTTGGAAGTGAAAGCTCGTCCATTTGGTCAATCTTATCATAATCTTCTTCATTAACAAAGGTGAATGGCAAAATGCCTGCGTTAACAAGGTTTGCAACATGAATTCTTGCGAATGACTTTGTAATAACAGCCTTAACACCAAGATAAAGAGGAACGAGTGCTGCATGCTCTCTTGATGAACCTTGGCCATAGTTTGCACCGCCGATTATAAAGCCCTTGCCCTCAGCCTTAATTCTTTCAGGGAATGTTTCATCACATACAGCAAAGCAGTATTGTGAAAGGTGAGGAATGTTTGAACGATAAGGAAGAATTTTAGCACCGGCAGGCATAATATGGTCGGTAGTGATGTTATCACCGACTTTAAGTACAGCCTTTGCAGTGATTTCTTCAGGAAGTTTTTCTGTTTTTGGGAAAGGTTTAATGTTAGGGCCTCTAAGAACTTCAACCTTGTCTGCATCTTCCGGTGAAGCAGGTGGTTCAATCATATTGTCATTAACAATAAAGTGTTCCGGCATTGAGATTTCAGGTGCATCACCGAGTTGCCTTGGGTCTGTAAGATAACCGGTAAGTGCAGATGCAGCGGCAACTTCAGGCGAAACAAGATAAATCTGTCCGTCTTTAGTTCCTGAACGACCTTCAAAGTTTCTGTTAAATGTACGAAGTGATACACCGCCTGAATTAGGTGATTGGCCCATACCGATACAAGGGCCGCAAGCTGATTCAAGAATTCTTGCGCCGGCACTGATCATATCTGAAAGCGCACCGTTTAAAGCAAGCATATTAAGAACCTGCTTTGAACCCGGAGCAATGCAAAGTGAAACTGAAGGGTCAATTGTTTTACCTTTGAGGATTGAAGCAACTTTCATCATATCAACAAATGATGAGTTTGTGCAAGAGCCTATAGCAACCTGATCAACTTTAATTTTGCCGATTTCATCTGTTGTTTTAACATTATCCGGCATATGCGGGCAAGCTGCCATCGGTGTGAGTGAGCAAAGGTCAATATCAATTACTTCATCATATTGTGCGTCATCATCAGGAAGAATTTCAGTCCAATCATCTTCACGGCCTTGCGCTTTAAGGAAAGCGAGAGTGATTTCATCTGAAGGAAAGATTGATGTTGTAGCACCAAGCTCCGCACCCATATTTGTGATAGTAGCTCTTTCTGGAACGGAAAGTGTTTTAACACCTTCGCCGCCGTATTCAATTATTTTGCCTACGCCACCCTTAACGCTCATGATTCTGAGAACTTCAAGGATAACATCTTTTGCTGAAACCCAAGGTTTAAGATAACCTGTAAGGTTAATTCTTGTCATTTTTGGCATTGGAATATAATATGTGCCGCCGCCCATAGCAACAGCAACATCAAGTCCGCCTGCACCCATAGCAAGCATACCGATACCGCCGCCGGTAGGTGTATGGCTGTCAGAACCGATAAGAGTTTTGCCCGGAATACCAAATCTTTCAAGGTGTACCTGGTGGCAAATACCGTTACCCGGCCTGCTGAAATAAATACCGTGCTTTTTGGTTACAGATTGGATGTAACGGTGGTCATCGGCATTTTCAAATCCTGTTTGTAATGTGTTGTGGTCAATGTATGCAACAGATTTTTCGGTTTTAACTCTGTCAACACCCATAGCTTCAAATTCAAGATAAGCCATTGTACCTGTTGCGTCCTGAGTTAAGGTTTGGTCGATTCTTAAACCAATTTCAGTACCGACTTTCATTTCACCTTCAACAAGGTGAGCCTTAATAAGCTTTTGCGCAATAGTAAGTCCCATTGTTAAAAAGTCCTCCTAATTGTTAATAAAATTATCAAAAGATATTTTATTACAAATGAACAACATTGTCAATGAAAAAAGGGTAACAATCTTTTTAATAATATATTAACTATTATAATAACTATTTTATATTGAAAAAACATTAAATTTGTGATAAAATATCCTATTATATTGGGATGTTTCGGGCAAAATACATTTGAGGTGTTGATTTTGCTTGAAAATACTAAATGTGAAAATGAACAAAATGATGACGAAAAAGAAACGAGTGATACCGCGTCTGGTTCGAATGATTTTGAAACCGGCTCAATAACCGTTTCAAAAGATGGTCATTTTATTCATTGTTTGACTATAATAGGTCAGATTGAAGGGCATTATATTCTACCGAGCCAAAATAAAACTACTAAATATGAGCATGTAATTCCGCAACTTGTTGCTATTGAAGAAAGCAAAGAAATTGAAGGCTTGCTTATTATTTTAAATACGGTTGGCGGTGATGTTGAAGCAGGGCTGGCGATTGCTGAGCTTCTTTCAACTATGAAAACACCGACTGCATCATTGGTACTCGGCGGCGGGCATTCAATCGGTGTGCCGCTTGCGGTAAGCTGTAAAAAAAGTTTTATTGTACCCAGTGCCACTATGACTGTGCATCCCGTTAGGATGAACGGTCTTGTATTAGGCGTTCCGCAAACATTATCATATTTTGAAAAAATGCAGGATAGAATTGTTAATTTTGTGGTTAATAATTCGTCAATTGAAAAGAATAGTTTTAAAAATTTGATGATGAAAACAGGTGAACTTGTTATGGATGTGGGAACTGTTCTTGACGGGGAGGATGCTGTTAACTGCGGCTTGATTGATGAACTCGGCGGATTAAGTGATGCACTTGATTTTTTAGATAAAATGATAGAGGAGAAATAAGATGCTTTGGACTATTATAAATGAAGCTGATGTGTTTTATTCTCCCAAATCTATATGTGAAAATAATTCTGTACGCTCCAGTGACCCGTACAGCTATATAAAAACAGGTTATCATTTGGATAACGCTGGGCTATTTGGAGGAATTGATAATGTGGATTTTAACATCAATCTTTCAGGCAATAGGGCAGGCACTGACTTGGGTGCTCCCCGTATCTGAAAGCGGACATTCGGTAATATTTCATAATTTTTCGGGTAGGTTTTCAAACGCTTGTTCTCAACTTACAGGCGTTGTACATATCGGTATTGCGATAGGTCTTGTTATTGCATTTTACAAGTTATTTGTAAATTTATTCAAAAATTTCTTTGGCACATTTGATGATATTTTTCACAAAAAACTTGATTTGAAAAATATCACACCGCAAAGAAACTTTATGTATATGACCGTACTTTCATTTATGTTTTTTATCATATATGCTATTCCGGCAGGAAAATACGGAAACTTTTATATGGTCTTTCACAGAACTTCGTTTAACAAAACTATACTCGGCGAAGGAATATGTATGGCTCTTTTAGGCGTTTTGCTTATTGTAACAAATACGCTTATAAATTCCAGCAGAAACAAGCTTCCTGATTGGGCAAATGCCATTATACTCGGTATGATTGCTTTTCTTGCATTGCCGACGGGCGGATGTTCATTTATGGGTGCGATTTTTGCATTTGGTATTTTACTTGGAATGAGCCAAAAATACGCAATTCGTTATGCAGTTACTATGTCTGTTCCGACTCTTATTGTAATGGGTATTGTTGAACTGTGTATTGCTGTAACAAAGATAAATATTTTCTCTGCGTTAATCGGTATTATCGTATCGGCAGCAATTTCATTTTTTGCAGTTAAACTGTTTATTTTTATTGTTAATAAAAAGGCGCTTAACTATATAGCGTATTATGATATTTCAATTGGTGTAATAAGTGCGATTATAGGCGCTTTTCAACTTGTAATTAAATAATAGAGGTAATTATGGCAAATAAAAAAACTAATAAGAAAGTTACAAATAAAAAGCAAAGTTCCGGCAAGCGTAATTCTGCCGGCAGCAAAAGTATTGCAAATTATGCCGATACAATTCGCGTTACCGAAATTGTAAGCGTTGCGGTATCGGTTATCCTATTCTGCCTTGCTATTGTATCAGGCAACGGTGTTTGGAATGTTATGCATAATGTATATGTCGGTGTCTTCGGTATGTTTGCCGGTATAGTATTGCCGCTTTTGACAATTGTTGTTACTGTTATATTTTCAGCTAAAGGTGATGAAGTATACGGCTATACTGCCAAGATAATAGAAGCCTTTGTAATGGTTTTTATTTTGGCAACATTTATTCATGTTGTAAAAAATACAACAGGTGATTCATTTAAAGAAACTGTAATAAATTGCTATCAGTCAGCAAGTTATGAATTTAACGGCGGTTTTATTGGCGGTGTGTTTGGCTGGTTGCTTCTTACTCTCGGCAAAGCACCGGCAATTATTATAAGCGTCGTTCTGTTTATTGTTGATTTGCTCCTTATTACAGGGCTTACAATTTTTCAGTTTTTAGCAGGCACGGTAAAACCGGCTAAAGCTACATATGATAAAGTTGCTCCTGTTATTGAAGAAAGAATTGAAAGGCGCAGGATGAGTAAGGAAAACATTGATGTTCCGCTTGATATTGAAGCGCCGGATGAAGAAAAAAAGCCGAAATCAAAAAAGAAAAAAGAAATTTCTCACGACGAGGAAATGACTAAAGTCCCTAAAGAGATAATTGATGAAATAAACAGAGAGAATTCTAATATCGAACTTCTTAAAAACGCCACACCTAAAAAGGAAGAAAAGAAGCCAAAATCAATTGATGAAATAGTTAAAGACGCTTCAGAGGATAAACCAAAAGAAAAAAATCACGAAAAGATTGATGATTTTACGGTTTCGAAAGAAGCAATGGAATCAGGTGTAAGTGATTATAAGCTTCCTTCTGTTGAACTTTTAAGTCAGCCAACTAAAAAATCAACTGCCGATATAAGCGGCGAGTTAAAAGAAAATGCTCAAAGGCTTATAGAAACACTTCGCTCATTTAATGTAAATGCAACTATAACAGATATTTCACGCGGTCCTACCGTTACACGATATGAGCTTAAGCCGGCAGCAGGTGTGCGCATTTCTAAAATAACAAATCTTGCTGATGATATTGCGCTTAATCTTGCTGCTACCCATGTTAGAATCGAAGCTCCTATTCCGGGCAAAGCTGCGGTAGGTATTGAAGTGCCGAATACTGTTAAAAACACAGTATCAATGCGTGAACTTATTGATACCCCTGAATTTAGCGAGCAGCGCTCACTTCTTTCGGCAGGTATAGGTAAAGATATTGCCGGTAACTGCGTTTATTGTGATATTGCAAAAATGCCGCATTTACTTGTTGCAGGTACAACAGGTTCGGGTAAATCTGTATGTATGAATTCAATTATCGCTTCTATCCTTTACCGTGCAAAGCCTGATGAAGTTAAGTTTTTAATGATAGACCCTAAGCAAGTTGAATTTTCAAAATATGCAAATATTCCGCATCTTCTTGTTCCGGTTGTAACTGACCCGAGGAAAGCTGCCGGTGCTCTTGGCTGGGCTGTAAGCGAAATGCTTCAGCGTTATCAAAAGCTTTCGCAAATCGGTGTGCGTGATATTGAAGGATACAATAAATATGTTCAAAAGCACGAAGATATGGAAATAATGCCTAAAATCTGCATTTTTATTGATGAATTTGCCGATTTGATGATGGCAGCACCTAAAGAAGTTGAAGATTCAGTATGCCGTCTTGCACAAATGGCGCGTGCAGTCGGTATGCACCTTGTTATTGCAACGCAAAGGCCTTCAGTTGATGTAATCACAGGCCTTATTAAAGCAAATATTTCATCGCGTATTGCACTTACTGTTTCTTCGCAAATTGACTCGCGTACAATACTTGACGCTTCAGGTGCTGAAAAGCTTTTAGGTCACGGCGATATGCTCTATAATCCTATCGGTGCTTCAAAGCCTGTTCGTGTTCAAGGCTGCTTTATTTCTGATGAAGAAGTTGAAGCACTCTGTGATTTTGTTAAAAATCAGGGTGAAAGCCAATATGATGAAGAAATTGCCAAGGAAATTGAAGCTAAAGCAGTTCAAGATAAAAAGTCATCACCGTTTGAAGATGACGGTGACGGTGAACAACTTGATGTTCTGTTTGATAAAGCAGTTGATATTGTACTTGAAACAGGTACCGCTTCAACTTCGTTTTTACAGCGTAAACTTTCAGTAGGTTATGCGCGCGGTGCTAAAATTATTGACCAACTTGAAGATAAAGGTATTATCGGCCCTGCAAACGGTTCAAAGGGCAGGGAAATACTTATCAATCGCCAGCAATGGCTTGAAATGCAGGCGTATTCATCAAGTCAGCCTTTTACTGCTGAAAATACAGAACAGATGTCATTTGACAATGAAGATACCCTCGATGACGGAATTGTTTCTGAAAACTATGATGATTTAGACTGAGCATAGTCTTGAAATATGATTTGTACAGATGTATAATGTTTGAGGAGATATATGAACGATTTTCTACCTATAAATAAAAAAGAAATGCTTGAACGCGGTTGGCAGGATGTTGATTTTGTTTTCGTTACAGGTGACAGCTATGTTGACCATCCGTCTTTTGGTGTAGCGATTCTTACAAGACTTCTTGAAAATAAAGGGTACAGAGTTGCGGTATTAAGCCAACCCAATTGGAAAAATGACGGTGATTTTACACAGTTTGGCCGCCCGCGTTTGGGCTTTATGGTTACAAGCGGTAATATTGATTCTATGGTGGCACATTATACTGCGGCTAAAAGATTAAGGCACGATGATGCTTATACTGCCGGCGGTGTTGCAGGCAAAAGGCCTGATAGGGCAGTTATTGTTTATTCAAATATTATTAAGAGGATTTATCCCGATTGCCCGGTTATTATTGGCGGACTTGAAGCGTCACTCCGCCGTTTTGCTCATTATGATTATTGGGATGATAGTATCAGACCGAGTATTCTTATTGATTCAAAAGCTGATTTACTTACTTTCGGTATGGGTGAAAAGCAAACCGTTGAAATTGCTAAAAGACTTGACAGCGGCGAAAATATTGCCGATATGCGCGATATTTTAGGTACATGCTATATTTGCCCGAATAATGAAACACCATATGACGGTGTTGAAGTGCCAAGCTTTGATAATGTGGTTAACAGTAAAAAAGAATACGCTAAATCTTGCAGAATAGAGCAGGATGAGCAAGACCATATTCGCGGCAGACTCATTAAGCAAAAGCACGGCAAAATTATGCTTGTTCAAAATAAGCCAATGCCGCCGCTTACGCAAAGTGAACTTGATAAAGTATATTCATTGCCATATGCAAGGGCATATCACCCGTCTTATGAAAAACTCGGCGGAGTTCCGGGAATAAAGGAAGTTGAGTTTTCAATCACTCATAACCGCGGATGTTTCGGTGCTTGTAATTTTTGTTCAATTGCATTTCACCAAGGAAGATATGTTACATCACGCTCTAAAAAAAGTATTATTGCCGAAGCTGAAAAACTTACTCATATGCCTGGATTTAAAGGTTACATACACGATGTAGGCGGGCCTACCGCAAATTTCAGAAAACCATCTTGCACTTTTCAGGAGAAACACGGGCTTTGCAAGGGCAAAAAGTGCCTTGCGCCTAAACCTTGCAAGAATTTAAGTGTTGACCACAGTGAGTATCTTGATATTTTGCGCCAAGTTCGCTCACTTCCAAAAGTTAAAAAAGTGTTTATAAGAAGCGGAATCAGGTATGATTATTTGCTTGAAGATAAAGACGATACATTTTTTAAAGAGTTAGTTGAACATCATGTATCAGGCCAATTGAAAGTTGCGCCGGAGCATTGCAGTGCATCTGTACTTGATAAGATGGGAAAGCCACATATTGAAGCTTATATCAAGTTTTCGCGCAGGTATTTTGAATATACCGGAGAAATAAATAAAGAGCAATATCTTGTTCCTTATCTTATGTCATCACATCCGGGTTCAACACTTGATGATGCAATTGAGCTTGCATTGTTTTTAAAGAAAAATCATATCAGGCCGGAGCAGGTGCAGGATTTTTATCCGACTCCGGGTACAATTTCAACCTGTATGTTTTATACGGAACTTGACCCATATACTATGGAAAGCGTTTATGTTGCAAAAAGCGAACATGATAAAGCACTTCAAAGGGCATTACTTCAATACTTTAATCCTAAAAATCAAAGGCTTGTTGAAGAAGCGTTAAGAAAAGCTAAAAGATATGATTTAATAGGATATGACAATAAATGCTTAATCAAGCCTGCAAAACCGTCACATTCAGTTAATCAAAACGGCAGAAATCAGAACAGAAACTTTAATAAAAGCAAAAAATATTCTATGTCAGGTAAGGGCAAAAGAAAATGAATTCATCACACAGACAAGCGTCAATAATTATCGGTATCGGGCTTATTGTTGTTTCAATAGTTCTGGTTATTTACGCATTTAAATTGCCTAAAGTCAATAACCTTGAATTAGAAGATTACAGCAGTTCGACTGTTACATCGGCTGCTTCATCAATTAGCTCAACCGATGATAATTCGACTGCTTTTCAAAAGCAAAATTCAGTTGTTGATAAAACTACGGTTATTAACGAAACACAGTCACAGCAAAATGTTCTTACAACTAATGTGGAATATCCGATAAACCTAAATTCATGTTCGCTTGAAGAATTGACTACTATTGACGGTATCGGTGAAACAAGGGCGCAGGCAATATTGGATTATCGTGATTACCTTGGCGGATACACAAGTGTGTCACAATTAAAGGATATAAAAGGTATCGGCGATGCAACTTTTGCTAAAATTGAGCCTTATGTAACAGTATGACAGAAGATTTAAAAATTGTAATTGATAAAATATTCAATTCGCTTTTTACCAAGAGATGTGAACTTTGCGGTGAAGTGATTGAGTTTGATAAAGTGGTTTGCGATAATTGTAAAACCGCCGAGAAAAACGAACCGCCGTATTGTATCAGCTGCGGATTAAACAAGAAAAGTTGCACCTGTGATAAGCATAAAAATGAATATAAGCAGATAGTAGCGCCTTATATTTATGATGAAAATCTTAAAAGGGGAATAAATCATTTTAAAAGTTCGTATATGCCTTTTCTTTCAAAACGCTATGCAAAGGATATGGCAGAATGTATAAGCAAAAGTTATAATGTTGATTTTGATATGATTACATATATTCCTATGACTAAAAAAGATTTTAGAAAAAGAGATTATAATCAGTCGTATCTGCTTGCAAAAGAAATTTCCGATATTCTTAACATTGAATTAGAGGATTTGCTTATAAAAGTGCGTAAAACAAAATCTCAAAAATCATTATCTGCCCGTGAAAGGAAAGTAAATGTTTACGGTGCATTTGATGTTAAAGATAAAGAAATTGTTAAAGGCAAAAATATACTGCTTATTGATGATTTGAAAACAACAGGTTCGACTTTAAATGAGTGTGCAAAAATGCTGAATATTTACGGTGCCTCAGGTGTGTGGAGTGCAACAATTGCCATTACACCTGAAAAGAAAAAGAGGTAAGATTATGAAAAAAATATTATCATTACTTTTAGTGCTTTTATTTACTTTTCTTTGTGCGTGCAGTGCACAGTCAAAGGAAAGCAATCAACTTGCCACAAAAATTGACGGATTGATTGAAGATACCAAAATCGAATGGAAAAGTGAAGATAAGGTTGTTGTATCATTTGATGAGCATACGGTTAATAATATTGTAGTTAACCTTAAAAAGCCTATGTCAACACCGATTAAAATATTTGACGGTGATAATCTTATTTATCAGCAGAATAATAACAGTACATATAAATATTGTGCTTTTGCACCTGTAAAAACATCTTCGCTTAGTATAGAGATAGAAAGCGGCAAATCAAATGTAAAATCAATATCGGTTTATGAAAATGATAATGAACCTTATGATGATTTCAGGGTAACTTCATATATTGTTGCAGATGAAATTCAAAACATTGATGATTTAAAATCTTATACATTTGATACGATTACCGATGTCATACTTTTCTCTTGTGTTAATTTTAATACAGACGGCGAACTTCAGTATAATGATAGTGAAGATATTTCCGGCAGAAAAATGCTTAAAACTGCGCTTAAAAACTTAAAGACGGTTATCGGTGACAGAGATGTTAATATATATGTTAATATTTTAGGCCCAAATGCCGACGACGGTATTGATGATTGGAAATCACAAATGGAAAACAAAGCCCAAAAGTATACCAAGGCATTTAAAAACAGTACTTTGACTTCAAAAATTTCAGACTTACTTGAAGATTATAATTTGGACGGTGTATTTTTTGACTATGAATATCCTATAAAAGCTAAGTATTGGAAAGCTTTTAGTGATTTTATTGTAAGTCTTGATTCTGAATTGGGTGATAAAAAAATCGGCTTGGCAATGGCAGATTGGGATATTGGACTAAGTAAAGATGCTATACAGTGTGTTGATATGGTTGAAATGATGGAATATGATTTATTTGATGACAACGGTGACCATTCATCATTTGATACTGCACAAAAAGGTATTGAAAAGTTTATCGATGCCGGGTTTGACAGTAAAGTGCTTGATTTGGGCATTCCGTTTTACGGCAGACCTGTTGATAAAGGCGAATTTTGGTACGATTACAGCGATTATTCCGATGTACTCGGAAAGTATTCAAATAAAACTGAAATAGATGGTAATGATGTATATTTCAATTCATTTCAACTTGTTTATGATAAAACAGCACTTGCAATTGATTATAATATCGGCGGTGTAATGGTGTTTAGATATGCGTGTGATGATTTAAACCATAAAGATTTATCACTTTTTACAGCTATTTCACAAAGCATAAATGATAGAAACAACTAATTTAAAAGCAGACTTTTGGTATTTTTCCAAAATGTCTGCTTTTTTAAAATTTAATAATTTATTTACTTTTTTCTGCTTGATTTTTAGCTTTTCCGTGTTAATATCTTGCCTTGGAAAAAGTAAGGTGATATTATGACAAAGAAAAAAGGCTATAAACTGACTATTATTTTTGGTGCATTTCTTTTCTTTATATATATTATGTCTACAATCCCTTTCGGCAGTGATGATTGGGCTTGGGGTACAAGTGTCGGAATGGAAAGGCTTGCGTCGCATTTTGCAGGATATAACGGACGGTATCTCGGAAATTTGCTGATAATATTCTTAACAAAAAATGCGTTTATTAAAACAATAGGAATGGCGGTTATTTCGTTTGCAGTCGTTTTGTTAATTTATGAATATATTGGCAAGGATAGGTTTTTATATTTTCTGTTTCCTTTGCTGTTGCTGTTTTTTATGCCGGCAAATGTGTTTAGGCAAACTATGGCTTGGGCTTCAGGTTTGGCAAATTATATTCCGCCGGTTATAGCTATTTTACTTTATCTTAATATAGTTAAAAACATATTTTCGCAGGACAAGCCTGTATACAGTAAAATCTTAATTCCTTTTTCTTTTGCAATCGGTATTTGCGGAAATCTTTTTATGGAGCATAATACCATTTTAAATATTACTTTATCTTTAGCAATAATTATTTATTCATATATTAAGTTTAAGAGTGTATTTGCAGTTCATATTTCAAATTTTTTGGGAAATGTTATTGGCTTTGTAATAATGTTTTCCAATTCGGCTTACGGTATTATATCATCCGGCAAAGACTCATATAGAAGTATGGCAGGGGATAGTAGTGATAATTTTACTTGGATTTTAAAAAGTATTGATACGGTATGTTCAAGGTTTATTGAAAGTAATGTTATATTAAATATCATTATTTCTTTTTTGCTGTTTGTAATAGTTTTAAATGTTAAAAATAAAAAGAAAAGATGCTTGCTTTTTTCTTTAGCTACATTTAATGTTTGTATTTCGCTTCTTGTTTTGTTAAAAGAATTTAATGTGTTTTCTAAAGAAATATTTTCTTTGCCTTTGGTTATCGCCATAAGATTTATTGCCGAAATCTTATTTGTATGTAATTTAGCTTTAATTCCTTTATTTGCTGTTAAAGATAAAAATAAGATGTTCAAAATGCTTGTCCCGGTATTCGCTGTATGCGTGAATGTTACACCTCTGCTAATTGTTACACCCGTAACCGGCAGATGCTTTTATTCGGCATATGTTATGATGATAATATATAGCTGTGAATTGTTAATGTTTATTATTCATAACTTTGTACATGACAAAAATGTGATTAAAGGTCTTTATGTTTTAGTTATTATTGCATTGTGTGCAAGTTGCGTATTTTATGCTGTTAAATATACACAAATAAAGCACTTTGAAGATGAAAGAAACAGTTTTATCATTTCGCAAATTGAAAGTGGAAATAAAACTGTATATCTTCCGCATTTTCCAAAAGAACTTGAATCTTATACAGAGGGAACTACACCGCGATTGTTTAGGTGGTATGGTATTTGGGAAAACAGGTATAAGGAATTTTATAACATTGATAATGATATTTCAGTTCAACCGATTAGCTATAACGCATACCGCCACATTGTTAAAGCCAAATGATTTTATGTAAGGCATGGATTAACCATACCTATTAAAAATCAAGCTATTCTGATAACAGACAGATTTGTTCCGACAGTAGGAGATGCACCTGTTATGGTTCCTGAAACAACTCTTACAGAAACGGTTGATGTTGTATTTGCCGGCACATAAACAATATATTTTCCTTGCGCGGTTGCTGTGTCACCGTTTAATACATTTTGTGTGTTGGTGTCTACCGAACCGTTTATGGCAATTCCGATAGTAGCAGCATTATTTGTACCTGTAACTTGGTAACTGATAAGATATGCTCTTCCGTTTCTACCGCCTGAAAGTGTGATTACACCGTTATTGTTAATTATATCAGCTTTATCGGTGTTTAATTGCTCGATTGGAAATGCAATGTTTTCACCGGCAGCAAATGTTGCTCCGGTGGCTGAATTATTGATGAATTGTGCATATGATGTTGTTGGTGCAACTATCGGCACTTCAGGTCCGGGCGGGAATGGCGGAGCAGGTGGAAAAGGAGGCTGCGGACGAGGAGGGCAAACATAATAAGGTACTATGCGCTCTACGATTCTTACATTGCAATCGTCTTGGCAGCAACTGCTTGTTTGGGTGTATATGCTTGTGTCTATATTTCTGATGTTTCTGTTATTGCAACTCATAAATATCAATTCCTTTCATATATTCGGTTTAACAACCGTATTATATATTATGAGAAAAATTAAAAAACGACAAAAAGGTATTGAAAATATTTATTCTTTATGTTACTATATGCAAGACTTAAATACGCGGGTATGGTGGAATTGGCAGACACGCAAGATTTAGGATCTTGTGGGCGACCGTGCAGGTTCAAGTCCTGTTACCCGCACCAAAAAAGAGCTGTTTCAAACGAAACAGCTCTTTTTTGGTAAAGTCTACCGGTTAATATTATATTTAATTATTTCCAGCTCTGAATTATTGCAGGGTTATCAAATATTTCGTCAAGTTTTCTCATAAACGGAACTACATCGCCATAGTCAAGCGCCCTGTGGTCTATTGCAATTGTAATAGGTAAAACGAGTCGAATTTCAATTTTGTCATTTCCGTTTTCATCTGTTACAACAATTGGTTTTTTTTGTGCCGCGTTAATTGCAAAGGCAGTTGTTTGCGGAGGTATGATTTCAAGAAGAGCGCACAAGCCCTTTTGCTCACGGTAAACTGAACCGAGATTTGAAATTGTTGTTGTACCTTGCTCAATATCGTGCTTTGTTAAACGCTTGGTTATAGGGATTGAATAATAATCCTTTTTAGCCTGACCTGAAAGTGTCTTTACCTTATGCTTACCTGTTTTTGAACCTATAAGTCTGCGAATGGTTTGTAACACTTTACCTTGTTTGAGCCCTGTTAATGTGTTATCAAGTGATACTTCATACATAACTTCGTTCATATCTGAACCTTTAGCCCTCATTGAAGTGTTATTGATTGCCTCTGTCATTTGGGTGAGGGTTTTATTTCCCATATCGTGCATATTTACAGTCATCATTTCACCTGATGGTAAAATCATCGGCATTGAAATATCAATATGGTCAAAGTAAATGAGTTTACCTCTGACGAGTTTTCTGTTAAATTTAAGATGCGTGTTCATTTTCGGGGCAGCTTTTAAGCCTTCACAGATAATTTTAAGCATAACTGTGTTAATAGTAATTTTTTTGCTCTTATCTGTTACGCCTTCATTTAACTTTTTACACTCCTTAAAAAGTTCTGTAACATCTGCTTCGTATGTCAAAGTAGCGTGCGGAATTGTTTCCCAGCTTTCCGATGTCATATTTGATACGATTTTTCTTGCAATGCCGAAATGTTCTTCTTTAACTTTTGCCATTTGCTTCTCCTAGTTATTCTTTAATTTTCGAAATGAGTGATGCAACACCATCTTTTATCGACTCTTTAGTTTCACTTAAATAATCTTTAAATTGTGTTTGCATTTCCTCACTTGTAAAAGGTTCTTCATTATATCGCTTTTTGTATTCCAAAATCAAATGTGGCCTGAATTTTGGATGAGCTATTCTAATAAGAGCCTTGGCCCTCTCTTTCAGCGTTTTGCCTTTTAATTGTGCAATGCCATATTCGGTAACAACATAGTTAACATCATTTCGCGGCGTTGTTACTGCACTACCCTCGGTGATAAGCGGTACTATTCGTGATATTAAACCTTTTTTAGCAGTCGAGGGCATAGCAATTATTGAACGCCCGCCTTTGCTCATGGTAGCACCCCTTACAAAGTCAACTTGCCCGCCGACAGCAGAGTATTGGTTAAGCCCTACTGTATCGGAAACTACCTGGCCTAAAAGGTCAATTTGCAGGCACGAATTTATTGAAACCATATTATCATTTTGAGCAATGACTGATGGATTGTTAACATAATTTATAGGGTGAAGCTCAACTGAAGGATTATTATTTATGTAATTGTTCAGCTTTTCCGAGCCGAATGCCGCACCCAATATAGTTCTGAATGGATTTTTGTTTTTCTTTTTATTATTGATTATACCGGCTTCAAGTAAATCTACAACTCCGTCGCCGACAAGCTCGCTGTGCAATCCTAAATCTTTTTTATCCCATAGTTGTGCGCATACTGCGTTGGGAATACCGCCTATGCCAAGTTGTAAGCAGTCGCCGTCTTTAATAAGTGATGCACAGTATTTTCCGATTTCCATTTCTGTTTCAGATATATCAACTGATTTTACTTCCGGTAACGGCTCGTTGCACTCAACAAAACAGGTGAAATCTCTAACATGCATAAAACTGTTGCCAAATGTTCTTGGCATATATTTATTTACTTGGGCAATTATTATGTCGCAGTAATCGGCAGTTCCACGCGTGTAATCAACCGTTGTACCAAAAGAAACATATCCGTGTTCATCCGGCGGTGATACCATTACAATAGCAACTTTTGGGCAAATGTAATTTTTTATTAAATCAGGTATTTCGTAGAAATGTGATGTTGTAAATTCACTTACGCCTAAAGAAATTGCTTTGCGGTTACTTTGTGAAGCGAAAAGGCAATTTAATTTAAAATGACCTTTCATTTCAGGTCTACACCATGGTGAATCACCCAATGTTAACATACTTATTATTTCAACATCATGATAATTCTCGTAGTTTTCCACAAGCGCACGCTCAATGCCAAAAGGTTCACCGCAACCAAAACCGGTTACTACCTTGTCACCGTCGTGAATAAATTTTATTGCTTCATTTGCTGTTGTTAATTTGCTTTGGTAAATTTCTCTCCAATTATTCAATTTGTTACCTCTTAAATTAAAATTGAATTAGTTTTTTTAAACAATTAAGCTATATTGTATATAACTTTTATTTATGTTACAATATTTATAAAAGATTGTCAATTGCATATTATTATTTTTATATTTATTATTATAATAATAGACTCTTTGCGTTAAAATAAAAACTATTGTTGATTATTTATCTGAAAATATGTATAATACTTTAGGTGATTGTTATGAATATAAATGTTACAGACTATTGTGCAAGCCGCAACGCTTCAATTGGTGTGATTGAAGCACTCAGAAATATTGAGAACGGTGATACTCTTGTTTTTCCGACAGGGGAGTATCATTTTTATAAAGATTTCAGCATACATAAGGTTTGCCATATGACTAATACGGATTCTTCTAAATCACCTGATAAGTATTTTGCGATTGAAATTGATGATAAAAAAGATATTATAATAGACGGTTGCAATTCAACTTTTGTTATCCACGGTGATATGTGCGCTTTTGCAATGTTTAATTGTGATAATATTAAGCTGAAAAATTTTACCGTTAGGTATAATTCACCGACCAATTTTGAAATGAAAGTTATAAAAAAGTCGCTTAATAAAATCACTTATAAAATACCGCCTAAAAGCCTTTTTTATATTGAGAATAATAAGCTTGTGTTTTTTGAGCAAAGCCCATTTACCAAAAAGAATTATTACACCTATAAAGCTAATGAGGAATGTACCTGTAATGTTATTCATAGGGGAAATAGTGTATTCAGAACTTTGCTTTCACCTACTAAAACTGCAAAAAAGATTAAAAGAACCGATATAGATAAAGTTGAATGTTCCTATTTGATTTCACCAAGATTTAAGCTTGATGATGTGGTTGCAATGTCACGAAATACGCTTCGTGATAACTGCGGTTTGTTTTTTGATAGGTGTTCAAATATTGATTGCCAAAACATAACTGTAAATTATATGCACGGTTTTGGATGGCTTTCACAAATGTGTGAAAATTTGAATTTTGATAATGTTTCGTTTACTCCGGCAGAAAACTATAATGTTTCGTCTTTCGCCGATTGTATACATATTTGCGGTTGCAAAGGTTATGTGAATATTACTAATTCACATTTTGAGCATTCTCATGATGATGCAATAAATGTTCACGGTGCTTTTTTAAGGCTTAAAAAAATTATTGATACCAATACCGCAGAACTTGAATTCGTACATCATCAGCAGGGTGGGTACAAAGCATTTTTTGCCGGTGATGAGGTTAAAATTTACCGAAGGTCTGATTTATCCGAACTTAAAGATATTTATACAGTTGAAAGTACGGATGATGATATTGATAATAAAACTGTAAAAGTGAAGTTTAAAGAGGCTTTGCCGCCGCTTAGACCTAATCAATTTGTATTTGAAAATATTACTTATAACCCCGAACTTACAATCAGCGGTTGCACATTTAATGCTATTCCTACAAGAGCAATACTTTGCACTACCGACAGGCCGTCAAAAATATTTGATAATAAATTTAAGAATATAAATATGCCTGATATATACATATCATGTGATTGTAATCATTGGTATGAAAGCGGACCGTGCAGAAATCTTGAGATATTTAATAATATATTTTCAAAAAAAGATTCGGTTAAAATTGAACCTATAAGTGTCAATAAACCGGTTAAAGATGTTCATAGGAACATTAAAATATATGATAATAAAATTGGAGAATAATTTATGAGCAAAAATATGATTATCGGCCAGTCAGGAGGGCCCACATCAGTAATAAATTCAAGCCTTGCAGGTGCAATTGAATATGCATTTTCCTGTGAAGAAATAGGAACGGTTTACGGTATGATAAACGGTATTCAGGGCTTTCTTGAAGAAAATATAATTAACCTTACCAAGCGTTTTAAAGGTAAGCCTTATGATATTAACAGACTTCGCTTAACACCGGCAATGTTCCTTGGCTCTTGCAGATATAAGCTTAACGATGATGAAGAAACATATTCACAAATTATAGATATGTTTAAAAAATATAATATTGGTTATTTTCTTTATATCGGCGGTAATGATTCAATGGATACTGTTGATAAACTTTCAAAATATACCGTAAGTCATAACATTGATATTAAAATTGTAGGTGTTCCTAAAACAATTGATAATGACCTTGTAGGAATTGACCATTCGCCAGGATTTGGCTCTGCCGCAAAGTATATTGCGCTTGCCGTGAAAAATGTTGCATACGATACAAGTATTTACAGTATAAAAAGTGTTCATATTATTGAAGCAATGGGCAGAAATGCCGGTTGGCTTACTGCCGCTTCTGCTCTTGCCCGTGACGGTGACAGCGTTGCACCGCACCTTATTTATCTTCCCGAAATTCCTTTTTCAGTCGATAAGTTTGTTGATGATGTTAAGGGTAAGCTTGATGAATATAATTCCGTTATAGTTGTAGTCAGCGAAGGAATCAAAGATGAAAACGGGGAGTATATCAGTGCAAGAGGGGATAAAGTAGATAAATTCGGCCATGTTATGCTTAGCGGTACGGGTGCATACCTTAAATCTGTTGTTGAGGAAAGAATAGGTTGTAAGGTTCGCGCATTAGAACCAAGCGTACTTCAAAGAAGTGCCGGCCATACAGCGTCAATGACTGATGTTACCGAAGCGTATAATTTAGGTGTGGTAGCTGTAAAAGCAGCACTTGACGGCAAAACCGGTGTATTTTCCACTCTTCGCAGAATCAGCGATTTGCCTTACACTGTCGATTATTATACAGAACAGGTAAGTGTGGTTGCCAATAACGAAAAGCTTGTACCGAGAAGTTGGATTAACGAGCAGGGTAATGATGTTACAAATAAAATGATTGAATATCTTTCACCTCTTGTTAAAGGTGTGCCGCAAGTACCTTACAGAAACGGTTTACCTGATTATATCGGCCTTTCACATCTTGATGTTAAAAAGCAAAAATATTCTGATTGATTAAAAAACGGAGCTGTTGACATACAGCTCCGTTTTGTTTAATATTCAACTTTAAAACCTTCTTCAGCTTCCGCAACTTTCAGCATTATTGCGCATTCAATGCGCTTTCTGTGAAGTTCACAGCCGAAGTCGTATACACCGTTTACACTTCCCGTTGTATGGTATGCGTTAGCGGAACATCCGCCTGAACAGTATAATTTGGCAAAGCAATCTTTACATTCCTTATGTGAATATACATTGCATTCTTCAAATTGCTCAAGCACCTTTTTATTTGTAACACCTTTCCATATATCGCCAAGCAGAAATCTTTCATCGCCTACAAATTGGTGGCAAGGGTAAAGTTCGCCGCTTGGTGTGACAGCCATATATTCTGTGCCTACGCCACAGCCCGATACTCTTTTTACAATGCAAGGCCCTGCGTCAAGGTCAATCATATAGTGATAGAAAGTAAAGCCTTTACCGTTTCTGTATCTTTTTAGCATTTCATCAGCTAAAATCTGATATTGTTCCTTTAAAATCGGTAAATCTTCTTCTTTTAAAGCATATGGTTCTTTTGGGTCTGATACAACAGGCTCAATGGAAAGTTCCTTAAACCCTAAATCTGCCATATGTATAATATCTTTTGCAAAGTCAAGATTGTTTCTTGTATATGTGCCGCGCATATAATAATCTTTTTGATTTCGTGAGTCGGCAAATTTCTTGAACTTGTCAACAATCAAATCATACGAGCCTTTACCGTTTCTCGATACTCTCATAAGGTCATTTGTACTCTTTCTTCCGTCAAGTGAAAGTACAACATTTCCCATTTCTTTATTGCAAAAGTTGATTACATCATCATTGATTAAAAGTCCGTTTGTAGTAAGTGTAAATCTGAAATTTTTGTTATACTTCTTTTCCTGCTCTCTTCCGTATTTTACAAGTTCCTTGCAAACTTCCCAATTAAGTAACGGTTCGCCGCCGAAAAAGTCAACTTCAAGGTTATGCCTTGTACCTGATTGTTCAATCAAAAAATCAAGTGCTCTTTTACCTGTTTCAAGGCTCATCAAACCTTTTGGGCCGTCATATTCACCCTTACCGGCAAAGCAGTATTTGCAAGCCAAGTTGCAATCGTGTGCAACATGCAGGCATATGGCTTTTACTACACCTTGCCTTTTTTTAAACTGCTTTGCAGTTTGCTCAAATGTATCTTCTGCAAAAAGTCTGCCGTCTGCTTTAAGTGCTTCTATATCTTCAAAGCAAAGGTCAATATCATTTTCACTTACATCTTCGTCATTTTTATATTTTTCTAATATATATTTTTTTATTTCGTCTTTTGTATGGCTTTCATACATTGTTATAATATCATATGTGGCTTCATCAACAGAGTGTACGCATCCGCTGTTTTGGTCAAGTATAATATTATAACCGTTCATTTTATATGCGTGTATCATCAAATTACTCCATAGTTTTATTTCAATGAAAAAGGTGGGACAAATGCCCACCTAAATTTCATTTATTTACTTCTTAAGCTGTTCGCATTTCTGGTTAGCAACTGAACAAGAAGTTTTACTTGCTGATTGGCAAGATGTTTGGCATTCGCCGCAACCGCCTTTTTTAGCTGATTCGCAAAGATTGCGTGAGCTTAAAGTGTTGATTCTCTTCAAAAGAAACACCTCTTTCTTAAATTTGTAATGTTATTTTACAATAATATTATTTTTTTGTCAATATTTTTAGTGGCAGTAAATTACTGTCTGACAATATATTTACGCCGCTTTCATAAAGTTTTTTGATTTGGTAAACAAATTTATCACTGATTATTTCTCCCGGTGCAATAATCGGACTTCCGGGCGGGTAAGCGTAAATATATTCGCCGCACACTTTGTTTTTAGCTTTTTCTAAATATTCTTCTTTAGTTTCTTCTATTTCGTATGTTTCGCAATCTTTCATCGGTAAGTCAGGCTTTTCATAACCTGTATGTATTTTGTCTCTTTTTTCAAGATTACTTAATGCAAGCAAAAGCATATTAAATCCGTCTTCAGTGTCGCATACGGTTGATATTAAAATGATATATTCAAGAAATGCACCCTCAACCTCGATTTTGAATTTTCGCAAATGATTTGCTAATTCTTCACCGCTGTATCCGTCCGCTTTTAAAACTATTCTTGTAATATCATCATTTTTTAATAGGTGAATATTGCCTAATTTGTTTACTTTATTATAAAAATTATCGAGTAAAATTTTGTATTGCTTAAAGTAACTTTCGCTGTTTTTTAAAAAGTCTGTGCATTTTTCGATTGATGCCATTATTACATAACTCGGTGAGCTTGTTTCGTATATATTCATATACTTTTTTACTTTTTCAAAAAACTTTTCGTTGTTAATATGAATTACTGCACTTTGCGTTAACGCAGGCAGGGTTTTATGCAGTGATTCAATAACAATATCTGCTTTTGCCTGCTTTGGCAAAAAATCTGCAAAGCTAAAATGCGCTCCGTGTGCCGAATCAATGATTAAAGGAATATTGCAGCTTACATTGCTTATATAGCCCTCATATGTAGGCGAGGTTATAACTACTGCACAGGCATTTGGATGTTTTGCAATCGCAGTATCAATGCTCTTTTGCGTTATATTTTTATAACATCCAAATTCCGTATTATATTCAGGCTCAATGTATTCGACTTTTAATTTGTTGATATAGCACGCATTGTAGACAGATTTGTGGCAGTTGCGCGCAATGATAATTGTCGCATTTTCCTTTGCCACTGCGCTGATTGCCGCTAATATGCAACAGGTTGAACCGTTAACACTTATTATGCTTTTTTTTGCACCGAAAAGCTTTGAAATCTCTTTTTGCATATCATCAAGCAAATCGGTGGGGGAGTGTAGATTGTCAAATCCGTCAATTTCCGTTATGTCAATTTCACTTGCCGGGATATTAAAATTTTTATTTCTTTTATGCCCCGGCATATGAAACGGGTATAAATCATTATTTTGCAATTTATCGTTTAATTTCAATTTAGTAAATCCTTTTATTACTCGTTTAAATCAATGTTGTTTAATTGGGTAACGGTGCTGAAATATTCGTTTTCAGCTTTAGTTGTGTATGTACCGTTGTACTTTTTAGCAATATCAGAAATGATTTTTTGGCCGTAACCGTGATTTTCTGTATCTTTCTTTTTGCTTTTGTTCAATGCAAAAGCATTTTTGCTCTTGATTAAAATATCATTTGAATTTGAAACTATATTAAGTTCAATATCCTTGTTATTCTTTTTGAAAAGTAATTGAGCGTTTTTACAAATAATTGCTGAGTGAAACTTTTTTGTACAAGCTTTACTAAAACAACAACCGCAAAAGAAAGTATCACCATAAATAGCGATACAGCAATAAGTGTAAATAAATCAAGTGAATTGGAATACGCATTTGTATAATCGTATCCGAAAATATAATTTAATGTCGAAAAGTAAATTATAGATGACATTGTCATAGTCAAAAAAGAAAATACGCAGATATTTCGCCCATATTTGAATCTCCTGATGATATAATATTATAAGTTTATCAAATAATTTCTGTATTTGTCAATCATCTCGGCATACTTTTTAGGAGGAATACCGACTTGCTCGCTGTTTTTTAATAAAAATTTATACGGCTCATACCCCGCAATAAAGTTCATATTTACCATATAGCTTTTATGGCGACTTAAAAAATTCGGCGTCAGCTCTTTTTCAAATTCCTTTAATGTTGAATAAACATGGTGGTTTTTGCCTGTTGCCATATTGAATTCGAGTATTTCCTGATAGCTTTTTTCATCATCACAAATAACTATATTTATCAAAAGAATTCTCCTTTCCACACTGTTTTTAAAACATTATATCATAAATATTATAGCATTTCACGACTTTTTACCACGCAAACACAGTCCGTTACCCCGTCATTATTGTAAATCACATTGAATTGCTGTACTATACAGATATAAATTATACTGAACAAGATATGAAGCGTTGGTAGAATGAAAAAGATTTGTTGCAATTTGATAATGAAAAAATAATTTCAAAAGATATAACTGTTAACGATGTTGTTGAAATGATATTAAATGAATTTACAAGTTGTATGTATGAAAACATATTTTTTATTTTTATATACATATTTAATTGACATTTTGAAAAAGGTGTGATATTATAATATTGCAATTATTTGAGTGTTGCAGATTGAGTTGAAAAAGTAAGATTATATCTGAAAAGTAAGCTCTGCCTCGGCTGTCCTCGTCGTGTAAAAAAATGGAGGGCGTTTTTTAGTTTATGCGGATGTGGCGGAACTGGCAGACGCGCAGGTCTCAGACTCCTGTGGATAATGTTTCCTTGTGGGTTCAAGTCCCATCGTCCGCACCATCTTTCACTTGCACTAATGTGCTTCATTATCTTTGTATTAAATTCATTCTTATGAATAAAATATGACATTATTAAACAGAAGAGGAGACGTCATGGATTTTGAACTAATTTCAACTGAAGATTTATATGAAGATGATGATGTTGTCGTAATTAGAAGAACAGGAAAAGCATTTAATGCTGTTGTTGATAATATTGATGTCGCAATAAAAAACGAAGACGGAGATATTACCAATATTGTTGAATTAAAAAGTAAAATAGTAAAATATATTTAATATTAGGCTGTTTAGATGAAAAAAGCATTATCAATATTTTGTTTCTTTATCATTGCTTTTGTCAATATCTTTGCTATTGACGGTAATGCTTATGCATTTGACGGAGAATATGTAGATAAGTTTGGCAAATGGTATAATAAAGGAACAGTAATTGACATTGATTGCTCTTTTGTACAAGGTCAATTTCACTATATTATGGACGAGAAAAACGGATGTGCATATTTTTATTTTGCATATACCGATTTTTTAGATAAATATAGTGAGGATGATATTCAATTAGAGTTTTATGTTTATAATTCAATCAACAATTATACTTTTTCTGTTACAAATTCGGGAATATCAGATGATTCTGTTTTAAAAAATCTTGATATTTACATCAACTTCAGCAATATAAATGCCGATTCGCATAATGGTCGTTTGTTAGTAGGATTTGAGCTGAAGAATAAAAGCGACAAAAAATTAACTAACTTCATTTCATGTACTTTTAAAGTATCATCGACTAAAAGTTGTAACTTAGTCGATGAATGCAAATTAGATATGTATGTAGAACCTACAACTACTGCAAAAAAGGTTACAACAACAAAGCTCACAACGAGCAAATTAAAAGAAAAACGCACAGTAGTTTCAACTGTTAGCAGTAAAACTACTAATAAAACGAATAAAACAAAAGGTCAAGTTTCCACAAAATTTGTTCCAAAGCAAAAATTAACTCAAAGTCAAATAAATGGCAGTGAAACTAAAAAAGCAGGTCGTAAATCCGGTAAGAAATTTTCCGGAAGTGCTTCAAATTCTGTGAGAACCACAAAATTTGAATACAGCACGGCAACTGCAACAACTGCTCCTAAAGAAAAAGCAGTTACAACTTCGACTGATTATACAAGTTATCCAAAGGCGGTATACTCAAAGAAAAGTAAAAATATTTTTATTTTCGGTGGAGTATTAGGTACAATCGGTTTAGTACTGTTACTTTATGGTGTTATTTCACATTCCCATACCAAGGAAGATGATAAAAAAATTGATAAATCGTAGTTGAATATTTATTATGATTTATCGAACAAAAAGTGTTGACAATCAGGTGATTTAGTGATATTATATTCAAGTCACTTGATTGTGACTCTTTCATGTGGGCCATTAGCTCAGTTGGTCAGAGCCACCGGCTCATAACCGGTTGGTCCGGGGTTCGAGTCCCTGATGGCCCACCATATATTTAGGGGTATAGCTCAGTTGGTAGAGCAGCGGTCTCCAAAACCGCGTGCCGAGGGTTCAAGTCCTTCTGCCCCTGCCAAAACAAAAAGACACCTGCGGGTGTCTTTTTTATTTTGTTGTTAAAGCAGAAGAACTTGAACCACGAAATTCAAAAGTGCTTGCACTTTTGACAGTAAACAGTCCGGTGGACTGTTTGCACATTGAGTTGATTATAAAGCCCCTGCCAAAAAAAGCACCGAATTTTCGGTGCTTTTTTCCTTTATTTACGCTGTTTTACGGCGGTTTTGCTTGCTTTTCTCATATAGATAAAATTACGTCGCACGGTCTTTTCCGCACGCCGCTTTTTCATTTTCACACCGGTTTTTATTCTTTGTGTGAATTTATATATGCAGATTTAATACTGTTCGGTAATTCGTTCGGAATTATATTTTTGAGTCTGTCCTCATTTCCGTCTTTGATAGCCTCGCCGTAATACCAACATTTGAAATTCAACATATCAAGCGTTTTATTCAACTTGGTAATCTCCGCTTCTACTTGCTTTTTTTGGTTTTCAAACAATTCTTTTCTTTTGGTATATGTTGAACTTCCTTCCAAACACCAAGACATAAATTGCTTAATGTCTTTAATTTGTAAACCTGTTTTTTTCAAGCATTCAATTACACGCAATGCCTCAATTTCATTTTCGCTAAATTGTCTAATTCCCGATGTGCGATTTAATTCAGGAAACAGCCCTTCTTTATCATAGTAACGCAAAGTTGATACCGGTAAATCAAACATTTCAGATACTTGACCGATTGTATACATATTTTTCCCTCCAAAAAAAATAAAAAAACTCTTGACTTAAAGTTAGGTTTAGGTGTTATTATCAATATAACAGAGATTAAAAAAATATACAATAGCAAATTTTAATTTTTAGGAGGTTGAAATTTATGGCAGTAAAACAAACAGCCGGTAGAAAAGAATTAGGAGAATTTGCTCCGAAATTTGCCGAATTAAATGATGATGTATTGTTTGGTGAGGTTTGGAGCAGAGAAGACAAGTTATCGCTTAGAGACCGTTCACTTGTTACAGTTACTTCTTTAATGTCGCAAGGTCTAATTGATTCCGCTTTTCGTTACCATTTGGAAAGTGCTAAGAAAAATGGAATCACAAAAGAAGAAATTACAGAGATTTTAACACATAATGCTTTTTATGCAGGATGGCCCAAAGCTTGGGCTGCATTTCGTATTGCAAAAGAAGTGTGGAATGATAAGAACGAGGAAACTGAAGATAATACGATTGAAAAACATGCTTCATCAATGATATTTCCGATTGGTGAGCCTAACGACAACTTTGCACAGTATTTCAGCGGAAAGAGTTTTCTCGCTCCTGTTTCTAAAGACCAGGTTGGTATTTTCAATGTAACCTTTGAGCCAAAATGCAGAAACAATTGGCATATTCATAAAGCAAAAAACGGTGGCGGTCAAATTTTGATTTGTGTTGCCGGAAAAGGATATTATCAGGAATGGGGCAAGAAAGCTATAGAAATGCTGCCCGGCGATGTTGTAAATATTCCTGCGAATGTCAAGCATTGGCACGGTGCTTCGGCTGATAGTTATTTTTCTCATTTAGCTATTGAAGTTCCGGGAGAAAATACATCAAATGAATGGCTGGAAGCTGTGTCAGATGAGGAATATTTTAACGCAATAAATTCTTAAAGGGAAAACTTAATTATGAGTAAAAAAGTTTTAATTCTGTCAGGCAGTCCACGAAAGAATGGTAACTCTGACATTTTATGTGATGAATTTGCCAAAGGTGCAACAGAAGCCGGTCATAATGTTGAAAAAATTCATGTGTCCGAAAAGAATATACACCCTTGTATTGCTTGTTACCATTGCAGTAAAAATAGCGGTGCGTGTGTATTTAAGGACGATATGGCTGAGATTTTACAAAAAATGATTGATGCTGATGTTCTTGTGTTGGCGAGTCCGGTTTACTTTTATTCAATAGATGCTCAGCTAAAAGCGGTTATCGACCGTACTGTTGCTCGTTGGTTAGAGGTTAAAAACAAGGAGTTTTATTATATTACTACTATGGCTGACAATGAAAAATCGTCAGCAGACACAACATTGGCTTGTTTTAGAGGTTATGCCGATTGTGTCGAAGGTGCAGTTGAAAAAGGAACTGTTGTTGCCGGCGGTGTGTATGAAAAAGGTGAAATTAAAAATCACCCTGCAATGAAACTTGCATATCAAATGGGTAAAAATGTGTAATGAAATTTCTATATTATTAAAGAATGGAGCAAAATTATGTTAGGAAATTTTAGTTATTGTAATCCGACAAAACTTTATTTTGGAGAAAATTCATTATTCAATTTAAGTGATGAATTGAAAAAATACGGTGATAATGTTGTACTTGTATATGGTACAGGTTCTATAAAAAAGAATGGTATTTATGACGATATAATCAAAATTCTAAAAGAAAGTAGTAAAAACATCACAGAAATTGAGGGCGTGATGCCAAATCCGACTGTTGAAAAACTTTATGAAGGTATAGAAATAGCAAAAAATCATAATGCGGATTTTATTTTCGCAGTTGGCGGTGGTTCTGTTTGTGATTTTTCAAAGGCGCTTTCTGTTTCTGTTAATTGTAATGATGATCCTTGGGAAAAATATTTTGTCCGTTTTGAAGAGCCGGATTGTGAAATAATACCGATTGGCTGTGTTTTAACAATGGTGGGAACAGGCTCGGAAATGAACGCAGGCTCTGTAATTACAAATCAGAATACCAAAGAAAAAATCGGTCATATCTTTGTAGACGAAATGATTATGCCGAGATTTACAATCCTCAATCCTCGCTTTACAATGACATTGCCGAAATACCAAATGGTGTCAGGAATTTATGATATTTTCAATCATATTTGCGAACAATATTTTTCAGGAACTGATGATAATACAAGCGATTATATCAGCGAAGCACTTATGAAAAGTGTTATCCACTCAAGCCTTGTTGCGATAAAAAATCCTAACGATTACGAAGCAAGAAGCAATATTATGTGGACTGCTACTTGGGCGCTTAACACTCTTATTGCCAAAGGCAAAACAACTGATTGGGAGGTTCATATGCTCGGTCAGGCAGTCGGAGGTTATACAAATGCAACCCACGGTATGACGCTTTCTGCTGTTTCTCTCGCATATTACAGATATATTATGCCTTACGGACTTGATAAATTTAAGCGTTTTGCAATCAATGTTTGGAGCGTTTCCCCTCAAGGCAAAACAGATGAGCAAATTGCAAATGAAGGATTACTTGCAATGGAAAATTGGATGAACGAAATCGGTGTTATTACTAATATATCCGATTGGGGAGTTACCAAAGATGATATAGAAAACATTGCCGATTTAACACTAACAATGGATGGCGGTTATAAGACTCTTAGCCGTGATGAAAAAATCAAGGTGTTATCTGATAGCTTATAATATTGATAAAATCCGTATACATTATGCGATTTTATAATAACAAAACAGGTTTGCCCTAAAATTTTGGACAAACCTGTTTTATTTGATAAGTTGAATATTTCTAATTTAAGGTATCCTTGTGCCAAGATTTTTTTAGCGCTGCATAAGAAATGACAAAGTTTGCAAGCCAGCCTGCCGGTACTGCAAGCCAAACAAAGGCAATACCGAAACGGGGCGCAAAAATCAATGCTACGGACAAACGAATTGCAAGGTTAACCATATTTGCAATTAAAAACGGTTGCATATTTCCGATTCCACGAAGAACACCGTCTGTTGCCATTTTGATGCCCATAAATATGAAAAAGTAGCCAATCCATTTCATATAATCACCGGACACCTGATACGCTAATTCCGTTCCGTCTTTGCCTAAGAAAAGCGAAGAAATTTGAGTATGCATCGTTTCAATAATTACAAATGCAAGAACGGCAAAGCATACATCTAACAGTAAAGCGGCACGGTAGCCTTTCTTAATACGGTTGATTTTTCCTGCGCCGAGATTTTGCGAAACAAAGGGTGACACCGCATTCCCGATGGATACAAATATCAGAGAGAAAACGTTTTCTACTCTCATTGTTGCCGCATAGCCTGCGAGTGCTTGCGTGCCAAAAGGATTTACAACCGCTTGCACAATCATCATACCGATTGATACTGTTGATTGTTGAAGGATAGACGGAACGGCGATTTTAAGCATTGTACGCAGTTCTTTTTTGTCAAACCAATGAAACGAACTTGCATATTTTCGCATACGGTAAAGAAAAATCAAAAGCGAAAGTACGGCTGAAATACCTTGTGCAATAAGAGTGGCAAGAGCTGCACCGAATACTCCGAGTTTAAGACCTCCCACCATCCAAAGATCCATAATGATATTCAAAACAGACGAAAATATTAAAAGCCATAACGGGATTTTTGATTCACCGATTGAAGTGAACATGGTTGACAGAATATTATACATAAATAAAAACGGAAAGCCAACAAAATAGATACGTAAGTACAGCACCGCATCTTTCATTATATCCGCAGGCGTTTTCAGTATGCTCATCATCCAATGTGAAGTGCAAAATCCAAAAACACCGAGAAATACGCTTAAAAGCAAAAAACTTATTAAAGAAGTAGAAATGATTGTTTTCATTTTCCCGTAATCTTGAGCACCAAAATAACGGCTTACAAGTACACCTGCGCCTACACCTGCACCGAGTGCTATGCAAATAAAAACATTCGTAAGTGCGGCACAGGCACCGACGGCTGCAAGCGCAGATGAGCCTACAAATTGACCGACGATGATTGAATCAGCCATATTGTAAACTTGTTGAAAAAAGCTGCCTAAAATCATAGGCATTGCAAAAACAGTCAACGCTTTTAGTGGTGGGTCTGTTATTAAATATTCGTCCTTTGTCATTTTTATATTCTCCAGAACTTTGCTTGAATTATTTCTGTATAAGTTTTACTGAAATCACATCAAAAAACAATTATATTATAAAAAAGCCGAACAAGATGCTGCTATCTCAGTCTGCACCCTGTTCGGCTTTTGCTTTTTACTGAACAATCGCTCCCTGAGCGAACGTTAAAATTATATCATTGGTATAAATGAAAGTCAATGAAAAGTAATAAATTGACAATTTTACTTGTATGCTGTGATATAAAACTATCAATCCTAAAATAGTAACAACAACATTGCAAGATTGTAAGGCAGAAAAACAGTTAACAGACTTGCAAGCGTTCCGCCGTTTTATTTATATATCATTTAATGATTATAACTACAACGAGCGAGCAACAACCGCTACAATAGGCAATCGCAAAACAATACCGCTTGAATTAACAGCGGATAGCAACACCGACGAGATGGTATATATTACCGATATGTTAGACTTTGCAAAGTGGACTGAAAGCGAGTTAAATGGCTTGCACGCTTTAAGTTTAACAAGTGATGATTTACAATTACTTAAGGACTGTATAAAAGCACAAAGCAAAGATAAACAAAGATATTTACGCTATGTAGCAAATAGCCCGCTTGACCGACGAACCGCCACGGGTGCGTTTAACAATGCACAAAGACGCAAAAACGCAAAAATTATTCGTGGTGCTAATGTGCAACGAGATTGTATACGCTATATCCGTGCGGGACTTAAGACGGGTGAGCATAGCCAACTACTAATCAATCTTGTAAATGCGTTCATAAATTATTAACAATTGTTAATAAACTGTTTACAAAATTTTGGAGCATTCAAGCCAAAAAAAAACTATATAAGTGTAAGGAGTGCAAAAACAAAACACCGCCCGCCAAGGCGGTGTTTATTTTGTGCTTAATACTACAAATTGAATATCCCGCACCTTGTCGGCTACACTTTTACAAGTGTAGAAAGAATAGCAAACGGATACCTTGAAGTCGATGTGGCTTCAGCATCTATCACGGTTAGAACGGTACATACTTGAACACTAAAGCCTTGTTGTTTTGGTGTTCTTTTTGTATCAAGCTGGTGGATAAACAGACAATTAAGGGCGTCTTGCCTGAAACTCACATAAACTCTACTCGGTTGAGTGCCTTACGGCTGTATTGATACATTGAGCGGTGAGATTAGACGGCTTGTATTAACTTAAATTGTATGTTCAAAAACTTAACGATTTACTAAGTCCTTAAGTGAATATTTGAGGATGAATTATTATTATGAATTTATTTAAGAAAAGAGTTTTATATGATGGATTTTACAAGCGAAGAGGGTATTATGGATGCCATTGATAAGTTTTTTCACTTATCACAAGAGAAAAAAGAAAATTACAACAAAGGCTTAAAGGTTGACAAAGCAAATACCTTGAGGTTTTTGTATATGTTTCATGAAGTTTTTAAACTTCGAGATTTTGGGTTTAATGTTGGAAACGAGGTTGATGAGCCTAATAGCGTAATGTCAACTACTTCTAAGGCCACGATTACAAAGAAAAGCATGGTATTTGAGGGTGACGCTCTGACTTACCTTGCAAAGGTTTTCAAATTTGCCGATGAAGCAATAATTAACTTTGATGAAATGAATGAAGAAATTTATTTTCCGGTTTTTGTAAAAGGTACGAAAGTTAGGAAAGGTTCGACAGTTAGAGACCCGAGCTGTTACGATGCTAAGGTTTTTAACGATGATAGGTCAACATTTTATGACATGAGGGAAAAAACTAAAGCTTTTTATCCTGATAAAGATTATGACGAGCAGAAGCTTTTTGCCGTTGCGAACTTTATAAAAATGTTCAATTATGATTTAAATGACAATATGGTTGAAGGTTTTGTGAAAGTGAGCATAACTAAAGGTTTAGTTCTAAATGGTAAATTTGACTCGTGGATAATTTCTACACCTCGACGTGTCGAGGTTTTTCGACAGCTTTTAGAATATTCCGAGAGCTTTAAAATTGAGGCTTGTGATGACAATGATTGCAGGTTTGAATTTGAAATTAAAGAATTAGTGTAAAAGAAAGGAAATTAGTATTATGGGTTTATTAGTAAATTTATTCACAATCGCAGGAGGTAGTGCACTTTTAACAGGTAAGAGTATCTCCGAAAAAAGACACGCAAAAAAAATTGATGACAAGCTTGAACAAGGTTACATTGGCACAAACGAAAAAAGGCAGCGCTATTTGCTCAATTTGTTACTTAGCGACGATCCAAAACAGTATGCGGAGTTCGAAGAAATTTGGGGCAAGAAGTTTGTAAGGAGTGACTATGGCTCATTAGCCGAACTACACAAACCAATTAAAGAAATTGCAGACAGGGAAGGTTGGGAAATGATAAGGACAAGTGGTTGTCCATATGGTAAAGAAGACCCAATTTGGGCTTTGTATCATGAATGTAGAATGCGTAATTATGGATATTGATACAATAATATAAAGCACTTATTTTGTGCTTTATGTTATAGTTGAGTATTTGCTAATATATTTTTATATTGAATAATCATAAAGTAATAAATTGACAATTTTACTTGTATGCTGTAATATAAAACTATCAAAATTAGGAGTGTAATTATGAAAACTAAGGAAAAGGTTGAAAGTAAGAAAGGGAAAAAATTGAAAATTGTTTTGCTTGTTATTGCGGCAATAGTTATCGTAGCCGTTGCTTTTATAAATTTAACTACTTTGCCTAGATATGACAACGATAAGAATGTTGTTTATGTAGGAGCTATGGTTAAATCAGATACAGTTGATTATAAAGATGAAAGCGGAAATGGAATAGCTAAAAATCCTATTGTTAAAATTATGCAAATGGTTTGGCGCTTTTGTGACGGCGGTGATAAAAGCAAGCACGCAAAGCAAAATCCCCCTCAAAATATTGAACTTATAAGCGATATTCCATACATAGATGACGGAAATTATTATCATAAGCTTGATGTGATGTATCCTAACAATATTTCTGAAAATGATAAGCTTCCGGTTATTATTGATATTCACGGCGGCGGTTGGATGTATGGTGATAAAGGGCTTAATGAAAATTATTGCCGTGCGCTTGCCGACAGGGGATATGTTGTTTTTGATATTAACTACCGTCTTGTGCCTGATGTTAATGTTAATGAGCAGATTAAGGACGTTATGTCTGCGCTTAAATGGATAGGCGAAAATATTGATGACTATCCTTGCGACCGTGAAAATATTATGCTTACAGGCGATTCGGCAGGCGGTATGCTGGCATCTTACGCAAGTGTTTTACTTCAAAGTCAAGAATTAAGAGATATATTTGGTACCGAAAGCGCCGACATTAAGCTGACTGCTCTGGTTTTGACCTCTCCTGTTTCCTATATGAAAGACGGCGGTTGGTTCAGCGTTTATACAAAGCCGCTTTGGGGAAAAAATTATAAAAACAGCAAAACATACAATTATATGGATTTTGATGAGATTTTGCCTTTTGCAAATGAAATGCCGCCTACATATTTGATTACAAGCAGTGGGGATACTCTTGCAAAGAATCAAACCGTTCAGCTTTATGAGCTTCTGAAAAAGAACGGCGTTTCGTGTGAACTTGCAAATTACGGCAAGGAATACGGCGAAAGTTTACCGCACGTATTCAGCGTTTTGCAACCATTTGAACCTGCCGGTAAGGAAGCAATAGATAAAGCACTTGAATTTTATCAAAATGAAATGAAACAAGCCGTAAAATAAGATTTTAATTGCGCGTATTATGCTGTTTTGGCAGCGATTGGATGATAAAATCATTTCGGTGTTAATTATGACGAAAAACAAATTACTTAATTCTAATCAACTTAAATTGATTGCAATCGTTGCTATGACGGTTGACCATATCGCTTGGGCAGTATTTCCCGGTTATCCGCTTGATGCGGTGCCGGTTATTATGCATATTATTGGCAGGTTGACTTGCCCGATTATGTGCTATTTTATTGCAGAGGGTTACCACTACACAAAAAATATAAACAAATACACTTCAAGGCTTTTTATATTTGCTGTAATTTCACATTTTGCTTATATATTTGCATCAAATGATTTTGTTGATGCAAAATCGTTTATTCCTTTCTACTATGGTAATGTTTTAAATCAAACAAGCGTTATGTGGTCGCTTGCGTGGGGGCTTGTTATGCTCCGTGTTGCTAACAGTGAAAAACTCAACTCATTTGTAAAAGTATTAAGCATTATTGCAATTTGTGTGATTACTCTGCCGAGCGATTGGAGCTGCGTTGCTTCACTTTGCATTTTAGCAATCGGCACAAACAGAGGAAAGTTTAAAAATCAAATGTTTTGGATGATTTTTTATGTAGCTATTTATTCGGCGGTATATTTCTTTGCAATTGATAAGGCATATGGACTTATACAAATGTGCGTAGTTCTCTCAATTCCGATAATTCATCTCTATAATGGAGAACGCGGCAAAAAACCGAAAATCAACAAATTTATGAAATGGCTTTTCTATATTTACTATCCTCTTCATTTATCTATAATCGGGATAATAAATTTAACGGCATAATATAAGGCGATGTACCTACTGTGGTACATCGCCTTTATGTCTGTATTTATAATTTTGCGGCTTCATAAGCAACTCCGAGCAGTGCCGAGTCACTCTTGAGTTTTGACCTTACTATATTTACATTTTTAAAATTATCCATTAAAAGATTATATATTTTTCTGTCTATAAGGTCAATAACATAATCTTCATTCATAATTCCGCCGCCGAGTACAATCAAAGGCGGATTAAATATATAAATAATGTTTATCAAGCCGATAATCATTTCATCAATCCACTTATCAATAACTGACCTTACTTCAGGTTTATCAAAGTTTTCTTTTTCAAAAATTTGAAAAGCATCAAGATTTGTTGAATTTGCTTTGTTGACTGCGTCGATTAAAGCTTTTGCCGATGCATAGCATTCATAGCAACCTTCGCCGCCGCAATTACATTGCCTTCCACCTGTGTGGGTAATCATATGGCCGAATTCACCGGCAGATGAGCTGTTGCCTTTATAAAGCTTGTTATCAAGAAATAATGCACCGCCGATACCTGTTCCGTATGTAAGACATAAAAAGTCGCTGTGACCTTTGCCGGCGCCGAATCTTGCTTCGCCGATGGCAAATGCATTAACATCATTTTCAACATAGGTTAATATTCCTGTTTTGTTTTCGATGATTTTTTTAACCATCATTCCAGTGTAATACGGGATGTTTCCGGTGGAATAAACAACTATTCCGTTTTTGCTGTCAACCTGACCTGCTGTTGATATTGCAATTCTGTCAATATCATCATAGCTTTCAATTATACGGATGACTTTTTGAACAAGCTCCTGACCGCCTTTTTCTGCTTCGGTAGGGACGGTATGCCTGTCAGTAATATTGAATTTTTCGTTACATAATGCGTATTTAATATTTGTTCCGCCAATATCAAATGCTAATATTTTCATAAAATCACTCCGTATGTATTAGTTGATAGTTTAATTATATCAATTTGTTTTAATAAATTCAATAGTTATTGAAAATCAGATATATTTGTGTTATAATTCAAGTAATAAATTTTCTTGGGAGATTTTTATGGATATTGAAGAAATTAAAGAGGAAAATCTTGATTCTCCTCTTGTTGTACATAAAAAAGATGATGCCTCTTACCAAGAGGCTAATACAGAGGTGAGTATGCAAAATACTCATGTTGATGAGGATTCGGATATGCCTACTTTGGAAAGGCATAGATTTAAGAAAGAAAAGAAAAAGAAGAAATGGCCATATGTTCTTTGCATTTTAATTGCGATACTTGCAGTTGTACTTGTTGTTTTATTTAATAACGGTACTATCAAATTACCGCAAAAGCAAACTACCGCCCAAACTCAAAAATCTTATACAACCCAGGCTGTAAATCCTTTTGCTGATACTATTACAATCAAGGGTACTTATATTTTCTATGAGGGTACAGAACTTGATGATATTGGCTCATTGGAAAGGGAAATTAAGTATCAGGACAGTAATAGAGAATTTACGGTTCAGGATGAGCACGCAGACAGTAATTTCTTAAATAAAGAAGTATTGCCTGTTCTAACAAATTACAAAATGAAATACGAAGTGGTTCATATTCAATCATCAGGCCTTATTTCAAAGTATGAATCTTCACAGCCAGCAGATACATCTGCCCCGGTAAGTGATACTCAGGCTTCCGATACTCAGCCGGCACAATAGTAATTTTATGGATATTCAGTTATTAGCGGATAAAATAAATCTTAATACCAAATTAAAAAATAAAGTGCTTAGCCTTGTTGATAAAGACAGGGCTAAGCTTATTTATTTGTGTAATATTGCTAAAAGCGGTGATTTTAAATCACTTTTTGTAAAGAATGATTTAACTAAACTTGCAATTGCTTTAATGTATAGTGCAGAAATTACTTATCCTAAATATAAAAGAGCAAATATCAGTGATGATATATATTTTGATACAATGAAAGATATTGCCGTCTGGTGTGAAAATAATAACAACAAAGGTTTAAAAAATCTTGCCTGGATAAAAAATCATCTTAATTTTGAGCTTTTCAAAATAGGCAGGCTTCAATTTCAAATTTATAAGTGTCATAATCGCACTTTGAATTATGATTTATTACCTTTTAATTTCGGTGAGAATCTTATATATGTTCATATTCCGCAGGGTGAAAAGCTTGTTTATGCAGATTGTGTGAATTCCGTTAAAAAAGCACAAACCTTTTTTGCACAGTATTTTTTCGATTATAAATTTGAATATTTCTTTTGTGAAAGTTGGCTGTTATATGGCGAAAATTGGAGGTTTATGGATAGTTCAAGCAATATTTTGCGGTTTTCATCATTGTTTGATTTGGTATATTCGGTTGAAGATGACAGGCAGGCGATTGAACGCATTTTTGGAAAAAGGAAAATTATAAAATCAAAATATGAAGAAAAAACCACTTTGCAAAGAAACGCTAAACGCTTTATGCAAAATGGCGGTAAATTGGGTGTGGGTATAGGAATACTTAATAAAAACGATATTTAAAGATTTTTGTAGTAGTTTACTGCTAGTTCATCGCATCTTTCGTTATACGGATGCCCGTTATGCCCCTTTACCCAGTTAAATGTAACTGTGTGCTTTTCTAAAAGCGGCAATAATTCTTCCCATAAATCTACATTTAAAGCAGGCTTTTTGTCTGCTTTTTTCCAATTGTTTTTTTGCCAGGAGTAAACCCAGCCTTTTGTTACTGAATCACACACATATTTTGAATCTGTTGTAAGTTTAACTTCGCAAGGTTCTTTTAATGCTTTTAGTGCTTCAATCACTGCCGAAAGCTCCATACGGTTATTTGTTGTACTTTCGCTTCCACCCACAAGCTCTTTTTCTTTTTTTCCATATACAAGTACTGCGGCCCAGCCTCCTTTACCCGGATTTCCGGAGCAGGCACCGTCAGTATAAATTTGAACATTTTTCATATTTTTCACCAATTAAAAAATTTTATATATTTTACCATTAAATTTGCCAATAATCAATATAGAGTTTAGTGTTAATATTGCAATTGATTTGATTTTACAGCACTTGACAATCTATTTATAATCATATATTATATACTATAATTTCAGATGAACGGAAAAATTTTAATTTATGGAGGTTTTTAATTTAATGACAAATCAGAATAAGCCTTACGGAAAGGTCGCAAGCGGAAAACGGAATTCCAAAAAGCGATATGTAACTTACCGTAAGACAAATAAAAGAAAGGCTCAAATTCCACCGGAGGTTAAGGAGTCTGTTCGCATTGCATTTTTGGGCGGTATTAACGAAATCGGAAAGAATATGACTCTTTATGAATACGGAAACGATATGTTTCTTGTTGATTGCGGTCTGGCTTTTCCTGATGCGGATTTACCCGGTGTTGACCTTGTAATTCCCGATTTTTCTTATGTTGAACACAATGCAGATAAAATCAAAGGTATAATTATAACTCACGGGCATGAAGACCATATCGGAGGTTTGGCATATCTTCTTAAAAAGGTGAATATTCCTATTTATGCCACAAAATTAACTATCGGTTTAATTAAGGGAAAGCTTGAAGAACATAGGCTTTTAAATTCGGCAAAGCTCGTCGAAATTAAACCGAGGGATAATATTACGCTCGGTTCTTTTAATATTGAAATGATTCATGTTAATCACTCAATTCCTGATGCGGTAGGCCTTGCAATTCGTTGCCCTGCCGGTGTAATTATCCAAACAGGCGACTTTAAAATTGATACCACCCCTGTCGACGGTGATATGATTGATTTAAGCAGATTTGCAGAATACGGCCGCAAGGGTGTATTGGCACTTTTGTCAGATTCAACTAATGCCGAAAGGCCGGGATATACACCGAGTGAAAAATCTGTCGGTGACAGTTTTGAAAACTTATTTAGAAAAGCAAATAAAAAAAGAATAGTTGTTGCAACCTTTGCATCAAACATTCATAGGGTACAGCAAATTATTGATGTTGCTTATGCAAGTAAGCGTAAGGTTGCGGTTGTAGGTCGCAGCCTTGAAAATCTTGTAAAAGTCGGAAGTGAACTCGGCTATTTGAATGTACCGCAGGGGCTTTTGATTGATATAAATACTATCAAAAACTATGCCGATGACCAGCTTGTAATTATAACTACCGGTTCGCAGGGCGAGCCTATGTCTGCACTCACCAAAATAGCTTTCGGTGCGCATACCAAGGTTACATTATCACCGAATGATTATGTTATTATTTCAGCTACACCTATTCCGGGTAATGAAAAAATGGTAGGCAATGTTGTTAACGAACTTATGCGCCACGGAGTTGAAGTAATATATGAAAAAATGTATGATGTGCATGTTTCGGGCCATGCCTGCCAGGAAGAATTAAAATTGATGATAGGCCTTGTTAAGCCTAAATATTTTATTCCTGTTCACGGTGAGCAAAAACATCTTCAAAAGCATGCGAAACTCGGCGAGGCAATGGGTATTGATAAAAAGAATATTTATATCGCAAATATAGGTGAAAAAATCGAACTTTGTGATGATAAAATTAAACTTGTAGAAAATGTGCCTTCAGGGGAAGTATATGTTGACGGTATAGGTGTCGGTGATGTAGGCAATATCGTTCTTAATGACAGAAAACATCTTTCAATGGACGGCATAATTATAGTTGTTGCTACAATAGACAGCTCAACAGGTCAAGTAGTAAGCGGGCCTGATATTGTTTCACGCGGATTTGTTTATGTTCGTGAAAATGAAGCACTTATGAATTCTGCAAGGGACCTTGCTTGCAGAGTTATTGATGAAAATTATAATGTTAAATTTCACGATTGGAATGCAGTTAAATCGGGACTTCGTGACGAACTTTCACGCCTTATGTACGAAAGAACAAAGCGCAGACCTATGATTTTACCTATTTTGATGGAAATATAAAAAGGAGAACATTAAGATGAAAGTAATTTTACAGCAAGATGTTAAAAGTCTCGGTAAGAAGGGTGATCTTGTAAACGCATCTGACGGATATGCAAGAAATTTTCTTTTTCCAAAAGGACTTGCAATTGAAGCAAATTCAAGTGCAATGAATGATTTTAACAATAAAGAAGCATCTAAAAAATTCCACAAAGCTGAAGAAATTAAAGCTGCTAAAGCAGATGCTGATAAGCTTGACGGTAAAACTTTTAAGCTTAAAGCAAAAGCCGGTGCAAACGGTAAACTTTTCGGTTCTGTAACATCTAAAGATGTCTCAAAACAAATTAAGGAAGAACTCGGAATTGATGTTGATAAGAGAAAGATTGTAATGCCTGATGTTAAAGCATTTGGTACTGTTCAGGCAGAAATTAAAGTATATCAGGGAATCAGTGCAAAGATATTCGTTCAGGTGTCGGAGGCTTAATTTATGGCTGACTCATTAAATGTTTCAGGCTCGGTAAATATGCCATTTAACCTTGAAGCAGAGCAATCTGTTTTAGGTTCGATTTTGATTAAGCCTGAATGTATTGAAGAAGTAATTGAACATGTAAATGCTGAATCTTTTTATCTTCCGCAGCATAATGCTATTTTCAGCAGCATGATGGTTATGTACAGCAACTCAAAAGCTATTGACCCTGTAATTATTGCTGACGCACTTGCTAAAGACGGAAAGTATGATGAAGCAGGCGGAAGAGATTATCTTTTGCAGCTTGCGCAATCAGTTCCGTCAACTGCAAATGTTGTATATTATGCTAAAATCGTAAAAGAGCAGTATTATCTTCGCCAGCTCGTTTCTTTATCTTCAAAAATTATTGAAGATGCAACAAGCGGTGAGGCTGATGCAACAAACATTTTGGATAATGCAGAGCAAAGTATTTATAATATTAGGCAGGGCAGGGAATCTAACGGTCCTGCAAAAGTCAGTGAAGTTATTGTAAATGATGTTTATACCAAACTGGCACAAATTACAGGTGAAGATAAAGAGCAATATAAGGGTATTCCGTCTGGTTTCGGTATGCTTGATAAAATGCTTACCGGGCTTAATAAAGGTAATTTAATTCTTATAGGTGCGCGTCCTGCTATGGGTAAAACAAGCTTTGCATTAAACCTTGCACAGAATATAACTATGGGTGCAAGAAAAAAGTGCGTTGTATTCAGCTTGGAAATGCAGAAAACGGAACTTGCTGAAAGGCTTCTTTCATCGCAGGCGGGTGTTGAATCACAAAAGCTTAAAACAGGTGAACTGACTGATGATGAATGGGTAAGACTCGGCAATGCCGCTGCAACATATAATGATGTTGAACTTTATCTTGATGATACATCAGCTATAACAGTACCTGAAATTAAATCCCGCGTTCGCAGAATGAGAAATGTTGACTGTATAATTATTGACTATTTAGGCCTTATTTCTTCTGCCACCAAAAAAGAAAACAGGGTACAGGAAGTATCTGAAATTACAAGAAGCCTTAAAATGATGGCTAAAGATTTGAATATTCCTGTAATATGTTGCGCCCAGCTTTCAAGAGGTACTGAAGGCCATGGCAAAAATCATAAGCCGCAGCTTGCCGACCTTCGTGAATCGGGTTCTATTGAACAGGATGCCGATATTGTTCTTTTCCTTTACAGAGAAGCATATTACAGCACGGAAGTTGATGAAGATAAGCAAGACCAAATTGATGCTAATAAAACAGAGCTTATTGTTGCTAAAAACCGTCACGGTGCAACCGGCTCAATTGAATTAACATTTGATAAAGAATTTACAAGATTCAGAGCGGTTGATAAATCAAATTATGAATAATAAAGTACTTAAAACAGTCAAAAAATATAATATGCTTTCAAAGGGGGACAGGGTTCTCATAGGTGTTTCCGGCGGAGCCGACTCCATTGCATTGTTGGAGTTTTTTGTATCTGTTAAAGAAAAGTATGATTTAGATATATGTGTTGCTCATATTGAACACGGTATTCGTGGTGAAGACTCGGTAAATGACGCTGAATTTGTTAAAAATTACTGTAAAAAACTTGGCGTAAATTTTTATCTGAAAACGATTGATGCACCAAATCTTGCAAAAAAGGCAAAAATGGGTGTTGAAGAATATTCGAGAATGGCAAGATACGACTTTTTTAACACTATTGAATGTGATAAAATTGCCACTGCTCATAATCTTACAGATAATATTGAAACACTTTTGTTTAGACTTGCAAGAGGAACGGGATTGAAAGGTGCTTGTTCAATTCCGGCGGTAAGAGAAAAGATTATTCGCCCTTTCATTGAAGTTTCTTCAGGCGAGATTCGCAAATGGTGCAATGATAATAATATACCTTACAGAGTTGACTGTACCAATAGCGACAGTGCGTACAGTCGAAATTTAATAAGGCTTGAAATACTTCCGCTTTTTGAAAAACTTAATGCAAATTATCAGGATAATATTGAAAATTTTATAAGTGATGTTAATGAAGATTATGCATTTATTGATAATTATGTTAAAAGCATTTATCCCAAAATCGTAAAAAATAACGAAATTGATTTGCCGAAGCTTAATGAACTGGATTTATCAATTAAAAAGAGAATTTTGATTATGTTTTTTGATGAAAACGGTTATTCTTTAAATCGTATTCATCTGCAAAGTGTTATTGATATAACTTTAAAATCCGGTAAAACGCAAATTAAGGAAAATGTATTTGCAATCAGTGCTAAAGGTAAAATTCGTCTTGCAAAGTTTAATGATTTGAATAAAAAAGACGAATTCGTAACCAAAATTTTAAATATTGATGAATTTAAAGATAAAAACATTGATTTTTACTGTGACTGTGATAAAATTGTTGGAAACATCATAATTCGTGCAAAGCAGGCGGGAGATAGAATTAAACCCGCAGGCAGAAATGTAAGCAAAACATTGAAAAAGCTTCTTAATGAAAGTGCTTACCGCATTGAAAAAAGGGATAAAAAAATTGTTGTATGTGACGATTTAGGAATTGTCGGTGTTATCGGGCTTTGTGCTGATGAAAGAGTAAAAGTTGATTGCAATACAGCAAAAATTCTTACTATCAAACTTCCTTCGGAGGATTTATTTAATGAATAATATGTCAAAAAATTGGAAATCAATACTTGTTTATATTTTGATTCCGATACTTCTTATCGGTGCAGTGGTTTTCTTTGCAAATTCGCAAACTTCTACTGATATGAAATATTCACAAATTGTTTCTATGTTCAAAAACGGAGAGGTTTCTGAATTCAGTCTTGATTTATCAAGCGGTAATTTGGTTTACAAAACTTTTGCTAAACCAAAAGAGGAAAAAGCTTATTCCGTTCCGAGTGTTTCATATTTTCTTGATGACATTAGGGATGATGTTAAAGCTTATAATGAAAAACACCCTAATAAACCGATTGTTTATGACTATAAAGCAGGAACTTCAAATACTTGGATTTTAAGTATGCTTCCGTCACTTTTGATGTTTGTAGTTCTTATTGCACTCGGTATTTATGCCTTTAAAAAGATGGGCGGCGCAATGTCAAATGAAGCAAACCGTACGCTTGGCTTTGGTAAAATCAAAACCAAAACTCTTGTTGAAGACGAAAAGCGCAAAACAACATTTAAAGATGTTGCGGGATGTGACGAAGAAAAAGCAGAACTTGAAGAACTTGTTGAATTTCTTAAAAATCCTGAAAGCTTTACTGAACTTGGCGCAAGAATACCGAGAGGTGTGCTTCTTGTAGGCCCTCCGGGTACAGGTAAAACCCTTCTTGCAAGGGCGGTTGCCGGTGAAGCCGGTGCACCTTTTCTTTCAATTTCAGGTTCCGATTTTGTTGAAATGTATGTCGGTGTCGGTGCATCAAGGGTAAGAGATTTATTTGAACAAGCAAAGAAAAAAGCACCTGCTATTGTATTTATTGATGAAATTGATGCAGTCGGCCGCCACAGAGGCGCAGGTACAGGCGGCGGAAATGATGAAAGAGAGCAAACCCTTAATCAGCTGCTTGTTGAAATGGACGGTTTTGGTACAAACAGCGGTATTATTGTAATTGCCGCTACCAACAGACCTGATGTTCTTGACCCGGCGCTTTTAAGACCCGGCAGATTTGACAGGCAGATTACTGTTAACAGGCCTGACGCACATGGTAGAGAAGATATACTTAAAGTTCATTCTCGTAACAAACCACTTGGTCCCGATGTTGACCTTAAAGAAATTGCAAAGGATACAATCGGATTTACCGGTGCAGACCTTGAAAATCTTCTTAACGAAGCTGCTCTTCTTGCTGTAAGAAGAAAGAAAAAAGCTCTTACTATGGAAGAAATATCGGATGCAACTTCACGAGTTGAAATGGGTACTGAAAAGAAATCACATAAATATTCCGAAAAAGCCAAGAAGCTTACAGCTTATCACGAAGCAGGTCATGCTGTTTCATCATTCTACATTGAAGACCATGACCCTGTTAAAGAAATTTCAATTATTCCGCGCGGAATGGGTGCAGGCGGTTACACTTGGTATACACCGCAAGAAGAAAATTATAATTCAAAAGCAGATATGCTTAATGATTTAATTTCACTTCTCGGTGGCCGTGTAGCTGAAGCACTTTCGCTTAATGATATTTCAACCGGTGCTTCAAATGACCTTCAGCGTGCAACATCAATATGTCGCGATATGGTTTCAAAATACGGTATGAGTGATGAACTTGGTCCTGTTGTTTACAGTGATGATAATAATGAAGTATTCCTCGGTAAAGATTACGGACATGTTAATAATTACAGTGAGGCAACATCTGCTAAAATCGACGCTCAAATCGAAAAGATGATGCGCAATGCTTATGCTCAAACCGAAGAAATACTCAAAACTCACTATGACAAGCTTGAACTTGTTGCCGAAACACTCATTAAGAATGAAAAAATTTCCGGTGATGAATTCAAACAGCTTATGGTAAACGGTTTTATTGCAAGTGATAAGCCTGATGATACAGCAGAAGAAATTACCGATGAAAATAAACCTGAAAATGAATCGGATTCTTCTTCAAATGACGAAAACTAAATAATTATTGAAAAGAGTGGCAGTACAAGTATTGTCACTCTTTTTTACTGATTCTTGACTTTTATACAAGATATAGTATATAATAATATCAATTTTGAACTTCGACTTGGAGGGACAGTATTGGCAAAAAAGCAAGAATATGGCAATGAAAGTATAAAATCATTAAAAGGCGCAGACAGAGTAAGGAAAAGGCCGGCTGTTATTTTCGGCTCTGACGGATTAGAGGGCTGTGAACATTCTGTTTTTGAAATTATGTCAAACTCAATAGATGAGGCAAGAGAGGGCTATGGCAATAAAATTTGCATAACCCGTTTTCTCGACGGCTCAATTGAGGTGCAGGACTTTGGTCGTGGTATTCCTGTTGACTATAATAAAAATGAAGAAAAATATAACTGGGAACTTCTTTTTTGCGAAATGTATGCAGGCGGTAAATATGATAACGGTGGGGATAACTATGAATTCTCACTCGGACTCAACGGTTTAGGCCTTTGCGCTACGCAGTACGCATCTGAATATATGGATGCTGAAATTCATACAGACGGGTATAAATACACGCTTCATTTTGAAAAGGGCGAAAATATCGGCGGACTTAAGAAAGAAAAATATGAAAAGAAAGATACGGGTACACGCATTAAGTGGAAACCTGATTTAGAAGTTTTCACTGATATAAATATTCCTATTGAATATTTTAAAGATACTATCAAAAGACAAGCTATTGTTAATGACGGTGTTAAGTTTATTCTTAAAGACCAAACTACCGCATCAAAATTTGAAACATTTGAATTTTGCTATAATGACGGTATTATGGACTATGTTAAAGAACTTGCGGGTGATAACGCTTTCACAACACCGCAATATTGGGAATGTGAAAGAAAGGGTAAGGATAGGGAAGATTTACCTGAATACAAACTTAAAATTAAAGCGGCAATATGCTTTTCGCTTAAAACTCAGCTTAAGGAGTATTTTCATAATTCAAGCTTTTTGGAACACGGCGGTGCGCCGGAAAAAGCGTTTAGAAGTGCGTTTGTAAATCAGATTAACGCTTATTTAAAATCTAATAACAAGTACGCTAAAAATGACGGCCAGATTAACATACAGGATGTTGAAGATTGCATTATTTTTGTAGTTTCGTCATTTTCAACTCAAACTTCTTACGAAAACCAAACTAAAAAAGCCATAACAAACAAGTTTATCCAGGAAGCTATGACGGATTTCTTCCGCAAGCAACTTGAAGTGTATTTTATCGAAAACAAAATGGATGCAGATAAGATTGCCAATCAGGTGCTTATCAATATGCGTGCCAGAGTTAAAGCTGAAAATACAAGAAAAACTCTTAAAACATCTTTGCAGTCAAAAATGGATATGACCAACCGTATTCAAAAATTTGTTGATTGCCGCTCCAAAGATGTAAACGAAAGGGAAGTTTTTATTGTAGAGGGTGATTCTGCTCTCGGCGCTTGTAAGCAAGCGAGGGACGCATCATTCCAAGCCATTATGCCTGTTCGCGGTAAAATATTAAATTGTCTTAAATCAGATTATGATAAAATTTTTAAAAGTGAGATTATTACCGACTTAATTAAAGTTTTAGGTTGCGGTGTTGAAGTTAAAAGCAAAGCAGCTAAAGATTTATCACTTTTTGATATGGATAATTTGCGTTGGTCAAAGATACTTATTTGTACTGATGCCGATGTTGACGGTTTCCATATCAGAACACTTATTTTAACTATGATTTATAGGCTTATGCCTAAAATTATTGAAGCAGGAAAGGTATATATTGCTGAATCTCCGCTTTATGAAGTCACTTGCAAAGATCAGACATATTTTGCATATAACGAAAAAGAAATGGATGAAATCAAGGCAGAAATCGGTGACCAAAAATATACCGTTCAGCGTTCAAAGGGGCTTGGTGAAAACGAGGCTGAAATGATGGCTTTAACCACTATGAACCCTAAAACAAGGCGTCTTATTAAAGTTACACCTGATGATGCACAAAAAACATCTGAAATGTTTGATTTGCTTTTGGGTGATAATTTGGACGGACGAAAAGAATATATTTCTGATTACGGACATCTTTATCTTGATGCCGCAGATGTAAGCTAAGGAGGTAATTTGTTTTGGCTAAAAGAAAAAATGTTAAAGACGAAGCAAAAAGTCAGCCTCTTGCAGATAATGTTCATATCAAAGGTGCAGGCTCTATTCAAAATGAAGTTATTACAAATACATTAACAGATAACTTTATGCCTTACGCTATGAGTATTATTCTTTCGCGTGCCATTCCGCAGATTGACGGGTTTAAACCGTCACACAGAAAGCTTCTTTATACAATGTATAATATGGGGCTTTTGCAAGGCGGCACAATTAAAAGTGCTAATATAGTAGGCCGCACTATGCAGCTTAACCCGCACGGTGATGCTGCAATTTATGAAACTATGATTCGTCTTTCCCGCGGTAATGAAACTTTGCTTTATCCTTATGTTGAATCAAAGGGTAATTTTGGTAAAGCTTACAGTAAGAATATGATGTATGCGGCTTCCCGTTATACCGAAGCAAAGCTTGCACCGATTTGCCACGAACTTTTTGACGATATAAAATCAGACACTGTTGATTTTGTTGATAATTACGATAATACAATGAAGGAACCGACTCTTCTGCCGGTTACTTTTCCGTCAATTCTTTGTAATGTAACAACGGGTATTGCTGCCGGTATGGCATCATCAATTGCATCTTTTAATCTTAAAGAAATATGTGACACCACAATTGCGCTTATGAAAAATCCTGACCACGAAGTCAGCGATACACTTCTTGCACCTGATTTTGTGGGCGGCGGATATATACTTTATGATAAAGACGAATTTAATAAAATTTATAAAACAGGCAGAGGTTCTGTTAAAGTTCGTGCAAAATATAGCTATGATAAAAAATATAACTGTATTGATATTACCCAAATTCCGCCGACAACTACAAGCGAAGCAATTATTGATAAAGTTGTTGAACTTGTAAAAACAAACAAAGTTAAAGAAATAAGCGATATTCGTGATGAAACAGACCTTTCAGGTTTGAAAATCACTATTGATTTAAAACGCGGAATTGATGCGGATAAGTTTATGACTAAACTTTATAAAATGACTCCGCTTCAAGATTCATTTAGCTGCAATTTCAATGTTCTTATTAAGGGCAGGCCTGTTGTTTTAGGCGTTAGGGATATACTTCTTGAATGGGTCGATTTCAGGCTTGAATGTATCAGAAGAAGAATTACTTTTAATCTTAATAAAAAGAAAAATCAGCTTCATTTATTAAAAGGCCTTTCAAAAATTTTACTTGATATTGATAAAGCTATTAAAATTGTAAGAGAAACCGAAAGTGAGTCCGAAGTTGTACCAAATCTTATGATTGGCTTTGGTATTGATGAAATACAGGCTGAATATGTGGCTGAAATAAAACTTCGCCATTTAAACCGTGAATATATTTTAAAACGCATTAAAGATATTGAACAGCTTGAAAATGATATTGTTGAACTTGAATCAATTCTTTCAAGTAAAAACAAAATGAAGAAAATTATCATTAAAGAGCTTGAAGATGTAACTAAAAAATATGATAACGGCAGAAAGAGCGAAATCCTTTATTCCATTGATGAAAGCGTTGAAGAAGAACTTGTTGAAATACCCGATTATCCTGTAACTTTATTTATTACTGAACACGGATATTTTAAGAAAATAAAAACAGCTAATCTTCGTATGAGCGGCGAGCAAAAAATTAAAGAGGGCGATTCACTTCTTCCTGAAATCGAATGTTCAAATAAGGATGAACTTCTTTTCTTTACAAATCAGTGCCAGGTGTATAAAGCAAAAGTTGATGATTTTGCTGATACAAAAGCTTCTGTTCTCGGTGAGTATGTTCCGGGTAAGCTTGAAATGGCAGAGGGTGAACAGGTGGTTTACACTGCTGTTGTGAGCGAATATACGGGATATATGATTTTTGTGTTTGATAACGGTAAGCTTGCAAAGGTTGATATGGCATCTTATGCTACAAAGACTAACAGAAAGAAGCTTATTAACGCTTATTCAAATAAATCACCGCTTGCGCAGGCAATATACATTAAAGAAGATACTGAATTGGTTATTTGCTCTTCAAGCGGTAGAATGCTTCTTGTTAACACAGGAGCGATTTTGCCTAAAACTACAAAGGATACGCAAGGCGTATCTGTTATGAAACTTAAAAAGACGCATAAAATAACCTCACTTCATATTTACCATGAGGGCGAATTTGAAAAAGCATGGCGTTTCAGAGCTAAAAATTTGCCTGCGTCAGGTTCTTTGCCGAGTGAAAATGATGTTGCGGAACAAATAACATTTTAAAATATAAAAAAACACTTGCATTATATAGTGTCTTGTGTTATAATTCATTAGTAATTTATATAAACGGAGGAGATATTATGCTCTGGTATCATTATGTTTTTGGTGCAGTATTGATTGTTTTTTCAATTGTAATTACTATTGTTGTACTTATGCAAGAAGGTCGTTCTCAAAACCTTTCAGGCGCTATTGCCGGTGGTGCTGACACATTTCTTGGCAAGTCAAAGGGAAGAACAATTGAAGCTAAACTTGAAAGAATAACAAAGTGGATGATTGTTATTTTCTTCGTATTGGTTCTTGCTGCATTCCTTGTTTTTCTTTTTATAGGATAAGAATTAAAATGATTAACCTTGCGTAAGGGAAACCCTCATGCAAGGTTAATTTTTTTGTGAGGAAAATATGAATTTTATTATTTTTGATTTAGAGTGGAACAATGCGTATAATTACAAACTTAAGCGCGGTATGAACGAAATAATTGAAATCGGTGCGGTTAAGCTTGATGAAAATTTAAAGGTTATTGATACATTTAAACAACTCATTAAACCAAAATTATCAAAAAAACTCGGCTCAAGATTCAAAAACTTGACTCATATTACAATTGATGAAATAAATCAATCAGGTATCTCGTTTGAAAATGCTTTTGATAATTTTTCAAAATGGTGCGGCAAAGGAGATAATCTGTTTTTAAGCTGGTCTACAAGTGATTTGTACACACTTGTTGCAAATTTCAAAGAATTTGAAAACACTGTTTATGTTGATTTTATTTCTAAATATGCAGATGCGCAAAAGTATTGTATGCACTTTATTGAAAATGCCGATTCAAGTAACCAAATCAGTCTTTCAAATTGTGCTGAAATTTTTGAAATTGATACTGATTGCATAAATTTTCACCGTGCACTTGAAGATTGTATGATTACTGCTTATTGTTTTGAAAAAGTATATGATGCCGATATTTTGCAAAATTTCATTCATACTTGTGATATTTCTTTTTTTGAAAGACTTATATTTAAGCCTTTTTACATTAAAGAAGCGCAATACAGCACATTTAATCTTGATGAAACTAAAATTATTTGTCCTGTTTGCAAAGGCGAAATTAAACCTGTTAAAAAGTATGAATTTACCAATAATACCTTTAGAGGTGCGGGAATTTGTGATAAATGCGGTAAGAAATTTTGGACATATATTAGAGCTAAACAAACTTATGATGATATAGTTGTATCAACTCGTGCAGTTCAAATCAATAAAAAAAGAGCAAAACATCTCGTTTAATTTAAAAGTTTACAAAAAACTTCTTTATTTATTATCTTTTTTGTAATATAATAAATTATATTTTTGACGGAGGTACTTATATGGCTTCAAATGATTATGATGATTTATTAGAGTCTTTTATGAGTAATTCTACAAAAGCATATAATGAAGATAAAACTAACAGGGAAAATGCAGATACTGTACCTGCATCGTATTCTGTTTCTTCAAACAGTGATAAAAAAGCAAAGAAAATCCAGCGTGGCCGTGATATTGAAAAAGAACTTGTTCAAAAGCAAGAAAAGAAGCTTAAAAAGAAAAAAGCCAACCAAAACAAAACTCCCGGTCAGAAAGTGCTTTCAAATATAGGTCGTGTCGCTTTGGGCGCACTTATGGTTATAGGCGTTGTCGGATTAGTTTGCTTTTCTGTCATGGCTATTTACGGATACAGTGTTGTTTACGGTGACCCTGTGTTTGACCTTACTACCGAGGCTAAAGTAGGCCAAAACCAAACATCGTTTATTTACGGATATGACGGTGATGATGTTGTTGAAATAACAAGGCTTCACGGTGAGGAAAATCGTATTTGGGTTAATCTTGATGATATGAGCAAATATATTCCCGAAGCATTTGTTTCAATTGAAGATAAGCGTTTTTATAAGCACCACGGTGTTGACTGGATTAGAACTATCGGCGTATTTTTAAAGAATAACGACCAAGGTGGTTCAACCATAACACAGCAGCTTATCAAAAACCTTACTGATGATAATAAAGTTACCTATGTTCGTAAATTTAATGAGATATTAAAAGCATTAAACCTTGAACGAAACTTTAGTAAAGACCAAATACTTGAAGCGTATCTTAATACAATTTATCTTTCAAACGGTTGTTACGGTGTTAAAACTGCGGCGGAAGTTTATTTCGGTAAAGAAGTATCGGATTTAAATGCGGCAGAAGCTGCTTGTATTGCTGCTATTACCCAGTATCCGAGTAAGTATGACCCGCTTAACGAACCTGAAAATAACAGAAAACGCCAGATAGATGTGCTTTTTGCTATGAAAGATAATGACCTTAAGTATCTTACGGAAGATGAATATCAGCAAGCTAAAGCTTATGAAATGGTATTTACAAACAGTAAGAACTATAAAGGCTCACAAATTAAAGATGACAGCAGTAAATCAAAATCTAACAGCATAACCGATTATTACACAGATTATGTAATAACCACTGTTCAGGAAGATTTACAAAAAATGGGATATACAAGCAGAAAAGCTCATGACCTTGTTTACGGCGGCGGCTTGAAGATTTATACAGCAGTTGATTTTGATGTTCAGGATTCAATGGAAGATGTATATGAAAACTATAAGCGTATGCCTGATGAAACCGTGCAGGGTGCAATGGTTGTAATGGGCTACGACGGACGAGTAATGGGTATTGTCGGCGGTACAGGTAAGAAAAAAGCATCTATGGTTTTGAACCGTGCAACCAATTCTAACAGACCGCCTGGTTCTACTATCAAGCCGCTTTCTGTTTACGGTCCTGCTCTTGAAAAGACGAAAGAAGACAGCGAAACAGATGTTTACTGGTCAACAATTCAGCAGGATAGACCTTTTAAAACCGTTGAGGGTAAGCCTTGGCCTGTAAATGAGGGGGGCAGTTATTCCGGAAGAAGCGTAACACTTCAATATGGTCTTTCAAGGTCACTTAATACAATTTCGGCAAGAACACTTGACAAAATCGGTGTTGATTATTCATATGATTTTATTACGGAAAATTTCCATATTTCATCACTTGACAGTGTTCGTGACTCTGATTATGGTCCGCTTGCAATCGGCTCATTAACTAATGGTGCAACTGTGCTTGAACTTACAACCGCATATGCGTCTTTCGGCAACGGAGGAAGTTATTATGAACCTTATTGTTATTATAAAATTCTTGACAGTCAGGGTAATGTCTTGATTGAAAAAGACCCGGAGAATACTAAATCAACCGCTTTAAGTGAAAACACAAGCTGGGTTATGAATAAGCTTCTTCAAACTGTTATGACAGAGGGTACAGGTACAACATATAAGCTTTCAGGTATTGAGTGCTTTGGTAAAACAGGTACAACTAATGATAATAAAGACCGTTGGTTTATCGGCGGTACTCCTGATTTTGTTGCAGGTGTATGGTATGGTTATGATAAGCCTAAGGAGGTATTTTATAATCTGTCACCAAACCCATCAGGTACTATTTGGAACACGGTCATGAAAGAAGTTTATGAAAAACTTGAAGAAAAGAATAAAAGCTTTGAAACCAAATTCCCGGAAAGTGACGGAATAGTCAGAAAATCATATTGCAGATCCTGCGGTAAGCTGAGAAGCGGAACAGGTGCATACGGTTGGTATGATGTTGATAATTTACCTGCAAATTGCACAGGTAATCATTCGGGTGGCGGTTATTATGACAGCAATTCGGATAATTCATCAGAAAATACAACATCAGCTTCTAATAATTCCGGTAAAAAGAATGACAATTCCACTACTGCTGAAAATACAACTGAACAAACATCACAAGCAGAAACAACCCAGGCACCTGCTACCGAAGCTCCTTCAACCGAAGCGCAGCCTGCCGAAAATGTTGTTCAGTAATAATTTAACAATGATGTTAAGAAAGGAAGGTCGTTATGCGATTTTCCTTTCTTTACTGATTAGAGTACGGAAAGGCTTTTTATGAAAATAATGTCTGTTGATTACGGCGATGCACGAACCGGCATTGCTTTTTGTGACAAAAACGAAATACTTGCAAGTGCGTATACTACTATAAATGAAAGTTATCAGCCGAAACTTGTGAAAAAAATCAAATCAGTTATTGATAAGGAAAAACCTGAAATGGTTGTGATTGGATTGCCGCGTAATATGGATGGTACTTATGGCTTTAGGTGTGATAAGTGCAAAGAACTCGGCGAACTTTTAAAAGATGAAATCAATATTCCGATTGAATATGAGGATGAAAGACTTACTACCGTAATCGCACACGATATTTTATCAGGCAATAATGTTAAGGGAAAGAAAAGAAAAGAAAATGTTGATGCGGTTTCTGCAGTAGTAATTCTTCAAAGCTTTATTGATAAAAGAAAAAAGTAATTAAAGCATTTTTATCGTCGTAATATATAACGGTGATTTTATGCGATTTAAAATAAAAAAATGCAATGTTTGCATTGATTATGTTTTTATATTTGTTTTAAGTATAATGGCAATTTTTAATTCTAAACAAATGCTTTTGCTGTTGCTTTTTTCGGCGCTTCACGAAACAGGGCATTTGGTTGCATTGCTTTTTTGTAAAAGTTTTCCTAATGAAATTAAATTTTCATATTACGGACTTGCCGTAAAATATGATGACGATTTGCCGATTTTAAAAGAATGTATAGTTTTAATAAGCGGACCTACCGTTAATTTGATACTGTACTTAGTTTTTAAAAATGAAATAAATTTAATTTTGTTTTCGCTTAATATGCTTCCTGTATATCCTCTTGATTTTGGTAGGGTAGTCAGATTATTTTCGCTTAAAGCATCAAAAATTTTGAGTATAATTACACTTGTTTTTATTTGCATTTTATGTTCATATTTGATATTTTATAAAAAAGTATATTCATTGCTTTTTGTAACCGTTTATTTGGTTATATACAGTATCAATTATGATTAAAATACCCGAAAGGTTAAATTATATTTATGAAAAAAGAAGTTGAAAAACTGCTTCAATATGTTCAAAAACCGGCAAGATATATCGGCGGCGAACTTAATGCAGTTGTTAAAGATAAAGAAAAAGTTGATATTCGATATGCATTTTGTTTTCCCGATACATATGAAATCGGTATGAGCCATTTGGGTATGAAAATTCTTTACGGCCTTGTTAATGACAGGGATGACAGCTGGTGCGAAAGGGTATTTGCACCCGATAATGATATGGAGGAGCAGCTCAGAAAAAATAATGTTCCTCTTTTTGCACTTGAAAGCGGAGATTATATTAAAGATTTTGATATGATTGGATTTACGCTTCAGTATGAACTTTCATATACAAATATACTTAATATGCTTAATTTGGCACAAATACCGCTCAAATCAAGCGATAGAGAAAGTTTGACACCGCTTATTTGTGTGGGCGGCCCTTGTGCCTGCAATCCGGAGCCGATTACCGATTTTGTGGATATAGTTTTTCTCGGTGACGGTGAAGAAACAACAAACCAAATAATTGATTTGCTTATTAAAGCAAAGAAAAACGGTCTGTCAAAGCACGAATTTTTACTTAAAGCAAAGGACATTACCGGAATTTATGTGCCTTCATTTTACAAAGATTCATATAATGACGACGGAACACTGAAATCACTTGAACCTCTTTATGATGCACCTAAAAAAGTAAAAAAAGCAGTAGTGTCAGATATGAACAGCGTGTACTATCCGAAAGAATTTGTTGTTCCTTATATAAATATCGTACACGACAGAGCAGTTGAAGAGATTTTTAGGGGATGTATAAGAGGTTGCCGTTTTTGCCAAGCGGGATTTATTTATAGGCCTATCAGGGAAAAAAGTGTAGAAACAATTAACATGCAAAGCAAAGCTTTGATTGAATCTACGGGTTATGATGAACTTTCACTTTGTTCACTTTCCACTTCCGACCACAGTGAAGTAAATAAAATGCTCACTACGCTTATTGACTGGACCGTGAAAGATAATATAAATCTTTCACTTCCGTCTTTAAGGGTTGATAATTTTTCGGATGAATTGGTTGAACAGCTTAATAAAGTAAGGCGAAGCGGACTTACATTTGCACCTGAAGCAGGAACACAACGCCTGCGTGATGTAATAAATAAAAATGTTACAGAAGATGAGGTTATCAGAACTTGCACAAAAGCGTTTGATAATGGCTGGACTTCGGTTAAGCTTTATTTTATGATGGGACTTCCGACAGAAACTATGGAAGATATAGAGGGTATTGCAAATCTCGGTATGCAGGTAATTCATGCTTTTTATAATAATCCAAACAGGCAAAAGGGTACAGGTGTGCAGGTTTCGATTTCCTGTGCTTCGTTTATTCCGAAAACGTTTACACCTTTTCAGTGGGAACCTGAAGACAGTATGGAATCACTTAAGCAAAAGCAAAAACATTTGCTTGAATCTATTCCTACAAAGAAAATCAGAGTGTCTTATCATGAAACACCTACTTCTTTGCTTGAGGGTGTACTTGCCCGCGGTGACAGGCGACTTGGTAAAGTTATTCTTCGCGCTTATGAACTCGGCTGTAAATTCGATTCTTGGGATGACCAATTTAATTTTGATGCCTGGATGCAGGCATTTAACGAAAACGGAATTGAACCTCACTTTTATACACACAGAAAAAGGGAGTTTTCAGAATTGCTTCCTTGGGACCATTTAGATTACGGTGTCAGCAGAAAGTTTCTTGAAAATGAAAATAAGAAGGCTCACGAAAATAAAACTACACCTCATTGCAGAATCAAATGTGCAGGCTGCGGTGCAAATAAGTTAAACGGAGGGCATTGTGATGCGAGAAGTTAGACTTCGCTTTTCAAAGACGGGCAGGCTTAAATATATAAGTCACCTTGATATAAACCGTGCAATGTCACGCGCACTTAAAAGGGCGCAAATTCCGCTTTGGTATACCGAAGGGTTTAATCCGCATCCTTATATGAGCTTTTCACTTCCGCTTTCACTTGGTGTTGAAAGCCTTTGCGAAAGCGTTGATTTACGAATTATCGGTGATATTACAAATGATGAAATAAAAAATAGGCTTAATAATGTTTTGCCGCAGGATATAAAAATTGTTGATGTTTATGACGATTTTCGTGATAACAGTGAAATTGTATATTCCGATTATGTTTATAAATTTGAATTTAAAGATAATGAAGCGGCATTTGAAAAAATCAAAAATGTTCTTTCATCAGATGAAATAATTGCACTGAAAAAAGGCAAACAGGGTAGAAAGCGAGTTATGAAAGAAACAAATATTAAGTCGTTTATTGATAAATATTCCATTTCAATTCGCAATGATGTTATAGTGCTGAATATTCGTTTGCTCGCAGGCCCTAAAAAAAATCTTAATCCCTCACTTCTGTTTGATACAATAATCAGGCTTATTGATATGGATTTTGAGTGGAAAAGTATTGCAAGAATATCACTTCTTGATAAAGATTATAAAGAGTTTAGATAAAATGTTAAACAAATTAAATAAAATGCTTGCATTTTAAAGTATTATGTGGTACTATATATCAGCATTTAATCCGTTGTAACTCTTACAACGCGTATAATGTCAGCGTTTAGCATTAAGAAGATGGTCCGCTTTCAGCTTTTATGTATGATAAGAACATCTCATAAAATTTAGGAGGAAGAAAAATGGACGCACTCAAGTTAATTGAAAAAGACAGCACAAAGGCTGAACTTCCAAAGTTTAACATTGGTGATACTGTAAAAGTATCTGTTAACATTCGTGAAGGTCAGAGAGAAAGAATTCAGATGTTTGAAGGCACTGTAATCGCTATTAAGGGTTCAGGCATTTCAAAGACATTTACCGTTCGTCGTCTTTCATACGGTGTTGGTGTTGAGAGAGTATTCCCAATGCATTCACCAAATGTAGTTGATGTTAAGGTTGTTCGTAGCGGTAAAGTTCGTCGTGCTAAGCTTTACTATCTTCGTGACCGTGTCGGTAAGGCAGCAAAGGTTAAGGAAGATATTCAGTAATTTAATAATTACGACTAATACCACAGATTTTATTTCTGTGGTATTTTTTATTGATTGAATTATGTTTTTATGTTAAAATAATCATACGAATTTTGAAAGGAGTAGTTATGGCCGATTTTCAAAAACAGACTGTTCAGTGGTTTCCGGGCCATATGGCAAAAACAAGGCGAATTATAAAAGAAAGCCTTTCACTTGTTGACGGTGTTGTTGAACTTGTAGACGCTCGTATACCGTATAGCTCATCTAATCCGGAACTTGACAGTATAATTAAAAGAAAACCGAGAATTGTTCTTTTGAATAAATGCGATATTGCAGATTCGAATGTAACAAAGCTTTGGATTGATTATTATAAAAATAACGGTAAATATGCAATTCCTGTTGATTGCAGAACAGGTAGGGGACTTAATGCTTTTATCCCGACTGTTAATAGGGCTCTTGCCGATGTGATTGAAAAAAATAGAGCAAGAGGTATGGAAAATAAACCGCTTCGCCTTATGGTCGTCGGTATTCCGAATACAGGTAAATCATCATTTATTAACAGAATGGCAGGAAACAGCAAGGCTAAAGTTGCCGATAAAGCCGGTGTTACAAGGCAAAAGCAATGGTTTGCGGTATGTAAGGGAATTGAACTTCTTGATACTCCTGGTGTGCTTTGGCCCAAATTTGATGACCCTGAGGTTGGGGATAAGCTTGCATTTACCGGTGCTGTAAAGGATGAAGTAACTGACCTTGAAACACTTTCGTGCAGATTACTTGAAACACTTGCAAAAACAAGGCCTAATTCAATATGCGAAAGGTATAAGCTTGATAGTGTTGACAACCTGCAAGGTTGGGAAATGCTTGAACTTATCGGCAAAAAACGCGGCTTTTTAATTAAAGGCGGAGAAATAGACTATGAACGCACAGCAGTTATGCTTTGCGATGAATTCAGGGGAGGAAAGCTCGGCAAAATTTCGCTCGAGTTACCACAGTAATGGATTGGCTTGAATATGAAAATAAAGCTTATGAACTTGGTTTTGATGTAATATGCGGCGTTGATGAAGCAGGCAGAGGCCCGCTTGCAGGTCCTGTATACGCCGCGGCAGTTATATTGCCGAGGGGTTATATAGTTGATGGTGTCAATGACTCAAAAAAACTTTCTGAAAAGAAGAGGGATTTACTTTTTGATAAAATAGTTGATGAATGTGTATGTTATAGCGTAGGAACGGCAAGTGTTGAAGAAATTGATAAAATAAATATCTTGCAGGCAACTTTTCTTGCAATGAGAAGAGCTGTTGACGGTTTGTCCGTCAAGCCTGATATTGCACTTATTGACGGAAATAAAAAGCCCGGGCTTGATATTGAGCAATGGGATATTGTAAAAGGCGACGCTACAAGCGCAAATATTGCCGCCGCGTCAATTATTGCAAAAGTAAGCAGGGATAGATATATGCTCAAACTTGCCGAAAAGTATCCGCAATATCAGTTTGAAAAACATAAAGGTTACGGAACTAAACTTCATTACGAAATGCTCGATAAATACGGTATAAGCGAAGTTCACAGAAAAACATTTTTGAAAAAATATTTGGAAAAGAAAAATGAACAGTAAAGGTAAAATTTGGGAAATTGAAGCTGCTAATTATTTGAGAAAGCACAGATATAAACTTGTTGACACAAATTATACCACCCGTTTTGGTGAGGTTGATTTAATTGTTAAAAACAGAAAATATATATGCTTTGTTGAAGTCAAGCAAAGGGATGTTAAATCAATTGCATTACCCAGGGAATTTGTAACATATTCAAAACAGCAGAAAATTATTGCCTGTGCTAAAATGTTTTTAATGCAAAACAAAACAAATTTACAGCCGAGATTTGATGTTATTGAAATTTATACCGATAATAATAAAATAAAATCAATAAAACATCTTGAAAATGCGTTTGACTTAGTATAGAATATTATAAACCTCAATTTTAAGGTGAAAGGAAAATTATTATGCTTTATACATCTACAAGAGATAATTCAATCAGAGTATCAGCCGCACAGGCTATTGCTCAGGGTATAAGTGAAGAAGGCGGGCTTTTTGTTCCGGTTGAACTTCCGCATTTTGATATTGAAAAGATTGCTTCAATGGCATCTATGAATTATATTGACAGGGCTAAAACCGTTCTTAAAGAATATTTAACTGATTTTACTGAAGAAGAGCTTGATTACTGCGTAAGCGGTGCATATGCTGCTCAAAAGTTTTCTTCTCCTCAAATCGCTCCTACCGTTAATGTTGACGGAAATAAGAATATTCTTGAACTTTGGCACGGCCCTACCTGTGCATTTAAGGATATGGCACTTCAGCTTTTGCCGTATCTTATGACTGTATCAGCTAAAAAAACTGCTGACGGAAAAACCATTGTAATTCTTGTTGCTACATCAGGCGATACAGGTAAGGCTGCTCTTGAAGGTTTCAAGAATGTTGATAATACAAAGATTTTGGTATTTTACCCGGTCGATGGTGTTTCACCTATGCAAAAGCTTCAAATGACTACTCAAGAGGGTGAAAATGTTGCCGTATGTGCTATCAACGGTAATTTTGATGATGCACAAAGTGCTGTAAAATCTATTTTTACAAACAATGATATAAAAAAAGAACTTGCAAAGAAGAATATGATGTTCTCTTCTGCAAACTCTATTAACTGGGGCAGACTTGTTCCTCAAATCGTGTACTATTTTTCAACCTACTGTGATCTTATCAATATGAATAAGATTAAAGCAGGGGATGAAATCAATATTGTAGTTCCGACCGGTAACTTCGGTAATATTCTTGCCGGATATTATGCTAAAAAAATGGGACTTCCTATCAAAACTCTTGTTTGTGCTTCAAATTCAAATAATGTGCTTACTGATTTCTTAAAAACAGGTACATATGATAAAAACAGAAAGTTCTACACTACTACTTCACCGTCAATGGATATTCTTATTTCATCTAACCTTGAAAGACTTCTTTATCATATGAGTGACGGTGATGATAAGCTTATTGTGGATTTAATGAATAAGCTTTCAAAAGACGGAAAATATACAGTTTCAAATGAACTTATTGCTAAAATTCAAAAGGAATTTGACGCAGGATACACAGCAGAAGAAAATGTTGATGATACAATCAAATATCATTTTGATAAATATCATTACCTTTGCGATACACACACAGCTGTTGCAGTTAAAGTATATGATGAATATGTAAAAGCAACAGGCGATGATATTCCTACTGTTATTGATTCAACTGCTTCACCTTATAAGTTTTCAGCAAGTGTGCTTAATGCAGTACTTGCAGGTAAAGCACCTGAACTTAATGAATTTGAAATGGTTGATGAACTTCATAATGTAACAGGTGCAGATGTTCCGAAACCTCTTGCATCTCTTAAGGATAAAGAAGTTCGCTTCAGTGATGTTTGCAATAAAGAAGATATGAGCCAAATGGTATTTAAACTTCTTAATTTATAATTTGTTATAATGAATAACGGCTCTGAATTACAGAGCCGTTATTTTGACAATAGGTTTATTTAGCGGCAGCCGCAACCGTCGTTGCATTCAAATGTTTCGCATTTTGTGTCAGTTGCACTTGTTGCACTGCTGTTGCCTACATTGATGTGACCTGCCATGCAGTTGTTTGTTTTATCATGATATTTGCAGTTTTTTACATCACATGAAATACCTTTAATTTCCTTATCCATCATTACTTTTTCACTCCCTTCGGTTATTATTATTTGAAAATATGATTTTTTTATTCAAATGATTTTTAACAAAAATTACCTTTTAATTTAGAAAGGCTATTATTTATGTCACTTTTTGCAATTGCTGATACTCACTTATCATTTGCTTCAAATAAGCCTATGGATGATTTTGAGGGTTGGCTTAACTATACAGACAGACTCAAAGAAAATTGGAACAAAATCATTGACGACAAAGATTATGTTGTTATTGCCGGTGACATTAGCTGGGCGATGAATTTTGATGAATTGAAAGCTGATTTTGACTATATAAATCGACTTAACGGTAAAAAAATAATACTCAAAGGTAACCACGATTATTGGTGGAATACAATGAGTAAAATGAATAAATTTATTGAAGAAAACAATTTTAATACTATTTCCATTTTACATAATAATGCGTTTGATTTTGATGATTTTTCAGTTTGCGGCAGCCGCGGTTGGTTTTTTGACAGTGATGAGGAGCAAAACGAAAAAGTATTAAACAGGGAAGTTATGCGAATTAAGACTTCTATTGAAAGCGCATTAAATTGTGAAAAAATAGTTTTTCTTCATTACCCGCCGGTATATGAAAATCAATGTTGCGAAGAAATTGTAAACCTGCTCAAAGAAAAAGGTATAAAAAAATGTTATTACGGGCATATTCACGGTGTGGCTGCGAAATATGCATTTGATGATAATTATGACGGAATAGATTTCAAACTTATTTCTGCAGATAGGCTTAATTTTATGCCGCTTTTGATAAAAAAATTTTAATTTTGTAAATTATTAACAATATGTTTAACATTAAATGAATATAAAAACTTGATATTGTTTGAATTATATGTTATAATTCCACTTCGGTGATTAGAATTTTTATTGATAGGAGGTCATTATCATGGCACTTAAATCATCTAATAAAGTAGATACAAATGTTTATGAAATCGAAGTTACTGTAACTCCTGAGGTGTTTACAGATGCTTGCAAATCTGCATATATGAAGCAGAGAAAGTCAATCCAAATTCCTGGCTTCCGTAAGGGTAAGGCTACACAGGGTATGATTGAAAAGGTTTACGGTGAGGGCGCATTTTATGAAGAAGCTCTTGAAATCGTATATCCGCAAGCTGTTACAGCTGCAATTGAAGAAGCAGGTCTTAGAACTGTTGATACTCCGTTTGACCTTGATGTTCCTGTTATGAGCAAGAGCGAAGGCGTTGAAATGAAAATGAAAGTTACAGTTTATCCTGAGGTTAAACTCGGTGACTATAAAGGCCTTAAAGCTACAATGCTTCCAAGCGAAGCAACAGATGAAGATATTGACAAAGAAATCGAAAATATGCGTGACCGTAATTCACGCCTTGTTTCTGTTGAAGACAGGGCTGCTGAAATGGGTGATACAGCAGAAATTGATTTTGAAGGTTTTGTTGACGGTGTTGCATTTGAAGGCGGCAAGGGCGAAAATTATCCTCTTGAACTCGGTTCAGGTTCATTTATTCCTGGCTTTGAAGATCAGGTTGCAGGCCACAAGGCTGAAGAAGAATTTGATGTTAATGTAACATTCCCTGAAGATTATGCTCAAGAACTTGCAGGAAAAGATGCAGTATTTAAATGCAAAATTCACGAAATCAAGTCAAAAGAACTTCCTGAACTTGATGATGAATTTGCAAAGGATGTTTCAGAATTCGATACCCTTGATGAACTTAAGGCTGATATTAAAAAGCAAATGAACGAAAGAAAAGCTGAAGAAGCAAAGAATGATTTTGAAAATCAGCTTATTGAGCAGGTTATTGATAATATGGAATGTGAAGTTCCGCAGTGTATGTTTGACAAGCGTGTAGATGAAATGGTTCAGGATTACGCTTACAGACTTCAAATGCAGGGCATTGACCTTGATACATATCTTAAGTATCTCGGTCAGGATAAGGATGCATTTAAGGACACATTTAAGGACGGTGCTCAAAAGCAGGTTAAGGCATCAATTGCTCTTGAAGCAATTGTTGAAGCTGAAAAGCTTGAAGCAACAGAAGAAGAAATTGATGCTGAAATTGCAAAGCTTGCTGAACAGTACCAGATGGAAGCTGACCAAATCAAGAAAGCAATTCCTACCGACCAGCTTGCTTCTGATGTTAAAACAAAGAAGGCAATTGACCTTATTGTTGATTCAGCTGTTAAAGAATAATATTTTATTTTTATTTCCTGCCCGTTAGCTACATCGGGCAGGATTATTATGTAAAGTAGCAGAAAGGTAATGGTTATTATGGCATTAGTACCATATGTTCTTGAACAAACAAGTGCCGGCGAGCGCTCAATGGATATTTATTCTCGTCTTTTAAATGACAGAATTATTGTTTTATCTGACGAAGTAAATTCGACCACAGCTTCACTTGTCGTTGCACAGCTTCTTTTCTTAGAAGGTCAAGATAAGGATAAAGATATTAGCTTATATATCAATAGCCCGGGTGGTTCTGTAACTGACGGTATGGCTATTTACGATACAATGCAGTACATTAAATGTGATGTATCTACAATTTGTATGGGTATGGCTGCATCTATGGGTGCTTTTCTTCTTTCAAGCGGTGCTAAAGGTAAAAGAATTTGCCTCCCTAATGCTGAAGTTATGATTCATCAACCTCTTGGCAGAACCGAAGGTCAAGCAACTGAAATTGAAATTGCCGCTAATCATATTTTACAGACAAAGAAAAAACTTAATTCTATCATGGCTGAAAATTGCGGCAGAACTATTGAAGAATTGACTCAAGCTACTGATAGAGATAATTGGCTCACAGCTCAGGAAGCTCTTGAATTTGGCCTTGTTGATAAGGTAATTGATAAAAGATAATTGATGAGGTGTTTTTATGGCACATGATGATTCAAAAAACGCTGTTGCAAGATGTTCGTTTTGCGGCAAGCCGGAAACATTGGTTCATAAGCTTATCGAGGGCCCTGGTGTTTTTATTTGTGATGAATGTATCAATCTTTGCTATGATTTGATTGACCAAACATCATCACTAAATAGCCCTAATCCTGCAAGCCAACCTGAAAGCAAGCTTCTTCCCAAACCGGAAGAAATTAAGGCAAAGCTTGATGAATATGTTATCGGCCAAGATGATGCTAAAATTGCATTGTCGGTAGCAGTTTATAATCATTATAAAAGAATATATTCAAATTCTCGCGGCAATGTTGAATTGCAGAAGAGTAATGTTATGCTTTTAGGTCCTACGGGTGTCGGCAAAACTATGCTTGCGCAAACACTTGCAAAAATACTTGATGTTCCATTTGCAATAGCTGATGCCACGACTTTGACGGAAGCCGGATATGTTGGCGAAGATGTAGAAAATATTTTGCTCAGGCTCATTCAAGCTGCCGATTTTGATATTGAAAAAGCAGAACGCGGCATAATTTATGTTGACGAAATTGATAAAATTTCAAGAAAGAGTGAAAATAGGTCAATAACTCGTGATGTTAGCGGTGAAGGCGTACAACAGGCCCTTTTGAAAATTTTGGAAGGAACTGTTTCCAATGTGCCTCCGTCAGGCGGAAGAAAGCATCCGCAACAGGAATTTATTCAAATTGATACAACTAATATTTTGTTTATTTGCGGCGGTGCTTTTGACGGAATTGAAAAAATCATCGAAAAAAGAATTGGCGGTAAGTCACTCGGCTTTGGTGCTGATATTGAAAGCGAAGAAGTTGATAAAGACGATATTATGAAAAAAGCCGAACAGCACGACCTTGTAAAGTATGGCCTTATTCCTGAACTTATCGGTCGTGTTCCGGTTATTACCGTTCTTGAAAATCTTGATAAAAAGGCACTTGTTAGAATTATGACTGAGCCTAAAAATGCTATTGTTAAACAATATCAAAGATTATTTGAACTCGATGGTGTTAAACTTGAATTTAAACCGGATGCACTTAAAGCGATTGCCGATATTACGCTTGAACGCAAAACAGGCGCAAGAGGATTAAGAAGTGTGTTTGAATCGGTTCTTAAAGACCTTATGTTTAAAGCTCCGAGTGATTATACAATTGAAAAGGTTATAATTACCGAAGATTCTGTAACAAAAGGTGACGAACCTATTATTCTTCGCAATCCTAATAAAAATCCAAAGCGTCTTACTTCAAGTAATTTGAAGAATGCATAATAAAAAAGAATTCCTGCAAAGGAATTCTTTTTTATTGACAATACTGTTTATTTATGCTAAAATGATTTCGAGGTGATTTTATGAGAAGAATAATCAGCGTGATTTTATCTTTAATTGCTGCTGTTACTTTTACTTTTTCAACTTTTTCATTTGCTTATGCAGGCGGTGATAAACCAAAAGCAACATATATTACCGGTACATCATCAGTTGATGGCGGTTTTAAAGTTAAATATAAAACATATGACAGCGTTGATGGCTACCAGATAAGGTATTCCACCAAACATGACTTTGAAAATGATAAAAGGGTTAAAGTTAAGGACAATTCAAAAGGTTCTAAAACAGTTAAAGGTTTAAAGGCTAAAACAACTTATTTTGTAAAAGTCAGAACATATAAATATGACGGTGATAAGATTATATATTCATCGTGGTGTGATTCAGAACCTATTAGTGTAGAAAAAGCAACATCAAAGAAAAAATCTACGAAGAAAAAATCTTCTTCGGCAAAATATTACTGGGTAGATGACAGCAAAGTTTATCATACTTCCAAAAATTGCAGAACTTTAAAGCGCTCTACTTCTGTTTCAAGCGGCAAAAAAGCTCCGTCAGGCAGGAGAGCGTGCAAAGTGTGTGGCTGATTTTACGGGAACTTCCATATATATGGAAGTTCTTTTTCTATATTTTGATATTGCCTTTTTTTAGCGTTTGGTATATAATAATATGCAATTATTTATAATAGACTAAGTAGGTTTTTATATATGAACGAAAGTAACGAAAATTTATTTTTAGAATTACCTATAATTCCGCTTAGGGGAATTGTGGTTTTTCCTAAAATGGTTCTTCATTTTGATGTAGGCAGAAAAAAGAGTATTAAAGCTCTTCAAAAAGCTATGGATGATGACCAAAAGGTATTTCTTGTTTGCCAAAAGGACGCTTCGGTTGATGAGCCTAATATTAACGACATGTATGATGTTGGTGTTATATGTACAATTAGGCAGATGATGCGAATTCCTGGCAGCGAAAATATGAGAGTTGTGGTAGAAGGTGACGAAAGGGCTACCCTTTACAGCTTCACATCGGTTAAGCCGTATATAGGCGGTTTGGTTGAAATTGCCGGTGACAATAATTCTAATCTTGAAATTTCGGAAGATGAAGATAAAGCGTATCAAAGAATTATAAAAAGAGAATTTGAAAGATATGCTTCATTGATGCCTAAAATCAGCAATGAAGTTATTGCAAAGGTTATTTCAATTAAAGATTCAGGTGAACTTGCAGATTTTGTATGTTCAAATACTTTTCTTGATTATTACGAAAAACAGGATGTTTTATCGGCATTAGACCCGAGCGAAAGAATATGCCAGCTTGTTGTTTATCTTAAGAAAGAAAACAATGCGCTTGAAATTGAAAGTGAAATTCAAGAAAAGGTTCAAAATGAAATTGATAAGAGCCAAAGGGAATATTATCTTCGTGAGGAAATGAAAGTTATTTCCGAAGCACTTGGCGAAAGCGATAATCCGCTGGAAGAAGCAGAGGAATACAAAAGCAAAGTTTCTGCGCTCAAATGCAGCGATGATATTAAAGAAAAACTTTTAAAAGAATGTGACAAGCTTGCTAAAATGCCGTCAGGTTCTCATGAGGGTACGGTTGAACGCAATTATCTTGATAAATGCCTTGAAATTCCTTTTGGAAAATATACAAAAGATTCAATAAATCTTGAAAAATCAAGAAAAATTCTTGATAAAGAGCATTACGGACTTGATAAAGTTAAGGAAAGAATTGTTGATTCATTAGCTGTATATAAAAGAAATCCTGAGTTTAACGGTCAAATTCTTTGCCTTGCAGGGCCTCCCGGTGTAGGTAAAACCTCAATTGTTAAATCTTTGGCTAAAAGTATGGGAAGAAAATATGTCCGCATTGCTTTAGGCGGTATTCACGATGAAGCGGAAATAAGAGGACATAGAAGAACATACATAGGTTCAATGCCGGGCAGAATAGTTGAAGCTGTTATTAAAAGCGGGGTAATGAACCCAATTATATTGCTTGATGAAATTGATAAAGTTGGCAATGATTTTAAGGGTGACCCATCATCTGCATTATTAGAAGCACTTGACCCTGAACAAAATAATTCTTTTGCTGACCATTATATTGAATTTCCTTTAGATTTGAGCAGGGTACTCTTTATTACCACCGCAAATGATGTTTCGGCAATTGCTGGACCTCTTTATGACAGAATGGAAGTAATTGAGCTTAATTCTTATACCGCGCTTGAAAAGTTTTATATAGCTAAAAAGCATCTTGTTAAAAAGGAAATGATTAAACATTCATTGACTTCTAAGGAATTTAAAATAAGTGATGATGCAATAAATATTTTGATTGAAAATTACACAAGGGAAGCCGGAGTGCGTACCCTTGAAAAGCAAATTGCAACACTTTGCAGAAAAGCAACGGTCAGCCTTGAAAGCGGTGCGAAATCATTTAAGGTAACAGACAAAAATATTGAAGAATATTTAGGTAAGAAAAAGTTTAGCGATGATTTAGTAAGCAAAGAGGATCAGGTAGGTACTGTAAACGGCCTTGCGTGGACAAGCGTTGGTGGCACAATGCTTCCTATTGAAGTATCTGTTCTTGACGGAACGGGTAAAATAGAACTTACGGGTAATTTGGGTGATGTTATGAAAGAAAGTGCAAAAACTGCCGTTTCATACATTCGTTCAAAAGCAAGTGAATATGGCATAGATGAAGATTTTTATAAAAATAAGGATATACATATTCACGCTCCTGAAGCTGCTGTTCCAAAAGACGGTCCGTCTGCAGGACTGGCAATAACAACTGCGATAGTAAGTGAATTAACAGGAATAGCAATTAAATCAAATGTTGCAATGACAGGTGAAATCAGCCTTAAAGGCAAGGCACTTGCAATCGGCGGATTGAAAGAAAAGTCTATGGCGGCATATAAGGCCGGCTGCGATACTGTAATTATTCCGCAGGACAATAAAAAAGATTTAGATGAAATTTCAGACGAAGTAAAACAGGTGATTGATTTTATCAGCGTCAAAAATTTTGACGAAGTCTTGCCGATTGCACTGGTTTCAAGACCTATTAAGAAAAAAGAAGTTAAGGAAAACATAATTGTTACAGATAAAACTTCTAAAACAAATGTAGTTACACAGTAGGTGAGATATGAATTACAATAAAGCATTTTTTGAAAACGCTTACGGCGTCCTTTCTCAACTTCCTGAAAGTGTTGAACCGGAGGTTGTTTTTGCCGGCAGGTCAAATGTGGGTAAAAGTTCGCTTTTAAATAAGCTTTTCAACAGAAAAAATTTAGCAAGGGTAAGTTCAGTTCCCGGTAAAACAATTACAATAAATTTTTATGATGTGGATAACATTAAATTTGTCGACTTACCGGGTTACGGCTACGCCAAAATCAGCAAGCAGGAACTTAAACGCTTTGGTGAATTGATGGAGGGATATTTTAAAAGCGAAAGAAATATTTCGCTTGTTATTCTTCTTATTGATATGCGCCATCCTTTAACTAAGGATGATGAGGGAATGATTTATTTCTTGAAAGAAATGAATATTCCGTTTATAATAGTGATGACTAAAGCTGACAAGCTTAAGAAAAAAGCTTATAAAGAGAGGCTTGATTTATCGGGTGAGGAGCTTGCATTTGCGGGTGGCGTGCCTGTTGTTCCGTTTTCATCTGTAACCGGGCAGGGAATTAACGGAATTAAAAATTATATAGAAAAATCAGTGATGTGATTTAGGAGGATAAAAAATAATGGCAAAGGTACCATTTGTAACAAAAGAAAAAGTTGAAGAAATTGCTTCAAAGTATCCAACTCCTTTTCATCTTTATGACGAAAAGGGTATAAGAGAAAATGTAAAAAACTTAAAAAAAGCATTTTCTTGGAACAAGGGATATAAAGAATATTTTGCAGTTAAGGCTACACCGAATCCGTTTTTGATTAACATTCTTCGTGAATATGGCTGCGGATGTGACTGCTCGTCAAAAACCGAGCTTATGATGGCTAAAACTATCGGTGCAGTCGGTGATGATATTATGTTTTCATCTAATGATACACCGATTGATGAGTTTAAATACTGCAACAAACTCGGCGGTATTATAAATCTTGATGATATTACACATATTAAGGCAGTTGAAAAAGCTTGCGGCAAACTTCCTAAAAAAATGAGTTGCCGTTATAATCCGGGTGGTATCTTTAAAATTTCTAATGACATTATGGATAATCCCGGCGATGCAAAGTACGGAATGACTACTGAGCAGATTTATGAAGCTTTCAAAATTCTTAAAGAAAAGGGCGTTGAAGAATTTGGTATACATTCATTTCTTTGCTCAAATACTGTAACCAATGAGTATTATCCTATGCTTGCCAAGCTTCTTTTTGAACTTGCGGCTGACCTTAAAGAAAAACTCGGTGTTCATATCACATTTATTAACCTTTCAGGCGGTATCGGAATTCCTTATAAACCTGACCAAGAACCAAATGATATTTTTGTTATCGGTGAGGGTGTAAGGAAAGCGTATGAAGAAGTTCTTATTCCTGCCGATATGGGTGATGTATCAATCTTTACAGAGCTTGGCAGATATATGCTTGGCCCTTACGGCGGACTTGTTACTAAAGCTATTAACGAAAAGCATACACATAAGGAATATATCGGTGTTGACGCCTGTGCAGTTAACCTTATGAGACCTGCTATTTACGGTGCTTATCATCATATCACTGTATTGGGCAAGGAAAACGAACCTAATGACCATAAATATGATGTTACCGGTTCACTGTGCGAAAATTGTGATAAATTTGCTGTTGACCGTATGCTCCCAAAAATTGATATGGGTGATTATATTTTCATTCACGATGCCGGTGCTCACGGTTTTTCAATGGGATATAATTACAACGGTAAGCTTAAGAGCGCAGAAATCCTTTTGAAAGAAGACGGTTCATTTAAACTTATCAGAAGAGCAGAAACACCTAAAGATTATTTTGCAACATTTGATTGCTTTGATTTTTATGATGAACTTATAAAAGAATAAATTATTAAAATCTCCGATTATTTATTATTTTCGGAGATTTTTTCTTTACTTTCGCGATTTAGTGTGTTACAATATGATTACTTTAAATTATGATAATTTCATGAAAGGGTAAATATTATGAGCAGTAAATTAAAAGATGATAATATTGATTTTCTTTTCAGGGCTATTCTTGAACTTGAAACTATTGATGATTGCTATGATTTTTTTGAAGATTTATGCACAGTTCAGGAACTCAAAACAATCAGTCAAAGAATAGTTGTTGCTAAAATGCTTTCTGAAAAGTGCGTTTATACAGATATTGTAAACGCAACAGGTGCTTCAACTGCAACTATAAGCAGAGTAAATCGTTCACTTCAATACGGATGTGACGGATATGATAAAATATTTGAAAAAATAAAACTTGAAGACGAAAATAAGAACGAAGAAAATGAAGAGCTATAATACATTCGCAAAATTCTATGATGAATTAACCGATAATGTTGAGTATGAAAAAAGAAGTAAGTATATTTATGACTTTTTTAAAGAAAATTGTGCAAATTGCAATTCTGTTTTAGACCTTGCCTGCGGCACAGGCTCTGTAAGCGAGTATTTGGCTGATATGGGTATGGAAGTTATCGGTATGGATTTATCTGATGAAATGCTTACTGAAGCTTGTTTAAAGGGTATCAAACGCGCAGTTTTTATTAAAGGAGATATGACTTGCTTTACATTGCCGCAAAAGGTTGATTGTTGCATATGTTCGCTTGACAGTATCAATCATTTAAAAGATATTGGCGAAGTCAGAAAGTGCTTTGATTGCGTTTACAATTCGCTTGATAACGGCGGTGTTTTTGTTTTTGATGTCAACACGGTTTATAAGCATCAATGTATTCTTGCAGATAATACTTTTGTATTTGATGAAGAAGATTTCTTTTTATCATGGGATAATGAATATTTAGGCGATAATACTGTTAGAATTTTGCTTGATTTTTTTGTGTTTAACGGTTCAAGCTATGACAGATACAGTGAAGAATTTAATGAAAAAGCTTATACTGTTGATGAACTTAAAAATATTCTTGATAAATTTGAAATTATCGGAATTTATGATGAAATGACGCTTGACTCTCCGAAAAGCGACAGTGAACGAATTTATTTTGTTTGTAAAAAAGGTGATAATTAAATGGGAAAAATAGTAAGATATATTACAACCGACGGCAGTGCGTTTGTTATTGCGGGTGATACAACCGATATGGTTAGCAAAGCTGAAAATATTCACAAAACTTCAGCTGTCACTACTGCGGCACTCGGCAGGCTTATGACTGCTTCATCTATGATGGGAGTAATGCTTAAGGGTAAAGATGACAGTGTTACTTTAAGGCTTAACGGCGGCGGCCCTGCCGGTGTTGTATTGGCAGTTTCCGACAGTCAGGGTAACGCCAGGGGATATGTCGAAAATCCTGTGGTTGAGATTCCGCTTAATGATAAGGGCAAGCTTGATGTACGCTCGGCAGTCGGAACAGACGGCTTTTTGTATGTAATGAAAGATTTAGGGTTAAAAGAACCTTATGTAGGCAATACCCAAATTGTAAGCGGTGAAATAGCTGAAGATATTACAAATTACTTTGCTGTATCGGAGCAAACACCTACTGTATGCGCGCTCGGTGTTTTGGTAAATCCTGATTTATCGGTAGCAAATGCAGGCGGATTTATGATTCAGCTTTTGCCGGGTTGCCCTGATGAAATAATTACTAAAATTGAACAGTCAATAAAGGATATTGATTCTGTAACAACAATGCTTTCAAAAGGAATGACACCTGATGATATTGCTAAGCGTGCTATGCAGGGAATAGAAATTGAGAAGCTCGATGAAAGCACTTGTGAATACAGATGCAATTGCTCCAAGGCAAAGGTTGAAAATGCTCTTATTTCAACCGGTAGGCAATCTCTTGAGCAAATGATAGATGATAATGAGGATGTAAATGTTGAATGTCATTTTTGTGATAAAAATTATAAGTTTACACCGTCAGAAATTAGAAAATTGCTTGAGCAAACAAGCAAATAAAAAAATTGAAAAAAGTTGAAAAAAAGCCTTGACTTTTTGATTGACTTATTGTATTATATAACTCGTCGCAAGTGCGACGGATATGCGTGGGAGCATAGCTCAGCTGGGAGAGCATCTGCCTTACAAGCAGAGGGTCACAGGTTCGAGCCCTGTTGTTCCCACCACAAATGGCCCGGTAGTTCAGTTGGTTAGAACGCTAGCCTGTCACGCTAGAGGTCGACGGTTCGAGCCCGTTCCGGGTCGCCATTTGTGCTTCTGTAGCTCAGTCGGTAGAGCAGGGGACTGAAAATCCCCGTGTCGATGGTTCGATTCCGTCCGGAAGCACCACATTTGCGGATGTAGCTCACCCGGTAGAGCGCAACCTTGCCAAGGTTGAGGTAGCGAGTTCGAGCCTCGTCATCCGCTCCAATTTAAAAGGCTTCATATGAAGCCTTTTGTTATTCGGCACCATAGCCAAGTGGTAAGGCAGAGCTCTGCAAAAGCTTTATGCCCCAGTTCAAATCTGGGTGGTGCCTCCAATAAAACACCGAAGAGTATTTATTAACTCTTCGGTGTTTTTTTATATCTGTTATATTTTTTGTTTTATCTTATGTATTATTAAAATTTATAATCATTAAATCAAAAACGCCATTGGCTAAACCAATGGCGTTTTATTTAAGCGTTGTAATATTTAAGCGTTTGCTTGGTGGTCTTTAGCGTCTTGCTCAGCAAGTCTTTGTGCACGCTTTTCAGCAAGTTCAACTATCATTTGTTGCTGAAGGTCACCGTGGATTGGATAGATGATGAATGAAATACCGTAAAGTCCTCTTGCAAGAGCAGGGAGGATACAGAAGACTGCCCAAATACCGTTAAGCATTGTTGGGTCAGTCTGTGGAATTGCGTTACCGAGTGAATCGGTAAGAGGTACATAGTTAATCCAAGTAAGTACCATACCTGAAAGCCAACCGGTAACAGATGTGGCAAGTTTACCGAAATAGCCCTGAACAGTTGTTACAAGTGCTTCGTTTCTAAGGCCGTGCTTCCATTCCATGTAGTCAAGTGCTTCTGCTGTAACGATTTGGCCGCTGACATTAAGAATTTTGTTAGGAAGACCGCAAATAGTAAGACCGAAGATAACCCAAATAAGATTAAATATGTAATGATCTTTAAAGGTTTGACCAAATGGGTGAAAACCAACAAAGAATAAAGTCATATATGCGAAGAAGCCAAATAAACCTGCAATGATTGATGTGGCTCTTGCGCCCCATTTTTTAACCATTTTTGCTGCAACCGGCACCATAATGTAGTTTGGGATACCTGTAAATAAACCGCAGATTGTTTGGTTAAGAAGTGAACCTGTATTATTAAGCCAAAAGTATGATTCCGATGAACCGCCTACCGACTTGAAAGAGTTAAAGAAGTTAGCAAGAATTACTGCTAAAAGCGGTCTGTTAGTGATAATGTTTTTAAGTGATTCAAGAACTGATGTTTCTTTAATTTCTTCACGGCTCATAAGCGGAACACGTTCTCTCATATTAAAGAAACCGAATACTGCAAACACTGCTGCAAGAATAAGCATAAAGTATGCGAAACCTGAATATACACCTTCCATTGTGATGTTTTTATTTATTTTAGGAAGCAGTGTTACAAGTACAGGTACAAGTGACGGAAGCCAAGTACCAAAAAGTTCAAAGAATTTTGTAATGGTAATAAGATCGTTTCTTTCATCGGTGTTTGGAGTTATGTTATAAATCATAAGTCCCCAAGCGCCGAAGTAACTCATACCCAAACCGTAAATTACAATTGCGATTGCAGCCCATACAATTTTACTGGTAGCACTTATATTCGGAGCTGTAAACATCATTGCACCGCCGATAACCCACAGCGGTAACGGAATGATAAAGAATGGTCTGATTCTTCCCCAACGGGTACGCGTACGGTCAATAATCAAACCGGAAATCGTATCGTCAAGTGCATCATATACTGATGCAAAAAGGTTAATGTTTGCATATGCGGTAGAGTTGAGCTTTAAGAACTGAATCATAAAGAACTCTTTAAATGCATCTACAAACTGTGATAAGTTTTTCTGACCGAAATTTACAAGAACATAAGCGGCAATTTCCTTAGGGGTAAGGTAACGCTTGTGCGTATAGGCGAGCTTGTCAAGTTCATCCATTTCGGATTGTGTTAATTCTTCGGTAAGTGTTTCTTCTGCCAAATTATTCCCTCATTTCTTAAGGCTTTTCGCCTTTGAAAATATAACATATTTATACTAACATATTAAATTATCTAAATCAACACTTTTTTATGCGATTGGCATAATATTTTTTGAAATTGGGATATGAATATGTTATAATTAAATAAATTCTTTTGCATAACTTGTCAAATACTATTGACAATTTGTTTCTTTCAATATAAAATATCAAGAGTAAGTAACTTTGAAAGGGGTACATATTTATGGCAAGTACCTGTCCCAACTGTGGCAAAACACTACATATATGGAATGTAAAAGCAGAGTGTTCAGCTTGTGGTGTTTCTATTCCTAATCATAACTGGCAGGAAAGACTTGAGGAAGACAGTGAAAAAGCTGAAAAGCAATTTGCGGTTTTCTATAAATCTCTTAACAGAATAGCATATTCTATTTGGGGAACAAAATTAAGAATTGCAAGGCTTGTTTTAACTTTTTTACCTGCTATCGGTTTTATTCTTCCTTGGGCAAATTTGAATAGTGACGGTGAAAGCTTCAGTTTAACCATTATTTCAATATTTAATAAGAATAAATCTTTGATTGACTTTTTCAAAAGTTTTTTCGGCAATGCGAGTTTGTATATGACCAATATGAAATTTGAAGGTTACAGCGGTCCTTTAACATTTGCGGTAATCGGCTATCTTTTCTTTGTTCTTAGTGCATTGTTTATCGTATTGGCATTTTTAATGACTATTATTCTTTGTAAAAAGCCGAAGACAAAAGCTATGGTAGGCCTTGATATTGTATCAATCGCTTTTTCGGTTGTATCAGTCGTAATGTTTGTTATGTCAGGCCCGCTTGCAAGCCAGGCAGGTGCATTTAATTTTGGTGATATGCCTGTTTTTGCCGGTTCTGCTTCAATTTCTTGGGGATACTTTGTTGCTCTTGTACTTTTATTAGTTGCAACCGGTATCAATATTGCGGTTGCAAAAGCTCCTGCTAAAAGTGATGAAACACTTGAAAAAGAAAGACTTTCCCGCAAAGCTATTAAAGATGAAAAAGAAAGACAGAAAGAAATCGAGCGAGAAAAGAATCGCGAAGCCGCTGAAAAAGCTGCTAAAGAGGAAGAAAGAAAAAGAGTCGAAGAAGCTAAGGCAAAACTTGCAGCCAAAGCTGAAAAAAGAAAAAAGAAATAATTTGAATTTTAGCAGAGCGGAGCAGAAGCTTCACTCTGTTTTTTCTTGACCTGGTAATAAGTATTTGTTATAATCAAATTATAAATCCCTATTTGAGAAAGGCTATATGTTATTATGGAAGAAAAAGAAGTACTTGTAACTGATAATGTTACCGAAAAAAAGAAAATGAATCCTACAAAGAAAAAAATCACCATTGCAGGTGTAATTGTAGGCATTATTGCTGTTATTGCTATTTTAATCGGCGTTAATCACACAGCCATAATGTCAGATATTACATATTCATTTATGCCAAAGTCAATAACTCCTGATTTTGGCGGAACTAAAGTTGAATTCTATAAATATAAGAATAAAGATTTTAACCAATTCAAGGATAAAAATAAACCGCTTAAAGCTTTCGGATTTTACTATATTGATGAAAACGGTAAAAAGCAGGATTTAAGTTGGGATGGGGTTTATATTGCTCCTGACGGAACTAAATTTACACCTAATATTTGGTTTATGATTAAGGCACAGGAAAAATTAACTACTTTTAAACGCACTGCGGCAAAAGTAATCCCTATTGTTGTAATTGTAGTTATAGTTGCACTTATTTACCTTTGGTTTAGATTGTGGTGTATTCGCGAAGATAAAAGGATGGAAGCTCTTTATGGAAATAATGAGCAAAAGAAACTTGCAAATAATAAGAAAAAGAAGAAAAAGTAATTTTTAACTTAAGGGGTATTTATGAATTACGATATGCTGTTTTCACCTATGAAAATAGGCAATGTGGAAATAAAAAACAGAATAGTAATGGCACCGATGTGTATGGGTTTTGGGCAGTATAACGGTTGTGCTACCGAAACTATGATGAATTATTATGAAGAGCGTGCAAAGGGCGGAGTAGGCCTTATTTTTACAGAAATTACACGAATTAACGATATTACCGGTGCGTCATCATTCGGTCAGCTTGGTATGAGCCATGATTATCAAATACCTGCACTTAAAGAAATGGCTGACAGAATACATAAGCATAATTGCAAAGTCATGGTTGAACTTCACCATCCGGGAAGGCAAAATCTTGGACTTATGATAGGTACTGTGCCTATTTGCAATATCGGCAGTAAACTTTTGGGTAATATGTATACCAAAATTCTTACCGGCGCTGTTATACCGCCGGGTAAAGTATTGCAGGATAAAGATATTGTTCCACGCACAGTAGCTCCAAGCAAATGCGAAAAAAGCAAAATGAGCGAAAGCGTTAACCGTGAACTTTCAAAAAAAGAGATTAAAAAGCTTATATGTCAATTTGTTGAGGGTGCCGTTAGAGTTCAAAAAGCAGGTTGTGACGGCGTGGAACTTCATGCCTCACACGGTTATCTTATTCAGCAATTTTTATCACCTAATACTAATAAGCGTACTGACGAATACGGCGGTTCGTTGAAAAACAGAATGAGATTTCTGCTTGAAATAATTGACGGAATCCGTAAAAACTGCGGTAAAGATTTTCCGATTGTTGTTCGCCTTACTGTTGATGAAATGTACAGTAAAATAGGGCAGGACGGTAAGGGCTACAATTTAGAGGAAGGTTTAAAAATGGCGAAAATTCTTAATGATAAAGGAATTGATGCCATTGATGTTTCATCAGCTGCATATGATACATTTAACTACTGGCTTGAACCTACAACTTTTACTCCGGGTTGGAGAAAATATCTTGCATGCGAAGTTAAAAAAGTTGTAGATATTCCTGTTATTGCTGCAAATCTTATTCGTTCACCAAAGCAGGCAGAACTTCAGCTTGAAGAGGGCTGCCAGGACTTTATTTCACTCGGTAGGCCGCTTATTGCCGATCCTTACTGGGCGAAAAAAGTAAAAAACGACAACGAAAATTTGGTTAAACGCTGTGTTTGCTGTTTGTACTGCTTTGAAAGTATGATGAATGGAGCATATAAATATACACACGGTAAATGCTCGGTTAATCCATTTGTTGGGAGAGAAGATGTAAAGTTAAAACATAACGGTAATGCACGCAAGGTAGTTATTATTGGTGCAGGTTGTGCAGGTTTAACTGCGGCAGAATTACTTGCAAAGCGAGGTTTTGATGTAACCGTTTTTGAAAAAGATAGTAAGCAGGGTGGCCAATTAAACCTTGCAAGTAAACCGCCGCATAAAGATAAAATGAATTGGGTGTGTGAAGATTTACTTGCTAACGCTGTTTTGGCCGGTGCAAAAGTTATTTTTAATACCCTTGCAACGAAAGAAATAATTGATTCATATTCACCTCAAATAGTAATCAATGCAACAGGCGGTAATGCAGTTCACCCTAAAGCTTTCAGCGGCAACAACATTTCAACTGTTACTGAAATACTTGACGGTTCGGTTAAACTTAAAAATAAAAATGTTGCTGTTATCGGCTCGGGAATGACAGGACTTGAAACAAGTGAATTGCTTGTCTCACAAGGAAATAAAGTGACAATTATTGAAATGGCGGATGAAATTGCACCGTCGGCGTGGTTTCAGCATGTTGATGACGCTTTGCCTGTTCTTGAAAAAGCTGATACAAAATTTTTGACTTCTCACAAACTTCTTTCTGTGTCCCAAAGCGGTATTGAACTTGAAGATTTAAAGAGCAAAAAAACGATTTCATTAAAAGTTGATTATGTTGTATTGTCACTTGGGGTTAAACCGGATACTGTATTATTTGATACTATCAAGAATTCAAGTAACTACAAAGTGTATAATATAGGTGACAGTCTTAAAATAGGCAGAATTGCCAATGCAACAGAATCTGCATATCAGTTGGTGATGAGTATTGAATAATGTATTTTCAAGACCTTCTGCAAGGGAAATTTTAAGGCAAAAATTAGATGAAATCAGTGTTAGAATTGACGATAATTTGGATATTGATTTTAGCCATGTAAGTAAAAATATAAACACAATTAAAGAATTCAATCAATTTATATTGGACCCATTTCTTTCGGGTGAAAAACTTTTTTATCGCGGGGAGCGTATCAATGACCCCAATAGGCACCTACTTCCTACAATTTATCGTGATCAAAATATTGTATTAAAAGATTCGGATTTGGGAATTAAGCATATAAATTCGCAATTCTTATTTGATTATTATGAGTCATTAGGCGATTTTGTGTATGTTTTTAATCATACTATGGGCAACGCAAGTCCAAATCATTTGTATGAAATTTGCTCTTTTGCACAGCATTATTATCATCTGTCACCGCTTATTGATTTTACCAAGAGTTTATATCCTTCACTCTCTTTTGCTTTGAAAGATAGGAAAACATTTAATGATGATATTGTTTTATATGTGCTGAAACTGCGCGATATGGAAGATTACACACAGGATATTAAAGTTGCGGATAAATGGCTTAAAGATTTAAATGTTTATGTCAGCTTTTTTGATGAAAACAGTGTCAGAAAATCTGTCAGAGAACTTATTGAAAATAAAAAGGTGAGTATTCCTACCGATTTTAAAAAGCACCTTGATACCATTTCTTCCAATCCGGTTGCAAAAGCCAAGCTTATTGATGTTCCCACAAATACCCGTATGAAATTTCAGCAGGGTGTGTTTATGCTTTTAACCGATTTTCAGCTTTATAACGATACATATTTAACAAAAGATATTCGCAACTCTTTTGAAATTAAAAAGTATATCATCAGCAAATCTTTATGTCCCGCTTTGGTCGATATGATTAAAAACGATGCTCCTTGGTACACCTTTAATAATTTAATGGATATTGAGTCTGCTTTTAAAAGTACAATTTACGCTAAATGAATTTTAGTTAATAAACGCTTTCTCTATGAAGGCGTTTATTTTTTTTGATAATAAACTTTACAATTATTGTGTATTGCTATATAATAAAGTCATTATATGTTAAAGACGGTGTAAATTTGAATTTTAAAAAATTTATAAAATCTCAGTCGCCGGCAAGAATTATTGCCCTAGGCTTTGCTGCTACAATTTTTTTAGGCTCTTTTATTCTAATGCTGCCTATCAGTCTTAATGACGGTGTTAATTTAAAATATGTTGATTCGCTTTATACTGCTACAAGCGCTGTTTGCGTAACAGGTCTTGTTACCGTTGACCCGGCTAATACTTTTACTCCGTTTGGTAGATGCGTTCTTGCTGCTTTAATTCAAATCGGCGGTCTTGGCGTAACATCATTCGGAACCGGAATGATAATAGCTATGGGAAAGAAGCTTAATCTAAAAAGCAGAAATATTACTAAAGAAGCTCTAAATTTAGATTCCAGAAAAGGCATAGTATCCTTTATAAAAGAAATATTTTTAACAACGCTGACTATTGAACTTTTAGGTGCTTTTTTCAGTTTTTTTACTTTTAGAAAAAAATTCAGTTTTTTAAAAGCTGTCGGCATCAGCCTTTTTCATTCTATTGCTGCTTTTAATAATTCCGGATTTGATATTTTAGGCAATTTTCAAAGCTTAAGTGCATATAAAAATGATGTATATATAAATGTTGTTACTTGTGTTTTGATATTTTTTGGCGGTATTGGCTTTTATGTTATTAAAGAGCTAAGAATGAATAAATTCAAGTGGAAACCGCTTTCAATGCATTCAAAAGTTGTATTATCAGTCAGTATGATTTTGATTATTTTCGGTACAATTATGCTTAAATTAACGGAAAATATCACTTGGCTGGGTGCATTGTTTAACAGCGTGTCTGCACGAACAGCCGGTTTTTCAACTTTTAATCTCGGTGATTTTTCAAATGCAGGGCTTATAATAATGATGGTTTTGATGTTTATAGGTGCTTCGCCGGGTTCAACCGCCGGCGGTATTAAAACAACTACCATTTTTGTCTTGTTTCAAGGTGTTAAATCATCAGCTATCAATAAAAGTGAAAAAGCTTTTAAATATGCAGTTCCTAAAAACGCTTTTAAAAAAGCTGCTGTCATTACCGTTATCGGTATAACCGTTGTTTTAACAGGTACTTTTTTAATGTCCTTGTTTGAGCCTAATCTTGAAATCAAGGATATTGTTTTTGAAATAGTTTCTGCTTACGGAACAGTCGGTGATTCAACCGGTATTACACCATCTATTTCAACAGCTTCTAAAATTCTTTCAATGCTGGTTATGTTTATCGGCAGGTTAGGCCCGATGACAATAGTAACCCTTTGGTATTTCTCACATGGGGAAAGGGTACGCTATCCTGAGGGCAATATTTCTATTGGTTAATTTTGTAAAGGTGAAATTATGTTTAATAAATCTAAAAATGATAATATGACTTACGGTATTGTAGGTTTAGGCAGATTCGGTATGGCATTGGCTATTGATTTGGCTGAATCCGGTTCGGAAATTATTGCACTTGACAGTAATGAAGAAAAAGTGCAAGCAATCAGAGAATATACCGAAAATGCGTTTATTGTAAAAAATCTCGAAAAGAAAACTCTTATTGAAACAGGTATTCAAAATTGCGATGTAGCGATTGTTTGCATTGGTGAACATATGGATACTTCTATTTTAACCACACTTAATCTTGTATCTATGGGTATTCCAAAAGTCATTTCAAAAGCTATGAGCAGTGAGCATGGCGTTATTCTTAAAAAACTTGGTGCTGAAATTGTTTTTCCTGAAAAAGATATGGCAGTTCGCCTTGCAAGCAGGCTTGAAACTGAAAGAATGCTTGATTTTGTACAACTTAGTGAGAAAATAAATGTATCTAAAATGAATGTACCTGATAAAATGATTGATAAAAGTGTTGAGGAAGTTAATTTGCGTAAGCATTTCGGACTTAACATTATAGCTATTGAAAATAATGAAAATGTAAATGATGTTATTTCACCAAAGTATATATTTAGGCAAGATGACATTCTTTTTCTTTCAGGTAGTAAGGATGGCATACTTCAATTAAGTGTTTGGGCAAAGAAATAATGTTTCGGAGGAAATTCACTTTAAATGTTTAAACAGATTATATTGCAAATTATACTTATTGCTTTAAATGCCTTTTTTGCAGCTACTGAAATAGCTGTTATTTCCCTTAATGAAAAAAAGGTGAGGGCGCTTGCAGAGGACGGAAACAAAAAAGCAGTTAAAATGCTTAAAATTATTGAAGAACCTACTAAATTTCTGTCAACAATTCAAATCGGTATAACTCTTGCAGGATTTCTCGGTTCGGCTTTTGCTGCCGATAATTTTGCCGAGCGTTTATCTGCTGTAATTGCAAATGCATTTAATTTATCTGCTGACAATACTAAAATAGTTAATACGGTAGCGGTAGTAGTAATCACGCTTATACTTTCATATTTTACTCTTATTTTCGGTGAGCTTGTTCCTAAGCGAATTGCAATGAAGCATAAGGAAAAACTTGCAAATTCGGTTTGCGGTGTTATTTCGTTTTTAACCGCTGTGCTTAAACCAATAATTTGGTTTTTAACTGTATCTACTAATGCTGTACTCAGAATTGTAGGTATTGACCCACATGAAAAGGAAGAGCCGGTATCTGAGGAAGACATTGTACTTATGCTTGATGCCGGTGTAGATGAAGGCTCGCTTGACCATGATGATATTAAATATATTAAAAATGTGTTTAAGCTTGATAAAATGACTGCCGAAGATGTTATGACGCCACGTAAATCGGTTATAAGTATACCTATAAATGCCGATGATGATAAAATCGTAAATATTATTGAAGAAGAGGGTTATTCCCGTATTCCGGTATACGAGGATAATTCTGATGAAATCATTGGTATTTTACATTCTTGTGATTATTTATTAAAGCGTGATGAAGACGATTTCAACTTGAAATCAATTCTTCACGAACCTGTTTTTGTTCCTGAAACAGTATGCCTTGATGTTTTATTTAAAGATATGCAGACCGACCATAATCATTTGGCAGTTGTAGTAAATGAATACGGTGAAACATCAGGCATTGTTACTATGGAGGATATTCTTGAAGAAATAGTGGGCGAGATTTGGGATGAGCGTGATGAAGAAATTGATGAATTCCAAAAAATAGGGAACAATGTATATAAGGTTCTTTGTACAGCTTCACTTGATGATTTCAGAGAGTATTTTGATCTTGATGATGAAGAAGAACTTGATGTAACAACCGTTAATGGCTGGATTACTGAAGTTACAGGTATTATTCCTGAAGCGGGTTACACATTCGATTATAAAAATCTCACTGTAACTATTGTTAAGGCTGACCAATTTATGACTCACGAAATTAGGGTTGAAGTACATCCACAAAAAGAAAATATCGAAGATTAAAAAAATGCACTCCTTATTTTTATGTAAGGAGTGTATTTTTTGTCAAAAAATCGTATAATCACTTGAAAAATGATTATTAAATTACTATAATATTTTTATTATCATAGAAAAGAGGCATAAAAATGGTATCACAAATTTTTGCCATAGTAATTTTTGTGCTTATGTTTGCACTTATTATTATGGATAAAATCCCAAGGCATTGGGTAACACTCGGTTGCGGACTTGCAACTATTGTTATTGTATTTGCGATTTGTATGAAAAGTCCGAGTGCGATAATGGAAACACTTAATGTTAAAAGTATATTTACCCTTGAATTTTGGCATACATCGGGGCAGGGTAATGAAAGCTCAAGCGGTATTAACTGGGCAACAATAATTTTCATTGCCGGTATGATGGTTATGGTTGAAGGTATGGCGAAAGCAGGATTTTTCCGCTGGCTTTGCCTTACTATTGCAAAAGCTGTAAAGTATAAAGTTATGCCTATACTTGTTACTTTTATGATTATGAGTGCGGTTCTTTCAATGTTTATTGACAGCATTACAGTAATCCTTTTCCTTGCGGCAGTAACTGTTGAACTTTCTCAGTTACTTAAATTCAGCCCCGTACCAATGGTTTTGGCAGAAATCTTTTGTGCTAATCTCGGCGGTTCGGCTACAATGTGCGGTGACCCGCCTAACATCATCATAGGTACAGCACTTGGTTACAGCTTTGCTGACTTCCTCACAAATACAGGTCTTATTGCCGGTATCGCACTTATTGCGATTATTGTGTTTTTCTTTTTTGCGTTTAAAAAGGAACTTTCGGCAAATAAGAATGAAAAAGTTGATCCTTCAACTTTTCCTAATCCAAGCGATGCAATTGAAAATATAAAGGATTTCATTATAAGCACTGTTATTTTTATTATTGCAATTGTGCTTCTTGTATCCCACGCACAGACGGGATTGACAGTAGCGTTTATTGGTGTGGCAATAGCACTCATTACTCTTCTTACATCATTTAAGGACATAGGCTCTATACTTAAAAAGGTTGATTATAAAACGCTTCTTTTCTTCATTGGTTTATTCATTGTAGTTGGCGGACTTGAACAAACAGGCGTACTTGAAATGATTGCGTCATTTATTGAAAAAGTTTGCGGCGGTAATGTATTTGCAATGGTACTCATTATTATGTTTATTTCAGCAATTGCAAGTGCATTTGTTGATAATATTCCGTTTGCCGCAACTATGGTGCCTGTTATTAAAAGTTTGGCAGCAACTACTGCCGGTGCTGATTTGTCAGTTTTGGCATATGCACTTTCTATTGGTACTGATATTGGCGGCAGTGCTACTCCTATCGGCGCTTCGGCTAATGTTGTCGGTACATCGGTTATTTCAAAAGCAGGTCACCCGGTTGGCTGGGGAAAATATTGCAAAACTGCAATTCCGGCAACAGCAATTGTTCTTGTAATCGCTATGGTTGTAATTAAATTCAGATATTTCTAATGAGGTGTTGATTATGAAACAGCAGTTTATAATTTCTATCGGCAGAGAATACGGTTCAGGCGGCAGAGTTATCGCTGAACAGCTTGCAAAAACATTGGGTGTTAAGTTTTATGATAAAAATATAATTGAACAAATTGCAAACGAAAAAAGTCTTAATCTCGATCAATTAAAGAAATTTGATGAAAAAGCACGCAATATTTGGCTTTCAAGATCTGTTGACGGTCACAGCAATTCACCTGAAGATACGATTGCACAAATGCAATTTGATTTTTTGAAAGAAAAAGCTGAATCAGGCGAATCATTTGTTGTTTTAGGTAGATGTGCAAGTTATGTTTTGAGAGATTACGATTGCTTAATTAAAGTGTTTGTAACATCTGATATGCATCATAAAATGGAAAGAATAGCCTCAATCGAACACCTTGATCCACTTAAAGTTGAGGATTTAATTATTAAGAATAATAAAAAGAGGAAAACTTATCATAATTATTATTCTAAAGAAAAGTGGGGAGATTCCCGCTATTACGATTTGATAATCAGCACTTCTAAAGTCGGAATCGACGGTGCTTTTGATGTAGTAAGCAATTATGTTAAAAAGGTTATAGATGAATAAAAAATCCACCATTGGGACACACCTTGCTTATTAAGGGGTCCCAATGGTGGATTTTATAATTTTACATAGGTATTTGATTTGACGGTGTAGCATTGGCTATGCCGTTTTTGTTTGCATTTTGGCTGTTGGCTTTTTATTTGAATGAGCGTAACATATTTGTAATTAAAGTTTTTTTGTAAGCAAATAAAATTTTCCTTTATTACCTTTAAATACAATGACAATAAAAACAATCGCTACAAATATCAACGGAAAATAATTGGTTAAAAACATTTTCAAAGTTAAGATTTCAAAATTTTCATACAAAAGAAAGACTTTGGAACTGCTGACAAAAGTGTTAATCAAATCATACAATAACAAAACCATTATAGTTATCGGTGCGGATTTTGAAAAATACATTACAAGCATAGATAATCCGTAATAGAACACAGCTACACTTAAAATCTTAAAAAGAAACCCTATAAAATCATCAATGCAATAAAAATGCAAAAGTATCACTGCTAAAGCATTGATTAAAGAGCACAAAAAATACACTATCGTAGTTTCAAATCGTTTTTTATTGCCGTAAAAGAAAAATACATCTTTCGTTTTATCCGAGAAAAATATTTCCGCCACAAAAACACCTGTCCATACTGAAAACATCGGAAAAAAGAAAAAAATAATTTTTTCTATATCTATTACCATATCATTGTTATTTAACTTATATATAAAAAAATTAAACAACGGCACAATCAGGTTAATGATTACTATGGGCAAAATCCATAATCCGTGAATGGATTTCAGAAAGTATTTGTGTTTTTTCAACTCAGATTTTCTATAAAGCATATATAACCATCCTCTACCGTGGGAGCAAGCGGCAAAGCATCAATTTTGTTTAAACAAATAACTTTTTCATATGTCTTGCCGTCAATATAAATCGTTCCCATTGAATAAAAAGGAGCATCGATATTATCAGTGCTGTTGACTGCAAAAACTTTTCCGTTTGCAACATCAGCCAATTCGTCACAAGAGTTAAATTGTGTAATAACCCCGTTTGAGAGAATCAATATTTTGTCACATAAGGATTCTATGTCGGTTATTATGTGCGTTGAAAGAACAACACATCTGTCTTTTTTTATTTCTCTGACAACATTTTTAAAATTCAATCTTTCTTCAGGGTCTAGTCCTGCAGTCGGTTCATCAAGCAAAACAATGTCCGGATTTCCTATCAATGCTTGCGCAATTCCGAGTCTTCTTTTCATTCCGCCTGACAGTTTTTTTACAACAGTGTCTTTTTTAGAAAAAAGATTAAGTGATTTCAACAGATTGTTGATTTCGTCATCTGTAATGCCATAATCCTTTAAATTTGCAAAAAACTGCAAAACTTCATACGCAGTAAGTTCATTAAAAATCTCAAAATTTTGCGGAAGATAGCCAATGTGAGTCAAATAATCATTTGTTTCTTTAACGCCGTCTGAATAAGTGATGCTTCCGCCGTTAAGTTTTTCTATCTTGGTTATGCATCGCAACAAAGTGGTTTTGCCGCTTCCGTTTCTGCCCAACAAGCCGTATGTGCAATTTTCAAGCTGAACATTGACATTATCAGACACAACGATAGATTTGAATCTTTTATCAATACTGTTAAGCTTCAACATACAATCACCTCAATTCACAAAGAAATTCCGAAAAAGCTCTGTCATCAGCGTTATCAATCAAATAATCATTTATTTTTTCAAGCTTTTTACCGTCATTATCATTTTTTAAAATTTCTTCCAAAACAGGAATTGCTTTTTGTAATTCTTCGGAAGAATTCTCTTTTAAGAACTCAAAGTATTCGGGATAATTCATATAAGCGTTTACGGCGTCGTATAACTCCATCTTGTTTGCACTGATTTTGGAAACAAAGCCTAGTTTGTCTATGTCGTCGATCGACGCTGTTATCATATAATCATTGAAAGTTTTTACAAATTCAATATCTTCCAAATTTATATCGGGAATAATAAATATTTTCTTGATGTTCGGATTTTTTGAAACAAAAGTTTCCAATTTTTCGTTAATGGTGTTGCTGTTATACGCATCGTTAAAATACGGATAATAAATCTGTGTTTTATTGATTGTAACGCAATTTATAAATCCACTTAACAATGTTAGGGAATCACTTTTTCCTTTGAATTCGTTATTAGTGCTGCTTTCTAAATTACATTGCACTTTCTTCAAAGAATGAACAGTAACATTAAAATCAGTTTCATAGGGAAGTGATAAATCATCAAATCCGGCATATGAATGTGTGCTATACATTTCGTTAAATCCCGGAATTGGATAAAACGCAAAATTTCCCGGAAGAAATACGGATAAATAATTGCTGTAATATTTATCGCAAGAGCCATGGTAATATATTTTTATCAGTTTGGATTTTGAAGTGTTTTTTATCGTAAGATAATCCGAATCTCTTGTAAAATTAAGCTCATCATTGTTACCATCGGTGATTTTACTGATTTTATATCCATGATACAAAGTGAATTTGTATTCGTCTTTAAAATCATCTGTTTTAATTGTTGCAACGGCGTTTAAGTCGTTTCTGAAATTAAACTCCAAGTCATAACTGTCAACCATAAAATCGGCAGGTTTTGAAACTTGCTCATTGTTCTCGTAATATCTTTTATCTGCCGACACACCCGAAGCGCTCAAATTCATTTGCGCAGCAGAAAACGGCAATATATATCCAACTAATGTTATTACACACAGGCAAAAACAAATCGTGCTTTTTAATATCTTATTATTCTTTGAAATTTCATTATCGGTTAAACAGTAAAAAAGCAATGCCAAAAATATAAAAAACAATATTTGAGATAGCTTGTCCAAAGTTATTATATATCCCGAATGCATATTTGGCGTCCAACCGATTGAAGCGGGAGCTATATTGAAAAATTTAAGGGATTTTGTTATGTCTGTGCCGGTTGAATTATAAACGCCGACAGAAAGCGAGTCCATAAGATTTGTTTCAGATATAGCAATAATAAGCATAATGATATATGAAACAAATCTGCCCTTTATTTTCGACAGCAAAAAGCCAATAAATATTGCAGACAAAATGCACAGCAAAAAGTAAATTATCAAAACAACTAAAGTATGTATCACTAAAGAGAGTGAAAACTGTTTATTTGCAAAAATATAAATAACATTAAAAAGTAATGCCTCAGCAAACAGCAACAAATCATACAAAAAAATTGATTGCAACTGATTTTTGTATACAGACCTCATACCTTTTTTAGTGACGCATATAGGCTCATAGTACCTATTGAGTTTATAACAACATTCAAATGTGAAAAATATAAAGAATATTATTAAATAAGGTAATGTGTATAATGTGTTACCTAACATATACAAAGACGGAATGTCAATATCTTTTATACAAGAAATAAATGAATACATTAAAAACGCAGAAAATGACAAAACCATAAGGATAATCAATATCTTATAAAATTTATTTCTTTCTATTGACTTTTTTTGCAAATATAAATTAGTCATAAAATCACCACCAAAAGAATATTGTGTATAAGTTCAATACGCCAAAACTATTGTTTAGTGCTTTACTTTTTATAATTAAAACCAAGTAGGTTTTTTATTAAATTTACATCCGCGATATGCAATTCCGGGTGCAAGCTTGTCACCGTTTCTGCATAAAAGCTCATCAACTCTTACAAAGCTGTAACCCTGTGCTTGAAGTACATCAATTGCTCTTAATACGGCTTTTACGGTAGTTTCTTTTGTATCGTGCAAAAGTAATATTTCACCGTCGTGAGCCTTATTTACTATGTAATTAAATACATATTCTTCATCTTGATGTTTCCAGTCAATCGAATCATTTGACCATTTTACAGCTATCATATCATTAACGGCATTTAAAGTGGTACCGAAATAATGGCCATATGGTGGCCTGTAAAATTTTACATCTGTTCCTGTAATTTCTTTAATTATTTTGTTAGTTGAATAAATTTGGCTGGCAATAGTGTTCTTACTGTTTTTCATCATATCAATATGTGAATATGTATGATTGCCGAGCAGATGACCGTCTGCAATAATATTTTTTATTGTTTCGGTATTTTTTTGCGCTTTTTTACCGAGAACAAAGAAAGTTGCTTTTGCATTTTTTGATTTTAATCCGTCTAAAAGTGCCTGTGTATAGTCACTCGGTCCATCATCAAAAGTTAAAGCTATCATTTTTCTGCTTGGATTTTCAACCTCAACGCCAAAACTTTTAGAGTAAGGAGTGAATATATAGCTTATAATTATAAATGCAGTTAGTGTCAATGCAATTATAATGTTGGTTTTATTTGTGGTTTCTTTTAAATTTAACATAACATATCCCTCTTGCACTTATAGGATAGCATATTTAAATTTGCAACTCAATAATTATAGAAACTCTTTGAAATATCTTAATATTGTCTTTATAATGTCTTAAAACTCGTTATATTTAGCCATTTCGTTAAGGTCAATGTGCTTGAAATGAAGCGGATTAACTTGCGCGTCATCAGCCGGATAACCGGTTGGCATAAGTGAAATAACATCAAGATTTTCCGGTATATTTAATACTTTTTTTGCAATTTCAGGATTAAATGCCATTACCCATGTTGTTCCCAAACCGAGTTCCTGTGCCTGAAGCATCATATGAGTTAAAACAATGCTGCTGTCAACTTCGGCTGATGATAAATTGTCATATTTTCTTGTCCAAGCTTTAGCTCTGTCAACGCACATTACAAAAATAAGCGGCGCATCAAATGTATATCTGGTGCATTTTTCTTCATCAAGTGCTTTGATTTTATCTTTATCGGTTAAAACCAAAATTCTTTGCGGTTGCAAGTTGCATGCAGTAGGTGCAACAAGTCCCGCTTCAAGTATTTTATCTATTTTTTCCTGTTCAACAGCCTTGTCTTTAAATTTTCTGCATGAATATCTTTCTTTAATGAGTTTTTCAAATTCCATATTTATTGCTCCTTTCGTTGTTATATATTAACAAATAATTTATACTTAAACAATATTATTACAAAAAATATCTTTAAATTTTAGTATCAATCTGTTAAAATAATCATATTACTTTGAAAGGACTAATTATGGATATTTTACAAAAACTTACTCAGGAATTTTCCGTTAAGCTTTGGCAGGTGGAAAATGCCGTTAAACTTATTGATGACGGAAATACTATTCCGTTCATTGCAAGATACAGAAAAGAAGCAACGGGTTCACTTAACGACCAGCTATTAAGAGATTTATCAGACAGGCTCACATATTTGCGAAATATGGAGGAGCAAAAAGAAAAAATAATTGCTTCAATTGAAGAGCAGGAACTTATGACGGATGAAATAATGGCGTCAATTGAAAGTGCGTCTACTCTTACCGAACTTGAAGATATTTACAGACCTTTCAGACCTAAAAGAAAAACAAGAGCTTCAGTCGCTAAAGCTAAAGGTTTGCAGGGGCTTGCCGATTTTCTCTATGCACAGGACAAAAATTCAAATCAACCGCTTGTTGAAGCAGAAAAATATCTTAATGACGAAGTAGAAAGCGTAGAAGACGCAATAAACGGTGCTAAAGATATAATTGCTGAATTTGTTTCTGATGACCCGGCAGGCAGAAAGATGCTGCGCTATTCAATTAAAAATCATGGTAATATCGTTGTAACAGGGGCGAAGGATGAGCTTGGCGTATATGAAATGTATAGGGAATATACCGAGCCGATTTCAAATATTGCGTCACACAGAGTTCTTGCATTCAACCGTGGTGAAAAAGAAGGCTTTTTAAAAGTTAATATTGATTATGATAAAATTACCGCTTTGACTATTCTTTATAATCTTCATATAAAGGATAGTTCACCGACTCAAGAACTTGTTAAGGAAGCTATCGAAGATTCGTATACCCGCTTGATTTTTCCGTCTGTTGAGCGTGAACTAAGAAATTCTTTGTCTGAAAATGCAGATGACAAGGCTATAAAAGTTTTTGCGGAAAATACGCGCCATTTGCTAATGCAACCGCCTGTAAAGGGTAAAGTTACTTTAGGGTTAGACCCAGGTTACAGAACAGGATGTAAAGTTGCGGTAGTTGATGCAACGGGTAAAGTATTGGATACAAGTGTAATATATGCCGTTCCTCCGCATAATAAAGTTGAACAGGCGAAGAAAATAATTAAAGACCTTGTTAAAAAACATAATGTTCAAATGTTTGCAATCGGCAACGGTACTGCATCACACGAAACAGAGGTTTTTGCTTGCGAAGTTATTAAAGAACTCAACTGCGGTATTACTTATATGGTTGTAAGTGAGGCGGGAGCATCGGTTTATTCGGCTTCTAAACTCGCTGCAAAGGAATTCCCTGAATATGATGTATCATTGAGAAGTGCAGTTTCAATTGCGCGCCGCCTTCAAGACCCGCTTGCCGAACTTGTTAAAATTGACCCTAAAGCAATCGGCGTAGGCCAATATCAGCACGATATGCCGCAAAACCGGCTTTCAAGCGCACTTGACGGTGTGGTTGAAGATTGTGTTAATACAGTCGGAGTAGACCTTAACACTGCATCTGCGCAGCTTTTAAACCGAGTTGCAGGCGTATCATCAAAAATCGCTGATAATATTGTAAAATATAGGCAGGAACACGGTATTTTTAAATCACGCGATGAAATTATGAATGTTTCAATGCTTGGTCCAAAAGCATTTGAGCAATGTGCAGGATTTTTGAGAGTGAGCGAAAGCAAAAATGTTCTCGATAATACAGCCGTTCACCCTGAAAGTTATGATGCAACACGCAAACTTCTTAAATTATGCTCGGTTACTGATGAAGATGTAAGGAGCGGTAATGTTTCTGCTGTTAAGCAATATGTTGAAACAGTAGGCACATCTGCACTTGCAAAACAACTTGATATCGGTGAGCCGACTCTTATTGATATTACAAAAGAAATTGCCAAACCGGGCAGAGATCCAAGGGATGAACTGCCGGCCCCGATGCTTCGCACAGATGTTATGGATATTGAAGATTTAAAAGTCGGAATGGAACTTAAAGGAACTGTTCGTAATGTAATTGATTTTGGTGCGTTTGTTGATGTTGGTGTTCACCAAGACGGACTTGTGCATATTTCTCAAATTACAGATAAATATATTAAGCACCCAAGTGATGTTTTAAAAGTTGGGGATATAGTAACAGTTTGGGTGATTTCAGTTGATGTGGATAAAAAGCGTATTGTTTTATCTATGAAAAAGCCTAAAGAATAATGAATTTCAAAATAATTAAAAGTAACAGAAAAACAATTTCTCTCAGTGTTGATGATGAACTCAACGCAATAGTTAAAGCACCGTATTATGTTTCAAATTATCAAATTCAAGAATTTATAGATAGAAACAACGAATGGCTTGAAAAGGCTGTGTCAAGAAAGAAAAAGCATATTGATAAATATAATATTAGCGAAGAAGATAAGAAACGCTTGATTTTAGAAGCAAATGATTACCTGCCTAAAAGGGTAGAATATTATTCCGATATTATGAATGTTAAGCCAACAGGTTTAAAAATCACTTCTGCAAAAAAGCGCTTTGGCTCCTGCAATGGTAAAAATTCTATTTGCTTTTCATATTATTTAATGCTTTATCCGAAAGAAGCGATTGATTATGTAGTTGTGCATGAACTGGCACATATAAAACACCACAATCACAGCAAAGAGTTTTATAATTATATATCAATATTTATGACGGATTACAAGCAAAGGGAAAAACTTTTAAGAGATTAAATAATCAAAGACAAGAGTTAATTTTAATCATTATTTGAAATTAACTCTTGACTTTGGACTTGAAATCTATTATTATATCTGTTGTACGCTGGTGTGGCGAAATAGGCAGACGCAAGGGACTTAAAATCCCTCGGTAGAAATACCGTACCGGTTCAAGTCCGGTCACCAGCACCAAAGAGCAACCGTTTTGGTTGCTCTTTTTTAATACTCTTATTTCTTTAAATATTGCAGATTTTTCCTTATCTTCTATTGAAAATGCGAATTTAATATTGTATTATAAGTGTAATTAAATAAGTAAGAGGTATTTTATGCAGGATTATAAATTAAATGGCAGTGAATGCTTAGGTATCGAGTTTGGCTCAACAAGAATCAAGGCTGTTTTGATTGACCGCGAATATAATGTTTTAGCTTCCGGCAGTCATGATTGGGAAAACAAACTTGAAAACGGATATTGGACTTACAGTATTGATGATATTTTGAGTGGTTTGCAAAATGCATATAAAGCACTTAACGATGAATGCTTAAATAACTTTTCCGCTAAGATAACAAGCCTTTCGTCAATCGGCTTTTCCGCAATGATGCACGGTTATTTACCGTTTGACAAGGATGATAATTTACTTGCCGAGTTTAGAACTTGGAGAAATACTACAACAGGCGAGGCAGCAAAGAAATTAACCGAACTTTTTAATTTTAATATTCCGCAGCGTTGGAGCATTGCTCATTTGTATCAGGCAATTTTAAACGGTGAAAAACATACTGAAAAAATATCATACATAACTACTTTGGCGGGATATATTCATTATATGTTATCCGGCAATAAGGTTGTCGGCATAGGTGAAGCTTCAGGTATTTTTCCTATTGACAGTAATATTAACGATTATAATCACGAAATGCTTGATAAGTTCAGTACGCTTGATGAAGTTAAAAAATTCAAGTGGAACATTAAAGACATTTTACCTAAAATTTTAGTTGCAGGCGAGAATGCAGGAACACTTACTGAAAAAGGAGCTTCGCTTCTTGACCCGACAGGTACATTAAAACCGGGCGCATTAATGTGTCCACCTGAGGGCGACGCAGGAACAGGTATGGTAGCTACAAACAGTATTGCGCAAAGAACCGGTAATATTTCTGCCGGAACTTCGATTTTTTCAATGATTGTGCTTGAAAAGCAACTTTCAAAAGTTTATGAAGAAATTGATATGGTTACTACGCCTACCGGCAAACCGGTTGCTATGGTGCATTGTAATAACTGCTGTACTGATCTTGATTATTGGGTTAAGTTATTTATTGATTTTGCAAGTATTTCGGGCAGTTCTTTAACTAAAGCACAAATTTATGATATGCTTTATAACGAAGCGCTTAATGCTGATGAAGACTGTGGCGGTCTTGTATCATCAAACTATTTTTCAGGTGAACCTGTTACCGGTTTTACACAGGGCAGGCCAATGTTTTTAAGAAGCGAAAATGCAAAATTCACTTTAGCTAATTTTATGCGAACAAATATCTATTCGGCAATCGCTACGCTTAAAATCGGTATGGAAATACTTGAAAAAGAAAATGTTGTAATTGATAAGTTAATGGGCCACGGTGGCCTGTTTAAGACTGAATATGTAGGTCAAAAACTTATGTCCGGTGCAATGAAAGCACCTGTTTCCGTTCTTTCAACAGCAGGTGAAGGCGGTGCTTGGGGCATAGCTGTTCTTGCAAGCTTTGCAAAAGAAAGTTTTGGCTTATCACTTGATGAATTCCTTGACGAAAAGGTATTTTCAAAATTTGAAATTAAAACCACTGTTCCTGATGAAAAGGATATAAGCGGTTTTGAAAAATATATGCAACTTTATAAAAAATCATTGGCAGTTGAAAAATCGGCTGTTGAAAACATATAAGGAGAAATATTATGGCAATTAAAGATTATGAGTTTTGGTTTATTGTGGGTACACAGCACCTTTACGGCGAAGAAATATTTGCCGACATTAACGCACACGCAAAAGAAATGTGTGATGAATGGAGTGCTAAACTTCCTTGCAAGGTTGTTGCAAAGCCTTGTGTTAAAACTTCATCTGAAATTTTGAATGTTATTCAAGAAGCAAATAATACAACTAACTGCGCAGGTATTATTACTTGGATGCATACATTTTCTCCGTCAAAAATGTGGATAGCAGGACTTAATGCACTTAACAAGCCTTATCTTCATGTTAACACTCAATTTAATCGTGACATTCCTTGGGATTCAATTGATATGGACTTCATGAATCTTAATCAGTCAGCGCATGGTGACAGAGAACACGGTTATATCCACGCAAGAATGAGAAAAAAGGTTAAGGTTATTGCAGGTTATTGGAAAGATGAAACATTTCAAAACAAAATGGGTGTTTGGATGAGAGCGGCAGTCGGCGCAAATGAATCAAGAAAGCTTCGTGTACTTCGTATTTCTGATAATATGAGAAATGTTGCAGTTACCGACGGTGATAAAATCGAGGCTCAGATCAAACTCGGCTGGCAGGTAGACCATTACGGTGTCGGTGACATTATCAAATATGTTAACGCTGTCAGTGAAGATGAAATTGATGCTCAAATGGATGAATACAAGAAAAATTATGATTTTGATACAAACAATATTGATTCCATCCGTTATCAAGCAAGGGAAGAAGTAGCAATAAAAAAATTCCTTGATGAAAACGGTTTTGGAGCATTTCACACAAATTTTGAGGACTTGCAGGAACTTCGTCAGCTTCCGGGACTTGCTGCACAGGATTTAATGCGCCAGGGATATGGCTTTGGTGCAGAGGGTGACTGGAAAGTTGCCGCAATGACAAGAATTATGAAGCTTATGGCAGAGGGTATGAACGGCGGTACTGCATTTATGGAGGACTACACATATCATTTTGAACCGGGAAATGAAATGCTTCTTGGTTCGCATATGCTTGAAGTTTGTCCAAGCGTTGCTGCTGAAAAACCAAAAATTCAAGTTCATCCTCTTGGTATAGGTGATAGGGAAGACCCAGCGCGACTTGTGTTTAAGGCACAAACAGGTGATGCAATTGTTGTAACTCTTGTTGATATGGGTGACAGGCTCAGGATGATAGTTAACGATGTAGAGTGTAAGGAGCAGGTTAATGATATGCCGAATCTTCCGGTTGCAGGTGTTCTTTGGAAGCCGCTTCCTTGCCTTCAAACTTCTGCTGAAGCTTGGATTTATGCCGGCGGTGCTCACCACTCTGTGCTTTCGTATACTCTTACAGCAGATCATATGAGGGATTTTGCAGAAATTATGGGTATTGAGTTTATTCATATTAACAAAGACACAGAAATTAACGAATTTAAAAAAGAACTTTTCTACAACGATGTTGCATATAAGCTCGGTATGTAAGGGGATTTAAAATGTTAGAAGAACTTAAAGAGCAGGTTTTTGAAGCTAATCTTCAGCTTGTTAAATACGGTCTTGTAGTGCTTACTTGGGGTAACGTTTCGGGCATAGACAGAAATAAAGGATTATTTGTAATAAAACCTTCCGGCGTACCATATGATGATATGAAGGCATCGGATATGGTAGTAATGGATTTAGAAGGTAATAAAGTAGAAGGCAACTTAAATCCGTCTTCCGATACTCCTACTCATCTTGAACTTTATAGAAATTTTGATAATGTAGGCGCAGTTGTACACACACATTCACCATGGGCTTGTTCATGGGCACAGGCAGGCAGAGATGTAAATGCTTACGGTACAACTCATGCAGATTTCGCAAACTGTGCAATTCCGTGTGCCAGAGGTTTGAGTGAGGAAGAAGTAAAGGGCGAATATGAACTTAATACAGGTAAAGTTATTGTAGAAGAATTTGAGCAAAGGGGAATTAAACCAGAAGAATGCCCTGCTGTGTTAATTCATAGGCACGGACCTTTTACTTGGGGTAAAGATCCGTTTAAAGCTGTTGAAAATGCCTTGATTCTTGAAGAAGTATCAAAAATGGCTTATCAAACAGAACAGATTGCTTCACTTGACAATGATTCAAATATCGGAATTGAGCAATATTTACTTGATAAGCATTACCAAAGAAAGCATGGTAAAAACGCATATTACGGACAAAGTAAATAGGAGTGTAATTATGAAAAAAAGTTTGAGCGTTATTTCTTCATTGCTCTTCGCAGCACTTTGCTTGGGCTTTGCATTTAATGCATATGCACAAGATGTTACTGCTTTAAATGATGCAAATACGGTTATTTCAATTTCTGAACAAAATTATGTGTATGATGGTACACCTAAAAAGCCTACTGTTTCTGTTTATTATAACGGAGTTTTGCTTAGCGAAAATGTTGATTATTCGCTGAAATTTTCGGATTTCGTTTCTGCAGGAACAGTTAAGGTTACGGTTACCGGTATGAATTCATATAACGGCTCTGTTACAAAGGAATATACAATAAAGCCAATAACTTTTAACAGTAAAAATTTATCTGTCACATTTGATAAAACTTCGCTTGTATATTACAACAGTGCTGTTCATCCTGTTATGTATGTTTCGTTTAATGGTCAACTATTGTTGCAGGATGTTGATTATAAGGTTACTTATTCTAAAAATAACGCACCCGGCAGAGCAACCGTTAAAATCACCGGTATAGGAAATTTTAATGCAAGTGTGTCAAAAACATTTATAATTTCACCGCAAAAAGTAAACTCTGTTTCAATTGCAAAAAATTCTGCTACAACAGCAACAGTAAGTTGGGGCAAAGTTGATAAAGTTTCCGGTTATGAAATTTTAAAGTATGATGCTAACAAGAACAGCTTTGTTCATGCTGTTTACGCTTCTGCCGATAGTACATCTTATAAGTTTACAAAACTTCAAAATTCAGCTTTACATTCTTATGTAGTTAAAGCTTATAAAACTATTGACGGTGATAAATACTTCGGTGAGCAAAGTGATGCTGTATCAGTATTTATAAAGCCGGCTAAAGCACAGCTTACTTCTGTAACCATGAAAAATTCAACACTTAATGTTGAATGGAAAAAGCTTGATTGCACAGGTTATGAAATCATTTATACAACTGACAGTAAGTTTAAAAAAGGTTTAAAAACTGTAAAAATCAAAAATTCAAATAAAACTAAAAAGGCTATCAAGAAACTAAAAAAAGGTAAAAAATATTATGTAAAAGTAAGAGCATATGCCGTTTATAACGGTAAAAAGCTTTATGGTAGCAAAAGCACCATGCTCAGCTCTTATTTTTCAAATGTTTATTCCACCTATTGTTCATATTATGTAAATAATAAGGACAGAACAACTAATTTGAAGATTGCTTCTAAAAAAATTAACGGTACAATTATTCAGCCGGGTGAAACATTTGATTTTAATAAAGTTGTAGGTTCAAGAACAAGCTCAAAGGGCTATAAAAAAGCGCATGTGTTTACCGGAGGCGATGGTGTGGCAATGGGTCTTGCCGGAGGTATTTGCCAAGTTGCTTCAACCGCATTTAACGCAGCTTTGCTTGCAAATGTTCAAATTGTTGAACGCCACCAACACAGCCAAAGGGTTTCTTATGTTCCTCTTGGCAGGGATGCAGCTATATCAGGCAATGTACAAAACTTTAAATGGAAGAATAATACTAAATACGCCATTAAAGTTGGAATGACAGTTAAGGGCGGCAAAATCACTTGTACTTTTTACACTTGCCAAAAGGTAAGGCCTAAAAAAGTAAACTTAAATGTAACTCAAAAAGGAAAAAAATTCACCTTGAAAAGAAGCGTAAAAGGAAAAGTTAACTACACTTGCCATTCGAAATATTGATAATAAATAAGAAAACACCGTCTTTTGACGGTGTTTTTTGATTGTAAATAATGTGTGAATATTGTAAACAATATATTAACAAAGCGTTGACTTATATGTTTTAGCTACTTATAATATATTTTAAAATAATGTGTAGAGGTAATTGATATGGTTAAATCTATGACCGGTTTCGGCAGAGCAAGCAGAGAAATTGACGGTTATATGATTACGGTTGAGCTTAAATCCGTTAATCACAGATACTTTGAATTTTTGTGCCGCTGCCCGAGGCAATATGGCTTTATTGATGATAAAATTAAATCGTTTGTAAACTCTAAAGTAGCAAGAGGTAAGATTGAATGTTATGTTGGCATTGAAGCACTTAATACAGAAAGTGCTGATGTTGTTGTGAATAACACCCTTGCTAATGCATATGTAAAAGCACTTAAAGAAATTTCAACTAATTATGATTTAAAAGAAGATTTCGGTGCGTCTACAATTGCTCGCTTTCCTGATGTATTGATTGTCAGAAAATCGGAGGAAGACGAAGAAAAAATTTGGCAGCTTGTTAAAACGGTTGCAAATGAAGCTGTTGAAAAGTTCATAGATATGAGAAAAGTCGAAGGCAAGAAAATGTATGACGATGTGTATTCACGCAGTCAGTTTATTCTTGATACTGTTTCTTTTATTGAGGAACGCTCACCGCAAACCGTTAAAGAATATAATGATAAATTGGTTGAAAGAGTTCACGATTTACTTGGTGATGTTACTCTTGATGAGGGCAGAATATTACAGGAAGTTGCAATTTATGCAGATAAAGTGGCAGTTGCTGAAGAAACAGTAAGACTTCGCAGCCATATTTCTCAACTTCGTGATTTTATATCAAGTGACGAAGCAGTTGGCAGAAAGCTTGACTTTTTAATTCAGGAGATTAACAGGGAAACAAATACAATCGGTTCAAAGTGCAATGATGTTGAAATTGCACGCAAGGTTGTAGAAGTAAAAGCTGAAATTGAAAAAATCAGAGAACAAATTCAAAATATAGAGTAATTATTATGAAATTAGTTAATATTGGTTTTGGAAACCTAATAAATGCAGACAGGGTAATTGCAATTTTATCGCCCGAATCTGCCCCGGTTAAAAAAATTGTTAAGGAAAGTAAGGCTAAATCAACGCTGATTGATGCAACGCACGGCAGAAAAACTATGAGCGTAATTGTTACGGACAGCGAAAATGTTGTACTTTCTTATCTTGATTTAAAGCAGGTTGCTGCGAAGTTTGATGTGGAGGTTGAGGATGAATAATAATGGTATGCTTGTTGTTGTTTCGGCACCGAGCGGATGCGGAAAAGACACAGTATTTAAAGAAATTCGCAAAAAAAGAAATGATATAGTTGAATCTGTTTCAGCTACCACACGAAAGCCGAGAGAAGGTGAAGTCGAAGGCGTTAATTATTTCTTTTTAAGCGAAGATGAATTTAAAGATTTGATTGAAAATAACGGACTTCTTGAATATGCTGTATATAATAATTGCTATTATGGCACGCCGATTAAAGGTGTTAATGATGCAATCAGCAACGGTAAAATCTGCGTTTTGATTATTGATGTTCAGGGTGCGGAAAATGTTAAAAAGTTATATCCTGACAGCGTTTCGATTTTCTTGGTTCCGCCAAGCTGGGAAACACTTGAGCAAAGACTAAGAGCCAGAAATTCGGAAGAGGAAGAAATGATACAGAAAAGGCTTGACATTGCTAAAAAAGAACTTTTATGTCAGGATGAATATGATTATAAAGTAGTTAATGACAATCTTGATGATTGTGTTAATGATATAGAAAAAATACTTTGCGAAGAATTAAAAAAACGCAATGAATCCAAATAATTAAATTTAAAGGAGATATTTATATGTTTAACCCGGATTTGAAAAAATTATTAAAAGGCTGCAATAGCCGTTACAGTCTTGTAGTAGGTACTGCAAAGAGAGCAAGAGAAATTCGCGATGAAGCAATTGAACGCGAAGAACCTATTGATGTTAAAACCGTATCAGTTGCTATTGATGAAATTCTTGACGGAAAGTATGTAATTGAAGAACCTGATGAATTAAAATCAAATAAAAAGTAATGAACAATAATATTGCTACTGTTGCCGTTGAAAAAACTTTTTTCAATATTGATTCTGATTTTGATTATTTGATTCCTGATGATTTGGTTAAAGAAATTAAAATCGGAACAATGGTTAAAGTACCTTTTGGAAACGGTAACAGGCTCAGGGACGGAATAGTTGTTAATCTGTATTCGGCTATTAACACATCTTTGAAATCTATAAAAAGCACTGTCGGTGATAAGCCGATATTAAGTGCAGAGGCAGTATCACTTGCATTATGGCTTAAGGAACGCTGTTTTTGCACTACTTACGAATGTTTAAGGCTGATGTTACCGAGAGGAATAGGTAAAGTTTCTGACGCATCTAAAAAAGTTGCAACACTATTGACAGTAAATGAAAATGATTTGCCAAAACTTACTCAAAAGCAAAAAAGCGTAGTAGATTTGCTTTTTGATGTTAATACTGCATCTGTTTCTGAAATATGTGAATTTTGCAGTGTCGGTGTATCGGTTATTAAAAATTTAGAAAAATACGGTGTTATTTCTATATATGATAAAGAGGTTTTGCGAAATCCTTATAAAAATGTACAAATAACAGAAAATAAGGATATTGAGCTTTCACCGCAGCAAACGGAAGCGTATGCTACTTATAGCAATATGCTTGATGGCGAAGGCGGCACGGGGCTTCTTTTCGGTGTTACCGGCAGCGGCAAAACACAAGTATATTTAAAACTTATTGATAAAGCACTTGAAAATCAAAAAGATGTTATTGTTTTAGTTCCTGAAATCAGCTTAACTCCGCAGGCTCTTTCAATATTTCATAAACGATACGGTGATAAAGTAGCTGTTTTTCACAGCGGTTTATCCCTCGGTGAAAGAAATGACGAATACAAAAGGGCGGACAGGGGAGAAGCTAAAATTGTTATAGGCACAAGAAGTGCTGTTTTTGCCCCGCTTCATAATTTAGGTCTTATAATAATGGACGAGGAACAGGAAAGTACTTACAAAAGTGAAAGAACACCGAAATACAACACAAAAGATGTTGCTAATTTCAGATGTAAGTATAATAAAGCATTGTTTTTAATGACTTCTGCAACCCCATCGCTTGAAACATATTCAAATGCTTTGAATAATAAATATGTGCTTTGCGAACTTACACAGCGTTTCGGTGATGCTAAATTGCCGCAGGTAATTACTGTTGATATGAAGCAGGAAATGAAAAACGGTAATAAATCGCCGATTTCCGCAAAACTTAAAGAACTTATTGAAGATACACTTGATAATAACAAGCAGGTTATTCTTTTAATTAACCGCAGGGGTTATAACACCTTTATCGCTTGTAATGATTGCGGGCATGTAATTACTTGCCCTAACTGTTCAATTTCTTTAACCTATCACAGTGCAAATAACAGGCTTGTTTGCCATTACTGCGGATATACAAAAAAGCTTGATAATGTTTGCCCTCAATGTAAGGGCGACAATATACGATACAGCGGCTTCGGTACTCAAAAAATAGAAGATGAACTTGCATATCTTTTTCCCGACGCACGCATTTTGAGAATGGACGCTGATACCACTTCAACTAAATTCAGCCATGAAAAAATGTTTAATGCTTTTGCAAATCACGAATACGATATTATGATTGGTACGCAAATGGTAGCAAAAGGCTTGGATTTTGATGATGTTACTTTAGTAGGTGTTGTAAATGCAGACAATTCTCTTTATGATGAAAGTTACAACAGTGCCGAGCGTTGCTTTGATTTAATTACACAAGTAGTAGGCAGAAGCGGAAGAAGAGACGGAAACGGTAAAGCTGTTATTCAAACTATTAACCCTTATAACCAAACGCTTGAATACGCTTCGAAGCAAGATTATAAAAGCTTTTATGAAAACGAAATAGAATTGAGAAAGCTATTAACATATCCGCCGTATTGCGATATTATTTCAGCTTCATTTATCGGTGATAATGAAAATAAAGTTGCACTGTGTTCAAAAAAGTTTTTTGAGCTTTTAATTGAGGAAAACGAGAAATATAAGCATAAAATCATTGTTCTCGGCCCAAGTGTAGCAAAAATAGCAAAATTAAATAATACATATAGATACAGATTATCTGTAAAATGTAAAAATTCAAAAAATATTCGTAATATGTTTAATGATATTCAAAAGAATATAAGTAAAATCAAGGAATATAAGGATATTTCGGTATCACTTGATATAAATCCTTGTGATTTGAATTAGGAGAATATAAAATGGCATTAAGAAATATAGTTAAATTAGGTGACCCGGTTCTTAATAAAACCAGCCGAAAAGTTGAAAAATTCGATGAAAAACTTGCAATCCTTATTGATGATATGCTTGAAACTATGTATCACGCTAACGGTGTAGGCCTTGCAGCTGTTCAGGTTGGAATGTTAAAAAGGGTTGTTGTAATCGACATCGGTGATGGCCCTATGGAACTTGTAAACCCTGAAATCACGATGAAAGAAGGAGAACAGAGAGAATCTGAAGGTTGTCTTTCACTTCCGGGAAAATATGGTGTTACTGTTCGCCCGATGAAAGTTCAGGTTAAAGCGCAGGACAGAAACGGAAAATGGCAAGTATTCACCGGTGAAGGCTTAAAGGCTCGTGCTTTTTGCCATGAAATTGACCATCTTGACGGAATATTGTTTACTTCACATGTTGTGGGCGAACTTCAAACACAGTAACGGAGAATAATATGAATGTAATTTTTATGGGTACGCCTGATTTTGCTGTACCTTGCTTGCAAAAGTTAATTAAAAATCACAATGTTATTGCTGTTTTTTCACAGCCTGATAAGCCGGTAGGAAGAAAGCAAGTTTTAATGCCAACACCAGTAAAAGCGTGTGCAATAGAACATAATATTGATGTATTTCAGCCTACTTCGCTTAAAAATGATGATATTGCTGCACAAATTGAAAATATGAATGCAGATGTCATTGTTGTAGTAGCTTACGGAAAAATTTTGCCAAAAAGAATACTTGAAGCGGCAAAATACGGTTGCATAAATGTACACGCTTCACTTTTGCCTAAATATAGGGGTGCTGCTCCGATACAATGGTCGGTTATAAACGGGGACAAAGAAACCGGTGTGACCGTTATGCAGATGGATGAAGGGCTTGATACCGGTGATATATTCCGTATTGAAAAAACTGAAATCGGCGAAAATGAAACAAGTGAAGAATTGTTTAATCGCCTTTCGCTTATCGGTGCAGACGCACTTATTAAAGCTCTTGATGACATTGAAAAAGGTATAAGTAAACCTATACCGCAAGGAAAATCAGATAATTCATATGCCGAAAAAATTACCAAAGCTTTAAGCCCCATTGATTGGAATAAATCTGCTGTTGAAGTACACAATTTAGTCAGAGGACTTCAAACTTGGCCTTGTGCGCAAACAAAATTAAACGGTAAAAACATTAAAATTCATAAGTCGGTTTTGACTGATATTACCGGTGCAAAAGCAGGCGAGGTAATTGAAAATAATAAAAAACTTATTGTCAGCTGTGGTGACGGACATTGCATTGAAATTCTTGAAGTACAGCTTGACGGTAAAAAAAGAATGGATACTAAATCATTTTTAATGGGAAACAAGATTGAAATCGGAGCATTGTTAGGAGAGTGATATAATGGGTTCTTATTTTGCATATTATTTAACAGGCTTTATTATGATACCTGTTTTCATCTTTGCAACATACTGCCAAATTAAAGTTAAAAGGTCATTTTCAACTTATTCACAGCTTTCTAACCGCAGAAGAATGACAGGCGCGCAGGCTGCATATGAATTATTACAGCTTAACGGTATAAACGATGTAAAAATAAAAAAAATAAGCGGTACTCTTACTGATTATTATGACCCTAAAAATAAAGAAATTTGTCTTTCGCAGGATGTTTTTGATTCTACAAGTGTTGCCGCAGTAGGTGTGGCTTGCCACGAAGCGGGACATGCATGCCAGCATGCACAGGGATATGCACCTTTGAAACTCAGAAATGCTGTTATTCCTATGACTCGCATAGGTTCATTTTTAGGTGTTCCTTTAGCGTTAATAGGTATGTTTTTATACAGTAACACACTTATTTATGCCGGTTTAATTCTTTATTCAGCTGTCGCTGTTTTTCAGCTTATTACACTTCCGGTTGAATTTAATGCATCGAAAAGAGCGCTTGAAACAATTGAATCAAATCACTTCCTTGAAAATGAAGAATACATGGGTGCAAAAAAAGTATTAACTGCTGCCGCACTGACTTATGTTGCCGCACTTGCTTCGGCACTTGCAACATTATTAAGGCTATTATTGATAATTAACAGAGGTAACAGAAATTGAATAAAAGTCCGCGACTTGTAGCTCTTGAAACTTTATACAGTATTTTTTATGACGGTTCATATTCCAATATAGCGCTTGATAAGGCACTTTCTGATATTAAAGAAAACAAAGCTTTTATATCAGCACTTGTATATGGTGTAACTGAAAAAAAAATAACACTTGATTATTTTATTGATAAATACGCACAGGGCAGAATAAAACCTAAAGTTCGTATTGTGCTTTGGCTCGGTGCATATCAACTGCTTTTTATGGATAAAGTACCGTCTTCGGCCTCGATTAACGAAAGTGTTAAACTTGTCAAAGAAATTAAGCAGGATTATTATTCAAAGCTTGTAAATGCTGTATTACATAAGATAGATAATGACAGACAAATTCCTGATGACTTATCAGTAAAATATTCAGTCCCGGAAAATTTGATAAATATGTGGAAAAAACAGTACGGCGAGGATGTATTAAACGAATTCTTACCGTGCATTAACGATAAACCGCCGCTTTTTGCCATACCTAACAAGAAATTTGTAAACAGTGATGAACTGCTTTATGAACTTGAATGTGACGGTATTTTGGGTGAAGCGTATGATGAATTTGTTTTAATTGAAAATGCTAATGATTTGACTGCTTCAAAAGCATTTAAAAACGGATTGTTTTATATAGAGGATTTATCAAGCTTTAACTGCGCAAATGCACTTGACGCCCTCAGTGATGATTTGGTACTTGATATGTGTTCTGCCCCCGGCGGAAAGGCTTTTACAATATCACAAAGTATGAATAACAGCGGAAAAATTTATTGTTATGATTTACATGAGCATAGACTAAATTTGATTAAAAGCAGTGCAAAGCGATTATCTATTGATAATATATATACTGATGTTAATGACGCAACAGTATATAATGAAAACATTCCTAAAGCTGATAAGATTTTGTGTGATGTACCGTGTTCCGGCTTTGGAATTATAAGAAGAAAACCTGAAATAAGATATAAAGATTTAGACAGCGTTAAGGATTTACCGCAAATTCAATATAAAATACTTGAAACATCATCAAGGTATTTGAAAGACGGCGGCAGGATTATTTATTCTACCTGCACTTTAAATAAAAAAGAAAATGAAAATGTGGTAAATAAGTTTTTAAAAGATCATTCTGGATATAAATTGCTAAAAGAAAAAACTGTGTTTCCGTCAACAGTTGGCGGTGACGGATTCTATTACGCTATAATGGTTAAAAATGAAAATTGATATTAGTTCACTTACATATGATAAATTAAATAGCGAACTCGGCTTGCTTGGTCTTCCTAAATTTAGGACAAGTCAAATTTATTCCTGGCTTCATAAATACGGCTGTGCATCATTTGATGAAATGACGAACATCAGTAAAGACCTTCGTGAAAAGCTTAGTGAAAAGTATTATATTTCATCTTGCCGAATTGAGGATAAATATGTATCAAAATTAGACGATACGGTAAAATACCTATTTAGGCTTAATGACGGTGAATATATAGAATCTGTTATTATGAAATATAAATATGGCTATACTATTTGTGTTTCATCACAAGTCGGCTGTAAAATGGCTTGTACATTTTGTGCTTCAACTCTTGCAGGGTTTAAAAGAAATCTTACAGCCGGCGAAATTGAATCACAGCTTCACAGCGCGCAAAATGATTTGAATATTAAGATTTCACATATAGTTTTAATGGGTATCGGTGAACCGCTTGATAATTTTGATAATGTTATTGACTTTTTATACAATGTTAATAATGAGAATGGACTTAACATAAGTATGAGAAACATTACAATTTCAACTTGCGGTGTTGTTCCGAGAATTTATGATTTAATGAATCTTGATTTACAGCTTACTTTGACTATATCTCTGCATGCACCTAATGATAAAATCAGAAGCAATACAATGCCGATAAACAATAAATACGGTATAGATGAACTGCTGTGTGCTTGCAAAGAATATGCTAAAAAGACAGGCAGAAGAGTGAGCTTTGAATATACTTTGATAAACAATGTGAATGACAGTAAAGAAAATGCACTTGAACTTGCATCAAAATTAAAAGGCATGAATGCACATGTTAATTTAATTCCCGTTAATGATGTTAAAGAAAGAGGTAATGTCAGGTCATCCAAACAGGCAATTATGAATTTTCAAAATGTATTGAAAAATCACGGAATAAATGCTACAATAAGGCGTACTTTAGGCTCGGATATAAATGCATCCTGCGGCCAATTAAGGCGGCTTAAAAACAGAGGTGAAAGTAATGAGGATTGTTGCTAAAACAGATAAAGGGCACGTTAGAAATTCTAACCAAGATGCTTACGCAGTCGGTGAATTTTCCGATGAAGTAGTGTGGGCTGTTGTTTGTGACGGTATGGGCGGTGCAAATGGCGGAAATATAGCAAGTGCTTTAGCTGTTAAAGTTATAAGCGATAGAATAAATGTGTCATATCGTGAGCAAATGCGTGACAGTTCAATTATAAATATGCTTGATTCTGCATTAAATGCAGCTAATGTTGAGGTATTTGACTTGGCACAAAGCAAAACGGAATTAAACGGAATGGGAACTACCGTTGTTTGTGCAATTGTAAAAAATGGGCAAGTGTTTATTGCACATGTCGGTGACAGTCGAGCTTATATACTTAAAAATGGTAATATTACTCAGCTTACTACGGACCACAGTATGGTGCAAGATTTGCTTGACCGCGGTAAAATCACTTCTGAACAAGCGTTGCATCATCCTAACAAAAATATTATTACCCGTGCTGTGGGTGTTGATAAAAATATTGACATTGATTTTGACGAAACTGAATTAGATGATGAATCTACTTTGCTTCTTTGTACGGACGGTCTATCAAATTATGTGTCTAATGACGAAATTCTTGAATTAACAAGTGATGGTAAACATTACGCTTTTGCAGACAGACTTGTAAACAAAGCAAACGAAAATGGCGGCGGGGACAATATCACCGCAGTAGTAATTTCTAAATAAACGGAGTTTTATATATGGATAATTATGTAGGAAAAAGACTTGACGGAAGATATGAAATACAAGAAATCGTCGGTGTTGGCGGTATGTCTGTTGTGTATAAGGCTTACGATAATGTTGACGATAGGGTAGTTGCCGTTAAAATTCTTAAAGATGAATTTTTAACCAATGATGATTTTGTTAGAAGATTTAAGAACGAATCAAAGGCAATTGCACTTTTATCACACCCTAATATTGTAAAAGTTTATGATGTTAGCTTCGGCGAAAAACTGCAATACATTGTTATGGAATATGTTGACGGAATTACCCTTAAAGAGTATATCCAAAAGCAAGGTGCAATTACTTGGAATGACGCTTTGTTTTTTACAACTCAAATATTAAAGGCACTTCAACATGCACATGATAAAGGCATTGTTCACAGGGATATTAAACCACAAAATATAATATTACTTCCTAACGGTAATATTAAAGTTGCCGATTTTGGTATTGCCCGCTTTTCAAGAAGTGAAACAAGAACACTTACAGATACAGCTATCGGTTCTGTTCACTATATCAGTCCCGAGCAGGCAAAAGGTGAATTTACCGATGAAAAAGCCGATATATACTCAGTAGGTGTAGTGCTGTATGAAATGCTTGCAGGCAAAGTTCCGTTTGAAGCCGAAAGTGCTGTGAGCGTAGCTTTAATGCAACTTCAAAATAATGCCAAAAGACTTACTGAAATCAATCCGGATATTCCGCTGGGACTTGAGCAAATTTGTATTCACGCAATGCAAAAAGACCCGAAGGACAGATACCAATCTGCCACGGAAATGCTTTTGGATGTTGAAGAAGTAATCAATAATCCTAAAACAGTATTTGATTATTCTTGTTTTGTTGATAAATCACCCACTAAATATATAAGCGATACTGATAAAATAACAGCCGAAACTCCTGTTATTAACGAAAAGCCGATTGAAAAAGCAGTTGACACTGATGAAGATGAGGTTGAGTATTATGATCCCGACCATAAGAAAAAAGTAATATCTGCTGTTTTGATTGGTATAATCATTCTTGTAACAGCCACTGTGTTACTTGTAATGGCAATAACAGGCTCGTTTAAAACAAGTACAAACACCCTTGATAATTTTGTAGGCTTTTCATATGATGAACTTATAAGTTCAAATAAATATGATTACGAATTTGTTTTAGAACAGAAAAAGACTGATGAAGTTGAACCCGGCATAGTTGTTGATCAATCACCGGAGGCAGGCTCAAAGGTTATTTCAGGCTCTCAGGTTAAGCTTGTTGTTTCTGCTTCAATGGATGATATAAATGTTCCTAACATTTACAATTTGAATGATGAAAAAGCAAAGAAAGCACTTTCAAATGAGGGACTTACAAATTATAAGTTTACAACAATTTCAAGTGAAACGGTTGAAGAGGGATTGGTTGTATATACAGAACCAAAAGCCGGTACAGTTGTTTCAAGTGATACTCAAATCGTTGTATTCGTAAGTTCCGGTCCGACCACAAAAGAGGTTGTAAATATCGAAGTTCCTGATGTAACAGGCCTTAAACAAGAGGGTGCAAGAGCTTTTCTTGAAAAAATGGGCTTTAAAAATGTTAATTTTGTAACACAGGATGATTTAAGGCCAAAGGGTGTTGTAATATCACAATCACCTGCTGCAGGTTCATCGGCAACAGCAGATGATAAAATCAAAGTTGTTATTTCTTCAGGTGAAACAACAACTACTACAAAACCTACTTCTAAAGTTTCGCTTTCTGTTTCGCTTCCTAAAATCGTTGATGAATCAGGCGAATATATAACAGATACACTTGAGGTTACAATTGACGGTGAAACATATCTTAATCAAGCTGTTACACTTAACGGTACAAACGCAAGTGTGAGCATTACACTTGACGGTGAAAATGAAGCCAATGTTAAAGTTTCACTTACTGACATAGGCGCGCTTGAAACTAAAACTGTAAGTCCGAAAAAAAATATGAATTTAAAAGTTGATTTCAGCGGTTTTTCAAACGAAAAAACTACTATTTCATCAAATGATTCACAAACAGTTCAGGCATCTAATGTAAACGGAGCGCAATAAGATATATGGTTGATACAGGATTGATTGTTAAAGGAATTGGCGGTTTCTACTATGTAGAAACTGCCAATGGCTTATATGAATGTAAAGCGCGCGGTGTTTTTCGCAAGAAAAAAATCACTCCGCTTGTTGGTGACAAAGTAAGTATCAGCATAAACGATAATGCTGAAAACACTATTGATGAAATATTTGAAAGAAAAAATTCATTGATTCGTCCGCCGCTTTCAAATATTGATACACTGTTTATAGTATCTTCAATTATTGACCCGCAGATAAATACAGTTGTGCTTGATAGGCTTATTGCAATTGCCGAATATAAAGAAATTGAACCGGTAATTGTATTTACAAAAGTTGATTTAGATGAGTCATATAAAAAATATGTTGATATTTACAACAAAGCCGGGTTTAAAACCATAGTTTGTGATAACAGAACAGGAAGCGGCTCTGATGAAGTAAAATCACTTTTAAAAGATAAAATCAGTGCATTTGCAGGTAATACCGGTGTCGGCAAATCATCGCTTTTAAATAATATTGATTTTTCTCTTTCTCTTGCAACGGGGGAAACAAGCAAAAAACTTGGCAGGGGTAAGCATACTACAAGGCATTGCGAATTATTTAAGTGTGCAGGCGGATATATAGCAGATACGCCGGGTTTTTCTTCGCTTGATATTGAAAGATGCGAAAAGATAATGAAAAATGAATTACCGCATTGCTTTAGAGAATTTGATGATTATATATATAATTGCAAGTTTTTAAATAACTGCTCGCACATAAATGATAAAGGCTGTGCAGTAAGAAACGCTGTTGAAAACGGCATTATCAGCCAAAGCAGATATAACAGCTATGTTCAAATGTATAATGAGGTAAAAGACATTAAAGAATGGGAAAAGAAATAAAAAAATGTTTGATTATTTCGGGTGCGCCTGAAAGTGAAATTGAATATTATAATGATTATGTTGACGGCAGATTTGTTATATCGGCCGACAGCGGATATAACAAATGTAAAAAGCTTGGCATAAAACCTGATTTAATCATAGGCGATTTTGATTCATCCGATGTTCCCGATACTGATATTAAAACAATTATTTTACCTGTAAGAAAAGATGATACCGATACTTTTTTTGCTGTTAAATATGCAATAAAGCAAGGGTTTAATGATTTGGTTATTTTGGGTGGTATCGGCAGTAGGTTTGACCATACTTATTGCAATGTTTTGGCTTTAAATTACTGCTTTGAACGAAATGTTAAAGCCGTATTGATAAATAAAAATAACAAAATAGAACTTCTTGATAAAAAAGCGGTTATAAATAAAGATAAATACAATTATTTTTCTTTTTATGCTTTTTTGGAAGACTGCATAAAGCTTACAACGAGAGGAACACAATATGATTTAACGGATTATGATTTAACCGTAAAAAGTCCGCTGGCTCAAAGTAATTCATTTAAGGATGATAAAATAACGGTTTCTTACGAATCGGGAAAACTTTTGCTTATTTTGAGTAACGATTGATTAAAAAATGCATAGAATGTAGTAAATACAGCAAAAGAGGTGTTTACTATATGAAAAAAATGTGCAGGCGTGACTATTTGTGGATAGCGTTTGGTGTTGGCTGTGTGATAGCCTGTTGCTGTCCTACAATATGGATAACAAGAATACTTGCAATTGTAGTAATCATTCTCGGAATTCTTTGCTGTAAAAGATAGCGAGGTAATGATTATGAAGGTTGTACTTATTAAAAGTCCTAAATTTTTAGCTCCTATTCTCAGAGCTGTGTTTAAAATTGAAAAAGTTAAAAGCGAAACATAGCGCATCCTTGAAGCACATTCAAAAGGATGTGCTTTTTTAATTTAAATAGGTATATATAATTGATTATTTATACTTTATGTGATAAAATAAAACTAATATTGTTTATTGGTGATAGTATGACTGAAATTGAAAAGAAAATTGAAGAATTAAGAAAAACTTTAAGGTATCATTCTGACAGATATTATAATGACGACGCACCTGAAATTGAAGATTATGAATACGACATGATGATGCGTGAATTAAAAGAGCTTGAAGAAAAGTACCCGGAATATGATGCGCCGGATTCGCCGACCAAAAAGGTTGGCGGTGTTGCAGATAACTCATTTGAAAGTGTTGCACATTCGGTAAGAATGGAAAGCTTGCAGGACGCTTTTTCAAAGGACGAGCTTCGTGAATTCAGTAACAGAGTAGAAGATACTGTTTCAGATGTAAATTATGTTGTTGAACCTAAAATTGACGGATTATCAGTTAGCCTTGAATATCGTGACGGTGTGTTTTTACGAGGCTCAACCAGGGGCAACGGTGATGTAGGTGAAGATGTTAGCGGTAATTTAAGAGTTATTCATAATATTCCGCTTAAGCTTAATAAATCAATACCTTATATTGAAGTTCGCGGTGAAGTTTATATGCCGAAGAAGAGCTTTGAAAGAGTTGTTGACAGACAAATAATAAACGGTGAGAAACCTTTTAAAAACCCGCGAAATGCCGCTGCAGGTTCTTTAAGGCAAAAAGACAGCAGTGTTACTGCAAGCAGAGGGCTTGACATATTTGTTTTTAACATTCAGCAGATAGAGGGCGTTGAGCTTAGCTCTCACAAAGAATCGCTTGATTTTATAAAAGAACTTGGTTTTAATACTATTCCGACATATAAAAAGGTTGACAACATTGAAGATGCAATTGCTGAAATTGACAGAATCGGCGAAGCAAGAGGTTCGCTTGAATATGACATTGACGGTGCAGTTATTAAGGTTGATGATTTTTCACAGAGGGACATCCTCGGTTCGACTGCAAAATATCCTAAATGGGCAATTGCTTTTAAATACCCACCTGAAGAAAAGCAAACAAAACTATTGGATATTGAAATTGCAGTCGGCAGAACAGGTGTTTTAACACCTACCGCAATACTTGAAAGTGTTCATCTTGCAGGTACAACCGTAAGCAGAGCAACTCTTCACAATCAAGATTTCATTAACGAAAAAGGTATCGCAATAGGTGATGTTGTTACGGTCAGAAAAGCCGGTGATATAATACCTGAAGTTCTGTGTGTTAATGAGCATAATTCAAACAGTGTTTTCAAATTTCCGGATGTTTGCCCATCCTGCGGCGAAAAAGTTTATAGAGATGAAGACGAAGCCGCAATAAGATGTATCAATCCTGAATGCCCGGCGCAGCTTTTGAGAAATTTAATTCATTTTTGTTCGCGTGATGCTATGGACATTGAAGGTTTAGGCCCTGCGATTATTGAAACTTTTGTTAACGAGGGTATGATAGCTAAAACATACGATATTTATAACCTTGATTTTAACAAAATCTTGTCACTTGAAGGATTTAAAGAAACAAGTGCAAACAATATTATTAACTCGGTAAATAATTCTAAAAACAATGATTTATCAAAGCTCATTTTTGCGCTCGGAATTCGGCATATCGGTGCTAAAGCAGGAAAATTGTTAGCTGATTATTTTAAAGATATTGATTTGGTTATGAATGCAAGCGTTGATGATATTTTACAAATTGACGGATTCGGAAAGATTATGGCTGAAAGCGTTGTAGAATTCTTTTCAAGTGATTCAACTAAAGAATTGATAGAAAAGCTTAAAGAAGCCGGAGTTAATATGAAATCTACAAATGTGGTTGAAGATACACGCTTTAGCGGTATGACATTTGTATTAACCGGTACTTTGCCGACTCTTAAGCGTGCAGAAGCTTCTAAAATTATTGAATCTTTCGGCGGTAAAACTTCATCATCTGTTTCTAAAAAAACAACTTATGTTTTAGCAGGTGAAGAGGCAGGCTCGAAGCTTGATAAAGCAAATAAACTTGGTGTTCAGATAATAAGTGAAGAAGAATTTAAGGAAATGATTAAATGAGAAGTGTTAGAAAAAAGCAGAAAAATTTTTATAAGTTTTTAAAAGGCCTTGTAATATTCAGTGTAATATTCATTTTTGTTTATATTGGTGCTGAACCTTATGTAAAGGCGTATAGTGCAAACTTGGCTGTCGGTGTTAATTATGCCTGTGATATTTTAGTATTAGCTAATTTGGTAGTAATATTTCTGTATTATTCAAAGTACGGTAAGGTTGAATCTTTCTTAAAAGATATTGAAAATGAACTTGAAGATGCAGGTTATTATATATCTTCAAGGGAAAAAGAAAATATAAATGACAGATGTGATACTATATGCAAGGATTTAGAAAATAACGGTTATAAAATAAGCAAAAATTTTGATGTTAAAGATTTTTCATTTAATGTTAGAGCGTTAAAAGGAAAAAATTATTTTTATATTATCAAAGTTGAAAATCTTGATAAAAATGATGTATTGGCATATCTTGATGAAATGATATATGACCTTACATCAAATTGCTTTAAGCGCAAGGGTAACGGTGTTTTGTGCTTGATTACCGATAATGCGCAGGAAGACGCTGTTGAAATCAGTAAAATGATTACACCTCTTGGCAGAAAAGGGCAACTTAAAATTGCTCTTGCTATTGATGAAACAGATACGGGTAATGTTTATTTTCAAGGAAATGAAGAAACAAAAAACAAAACTTTGATAGCAAATTTTGTTATGAATTGTGATATGCCTATTAAAGATAATTATATACATAAAGAGAAGATGCCTTTTCAACTTGAACTTGAAAAGAAAGCTGAAAAATTCACATTAAAAGATTTCAATAACGGTAATTTTTACCTGCACTGAGTATTGGAGATGAAAAGCTATGAACATTAAAGCTAAAGAATATTTTGATTCGTTAAAAGGTAAAAAAGTTGCTTTTGTCGGAATGGGTGTTGCAAATGTTCCGTGTGCAGAATTTTGTGCGAAGTACGGAATTGAAGTTTATGCCTGCGATAAAAGGGATAAAGAATATATCGGCAAAGATATATGCGACAATCTTGAAAAACTCGGAGTTCACTTCTCGTTAGGCGAAAACTATCTTGATATTTTGCCGCAAATGGATTTGATTTTTCGCTCACACGGTATTTTACCGTTTCAAAATTCGTGGATTGGCGAATGCATTGAAAGAGGGCAGAAAGTCACAACAGAAATGGAAGTGTTTTTTAAATTCTGTCCATCAAAAATTATAGCTGTAACTGGATCAAACGGTAAAACTACTACTACAACACTGATTTCAAAATTTCTTGAAAAGCAAGGCAGAAAGGTGTATTTAGGCGGAAATATAGGTAAAGCACTTATGCCTGAACTTGAAACCATAACTGAAAATGATATTGCAGTTGTTGAGCTTTCATCTTTTCAGCTTTTAACAATGGGAAATATGAAAAATACGCCCGATGTCGCAGTTGTAACTAATATTGAATGTACACATCAAGATCATCACGTCAACCTTGATGAATATGTTGACGCAAAGCGTAATATTTTGATTTATCAAAATGAAAACTGCAAAACTGTGCTTAATGCTGATTGTGATTATTCAATCGGTAACAGGGTTTACCATGATATGCGATTTGATGTTAGGGGTAAGCTTGCGCAGTTTTCTATAAAACATAAAGTTGATAACGGATGTTATATGAATGATAAAGGCGAGATTGTTTATAATGATAACGGCAACGAAACTTTTGTGATGAACAGCAGTGATATTGTTATTCCGGGAACGCATAATATAGAAAACTATTGCACAGCTATTTGTGCTACGTGGGGGCTTGTTGATATTTCCGTATATAAAGATATTGCCAATACTTTTGGCGGGGTTGAACACAGAATTGAATTTGTAAGAGAATTTGATGGTGTTAAATATTATAATGATTCAATTGCTACATCACCGTCCCGTGTAATCAGCGGTTTAAGAGCGTTTGGCAAAAAAATCATAGTAATTATGGGAGGTTCTGATAAAGGCAACGATATGAGCGAAATGGTGCCTGATATTTTGAAATATGTTAAGGTACTCGTGCTAAACGGCGCCACTGCTCAAAAAATATATGATACTGTTACAAATTATGAGGGATATAACAAGTCCGGTATTAAAATAATTAAAACAGATAATTTGGAAAATGCATTAAACGAAGCTAAAAATGTTGCCGAAAAAGGTGACATTGTTTCACTCTGCCCGGCATGTCCTGCATTTGACCAGTTTAAAACATTTGAATATAGAGGCAGAAGATTTAAAGAACTTGTAAATGGATTTGATGAATAATGGAAAATATTGAAAATTTATTAAAAGAACTTACATCGGCAGTCGGTGTTTCAGGCGAAGAGGAAAACATAGTAAAATTACTTACTGAAAAGCTTGAAGCTTACGGCGATGTAAGTGTAGATGATATGAATAATGTGTATTGCACATTCGGTGAAGGCTATCACTTTTTACTTGATGCTCATCTTGATGAAATAGGTATGATAGTTACCGACATTACAGATGACGGATTTATTAAAGTAAACCGTTGCGGCGGAGTAGACAGAAGAATGTTACTCGGCTATGAAGTATCTGTGTGGGGAAATGAGGAAGTAAAGGGTGTTATCTCCACTTTGCCGCCGCATTTGCAAAGTGCTGATGATGAAAAGAAAGTTCCCGAATTTAAAGATATTTCAATTGATGTGGGAATGAATAAAGAGGAAATTGAAAAAATTGTTTCACTTGGTGATAAGGTTACATTTAAGCGTAATTTCACTCCGCTTTTAAACAATCAATTATCTGCCTCATGCCTTGATGACAGGGCAGGCGTGGCTTCAATATTATTATGCCTTGATAGGCTTAAAAAAGTTCCTTGCAAGATTACAGTGATGTTTTCATCGCAGGAAGAGCTTGGCACACGCGGCGCAAAAATAGGTGCTTATTCAAAAAATATTGATGAATTTATAAGTGTTGATGTATCTTTTGCATATACACCTAATTGCGACAAGGCGGATTGCGGAATTATTGGAAATGGCGCAATGATTGGTTTTTCGCCTATACTTGATAAAAATATTTCCAATAGCCTTGTGAAAGTTGCCGATAAAAATAATATTAAGTATCAGCGGGAAATTATGGCAGGAAGTACAGGTACTAATGCTGATGTAATTACTCTTTCTGAAAAAGGCATAAAAGGTGGACTTATTTCAATACCTGAAAAATATATGCATCAGCCTTGTGAAGTTGTTGATATTGATGATATTGTAAGTGTCAGCGATTTAATTTGCGCTTATATTGAAGAAAAGGCAGGTGTGCAAAATGCTTAAAGAACTTTGCCTACTCAACGGTACATCAGGTGATGAATGTGCCGTAAAAGACTATATTATTTCTAAAATCAAAGACAAATGTGAATATAAGATAGATGCATTGGGCTCAATAATTGCATTTAAAAAAGGTGTTAAAAGAGCAAATAAAAAGGTGATGATTTGCGCCCATATGGATGAGGTAGGCTTTATCATTACCGATATTACGGATGATGGGTATTTAAAATTTTCACCCGTCGGCGGAATTGACGCGCGCGTTGTTGCCGACAGAAAAGTTAAAATTAACGATATTTACGGTGTTGTAGGTTTAAAACCTATTCACTTGCTTTCTGGTGATGAAAAAGATAAGGCTGTAAGCTTCAAAAATCTGTTTATTGATATTGGTGCTAAAGATAAGACAGAAGCTGAAAAGTATGTATCCTTGGGCGATTATGCTTATTTTTCAAGTGATTATTATGAATTTGGTGATGGATATATTAAATCTAAAGCACTTGATGACAGAATCGGCTGTATGCTGATGATTGAACTTATTAACAGCGAGCTTGAATATGACACTTATTTTTGCTTTAATGTTCAGGAAGAAGTCGGTTTAAGAGGCTCAAAATGTACTTCTTTTGATGTTCAGCCTGATGTTTCACTTATTCTTGAATCAACTACTGCCGGTGATTTATGCGGCGTTACGGGCGGAAACAGAGTGTGCGTTTTGGGCAAAGGCCCGGTTGTTTCTTTTATGGACGGAAGAACTGTTTATGATAAAGAACTTTATAAGCTTGCACGCAAAGTCGGTGAAGAAAACAATATACCGACTCAAACTAAAACTGCCATTGCCGGCGGAAATGATGCAGGTGCAATACAAACCAGCGCAAAAGGAAGCAGAGTTATTGCTGTTTCACTGCCAAGCAGATATATTCACGGTGCTTCAAGTGTTGTGAAAAAAGATGATATTGAAAACACAAGGAAACTATTAAATAAATTATTGCCTAAGCTTTATGATTAAATTGATTGAAAAAAACAAAGAATTTGATGATTTTTTTAAAGATGATATATTTTATATCAGAATAATGTCGCTTTTAAAAGCATATTCCACAAATTACAATTTTGCACTTTTTTATAAACAACTTGATGATAATGGTAATATTACATCAATTATTTCTCGGCTTGATAATGATTATACCGTATGCCATAATGATGATTTTGATTTGATTGAGTTGGAAGATTTCTTTACAAGAATAGGATTTAATTCAATTTTAGGTGATGATGAACTTGCACTCTCATTTTCTTATGATTACGGTATTGTTATGCGTACAAATAAAAAGGTGGAAAAAATAATTAACTATGCCACAATTGATGAATATCCAAAGCTAATGGATTTGTTTAATTTGGAAGATTATTCGACTGCTGATTTTGAAAGTTGGTATGTGGATGTCAGCCACAGAATCAGACATTCGTGTGCAAAGGCGGTCACTTTAAATGTAAATGATGAAATTGTATCAAGCGGTATTTTTTCATCAATTTATAATAATGACGCAATATTGACTTCTGTTTCAACCGTACCCGAATTCAGAAGAATGGGATATGGAAGTGCACTTGTAAGTGCAATGATTTGTGATATTAAGGGAAAAGTATATTTAATGCGTGATAAAAATAAAAACGAAAAATTTTATAAAAAACTCGGTTTTGAAAATATTGGTTATTGGAGAATGTATAAATGAATGAATTTTTCAAAATAGATAAAAGAATTTTAGATGCTTCAGACAAAGCACTGAAACTTTGTAAAGAGCAATTTGAAAATATTGAAAAAATAACAGAATATAATCAGCAAAAAGTTCAAAAAGCTTTTATTGATAACAGAATATCCGAAACACATTTTGGTACAAGCACAGGATACGGATACGGAGATATTGGCAGGGAAACGCTTGATAAGGTTTGGGCGCAGGTTTTGGGTGCAGAATCTGCACTTGTGCGCCATAACTTTACTTGCGGAACGCATACACTTTCAACTGCACTTTTCGGGGTTTTAAGGCCGGGGGATAATATGCTTTGCGTATCAGGAACACCTTATGATACAATTCATAATGTTATCGGTATCAGCGGCGAGGGTATGGGTTCACTTAAAGAATTCGGTGTTAACTATGACGAAGTGGCTTTAAAAAATGAACGACTTGATTTTGAAAGCATTGAAAATGCTGTTAACAGCTCAACCACTATGGTCTATATCCAGCGCAGCCGCGGATATGAGCTTAGGCCAAGTCTTTCTGTTGACGAAATAGGCAAAGTTTGTGAAATTGTAAAAAAGAAAAATCCAAATGTAATTGTTATGGTGGATAACTGTTATGGCGAATTTGTAGAAATGCAAGAACCTACACAAGTAGGTGCTGACCTTATAGCAGGTTCAATGATTAAAAATGCAGGCGGAGGCATAGCTACAACAGGCGGTTACATTGCCGGCAGGGAAGATCTTGTTGAAAAATGTGCTTATAGGCTAACAACTCCCGGACTTGGCAGGGAAGTCGGTGCAACAATCGGAATGAACAGGGAACTTTATATGGGGCTTTTTTATGCGCCGCATACAGTTGGCGAAGCGCTGAAAAGTGCTGTTTACATATCCGCACTATATGAAAGCTTTGGATATGATGTAACGCCGAAATATAACGAAACAAGGCACGATATTGTTCAGTCTTTAGGGCTTGAAAATGCAGAAAGTCTTGTTGCATTTTGCCAGGGGGTTCAAAGCGGCAGCCCTGTTGATAGCTATTTATCACCTGAACCGTGGGATATGCCGGGATATGACAGCAAAGTTGTTATGGCAGCCGGAGCGTTTACTCTCGGTTCATCAATTGAACTTTCGGCAGATGCTCCTATCAGGCCACCGTATTATGCTTGGATTCAGGGCGGACTTAACTTTCACAGTGCAAAGCTCTGTGCGCTTTTAGCCGCTCAACAAATGGAAGATAAAGGACTTTTAAAATGAGCGAATATAATTTCAAAGGTATTAAACCTGAAAGTATAGAACTTCTTTGCCTTAACAGGTTTAATGATTCAAAAGAATTTTATGAAGAACACAAGCTTGAATTAAAGGAAGGCATCACAGTTCCTATGCGCCAGATTGTACTTGATTTGAGTGGTTTGATGTATGAAATTGATGATAAAATGTTTACTGACCCAGTACGCTGCGTATCAAGAATATACAGAGATACAAGAGGTAACAGAAGCAAAATCAAATATCGCGAAAATATGTGGCTGATGCTTCGAAGATATAAAAATGAATATCCGAGCGCACCGTTTTTCTATTTTGAATTTTTTCCAAACAGTTTCGGTTACGGCTTGGGATTTTGGACTTGGAAACAATCAGCTTTTAAAGAAGTTCATAATTTGATATTGGATAAGCCTGATGAATGGCTTGAAGCACTTGACGCTTGCAAGCAAGCAGGTTTTGTTTACGGTTCAAGAGATAATTATAAAAAAGATATGTATCCAAATGCACCTAAAGAATTAAAGCCATATTTAAGTGCAAAAAATATGGAGTTTTCGTATAAATCTTTTGATATGAATAAGATTAACTCATCTGCACTTATTGATGAGATTAAACTTGCTTTTGATTTAGCAAGCCCGATGTACACTTTTTGGGCTAAAGCTTATGATAATATGCTTTCTAAAGGGATTATAAAACCTGAAGATGCTATGAGATAATAGGTGATTATTTGTTAAAATTTGTATTTGGCAGAAGTGGCTGCGGAAAAAGTGATTATGTATTTAATCAAATAAAAGAACTTGCGATTAGCGGGGAAAATAATATTCTTCTTTTAACACCGGAACAGTATTCGCTTGTGGCAGAAAGAAGATTACTTAATGATTTAGGCGAGGATAAAGTCAACTGTGTTGACAACTCGTCTTTTTCGCGTATCTCCAATGATGTAAGAAGAAAGTACGGTTCAGACGCTTTGCCTACATTATCAAAAGGCGGCAAAGTGATTTTAATGTGCAAGGCTATTGATAATTGTAAAGATAATTTTCAGCTGTTTAACAAAAATCTTGATTCTTTAAGCTTTGTGACTTCAATGATTAACATTTATGATGAAATGAAATCCTGCAATCTTGATTCATTGCAAATAAATGAACTTTCAAAAAATATTGATAATCAGGTTCTTTACAAAAAGCTTGCTGATATTTCGCTTATTATGAGTGCTTATGAATTGCTTATTAAAGATAGATTTAACGATTCATCAAACGAACTTACAAGAATTTATAATCAAATCTTTGATAAAGGCTATTTTAAAAATAAGTATGTATTTATAGACGGATTTAACGGCTTTGTTGCGCAGGAATATAAGCTTCTTGAATTGATAATTGCAGAGGCAAACTGCGTTACAATCACACTTTGTACAGATTCATATGACAGTGATAATAACTATGATTTATTTTCGTATGTAAATAAATCTTTTCAAATAATTAAAAGAATTGCCGATAAATCTGATGTTGAAACGCAAATTGTTAACCTTGAAGAAAATCACAGATTTAAAAATGACGAACTTAAAGTAATTGAAAAACATTTTTTTGATAATTCAAATGAAACTCTTGAAGCTAATGAAAATGTACATATTTATGCTTCAAAAAACATTTCTGATGAATGTGAAAATGTTTCAAGAGAAATTAAACAGCTTTTAAGAAAAGGGTATAAAGCTTCTGAAATCACTGTTATTTGCCGCGATTTACAAAAGTATTTAAGTGAGCTTGAATATAACTTTTCTAAATATGAAGTACCTTATTTTCGTGATGAAAGACAGCCGGTTAACACCCAGTCACTTGTAGTAATGATTGAATTTATGCTTAGGTGTATTAACTTTTCGTTTAAAAGCGACGATATATTAAGCCTTGCCAAAACAGGATTAACCGATATACCGGACGAAGATATAAACGAACTTGAAAACTATATTTTTTTATGGAATATAAATGGCTTAAAATGGACTAAACCATTTGAAAATTCAACCAAGGGTTTTGTAAACGAATTAAGCGAGGCCGACAGAAATGCTCTTGATAAAATAAATATAACAAGAGAAAAATTGATTGCACCGCTTGTTTTGCTGAAGAAAATTACAAAAACAAAAGATTCAAAAAAAATAAGCGAGGGAATATATAATACGCTGATTTCCTACTGTGCTGATAAAAAAGTAAAAGAATATGCTGTTTTGTTAAACAAAAGCGGATTTTATTCACTGGCTCAGGAACAGGGCAGAATTTGGGATCTTGTTATGGAAATATTAAATCAGCTTGCAACTACCCTCGGCGAAATTGATTTAAAAACATATGCAAAAATGTTTTCACTTATTATTTCTTGTGAAGATTTAGGTACTGTTCCGAGTGGGATAGATAATGTACAAATCGGACAGGCAGACAGAATAAGAACCGATAATCCAAAAGCAGTTTTTGTTTTAGGCGCAAATGAGGGCGAATTTCCGCAATCGGCCATTACAAGCGGGCTTCTTTCCGAGGCGGAGAGAAGAATTATGCTTGAAAATGATTTTAAGCTTTATTCATATGCCGAAATATTTAATTTGCAGGAAAGATATTTTGCTTATATGGCGTGTTCCTGCTCAAGCGAAAAGCTGTATATTTCATATTTAAAGGGAAGTTCAAAAGATTCTGCACCGTCGGAAATTGTTACCGATATTGAGGCAAAGTACAATTATTTCAAAGAATATGACATTTCTGATTTGGACGAAATTGAACTGATTGAAACAAACAAAAACGCTTTTGAACTTATGAGTGAAAGATTTTACGATAACACTCCATTTTATGCATCGCTTAAAGAATATTTTAAAAATGACAGCAGATACGAAGCAATAAAGTATCTTGCAGAAAACAAACCGATTGAAATTAAAAGCAGAAAAAAAGCTATTGAACTTTTTGATAAAGATATGTATATTTCTGCTTCAAGAATTGAAGATTATTATAATTGCCCGTTTAGATATTTTTGCAAATTCGGTCTTTCAGCCAGAGTTATAAATAAGGCTGAAATTGACCCAATGCAAAGGGGTACGCTTATTCACTATATTCTTGAAATGATTTTATCCGATGTGGGTACTAAAAAATTATCAACTCTTAATTACACTGAAATTAAAGACTTGGTTAATAAGTATATGGAAAAATATTTTGAAGAAAATATGGCTCTTATTAAGGATAAAAATAAACGCTTTGATTATAATTACAAAAGGCTTTCAAAACTAGTTTATGATGTAGTAAACCACCTTGCTTTAGAGTTTAAAAATTGCGATTTTGAAGCTAAAGCATTTGAAATGTCAATTGATAAAGACGGTGAAGTTAAACCCGAAATTATACCGCTTGAAAGTGGCGGAAGTGTGCAAATTCGTGGCTCAATTGACCGTGTGGATGTGTTTGAACATAACAACGAAAAATATATCAGGGTTGTTGATTACAAATCAGGCAACAAGAAGTTTAAGCTTGCCGATATTATGGACGGTTTAAATTTGCAAATGTTTGTATATCTTTTTTCATTATGTGAAGATAAATCATCTGCACTTAACGGTATACCTGCCGGCGTTTTATATATGCACGCTGCAAGAAATACATTGAATTTTGATTCCGCAAACGAGGCTGAAAAGTCGATTGATAGCGAAGAAGCTTCAATGTTTAAAATGAACGGTATTGTACTGAGTGATGATGAAAATGCAGTAGCACAGGCTATGGAACACGATTTGAGCGGAAAATATATTCCTGTTCAGGTGAAATCAAACGGAGATTTGAAAGGAAGTTTAGTATCACTTGAGCAGCTTGGCTTAATACATAAAAAAATAAATCAATTGGTTGAAAAAATGGGAAATGATTTACAAAACGGATATATTGACAGAAAGCCAATAAAAAATCCAACCCACAATAATACCTGTGATTATTGCGATTACCGTGATGTATGTGCCAATTCCAAAATGATTTTTAACAAAGTCAGCGAACAGCAAAGTGACAGCGAAGTTATTGAAAACTTATACAAGGAGTTTGAAACTAATGCCAAAGTGGACACAACAACAGAATAATGCAATTACCGCCCGCGGCAGAAACATACTTGTAAGTGCTGCTGCCGGTTCAGGAAAAACCGCTGTTCTTGTTGAAAGGGTTATAAAAAAAATAACCAACAGCAAAAATCCTGTTGATATTGATAAGCTTTTAATCGTTACTTTTACCAACAATGCGGCAAGTGAAATGAAGTTCAGAATTACCAAGTCGCTTAAAGAAATTTTAAGGAATGAACCATTTAATCAAAATGCACAGCGCCAGCTTAATTTAATGCCTAACGCCAAAATTTGCACTATTGATTCATTTTGCATAAACCTTGTCAGAGAAAACTTTTTTGAACTCGGAATAAATCAGGATTTTACAAATTTGGATGAAAATGAAGCAAGCTTGCTTGAAGATGAAATCATAAGCAATCTTACAGATGAACTTTTTGAAAATAATGATGAAGAGTTTATAAAATTAGTTGAACAGTTTAATACACCCGGAAATGAAAAACCATTTATAAATGCAGTAAAAAAAGTCAGACGCTTTATTTATGCACAGCCTTTTCCATATAGTTGGGCATATAAAATGTCTGAACTTTATAATTCAAATATTGCTTTTGAAAACTCAAAATGGTTTGAATATATTAAAGATGAGGCGGATTATTTAATTTCTATTGCAAAAAAATGCGTAAATAACAATCTTGCACTTTTAAATCAAATTGATGATTCAAAACTTAATGAAAAATTTGAAAATTTATTTTTAAATGATAAATCTTTAATTGATAATGTAAGTGATTTGCTTAATACTTCTTGGGATGATTTGGTTAAACTCGGCGTTCCTTCATTTGCAAGGCTTGTAAGCACCGCTAAGCTTGATGAAGAACTTGCTAGTGAAATCAAAGCCAACCGTAATACATATACAAATATAATTAAAAAGGAAATCCCTGCATTTTTGATATGCAGTAAGGAAGATTATGTAAAAAGCCTTAACACCCTTTATCCTATAATTAAAAAACTTATTGATTTTGTAAAAATCGTAGATTCAAGGCTTATGGTAGAAAAAAACGAGCGTAATTCTTACTCGTTTTCCGATACGGAACATTTTGCAATCAACTTACTGTTTACCCCTGACGGTGATCAAATTATCAAAAAAGAGCTTGCTGACAGATTATCCGCTGAATTTGAAGAAATACTTGTTGATGAGTATCAAGATACAAACGAAGCGCAGGATTTGCTGTTTGCATACCTATCAAACGGGCATAATCTGTTTACGGTAGGTGATGTTAAGCAAAGTATTTACCGCTTTAGACTTGCTATGCCTAATATTTTTAATTCAAGAAGAAAACTTTATACCGATTATAACCCAAATGACAATGAAAAAAGTTCAAAAATAATATTGGACAAAAATTTCAGAAGTTCAAAGGGTATATGTGAATATGTTAATTTTATCTTTTCAAAAGTAATGAGCGAAAGGGTAGGCGAGCTTGATTATGATGCCCAAAACAGATTGAATTTTGGTGCCGATTATAAGAAAAATGATATTTCTAGCGCACAGATACATATTTTAGACGGTGCAAAGGGCGAAGAAACAGACACACGCGAAGCAATGCAAATTGCCAAGCTGATTAGAAAAAAGGTAGATTCAAAAGAGCAAATAAAAGACGGTGATGAATACCGAGATATAAGATACAGCGATTTTGCAATACTGTTTCGAAGTATGAAAAATCATGTTGACTCTTATGTTGAAGTGTTTACGGATATGTCAATTCCCGTTCAATGTGATAATTCAAGCAATCTGTTTGAAAATAATGAGATAAAATTGATTTTATCTTTGCTCAGAACTATTGATAACCCAACTAAAGATATTTCACTTCTTTCTACAATGATGTCGCCTGTCTACGCCTTTACGGCAGACGAGCTTGCTCAAATCAGGATTGAAAATAAGCGGAAGAATTTTTATTTTTCTGTTGTTAATTCACAAAATGAAAAAGTATTAAACTTTCTTGAAGATATAAAAAATCTTAAAAAGCTCAGTGTTACAATGTCTGTTTCTAATTTTATCAGATATTTGGTTGAGAATAAGGGAATAGTAGCTTTTATTAACGCTATGGGCAATGGTGAACAAAGGTATCAAAATATACTTGCTTTAATATCATTTGCTCAGAAATTTGACAGCGGAGTTAATATCGGCCTTACATCTTTTATAAGATATATTGATAAGATTATAGATACCGATAAAGGTATTGACTCAAAATCAATTGTATCAGGCAAGGATGACGCGGTAACGATTATGACTGTTCACCATTCAAAAGGCCTTGAATTTCCGATATGCATTTTGGCCGGGGCTGCAAGAAATTATAATACCGGTGAACTGACAGAAAATCTTTTAATCAATACCGTTTACGGATTTGGACTAAAGGTTCATAATGAAGAAAGAATGTATAATATTCAATCTATTCCGTATTCTGTAATTAAATCTAAAAGCGCAAATGAGTTGATGAGTGAAAACTTGCGTGTTTTATATGTTGCTATGACAAGGGCAAAAGAGCAGTTTATTACATTTATTTCCTGCCAAAATATTGAAAGGAAAATGCAAACGCTTTATTCCAAACTGATTGACGGTGAAATCACACCGTATTCAGTGAAGTCCTGTAAAAGTGATGCAGATATTATTTTGCTTTGCTCGCTTTTTCATCAAAATGCAGGGCAGCTGCGGGAACTTGCAGGGTGCAGATTATTTGCCAATCCTGCCGATTTTGATATGAGTATTGATATTGATAAATCGGAAGGCTTCGAAGAAGATGAAATCAAACCTGAAAAAGCCGAATATCAAGAGGGTACAGTTAAAGAAATAGCTGAAAAACTTTCTTATAAATACGATTATTTGCCTTTATCAAATGTTACATCTAAAATGACGGCGTCTTCACTTGATGACAGCGATACTAATTTTGAATATATTACTTCTTCAAAGCCTGCATTTATGAATAAGGCTGAAATGACACCTGCAATGCGCGGTACTGCGATGCATACATTTATGCAGTTTTGTAATTATAATTTGGCTAAAGAAAATCTTGATATAGAAATTGAAAACCTTGTATCCGGCGGATTTATAACAGAAGAGCAGGGAAAAAGTCTTGATAAAAAAAGACTTGCTTCGTTTTTTAATTCGCCGCTTGCAAAAAGAATGTTTAATTCAGATAAAATATACCGTGAAATCAAAGTATCAACTTTTTTAAGCGCAAATGAAGTATATGGTATTGATTTTGATGATAAGATTTTAGTTCAGGGTATTGCTGACTGCGTTTTTGAAGAAAGCGGCCAACTTGTGCTTGTCGATTATAAAACCGACAGGGTAAATAATGAAAATGAGCTTTTGGAAAGATATAAAAAGCAGTTGACTTTTTATAAATACGCAATTGAAAAAACGCTTAAAATGCCTGTTAAAGAAGTCATGTTATATTCATTTTATTTAGAAAAAGAGTGCATATATAAATAATTTTAAAAAAAGCTTGCAATTTACCACAGCTTGTGGTAATATATCAAAGCGTAATGAAGAAAACCAGTAAAGAGGTGAAAATAAATGAAGGACGGCATCCATCCAAACTATGATACTTGCACAGTTAAATGTGCTTGTGGTGCAACTTATGAAACTAAGAGCACAAAGAGCGAATTGAAGGTTGACATCTGTTCAAAGTGCCACCCGTTTTATACCGGTAAGCAGAAGCTTGTTGATACAGGCGGTCGTGTAGACAGATTCAATAAGAGATATGCAAAAAAAGGCTAATCTGAAAAATGAAGGCAACGGTATTATATCGTTGCCTTGTTTTTTGTCGGTGAAAGATGAAAGAGTACAAAACAGTTGAATTTGAAAGTAAGGATGAATTCATTGAAAAAAAATCGCGTTTTATAGGTTATGTTAAACCTGTTAAAACGCAGGAGGAAGCAACTGAATTCATAAACTCAATTAAATCAAAACATTGGGATGCTACACATAATGTATCTGCATATGTATTAAGGGATAATAATATTCAGCGTTCAAGTGATGACGGTGAGCCGAGCGGTACTGCCGGTGTACCTACTCTTGATGTTTTACTTAAAGAGGGAATTGTTGATACCTGCGTGGTGGTTACAAGATATTTTGGTGGTACTTTGCTTGGTGCAGGCGGTTTAATTCGTGCATATTCACACGCTTCCAAAATTGCGATTGACGCAGGGCATATAATAACTATGGCACCTTGCAAAGTTATTAGCGTGAGTGTTGATTACAGCTTTTATGACAGGTTAAATATATTACTTAATGAATTTTCAGCTAATATTGAAAACAGCGAATTTACAGACAGTGTTACCGTTATTTTCAGTATTAGAGAAAATACGGTTTCTTTACTTCAGGATAAGCTTACGCAGCTTAGCAACGGTAAATATCTGCTTAAAGAAATCGGAGAAAAATTTGCTAAAGTTGAATAAAAATGTAAAAACCTACCAATCATTTGTTTGAAAGGTAGGTTTTTCTTTTGAAATTCAATAAAATATTTATCCCTTTATTTCTTACTTTTACAATAATTTTAGGAATTGCACAGCCTGTTGTTGCGGCAGTTAAAACGAGCGAAGATATTAGTAATAAAGTATTTAGACTTCACATTCTTGCTAATTCAAATTCTACCGAAGACCAAAATACAAAACTTATGCTTAAAAACTTCATTCTTGAAAATTCAGAGGATGTTATCGGAGGCAAAACATTAGATGAAGCGATTAGCAATGCCAAAAATAATCGCAAGGAAATTACAGAAATGTGTAATGAGTATCTTAAATCAATCGGTATTGATTATAAAGTTGTTGTAAGTGTTGTGAAAGAATACTTTAAAACAAGGGTATATGATGATTTTACATTGCCGGCAGGGAAGTATAATTCATTAAAAATAGAATTGGGTGAAGCAAAAGGACATAATTGGTGGTGTATTGTATTTCCGAGCGTTTGCTTATCAGCCTGTACAGAGTCAATGAACGATTATTTGAGCGAGGATGAAATGAAACTTGTGTCAAATACTTATTCGCCTAAATTTAAGGTTGTAGAAATTTATGAGTCCGCAAAAGAAAAAATTAAAAATATGAGATAAATTGCAGTTTAATTTTTCTTGAAAACATCAAGCATATGCTGTGAAAATCCTACTAAATCTTCACGCTCGCATATGACTGATAAGAACTTCATATATTCTTCAAACTCTTTTTTATTCAGCAAATTTAATTTGTTTGAATATAAATATGACAGCATATCTACACCTACAAAATGCAGTCTTGTTACATCATAATTTTTCATTAGCTTGTCAATGTCACTTTTTCTATATAATGCAAAAATTTCATTAGGGCTTGAACATGCGTGAAAATTATCATCTATTAAACCTTTGTCAATATAATCAAGTATTCGTTTTTTATAAAACATTTTGTAAATCACAGTGTCATTATTGCAATATGCAGAATATATAACGCCGCCTTTTTTAGTTACTCTTATCGCTTCGCTTAATGCCTTGTGCTTGTCAATATCATTAAATAAGTGATACATCGGCCCGAGTAATAAAACTATATCATAAGTATTATCCTCAATAAAAGATAAATCACAAGCGTTACCCTCAAAAACTTTGATTTTGTGTTCTGCTTTAATCTTTGATTTAAGTATTTCTATATTATGTGGGACAAGCTCAACACTTGTTATATCATATCCCATATCTGCAAGCGCAATCGAATATCTGCCGGTACCTGCACCTATTTCAAGAATTTTTGAATTAGGTGTCAGGTACTTTTTTATGTATTTCATAGTTATTAGATATTCCGGTAAATGCGTTTTGCTTTTTAGCCTGTTATCTTCATTGTAACTGTTATAATATTCAATTATTTTATTCATCATTTATCTCCTTTTCAAATTCAGTTATTGTCATTTTATCGTTGATAATTTTTTCTTTTCCGTTGGGTTTATATCCGAGTTTTTGATATAGGTGAACATTTTTCTTTTCCTCTTTAATTGTATCGAGTCGCCAATGATAATATTGTGAATATAGTTTTTCTATATCAATAATTGCTTTTGCTGCATAGCCTTTATTTTGATATTTTGGAAGCACAAACAATCTTGCAAGTTTTGCTGTATCGTTTTTAGTTGCAATCCAAATTTGACCTACTTTTGTGCTATTGTCAATTATCCAATACATTTGAAAACTCGACTTTGTTGTTCTTGATACAAATTTTGCAAATGACTCTTTGTAGGGGCTTGTTTCATCGTAATATTTTTCATATATAGGTTTAAAACATTTCTTTTGCATACTAAATGCTTTTAAAAGTTCATAAATTTCAATTTTGATAACCATTTAAATACCTCCTAAAAAAATAACTGCTGGCAAACATCTGTGTTCGTCAGCAGTTTAATTTATGCTATAAAAATCTAATTACCGCTATTGAACACAACACAAATAAGCCCAAGCATAATGCTTCGGCTGGCTATACATCTGTGTGCTGTTCACTTTTGCAATTAGATTAGTCATAGTAATTACCTCTGATTAAAAGATAACACATACTTTTCAGCTTGTCAAACAAAAAATGAATAAGCTTTGTAATATCGTTTTGAAAAGAAGCATATGTATTGTTAGAAACTGAAAAGGAGATTCGTTATGGAGCTAAGCAAAGAATTTAAAGAAATGAACTGTAATGAAACAAAGGAAAGAATAAACGAAAGCTTTGATATTGATTATCAGCTTAATTTGCCGCAATATCTTGATGATGTTGAAAAATTGATTAAATGCTGCGTCAAAAATGTAGTGGCAGATTATAATTTATCTTCATCATCAATAATTATTTACGGTAAAAGTATAATCACAATTATGTATAAAACAGCTGACGGCTCTACACTTTCTAATATATTTGAAGAAGAGTTTTCAAAAAAGTTTGATATAACATCATGTGATTATCCTGATTTTGCAGATGTGAATGTATTTACTGCTTATTCAAACAGCAGACTTGTAAATCAGCGCAGAATTGATGTTCACACCGCCTTAAACGCTCGAATTAACATTTTTTGCAAAAGATGTACACACTCGCTTTCACAATGTGAAAATGCTTTTATACGCAGTGATGAAGAAGAAATACTGAATGTTAAATCAACCGGTGTATGCTCGGTAGATTTTGATGAATCTTTTACATTACCTAAAAATGACAGCCAAATCAAAAATATTGTAAATACATATCTTGATACGGTAGTCAGTGATAAAAAAATAATCAAAGATAAAATGCTTGTTAAAATTGATAATGAAATATCGGTGGTTTATTGTGATGAAAATGACAATATTGATAAAATCAAGTATTCATTTTCTGTAAGCAGAATTATTGATATAGCAAATTGTGTTGATAATGATTATTCGGTAGTAGATGCAAAGGTATGCCAGCTTTATATTAAGCCGAAAGTTAATGAAAATAATTTGCTTTGCGATATTGAAGCAGTTGGCAGAATAGCACTTAATTATAAAATTTATTCTGTTGAAAAAGATAGCTTTTCGATAGATTCATACATTCCGCATTTTAAAACAGTAAGTCAAACCGAAAAAATCACACTGAAATTAAATCCGATTTATTACTTTGATTCTAAAAGTTTTGAATTGAGTTTTGAAAACGAAAAAAGTGTTGTTGAAATAGTAGATTTAAACGCACAAATCACAAGATATAACATCGTTTCATCTACTTTAAATTGCAGTGTTTTATTAAGATACTTTTATTTGGATGAATCATCCGAACTTTGCTATTTTGAAAAAGAGGAAACATATTCATTAAAACTGAATGATATTGAAATGAGCGGCGAAGCCGGTGTAAGCTTGGTGAATTATGATTTTGTTATCAGTAATACAAATAAAATAAATTTAAGGCTTAATATTGATTACACCGCCTTTTTGTATAAAGAGAGTTCACTTGAATACATTACTGATATTTCAGCCGATGAAATGCTTGATGATAAAAATTCACCGGAATTAACACTTTATTTTGCAAGGCAGAATGAAAGTGTGTGGGATATTGCAAAAAGCTTTTCAACCGACTCAAAACTTATTATGGAAGAAAACGAATTAACATCGGATATTATTGATACCAGACGAGTATTGCTTGTTCCGGGAATGTGAGGGTATAATTATGTATAATGATATTTACAGTGATATTTCCAAAAGAACAGGCGGAGATATTTATATTGGTGTTGTAGGGCCTGTAAGAAGCGGAAAATCAACTTTTATTAAGCGTTTTATGGATACGCTTGTGATTCCTAATATCAGCGATGAATATGTAAAGCAAAGAGCTATGGATGAATTGCCGCAATCGGCTGCCGGCAGAACTATTATGACTACCGAACCTAAGTTTATTCCCGAAGAAGCTGTTGAACTTAATATGAATGATAATATCAATATGCGAGTTCGACTGATAGACTGTGTGGGATATATTGTGCCGAGTTCCGTGGGCTATATTGAAGAAGAACAGCCAAGAATGGTAAAAACACCTTGGTATGATGAGGAAATACCGTTTAATATGGCGGCTGAAATCGGCACTAAAAAAGTCATTACCGAACATTCAACAATAGGCTTGGTTGTTACAACAGACGGTACAATTACATCAATTCCGCGTGATGAATATGAGGAAGCAGAGGAAAGGGTAATTGATGAATTAAAAGCACTTGATAAACCTTTTATAGTATTGATGAATACCGATAATCCAAAATCTCCGTCATCAATAGCGCTTTGCACTTCGCTTACAGAAAAATACGGTGTACCGGTTGTACCTGTAAACTGCCTCGAAATGACAGAACAGGAAATAAATGATATTTTGACAGATATTTTATATGAATTTCCTGTTTGCAGTGTGGGTATCAATTATCCTTCTTGGATAAATAATCTTCAAAGTGACAATTATCTTAAATCATCCATTTATACATCTATTAAAGAAAACACAAATATTATAGGCAATGTAAGAAGCGTTGGTGTATTTGCCGAAAAGATAAAAGAAAACGAATATGTTGACTCAATAAACATAAATTCCTTGAATTTATCAACAGGTAAAGTGAATATGAAAATATATGTTGATAACAGTTATTTTTATAAAATTTTATCTGAAAGCTGTAATGTTGTAATAAACGACGAAAAAGATATGATGAGCCAATTTATTACACTTGTTCAAATGAAAAAGCAATATGAAAGATTTAACAAGGCATTAAATGATGTTGAAGAAACAGGATACGGAATCGTAATGCCTGAAATGAATGAATTAACTCTTGATGAACCTGAAATTATGAAACAGGGTGGACGATACGGCGTTAAACTCAAAGCACAGGCACCGTCAATTCATATGATTAAGTGCAACACTTATACCGAAGTTGCACCGATAGTCGGCAGTGAAAGCCAAAGCCAAGAGCTTGTGATGTATCTTTTAAAAGAATTTGAGGAAAATCCTTCGGAAATTTGGGATACAAATATCTTCGGCAAATCGCTTCACGAACTTGTAAGCGAAGGACTTAACAATAAGCTTTACCGTATGCCGATTGACGCAAGAAACAAATTCAGAGAAACAATAGAAAGAGTTATAAATGAAGGCTGCAACGGACTTATATGCATAATCTTATAAAAGGAAAAGGTCGCACAAGGTGCGACCTTAAATATTATTAAACTTCTGATTTGAATTCCTTAAGCGGCTTTAAATCAAAATTTCCTATTGATAGTTTTTCACCTTTTTGAAAGGCTTTACCTCTTGCTTCTTCAACTGTAAAAACAGATGCACATTCAGGGCATACAAGAAAATATACATTTTTGCAGTCAAGAAGCGTTGCTTTAACTGCAAGGTGCCTTTCAAAATTTGAGAAAACTCCAAAATTAACTTTATTCTTACATTCGTGACAAACAATTGAAACTGTTTCTCCTCTTTGATGCACCCATCTTGAGTTGCCAAGTCTAAATTCCATTTTAATCACCATTATTATTTTACTATAAAATTAGGATGTGTTCAAGTGTATAAAAAAATTATTTTATCAATATTTCTTGTTTTTTGCTTGGCAGGATGTACTTTTACTGCCGATAACAGCAAAATAAATGAAAATACAGATAATCAAAATACTTATGTTAAAAGTGTTTTCATTGCTTATTATGAATTATCTGAATTCACAAAAAACAGTGATAAAAAATCATTTACTAAATCAATTTCAAAAGCTTTTAAAGAACTTTCAAATAAAGGCTTTAACCGTGTAACAGTTCAGGTAAGACCGTGCGCTGACGCCTTTTACAATTCATCGTATTTTCCTACAAGTGAATATTGCTTTGGCTATCAAGGTGCAAAGCTTATTTATGACCCGCTCGAAATAATGGTTCAAATTGCACATAAATATAATTTATCAGTAGAAGCGTGGATAAATCCTTACAGAGTTTGCCAGAGAAATGATTTTAACTCCTTGGCAAAAAATAATATAGCGTTAGAGTGGCAGGGTACCGATAAGCTTATTGTTCTTGACAGTGGTATATATTTTAACCCCTGTTACAGTGAAGTAACAGATTTAATAGTTAACGGAGTAAAAGAAATCATTTTAAATTATGATGTTGATTCAATATGTTTTGATGATTATTTTTACCCGACTAAAGATAAAAAAATTGATAAAGAAGCATATTCGGCATATAAAAACAGCAGCGGTAAAATGAGCCTTTTTGATTGGCGGCGCGAAAATGTAAACATTATGATTAAATCTGTTTACAGCGCGATTAAATCTAACAACAAAAACATCACTTTCGGTATAAGTCCGGCTTCTGATATGGATTATGATTATTCAACGCTTTATGCCGATGTAATTAAATGGTCAAGAAATGAAGGATACATAGATTATATTTGCCCGCAAATATATTTTGGCTTTAAAAATGAAAATCAACCTTTTATGCAAACTACTAAAATGTGGTGCGATAATGCAACTTGCAAGCTTTATGTTGCATTGCCTATGTATAAGTCAAACAGTGAAGATGAATATGCAGGGGAGAGCGGCAAAAATGAATTTAAAAAAGAAAAAGATATAGTAGCACGGCAGATTACTTATCTTTCAAAAATTGATAATGTAAGAGGATATTATATTTTTTCTTATAGTTCATTAAAGGATAATGAAGAAACATCAAATGTTTATTCAGCTATGCAAAATTCATCACAGTAATTTGTAATTTTGACTTCGAGTTCTTCACCTACTATATTTCTGTCATATTTCATTCTTACCGGCAGATAGCTTTTTGTATATCCTTGGTAAATTCCCGGTTTGATTTCATTTTCAAATAACACTTTTTTACTTGTGTTTACAAGGCTTTTGAGGTAATTATGGCGGATCTTTTCCGTTTCTTCTATCATAACGGCGGCACGGTGTTCTTTTTCTTGTTTTGAAACATTATCACCGCGCTTTGAAGCGGCTGTTCCAACTCTTTCACTGTATGGGAATACATGCACTTTTTCAAATGCAATGTTTTTAACAAAATCAAGGCTTTCGCTAAAATCTGCCTCTGTTTCATCATTAAAGCCAACCATTACATCGGTAGTTAAGCTGGCGTCATAAAATGATGCACGAAGTTTGGTACATAGTGCTTTATATTCTTCGGCAGTATAGTGCCTATTCATACTTTTAAGTGTTTTGTTACACCCGCTTTGAAGTGAAATATGAAATTGAGGGCAGAGTTTTTCGCAACTTGAAAGGCCGTCAATAACTTCGTCGGTTAAATGGTCCGGTTCAAGCGAACCAAGTCGTATACGCTTGATTTTTTCATTTTCGTTGCAAATTTTCACTGCGTCAACAATATTGAAATCTTCACCTTTACCGTAAGCCGATAAATTTATGCCTACAAGTACGATTTCTCTAATTCCGCCGTTTGCAAGGGCTTCAATTTCATTTTTCAATGTGTCAAGCGGCTTAGAACGAACTCTGCCTCTTGATTTTGGAATAATGCAATATGAGCAAAATCTGTCACATCCGTCTTCAATTTTTACAAATGCTCTGATTCTCTCGTGAAAGCGGTCTATTGAACAATCCCAAAATTCATCTCCGGTTTTGTGTTGTTCTATTTTTACAAGTCTGTTTTTATTAAGGTTATATTCGTTTATAAGCGAAAGTATATCACCGTCATTTTTGTTTGAAAAAACAATATCGGCTTCAATGAGTTCATTGGCTTCTTCAGGAAAAGCCTGCGGCATACATCCCGTTAATATAACGGTTGAATTAGGATGATTTCTTTTAAACTTTCTGATACTTTTTCTTGTCTTTTGATCAGCGGTAGCTGTAACAGTACAAGAATTTACAATGTAGTAATCAGCTTCATCATTTTCTTTAACTATTTCAAATCCGGCATTTCTCAAAAGTTCTGCCATATATTCGGTTTCATATTGGTTTACTTTGCAACCAAGTGTATAAAAAGCAGCCTTCATTTTTGGCCCTCCATCTTTAATTTAAGTAATTATATCAAAATATTGTAATCAAAACAAGATAATTATAATAAATATTAGTGGGTGATTTTATGAAAAGAGTAATTAGCTTAATATTGGTATTATCATTTGTGCTGAGTTTTCCCATTTGCGCAAATGCCGAGGAAAACAAAAAATCAAATGTAAAATCAAGTATACTGATGAGCCTTGATACAGGCGATGTAATTAAACAAAATAATGCATACGAGCATCTTTCACCGGCTTCGGTAACAAAATTGATGTCAATACTTCTTATACTTGAAGCGATAGACAGCGGTAAAATCAAGCTTACCGACGAGGTTGCCGCAACAGAAAATGCCGTATCTAAAGGCGGCTCGCAAATTTGGCTTGAAGTAGGTGAAAAAATGACCGTAAACGATTTATTTAAAGCTGTTGTAATAGCTTCAGCAAATGATGCTTGCACGCTTCTTGGCGAATATGTTGCAGGAAGTGACAGTGCATTTGTTGATATGATGAATAAGAGAGTTGAAACATTAGGTTTAAAAAATTCACATTTTGAAAATTGCACCGGCCTTGACGATGAAGTTACAAATCATTATTCGTGCGCTTACGATTTGGCTGTAATTGCCAAAGAAGTTATGAAGCATAAATTGATTTTGAAATATTCAACAGTTTGGCTTGACAGTTTAAGAAACGGAAAAACCGAACTTAATAACACAAATAAGATGATAAATAAATATAACGGTATGACGGGGCTTAAGACCGGTACAACTTCAAATGCAGGATTTTGCCTTTGTGCCACTGCAACTCGTGACGGTATAAGCTTTGTTTCAGTCGTTTTGGGAGCGCAAACCAGTGATGAAAGATTTGCACTTACACAGGAACTTTTAGATTACGGATTTGCAAACTATAAGCTTGATAATATTAAAATTGATAATTCAAAACTCAAAACCGTAAAAGTAAAAAAAGGAGTTGATAAGTCCATTACCCCCAAATGCGAGTTAAATAAAAAATTGCTGTTACCCAAAAATTCCGATAAAATAACTTATGAATATTCCTTTTTAGATGAAGTTAAAGCACCGGTTAAAAAAGGTGATAAGCTTGGCGTTGTAACTGTTTATAGCGGAAATAAAAAAATATCTTCTATTGAGTTAAAATCTGACAAAAATATTAAATCTGTAACTTTTTTATATATTTTTAAGAAAATGTTTAACAATATATAAAAAGATGTTGAATATTTCGACAAAATAGTGTATTATATCATTTCGATGAATTTATATTAACATTATTTTTGAAACAGAGGCGATTATTTTGGCAATAAAATTTTTTAACGAACATGCAAAAAGCATTGTATCAGATGAAGACATAAATGCAATTGCACCAAAAGCAGTTGAAGCACTTCATACCCTTAATGATAAAACAGGTGAGGGTAATGACTTTCTCGGTTGGGTTGATTTGCCTACAAATTATGATAAAGAAGAATTTGCAAGAATTAAAAAAGCTGCTGAATATATTAAATCAAATGCAGATATACTTGTAGTTATCGGCATCGGCGGCTCATATCTCGGTGCAAGGGCAGTTATTGAAGCTTTAACTTCACCAAACTATAATTCATTAAAGAAAGATACACCTGACATTTATTTTATCGGCAATTCTATAAGCCCTTCAGCTCTTAATGAAGTTGTTTCTATCTGCGAGGGCAAAGATATTTGCGTTAATGTAATAAGCAAAAGTGGTACAACAACAGAGCCGGCTATTGCGTTTAGAGTATTTCGTGACCTTGTTAACAGCAAATACAGCAAAGAAGAAGCTGCTAAAAGAATATTTGCTACAACAGATAAAGCTAAAGGAACATTAAAAGAACTTTCCGATGAGGAAGGTTATGAAACATTTGTTGTTCCTGACGATGTAGGGGGCAGATATTCAGTTCTTACTGCTGTTGGACTTCTTCCTATTGCTGTTGCAGGAATTGATATTGACGAACTCATGGCAGGCGCGCAAAAGGCTCAAAATGAGCTTTGCAGTGAAAATATTGAAGAAAACGATATGCTTAAATATGCGGCTGTACGAAATGTATTTTACAATAAGGGTACAAAGCTTGAGTGTTTTGTATCATATGAGCCTTGTATGGCAATGTTTAACGAGTGGCTTAAGCAATTATTTGCAGAAAGTGAGGGTAAAAACGGCAAGGGACTTTTCCCTGTATCTTGCATTTTTTCAACAGACCTTCATTCACTCGGCCAATACATTCAGGAAAGCGGAAGCAAACTTATGTTTGAAACAGTTATTAAGTTTAATGCGCCGCATAATGATTTCCTTATCACCGAGCAGGAAGGTAATATTGACGGCCTTAACTTCCTTGCAGGCAAGAAAATGAGCTATGTAAACGAAAAGGCAAGGGAAGGCACACTTCTCGCACATACAGACGGCGGTGTAGGTAATCTTGTTATTGAATGTGATACTATTACACCTAATGATTTAGGCTATTTAATTTATTTCTTCGAGAAAACATGTGCAGTTTCAGGTTATATGCTTGGTGTTAATCCTTTCAATCAGCCGGGTGTAGAAAGCTATAAAAAGAATATGTTTGCACTTTTAGGTAAACCGGGATATGAAAAGGAAAAAGAAACTCTTGAAAATCGTCTCGGTATATGCTAATATATAGTTAGAATAAAACTCGGAGGAATTTTAATATGATTAAACTCATAATCGGTAATAAAGGTTCAGGAAAAACAAAAAAGCTTATTGACCAAGTTAATGTTTGCGTTGAGAACTCTGACGGCAATGTAGTTTGCATTGAAAAAGAACCAAAGCTTACATATGATGTTTCATCAAAGGCTCGCCTTTTAGAAACTGAAACATACCTTATCAACGGTCATAAGGCATTTTACGGTTTCCTTGCAGGTATTTGTGCCGGCAACTATGATGTAACAGATATTCTTGTTGATGCTACATTTAAAATTGTAGGCAGGGAATATGAAAAGCTTCCTCAATTTTTTGAAATGCTTTCACAGCTTTCCGAAGCTTCAGATGTAAACTTCTATTTCACAATCAGCTGTGACAAGGAAGATTTACCTGTTGAAATCTTTGATTACTGCGAAGAATTATAATCAAAACTATTATTAAACAGTACAGCATAATCAAGCTGTACTGTTTTTTTATTTATTCTATAAAAAAACAGAGGCTGATAATTCAGCCTCTGTTTTCATTTATAAGTATCAATTACATAAGTGAAAGATAAAGTTCTTTGATTTCTTCAACACTTGTTTCTCTTGGGTTACCAGGGCGACAAGCATCATCATATGCAGATTGAGCAAGGAAATCAACATCTTCCGGTTTAACAATATCTTTAAGATTTTCAGGAATTCCGACATCATGTGAAAGCTTTTTAACTGCGTCAACAGCAGCTTTTCTTGCTTCATCAAGTGTCATTTCATCAACACCTTCAACACCCATTGCTTTTGCAATATTTCTGTATTTTTCACCGGTAGCAGGTGCGTTATATTCCATAACTGTCGGAAGAATTATGGCATTTGCTACACCGTGTGGTGTGTCATATAATGCACCGAGCGGGTGAGCCATTGAATGAACAATACCAAGGCCGACATTTGAAAATCCCATACCGGCAACATATTGACCGAGAGCCATACCTTCTCTTCCTTCAGGTGTGTTTTCTACTGCACCTCTAAGGCTTCTTGAAATAATTTCAATTGCTTTAAGGTGGAACATATCAGAAAGTTCCCAAGCACCTGCGGTAATATAACCTTCGATTGCGTGGGTGAGTGCATCCATACCGGTAGCAGCTGTAAGCCCTTTTGGCATTGATGACATCATATCAGGATCAACTACTGCAACAACAGGAATATCTTTAGGGTCTACGCAAACCATTTTTCTGTTCTTTTCAGTATCGGTAATTACATAGTTAATAGTTACCTCTGCTGCTGTGCCGGCTGTGGTAGGAACAGCGATGATAGGTACGCACTTGTTTGTTGTAGGTGCTACACCTTCAAGTGAGCGAACATCTGCAAAATCAGGATTTTTTATGATAATACCGATTGCCTTTGCAGTATCCATTGATGAGCCGCCGCCAATCGCTATAATGCAATCTGCACCTGAATTTTTAAATGCTTTTACACCTGTTTGTACATTTTTAATCGTTGGATTAGGCTTGATTTCACTGTATATTTCATAATCAATTTCAGCGTTATCAAGAACATCTGTAACTTTTTTAGTTACACCAAATTTGATAAGGTCAGGGTCAGAACATACAAAAGCTTTTTTGAAGCCTCTGCCGTTTACTTCTGTTGCAATTTCCTTAATTGCGCCTGCGCCGTGATAGCTTGTTTCGTTTAATACAAATCTGTTAACCATAATAATATTACTCCTTTGTATTTATTAGGGATAATCCCTTTATATAATAATACCACATTGACAATAAAATATCAATAATGAAATGTAATTTGCAATAATATTTAAGAGTTTGTTAATTATTAGTCATAATTCAAATAAAATAATAAAAAAATCATCGATTAAGTCAAAAATAGTTTCCATTTTCAAAATAACTATTGACAAAATGCACCCTTATATATATAATACTTAAAGTGCAAGTGCGAGGTGGTTTTATGAGAATTGACCTTAATAATTTATTGAGCGGTGTTGTTACAAAGCTTGATATTGATTATAATCTCGATTTAAGTAATCTTATTTACAGCACTTATAACCCTATTAAAAACGGTGTTAATGTTATCGGCAGTTTATATTCTAAAGCTGATGTTTTATATCTTGATATAAATATCAGTTTTGATTTTTACGGCTTTTGTGACAGATGTGCCGAAGAAGTTAAAAAGAATTTTTCTTTTAATGTTAAGCGCATTGTAGTTGAAAAGCTTGAAAACGAAGAAGACGATGATGATTACATTGTTGTAAGTAATAGGGAACTCGATTTAGACGAATTAGTAAACGAAGAAGTTTCGCTTTCACTGCCTAACAAAATTCTTTGTAAAGATGATTGCAAAGGTTTGTGTCCGAAATGCGGTGCTAATTTGAATGTCAAACAATGTAACTGTAAAAAGGATGTTGACCCAAGAATGGAAGCTCTTTTACAGTTGCTCGAAGATGAATAATATGGCTTTTTAAATAAAGGAGGCAATTAAAATGGCAGTACCTGCAAGAAAAACATCTAAAGCAAGAAAGAACAAGAGAAGATCAAGCGTTTGGAAAATGGACGCTCCTACACTTGTAAAATGCCCTAACTGTGGCGGCTATGCTGTATCTCACAAGGTATGTGGCAACTGCGGCTACTATAACGGTAAAGAAGTTATCAGCAAGGAAGCGTAAGATTTTACATTTGTTGGCGGACATTATTTGTCCGCCTTTCTTGTTTTATTGTGATATTTAAGGAGGTTAGCTTATGGCAAAGCCTGTTGTAGCAATTGTTGGCAGACCTAATGTCGGCAAATCTACTCTTTTTAATAAATTGATAGGAAGCAGACTTTCTATTGTTGACGATACTCCCGGTGTAACAAGAGATAGAATTTACGGTGACTGCGAATGGCTTAATCATAAATTTTTGTTAGTTGATACCGGTGGTATAGAGCCAAATACATCTGATGTAATTTTAAGTCAAATGAGAACTCAGGCTGAAATTGCAATTTCAACAGCGGATGTTATTATTTTGGTTACAAATATTCGTGACGGTGTAGTCGCAAGCGACTACGAAGTTGCAACTATGCTTCAAAAAAGCGGTAAACCTATTGTTTTATGCGTCAATAAATGTGACAGTATCGGTGAGCCTGAACCTGAATTTTATGAATTTTATAATCTCGGTTTAGGTGACCCGGTTGCAGTTTCAGCATCGCATGGGCATGGCACGGGTGATTTGCTTGATGAAGTGCTTAAATATCTTCCGGAATGTGAAGATGAAGAAGACGATGATGAAATAATTAAAGTAGCCATCATCGGAAAGCCTAATGTCGGCAAATCATCACTTGTAAATAAAATCAGCGGCGTAAACCGTGCTATTGTATCTGACATAGCAGGTACTACGAGGGACACTACTGATACTTTCATAGAAAATGAATACGGAAAATTTAATTTTATTGATACAGCCGGATTAAGAAGAAAAAGCCGAGTTGACGATGCTATTGAAAAATACAGTATTATTCGTGCAAGAATGGCTGTTGAGCGAGCAAATGTTTGCGTAATTATGATTGACGCTGTTGAAGGCTTTACCGAGCAGGATTCAAAGGTCGCCGGCATTGCACTCGAACAGGGAAAAGCGTGCATTATTGCTGTAAATAAATGGGACGCGATTGAGAAAGACGGAAACACTATGAAAGAATACAGGGATAAACTTACTAATGATTTTTCATTTATGAGTTATGCCCCTATAATGTTCATATCTGCTAAAACAGGGCAAAGAATTGATAAGCTTTATGAAATGATTTCATTTGTTCATTCTCAAAATTCAATGCGTATTTCAACAGGTAAGCTTAACGAAGTGCTTGCAGGGGCAACTGCCCGTGTTCAGCCGCCTACCGATAAAGGTAAAAGGCTTAAGATTTACTATATGACGCAGGCATCTACAAGGCCGCCTACATTTGTATTTTTTGTGAATAATGCAGAACTGTTTCATTTTTCATATCAAAGATACCTTGAAAATCAAATCAGGGATATTTTTGGACTTGACGGAACGCCTGTGAGATTTATTATAAGGGAACGGGGAGATGGCAAAAAATGATATCAGCCTTAATAATTTCGGCAATTATCTCATATCTTCTCGGAAGCCTTAATTTTGGTATTATCATTTCAAAATCTTTAAATAAGGATGATGTAAGAAGTCACGGAAGCGGAAACGCCGGTTCAACCAATATGCTTAGAAATTATGGCAAAAAGTACGCTGTAATGACTATTATAGGTGATATGCTTAAGGTTGCTGTTGCAATTTTTATTTCGTTTATAATAGTAAGAAAATTAGGCAACATTTCTCTTGCTGAAAACAGCGACGCACTTATTTATGGAATAAATGCAAGAATGTTTACAAAATCATTTGCAGGTCTTTTTTGCGTATTGGGGCATATATTTCCTTGCTTTTTTGGGTTTAAAGGCGGTAAGGGAGTTGCTACTGCCGGTGGAATGGTATTTATGATAGATTGGCGCATTGCACTTATTTTACTTGCAATATTTGCCATCATAGTATTTATTACCAAATATGTATCGCTCGGAAGTATAGCAATGGCTGTATTTTACCCTGTATTTATATTTGTATTTTATAAATCCATTGCGCTTGCATTTTTATCTATGGTTTTCACTTTAATAGTTGTTTTGGCACATAGAGAAAACATCAAAAAGCTGATTAACCATACTGAAAGCAAAATCGGCAGCAAAAAAAATAATAAATAATTGTATAAAAAATACCTTTTGATATTTATATCAAAAGGTATTTTTTGCATCAGCGAGCATATGAGTGATTTTATATAGCATGCTTCAAAAAATGCAAAAGCATATCTAAAAATTATTTATTTACAACATTTTGTGCATGTCCGTCAATGTACGCTTTTAAATTATCTTCTAATATACCTAAGAGCCTTGCTCTTGTTTCTTTTGCCGCCCAAGCAATATGCGGTGTTATATAGCAATTTTTCGCGTTTAAGAGGGGATTATCTTTATCAGCAGGCTCTACGCTTAATACATCAAGCCCTGCGCCTTGTATCATTTCATTATTAAGTGCATTTGCAAGTGCTTTTTCATCAACCACCGGGCCTCTCGATGTGTTTATAAATATGGCACTTTTTTTCATTTTTGTTATTGTTTCTTCGTTAATCATACCTTTAGTTTCATTTGTTAAAGGGCAATGGCAGGTGATTATATCACTTTCTTTTAATAATTCATCAAGTGTTACAAATTTAACCGTTTTCAGTTCACCTTTATCTTTTGGGCGCGGTGCATATGCAAGCACATTCATATCAAATGCTTCTGCAAGCTTTGCAACCTTTTGCCCGATTGCGCCAAATCCGATTATGCCGATTGTTTTTCCTGCAAGTTCAGCAAGCGGAGCTTTCCAAAAGCAAAAATCAGGGCAACTGCACCATTCGCCGTTATGAACTGCTTCACTGTGAAGTGATACTTTATTTGTGAATTGCAGGATAAATGAAAAAACAAGCTGTGCCACTGCGTTAGTTGAATATGACGGAATGTTGCACACTGTTATTCCAAGCTTTTTTGCACTTTCGCAGTCAACAACATTATATCCCGTTGATTGAAGGCCGACATATTCAAGTTCCGGCTTTAACTGTTCAAGTATTTCTTTTGTAAGAATTGTTTTATTTATTATAAGTGCATTTGCACCTTTTGCTCTTTCAATTATTTGGTCCGGTGATGTTCTGTCATATACAGTGAAATCGCCGAGCTTTTTCATACCACCCCAGCTTAAATCACCCGGGTTGGTGGTAACACCGTCTAAATTAACAATTTTCATAAGTATACCTCCTGATAGTTTTCTGTCCTAATTATATCCCTATGTAAGCTAAAATGCAATATCGCTTGATAACTTTGTAATAATATAGTATAATTTATTCATAAGTATTAACGGTGATTATTATGAATAAAGGTACAACAATATTGTTTACCGTTATATTTACTTTTTGCTCGTGCGTAGGTATAAACGCTTGCTTTAAGAATAGCAGTGCAGTTAACAACAGTGCACAAAACAGCAGAATAAATCTTGTTATTGATGCGGGTCACGGCGGTATTGATGCAGGCACTATCGGTGTTGACGGTGCCAAAGAGAAAGATATTAACTTAAATATTGCATTAAAATTATATGATTTTGTAAGAATTTCAGGTGTTAATGCAAGCTTAATAAGAAATGGTGATTATCTGTTTTATAAGAAAAACGATAATCAAAAGCGTTCCGATTTATATAACAGATTAGATTATGTTAATTCAATAAATAACAGTACACTTATTTCTATTCACCAAAATCATTTTGAAAATGAAAAAGAAAACGGCATGCAAATATGGTTTTCACCAAATGATGATAAAAGTCCAATACTTGCAGACAGTATTTTAAACATAACTAAAAAATTTTTACAGCATGATAATAAGCGTTTTAATAAAAAATCTGACAGCGCATATTATCTTTTGCATAAAGCAACCGTACCGTCTGTAATGGTTGAATGCGGATTTATGAGCAATACCGAGGAAAACAGCAACCTGCAAAAAGAAATTTATCAAAACAAACTCGCATATTTGATTATGCTTGGGTTAAATGAGTATATTACTGAGGAATTGTAAATGGCAAAAATTAAAACTTCTTACATATGCAGCGAATGTGGATTTGAATCACCAAAATGGTATGGCAAATGCCCAAGTTGCGGAGAATGGAATACACTAAATGAAGAATTAAATAGTCAGCAAACTAAAAACAGCTTTTCAAATTCATTCAGCACTGTAAATCAAGTTTTGGCACTTGATGACATTTGCGGTGAAAATGATGAAAGAATACCTACAAAAATTGAAGAATTTGACAGGGTATTAGGCGGAGGAATCGTAAAAGGCAGCCTTGTTCTTTTAAGCGGTGACCCCGGTATCGGCAAATCAACCATACTACTTCAAATTTGCCAGAATCTTGGCTCTAAAGGGCAAAAAATTCTTTATGTAAGCGGCGAAGAATCAGCTAATCAAATTAAGCTTCGTGCAGTAAGAATAGGTGTTACTACCAAAAATTTATTTATTCTTTCACAAACCGACTTGGCTACAATCGTTGAATGTATTAAAGCAGAAAAGCCTGATATAGTTATAATAGATTCGATTCAAACTATGGTATATGAACAGGTGAATTCATCCGCCGGGTCAATAACACAGGTTAGGGAATGCACAAATGTATTTATGCATACTGCTAAAGGACTGGGTATACCTATTTTTATCGTCGGCCATGTTAATAAGGATGGGGCAATTGCCGGTCCTAAAGTTCTTGAACATATTGTTGATACGGTTTTATATTTTGAAGGCGAAAGGAATTATTCATACAGAATTTTAAGAGGTGTTAAAAACAGATTTGGTTCTACAAACGAAATCGGTGTTTTTGAAATGACGGCAGACGGCCTTAAAGAAGTACTAAATCCTTCGCTTATGATGATTTCAGGCAGACCTAAAAACACTTCGGGTACTTGCGTGGCGTGTGTTATGGAGGGAACAAGACCTATTCTTGCCGAGGTGCAAGGCCTTGTTTGTGCGACCGGATTTGGCACACCGCGAAGAATGAGTACCGGATTTGATTATAACAGAATGAGTATGCTTCTTGCAGTGCTTGAAAAGAGGGCAGGGTACTTCTTTAATAATATGGATGCATATGTTAATGTTGTAGGCGGATTAAAGCTTGATGAACCTGCCGCTGATTTAACAGTTGCACTTGCACTTGTATCATCGCTAAAAGATAAAGCTGTTGATGATAAAACCATTGCGTTCGGTGAAGTAGGACTTGCAGGCGAAATAAGAGCTGTAAATAATTGTGAACAGCGAATTGCCGAAGCTAAAAGGCTTGGATTTGAGCGATGTATTATTCCTTTTCATAATTATAAATCAATCACCAATTCCTTAAAATCAACATTCGATATAATTCCCGTAAGAAATATAAGAGAAGCTTTTTCAGCTTTAGTTGAAGAATAAAAAATAAACCACCGAAAAATCGGTGGTTTATTTTTATGTATAAGTTATTATGCTTAGTGCTTAATGTCGTCCCACTTAACGCCGTCAATATGGAAAAGGTCATCAAACTTATAAACATTATGTTCTTCTTTTGTATGGTTTGGATACCAAACTTGAGCGAAGAATGGGTTAGTTTTAGCAACTTCGTCATAGTTCCATTCTTTTTGCGGAATGTAACATTCAGGGCACCAATGACCGCCAAGAAGAATAAGAGCAGGTGATGCTTCAAATTCAGCACCGCAAGTACCACATTTCCACTTAAGCTTTGTAGCCATATCACCCTTAACCATTGTTTCGCTGAGGCATTCACCGCCACGGAATTTAGCTGCTTGCTTCATATCTTCAATATCAAGTTCTGATTCAGGCTTGCTTTCATCATAACCGTGGTCAAGCTTAAACTGTTCAGCAGCACTGTTATCCTTATCAAAGTGAATGATTTCAAAATCTTCCCACTTTGAAGGAATCTTGTTGTATTCTTCAAGAGAACCATAGTATGATGACATTCTTTCAGGGTTGTTAGTCTTAACCCAGTCAAGTGTACCAAAGTCAGGTGTAGAAGCAATTTTCTTCATAAATGGCTTTGCACAAGCTGCAACAAGGTTCTTTGGAAGGTATCTTGGTATTTTGAAGTAAAATTCAACATGGTCAGCAAGTCTGTTAAAATAATCCTGAATAGGAAGATTTTCTCTAAAGTGGAGATAGTTTTCAAGCTTATCACCATCAGCATAGAACTGACCGTGGAAGTTCTTTGTAATAAACCAGTTTGGTTCAAAAAGCTTTTCAGGGCCTGCAAGACCAAGAGTGCCGAGAAGAAGGCATTCAAATTCATAGTTAGAAATTCTGTATTCCTTACCTGAACCGATGTTATAGAAATGATTCCAGAAATCTGAACCAAGGTTACCTGCTTCATCTTCAAGAACAAGGTTGCACATAAGTCTGCCTGAATCTTCTACTGTACACCATTCAAGTACACCATTGATAGGAACATGGAACATAATAGGGTCCATATTCTTAAGAATGTTAGGATAAAGGATACCTGACTGACGCATTACAACCCAATTCTTAATTCCGCTTTCAACGAATGTGCGTTCAGCAACAGTCTTTGAAATAGCATAATGGTCATAAATAGAAATTTTGATAGGGTCGCCGCATCTGCCCCAATGGATAGGGTAGTTACGGTCACCTGTTTCAGCAACAGTACCAATATAGCAAACTTTAATATCATCCGGATTCGGCTGAGCAAGAACTGCTTTGCAGATGCTCTGTGCAGCACCAATGTTTGTTTTCTGTGTTTTGTAAGGTTTCCAGTCAGCAGTCGGAGATACCATACCGCCAACATGAAGTACATAATCTGCACCTGTTACGCCTTCAAGAATTGAATCGTAATCGTTAAGGTCACCCCAAACAATCTTTAAATTTGGCTTTGCCATTAAATCCTTAAGTTTTTCTTCGTTTTTTGGGCTTTTTCTTGCAAGCATCTTAATATTGATTTCATTTGGATGCTTAAGCATTTCCTGAACAGCAGCCCAACCCATATTACCTGTACCACCGGTAATAAATACGGTTTTCTTTGCCATAATTTTCCTCCTTATAAGGCATATGCCTTTTATTGCTATATAATTATAAACTATTTATTAAGAAATTACAATAGTAATTATAAAATAACATTGATTATTTATAAATATTTGTTGACTTTATCAATTTTATGATGTATTATAGCTGTGATGTTAATATGCTTTATCAAGAGTGGTTGAGGGACAGGCCCTGTGAAACCACAGCAACCTGCATTTGCAAGGTGCTAATACCTGCGGCTTACCGAGTGATGATAGCTTAATGCACACGCTCGTTTCGTGTGCTTTTTTCTTTCTAAAGCAATTAACAAATATTTTTGATTAGAGGATATTATTATGTCAAAACATTTGTTTACCAGTGAATCCGTAACAAAAGGTCATCCTGATAAAATTTGTGACCAAATTTCAGATTCTATTCTTGATGCTATGCTTGAGCAGGACCCACAAAGTCGTGTTGCCTGTGAAACAACATGTACAACCGGCCAGGTTCTTGTAATGGGTGAAATTACAACAAAGGCACAGGTTGATATTCCGTCTATCGTAAGAAAAACAATTTGCGATATTGGATATGATGACGATAAGAAAGGTTTTAACGGTAATACTTGCGCTGTTTTGCTTGCACTTGACCATCAGTCTGCCGATATTGCAATGGGTGTTGATAAGTCACTTGAACTTAAAAACGATGATGAAGATGAGTATAACCTGAACGGTGCAGGTGACCAAGGTATGATGTTCGGTTACGCTTGCAACGAAACAAAGGAGCTTATGCCACTTCCTATCAGCCTTGCGCATAAACTTGCAGTTAAGCTTACAGAAGTCAGAGAAAACGGTACACTTCCTTATCTTTATGCTGACGGTAAAACACAGGTTACTGTTGAATACGATGATGATAAGCCTGTAAAGGTTACTACTGTCGTTGTATCAAGCCAGCACAGTGCAGATGTTGAGCTTTCACAGCTTCGTTCAGATATTATTGAAAAAGTTATTAAAGCTACAATTCCTGCTGAATTTATTGATGATGATACAAAGTATTTTGTAAATCCAACCGGCAGATTTGTAATAGGCGGCCCTCACGGCGATTCAGGCCTTACAGGCCGCAAAATCATTGTTGATACATACGGTGGATACGCACGCCACGGCGGCGGCGCTTTCAGCGGTAAAGACCCTACAAAGGTTGACAGAAGTGCTGCATACGCATCACGCTGGGTAGCTAAAAATATTGTAGCTGCCGGCCTTGCTGATAAGTGTGAAGTTGAACTTGCTTATGCAATCGGCGTTGCAAAGCCTGTTTCGGTTATGGTTGATACTTTCGGCACAGGTAAAATTGATGATGAAAAAATCGCCGATATTGTAAATAAGGTATTTGACCTTCGCCCGTCAGCTATTATAGACAGACTTGACCTCAGAAAACCAATTTATAAGAATGTTGCTGCTTACGGTCATATGGGCAGGGAAGACCTCGGTGTTTCTTGGGAAAAGACAGATATGGTTGATGAAATTAAAAAGTATATGTAATTAACATAAAAGGAACAAAAGCTCGGTTATACCGAGCTTTTGTTTCTTTTTTTAGTTTTAAGTTTTGCACCTAAATAATAAAATAATGCGGGCAGAAGCAAGATTATATAACTTGCATTTCCGAAATATCCGTCAACTAAAAGTATTGAAGTAAATAAATATACAATTAAGCCATCTTCCATAATATTCCACAATAAATTTATAAGAAGCATTATTGCAGTTACCGTCAAATATGCATTAGTTGATTTTCTGCATACATTTTGACCGAATAAAATTCCAAATATAAAAGGTAAAATGAAAAGTAAAGCTATTGAAATATAACTGATAATAGAAATTATATCGTATTTACCGTCACTTCCACCTTTAAATTGTTCATACAAAACCAAATAAATAATTGACGGAAGCCAAACAGATAAGCCAAAAATGAATAAGTCAATAAAATAGTTTTTTGCTGTATATTTCATATAACCACCTCCAATTATTATACAATATAAAACAAAGAAAAAATTTTCAACAGTTAGCTCATGCTTTTTTAAGCTTATTTTTAATTGCTGAACCTAAAAAATATAAGAGTGTGTATAAAACCGGTGTAATAATAGATATTGTTATTTCTCTGATTTCATTATACTTATTAAATAATCCTCTTATCCATTCTTCCTGAGGAAGTAAAAAAACAAAATAACTATCCGGAATTTTGATATGAAATATGCAAATTATTTCCATTATTAAGAAAACTGTTAAATATGAAGATATAGATTGTTTGCAAAGTTTTCTTGAAAGAAAAATGCCGAATATAAACGGTAACAAAAATGAAATGAAAATTGCTAAATATAAGTAAACAGGGGTATTTATATAATCAAATTTGTTTACTATTATAAATGTTGACAAATATATAATTGGGGTAATTGATACAGATAAACCAAACATAAGTGTATCAATAAGATAATCTTTAAAAGAATATTTCATATAACCACCTCCAAGTCCTGTATATCATATAAAATAGACATTGTCAATAGTTTAATAATATCTTTATAAAAGCTTTAGAAAAAAGCTCGGTAAAGGGAGTAACCCAAAACCGAGCTTTAATTTTATAATTTTTTATCTTTATCAAGTGCTTTGTCAACAGCGTTATGAATTGCAGATTCAAATCCGTCTGCCTGAAGGGAAGTTACGCCTTCAATAGTCGTACCGCCCGGTGAACAGACATTATCAATAAGCTGCCAAGGATGTTCATCACTTTCCAATATCATTTTTGCGCTGCCCAAAACAGTTTGTGCGGCAATCATAAGTGCATCGCTTTTCTTCATTCCGTTTTTAACACCGGCACGAGCCATGGCATCAATAAACATATAGGCAAATGCAGGGCCGCATCCGCCGATTACACCGAAAAGAGGAAAGAAGCTTTCATCAAGGCAGAGAACCTTACCGATACCGTTTAAAAGTAATTCAACATTGTTTTTATCTTCATCATTTACTAAATCATTAAAGCAATAAGCAGAAATTGCTTCGCTGACTTTTGCGTTGATATTAGGCATTACACGCACGATTTTAGCCTTACATTTTAAATTGCTTTCGATAAAATCAATAGTTTTGCCGGCGGCTATTGAAATTAAAAGTTTATCACCGATTTCACCGTCGATAGTATTCAAGACAGAAGCCTGAATGTTCGGCTTAACTGCAAGGAATATAATATCACTTGATGATACAACATCTTTTTCACAATTGCATACATTTATATTTAAGCTTTCCTTAAGTTTTTCAGTTGCAGGTGCATATATATCAAAAGCATATACATCTTCACCGTTAATTACATTATTTGAAGTAATACCGTTAATAATTGCAGTAGCCATATTGCCACAGCCGATAAAACCGACTTTCATATTTACACTTCCTTTAAATTATTACTTTAATAATAACATTATTTCAGTAATTATTCAATGTTTTTATTATCTTTTAATTTTCTGTATTTTTCTTTAGTTGCAAGTCCACCTCTTATATGCCTTTCGGCTTTATTTTGTTCTAACACAGCCTTTACTTCGCTGCAAAGAAGTGGGTTAATCATTGCAAGTCTTTTAGTAACATCATTATGAACAGTAGATTTACTTATTCCGAAAACTATACCTGCCTGTCTTACGGTTGCACCCGTTTCAATTATGTAATGGCCTAAATCGATGCATCTTTTTTCTACATTACCAATCAAAGAAATTCACCTTCCTTGGTAATGTATATGAAAAATATGAATAAATAGAACGAAACCCACATCAACGATGTGGGTTTCAGCGTGTAGAAAACGCCAAATTATAAATTTCTACACGCTGGTAGACTTTGAGAAAGTGAGATAAATTTTGTATTTTGCGAGTGGGAGCTGTACGAGGGTACTGCCCCCGAGCAAAAGACAAAAAGCGCCAAAAGTGGCTTGAACACAATGTTCAAGCCACTTTTCTATAAACGCTGTTTATTGATTTTGTTTTGGCTAGAGTAACCTTTGCCATACGGTATAACTCTATGGCAATTATAATGCGGCGCGCTTTAGCCACTTTATCGACAGTCTATAAAACCCACATCAACGATGTGGGTTTTATATCTTATTCAGCTTTTTGGGTAGTTGTATTATTGTCGCTCACTGCATCACCGATAAGGTCTGCAAGAGTTTTCATTTTAAGTTCCTTAACAGAATCAAATTTGTGTTCATCAGTTTCCTTACCGTCTTCAATAAGAGTAAGGGTAAGAACTTTTCCTTTAACCTTATATTTATATACAACTTCACCGCTTGTTTTAGGGTTAGTTAATGTTAATTTGTTGCCCTTTACGGTATATTCGCCTGTGAAATTTACTGTTGATAAATATGAATCATATGTACCGTCATCATAAAAAACATAAGCTGACATACCCGGTGCTTTTTGGCTTTGCCATTTGCCAATAAGCTTTTCTTCATTAGAAAACATTGAAGTAACAGCCGAAGCAGGGGATTGCTCGGTGGCAACACAATAAATACCACCTGCCGCTAATAAAATGAATAAAACAGCAGCAACTATTATAATAGCGATTTTTGATTTAGACAATTTAACATTAGCCATATTATTATCCTTTTAAACCTTTATTTTTTAAGATTGCATCAATTTTTTCTGAACTGTCAAGAAGGCTAGATACTGACATATCGTGATTTAATGTATCGATAAAATATGCAGCATATTTTGAAAGTTCAACGCTTACATACCATTCTCTGCTTAAAAGTTCAGGTGTTTGATATACACCGTTTGTTGTGAATACTCGATAGAACACACCATCAGCATATGCTTTATCAAATACATCAAGTCCATTGCAGAAAAGGCCGAATGTTGTGCATACAAAAATTCTGTTACAGCCTAAATTTTTAAGCTTCATAGCAACTTCAAGCATTGATTCGCCTGAAGAAATCATATCGTCAACAATAATAATATCTTTGCCTTTTACAGAATCGCCCAAATACTGATGTTCAACAATAGGGTTTCTACCGTTTACTACTCGTGTATAATCTCTTCTCTTATAAAACATGCCGAGGTTTATACCAAGCTGAGTAGCAAAATAAATGCATCTGTGAAGAGCTCCTTCATCAGGAGAGATAACCATTAAATGGTCTTTATCGACTTTTAAGTCATCAACATTGTTTACAAGTGCTTTAATCATTTGATATGTCGGCATTACATTTTCAAATGATTTATCAGGAATGGCATTTTGCACTCTTTGGTCGTGTGCATCAAATGTAATGATGTTTTCTACACCAAGATGTACAAGTTCCTTAAGTGCCATTGCACAGTCAAGTGATTCCCTTGAACTTCTTTTATGCTGCCTGCCTTCATAAAGCATTGGCATAATTACAGAAACTCTCTTTGGTTTTGAGCAAAGTGCCGAAATAACTCTTTTAAGGTCAGCAAAATGGTCGTCAGGTGACATACATACTTCTTTGCCATACATATTATATGTGCAACTGTAATTAAATACATCACATACAATATAAATATCGTACCCTCTTACACTTTCGTTTATAACACCTTTGCCTTCACCACTGCCAAATCTCGGAATAGTAATATCAATTTTATAAGAATCTCTTTGATAGCCGAAAAATGCAATTGATTCCGCATGCTCAATGGCCTGAGTTTTGCGCCATTTAACAAGGTATTGGTCGATTTTGTCGGTAAGTTCTTCACATCCCGGCATACCGATAATGCCAAGCGGACCGATAGGAATTGTGTTGATGCTGATTGCTGTTTGTCTAGCCATAGTAAAAAGATGCTCCTCTCTAATGTTCACGAGTATTCTACAATAAAAGCACAATATTGTAAATAGGTTTTTGTAGAATTATGAGTATTTATATCTATTCAACAATTATTTTGTCTTTTCTTCTTTTGCTTTTGTTTAGTTTTAAAGAAGACTTATTGTATATATAAAATACACATAATCCAAATACCGTAACTGCTGAAATTATAATACCGTATAAAAATCCGACAGGGAAATACTTATATTCAATTTTGTGCTGACCCGGAGTCAATTCTATGGCTAAAAGTGTGCCGCCGATTTCAAATGTTTCTGCTTTTTTGCCGTCCACATATACGCTCCATCCGTCATCATACGGAATTGACGAGTATAAATAGCAATTTTCTTTCGCTTTAACAGTTCCTTTAATGGTTGTATCACTATATGATTCAACATTAAGTGAATTGCCTGTAAGCGAATTATACATATTTTTAACAACAGTATCATCTGCAGTATAGCAATAAAAATCAAATGATGTACTTTCGCTTTCCATTTTACTTGCATCAAGTGATACTAATACTTCATCACCCTTATTGTGATAGCCAAGGTCTAAAATATATGCATCTTCCATACTTTGAGTAATGTCTGAAACTTTTTCGGAATTCACCGTTATGGTTTTAAGGTCACTTGATTTGACATATAAATATAAATTTCCGTCAATAGTAGGGGAAAGTGAAACTGTTTCCGTACCGTAATTTGATGATGAATCGCTTTTTTCTAACCAATATGTTCCGTTTTCGGTAACATCATCGCCGCTTACAGCATCAAAATCCGTGCTGTTATATTCAACAGGTTTAAATAAATTTGAATATCCTGTTGCAAGTTTAACGAAATCACTTTGAATTTCAAAAGGATTTCCTTCATCTGTTACCCAATCATCAATTTTTGAATTTACACAATACGCAATAGGAAGATTATATTTGCTTTCATATACATTTGATTTCTTATCGGATGTAGTATAAATCTTTTTGTATAAATTACTTGACGGGGCAAGGCTTACATCTGTTTGAATTAAATATTTGATATTAAACATCATATTATAAACAGGTGTTTGGGTATTATAGGTGTAACTGTTGACCTTGTTCCCCTGCATACCTAATGAGGATTGAAGCTGTGAATACGATTCATATGCCATTGAAGAAAAGACTGATATGCCGTTATATCCGTAATATGCCGGGTCCATTCTTGTGTTTAAATAGCATAATTCTGTTCTGTAAAATCCGCTGTCTTTATTATCAATATAATTGATTGCGACGGTATATGTTTTATAATTTTCTTTGTAATTTTTATTATCTTGATTAAGCGGAAGGCCTACAATACTGCTGATTATAGTTTCACAAAGGATAAATGTAACCAAAACAAATGAAACAGTCTTTTTTTGTGCATTCTTATTTTTAAGTAAGAATAAGAAACCGCACCATAATGCAACAAAAATAATGGTTGCATATATCGTGCTGTTAGTCATTTTGTTTGTCAGGAATTTTTGGCAGATAATAACAAAAGAAATTATTGCAAGCCCGGTATATGCTATATCCTTAACTTTGATACCTTTAAAATTAAGAATTGTTTTATATCCCATTACAGCAATGATGAACGAATACATATATGAATATCTGTACGGTAAATCATTTGGAAAATGGAAAGCGTGCCAAATATATTCGGCGCAGTTATTGTTAAAACAAAATACAAAGAAGATTATTAAAACAACATAAGTTGCTTTTTCTTTAAGCTTAATTTTGTTATTTACAAGGAAAAGCGGTAATAAAATAAAAGTAAGAATACCGGTGTAAATATTAGGCAATACATTGTCGCCGCTGCTTCTGATTGTGGTTTCAAGAAGAGCAAAATGCGATGTGATTAAATCAAGTAAATCAAAATAACTTTTAAATGTTTGCGGGAATGTACCTGATGTTGCAGAACTGTTTTTAAGAATCATAAATACAGGCACAAGCGTAATTGCACAAATTAAAGCTGCAATAATGCTTGCAAATGCAAATTTAACTCCCCTGTTAATGAAAACATTATTCATTAAAGCTTTTGTGGAATATTTCTTTTCATAAACAGCGTTTTCATTAAGCTTTCCGTCATTGCTGTATGTGTTGATAAAACATACGAAAAAGTATAAAACAGCAAAAATACAGCACATATATCCCATATAATAATTTGCGAAGAACAAAATTACAAGTGAAACTGTATAAAGCTTTATATCACCGGTTTTAAATATTTTTTCGATTCCGAGTGCGATAAGCGGCAGCATAATCATTGCGTCAAGCCACATAACATTCCAGTAGTATGCAAGAAAATAGGCACTAAACGCATATAAAATGCCGAATGCGCTTAAAAAGTAATTATCCTTATTAAAGCTTTTTTTGAGATAATAGCTAAAGCTTGTAGCACTCAATATACATTTAAATGCCACAATAAAAGTAATAGCATATGAAATATCTTCTTTATCAAACAAAAAGATTAAAAATGAAAGCGGACTTGATAAATAGTTTAGGTAATTACCCAAAAAGCTTGAGCCGCCACCTGTATTCCATGAATAAAGCAGACTTTTATGTTCAACAATTCTGTCATATAATTCTGCAAAGAGCGGACCGTATTGGTGATAAAGGTCCATTCGCATAACTGTTATACTGCCAAAAGGAAAAACAGAAAATATTACATAAATGACTGCAATGCAAGCTGTTGCCAAAACAGTAGTTAAAAATACATATCTGTTTTTATAGAAAATTTTATAAGTTTTTGATTGCTTTACGCTTACGGCGTCATATCCGCAGTCAAAAATAAGTGTTCTGTCATACACATAATTAAATAAAAAGGAAGTTACTATTGCAATAAACCAAGCAAAAGAAATCGGCATATCAAGCATATTGAAAAATCCGAATTCCGCAAGCTTATAAAATCCGAAATTTACAGCAATTCTTATAACAAAAAATATGATTTGCTTAATGTTTGACGATAAAATCTTTTTGCCGAAAACATATTTTCTTTCAATAATAAATGAAACAATACTTGCAACTAAAAAAGCAATGATACAGCTTGGTGTAACACCAATACCGATAAATACTTTCAAAATTTGTTTAATTGAAAACAGAATAAAAAGCGAAACTGTTGCCATAAGGGTATAACTCACTGTTTCGCCGTTAATAAATTTATTTGTTTTGGGGATGTTTGCTGAAATACTTTCCATTATTGCACTCCGTATATTTAGATATTATATACATATATTAACACAATTGTTTTTTCAGTTCAACAGAATTTTTGTTATATCTTTTTAAATTTTTGCATACTATTAAGCGAGGTGATTATATGGACAATATTTATTCAATAATCGGGCAGTTACCTAATGAATTGAAAAGCTGTTTTATGGCATTTGACAATGTACTTTTATCAAACATTACGGAAATACGACTTAGAATTAACAAGCCGATTATTATCTACATATTAGATAAGCCTTATTTTATCAGTAAATATGACAAGCTTATCAATCATTATACCGATTCGGTCAGATATTTAAGCGGTGAAGAATTCAAATTTATTCTTGATAATATATGTAACAATTCATATCACACGCATATTAACACAATGATTAACGGGTATGTGACCGATAACTACGGTTCAAGAGTCGGAATTGCCGGTGAAGCCGTATATAAAGATTCGGCACTTACAAGCGTGAAAAATATTGAAAGCATAAATATAAGAATATCACATAACATTATTGACTGTTCAAGAAATATATTAAACACACTTTATTTAAAATCAAGTCCAAGCATTATTATTGCAGGGCCGCCGGCAAGCGGAAAAACTACGATTTTAAGGGATATGACCCGCTTGCTGTCAAGCGGGTATGCAGGCAAATACAGAAAAATAAGTGTTATTGATGAAAGAAAAGAATTGAGTTCCGGTTTTGATGTGGGAATTAACAGCGATGTAATTTCAGGCTATGAAAAAGCAAAAGGCATTGAAATGGCAGTCAGAACGCTTTCTCCAGAAATAATTGTATGCGATGAAATAGGTAACTTGCCGGAAGTTAATGCTATAAAATTCGGCTTTTCAAGCGGAGCGTCATTTATCTTATCGGTTCACTTGAAATCTGTTGAAGATATTGTAAGAAACAAAATATTAAAAGAACTGATTATGACAGGTGAATTTTCATATATAGTTTTTTTAAAAGGAGTTAACAAAGGCTACGATGTTATTGAATTAACGGAGGAAGAAATTGAAGGTAATCGGAATTTTAATGTTAATGGCAACATCTATCCTTATATCAATTCAAATATGTAAATACGAAAAATATAAGATTATTTATTGCGATAAAATGATATATTTGGCTTCGCAGGTTTCGATATTTATGAAATCTGTAATGCCTGATACGGATATGATTTTTTCATATTTAAAAAATAGCGAAAAATTAAAAGATATTGATATTTTTGATATAAATTCAACTTCACCTTTAAACAAAGTTGAAAATGAAAAAATAACAGAATATATCAATTCAATAGGAAAATATGATGCTCAAACGCAGATTGATAAATCAACCGAGTTTTGCGACTCTTTCAGACTAATAAAAAAAGACTATCAGCAGTTTTATTCTACTCATTATAAATTGATTTATGCCGCAGGCTTCAGCTTTGGTGCGCTTATATCAATTTTGCTGATATAGGAGGATAAAATGGATATTGAATTTATCTTTAAAATAGCGGCAATCGGAATTATTATTGCTGTTTTGAATATGGTTTTAATAAGAAGCGGCAGGGAAGAACAGGCAATGCTGACTACATTGGCCGGTGTAATAGTAGTTTTAATGATGATTATTCCGCAAATAAGTAATTTGTTTTCCACTGTGAAATCGTTGTTTAACTTATGATAAAGATTATAGGAATTGTATTAACTGCACTGATAATAAATATTGTGCTGAAAAATTATTCTCGCGAATTTACTTTATTTGTAAATCTTGTGTGTGCAGTAATAATTTTTTCAATAATTGCTAATGATTTGAAAAGCATAATAGATAAAGTGGTTTCGCTGACAGACAGTGTTTCAGTTATATCACCGTACATTAAAATAATGCTTAAAATATTAGGTATTTCAATGCTGGCGCAGCTTTTATCAGATTTGTGCAGAGATAACGGGGAAAACACCCTTGCAAATCAAACTGAACTTTCAGCAAAAATAATCATACTTATAACATCACTTCCGCTTTTTACAGCTATTATCAATATTATGACAGGGATGCTTAAATGAAAAGAACAATTAAAATCATATCTGTGTTATCAATAATTATAATTTTACTTATGCCAAATACTTGCCTCGCGGATAACGAAATTGATTATAAATCAAAATTGAACGATTATGACTTATCCTCATTTGAACTGCTTGATGACGATGCATCAAATCTGCTTAAAGATCTTGGTATAGATGATTTTAATTATGAAAATATAAGTAATATATCTTTCAACCAAGTTTTAAAATACATCATATCAATATTTTCAAATAAAGCTCAAACGCCTATAAAATGCTGCCTTATTTTAGTTTGCTTTGTGATTCTTTCTTCAATTGTGAAATCATTTGATATGAGGCTTTCAGGTGACAGCATTGCCGAACTGTACGCAACCGTATCTAACCTTGTAATTGCGATATTTTTACTCAGCCAAATTTACGATTCGGTTAAATTTGCCTGCTCATCAATTAAAATATGTTCAAATTTTACATATGCGTTCTTTCCCGTTTTTTGTGTAATTTGTGCCACAAGCGGCGGTGCAATGACTTCGTTTTCCGTTAACGGAAGTTTATTGCTTCTTTCTCAGGCACTCAACTTCATATCAGCAAATGTATTTTTACCGGTTGTCAACTGCTTTATGGGCATATCTGTTTGTTCTTCAATACGGCGGGATTTGAATATGGGCAGCATTGTATCGGCTCTTAAAAATTTGATTACAAAGTCAATATCAGCTCTTTCCGCAATTTTCGTATCATATTTATCGCTGAAAACTGCTGTTGCATCAAGGGCAGATGCTCTCGGATTAAGGTCAGTAAGATTTGCAATAAATTCAATTGTACCTATTATTGGCAGTTCAATAAGCGAAGGTCTTTTATCAATTCAAAGCTATTCAAGTTTAATTAAAACAAGCGTGGGAATTGTAGGAATAATTGCAATTGTAGCTGTTTTTTTACCGGCGATTATAAATATAACTTTATGGCGGTTATCAATTTCAGTGGCAAATATTTGCTCAAAAGTATTTTTTGACAGTGAATCTGCAACTGTGTTTGACGCTTTTTTAAGCGTGCTGTTGATTATAAATGTATTGCTGATATTATCTATGGTTACTACAATTATTTCATTGGGAATTTTAGTTGCGTCAAAGACGGTGAATGTATGAAATTTATAAACGAATGGACTTATACGGTATGTATCACGCTGATATTTTCAGTTATGTTCTCTTTGCTTCTGCCAAAAGGCTCGCAAGGAAAAGTCGGCAAAATAGTAATCACAGTATTTATAATGATTTCCTTCATTTTGCCTTTTAAGGCAAACGGTTTTAATTTTGATATTGATGAATATGAATCAATCAGCAATGTTGAAATTGATTCAAAAGAGGAAACATATTCGGATTTAATCAAATCTAATATAGAAAAAACGCTTGCAGATGCCGATTATAAAAATTCAAAAGTAAAAGTAACTGTAAAATTAAAAGATGATGAACTTTATATTCAATCGGCTGATATTTACATATTAGATGATTATGATTCAAAAGAGGTCAAGGATTTTTTATTTGAAAAATTAGGAATAAATGCGAAGGTGTATTACATTGGAGAATAAAATAAAGGACGCATTATCATTTATAGTTAAATCAGACTCAAAAAAGATAAAAATAATTGTTGCAATGGGGCTTATCGCAATAATTTTAATAGCTTTTTCATCAATGTTTCAGCCAAAAGACAGCAAATCTGATATTGTAGAAAACGATTCTTTTGATTATTCAACATACAGTGAAGAAACCGAAAAAAAGCTTACAAACATAATTTCTTCAATAGACGGAGTGGGCGAATGTGAAGTAATGATTACATTTGAATATACCGGCGAAAACATATATGCAAAGGACAGCGAAGCCAAAAGCGACGACACCTCACAAAGCAACAGCGACCAATATGTATTATATGATTCACAAAACGGCGAAAAAGCTCTTTTGATAAAAGAAAAATACCCAACTGTTCAGGGTGTAAGCATTGTGTGTACGGGAGGGGATAATACTCAGGTCAGAGAAGCAATAATTAACACAGTAACTTCTCTTTTTGATATATCAACAAACAGAGTTTCTGTTTCTAAAATAAAAAATTAAAGGGTGATTATTTTGAAAAAAGAAAATAAGCAAAAAAATAAAGAAAAAAAGAAGAAAGAAAAGCCTATTCTTACCGAAGAGCAAATTAAAAAAAGAAAAACAAGAAATACGCGTATTGCGGCTTGCTGCTTTTTGCTTCTTCTCGGTGTAGGCGTTGCAGGCAATTGGTATTGGGAAAATAGTGATATTTCAGCTAAAATCAATGCTGTTTCAAGTGACAGAGATAAAATTTTAGGCGAAGCTACATATGTAGACGCTACCACGCAGATCGCTAAAGAAAATGCATATTTTTCTTCTGCAAGAGTTGAAAGACAGACAGCAAGGGATGAAAGCCTTGAAAAATTACAAAAAATAGTTGATTCAACAAAAGAAACCGATAAGGCACATATTGCCGCCGCTGATAAAATTGCGTCAATTTCGGACATAATATCAACAGAAAATAAAATTGAAACACTCGTTAAAGCAAAAGGCGTAAATAATTGCCTTGCAGTAATTAACGAAGATGCAACCAAAGTAAATGTAATTGTTGATTCAAAAGACTTAACGGACCAAATCATTTTGCAAATTAAGGAAATCACTGTTTCACAGCTTGGTTGCAGCTATGAGGATGTTACTATTATTCAGTCAAACTGAATTAACAATTATTTTATAATATAATCTTGTATATTTATTCAGTTTGTGTTATAATGGTTCAAAATTAAGGAGGCTTAATTATGGAAATAATATCAAAAAGCTCTATGGGTGAGCTTGTTATATCAGATGAGGTTTTATCATCAATAGCAGTTAATGCAGCCAAGGATGTTGACGGTGTATCATCATTCTGTAATAAACCCGTTGATGTTGTTAATACAATTAAGCAGGGCAGTCTTAAAGTTATGAGTCCTGTCAGAATTAAGCAGGAAAATGACAGCTTTTCAATCAGCATATATATTAACATTGCCCCGGGAAAGAAATTTCAAACCGTTGCAACACAGGTGCAAAGTGCCGTTAAGGAGTCTGTTCAAAATATGACAGGCAAGCTTGTAACAAAGGTTAATGTTATTGTAGCCGGTATTGATTTTGATGAGCCTGTAAGCTCTGTTGAACCTTGTGAAACTGAAGAGTAACAAAATCTGCCGACATTTATTTACATTTGTCGGCATTTTATTTTGCATAAAATAGGAGATTATCAGATGAAAAGAAGTGAAATGAGGGAGCAGGCATTCCTGTTAACTTTTGAGGGTTTATTTTCAAGCGGCAAAGATATTGATGAAGTAATTGAACTTTACAGCGAAAATGTTGAAGCTGTAAGCAAATACGCAAAAGATATTTTTACTGGTGTTAAAGCAAATAAAGATGAATTTAACGAAACAATCAATAAATATTCAAAATCTTGGAAAGTTACAAGACTTCCTAAAGTAACGGTGGCTATTCTTTATGTAGCACTTTATGAAATGAAGAATGTTGAAGATGTAGCTGACAGTATAGCAATCAATGAAGCAGTCGAGCTTGCTAAAAAATATGCATCAAGTGCTGATGCATCGTATATTAACGGTATTCTCGGTGCGGTTGCAAGAGGTTAAATCTTATGTATCTTGGATTTGATACAAGTAACTATACGACATCGGTTGCTCTGTTTGACGGTGAAAATGTATTTCAATCGAAAAAATTGTTAAAGGTAAAAAGCGGTGAACGCGGATTAAGGCAAAGTGACGCAGTTTTTCAACACACCGTAAATATGCCTGAAATATTAGCCGAGCTTGAATACGATTCTTTTAAACTTAAAGCGGTAGGTGTCAGCACACGCCCGCGAAATATTGACGGCAGTTATATGCCGTGTTTTACAGTCGGAAACAGCGTGGCAAATGCAGTTTCAAAATTTACAAATGCACCGCTTTATACAACATCACACCAAGTAGGCCATATTTTATCTGCATTGTATTCTGTAAACAGACTTGATTTAATAAATCAGGAATTTATAGCTTTTCATGTAAGCGGCGGAACTACCGAAGCTTTATTGGTAAAACCTGATAAAGACGAAATTATTAAAGCTGAAATTATAGCAGAAAGCTTGGATTTAAAAGCAGGACAGGCTATTGACAGAACAGGTGTTTTACTCGGCATTTCTTTTCCTTGCGGAAAAGAAATTGATGCTCTTTCGCAAAAAAGCGAAAAGAAATACAAAATCAAGCCTTCAATGAAAGGTTTAAACTGCTCGCTTTCCGGTGTTGAAAACAAAGCTAAAAAGATGATTGAAAACGGTGAATTACCGCAGGATGTTTCAAAATTTGTTTTAACTTATATTTCTGTTTCACTTGAAAAAATGACAGAACTTTTAATTGAAAAATACGGCGATTTACCGCTTGTATTTGCCGGCGGTGTAATGTCAAACACGCTTATTAAGAATAATATAACAAACAAGTTTAACGCATACTTTGCAAAGCCTGAATTTAGCTGTGATAATGCATCGGGAATTGCAATATACGCATATTTGAAAGATAATAATGATAAATAACGCATTAACGGTAACACAAGTTAATACCTATATTAAAGCTTTACTTGATGAAGATATTCACTTAAAAAACATTTTTATTGTAGGTGAAATAAGTAATTTTCTGCATTATTTTCGTTCGGGGCATATTTATTTCACGCTTAAGGATGAAAATACGCAAATTAAGGCAGTTATGTTTTCATCAAGTGCAAGCAGGCTTAAATTTAAACCTTGCGACGGAATGAAAGTTTTGTGCAGGGGCAGAATTTCACTTTATGATAAAGACGGAGCATATCAACTTTATGTTGACGACATGCAGCCAGACGGTATAGGTTCGCTCACAATAGCTTTTGAGCAGATGAAAGAAAAGCTTTCAAAAGAAGGTCTTTTTGATGATATTTATAAAAAAACCATTCCAAAATATCCAAAAAAAATCGGTGTTGCAACTTCAGATGTGGGTGCGGCAATTGAAGATATAAAAAATATTACCAAAAGAAGATACCCGATTGCAGAACTTGTAATTTCTCCTACAATAGTGCAGGGTGACAAAGCGGCCAATGATATTGCTAAATCAATCAAAATTCTTGATGAACGCGGTGACATTGATGTAATCATAGTCGGCAGAGGCGGTGGCTCTCTTGAAGATTTGTGGGCATTTAACACAGAACAGGTTGCAAGGGCAGTTTTCGATTGCAACACACCTGTAATATCCGCCGTAGGCCATGAAACAGACTATACAATCTGCGATTTTGTTTCAGATTTGAGAGCGCCAACACCGAGTGCAGCGGCAGAACTTGCTGTACCCGATTCAAATGTTTTGATCGATTTTCTTGACAATGCCAATAAAAGACTTTCCGCTTTGCTTAATGACAGGATAGAAAGAGAATATCAAAAACTTGATAATTTAATGCTTTCTTCCTTTATGGCTGAACCCGGCGAATATTTCAGTCAAAAATTTGATGAAGTTGATGTACTTTATGCAAGGCTTAAAGACGGATTTTCATACTTAGTAGAGAAAGAAAACAGCAAGTTTTCAAATTTGGTATCGTCATTAGATGCTTTAAGTCCGCTGAAAGTTCTTGCAAGAGGTTATTCAATCACAACTAAAAATGAAAAAGTAATAAGAGACATTGAAGATATAAATATTGATGATGAATTAAAAGTTAAATTATCAAAAGGATATACAAAATGCGTGGTTAAAGAGGTAGTATCTGATGAGTGATGATATAAAATACGAAGAAGCTATTAAGCAACTTGAAGAAATAGTTTTAAAACTTGAAAACGGAAGTGCGTCACTTGATGAAAGCATTTCGCTTTTTGAAAAGGGAACAAAGCTTGCAAGTGTTTGCAGTAATAAGCTTAAATCTGCACAGCAAAAAATCACTTTGTTAACAAAGGAGAATAATAATGACTGGAACGGAATTTAATAATATTCTCACTAATGATATAAAAAAAGTTGAACATAATCTTCTTTCATTTTTACCTGATTGCAAAGACGGGCAGGAAAGTGTTGTTCAGGCAATGGAATACAGCTTAATTAACGGCGGTAAAAGGTTGCGCCCCATATTTGCGCTTGAATTTGCCAATGCCTGCGGCGGCAGTAAGGAAGATGCGTTGCCGCTTGCCTGCGCAATGGAATATATTCATACTTACAGTTTAATACACGATGATTTACCTTGTATGGATAATGATGATTTAAGAAGGGGAAAGCCGAGCTGCCATAAAGCATTTGGTGAGGATACCGCACTTTTGGCAGGAGATGCCCTATTAACTCACGCTTTTGAAATAATTGCTATGTCAGATTTATCAGATGATAAAAAAGTTTCCGCTTCGCTTTTACTAGCTCAAAATTCAGGTGTAGGCGGAATGATTGGCGGCCAGGTAATCGACCTTATTTATGAAAAGCAAAACCCAAGTGTAAAGCAATTACTCAATGTATATAAAATGAAAACAGGTGCGTTGATTTCCGCAGCTTGCCTTATGGGATGTATAAGCGCCGGTGCAAATGAAAATCAAATGGCTTGCGCTTCAAAATTTGCGTATTCGCTCGGAATAGCTTTTCAAATTCAAGATGATATACTTGATATTATCGGGGATGAAAAAGAGCTTGGCAAACCAATCGGATCGGATGCTCAAAACGACAAAACAACATATGCAACTTTACTCGGAATAGATAAGGCTAAGGCAGATGTTGAAAAGCTTACTCAATCTGCCATAAGCCAGCTTGACGCATTTGAAAAAACGGAATTTTTAAAAGAGCTTGCATTAAAGCTTGTTAACAGAAAAAAATAACCAGCATATTGAAAAGAGAGATATTATGTCTGTTCTTGATAGGGTTAATTCCCCAAAAGACTTAAAAAAATTAAATGATAACGAACTCGAAGAATTATGCAGTGACATTAGAGAATTGCTTATTAACACAGTTTCAAAAACCGGCGGTCACCTTGCATCAAATTTAGGTGTTGTTGAACTAACCGTTGCTATGCATAAAGTATTTAACAGTCCAAATGACCAAATTGTATTTGATGTAGGCCACCAATGTTACACTCATAAAATTCTTACAGGTCGTAAAGATAAGTTTTCTACACTTCGTACAGAAAACGGTATCAGCGGATTTACAAGGCCGGTAGAAAGCGAGCATGATATTTTTTCATCAGGTCACAGCTCAACTTCAATTTCTTCGGCAGTCGGTCTTGCAAGAGCGAAACAGATTAAAGGTGAAAAAGGCAAGGTAATCGCAGTTATCGGCGACGGTGCTTTAACCGGCGGTCTTGCTTACGAAGCACTCAACAATTCAGGCAACGATAACAGCAATTTAATAGTAGTTTTGAATGATAATAATATGTCTATCAGCAAAAATGTAGGTTCAATGGCTAAAAATTTAACTACTATAAGAACATCGAAAAGATATGTTACATTCAAATCGAATTTTCAGCGCCATCTTTCAAGAATACCTAAAATCGGAACTCAAATTAACAGATTTTTCACTTACATAAATACTAAAATCAGAAAAGTAGTATATAAATCAACATTTTTTGAAGATTTAGGTTTCAGATATTACGGTCCGATTGACGGGCATGATATTGATTTACTTGTAGATGTATTTAATGCCGCAAAGGCTCATAATCATTCAGTTTTAATTCATGTAAATACCGTAAAAGGTAAGGGATATTATCCCGCAGAAAAAAATCCTACTCAATTTCACGGTATCGGCAAATTTGATATAAACACAGGTGAGCCAAAAAGCAGCGGCAAAAACTTTTCTGCTGCCTTCGGCGAGGTTATGTGCAAATTTGCACAAAAAGACAGTAGGATTTGCTGCGTAACAGCTGCAATGGCAGAGGGTACGGGCCTTTGCAATTTTGCCAAGCAGTATCCTAAAAGATTTTTCGATGTAGGTATTGCAGAACAGCATGCCGTTACATTTTCAAGCGGACTTGCTAGAAACGGACTTGTTCCCGTTTTTGCAGTGTATTCAACATTTTTACAGCGTTCTTACGACCAACTTATTCACGATGTAGCAATGCAGAATTTAAAAGTGATTTTTGCTATTGACCGTGCAGGCTTTGTCGGTGAGGATGGCGAAAGCCACCAGGGTGTGTTTGATACTTCATTTTTAAATTCAGTTGTAGGATTAACTGTTTATGCTCCTTCAACATTTGATGAACTTGAAGCTATGTTTTACCAGGGTATATATAAAACCGACGGTGCAGTTGCAATAAGATACCCACGCGGCGGACAGTTTGAAATTCCGGTTGAATATACTTATAATCACGAAAATTATACAATCATTGGCAACGAAAATGCAAAAAAATGTATTGTATCATACGGCAGGGAATTTTCAGAATGTGCAAAAGCTTATGAAAATTTAAGTGACACATTCTTAATTAAATTAAACAAAATTAAACCGATTGATACATCAGTTGTAAATACCTTAAAAAATTGTGACACTGTATACTTTTTTGAAGAGAGTATAAAAAACGGTTCAGTAGGTGAAACATTCGCATCAATCTTAATTGAAAATGATGTTAAAGCTCATTTTAAGCACATTGCTATTGATAATCAATTTGTTAAGCAGGCAAGTGTTTGCAGGCAGCTTGAACATTATAAATTAGACTCAAAATCTATAATAGAAGAGGTCAACAATGGCTAAAAATAAAACAAGACTTGATGTTGCATTGGTAGAACAGGGCTTTGCTGAAAGCAGAGAAAAAGCCAAGGCGATTATTATGTCGGGAATAGTATATGTTAATAATCAAAAATCGGACAAAGCCGGCAAAGATGTTAAAGACGATGATGTTATTGAAGTGAGGGGCAAAACCCTTAAATATGTAAGTCGAGGTGGCCTTAAGCTTGAAAAAGCAATGGAGTGCTTTCCGATTACTCTTGAAGAAAAAATTTGTATGGATGTAGGCGCATCAACAGGCGGATTCACGGATTGTATGCTTATGAATGGTGCTGTAAAGGTTTATTCAGTTGATGTGGGCTACGGTCAGCTTGCGTGGAAGCTACGCACAGATGATAGAGTTGTAAACCTTGAAAGAACTAATTTCAGGTATGTTACCGATGAACAAATTAAAGATAAAATCGATTTTTCATCTGTTGATGTTTCATTTATTTCACTTAAGCACATTCTTCCGAACTTAAATACTTTTTTAAAAGATGACGGAAGTGCTGTTTGCCTTATTAAACCGCAATTTGAGGCAGGCAAAGAAAAGGTAGGCAAAAAAGGTGTTGTAAGCGACCCTAAAACACATCTAGAAGTATGTGAAAAAGTGATAGGCTTGGCAATTGAAAACGGATTTAGCGTTGCCGGACTTGATTTTTCACCTATTAAAGGGCCTGAAGGAAATATTGAATATTTAATTTACTTACTTAAATCAGACAAACCTTACGTTTACGAAAATGTTAACGCAAAAGATTTAGTATATAAATCACACGAGGAATTATAATGGTTATTTCAGTTTTTCCAAATTTGAATAATAACGGCGTAAGCGAACTTGCTTTTGATGTAATAAAAATACTTACCGACGGCGGTGCAGATGTTTATGTTCAAAATGAATATAAACCAATTTTTAAGTCTACAAAAGCAAAATTTGAGAATTTTGATAAAGCAATGTCACTTTGCGATTGTGCAATTGCTATCGGTGGTGACGGTACAACCCTTAATATCGCTAAAAAAGCTGCATTTTTAAACAAGTCTGCTCTTGGTATAAATGCAGGCAGGCTCGGTTTTATGAGCGGTATTGAAAGAGATGAATTAAGCTTACTTACAAAGCTCATAAATAAAGAATATATTATTGATGAGCGAGCTATGCTCAAAGCCACAATTGAAAAAGACGGTGAAGTATTATCATCACATCACTGCCTTAATGATATAGTTGTATCAAGAGGTAATTTTGCAAGGCTTATTGATGTTACAATCACTTGTGACGGCAGAAGCGTTTCAAATATGAGAAGTGACGGTGTAATAATATCAACCCCAACAGGTTCTACTGCATATTCCATGGCCGCAGGCGGCCCGGTTGTTAGTCCTGAAGCCGATTGTATCATTGAAACACCGATTTGCCCGCATTCTTTAATGGACAGAAGTATTATTTTTTCAGCTGATAAAGAATTGATTGTTACTGCGAATAATGACCAAAACAATTCGCCGATAATGACTGTTGACGGTCAGGAAGCTGTTAATTTAACACCCGGTTGCCAAATACATATCAAAAAATCAGATATTACAACCAAACTTATAAAACTTAAACCTGAAAATTTTTATGAAGTTCTCAACAAAAAGATTATTGAGAGGAGAGTATAAATGAAAAAGAGAAGACACGCTAAAATATTGGAACTTATAAATTCTCACGATATAGAAACACAAGAGGAATTGCAAACTCTCCTTTTAAACAACGGATATGAAGTTACACAGGCTACAATATCCCGTGACATTAAAGAACTCCGCCTTGTTAAAGATTTATCGGAAAAAGGCAGATATGTTTATTCTACCGGTAAAAAGAATAATAACGAAAACGCAAGGCGAACAGGCGGAATATTTGGCGAATCAATCATAAATGTTGAATATGCACAAAATATCGTTTGTATTAAATGTTTTGCAGGTATGGCGGTAGCAGTTTGTACCGCAATTGATTCAATGGAATGGACGGGTGTAGTTGGCACCATCTCGGGTGATGATACAATATTTGTTCTTTGTAAAACTGAAGATTTTGCAAAAATATTCACAATGAATATGGAGAAGATTTTAAATGCTAAAAACTCTTGACATTGAAAATATAGCTGTAATTGAAAAGGCGAGTGTTGATTTCAGCGGCGGATTAAATGTTTTAACAGGTGAAACAGGTGCCGGTAAATCAATAGTTGTTGATTCAATTAACGCAATTATGGGCGAGCGCACATCAAGGGAGTTGGTGCGATACGGTGCTGACAATGCATATGTCAGTGCATATTTTGATGATATTTGTGACTCCGCGCTCAATAAATTAAAAAAATTTGATATTGAACTTGAAGAAGATAATTCACTGCTCATTACAAGAAAAATCTCTGCAAACGGAAAATCACTGTGTAAAGTGAACGGAAAAACCGTTACAGTATCAATGCTTAAAGAAATTTGCTCATATTTGGTTAATGTTCACGGGCAGCACGACAGCCAGGCTCTTTTAAACCCTGATTTGCAGTATAACTATATTGATATGCTTTTAGAGGATAAATCTGTTTTATCCGATTATAAAGAAACTTTTAAAAAACTCATTTCCGTCAGAAGAAAATTAAAATCTTTCGCTAAAGATGAGGATAATAAGGAAAGCCTGCTTGAACTTCTTAATTTTCAAATTGAAGAACTTGAAAAAGCCGATATTAAAGTAGGCGAAAGGGAAGAACTAACTAAAAAAAGAGCGCTTATTCAAAAAAGCGAAGATATAATCAAAAGCCTTAACCTTGCAATTTCTGTTATTAACGGTGATGATGAAAATATCGGAATTGAGCAAGCTTGTGCAGATGTATCAAGAACACTTTTTAAATTTGATGAAACTAAAGATGTTTACGATGTTTTTAATGATATAAACGACAAATTGGAGCTTGCCAAGGATAAAGCAGAAGCTTTGCTTTTATCAATTGATTTTTCACCTGAAGAAATTGAAATGATTGATGAAAAGCTTGACCTTTATTATAAGTTTTCAAACAAATACGGGCAGACTGAACAGGAAATGCTTGATTATCTTGAAAAAGCTAAAGAAAAGCGAAATTCAATTCTTTTTGCTGACGAAGAATTAAACAGACTTAATGAAGAATATGAAAATTTGCTAAACATCACGGTAAAACTTGCCGATAAATTATCAGTTGAGCGTAAAAAAACCGCTAAAGTATTTGAAGAAAATGTAAAACAAGAATTAGCTTTTCTTGATATGCCGAAAATGCAGTTTTATGTTGATTTTAATAAAGGCAATTTATCATCAACGGGATATGATAAAATCGAATTCTTAATTTCGGCAAATCCGGGTGAACCGCCAAAATCTTTATCAAAAGTTGCTTCAGGCGGTGAACTTTCAAGAATAATGCTTGCAATTAAAAACATTATATCGTACAATGATACAATCGGTACTTTGATTTTTGATGAAATTGATACCGGTGTAAGCGGCAGAGCAAGCCAAAAAATCGGCTTAAAGCTTAAATCCGTTTCAAAAAATACACAAGTTATTTGTGTAACGCATTCTGCACAAATTGCATCAAATGCAGATGAACATTTTCTGATTCAAAAGAAATTTAATGATAATAAAACTTTTACTTGTGTTACACCACTTGATTTTGAGGGCAGGAAGCAAGAACTTGCACGAATTATGGGCGGCCTTGAAATAACGGATACGCTTCTTCAAAGTGCAGAGGAATTATTAAATCAGAATTTATGCAGTGATTAACTATGGGTGCTAATATTGAACAAAAAGTTAAAAACCCAACTTGCGCCGCAGTATTATTATGAATTGTTTTTATTTTAGGAGGATATATAAATGGGAGTTTATGAAGAATTAAAAGAAAGAGGACTTATAGCTCAAATTACTGATGAAGATGAAGTAAGAGAGCTTATCAATAATGGTAAAGCAGTATTTTACATCGGCTTTGACCCAACAGCAGATAGCTTGCATGTAGGTCACTTTATGGCACTTTGCCTTATGAAAAGACTTCAAATGGCCGGCAATAAACCGATTGCACTTATCGGCGGCGGTACAGGTATGATTGGTGACCCAAGCGGTAAAACCAATATGCGTAAAATGCTTACACCTGAAATTATTCAGCATAACTGCGATTGCTTTAAAAAGCAAATGTCTAAATTTATCGACTTTTCAGACGGAAAAGCATTGATGGTTAATAATGCCGATTGGCTTCTTGACCTTAACTATATCAATGTTCTTCGTGAAGTCGGTGCTTGCTTCAGTGTAAACAGAATGTTAAGCTTTGAATGCTATAAGCAGAGAATGGAAAGAGGACTTTCTTTCCTTGAATTTAACTATATGATTATGCAGAGCTACGACTTCTACACTCTTTATAAGAAATATGGCTGTAACCTTCAGTTCGGTGGTGACGACCAGTGGTCAAATATGATTGGCGGTATGGAACTCATTAGAAAGAAGCTTCAAGGCAATGCTAATGCTATGACAATTACTCTTCTTACTAATTCAGAGGGTAAGAAAATGGGCAAGACCGAAAAGGGTGCTGTTTGGCTTGATGCTGAAAAGACTTCTCCTTATGAATTTTATCAGTACTGGCGAAATGTAGGCGACCAGGATGTAATCAAATGTATGAAACTTCTTACATTCATACCTATGGAGCAGATTAACGAATACGCAAAGCTTGAAGGTGCAGAACTTAATAAGGTTAAGGAAGTTCTTGCTTTTGAACTCACAAAAATGATTCACGGTGAAGAAGAAGCTACAAAGGCTCAAAATGCCGCAAAAGCACTTTTTGCCGGCGGTGCAGATAACTCTAATATGCCTGAAACCGTACTTTCAGATGATGATTTTAACGATGGTTCAATTATGCTTCTTGATATGATGGTTAAGGCAGGAATTATTAAATCAAAGGGTGAAGGCAGACGCCTTATTACTCAAGGCGGTGTCAGCGTTAATGATGAAAAAGCAACTGACCCGAATATGTCATTTACCGTTGATGATTTTAATAATGAAATCATAGTTAAAAAGGGTAAAAAGGTATTCCACAAGTTTAGCAAATAAATTTTAATTTTAGCTGTCGTGTTAATTCACGGCAGCTTTTTATATTCAAAATCAATTCTTAATTAGATATAATAACTACAATTGATTTTTAGGCAGTTAGCAGTTATTAGTTATCAGATATTTTTAAATAAGCATTTATTAAAATTGATAAATCTATTGACTTTAGGCTTTGAATTTTATATAATAAAAAAGCTGATTTGCCGGCGTGATGGAATTGGCAGACGTGCTGGACTCAAAATCCAGTCCTGGCAACAGGGTGCGGGTTCGACCCCCGCCGCCGGCACCAAAGGGTTGTCATATTGACAGCCCCTTTATTTTTTTATTGTTTTATTTTTTATTTTTGGATAATAATTATAAGGGTGATATTATGTGCACAGCAATAACTTATAAAACTAAAGATTTTTATTTTGGAAGAACACTTGATTACGAGTTTTCATATGGTGACCAAATAACAATTACACCAAGAAATTATCCTTTTAAGTTTAAATTTATGGGAGAGGTAAAAGAGCATTATGCAATTATCGGAATGGCACATATTGCAAAAGATTATCCTCTTTATTATGATGCTGTAAATGAAAAGGGAGTTTGCATTGCAGGTCTTAATTTTGTTGGCAACGCACAATACAGCGAATATGATGATATGAAAGAAAATGTAGCTCAATACGAACTTATTAACTGGATTTTATGCAAGTGTAAAGATATGAAAGAAGTTCACACATTGCTTTCAAAAATCAATATTACCGCCACACCGTTTTCAGATAAATTGCCATCAGCACAGCTACATTATATTATTGCAGATAAAAACGAGTGCATTACGCTTGAATGCACCAAGGACGGAATGAAAATATATAATAACGAAATTGGGGTATTAACAAATAACCCGCCTTTTGATATGCAGTTATTTATGCTAAATCAATATATGCCGTTATCTCCAAAACAGCCAAATAATAATTTTGGCTGCGATTTAGCACAATACAGTAGGGGAATGGGCGCAATAGGCTTACCCGGTGACTTATCATCAACATCTCGCTTTGCAAAAGTTGCATTTACCAAGCTAAATTCCAAATCAAGTGATGATGAAAGCGAAAGTGTAGGCCAATTCTTTCATATTTTAGGCTCTGTTGACCAGCAAAGAGGATGTTGTGAAGTAGCAGACGGTAAATATGAGATTACAATATATACATCCTGCTGCAATGCTGACAAAGGAATTTATTATTACACTTCTTACAATTGCCACAGAATAAATGCTGTTGACATTAACAAAGTTGATTTAGATACTGAGAAATTATATTCATACAATTTAATAGAAGAAGAACAAATTTATTTTCAAAATTGAGAAAAGCGTACATTCCAAATAGAATGTACGCTTTCTTTATGCCTTCTTGCCGCTTACTATATAAATATCATCAGTTGATTTTTTATAAATATCTGTAATACCCGCCATAACAAATATTTTTTCTAAATCATCTTCACTCATAAGCCCATTAGATATTTTACTTGCATGAACGCTTTTATGGTGATTATCAAGGCTTTTTCTGCCCCTGTCGTGTGCAACGGTAACAGTACCGCCCAATTTTACGGCTTTTACAAGATTTTTAATTAAGTCTTTTGGATTTACAAAGTGCGGAAATGCATTAAATACCATTATTGAGTCATATTTTTGATTAAAGCGGTAAGTTTCCGCATCACAGCAAATAAAATTTATATTATCATATTTTCTGAATTTATTTTCTGCAATTTCAATCATTTTACTTGATATATCAACACCTGTTACATCAGATACATTTCTTTTAATATAATAATCTATCATAACTCCGGTGCCGCAGGCAATATCAAGTACCGATTTACCGCTTTCTATTTGAGCCGCATCAAGTATTTGATTCATTTTATAATCGTCTGTTTCCATTTCTTTATCCCACGATGATGAACGGCTGTCAAAAAATTCAATAACATCTTTTTTATTCATTTCTTATTCCTCACAAATTACATATCTTGACGGAATTAAATTTGCCTTTGTAAGTGTAGCAAATACAACAGGGACTAATATGATTTGCATTATAATTCCCGGCAGGCAGGTAACAAAATATGCCGTTGCCCAAGAAGCAATAGTAATTTCACCGCGCGCGAATATTAAAGCTTTAACTATGCCGGCTATAACTCTGCCGATAACAAGTGCACCTGCTAATGATATATATAAATCAAGTGCAGATTTTTTTGTATGTACAAATTTCATCAAAAGTGACGATATAAGCGCATAGCATGTGAGTTCAACCAGCATTGAAGGAAGCATTGCAACAGGTGGCATACCGGTAAGCACACTTGAAAGAAGTACACCTGAAATGCCACACACTGCCGCATATTGCGGCGCACAAATAAGTCCGCATATCAGCACCGGTATATGCATCGGGCAATATATTATTCCTGCTTGCGGTATGCTGTGAAATGCCATTGGAAAAACAACGCAAAGTGCTATGCATACAGCAGTAATTATAGATTGTTTAACTATACTCATTTTACCTAATGTGTTAATTTTTAAATTATTATTTTTCATTTATTTTTCTCCTTTATATCCTCTTGCTTCAAGAGCAAGCGAAAGTTCATCGGCGCGTTTAAAAGCATTTATAAATATCGGCACAATCAGCGGAATTACACATTTAGCTTTTTTTAGCGGATTTCTTGATTCAAATTCAGCACCGCGTGCTGTTTGTGCTTTTTTTATATTTTGCGTTTCAATCAAAAGAGTAGGTACAAACTGAATTGAAACAGATAAAATTAAAGCTAAATTTTCTGTCGGAATTTTAAAAATTCTTAACGGCTTTAAATAAAAACTTATTGCTTTAGTTATTTCTATCGGGGAAGAAGTTGAAATGAAAAGCTTTGACCAAAGAATAACCAAAAGCACATTTAATACAATTATTGCACCCTGCCTGACACCGCCAAGTGTAATATTTATTTTCCAAAAGGATAATAACACCTCTCCTTGATTATAGAAAAGGGAATTCATACAGAAAATGATTAAATAAAATGACCACAAGCTCTTAACAGCTGATAAAAAGTATTTCAATTTTATTTTGGAAATTATGATTAAAAGTGACAGTACAGCAAAGTTGACTAAATACATTACAGCATTATTTGATATTACCGTAAAAGCCAAAGCTAATATTAAGCAAGGTATTTTATATTTTACATTTAATTTATGAATGGGGGAGTTAATATGTATGTAAGTCCCCGTTAAAATATTTTCCATTCTATTCTCCAAAACAAGTTATCAGTGAGTTAAGCAAATCATTATATTTAATTATATTATCCGGCATTTGAATATCATTTGCTTTAAGCAAATTTATAATATTTTTACTGCTGCAAGTGCCGATATTAAGTTCATCAAGCATTTGCTGTTTGCCGAAAACTATATTCGGTAAATCATCAAGGACAATTTTTCCGTTATTCATAACAATAATTCTGTCGGCATATTCTGCCAAATAATCTAAATTGTGTGATATTATAATAATTGATGTACCTTGCTCTTTAAGTTTTAATAAAACTTTCATAAAACTTTCACGAGATGAATAATCAAGGCCGGCAATAGGCTCATCAAAAATTAAATATTTAGGCTTACATACCATTACACCGGCAATTGCAACTTTTCTTTTTTCTCCGCCCGATAGTGCTAAAGGTGATTTATCCCTTATTTCTTCAAAATCAAGGCCGAGCAGGTTTAAAACTTCTTTGGCTCTGGCGCATTTTTCCTTATAACTTAAATTATATTGCTTTAAACCGAAAAATATATCTTTTTCCACGCTCTGCTCAAAAAGTTGCATTTCAGGAAACTGGAATACAATTCCAAGCTTTTTTCTTAAAATCTTTTTGTTAAACTTTTTCGCTATAATATCATCATTATCAACAATTATTTTTCCTTTATCGGCTTTTAACAACCCTGCAATAAGCTGAACAAGGGTTGATTTTCCGCTTCCCGTATTACCTACTATTGCCAATATCTCGTTATCGTTTACTTTTAAATTTAAACCGTCAATAATCATCTCGGAATTATATGAAAAACATAAGTTATCTATTTTAATCGGCATAATAATTCCACCAAGCTTTCATTGTTTAACGGGCATTTTGAAAGTTCAATTCCGTTATCTTTTAAATCATAATAAATCTTAACGCAGTAAGGAACACCTATTTCTGCTCTCTCAATAAGCGATGAATTTGAATAAATCTTTTCAGGTGAGCCTTGTGCTAATACTTCACCGTTTTTCATAACAACAATTCTATCGCAATCAACCGTTTCCTGAGCATACTGTGTTATGGCAATAATTGTAATATCAGTTTTTTTATGAAGTTCATTTAAAGTATTTAAAACACTTTTTCTTGAATTAGGCGAAAGCATTGTGGTCGCTTCATCAAGTATAATAATATCAGGGTTTACGCAAAGAATACCAGCAAGTGCAAGCCTTTGCTTTTGACCGCCGGAAAGCGAATATATATCCCTGTTTTCAAAATTCTCAAGTCCAACAAGTGATAACGCTTTGCTTATCGTACTGTCATCATAATCAATATTGTAATTTTTTAACGAAAACTCAATATCTTCCTTTACAACCGATGAAACAAATTGATTATTTGGATTTTGAAAAACCATACCGCATTTCTGCCTGATTTTATATATGTTTTTATTATTTTTACAGTCGAGTGTTGCAATTGTGATTTCACCATGCTGTATATCAATCAAAGCGTTTAAATGTTTCACAAGGGTGCTTTTACCGCATCCGTTTTTACCGACTATTGATATATATTCACCTTTATTTATGTAAAGCGAAATATTTTTTAAAGTTTTAATTTCCTTTTGTGCAAACACATATGAATGGCTTAAATCATTTATGTTAATTATATTCATTTTTATACTCCAAAAAAATATAATTTATTATACACTATATTACATATTATGCTAAGCCCCATATGGGGATAGATATACAGAAAATAAAAGAAGCACCGAAAAAATCGGTGCTTTTTATGCGAAATTATTAAGCTCTTTCAACCTTACCTGAGCGAAGACATCTTGTGCAAACGTTTACTCTTTTAGGAGAGCCGTTAACAATAGCCTTTACTTTTTTAATGTTTGGTTTCCAAGTTCTGTTTGATCTTCTGTGTGAGTGAGAAACCTTGATGCCGAAAGATACGTCTTTTCCGCAGTATTCACATTTTGCCATTTGCGAACACCTCCTTGTCAATTTAGAACGAAGATATATTATCACAATTGTAATCAAATTGCAAGCTTTTTTTTATTATTTTTTAATTTAGAACAAATATTTGCATATTTTTTATTTACTATTGATTTTAATTGTTGAATTTAGTATAATATTAAAGAATTTTGTTAGGAGGTTATCTTATGGCAGCAGATAACAAAAAAGCGGCACTTGAAGCCGCTATGAAAAATATAGAAAAAAGATTTGGTGCCGGTGCAGTTATGCGCCTCGGCCAAAATTCAAGTCTTAAAGTTGACGCTATTTCAACAGGCTCACTTACACTTGACATTGCTACCGGAATCGGCGGTTTGCCAAGAGGTCGTATAGTCGAAATCTATGGCCCTGAATCAAGCGGTAAAACAACACTTGCACTTCACTGCATTGCAGAAGCACAAAAGCTTGGCGGTGACGCAGCATTTATTGATGCCGAACATGCACTTGACCCTGAATATGCGGCAAATCTCGGTGTAGATATTGATTCTTTAATCGTTGCACAGCCTGATTTTGGTGAACAGGCACTTGAAATTACAGAAAATCTTGTAAGCAGCGGTGCTGTTGATATTGTAGTAGTAGACTCAGTTGCGGCACTTGTACCTAAAAGTGAAATTGAGGGTGATATGGGCGACAGCCATGTAGGCCAGCACGCAAGGCTTATGTCACAAGCTTTAAGAATTCTTGCAGGTACTATTAACAAAACCAATTGTATAGTAATATTCATTAACCAGCTTCGTGAAAAAATCGGTGTTATGTACGGTAACCCTGAAGTTACAACAGGCGGCCGCGCACTTAAATTCTACTCATCAATGCGAATTGATGTAAGAAAAGTTGAGCAGCTCAAAGGTGCCGGAAACGAATTTATCGGTTCACGAACAAGAGCTAAAATTGTTAAAAACAAAGTTTCACCTCCGTTTAAGAGTGCCGAATTTGATATTATGTACGGCACAGGTATCAGCAAAGATGGTGAAATTCTTGATATGGCTGTTCAATACGACATTATACATAAAGGCGGCTCTTGGTTCTCTTACGGTGACCGCAGGCTCGGCCAGGGCAGAGATAATGTAAAAGAAATTATTAAAAATGACCCTGAACTTGCAGAAGAGCTTGAAAAGAAGATTAAAGACACATTAGCCGAACAAGCTGAAAAAGCAAGGCAGGAACGCGCAGAAAAAGCCAAAGCAAACTCTGCAAAAGTTTCGGCACAAAAGCCTGAAAAGAAAATTACACGCGAAGAAGCTTTGGAAAAAATCAACATTATGGTTGAGGATGATGAGGACTGATGATTTTAACTCATCAAAAGGGCAGAGGTACAAAAGTTCATTTGTATCTTGACGGTGAATATGTTGCCACTACGGATGAAAACTGCTGGTTTGATAATTACATTTCAAACGAAACTGACATAAATGATGAGCAGTGGCAACAGCTTCTTGCAAAAATAAATTATAAAAAAGCACTTAACAAATGTGCCGATTACCTTTCAAGACGCGACTATTCAGCTAAAGAAATAAAAGCCAAACTGTTAAAAACAGTTGATGAAACAAGCGCACAAAAAGCTGTTGACAGGTATATCGAAGCCGGCTATATAAATGATGAAAAATATTGCCAAAGGCTTATTGAATATTTATTAAATGTAAAAAAGTTTTCACTTACCAACATTAAACAGGAGTGTTATAAGCGCGGTATCAGCAGGGATATTGTTGATGAAAAACTTTCCAACTTTGAAATTGACAATGTAGCGACTTTAGTTGATTTGATAAAAAACAAATATGCAACTAAGCTGCAAAAAGAAAACGGAAAAGAAAAAGTAATCGCGTCACTTCAAAGAAAAGGTTTTCGCTATTCAGACATCAAATCAGCATTTTACAGGATAGAATATTATGACGAATAAAGTAGGTATGATTTCACTTGGATGCCCTAAAAATCAGGTTGACGGTGAGATAATGCTTGAAAAATTAAATAAAAGTGGCTTTGAAATTGCGCAAAGCATTGAAGACAGCGATGTTATGATTATTAACACCTGCGGTTTTATTGAAGATGCAAAGCGTGAAGCAATTGAAACAATATTAGAAGTTGCCGAATACAAAAAAGCAGGAATTATAAGCGCAATTGTAGTAACCGGTTGCCTTGCCGAAAGGTATCAGGATGAAATTATAAAGGAAATTCCTGAAGTCGATTCCGTAATAGGTATCGGCGCAGATAACGACATTGTTAAAGTATGCCACAAGGCTCTGCTTGGTGTAAGAACAAGCTTTTACCCTGATAAAAAGTATTTACTTCTTGAAGGGGACAGAATGCTTTCAACACCAAAGCACTGGGCTTATTTAAAAATCAGTGACGGTTGCGATAACAGATGCTCATACTGTGCAATTCCGCTTATTCGCGGCGGGTATATCGAACGCCCGATGGAAAGTATAATTAAAGAAGCACAAATACTTGCAAACAAAGGTATTAAAGAACTTATAATTATCGCACAGGACACCACCAAATACGGATTAAAATTATACGGTGAATACAAACTTGCAAGTTTATTAAAAAAACTTGTTAGAATTGACGGTATAGAGTGGATTAGATTATATTACTGCTATCCTGACAGAGTTACAGACGAACTAATTGATGTAATAGCAAATGAGGAAAAAATTTGCCCTTACATTGATATTCCGCTTCAACATTGTAATAAAGATATTCTTAAATCAATGAACAGGTCAGGTTCGTACGAAGAATTAAAAGCGCTTTTGAATAAAATGAAAGCTAAAATTCCCGATTTTGCAATTCGTACAACTTTTATGGTTGGTTTTCCGAACGAAAGTGAAGAAAACTTCGAAGAACTTTGCAAATTTGTAAAAGAAATCAAGTTTGATAAAATGGGATGCTTTACTTATTCACCGGAAGAGAATACTCCTGCTTGCTCTTATGACAATCAAATAGATGAAGAAGTCAAAAAACGCCGCGCCGATATACTTATGGATATTCAATACTCTGTAACAGAAGAATTAAATCAAAACAGAGTAGGAAATACATATAAGGTTATAGTTGACAGTATTGAAGACGGAATGTATAATGGCAGAGCTTATTTTGATTCACCGGAAATTGACAGTGGAATTATGTTTAAAAGCGATGATAAATTAAACATAGGCGATTTTGTTAATGTAAAAATTACAGCTTGCGAAGGCTATGATTTGATTGGAGAAAAAGTATGAATTTACCAAATAAAATAACTGTTTTCAGATTTTGTTGTATTCCTTTATTGATGTTTTTTTCACTTGTAGAATTCAAATACCATTGGGTTGGCGCACTTCTTGTATATTTCATTGCCTGTATGAGTGATAAAGCAGATGGTATTATTGCAAGAAAACGCGGATTGGTTACAGATTTCGGAAAAGTCATGGATCCGCTTTCGGATAAAACCCTTGTATTTGCCGCGTACCTTGTATTTATAAATATGGGATGGCATACAGAACTTTGCATTTTACTTATGCTTGCAAGGGAATTCCTTGTTGCAGGAATCAGAATGCTTGCGGCAACAAACGGTGAAGTTATTGCAGCAAATGCTTTTGGCAAATGCAAAACATTTTTGCAGATGTCAACTACCGGTATGACTTTCCTTTTACTTGCAATAGGCGAGGGGGCAGCAGATATTACAACATCTACACATTGGCTTAATGTTTACTGTGCAATTGCATTTTGGATTGTAAGTGTCGTCACTGTTTTAAGCGGACTTATTTATGCTAAAGACGGCTGGTATTTAATAAAAACAAAATAAATGTTGCAAATTTTTAAAAAATAGATATAATAGTAGTAGATAATAGTATTAAAAACTATGAAGCAGAGAAGTAAGCAGGTATGTTTATTCAGAGAAAAAACCATTTTGCTGTGAGGTTTTATAATCTAACTGCCCAAATGCACTGCCAAGTTACTCAAAGGAAATCAGTATTTTGAGTCGTTTTGCCGCGTTATAGGCATAAGCTGTATATATGCAGTTAAGTTATAAACAAGAGTGGAACCGCAGTAATTTATTGCCTCTGTCATAATGACAGGGGCATTTATTTTTATTGTTTTAGTTTATAAGGGAGATATATTTATATGTTTGACTCATTTAAAGAGGATATTAAAAGCTTTATGGAGCATGACCCGGCAGCAAGAAGTCCTATCGAAATTGTGCTTCTTTATCCAGGGTTTAAAGCACTGCAGAGCCATAAGCGTGCTAAATGGTTTTTAGACCATAAAATGCCGTTTATTGCAAGATATATAAGCCAGCGCAGTGCGCACAAAACAGGAATTGAAATTCATCCCGGTGCTACAATCGGCAGGAGGGTATGTATTGACCACGGTAACGGTATTGTTATCGGCGAAACAACTGAAATAGGTGACGATGTTATGATTTACCAGGGTGTTACACTTGGCGGAACGGGTAAAGATGTTGGCAAGCGCCATCCCACTATTGAAAGCGGAGTAATGATAGGCTCGGGTGCTAAGGTCCTCGGCCCAATTACCATTGGCAGAAATGCAAAAGTTGCCGCCGGTGCAGTTGTGGTTAAAGATGTTGAACCTAATTGTACTGTTGTAGGTGTTCCGGGTGAGGTTGTAAGAATTGACGGTGAAAGAGTTGATGACCTCGACCAAATCAACATTCCTGACCCACTTATGAATTTAATTAAAGAAAACCAAGCTGAGATTAACAGCCTAAAAGAAGAAGTAAAAGAATTAAAGGAGAAGTTAAAATGAGAATTTTTAACACAATGACTCGTCAAAAAGAAGAATTCATACCAAATAACCCGGACGAAGTAAAAATTTATGCTTGCGGTCCTACTGTTTATAACTATATTCATATCGGTAATGCAAGGCCGCTTTGTGTTTTTGATGTATTAAGAAGATATTTAGAGTACAGGGGTTACAATGTAAAATTTGTGCAAAACTTTACTGATGTTGATGATAAAATTATCAAGCGTGCAAATGAAGAAGGTATAACTTTTGAGGAAGTTTCAAAAAAGTACATTGAAGAATTTTGGACTGATGCAAACGGTTTAAATTTCAAAAAAGCATCTGTTCACCCAAAAGCAACGGAAAATATTGATGAAATTATCAATATAATTAAAACGCTTGAAGAAAAAGGATATGCATACGCCGTTGACGGTGATGTATATTTCAGAACTCTTAAATTTAAAGAATACGGTAAACTCAGCCACCAGCCTATCGAAGATTTGCAATCAGGCGCAAGAATTGCAATTGGTGAAAAGAAAGAAAATCCTCTTGATTTTGCACTTTGGAAAGCTGCAAAAGAGGGTGAACCTTATTGGGATTCTCCTTGGGGCAAAGGCAGACCGGGCTGGCATATTGAATGTTCTGCAATGAATAAAAGATTTTTAGGCGACACAATTGACATTCACTGCGGCGGTCAAGACCTTATTTTCCCACACCACGAAAACGAAATAGCACAAAGCGAATGTGCTAACGGCTGCACATTTTCAAAATATTGGATGCATAACGGCTATATCAATGTTGATAATGTAAAAATGAGTAAATCTCTCGGCAACTTCAAAACAGTTCGTGAAATTGCAAATGTTTACGGATATGAAGTAATCCGATATTTCCTTATTTCATCACATTACCGTTCACCTATCAATTACAGCCTTGAAATCATTGAACAGTGCAAGAGTGCGCTTGAAAGGCTTTATACTTGCCGAGAGAGCCTTGATTTTGCCCTTAAAAACGCGAAAGACATTCCGGATGATGAAGAACTTATCAAAAAACTTAACAGCCACAGAGAACAGTTTATAACCGCAATGGATGATGACCTTAATACAGCAGACGGTGTTGCCGCTGTGTTTGAACTTGTTAAGGATATTAACACATCAATTCTTGATAAAGAAGTATCAAAAAATGTTTGCCAAACAGCCGCTGCTGTTTTTGATGAATTATGTGATGTTCTCGGCATTCTTTACAATAGAAAAAACAACGATGTTGATTCAGACATTGAAGCACTTATTGAAGAACGCCAGCAGGCAAGAGCAAATAAGGACTGGGCAACAGCAGACAGAATTCGTGATGAACTCAAAGCAAAAGGTATTATCTTAAAAGATACACCGCAGGGTGTTACTTGGACTAAAGAATAATATAAATAAAGAGCAGGAACTTTTGTTTTCCTGCTCTTTTTAAAACAATAGGAGTAATTATGGTAGATAAAAGAAGATTTAAGGATGTCGAAGTATCGCTTTTAGGCTTAGGGACTATGCGACTTCCGTGTGAAACCGAGCAAAAAAGAGAGTCAAACCCTAATATTGATTATGAAAAGGCTCAAAAACTCGTTGACTTAGCTTATAAAAACGGCGTTAATTATTATGATACCGCATATATGTATCACTGCGGTAAAAGCGAAAAGTTCATAGGCCATGCGTTAAAAAAATATCCGCGAAATACATATTTCATTGCCGATAAACTTCCTATTTGGATGTGCGATACAAAAGAGGATATGCAGCGTGTATTTGCAAATCAACTTGAAAGAACGGGTATGGAATATTTTGATTTCTATCTTCTTCATTCACTTGATAAAGAAAATTTTGAAAAATGTGAAAAATTAGGTGCATATGCCTTTATTAAGCAAAAACAAAAAGAAGGAAAAATAAAATATATCGGTTTTTCATTTCACGGAACAGTTGATGATTTAAGGCATATAGTTTCGGCTCACGATTGGGATTTTGCACAAATTCAAATGAACTATCTTGATTGGGAAAACCAAAATGCAAAGATGCAATACCAAATACTTGAAGATGCAAACATTCCTACAATTGTAATGGAGCCTGTAAGGGGCGGTAAGCTTGCTTTAGTTAATAACGAGATAAAGGATATGTTTAAAAGTAAAAAGCCGAATATGAGCGTAGCATCCTGGGCTATGGGCTTTGTTGCCAGCCATAAAAATATAATTACAATTTTAAGCGGAATGAACAGTGAGCAACAGATGCTTGATAATCTGTCAACTTTAACCGATTTCAAAGCATTTGGTGATGATGAATATTCAATTTGCTTTAAAGCGGTATCAATACTTAATAAAAGTGAGGTTATAGGATGCACCGGCTGTGACTATTGCCAGCCTTGTCCAAAGGGTATTAAAATCAGTTCGTTTTTCTCACTTTATAACAGTGTTGTTTCAGGTGATGTTAACATTCAGCAGGGTAGAGAAGTATATGATTCATTTGCTGTTAATCCTACTGCTTGCACCTGGTGCAATAAATGCAAAAATCATTGCCCGCAATCTATAAGCGTACCTGATGTATTGGAAGGAAAAGTTATAAAACTGTTTATGAGATAAAAAATAAGCCTAAGTATTAAGGTTATCTTAAATACTTAGGCTTTTATTATTTTTCTATATGAAGTATTTTTTCGGCTTTTTCAACCTCTTCTTTTGTAGGCGGCTTATAGCCTTCGAGAGGATATTTGATACCGAGGTTTTCCCATTTGAAAATACCTAAGGTGTGGTAGGGAAGTATTTCAACCTTTTTAACCGTTTTAAGTGATGAAATAAAGTCGTACAAATTATTAAGTTCTTTATCATCATTAGTTAAATTAGGTACAAGAACACGCCTTATCCACATATCTTTGCCAATATCCGATAGGTACTTAGCCATATCAAGTATGTTTTCATTAGTTCTGCCTGTAAGCTCTTTATGCTTTTCAGTATCAGTTTGCTTTAAATCAAGCATAACAAGGTCAGTATACTTCATAAGCTCATTGAATTTGGAGAAGAAAGGCTCTTCTCTTGTAAAAGCAGAGCCGGAGGAGTCAAGCGTGGTGTGAACACCTTTTTCTTTTGCATACTTGAAAAATTCAGTTACAAAATCAATTTGAAGGAGAGGTTCACCGCCGCTTACTGTAATACCGCCGTTTGGCTTTCCGTTTTTTCTCCAATAATTCTTATATTTATATGCCTTGTTGAATGCATCCTTTGCCGAAACGGTAAACTTCGCATCATCAAAGCTCCAGGTTTCAGGGTTGTGGCAATATTTGCAACGCATATTACAGCCTTGCAAAAAAAGTACATATCTGACACCCGGTCCGTCAACAAGACCAAAAGTTTCAATGCTGTGAATTTTACCGTCCAATTTCAACAAATCCTTTATAAGTTAATAATTACATTCTGTCGTGGCAGGTTCTTGAGATAACATCCATCTGCTGTTCCTTAGTAAGGTCAATGAACTTAACTGCATAACCTGATACACGAATTGTGAAGTTTTGATATTCTTCTTTTTCAGGATGTTCCATAGCATCGATAAGCTTTTCAGTACCGAATACGTTTACGTTAAGGTGATGAGCACCCTGGTCAAAGTAACCATCCATAACCTGAACAAGATTGTTCTTCTTCTCTTCTTCTGAATGACCGAGAGCACCCGGGTTAATAGTCTGTGTATTTGAAATACCGTCAAGAGCCCATTCGTATGGAAGCTTTGCTACTGAGTTAAGAGAAGCAAGAAGACCGCTCTGTTCTGCACCATATGATGGGTTAGCACCTGGTGAAAGAGGAGCGCCTGCCTTACGGCCGTCCGGCATTGTACCTGTTGCCTTACCATAAACAACATTTGATGTGATAGTAAGGATAGAAGTTGTAGGCTCTGAATTACGATATGTGTGATGCTTCTTAATCTTGTCAAGGAAAGTCTTAAGAAGCCATACTGCGATTTCGTCAGCTCTGTCATCATCATTACCATAACGAGGGAAGTCGCCTTCTGTTTCGTAATCAACAACAACACCGTCTTCGTTTCTGATTGTCTTAACTTTAGCGTACTTAATAGCACTGAGTGAGTCAACAACGTGTGAGAAACCTGCAATACCTGTTGCAAATGTTCTTCTTACATCTGTATCAATAAGTGCCATTTCAGCAGCTTCATAATAATACTTATCATGCATAAACTGAATGAGGTTAAGAACATTAACATAAAGACCTGCGAGCCAATCCATCATTCTGTCATATGCTTCGATTACTTCGTCATAATCGAGGTATTCTGATGTAATAGGTCTGTACTTAGGACCAACCTGATCAAATGTCTTAGCGTCAACACCGCCGTTAATAGCGTAAAGAAGGCACTTAGCGAGGTTAGCTCTTGCGCCGAAGAACTGCATTTCTTTACCTGTCTGTGTAGCTGATACGCAGCAGCAAATTGAGTAGTCATCGCCCCATACCGGCTTCATAACATCATCGTTTTCATACTGAATTGAACTTGTTCTGATAGAAATATCAGCAGCATACTTCTTAAATGTGTCAGGAAGTGATGATGAATAAAGAACTGTAAGGTTAGGTTCAGGTGAAGGGCCCATATTTTCAAGAGTATGAAGGAATCTAAAGTCATTCTTTGTAACCATTGAACGACCGTCAACACCGATACCTGCAACTTCAAGAGTAGCCCAAACAGGGTCACCGGAGAAGAGCTGATTGTATGATGGGATTCTTGCAAACTTAACCATTCTGAATTTCATTACAAGATGATCTATAAGTTCCTGAGCTTCAGCTTCGGTAATTTTACCGGCTTCAAGGTCTCTTTGAATATAAATATCAAGGAAAGTTGAAATTCTGCCGACACTCATTGCAGCACCGTTTTGAGTTTTGATAGCAGCAAGGTAACCGAAGTATAACCACTGAACTGCTTCTTTAGCGTCTTTAGCAGGCTTAGAAATATCAAAACCATAGCTTTCAGCCATCTTCTTCATTTGAGCAAGTGCCTTATACTGCATTGTGATTTCTTCTCTGAGACGGATAACATCGTCAGTCATAGTGCCGTCACCGCAGTTAGCAAAGTCATGCTTCTTTTCTTCCATAAGGAAGTCGATACCGTAAAGAGCAACTCTTCTGTAATCGCCTACAATACGACCACGGCCGTAAGTGTCAGGAAGACCTGTGATAATCTTATTGTGACGAGCCTTAAGCATTTCAGGAGTGTAAGCATCAAATACGCCCTGATTATGAGTCTTGCAATATTCAGTAAAAATCTTATGAAGTTCAGGATCAGGCTCATAACCGTATGTTGAGCAAGCCTGTTCAGCCATCTTAATACCGCCGAATGGCATAAATGCTCTCTTAAGAGGCTTATCTGTCTGTAAACCTACTACTTTTTCTAAGTCCTTATCAGCTTCGCTGATGTAACCCGGACCGTAAGCGGTGATACCTGAAACTACCTTTGTTTCCATATCAAGTACGCCGCCCTTAGCACGCTCTTCCTTCTGAAGACCCTGAAGAATACCCCAAAGCTTGTTTGTAGCATCAGTAGGACCTGCAAGGAAAGATTCGTCGCCGTCATAGACTGTGTAGTTCTTCTGAATGAAGTCACGAACATTAACTTCTTCTTTCCAGAGAGAGCCTTCAAAGCCTTCCCATTGTTCGAAATCTACCATGATTATTCCTCCTTAATAGAATAATTTATTATTTAATGGATTTTTTCTTTTCCGTTAATGAATTTTAACATAATAATTATAATAATAGTAATATAAATTTTTGTATATAACATATCAATTATGATATGTTATTATCGACATATGTCAATTATTGGATACTTTGTTAAATTTGTATCATATATTTGTTAAATAAAAAATTATTTTAGTATAATATTTGGAAACAGGCACAATAATCAATTATTGTCTATTAAATATTTACAGTTTATTCATATTTATTTTTATAAAAAAAACGGTAAAAATACAGATTTAATCTGCATTTTCACCGTTTTCAAGTGCATATTTAATTTCAAATATATTTTCAATGAATTTCTTTTCAAATTCGGAAAGAGAATAATTTTTAGGATAAATAAGAATATCAACAAAAGATTGCTTATTATCAATACATTTTTTCATTACGAGTTTATGATTATCAAGCAGTGTCTGCGGAATAGGGGTTGCCCACATATATGTTTTTGTAAGGCGGGATAAAATATCAAATTGGCTGCCTCTTTCCTGTATTAAAATCTTGCTGGATGAATCATATGAAGGAGTGAGTTTCTTTATTTCTTCTTTAGATATAAACGGAACATACTCATCATCGTGCAATAATACGGAATATTCTTTTAAATCATTAAAGCAAAGTTTGTCTTTGCCGGCAAGCGGATGATTTTTTGAAAATACAACATTGCATTTAAAATTCCATATTTCCTTAAACTGCATTTGTTTTGAAGTAAGCATCTTTTTATATTTTGCTTCCAAATCTGCCGGAACTCTGATAATACCAAGATTGTAACCGTTCATCATTACATCATTTAAAATATCTGTATTATTACACTCCTTAAATGAAATATTAAATTTATTATTGTCAAAACATTTAATGGTATCACAAAAAGCAACAGAAATATACGAAGCGCGCGGAACAGCAAGTTTAACATTTATTTTTTCTTTATCATTATTATATAGAAAATGATTTAAATCATTAGTTTTTTTAATAATTTCCTCGGCTTTTTCAACAACTTTTTTGCCATTATCGGTTAAAGTAACACCTTGGGAATTTCTTATAAATAATGTTACGCCGTATTCTTTTTCAAATTCAATTACCGTGCGGCTTAAATTAGGCTGATTCATATATAGATTTTCCGCTGCTTTTGTAATTGAACCTACTCTTGCTATTTCCACAATACAGCGAAGCTGCTGAATATTCATATTCCATTCACCACCATAATATATTATATATATTAAAACATATTTATATAAAAAAAACAAGACAAACCTTTAGAAGTTTGTCTTGTTATAACTTAATCAATAAGTTCTTTCATATCATAAAGACCGGCGCCCTTGCCGTTCATATAAACCGCAGCATTAACAGCACCGACAGCAAAAATTTCCTTGCTTCTTGCTGAATGCGAGAGGGTAATTATTTCATCCCTGCCTGCAAATATAATTTCGTGTTCACCGACTATTGTGCCGCCTCTTACAGCGTGAATACCGATTTCATTTTTAGTACGCTTTTCACGCTTTGAATGACGGTCATATTCATACTTCATAGGCTTTTCTATTTCCTCACACATTGCATCTGCAAGCATAAGGGCGGTGCCGCTCGGTGCATCAATTTTTTGATTATGATGTTTTTCTACAATTTCAATATCAAAATCATCACCAAGCACTTCAACTGCTTTTTTAGCAAGATTAGCAAGAAGATTAACACCCATACTCATATTGTATGTAAAGAAAATAGGTGTTGTTTTTGATGCTTGGGCAATCTGCTTCTTTTGCTCATCACTGTAACCCGTTGTTGCAATAACAAGTGGGGTAGAGGTCTTTTCAGAATAAGAAAGTAAATCATTAAGAAGTACAGGATTTGAAAAATCAATAATCGCATCTGCACTTTCTTTAATATCATTTATACTTGAATAAATAGGGAAGGCACCGTTATCATCAGTATTAAGGTCAACACCGGCAACGATTTCGCAATCATCACGATTTTCAACAATACTTTTAATAACTTTTCCCATTTTTCCGTTAGCACCAGTAATAATTAGCTTAGTCATTTTTAACTTCCTTAATAATTATTATTTTACTAATCCGTATTCTTCCATTGTTTCTTTAACATATTTCTTGTTAGCTTCATCCATTTCAACAAGAGGAAGTCTTAACGGGCCTGCGTTAAAACCGATAAGGCTTACTGCTTCTTTAACAGGAATCGGATTAACATCAACAAACATTGCCTTGGCAAGCTTTTCATACTTATCCATAAGTTCCTTTGATGCCGGCTTGTCACCATCTAAATATTTGGCAACAATATCATGTGTTTCTTTTGGTGCAATGTTAGAAAGAACGCTGATTACACCTTTACCGCCGCGCTCAAGAATATCATAAATTTGGTCGTCATTACCGCTCCAAATATTAAGTTCGTCACCGCAAAGTTCATGAATCTTTGCTACTTGGTCAAGGTCACCTGATGCTTCCTTAATACCGTTAACTCTCGGAAGCTTTGCAAGCTCGGCTGCTGTTTCCGGCTTAATATTAACGCCTGTTCTTGAAGGAACATTGTAAAGAATAATAGGAAGATCTGTTGCATCGTGAATAGCTGTATAGTGAGCTATAAGACCTCTCTGGCTTGTTTTATTATAGTACGGAGTAACGAGTAAAAGCGCATCAGCACCGTTTTTACAAGCTTCGCGGCTGATTTCAATAGCACAAGCTGTGCTGTTTGAGCCGGTACCTGCAATAACAGGAACTCTGTGATTTACATATTCAACGCACCATCTGATACATTCATTATGCTCAACTACTTTGAGTGTTGAGCTTTCACCGGTGGTACCGCATACTACAATAGCGTCAGTACCGTTTTCAATTTGAAAGTCGATAAACTTTGCAAATTCATCATAATTAACAGTGCCGTCTTCGTTCATTGGTGTAATGATAGCAACTGCCGCACCTGTAAATATAGGATTCTTCATAATGATTATCTCCTTAAAATATACAAATTATATTGTTTAGTCAAAATAACCTTCAGCAGCAAGAAGTTCACCAAGAAGAACTGCGCCGCCTGCTGCACCGCGAAGTGTGTTATGAGAAAGGCATACGAATTTATAATCGTACTGTGTATCTTCTCTGAGTCTGCCGATTGAAACAGCCATACCGTTTTCAAGCATTCTTTCAGAATGGATTTGAGGGCGGTCAGGTTCTGTGAAATAATGAAGGAATTGCTTTGGAGCTGACGGAAGTTTAAGCTCTTGCGCTCTGCCTGAATAATTTTCCCAAATTTCAATCATCTCTTCCTTTGTAGGCTTCTTATCTTCAAACTCAACAAAAACAGCACCGAGGTGACCGTTTGAAACAGGAACACGAATGCATTGAGCTGTAAAAGCAGGTGAATCAGCTGAAACAATTTCATCGCCTACAATTTTACCCATAAGCTTGAGAGGTTCCTTTTCACTCTTTTCTTCTTCACCGCCAATGTAAGGAATAACATTATCAATCATTTCAGGCCAAGTTTCAAATGTTTTACCTGCACCGGAAATTGCCTGATAAGTACATACAAGAACTTTCTTAATTGGGAACTTATCTTTAAGAGGGAAAAGAGCAGGAACATATGACTGAAGTGAGCAATTAGATTTAACAGCAATAAATCCTCGCTTTGTACCAAGTCTTTTTCTTTGTGAAGGAATAATATTTATATGCTCTGCATTCAGCTCAGGAACTACCATAGGAACATCAGGTGTAAATCTATGTGCGCTGTTATTTGAAACAACAGGGCATTCGTGCTTAGCATATTCTTCTTCAAGTGCTTTAATTTCATCTTTTTTCATATCAACTGCACAGAAAACGAAATCAACCTGTGAAGTGATTTTATCAATATCATTTGTTGCGTCCATAACAACAATGTTTTTCATATTTTCAGGAATAGGTTTATCCATACACCATTTTTTACCGACAGCTTCTTCATAAGTTTTTCCTGCACTTCTTGATGATGCTGCAAGGCAAACAACATTAAACCAAGGATGGTTTTCAAGTAATGTTGCAAATCTTTGACCTACCATACCGGTTGCGCCGACAATGCCGACATTGTACTTTTTACTCATAGTTTGTAATCTCCTTAAAAAATAACTTGTAAAACAAGATAATATGCAATATAATACTTGTTGACGGTTTCGCACACCTGAGCTTTGAGCGTGTACCGTACTTATTTGTTATAATAACACTTATTATATATATATGTCAATCAAAATTTACGGAGAATATGATGAAAACTTCAGACTTTTATTATGATTTACCACAGGAACTTATTGCTCAAACCCCGATTGAGCCGAGAAATGCATCAAGGCTTATGCTTTTAGATAAGAAAACAGGTGAAATTGAGCATAAAATTTTTAAAGATTTAACTGATTATTTAGTACCCGGTGATTGCTTAATACTTAATGATACAAGAGTAATACCTGCAAGAATTTTCGGCGTAAAAAAAGAAACCGGTGCTGTTGTCGAATTTTTACTCTTAAAACAACATGAAAATCTTGTATGGGAATGCCTTTGCAAACCAGGAAAAAAAGCAAAAATCGGTACAGAATTTGTTTTTGGCGATGGAAAGCTTGAATGCAAGGTTATTGATGTACTTGAAGACGGAAACAGAATAATCAAATTTGACTGTGACGCTAATATTTATGCCGTGTTAGATGAAATAGGTCAAATGCCGCTTCCACCATATATTAAGGAAAAGCTTAATGATAAAGAAAGATACCAAACAGTTTACAGCGAGCATTTGGGTTCAGCCGCAGCTCCGACTGCCGGTTTGCATTTTACCAAAGAAATGCTAGAAGAAATTAAAGCAAAAGGTATAAATATCGGATATGTAACACTTCATGTAGGACTTGGCACTTTCAGACCCGTTAAAGTTGATGATGTCACAAAACATACTATGCATACAGAGCATTATATTATGCCACAGGAAACTGCTGATTTAATTAACGAAACCAAAAAAAACGGGGGCAGGGTTATATCGGTAGGAACAACAAGTTGCAGAACATTAGAATCAGTTGCAACTAAAAACGGATGCATTTGCGCAGATGAAGATGATACAAGCATATTTATATATCCGGGTTACGAATTCAAATGTATGGATGCACTTATTACAAACTTCCATTTGCCTGAAAGCACGCTCATAATGCTTGTTTCTGCATTTGCCGGTTTTGACAATATTATGAATGCATATAACACCGCAGTAAAAGAAAAATACAGATTTTTCAGTTTCGGCGACGCAATGTTTATTCACTGATTATTTATTTTGAGAGGAAATTATGGCTAAATATACATTATTAAAACAAGAGGGAACAGCAAGAAGGGGACAGTTTGAAACCGTTCACGGAACTGTGCAAACACCTGCTTTTATGAATGTTGCTACTTCAGCGGCAATAAAAGGCGGACTTTCAACAGATGATTTAAAAAATATTGGCTGTCAGGTAATGCTTTGCAATACATACCACCTTCATGTTCGCCCCGGTGACGACCTTGTATACGATATGGGCGGCTTGCACAAATTTACTAATTGGGACAAACCAATTTTAACCGACAGTGGCGGATTCCAGGTATTCAGCCTTGCAAAACTTAACAAAATCAGCGAAGATGGTGTAGTTTTTAATTCACATGTTGACGGTAGAAGAATATTTATGGGACCTGAACAAAGTATGCAAATACAGTCACATTTAGGTTCTACCATTGCAATGGCTTTTGATGAATGTGTAAAAAATCCTGCAACTTTAAAATATGCAAAAGAAGCTTGCGAGCGTACACTTCGCTGGCTTGAACGCTGTAAAAATGAAATGGACAGGCTTAATTCATTGGAAACAACAATAAATAAAAATCAACTTCTTTTCGGCATAAACCAAGGATGCATATACGATGAATTAAGAATTTCACATATGAAAGAAATTGCAAAAATGGATTTAGACGGTTATGCAATCGGTGGTCTTGCAGTCGGCGAACCAAAAGAAGATATGTATCGTATTATTTCCGCAGTTGAACCATATGCACCTAAAGATAAACCAAGGTATCTTATGGGTGTAGGTACGCCGGGTAATATACTTGAAGGTGTAAGCAGGGGCGTTGATTTATTTGACTGTGTAATGCCGTCAAGAAATGCTCGCCACGGTCATTTGTTTACTAAAAAAGGCATAATCAACATAAACAACGCAAAATATGAGCGTGATGATAAACCAATTGATGAAGAATGCAATTGCCCTACCTGCCAAAAACATTCTAGAGCTTATATCCGCCATTTATTTAAAAGTAATGAAATCTTGGGTATGCGCCTTGCAGTTATTCACAATCTGCATTTTTATAATAATTTAATGCAGGAAATAAGGGATAATTTGGATAACGGCACATTTGAAGATTATAAAAATGAATTTTGTGTTAAACTTGATACAAGAATTTAGAAAAGTCTTGCAAAATGTATAAATTTAATTTATAATATCATTTATCATATTATTGGAGGAAACTATTTTATGGAATCTATTTTATTGTTCGCACAAAATGCAACATCAAATACTGCTAATCAGAAATCAAGCAGCATTCAAATGATTGTAATGATGGTTATTTTATTTGCTGTTATGTATTTTCTTATGATTCGCCCACAAAAGAAGCGTCAAAAGGAAGAGCAGGAAATGAGAAATGCTCTTGAAATCGGCGATGAGATTGTTACAATCGGTGGTATTGTTGGCCGTGTTGTTACAATTCGTGAAAACGACCTTATCATTGAAACCGGTGCTGACAGAAACAAAATGAAAATTGAACGCTGGGCAATTAACACAAACAAAACCAAAAATGAGCAGCGTCAAAAAGAAATTGAAGCTGCAAGAGAAGCTGCAAAAGAAAAGAAAGCTTCTAAAAAATCAGATAAAAAAGAAGAATCTGATAAAGTAGACAAAAACGAAAAATAATTTTGTTCTAAAAAAACAACCCCTTGAATAGTAATTATTCAGGGGGTTTTATTATGCCTAAAATCAGTAATTTAAACGCAAAAAGCATAATTATTAAATTTGTTTTAAAATCTATAATTTTAACAGCTTTATCAATTAGTGCTTTATCAACTATTTTTTCTTTTGCCGTATTAAAATTTGATTTAGACTTAATTATATGTAAATATTGCGGCTATGTTACTTGTGCTTTTTCGTCATTTATTGTGCCAACACTATGCTTAAAAGGGTTTAAGCATAACATTTCAGCACTGTCTTTCGCTTCGATTATACCATTAGTAATATTTTCTATCGCGAATTATGCATTTAAAAATAAAGATTTTGTTCAATTGTTCATATCGCTTTCAATAATAGTTTCTGTTTCATTTATTGCTTCCGTTATATCGGCAGGGAAGAGGAAATAAAATATGAATGATATACCTTTGGAATTAAAAAAAGAATTCAATTTAGAAGACAGCAAAGACGAAAAGAAAATAGATTTTGAAAAAATAATCATTGATAATAAAACAATAATTTATTCAACTGTATTGTATTCCTGCGCGCTTGCAATCGGCTCTGTAATATATCGTCTTTTGCAAAGCAATTCATTTGATAAACTCTTTCAATCTAAAAACACAACTGTAAGCCAATTGTTTTGCGAAAATATTTGTAATTATATGTCGCTTTTTTTAATTACGGTTTTTCTTGCATTTTGCCTTATCGGATACGGAATAGTTAACATAATTCCTTTTATATTAGGCTTACAAACAGGTATAAGCACAGCTTATTATTACATGAATTTTCAAACAAAAGGTGTAGGATATGCAATAATATTGATTGCTCCTTTTTCAGCACTATTTTTAACAATACTTATGTTCACTATAAAAACAAGCAGTAATGTATCAAAAGAAATAGTCAGCATAACTAAAAAAGAAAGTGTATCAAAAATTGATTTCAAGCCAAGCTTAAAAGAATTTTTAATATATGGTTTAGCAATTATCATATGTTCCGGGGTATCGGCAGTATTAGAAACTTTACTCAAAAGCATTATTACCATTTAGGTTTTTCATTTGACAATGGGTTTGAATCAACTGCTTTTTTAGTTGCGTCATCACTTATATGAGTATATATTTCCGTTGTACTCAAATTTTCATGGCCGAGTATTTCTTTTAATAATAACACATCTACATTACCGTATTGGTACATTAAAGTTGCAGCAGTATGCCTGAGCTTATGTACAGATAAACCTCTGTCGCCAAGTCCGGCTTTTTTAATATATGTTTCAACAATATGCTGAACACTTCTGTTACTTATTCTTTGATTTCTCGAGCTTAAAAACAAAGCTTTGTCTTTAACTTTGTCATGTGGCCTAACTTTCAAATATGCTGTTATAGCGTTGATGCAAGCCTGGTTAAGATATACTGTTCGCTCCTTATTTCCTTTACCGGTAATAACGATAGTGCCGTCTGTTTTTATATCGTTATAATCTATTGAAACAAGTTCGCTCAGTCGCATACCGCAATTTAAAAATAAAGTAATAATTGCGTAATCTCGCTCTTTGTATTTACCTTCAATTACAGACAAAAGCTTTTCCGCTTCGTCAAGCGTAAGGTATTTAGGAAGCGATTTTTTTGTTTTTGGAATATCTAAATTTTTAAGCGGATTTTTTTCAAGAACGCCTAAATTATCAGTTAAATATGTATAAAATCGCCTAATACTTATTACGCGTCTTGCACGGGTAGCTTCATTGTTTTGGCGTACATTTTTACAATATATCATAAATTCATACGCGTCTTCAAGTTTTACGCTCTGTATAAATTCTAAATCAATAGGGGACAAGTCAATTTTCTCTTCATCTGTATCAAAACTGTACAAACCTTTTAATTTAGTCATATATCTAAAAAAAGTACGCAAATCAGAAGCGTATTCCAAAACGGATTTTTCACTGTGACCTTTAATAGCTTCAATATATACAAGATATTTTTGAACAAGTTTCGGTAATGTTCCAAATTCATCTTTACGCAAATTTATCAACTCCTATATATTAAATTGATTTTGTAAATAAAAACACAATTTTATTATGTAAAAATAATCAACCATCATTATATAAAATAAATTATCATCAAATAGAATTATTTTGAATGATACAAGTATCATTCAAAATAAACTGAACGGCTGGAAATTATAGCCTGAAATAAGCAGAAAGGTTAAAATGATAATTACAATGCTTTATTTCGCTATTTTAACAAGATTTTAGCAAAATTTCAATATTTCAGCCTTTTCGCCTCCCCAAATTGCACAAAATATTTATTTTGTGCAATTATATCAAAAAAAGCACGGTATGTCAACGGTTTTACCCTGCAAAAACAATTGCGCAAAATTTTTGTTACTATTTTTGTAGCAGCTTATTGCCACTATCTAATGATTTGTAAAAGCCTAATATATCATTTAATTGATTTAATGCATCTTCAAACCCGGCTTGATTTATTTCTTGCTCTCCAGCAACTAAATTTAAGCTATAACCGTTTTTCAGATTTATTGAATCAATTTCCATTTGTCCCGGTACACTTTCCAAAAGTGCCTTAATTCTTTGTATATCCACTTTTTCGACTAACAAGATTATCATCCTTTACATAATGGTCACAGTCAATTACTGCCTGCGTGATACTATCAAACATAATGTCACAAATCCTTGCCGGGCAATAAATTTATATATAGCTTTTAAATTTACAGTTCTTGCAAATATCTGCCATTTCTTAATCTCCCTTGCTTATATATAATTGAATTTTGAAATTTACCGTTACTTGTATCGTATTCATAATTTGTGGTATGCATATGATACCAGTCTACCTGATCAAGAATTTCTTTTCCAAATTCAACATCAGTTACATAGCCGTCGTGACAGTATTCAGTCGGTTTTTGAAGTCCCCTGCTTATATGATAGCTATGCCGAGAAAACTCTGAATAGGTTTCTTTTGTTAAATATTTGGATACATACGCTCCTACATTGTTAATATCATTAAGCTTATGAATATCGGTATTACCCTTACCCCAGGCTTTATTTATGGCATCAAAAGGAATATATTCATCATCAAACAAAATACAGTGTGAATGTAGCGAGCCTGCATTACCTTCTTTTTTTCCGCGTTCTGTCTGATGTTCCATTATCCATAAATAATTTTTATTGCAATACCCTGCCCTGCCTAAATTTTTGAAAAACTGCTTCATGTCATATAGAAGCGTTTCATAATCAAGCACGGTATCTTTGTATGTAAGCGTAATAAATTTTGAATAAGGTGTAACATTCTGCCATATATAGCGGCGAATATTTGAGCGCGCTCTTTGTAAGTTTTCTTTTTTTTTATCTAAATCGTTTTTTGAACCCTTAACAATTTCATAATCTCTTTTTTCACAATTAACAGGTACTCTATATTGAATTAGCTCAACAATATCACCGCTGACTATAATTTTTATATCTCGTCGCTTGTAAGCAAATTTAGTCATAGGTTTTTCCCTCAGTTCTAAATTGAATAATGCATTGCCCGGTTTAGTTTAATTTGGTTCTTAAATGAGGATTAGCCAAGTTAAATAATATATAACTTAAAATGTACTATTATAATCTAAATGCATTTTTTAGGGTGTCTCCAGGACCCCGGCGGCTGAAAACACCGCCACCCCGGAGCCACCCGGTGAAAGTGCGTTTAAATCATCATCGAAGCATTGAAAAGTGTTATATATATTTGCATACTTTTTTCTTAATCTTATGATTTTAGAGCCTGTACGCGCTGCTTTCCTACCTTGACTGATAATAGGATAGTTATAAGAAATTGTCTGAAAAAGACCGCCAAACAGCATATAAAGCAAAAATCCAAAGGTTTTATAGTATTTAAAGCTCCTATGCTCAATTTCGGTTTGAATGCATCCTCTGACTTGTCTATCCAGGTATCTATCATGTTGGCAGACTAAAAGAACCTTATAACCGTAATGCCGGTGAACTCTGAAGAACTTAACAAATTCCATTCTGTCTGAAGCACTGAAGTCTCTTGCGTTGAACTTATCGCCTGCTTCATCAAAGACCAACAAGCATTGATTCTCTTTACCTCGCTTTAGATGTTGCCTTGAAAATTCCTTGAGGAAGTCAACGGTTATTTCTTCATTATCTTTGATAAAAACGCGTTTTCGAGCTTCTGAGGGCTTCACAGAGCTATGCTTACACAACAAATCATAATTGACAGGCAAATTTGTAATAACATATAATTTCTTTTCTATGGCAAATTCCCTTATATCCATAGTAGCGTGATAACTCTTGCCGGAGCCGGGAACACCTGAATACAGATAAATCATATTATCCACCCCCTACAAGTCTGAAGAAGCCTGCTAAAAGCCTGTAAATCATCAATGCTATAAGACACAGCAACCAACCTGAAATAATCACTATAAACTGTTTAACAGGCAAATAGTAATTGACATAGCCTAATATATTAGCTACTTCTTCAGGAACGCTTAAATTTTCCATTTTGTTATCCGGGAAGAATGATATTATAAAATCACAGATACTTGCTATTCCCTTACACAAATAGTACCAAACATTTGATACAATTGATTCTATTGAAAGTGTTATCATTTCATCACCCCTTTAGAATTCAAGCTTTTTGGTAGCAAATACCAAACCTACAAGTAATGCAGCACACAAAAAGAAATCTGTTATTTTTGTTACCGTCTTTGCCTTACCGCTCATTGTTAAGTCTAAATCAATATCACCGGATAAATTTGCACTTTCAACTTTAAATGGTATTTTAAACTTTGGATCTTTTGCATCAGCTACTAAAATATTTAATTGATTATACAAAAACTTCGGCAGGCAAAAAGGAAACTTGTCAGATATACCCTCTGCAGAAAATTTGATAAGTTTAGGACCGAGGTCAAAAGGTATTGATTCTTCTGCAGGTGCATCAATCTTTGTTTCTTCACCGGTTGCAGTATCAGTAACAGCTAAATCAGTTGCACTTACACCTGATACACCGATTACATCAGACACATCTAAAGCCTTAACAGTATCAATTACAGTCGATTCAGACAAGCCGACAGAATCAAGTGTTACTTTACCTTTTACATCAGTCTTGCCGGTACTCTTAATAGCATCGGTTATACTTTTAGTTCGGTCTTTTTTAGAATCATATGTAACATCTTTATTCCTGGTTCTTGTTTTTCTTAAGTCTGATGATTCCGTTGTAACTTTCTTATAATCCGCATCAGACATATCTTTGATATTACTGTGATTATCAAGAATTGTTTTATCCTTATTTTTAGAATCGCCATACGCAAAAGCAGGACGATAACCCAAGTAAAAAGTGTAATAAAGGAAATTTTCAACACTTTTAGGTTTAATGATTTTACCGTTATCATCAACAACATATGCAACTAAATAACCGTTAGAAACACTGTAATAACAATAGTTACCATTATTTCCGCTATAAGTTTTAAGATCGCTGCCGTTAATTTTTAACTTTGCAATAGAGGAACGATAGCCACCTGCAAAAGCTGTCTGCCAAGCTTCTGAAGCAATAAACCAACAACTTTTACTTGCTTTGTTTACAATCGGTTTTGAAACAAAACCACAAGCCTCCTGAAGTGTAACACCAGTTGTAAATGCATATGTAGCATCATCAACAACCAGACCAATATTTCCGTATATATCACCGCTTTCACGATATGTACCAATATAATAATTACTAACATATGTAGTTTTTTGTGCTTCCTGACCGCTTTTACCATAATAAAGGCTGCCAATAGATGACACACCGGTTAATGGCTTTGGTAATTTATCCTCTTCAAGATTCCAGGAATTAAGCGTAGGAAGTCCCAAATCATCAATTGTCGGTGCAGCTGATGTAATAAATATATAATCACTTGCAGTCGGTTCAGGCGCAGTTCCGTCAATTCCTAATGCCTGCTTTATCTTTGCACATATCATTTGGAATGTTGCCGCAGTGCAGACTACTTTTTGCTTGTTATAATCCCAAACATCTTTGATTGTTTTCCAAAAACTTACCCCGAATTTATCAAGAGAGCTTTCGCTAGTAAGAAGTCTGATAAGGCTTGCAACGGTCATACCAACACCCATAGCAACGAGAAACGCAATAAAAGCAGAAACGGTACCGGTTAGAATGGCAGCAGTTGCAGTTACTCCGGCAGTAGCTAACATTCCCCCGGCAACAGCACTACCGGTAACAGCAGCTACAATAACCCCAACAGCTGCACATACTTGATTAACTTCATTTGCTAGTGCTACCGTTTCTACCGGCGGAGCAAATGCCATTACCATTGCAAGCGCAATTACAAAAAACGCTACAAGAATTTTAGCGGCAAGCTTATTACTTTGCCGAAGTTCAAATAATCTTTCAGTCATAAAATCACCCCCTACTCCGTCTGAACAATAGCCAAATAACTACGCACTGCTTTTCGAATAAAGTCGCTTAAGTTTTCACCGGTACGCAGATTGTTTTTAATTTGGTAAAGTAGCTTATCATCTACTCTTAAACTTATAATCTCTGTAAACTCTGAAGTCATCTAATCACCCTTTCTTATTGATTTCTTTCGCTTGTGACGGAATAGTAAAGGTAACTCATTCGTCAAACCCCGCCGACTACAACTCACTTCGCTTTTCGCTCGTTCAAACAGAAAGGCACCCCTAAACTCTTCAGGGGATAACCAATTAGAGCAATAGCAAGCGTTCCCGGTAATCGCACATTTCCGCATTTTGTAATACATTTTTACCTTAAAAAAATACAGTCAGAATACTGTATTCTGACCGTATTATAGATGAAATCACTGTTCTTAACATTAACCGTTTGAGAACTTTTTGAAGAATTTAATGCCAAGTTTGATAGCGATAACAATACCCATAATTGCAAGAGCTGCAGGAAGGGCAAGAGTCATAAGGCTAACGGCATCAGACTTAACTGTCGAGAATGCAGTTGAAAGTGCTGTCTTAAAATCTTCGGTAAGGTTTGAACCGTCAGCGGCAAGAGCCGGAACAGCTCCGGCAATCATTACTGCACCACCTGTTACAGCAGCTGCAATTTTTGAAGCGTGTGCCTTAAGCTTTTCTTTAATCTTCATTGTTTTCACCCCCTTATTTAGTTTAATAATCAGGATGAGAATCAAGCCAATCATAATATTCATCAAGAAACTCATCCGTATTAGCGTTAGCGGCATCAAGTTCATCATCAACACCGGTTATATGCTTATAAGCTTTAATTCCGATTGTAATAGCAAGTAATAATCCCATAATAGGAACTGCATACTTGATTACATATAGCATTATATCTTTAAAATCATTTAATATCGTTGTAAACGATTCGGACATAACTTTAGAAATTTCTGATAAATCTTGCGCATCAGCAATTATGAAATCAAGCATTTTATCACTTCCTCATTATCTTAAATACTTCATAAATAACATAGCCAAATATTGATAACAAAAAGCTTATTAAAAAGCCGCCTGCAATACCAAGGGTTAAAATCTCAACCCCACCGTTTAAATTCATACTTATTCACCTTATTATTTCCATGCCCTACTCACAGAGCAGACCAGCGAGATAACTATTGACCCTAACCCTTGGTAATATTACCACTTCCAAAAGCTGAATTGCTTAAGGAAATGACAACCAATGATTATGCCGGAAGCCAAACACAGAACAATTACAAGAGTTGTTACAGTATCGAGCTTATCGACAAGTTGCTGATAATTTATCAGCTTCGAGAAATCGTTAATTACTGTCTTATCAGGAATATAAAAGCTTACAAGGTCACCGAACTTCATTCTTTGATTTGGATAAAGTTTTTCAAGCTGTTTTTCAAAGTCCTCTGATGACGAGCAGTCGATATAACGATAATCACCGCTGTATGATGAATTAACATCAACAACAGCAATACAGCATTTACCTTTGCTCATTGAAAAACTATCAAGTCCGACATCACAATATTGTAAGTCTTCGAAATTAACGAGTATGTAGAAATACTGTGTAACATCAGTATCAAGCACATAAGTGTTATTTCTATAAAGCACTTTATACTTGAATGTTGGTAAATCAAAGCCTAAATCGTTGATAACCGAGTTATCCCGGTACGGTTCAAGTTCTGCATCTGATGTTGAATATGCATAAGCGTTCATTTGTGGAAGAAGAAAAGCACCTGCAATCATAATGATTGCTAATATTTTAGTTATTTGTGACCGGTGTAATATACAAGCCATACTGACTATTTTTTATATTGACACGAAGTTCAACCGGCTGAAGCGGTTTAACATCTGCGCCAAACATCATATTGTTAATCTGAACGGTTTCATTGCCGGCTAACACAATAGCCACATTTAAAACCGTACCGTCCTTTTTCTTAATTGAATCGTTTTTTACAAAATTACCTTTTATTATTGCTTCCATAATCTTATTTCCTTTCTTTCTTTTAATTCTTTTATTATTTTTTCTTTAGGTAATTGCCCCGGTGGAACTACTCCGGGGCTTCTTGGTGCTTTCACTTTTTCAAGTGACCTTCCTTGTAGTCAGTTATTGACTACGCTTTTATTATAGTCATTATCTGACTATATGTCAATAGTCAAATTTAGTCTATTAAAATATATTTGGAGGTAATAAAAATGTTTGGCGAAAGAATGAAAGAGCAAAGAGAATTTACTGAACCGAGATTAAGGCAAGAAGATGTAGGCAAAATACTAGGAATGTCGCAAAGAAAAATAAGTAGACTTGAAAAAGAAGATATAAATCCTACACCGGAAGAAATAGTAAAAATTTGCAAATTTTACAATGTATCAGCAGATTATTTACTGGGAATAACTAACGATTTTAGGAGATTGAAATAATGAACAATATTTTATTTTTACTTGAAAGTAACTTAACTCCTAATTTAAAAGATGCTTTTAGCAAAGGAATTGAAAACGCTTCAGAACCAATATACAAAGTAATTTTTATTGTTATTGTATTTTTTATAATTTATGCAATATATTGCATTATCAAAAGAATCATTAGAAATATTTTTAAATCAGCAGCTAATAGCAAAGCTTATAGCAGACGAAATAGAAAAAGATAAAGACAAATTACAATAACGCTATATGCATTGCTATTAGCTAATAAGGTTCCCCCACACCCTCCGGCAAGAATTATACTTGCCTACCTTGCTTCCTGCGCGCAGGAAGCACCGCCCCCTAATCACCTTTAGGTGATTGCCGGCTAGGTCATTTTATTATTATATTATATTATATTTATACTGTAAGTTATTATATTATAACAAAAGCACCCTGATAAACTCGTTTAAGAGTTTTACAGAGTGCATTTTTATACTCATAGTATTTATTTTGTGCAATTGTTAATTTATTCAAATGAATAATAACATAACTTTAGGGGTTCGTCAAGAACCCCTATTCCCTTTATTTTTAAGTATTCTTTTGTCATAAGGGCCTAACTCCAAAATACGAAAAATATCGAGCATAACCTCATCAAACATCTTCTGCCGAGTTATTGCAATGATACTTTCTAAATGGTCGACCTCATCAGTCTTACGCACTTTATATCTATCCTCATAAGTTGCGACATCATCAGCAAGTCTTAAATCTTTTAGATACCAATACTTATAAATATCTTCTTTTTCCCTCTGTTTCATTAAAAATCATCAATCCCACTATTCATAAGATTAAAACAATCATCCATAGAACGCATTACATCACGCTCTACATCTTGTTTACGCTGTCTTTTAAGTCTTTTCTTTGCAGGCTGTAAAACAGTGTTATCGTTATCCTCTGCCCAAGTATCATTTTTAAACCCAGCTTCAGATAAATTTTTAATTACCTTGTAAGTATCGTAAGCTTCATATAATTCTTTATTATGTACAAAGCAGTAATAACCAAGCTTACGCATTTTTATTACATCACCATCACCATTCATAATAGGCTCACTGCGTTTTACAACTGTAAAGCACTTAAGAAATGTGCGACATTGTCTAACTTCGGTACAATGTAAACGAATAGGTTTTGATACATTAGTAAAAAAATGTGAAGTCATAAAAATAACACGCTTATTCTTTCTGTTCTGCGTTACGGTAGCTAACATTCTCGGTGGGAAATTCTTTGACATTGCCGAACTAAACCAATTCTGACACTCATCAATAGCACAAAGCACACCCGTTTTGCCATTGTTAACATCAACAAGCTTACGCCAATCATCAATAACAAAATCTTCACCATTTAAACCATAATTAGTACCGACTTTTAAAGACGGATACTGATACTTAAGTTGTAATATATCGTGTGTCATTGTAAGAGTTTTACCCATACCCTGCTTTCCGCAATACATAACAATACCGTGTTTTCTAAATTCGCCTACTTTAACATTATAGAAATTATCCCAAAACTGACGAGGAAGCTGTACAAATAATTTTGTAAAAATACTTACATCATTTTTAGGATTGAAATGTGCAATCACTTCCCTATGCGCTGTACCGCTTTTTTTCTTACGCAGATAAGCAACATAAAAAGCAATACCAAATACAATACTAAAAGGTATAAGGACAAATAAGCAAGGTTTAAGTAGAACCCAAATACAAGACCATAAAGTCTTTAATACAGTTAATATCATAAAATTAACACCTCCAAATATTAAGAGCTGTTGCGTGTCGGCGAAGCCGACAACGCAAACAGCAAGCTTAATTATTTTATAGTAATGGTATAATCGACCATAAAAGCTTTAAAACAGATACAATCAATCTATAAACATAAGTAGCGATTAAAAAACCAAGAATAACAATAACAGGACCCATAGGAATAAAATAGCCTATAAAACCGATAGCTTCAGTTAAAATGTCAAATGAAGTTGTTATAGATGAAATATCAAATTGAGTACCGTGCAACAAATTAGCTACCCAATTAAGAAAAGTAATTACAATCATATTATCACCTCACTAAAAATCATCAATATCATCATATCCGCCATTAGCTTTCAAATGCTCGTAATAATCATTAGCCATAGAATCGTTAATCATATCATTTAATTGATTTTCGTGGAATTCAACACCACCGACAAAAGTAACACCGGAGCCGTGTATAATTTCAGGAAGACGCTTCCACAAAGCAACCAAAAAGCCAAGGTACATAAAACAGCTAACAACTGTATCACCTACACTTTTAAAAGGAGCATACCAACTAAAATCAATACTATATGATTTAGCAGGCAGGCTATAATACTTCCCTTTAACACCTGCAGAAGTAAATGTTAGAACAGGCGAACTATCCGTTGTTAATGCGTTCTTAATATCATTAGGCACTGTATCAACAACTTCATAAGCAGAGCCGATAAAAGTATTATCCTTAACATTAGTTATAGCAGATTCAAATGCAACTTTATTATCTTCACTTTGTGGATTAGTATAATTATCAATAGTATGATAAACATCTAATAACACTTCTTTGAATGTTGATTTTATAGAATGTGTAAACCAATTCTCAACATCCTCACCATCAGGGTTAAATATTATATCAAAGCCAAAGTATTCCCCCATTGCCTGATGAAAGTTATTATTTTGAAATATTATATCAACAAGATACTCACTAATTCTATCAATACTGCTAATAATATTATTAACATATTCGGCAACATCACTACGATAAGCATTAAAATTTGAACGAAATAAAGTTAATTCAACTGCCATATTAGATATACGATTAGATATATCATCAAGACCTGACTTTAATTTAGTTATGCCGCTCTCAATTGACTTAAGATAAACTTGATACCCTTTCTGATTGCTATAAAGGTTATCAAGACGGGTAATAATATCGGTAAGAGAGCTACTAATTCGCTCAAGACTTCCGATAATGTTGTTTTTTTCAGAGTAGCTCCAAGAAGAACCTCCTGCTGTGTCGCTCCCCCCGGTGTTGGAGTCGTACTCGTTGGTGTAAAAAAAACTTCACCGTCTTTCATTACTTTAAAATTACTATAATAGCCTTTAATGCCAAAATTATTTACATTAGCCTTAAGATTTTTACTATAACAATATTGTGTAAAATCATACGGATTCATATTACCACCCTCTTGAGTAGTAGGGTTTTTTACCAATTTATTTAAAGTACCTTTAACACCTAATGATACATTAGAATAAACATTATCCAAACCATATTTAACAATAATAATATTATTCTGCTCTTTATCACTAAACAGCAAATTATCAGTTGTAACAGTTACAGGATATTTAGAAAAAACACAATAGCAGAAATCAGGTTCACTGACATCTTTTGAATACACAAAATAGTTAGTATAATCTTCGCTAATCTCAATTCCGTTATCTTTAGCTATTTGACGATAATTAACCGAATTTATACCAGTTTTTGCAAATGCTGTTACAGGCATAAGTGAGAACACAACAAGCATTACAGAAAATATAACACAAGATATTTTTTTCATTTAAAAACTCCTTTCTAAAAAATTAAGGGGAAAGGGCTTCCCCTCTCCCCTTGCTCGAGAAAAAACAAATAATATAAAAATATACAAAAAATTATGCACTACGAAGCATACCAAGTACGAAGCTGATACCCTTACGAATAGCAATAAACGAAATTGCAACCGGAATAATAGTAGGAATAACTGCTACTACCTCATTAAGAACACCGCCTACCATTGATGATGTAATTGTTTGGTCAAGAACAGTAGCAGCGTTAATTGCATGAATTACAGGCATTATCTATTTTCCCCCTTTCTTTTTCTTTCTTTATTTCTAACCTTACAGCTATTAGCTTTTTCGTGCAGTCACGAAGCAAAGCAAAACAACCATAAAGGAAGATTGCAAATGCAATAAATAGTAATATTAGTTCTTTTATTTTGTAGACCCCCAATCTTCAGGAAAGAGTGAGCCAATCCAATTTACAAGCGGTTTAATCAAATAATCTATCGAAAATTTGATTAACTCAACTACAAGGATTGAACCGCATATTGTATATATGCTTTCCAAAAGTTCGTTACTTTCCAAGTTCTTCAACTCCTACAAGTTCTTTTCTTAACTTGCCATAAGCTTCATTAAGAACAACAGTAAGCTTATATTCTTGAAGTAAATTGATACTTGATATAATATCAAAAAGCTTATCATTAGCACTGTCAATTACAAGTCTTTCACTTGTATGATTGTCATAATCATAAATTACAACAAAGTGTGTTGTACCCTTTTTACCCTCAAATTCCCAATCACGAGAAAACATATCAAGTACAGGTGCTTTAACAGTTGTAGTTAATTTCATTATGCTTCACTCCTTTCATCAAATAAATCTTGATAATGCTGAATAACATCATCTTTGTCTTTTATTTCTTTTTCATAAGACTGTAGTTTTGATTGTGCAATCATAGTACCCTTGTTATAAAAAAGAATAACAGCAAGTTCGATTAGGATAGTAGCTACAAAAGACCACTCAGTAGCACCCCAACCTTTCATAATGTCAATAATACCTTTGATAAACTCCATTGTTTATCCCCTTTCTTTTTATAGTCTTTCGACTTATTCAATTATGTAAAAATCGCAATCTTCAAGATAATTATTAACTAACATTTGCTGATGCTGATTAAGTTTAATACCTCTTGAAAAAAGTTCATTTTCCAACTCTTTAGCAGAATGAGTAAGCAAATATGTAAGAATACTGCTGCCGCAAGTATTAAAAAGATACTTTTCAAACTTTGAGTAGTTATACTCAACACCTACACTATCAATAACGCTTATTTTTTCGGAGTGACTTAATATCTTTTTCCAATAAGGTGCAGTAGCTAATCTTGACTTATTATCATCCTTACTACTAACTACAAACCTTAAATAGTTATTAAGCACTCCGGTGTAAAAAAACCTACATCTTCATCACTTGTAAGTTTATTTGCAAAACCTTGCGCATTGACTGAACGAAGTCTTATTTCAATTCGCATCCAATTAGGCATATCTTCAGGTTGAAAACCTCTTTCAGCTCGTTTATCATAAATATTTATAAAGCAATTACTGTTTTGTTTGCCGAAATACAAAGATGTACCTTTAATACCGTCATTTTGTGATTGCATTAAATTAGAAAATTTAGACCGGCAAGTGTAATTTCCTTTTCGATATGCTTTTACAAGTGTATCAATACTAAAGCTATCATCAATTACATCTTGCGCTATATCTATTCTTGATACATTAAATCCGTCAAGTTCGGCTACACGCTTAATCAAGTCAAGGAGAGAATAACAAGAGAAAGACTCAATTAAGCGGCAACCTTGACCGGAAAGGTTAATACATCCGGCTGTGTAATCTTCTTTCTGTGATAACATCAATGTAATATGATTATCATATGTTACTGAATATTTATAAAACCACCGTGGCGGACACTCTTTGAATTCAAGACCGCTATTTTTTAACCCAAGAAATTCTATCATTTCTTCAAATGTTATAAAATGCCCTGAAACCGTTAGCCAATCTATGATTAAAGGATATTTTGATGTATTTTCTGCCCCCCTATTAGTGTTGGGGGCAACTTTCATTTTTTCTATCATTTTTCGTCCTTGCTTTCTTTGACTTCTTTTGATTTTTCGATTATATAATCAATCAATTCATATAATGTTTGACAAAAACAAAAGCCGCCAAGGAAATATAGAATTATTAGTAAAATATATTCACGCATTTTCTTGCTCCTCGCTTTCTACGATTTTTACTTGTCCATCTTTTTCAAACATTAGATAAAGTAAATATCCCTGAATACATTCTTTAATTTTTTCAATGAGTTTATTAAATAGTTTCATTTTGGTGTCTCCTTTGATAAATTAGGTAATAGTTTACCTTTTATTTACATTATAGGTAATTGATTACCTTTTGTCAAGAAAAAAATATGATATAAAAAAATAAAGGAGTAAAATTATGCTTAATACTGAAGAAATGGGAAAAAGAATTAAAGAATTAAGAATAGAAAAAGGTTGGACAGGAATTAAAATGTCAACAAAAATAGGAGTAGACCAATCGTATTATTCGAAAATCGAAAAAGGAAAACACGAAATCAAATTAGAAAAATTATATGAAATTGCAGATATATTCAATGTTTCATTAGATTATTTAACAGCAAGAACAAATAAAAAGGAGATTACAAATTGATAAATTTAGCAGTATTATCAGAAGCATTAAATAAAATTGATTATACAAGTATATTAAAAAGCGGATTTATACCGTTTGTAATTTTGGCATTTTTAATAACAGGAAGTTGGAATACTATAAAATTCTGTTTGAATATGATACGCAATCAATAAACAAATAGTATAGAAATATACAAAAAAGCGCCTTGATGAGCTTACCGGCAAGCTTAATCAGGGTGCTTTTTTCTTCTTTTTATTTACTTTTTGTATAATTGTAACCCTCAATAATTCTTTTCTAAGTAATCTACCCATAGCGTTAAGCGCTAAAAAGAATAAGGGTGCTTCGCACGATTTCTATTTTTAGCATTTTAACCACTTCTTTAAATCTATCCTTTATTCAAAACTCCTTTATATTCTCTTTCGCTCCTAACTTTCGTCCTTATCATTCGCCACGAGAGATTAGCAGATAACCTAAAAATTGTCAAAACCATAATTAAAATTTTTTTGTTTATAACTCTGTGCAAAATAATTTGAATTATTAGCTTGCGCTTTTTGACAATTTTTAGAACATCTGCTCTTTAAGTAAGTGTCGAAAGACAAGGCGAAAGACAGAGACTTCAGAAGCAATATTAAAAGGAGGTAGATTATGAATAAAAGAAAGGATATTAAAAAAGCAATGTGTCAATATGACGAAAAAAGAAATATTAAAGGCTCTGACAAGGTGCTTAGAAGCAATAGAAATAACTTCAACACCTTTGAAGATAGCAACAATACGAAAGGAGTTGACGAACAAGTGACATCTAAAGAGTTCTATGAGCTTTTAGAATGGCTAAAAAAAGAGGGCTACACCCTTGATGAAGTTATAAACCTCATCAAAGATATAGCCAACATAACCGATAAATAATCGGTACTATGGTACACAGAGGTTGCCCCCTCTGTGTACTTTTATATTATATCATTAACACACAAAATAAACAAGAACAAATTGCATAAAACATCTGTTCTGTATTTATTTTGTGCAATTATATCAAAAAAAGCACGGTATGTCAACGGTTTACCCTGCAAAAACAATTGCGCATAATTTTTGTAACTATATATTTTATTATACAAAAAACAGCCGATTTCTCGGCTGTTTTTTGTATTTGTTTTATGTGTTAAACTCACATTTTATAATTCGCTTTTCTCCATAACGCTGCGTTTTTTAGTATTTCTTCAATAAGCCGGCTTTTTCCATCGGTTGATAATTATATCTGCTATAATTCCGTTTATTATACCTGTAATCAAGCCTGAAAGCATAAGAATCGGAAAATAATAAATTATCCTATAAGTATTCATAACTATGCCGGCAACAATGATTTGACCGAGATTATGAATTGTTCCTCCAAATGCAGATACACCGATTGGTGTAAATTTATCAAACTTCTTAAAGATGCACATTACTGCAAACGAAAGCAAACCGCCGACTAAACTATAAATCATTGCAAATGTGCCATTAAATATTAAACCTGAAAGCACTATGCGAAGTAATGATATAAAAAAAGCATCTTTAATTTTCATTGTATAAAGGGCAACAATCACAACTAAATTTGCAAGGCCGAGCTTTATTCCCGGAATTCCAAAATTGAAAGGTACAAGTGACTCCAAATATGAAAATGCAAATGCCAAAGAAATCATCAACGCAAGTGTGCAAAGTCTTTTTACATCAATTTTTTTCACTTTGCCACCCCGTCTACATCTTCGCTTTTATCACTGATTACAGTTATTTCAACTTTATTTGGCAAACAAATTATAGATTCATTGCTTTTACTTATCTCTTTATGATTTTTACAAATCTTATCCCTGCAATCAGCGTAAATCATTTTAACTTTTCCGTTTTTTATTTGTACTGTATTACAAATATCACCGTTATCATTATATACATTGTAAACGCAGTCTTTATTTAAGTCTAAAACAGCTATTTGAACTGAATTTTGCTCAACCAATACCCTATCACCGCTTTTAGAAAAAAGGTTCATAATCAAGAATACGCAAGCTGTTATAATAATAATTGATAAAATCAGAATTAAATCATTTTTTCTTTTTTTATTTTGCACTGTTTACCCCGCTTGTTTTAGTAATCTTACCGCTATTATTCATCCAAATGACTTCTATATCGTTATCTTTTGCAAATTGTAAACCGTCAGATAAATTCATACAAAATAATGCTGTTGAATAAGCATCTGCAAGCGCACTGTTATTACAAATAACTGTAACCGAAGTGAAATAATCAGCCGGAAAAAGCGTATTTTTATCAATAATATGGCAATACTTTTTACCGCCGACTGTATAATACCTTTGGTACGAACCGCTTGTAACAACGCTTGTTTTATCATCAGCAATAACTTTATCTAAATATTCGCTTGAATTCGGATTTTCAATTCCTATAATAAAATTTGTATTATCCGGCTTATTGCCGACTGTAATTATATTTCCGCCAAGTGAAATAACGGCACCCTGCCACAAATCATTATCTGTAATAAATTGATAAATTTTATTGCAAACAAAGCCTTTGGCAATTGCGCCGACATCAAGTTTTAATTTGCTGTCTTTAAAATACACAGTTGATTTATCAGTATCAATAATCAAGTCATCAATATCGGTATGCTTTGATGCATCAATAAGTATATCGCGCGAAGGTAATGATTTTCCCTCTTCTCTGTAATAGTGCCATATTGATAAAACACTGCCCATTGCTATATTAACTAATCCTTTTGTACGCTTAAAAACATCCTTACCGAAAGTCAGAAGTTCAATTATTTCTGCGTCAACTTTAATCGGAGATTTATAGGCATTTTCGTTGATATATTTTAAATTTTTAAGTTTATCATAACTGTTATATATATCAAAAAGCATTGAATATTTTTTTATTTGAGCATATAATTCTTCATATTTTTTATCAAACTCACTTTGTGAAATATCATACGCAGTTACAGATGAAGCTGTATCAAATAAATCTAAAAAGCTTTTTGAATATTTTGAATATTTACTATTGCTGCAACCAAATAAGCTAAGCAATAAAACTAAGGAGAGGACTAATGAGATTGTTTTTTTCATAAGTCCCCTCCTCTCTTAATTTAGAAAATCCTTAATAACTTTAGTTGGGCATTTTTGAGCGCAAAGCCCACATTCGTTGCATTTATTATAATCTATTTTAGCAATGTTATCAATCACTTTAACAGCATCGTTAGGGCAATTTCTTTCACACATACCGCAACCTATACAACCGGCTTGACAATTATCTTTAACTACCTTACCACGCTGTTTATTTGAACACTGAACTCGATATTTTGAATCATATGGTACAATTTCAATAAGCTTTAACGGGCAAGCTTTAACGCATTTACCGCAAGCAATGCAAAGTTCTTGATCAACAACTGCTTTTCCGTTAATAATTCTGATAGCCTGATTATCACAAACATCTGCACAAGAGCCATAACCCATACAACCGTATTGGCAACTTCTTTCACCGCCGCCGGGCGTAACGGAGGCTGAAGTGCAAGTTCGAGTTCCGTAATAATTATATTTTTGATGTCTTACTTCACAAGTACCCGAGCATTTAACAAAAGCAGTTTGCCTTACATAATCACCGGCTTGTGTACCCATAATTTCAGCAATTTTATCAGCACCTGACTTACCTGCAGGTGGGCAGGCATTAACCGGCGCTTCGCCTTTGGCAATTGCTTTTGCCAACGCGTCACATCCTGCATAGCCACAAGCACCGCAATTATTACCTGCAAGTGCCTGCCTGATTTTTATTTCCTTTTCATCAACTTCAACATGAAATATCTTTTCTGCAACACTGAGAAGTATTGCGATAATAAGACCTACAATTGCAACAACTGCTGAAGCAATAATAATATTCTTAATTTCCATATTGCTCCCCTCCTACTTTAATGAGCCGAAGCCATAAAAGGCTATTGCCATTAGGCAGGCTGTTAAAAGAACAGCAGGTGTACCCTTAAAAGCTTTTGGAAAATCGTTGTTTTCAATTCTTTCTCTAATTCCCGCCATAATTATAATTGCAAGAGCAAAACCGACTGCCGTACCGAAACCTGTAATTACAGATGTTATAAAATTATTATTTTCCTGAACATTTGTAAGGGCAACACCCAGTACCGCACAGTTAGTTGTAATAAGCGGAAGATAAACACCGAGTGCCTGATAAAGCTTTGGTACATATTTCTTTAAAAACAGTTCAATAAGTTGCACCAAAGCCGCAATTACAAGAATGAAAATAATTGTGTTTAAATAAGTAATATGTAATTTATTTATAACAAAAGTATATAAAAGATTTGTTACTGCACTTGCTATTGTAATTACAAATATAACAGCACCGCCCATACCTGCCGCTGTTTTAACATTTTTAGATACACCGAGAAATGGGCAAATACCTAAAAACTGGCTTAATACAACATTATTTATAAGTGCAGTAGTCATTAACACAAGAAATAAGGTTTTTAACATTATTTGTTTACCTCCTTATTTTCTGTTTCTTTGCACAGCGAATTGCAGTGTGCACAGTCCCCGCCGCATACATTTTCATCATTGGTGTGCCTGTTTGCACCCTTTGCACCAAATTTATTTTGCAATGCACATAAAAATGCCAGCACAAGAAATGCACCCGGTGCTAATATAAATATTGATACGCCTTCATAACTTTTCGGTAATAACTGAAGATTAAATATTTTTCCGGTGCCGATAAGTTCACGAACTATGCCTATTGAAGTTAAGCCGATTGTAAAACCTAAACCCATACCAAGTCCATCAAATATTGAAGGAATAACTTTATTTTTTGAAGCATAACTCTCAGCACGGCCAAGAATTATGCAGTTAACAACAATAAGCGGAATATAAAGCCCTAAAGCGTCATAAAGAGATGTGACATAAGCCTGAAGTACCATTTGAACAATTGTTACAAATGACGCTACAATTACAATATAAGCAGGCATACGCACACCATCAGGTATTACTTTTCTTAAAAGTGAAATAAGCATATTACTCATTACTAAAACAACGGTGGTTGCAAGCCCCATACCAAGCCCGTTTATTGCCGAAGTTGTAACAGCAAGAGTCGGGCACATACCAAGCATAAGTACGAAGGTTGGATTTTCCTTAACAATACCGTTATATAAGCGTTCAATCGGTGTTTTCAAGCTAATCAACCTCCTTTAACTGATGGTTATATACAGCAAGTGCGCTGTCTACGGCTTCGCAAACTGCATTTGAAGTTATTGTTGCGCCACTGAGTGCATCAATTTCGGTATCATTTGACGCACCGTTTTTAGTATAATTTATACCGTTTGCCGATTTGCCGATAAATTGAGATTTAAATTCATCTTCAGTTGCTTTAGCACCAAGGCCGGCAGTTTCACTATGTGATAAAACAGTGAATCCCGTGATTTTATTTGTTTTATTCGATACACCGATAGCCACTTTTATATCCCCGCCATAGCCTGACGGTGATGTGGCAGAAAAAACATATCCGATTAAATTACCGTTTTTATCCGTTACCGCCAAAACATCATCCACACTGCATTGTGAAAGATTTTCTTTTTCTAATGATTTTGAAGAAGCCTTAAGAATTTCATCAGAATTATCCATAACTTTAAATTCGGCATTAGGATATACGACTTCATAAGCTTCAAGCCTTGCTTTATCCTGAGCTTTTGCAATAGGCTCTTTTGTAACTTCGTTTACAAATGCAAGTGATATACCTGCAACAAGAGTTATTACAAAAAGTGCAAGACAGTTTTTTAAAAATTTATTTTTCACGCCTTACACCCCCTCTTTCTTGCGCATACCGAAAGCTTTAGGAACAGTTATTTTTTCAATAAGAGGTACAACAAGATTAGAGGTAATTATTGCATATGAAACGCCCTCTGCACTTGAACCTAAAACTCTGAAAACTGCTGTTAAAAAACCTATAAGAACGGCATATATAATTTGACCCTTTTTGGTAATCGGGCTTGTTGTATAATCGGTAGCCATAAATACCGCACCACTCATAAGTCCGCCCGTTAATAAATTGCCTAAAGCAAAATTGAGAGTGCTGTAATCAAAGCCGATATGTTTGCCTTTAATTAAAGCGAAAATAAGAACAAACACGATTGTGGAAGCCATATAAATAACCGGAATACGCGGTGATATAACTTTTTTCACCAAAAGATATACAAAACCAATAAGTATAGCCACACAGCAAACTTCACCAATACATCCGCTTTGAAGCCCTAAAAATGCATCTTTAAGGTTTATAAGTTCACCCGATTTTATTTGAGCAAGCGGTGTTGCAGATGATACACCGTCAGCAGTAGAAAAATCAGTCATTCTTGATGTAAAAGATATAAGCAAAAAGCACCTTGCGGCTAAAGCAGGGTTCATAATATTTTGACCTATTCCGCCGAAAAGCATTTTAACCACAATAATTGCAAATACACCGCCTATGGCTGGAACCCACCACGCAACTTGCGGCGGCATATTAAGTGCGATTATTAACCCCGTCACCACAGCACTGAAATCAAATACGGTAACAGTTTTTTTATATATCAGTTCAAACACAAGCTCGCTTAATACACAGCTTACAACGGATGAAATGATAACAAATAACGCATTTACACCAAAATGCCATACGCCGAAAGCTAAAGTAGGAACAAGTGCAATGCAAACATCAATCATAATTTTTTGAGTAGAACTCTTATCTCTTATATGAGGTGAAACCGAAACATTATACATACTTATCCCCCCTACTTCGCAATTTTGCTTTCACGAACTTTAATTTTCGCAAGCTTAAATGTTTGAGTCAGCGGTCTTTTGGCAGGGCATACATATGTGCAACAGCCACATTCAATACATTCCATACCGTATAGTTTTTCAAACCGCTCATAATCTTTATTTACAGCAGCCTGTGCCATAAGCTGCGGTACAAGTGTTTCAGGGCATACGCCTACACATCTTCCACACCTTATACACGAAGTCGTTTCCATTTTTTCAACATCATCTTTCGATATTGCCAATATAGAAGATGATGTTTTGACAACCGGATAATCAAGGCTGTCCATTGCCATACCCATCATTGGACCGCCTGAAATAATTTTAACTGCATTATCCTTAAGTCCGCCGCATTCATCACATAAAAATTTATGCGATATGCCGAGCAAAACATCAACATTGGCAGGCTGTGCCATTGCATCACCCGTTAAAGTTACAACCCTGTGAATAAGCGGCATATTCATTTTTACCGCTTCATAAATTGCGATAACAGTAGCAATATTAAGCACTATAACACCGGCATCAGCAGGTAATATGTGTGAGTTAATTTGCCTGCCTGTAACAGATGATATAAGTCGCCTTTCGCCGCCCTGCGGATAGCGAGTCGAAAGCGACATTACATTTATTCTGCTGTTACCGTTACATTCAAATGAAAGTGCGTCAATGGCTTTTGGCTTATTATCCTCAATACCTATAATAGCTTTTGCTTTTTCAAATAAGCGAAGAACTATTGCAATTCCCTCAATTATATCCCTGCTTCTTTCAAGCATTAAGCGGTAATCGGAAGTCAAATACGGTTCACATTCAGAACCGTTAATTATTATGTAATCAATATTTTGATTTTTCGGTGAAAGTTTAACACCTGTCGGAAAGCCGGCGCCGCCCATACCAACTATGCCGCTGTCACCTATTATCTTGATAATTTCTTCATTTGAAAGCGTGTTGACATCACGATTTATTCCAAAATTTTCTACACTTTCATTTTCAAAATCATTGGTAACAATCACACATTTTGATACTTTACCGCTTAACATCAATCTATCTTCAATAGCTTTAACCTTGCCTGATACAGATGAATACACAGGGCTTGAAACAAATGAACTTGCTTGACCTATTTTCATACCCTTTAGTACTCGGTCACCTACTTTAACGCAAGGTGTAGCAGGCGCACCAATATGTTGGCTCATAGGAAACACCATAATTTCTTCGCTGCTAAGCCTTTTAATTTCTTTATCACCGGAATATTCTTTTCCCTCATAGGGATGAACACCGGCTTTAAATTTTCCCTTCATCATAATAAATCCCTCAAATTTATATTACTTGAGTTTAATTTTAACATAATAATACATAAATTTCAATAAACAAAGATAAATTTTTGTTTATTTTAAATAATATATAATAAAGCAGGAGCTTTGCTCCTGCTTTATAAGTATATGTATATTAAAGTTTACCTTTATAGATATTATAAATACTTTTCGCCTTATCGCGCACAATTTTTGCAAGGTTTTTGGGTGATGTTACTTCAACCCCATCGCCATACTGCATAAGCCAAGAAACAAAACCGTCTGACATAGTAGCCGAAACAGTAGTTTCGAAATGTGAACCGTCAACAGCAGTAAGCGGAATATTTTTGCCGAATCTGTCAAGCATTTCTTCTTGAAGCTGAATGTTGCATTTAAGAGTTACTTTGCATTCATCACCGGAAAACATATTAAATCTTTTTGAAACATAGTCCTGCTCGTCAAATTTTTCTTTATAATGGCTCACTTCGCTGAAATGGCGGGAATTTTCATCAAGGATTTCAAGCTTTTTCATTCGGTCAATTCGCAAATTCATTAAATTATCATATTTTTGATTATTGCAAACAAGATAGTAATGGTCATCTCGCCAAATCAAAGCATAAGGAGAAACAGTAAAAGTTTTTTCAGTATGTTTTTTTCTGTTTTGAACATCCACACTTCTTCTGCGATAAATGAACTTAACTTTTTTATTTTCGGTTATTGCACTGTTCAAACGGTCTATAATAATATAAATTTCTTCATTGTCACACTTTGCGCAATTGGTATCTACATATACCTGGCTTTTCATAGTTTTCGCCTGTTCAACAGAAACAAGGGTTTCAAGCTTTTCAATAAGCGATTCAGTTTTTTTAGGTGTAATAAAGCCTGCGCTTGAAACAGCATCAATTAAAAGCATTACTTCAGGTATTTCAAATGTACGAGTAGCCATAAAAAAGCCGCGCTTTGGGCTTGTTACAGTTACAATATCACATCCGATTTCATTTAGCGCTGCAATATCGGCATAAATTGATTTTCTCTCACATTTAATCCCCTTATCTGCAAGCATTGAAATTAAATCGGTAGTAGACAGTGGGTGTTCATCATCACTGAACTTATCAAGAAAATTGTAAATAAATAAAGTTTTAAGCTTTGAATTTTGCATAAGAATCCCCCATTTTTGATGACATTATACTACATTTTATCTATACTTTCAACAATACTCCTAAAAACAGGACAGCAATCCTCTGCTCCGCTTTTGCCGCCCTCACACATAATTGCAATAGAATATGCGGGTTTATCATACGGATAAAAGCCGACAAACCAAGTATTCAGCTGCTCTTTTCCGTCTTCGTAAATGCCTGTTTGTGCAGTTGCGGTTTTACCGGCGGTATTTGATTTATATTGAGCATTAAAGCCTGTACCATTATCAACAACATATTTCATATATTCTTTGAGAGTTTGAGCAGTCTTAGCCGAAAAAGCTCTTTTGTTATCTTTAGAATTTATATTCAAGGTAGGAAAATTATAGTATCCACCGTTTGCAACAGCAGATACAACACTTGCAAAATGAAGCGGATTATCCGTCAGCTTACCCTGTCCGAAGCCTAAAAGCGCAAGCTGACCTTTAGAATTAAGTTCTTCTTCATTAGGAAATGATAAATCTGTTACGGGAAAAGTATTATCGAAAAGATTGAAACTTTCACCAAAGCCGATTGCTTTTGCTGTATTTAAAATCTTATCTTTACCAAGCTTTAATGCAAGATTAACAAAATAACAATTACAAGAATTTGCCAAAGCTTCTTTGATGTGCTGTTTTCCGTGCTTATGCTTATTTTGGCAATGAAAAGTTGTATCGCCAACTTTGATTTTGCTTTTACAATCGTATTGTGGATTTATATTATTTTCAAGAGCAGCAGCAGCGACAACTATTTTAAAAATAGAACCTATTGCATACGGCCTGAGCGAACGGTTTAAATAATCGCCGCCGAGGCTTACACTCGCTAATATTTGCGATGTATTTGTATCTAAAATCACCACTGAACCTTTACTTATTTTTTTTGATGAGACCTCTGCAATTTTTTGCAACTTTTCATCAATTGATATTTTTACACCATCAATTGAATTATAATTTTTATTTATAATTGTTCCGTTATCGCCGTCAAGCACTCTGCCCAGTGCATCAACACTGTAATTTATTGATAATGAGCCTATTTTTTTATCAACATATTTTTCTAAACCCGAGAAATTTTTATCTATCAAATGCCTGCAAAGCATATTGTCGTTATTTTGATTTACAATTTCTTCAAGGCGAATATATTTTGTATACGCATAATTTTTAACAGGCATAACAACAGGATAACCTTTTTTCAGCTCATCAGTTATATATTTAATATCATCATTTGAATACAAATATTTTAGCTCTGCCATAGATTTTTCACTCGGTTTTATCACCGCATAAAGTGAATGGGTATTATTATTAAGCAAAACTCCGTTTCGAGAATAAATATTAGTAAAAAGAGTTGAAATATCAACAGTAATACTGTTATATGAGCTATCAACTTTATATGAATTGCTGAAGTTAATATATCCGCACCTGCCAAGCGCAAATGTAAGCAAAATTGCAAATGCAACACCTAATGATATTATCCTTTTACTCATAAAAAAATACCCCTTGTGTAGTTTTCACAAGGGGTACAAATTTTATTCAGTTCTCTGTCTTCTAAATATAGCGTCTTGAGAAACAGGAATATCGCATTTAAACGAATATGTATCAGTAGCTTTATTAGCTACATCAACTTTTTCGTCATCATCAAGATTATACAGGTCTTCAACAGTTATTATATAAGGCTTTTTATTAGGTTCAACAACTTCAAGCATATCACCTTCAAAAAATCTGTTGCGCTGGCTGACTGTTAATCTGCCGTTTGAATAATCTTTAAACAATGCACATACATCCCAATTACGAATATAGCCGCCGGTATCTATAACCTGCCCATTTTCAATCGGACCGAAATTAAAGCCTGTTGTATATTCACGGTGGCTCATTTTTTCCATTTCATCAAGTATCCACTTTGACGGTTTAAAATCGTCGCTCGGGTTTTTCAAATATTCGTCAATTGCATTACGGTATGCATAAGTTACAATCGCGGTATAATACTCACTCTTTGCGCGTCCTTCAATTTTAAATGAATCAACACCGGCATTTACAAGCTCAGGAATATGCTCAATCATACAAAGGTCACGCGAATTAAATATATATGTTCCGTTCTTTTCCTCGTTTATCGGGAAATATTGCCCCGGCCTTGTTTCTTCTACAAGGTGATATTTCCACCTGCAAGGCTGTGCGCAATCACCGCGGTTGGCGTCCCTGTGAGTCATATAATCGGATAAAATACATCTGCCTGAAAAACTCATACACATAGCACCGTGAACAAACACTTCGATTTCAAGGTCATCAGGCGTTTTATCTCTGATTGTTTTAATTTCATCAAGTGAAAGTTCACGCGCGGTAACTATACGGCTTGCACCCATTTCGTAAAGCGTATTGGCAGTTTGGTAATTCACAATACCCACTTGAGTTGACATATGAATATCAACATTAGGCGCGTATTTTTTAGCCATTGCCATAACACCTATGTCGGCAATAATAAATGCGTCAATACCGATTTGCTGTGCATATTTAAGAAAATCAGGCAACTTTTCAATTTCTTCATTGCGCGGTAAAGTATTGCAGGTAAGATACACTTTTTTGCCAAGCGAATGTGCAAGCGTTACAGCTTCTTTTAATTCATCGGCATTAAAATTTGAAGGATTGGTTCTCATCCCAAACATTTCGCCTGCAAGATATACTGCGTCTGCACCGAATTTAAGTGCAAGTTTTAATCTTTCAAAATCACCGCAAGGTGAAAGTAATTCAATATTTCTCATTAGTTCACATTAAGATAAGGAGCGTAAGTTGCTGCCTTTTGTTTAAATTCAGAATAAGTTTTTGCTGTATACATATTTCCTTTAGTATCATGGAAGAAATAATAATAATTTACATCGGCAGGATACAAAGCCGCTTCAATAGCATCAATACCCGGATTACAAATAGGGCTTGGCGGAAGGCCTACAACAGTTGATGAACCGGTGGTACTGTAATATGATTTATAATAGTCCGCTGTGTGAGCAGAAGTTGAAGTAAGCGCAGGAGCTACTTTATTAGTAATATAATCGTTTGTCGAATCAACACCCAAAAGTGGAAAATTAGCTTGGTCTTTCAAACGATTATGAATTACAGCAGAAATAGTTTTCATCTGCTCGGTGTTGCCTGCCTCGCACTGAATAATTGAAGCAATTATCATAATATCATTCATTGAATAGCCAAGTTCTTTAGCACGATCTCTGTACTTTTCTTTTATTTTTGTATCTCCGTTTGCAAGGAATTTCTTAATAACGGAATTAGCGGTTTCGCCGATATAGAACTCATAGGTATCAGGAAAAAGATAACCTTCAAGCCTGTACGGAACTTCTTCACTTGACTTAAGCCCGTTTACAAGTGAATATGAAAAATCAGCAGACTGAATTACAGAAAGAAGTGCAGATTTATCACACACTTCGTTATCAGCCAATTTTTGAACTATTTCAGGAACAGTTGTACCTTCAGGAAACATCAAGCTGACCGTTTCGGCAGTTTCATTATTACCTTGAAAAGCAACAAGCATACCCTCTACGCCCATTTTACCGTTAAGGTAGTAAATACCCGCATCATATTTAAAATCTTTGCTGTAATATCCGTTTTTAATATTTGGGCCTACATTTTTTTCTCTGTATTTAGCAAATAATTTGCAAAAATTCTTACATTTAATTAAGCCATTATCTGCAAGAATATCAATAGCATCATCTATATTATCAACCGATTTATCAAGGCTTACGGTTACGGTAGATGTTGTTTTAGTAATGCCAAAAACATCGTTCATACAAAAAACCGCATAAATAGATATGAGCATAGAAAGAGCAATAACTACAATAAAGAAAACATATGTTGAAGTAAGACTTTGACTTTTCTTTATAGGCACACGCTTTTTTACTGTACTGCCTGCCTTTGCTGTTTTCTGAATTTTGCTTTGCTCATTGTTTTTTTCAGCTTTAACATTGGTAAAATAGACATCGTTATTTTCGCTTGCTGTATCAACAGGGTTTATGCCTGTTTCATTAAGCTTAAATTCATCATTATCCATTTTTTCCTCCTAACTTGGTAGAAAAGACACCATTTTGAGTAATTATATAATCGACGGGAACATCGTATTTATCAATAAATAATTTTTCGCATACAAGTTCATCATACTGCACGCCAATGCATATTCCGTGATAAGCAGATAAAAATCGATCATAATATCCCTTGCCATAACCCAAGCGGTAACCGAATTTATCATACGCTATTGCAGGAACAATACAAATTGATTTGCTGAAATCATCAACTTCTTTGCATTTATTCACATCTGGCTCTCTGACGCCGAAAGAAGCAATTTCAATATCATTTAAAGAGTCTATGTAATAATATTGCATTTTACCATTATTGTCAATACAAACAGGAAGTGCAACTTTTTTATTATTATCAATTGCATACTTGATTGAAAAATCCAAATTAACTTCATCGCTCAATGCGGCGTAAAAAAGAACGGTATCACAATTTTTAAAGCAATCTGAATTGCAAAGAAAATCGTTAATCAATGTGTTTTTTTCATTCCTGTTTTCAACATTTTTACGTATTTCTTTATATTTTTTTCTAAGTTCGTTTTTTACCTGCATTGAATTGTTTTCCTTACATTCTCGGCAGTTTCCTCACCTTTTAAAGCTTTTACGATTTCAAGGCCGAAATCTACTGCAACGCCCGCACCTCTTGCAGTAATAATCAAACCGTCGGTTACAACATATTTATCTGATAAAATTGCACCTGTCAAATCATTTTCAAAACCCGGGAAACAAATTGCTTCTTTCCCCTTTAAAAGACCTTTATGGCCGAGAATTGACGGTGCCGCACAGATTGCGCAAATATATTTTTTATTTTCAACGCAGTAGTCAATAGCACCTTGCACTGTTTTATCAGCTTCAAGGTTGAGAGTTCCCGGCATGCCGCCCGGTAAAACTACCGCATCAGCATCTTTTACATCAAATTCATCAATTTCAATATCAGCCGTAACATCAATATTATGTGAAGAAGTCACAATTTTACCTGTTACGCCGACTGTTTTAACATCAATTTTAGCACGCCTGAGCATATCCACAACAGCAAGTGCTTCGATAGTTTCAAAACCGTTTGCTAAAAATAAATAAACCATTACTCTTCCTCCGTTTTTCTGTAAACCAATAAAAAAGGTTTTACAAGATTACAACCGTCGAAAAGATATTCTTCAATATCTTCACTTTCATCAAAATATATATTCACAATATCTTCACGATAAGTAAACGCGCACTTATTATAAAATCTCACTAGCGAATTATCGGCAGGTATCAGTGAAAGCAAATCATAATTTTCTTGGCAGTATTCTAATAAGTTTGACATATACCCTTTACCGCGCTGATTTTTATAAGTGCAAGCGGCATAAATATATTTGCACTTTTCACCTGAAAGCTTGCAATCGACAAGAAAGAGCATTGAGCATAATTCACCGTCATCAAAAAATCCGAGAGCCGTTTTTTTCTTGCAATTTTTCAAAAAGAATAGTATGTCTTCCTTACTGTCACCAAAAGCTTCCTGCCAAAGCGGAATGATTTTATTGCTGTCATCAAAAAATTTAATCATATAATCAGCCCTTGTATACCGCTATACATTTTTTCAAAAATATTTCAGGAAAATATGACTGCTTTGCTTTTCTTAAACCTTCAAGGCCTAAATCTTCTTCCCTGTTAACATACTTATAATTCATTAAGCAGTTTTTAGTAAATTCCTGATTTATTATAGGATATGCGCCCTGAATTTCAGGTGGTGCTTTTTCAAAGTGTGTTACAAAGGTTTCATCACTTATCGGCTCACCGAAAGTATAGGCAACAGCCTCATTATCTATTCTGATAATACCGCCAACAAAACCTAATTTATCATAGTTTTCAAATGCTTTTAATACCGCTTCAAATTCAAACGATATATCACTGTCATCAATATGGGTTTCAATCCACTTGGCGTGAAGATTTATACAATCATTTATATTGTCATTATTTATGATTTCAAATGACCAATTAGGGTTATTTTTCTTAAAGTTAGTTATGTGATTACGCTTACCGTGATATTTTTTACCGTGAAGTTCTGCCATTTTAGGAACTTCGTATATATAATCGCCGTATCCCTCATCATAAATAAAATCAAAACTGTTTGGAAACGCGTCATTGAGCATATCAATATAGGCTTGAGTTACACCGTAAAAGCGAGGTTCAATATCATTTGCTTTTGCATATTCAATAACCGCGCCAACCGCTTCTTTAAAATTGCCAGTACCAATTGGCACACCAAAATTGGTTTCTTTTCCTCTTCCCCAACTGCATATAAAAAAGTCTTTAAACCTGGAAATTTTAGTTGAATACTCGGTACTCCAAACAAATATATTGCCGAATGTATAATCGCAATTCATTGTTTTTAAATATTTAAAACATTCATCAACCCAAGCTTTATCATCAATTTCAGGTGTTTTAAACTCTAACATTTTATTTTTCCTTTAATTCCTTTTTTACAAAATCAAGAATGGTATTGTGTATTTCCTTAATCGGTAAAGGATTTATACCGTCAGAGCAAGGCACAACCGCCCAGCCCTGCTTTTTAGCTGTATATAAAGCTGATTTTCTGCAATTATTAAGGAAATCGACATTTGCTTCGTGTACATCTTTTTTGCCCTCGTCACCATTATAACGAGAAGTCATCAGCTTTTGCGATACATCAACCGGCATATCAAGGAAAATGACCAAATCAGGCCTAGGAATTCCGATTTTGTTATATTCAAAATCGGCTGACCAATCAAGGTATTCGTCCCATTTATCTTCGTCAATTTTTTCCATTTGATATATGGAATTTGATGTTGCATATCTGTCCGCAAGAATTAAAGCACCGTTTTCATAATCCTTACCCCAATCAAGCTTGTATGAAGCAAATCTATCAACAGCATAAAAAGCACCTGCCGCATATGCATTAACATCATCGGCATTTTTTCCGAATTCACCGCCAAGATACATTTTTACAAGTGTGCTTGACTTGCTGTCATAATCCGGAAGTTTAATTTTTTTGAATTTTACAGAATTATCTTCAAAATATTTTTCAAGAAGGGCTGTTTGGGTTGATTTTCCGCAACCGTCAAGGCCCTCAATAATTATAAGCTTACCCATTACTTCTTTTTAACCTTTTTCTTGTTTCCTTTTTCGTCAACAATATATGTATTTTCAAGCTGGCCCACAAGGCTTGCTCTGACAGAAGCAATATACTCCTGCCTAAGCTTTGCCTGTTCTTCCTTTTCTTCTTCAGTAAGGCCGACAGCCTGCTGTTTATGCGCAAGCGCATTTATTCTGTCAATCTTTTCTTCTGTCATAACTAATCTAAAAAGTCCTTTAATTTTTTACTTCTGCTTGGGTGACGAAGCTTTCTGAGAGCTTTAGCTTCAATCTGTCTGATTCTTTCTCTTGTAACATTAAATACTTTGCCCACTTCTTCAAGAGTTTTCGGATTTCCGTCATCAAGGCCGAAACGAAGTGAAAGAACCTTTGCTTCCCTCGGAGTAAGAGTTTTGAGTACATCTGCAAGCTGCTCTTTAAGAAGGCTCATAGACGCTGCATCAGCAGGTGCAAGTGCATCATCATCAGGAATAAAGTCACCGAGATGTGAATCTTCCTCTTCACCGATAGGAGTTTCAAGTGATACAGGCTCTTGCGCAACTCTCAAAATCTCTCTAACTTTATCAACAGGCATTTCAAGATATTCTGCAATTTCATCAGGTGTCGCCTCTCTGCCGTTTTGATGAAGAAGCTGGCTGTTTGCCTTTTTAACTTTATTGATTGTTTCTACCATATGAACAGGAATTCTTATAGTTCTTGCCTGGTCGGCAATTGCCCTTGTAATAGCTTGCCTAATCCACCAAGTAGCATAGGTAGAAAATTTGAAGCCTTTTGTATAATCAAACTTATCAACAGCTTTGATAAGGCCGAGATTACCCTCTTGAATAAGGTCAAGAAACTGCATTCCTCTGCCAACATATCTTTTTGCAATACTTACTACAAGACGAAGATTAGCTTCGGCAAGGCGCTTTTTAGCTTCCTGGTCATCTTCTGAAATTCTGATAGCAAGTTCAATTTCTTCTTCCGGAGTAAGAAGAGGAACTCGTCCGATTTCTTTAAGATATACTTTTACAGGGTCATCCATTGCCGCATTATCATTAACCGCAACGGTTTCAGCCGCATCGGTTTCTTTTGGCAAATCAACTTCAAGGCTGATTCCGTCAAGAGCTTCTGCCGAAAAGTCATCAATAATGCTGATATTTGCTGAATCAATAAGTTCATTGAGTTTTTCAAGTTCATCAACATCAAGGTCAAGTTCAACAATAATTGTATCAATATCCTGAGTTGAAAGATGACCTGATTGCTTACCTTTATCAATAAGCTTTTTAAATGCAATATTTTTCTTTTCCTCGCTCGATGGTTGAGCCGGTGTAAGATTGATTTCCTTCATAAATAAATATCCTCCGCTTTATGTATTCCTAATTATTATATCATTTGTCTATTTTACTAAACAAATTTCTAAACTCGTCATCACTCATATCTGACGGTGACGAGGAATTTTTATTTTCGTATTCCTGATTTATGATTTTGATACAATCCGAAAATTCCTTTTTGGAATCATTGCTTTCTGTATCATCATTTATAATTCGCGAAAGCTTGGAATATTCATCTTCAGTAAATACATCACCGAAAGTCATTAAATCCAAATCAGAACCGTCGCGTATTTTTTCAAGAATAACATCATATGCTTTTTTTACAAATCCGCTTGAAAGGCGGGATGAATCAAAATCGTCAAGCAATTTTACACAATCGGGATATACCATAAGCAAACTCAAAAGTCTGTTTTCAGCTTTTGATTGTTTGATTGAAATACCCGTGTCATAAGTCTGCCTTGTAACATTTCTAGTATAATCATTAACAATTGTTTTAAAATGATTTTTCTTATCTCTGGTTGCTTTTCGCTTAACTATGCCTTGAAGCTGAATTTTCAAACTTGATTTTTCAATACCTAATTCGGTTGAAATTCTTGTCAGATATAAATCCTGCTCAATAGGTTGAAGCGTCGCAATAACTTTTAAAGCGTCTCCTACAAAATCAATTTTTCCCTGTGTTGTTTCAAGGTCATATCTTTCTTTTATTTCAAGTAAAGAGAATTCAGTATCGTTAGACGCCCCCTCAAGCATACCTTTAAACTTATCTCTGCCCATTTTCTTTATTATTTCGTCAGGGTCTTTGCCGCCCGTGAATCGCGGAATTTTAATTTTAACATCGGTATTTTTAAACAAAGTAACCGCTTTATGTACTGCTTTTTGGCCTGCCTCATCAGCATCATATCCCAAAATAACCTGGTTTGCATACCTGCTTATCAAACGAACCTGCTCATTAGTAAGCGCCGTTCCGCAGCCTGCAACCGCATTGGTGAAGCCTGCTTGGTGCATAGATATTACATCCATATAACCCTCACACAAAATAAGTGTGTCGCTTGTGCTGTCTTTTGCAAGGTTTAATGCAAAAAGTTCATTTGTTTTTTTATAAACAAGGGTATCGGATGAATTAAGGTATTTTGGTTTGCTGTCATCAAGAACCCTGCCGCCGAAAGCAATTACATTTCCCCTGACATTTATAACAGGTGTAATCACCCTGTTTCTGAAGAAATCAAAAAATCTGTTGTTTTTAGATTCTTTGATAACACCGGCATCAAGCATTTCACCATAGCTGAATCCAAGTGACCTTAAATGCTTCAAAAGTGAATCCCAATTATCCGGTGCATATCCAAGTCCGAATTTAGTAATGGTTTTAGGTGATAATCCACGGTTAATGAAGTAATCATAGCCTACTTTTCCTTCGGGTGACATCATATATGAATGATAAAATTTTGCAGTTTCTCTGTTTATCTCCAAAATTCGCCTTCGCTTTTTTGATAAACTGTCATCAAACCCGTCTTGCGGCATTTGCATACCTGCCCTTTCGGCAAGCATTTTGACAGCGTCAATATAATCAAGATTTTCAATTTTTTTTATAAATCCGATTGCATCACCGCCGGCACCGCAACCAAAGCAATAAAATGATTGCGTATCGTTATATACAGTAAATGACGGTGTCTTTTCATTATGAAATGGGCATAAGCCTACTGATGTATTACCTCTTTTTCTAAGCGTAACATAAGTTGAAATAATATCTTCAATATCCGTTTTATATTTTAATTCCTGCAAAAAATTTTCATTAAGCGGCATATTATTTCAACTCCTTTCGTTTCATCATCAGTCATACCAAAACATCGGTACAAAAAGCTTATTAAATATTTTTAATGCGTATGTATCGCTCATCCCGGCTATGTAGTCGCACACAGCACGCTCCTCACCGTCAGATTGAGCAATATTTATGTATTCTTCCGGCATTTCATCAATATGCCCAATATAATAATTATAAATGTTAATAAGCATATTTACTGCTTTCTTTTCTTCGCCCTTGCAAACAGGATTTGTGTAAACAGCGGTAAACATAAAATTGTGCAAATCCATAAATGAAGTATAGCAGCTTTCACTCATTCTTATTTTATCTTTACTATTGTTAATTACATCAATAACCATGTTGTTAATACGCTCTGATTTAGTCATACCAAGCTGCATTCTTAAGCTGAGGGGAATATCCTCCTCAGCAAGTACACCTGCTCTTTCTGCATCATCAATATCATGGTTAATATATGCAATTTTATCGGCAATTTTAATTATTTGCCCTTCAAGCGTATACGCTTCTTCACCTTTAGTATGGCACAGAATTCCGTTTTTAACTTCATCAGTAAGATTTAAACCTTTACCGTTTTTTTCTATTCTTTCAACTACACGAACACTCTGTTCATAGTGGCGAAAACCATTTTCGCAAAGCTGATTAAGTGCGCGCTCGCCTGCATGGCCGAAAGGTGTATGCCCTAAATCATGGCCGAGAGCAACAGCTTCGGTTAAATCTTCATTAAGGCTTAATGCTCTTGCAATGGTGCGTGCAATCTGTGCCACTTCAAGCGTGTGGGTAAGTCTTGTTCTGTAATGGTCACCGCTCGGTGCTAAAAAGACCTGGGTTTTATGCTTAAGGCGACGAAAAGCTTGGCAATGAATAATTCTATCCCTGTCACGCTGAAAGCATGTCCTCACATTACATTCATCTTCAGGCACAGCCCTGCCCCGTGAATTTACAGACAGGCAAGCCCTGTCACACAAAATCTTCTTTTCATTTTCCTGTGCTAAAATACGAATAGAAGCATCCAAAATTCTCACCCTTTCAATATTATATACGCATTATAACTTAAAATTCCTTTTAATTTGATAACAAATTTTAAACATTGACTTAAAAGAGAATAAATTATATTATATATTTGGTGATTTTTATGATATTTTTAGCAATTTTAATACTTTTTGCTCTCATTTTTGGATTTTGCTATTATGAAAACAATAAAATAGATGTTTCATATTACAACATTAAAAGTAAAGATGCAACAAAAAATTTTAAAATAGTGCATTTATCTGATTTCCATTCCAAACCTTTTAAAAAAGTTTTGGAAAAAACTCAAAAAGAAAAGCCGCAAATAATATGCATTACCGGTGATTATGTTAACGACCATTGCAAAAACAAGGATAAAATGCTGGAATATGCAAGGCAGTTAATAAAAATTGCACCGGTTTATTATATAACGGGAAATCACGAAAGGCGACTTGATAATTTTAACGAATTGATGAAAGAACTTCAAGCTGCCGGTTTTAATGTGCTGTTAAACGAATGTATTGAAAACGATTACTGCACAATATTGGGGCTTGATGAAAACCAAGCCGATTTCAGCGATTACAAGGCAAGAAAAAACGGTACATTTATATATAAAGATATGAGCAAATATTTTGAAGAACTTGAAAAAAGTGATAAATTCAAATTAGTTTTAAGTCATTTCCCGGAAAATTTTGAAGGAATTAAAGAATTAAACTATTCTCAATACGATTTTGACTTGCAATTATCAGGACACGCACACGGCGGACAATGGATAATGCCTTTTATTGGGCCGTTATTTTCGCCGGGGCAAGGTGTTTTGCCCAAATATGCACGCGGAACCTTTGGTGAAAGGCCTAAACTTATAGTAAGCAGAGGATTAGGCAATTCGGAATTTCCGCTCAGATTATTTAATCATCCTGAAATAATAGTTGTAAATATTGAACAAAACAAGGGCTGATTTTTCGTTAATAATTATTATTGAACAAATTATTAACAAGGTATATAATTAAAATATATTTGTGTTTTTTGTAGCACAAAATATCGGAGGAATTAGGATATGAAAAAAATATTAAAAAAATCAATTGCGATATTATTATCTTTACTAATGCTTTCAACAGGATTAGTCTCTGCATTTGCAGATGATAATAATTGCAAGCTCACAATCGGCGGTCAAATTTATGCAGGCACACAAAAAACAGCAACCGCTCAAATCAAAGGTTTAGATAAAAATACAGCTAACGAAATTAAGTCAAGCGGAGGTTTCGATTGGAAAGCAACTTGCACAAATGTTACAAATTATACTGTTAAAGTTGCAGCCACTCCGGCAGTAAAGTTAAATGAAGAAAGCGACGGTACTTATACCCTTTCGCAAAATGCAACAGTAACAATACCGTCTGTTGATAATTCGACACGCCCGGTTATTGCAGTTACAGCCACAACTAAAGACTCAAGTTATACCTGTGCGCAAAGTTTTACGGTTAAAATTCCATATTCAAAAATTGATGTTGAATTTGTTGAAGATGCAAGCGGCACAAATAATTCGTCGTATGATAGTAATTCATCAACATTATATATTGACCAAGAAGAATCAGCTACTCTTAAGCCTACTGTTAAACCGAATGACAATGATGATTCAATTGATGTTGCAGTCAGTGACCCGGCAGACAAAAATTTGACAAAACATGTTTCTTATACATCAAATGACAGTGATGGAACTTATACTTTCACCGTTTCAAAAAGAGCCGACTTAATATCGAGCATAACATTCAGCGGAACAAGTGCTGTCGGTACAGTAAAAAATATAACACTTAAGAAATGTATACCTCTTGATAGTTTCAATGTTATTTATGACAACAAGGCATATTCCGATAATCAATCTATTCCGTCAGTTGTTGAAGGAGACATAATTAAAATCGGTTCAACAATAAAGCCAACCAATTCAAATGATGAAATCAAATACACTTTATATAATGATTCATCGCTGACAGAAGTTGACACACTTTCAACAATTATTCTTGACGATAATAAATTAGGTTGCACAATTATTCCAAAAGGCAACGATTCAAGCACAAAATATTTATTAGCCGAGGCTGTTTCAATGGAAAACAGCGGTATTCCGAGAACGGTAAGCCATGTCGTAAAAATTCCTGTTCAGCAGGCTAATCCTATCACATCTATCAACTTTAAGCAATCTGATTACACAATTTATACCGAAAAAAATAATCAAATTGAGCTTTCAGGCGAGCTTGAAACAAATCCGGCTCAAAACTATACGGATAATGTATATTATGAATCTTCAGACACCTCTATTGCTGTTGTCGACAAGGATAAAGGCACGGTAACGGCTAAAAACGCAGGTACTGTTACAATCACAGCCCACGCTTCAAGAGGAAATACTGTTGACAAAACTGCTTCTTGCAATGTAACAGTTAAACAGGCTGTTAAATCAATTAGTATCAATATTGATGGTTTTGACAGTAAAATTACACCTACCCTTACTGTTGGCCACAAATTCAAAATATCTGCAACCAAAAATCCTTCTAATGCCGAAGAAGATATTAAAATTTACACAAATGATACCGATTATTTAAAAATTGAAAACGGAATAATTGAAGCGATTAAAGATTGCTCTGACAATGTATATATCAAAGCTGTTTCATCAATTACAGCTAAAGAAATGACAATTCCGGTAAAAATTGTTCCGGCTATTAGGACATCTGCATTAACAATAGAGCCAACTGCGGTTGGAAATACAACTTTATTAAAGAGTGAAACACAGGAAAATACTTATTCGATTTATTCCGGTGAAACAATCAATATTGAATATACCGCATTAAGTATAAGTGGTGAAAAAGCAAACGATGTCATTGAATGGCGAATTGTTGCAAACAACTCTGCCCTTATGACAATTGAAGAAGCAAAGAAAGCAGGATATATTACAAGCACATCAAAATTTGATAACAACATCTTAACAGTTCAAACCAATTCAAAAAACAATGATATTTTAAAATTTACAGCTTATGCCCTTATGGCAGGCATGTCAATTGACGATGCAGATGTTGTTAAAAGCAGTATTGTAATTAACAACAATACAAAGACGACTAATATTAAAACCACTACCGGAACAAGTAAATTACAGCCTTGCGGCACTTCATTCAGCGATACAATTCAATTAGAGCCTTATGTATCTACTAATAATGACCATATTTACATTGAATCAACCAACAAAAATGTTGCCACTGTATCGTTTGTACCTGGTGCGGACAACAGAAATGCATCATTTACAGTCAACACAATCAGTAACGGTGTTGCTTCAATCAATATTTACGCTCTTGCTGTTAAGGATGACATTTCCACAGCAGTTAAAACGAAAACAATCAATTTAACTGTAACAAACAATATTGAAAACGCAAATGTTCAAGTTAAAGATGTTGTATATAATGGCAAAGCGCAAGCGCCTACGATAAGCGTATACTTTGATGATATTGAACTTAGGAAAGATGACTATTCAGTAAAATATACTAATAATACTAATGTAGGCAAAGCTACTGTAACAATTACAGGTAAAAACAACTATTATCAAGGTACTAAAACAGTTTATTTTAACATCCTACCTAAAAACATTGAAAATGCAGGCATAACAGTTGCAAATGTAACATATAATGCAAATGAACAAAAACCGAATGTAACTGTAAAAGATAAAGACAGAAATGTAAATCTTGCAAAGAATAAAGATTACACAGTTACCTATCAAAACAATGTAAATGCAGGTACGGCAAGTGTAATTATAACCGGTATAAATAACTATGCCGGAACCGCGATGCAATCTTTCACAATAAGTACGCTTGATATAACAAAAGCAAAAATAAACGCAATACCTAACCAAAGCTATGTAGGTGCCAGCGTAACTCCTGTGCCTACAATTACTTATGCAAACAGGCAACTTACTAATGGCGTTGACTTCACAGTAACATACAGTAATAACAACTTCCCGGGAACCGGAAAAGCAACAATAACAGGTATTGGCAATTTCAAAGGAAGCAAAGAATTAACATTCAAAATTGTAGGTGACATTTCAAAAGCTACAGTAACAGGTTTAAGTCCGATTACACAAACAGGAAAAGCAATCACCGTAGCTAACTTCCCTGCTTTCAGAGTAAGTCTCGGAAAAGATTTGGTTGCAAACACCGATTACACACTTGCCTATGCAAATAACACCTTGCCTGGTATTGCGACTATAACAATTACAGGTAAAGGCAGTTACACCGGCAAACTTACAGTTAATTTTACCATTAACAAAAAATCATCTGCTCCATCAGGCGCAACCAAAGTCAGCGGTGACTATGTAAACAAAAAATACAAAAAAGCTAATATAAGTTCTCTTAAAAAGGGTAAAAAATCAATTACTGTTAAATGGAAGAAAGTAAAATCGATTAAAGGCTATCAAATTGAATACAGCACATCAAAGAAATTCACTAAAAAAACTTCTAAAAAAGTGCTTGTATCAAAGCAGAAAAAGACTTCAACAGCCATTAAAAACCTTAAAGCTAAAAAGACATATTATGTAAGAATCAGAACTTACAAAAATGTTAAGTTTAACGGAAAAACAGTAAAGGTTTATTCAAAGTGGTCAAAGAGTAAATCTGTAAAAACCAAATAATCAAAAAAGAGCAAGTGAAAATCACTTGCTCTTTTTCTATGAAATCATATAAAAAAAACAAGGCAATGCTGTGGGGACATTGCCTTGCCATAATTGTGGATGGAGTATTTTTAAAAGCAGACAGAGAAATGAAAAAAGTATTTTATGAATTGAATGAGGAGAAACTCTGACCCCAAAAGCTGCTTTCCACTATTACTTATTAACTTATCAAATGAGATAATACAATAATATTTTTAACAGTTAATCAACCCAATATGAACAATTTGTTAACATAACACAATTCGACAAAATTTACAATTTAAACTTCTATCTGCCCTTTGCAAAAGAGCGAACCTTAAATTCAGCACCTGTTGATTCACAAATCTTTCGTGATTTTTCAATATCTTCTTTTGAAATAACATCAACAACAGTCATTCTTACTTTAGGACAGTATGTAACACATTCTTTAGTAAATTTGAGCATTGCATCAAATGCCTTGCCCTTAAAGCAATTTCGTGTAATTTTATCATATTTTTCACTGTCAGGCTCGTTAAGTGATACTGAAATATAATCAAATACACTTGAAAGTTCTTTTGCAGTCGGTTTGCCGTTAATTAAATCTGAAAGCCCGTTAGTGTTAAGCCTTAAGTTTATATTAGGGTTAATTTCTTTCAAATATTTAGCAGATTTAATTAAGTTATCATAAGCATTGGTAGGTTCACCATAGCCGCAAAATACCGCCTTATTTACATTATGAAAATCATAAGTGTCAATTGCATTTTTTATTTCTTCAAAAGTCGGCTCTGTATCAAACCAAAGTTCCTCAGAGTCCCCATATGCATCACATTTTGTACGAATGCAAAATGCACAATTACACGGGCATTTATTGGTAATATTGAGGTAAACATCACCATCTAATGTGTAAACTATATCAGCCATATAATCACTCTCTTTAATTTCTAAACAATTTCTTTTTAAGCTTTGCAGTATCAAACGCAAGTGCAATGATTGCAAAAATAATTGCACTGCCTACTGCCTGCACAATATTCATAGGTATATCAGCCACAGCATAAGCTTTATTGATAATCAAATCGCCTACAAAATATCCGCCGACTGTAATTATACCACTTGGTATTGTAAGGCAAATTGTAAGTGGTGTCAATATCTTTTCACTCTTTTTATTTACAAGTACAAAAGGTAACGCAATTAGAACTTTAACTATTATACTTACCGGTGCGTAAATAGCATATGGTGATGATAAATCTGCAAGCGCCGCACCCACAGCAGAAGCAAGAAGCGCCCACGGGCCGCCTAATGTTGAAGCAACTATGTAAATCATAGCGTCACCAAAATGAAGGTAGCCTGCACCGCCCGGAACCGGAATTTGAACAAATCTTGTAAGTGCAAAAATCATTGCGGCAAATACTGCCGCGTATACCATATTTAAAACTTTTTTATTTTTCATAACTAATTAACTCCTTTAACGTTTTTTCAAATGATATACCGTCGTTACCGTCGGTAACATTGGTAACTTTAATTGTATTTGATATAAAATCGCCCGCTTTTTTGCAAGAATCCACAAGCGAATTTCCGTTTAATAATGAACCAGTTAAAACAGAAGCAAAAACATCACCTGTTCCGCTGAAATAGCCGCCGACTTTTTGGCTTGATACTTTGGAAATAATACCGTTATCAAATACTATATTGGAAATCAAATCATCTTCCTTGAAACCGGTAACAACTATCCTTTTAATCCCCTGCTTATAAAGTGTATTAAGGCTTATTTCAATATTTTGATAGTCATTAACCCAAGCTTCATTAAATACATTTTCACACTTCTTATCGGCTAATATGGCAAGTTCGGTAGTATTAGGTGTAATAACATCTGCCCTAAAGCAAAAATCCCTTATTACATCACACATTTGAATATCGTATCCGTCATAAAGTGCACCGTTATCAGCCATAACAGGGTCAACGACTACAAGTGCATCATTTGTTTTAAAATCATCAATAAATTCAGATATAATATTAAGCTGCTCCTTGTCCGTTACAAAGCCGGTTAATATACCGTCAAATTTTGCACCAAGCTTTTTCCATTCTTCAATAAAAGGGCGCATTGTGTGCGTTAAAGATACGGATTTAAAACTGTCGTAAGCAGTTTGATTAGATAATACAGCAGTTAAAAGCGGATGTACTTCAACTCCCATAGCTGACATTATAGGAATTGATGCGGTTAATGAACATTTGCCAAAACCCGATAAATCATTTATAACAGCACATTTTTTCAAAAAATCACCTAATTTCTTGCAATATTCTTATATTTATTATACAATACAACTGTAATTAAATAAATACACACTTTTGCCACGATTATAAGGTACAGTTAAATGAAGAAATACAGCAGATTATATAACGATTTAAAAGAACAAATCATAACAGGCCAGCTTGCACACGGTGATAAAATACCGTCAGTAAGAAAAGCAGCTTTAATTTACTCGGTATCAACCACAACGGTGCAAAATGCATATTTTGAGCTTTGTGCAGACGGATACATTGTATCTAAAGAAAAAAGCGGTTATTTTGTATCATATATTAAAAGCCAAAATAAAATCAAAAATGAAACAGAAAATGAAACAAATATTGAATATAATTTTGACGGTGAATGCGCTGACCCGGAATGCTTTGATGTATCGCTTTGGCAGAAATATATAAAAAATGCACTCAGACAAAAGGAGCGACTGCTCACTTACAGCCAAACACAAGGTGAATATGATTTAAGATGTGCAATATCAAAATACATCAGGGAAAAAAGAAATGTAATTGCATCACCGGACAGAATTGTTATCGGTGCAGGCGTCGGTGTTTTACTCAATATTCTTGCATTCTTGTTTGATAATGATAAAACAGTATCGTTTCCTGATAAAAGCTTTATTCAGGGAATAGGAATTTTTGAAAGCAGTGGTTTTAATGTGCATACAAGGGATAAAAACGCCGATATAATTTATGTATCCCCATCACATATGACTCGCTGGGGCGATGTAATGAAAACGAAAAGGCGCTTGGAGCTTGTAGAATACTCATTTGAGCATAAATCAGTAGTAATTGAGGATGATTATGAAAATGACTTTATGTACAATGTAAAGCCTACCCCCGCCCTTTTTACACTAGGCCACGGAAATGTAGTTTACATAGGTTCATTTTCAGCTTTGCTTTTACCGGGAATACGAATCAGTTTTATGATATTGAATGACGAACTCACAGAAATTTATAATCAAAACAAATTCAAATTTGCTCAAACTGCAAGTAAAACAGAACAAATAGCCCTTTGCCAATACATTCGTGACGGGCACATAAATTCGCAAACAAGAAAAATAAGACGCTTATATTCAAGCAAAACAAAAGATTTTTATTCAATTTTAAAAAACAAATTTCCCAAAGCTGATATAAAAATCAGTGAAAACACTTTACAAATTATAATGACGGTAAAATTTAATAAAGACATAAAAATTTTTGAGAAAAACAATATTTCACTTTTTATCGAAAAATACGAAAACGGGTATATTACAATAGTTTTATCGCCATCGGGTATACCTACAAGCAAGCTTGAAAACGCCGGTGAAATATTAAAAAACACTATCGAATAACAGTCAATATTTTTTAGAACGCTTGTTTTAATAGTCCTATATTAAGTACTATAACTTCCTTGATTATTGAATAATAAATCTTTCGTGGTAAAATGAAGATGTAATCAAAACAAGGAGGTTTTTCACAATGAAAAAAACATTAAAAAAATTATTTAAAAGCATCTTAATTACAACTGTTACACTCTTATCGGGATTTGGAATTACATCAATTTCATTTAATCTTTTCGGTACACTCACAGCAAATGAAATGAAATTGTTTCTTGCGATTGATGTAATTATTTTAGTATTTGTAGGCGGTGTATTTTATTATATTGATGAAAAGCAATCGAAAAGAAAAAAGAAAGAAATGGAATTTCAAAAAAGGCACTTACAGAGAGTAGAAGAATCGTTTAGAGAATATGAGGGATTAGATATGGCAAAAATCTATTCAAATACCGCCGAATATGTTGCATAATCCTTGAAAAACATAATATATTTATGATAAAATGCACTTAAGTGTTATGCTTAAGTGCATTTTTTTTGGAGTAAATTATGGATAAAAATAAATTTAATAAATTTATAAAAAATAATATTGATGATGATTTTTGGAATAATTATATTGAACTTGTAAGGCAAGAAATGATTCCTTATCAGTTAAAAGCGTTGAATGATGAAATAGAAAACGCACCAAAAAGCCATTGCATTGAAAATTTTAAAAAAGCAGGCAAAGTTATACAGCAAATCGCCAAAGGTGAAAATGTTAAAGTATACCCTGTTGATAAATGGGAATATAAAGAAAGTGAGTGCAACAATAATTCATTTTTAGGTTGGTGCTTTCAAGATTCCGATGTATATAAGTGGATAGAAGCAGTTGCCTATTCCCTATCAAACACTAAAGACAGCAAGCTTGAAAATGAATGTGACGAAATAATTGATTTAATAAGCTTGGCACAGATGGAAAACGGTTATCTTGACACACTGTATATTATAAACGACAGAAGCAAGATATTTACTAATTTGAAAGACAGGCACGAACTGTACTGCTTTGGTCATTTATGTGAAGCAGGTGTAGCATATTACAATTCAACAGGCAAAAACAAGCTTTTAAACTGTGCCATAAAATTTGCTGATTTGATATGCGAAACATTTAATGAATGCGGAATTAAAGGTTACCCGGGCCACGAAATTGCAGAGCTTGCACTGATTAAACTTTACAAACTTACACATAATAAAAAGTATTTAGATACAGCCGAATTTTTTATATTACAACGAGGTACAAAACCTTATTACTTTGATAAAGAACGCGGATATAGGCGTGAAAATGACAGTATTGATTACACTTATAACCAAGCGCATATACCGCCTATTGAGCAAAGCGAAGCAGTCGGCCACGCTGTAAGGGGTGTATATTTATATTCAGGTATGGCTGATGTGGCAAAAGAAACAGAAAATGATAAGCTTTTATCAGCCTGTGAAAAAATTTGGAAAGACATTGAAGAAAGAAAAATGTATATTACCGGCGGTATCGGTTCAACAGTTGACGGAGAAGCGTTCAGCTTTGAATATGACTTACCTAATGATTTAGCATATAACGAAACTTGTGCGTCAATCGGCTTAATATTTTTTGCAAAGAGAATGCTTGAAATCAAACCAAATTCAAAATATGCAAATGTTATTGAGCGTGCACTTTATAACACTGTTTTACATTCAATGAGCGAAGACGGAAAATCGTTTTTTTATGTTAACGCACTTGAAGTATTGCCGAAAGCATCACACCAAGACAGCAGAAAATATCATATAAAGCCAACAAGACAAAAATGGTTCGGCTGTGCTTGCTGCCCGCCAAATTTGGCAAGATTGCTTTCATCATTAGGCGATTATTGCTTCAGCGAAAATGATGAAAACATATATGTGCATCAGTATATAGGCGGAGAAATAAAAAGTGACAAGGCCGAAATAAAAATAAACTCAAATTATATTAAAAACGGTAAAATTGATTTCTATATTAAAGCTTGCAAACCGTTTAAACTTGCACTTCGTATTCCCGATTGGTGCGATAATTTTGAACTGAACAGGGATTATAATATTATTGACGGTTATGCCTACATTGATGTTAATGAAAGCTCAAGCGTATCAATAAGCTTTAATATAGAGCCAAAAATAATAAAATGTTCAAATTCAGTCAGGGAAAACATTGGAAAAGCGGCTGTGACACGCGGTGCGATAGTTTACTGCACAGAAGAAGCAGACAACGGAAAAAACCTGCAATTACTTTCAATTTCCAAAAACAGTAAAATGAAAGTAAACAGTGATTTAACAATCACGGCAAGCGGATACAGAGAAAAAGAAGACGAAAAATTATATTTTAATTACAAAGAAAGCACTTATGAAAAAGAAAATATCACCTTTATCCCCTATTATAAATCCTGCAACAGAGGTGAAAATGAAATGAGTGTATATATAAGAATAAAAGAGTGAAAAAATGGCTAAAAAGAAATACAAAGATAAATATGACAAGCTTGCTAATGCACCGATTAAGCAGTTAATATCTTCACTTGCTATACCTACTATTCTGTCAATGCTTGTATCAGCACTTTACAATACGGCTGACAGCTTTTTTGTAGGCAAAATCAATACGCAAAGTGTCGCTTCAATAGGTATTGTATTTTCGATTATGACTTTGCTTCAGGCAATAGGCTTTTTTCTCGGAAACGGAAGCGGGATAATGATAAGTACACTTCTTGGTGAAAAGAAAAAAGAAGAGGCGCAAATTTATGCAAATGTAGCTTTATTTACAGCAATAGCGGTAGGTATACTGCTTGCAATTATCGGTTTATTCTTTTCAACTCCGATTGCGTTAATGCTCGGTGCGACAGAAAGTACAAAAGCTTATGCGTCAACATATTTAAGATATATTTTAATCGGCTCGCCGTTTATTCTCGGCTCATTTGTACTGAATAACCATTTAAGGTATCAAGGCAGTGCGTTATATTCAATGATAGGCATAATTACCGGCAGTATTATAAATATAGCACTTGACCCGCTGTTTATATTTACATTCAAATTAGAGGTTGCAGGTGCGGCACTTGCCACAATAATAAGCCAAACTATCAGCTTTTTTATTTTATATTTCGGAACTTTTAAAAATGATAATATAAGAATATCAATAAAAAGATTTAAACCTAAAAAAGATATATATTTTACAATTTTTAAAAACGGTATGCCTTCCCTGTCAAGACAAGGAATCAGTACAATTGCAAATATCGCTATGAACTTTGCGTGTGCGCCTTTTGGTGACGCTGTAATAGCAGGGATGAGTGTTTATAACAGAGTTATGTTTATAGGCATGGCAGTTGTAATCGGTTACGGGCAAGGCTATCAACCTGTTTGCAGTTTTAACTTCGGCGCTAAAAAATATGACAGAGTTTATAACGGATATAAATTCCTTGCAAAAATTACAACTGTAATTATCATTGTTTTATCAATTATAGGTTATATTTTTGCTCCACAACTTATTGCAATATTCAGAAAAGATGTTGATGTTATAAAGGTTGGCACACAAGCACTCAGGTATCAAAGTTTTGCAATGGCGGTTACCGGCTTTTGCACCGCATCAAATATGCTTATGCAATCCCTGCGAATATCAGGCAAAGCAACTGTATTAGCTCTTGCAAGGCAAGGTATATTTTATATACCGGCGATTATAATACTTCCTCGCTTATTTGCACAAACAGGTATAGCACTTGCACAACCTGTTGCCGATATATTATCATTTATCCTCACAATATTCTTGGTAATGCCTACACTTAAAGAGCTAAAAGCTAAAACTAAAAGTAATATTTGACACAAAAAACTTATTATGTTAAGAAAACTAATGCAAGAAATTGGCGATTGACATACTTTTGTGTGCTTTGTATAATAATATTATTATAGAACAATTATATTTTGTTTATTTTTAAGGGGAAAATTATGGAAACGCACGGTATAAAAGTAAAAGATAAATTAGGTTATGCTTTAGGTGATATGGGCGGAATAATGACATTCGGCTTGGTATCATCATTTTTAAATATGTTTTATACAGATGTATTGGGCATATCCGCCGGCAAAATTGCTGTTTTAATGTTTGTTGCAAGGATATGGGATGCAATTAACGACCCGATTTGGGGTGCATTTATTGATTCGAGAAAGCCTACAAAATACGGTAGATTCAGGCCTTACATACTTTGGGCGTCATTTCCGTTAGCAATCGGAGCATTCTTAATGTTTTACAAAATACCGGGTCTGTCTGATAATCAGTATTTAATTTACGCTTACATTACATATATTTTCTACGGAATGATGTATACAGGAATTAACATTCCTTACGGTTCGCTTGCATCTGTAATTACCGATGATGAAGTTGAGCGCTCTTCTCTTTCAATGTGGCGCTCGGTAGGTGCAGGTATCGGCGGGCTTCCTGCTCAAATACTTTTACCGCTGGTAGTTTACAGCACAGTAATGGGAGCTGACGGAAGCACAGCAAAAGTGTTAAACGGAACAAAACTTTCAATTGCAGTCGGCGCACTCGCCGTACTTTCGGTAATAATTATAATCACCCACTACAAATTAACTACAGAAAGAATTCAATTACCGCCTACACAAAAAGCAAGTGATTACAGCTTATTTAAAACAATAAAAATTATGTTTAAAAACAAACCTTTTATTGTACTTTGCCTAATTTCAATGCTTCTTATAGGCTTCCAAATGTATACGCAAACAATTTATAACTATCTTTTCAAAACATACTTTGATAAGCCGGGTCTTTACAGCTTGGTAACGGTATGCACATATCTGCCGATGGCTTTATTTTTACCGTTTATGAATAAGCTTATCAGAAAATACGGTAAAAAAGAAATTTGCGCGGCAGGTTTGCTTTTTGCGGCAATTGTTAATATTTTAATGGTAACATTAAGATTTTCAGCACTCAGCGAAAACCCGTATATTTTCTTAATTTTAGTTTTCTTTTCCGGTGCCGGCCAAACATTCCTTGTACTTGAAGTATGGGCACTTGTAATGGATGTAACCGATTATCAGGAACTTCTTTCAGGCAGGCGCGAAGAAGGCACAGCTTACAGTGTATACTCATTTGTGAGAAAGCTCGGCCAAACAGCAGCCGGCTCCGGTGCATCGGCTATTTTAGGTGTAATAGGATATAAAGGCACACAGGCCTTTCAGGATGAAGCTGTACTTTCAAAACTTTATGACGCGGCTACGATTATTCCGGCTGTTTTGCTTATACTAATGTTCATTTTAATGAAATTTTGCTACAAATTAACTAAAGGTGAAGTAGAAAAACTTCACGAAAAGTTATATTCAGATAAATAATTTGATACTGAAAAACCCGCACCGAATATTCAGTGCGGGTTTAATATTAACCTGATATAATGATAAACGAGGTGATAAATATGAACATTTTAAATGAACTTAACGAGGCCTGCGATTATATTGAAAACAACATTTGCAAAGATATTGAAATTGACGAACTTGCAAAAATAACAAATCAAAGCAATGATTCAATCAATAGATTTTTTGTTTCTATGCTTGGCACAACTATTAAAGATTATGTCAGAAAAAGAAGATTATCGCTTGCTGTTTACGATTTACAAAACAGCAGTGATACAATAACCGATATTGCTTTCAAATATAATTTTAACAGCTATGATTCCTTTTGCAAAGCTTTTTATAACCAACACGGTGTAACACCTACGCAAGCGCGAAATAAAGATTGCGAAGTAAATATTTTTCCGCCTGCAATATTTGAAATAAATGTAAAAGGTGCAACAAAAATCAAATTCAAAATTATTGATTTGAATGAAACTACTGTATACGGAATTTCAAAAGATTTATGTTGCCAAGCTTGCGACAGATTTGAGCAGGAAAAAGAAATTTGGTCTGAAGATTATGAACACTATCCTGAAAGAATTTGTGACGGATATGACGGATTATGGTACGGTATTTTTGATAATGGCAAATATTCAATCGCGAGAAAAAAGAAAGATATAACAAAAGAAAACCTTGAAATGATTAAAATTCCCTGCGGTAAATATGCTGTGTTTACATCGGAAAAGGGCAATTATGCCGGTGACGAATTAAAAAAGATGCACGATTTAATATTTAACTCTTGGTTAAAAGAATCAAAATACAGCATAAAAAAGGAATATATTATTGAAGTATTACATTTGGCAACAGACCGTGCAAAACGAAGAAAAGAAAGATATTATGAAATATATGTACCGCTAACAGAAAGCGAACCTGTTATATATGACGACAGCAAATTGACTATTCGGCTTGCAAAAGTTGATGACTATAAGGATATTTGCAAAATATCTTGTGACGATTTAGGATACAATTGCAATGAAGAATTAGTAAAAACAAGATTAGAAGAACTTGATTTAAAAAACGAGAGAGTATTTGTTGCGGATTATGACGGAAAAGCAGTCGGCTATTTGCACGCTCAAGTATACAAAACGCTCTATTTTGATGAACTTGTTAATTTTTTAGGCTTGGCTGTATCAAAAGAATACAGAAAGCATAAAATAGGCACTAAACTTATTAAAGCGGTTGAAAATTGGGCATTATCAATCGGAATAAATAAAATCAGAGTCAACTCGGGATATTCAAGAAAAGAAGCACACGAATTTTATCGCAAACTCGGTTACAAAAATGAAAAAGAGCAAATAAGATTTTTAAAGGAACTTTAATAAAGAAAGGCACATCAAGATTTTATCTTGATGTGCCTTTTCAATTTATTTAACTTTTACTTTTTTAACAGTTGACCATTTACCGTAATACTTAGTACCGTTTGGATGTTTAACATATGCCCTTACGCGAACATAATAAGTTTTCTTACTTTTTGATGTCTTAATAGTAACTGATGTATTTTTAGTTGTTTTAGTCAAATAATTCTTTTTAAATTTTTTGCTTGTAGACCACTGATATTGATAACCTGTGCATTTTACTTTCTTCCACTTATAAGTGATTTTCTTTTTCTTTTTACTCTTGGCAAGTTTTATTTTCACCTTTTTAGGTGTGTTTACTTCTTTATATACAGCACTTTTTGCCCCTTCGACGCCAAGAGCAACAGCTGAAACTTTAAATTTGTTATATGAGCCTTCAGGAATACCTGAAATGTAATAAGAATTAACATTACCTTGAGTAGAACCTAAATAAACATATTTATCGGCACTAAAGTCATACTTATAAATATTATAATATGTTGCCGAAACTTGCTTATTCCAAGTGAAAGTCAAAGTAGTATTTGTTCTTTTCTTAAGCTTAACACCGGTAACTTTTTTAGGGGAAGCATTTGGCACAGGTGGCTGAGCTGAAATATTAGGCATAGCACCTTGATACCAAACATTCATATCAACTCTGCCTGAAATACCGTCAACTTTACCGCTTGAAGTAAACTGCCAATATTCATAATCACCGGCATAGCCCGTAACTGTATTGTAATGAGCAAGCCATATCTTTGCAATTTGTGCAATTTGCGAAGCATTTACCCTGTTTTCCAAGAAGGACTTATTTGCATAAAGGCAAGGTACATATCCCCTTTGAGCAACAGTATTTAAAAATGCAAGTGAATTAGCAGTCATTTGGTCTTTTGAAAGATTTGCACTGTCAAGCCTGCCGCTGTCAACACCTGCAAATTCATAATCGTCTACAACAGGCAATGTAACATTATAGCCTGCAATTGCGTTAAGAAGCATATTTGCTTCCTGCGAAGCTTCTGATTCATTAACTGCCTGCGAATACCAATAAACACCAACCTGAAGCCCGGCAGCAAGCGCATTTGTAATATTGGTTTGATAATAAGGGTCTAAATTGAGTGAAAGCTTTGATTTAGTATATCCTGTATAACCCACCCTTACATAAACAAAATCAATACCATCAGCCTTAACCTTATTAAAGTCGATAGTTTTATTATGCTCTGATACATCAATGCCAATAACTTTAGGCAAGGCATCAAATCTTGTGTTATGAGTATATGTTTTATCATCATACTTGCTGTAAGTTTGCGTATAAGCAAACGCGACTGAAGTTGATGAAAGTACCATAATAACAGCTAATATTGCGCTGAATATTTTTATAATCTTTTTCATATTCTCTCCTTTATTTCCAAAGTTCTTTGTAAATGTTTAATAAATCTTCTTTATTAAGTTCCTTAATAGTGTTTGACGGTGAGCCGGAAGCCATAGCGTCCTCTGCCATTTTATCCATATTAGCGAAGAAATCATCCTTGTTAATTCCATATTCTTCAAGGCTCGGAATTTCACAAATCTTGCAAAGTTCATTGCAAGCGGCAATAAACTTCTCAGCTGCCGATTTATCATCGTCTTTTTCATCTGCAACGCCGATTTCGCGTGCCATATCAGCAAATCTGCCATATGCGCCGTCATAAACATAGCTAAAGCAAGCTGAAAGAAGCATTGCATTGCTGATGCCGTGCGGTACATGGAAAAGTGCGCCGATAGGCCTGCTCATACCGTGAATAACTGTTACAGAGGCATTATTAAACGCTACACCTGCTTCAAATGCTGCAAGTGACATTTGTGCCCTTGCTTCAACATTACTGCCGTCATTATAACAAATCGGGAGATACTTGAATATCTTTTTTATTGCAGAAATTGCAAATTCATCAGTAAGCGGCTGTGACTTGCGCGATGTATATGCTTCACTTGCGTGGCAAAGTGCGTCAAGCCCCGTTGCAGCAGTGACACTTTTAGGTGCTGTGAGCGTAAATGCAGGGTCATCAATAGCAATATCCGGCATAAGCACTGCACCTTTAAGAAGCATTTTAATATCCTTTTCAGTGTTAGTAATTATTGTAAACTGTGTTGCTTCAGAACCTGTACCTGATGTAGTAGGAATAGCAACCATAGGCGGAGTAGGAACTGTAATTACTTTTCCAAGATAATCATCAATAGAACCGCCGCTTGTTGATACAGCGGCAATAGCCTTCATTGAATCAATCGGTGAACCGCCACCTACCGCAATAAGAAAATCACAGCCTTGGTCATTATAAACATCAAGTCCGGCTTCAATCATTTTATCAGTAGGTTCACCAGTAATATTTGAATAAATTGAATAGTGAATTCCTTTTTCATCAAGTATATCGGTAACCATTTTAGCAGTACCGAGCTTCATCATCATAGGGTCGGTAACAACAAGTGCTTTTTTACCAAGAGAGGCAATTACATCGCTTGCATTTGCAAGTGCATTTTCGCCATAAAACACCCGGCCCGGCATAATAAATTGATTTCCCATAAAAAAATACCCCTTATTTAAAATAAATTACACATAGTATTTTATCACGCTTAAATAACAATTTCAATAGAAATCGACAATTTAACAAATTCTGCCACCAGGCATAGAATGATCATAGCAAAAAGTACACGAAAGGTGTGAAAATATATGCTTCTATCGCAAATGAAAGAAAATGAAATATGCAAAATTGTAACTATAAGTGAAAACTGCTCATTAAAACACAGATTAAGCGAACTCGGAATATCAAAAGGGCAAAAGATTGAATGTAAAAATATTGGAATAAGCCGTTCCCCCATTGCATACCAAATATGTTCAAGCAAGCTAGCCATAAGAAAAAAAGACGCCCAAAAAATTGAGGTGGCACAAATATGAAAGAGAAAAAAGTATTGCTGATGGGTAATCCCAATGTAGGAAAAAGCACAGTATTTAACGAATTAACAGGAATGCACCAGCACACAGGTAACTGGACAGGTAAAACAGTAGACTCGGCAGACGGTAATTTCTATTATAAATATAACAATTACAGGTTAATAGATTTGCCGGGTACATACAGCTTAATACCTTCAAGCGAAGAAGAACGAGTTGCAGGCGAATATCTGCTTAAAGAAAAGTACGACTGTGTTGTAATTGTAATCGACTCCACATTACTGCAACGAAACTTAATGCTGTTTTATCAAATATTAGAAATAACAAACAAAGTAGTAGTAATGCTCAATTTATGCGATGAAGCGAAAAAAAGAAACATAGAAATAGATAAAAATATTTTAAGCAATTTGCTTGGCGTACCTGTAATTAAAGCAACTGCAAGAAGCGGAAAAGGTATAAACGAACTGCTGGAAGAAATACATTTAATATCCACCAACAGCGAAGATTACTACTCAAAAAAAGAATATGATTTAAACAAAATAGATATTGAAAACCTTGCGTACAAAGCCGAATTTGTAACAAATAAAGCAGTAACGCAAGCTCCGTCTAAAAAAGAAAAGCGAGATGAATTTATAGATAAAATAATACTCGGAAAATATACATCCATACCTATAATGCTGATAATGTTCGGCATAATATTATGGATAACTATAAAAGGCTCAAATTACCCGAGTGAAATACTTTCATCTGCATTTTTTAACTTTGAAGAATTTTTGTCAGACAAAATGAGAGAGTTCGGCATTTCACCGATAATAATCAGCCTGCTTATTGACGGAATGCTCAAAGTATTATTATGGGTTGTAGCAGTTATGCTTCCGCCTATGGCGATATTTTTTCCGCTGTTTGCAATATTGGAAGATTGGGGAATACTGCCGAGATTTGCATTTAACCTTGACAGACCTTTTGAAAAATGCAATGCGTGCGGCAAGCAGGCTTTAACCACCTGTATGGGACTTGGGTGCAATGCAGTCGGCGTTACCGGAGCAAGAATAATTGATTCACCGCGTGAGCGTTCAATTGCAATCATTACCAATTCCCTAACCCCTTGCAACGGCAGATTTCCTTTTTTAATAGCAATAATATCTATATTTCTTGCTAAAAATTCATTTTATGCAAGTTTAGTGCTTTTACTTTTTCTCGTGATTTCGGTATTCGGCACAATGATATGCTCTAAAATTCTCAGCCTGACTGTATTAAAAGGAAAAAGCAGTTCGCTTGTTTTTGAACTGCCTAAATATCGGGTGCCTGATTTTAAAAATGTAATTTTAACAACTGTAAGAGAAAAAATATTGTTAGTCCTTTTCAGAGCAGTAGTTGTTGCACTGCCCGCCGGTTTAATGATATGGGCGCTTGCAAATATACAAATTGACAGTTCTTCCCTGCTGATTATTATAAGTAATAAGCTCGAACCTATCGGTAATTTAATCGGTCTTGACGGTGTAATGCTGATGGCATTTATAATCGGGCTTCCGGCAAATGAAATTGTACTGCCGATAGCATTGATGGCATATTTATCAACATCGGTAATAAGCGACTATTCATCAATTGAAAGCTTAAAAGAAATATTGATTACTAACGGATGGACTGTGAAAACAGCAATATGTGCCTGCATTTTCAGTATGTTTCATTTTCCGTGTGCAACAACACTTTTCACCATAATCAAAGAAACAAGAAGCATAAAATACACGCTGCTTTCAATAATCACACCGCTTTTTGCCGGCTCAATTTCATGCATTGTTATAAACTTAATATTTTAAAAAAAGCACCTAAGGGAAATTTATAACCTTTAGGTGCTGTTTTTAATTCTTATTAAATTTAACAGACTTTTTATAAACAAATATTGATATAATTGCAGTTAATAATTCAGCAACCCAAAATGCGTGCCAAACGCCGATTGCACCGAAAAATTTGCTTAAAACAAATGCTGACGGAATAATTATAACTATATATCTGCAAAGCGAAATTACGAGTGACGGAAAGCCCTTACTAAGTCCTTCAAGAGCACCGCAAGAGGTTACAGACACAGCAGAAAATACAAAACCTGCACTTATAATTCTTAAAGCAGTTGCACCAAGCTTTACAGTTTCGCTGTTAGATGTGAACATTGAAATTATATTTGACGGAACAGTTAAGCAAATAACCATACCTACTGCCATAATAATCGCAATCATAATAAGGACATAGTTATAAATTTTGCGTACTCTTTTATATTCACCTGCACCGTAATTATAAGCAATAATAGGCCTCATTCCCTGAATTATACCGTTGGCGGTTAAATAAAGAAAAGTTTGAAGTTTATAATATACACCGAGTACCAATACATATACCTGCGAAAAAGTTGCCAATATGGCATTTAACGAAGAAATAAGTATTGACGGAAGTGCCAAATTTAAAATCGCAGGAATACCGATAGAATAAAGCTTTTTAACAATATATGATGTTAACTTAAAGTATTTTTTATTTACTCTTACACTGCCCGGTTTAGCAAAATAGTAAATTAAATATATCAAAAAAGTAACACATTGTCCAAGTGCAGTTGCCAAAGCCGCACCTCTAATTCCCATTTTCGGAAAAAATGCAAGTCCAAAAATCATAACCGGGTCAAGGATAATATTTGTGATACACCCTACCATTAACCCTATCATTGTAATTTTCATATTTCCCTCTGCCTGAAAAAGCTTTTCAAAAAAGAGATTAAGGCTGTTAATCACTGTAAAAAGAAAAACAATATTACAATACTGAACACCAAGGAAAATAACATTTCCGTCTTTTGTAAATGCTAAAAGAAAAGGTTTCATAACAAAAATGCAGGTGGCAGTTAATACAACACCGTGAATAATCGAAAGAAGAAAACCTTGAGTTGCTGCACTATCAGCTTTATTTTTATCCCCTGCGCCAAGATAAAAAGCAATTACAGCATTTATGCCTACACCGAAACCGATAGCAACAGCGTTAATAAAATTTTGAACAGGAAATACAAGCGAAAGCGAAGTCATTGCGTCTTCACTGATTTTCGCTACAAAATAGCTGTCTACAATATTATAAAGTGAATTAACACACATTGAAATTATCATAGGCAGTGCCATAGATATAATAAGAGGAAAAACAGGCTTTTCCTTCATAAAAGTATCTTTTTTCATAAAATCCTCCTTTATTTAGGCATAAAATAAGCCACACAGTCAAAAAAGACTGCATGGCGAAAAGATGACGTAAATCAGGAAAAATCCACACTTATTTTCGTGAAGATATTATATCATACCAATTATTAAAGTCAATAGGATTAACTATTTTCTTTTTTCTCCATCTGCTTATGAGGCAACCACTTGCCGAATTTTGTATACAAAATCATTAAAATTGCGCCAACAAGCCAAGAAATAGGATAAAGAATAAATACTCCGTCAATTGATGAATAAAACGGCAATGCAATTTTAATCCATAATATACGGAAAATACACATTGAAAAAAGAAGAATAATCATCGGTGGAATTCCCTTGCCTGCACCCCTTACGGTTCCTGCAAGAACATTAAGTATACCCAAAAGGAAATAATACGGGCAAAAATATTTCATGGCTAATTGACCATACATAATAACTTGAGCACTGTGAGTAAACAAGCCTAAAACTTGATGTGAAAAAATAAGTAAAACCGCACCTATAAATACTGTGTAAACAAGTACCATTATTAGTGATGAATACATACCTTTTTTAACCCTATCAAGTCTGTTTGCGCCAACATTTTGACCTGTGAATGTGGTAACAGCCATACTGATACTTAAAACAGGCAGAATGTTAAATCCGTCAATTTTAAGATAAGCCGCATACCCTGCCATTGCAGTTGCACCGTAAGCGTTAACGCTTGATTGTACAAGCACATTGGAAAAAGAAATAACCATATTTTGAATAGCAGTCGGCAATCCGATTTTTATAATTTTTACAGCTGTTTCTTTATTGATTTTTAAATCTTTTATGTAAAGTTTATAATCTGATTTTACTTTCAGCAAATAGCCTATTGCCAATATACAGGAAATTGCCTGGCTTATATCGGTTGCTATTGCAGCACCCATTACACCAAGTTTAAATATTTTAATAAATAATAAATCAAGTATAATATTTGTAAATGAGGCTATTGCAAGATAAACCAGCGGTTTTTTTGAATTTCCGGCTGCGTTTAATATTCCGGTAGCCATATTATATATAACATTGAATATTAAACCACCGCAGTAAATTTGAAGATAAAGGATAGATGATTTTAATACCACTTTAGGTGTTTTCATCATAATAAGCAAAGACGGTGAAGCAAAAATTCCGAGTAAAGACAAAATCAATCCGAGTATTATTGAAATACAAATTGAAGTATGAACAGAAATTTTGATTTTATCTTTTTTATCAGCACCTATGTATTGCGAAACAACTACGCCTGCGCCTACGGAAGCACCCTGTGCAAAAGCAATAATTAAATTTATCAGCGCAGTGCCGGAGCCGACGGCAGCCAACCCGTTACTTCCCACAAAATTGCCTACTATAATTGAATCGGCGGTATTATACATCTGCTGAAGCAAATTGCCGATAATAAGCGGAATTGAAAAAGTAATAAGAAGCTTCCAAATATTGCCTTGCGTCATCAACAAAGTATTTTTATTATTTTTCGCTAAACTTTTTTGCAAAAAAATCGCTTGCCTTTCAAATATATTTCAAAACCAACTGTATTATAGTCACAGAATATTATTATGTCAATACTTTATAAAATAAAATAAAATAGTGAAAAACACCGTCGTTTTTCACTATTTTATTTTAAGAGTTTTTAAATATTTTTTATCATCATTGCATATTCTGTATGACTCACATATTTTTTGAATTGTTTTATTATGAACCCAGGCAGGCAACACCTTATTTTCCAAAACAGGATTAACTTTATCTTTAAAATTTACATAAGCAGTAGCAAGCGCCCAAGCCACTGCCATATTGATATAATATTCATCACGATTAAGTGATAAAAGAGTACTTAATACCTCTGCGATAAATTCATTTTTCAGGAAATAATCAAGCATCATAACACACATAAATCTAACTTCGTATTCGCTGCCGTCTTTATACTTCAAAATATAATTAAATACTTCGTTTAGATTTTTTAATGTGAATTTATAAGTTGCACAGCAACAATCACATATTGCCCAATTATCAATTAAAGGTACAAAATCATCAAGAAGCGCAAATCGCTCATCAAGTGAAAGCTTCTTATTATATTCAATAACCATACCATTTATCATTTTTTCTTCATAATAAAAAGTATTTATTTCCAAATCATCAAGTGCAGCTTTTTTAGCTATTTTCCTGATAACAGGAAGCCTAACACCAATAATCTCGCCCCTATCAATACCGGGAATGAGTTTTGAATGAAAATCGCCGTATTTAACATCTTGATTTTCAAACAGCATTTCTCTGACAGTCATAATATCACCGAAAATATTATAACTTAACCCAAATATTCTTTCAAGTCGGAAATTTTATTCAAATCAATTTTAATTTGATTTTCTTTAACTTCACATTTCAAATCAATTTCATTTATAAGTTTAGGATTTCTTACTTCAATCAAATCATTTGATATTCTGATAATATTTTGCACACCTCCGAGTGAAGACACCGTTTTTCTAAGCCTTTTCGGAATATAAATATTAAAACACGAACTTACACCGTATTTTTCATAAAAATACTTTGAAACAAAATAACCGATTGCAACAAAAACTATCGAACCTGTAATTAAATAAACATATTTATCACTGTTTAAAAGTACCTCAAATATTCCGCCGCCGTATATAAACCCGGAAGATATTTGAATTATTGCCGCTGAAAAATAACAAAGCGACGCCATAACGCAAATGCTAAAAAACATATATGGGCTTTCAATAAATACATAAAAAAGAAAATAATTTACATTGCCGCAAAGAAACATTGAAGCAAACACAATAATAAAAACAAACTTTTCAAAACCTTTAAGTTTGGTATTTAAAAATGAAAAAGCACCTAACAAAAGAAAAATCAAATAAGAATGGCCTGATAAATACATATTAACACTATTTGATGAAATATCATTTTTAAACAAATTTATCGCCCCGCTGATAACATTAGTTCCAATCACCGTGCTTGAACCGAAGCTTTTGTAATAAAACATATCACTAAAACTTGATACATCAAATGCCGAAAGAACGGTGTTTATCAGTCCGAAAAGTGCCGAGGATAAATTACCTTTATTTGATATAAATGTTGAAATTACCATAATTAAATTTTTATAATAATCATAAAGGTAAGTAAAAAGAACAGCAAATATGACTGAACATAAAAGAATCAACAAAGAACCTGTTATTAAATTCAAATTTTTAAAGCAATAATATGCAAGAAGTGAAATCAGCAATGAAAAAACAAAACTTTGTGACTGCGTAAAAACAGAATAAAACAAAAATGTGCAAAAAAGGACAAAAAAAGCTTTATAAGTTTTTCTGCCGTCACTTAAATAAAATGTAATAAAAAATGAAAAGCACAGCGGAATAAAGCTAATAAGAGTATTTGAAATATTATCAAAAAAAGAAGCATTATTAAATTTTTCTCCAATGTATACTAAACCTTGAGAAATCAAAGCTATTACCGATGATAACGCAAGTGCAACTAACATTGTATTTTTAAACTTATTCAAATATTTATAACTGTTCATACAGTTATTATTACCAATATGTGTAAAAATAAACAACTCCGTTCAAAAGAGCGGAGTTTAGGGTGTAGAAAATATCAAATTATAAATTTCTACACCCTGACAGACTTCGAGAAAGTGAGATTAAATTTTGTATTTTGTGAGCGGGAGCTGTACGATGGTACTGCCCCCGAACAAAAGACAGAAAGCGCCAAAAATGGCTTGGACTCGATGTCCAAGCCATTTTTTATAATCCCTCCGAGTGCAAGGAGTTGCACCCACCTCCATTTACAAGGAAGGCAAAAAGGTTAATTTAATTTCGGGGTCCTCGAAAAGCGTGAGCTTTTTGGGGAGAGGAGAAATGAATGGAGTGTTTATTATAAATTTTGTAAAATTTATTCAAACACGGAATTTCTTTAGACGAGGCGCGCTTTAGCCACTTTATCGACAGTCTGAACTACCATTCATCTTTCATAAAACTCATACGCAGTGAAAAAGGTTCATCATTGCCTATTATAATATGGTCAATAAAGTTAATATCAACACTTTGAAGAAGTTTATCAATCGAAACAGAAAAGTTCAAATCTGCATCCGAAGCTTTACTTGAACCACCGGGATGATTATGAGTAAACAGCACACCCGATGCTTTATCAATAATTGCAGATTCAAGAATTTCGCGGGTATTTGACGGAGCGGTGTTGGCATTACCCTCACCTATCAAATGAAGATTTATTATAGAACCGTCATTATTGAGCGAAATCATATATAATTTTTCGGTTTTCTCATACTTCAAAAGATTAGCACAATAAGCAATCGCTTCGCTAGAACAGTTAAGGTCGGTAACATTTTTATTTCTGTTTGTAATTACTCTTTTGTTTAACTCCACAACCATTTTGATACCGACCGCAGCAGACTCACCGATACCGCTGACATTCATAAGCTGGTTAGCATCGGCATTAAGCACACCTTCAAGCGAACCGAAACGGTTAATCAAATCATACGCAAGCTGTTTTACATCTTTTTGAGGAATGATTATTGATAAAAATAATTCAAGCAAATTGTGGTCAGGTGCATTTTCCATTCCGCCGAGGAGATATGTTCTCCTCATTCTCTGCCTATGCCCGTTTCTGCTCAAATTTGGATTAGATGAATTTACCGATACCTCATTAAAATTCTTAATCGGATAATTTTCATCTAATGAATTTTCGTAATATTTATTTGTAAATCTGTCTTTATTTTTGTGGTCTGACAGAGCAAGACCAAAATTAAAATTTGACAAATTATTTTTCATTTATTTTCCTAACCTTATCACCATAATCTATTATCATAACAGGCACAATGTTTATCTTTAAGCAAGGCTCGAATTTCAACATAGCAGCCGCACTTAAGGCACATACCGGAAATCAGATAATCACAGTTTTTGCACTTTTCAAGTCTTAATTTATACCGCTTTTCATCAACCTTTAATGAATTATCAAGATTATCTATATAATCGGATACAGTTTTGTATGAAGCTTTTTCACCAGCTTCAAGAAGCAGGCAGCGTTTACATTTTTTCATTATTCAATTATAAATTTAACAACACTGCAAGCAGGAAGTGTAGCTGTGAATCCGTCTTTTAGCTGCCTGAAATCAGTAAATTCTTCAATTTTAACATTATCGGCATTTTCAAAATCGTTTTTATCATGTATATCACCGCAAAGAATTTCCGATTTAATGCTTTTAATCTTTCTGTCGGCAATTTGGCATTTAATTTTAGCCAGCTTTTTATCTGACACATTTGCAATTGTAGAATAAATTACACCGTTTTCATCTATTGAAGCCGATTCTATAAGCATAGGACAGGACCTTTTTGCTTCTTTAGATTCAATAGTATCAGATGTAATGAATGAGCCGAGAAGCATATTATTTTGATGTTCTTTAAACATTTTAAATACATAATATGTAGGTGTTAACACCATTTTTTCGGCATCGGTCAAAATCATTGCCTGAAGTACATTGACGGTTTGAGCTATATTTGCCATCATAATTCTGTCGCTGTGCTTATTAAAAATATTAAGCGTTAATGCGGCAACCATAGCATCACGCATAGTATTTTGCTGATAAAGAAATCCAGGATTAGTTCCGGGTTCAACATCATACCAAGTACCCCATTCATCAACAATAAGCTGTACCCACTGCTGTGGGTTAATTGAATTCATAACAGCAATATGATTATTGATAAGTTCTTCAATTCTGTATGCTTTTGCAATAGTTTTATAATATTCTTTAGTATCAAATTGAGTAGCTGAACCTTTATGTTCCCAAGTATCCCCGGGAACAGTATAATAATGCAGTGATATACCCTGTGCATAATGCTTTACTTTATCCATTACCTCTCTTGTCCAGTGATAATCATCAACATTAGGGCCACAGGCAATGCGCTTTATTTTATTTGCACTGTCATAATCACGCACATATGTATTATATCTCTTATATAAGCAGCCATAATATTCAGGGTCCATATTTCCGCCGCAACCCCAAGATTCGTTTCCTACACCGAAATATTTAATTTTCCAAGGCTTTTCCTGACCGTTTTTCTTGCGAAGTTCAGCCATTGGCGATACCCCGTCAAAAGTCATATATTCAACCCATTCGTTCATTTCTTCAACTGTGCCGGAACCCACATTACCGTTAATGTAAGTATCACAACCAAGCTGGCGGCAAAGTTCAAAATATTCGTGCGTACCGAATGAATTATCTTCAACAACACCGCCCCAATGAGTATTAACCATTTTTTTACGGTTAGATAAATCACCTATGCCGTCTTTCCAATGGTATTCATCTGCAAAGCAACCACCCGGCCATCTTAAAACAGGTATGCCCATATCTTTAAGCGCATTTACAACATCAATTCTCATTCCGTTCACATTAGGAATTTTAGAATCCTTGCCGACGAAAATACCCTCATAAATACATCTGCCGAGATGTTCTGAAAAATGGCCATAAATATCCTTGTTGATTTTACTCACTTTATGATTTGGGTTAATCAAGTATTTTTCCATAAAATTCTCCTAAATACGCAAATTATTAAACATAATAAAACGATAACACATCAATTTAACTTTGTCAATAATCACTATAAATATTGACTTTAAACAAAAATGAGATTATCATAAATGAGTAAGAAAGTAGGTAATAAAATGTATATAAATATTGAAAAAGTTGCTAAATTAGTAAATGATAAAAAATGCGATGCTATAATCCTGTTTAACGAAAGCAATATGCATTATATATGTTCATTTTCGCCGAGTGAGGGTGTAATTATCGTTACAAAAGGGGCAAGTGCTTATCACATTGTTGACTCACGCTACACGGAAATTGCGCAAATAAATGCACAAAAAACAGGTGTTAAAGTTATTGAAATAAAAACATCATTTAGTGATACTGCAAAAGAAATAATTGAAAAAGAAAACATAAAAAAGCTTTTATATGAAAATGAGACAATTTCACTTCTTCAATATAAAACATATACGCAAAAGTTCAGCGGATGTGAATTTGTTGAACTAAACCACGAATTGATGCTTTTGAGAAATAAAAAAGAGCCTTTTGAAATCGAGCTTATGAAAGAAGCAAATAATATTGCCGAAAAATCATTTTTAGAGTTATTAAATGAAGTTAAAGCAGGAAAAACAGAAAAAGAACTTGCATCTTTATTTGATTACATAATGGCAAAAAACGGCTCTGAAAAAGTCAGCTTTGATACAATTCTCCTCACCGGTACACACACATCAATGCCACACGGTACACCGAGTGACAGAAAAGTGCAAGCAGGTGACTTTGTCCTTTTTGATTTCGGTGCAACATATATGGGTTACCATTCGGATATGACAAGAACAATTGCAATAGACCATGCAACCGATGAAATGGAAGAAGCGTACGAGCTTGTTTTAAAAGCACAGCTTGAAGGAATAAAAGCACTAAGCGCAGGGCAAAAATGTGCAGATGTGTACCAAAAAGCTTATGATGTTTTAGATAAAAAAGATATGGCAAAATATTTCAGGCATAGCTTAGGACACGGAGTAGGACTTGACATACACGAGGGATATAACGCATCCCCAAGAAGCAAAGACACTTATGAAATAGGCAATGTAACATCAATTGAACCCGGAATTTACATACCGAATAAATTTGGAATAAGAATTGAAGATTTGCTTTATATTTCACCAAGAGGAAGAGAAAACCTTTCAAAAATAACTAAAAAACTGATAATATTATAAAAAAATAACCACTGACTTATTCAATAAATAAACGAACAAGTCAGTGGTTATATCATTTATTATTTTGCCTTTTTCCAAGTAACCGGTGAAAAAAGAACTATTATCGGGAAAAGTTCAAGCCTGCCTGCAAGCATATCAATAATTAAAACTATTTTAGACGGTAAACTTAAAAATTCAAAATTTTTAGTTGGGCCGAGTGCCTCAAGCCCCGGGCCTATATTATTAAAGCAAGCGACAACACCTGAAAAACAAGTTGTTATACTGCAATTTTCAAACATTGATAAAAATAAGGTTGAAATTATCAGCAAAGCAACATAAATGATTAAATAAACATCAACACCACGAAGAACTTTTGCATCAACTACTCTTTTATTCATCCTAACTTTGATTACTGTATTAGGGCGGGTTGAAAGCCTTAAATCACGGAAAATTTGCTTGGTATAAAGTACAATTCTTGAAACTTTGATACCTCCGCCTGTTGAACCGGCACAGCAACCGATACACATAGAAACCAAAAGCAATATTTTAGAAAATGAAGGCCACATATCAAAATCGGCTGTACCGAATCCCGTTGTACTCATACAAGTGTTAACAGCAAAAAAAGAATCACGAATTGCATCAAAAACATTAGAATATGAACCCATAATATTAAGAGTAATTAAAATTATAAATGTAAGGTTAATAATTACATATGTTCTAAATTCTTCATCTTTAAAAGCTTCCTTATATTTTTTAGTAAGCAAAAAGAAATACAAATTAAAGTTAACACCGAAAAGGAACATAAAAATTACGCATACCCATTCTACAAACTTGTTGTGATACCCTAAAATTGAATCATTAAGTACGCTGAAACCTCCTGTACCGGCAGTTGCAAATGAAGTGACAACACTGTCAAAAAGTCTTAAGTTTTTGCCTGTTATCCTTGTTCCGAAAAACAAAATCAAAATTTGAACAACAGTCATAACAGAATAAATTATATAAAGTGACCTTGCACTTTCAGATATTTTAGGTGTAACTTTACCTGCCATTGGGCCCGGAACTTCAGCTTTCATAACATACATTGAATTGCTGTTTGATTTAGGAACAATTGCAATAAGAAACGAAAGTATACCCATTCCGCCAATCCAGTGAGTAAAACTGCGCCAAAAAAGAATCGATTTAGGCAAAGATTCAATTTCATTTAATACAGTTGCACCGGTGGTGGTAAAACCTGATGTGGTTTCAAAAAAAGCATTAACAAAATTAGGAATTGCGCCGCTTATAATAAACGGAAGTGAGCCAAACAGTGACACAAGTATCCAACCCAAGCCGCATATAACCAAACCTTCGCGTGCATAAATTTTAACCGATTGTGGCTTAAAAAGCTTTAATATTTGGCCAAGGAAAAGCAACAGTGCAATAGGAATAACGAAAGATATATAATCAGCCTCTTGAAAACCCTGCAAATTATAATAAACCGAAACAAAAAGCGGCAAAAGCATCAAAAGGCCTAAAATATTCATAATTTTACCAAGAACATAAAAAACAGACCTGTAATTCATACCCTGCTCCTTACGATAAAATATCGTTTAAACTATATATTTTTGTATCTTTTGAAACAATAATAACTCTGTCGTTTTCTTTGATAACATCAGAGCCTGTCGGGAATATAGTTTTATTTTTACGCTGTATTGCCGCTATCAAAATATCTTTTTTAATTTTAAGAGTTGAAATAGACTTATTTAAAAACTTAATGTCCCTGCCGGCCGCAAATTCAATAGCTTCAATTTTACCATCTACAAGCTTGTAAAGTGTTTTCATATTTGATGAACTTACACTTGACCTTGCTCTTACATATTGGGTAATAATATCACTTGTTATTTCAGAAATATTAACATATGATTCCATACCCATTTTTGTAAGCATTCGGCTTAAATTTTGATTGTTAATTTTTGTGATATTTTTAGGAACGCCAATACTTTCACTATACATTGAAACAAGGAAATTGACTTCATCGGTATCGGTTAAAGTAACAACTGCATCGACCTTATCAATACCCTCTTCCGCAAGAAGTTCATAATCACCGGCGTCACCGTTTATTATTGTAGCTTTAGGGCAATGTTCATAAAGCTTATCGCAATTATTCTTATTTTTTTCAATTACGACTACATCTTTGCCTGAAGCTGTAAGCATATTGCAAAGATAAATTGAAATTCTTGAACCGCCTATAAGCATTACGCTTTTTACATTAGTTGATTTTTTAGCTATAAGTTCCTTAACTATTTTTCCCAAATCGTGATGCGAGCCGGTAATGTGAAGAATATCACCGGGTAAAATAATAAAATCACCGTTTGGAATAAATACATCATCCCCGCGGCAAACCGCACAAATAATGAAAGAGTTAATAAATTTATTTGGAATTTCACTTATTTTGCGATTAGCCAAAAGGCTTGTTTCAGAAACTTTCAAACCTGCCATATGTATTCTGCCGTGAGAAAACGACTCAACGGTAGAAGCTGACGGAAATTGCAAAATGCGAAATATTTCAAGAGCTGCCGCAAAATCGGGATTTATCATCATCGAAATGCCGAGTTCGTCACGCATAAAATTCATTTGTGCCGAATACTCAGGATTTCTTACACGGGCTATTGTATGCTTTGCGCCCATTTTTCTTGCAATAAGGCAGGACAAAATATTTTTTTCATCAGAAGGAGTTGTACAAATAATCAAGTCACAATTCTTCATATCAGCTTCTTCTAACACATTATAATGTGTTGCGCTGCCACCGACACCTTGAACATCAAGCATTTCAGCAAGCTTTTCAACTTTATCTTCGTTAATGTCAATAACAGTTATATCGTGATTTTCTGCTGTCAGCGTTTTTGCAAGCATAACACCAAGTTTACCTGCACCGATGATAGTAATTTTCATAAATTATCCTCCTCAAACATCAAGCTTTTGGAAACTGTGAATTATACAAATTATAATAAAAACCTTTTTGTGCATATAGGGAATCGTGAGTTCCCTGCTCAATTATATTACCGTTATTCATAACCAGAATCAAGTCTGCATTTTGAATAGTTGAAAGGCGATGTGCTACTATGAAAGTAGTTCTGTCCTTCATAAGCGTATTAAATGCCTTTTGAATTCTGATTTCGGTTCTTGTATCAATTGATGATGTAGCTTCATCAAGAATAAGCATAGGCGGCGGGCATAGCATTAAACGCGTAATACAAAGAAGCTGCTTTTGCCCCTGTGAAAGTGAACCGCCGTCCTCGCCTATTTTGGTATTATAGCCGTCAGGCAAACGCTTGATAAATGAGTGAGCGTGAGCTTTTTTAGCGGCTTCTACTATTTCTTCGTATGTTGCATCAGGTTTGCCCAAGCGAATATTATCAGCAATTGAGCCGCTTTTAAGCCAAGTATCCTGAAGAACCATACCAAAATTCTGCCTGAGTGACTGACGGGTAATATTTTGAGTATTTACTCCGTCAACTGATACAGAACCTGAATTTGGGTCATAAAAGCGCATTAAAAGATTTATAAGTGTTGTTTTTCCGCAACCGGTAGGGCCAACAATAGCAACAGTTTTGCCGGAAGCAACAGATACATTTACATCTTTAAGAAGTTCTTTTTCAGGATTATATGAAAAATACAAATCGCTAATGTCAATATCGCCCTTAACATTTGAAAGTTCTTTTGCGTCGGTGCTGTCAGGTATTTGAGGTGTTTCTTCAATAAGTTCAAACACACGACAGGCGCAAGCCATTGCATTTTGAAGTTCTGTAACAACCGAACTTATTTCATTAAAAGGCTTTGTATACTGATTAGCATATGATAAAAAGCAAGAAAGAATACCAACTGTTATATTACCCTTAACAGCCATTATAGCACCAAACAATGCAACGGCGGCATAAACAATACTGTTTACAAATCTTGTTGCAGGGTTTGTAATTGATGAAAAGAAAGTAGCCTTAAGCGAATATTTCGCCAAATCATCATTTATTTCATCAAAGCGTTTTTTGTTTTCATCATCCATTGAATAGGCATCGGCAACTTTTTGGTTTGAAATCATTTCATCAATAAAAGCTGTTTGCTTGCCACGGGTTTTAGTTTGAAGAGAAAACATATTAAATGTTTTTTTAGCAATAAATTTGGCAATAAAAAACGAGAGAGGCGTAACAATTACTACAACTATTGTTATAAACACATTTACGCTAAGCATAAATGCGAGCGTACCTATAATCGTGATAACACCTGTAAAAAATTGAGTAAATCCCATTAAAAGTCCGTCTGAAAGCTGGTCAACATCAGCAATTACTCGGCTGACTACATCACCCTTTGAATGAGTATCAATATATGAAAAAGGAAGAATTTCAATTTTTTCAAATGCCTTTTTACGCAAATCGCGCGACACATTATATGTTATTTTGTTATTGCAAACATTCATCAGCCATTGGATAATCGCAGTAGCTATAACTATAATCGCAACCTTGATAAGAATTGATTTCATTAAATCAAAATCAACATTATCTTTACCTACTATGCAGTCGATTGCGTGGCCAACCAAGATAGGAGCATAAAGAGTAAGACCGACTGTAACAGCGGCAAAAAGCATAGACAAAATCAAATAATACTTATATTTACCGATATAAGAAAAGACTTTTTTAAGTACGCTTTTGTTTTTAACTTTCTTATCAGCCATCATGCTTCCTCCTTTCCGAATTGAGATACATAAATTTCTTTATATACCTCACAGGAATTAAGAAGTTCGCTGTGTGTACCCATACCTACACATTTTCCATCATCAAGAACAATAATTTTATCAGCACTCATTACCGATGATGCTCTTTGTGAAACAATGAATACAGTCGGGTTATAATCAAGCGAATAAATAGCTTCGCGAAGTCGTGCTTCGGTTGCAAAATCAAGTGCCGATGATGAATCGTCAAGAACTAAAATTTCAGGCTTTCTTACAAGCGCACGGGCAACGGATAAACGCTGCTTTTGTCCGCCTGAAAGGTTTGCACCGCCCTGTGCAATAAAGAAATCAAGGCCGCCTTTTTCCATAATAGTATCATAAACCTGTGCAAGCTTAAGTGCTTCGATAATCTCGGCATCAGTAGCATCTTTTTTGCCCCATTTCATATTATCGCGAACACTGCCTTTAAAAAGAACTGCCTTTTGCTGAACAAAACCGATTTTGTTTCTTAATTCATCATCATTTAACGATTTAACATCGTTTCCATTAACATAAACAGTACCTTTTGTGGCATCATAAAAATGCGGCACGAGTGATACAAGGCTTGACTTACCCGAACCGGTACTGCCGATAATACCGATAACATCACCCTTATCAGCTTTAAAGCTAATATCTATAAGTGACATATCACCGGCATTGCGATATTTAAGTGATACATTATCAAATTCAATATAAGAATTCGACTTTTTATCATTAAAATTATGTTCAAGTGTTGATTTTTGCTCAAATACATTCTTAATTCTGTCTGCTGAAGCAAGGGCTTTTGTAATAGTAACAAGCAAATTTGCAAGTTTTATAAGTTCAACAAGTATTTGGCTCATATAGTTATAAAGTGCAACAACTTGCCCCTGCGTTAAATCGCCGATATTAACTTTAACACCGCCGGAATAAACGAGAATAACGATAGCTATATTTATAATTACATATGTTACCGGATTAAGCAAAGCAGATATTCTGCCGACACTTTTTTGCATATTTGAAAGTGCAGAATTGCGCCTGTTAAATTCAGCAATTTCGTTATTTTCACCTGTGAAAGCACGAATTACACGCGCACCTTCAAAATTTTCCCTGGTAATAAGTGTTACACCGTCAAGGTTTGACTGAACCTTTTTATAACCCGGTGTAGTATAAGCCATTATTGAAAAAATAACGATTGATAAAAGAACAATTGCCACAAGAAAAACAAGTGCGCATTTAACATCAATAAAAAATGCCATTACCATAGCGCCGAAAACTATAAACGGAGAACGCAGAAACAGCCTTAAAACAAGATTAACACCATTTTGAACAGTATTTGCATCGTTAGTCATACGGGTAATAAGCGATGATGTACCAAGGTTATCAAGCTCATTAAACGAAAGCGTTTGTATTTTTTGATACAACGCAGAACGAAGTTCCCTGCCAAATCCTGTTGCAGCTTTTGCAGCAAAATATTGAGCTGTGATTGCAGCCACCATACCCACAATCGCAAGAAGAACGAGTATACCGCATCTACCTAATATATACGAAGTATTGTTATTAGCAATACCCTTATCAATAATTGCTGCAATAACAAGCGGAACAATAAGTTCAAATGAAGCTTCGAGCAATTTAAAAAGAGGTGCAAACACAGACTCTTTAACATAATTTTTAAGATAAACTAATAATGATTTCAAACCTTACCACCTTATAATTATTACTAATTTATATATTATAATACTTAATATAATAAAGTCAACAAATTAAAAAAATTATTTATACACTTTACATAAAGTAAATTAAGGTGTATATTAGTGTATATTAAATAAAAACAAGTTAGATGAGGTAATTAAAAATGAACAAATCACCTGTTACTGCAATAATTGTAGGTGCCGGCCACAGAGCTATGGTTTACAGCAAGCTTGCACTTACTAATCCGGAGTTATTAAAAATAGTCGGCGTTGCAGACCCAAACCCTGTAAGAAGAAAGCACTGTATGGAAAAATTCGGCTTTTCAGAAGATATGTGCTTTGAAAATGCGCAAGAGCTTGCAAAAAAAGGTAAGCTTGCCGACACAATTATCAACGGTACAATGGATGAACAGCACATTGAAACATCTATTCCGCTTTTAAATGCAGGATATGATATGCTTCTTGAAAAACCATTTGCCGTAAATGAAGAAGAAATGAGAGAGCTTGTTGACTGTGCAAAGAAAAACAATTCTAAAGTTATGATTTGCCATGTACTTAGATATACTCCTTTTTATTACGGAATTAAAAAAAGAATTGTTAACGGTGATATTGGTGACATTATCAATATTCAAACAAATGAACATGTTTCATATCATCACCTTTCAACATCATATGTAAGGGGCAAATGGGCAAATTCAGATAAATGCCACACATCAATGCTTCTTGCAAAATGTTGCCACGACCTTGATATTATTATGTGGATGATGAGTGACACTAAACCAACCCAAATTTCCTCTTTTGGCAGTAAATATCAATTCAAACCTGAAAATGCACCGAAAGGCGCAGGCACAATTTGTATGAAAGACTGCCCGCTTGTTGACACTTGTGTTTATTCTACAAAGAGATTATACATAGACCATCCTGACAGATGGGCATTTTATGTTTGGGATGCACTTGAAGATATTGAAAACCCAACTATTGATGATAAAATTGCACTTATGAAAAGTGACAGCCCATATGCAAGATGTATGTATAAATGCGATAACAATGTTGTTGACCATCAATCTGTACTTATCAATTTTGCAAACGGTGCAACAGGTACACATAATATGGTTGGCGGTTCATCCGAACCGATGAGAAGAATTCATATTATCGGCACAAAAGGTGAAATTTACGGTAATTTTGAAGAATCAAAATTCTATGTTTCAACAATTGACCCATCACCTGATGCACACAACGGCGAATGCCAAATTGAAGAAGTTGACCTTAATGTTAACGGTGATATGGTTGGTGCATACGGCGGCCACGGCGGCGGAGATGAAAAGCTAGCAGAAGACTTTGTAAAATTCATCCAAGGTGAAAAGCCGAGCCTTGCCTGCACATCAATTTTTGACAGCGTTGCAGGCCACCTTGCTGTTTATCTTGCAGATGAATCAAGAGAAAACGGCGGTGCTCCGCAAAAAGTAGAATTTTGATAACTATAATTTAAAAGAGCCAAGCTTTAAAAGCTTGGCTCTTTTATTATACAAAAAGGCTGTTGCAAAATTGCAACAGCCTAAAAACTTTTAGTCAAATAAGATTTCAGTATTAGCAAATGAAAGCGGTGTATACTCGCCGTTATTTACAACATATACAGCAGAAAGCTTAACAGCAACTGCATACTGCTTACCGGAGCAGGTAAACATATAGCAATCAGCACCGTTTACAGTTTTAACACTGTTATTAAATGAAATGGCACTAGATGATACATCCGAGCTATAACCGATTTGCTTCCAATTATCGTGAATTGTTTGCTTAAGTAAACGCTTAGCTTCATCAACACTATAATCAGGAGTTGTTGTGATTTCGTGTGGGTTTGAATAAAGGTCATATACAGCCGGAGCCTTTGATTCTTCAGCAACAGTTGTTTCTTCAACAACAGGTGAAACATAAGCTGTATTTATGTACATAATAATGAAATAAATTAAGAACCAAATGAGTAAGAGAAGGATTATCATAAGAATAATCTTTCCGGCTTTATTCTGGCTGCCTGTTGATGAATTTGCAAATTCTTCTTCAGTAGGAATTTGAACCGGAACAAAAGGCTTACCCTTTTTCGCACATTTCTTTTCAGCTTTTGAGTTCTTTTTCTCTAACTTTTTAACATATTTGCCATATGCTTTAGTAGTTGCTTTTGCTGCCTTGATTTCCTTCTTTGATTGGAATTCATCAGCATCAGGAATTGCGATAGGAATAAATTCCTTTCCGTCCTTTTGAGCTTTAGCCTGGAGCTTTGCATTTTTCTTTTCAGTATCTTTTACAAAGCTTGCGTAAGCCTTAGCGTGTTTCTTTTCAGCCTTTGCTTTATATTTAGCATTTGCCTTTTCGGCTTTAGCTTCTTTCTTTTCAGTTTTTGCCTCATTCTTGGCAAGTTTCTTTGCTTGTTTTTCTTCTTTAGTCAAGGCAGTTACCCCCTTATAAGTCTACTAGTAGTATACCATTAAAGATATTAAATTTCAACAAAAAAATATACAGAAATGGTGGTATTTTATGAACAAATTGTAAACATTGAAGCTTTTTGAAGTTATTTTTCATAGTTTCATCATTATTTTAGTAAAAAAATCAACAAGTCAAGTGTTTACAAATATAGTTGTTGTTTTAATTTTATACCAATATATTGTATATTCATTTAGTATAAAGTGAATAAGTGCCATGATTTTCTCTGCTGACGAAATCAACTTTTTTGAATGCTCTATTTTCATTTAACGCAGCTTCTATAAGCTTCTTGGTAAGTTGCGGTACATCATTTCTTTTAAGGGCAACATCCACATCAAGCCAAACGACTTCACTGTTTTCATCGTTATCCGAATGCTCCTGCCCGCTGACATAATCGGCTGAAAAAGCCACATACCAATCTTTAAGATTAAATCTGACAGCTATAATATCCTTTGGATTTATCAAAACACCTGTTTCTTCCAAATATTCTCTTTTAACTGCGTGTTCAGGTGTTTCGCCTTTGTTTAAATATCCTCCGGGAACAATAAGCATATTTTTACCGGCACCATATGTATGCCTTGCAAGCAAAACTTTTCCGGCGCGAATAACAACTGCGGTTACGGATTGCTTATAGCAAGTGTTTTCCCCATTCATACAATAGTTCCCCCGCCGATAACAATATCATCATCATACAAAACTACTGCTTGGCCTTTGGTAATTGCCCTTTGCGGCTCATCAAAAACCACTTTAAGCTTATCACCGTTAACATAAGCGGTTGCGCCCTGCTCTTTCATATTATATCTTACACGCGCCTTGCATTTAAATTCACTCGAAAGATTAGGAACAAGGGCGTTAAAATCAACAGCATTAACTTCACTTGAAAAAAGCTCATCGTTTGTACACAAAGTAACAGTATTTTTTTCAATATTTTTATCTGCAACATACATAGGCTTACCAAAAGCAATTCCAAGCCCTTTTCTCTGCCCGTTTGTATACCTGATAATTCCGTGGTGCCTGCCGATAACATTACCGTTAATATCAACAAAATCACCGTCCGGATATGTTTTGCCTAAATAATTTTCAATAAATTTAGCATAGTCGCCGTCAGGAACAAAGCAAATATCCTGACTGTCACGCTTACGGGCATTCAAAAATCTCTGTTCTTCGGCAATTTTACGAATTTCAACCTTTGAATATTTGCCCAACGGGAACTTTATATGTGAAAGTTGACTTTGAGTAAGTGAATATAGTACATAACTTTGGTCTTTAGTATCATCCTTACCCTTTTTTAAATAAAACCAGCCGTCCTTTTCCTCAACAATTGCATAATGGCCCGTAACCACATAGTCGAACCCGAGCTCATACATACGCTGAAAAAGCTTTTCAAACTTAAGATACCTGTTACAATCAATACAAGGATTAGGTGTACCGCCGTTTTCGTATGTTTTTATAAACTTATTTATTACTTTTTCTTCAAATTCATCTTTAAAATTGAACACATAATATGGCATTGAAAGACGCCTTGCAACCGCTCTGGCATCTTCAATATCATCAAGCGAACAACAAGTCTTTTCCCTATTGATACCAATATCTTCATTATCATAGAGTTTCATTGTAGCGCCGATGCATTCATATCCGTTTTCTTTCATTAAAAAAGCGGCAACGCTGGAATCAACGCCACCGCTCATTGCGATAATACATTTTTTACTCATTTAACCAAGCCTTATCATTTCATCAATACATCTTTTTGCACCGATATATGTTTCTTCATCAAGAGTAATTTCTTCACCAAAAGTACCCTTACAGCAATTAAGTACATCAACAAGTGTGGTTGCCTTCATATTATGGCAAACGCAATCTTTAGATAAAGGATAAAACATTTTATCCGGGCAAGACATTTGAAGATGGGTAACTATACTGTTTTCAGTGCCGATAATAAATTCCTTTGCATCACTTTCCTTGGCAAAATTCATAATACCGGTTGTAGAACCCACATAATCGGCATGTTTAACTACATCAGGTACACATTCAGGGTGAACAAGAAAAAGTGCATTAGGATGAGCTTTCTTTGCTTTTTCAACATCGCGTTTACCCATTCTTGCGTGAGTTGGGCAACCACCGCTTAAAAGCTTAAAATTCTTTTCAGGAAGTTGCTTTGAAATCCAATTGCCTAGATTGCAATCAGGTATAAAAAGAATATTATCATTTTCTATTTGCTTGCAGATTTTTAAAGCAGATGAAGATGTAACACATACATCACAAATAGTTTTAAGCTCACTTGTGGTGTTAATATATGCTACAACCGTATAATCAGGATACTGCTCTTTCACAAGTGAAATTACATCCTTATCCATCATTTCTGCCATAGGGCATCCGGCATCGGGGTTTGCCAAATAAACAGTTTTATCCGGTGATAATATCTTAACAGTTTCAGCCATAAAGCGAACACCGCACATAATAACGATTTTGTTACTAACTTTTGAAGCTTCAACAGAAAGAGCAAAGGAGTCACCGACAAAGTCGGCAACTTCCAATATCTCCGGTGATTGATAGCAATGTGCAAGGATGCAAATATCCTTTTCTTTTTTTAATTTAATTATCTCTTGCTGAATATCAGTAATCATATTAGTTGTGTACTCCGCACTCTGCACAGTCAACGCTCGCAAACTTTGCATGGTCGTATTCTATGCCTTTTTTATCATAATAATCTTTTACAGCAGCCTTAACTGCTTCTTCTGCTAATACTGAGCAATGAATTTTTACAGGAGGCAAACCGTCAAGTGCTTCAACAACTGCTTTATTAGTAAGCTCCAATGCTTTGTCAATAGGCTGGCCTTTAATCATTTCAGTAGCCATAGAACTTGAAGCAATAGCAGACGCGCAACCGAAAGTGTTAAACTTAACATCTTCAATAATTCCATCATCACTTACCTTAATATACATTTTCATTATATCGCCGCACTTAGCGTTACCAACTTCACCTACACCGTCAGCATCTTCAATTTTACCAACATTTCGCGGATTTGTAAAGTGGTCCATTACTTTTTCTGAATAGAGAGCCATTATTTATTTTCCTCCTTTTTGATTCTTTCCCAAACGGGAGATATAGAACGAAGGTAATCAACTACCCCCGGAACCGATTCAACAATGTGGTCCATTTGTTCCATAGTGTTATATTCACTGATTGAAAGCCTTAATGAACCATGAGCAATTTCGACCGGCACACCTATCGAAAGAAGAACATGCGAAGGGTCAAGACTGCCACTTGTGCAAGCAGAACCGCTTGATGCACAAATACCCTTTGCATCAAGTAAAAGCAATAAACTTTCACCCTCAATACCTTCAAAGCACATATTTAATGTACCCGGAAGATGATGTTCAAGGTCGCCGTTAATTCTGCTTCTTTCAATACCCTTAAGACCGTCAATTAGTCTGTTTCTCATAGCTGTAACTTTAGCTGCGTTTTCTTCAAGATGGTCTGTTGCTTCCTTAATAGCCGTTGCCATACCTACAATTGAAGCCATATTTTCAGTGCCTGCTCTTTTACTGCGTTCCTGCGCACCACCGTAAATAATATTAGTAAGAAGAATGCCTTTACGCGCATAAAGGAAACCTACACCTTTAGGACCGTGGAATTTATGAGCCGATACAGAAAGCATATCAACATTCATATCCTTAACATTTACAGGAATATGACCTACTGCCTGAACAGCGTCTGTATGAAACAGCACTCCCTTTTCCTTGCAAATCTTACCGATTTCAGCGATTGGCTGAATCGTGCCGATTTCATTATTAGCAGTCATAATTGTAACAAGGCAGGTTTCATCTGTAATTGCATTTTCAACATCTTCAGGTTTTACCACACCGTTTGAGTACACATCAAGAAGAGTTACGGTAAAGCCCTCTTTTTTCAAGGCATCAAGTGTGTGAAGAACAGCGTGATGTTCAAACTTACTTGAAATAATATGTTTCTTACCTTTTCTTGCACCAATATATGCTGCAGAACGAATTGCCTGGTTATCAGCTTCACTTCCACCTGAAGTGAAATATATCTCTTTAGGGTCAGCGCCGATACAATCAGCAACAGTTTCCCTCGCGTTTTCCAAATACTCTTTAGCAACTTGACCGATTGAGTGAAGAGATGATGGATTACCATAAATATCTGTAAGAAGTGGCATCATTGCTTTAAGCACATTTTCACTCATTTGTGTAGTTGCCGCATTATCTGCATAAACCGTCATAATATCGCCTTTCTAACCACAATATAAATCTGCTGTGGATGACAGAAAAAATGTAAAATATCAAAGGTAAAAACAACAAAATCGATATTCCTACCTTTTCAACAGGAAATAATAACACTAATTTCCTACCTTGTCAATAGGATATTATTGATATTTTGCAAACAATTTATACATAAAAATAAAATTACTTTTTTCTGTTTCCTTTTCTGTCGAAAGTGTTTGATAAGGCCTTTTCAGTTTTACCGATTGTAACAAATAAAGTAACAAATTCAGCAAAAAATATCGCAAATGCTACCGATACAAATACACGCTGGTCGGTTTTAATCAGGCAAAGCATAATTATACCTGATGCCAAAATAAATGCCCCGCCGAATTTCATCCAAAGCTTGCCGCAAAATTCGTGCGCAAAAGCCCAAGTATCTTTGTTAATCATTGACCAACCTGTTCTGTATCCAAAAATATTATTTATATTTTTCGGACCGCCGGCTACAAAAATAAAGCTGCTCATAAACATAATTATCGGCAAAAGCAAATCAATAAATAACATATAAAACCATAAATTCATAATAATCACCATAAATATTATAACATATCAGTTATATTAAAACAATCTTATTGGCAAAAATCGACAAATGCCCACAATTTTGTTGCATTTATGTTAATAACAATATATAATAGTTTTTGTATAGAAAAGAGGGATACATATGCCGGGAAAACTCAGAAAATTACTTAATAACAGCAGGAACATCAAGGCTCCATACTCAATTGACGATATGAGCAATCATAATGGCGGCTTAATATCATTTGAATACTGCGGAAAAAAGTACAATTTAGCGATTCGCGAAAACGCATTAGTATTTGATAATGATATGAATTTACTTTACACATTTACTTTTGACGAACTTTCAACAGCCGAAACGCAGTTTTTGAAAAAAGTAAATGAAGAAATCATAAATCACACAAATCAAAAAATCACATTATATATAAACAGAGCAACCGGCATTGAAAAACTTACTTTTACGAGCTTATTTGATGCAACATACATATTTAACAAACTTAAAAGAGTATCGTACCGTTCATCAGAAAGCATTGATTCAATTATGATTGAAAAAAACGGTGCAATTGTTAACACCGTTAAAACAAACAAAGGTTCAAGATTATTTTCTAAAAACCAAGTTGTTGAAAACAGAGATGAACGAAATCCGGAAAAGACAGAATATATAGCTTCCCTTTCAAGAGTTGAAGATATGATTGATAATATGATTTGTGACAACATAAATAAAAACGGAATTCAAAAAAGTGATGAAAGACTTGATAAATGCATTGAACTTTTGCAAGAATTGAGAAATAACAAATAATAAAAAAATGACTTGTTCAATATGAACAAGTCATTTTTTTTATGCAAACACAACCGAAGCTGCAATTAGATATTGACCGGCGTAGTACAAAAAGTGATTTATAAATAGATGAAACGGTTTATCCTTACCACGACCGAAAAAGGTGTTTGAAAGAACTGCATCAGACAGCAAGAAAAGTATTGAGCCAATTGCCATAATAACATAAGCCTTTTGAAAATGGGTTGCAAAAACTGCAATTACGGATATTATAGAAGTCATAGCCAAAAATGCAACATAAATAGCCACAATACGCCTGTAAGCGCCATAATGAACTTTCATAACATTAGCTAAAAGAACAGTTAATATTCCGATTACAGCTGAAACAACAGCGGCAATTAAAACAAGCCACCACTTCATTTTTATTGAATATATTATTGCACAGAAATAAAAAATATGACCAATTAAAAAGAATATAAATCCGCCCTTTAAATAAACTTTTTCTTCACTCTTATATATTCCTTTTAAATCAAGAAGTATATCACCTACAAGACCTAATGCACCGCCCATAATTACAAGTGAGCCATAAGTATGCGCCTGCGGATTTGAAATCAAGGCAAAAACCGCAGTAAGCAAGTAGCACAAACTTGAAACTGATTTAAAAATCAAATTATTTACACTGTACCCAAGTCGCCTTTTCCAGCAAAAAACGAGCGACAAAATAACACCAAACGGCAAAACAATATAATACATCATTTTCGTTTACCCCTTACTTATTTGTTTTTGATTATCAATCAACTTTTTAAAATTCTTTTTCTTATTAAGATAAATAATAACAAGCGGAATATCGGCAAGCAACCAAGCAACAGGACCGGCATAGCATATTGCATTAAAGCCGATAAGCGGAGTGAAAACAAGCGCTACTGCAAGCCTGCCAAACAATTCGCCTGCACCTGCAATCATATTAGCGTATGTAAAACCGAGGCCTTGAAGTGTATTCCTAAATACAAACAAAACTGCTACAAGGCTGTAACATTCGGCTATTGCCCATAAGTAGTGCATTGCCGCATCCATAATTTGTGCGTTATATTCTTTCATAAATAACTTAACGATAAACGGCCCTATTGAGACAAGAATTGCACTGCAAGCCAAAGATACAATAACATCAAGAATAAATATGCGCTTAACACTTTTAATTATTCTTTCATACTTGCCGGCACCGTAATTTTGTGATACAAAAGTCATATTACCGACACCCAAACCGGACATTGGAATATTGGTAAGCTGCTCCACTCTGCCGGCGGCAGTAAAGCCTGCAATTACGCTTGAACCAAAACCGTTAACTGCTGTTTGAAGAACCATTGAACCGATAGAAGTTATACTAAATTGCAATGAAATTGGAATACCTATTTTTATCTGTGCCCAAGATACTTTACCGTCAATTTTCAATGCAGTCTTATCAATATTATATTCTTCGGTATACTTTAAAACACTTATTGCCGATAAAACAGCCGCAACGAGTTCAGAAATCGCAGTAGCCCAAGCAGCACCGATAACTCCCCATTTAAAAGCACCTACAAATAATATATCAAGCAAAAGATTTACAATAACACTTACAATCAAAAAATATAACGGCCTTTTGCTATCACCCACAGCACGCGAAAGAGCATTGAAATTATTTAATGACATTTGTATAGGTACTGCATAATAAAGCACATCAATATATTGCGCAGACATATCAATAATATCATCAGGCGTATCAATAGCTTTAAGAAGCGGGCGAGATAAAAAATGTGCCACTATCATAATAACCATACCGATAACAAAAGCCAAAGTAATACTGTTACCGGCATATTTATTCATTTTATCAAACTTTCTTGCGCCATATGCCTGTGCAACGGAAATAGTAAAACCGGAAGTTAAACCGAGCGAAGTGCCGATTATGAACCCGTTTATCGAACCAACATTACCGACTGCGGCAAGTGCGTCGGTACCAACAAATCTGCCGACTATAATATTATCAACCAAATTATAATTATACTGCAACATCGAGCTTAACATAATAGGAAGAGCAAACAGTATAATACTTTTCACCGGTTTTCCGTTTATCAAATCACTTTTCATAGCAAATGCCTCTGTATTTATTCTAATGACACTTTAACATTTAAAATATCATAAGTCAATATAAAATAGATAATATCAGTAAAATGTACAAGGATACGAAGCATATAATATAGTGGTGATGAAAATGTTATCTGCTTTACTATCAGCAATAAGCGCAAACTTAATCTATTTTATACTTCACATTCAAAACACTTCAAGCTTCCCAAAACCTCTTTCCCCGAAAGAAGAGCAAAAAATGCTTGAAAAAATGAAAAACGGAGATAAAAATGCACGAGCCATACTGATTGAAAGAAATTTGAGGCTTGTAAGCCACATAGTAAAAAAATACTATTCAAAAACAAATGATAATGAGGATCTAATCAGTATCGGAACAATAGGGTTAATTAAGGCAATTGACTCATTTGACAGCGATAAATGTGTAAGACTTGCAACATATGCTTCGCGTTGCATCGAAAACGAAATACTTATGCATTTTCGCTCTGCAAAAAAGCAAGCTAACGATATTTATTTGGGAGATGCGCTTGAAATTGATAAAGACGGTAACCCTTTAACTATTGAAGACACAATAAGTTCACCGGTGGATTTAGCTGAGGATTTAGAAACTAAAGTGCGTTGGGAAAAAGTATCTAAAATAATACAAAATATGGAAGACGGCAGAGAAAAAGAAATAATAATACTTCGCTATGGGTTAAATAACAAAAAGCCTCTGACGCAACGGGAAGTTGCACAAAGGCTTAATATAAGCAGAAGCTATGTATCAAGAATTGAAAAAAAGATATTAAATGACATTAAAAACGAAATTGAATAATTACTTATCATTCAACTGCTTTTTTAATTCCTTGTTTTCTTCTTCAAGCGCTTCAAGAATTGAAATATTTTGTTTTAATTCCCTACTTACGGATTTGAGTTGAAAATCAAGATTTGAATTAACAATTTCCAATCTTTGACATTCAAAATTTACATCTTCAAGTGCAGCCATAAGACGAGAAATTTCATCTTTAAGTTTTTGCACATCGGAATTTTTTACCATAGTGTTCCCCTTAAATAAAAGCAAAATAAAGAGGTTGAATATACAACCTCTTTATTATTTTACATTAGTTGTCGATATCGACATCTTTCTCGAAATAACGAGAACCAAACCAATTTACTTTGATTGTATAATCTTTTTCGAGTTTTTCAGTTGCGCTTGTGCTGTCAGCCGAAGCAAGTGCAGTTTTAGCTGCGTACTGCCAAGCAGTAAGTTTACCTGTACCAACAAAGTACATAATATGATAACCGAAATCTGACTTAACAATTGCGGTATCTCCTGCTTTTCTTGACGAATCAAAACACCAAGCTGAGAATGAGTTAACCATTTGACCCGGTACTACATTTTCATAAAGTCCGCCGTTATCTTTAGAGCCTGTATCGGTTGAATTTTCTTCAGCAAGCTTTGAAAAGCTCTTTTCTTTCTTATCACCGGCATTGAATTCATCAAGAATTTTGGTAGCCTTCTTGTAAGCTGCTGCCCACTGTGCATCAGTTGCATCCTTAGCCTTAGTATTCTTATCATTTGTTTCAGGTGCTACAAGAATGTGGCGAACATTTACAGTTTTTCTATCCTGAATTGAGGCAGGAGAAAGAACATATACAACAGTTGTGCTGTACTGGTATGAATCGCCTGCTTTTCTTTTTGAGCTGTAAAGCCAATCAAGGCCTGGATATTTATTCTTATCTTTATTATCAGCAGTTGCAATAGCATAACCCTTATTCTTAAGGTTATCTTTAGTTACGCCGTATTCGGTTGAATAGCCGGCGTCTTCATATGCAGTTTTATCAAACTTATCAGAAGCATACTTTTGGCAAAGTTCTGTAAAGTTAGATGCATCAGAAGCAAGTGCTTTCTTAAATGCTTTTGCATCATCTTCGCTTGAACATTCAAAAAGTTTTACATCAACAGCAAGAAGGTCATCCTTATGCTCTTTCTTATAATTTTCTAAATCTTTAGTTGAATATTCCTTTTCACTTGACTCATTGCTGAGTCCATCCTTATAGTTATCGGCAATGTAGCTTCTTGTAGCTTCCTGCTTAAACAAGCTTTCAGTTACACCTTTACCCATTGCTTTTACAAGATAACCGCTTAATGTATAGCCATACTTATGTGCTGATTCTCTGTATTGGTCAAGAGTTTCTTTAAGTTCTTTCTTTTGGTCTGCTGTAATTTCAGGGTCTTTTCCGTCATTATCAGCTTTAGCTGCGAGGTAATAAGTATAAGTTGACTCAATTGACTCAATTGCTTCTTCTTGCATATACTCTGCCCAAGTTACAGTTTCGTTATCATCATTTTTAGTAGTTTGCTTTGAAAGCTTCTTATCAAAATCAACATCAAGCTTATAATCAGCCGGGTCAAGACCGTACTGTGTATACTGTTCTTGACGATTTCTCATACTATTATAAGTCATAGCAAAATAATAGTTGTAAGTAGCAACTTTGATTTTTGCTTTTTCGGTACCGTTAGTAACAGTCATACCTGTAAATGTTTGAGCCGGGATGCTTAACGAAGCTATAAAGCCCTTTCTTACCGCACCGGTAGCTACATATGTAACAAGAAGTGCTACAACGATAACAACGCAAATTACAGATTTGATGATTTTAACTGTTTTCGGTGCAAGACCGTTAGCGTTTGAACCGATTTCAGAATACTTATCACTGAGCTTTTTAATCTCGGCAGAAAGTTTTTCAACTTCCTTTTCATCTGTACTTTCAGCCTTTTTAGCTTTAAGAGCATCAATCTCTTTTTTCAATTCTGTTCTTTTAGCTTCGTTCTTTTCACGAACTTTTGCAGCCTTAGCAGCTTTCTTTTCAGCAGATTTTTTTGCTTTAGCGGCTTTTTTAGCTGACTTATCATCAGCACTTACACTGCCGCCTGTTAACAAATCATCTTCTAATTGTTTTTTTGCCATTTTTTCGTCCTACCTATTTCAATCAAATTTAATTCACAAAATATTTTACACTATTTTTGTGAATATTACAAGAATTATTTTATTTTTTCCTAAATTATATGCAAATTGCTGTAAACATCATACAAAAATCATTTTATTTACTGCTTTGTGTATCAGCAGCAGAACTTGATGATTTATTTGAAGTCGAAGCTGTATTTGCAATTTCTTTAGCAGCTTTTTCTTTATCTACTGCTTTTTTAACTGCGTTTTCGTGAACTTTGATTTTAGATTTTTCAACCATTTCCGATAATCTGTCCGACTTGATTTGAGCAATGATTTTCGATTCATATTCAGGGCAATCATTTATAAAGAACATAATATGGTAACCGTAATCACTTTTAACAATACCGGTATCACCGTACTTGCGTGAATCATCGGTAGACCACTTTTCAAAATCAGAAACCATTTGGCCAAGAGCTACCGATTCATAAAGGCCGCCGAATGAATCGCTTGAGCCTGAAGAAGTTGATGCTGTATCTGTGCTGTACTGCTCTGCAAGTTTAGCAAAAGCATATTCGCTTTTATCTGTTTTATTGAACTTTTCAACGATTGAATCGGCTTTTTTCTTTGCTTTTTCCCACTGTGCGTCGGTATATTTTGTTTCGTTTGAAGAAGATAAAGAATCATTGTCACTTTCAGGTGTAACAAGAATATGCCTTACGGTGTAAGTTTCATCATTCTCAATGCTTGCATTTGATGTTTTTAATACAATATAAATATATCCTGCTTCTTCATCAATATAGTATTTCTTTGAGCCAACCTTGGTGCTGTCAGAAAACAGCCAATCGTTCATTTCATCATCAAACGGTGCATCACTGCCTGAAACCGTTGCAACAACATTGTTTTCATAAGTTTTTGTTGCTTCCTCTTTAGCCTTTGCTTCGCTGAGTGATGAATCCTTCTCCATTGATGATTGAGCTTCCGATTCGATATATGATTTATAAACATCCGGAACAAGGGCAATAACCGACTTCTTATCTTTCATTTTAGCCATTATTTTTTCAGCTTTTTTAATTGAAGATTTTTTAGAAGCATCGTCTGTTGAATCATATTCCGAAGCAATATAGTAGAACTCGATTTTCTTATAATCATTCTTATGTTCATTATAATACTTATCTACTTCATCATTCGTAACTTTAGTTTCGCTTTTATATTTACCTTTATAGTTAGCACTTACATAATACTGTTCAAGCATAAGCTTGATTGTATCTTCCGAACAATACGAGCCGAAGTTTGCTTTAATATATTGGTCAAGGCTGACATCATTTTGCGATGCAGAATCTTTCAATTTTTGAATTTGCGAATCAATAGTTTTTTTCTGTGCAGATGTGATTGTAACTCCGTCTTTAACTGCCTTTGAATAATAAGTTGCGATTTGCTCTACTTCTTTTAGCGCTTCGGTTTCAAAAAACTTTTGCCAAGAAATTTTGTTGCCGTCATCATCGGTAGTATACTGCTTTGAATAATCCTTTGTGGTATCAAGATTATAATAGCCATATGACGCATACTGCTCATAATAGCTTACTATGCTTGCATAATAATAATCAAACATACCAATGCTTATTTTTTGGTCATCAACAGTTGCCACAACAGATGCCGGGTTCATATACTTACCCTCTTTACCGTTAGGTATTGTATAATACCTTACACCGAAAACAGCAACAACAGCAATTACCGCTGCCAAAAAAATAGCAAGAGGTACAAATTTAAGCGGCTCTTTATTTATAACAATTTGATTTGAATTATTGTCAAAATTGTTTATTTGGCTTACAGCGTTAGATGAAGGCTTTTCGTCAGCAAAAGAAATTGAATATTCTTGATTTTCAAAAACAATGTTATCATCAAGAGTTGGTGCATTGGCATCAAATTCCCAATCATCATTGGTTTCGTACTTGATACCATCTTGTTCTTCAAGGGTATCATCAACTGTTTCGCCAGAAACTTCAGTCACCTTTTCTTCATTTTCTTTATTTAAGTCTTTATCGTCCATAATTTCACTCCTGTAATACTGCCAAAGTGCAGTAATATAATAATTATATACTTGCTAATTATACAATACAAAACTATATATTGCAATATTATATTAAGAATATTAAATAAATTTTATATTATCACATTATTAAATGTTTGAAAAACATTCTTAAATTTTTTATATATAATTATTATACTTGCAAATTTAAAGTAAGTAGTGTATATTATAATTTGTGTTTTGCACTATTTTTAAAATCATACTAAAATATAAATATTTTATTCTATAATTATTTAATAAAAACATTGAGGATTCATAATTATGAAAGAAAAGTTAATCAGTTTGAGGGAACAGTATAAAACCAATCCCGGTTGGTGCTGGCTCCTTGCAACTATATTTTTGTTTCCAATATTGCCGGAATATGTAAGTCCGTTTATACTTTTTATAGGCTTTATAGTATTCAAAGTACAATGGTCACACGAAGGCAAGAAAGCAAAAGTCGGAACACTCGGCAAGCTTATGATAGCTTTTATGGGATACTCATTAGTAAGTACTCTTTGGTCAACAACAAAGTTTTCAACTTTAGCCACAGCAGGCTTATGGTGGGGATTGTTTTTAATTCAGGTTATGATAAATAACCTTGTAAGAACACGAAAGAAAATCGACAGAATTTTAGCTGCAATGTCCCTTTCAGGCGCAATAAACGGTTTTGTTGCAATACTGCAAATATGCTCATACACATTATTCAAGTATGATTACATAAAAAAATCGCAGGTATTTGTAACACCTTTTTACAAACCGCTTGACAAGGCTGTTTACACTTGGCTGCCATTTGATATTGATACAACACTTTGGTGGGATTCAAGAGCAAGCGGATTTTTTTCAAACCCAAATCTTTTGGCGACCTATTTAATGATCGTATATCCAATATCAATATATCTTTTCTTAAACACAAAAGGTAAAAAGCATAAGATTTTATATTTTATGATGAATGTGCTTATCAGCGGCGGCATAAGTGCAACATTAACACGCGGCGGATGTGTTATTGCAATTGCCGGATGGCTGTTTATGTTCATAGTATTATTTAAGCAGCACAAAAAGCCGCTTCTTGAAATATTTGTACCTACCGTACTTGTAATTATTCCGTCTTTATTAACAAGATATGGTATTATATTTAAAGCAAGAGGCGCAGGAAGCGAAGCTGTAAAATCATCAGCCGCTCATTTAAAAATTTGGGGAAGCTTGCTCGATTATATATTCCACCATGCTTTACCATTTATTATCGGCACGGGCTTCGGAATTGAAAGAACAGGTCAAATACTATTAAACACCTATCATCTTGATAAACCGCACGGTCATAACTTCGTACTTGAAACTTGGGTTGAACTCGGTGTTATCGGCTTAGCATTATTATTCACCGTTTTAGTATGCGCATTTGGCAAATTACTTGAAATAAACGCTAATAACGGCAAAAAATTCACACTTGTATTTTGCATTTTTACATCAATGATGATGTACTTGCTTTTCGGTTTAACAGACTATATATTTAATTCACCTAAGCAAATTATAAATATATTTATTCTTTTAGGTTTAACCCAAGCACTCAGCCATTGCTATGATAAAACAATAATTCACGATGCCGACAGTTTGAAAAAAGCGGCACAAAAAGAACTAAAAAACACAATAAATCAAAAGCCTATAAAACATAAAAAAGGCAAAAGAAAAACATATTAAATAAACCCCTGCTTCACAACATTTGAAGCAGGGGTTTGCTTTATCCATTTATTGATTTGGAATTAACACCCTTATAATATTCACCAATCAGATAATTGCACACAAATATTAAAAATACATTAAACAGATATTATGATTAACGCCTGTTTTCAATAGCAATGTGTTTTAAGTTATTGATGATTCTTTCAAGTCGCTTTGTCATAATTTCAGGCGAGTCTTTCATTCCTCTTTGTGCCCAGCCAAAAACGATACCGACTAAACCGTAACCCAAAAATTCAGCAAGCATCAAATTTTCTTCATGGCCTGATTTTAAACCTGAATTTTTCTCAATACAGTTGATAACCACCATAAATTGATCATAAGCAAGGCGATTTATATATTTCGACATATCATTAACATCAATTTTAAGTGCATTAAGATAAAACTTCTTTTCATCAACCATAGTAGTAAAAAGTTTCATAAAGCGGTCATACATATTATCAAAAGTAAAACCTTCGACAAGCGGTTCAATAAGTTCTTTATACACAATCCAATCAAGAAGTTCATATTTATCATCAAAATGATAATAGAAAGTTTGCCTGTGCAAATCACAATTATTAGTAATATCTGATACAGATAATTTTTCAAACGGTTGGTTTGACATTAAATCTTTAAGTGACTTTGCAAGTTTAAGCTGTGTTGAATAAGAACATCCCAATTTATTATTTTTAGGCATAATAACCTCCAATTTATGTCAAATTTAATAATTTGTATAATTTCACCTTCTTATAATAACATATAGTTCAAAAACATACAAGTGTATAAAAGAAAAGACAAGGTAAAAAATACCTTGTCTTTTTTGGTTAATTTAAACAATTATCACTTTTTCGTTTTAGCTGAAACAATATTTGAATATTTAGAATTTACATATCCTTTTCTTACTGCGCGAACTTTATAATAATACTTTTTATTTCGCTTAAGTTTTTTATTTTTATAAGATTTTTTAGATGAAGAAACAGTTGCAACCTTTTTATACTTCTTTGATTTGCTTGTACTTCTGTAAATTTCATATGAAGTTGCACCGGAAGCTGCCTTCCAACTTATCAAAGCCGAATTTTTTGAAGTCGATTTAACTTTAAGCTTTGATGGTGACGAAGCCTTTGATACTGAAACATAAACTGCATCCGAAGCAACTATTCGCCCATCAACAACCGCAACGGCATATACCGTGCCTGATCTTTGCTTTAAATACGCTTTGTTATAAGCATAACAAGATCTAATTTTACTTTTACTGTAATAAGGCATAGACGCACTGTAATAAATTTTGCTGTTTGGAATATTACAATTGACACTTACTTTTTTACCATTTGCAACATTTGATACATTTATGTTAACAAAGCTACCTTTCTTTTCATCACAAAGCAAGCTCATTTTAAGCGGAACAATGCAGGAAAGCGGCTTTCTTGAAACATCCCTATACTCATATGCTGCAGATTCAAAGAGACAATAAAGTTTACCGCCCTGCGCATATGTAAGTTCAAGCATAGGCGGGCAAGCCAAAATATTATCAAGTGTTTTATTACCGTTTGATTCATCAAATACATATGTGTAAAGATATGAACAATAAATGCCTTTTGTTTCATTTCTGCCATAAGATACAGAAGCAAAAAGCCTAAGCTTACCCTTATAATTTGATATAGAAAAGCCTTGAGTATAGCTTGGAAGCGAAAACTTGTAATTATAAATAAGCGTATAAGTATTATTCGCTCTGTCATACACAGGGGTATAGCAATAAGCAAAACTATCGGAACCTGCACCGAAAGTTGCAAGATAAACATATCCGTTTTTATATGTTACACTTGATGCAGAAATAATAAAATTATTTGAATCGTTTTCATCAATAGTATAATTAACACTTACAAAATTGCTTGAAAAGCGCATATATTTATTAAAATCATCAAGAGATATAACACCAACAGCAGATTTAGAAGCTTTGGTAATAAGAATTAAACCGTTAGAACTGTCATACGCAATGCCGCCGACATGGTATGAATCAGGTAAAATAAGTGTTTTTACAAGTACATCATTATTATCAAGCACATATATTACAGATCTGCAAATAGAAGAGTTATCATAAACAGAGCTGTCATATGCAGTGATAAGAGTATATTGGTTAACTTTGCAAATTGCCTGCGGACACATTGACTGTGTTGCTGTAATACGCTTAATTTGCTTATCATATGATACGCTTGACATAAGGCCCGGGCAAAGATATGCACCGTCAGTAACTTTAGAATTAAATTCAGGATAAGTCATCAAAGTATCATAATTATTAACATTAGTTACTTCTTCCTGCGTAGTCATAACAGCAGCGAAAGAACTGCAAGTTGAAAAAGAAAGTGTAATTACAACTAAAACAGCAGATAAAAATATTGATAAAATCTTCTTAAATTTCATTTTTAAACCTTCATATAACAAAAAGAATATGCTCTAATTATAAGAGCATATTCTAAATTTGTCAAATATCTTTAAAAATTATATTAGTACATTCCGCCGCCTTGAGCTGCTGCAAGAGCTGCTGCCTGTGCTGCGTCAGCCTGTGGGTCTTTAATATCGGTAACAAGTGATTCGGTAGTAAGAACCATAGCAGCAACAGAAGAAGCATTTTGAATAGCTGAACGAGTAACTTTAGCCGGGTCAACAATACCTGCTTCGATCATATCGCAATACTCATTAGTTGCAAAGTTAAGGCCATATCCGATTTTATCCGAACTCTTAATTTTATCAACTATAACCGAACCTTCTTCACCGGCATTTTTTGCAATCTGGCGAACCGGCTCTTCAAGTGCTTTAAGAACGATTTGAACACCGGTCTTAAAATCAGCGTCGTCGCTGTCAAGAAGCTTTTCAACAGCAGGAATTGCGTTAATAAGAGCAACACCGCCGCCGGCTACTATACCCTCTTCAACAGCTGCTTTAGTAGCTGCAAGAGCATCTTCGATACGAAGCTTCTTTTCCTTCATTTCTGTTTCGGTAGCAGCACCTACTTTAATAACTGCCACGCCGCCTGCAAGTTTAGCAAGGCGTTCATGAAGCTTTTCCCTGTCGAAATCAGAGGTTGAATTATCAATAGCTGTTTTAATTTGGTTAACTCTGTTTTTGATTTCTTCACTGTCGCCTGCACCGTCAACAATGATTGTATTTTCCTTTGTAACCTTTACCTGACGAGCTTTTCCAAGCATTGCCATTGTAGCATCTTTAAGTTCAAGGCCGAGGTCTGAAGTGATTACCTGACCGCCTGTAAGAGTGGCAATATCCTGAAGCATATCTTTTCTTCTGTCACCAAATCCCGGTGCTTTTACGCATACACAGGTAAATGTACCTCTAAGCTTATTAAGAAGGATAGTTTGAAGAGCTTCGCCCTCAACATCCTCAGCAATGATAACAAGCTTTTGACCGCTCTTAAGAACAGATTCAAGAAGCGGAAGAATATCCTGAACAGATGAAATCTTCTTATCTGTAATAAGAAGCATTGCATCATCAATTACAGCCTCCATTTTATCTGTATCGGTAACCATATAAGGTGAAATATAGCCACGGTCAAACTGCATACCTTCAACTACTTCACAAACAGTTTCGGCAGTCTTGGATTCTTCAATTGTGATGACGCCGTCAGCAGATACTTTTTCCATAGCATCAGCAATAAGCGAACCTACATATTCATCTGCAGCAGATACAGTAGCTACCCTTGCAATATCATCTGAACCTTTAACCTGCTCACTGTTAGCCTTTACAGCTTCAACGGTAGCGTCAACTGCAGCTTTAATACCGTTTTTAACTGCCATTGGATTTGCACCGGCAGCAACATTCTTCATTCCTTCGCGTACAAGAGCCTGTGCAAGAAGTGTAGCAGTTGTTGTACCGTCACCGGCATCATCATTAGTTTTTGATGAAACTTCCTTAACAAGTTGAGCACCCATATTTTCAAATGGGTCATCAAGTTCAATTTCTTTGGCAATTGTTACACCGTCATTAGTAATAAGCGGTGCACCGTATTTTTTGTCAAGAACAACATTGCGTCCTTTAGGACCAAGTGTAATTTTAACAGTATTTGCAAGCTTATCTATACCTGCCTGAAGTGCTTTTCTTGCATCTTCGCCATAAATTATATCTTTAGCCATAATAAATCCCTCCGATTACTCTACAACTGCAAGAACATCTTTGATTGATGTAATAGTATATTCAACACCATCAATTTTTACCTGTGTTCCTGAATATTTGCTGATAATAACTTTATCGCCTGCTTTAACGGTCATAGGGTTTTCATCTGTTCCCGGGCCTACTGCAACGACTTCACTCATTTCAGGCTTTTCCTGTGCCGAAGCGGCAAGAATGATACCGCTCTTTGTTGTTTCCTCTGCTTCAACAGATTTTAAAAGTACTCTGTCAGCAAGTGGTTTGATTGTCATATTTATCACCTCTGAAATTATTTAAAAAAATCATTTAGCACTCTATCGCCTCGAGTGCTAACAATTACTATTTTAGCAATTATTTTTCATTTGTCAATAGCGTTAACAAATATTTTAAAATTTCTTTTATTATTACTTATATATTTTTATGAATACGCACTGCAATAAATCACTTTTTAATTTAATCTTGCAAAAAATGAAGAAATTATATATAATGTTTTTATATTTTAAAGGAGTAATAAAAATGGGTGTATTTATTGGTGGAATTATTGCAGGTGTTGTAATAATTTTTCTTGGGGTTATTTTAGCAAAAAGTAAAAATTCAAAGCTTTGGCATATTCTTTCAGTTATCGGAACAGGAGTTTTGACAGTATTTATCGTCTTAACAATATCCTTTTGTGCAGATAACGGAAAAGATTATGAATCGCCTGCCCTCGTCAACACCAACTGGAGAGAGCAGAAAACCTATTCGCAGGATTATCAATTAAATGAAGAGACAAGCATTTGTATATCAACGCTTGACGATTTAAGCGGATACGCTGTATACAATACCGAAAACGGCGAAAGAATAGGCACACTTGCATGTCCAAATTACCAAATCGGCGCCGGTGAACAGGAACTCAAAATAGCCGATGTTAATGGAGATAAAAGCAATGACATCGGAGTAATTATGCAAAACTCAACTGTTATTTGGTACAAGTATTCACCAAATAAAGAATACAGCAAAGATAATCCTAATGGCCGCTTTGAAGCAATAGGTTAATTTTAAGCCTATAAAAGCATTGGTATAGCATTTCTGCTACGCCAATGCTTTTATTTTTTACTCATTTACAAAAGTGAATTCATCATTTTCGTAATCGACTTTGCATTTTCCTTTAACCTTATTTTCAAGAATAAGTTCTGAAAGTTTATCCTCAATTTTTGTTTGAATTGCACGCCTCAAAGGTCTTGCACCGTATACCTTATCAAAGCCTTTTTCCGCAATAGCGTCAATAGCTTTATCTGTTACATCAAGGGTAATACCAATGTCCTCACATCTTTTATCAAGAGATTTAAGCATACGGCGGGCAATTTCTTTAATATCGTCTTTTTCAAGTTGTTTAAAGACAACTATATCATCAACACGATTAAGGAATTCAGGTTTAAATGTAGCTCTCAAATCAGCCATCACGAGCTTTTCAATATCTACATTTTCATCTGCATTTTCATTATTATCAAAGCCAAGAGCAAGTTTAGGGTCTGTAATTTTTGAGGCTCCAACATTTGAAGTCATAATAATTACAGCATTTTTAAAGCTTACTTTTCTGCCTTGTGAATCGGTCAAGACACCGTCTTCAAGAATTTGAAGAAGCATATTAAAAACATCAGGATGAGCCTTTTCGATTTCATCAAAAAGAACAACCGAATAAGGTTTTCTTCTTATTTTTTCAGTAAGCTGACCGCCTTCATCAAAGCCGACATATCCCGGAGGCGAACCGATAAGCTTAGACACGGTGTGCTTTTCCATATACTCACTCATATCAAGTCTTATAATCGCATCTTCATCGCCAAACATAGTTTCGGCAAGTGCTTTGCTGAGTTCGGTTTTGCCTACACCGGTAGGGCCGAGGAAAATGAACGAACCGATAGGTCTTTTCGGATTTTTAAGTCCCGCTCTGCCACGCCTGATTGCGCGTGAAATTGCAGATACTGCTTTATCTTGGCCTACAATTCGTTTATGCAGTTCATCTTCAAGATGTAACAGTTTTTCTGATTCTTCCTTTGTAATTTGAGTAGCAGGAATACCCGTCCATGAAGATACAACTTCGGCAATATCTTCACTGCCTACTTCTTTTACTTGATGCGAAGAAAGATTTTTCCACTTTTCTGTTTCCTCATCAAGAAGCTTTTTAAGATTATTTTGCTTATCACGAAGCTTTGCAGCCTGCTCAAAATCCTGTGAGCGCACTGCCGAGCTTTTCTCTTCTTCAAGGGACTTAACTTCTTTTTCCATTGCCTTAATATTATCAGGCGCAGTGTAAGCTTTAAGTCTTACTCTTGAAGCCGCTTCATCTATAAGGTCAATTGCTTTATCAGGTAAAAATCTATCTGCAATATATCTTGATGACATTTTAACTGCGTCATCAATTGCTTCATCACTTATTTTTACTTTATGGTGTGCTTCGTATTTATCGCGCAAACCTTTCAAAATTTGAACAGTTTCTTCTTCGGTAGGTTCACCTACTGTTACAGGCTGAAAACGCCTTTCAAGTGCAGCATCTTTTTCAATATTTTTACGGTATTCATCTATCGTAGTAGCACCGATAACTTGAATTTCACCACGGGCAAGAGACGGTTTTAAGATATTAGCCGCATCGGTTGCACCCTCAGCAGCACCTGCACCCATAAGGGTATGAACTTCATCAATGAAAAGAATAATATCTTTTGCATTTTTCACTTCGTCCATTGCTTTTTTAATTCTTTCTTCAAAATCGCCACGATACTTTGTTCCGGCAACCATCGAAGTTAAATCAAGGGCAACAATCTTCTTGTCATTAAGTAATTCAGGTACTTCGCCTTTAACGATTTTTAATGCAAGTCCCTCTGCAATAGCAGTTTTACCTACACCCGGCTCACCGATTAAGCAAGGGTTGTTTTTTGTTCTTCTTGAAAGAATTTGAATTACCCTTTCAATTTCCTTTTCCCTGCCGATTACGGGGTCAATCTTACCATCTTTTGCAAGAGCGGTTAAATCTCTGCCGAACTCATCCAAAGTAGGTGTTTTTGACTTACCGTTTTTACCTTTTCTTTGCGAATATTTTTCATCAGCACTTTCTCTGCCGGATACATTTACAAGTTCTTCAAAAAGTTGGCGTTCATCAATGCCGAAAGAATTTATAAATTTAACGGCATATGAATCACCCTCCTGAAGAACCGCCATAAGAAGATGTTCGGTATCAACAAAACTTCTTCTCATACTTCTTGCATATTGAAATGCAACATCAAGAACTCTTTTTGTTCTCGGGGTAAAATCATCAGGGGTTAATTTTGTTTGCATTCCCTGACCGATATATTCTTTAATTAAATTTTCTACATCTTCGGCAGTAATGCCCTTTTCTTCAAGAGTATTAAGTGCAATGCCGCCGTCTGTTTTCAAAAGACCGAGCAAAATATGCTCGCTTCCTACATAATTGTGGCCAAACTCTTCTGCTGATTTAATAGCAAAGTTTAGAGCCTCATTAGCTCTTTGAGTAAAATAGCTAAACTTGTACATAGTAATTCCTCCTTTAGAAGCTGAAAGCCACTTAAGAAGTAAAGCTCTTAAGCTAAGCTTTCTCTTACATATTGCGCACGAATTTTTTCCGTATCGTCAACAGTTAATCCTTCGTCACTTTCGCTCATTATCGTGGCTGTTCCCACATCGTGAAGAAGTCTTGAAACTGTTTCGTATTTTTCATTAAAGCTACCCATTGATATTCCCAGTCTTACAAGCGAAATAAGGCTGTAAAATTCTTTGGCAGTAAGCTTTCTTGCCATTTTAAGTGTACCCATAGCTCTAAAGATTTTATCTTCAAAATCTTCATACTTAATAAGTTCCTCTCTGTATGCCCTTTCCTGCTTAACGATTTGCTCACAAATGCTGTTTAAATTATCAATAGCACTTTTTTCGGTGATGCCGAGAGTAATTCTGTTAGACAGCTCATAAAAATCACTGTTATCGGAATATACCGGTTTAACATCAAATCCAAGTTTTGAAACCATATTTGTTAAAGATAAAATCATACCTTTTGCAGATATTGCAGGCAAGTGAAGAATAAAGGAAGCTTTAAGACCTGTTCCCAAATTCATAGGGTTTGAAGTTAAGAAACCTAATTTTTCGCTAAATGCAATTTTGAGATTATTTATTAGAATATCATCAAGTTCATCTGCTTTTTTGTATGTTTCTTCAAGGCTTTGACCGCTTGATACAGCTGAAAGCCTGATATGGTCTTCCTCACAAAGCATTATTGACACTGATTCATCCTTTGATACTATAACAGAGCCAAAACCGTTTTGCTTGGCGAATTCAGGACTTATAATTCCCTGCTCCGCCATTGATACTTTTTTCAAATCGTTCATACTTTGAAGTTCGGTTAAATCAAATTCACCGGCAAGCGGAGAATTTTTTATAGATGCAAAAATCTTTTTGCAAACCATTTTTCTTACTTCATTGCTCATTCTTGAAGGGAAAGGAGCGTCAGCAAGATTTCTTGCGAGCCTTATTTTAGATGAAACAACAACATCACTGTTATTTCCCTGAGCTGTGTACCACTTACTCATTTTTACCCTCCTGAATTTCCTTGATTTTATCACGAATAACTGCTGCATCTTCAAATCTTTGTTCGTTAATTGCAGCTTTCATTTGCTCTTGTAAAGATTCAAGTTCGCTTTTTTCACTCGCTTGTTCTTTCTTATCGCCTGTATCTTCGCTTTTCTCATTTTCTTCGCTGTATGATACGAATTTGCCGATATGTTTTGTTTTACCGTGAATTTTCCTTAATGAAGGTTCAAGCTTATCTTCAAATTTATCATAGCAATCTGCACATCCCATTCTGCCGCTTTGAACAATATCATTAAATGATGAGCCGCAGGTTTGACACCTATCTACACCGGCAAGTGAATTCATAGCCGCAACCCCTGCACCAAGGAAGTTGCCGAGGAATGAATCGCCGAACATTTCGCTCATACTCGGCATACGAAATTCATCCATAACTCCAAGTTCCTTTGCACATTCACTGCAAAGATGCATTTCTTCTTTATGACCGTTTATATTTTTCTTAATAAAAGTAGTAGCTTCATTTTGATTACAATGTTGACAACGCATAATAAATACCTCCTAATCAACTGATGCTATAAGCATTTGTTTGAGCAAGTTTGCTCTGATTTGATTTTTAGTTTCATTTTCAATACCTTTAAAATTATTGTCAGACACAACCGACATCATAATTCTTCCGGCTTTGTCACTTATCAATCCCTGATAATGCAAATTGTAAATGTTTGCTTTTGCACTCTTTTCATCAATCGATTTTCCGATTGAATTTACAAGTGACATAATTGCATTTTCCTTTGTGGCAGCTCGTGTAATCATTATATAGCCTCCGCCGCCACGCCTTGATTCTATTCTATAACCCTGCTCGGGTGTAAATCGTGATGTAATCACATAATTTATCTGACTTGGAACACAACCGAGCTGTGCAGCCAAATCATTACGCTGAATTTGGATTGTCGGTGTGTCATCATCAAACATATTAAGAATCATATCGGCTATCGCGTCACTCAGTTTCATTTTCCAATCACTTCCTTAGATTTTCAGGTCATCATCAAAACATTTTACACGCTTTTTAATCTCACTAATCCGTGTTTGTCTTTGACTTTCTTTGACCTTCTATCGTGATAATAGCACAAAGGTCAGGAAAAGTCAATAGTATTTTTAAAATTTTTTTGACTTTTTTTGACCTTTAATTTTCAGCAATCGTTTTCATCATAAAAAAAGATGTTTAGTATAAAACCAAACATCTTTTTAATTAAGCATTTTCAATTAAACATACTGCGTGAGCCGCTATACCCTCTTTTGAACCGGTAAATCCCAAACCTTCTTCAGTAGTTGCTTTTACCGATACTAAGTCAACATCAATATTACAAGCATTTGCAATATTTTCACGCATTGAGTAAATATACGGTGCCATTTTAGGCACTTGTGCCAATATAGTAGAATCAATATTTACTATCTTATAGCCTTTAGCATTTACCTGCCTTACAACTTCTTGCAAAAGCTTTAAACTGTCTGCACCTTTCCATTTATCATCAGTATCTGGAAACAGGTGGCCTATATCACCCATTGCAGCTGCACCTAAAATTGAATCAGAAATTGCGTGAAGCAATACATCGGCATCACTATGGCCCAAAAGTCCCAAATCACTCGGAATATCAACACCGCCGATTATACATTTTCTGCCGGCAACAAGCTTGTGAACATCATATCCGTGGCCTATTCTCATCATTCTTCACCTCTCAATTTTAATATTGATTCAGCTAAAGGAATATCATCCGGAGTGGTTATTTTAATATTAGAATAATCACCAATTACAACATATACATCCTCATTTATATTTTCTAAAAGTTTGCAATCGTCCGTAAAATCCTTACCCTGCGTTTTTGCACAATTCATTGCTTCAACATATTTATTAAAAGTAAAAATTTGCGGAGTTTGAATTGCGATAAGGCTTGAACGCTTAGGTGTATCAACAATTTTGTTATTATCATCAATAACCTTAATTGTATCTTTAACAGGTACGCCCGTAGCGGCGGCACCGTATTTTTCTGCCGAGCGTAAAGTATTAAGAATCTCTTTTTCTGTTACAAGCGGCCTTGCACCGTCGTGAATAATAATCATATCGCAAGAATCAATGGTTTCAACTGCATTTGAAACACTTTCCTGCCTTGTTGAACCGCCGATACAATATGATATATCATAACCGGAAAGAACTTTTTCATATAAAGGAATATCACTTTCACGAACAACTACAATAATATCATCAATATCACTGATTTTTGAAAAAGTCTTTACTGTTCTTTCAATCACAGTCATACCGTTAATTTCAAGAAGAAGTTTGCTTTTATCAGCTTTCATTCGCGTACCGTTACCGGCAGCCAATATTATGGCAGTATTACTCATTTTTCAATTTCTCCACTTCTTCAATAGTCGGGGTTGCAAATTCTGTATTATAAGTGTCATATATTACAAAGCCCGGTTTTGCTCCATTTGGCTTGCGTATATTTTTTACCAAAGTATAATCAACAGCCACATTTGACGACTCTCTTGCTTTACTGTAATAAGCGGCAATAACGGCACAATCGTGAATGGCATCATCGCTTATTTGCATACCTGAAGTTTCACAAATAACATGGCTTCCCGCCGAAGACTGAACATGAAACCAAGTATCATAATTCTTGGCTGTTTTCATAGTCAGTTTATCATTCATAACATTGTTTCTGCCCACATAAACATCAAAACCGTCGCGTGTTTTAAAATGCATAGGCTTTAGTGCTTTTTGCTCTTTTTTCTTATCGTTGGCTTTTTTAATATATCCTTGCGATGCAAGTTCTGCTTTTATAGCAGTAATTTCGCTGTCGGTTTCTGCCCTTGAAAGTGAATCAATTACGCTTTCAAAATATTCAGCCTCTGCGTTTGCTTCATCAATAAAATCATTAAGTTTACTTTCGGCAACTTGTTTTTTTCTGTATTCTTTATAATACTTCTGTGAATTTTGCGACGGTGTGAGCATAACATCTGCCGGAATGCGTACTATTTTATTTTCATCATAATAGTTTTCCAAATCATAGTATGGCATACCTTTTTCAAGCCTGTATTGATTAGCAGAAATAAGGTCGCCGAAAAGCTTATATGTTTCTTTATCTTTACATTCTTCAAGCTCTTGGCTTCTGTTTACTGCTTTTCTTACCGCCCTTTCCTGAAGCGTTGTCAAAATTTTAAAAAGGTCGGCACTTCTTGCTTTAATTCGCATCAATCGCACGCGTTCATAATAAAAATAATCAAGGAGATCAGAAAAAGTATCATATTTTCTTATTTGTGCAAGATTATCGTATTGCTTTATATCCATAAAAGCAAAATCCTTGGGTGAATCGGTAAAGATAACAGTAGGCGTCGGATTTTGAGCCTGCTTTTTAAATTCATCAAGGGTTAATCCATACTCAAATTCACGGCAAATCACCGGTGAAACACCCTTAATGGTTTCCATAACCGCCTTATACATACCCTTTTTACTGTTTGCAATTTTTTCTCTTATAACTTCTAAATCATCGGTAAAGATATTTAATTTATCCTGCTTTGGCGGAGCGGTATAGGTCACTCCCGGCAAAATTTCTCTGATATGAGATTTATTTTCATCAACTCGTTTCATTGAATCAATAATTTTGCCTGACTTATCAATAAAAATTATATTAGAATATTTACCCATTATTTCAATAATAAGTGAATAATCCGTTTTATCTCCGAGTTCATCAGTACCGGAAAATCTTATTTTCAAAATTCTTTCAAGATTATCCTGCTCAATCCCGGTCACCCACGCACCTGTTAGCCTTTTGCGTAAAAGCAAGCAAAACATAGGCGGCTTTGACGGGTTTTCCGGCGGAAATTCTGTAAAATGAATTCGTGCCGAATCTGCATTACAGGATAGCAAAAGCTTTTTACTGCCCTGCCTTGAGCGCAGGTTTATTACTATTTCATCTTTAGACGGCTGATGAATTTTATCAACTCTGCTGTCTATTGCAAAATCTGCTATTTCGTTTTTTAAATGATATAAAAATATTCCGTCAAGTGCCATAATTATATTTCCAATATAGGATTTGAAACAGGTGCTTCCATAAATTCAACCTCATCAAATTCCTTTTCCAATTTTTCTTTTAGCATAAGAAACGGCAAATTTTCCGTTTCAAAATGGCCGGCGTTAATTACAGCAAAATTTTCTTCTGCCGCATCAAGCATTTCGTGGTACTTCAAGTCGCTTGTAACAAAGCAGTCTGAATTTCGCATGGCATCAGCCATAAAATCACCGCAGGCGCCCCCGCCGACAGCAACTTTCCTTATCATTTTATCAGTATCTGTATATCTGAGTCCGTGGCAATCAAGCGTTTCGGCAACTAAAACCGCAAAATCGTCAATGCTCATTTCTTGTTCAAGTTCACCTACTACTACATATCCGTTTTCAAGCGTTACGGTATTTTTAAGATTTAGCAAAGAAGCAAGATTGTCGTTAATACCGCCTTTTGCTTTATCAAATGATGTATGCGCACACATAACCTCAATATCATTATTTATAAGTTCATAAACGGCAGAGCCTTTCAAAATCTTTTTTATGGGATTAAAAATAATAGGATGATGTGTTAAAAGTAAGTCTGCCTCCACACTTTTAGCAAACGCAGCAACGCTTTTAGTTGCATCAAGTGCCATAACAACCCTTGAAACACTCCTGTTTTCATCGCCTAAAATAAAGCCTGAATTATCCCACTGCTCCATTTCATCATAAGGAGCAATAGTATTTATGTAATTATATATATCCTTGACCTTGGTCATAAGATTGCCTCCACAGCTGATATAACTTCAGACAAATCAATGCCTGATTTTGATTTATTTTTAAGATAATTAAGAAGATGTAAAAAGTATTCTTTATGTGAGAAATCCGAAATATTACCGAAATAATAATCTTTTTGAGTTTTGGGGGTCTTTGTGCCTGTATATTTTGCATCAAATGCACTATAAAAATGCTTGCTGTCTTTAACAATAAAATCATTAAAAATTTCAAATCCGTTATCATAAAGATATTTTCGTGCAATTTCAGGATGAGTCATAGGCTGCAATATTAAATGCAGTTCATTTTTAAAATCGCAGCGCGATAAAATATCAACGATAAGTTCGGCACCCATACCTGCAATTATAACGGTATCGCATTCGCCACGCTTTAAATTTTCAAGCCCGTTTGATAAGCGAGTTTGAATTTTATTTTCAAGTCCCTTGCTTTTAACTAAAGTTTGGCAGGATGCAAGCGGTTTTTCATTTATATCCATAGCAATTGCAGATGATACAATATCATTCTCAATCAGATAAACCGGTATATAACCGTGGTCCGTTCCAACATCAGCAACAGACGAGCCTTTTTTTACAAGGCTCGCCACTGCTTTTAGTCTTTTAGATAAATTTTGCATCAACCTACCTGTGCATTAAGCTTTTCAACAAGCTCGTCAGCGTCTGTTCCATGAACTGCGCAGGCATCAGCAATTGATTCGCCCCTTGAAGCCGGGCAGCCAAGGCAATGCATACCAATTTCTAAAAAGAGAGGTGCTGTATCAGGATAAGCGTCAAGTACATCACCAATAATAGTTTCTTTTGTGATTTCCATATTATAACTCCTTTTCACATCTATTTGAGATAATATTATTTTAACCAAATAATTATCTGCTAAAGATATTTATAACACATTTATTATTTCATTGCAAGTTTAATAAAAATGTGTTAATATATAAATCGTAATTTTAAAGGATGGTGAAACGCTTGGAAAAAGAATATAACCCTGCATTACAATTTGATGCATTCACAGCCGGAATTGAAGATGGCGGGCTTCGCTCAAGCTCATCAATTGCCATTCTTGCTTGTTACATCATAGCAAGAAGCAAGGAAAAGCTTACAGCTAAAAATGTAGTAGACGCTCTTGTTGAAGGTAAAATAGCAAATTATTTTGAAATTTCAAGTGCAATATCCAAAATGATTAAAACAAATAATCTTGTGGAAAATGAAGACGGTCACCTATCTATTACTGAAAAATGTGCATTTAATGTTGAAATGCTTGAAAATGATTTGCCAATAACAATCCGTGAAAAGGCAGTAGAACTTGCCGCCAAAACAGCAAGGCTTGAATTATATAAAAAAGAAAATAAAGCAACTGTTGAAAAAGACGGTAACCGATATAAAGTTACGCTTCATGTCAGCGATAAAGATTGTGACTTTATGGTCCTCAGCCTATACTTCCCGTCTGAAGCACAAGCACAGGTTGTTAAAGAAAAATTTCAAACACACCCCGGCGAAGTGTATGAAAACCTGATAAATTCAATTTTTGCAAATGAATAAATATAATAGGTACAAAAAAAGAGCTCGATATTCGAGCTCTTTTTTATTACAATGATTAGTCTATTTCTACGGAAATTTTCGCATCATTTCTTGTTGCTGCTGCACGCATAACAACGCGGATAGCCTTGGCAATTCTGCCCTGCTTTCCTATTACTCTGCCCATATCGTCTTCAGATACATGAAGATGATATACGATCACGCCCTCTTCGTCAGGTTCGCTAACATCAACAGAAATTGCATCAGGATTTTCAACTAATCCTTTTGTGATAGAAATTAACAAATCTTTCAAAGAAAACACCTCCTGTATAAATCTTTGCTTTTAATAATCAAAGATTAAAGGATGCCTTCTTTTTTAAGAATGCTTTTTACAGTGTCAGTTGGCTGTGCACCGTTAGCAATCCACTTCTTAGCCTTTTCTGCATCAATTTTGATTTCAGCAGGATCAACCATTGTGTTATATGTGCCGATTTCTTCGATGAAACGACCATCACGAGGGTATCTTGAATCTGCAACTACTACACGATAGAAAGGAGCTTTCTTTGCGCCCATACGACGAAGTCTGATTTTTACTGCCATTTTAAATTACCTCCAAAAGTAAATATATTTATTATTTTTTATTTCCAAACTGAAGTTTGGTAGTTTAACTAATTAAAATCCAAAAGGATTATTTGAGCCACCCATTTTGCCCATCATTTTTTCGGCCATTTCGGGATTTGCCTGCATCATACGACGCATTTTTTTGCTCATTTTCGGCCCTTTATTACCGCCGATTTGCTTAACCATTTTTTGCATTTGCTTAAACTGAGCCAAAAGTCTGTTAACATCCTCAACCTGCATTCCGCAGCCTTTTGCAATTCTGCGTTTTCTTGACGGATTGATAATATCAGGATGTTCGCGTTCCTGCATAGTCATTGAATAAATAATTGCTCTAAAGCGGTCAAACGCTTTTTCATCAATATCTTCATCCTTAATTTTGTTGCCTATGCCGGGAATCATTTTAATTGTATCTTTAAGACTTCCCATTCTTTCAATTTGTGAAAATTGATCAAGAAGGTCATTAAGGTCAAACTTATTCTTAGCAAGCTTCTTTTCAAGTTCAGCGGCCTTTTTCTCATCAAGGCTTTGCTCTGCCCTTTCAATAAACGAAAGCACATCGCCCATACCTAAAATACGGGAAGCCATACGAGATGGGTGGAAAGTTTCAAGATTATCAAGCTTTTCGCCTGTACCGATAAATTTAATCGGTTTACCTGTAACAGCCCTTACCGATAATGCCGCACCGCCGCGGGTGTCACCGTCAAGCTTAGTAAGAATAACACCGTCTATTCCAAGTGTTTCATTAAAACTTTTAGCTACATTAACAGCATCTTGACCTGTCATTGCATCAATTACAAGCAATATTTCGTGCGGATGAACGGTTGAACGAATGTTTTGAAGTTCTTCCATAAGCTGTTCATCAACATGCAAGCGGCCTGCGGTATCAAGAAATACATAGTCATTACCATGGTCTTTTGCAAATTTTACAGCTTCCTCCGCAATGTGAACAGGATTTTCAGTTCCCATTTCAAACACAGGTACTCCGACTTGCTCGCCAACAACCTGAAGTTGTTTAATAGCTGCCGGACGATAAACATCGCATGCAACAAGAAGCGGCCTGTGGCCTTCTTTTTTTAATTTAAGAGCAAGTTTTGCCGAATGAGTTGTTTTACCGCTACCTTGCAAACCGCACATCATAACGATTGTAGGCGGATGATTAGCAATAGCAAGCCTTGATTCGTTACCGCCCATAAGTTCGGTAAGCTCTTCGTTAACTATTTTAATAACCATTTGACCCGGAGTAAGCGACTCCATAACATCGGCGCCTATGGCTCTTTCTGTTACTTTAGAGGTAAACTCTTTAGATACTTTGTAGTTAACATCAGCTTCAAGAAGTGCAAGGCGAACTTCACGCATTGCTTCTTTAACATCTGATTCGGTCAATTTGCCCTTGGCACGCAATTTTTTAAACGAATTTTCAAGTCGTTCACTTAAGCCTTCGAATGCCAAGAAATCAACTCCTAGTAAATATTATCCTTCTTTAAGAAAAGAAGCGAGTGTTTTAATTCTTGCAACATTATCATTAACTTCCATAGAAAGTGTATGATTGAGGTTATATTCGTTGATGTTATCAGCACATTCAACGATTTCGTCAATTCCCTTTTTCATCTCATTAAAGCGTTTTGCAAGGCCCAACCTTTCTTCCATATCAAAAAGCTGTGCCTCCGCCCTCTTGATTGAATCGCGGACACCTTGGCGGCTTATACCCTCGTTTTCTGCAATTTCGGAAAGTGAGAGATCTTCTTCATAATAATAAACAAGGCAATCATGCTGCTTTTGAGTAAGCATTTCGCCATAGAAATCCAACAAAAACGGAATTTCAAGATTTTTTGCCACGAAGTATCTCTCCTTTCAAAGTATATGTAAAGTATTTAATCTTTACAGCAAGTGGTATTATACTAAAGACAAGCAAATATGTCAAGGGTAAAATGAATAATATTTTTTATTAAATTTAACGGTTTGCTATTGACACAAATTATGGTGTAAAGCAAAAAGCCTTTAAACTAAATATAGATACAGTTTAAAGACTTTTTATAATTATTACGGATTACATTTTTGGCACGGTGAGTAACCGTTTGAAATCAAGCTGTCGCGAGTTCCTTTATATTTTTTCTTATTTGATGAACTCATTTTCTTTACACCTTCGCAATCGGGATTATGAAATTTTTTAGTTTTGGTATTAACTATATATGTTTTTTTATCTGCTTCATCAGACGAAGTTGATGTAATAGAAGATGAAGCCACCGCCTGATTATCGCCCGTTGCATAATCAATTGCTACCCCGGGCTGAACATTATAGCAGTAAACATTGAAGCTTATACCCTGCCCATTGTCTTCCACTGAATATGCCTGCATTTGAACTCCGTTTGCCACAAGATTATTTCCTTCAAAAATCGGTGTGACTTTATAATACACATGATTATTAGTTATTTCTATATAATCTGCCACATCGTTTTCAAAAGGCAGCATACCTTCGACATTCAGATATCTTGTACCGGTTATCAAATTTCTTTCGTTTGCATTTTCGGCTGTCAACTGATAACCGATTAAATGGCATCTGTTATAAAGATACTTACCGTCTACAAAATCATATTTAGATATATGCCAGCCGCTTGGTTTTACAGAGCCTATCGAACCGCGCTTTTCGGTAGGCATTAAATCTTTGCCTATGCAGGAAACTGCATATGTGCATCTTCCTAATGAATCAAGCTTTCCGTATTCTTCAAAAGACTCAGAATAAGTTTTCTCACTTTTTGAAAATTCAGGCACATTGCCGTTTAATTCAACATAAGCCTTACCGTCATAATCGGGAATATTAGATAAATCATAATTTGCATAATCACTTGCTGACTGTGCGGTAATATCAAGATCGTTAAAGAAATTATTTTCACCGGCAGAACATCCGCTTAAAACTGAAAGCGAAACAATCAATATCAAAAGAATATTTAAAAACTTTTTATTCATGGTAAACTCCTAAAAATTTGTATTTACAACATAATTCGACAATCATTTTAATAAAAAGAAGTTATAATTAAACCAAACTATTAAAAGGGATGGTTATATGTTAGAACTTATTGATACTGAAGAACTATACGAAAACGATAATATACTTGTTCTTTTTTCAACTTTCAATAAAAACGGACTTAAAATAAGCACAATTGACCTTGCATATAAAAATAATAACGGTGAAATAATTGAAATAAAAACCATAAAAGAACTATACATATAAAATAAGACTGCCAAAAGACAGCCTGATTTTAATCGTGTTGATGCTTAATATGTGCCTGTGCAATTTCAATAATATCGGTTATATGCTCATCATCAAAACTGTAATAAACTTGCTTTCCGTCACGGCGGGATTTAACAATATTATTTGCTTTAAGTATAGCTAATTGATGCGATACAGCCGATTTTGTCATTCCTAATGTATCTGCCAAAGTGCAGACACAAACTTCCCTGTTATCAAGCGCAAGCACAATTTTGGTTCTTGTAGGGTCACCCAGCACTTTAAAAAGCGTTGATATTTTATCAATCTGTGAAGCACTTAACATTGATTCATTTATACTTTCAATAATTTCTTTATCTGTTATATTGCAACTGCAATTTTCAATTTCAGCCATAATGTCACCTCATTTAAACTTGACATAAATCTATTATACCTAATTTAATTCAAAAAAGCAAGGATACTGATGCATCCTTGCTTTAGACTATTATTTAGTTTTCACGCTCTTAACCTTTGACCAAGAAGAATATACTTTTTTTACCGTTTACTGTTTTGTATGTACGAATTCTTACATAATATTTTTTCTTTGCCGCCTTAATTGTTTTAGGACTAACCGTTTTTGGCTTTGCAACACTAACTTGCTCGGTAGTTGTATCATTTTTAACTGACGGCTGTTGAGCTGTCTGCTGTGCAGCTTGTTGTGGTGATTCCTGTATAGGTTGAATTGACGGCTGTGGTGCCGGGTTAGGTGTTGGAGTTGGTGTTGGTTCAGGAGTCGGTGTTGAACTACAACGCAATGAAGCATTTGTCAAAAATTTGTTGCTATGACCAATATTTATTTTATTCTTTATACTGACCGGTGGTATCAAAAGCATCCGGTTCTTCCGGAATAATGAATGTACAAATAATATAAATCAGTACACCCGGAATGCTTGCAGATATAAGCGAAACAACAGCCCATATCAACCTTACAACAGTAGGGTCAACATTAAAATAAGTTGCAATGCCGCCGCAAACACCGGAAATGAGTTTTTCATTTTTAGAACGAAAGAGTTTTTTCATAAATACACTTCCCATTATTACAATCTTTTATCTTTTTTATCAAGATTATCATAGTGCTTGCCCATTTTGTCATACACAATCCTGATAAGTTTCATATCAAGATTGAAGAAGTAGATGGTAAAAGTAAGAGCAAAAAGAGCAAGTATTACAATAAGAATTATCAATAAAGCTTTCATTATTGTGCGAGTCCTTTCTGTCTTGCATATTCGGCAGCACCGAGCGCACCCATAAGCTGAGGGTCAATTGAAAGGTCAACAACTTTAATTTTAAGTACCTTTTCAATAGCTTTTTTAAGTCCCTCATTTTTAGCGCAACCGCCTGTAAGAGTAATTGAATCTGTTGCACCGGATTTTTTAGCCATAACAAAGCAACGCTTTGCAACAGCAAGCTGAATACCGGCAGCGATTTCATCCATAGGCTTGCCCTCACCTACAAGTGATATAACTTCACTTTCTGCAAATACGGTACACTGGGCAGTGATAGGAATAGTATTTTTAGCCCGGAGTGAAAGTTTACAGAAATCAGGCAAAGACATTTCAAAAGCATTTGCCATAGCTTCAAAAAATCGACCTGTACCGGCAGCGCATTTATCATTCATAGCAAAGTTTTTAACTGTACCGTCGGTATCAATAGCAATACCCTTAACATCCTGGCCGCCAATATCAATAATAGCTTTTACTGCCGGGTTAGTTACATGAACACCCATAGCATGACAGCTGATTTCCGATATATTTTCATCTGCAAAAGGCACTTTATTTCTGCCATATCCTGTACCGATAAGATACGATAAATCCTCTGCCGAGTTAATACCGTCAACTTTGCCGATTGCTCCACCGAGTGCAAGCTCGGCACTTTGAACAGGGTTAATTTTACTTCTAACGGTAGCGTTTGCCACCATTTTTCCGTTTTCATCAAGAATTACACATTTTGCATAGGTTGAACCTACATCGCATCCACCAAAATATTTCATAAAAAATCACTCCTTACCAAGCTAATGTATCATCAAAATCAACAAGTGTAGGGTCAACCGGTTCTTCCTGAAGAACGGTAGTCATATACTTATTGATTTGCTCACGCATATCTCTTCTTGAAATTGTACGAGGGTCCATAAGGTCCTGTGCAACCCAAATAAAGTTAATATTTCTTTCTCTTGCTTGGTCATCAAAAATGCCGTTAAGGCCATCCATACCCTTACAAGAAATTTGGTCATACATAATAACCGTATCGGCATTAAACTCTTCACAAATTCGCCAAAGTTCATCAACTACATTTTGGTAGCCGCCCTTTGTATGCTTGCGCATAGTAGTTCTTTGAAGAGTTTTAGCATAAGTTTCAAGTGATTTTTCCTTATCCTCGGTATCGTACATTATGTATGAAATCATAGTTTCCATATCCATAACAACATTTACACCCCAGCAATTTTCAAGCCAGTTTGCAAGTGAAGTATAGTAGTTTGCAGGGCAAGACCATACAATAGCTCTATGGCGCATTTCTTTTGAACAAGGTGTCTTTTTCTCATAAGCTTTCATCATAATCTTATTAACTTTTTTATCTGTTTTTAAGAAACGCTTATCAAATCCGCCTGAAAGGTGGAAATAGAATAAACGATAAAGCCAGAATGTTGCGCCTGTCATTTGCGGATAAGGTGTTTTATTAACATCCCATTTTTGAAGTTCATATTCAAGCTGCTGATTATACACTTTCATAGCCTCAAAATATGAATTCCAATCAAATTTTTCACCCATTTGCTCTTCAATAAATTTGATACACGATTTTACTTCGTCAACAGCGTATTCCTGCGTTGCTTCCTCTGTATATCTAAGCGGAACATTAACAACATGAGTAGGCATATTAAATCTTCTTTCAAGGAAAGATGAATTCATAGTTGAACCGTCACACGGCATATTACAGGAAAGAAAGATTTTACCGAACATCGGATAATCATCACAAATTGCAACACCTGCTTCAGCAGACGGAAGCGGGCAAACATCGGCAGGGACGCCATAACTTTCAGTTGCATCAAGATAAGGCGGGGTAATATGCTGGTCTACCATTGAAGAAAGAAAAATCGGCATAGTTTGAACAGGAACACCATACAAATTAGGAAAACCTGCCATAATTTCAAATGAAAACAATTCATCCATACAAACAACTTTATCAGAAAACTTATCATTAGGATGAAAATGCTTATCGTGCTTGAAAAGCATATGAATCATATCACATGCATGCTTAACCATAGCATTAAAATGAAGCTGGGTAATACGAAGCTGTGCGCCCCTCAAGCCCTCTGTATGCCTATCAATCCAAGCAGGAACGGTAAGATAGCTGCACATCCATCTATAACTCCAAAGTCCCTTTACTGTTGAAACAGGAGCTTTAAGCACCATAACAATCATATCTTTCCAAGTTATGAGCCAGCGGTAATAGTCATACATAGTATCTTTTAAGCCACGCCATTCCCTATGCTTTAAGATACCGGTTTTATCTTTATGAAGTTTACCAAGATTTTTAGGTTGATTAGGCAACTACTTTCCCTCCTTATCCTTTTGAATTTTTTTAATTTCAAGGCTTTCAACAAAAGCCTGAACTCTCGTTCTGAGCTGGCCTGAAGCACTTGCTGTATACTGCCTGTCAACAGTTACGGACGGTATACCGTATTCATTAGTCATAATATGTGATGCAAGCGCACGCTCATATCCCCAATATTCACAGAACTTGATTTGCTCATAAATAACACCGTCCGCGTGATACATATTTACCAAATCTCTGACATATTCTTTTCTTCCGTGAACTTTTTCTTGGCTCATATAACGCGGGCATTGGCAAGTTTTCATATAATGAAGAACTATTTGCCCAAGAAGCGGAGTCCCGTCATCTTTAAGTTCAATTACTTCTCTGCCCGGAAGTGAGCCGAAACAATATCTGTCAGCAACAACAAGTGCACCTGATTCTTCAATAAGCTTTGTAAAATCCGGGTCATCCATTTCAGAACCGACTACCACAACCTTAGCTCTGTAATTTTTCTTTTCATCAGGAACTCTTGTTTTAAGTTCTTCGGCAGTTTCACGAAGCTTATCAATAATTAAATATTTAGGGCAACAATATGTAACCAAATTTATTACATGGAACTCATATCCTGTAATTCTCGGATTTTCTTCTTTTCTGTATTCGCCTATTTCAGTGATAAGTCTGCAAACTTCGTTATGCTCTTCAACAGCCTTTCTGATAGCATCGTCACTAATATCAACGCCGTAAATATCGTGAAGTTTATCAAGAACCTTGATTTGCATTTGATTGGTATAATGCTTGATTGTATGAGGTTCTATTTTAAAAGGAATATCTGCGATACTCACAAAAAACTTATCGTTTTCAACAAGATTCAATAATTTAAAATGCTCATAAGTTCTATTCATTTCAGAGCATGATTCAGAGCCAATAAGAGCAGAAAGAAAATTATATCCACCCTCAATTGCACGCTCAAGCAAAGCTTTTGAATAACCGCATAAATACGAACTTAAATAATAAGTAGCTATATCCATTGAGCCTGTTCTCGGCGCGCGAAGCCTGACGGAAAAGCAGTTATCAAGATTAAGCAGAACTTCAGGAATATGATAGCAAGTATAAGCAATCGCCTTTTTACCGTCCTTCCTTGCTTGCTGCACAAGGTCATTATTGGCTTCCTGCAATAAATTTTCAAAATAAATTAAATGTTTTAAATCTTTCATAGCTTACCTCTTCTATAAAAGTATAATTATATATAACTCAAACAAGTATACACTTTTTATTGTATAAAAACAATGATTTGTATAATATTTTTCGGTGTTTGACTAAATTTTGTCAATATACACAATTGAAGTACTTATTTTTTGTTAATTATTTAACAATAAAAAATAAAAAACAACCGAGAACTACACACCAATGCAGTTATCGGTTGCTTTATAGAAATATTACATTTGAAAATTCTTAATATAACTGTCAATACAGTTTTGAATTATTTCTTCTGCTACCTCTTTTGGTTTGACTTCTGTAACGGAAGTTGTTTTTTCATGTTCAAGGCTCTTATATACTTCAAAGAAGTGCTTAATTTCGTCAAATCTGTGAGGTGGGAGCTGGTCAATATCGGTATAGCAATTATAGTTAGGGTCATTTACCGGAACAGCAATTATTTTTTCATCTTTAGCACCGCTGTCTTCCATAATAAGAACACCGATAGGTACACATTCAACAATGGTCATTGGTTGAATTTGCTCACTGCAAAGTACAAGAACATCGAGCGGGTCATTATCACTGGCATATGTGCGAGGAATAAAACCGTAGTTTGCCGGATAATGAGTTGAAGTGAAAAGAACACGATCAAGCTTAAGCATACCTGTTTCTTTATCTAATTCATATTTATTTTTGCCGCCCTTTGAAATTTCGATAACAGCGTAAAATCTATCTTTTTTAATTCTTTTTGGAGAGATATTATGCCAAATGTTCATATTACATTTTCCTTTCGTTATTTGATAATACAATTTTATCATAAGTTAATAAATAAGTAAATATACAAAAAATGAATATTTCTTGAAAGTAGAAAGTAATTGATGTATATTAGTATAAAACAAACTGGAGGTATACATATATGGATTATCGTATTGAGCATGATTCAATGGGCGAAGTGAAAGTGCCTAATGATAAATATTGGGGTGCGCAAACACAGAGAAGCCACCAAAATTTTGAAATAGGCGTCGGAATAGAAACAATGCCGCAAGAAATTATCCACGCATTTGGCATATTAAAGAAAGCATCAGCTATTGCAAATAACAAATTAAAGCCGGAAAAAATGACTGATGAAAAATTAGATGCAATTTCAAAAGCTTGCGATGAAGTTATCAGCGGAAAATTGAGCGACCATTTCCCACTTGTTGTTTGGCAGACAGGTTCAGGTACACAATCAAATATGAATGCAAATGAAGTAATTGCTAACAGAGGCAACGAAATTGCAGGCAAAAAAGCACTTCATCCAAATGACGATATAAATATGAGCCAAAGTTCAAACGATACATTTCCGACAGCAATGAGCATTGCAAGTGTAATAGGACTTGAAGACAAGGTTATTCCGGCAATTGAAACATTAGTTGAAACTTTCAAAAAACTCGAAAGAGAAAATGAAGGCATAGTAAAAAGCGGAAGAACACATTTGCAAGATGCAACACCTATCACCTTTTCCCAGGAAATAAGCGGCTGGAGAAGTTCACTTGAAAAGGATAAAAAGCTTATTGAAATTGCTGTAAAAGAACTCAAAGAATTAGCACTCGGCGGTACAGCGGTAGGAACAGGGCTTAATGCTCCTAAAGGATTTGACGAAGAAGTTGCAAAAGCTGTATCACAAATTACAGGCAAAGAATTTGTAACAGCACCAAACAAATATCACGCATTAACATCAAAAGATGAAATAGTATTTGCACACGGTGCACTCAAAGCACTTGCGTGTGACCTTATGAAAATTGCAAATGACATAAGATGGCTTGCAAGCGGTCCGCGTTTAGGTCTTGGTGAAATTACAATACCTGAAAACGAACCGGGCTCATCAATAATGCCGGGGAAAGTTAACCCAACCCAATGTGAAGCTGTAACAATGGTAGCAGTTCAGGTAATGGGTAATGATACCGCTATCGGCTTTGCCGCAAGCCAAGGCAATTTTGAACTTAATGTATTTATGCCTGTAACCATTTATAATTTTATGCAATCCGTAAGACTATTGAGTGAAGTAATGATTAGCTTTAACAAAAACTGCGTCAGCGGAATTAAAGCAAACAAAGAAAAAATGAACTCAAATCTTCACAACTCTCTTATGCTCGTAACCGCATTAAATCCATATATAGGATATGAAAATTCAGCCAAAACTGCAAAGTATGCATATAAAAACAATATTTCTTTAAAAGAAGCATGCGTAAAATTAGGATTTTTAACCGAAGAAAAATTTAATGAAGTTTTTCATCCGGAAGAAATGGTTTAATGACAAAAATAAAAGGCACAAACCGTGAGGTTTGTGCCTTTTATTTTTATATAATTACTTATTTATCTGCTTTGAATATTTAGCAAGGTAAACTGTTCTCATAAGGAAGCATTCTGCTTTAGGAACAAAGTGAGGGCGATTGAAAATTGAAACATCAACCTGTGCTTCGCAACCCTTTTCCATAATAATATCAAGAGCCTGCATATCACCGTCACTGTTACCTGTAACAATAGCACCGTTGCCCTGAATAAGAACTGCATTTCTGCCGCTGATTGCCTTACCGATTTCGGCAGCACATTCATCTGTATCGCCGTCAATCCAAGGAACACATTTAACATCAACACCAACGATTTGAGCAAAGTCATCAATCATAGGATACATTGTTTCATCAAGGCAAGATACTGCAACTTCATAAGGATTTACAACATGCTTAATCATTGTGCAGTTTTCAGCTTCATAAATTGCTCTGTGAATTTTAGCACATTTAGGTGCAACACCGTTAACAGCAAGTCCTGTTGTCATATCAACATCAACTTTTTTGCCGCCATCATAAGTAAGTGTGAAAATGCCACCGTTTCTTACAGAAGAACCGAGGTCACAAATTGCTTCAGGCATTTTACCGGCATCTTCTTTTTCAAGGAAATAATTAAGCTTATTATCAACGGAATAAGTCTTTTCCCAAGAATGACGAAGATAGTTATCCTTAATAACCTTTTCGCAGCACTTTTCAAGTGTATCAGCCACTTCAAATGCCTGGTCAAAGCTATCACCGAGGCAAAGTGTACCGTGATGCATAAGCATAAATGCACGGCAGCTCGGATTCATCATCATACATTTTTCAACATTTTTACGAAGTGGATTTGTTGTTGACATAGCATAATCGGCAACAGGTACATAATCGCCGAGAACCGGCTTAAATTCATTATATACATTTCTGATTTCCATACCTGTAATGCTAACAATAGTAGCAGCCTTTTGGTGAGTATGAATAACAAAATTAACAAGCGGATGATGCTTATAAGCATCTGCATGAATCCCCTTTTCAGAAGATGGTTTAATATCGCCTTCGTGTGAGCAGTCATCAATATTAACAACAACTACTTCTTCAGGTGTAAGTGTATCATATGCACGACCTGATGGTGTAATTACAAATTGTGTATCACTGATTCTTGCAGATACATTACCCCAAGTACGAGCAATAAGACCTGTTTCAAGAAGCTTTTTACCTGCTTCAACGACTAATTTCTTAGCTTCTTCAACATCGTAAGCCATAAGTTTTCTCCTTAAATTTTAAAATATATAAATGCACATAAAGGGAGCAGTATTAACCTGCTCCCTTAAATTATTGATTAGTAATCAATTTTTTCGCACTGAGAAAGAACCTTATCAAATCTCTTGATACATTCATCTATATCTTCTTCAGTATAAGCACTTGAAGTGTAAAGACGAGAACCTGCAAGAGTTACAAGGCCTTCAGCCATATAGGCAGCACCCATATACTGCATTTCAGTCTGACGGATACCTGTTTCCTTAAGTACTGATGGAATAGTCCAAGGCTTCTTCCAGTTAATTCTGAAGTGCATTGTAGCAACTGTATGAAGCTGGCAGATAGAACCAACATTGTAGCAAACAAACGGAAGGTCATACTTCTTAATTGACTCGTTAATACCCTTAACAAGTCTGTCAGCCATCTGGCCTGCAACCTGGCAAGCATTCCTCTTTTCAATTTCGCAAATTACTGTATAACCTGCACAGCAAGAAATAGGAGTAGCAGCCATTGTACCGCCGCACATAGCCTTATGAATCTTCTTACCTTCAGCCTTATCAAGACCTGCGCCAAGATACTTCATAACTTCTCTGTGACCGCCGATACCGCCGGCACCAGGATAACCGCCTGCAATAATCTTACCGAAGATTGTAATATCAGGGTCAATACCATAATAACCCTGTGCGCCTGAAAGGCCGATACGGAAGCCTGTTACAACTTCATCGCAAACAAGAAGAGCGCCATACTTACGGCAAAGAGCCTGAACACCCTTAGGGAAGTCCTTATCAACAGGACGGGTAGCTGATTCAGGACCGCATGGTTCAATAAATACAGCAGCTGTACCGCCACGGAACTTATTGATGATAAGTTTCTTTTCAAGGTCTTTAAGGTCATTAGGGAAGAATTCCTGTGTATGCTTAAATACAAACAAAGGAACACCGTGTGACTGGAGATTAAGGGTACCAGGAACACGCATACCCCACGCAAGCTGGTCAGACCAACCGTGGTAAGCTCCGCCCATTTTAATAATATTTTTATGACCTGTTGCAAGACGAGCTACACGAACAGCACACATACAAGATTCAGTACCTGAACCAAGCATACGGAACATTTCAACTGATGGGAAGCATTCACTAATCTTCTTAGCAAGCTTGTATTCATAAGGATGGAACAAACCGGTTGAAGGACCGCAATCATCAAGAAGTTCCTTAACCTTTTCTTTTACAACATCATCGTTTGAACCGATAATTGTAGGACCGCCTGCCTGAAGAAAGTCGAAATATTCGTTACCGTCAATATCATAGAGCCTGTTGCCCTTAGCTTTAGTCATAACGATTGGGAAAGGATAGTTGAATGCGAGGTTGTGCTGTACACCACCAGGGATAACATTCTTTGCTTCTGTAATCATTTCCTTTGATTTTGCGCACTTCTTCTCAAAGTATTCTTCTTCATACCTCTTAAGAGCTGCACGATTGATTGAATAAATTGGCTTTTTGATGAGCGCATCAAGCTGAGCTGTGATAGCTGCTGCATCAGGATACTCTGTAATTGCGAATCTTGTATCCATTTTGGTATTCCTCCTTAGAAATCATTGTATTTTGATGTGAGCGGTTACTCACCCTATAAGGTGTGAGCCGCTACTCACTAAAATTTACACTTTAAGTATATCACTTTTTTACGATTTGTCAAATCACAAAATATAAAAAAATCACTTTATTTCTTGCAAAAGGCAGTGCAAAATGTTAATATACATTTGTATTAAATAGGTTTTGAGAGGGAGATTTGTGGAGCTTGCACAAAGAGAAATATTCAATTTTGTGCAACACTACAAAATTTATAAAAATGTTAGAAAATCACTACAAAGAAGCTTTTGAAAGAGCAAGTGAAGAACGACAGGAACTTATACTTGAAACAGGAATTGAAGAATTTTCATCAAAAGGCTATGAAAAAGCAAATATAAATGTAATTGCCAAAAAATGCGGAATAAGCATCGGGCTTATGTATAAATATTTTTCAACTAAAGAAGATTTATTTATCACCTGTTTGCAAAGGGGTATGAAAATACTTGATGATACGCTTGATGATATTATGGCAAGTGATGATAAATTGCTTGTAAAAGCTGAAAAAGTAATTCGTGCAACCTGCTTTCATTCAAAGAAATATGCTAACTACATTAAACTTTATAACGAAGTAACTGCACTGAAAAACGGGGAAATGGTAGTCACCCTTGCAACAGCGATTGAGGAAAGCACAAGTAGAAAATATATTACGAGCATAACACAAGCGCTTGAAAAAGGTGATGTCAGGGCTGACCTTGACCCTAAACTTTTCGCATTTTATCTTGATAATCTGTTAACTTCCCTTCAATTTTCATATACCTGTGATTATTACAGAAAAAGATTTGAAATATACACGGGAATTGATGTAAACAAAATGGATGATGAGCAGGTTATCAGCCAACTGTTAAGCTTTATTGAATCTGCATTCACCTATGGAAAGAAAAAGCAACAGTAAAAATTCAGCATTTGTTCTTGAAAGTGAACACGGTGTACTGTATAATAGGTAGTATTATACAGCATTCTTTTTAAAGCATAATTATTTTGCCAAAAGCAAAACACGGAGGATATAAGGTATGAAAAAATATGTAATTACATACGACATCGGCACAACAGGCATTAAAACCTGCCTTATTGAAATTGAAGATTCAATGAGAATTTTGGCATCTGCAACAGCCGGCTACAACCTTTATGTAGATGATGAAACAGGCGTTAAGGGCGGTGCTGAGCAGGATGTAGATGAATGGTGGAGTGCAATGTGTTCTACCACAAGAACAGTATTTGACAAAATGCCTGCCATAAAAAAAGAACAAGTTGAAGGAATCAGCTTTTGCTCTGCGATGCAGGGTCTTGTACTTGTTGACAAGGATGGCAATTGCATCAGGCGTCCTATGACTTATATGGACCAGCGTGCAAGAGAAGAACTTAAAAAAGGTATGGCTCACGGTGTCCAAATTGCAGGTGCTGAAATTACAAAGCTTCTCAAATATCTCAAATATACAGGTGCGGTTTCATCATCTGTAAAAGATCCTATTTGGAAATACAGATGGGTTGAGGCACACGAACCTGAAAACTTTAAAAAGATTTATAAATGGCTAGATATTAAAGAATATCTTATTCTTCGTGCAAGCGGCGAATTTGTTATGACTCAGGATTCAGCATTCGGTACTCTTCTTTATGATACAAGAAAAGGCCACGAGGGCTGGTGCAAGCCTGTATGCGATATGGTTGGTGTTAAAATGGAGCACCTTGCGCCGATTAAAAAGAGTACAGAAAAAGTCGGCGAAGTAACAGAAGAAGCTGCAAAGGAACTCGGCCTTGCACCGGGAACAGCTGTATACGGTGGCGGCGGTGACGCTTCACTTATCGGTGTAGGTGCAGGTGCTACCGAAGTAGGCGACACTCATATTTATTCAGGTACATCAGGCTGGGTCGGAACAGTAGTTGAAAAGCAGACTGTTGATACAGGCGCTATGATTGCTGCTATCGTAGGTGCTGACCCTGCAACATTCAATTACTTTGCAGAGCTTGAAACATCTAACAAATGCGTTGGCTGGGTTAAAGACCACCTTGCACTTGATGAAATCGGCGTATTTCTTAAAAAGTACGGTAACGCTGCCGATAGCTTTGAACAGGTTGAATTTAATATGTATGACTACCTTGAAGAAGTTATTGATACAATCCCTGCCGGTTCTAACGGTGTAATCTTCACCCCTTGGCTTCACGGTAACAGATGCCCGTTTGAAGACCCAAATGCAGCAGGTATGTTCTTCAACATCAGGCTTGAAACAGGTAAAACAGAGCTTATTCGTGCAGTAGTTGAAGGAATTTGTTTCCATATGAAGTGGATGTATGAAAGACAAGGCCTTAAAGTTAAGACTTCAGAAGCAGTGCGTTTCTGCGGTGGCGGCGCTCTTGGTGAAACAACCTGCCAAATCCTTGCCGATATTCTTCAAAAGGATGTTGTAGTTGTTGAATCACCACAAAACATCGGTGCAGTTGGTGCAGCAGCTTGTATTGCTGTCGGAATGGGACTTGTACCTTCAATGAAGGATGTAAAAAAACTTATTCCTGTAAAAACTACATATCATCCAAATAAAGCAAATAAAGATGTATATGAAAAGAACTTTAAGGTATTCAAAAATCTTTATAAGTGCAATAAAGAAAACTTCGCAATACTTAACGGTCAAGACTAATGTGAATATACAAAAAGCTGTCGGAATTAAAACTCCGACAGCTTTTTTGATTTAATTATTATCTTCCTGAGTTGCAGGGTTTGAAGAACGAAGAAGTTTATGCACCTCGTTATCAGTAAGGCGGCGTGTTTTACCGGTTTGAAGCATACCGAGCTTTACAGGACCGATTGAAATTCGTTTAAGCCTTGCGACCTGCAATCCGACTGCTTCACACATCTTTCTTATTTGGCGATTTCTCCCCTCACGAAGAATAAATTCAAGAACTACTCTGCCATCTTCTTCAGTAATAACATTTATATCACAAGGGGCGGTTTTTCTACCGTCGATTTCAATTCCGTTTCTCATTTTTTCAAGCATTTCATCATTAACGCTTGGTTTAACTGTTACACGATAAACCTTTGCATAATTATGCTTTGGATGTGTGAGGGCATTAGCAAACGAACCGTCATTAGTGAGAATAAGAAGTCCCTCACTGTCTTTATCAAGTCTGCCTACCGGATAAACCCTTGCTTCACAATCTACCAAATCCATTACGGTTTTTCTGCCGAGTTCATCTGAAACAGTAGTAACATATCCTCGCGGTTTATTGAGCATAATATAGTACATACGCTCTTCCTTGGTAATTCTTTTACCCTTAACTGCAACAATATCTTTTTTAGGATTGATTTTATCACCGATATGGGCAACATGGCCGTTAACCTTAACCTTACCCATTTCAATAAGTTCTTCACTCTTTCGCCTTGAAGCCACGCCACATTCAGCCATAAACTTTTGAAGGCGTACCAGATTGTTGTTTGCCATATTCTTTTACATCCTCGTCTGCCTCTATCGGCAGTCTTTCCAATATTTTATTATTATAATAAACTATCACTTCACCGAGCTTATCCCCCTTTTTAACAGGTGCATAAACAAATGGAAAGTAATATTCTAAAACCTTAACACTGCCTAAAAGGTAGCGTTTTTTATTATATGTGCATTTAACATACGCTTTTTCACTGCCGACAGTATCAATAGAAATCACATTTGATATACTGACTGCATTATATTTCTGCTCACAAATTTCCGTGAAATAAGTATGAGCATCCCAATCATCAGGACAATTTAAAGTTACGCAAATTATTGTATTACCTTTATATTTTTTAGCACTTACAAGGCATCTGCCCGCATTTTCCGTAAAACCGGTTTTAATGCCGACAAATTCACCGTCTTTTAGATTATAACCTAAAAGCTTATTATGATTATAAATAATCTTTTTCTCACCGCTTACTGTAACTTCGGCACTCTGCATTGAAACAATTTCAGAAAAATATTCGTTTTCCATAGCATTTGCCGAAAGCAGTGCCATATCATAAGCGCACGAATAAGGTTTATCCTCATCTAATCCTGACGGAGTGATAAAATGCGTATTATTCATACTCAACTTACTTGCGGTGCTGTTCATCAAATCGGCAAATGCTTTCAAACTGCCGCTCAAAGTAAACGCAACGGCATTTGCACAATCGTTGCCCGATGCAAGCATCATACCTACACATAAATCATAAAGCGTGACAGTATCCCCTGCTTTTAAATACAGCATTGTACCCTCGCATTTATCAAGCATTTGAGAAGTAATTTTAATAGTTTTATCAAGGTTACCACTTTTGCAAGCCAAAAAGCAAGTCATAATTTTAGTTGTAGACGCCACGCTTCTATGCTCATAAATATTATTTTCATATAGCATTTGGCGGGTTGTCATATCCATAACACATACGCTTGAAGCAGAAAAAGAGGAACTGTATGCAACATTGGGAAATGCAAAAAGGAGTACAAATAAAAACGCAGTAATTTTCTTTAACAAAACAATCACCCACATAAAATATATGCAGGTGATTGGGATAATAACAAAATTATTCGGCGTTATTTTCCTGTGCTGTTTCTTCCTTATTTTCAGGCTTAAGAAGCTCTGTAACTTTATCAACAAGTTCAGGAATCATAGCAATTGCACGGTCAGCAGATGAAGTGTAATTGTTAATCTGCATCATTCTGCACTTGCCGTTTTCAATAACAATGAATGCAACAGGAGTAATGGTGATACCACCACCGCCACCACCGCCGAAAAGCTCTTGATTCTGCTTTGACGGAAGGTCTGTGCCGCCGGAAGTAAATCCGTATGAAACCTTGGAAACAGGAATAAGAGTAGTTGAACCTGTTACCATAGGCTCGCCGATAATAGTTGAAACATCAACCATTTGGCGCATTTTTTCAAGAGTATTTTCCATTATTTTGTTTACCGGAGTTTCCTTCATAATCATTTATCCCCTTTAATAGATTTTTTATTTTTTATTAAATTTCTTATAAATATTATACCGGCTTTTATACCGACTTTTAAAATAAGCTTTACATTTATACTAGCAATAAGCTGAAATTCAAATTCAGTCCTGTCCGCTATAAAATCAGGTTGAATATAATCATCATAATTATCAACCTTCATACCGTTTAAAATAATACCTTTAAGCGGATAGTAATACTTGCAAAGCGTACCATATGCACGCGCTATAAGGTCTGCATCACCGCCGCCTACTAATATCATAACATAAAGTGAGTAAATATGTAAACCCCTAAATAAAGTTAAAACGGCATTATTTGCGGTTTCTGCAAGATTTGTAAATAAATCGAGCATACCTACAATGCCCTGGGTATCCCACAAATTTTTGATAGGATTCGCTTTTGCAGGCTTTTCCTGCGGGGTGGCAGTTGTTTCATTTTCCTTTGCCTGCTCCTCGGTTTCAAGTGACCTTTCCTCAGCTTCAACAGCAGCTTCTGCCACTTTTTCAGGTGTGCTTTCTTTCTTTTTGCTTTTGCTGTCTTTCTTACTTTTCTTTTTCTCGTCACTTTCTTTTACTACCTGCTCTGCCTTTTTTTCAGGAAAGAGTATAAAAGAAAGTATTTTTGAAAGGACAATATCTTTTTCAATAAAAAGAATTTGCACTTTAGTGTGCCAACCTTTATCATAAACTAAAGTAACAGTTGCCGACAGGGACAAAACAGCAATAATTATCACTGCCAGCACGGCAACAATAATTAAAAATACTTTCATTATTCTTCGTCCCCCTCTTCCAAAATTTCAGCCTCGGGTATATCAGATGTTTCATCATTATCATCTTCAAAAAGTGAAGTTTGCGAATCATCCTTTTTTTCTTCCTCAGGTAAATCAGGTAAATCATCAAGGCTGTTTAAAGAAAAGCAACGCAAAAATCTATCGGTAGTACCGTAAACAAGAGGTCTGCCTGGCAAGTCAAGCCTTCCCTTTTCTTCAATCAAACCTTTTTGAATAAGATTTGAAACAGGGCCTGAACAATCAACACCGCGGATTTGCTCAATAAACGAGCGTGTTACGGTTTTATTATAAGCCACAATAGCAAGCACTTCAAAAGCCGCTTGGCTTAAAGGAGTATTCTTTTTTATTTCAAGTAGACCCCTAACCTCATCTGCGTACTCTTCCCTTGTACAAAGCTGATATTTTCCGTCTACACGAATAAGCCTTAAACCTCGGTTGTTTTCATCATACATCGCTTCAAGGTGACCGAGCATTTTTATTACATTTTCAACATCTACATCAAGTACTTCTGCGAGTTTTCCCGGTTCAACAGGATCGCCCGCAGCAAAAAGCATCGCTTCAAGTGATGCCATAATATTATTACTGCTCAATATCATTCACCTCGCCAGTCATTTGTACTAAAGGATTATCCATTTCACCCTCAATTGTAATTTTCTTGGTTTTCGCAAGTTCAAGCACCGCAAGAAATGTGGCAACCATATCGCTCTTGGTCTGTGCATCGGCAAAAAGACTTAAAAATTTAATCTTTTTTCCGCCGAAAAGTTTTTTCATAACAGTTCCGACTTTAGATGCAACCGCAACAAACTTTTTAGCAACAATAACTTTAAACGAATCAAGCGGAGGCGGCAACTTGCGTCTTCCGCGTCCGGCGGCATTTATATAAGCATTAAGCAGCTCTTCACCCTCGTGAAAACGCTCATAATCATAATTGATATGCCCCTCTTCAGGCTGGCGAACAAATCTGTTAAATCCGTCTGTCTGCTTGGCAAGCTTACCCGCCATTATTTTGCAATCCTGATATTCAATAAGTTCGCCTGTAAGTTCTTTTTTAAGAATTTCGGCTTCTTCGTGCCTTGGCAAAAGTGAAACTGTTTTAATATATATCAATCTTGCCGCCATTTCAAGAAATTCACCGGCAATATCAAAGTCCTGTTCCTGCATTTGCCTGACATAATCAAGATACTGATTTACAAGTTGAACAATCGGTATATCGTTAATATTCAATTTGTGCTTTGATATTAGATGTAAAAGCAAGTCCATAGGGCCTTCAAATACATCAATTTTATAACTTAGCTGTTCCATTATTACCTCGCTAAAAGAGCAAACAATAATTTAGGTATAATACCGACTATATTCATAAGAGCATTTGAAAGCAAAGAAATAGGAGTATCTAATACACCTGTAAAAAGAGCAATCATAAGCCCAATCATAATATATCTTTCATATCGCATATATTTAAAATATTTATCATCCGGCAAAACTGCAAGAAGCACCCTTGAACCGTCAAGCGGCGGAATAGGGATTAAATTAAATACTGCAAGGGTAACATTTACACTGGCAGAAAAATAAAAGAAATATGCAATAGCATATAAGACCGTATTACCTAATCCAACTGTATATTCAATACCATAATAGAAAAAGAGCGAAATAAAGCTCATTAAAATATTTGAAACAGGGCCTGCAAGTGCAGTTAACGCCATACCCTTTTTCGGATTTTTAAAATTATTAGGGTTAATCGGAACTGGATTTGCGTAACCGATACCAAAAAGGAAAATCATTATAGTACCGATTGGATTAAGATGTGCAAACGGATTAAATGTTAATCTGCCCTGATTACGCGCAGTATGGTCGCCAAGCTTATCAGCCATTAAACCGTGTGCAAGTTCATGAATAGGCAAACAGCAAAATACAACAAAGCAACGCGATAATATCGCGATAATTGCTTCTATATAATTGCCTGTTCTTAAATATGAAAGAATGGAAAACATATAATCATCCTTAATAATAGTTATTTTTTATTAGCTGAAACGATACGGTCGTTACCGTATAAATCTTTAATTACACTTATATTTTCAAATTCATAAAGAACATTGAAAATTGACTCACCCTGCTCATTTCCGATTTCAAGAAAGAGCTTACCTTTATCATTCAGCTTAGAATACCAATTATCGTTGATTACACGATAAAAGTCAAGTCCGTCTTTTCCGCCGTCAAGTGCCATTAAGGGTTCATTTTTAACTTCAGATTGAAGATTCGCAAGTTCATCTTGCCTGATATACGGCGGATTTGAAATAATGACATCTGCATTTTCTAAAAAGTCAAACTCTTTAATATTGCATATATCGCCTTGCAAAACTTTTACATTTTTAATTTTATCGGCATTTTTTTTGAGATAAAAAAGTGCGTCATCACTTTTTTCAATTAAATAAACAAACGCATTACTGCATTTTTTTGCAATGCTGATGCCTATACATCCACTGCCGCTGCAAAGGTCATAAACAACACACTTACCCAGAGTTTTTATATAATCAATTGCTTTTTCAACAAGTTCTTCTGTTTCAGGCCTTGGAATGAGTACACCTTCACCGACATAAAATTCGCTTTCATAAAAATCCCATTTGCCGATTACATACTGCAAAGGTTGCCCCGATTTAAGTTTCCAAAGCATATCTGCAAGCTTTTTGTTTTGAACAAAATCATCTTTATGAGCTTCGTAATCGCTGTTTTTTATTCCAAGAATTGAGCAAACAATGCAAAGTGCTTTAAAATCACTTTCGTCAATACCGTTTCGCTCTAAAAAAACTACTGCGTAGCTATATGCTTCTTTAAGCGTCATTTAATTTCATCATCCTCGGGATTTTCTGTTATTACCGCTTTGAGCGATTCAATACCAACTTCAATAATATCATCACTCGGTTCTTTGGTGGTAAGGCGCTGCATCCACAAACCCGGTGCGCTCAAAATTTTAACGAGCAAATTATCATGCCTGCCGGCATATTTTATAAATTCATACCCAACGCCCATAATAAGGGGTATAAATGCAAGTTTAAGAAACATCCAAAGCACCCTGATTTGCGCAATGGCAGGAAATATTTTAGAAAGTATTGTACTGAAAATAATGCTGAAAATAAGCATTACAAATATAAATGATGTACCGCAGCGAGGGTGAAAACGACAGCAATTGCGAACATTATCAACCGTAAGTTCCTTACCGGCTTCATAACAGGCAATAGACTTATGCTCTGCGCCGTGATACATAAAAGTACGCTTAATATCTTTCATTTGGCTGACAATTGCAATATAAATCACAAAAATCAATATTTTCATTACACCCTCAATTGTGCCTTGCCAAGGTGTTAATGCATTTGAGCAAGCACTGTTTAATTTACTGAAAGCAAGTACAGGAAGATAGAAAAAAATAACAAAAGCAAGAGCAAAACCCAGTACCGTGGCAATGCCCATTATAATATTCATAAACTTATCGCCGAGTTTATCTGTAAGCCACTTTTCAAATTTATTCATTTCAACATCTTCAAGTTCTTCCATACCTGAAGCTTCGGCTGAATACATAAGCATTTTATAGCCCAATATCATTGATTCAACAAAATTAACCATACCTCTGATAATAGGTAAGCCAAAAAACTTATGCTTATCCCTAATATGAGAAAATTCGTGATGCTTTACAACAATATCGCCGTCGGTTTTACGCACCGCTGTTGCTATACCGCGTGGGCCTTGCATCATAACACCTTCAATAAGGGCTTGGCCGCCTACTGAAGTTTTATGTATCCTTTTTTCTTCCATACTGATTTGCCTTTCAATTTTTATTGATTTCAACGCCTTCATTTATTTCGGCATCCGCCTGAGTAGCATTTTGCTTCATATCATTAAGCTCATTTTTTGACGGACTGTTTTCAACAGGAAGATAAATAGTAACCAAAGTACCCTTACCTTCTTTACTGTCGATTTCAAGTTTACCGTGATGAAGATTTACTATTTCATTAGTAACCGCAAGCCCAATACCCGAGCCTCTGACAGAAACATTTGCTTTATAAAATTTTTCTTTAACATGAGGTAAATCTTCTTTACTTATTCCGCAACCTTGGTCTGCAATTGCGATTTTAACAAAATTTTCATTTTCAAGCTTTGTAAACTCAGCTTTAACAAATATCTTACTCGGTGCGCGTGAATATTTAAGCGCGTTATCAAGAATATTCATAAATACTTGTTTAAGCCTGTTTGCGTCTGCATTGGCAACAGCCGGCACTTCGGGAATGCTGTATTTAACCTCAATTCCCTCACGAAGTGCTCTTTCACGGAAAGTAAATACTGTTTCATCAAGCTCTGCAAACAGATCAGTTTTAGCAAGGCGCAAATTCATTCTGCCGCTTTGAAGGCGTGAAAAGTCAAGAAGTTCCTCAACGAAACCTTCAAGCCTGCCTGCTTCTTTAACAATTACCTGCAAGCCTTTTCGTGTAAGTTCATCCACAGTATCATCTGTGCTGAGCATAAGAGTTTCGCCCCAGCCTTTAATAGATGTAAGGGGTGTACGAAGTTCGTGAGATATAGTAGAAATGAAGTCGTTTTTCATTTTATCTGTGGTAGATATTTCTTCTGCCATAGTATTTATAGAGTCACAAAGATTACCGATTTCATCATCATATTTTTTCTCAATACGAACTGAATAATCGCCCTGAGATATTTTTTTTGTAGTTTCCGTAATTTCCTGAACCGGAAAAATAATAGAACGGATAAAGAAAAGGTTAGAAAATATGATAAGTGCAAAAACAATAACAAGCCCAATAAAAACAAGAAGTGTTAAAGTTGCCACCTGCCTGTCAATCTGCTCAAGAGATGATAAAACACGGATAGCACCGACATTATCGCCGTTTGAATCCTTAATAATTCTGCAAACGGCCATAACCTTTTCACCATTACTTATTTTGCCTATATATTTGGATTTATTACTATCGCTTGCCAAAGCTTCTTCATAATCAGGCATTTCTTGCTTTTCAATTGCAAAACCGCTTGATGATACAACAACTTTTCCGTCATTATCAATTATCCAAGTGGTTGTTTTTTCTTTATAGCTGTAACTGTCTATATACTCTGTGGCAGATTGCTCAAGTGTATTACCGACATCCAAATTTGCACTGAAATAGCTTACGGCAGTTGATGACGCACCTGAATTAAGTATACTTTCGACATTAGAATAATAAGTATTTTTTATTGCAAAGGCTGAAATTATAAAAACGATAATAAAAAATACCACAATAACACCGATGATGTTTATAAGCCACCTCAGTGTTATGCCCTCAATTTTTGGCAAATGCAATTTTTCTTTAGATATTTTTTTCATCACTTAAATTCCTGCCGATTAAATACAAAATAAATTACTGGTTATCGGTTATCCACTTATAACCGAGCCCCCAAATAGTCACAAGCCTTGTAGGACTTGATGGGTTATCCTCAATTTTCATCCTTAAACGCCTGATATTAACATCAACTATTTTTTCATCACCGAAATAGTTAGCACCCCAAACAGTTTTTAAAATGTCTGTTCTTGAAAGTGCAGCATTAGGATTTTTAAAGAAATATTCAATGATTTGGAATTCAACTTGTGTGAGTTCAATCATTTCACCGTTTTTAGAAAGTGTACGATTGCGCAAATTGAGTTCAAACTCATCAAGAACAATGCTGTCACCGGTAGTATCATTCTTTCTGAAACCTCTTGTCATTTCAACTCTTCTGTATACAGCGTCAACCCTTGCCATAAGTTCACTCGGTGAAAACGGTTTAGTTACATAATCATCCGCACCGTACATAAGGCCTGTAACTTTATCCATTTCCTGCGTTTTGGCGCTAAGCATAATGATACCCAAGTCACTAGAACGCTTGCGAAGCTCTTTGCATACGGAAAGTCCATCGAGTTCAGGCATCATAATATCAAGAATCGCAACATCAAAGCCATTTTCATCCTGTGAAAATTTTTCAAGTGCAACAGCACCGTTTTCAGCCTGCTCAACATTGTAGCCGCTACGAGTCAAGTTGATAACTATAAACTCTCTGATGGATTCCTCATCTTCTGCAACGAGTACCTTTTTCATACATATACCTCCTAAATCAGTATACTTTAATCATATCTCTTAACTTTTTAATGTTTATATCTATACCGGATGAGCTGTCTGCCTTGGCAAGATAAACAAATCCGCTATTTTTCATAACTAATGAATAATCCTCATATTTAGGGTCATTTTCGCTGTAACTTGAATTTATAAGGGTTATTATTTCAATTGCCTTTTTATTATTCTTTTTATTAGTTAATTCAAGCTTTCTCTTTTCACTGTCATAACTTGCTTTGATTTTTGAAAAATCATCATCACCGACTACAAGAATATAACCGTCACGCTTGCAAGCAAGTGAATAGCACTTGTGGGACAGCACGGTATTACCGTAACTAACCCAATTTTGAGTTGTAATTTCCGATGCTTGCTTTTTATTAGAAGCATCTTTCGGAATTTCAATAACTCCGTCGCCGTCAATATCCCTGCAAGTTGTAAGACTTGAACGAACAGTTGATTTAGTTCTGCCGGTAGAATAGCTGTAAAAAGGTGAAATAATGGAATTATAATAATCAGACCAATAAATAAATTCTGTCACCATTGATGAACCGTCACCACAAAGGGCGTCAGCATAAACAGAGGTTCCCTCGTCAGTTTTTGCGTATTTTATACTTTCATATGAAGTAATTGTACTGTCAAGCCTGGTTTCGCCGATAAGCTCCCTTTTCCCTGTTTCAAACGAATAAAGTTCCGCCCTCGGATTTTCACTCGAAGTTCCCGTTGCAAAAACAAGGAGATCCTTTACACCGTCATCGTTAACATCAACACAAATAAAATCACTGCCTGTAATTGCTTTTGATACAGCTTGAAGTGAATACGCACCGTTATTTTCATTTTGCGAATAAACATTTATTGAGGTACCTGTAAGTTTTGATACAACGCTCCAGCAAACGATAATTTCCATTTTACCGTCATTGTTAAAATCGCAAAAATCAACAGAGTTAACATCTGTTGCAGTGCCTTCAATATTTGATACAACACTCCATTTATCTCCGCTCTTTTTAATTATAGCCATTGAGATAGTACCGATTTTATTAGAAGGTTCGTAAAACGCAACAGCTTCGCTTATTTTATCCCCGTCAATATCTTTCAAAATAAAAGATGTTGTATATTTTCCCGTTGCCGGAATTTTGATTGAATAACCACCTTTGCAGTACTCATCAACCGCACTTTGAACACCGGCATTATCCCCGCTCGGAGAAATTGGTGAAATCAAATCATCAATTGAGGAGGAAAGGCGAAAATTATTACAACCGCAAAACAAAAAAGCTACAAGGCATAACATTACTATTACTTTAAAACCCTTAAATTTCGGCATACGCACTCCTCCTTATAAAATAAATTTATAATATTATAACAGAAAGTAACAATAAAATAAACAGCTTTTTTAAAATTATTTACATAAATATGACATTAGGTTTAAAAAACCAAACATAATTATCGTGATTTGTAACAAAAAAATAACAGCCGCCGAGCAAATCGGCAACTGTTATTAAAATTAAAGATACATTTCAAGCGGTGTACCAATATAAGTTCTGCTGTCGGCTTTTTGAACAGACGGTGCTTTTACACTTGTGAGTTTTGTGCAATTTTCGAAAAAGCCATAATACTTTTCATCATAAGCACCCGGTATATTGGCATAATCTTTAAGTTCTTTAATATTGGCATTTATTGTAACCTTTGTAAGCTTTTTGCAATTGAAAAACATACCTTTTCCGACCTTTTTGACTGTTTTCGGAATTGTTATTTCTTTCAAACCCGAACCTGCAAAGCACATATTCCCAAGTGTTTTAATATTTTTAGGGATTGTGTAAGATTTAAGCGACTTGCAATTACCGAAAAATCCATTAGGATAATCAACGAAATTATAGCTTGAAAGCTTAGTCAATGTTAAAGGAAGCTTAACGGATTTAAGTTTTTTACAGTTAAAGAAAATACCTGCACCAACATTTTTCGCTGTGCTTATATTAACGCTTTCGAGATATTTATTGTTGATAAAAGCATTATTACCGATTGACTTCACTTTTTTGGGAGCAGTAAATTTCTTGCCAACTTTTGCTGACGGATAAGCAATAAGTTTCGTGCCTTTTTTATCATAAAGAATACCGTTTTTTGAAGAATAATTTTTGTTATTTTTATTTACGGTAATCTTTTCTAACTCTTTTGCATTCATAAAAGCAAAATCTTCAATATGAATAATATTTTCGCCTATTGTAATTTCTTTAACCTTATTGTTGTTAATACCTGACAATACCGTTACTTTTTTATTTCCGATTTTTTTAGGAATTGTAAGCTTTGCTTTATTGCCTTTGTACGAAGCCACCATAATTCCGTTATTATCGCCCGGATAATATTCAAAATCATTACTTTTGGCAAAAGCAGAAAAATCCGCCATTGCAAAAGTTGATACCAAAAACAAAAGTGAGATAACGATTGATAAAGTCTTTCTTAAAGTATATGTCATAATTTTTCCTTTCTTTTAATGATTGTTAATACTTATTATGTACTTTTTCGGCAAAGCAGAGAAAATCTTTAATTCTGATAACGGTACCGTCATCAAGAACCGCCTTACCGGTCATTTTGCCAAATACTTGGTGCTGATTAGTCACAATCAAATCAAGCACGCTTGTATAATCACTGCGGTCAATAATCGGCTCAAACTTCATTTCAAATCTGCCGTCTGACGATGTAAAAGTCCACGGATCAATAAAATTATCACTGATATTAAACTTAACATCATCAATTTTATGTGCCACACCGTCATAAAAAATAACATTTTCGCTTGCGGCAGATGTGTCACCGAAGCCGTAACCGATATTAAAGCCAAAGCGATGACCGTCAATATCACCCGAGCCTGAACCCCAATACCAAACATTGTCATAGGTCCAAACCCCTCTGCCCCAGTCAAGTGCGCCGAAATCTGTTTCAGGTGAAAATTCATACAGTTTTCCACCATATAAAACCTTGCCCGACGCTCTCATACAATTTATTTTTTGATTATAATAAAATGCTTTTTTATCCGTTTTAAACGGAGTTGCAATTACCATAGTATCATCATTCAAACTTTCAAGCGTGATATTTGCTTTTAAGCCCTTACCGCCGTCAAATTCCGGAAAATCGCAGCGGATAACACGCTTACCGTCACGAACTAAAAATTCAATTCCGAGTTTGGAATTATATGTTTTCACATCACCAAACGATGAATCATTCGGCATATGAAGCCTGCCTAACGGAAACGGCAGAATGTTTCCCTGCGTATGCTCCCTCGGTACAGAAAAATCAAGAAAGCTTACACTGTCAAGTTCAATATACCCAAGGTCAGAAACAGTAAAGCAAACAGCAATATTATTTTTATTTGATATAACAGAATAATAATCCCATTCTTTAATACGGGTAATCCTCTTTTTAATATCTTTTCTGCTATAAGTCTGCACAAGGCTCTTGCTCCACCCCGGCTCACGCAAAGTTCCGTCAATATTCAACAACGGTTGTTTAGATGTAACTAAATGATTTCTCATAAATATTCCCCCCTTATGAATACTTAAAAGATGTTTATTTATTGTCTAATAGCGGTTTAAGATATTGCCCTGTGTATGATTTTTCACAAGCGGCAATTTCTTCAGGTGTACCTGTGGCTACAATTGTGCCGCCGCCTTTACCGCCCTCAGGCCCTAAATCAATAATATAATCGGCAGTTTTGATTATATCCAAATTATGCTCAATCACAACTACGGTATTGCCTGAATTAACAAGCATATCAAGAACAGTAGTTAATCTGTGAACATCGGCAGTATGAAGCCCAGTTGTAGGCTCATCAAGAATATAAATTGTTTTTCCTGTACTTCTTTTTGAAAGTTCGGTTGCAAGCTTAACTCTCTGCGCTTCACCGCCTGATAAAGTAGTGGCACTTTGACCTATTTTGATATATCCCAAGCCAACATCCTGAAGTGTTTTAAGCTTGCGGTATATTTTAGGCTGTGCTTCAAAGAATTTTGCGCCCTCATCAACAGTCATCTCAAGTACATCAAAAATTGATTTGCCCTTAAATTTAACTTCGAGCGTTTCCCTGTTATATCTTTTACCGCCGCAAACTTCACAAGGTACATAAACATCGGCAAGAAAGTGCATTTCTATTTTAACAATACCATCACCCTCACACGCTTCACATCTGCCACCTTTAACATTAAATGAAAAACGGTTAGCCTTATATCCTTTTTGTTTTGCGTCGGCAGTCTGTGCATAAAGTTCCCTAATATCATTAAACACACCCGTATATGTTGCAGGGTTGGAACGCGGTGTTCTTCCGATTGGTGACTGGTCGATATTTATAACTTTATCAAGGTTATCTGCACCTGTTATCTTATCAAATTTACCGGGTCTTTTCTTTGCACCGTTTAAGGTATTCGCCAAATATTTATATAAAATTTCATTTACAAGGCTTGATTTACCCGAACCTGAAACACCTGTAACCGCAATGAATTTACCAAGCGGAAATTCAACATCTATATTTTTCAGATTGTTTTCCTGCGCGCCGAAAACAGTTAGCTTTTTACCATTACCTGCTCTGCGCTTTTCAGGAACGGGTATTTTGCGCTTTCCGCTTAAATACATACCTGTAATTGACTTGTCGCAGTTAATAATATCATCCACACTGCCTGCTGCAATGAGTTCACCGCCGTTAACACCTGCTCCGGGGCCTATATCAACAATAAAATCGGCATTTCGCATGGTATCCTCATCATGCTCAACCACAATAAGCGTGTTACCCAAATCACGCAGACTTTTAAGCGTACCTAACAGCTTATCATTATCTCTTTGATGAAGACCGATTGACGGTTCATCAAGAATATAAAGTACACCCATAAGTGAAGAACCTATTTGCGTAGCAAGGCGGATACGCTGTGCCTCACCGCCGGAAAGAGTAGATGCCTCGCGTGAAAGCGAAAGATAATCAAGCCCTACACTGTTAAGGAAATTAAGCCTTTGCTTTATTTCATTTACAACAAGTTTACCTATCATCTGCTGGCGGGAAGTAAGTTCAAGATTATTTATAAATTCAAGTTCCTCTGAAATCGGCATTGAACAAAATTCGTATATATTCTTTCCGCCGACAGTAACGCTCATAATTTCAGGTGTAAGCCTTGCGCCCTTACAATCAGGGCAGACACAAGTTGTCATAACAGCTTCAATATCGCTTCTTGCCCATTCGCTGTTCGTGCTTTCATACCTGCGTTTAAGGTTAGGTATAACGCCCTCAAAATCTGTCTGATAATCGCCTGTACCGTATGAAGTAACGCGTTTCATTTTAAGCTTTTTACCGCCTGTACCGTAAAGAATGGCGCGAAGTCCGTCTTTAGGTATCATATCAACAGGCACATCAAGCGAAAAACCGTATTCCTTTGCAAGTCCTTCATAGTACATTTTTGCAATTGTACCGTCTTTAATATTCCAACCGGAAGCTTTTACTGCGCCTTGGTTGATAGAAAGCTTTTTATTAGGAATTACTAAATCAGGGTCAATCTCTCTGTATGAACCCAAACCACCGCATTTTTTACAAGCACCGAAAGGATTGTTAAACGAAAACATCCTCGGACTCATTTCTTCAATCACGGCACCGTGCTCCGGGCAGGCATAGTTAAGTGAAAAAAGTTCTTCCCTGTCACCTACAATATCAATTAAAACATTACCTTCGGCAAGGTGAGTTGCTGTTTCAATTGAATCAGTCAATCTTGATTTAATATCGCTATTTATTACAAGTCTGTCAACTATAACATCAATATTATGCTTTTTATTCTTTTCAAGTTTAATTTCTTCGCTTAAATCATATACAGAACCGTCAATTCTTGCACGCACAAATCCTGATTTACGAATAGAATCAATTTCTTTTACAAATTCACCCTTGCGCCCTTTAACAATAGGAGCCATAATTTGAATACGCGTTTTTTCTTCAAGTTCCATAACCCTGTCAACAATTTGGTCAACTGTTTGCTGTGTAATCTCCCTGCCGCATTTAGTACAATGCGGAGTACCGATACGAGCATATAAAAGCCTTAAATAATCATAAATTTCAGTTACGGTGCCGACGGTTGAGCGCGGATTTCGGCTTGTGGTTTTTTGGTCAATTGAAATTGCAGGCGATAAACCATCTATATAGTCTACATCAGGCTTTTCCATTTGGCCGAGAAACTGCCTTGCATATGATGACAGCGACTCAACATACCTGCGCTGCCCTTCGGCATAGATAGTATCAAAAGCAAGGCTTGATTTACCCGAACCCGAAAGTCCTGTAAAAACAATAAGCTTATCCCTTGGTATAGTCAAATCAATATTTTTTAAATTATGCTCTCTTGCGCCTTTAATCACTATGTTTTTATTCATTGTCACATTCCTTTCGTTTATTTTTCGCCTTCAAGTTCGGCAATTTGGTCACGAAGATATGCGGCGTGCTCAAATTCAAGCAACTTTGCCGCTTCTTTCATTTCTTTTGTCAGTTCGGCAATCATCAGCTGGCGTTCTTTCTTTGAAAGGTGCTTTTTCTTGCCTTCAAGCTTTTCTTTAGATGTAATTTCAATAATTTGATGAACATCTTTTTTAATTGTTTTAGGTGTAATTCCGTGTTCGGTATTATATTTTTCCTGAATTTCACGCCTGCGAAGTGTTTCGGTAATTGCTCTTTCCATAGACGGAGTTACACTGTCGGCATACATAATAACTTCTCCGTGTTCATTTCTTGCCGCTCTGCCAATAGTTTGCACAAGTGATGTTTCGCTTCTTAAAAATCCTTCTTTATCGGCATCAAGAATTGCAACAAGTGATACTTCAGGTATATCAAGCCCTTCACGCAAAAGGTTAATACCTACAAGCACATCAAATTCACCTAAACGAAGGTCACGGATAATTTCCATTCTTTCAATAGTATCAATATCGTGGTGCATATATCTTACTTTTACACCAAAGCCTTCAAGATACTGCGTCAAATCCTCCGCCATAGCTTTGGTAAGGGTAGTAACAAGCACCCTTTCTTTAACGGCGGCACGAGTATTTATTTCTGATAAAAGGTCATCCATTTGGTCTTCCGTCGGTTTAACGGTAATAATAGGGTCAAGCAAACCGGTAGGGCGAATAACCTGTTCAACAATTTGTGCGCTGTGTTCCCTTTCAAACTGACCGGGTGTAGCAGAAGTGAAAATAACCTGATTTATCTTTTTATAAAACTCATCAAACATAAGAGGTCGATTATCAAGCGCACTCGGAAGTCTAAAACCATATTCCACAAGACTTTCTTTTCTTGCTCTGTCACCTGCATACATACCTCTGACTTGCGGAAGCATTACATGGCTTTCATCACAAAAAAGAAGAAAATCATCAGGCATATAATCAATAAGTGTAAACGGAGCTTCACCGGGTTTTCTGCCGCTCATTACGGCAGAATAGTTTTCAATTCCCTTGCAAAAGCCTGTTTCCCTAAGCATTTCAATATCATTCATTGTTCGCTCTTTAATTCGCTGTGCTTCAAGAAGCTTGCCTTTGGCTTCAAATTCACTTACGCGTTCAACCATCTCATTATATATTTTATCTATTGCTTTATTCATTTTTTCAGGGCCGACAACATAGTGCGAAGCCGGATAAATTGCAACATGCGAAAGTATGCCCTCAACCTTTCCCGTAAGCGGCTGAATTTCACAAATTCTGTCTATTTCATCGCCGAAAAATTCAACTCTGATTGCTGTACCGTTAGAACCGGCAGGGAAAATTTCAACAGTATCTCCCCTAACCCTGAATTTATTTCTGACAAAGTTAATATCGTTTCTTTCATATTGAATTGAAACAAGTTTTTCAATAAGCTTATCACGCCCGTAATCCATACCGGCACGAAGCGAAATAACCATACTTTTATAATCAATCGGGTCACCTATTGAATAAATACACGACACCGAAGCTACGATAATAACATCTCGCCTTTCAAACAAGGCGGAAGTAGCCGAATGGCGAAGCTTGTCTATTTCATCGTTAATGGATGAATCCTTTTCAATATAAGTATCAGTCGTAGGAACATAAGCTTCAGGCTGATAGTAATCATAATACGAAACAAAATATTCAACTGCATTTTCAGGAAAAAATTCTCTGAACTCACTGCAAAGTTGAGCCGCAAGTGTTTTATTATGTGCAAGCACAAGAGTTGGGCGATTAACTTTTTCAATAATATTAGCCATAGTAAAGGTTTTACCGGAGCCTGTTACGCCCATCAGTGTTTGCTCTTTATAACCGGCAAGCACACCCTTTACAAGTGAATCAATAGCCTGCGGTTGATCACCGGTCGGCTTATACTTACTAACTAATTTAAACTTATCCATATATATCAAACCTATCTCTTTTGGATATAATATTCCATATTTAAAATATTATAATATATTCTTTGCAAAAACGCAATACTTTGCACGGTAATGACAGTATTTGACATCTTCTTTACAAAAAATAATTACAACTGTGTAACCTTTATTGTTTATTTAGACATAATATGATAAAATTTGAGCAAAAAGATTTTGGAGGATATATTTATGGAAAGAAAAGTAGTCATTTTTGACCATCCGCTTATCCAGCATAAACTCAGCATTCTTCGTGATGAAAAAACAAGCACAAAAGACTTTCGTGAACTTGTTAACGAAATTGCAATGCTTATGACATTTGAAGCAACAAGAGATTTACCGACAGAGCAAGTTGAAGTTAAAACACCTTGCGGAATTGCAAAGTGCAATCATATTGCCGGCAGAAAGCTTGCATTTGTACCTATTCTTCGTGCAGGTTTAGGAATGGTTGACGGATGTGTAAGCCTTGTTCCTGCTGCGAGAATCGGACATATCGGTTTATACAGAGATGAAACAACACATACACCTGTTGAGTATTATTGCAAATTACCAAAGGATATTGACCAAAGAGATGTTTATGTTGTAGACCCAATGCTTGCAACAGGCGGTTCTGCAATTGACGCTATCAGTCAAATTAAATTAAGAAGCCCAAGAAAGATTGTATTTATGTGCATTATTGCAGCACCTGAAGGACTTGAAGCTCTTAAAAAAGCCCACCCTGATGTTGATATTTACTGTGCTTCGCTTGATGAAAAACTTAATGACGATGCATATATCATTCCGGGCCTTGGTGACGCAGGCGACAGAATTTTCGGTACTAAATAGTTTTAAGTTTAAAGCTATTTTATATATCATTACAAAATTTAATATTTTTAGGAGGACTTGAAAAATGTCTAACAAACCAAAAGTCGGCAAAGACGGCATCTATGATGCAAGACAGCTCGGCACACCAAAAATGGTTGTACTCGGTTTCCAGCATATGTTTGCTATGTTCGGCGCAACCGTTACAGTACCTCTTCTTACAGGCTTAAGTATTTCAACAACACTTTTGTTTGCAGGCTTGGGTACACTTTTGTTCCACTGTCTTACCAAGTTTAAAGTACCGGCATTCCTCGGCTCATCATTCGCATTTTTAGGCGGCTATGCAGCAGTAGCACCAATGGCTAAAGACGGAACACCTAATACAGAAATGTTGCCTTATGCTTGCCTCGGCGTAGCGTGTGCAGGTCTTATTTACCTTATTCTTGCCGCTTTGATTAAAGCTGTGGGAATCAACAAAATTATGAAGCTTTTCCCTCCTGTTGTAACAGGCCCGATTATTATAGCAATCGGTTTGGGACTTGCACCGTCAGCAGTAAACAATTGCAGAAATAACTGGTGGCTTGCAGTAGTAGCACTTGTACTCGTAATTGTATTCAACATTTTCGGTAAAGGTATGATTAAGATTATACCTATTCTTCTTGGTATAATCGGTGCATATCTCACAGCAGTTGTAGTAGGTAACATCGGCGGAGTTGAAAGCTTTGCTATTGACTTCACAGGTGTTAAAGAAGCTGCTTGGATTGGTTTCCCAATCGAATGGTCATCAACCGTATTCGGCGGTGTTCATAACAGCGGCAAAGCAATCTCTGCAATCATCGCACTTGTTCCTATTTCAATTGCAACAATGATGGAGCATATCGGTGATATTTCAGCTATCTCTGCTACTTGTAAGAGAAACTATATTCAGGACCCGGGACTTCACAGAACTCTTTTAGGTGACGGCCTTGCAACAACTCTTGCTTCTCTCTTCGGTGCTCCTGCTAACACTACATACGGTGAAAACACAGGTGTACTTGCCCTTTCAAAAGTATATGACCCAAGAGTAGTAAGAATTGCAGCATACTTTGCAATGGCATTCTCATTCTGCCCTAAATTCGCGGCAATTATTGAGTCAATTCCTGGTGCAGTAGTAGGCGGTATCTCATTCGTTCTTTACGGTATGATTTCTGCTATCGGTGTAAGAAATGTTGTTGAAGCAAAGGTTGATTTTTCAAAAGCAAGAAATACAATTATTGCAGCTGTTATCCTTGTAGTAGCACTCGGCCTTACAGACGGCATTACATTCACCGTAGGCGGCCACAATATTACTCTTACAGCACTTGCTGTTGCTTCAATTGCAGGTATCGTTCTTAACCTTATCTTCCCTGAAAAAGACTTTGACCCTGAAAAAGCATTTAATGCCGATACAGTATCAAAGCAAATTGAACTTGAAAAGAAGTAAAAATAAATAACAAATAAAAAGGTGGGAAATTCTCACCTTTTTATTTACTGATTTAATGAAAGAGGTAAAATTATGAAAAAAATATTATCGCTTGCACTTGCAATAATTATGTGCATAACTTCCCTTTCCTTTGCAACTAGTGTTTTTGCCGCAGATTCATCAAACTGTGCAACCGTTTTATTAGACGGTATTGAAAACAACAGCCTTATTGATGATACCGCAAACGCAATCAATGAATGCAGAACTGCATCCGGCAAAACTGCAATTCAGCTTGATAATACGCTTTGTGAACAAGCAAAGCAGAGAGCAAAAGATGTATTCGTTTACTTTGATTCAGACGATAAATACTTACCAAACGGTGATTTGGTTTCATCATATCTTTCAAACGCTGTAATATCAGCAATTTATTATTTTTCAGGAACTCCTGATTACAATACAATCAAAACAACAATTCAGTCTTATGCTTCACATCCTGTCGGCCAGTATGTTAACAGTATCGGCGTAGGCTTATTCACATTAAACGGCATTACTTCAATGTATGTAATTTACGGTGCAAACAGCCAAAGCGCACCGTATACAAACTTTACTGACACAATTGTAAAAGCAAGTATTAACACACTTACAAGCAATATCACATTAAGAGTTCAGCAAGAAATTGTATACGGTAAGAATTTTGCTCCGCTTACAACATACGCTTATTTTAACAAAGGTATTAACCCTAACGGTATTACTTTAAGCAATGACCAGGTAAGTTATATAAGCAGCAATTCAAATATTGCTAAAATCAAAAACAGCGTTATTTATCCAAAGAGTAACGGTAGCTACAACTTAACCGTAACTCTTAATTCAAATCCTGCAGTAAGCGCAAGCGAAAGCTATGTAATTTCAGGCCTTTCAAAGCCAAAAGCAACTCTTTCTTCAGTAAAAAGTAAAAAGAAAAAGCAAATTACTGTAAGCTGGAAAAACAACATCAAGAATGTTTCAGGCTATGAAATTCAGTATTCTACTTCAAAAAAGTTTACTAAAAAGACAACAAAAACCGTTACAACAAAAGGTAAAAAAGCAAAGTCTAAAACAATTTCAAAGCTTAAAAGAAAGAAAACATATTATGTACGAATTCGTGCATATCAAAATCAGTCACAGGGCGAAAAGTTCTATGGTAGCTATTCAAAAACTTTAAAAGTTAGAGTTAAATAATAAAAAATTAGGAACGGTCACATCGATTTGGTGTGACCGTCTCCGTTTTTAGCTCATATCAAAATTTCATTTACATATTGCGAATTATTTATATTGATAAATTCACCTGATAAAATCATTTGGCTAATTTCATCTTTTGTTGCCCACTTAACATCACAAACTTCGTCTTTTTGAAGTGTTAATTTTGAAACATCAATATCATTTTTATAAATGTATACATCAACAAAATCTTTATATAACTCACGCTTATAAGAAGTAAAAAGCGTGAGTTTTTCTTTATCCACAGTTAAGCCGAGTTCTTCTTTAACCTCTCTTACAGCACCGTCAATACTGTTCTCACCCATAAGTACAGAACCGCCGGTCCAAGCCCATTTTAGTCCGTGCTTTTTGTTGGAACTTCGCTTTTGAATTAAATACTCACCCTTGCTGTTTTTTATCCAAATATGTACTACTATGTGATATTCATTATTTAATGAATCAAATTTTTCTCTTCTAACAGTGTAACCAAGAGGCTTTCTGTTTTCATCATACGCATCCCACAATTCCATAATTGATTACTCCCTTGTAATAATCAGCTTAAAGCCGTCATTTATGTTATTTATTTCATCCTTTATAAATTTAGGATAAAGAAGATAATTATCAATCTTATCAATATAAAGCCAGCAATATGTATTTATCCTGCTTTCCTCTTGCAATTCAAATTCAGGCTCAAAATGATTAAAATCAGTTTTAGAAATATCAACAAGATAATACATACCTATTTCGTGAAAAGTACTTTTACAATGAATAAAGAAACATTCATTAAGCCAAAGAGGTTTATAATCTGTTATATCTATTTTTAGTTCTTCTTTTATTTCACGCAAGAGTGCTTCTTCACTCGTTTCACCAAAAGTCACCCTGCCGCCGGGCAAATAATATTCATTTGTTTTCGTATTCCTTTGCGCAAGAATTTTGCCGTCATTTACTATAACAGCGGCAACACGGTAATTAAAATATCCCTCTTTGGTTTTAAGAGTTAAATCCATATTCAACCTCCAACTTTGTAATATATTCATCAATTTGTGTGTGAGAAATAAAAGTAACAACTTTTTTATCAGGATATTTTTCAAAAAGTGACAGCACAATCGGCTTGCAAACAGAATTGTACTTTTTAACATCTTCAATAAGTTCATCATTTACAGGCAGGAAACAAGGAAATTCTTTTTCCCTTTCTCTTGTTATAACACCGTAAATGCAATCATCAACCGGCAAATCAAGAAAATAAATAAGTTCGGCATTTTTAATCCTGATTTCAAGTGTTCGTTTAAAATTTCCGTCGATAATCCACTCGTCATTTGAAACAATTTCTTCCTGCTTTTGTTTGAATTCAGGCCTTTGCAAATGTGTTGCATCACTTTTCCAATAGATTAAATCCAAATGATATAACGGTAAGGCGGTTATGGCTGCAAGTTTTTTTGAAAATGTGGTTTTTCCCGAACCTGGGCAACCTATTACAGCAATTTTTTTGTATGGAAACATATCATTCCCACTCCTTTCAAATAAAATTAAAGCTCTTGCATATGCAAGAGCTTAACAACCGTGTTCGGAATGGGAACGGGTATTCATCTTTTCATCAGTTTTTGCTGACATCGCCAATATAGCATAGTTTCATATAAATGTCAAATCATATATAACTAATTAAGCTCTCCTTTTAATATTATAAAGGAGAGCTTAATATATTGATGAGATATAATTTATTTAAGTTTCAATGCACGGATTGCATTTAATACCGCAAGAACCATTACACCCACATCGGCAAAAATTGCTATCCACATATTTGCTATACCAAGCGCACCTAAAACAAGGCAAACAGCCTTAACTATAAGCGCAAACCAAATATTTTCTTTTACAATTTTTAGTGTATGAACAGAAATTTTGCGTGCAAGAGCTATTTTTGACGGGTCATCATCCATTAAAACAATATCAGCCGCTTCAATAGCCGCATCAGAACCGAGTGCGCCCATAGCAATACCAATATCTGCACGGGATAATACCGGAGCATCGTTTATACCGTCGCCTACAAAAGCAAGCTTCTTTTTAGGTGATTTTTCACCAAGCAATTTTTCAACCCATTCAACTTTATCGGCCGGAAGAAGTTCTGCGTGGTATTCATCAAGGCCGAGATTTTCGGCAACTCTTTTAGCTGTTTCTTTTGAATCGCCTGTAAGCATAACAGTTTTATCAATACCGCTCTTTTTAAGGTTTGAAATAGCTTTTTTTGAATTTTCCTTAACCACATCGGATATTACAATGCAACCGGCATATACGCCGTCACAGGAAACATAAACCACAGTTCCATCGTTATGTTCAGCGTCAACTGCAATATTTTCTTTATGCATAAGTTTAATATTACCGGCATAAACTTTATGTCCGTTAACAACAGCAGATACACCGTGACCGGCAATTTCTTCAATATCAGATACGCTGTCACGCTTAATTTCTTTGCCAAAATACTTTTTAAGGCTGATACTTATAGGGTGGTTTGACGCACTTTCAGCATATGACGCAAGGCCTACAATTGTGTTTTCGTCAAATCCATTTGCAGGATAAATACCTGTTACTTCAAACACACCTTTAGTAAGTGTACCTGTTTTATCAAAAACAATATACTGTGTATCCGAAAGGGCTTCAAGATAATTTGAACCTTTTACAAGTACACCATTGGCAGATGCACAGCCGATACCTGCAAAAAAGCTCAAAGGAATAGAGATTACAAGCGCACACGGGCAACTGATTACAAGGAAAGTAAGCGCACGGGTAATCCAATCGCCCCACATTGCACTTTCACCCATAATCATTCTGACAACCGGCGGTAAAACAGCAAGAACAAGGGCGCCACCGCAAACAGCAGGAGTATAATATCTTGCAAATTTAGTGATAAAGTTTTCACTCTTTGATTTTTTCATACTTGAATTTTCAACAAGGTCAAGTATTTTAGAAACAGTTGAATCTCCAAATTCTTTTGATGTTTTAATTCTTAATACACCTGTAAGGTTAATGCAGCCACTGATTATTTCATCACCGCTTTTAACCGAACGCGGCACGCTTTCGCCTGTTAATGCGCTTGTGTTCAGTGTTGATTCACCGCTTACTACTACACCGTCAATCGGCACTTTTTCACCCGGGTTAACTACAATATACGTTCCGATTTCGACATCGTCAGGGTCAACCTTTTCAAGCTTACCATCAACTTCGACATTTGCATAATCAGGGCGAATATCCATAAGTGATGTTATATTTCTTCTGCTCTTGCCCACCGCAACACTTTGAAAAAGTTCACCGATTTGGTAAAAGAGCATTACTGCTGCACCTTCGGCAAAATCACCGAGTGCAACCGCGCCGATAGTTGCAACAGCCATAAGGAAATTTTCATCAAAAACCTGGCCTTTTGCAATACCTTTAATTGCCTTTTTCAAAATATCATAGCCGATAATTAAATATGGAACGAGAAACAGTACAAATTCCACCCATTTATTAAGTTGAACCAATTTTGATGTTATCATCAAAGCCACAAGCAAAACGGAAGAAATTATTATTCTTATAAGAACCTTTTTCTGCTTTTTACTCATATTACCACCCCACATTTAAAAGAAAATATCACAATCATCTTCAACTTTACGGCAGTTTTTAAGCACCTGCTTCATAACAGTCTTTTCATCTGCTTCGTCTTCAAACTCAACTTTCATTTTTTGAGTCATAAAAGAAACTGTTGCATTTGCAACGCCGGTAGTTTTATTTGCCATATCCTCCATCTTTGCTGCACAGTTTGCGCAATCCACTTCAATACCATAAGTCTTTTTCATATTATCATATCCTTTCGGTTAATCATCATTACAGTTGAACAATCGCTCAACTGTTCTATCTGTATTATAGTTGAACAACTATTCAATTGTCAAGTGTTTTTTTAATATTTTATGATGATTTTTACAAAAAGATACAAACATATAAAAACGCCATAGCAAAAGCTCCAATTAAAGAAGCAATTGCTATGACTTTGATATTATAATGTTTGATTTTTAAGAGCTTCACCAAGCGGTGTCTTTTTAATTTTAATAAGCATCATAATTGATACAAGGGTATAACTTATTACACCTAAAACAAACATTGTAATATAACAATTATTTGATATTATATAAGGAATATACCCCGTCATTTGAGTATACAGATATGACTTAAAACACCAGCGAAGAAGCAATGATATAATCGGTATTGATAATGCAAGTGACAGCACAACTACAATAGAAGTTATGACTATATACAGCTTTCCTATTTCTATATCAGAAAATCCTAAAATCTTCGTCATAGAAACAGATTTGCTGTTTTTCTCAATAATCTGCTTTGTTAAAATATACATAATAAGCAGGAATATCAATACGCCAAGACCTTTGAACACCTTAACAAATTCGCTCATAGAAACCTGCATTTGAGTAACTACTTTAGTTAAATCTTTTTCGGTGATAACGGTTGCAATATCATCCGGGTCTAAATCATTTAATTTTTCATTGCTGAAATAGCCGGTAAAATAATCACTGCTTTCATTAAATGTTTTTAAATAATCTGCCCTATTCATAAACACAGTTATTCCGGCATCGTACTTATATGTACCTGAAACCTTAAATGTATATGTTTTATCCTTATACTCTTCTTTAAGCGTTACTTCATCTCCGCTTGAAATTCCAAACTTATCAGCCATTGCGCTTGACACAAGCACTTCACCTGTCGGTATTGAAGAAGTGATAAATTCACTTCGATTAGAAACGCCGTAAACGCTTACATCATCATTCATAAACTTTTTATCAGTTGTTTGAAGTGAAGTCAAGCAGAACTTTTCTGCTTTGGTATTTTCAGTATCTTTTTCATTTATCATTATATACTGATATTTAGATATTTGGCTTTGCTTAACAACATTTGAATAGTCATCAAGCAATGGGGCGAACATTGAGCCGAATACTACCAGTGTGCCGGCAAGGATAATACCAAAAAACATTGTAAGATATGACGGAATGTTTTGAAACAAAATACGAAGCCTAAATTTTGAAAAGAAAGGCATTTTCTTCGGCAATTTTATAATATTCTTTTGACCGCTTTGTTTTAATTGACCGCGAATAAAATTAAGCGGACTGATTTTAAGTTTCTTTGAAAGCACCAAAAAATTGATTATAAGTGTAAGAATAAACGGAACTATTGTGGTTTCCAAAAACGCCTGCATATTCCATAAGGTTTTATAAGTTGTTAAAGAATAATTTGAATAATACACACCCACAAAAGCTTTTTGAAATGCGGTATATCCCAAAATATTGCCTACAATTGCACCTATAATTGTTACAACAGTAGGCAAAAACATATAATGCCTGATAAGTTGCGCTTTCGAATATCCCATTGCACGAAGTGTGCCTATCGCATTAGCTTCCTTTGTAATGGTATTTGATGTAGTAACAGAAAACAGGAATGCTACAACTATCATAATCAAATAAATCATAAGCATTACACTTGCTTTATCTGAGCCACCGTCTTCCTGCGCATATATAATAGATTTATTAGTATATTTTGCGCTGTAATCCTTAATAGTAATTACATTACTGTCATTTATTTCAAAGTTATTTACAAGCTTTTTAACAGCTGATAAATCTTTATAAATCTGCGTACAATTATATAATTTCGCATCGCTCACAGCGTCAACTATTTTGTATATTTCATTTAACGCATCATCAAAATCGGTTGATGAATTATCGGTTTTATAATCATCAAGATTTATTTTAGGTGCTGTATCAAAGGAATCAACATCCCAATCGTCTTGATTTTTTTCAGCGTCTTCCAAAACATTTTTTAAATTAGTATATTGCTTGGTTGTAATTCCGAGTTCCTTTGCCATTTTTGAATCATTACCTATACCTGCATTTCTTATAGCGGTAAAATACTTTGATTCTAACTCCTTTTCAGCAATTTCAAATTCACTTTTAAGCCTTTTTATATATGGCTTTGCATCATCGTAAAGTGCGTCCACTTGATTTTGAACTATCGGTTCATCATATTTTTTAATTATCTTTTCAAGTGATTTCATTAAACTTTCGCTTTTTGTATTTTCGTCACTTTCATCAATTGTGGCTTTATTATATTTCCAAGCGTAATTTACTGTTTCGTGTGCAGAACTTACTGTATCGTATCCGCCATCAGTCATTATTGCAACACCAAAGCCGACTGCATCGAACATCATATCGGCATTGCTTTTGAATAAAGCACTGTAATCAGGAAGTGCAACCATACCGCAAACAAGGTATTTTTTACCTCTTATTGAAACTTTATCGCCCACATTTATATTGTTATTTTTGGCAAAAGTTCTGTCAAGTGCAACCTGATTTTTTGCACTTGGCATTTTACCGCTCATAAGGCATACGGTATTTACTTCTTGCCTTTGCTTATATATACGCAAAGTTTTGCCGAGGTTATTTATATCTTCTTCCTTATAATTTAATTCAAACAGCTTTAAATCATTTTGCTTCTCAATTTCAGAGAGCATACTTTTATCAGGCTGAACATTGAAAGAAATATGTCCGTCTTCAATATTATATTTTGTTGCAACATCATCAAACATTGCCAAAACTGAATTATCGGCAACTAAAAAACCTGATGCAGCACCTATAAAAAACACAATAAATAGAAATATTGCGATATATTTGCCTGCATCGGATTTTAAATCGCGCTTAAATCTTTTATTCAAAGGATTTTGCATTTTTATACTCCTTACCATTCAAGATCTTTTGCAGTCACTTTGTTTTCGTTTACATAATTTTTGCGAATTTCGCCGTCATGAAGAGTGAAAACTCTATCTGCCATATTTTTAATAGCATCGTTATGCGTAACCATAATAACCGTATTACCGTACTTTTGATTTATGTCTTCAAGAAGTTTTAATATTTCCTTTGATGTGTTGTAATCAAGTGCGCCCGTAGGTTCATCACAAAGAAGAATATCCGGATTTTTAACTATTGCTCTTCCGATAGAAGTTCTTTGCTGCTGGCCGCCTGAAAGCTGTGCTGGCAATTTATTTGCTTGGTCAGTAATGCCGAGTGTTGCCATAAGTTCATCAATATCAAGCGGATTATCACTTAAATATGCGCCCACTTCAATATTTTCCCTAACTGTTAAATTCGGTATCAAATTATACATTTGAAATACATATCCAAGATGCTTTCTGCGATACATAGTAAGCTGTTTTTCATTCATCAGCTTTGTTTTTTCACCGTTGATTGCTATGTACCCGTCATCAGCATATTCAATAGCACCGATGATATTCAAAAGGGTTGATTTACCCGAACCGCTCGGGCCGAGAAGCACGCACATTTCACCTTTTTCAATTTCAAGATTTATGCCTTTGAGCACTTCAATTTTGTTTTCGCCGTAACCAAAGTGTTTTTTTATGTTGTTTATTTCTACAAATGCCATATTGTTTCTCCTATTCTATTTATCACAGTTAGTGTTAATTAACTTTTGAACGATAAAATTAGTTAGCTTTGCCTAACTTCGCTATTATAATACTACTAATAAAAGCAATTGTCAAATAAAAATTTTAAAATACACGCTGATAGACTTTGAGAAAGTAAGATAAATTTCGTATTTTGCGAGTGGGAGCTGTACAATGGTACTGCCCCCGAGCAAAAGACGGAAAGCGCCAAAAATAGCTTGGACTCGATGTCCAAGCTATTTTTCAATCCCTCCGAGTGCAACAAGTTGCACCCACCGTCTCACCTGTCGGTTCGGTCGGTGCTTCTGCACTTTGTGCAGAGGTCTCCACCGGAGACCCGCACCCTTTGCAAGGGAGGCAAAAAAAGGTTTGCTTATTTTATTCGGCGCGCTTTAGCCACTTTATCGACAGTCTAAAAGGATATAGCCGAAGCTATATCCTTTTAACTAATTAAAATTTGAATGTTTTACTTTCCCCTGCTTTAAATTCAACTGTTTGCGATTTACCGCCTGCTTTAATATTAAGCTTTTGGTCAATATCCGAAGTAACAGTTGCACTTATTGTTTTACCGGCGTCTGCCCACTTAAGTTCAGTTACGGTAGCGCGATTACGGGTTTTAATTCCTTTAAGCGTTCCGTTTTCAAAACCTGAATTCGGAAGTGCCGGAAGAAATTCAATATCATCATTATGTGAATAAACAAGTGCTTCATTTATAATACCGAGATAGCCTATCGCAAAATCAGTACAATAGCAACTGCCTTGGTCATAATCGTGGTTAGTCATTAGTGAATCATACCTGATTTTATGGTTCATAAGTTTAACAAGAGCATCGGTTAAAGAATCTGAATCTTTTAACCTTGAAGCAATAAGACTGCGGTGAACAAGTGCGTGTGACGCTTCATTTTCACTCTGTCTATTTGCGATTGCCTGCTCGCAGGCTTTCGACAGTTTTTCATTTCCCTGCGTTTCAAAAAGCGGCCATACACCGTAAAGGTGACTTAAATGGCGGTGTTCATTATTTTCATCAAATGAAGTTGTTGCCCATTCTTTAAGAGCGCCTGTTTCATCATAAAGATATGGTGGAAGATTTTTTTCAAGTTCCTGCCATTTAAATGTATCTGCACTTTTATCAACATCGCCCATAACTTTAATAAGCATATTAAGATTATCACGGCAGGCAGAAATATCAATAGCACAGTTAGCATCCGACGGACTGTTATAATTTGATGGGTTATTTTCAGGCGAATAGCTTGGCAAAATGCAATATGTTTCACCGTCATTTAATGATGTTTTGCCCTTTTCATAATGAATAGAGCCATCTTTTGCGGTGTAATATTCAGGACTCATCAGCTGACTCCAATAATTTGCACTTTTCACCAAAAGCGGATATAAAATATCTTCTTCAAGCCTTAAATATCCACGCTTTTTAATTTCTTTAATTTGGCTTTCTGTTAAGTCTTTTTCGGTAACAGAGAGAACCGATTTAAGCTTTTCAAGGTCAAATTCATCACTTAAAGGAATATTGATATTACCATATGAAAGAAGAGTTTCATAAAGCGGGTTAATCATCCAAGATGTGCCGGCGTTCCAATATCTGAAAGGATAAGGATAGCAGGTTTCGGTGATTACAGCTTTATCACCGTCAGTATTAACCGGTGCCTGAATAGCGTCTTTAAACCCGTGAGTTGCATATGCATTTTCTTCCCAATCAGGAAGTTGACGCAAAATGAAATATGTATAGCCGATAGGACTGCGTGACATATTACTCGTATTCATTGAAGATGTTTGCAAATTAACATTTGCGTCCATTGTATATTTACTGCCCCATCCGGTGTTAAATTCACCTGTCCACATACCGTAAAGTCGGCTTGTAGAATAGCCCGAACAGCAAAGATATGCATATCTGCCGGCATAATATGTACGCTGGGCAAGAGCGGAATTTATTTTCTTTTTACCCTTTTGCGCTTTTAAAAGTGTTTCGTTTGAATCAAAACTATCATCACCCAACGAAAGTGTAACGCTGTCAAATTGAGGCTGATAAATTTTCAAATGATTATTTAACGCTTTATCATAATCAAAATTATTATTTCCTACATATTTTTCAGCAACGCTTTCAAGCTTTGCTATGCAATCATCAACAAGTTTGAAATCATTTTGCTTTTCAAAATCATCAATCTTTCCCATATCGTAAGTTCTGTCGCTTACAGTAAGAAGATATACACTGTCAGCATTGCTAATTTTAATGCCTGCATTTTCACCCGAAAACTGCGTTTCGTCTGTTTTTTTATCTATTGAAACTTTTTCTTTGCTTCCGCCTGAAGTGATTACGTAAGTTACTGTTGCATATCCACCGTTTTTCAGTTCGCTTTTTTCATAATCAGGATAGTGCGAAACAAGCGCAAGGAAGTTTGCATTATCATCAGTTAACTTTTTATACTTCATATTAGCTTCGTCGCTGTCGCCGAAGTTTGCAAGAGTTGAAAGGTCATCAAATGATAAAGTCAAATTAAGTTTACTGCCTGAAGATGATTTATTAAGCTTTGTAATCACAACATCATCTGCCATCGAAGTGAATGATGTACGCTTCCAAGTACCGTTTTTATCCGTAAAATCAACACCGACCTGTGATGTTTCATAATCTGTATAGCGAACATATTTTTTACTGCTTTTCTTGTCAAAATCAAGCCTTAATTGGCCGCCCGGGTGATAACGGTATACATCATCATAGCTTGCATTATCCGTAATATCTTTACCTTTAACAATACTTTGCTTTACAGTTTCAAGTTCATCATAAGTTTGCGGGCAAGTACGCTGATTTTCGTTAGGCATTATAAAATGCATATTTTGAAAAATAAATGTATCGCTGTACGGACTGCCGCTTGTAATAAACCCTTGAAGTCCGTTTCCGGATACCATACCCTGCCTCCAAGATTTAGTTTTATTTTTTTTGGAATCTTTAAGCTCGGTATAATTATATGAAAACGAAATTTTAGAAGTATCTTTAAAAAGAGATTTAATATCACCTTCGCTGACTTTATCCGCTGAACAAGATGCCGCCGAAAAAGCAAAAGTTCCCGTTAATAACACACAAAGTGCTTTTTTTACATATTTATTCATAAGCTCACCTCGTAAAAATTATAACATACAGGTATAAAAATAACACGACATCATCTTTACCTAAATGTCGTATTATGCTATAATGTGCAAGGTGATATAAATGGATTTTATTTGGAACAAAATACAATTTACAATAACAGATTTGGGTGGCGGTAAACTCGGCGAAAAAATACCGATGCACGCTCACGCAAAGGGCTGCTATGAACTACATTTTGTAACCGAAGGAAAAGGCACACTTATAGCCGATGGCAATAAAATTGAACTGAAGAAAAACGATTTTTTCATTACAGGGCCGAATATTAGGCACAGCCAAAATTATGATGAGCAAAACCCTATTGAAGATGTATTTATTTTGATACAAGTTAAAAACGATAAAAGCAAAAATGTATTTTCAAGTATTTTTACACAGCATAATTTTTGCTATCTTGAAAATGTTGACAACCAATTTGCGAAAATGCTTTTAAATGAGTGGAAAAATAAAAATCCTGATTACGAAAGTGTAATATCAGGATTGATGATAATTATTTTAACGCAAATTACAAGATTGCTTTTACCAAAAGATTTTCAAGAATTTACAAACAAAGAAAACTTAAATGACAAACGATTTGCAATAATAGAGCAAGCTTTTTTGTATGAAAACGATATTACTCTTACCAAGCTTTCGCAAATGATAGGCTTGTGTGACAGGCAAACGCAAAGACTTTTAAAAAAATATTATGGCAAAAGCTTTAGGGAAATAAAAAAAGAATCAGGTAAATAAAAACAGCACTTTGCTAAAAGCAAAGTGCTGTTTAATTTGTAGTTTAATTTGTAATCATTAAATAGATTTAAGGAGTGCCGGAAGTCTTGTAAGTGCGCCGCCAAGTCTCCAGAAAATCTTATTAAAACCAACAAAGCTTGATTCATCATCATTGAGCATCATAAGAAGACCGTCAGCCATCTTTGGCGAGAATACGCCCATACTCATAGCTATAAAGTTACGAATCGGAATTTGAGTAGCCATAGCTGCAAGCATTTTACCGTCACCGTTTGCATCTGAACCCATACCGCTCATAATCTTTGTAATCATATTGCAAAGCTTACCGCCCCATTTTGTATGGCGGGCATCATTAAGGCAGCAATAAAGGTCAATCTTCTTATTTGTATCAATTTCAGGATTTGGAAGTTCACCGTAAACAGCAGCAAAATCATCACGGGTAATGTTAGCAACATTGTTATAATAATTAGGAGCTGTCTGCCTGTAATCAGGAACTTGGGCATCTACTGTTGATTCAACATTGATTTCAGCAGTAAGCTTAGGGTCACGGCTTGATGCAGCTACGATGATTTCAAAATCGCCTGTTTCAACAAACCAATCATTGATATTAACATTATAGAATGCGAAAGCTCTCTTTGAAAGTTCAAGTGAAACTTCCTTTTCTTCGCCTGCTTTAAGAAATACTTTCTTAAATGCACGAAGTTCCTTTACAGGACGATAAATTGTAGATTCCTTATCAGCTACATAAACCTGTGCAATTTCTGCGCCGTCTACATCACCTGTATTTTTAATTTTGAAAGATACTGTTACTGTATCTGTATCCTTAATCTTATCAGCGGAAAGTTTAATATCGCTGTATTCAAATGTTGTGTATGAAAGACCGTAACCGAATGGGAACACAACATCAAGATTAGCTGAATCGTAATATCTGTAACCAATAAATACGGATTCCTTATGTTCCGAAGTTACAGGGCCGCCCGGATAATTACCGAAAGTTGGATTAACTTCAAATGAAGTAGGATATGTTTCAGATGTTTTACCTGATGGGTTAACAGCACCGGTAAGGATATTTGCAACAGCAATACCACCAGCCTGACCGCCAAGGCCTGAATTAAGAAGACCTTTAACCTCATTAAGCCATGGCATAAGAACAACAGAACCGCCTGCAAGAACAACTACTGTATTAGGATTTGCATTAGCAACAGCAGAAACAAGAGCGTTGTGGTTAGCCGGCATATTGATGGTTTCTCTGTCATAACCTTCACCTTCAAAATCTTCGGTAAGGCCGACAAATACAACTGCAACATCAGCATTTTTAGCAGCTTCAACAGCTTGTTTTGTAAGTTCGGCATCACTTAATCTGTTCTTATCCTTTTTAGTAGGAGCAGACTTGTAATAACCCTGTGCATATGTAAGGTCAACACCAAGCTTCTCAAGTTCATCATATGCATTTGAAAGCATTGTAGGATTGATAACAGATGAACCGGCGCCCTGGAAACGAGGAGCTTTTGCCATTTCACCTATAACTGCAACCTTCTGTCCTTTTTTAAGAGGAAGAATTTTATCATCATTTTTAAGAAGAACCATAGAACCCTCTGCAACTTTCTGTGCGATTGCGTGATGAGCTTTAGGGTCAAATGTATGTTCATTTTCAAGAGCCGGCTTTGATTTCATAATAAGATTAACTACATTGTCAACTCTTTCATCAAGCACTGCCTCATCAAGTTCGCCGTTCTTAACTGCTGCTACAATTCTATTTTGGTTAAGTTTTCCTGAACTTGGCATTTCAAGGTCAGTACCGTTTTCAAGGCCTGGAATTCTGTCAACAGAAGCACCCCAGTCAGTAACAATCAAACCTTCAAATCCCCATTCGTCACGGAGAATATCCTGCTGAAGATGTTTATTTTGTGACGCATAAATACCGTTAATTCTGTTATATGAATTCATTACAGTCCAAGGCTGTGATTCCTTAACTGCAATTTCAAATGCAGGAAGATAAATTTCACGCATTGTTCTTTCATCAATTACTTCGTTAAGAACCATACGAAATGCTTCCTGTGAGTTACAAGCAAAGTGTTTAAGTGATGTACCTACACCCTTTGACTGAACACCGTTGATAACACTTGCAGAGCATTTACCTGCAAGATATGGGTCTTCACTGAAATATTCAAAGTTACGACCGCAAACAGGTGCACGCTTAATATTAGTACCAGGGCCTAAAATAGTTGAAACTTTTTCTTTCAAACATTCCTGGCCCATTGCTTCGCCCTCTTGCTTTAAAAGGTCTTCATCCCAAGAGCAAGATGAAGTAGCAGCCGGCGGAAAACAAGTTGCAGGAACTGAATTTCCAAGGCCTATTCCGCCTTTCTTTTCCTCACCCTCGGCAGGAACATAATCCTTACCTTTAGCTTTACGCAAACCGTGAGGTCCGTCAGTAATCATAATTTTAGGAAGTCCAAGTTCAGGTGCTTCCTCAAGATGCCAATAGTCATAACCTGAAACAAAAGCTGCCTTTTGTTCAAGTGACATTTTTTTAACGATTTGTGGGTATCTCATACACAAAAACGCTCCCTTCGAATTAGTAACGTACTTATTATACAATAAAAAATTCATCATATCAATACAATTTTTGTGCATTTTTACAATTTATTTTATATTTTGTATTCCTCTATATTACCTAAATTCCCATAATCATTGTTGAAATAACCAAACCTATAAGTAATAGTATATAGTTTATCACGGTTAGTTTCGATATTGTCAAATATTTCTTTATCACACTTAATTCTGACAAATTTCTTCAATTCTAAATTGTTTAAAACTATATAGTAATTACCTTTTTCGTCTTTTTCCTTTGCACTTATACTTGTCAATCCAACTACTTCTTGCTCTTTTGTATTTGCAGTTAAAAATGAACCTATACCGATAAGTAATATGATTACCAATCCAAATAAAAACACTTTAATATTTTTTTCAGAAATCAGTTTATATAATTTGATAATAGCTAAAACTATAAATACTAAAAATAATGCAAACAATAAAACATTAAATATATTAAACAATTCGTTATTAAAATTCATCCATAAGTAATTCAAAAAGAATAAGTCGGCTAAAATTAACAAGAACACAAAAATCAATATAACGCTAATAATCACTTATCATCCTCCTTATATTTCATACCAGCCTGAAAACTAGCACTGACATCAATAATACCTTTTGATTTACATTTTGACTTTAAATCGTTTATTTTATGGGAGTTTTCTATTAGTATTTCTTTTATATCAACCGGTGTGAGTTTAGGATTTTGAGAAAGAAGTAGTGCAGCAGTTCCTGATACATACGCACTTGCAACTGATGTGCCACTTATCAATGTTTCCTCGTCATCAGGCAAAGTTGTTTTAACATTAACACCTGGTGCAGCAATATCAACACCGTTTTCACCATAACCGCTTGAATTATATGGCAAACCTTTGTTATCCACAGCCATAACAGTAATTATGTTATCTAAATCATAACTACATGGAAAAAGGCTTTGATTATCTAGATTGAGATTTGAATTTCCTGCTGCGCAGACAAAAAGTATTTCAGGATGATTTTTTATCAATTCAAACAGTTCCTTACTATCATCATTAAAATTCCAACTGCAATTGATAATTTTTGCTCCCCTACTTATTGCATATTTCACAGCACTAATTGAATCTTCAATTGTACCATAAGTAGAATTCAAAAATTTCACAGGTAGTATTTTTGCACAAGGAAACACTTTTAATATGGTTGATGCCACATATGTTCCGTGATAATCATATAAAGCATCTTCATAAATGATGTTATTATTATTGAAAAAGTTCCACCCGTAATAGTCATCAATAAACCCGTTTTTATCGTCATCATAATTATTGATTGCATCATTATTATTCAGCAATATGCTTTTGTTTATATTAGAATTAGATAAATCTACACCAGTGTCGACAACGGCGACTATAACATAATCATCTTTTTTTGTGTTGATTTTATTAAATATCGGTCGAATATTTATATCTATACCTGCTATTCCGCTTTTATTTTCTATTTGTTGTCCATAATTGTAGATTGCCCAATCATTTTGATAAAGTTCCTTTTCTTTTTCAATTTTATTATTTAAAATAAAAGTCATCAAAAAAATTGTAAAAAGCACAATTAAAATCAATATAAGAATGTCTATTCCACAATTATCTGCCATTTTTTAAATATAAAATACCCTATATGAATCCCGATAAAATAAAGTAAAATATCGAAAACATCAAAAAATCCGCGCATTGTTGCAACCTGAATAAGCTCAATTGCCAAAGATATCACAATTGAAAAGATAAAAAGGTTGCTGTATTTTAGCTTTCGCACAAAATACCCCATTGGGATAAATACAGCAAGATTCATTATGCTTTGAATTGCCATTTCCCGGTTTGAAAAAGCATCTATTAAACCGGTTAAGGGATTAAATATAAATACTCGTTCAATTGAAGATCGTAAAAATAGTGCAACAAATAATATTGCAAAGTAAGTAACACACATAATAAAAAACAAGTACTTATTTACTCTTTTATTGATGATTAAGTTCAAAGCAGCTATACATCCTGCTACGAGTATAACAAGGGCCAAAATACTTACGACAGTATATTTAATACCTGAACTTTCGATAAACAACGGTATAGCGTCCATAATGACACTATAATATAATAAATATCCTATAATTGCCCCCAATAATGTTATAACAAAATTCTTCAATAACTTTTTACCGTTAATTTTTTCATAGTTATCTTATATCCTGCTCCATTCATCATATATACTCATACTGTCATTAACAAATTCTTCGATTGAGTAAGAATCTTTTAATAAATTCTCATCATTGAAAATTGCTATGTACCTAAAATCATTTTTAATAACAGTAAGAGCGTAACTTACAGAATCACCGTCAATATCATAATAAAGAGTGTATTTTCCTTTTTCAACCTTATTTTTAAATGAATACTCACTTTCGTCAATTATTTCAAAATCATCATTTAAAAAGCTATATTTGCCCTGCTGATATGAGCACAAAAGTCTTATATTTTGGTTGTTATCTGTATAATATTTTTCTAAATATCCGGCTTTTTCAATAGGATTGTCAACACAAATATAATACGAATTCAAATCCGAAATAGCACCCGAATATTCATCATCAAACGATAAATTGACATCGGAAACATTTTTTATCTTTTGTGTGGCTGCCGGAACGGCAACAACAAGTTGAAAACAAAAAATAAATACAAGAGGAATAATAATTATTCTTTTGACAGAAGAGTTATCTGTATTTTTATTTTTTAAATTTATAATTTCATAAACTATACAAATGATTGTTATGATATTAAAAACTATCAGTAATAAAAGGAGCAAATAACCTGCAAACGAAAAATACAAATCAATCGGAAATTCGACATCCAGTTCAACAGGAATTTTTGTTTTTATAACATAACTGTATACCAATATCATGCAAACGATATTCAACAGTAATTGTATTATCGAGCAAATTATTGTTGAGCTCTTTTTAAGCGTCATATTTTTTACACTCCCATCAGTATATTTATATGCATACCATTCGTTTAATGTATTGCATCCCTTTGTAATATTAAAAAAATAAGTTTCATTAGCGTTCCAAAAAATAACTCTTTTACTTTCCCATACTTTATTATACATAGCTCTTATTTTGGCCACTGTAAAATGTTCGTTTATATATGAGTCATTTTTCCAACTTGCTTTGTCTCCCAAAATTAAGTATAGCATACCGTGTCAAAGCACGTCAAGTTTGAATCATAAAGTTTAGGCACTTCGCCTTTGTAATCTTTTTGAGTATTGCAAAAACGGTTACATTGTCCTTAAAATCGTGGGTATAATAAGTATAATTATTATCCGTCTTTTCCCTGATAACCTTACCGGTACTGTTATATGTAAAGGGAGAAGCTTTATTACAAAGCTTCTCCCTTAATCATTATTCTTAATATCAATAATTTTCAGCGCTTATTTCAAAAAAGCTCTGTGGGTGATTACAGGTTGGGCAAACCTCAGGTGCTTTTGTGCCGACTACAATATGGCCGCAATTGCGACATTCCCAAATTTTAACCTCACTTTTTTCAAATACTTTCATTGTTTCAACATTTTCAAGAAGTTTTCTGTATCTTTCCTCGTGATGTTTTTCAACTGCGGCAACAAGTTTGAACTTTGCCGCTAATTCAGGAAAGCCCTCTTCTTCAGCCGTTTTTGCAAATTCGGCGTACATATCAGTCCACTCGTAATTTTCACCGTCGGCAGCCGCCTTAAGATTTGTTGCGGTATCTGAAATACCCTCCATTTCCTTAAACCACATTTTTGCATGTTCTTTTTCATTATTTGCAGTTTTTAAAAACAAATCCGAAATCTGCTCAAATCCCTCTTTTTTAGCGACAGATGCAAAATAAGTATACTTATTTCTTGCTTCGGATTCACCTGCAAAAGCAGCTTCAAGATTTTTTTGTGTTTTAGTTCCGTCATATTTGCTCATAATTATTACCTCCAAAAATATATTGATTAAAAATCAACTGATTATACTTCAATAATACATTTATATATAAAAAAAGTCAATAAAACAAAAGCCTTGAGTAAAACAAAAGTTAAACTCAAGACTTTTTGTGTAATAGCGTGTAATAGTAGCATTACACGGAGGTTGGGCTACATAATATTTTCTTTGATAACTATATCATCACCGTTGAGCCGAGCTATAATTCCGTTTGAATCAACTGTTGCATAAAGCTTGGATTTTGAAATGTTTTTAAGCTTATACTTAACATCAGGATATACACCTTTCATCTCATTGCAAAACACTGCAATATCAGGCATCAACTTTTTTACTAAATAAAACGAAGTAGAATAAAAATAACCGTGATGTCCTACTTTAAGCAAGTCTACTTTGCCGATTTTATCGGCTATTTGCTTTTCATCCCCTGCTTTATAATTTATATCACCTGCAAGAAATACTTTGCTGTTACCGATTTTTACAAGCGTACCGACACTGTTTACATTTTCACCGAACTTGATTTTATGTGACTTATATTTTCCGTTAAAAAACTCAATTTCAAAATCACCGAGGGTAACGGTTTTTTCATCAAAGCTTTCCACAAGCTCTACATTATTATTTTTTATTGCACAAAGCATTTGGTTATACACTTCCAAATTATCCCAACTGATGCGTTCATACCGGCAAATATTTTCTTCTCTATACGGTTTTAAATATGCGGTTTTAACATTTATATCAGGATTATTTATTACAGTATCAAAACCGCCTATATGGTCAGAATGGCAGTGCGTACCCAATACAAAATCAATATTTACCTTATGGTTTGAATCACTGAAATTATCAAATAGATATTTTACTACAACATCTTCATATCCTTTTAAATTAAGGTGTGGCTTATCTTTCGGAAAGTCTGTATCTTCCGCCGAATCAATCATTGCAATTTTTCCGCAGCTTTCAAGAATGATACAGTCCGAATGACCTGTATTTAAAAAATGTATTTTTCCTTCCATTTCTATCCTCTTATTTAATAAAGTTTTCTAATATGTACTTAACAATCGGCTCGTTATTTGAGCAAGCAACATTTTTAGTTATTTCTTTAATTTTTTTGCTTGCATTACCGGAAGCTATCGGCAAAGAAGCAAATTCAAACATAGTTAAATCATTTAAGCTGTCACCCACTGCAATAGTTTCATTTTTTGAAACACCGATCAGTTTGCACAAATTAAACAATGCGTCACCCTTTGAAACACCTTTTGCCATAATTTCAATATTATTATCCATAGAAGTGGTAAAATTTATTGTTTCAAATGAATTCAATTCATCATAACATTTTTTTCTTTCGTCTAAATCACTGAAAAACACATTTATAAGTTCTGTATGCTTCAAATTTGGAAGTTCGTTTTTCAGTGAATCAATACCCAATCTTGTATTTTCAATAGTTTCAATATAATATTTATCTATTTTGTAATAATCATATGATTTTAAATTCAGTTTTGATTTTTCGGTTTTGGGTGTTCCGAAATCAAAAAATTCAATCATAGTATCATAATTTGATAAAAGTTCAAAAAGTTTTTTATTAGTAATTTCATCAATATAATGCTCAAATATATTTTTCTTCTTATTTTTATCTAAAATTACAGAACCGTCTGAATAAATAATATATCTGATACTTTTATTATCAAGCAATACTTTAGGAATTTCATCGTATGTTCTGCCGGTGCAAATCGCAAATTCAACTCCTAATTTTACCATTTCATCAATTGCATTTAAGTTTTCTGCCGAAACATTTGAATTATCATCAAGAAGTGTACCGTCAAGGTCACAGGCTAAAAGTTTGTATTTCATACTTATCTCTTTCTTTGCTTTTTTATTTAATTATAATAAATAAGAATATACAAAATCAAGCTTTTTTCTTTCTGTGAATAACAAAGCGGTTAAGCGGATAAGTCCAAAGAGTAGGAACAGTCATAACAATAAGCTTGGTAAGCAATACAATAAATACGCTGTCGTGCCCGCTGTTTTTGATAAGAGTTCCCAAAAAAGAACCAAACCAAGTATTAAAAGTAATTGTGCATATAACCATAATGGTGTATAAAACTGTCGAAAGAATAGGATTAGCATCAGCTTTAAAAGTCAGCTTTCTGTTCATAATATAAGCTGCGGCATAGCCTATTACTGCCGAAATAAAATATGAATACATATATCCCTTATATTCAATTCCCAAAAAAGAAAGAACAGCGTTATCGGTAACGGGAACTTCATTAAGAGATTTAAAAACAACATATTGCAAAACCCAAAATACAGCAAGTTCCAGCACCGAAGTTGATGCACCTGTAAAAGTAAATTTAATAAATTTCCATATTTCTGCGTGTTTATTGACAAATTTGATTATCTTATCTTTAAAAGTATTTTTGCTGTCAACAGCTAAAGATTCATCTGTATATATAATATTATTTTTCATAATTTAACCTTCAAATAAGCGAAATGCTGTAAGCAATTTACAACTGCTTGCAGCAATCATTGTTCAATATATGTATATTGCACATTTGAATAATCATCATCGTTATTAACACTTGCAAGGCAAGCAAATCCCGAAGCGGTCATTACTGATACTACAAGAGACACAGCTAATACCGATGACAATGCAGTTTTAAGTTTTTCGCTCATATTATCGCTCCTTTCTTAATTCGTTGGCTTAATTGTATAACACCACAATTAAAATATAATCAAGGTTCGGTAAAAAATGAGTAAAAATTCAGTAAAAGCTTCTTATCGCTTATTTAACATAAACTTAAAATAATTTAACGCAAACATAACAAAAGGGCGCTGTAAAAAGCGCCCTTTCAAATAATATATTCTATTTCTTAACAAGTTCAATTTGAGCTTTATAATCACCGTAAACCCAACAGCCTGATGAATTTTCAATATTTGGTGTTATATCATAGTAATCCCTGCCTAAAGAAATATCATCACTTTTATATGATGATAAATCAACCACCATTCCGACACCGATTTTATCATTATTCAGATTAGACTTTGAGCCTATAACAGTTACTTCCTTTGAATTCACAGAAATAACATTAGCTTTGTAACCGTCAGGTACATTCGTAACAGTTACAGAATCTTTATTAACCGCAATCCTTTTAGTTTTATAGGTGCTTGGCACATTTACGGTAACGGTGATTTCCTTAACATCATCAAGAATTACTATTCCGTCAAGTGTTGTAACATCAAACTTAATAGTATTTTTGCCGACATTAAGTTGTGAAAAATCAATATTACCTATATTCGCATCTTTAATTCCCGAATCTTCAAGAACTGCGGAAGATACTTTATTAACACTGTATGATACATCAAATTTGCTTTCATCAACACCGTACGGCTTGCCGGTAAATGAACTTGTTACATTCAATGTCATTTCTTTTAAAACAGGAATGGTAACAGTAAGGTTTTTGGAATCGGTATCAACCGATACATAATCAACCGCATTGCCGTTGGCATCAACAGGCACAGCGGTAATATCAATAGACTGTGTAGATTTGAGCTTATTTTCTATATCCACATTTGCAACAAGTTTTTTAACTTTTGATACATATGATTTAGGCCCTTTTACCTTTGCAACTTTTTCACTGAGCAAAGTTTCGCCCATAACATAACCGTCCGCAACAAAATCATCGTTGGTATAAGTCAAATCAATATCAAGTGTTTTTTCATCCTCTACATCAAAGTAAGCTTTATACACGGTAGGATAATATGATGAAATATTGAAATCGGCATTTTCGTTTACAGATGAAACAGTTATAGGCACTTCATAATTTCCTTTAGATGTTACAGCATTTGTTTGAAGCTGAACTTTAAGGTCATCTGCTGAAATATCCCTTGCAAGATATTTTTTGCAATTAACAGTTACATCAACATCAATTTTAGTATCCCCATAACACTTGATACCAAGCTGGTCTGCTGCAGTATTGCTGAAATCAACATTAACAGGAACAGTAATGGTTTTGGTAGTTTCTGGTGAAAGGCTCATTGATGTTGAAATCCATACAATAACAGCTGTAATAATTGAAAATACAATCAAATATTTATCATTATAAATAAGCTTTCTTAAAGAGAATTTTTTGTTGTTTTTATTATCTGTGTTTGCCATTATTTCTTTATCCTCCTTACAAGCTTATTGATAATTTTATCATCATCGGAGGAGCCTGACGGAATAAACTGAGTAGTTAGAATATCTCTCAAGTCACCGTATGAAACATCTTTTTGCAAAATTCCGCCCTTTGCCACGGAAATAGCACCTGTTTCTTCACTTACAATTACAACCAAAGCGTCGCTTTCCTCTGTAAGCCCGATACCTGCCCTATGCCTTGTGCCGAGCGAAGATGATACAAGCTTTTTAGTGAGCGGCAAAATACAACCTGCTGCATAAATTTTACCGTCACGGATAACCATTGCTCCGTCGTGAAGCGGTGATTTTGGATAAAAAATGTTTTCAACAAGTTCCCTTGAGGCTTTTGCCTGAAGAATTGTACCTGATTTAATTACATTTCCAAGAAGTGTTTCATTTTCAAAGCAAATGAGAGCGCCTACTTTTTGATCGCTCATATTTGCACAGGCTTTACATACTACTTCTATACAATCGGAAATTTCGGCAATATCCACAGCAACACCCGGGTGAATAAGCGATTTAAGGCTTTTTGATGTTGCACCTTTACCGACTTGCTCAAGAATATTACGAATTTCAGGGCCGAAAAGAATTACAAGAATTATCAAAATATTAGAAAATATCGCTTTAAATATAAAACTTGACGCTTCCATATCAAGCAGGGTAACAATACCATAAATAATAGCAATAAAAATAAAGCCCTTAGCAAGCTGCATTGCCCTGCTTTCCCTAATAATGCGCACGCAAATATATATTATTATCGCAACCAGAATAATATCAAGCGCATCCGATATGCCAAATGTTGAAAATACACTTAAAATTTTATTAAATGTATCACTTATTTTCTCTAACATATAATTAACTTCCTTAATTACTATTTACTATTATTTATTTTATCACACGATTGCTGATAAATAAAGTGAATATTTGAGTTTTTTAAAGTTTTTTTAAAGTGTTAATAAATATTTCACATTCAGAAAAATTTGTAAATACGCTCGGGCTTATGCGCACCGTTCCGCGCTCATTTGTATTAAACGCTTCGTGTGCAAGCTTGGAACAATGAAACCCTGCCCTTGTGGCAATATTTTTTTGTGCTAAAAGCGATGCAGTTTTTTCTGACGGATAATCCTTAAAATTAAAAGACAATATCGGTGCTGAAAAAGCATCTTTAAAATCAGGAGTATAAAGAGTAACATTTTCATTTTTTGACATTTCTTTATAAACCATATTCATCAAAGACTTTTCGTGATTATAAATATTATCAATCTTTTTATTATTAACAAAATCAATTCCTGCTGCAAGGCCGCAAATTGCAACATTATTAAGCGTGCCTGATTCCAATCTGTCAGGCAAATCTTTCGGCTGTGAAAGTATCATTGACATTGAGCCTGTGCCGCCCTCAATAATTGTATCAAGCGTGATACCGTCACCCACTGCAATAAAACCGCTTCCCATAGGTGCATACAGCCCCTTATGCCCGGGTGTGCACAAAATATCAATATTATCTCTACCTGCATCTATATCCAAAACACCGGCACTTTGCGCCGCATCAACTATAAAAATAATACCGTTATCGTGTGCAAGCTTTCCTATCTCCTTTATTGGAAAAACACAGCCGAATACATTTGAAGCGTGCATACAAACAATTGCTTTAGTATTAGCCTTAATTAAACTTTTAAAATTATTTATTGTTTCTTCCTTATCATAAGAAAATTTTGCCGCATCATAAGAAATAATACCTTTTTCATAAAGTGAATAGATAGGGCGTACAACTGCATTATGTTCAAGATTAGATATTATAAAATGGTCACCCGGTTTAGCTATGCCTTTTATTGCATAGTTCAAAGCAAAGGTGCAATTTGGCACAAATGCAATATTTTGAGGTAAAAACGAAAACATATCTGCAATTTTTTCACGCACGGTAAAAATCATATTTGAAGTATTGACTGATTCTTTATACCCGCCCCTGCCGCTGTTAAAGCTATAATAATTCATCGCTTTTGAAACAGCGTTTTTAACAACTTGAGGTTTTGGATTAGTTGTGGCGCTGTTATCAAGGTATATCATTTTCTGTCAACACCTCTAATCTGTATTCCCTCTTTTTGCAAGATAAAAATAGGTTCTTCCGTGTATGCGTTGACAACTACAATATATCCGCACCCGTCTTCTTTTGACGGATTTTCGATTTTCTTAATTATAGATTTATATCCGCTTTGCCTTAACGCCCTTTGCGAGCGTTGGGCATTTGTAATAGAGCCGACTTTTATATATAAAGACATAAATAAATTCCTCTTTCACATAATAATTATTTTACATTTTATCTTATGCGAAAAAGGAATATTTGGTATTTATGCCGACAGGCGATTTAATTCATTTTTTATTTTTTCAAGTATTCTCTTCTCAAGCCGGCTGATATATGACTGCGAAATTCCCATTTTGTCTGCAAGCTGTTTTTGAGTAAGGCATTCGCCACCGCCAAGGCCGAAACGAAGAACCATTAAATTCTTTTCTTTTTCAGGCAATGCGTCTACCGTTTGGCGCAAAAGCCTTTTTTCATCATCATATTCAATTTCTTCAAAAACATCATTCGGGTCCGTGCCTAATACATCACGCAAGGTAAGTTCATTTCCGTCCCAATCAATTGAAAGCGGTTCATCAAACGACATTTCACTTTTCATATTATTTACTTTTCTTAAATGCATTAAAATTTCATTTTCAATACAGCGTGAAGCATAAGTGGCGAGCTTAATATTTTTTTCCGGATTAAAAGTTTTAACCGCTTTCATCAATCCGATTGTGCCGATAGAAACAAGGTCTTCGGTTGAAGTAGTTTTATTTTCAAATTTTTTAGCTATGTATACTACCAGGCGCAGATTATGAATAATGAGCAGTTCACGGTTATCTTCAATTCCGTTTTGAAGTTCGTCCATAATTTTCTGCTCTTCCTCTTTAGTTAAAGGAGGCGGCAGTGTTTCAGGCCCGTTGATATAAAAACACTTTTGCTTTTTAAACAGCCTTAAAAACAGTTTTTTAAAAAATTTTAACATATAATCACCTTTAAATATTTATAAGTTCATTAGACAAGATGGCAGAAAAGCTTTTAGACTTCACCTCGGAAAAAGCAACATAAACTTTAGTCAGTTCAATTTTATTTTTTGAGCTTGATATTATCACTTTATCCGGCTTAAAAGCTTTTAACATTCCTTCGCCTGAAACAGTTTGGCAGGGTATCAGCCTTTCACACTTTTCGGGTATTTTTGATTTATCTACAATAATCACGGGATAATCCGAAAAAGGTTCTTTAAGTTTATTACCGCTGTCGGCAAAAGCAAAAAGCTTATATTCCTTATCATCCGTAAAAATACTCAAACTGTATATTTCACCTTTAGCAAGCGTGCGATTTGTTATTTTAATAATAATAAAAGTCACAATGTATGCGCCAAATGCACTTAAAACAAGCTGGGTTGCAGTAATATTGAAATACACGCTTGAATTTTTAACAGTTACACCATTAGGCGAAAAATACATATAAACAGCGTAAATCACACCTAAAAATATAAGATTCGAAAAATAGAAAACAAAAAAGTTTTTTAAAAAAACAGTAAAGCGTTTAAACCCGAATGCTATAAAAACAATCAATATTGAAACAGCAATTTTACCGAGAGTGGATATAAGAAAATTAAGTTTATCGCAAATAATTACAAGCGAATATAACCCACCGGCAAGCGAAGCGATAATTGCCCTATACTGTTTCATTTCAGATTTAGCTAAAAAAGAAGTTGCAAAAAGCAACAAATATGTAATAAAAAAGTTTACAACAAACAGTACATCAACATATATAACCAAAAAATACCCCCTCTCACTGATTATTATAACCAATGAGAAGGGGTTAATTTGTCAAAATCACTCTTCTATTTCAATTGTTTCAATAACAACATCATAAACAGGCTTATCACCCATACCTGTACGGGTTGCCGCTATATCTTCAAGCACATCTGTTCCGTCTGTAATTTCACCGAATACCGTGTGGTGAAAATCAAGCCAAGGGGTACCGCCTACTTCTTTATATTTATCAATAACTTCCTGTGGATAGCCCTTATCTTTAAGCTCTTCCATTTGCTCAAGAAGAGAACTCGGCACTTCCTTTGCCTGAACGATAAAGAATTGCGAGCCGTTAGTATTAGGACCGCTGTTAGCCATTGAAAGTGAACCGTAATAATTTCTTGCGTCAATTGAAAATTCATCTTCAAAAGGCTTGCCCCAAATTGATTCACCGCCGCAGCCTGTGCCTGTCGGGTCACCGCCCTGAATCATAAAGTCCTTAATTACACGGTGAAAAATAAGGCCGTCATAATATCCGTTTTTAGCGTGAGTAACAAAATTTTCAACTGCTTTTGGTGCAGCATCGCTTAAAAGATTGAATTTCATATCGCCTTTATTTGTTTTAATAGTTGCTTTAATCATTTAATTTAACCCTTTCGTTAATCTTTTTTAATGTATCAAAATCTACCTTTTGAATTTCACGGTCATATGTTAAAAGTCCGTTTAATTCATCCTCAACATCGGTAATTTGAGTGTATACGGTGGCACTCAAACCGTCTTTAATTTGAGGAATGATAGTTTTTTCAAAAAGCCTTTTATATGCTTTGGTTAAAGAATTGAAGCTGAAAAAGACTTTATATCCAAACATTTTATCATTAAATGTATGCCCTTTAATTTTAAATCCGAGTCCGCCGAATTCTGAAAGAACATACGGCTTATCACCGCTTTTAACTTTAATCGGTGTGAAATAAATATGTTTTGAAATAACATCACTTTTACCCATATCATGCCAACCCGATGAAGAATCAACAATTCGGGTATCATCAAGTGATTTAATCAAATCATATGCTTTTGCGCTGTCAAATTGCCCCCAACCTTCATTAAACAAAGTCCAAAGTGCAATGCAAGGGCAATTATACAGTGAATCTACAATTTCTTCAAGCTCTTGATAATAAAGTAACCTACCCTCTTTATCAGTTCGCTTAAAAGTAGAATAGTTATTATCATTAAGCGTAATATTCAAAAACGGTATTACAGATATTTCAAGTCCGTATTTTCCTCCGCCGTTTATCATATCCTGCCAAACAATTATACCGTTTACATCACAATAATGATACCAAAAAAGGGGTTCAACTTTAATATGCTTTCTAATCATATTAAAGCCGGCTGATTTAACATATTCAACATCAAATTTCATAGCGTCATTTGCAGGCGGAGTCAAAAGCCCGTCAGGATAATATCCTTGGTCAAGCACGCCGTTATGAAAATAAGGCTTATTGTTTAAAAACAATCTTTTAACGCCTTTTTCGTCATTGCCGACAGAAAATTTGCGCATACCGAAATATGATTTAATTTCTTCACCGCAAGCCGAAAAAACCACATCATATAAAAAAGGTGATTCGGGTGACCACGATTTAAAATCAGGTATTGAAACGGTTGTATCCTTTGTTTTAGCTATAAGGCTATCACCGTCATATATCGAAACTTCAACATCATCACATCCAAAATATTTAAACGAAACGCTTGATTCATCATAATTCGGTGTTATTTTAACTTTTTCAAGATATTTTTTCGGTGTTGATTCAAGCCATACGCTTTGCCATATTCCGCTTTGGCAAGTATACCAAATGCCTCCTCGCTTTGTTTTCTGCTTACCGCGTGAAAATGCATTAACATCACTAAAATCAAGGCAAGATACTTTGATTTCATTTTCACCGTCGGTAACATAATCTGTTATTTCAAATTTAAACGAAGTATATCCGCCCTTGTGAGTTGCGACATTGTTACCGTTAATAAAAACGGTGGCAATTTGGTCAACTGCGCCAAAGTTTATAAACACTCTGCCTTTATTAAAGCCTTTCGGAATAACAAAATTTCTTTTATAAATAAGGTATTCGCCCGGTTCTAAAGTTCTATGTACACCGGAAAGATATGCTTCGGGTGAAAAAGGAACGCAAATATCGTATCTGAACTTTTCATCCTCACAATCGGGCTTATTATAAAATGCACATTTCCACATTCCGTTAAGGCTTATATAACTGTCACGAACAAATTGTGGGCGTGGATATTCACAAAGCGGATGATTTTTATCAAGTGCTTTACCCCATTTTGTAATTAACATATTATCCCTCACTTATAATTTTACCGTTTTTAATTTTAATGGATTTATTGCATATATCAAGTGCGGCTTTTTTATGCGAAACAATTAAACAAGTAATATTATCAAGAGTTTTTAAATTAGTTAAAAACTGCTTTTCCGTCTGCTCATCAAGGGCTGATGTAGCTTCATCCAGCAGAAGAACAGGTGAGTTTGCAAGCAAGCTTCTTGCGATTGCAAGGCGTTGAATCTGCCCTTCGGAAAGGCCCATTCCCTTTTCTCCTATTACTGTTTCAATACCTAAAGGCAATTCATCAATAAACTGCTTTGCACAGCTTATTTCAATTGCTTTTGCGATTTCATCATCAGTCGCACTCGGGTTAATAAAAGTAATATTATCTTTAATTGTACCGGAAATGAGCATATTACCCTGCGGCACATATGAAAACAGCTTGCGTGTATTTTTATCAATAAATATTTTTGAATTATCGGTGTTAAGATAAATTGAACCCGAATTTACATTAAACACACCTAAAAGAAGTTTTAAAAGTGTACTTTTGCCGATTCCGGATATACCCATAATCGCCACAAAATCGCCCTTATTTATGCTTAATGATGTATTATCAAGAATAAAATCCCTGTCAAAACTAAATGTGATATTTTCAAATTCAATTGATTTTAATGCACGATATACGGCGTCCTTATCAATTTCATTTTTATTTATTTCTTCTTCATCAGGCAAATCATCAAGTTCCATAAGTCTTTCGGCTGACGCAATGGTATTATAATATTTTGGCATAATACCCGAAAGTGAAACAAAAGGTGACTGCACCTGATTAACAAGCTGAATTATCGCAGTAACCGTACCGTATGTCATAGCTTTAAACAAAATGCCGTATGCGCCAAAAGCAATTGCAAATACTGTGCCTATACTGAATATAGAACCAAGCCCTACATTTGCACAAATTGAAAAATTGCGTTTAGTCATCCTTGCTTTAAAATTATCATTTTGAAGCTCATCTGTTGTTTCATTAACTTTTTCATCCACCGCAAAAGCTTTGATTACAAGCAGATTAGTTAATATTTCCTGAATAAACGAGCGGGTTTTACCCTCGGTTTCCTGCACTTTTTTATGTAATTTTTTAAGTGTTTTTCTCAAAATTCGGGTAATAAAAAATATAGTGAACCCGCCAATTACAAAAATAAGTGCAAAAATTTTATCTATAACAATTAAATAAATCAATGAGCTTAAAAGTTTTGCACCGAAATATGCAGACTCGGGAATAATCGTTGTAAACCCGTTTGCGACAAGCGTCACATCATTAAACATACGGTTTTGCAAATCACCCGTGTGATATGATGTAACACATTGATAATCTTTTTTTATAACTAAATCGAGAATATATTTTTTGAGTATCATTTCAAGCCTTGCACTGCAACGCTCGGAAAGGCTGTTTTTAGTTATATTAAGTATCATTTGAAATGCAACAAGAAAAAGCATACAAAGAGCAAATTTAATTACGATATTAAAATCCTTTGCCTGCGTTGCACCGTCAATAATGCTTTTGGAAAACTTTGCAAAAAAGACTGAAGATATACCGTATATCGCATTTAAAACAACAAGCAAAATCATCATCGGAAATTGCTTTTTGCAAACGGTGAACATCCATTTAATAACATTTGTATCGTTCTTGCCGATTTTTTTATTTACCATAATGAACATCACCCCTTTTTAAAAATATGCCTTTTTATCCAATTAACTCCCCTTGGAAAAAGAAGAATTGCAGGACGAATCGGCAAAAGGGCAACCCATATTTTAGAATATATCATATATTTTTTTGATGAAGTACAATCAATATATTTTTTACCTTTTTTATAAAATCCGACAAGAACACCGCAAATCATATCATCGGTAACATATTCTTTTTTCAGCAAATTGTCCCCGACTATAACATAGTGGTCATCACACACTTTTACAACACGGTGCATAATATACTTACCCTGCGGTGTAACATAAACAGCCACATCATATTTTTTAAGCCTGCCTTTATTCTTGACAACAATTATGTTATCCTGCTGCTCGTGAATAAGCGGTTCCATTGAAGTACCCATAGTTAAGCCGGTATATTTACCGTATGTATCAAGTATTTCTTTAATAGATTGCGTCTGTTCCATCAAATTCCCCATAAAATATATTTTTACTTATAAAGTATAACAGATTATATTTATATATGCAAGAATTATTAAACCTAAAATGCAACAACTAATGTAACAACTATTGACAAATATATGCTAATATGCTAATATAATGTGCAATAGATAATAAACAAGAAAAAGTTTTGAAGTCGAGCTATTGCGGTTCGACTTTATTTTTTTGCAAAAAAGGAGTACATAAATGAGTTACGATTTGATAATTGTAGGTTCAGGCCCGGCAGGTATTTTTACAGCCCTTGAACTCATCAAGCGTGGTACAAAGAAAAAAATGCTTTTAATTGAAAAGGGCAAGCCGGTTGAAAAGCGCCATTGCCCTAAAGCAGAAGTAGGCCACTGTGTAAACTGTAAGCCAAGCTGTGCTATTACAACAGGCTTTTCGGGTGCAGGTGCTTTTTCTGACGGTAAGTTAAGCTTAAGCTATGAAGTAGGCGGCGATTTGCCAATGCTTATCGGCGAAGACTTTGCACAGGAACTTATCAACTATACAGATAGAATTTATCTTGAATTCGGTGCTGACACTAAAATTGAGGGTATTAACACAGGCGACGCAATCAAAGAAATCAGAAAAAATGCCATTAAGGCAGGCTTAAAACTTGTTGACTGCCCTATCCGCCATTTAGGTACTGAAAAGGCACAGGAACTTTACCTTAAAATTCAAAACTTCCTTGCAGATAACGGAGTAGATATGATGTTTTCAACAGAATGTAAAAACATCATTATTGAAGACAGTGTTTGCAAAGGTGTAATTATTGATGACAAGGGCCAAGATGTAATTATTAACGCACCTGAAATAGTTATTGCAACAGGCAGGCGCGGTGCAGATTGGCTTGACAAGCTTTGTGTCGAGCATAACATTGCTCACAAGCCGGGTACTGTTGACATCGGTGTAAGAGTTGAGTGCAGAAACGAAGTTATGGAAAAAGTTAACGAAGCACTTTATGAATCAAAACTTATCGGTTATCCAAGACCGTGGAAAAACAAGGTTCGTACATTCTGCCAAAATCCGGGCGGCTTTGTAGCACAGGAAAACTATGATAACGACCTTGCTGTTGTTAACGGACACAGCTTTAAGGATAAGAAGAGTGAAAACACAAACCTTGCTATTCTTGTAAGCCATAATTTTACAGAACCGTTTAACCAGCCAATTGAATATGCGCAAAAAGTCGGTGAACTTACAAACATGCTTGGTGCAGGTCACATTATGGTTCAGCGTTTCGGTGATATTCTTGACGGTAAAAGAACATGGCAGTATGAACTTACAAAAAGTAATGTTAAGCCGACACTTAAAGACGCTGTCGCAGGTGATATTACTGCCGCTATGCCGTACCGTGCGATGACAAACATTATTGAATTTATCAAAATGCTTGATATTGTTGTACCGGGATTTGCATCAACCGAAACACTTCTTTACAGCCCTGAACTCAAATTCTATTCTAACAAAGTTAAAATGGATGAGAATCTTAACACCAACATTAAAGGTCTTCATTGCCTTGGTGACAGTTCAGGATGGACAAGAGGTCTTATGATGGCATCTGTAATGGGTGTGCTTATGGGCCAAAAGCTCAGTAAAGAAGAAAACAACTAAAAATACATATAAAAACAAAAAACCTGTTGATAAAATCAACAGGTTTTTTGTTTTACTGACTATATTTAAAATATCATATCAATAAAGCTTTTCGCCCTTTTCAATTGCCATAATTTGATCAACGCGGGTTTGATGTCTTCCGCCTTCAAATTCTGTATTAAGGAAAACATCAACGAGTTCAATTGCAAGGCCTGCTCCTATAACTCTTTCGCCCATACAAAGAACATTTGCGTCGTTATGAAGCCTTGTATACTTTGCGCTGAAATAATCAGTACAGCAGCAAGCACGAATACCCTTAACCTTATTTGCCGCCATTGAAATGCCGACACCTGTACCACAGCAAAGAATTGCAGATGAACATTCGCCTGCCACTACCTTATCGCAAGCTTTTTGCGCAGAAATTGCATAATCAAATCTTTCAGGTGAGTAGCAGCCTACATCAATGTAATCTACTCCCGTTTCATCAAGATGCTTTTTGATTTCCTCTTTAAGTGAAAAACCTGCATGGTCACTTCCTAATGCTATCATATTATTCTCCTTATCTTTCCTTTTTAAGTTTTAATTCTCTTTCAGCCTGGCTGAGCCTTAAATAAATCGGCATAAGAGCCGCGGCTGAAATTTTTTCTTTACTATTTGCGGCACAAGCTACACCTTGAGCGCATTGATACATTTTATCATCAGGTGACAAAACAGCATTATCCAAATTCAAATTATCAAAACAAAGCTTTGCTCCGTCACCTGCAATAATAACTTTGCTGTACTTGGCAAGGTCTTTTCTTAAATCATCAATAGAAATTGCCCTATCTTTACAAAGTCTTTTCACTGTACCGTTTTTAATTTCAAACACAGCGTTATAAAACTGCATTCTTCTCGCGTCCATTACAGCGCAAACAATTGCATCTTCTTTAATAAAATTGCAGGCAATTGCTTCTAAAGTTGAAACGCTGATACAGGGAATATTTTTTTCAAATGCCAAACCTTTAACGGTTGCAACACCTATTCTGACTCCGGTAAAAGAACCAGGGCCTGCCGTAACCGCAATCGCTTCGAGTTCATCAACCGTATGTTCCCCCATTACCCTTTTAATCATAGGTAAAAGCGTTTCGCTGTGTGTAAGGCCGGCATTTACAAATTCACTTTTAATAACTTTATCTCCGTCGGTTAATGCAACAGAAGCAGTAACAGCCGAAGAATCAACTGATAAAATCATTATTCTTCCTCTGATTTTTTATACATTTTAAAAAGTCTTTCATTTTCGCCAAGGCGTTCAATTTCAATCATCAAAGTATCATCAGGCAATGCGCCGTAAACATTTTCGCTCCACTCAATTGCCATATATGCATCTGTTTCAAGGAAATCGAAAAATCCGGTAGAATAAAGATCATCCCAACCGTCAACACGATACATATCAAAATGGTAAAGCGTATTTTCATCACCAATATAAGTATTGCAAATAGCAAAAGTCGGTGAAGAAACATCAACATCAATGCCAAGTCCTTTTGCAAAACCTGTTGTAAAAGCGGTTTTACCCATTCCAAGCCCGCCTAAAAATGCAACAAGCGAGCCTTTAGGCAAGCTTTTGGCAACTTTTTTACCAAGCTCAACTGTTTCTTCGTAACTTTTAGTTTTATACTCTTTCATACTTTCACCTTAAAAAAGACCGACAGTATTACCGTTTTCATCAATATCAATTTTATACGCAGCCGGTGATTTTGAAAGCCCCGGCATAGTCATAACCGAACCTGTTTGGCACACAAGGAAACCTGCACCGTTTGAAAGTGATGCAGAAGAAACGGTGATTTTGAAACCGTGAGGCCTGCCCAAAAGAGCAGGATTATCCGAAAGGCTGTACTGCGTTTTAGCCATACATACAGGCATATTATCACAGCCGAGTTTAATAAATTCATCAATACTCTTTTTAGCTTCCTTGGTGTATTCAACACCGTCCGCGCCATATATTTCCCTGGCAATAGTATCAATTTTTTCATAGATCGGGGTATCAATATCATAAAGAAAACGGAAATCATTTTCCTTTTCGCAAGCGGACATCACTTTTTTTGCAAGTTCCTCACTGCCTGCACCGCCCTCGGTAAAGCACTTTGTAACTGCAAAATCGGCACCTTTTTCTTTGCAGAATTTTTCAACAAATTCAATTTCTGCATCTGTATCTGCATAGAAATGATTGATAGCCACTACAACCGGCACACCGAATTTATGAAGATTATCAATATGTGCCGCAAGGTTTTCACTACCCTTTTTAAGTGCTTCCAAATTTTCCTCTTTAAGTTCATCTTTCGGCACGCCGCCGTTATATTTCATTGACCTTACGGTTGAAACAAGAACAACGCAGGCAGGCTTTAAACCGGCAAAGCGGCATTTAATATCAAAAAACTTTTCTGCACCCAAATCCGAACCGAAACCGGCTTCGGTAATGCAATAATCACCGAGTTTAAGTGCGGTTTTTGTAGCCCTTACGGAGTTGCAACCGTGTGCAATATTTGCAAACGGACCGCCGTGCATAATAGCAGGTGTATTTTCAAGAGTTTGAACAAGGTTAGGCTTAATGGCATCTTTAAGCAAAACAGTCATAGCACCATTTGCTTTAATATCCTTACAATAAATTGGCTGACCGTCATAAGTGTAAGCAACAAGAATTTTGCCAAGCCTTTGTTTTAAATCAAAAATATCATTTGCAAGGCAAAGAATCGCCATAACTTCACTTGCAACGGTGATTACAAAATGGTCTTCACGCGGGATACCGTTAAGCTTACCGCCGAGTGAACAAACAATATTACGAAGTGCACGGTCATTCATATCAAGGCATCTTTTAACAAGAATTCTGCGTTGGTCAATACCAAGCACATTGCCCTGCTGAATATGATTATCAAGAATGGCACACATAAGGTTATTTGCGCTTGTAATAGCGTGCATATCGCCGGTAAAATGAAGATTTATATCCTCCATAGGTACAACCTGCGAATATCCGCCGCCTGCCGCACCGCCTTTAATTCCGAAAACAGGGCCGAGTGATGGCTCGCGAAGGGCGGCAATTGCTTTTTCGCCAAGCCTATTGAGTGCTTGCGCAAGGCCGATTGAAACAGTAGTCTTACCCTCTCCCGCAGGGGTTGGATTAACAGCAGTTACCAAAACAAGCTTGCCGTCTTCTTTATCTTTTAAGTTTTCGATAGTTTCATTTGATATTTTAGCTTTATAGTGACCGTAAGGCTCAATTCCTTTTGCATCAATACCAAGCATTGAAGCAATTTCGCTAATGTCTTTCAATTTAGCGTTTTGTGCAATTTCAATATCACTTAACATAAATATTTCTCCATTTATTCTTAACTTGCGATATATTATAACATATAACAATAAATATTCCAACAATAAATTTAACACAAAAAACACAATTTTTCACTTGACATTATCTTTCTAATATACTTTAATATAATATATACAAAATTCAATACAGATTGGAGAAAAAATTGAAAAAAAACAGAGTCGGATTTTTCAGCGGGCTTGATTTTGTAACACTTATCACTGCCCTAATCGGCTCTTGCTACGGACTTGCTCTTGTTTACAGTGCAACATATTCCACATTAAAAGACGGTGCTGTTATTGCAAGCGGTGTAAAAAGTATGCTGATTTCCACATTAGGCGGCATTATTTTTGCACTTATTGTTTGCAATATCGACTATGAAATTATATCAAAGTTGTGGCCTTTAATAGCGGCGGGATGTATAGGGCTTATGGTGGTAACACTGCTTTTCGGTAAAGCCGTTAACCCTGACAGGCCTGATGCTAAAAGCTGGCTTGACCTTGGTGTATTCTATTTTCAAACATCGGAGCTTTTAAAAGTCGGATTTATTATATCTTTTTCATATCATCTCGATATGGTTAAGGATAATATTAACAGGCTTAAAACAATCGTACCGCTTGTAATTCACGGTATGATTCCTATCGGGCTTGTACTTTTAACCGGTGACGCCGGTTCAGCCCTCATCTTCCTGGTTATGTTCATCGGAATGTTATTCTTTGCAAAAGTAAATATAGGCTACTTTATTGCCGGCATTTGCGCAATAATAGTCGGCTTTACTGCGGCTTGGAAATTAAACATTATAAACGGTGTACAAAGGGAAAGAATCACTGCGCTGTTTTACCCTGAGCAATATAAAGATGTTCTCTATCAGCAAACTAACGGTAAAATTGCACTTGGCAGCGGCGGCTGGCTTGGCGAAGGTTATCTTAACGGAAGTATGACTCAAAGCGGTTCTGTGCCGGTAAACGAAAGTGATATGATTTTAACCGTTGCCGGAGAGGAACTCGGATATATCGGCGCACTTGCAGTAATTGTTATTCTTGCAGTGCTGATTATAAGGGTTATGACAACAGGTCTTAAAGCAAGAGATAATGTAGGTTATTTAATGTGCAGCGGCATATCGGTTATGCTGTTTGCGCAAATGTTTGTTAATATAGGAATGGAGCTTTCAATTTTACCGAGTATCGGTATTACACTGCCGCTTTTTTCGGCAGGCGGTTCATCATCGTTGTGTATTTACCTGGCACTCGGAATTGAAATGAGTGTTTACAGATTTTCAAAAGCACAAACTAACGCTTTATTTTATAAATAATTCAAACATCAAAAACAAAAACGGACTGCTAGTGCAGTCCGTTTTTTCTTACTTTATTTTTTTGTAAACTTCTTTTCAAATACACCGTCAGGGTCTTTGATAAGCAATATTACAAGCCATATAACCAAGCCTATTGTAACCACCGTTAAACCTAAAAGTGAATCGTTTAAGATTGATTCAAAACTTTGATTGAAATAATCAGCCTTAAGTTCGGCATATTCAAATATGAAATCGGCAAGCCACACCGGGGGTTAAAAAACTGCGAAGAATTAGATCTCCGCAGTTTTTTGACTTATTTAGTTTTAACACTCTTAGCCTTTGACCAAGAAGAATAAACCTTTTTACCGTTCACCATTTTATATGTACGAACTCTTACATAATATTTTTTCTTTGCCTTAAGCTTTTTAACGGTGGTTTTAGTTGTTTTTTGCTTCTTGATTGTTACGGTTTTCTTGTTTTTCTTGAATTTCTTATCTGTTGCGACTTGAATTTCATATCCATTAACACCGCTTACCTTTTTCCAAGTAACTAAAATTGCTTTCTTTGCACCTTTAACTTTCTTAATTGAAGCAGATTTCGGCTTTGAAATTACAGTCACATCTTCATCATTTGATGTATTTGTATCATTTTGATTAGGCTGTGTAGGTGCAGTTGACGGGGTCGGATTTGGTGTCGGCTGTGCAGGTGCAACATAATTAGGATTAGCCACACCGCAAACCAAGCAATTAGCTGAATTATTACCAAAGTTATGACCTGTTGCCGGAATTACAGTTGAAACTTCATTATATCCGCAAACAGTGCAATATCCGGCTTGTGTGTTACCGCTTGTTGTACAGGTAGGTGCTTTTGCAGGTGTTGTAATAACCATTGTATGACCTAAAGGAGCGGTAAAAGTTTGTGAAATCAATTTATCGCAATCTGCACAACGACTTTGAACAGCACCCTGCTCGGTGCAGGTTGCGGCAATAACTACTTGAACTTTGTCACTATGTGTACACTCTTCAAAATAGTCAATACTCATATTATTTTTTTGAGCAAAATCCTCTGCTGTTGAACCTTCGGCACCGCCGATTACAGCTGTTTTAGGAATTGTGCAGTTAATAACACATTTAGGGTTAAGCACATTGATTTTTTTAAGTGATTTACAGTTATCAAGCGCACCGGCGGCAATTGAAACTGTTGAAGCCTTTACAGTGATTTTAGTTACATCAGATTTAGCGCTTATCAAATGATTACCGCAATAAAGAACTCCATCTTCCCAATTTTTAACGGTGTTATAAAATGCCGTACCGTCAAAAGCCTTACTGCCAATATAAGTAACACTGTCAGGAATTTCAATCTTCTTAAGCTTACTGCAACCGAAAAATGCAGAAGAACCAATGCTTGTTACATTATTTCCAATTGTTGCACTTGTTAAGCTTGAGCAATTTTGGAACGCATTATCACCAATGCTCTCTACGCTGTTTGGTATTGTTACACTTGTTAAACTTGAGCAACCACTAAATGCATTATTGACAATGCTTGTAACCGTAAATGTATGTCCCTCATACCAAACAGGTTCAGGAATAATTAAATTTCCAAGCGTATCTGTACGCCCCACTATTTGAGCAGTATAATCATTATTGATTTTATATTTTAAATTGTCAATAGTAACAGTATTTCCATTTCCAATAACATCATCGGTACATATAATAATTGCATTTCTTAACTTTTCATTATATGAGCCAATTTTTATGGTTTTCCATTGAGATACAGTTCCACTATAATTAACTCTTGTTAAGTTTGTGCATTTTTCAAATGCATAATCACCTATACTTGTTACACTGTTAGGTATTGTTACATTTGTTAAACTTGTGCAGCCATTAAATGCAGAACAACCAATACTTGTTACCCTAAACGAATAGCCTTCGTAAGAAACAGTTTCAGGAATTATTAAATTTTCAGTACCCCCACCTTCTATTTGAGCAGTATAATCATTATTGATATTACAACTAAAATTGTCAATAGTAACAGTATTTCCATTTCCTATAATACCATCGGTACACTTAATAATATGATGATCTTTATTGCTATAAACAACTGAATTCCATTGTGTTACAGTACCATTATAATTGATTTTTTTTAAATAAGAAATATTACCTTCAACAGATATATTAAATGCTGAATAGGCAATAGAGATTACACTATTAGGTAGTGTTATTTCAGATTTTTTAAATCCAATGAATGCATAATTGCCAATTCTTGTTACAGTATCAGGTATTGTTATACTTTGTATTTTGCAATTAAAAAATACAGCATCACCAATATCGGTCACACCAGATTCAATTATTATGTTTTTAATGTTTTCCATTTTAAGTGGAGTAGATGAATAATACTCTCTTCCGTTGTAGTCATGAAAGCTCAATTTATAATCATACATATCACCTGTTCCACTAATAGTAAGCAAACCAGTTTCAGTATCAAGTGAATATGTAACATTATCACCTAATTTTCCTGTTTGTACATCAGCATAAGCTGAAAAATCGACTACCGATACAATGCTCAAAAGCATTGTAAGTGATAAAAATAAACTAATAACTTTTTTCATGTTATTCTCCTCTTTCTAATAACTTATATTTAGTAATCATTCGTACAAGAGGATCAGAAAGTTCAATTAAATTGATTTTCTCATTATACAATTCTATAAAAGTTTTTCCCTGCATGTCAAAAATCATGCTTTTCATAGTTTCAACATCATCATTACCGTTTAGATTTTTAATATCTATAATTTTATAAAGATAATTTGCAAAATCTAATGAAACATCCTCCGGTGAAACTTTTTCGCTTTCTTCAACAATTAAATTATAGCAATCAGTTATAGGAACAGCGATACTGCCTTCCCATTTTTGATATTCGTTGAAATTGACCATCGTTTTATTCCTTTCTCCAAATAAATTTTACATAAAAGGTGTTTTGCTATTATCACGATTCTTAATCACTATTACCTCCCTATTCACATAACAATAATTACATCATACGATGTATTTCAAATTTATAATACATCATTTGTTGTATTTTGTCAACGAGATTACATATGATATGTAATAATATAGGTAAGGGGTGATGATATGGGATATTATCCAAGGCTTCGAGATTTGCGGGAAGATGCAGACTTAACGCAGGAAGAGCTTGTAAAGCTGCTTAAAATGCACAAGACTACCTATACAAATTACGAGCAAGGCAAGCGAGAGCCGCCATTTGAATTGATAATAAAATTAGCTAAATTTTACGATGTTTCAATAGATTACATTGCAGGATTAAGCGAAGATACAAGCATAAAAAAATAGACACTGAGTGATTTTGAAAAATCATCGGTGTCTATTTTATTTTTGCGCAATAAATAAGCACATAAAAAAATGCACCGAACAAAAGTCCGATGCATTTAAATCCCTCAGTCAACTTCGTTGACAGCTTCCTTTACAAGGGAGCCTTAAAAGGTAAAAATTATTTTATTTCTTTTTTCTTGCAGCTTTACGCTTTGCAAGTTCAGCTTCAAGTTCCTTACGCTTACGCTCATTTTCAAGTTCCTTAGCCTTTTCTTCAGCCTCGGCTCTTGCTTTAGCTTCATCATACTGAGCAGCAATTTCATCAAGGTGCTGGAAGTTTTCATATTGAGTGAGAACTTTTTTAGCATCAACATAAGGTTTAGCAGCACGGTTAAACTGAGCGTGCTTATCCATTTCAGCCTTAGAAAGATTACGAACTTTTTTACGTTCATCAGAATACTTTTTAATTTCTGCTTTAAGTCTTTTAACTTCGTCAGCATCCTTATCTTTCTTAGCTACATGGCTAAGCTTAGCAAGTTCGGCGATTTTATCATCAAGGCTGTCTTCTTGTGCAAAGTAATCATCAATTACAGCAAAATCAAGTTCTCGAAGTTCGTTAACAGAACCGAAGTATTTATTATATGCCTTAACAGCGGATACCTTTGAACGAGCAAGTTCGATAAAGAATTTTCTTTCTTCTTTTTCTTCAAGGTTAGATTTCGGCAAAGCCTTAGCTGATTTAAGTTCACTCTTAGCTTCGGCAAGGGATGCATTTTTAATTCCATCAAGTCCGGCCATCAAGTACATTTTGTATACTTCAACTTTCTTCTTACCAAGCTCTGTATCAAACTTATTAAGTTCATCTACAACAAACTTTGAAATTTCAATTTCCTCATTAAAATCTACATCTGCTCTATAAGCTTTTTTTGCTTCTTTACGAGCATTTTTATCAGAAATGCCTTTATAACTTGATTTATCAAGTTTTTTAGGTGTTGCAACTGCCATTTCTTTAGCGTTATTAACAAGGTCAATCATTTCTACAATATCCTTGTCCTTCATAGCATTGTTGCCATAGTCTTCAAACACGGCACGAACTTTAAGAACGCGAACATATGATTTTTGCTTTCTTTCTGACAAATCATAGAAGAAGAAAGGAATAACATTAAGTGTAGCTCCGACAGCGGCAACAATAACCAAAACACGAAGAAGCGGAAGCAAAATATTATTAACATCATAAAGTGCGGATGATGGATTAACAAAGTTATTTTGACCGTTTGCAAGTTGGTCTGTAAGCATTTGGGAAAGTGTTTGCTTAGCCCCCGGAAGAACCCTTGACATCAAACCGGTATCACTTGTTACTTTTTCTGCAATTTTAGCTGTCATACCGTATTTTTCTTGAAGAGCCGGCAATACACCTGCTGTAATAAGAGTGATAATACCACCGATTGTAGCAACTGCTGCAAACATACCGTCAATACGCTCACCGGTTTTATATTGCTGATAATCACGAATATCTGCCTGAATTGAAGGGTTGAGAATATGAGCAAACGCACCTACAACAGCATTGAGATACAAACATGCCATTACTGCCCAAATTACATAATTTTTAATATTACCGTCTGCTCCGGCAGTGCCGAGGAAGAAAGGATACATACATAAAATAAATATTATATTGAAAAGATTTGTAACTATTTGAACATTTTTCTTACCCCATTTTCTGATGCAGAAAGGAGCAAGAAGCATACCCCAAAGCGAAGCGTTACCATAAACAGTAGTAATAATTACATATGTACCCTGTGAGCAAGCACCGCCATAGTTACAAAGCCAATAAAGAATGTTAGCATACGCAGTTTCAAGGAAACCGATCCAAGTTGCAAGAGAAATAATCCAAAAATATTTATTTTTTGCTACTTCTCGGAAAGCGTCGCTAAACTTAATTTGCACAACATGAGTCTTTGCCTGAATAATTTTTTCTTGTGTGTTAGCATAAACTACAAATACAAGAAGTGTACCGATTACACCGATTACAGGAAAAGCAATTCTATAAACCTTAATATCCGTTTGGTTAGTTCCGATAATTGCAGCAATTGCAGGAATAATAATGTTGTAGACAGTTGGTCCAAACGAATAAATAATACTCTTAATTGATGCTACATCTGCTCTTTCCTGCGAGTTAGGAGAAAGAACATGAATAAGATTTTCATAAGCATCATAGAAGAAATAATAGAAAAACTGAAGTGCAAGGTTAAACAAAAGAACTACTGCGCACTTTGCAACATATTCAGCATTTTTGCCGAAGATTTGACCGTTACCTACAAGAAGATGAAGCTTATCATACGGGAACCAAACCATTGCAACAAAAATTACAGCGCAAGGAATACCCATTCTAAGCAAGTAAGGCCTATATTTACCGGCTTTATTACGCGTATTATCAACTATGTTAGCACGAACACCCGTTAATGGAATACCTGCCAATACACCGATAACATACATAATATACATATCGGTAAGACCTATACCGATAGTTCCTGAAAGGAACACATTTGTAGCACCTAAAATACAAGGAATACTCATGCACACGATAAGATATGCACCAATTCCGCCGAAAGCATAGGCACCGATTTCTTTAAAGGACATATACCTGCCCTTTGGCGGCTCTTTCCAATAGTATTTCACATTGTCAAGAAGAGTCGTCACTTTTTGTTTGAGTGAAGCATTTTCTGCCATACTTATCCCCCTTAGTTAAATCATAAACATTATGATAACATATTATTATTGCAATTACAACAAAAAAGATACAATTTCTTGTATCCTTTTTATCGAATATATCAAATTGTAGTATAAAAAGTGAATTTAGTCCAAATTGAATTCAAATGTATCATTGCCTTTTATTTCGGCAACAACTTTTGATGATTTAATTTGATAAGATGTGGAAGAAGCAAGTTTTGAATAAGTATCATCTTCAATAACATCGGCAGATGTATTATCGGTAAACATAAATCCGTTACCCATCTGTGCCCTGGCGGTATTCATTGCAAAATATTTTAATGCCTTGCCGGAATTATCTTCAATTTCAGATGTAACATCAAAGAAATATTTTTGCCCGTTAAATTCAGCCATTGAAATCATTTTAGCTATTGAATTTGTTTCAAGGTTAATAAGATGTGAAGCTTTAATATCATTTTGAAGAAGCAAATATTCAAAAAGGCCGCTTAAAGTTGAATTCATACCCTTCTTTTGCAAAACGGTATCAAATACGGTAGTAACCGAATTATCGACTGTAAAATTCTTGGTAATATATGAATAAACATTAAGTAAATATTCATTTTTGCTGACTTTGCCGAAGCCGCATTTAATCATAATTTTTGAAATTTCATTATTAAATTCTTTAAGTTTGGCAGTTTGAGTTTCCTTATCGTTTGCATAAGTGATTTTAACACCGGAATTATCATCAAGAAAATCAATTCCGTCAACAAGAATGTACTGCGGGAACGAAGTATAAAAAAGCCTGTTAACATCATCCGTTAATGAAACATTATATTTAACTTCACTTTCGTAATTAAGAACCGCATTACAAAGCTTTTCATATGCTTTTATTGACGATTCGTCTAGTGAAGCATAATGTGCATCTGTCGTAATTTTTATTTGAACATTATCGGCTTCAACAGACTCGTCTGTTTTATCAGAAGAATCTGCATTACTGCAAGCAGCAAAAATCGAACAAAACAAAGCTGCACACAAAATAAGAGATATGGTTTTTTTCATTCAAGTACACCTACTTTTTTAATTGTTTAAGTTTATCTTCACTTTGTAAAAAGAATTGCTTATATGCATCGCAATAATCACTGCTTTCACGGTTGCGCTTGCATCCGCCGCCGCGGCACAAATAAAAATATTTGCAATCCTTACATTTTTCATTGAGTTTGAATGAGCTTTTTATAAACTCAACACATTTAGGACTTCGATACATTTCACTAAATGATAATGTATTTATATTATCAAGATACCATTCATCAGTGCAGTAAAAATCACAAGGGTAAACACTTCCGTCCCCTTCAACAACAAATTGATTGGAGCAAAAGCCGTTCATACCGCACTGCTCGGCATTATTGCCGTTTGCAAGAGATATGTAATTATCAAATGTGCGAACAGAAACAAAATCTCCGCGCAGATAATCATTATAGTAAATATTAAAACCTTTAGTTAAAAAGAATGCATAATCATCACTACTCATATACATATCATTATCACTTTCATCACCAAAGGGTTTAAGGCCTACTATAAACTGAATATACTTTAAATCATTTGATTTAAAAAATCTATAAGCTTTTCTGAAATTCAAAGCTGTATTTTTGGTTAAAACGGAAAGAACATTAAAAGTAACATTATGCTTTTTTAATATTTCAATGCCTTTTAAAATATCATCAAACGAATTTTTACCGTTAGGATAAATACGATATTTATTTAGCTCAAAATCACCGTCAAGCGAAACACCGATTAGAAAATTATTATTTTTAAAAAAAGCGGCATATTCGTCAGTGATAAGCGTACCGTTAGTCTGCAGGCAATAATGAATATTACTGCCTTTTTTATTCACGCTTTTTGCGTATGAAACAAAATTTTTATAAAAATCAAGTGAACACAAAAGCGGCTCACCGCCCTGAAATGTAAAAAATACATCTGTACCTTTCGCAAAATCAAGTGCGCTGTCAATAACTCTTCGGGCTGTATTTTCACTCATAAACCCTTTTGAGAAATCATTCCTTTTGGAAGAAAGGGAATGATAAAAACAATATTCACAAGCAAGATTACAATTACTTGATGCCGGTTTAAGCATAACCGAAATCGGCATTAAATCACCTTCTAACGCTATTTAGTATATAACAAAAAGAGTGATTAGACAAGAGTTATTTACCGTTATCACGATAAAAAGCAGAATATTTACAATTTAGAAATTTATTACCTTTAACTTCAATATTTTTAAAATTAACGGCTGATATGGCACAATCGGTTATATTTTCAAAGGTGCAATTTAAAATTTTTATATTGGTTTGATAAAGATTTTTAAAATAATTATGCGTTCCCACTCCCCTATATACATTTTTAAAAACGCAGTTTTCAATGGTTATATTATCGTTCATAGTATTATCATAAGAAGTAAAGCCGAAAAAATGAACACGGTCAAGAATATCAATTTGAACAGCTTCCGAGGAATTGACATTCAGATTTGAGAGCTGACCGTTAAAAACGCAATTGTAAAAAGTTACATTTTGGCAAGACGCAAGTTCAGCGTGGTGGGAATAATAATTATTGAGAAAAGTTACATTTTCGATTTTAACATTATTTGAATGACAAAGGCGTAAAATGCACGATTTATTACGGTTAAAATTGCCGTCAAGAGTTCCGTTTTTGATTATACACCGGGTAAGTGAAGAATATTTTGGATACTCCTTATTTTCAGGGGATTTAAAAATATTACCGCGTTCGTAATTGGCATTTTTTATAAATGATTTATTCAAATCAATTGCAGTATAGCTTGAAAGGTGTAATGTTTTTTTTACATTATAAACACCTTTTGAAATTCTTATGGTTAAAAAATTATATTTATTTGCATTATTTTTAGTATAATCAAGTGCGCGGGAAAGCGCTGTTGTTATATCAGAAGTGGAATAATAGCTTTTAAGTACATTTTTATTTTCGTTAATCACGCACACACTGCATATTGTAAAACCGTATGAAAAGAAAATGCAGGAAGCAAAAATAATACACATTAAAAGCGAAGTTAATTTGTTTTTCAAGCTATCCCCTCCTAAATTTCCATATTATTTTTAGAGGAAATCAAAAATAAATACAAGACAGCTTTTGGTATAATTGACATTAAGATTATATAATGTTATAATTATTTATCTTTTACTTATAGGAAGTAGATATTTTGAAAAACTATTCTATATCTTTACCGAGTTATTCAATCGGCGATAATGTATATGACAAAATATGTGAAATCTGCCTGCCTTTCGGCAAAAAAGCAATATGCATCGGCGGTAAAACTGCGATAAGCAAGGTTAAAGATTTGATAATTGAAGCCTGCTGCGGCAGTGAGTTGGAGATACTTGACTTTTTATGGTACGGCGGTGACGCCACATATGAAAATGTGAAAAAGCTGGAAGAAAACGAGCTTGTTAAAAAAGCAGATATTATTTTTGGCATAGGCGGCGGAAAAGCGCTTGACACTGCAAAAGCACTTGCTTTTAAAACCGGCAAAAATATTTTTACTTTTCCTACCATTGCATCAAACTGTGCCGGCACAACCGCAGTTTCAATAATGTATAATGATGACGGAAGTTTTAAAGAGCCGTTTTTCTTTACGGCTCCGCCAAGGCATTGCTTTATTTACACACCGGTTATTGCAAAATCACCTGCAAGGTTTATGTGGGCAGGTATCGGCGATACATATGCAAAGTATTTTGAAGCCGAGATGAGCAGCCGAGGTGAAGATTTGGTGCATTACCACGCACTCGGTGTTACAACATCGCAAATGTGTTTGACTCCCCTGCTTAAATACGGGAAGAAAGCACTTGAAGATTTTAAATCAGGCACAGCAAGCTTTGAAGTTGAGCAAGTTGTACTAGACATAGTTGTCACAACCGGCATTGCATCAATATTATTAACAGCGGAGCATATAATCGACTATAACACAGGGCTTGCACACGCTGTATTTTATGCGCTTACATCTTATCCGCATATTGAAGAAAACCATTTGCACGGTGAAGTTGTCGGCTTCGGAATACTTATTTTACTTCTTGTTGACGAAAATGAAGAAATGTTTAAAACAATGTTTGATTTCAACCGTTCGATTTCACTTCCAACCTGCTTAAAAGATATTGAAATAAGCGAAAGTGATTTGGATAAGCTTGTACCAATGGTGTGCGCTATGAAAGATATTGACCACAACCCTTACAAAATCACCGAGGAAATGGTATTAAAAGCTTTTAAAAAGCTTGAAGAATATAACAAAAACAACTAATAAGAAAGAGGTAACATTATGAAAAAAACAATCAAAAAGGTTTTAGCTGTTATTTTTGCAATTGCTGTTGCAGCAGCTTGCTTTGCCGGATGTTCAAAATCGGACAGCGGCAGTAAAAAAGATTCTAAAACCGCAAAATTCGGAATTGTAGTTCAAACAGGTGCAAACGGTGCATTTGTTGATATGAAAGACGGAATCATTGAAGAAATGAAGAAAAACGGATATGAAAATGCTGAATTTGATTATAAAGACGCACAGGGAGATTCAACCACCCTTACAACTATAATCAACTCTATGGATGACGGAAGTTATGATGCTATTTTCACAATCGGCACAGCTTGCACACAAACACTTGTAAACTTAGCTTCTGACACACCTTGCTTCTTCTGTGCAGTCAGCGCACCGGTTGAGGCTAAAGTAATTACCGATATGGCTGCACCTGACAAAAATGCAACAGGCACATCAAACGCTATCCCTGTTTCAGATATTATTGATATGGGATATAAAATTACACCTGATGTAAAAAAATGGGGCTTTATTTATTCAACATCACAAATCAATGCTGTAAACACAGTTGAATCAGCACAAAAGTATCTTGATGAAAAAGGTGTTAAATACGAAAGTGCAACAGTTGAAACATCGGCAGATGTAAAAGCATCAACAGAAACACTTATCAAAAAGGGCTGTGATGTAATATTTGTACCTAATGATGCAATTGTACAAGACGGTGTATCTGCACTTGCACAGGTATGCAACGAAGCTAAAATACCTACTTACTGCTCATCAGCTACAACGGTTAACAGTGGCTGCCTTGCTACCCTTGCAATTGACGATAAGGGAATAGGTGCTAAAACAGCAGATAAGTGCATTGAATATATGAAAGGCACTAAAATTGAAGAAATCCCTGCCGAAGTTGTAGGAATCGACTACTGCACATTTAACTGCGGCACAGCCGATATGCTTGGTGTAAACACACCTGATAAAGACACAATCGGCTATGAAATTCAATTAGTTAACGAATAAAATCATTACAAACTATTAAGGACACATTATGCAGGTTTATATTACAGCTGTCGAGGAGGGTTTTCTTTACGGTCTGCTCGCACTCGGCATATACATTTCACTCAGAATCTTAGACATACCTGACCTTACAACCGAGGGCTCATTCGGCTTTGGATCGGCAGTTGCCGCAGTTGTTGCAAGCAAAGGTTTAAGTATTACAAGTTTTATTGCGGCATTTTTTGCCGGTGTGCTTGCCGGAATTGTTACAGGTCTTTTGCAAACCAAGCTAAAAGTTCATCCTGTTTTGGCAGGTATTATAACAATGAGCGGCCTTTACTCAATAAATTTGATGGTTAGGGGTTCATCCAACCTCAACTTTAACGATAATTCGGCTTTCACCAAATTTTTCAAAGCAGTCGGTATCAGCGGTGCTGATAAAAAAATTGCAGGTCTTATTATAGGTGCGGTTGTTTGTATTCTGGTTTTAATACTTCTTATCTTATTTTTCAGAACTCATCTCGGACTTTGCATAAGAGCTACGGGTGATAATCCCGATATGGTAAGGGCATCATCAATCAATGTTGATTTTTCACTCATATTCGGTTTGGCACTTGCAAACGGACTTATTGCTCTTTCAGGTGCGCTGATTTCACATTATTTGGGACTCAGTGACCAAAGCTTTTCTAACGGAACGCTTATTTACGGACTTGCGGCAGTAATAATCGGTGAAGCAATTTTCGGTAAAAGAAATGTTGCTCTCGGTTTAACAAGCGCTGTTGTCGGCTCTGTAATTTACAAAATAATTGTAGCATTTGTTATAGATGTATCACTCTTTGGCAAAAACAGTGAAAATCTTATGAAGCTTACTTGTGCTATTATTGTTGCCATTACATTGGTAGTACCTGAAATTAAGCATAAGTTTGAAAATGCAAAAAGTAAAAAGGAGGCAAGAAAAAATGCTTGAAATTAAAAATGTCTCCAAAACATTTGCTAAAGATACGGTAAATGAGCATAAAGCTTTAAACAACATTAACCTCACACTTAATGACGGTGAATTTGTTACAATAGTAGGTTCAAACGGAGCAGGAAAATCCACACTGTTCAATATGATATGCGGTACTTTTGAACAGGACAGCGGAAGCATCATACTTGACGGAAAAGATATTTCATTTATGCCTGAACATAAAAGGGCAAGACTTGTAGGCAGAGTTTTTCAAGACCCGATGAAAGGCACTGCACCTAATATGACTATTGAAGAAAACCTTGCTCTTGCATATTCGCGTGCAGGTTCAAGCTTCTTTTCACAAGCTATCGGGAAAAAGAAAAGAGAATATTTTCAAGAGCATCTTGCACGATTTGATATGGGACTTGAAGACAGAATGAAAACTAAAATTGGTCTTCTTTCCGGCGGGCAAAGGCAGGTTGTTACACTTTTAATGTGTACAATTGTTACACCAAAGCTTCTTTTACTTGATGAACACACAGCGGCACTTGACCCTGTTACAGCTGACAAAGTTATGAAAATCACCAATAATATTGTGAAAGAGAACAATATTACAACTATGATGATTACTCATAACATGTCGCAAGCACTTGTTACCGGCACAAGAACAATAATGATGGATTCAGGCGAAATCATAATTGACCTTGACAGTGAGACAAGAAAAGAAATGAATGTATCAGACTTGTTAAAGCTTTATCGTGAAAGAGAAATGAAAGATTTTGATAACGACAGAATGCTTTTACAAAAAGATTGACTAAAAACGCAATGTAAGTTGATGTGCTTACATTGCGTTTTTGTTAATTATTTCACTTCTATTTATTAAATATTCATTAAATAAATAAAAAAATATAGAAATCAATATATTATAGTTGTATAATAAGCAAAAAATGAAACAAAGGAGAAATGTTATGCCTCAAACTCCAAAAGCTCCATGGCTTAAATATTTTGGTAACATTCCTGAACATCTTGTTTATCCGCAAGGCTCAATGTATGAAGCCATAAAGGATAATGTAAATCAACTCAACAAAATAAATTCCGTTGCATATGAATTTCAAGGAAAGAAAACAACATATAAAACTTTTTTTGAAAAGATTGAAACACTGGGCAAAGCTTACAGAAACATCGGAATTTGCGAAGGCGACTGTGTAACAGTATGTATGCCAAACACGCCGCAGGGTATTGATACATTTTATTCACTCAACCGTATCGGCGCAATTCCGGCAATGATTCACCCGCTTTCAGCAGAAGGTGAAATTGCATTTTACATTAACACAACCAATTCAAAAGCCATTTTGGTAATTGATTTATTTTATGAAAAGGTTCTTCGTGCATTAAAAGATGTTAAACATCCTGTTAAGGTAATAGTTGCACATATTAAGGATGAGCTTCCTTTTCCGCTTAATATGCTCTACCCTCTTACAGTTAAGAAAAAGCCGGCTCCGCTTCCAAAAGATAATAAAAATATAATTGATTGGAGCGACTTTATAAAAGGTGCTAAAAAAGCACCGGCACTCACAAACAATATGCCTAAAATGGATGATACCGCAGTTATTCTTTTCAGCGGCGGCACAACCGGTACATCAAAAGGCATCGAGCTTACAAATATGAATATGAACGCTTTAGGTGCTCAAGTTGCTGCAAATGCCGGCTTTTCAATGGATGGGCTTCGAATGTTTTCCGTTATGCCTTTATTCCACGGTTTCGGCTTAGGTGTAGGAATACACACAGCACTTCAAGCAGGAGGAACTTGCATAGTAATCCCGCAGTTCACTATTAAAACTTACGCAAGGGATGTAAAAAAATACAAACCTAATGTTATTGTAGGTGTTCCTACCCTTTATGAAGCATTGCTTCGCAGTGAGGGATTTGATTTTGACCTTTCATTCCTGCGCGGAATGTTCTGCGGCGGCGACTCTCTTTCAGTTGAGCTTAAGAAGAAAGTTGATAAATTCCTTAAAGAGCATAATGCTACAATCCAAGTTCGTGAGGGATACGGTACAACAGAATGTGTAACCGCATCTTGCCTCACTCCGTTTGATACATACCGTGAGGGTAGTATAGGTATTCCGCTTTCAGATACATACTATTCAATAGTTAATCCGCAAAACGATACTGAACTTCCATATGGTGAAGAAGGTGAAATTTGCATTACAGGCCCTACCGTTATGAAAGGTTACCTTAATAACGCAGAAGAAACCGCATCAACACTTCGTACACACAAAGACGGAAATGTATGGCTTCACACCGGTGACCTCGGCACTATGGATGAAGATGGTTTTGTTTATTATAAGCAGAGAATGAAAAGGCTTATTATTGTATCGGGTATCAATGTTTATCCATCTCAAGTTGAAAATGCGATTGATGCACATCCCGATGTACTTCTTTCATGTGCAATCGGCATACCTGACCCGTACAAAATGCATGTTGTAAAAGCTTTTGTTGTATTGCGCCAAGGCGCTGAACCAAGTGATAAAATTAAAGAAGAAATACTTGAATACTGCAAGAAAAATATTTCGCGTTACGGTGTGCCTAAAGAAATCGAATTCAGAGATTCACTTCCTAAAACCTTGGTAGGCAAAGTCGCTTATCGCAAATTAGAAGAAGAGGAAGCCGAGAAAAGAAAAAATAAATAAGTAATTAAGATTAAAGCAAATCTGTTTTATGGCAGATTTGCTTTTTTATTTTGCTTTTATATATTTTGATTAAAAGTTTTTATTTCTCTTGAAGAAATTTTAGTAATATTGTATAATATTTATGTTACTATGCAAAATACATATTTATATTAGCACATATATATGTATAGAAAAGCATAAAGCAATATATAAGACAGAGGGGTAAAACTTATGGCTAACGCAGGCAAGGTAAAAAGATTAGCTAAAGACATTAAAACGCATTGGAAAAAACCGGCACCCGGTAAATATGTACCGTATCGTGAATATTTGGACATACTTATCGGCTCGGGCAGTAACTATGCAAGCAACAAAACACTTGAATACATAACATTCGCTGCCGGTTGCTACTTAATGATGTATCATTACAAGCTGCCGTACTTAACCTATTCAATTATAGCGATTATCAATATGCCGCTTAATTATATTTGGACTTTAATAGGCTGGGTAATTAACGATAATTTGGGATTTTTACCAAAGAAAACGGAACGCAGATTTTATGGGCTTTATTTCTTTTTAATTGCCGCGGGACTGTGGATGATATTCGGTGATTTTTCATTTATGCTTCCTGACAGCAACAAATTAGTTCACTATCTAAACGGACTTGAGGGATTATCTGCCGCCTCAACAATCAAAATTTTCGGCACACATATTTTGTGGAACGGTTGGAGTGGTGCGCGTAATATTTTTTACCGCAAAAAGCTTATACCTAAATTCGGCAGATACAAATACAGCTTATATTGCGATTTCATACCTAAAGTTATAATGGTATGGCTAATTGGCTGGTTACCATTTTATTCAACTATTACCGATACCGTAACAAGAGTATGGGTAGCTAATTTGTTATTTTCAATATACAACTTATTCCCGTTCGGTAACAACCTTGAAAACTGCGCACAAAACTGCTCACCAAATGTTCGCGAAAGAATATTGGTAAGAACATATCCTATTAAATTATCACACTTAATGCAATCTATTTTAGCAATACTTTTACCTGTATTTATAGGTATGTGCAAGGATAAATGGGCAGATATTGCAGTATTCAAATGGATCATTCCTATTACATTTACTGTATTTGCGGTACTTACAATGGTATTCGCCGGCAAAATAAAAGAAAGAATACCGCAGCCGCCGCTTGAAAAGAAAGTGCAAATCAAATTTTGGGACGGTATGTTTGGTGTAATGCGAAATAAATACAGATGGATTCAAACAATAGTAGGTTTGCTTGACTCACTTGGTAACGGAATGCTGGCATTTACAACGGTGCTTTACCTTTACACATTCAGGTTAAGCGGATTAAGCTATTCACTTATAGTTGCGTTAGTATCTTTCGCAGGTACGCCGCCTGATTTCTTTACACCGTATTTTATTAAAAAATTCTCATACAAGCAAGTTATGATTTTTTATAACATATCAAGAGCAGTATGTTATAGCGTTATAGTTGCCTGCTACTTACTTTGCGGTGATCATCTTGTTTTATGCGGTACATTGTCTGTAATAGTCTTGTTTATTACCGAAATGTTCCAAACAGTTCCGAAATCTATTGACCACGATATGAGTGTACGAGTAAACGACTATCAAATGTACCTTTCGGGCGAAAGACTTGAAAGTTTTGCAGGTGTGTTTGGCTGGTTTACTGGACCTATTGTATCGTTTGTAGGTTTAATAATTCCGATTTTAATTTTAAGATATGGATTTAACAGCAACTGGGATGTACTTTTCATTGATTCATCAAGAATCAAAATAATTGTAATACCAATTATATTTGATATTGTTGGTTATTTGCTTATGACAATTCCGTATTTCTTTTGGGATTATGATGATGACAAGCAAAACAAAGTTATGCAGGTTCTCAGAAAAAGAGAAAAAGTTACCCGCACAAAATACAACGAGGAACATGGCATTACCCAAAGTGATGAAACAGTTGAAGAAAAAATCGGCGAGGAGGTAATGTCACAATGAAAAAGCGTAAAAAAAACGAAGTAAATACAATTGAAAACGACGATTTCTTGGCACAAGAAGCACAGGAAAGCCAAGAAACCGCCGAAGATTATACACTTGATATTCCGGATGATGAAATTTGGACTTATCAAATTGAGGGATTGCAAAAACCGCACATTAACGAACCTTTTGAAAATGCCACCCTAAAAAAAATAATAGTAGTAATCACTCTGCTTATTGCAATAGGAACTGCCATTTTCCTTTCGGTTCGTGCGGTACATTCAGATGAATTCAAATATGAGCAGCTTTCCGACGGAACTTACGAGCTTATAAAATATTCAAATCCGGGTAAAGTGAAAGAGGTTACGATTGACTATGTAGTTGATGTAAAAACGGGTAAAAAAGATACTTCAAAGCCTATTACAAAAATACATGAATATGCTTTTAACTGCGATGAATCGGTAACAAAAATAAATATCGGCAAAACAGTTAAGAACATAGACGGAAAATCAATTTATTCCTGCTGGGGAATAGCAAATGTATTTGTTGACAAAGAAAACCCTTACTATTGTGATATTAACGGTGTACTGTATAACAAGGATGTTACAGAAATCGTATTCTACCCTACCGACCACGACAGAGAATTAAGACTGCAAAACGGTTATGCAAAGCTTGACAAAAAGGGCGAGCAACATTCCATTCTTGTTGACGACGACGGAAAAGAAATGGAAGAACTTTGGGGTACAACAAAAAAGTATAACGAAGCTTACTATCAAAAATATAACAGAAACACAAGAACATATGTTGTTCCGTCAAGTGTAAAAACAATCGGTGAGCTTGCATTTGCATATTCAAACATTACTGATTTATATATTCCTGAGGGCGTAAGTCGTATGGAAAATATGGCAATATTTAAAAATACGGTATTAGTTAATATTTTCAGTTACAAAGCAAGCAAGCCCGTTGTTGAAACATCGTACAAGGCAATTGACAATATGGATGAAATCTATTCATCACTGCCTGAGGGGCTTGAATTTATCGGCTCTGACTGTATGTATTATTTAAGAGGGTTATCATATATGTATATTCCTTCTTCCGTAAAAGAAATTAAGCACCATGCTTTTTGGGATGCTGTATACGACGAAGACGGTGAATTAAAAGGAATAACAGAAATCAACATTGCTTTAGACGAAAATACTTTTAACACAAAATGCACAACCGGTGACCAGTGGCGCCCGCAGTACGATTATATGTTATTCAAAAAATCAGTTGATTTGAAATATTCGACAAAAAGAAAATCACAAAAGGCAAATAATATTCACCGTGAATATTACTGGGCAGTTCAATGGATTAAAAATAACAAATCAGAAAAATTTGTGAAGAATTCTGCTTATCTTGTAAAAGATTTGGACGGCGATGGTATTCCAGAACTTGTGCTTAGAGAAAACGGAAAAGATACAATACTTACAATAAAGTATAATTACCTTGATGAATACAAAGGCAATACAGAATACACTGACAAAGAATTTTCAAAACTTGATGATGAAAAACAGCTTGACAGTATTTTGAAAGCAGAAAAATAACACTCAATCCAAAATACCGGAACTTACATATTGTAAGCTTCGGTATTTTGTGAATACGGTTATTATGGAGAAAAAATGACTAAAGAAGAATACTTAAATCAAATCGAAGATGTAATTGAAAAAGGAAAATACAAAGATAATTGGCAATCCCTTGCGAACCACAAAACTCCCGACTGGTATTATAAAGGCAAGCTTGGAATATTTATTCACTGGGGAATATACAGTGTACCGGCTTATGGCAACGAGTGGTATTCGCGTTCAATGTACGATAAAAAATGCAAAGAATATTTATATCACAGAAAAAATTACGGGCCTCAAAATAAATTCGGTTACAAAGATTTTATACCTATGTTTAAAGGTGAAAAATTCAATGCAGATAAATGGCTGGCTCTTTTTAAAGAAAGCGGTGCAAAATTTGTAATGCCCGTTTGTGAACATCACGACGGATTTGCAATGTATGATACGCAATTTAACCGCTGGAATGCCACAAAAATGGGGCCGTGCCGAGATGTTATAGGTGAAATAAAAAGTGCCTGCGAAAAACAGGGTTTAACTTTTTGTGCATCAAGCCACAGGGCTGAACATTACTTTTTTATGAATATGGGAAAAACGATTGACAGTGATGTAAATGATGAAAAATATCAAGATTTTTACGGACCTGCTGTGCATTGCCCTGAATTTGACGGTAATACACTTCATAAAACAACTGCAAACACATATTCAATCGGCGCAAGCAAAGAATGGCTTGAAGATTGGCTTGTGCGAACCTGCGAACTTATAGATAAATATCAGCCGGCTGACCTTTATTTTGATTGGTGGATACACAATCACTCATTTAAACCGTATTTAAAAAAGCTGTGTGCATATTACTACAATCGTGCAGACGAATGGGGCAAAGAAGTTACTATTAACTATAAACACGAAGCGTTTGCACCTACTGTTGCTACATTTGATGTTGAGCGCGGCGCTTTAACAGATATATCCCCTATTCCTTGGCAAACTGATACTGCAATAGGCAAACGCTCGTGGGGATATACAAAAAACAACGAATTCAAATCAGCAAGGCACATTATTACTGATTTAATAGATATTGTAAGCAAAAACGGAATGTTACTTTTGAATGTAGGCCCAAAAGCCGACGGTACAATTACAGATGAAGAAACTGCTGTACTGAAACAATTAGGCGCTTGGCTCAAACTAAACGGTGAAGGAATTTACAACACAACATTTTGGAAAACCTTTGGCGAAGGGAAAGTTAATAACAAAGCGGGATTTTTCCAAGATTCAAGTGAAAAGAAATTTACAAATAAAGACTTTCGCTTTACATATAAAAACGGGTATATCTACGCTTTTCAAATGCGCCCTGACGGTAAGGACGCTGTAATAAAAACACTTAAAAAGAAAAACGGACCTGATTTTATAATTAAAAATATTACACTTCTTTCAACCGGCGAAAAGCTAGAATTTGAAAGAAGCGATACTAAATTAACAGTTAAAGCAAACATCCGATTTAGTGATAACTACCCTATTTGCTTTAAAATCAAAATTGAATAACATCAAAATCAAATTCATACAATATTTGAAGTGATAACCGCATTGTAGATTGCATGGGCGAGAAGTTGATGTCCCTCTTTAGTTAAATGCTCTTGGTCAACATTGCTCGGCCTAGCAAAATCGGAAGCAGAGATTATATTTGTACCTTTGGTTTCGGCAACTTTTTTATATTCGTTGAAAAGGCCTTTTGCTATATCTACCGAATGAGCATCAAACTCAGGGTCAAATTCCTCTTTCCAAACTGAATCACCGAGGAAAATTGGTGATACAATAAGAACTTTTTCAGGCGAAATATACTTTAGCAGTTCATCAACACACAACCCAAGTCCCTTGGCAATATTGTATGAATTTGATTTATAATACGCTTTGCAATCATTAGTTCCAAGCATTATTACCGCTGCATCAATAGGATAACTTGTTTCTAAAATTTCATGCAGTGACTTTAAACCGTTTCGGTTTTTGCGGTATGCATCATCAAAAACAGTAGTTCTGCCGCAAAGCCCCTCTTCTAAAACACGAACATCTTTATCATACAATTTTTCCTGCAAAATACTGGTCCATCGTACGCCCCAGGAATATCTTTCATTTGTTTTCGGAATTAAACCCCAAGTGTTAGAATCGCCAAAGCATAAAAGCTGTTTCAATTAAATCACCTTACTTCAAAATAATGGTATCTTGGTATCATTATATCATTATTTCCTACTTTGTCAATAGGTTTTATAGGCTTTTGCAAAAAATCAATTTCAATTATTAAGAGATGAATAGTAATGCAACATCATAAAAGCAAACATACAATATGAAAATAAACACAAAAGCAAAAGGTAAAATAAATTAAAGGAGGCAGATATAAAATCAAAATAAGCGTGTTGCCTTATGGCAGCAAAAGGCATCTTTACCGTCTACTTCAAGGCGATGGTGTGCCATTCCGCTTGATGACCATCAACAGGGTTGTTAGCATAATAGCCAAATATTGAATAACTTTGAATACCTGCTTTATTTGCAAAATAATTAAAATTATGAGCAAACTGACCACAAGCTGAGCAGGTTTTTAATTGTAAAATCGTATTAACATTAAATGTTTCGGTTAGTCAAGTGTAACTTAAAACATTCAACTTTTATGCATCAATTATAAAGCCGTTATTGAAAAATGATAAAACAGCATTTATATGGCATTTTTTAAAAATATATGATATAATGAACTGCCCTATTTAATAATTTGTTTTTGGTGTAGAGGATTCAATATGTTATTTTTATATATGTCGTTAATCGACGATGAAAACGACAAATCAAAATTTGAGCAATTATATTATATGTATGATAAGTTAATGATGAATGTTGCAATGTCTAAATTACATGACATTGATATGGCAGAAGATGTATTGCAGGATTCTTGGCTGTATATCGCAATCAATTTTGAAAAAGTCGGTGATATAAATTCTGTCAGCACCAGAAACTATCTGGCAACTATTACGGCAGGCTTTGCCATCAATAAATTCAACAAAAACAACAAAACAATTCTGTTGCCCCTCGATGAAGCCATCGGCAGTATAAGTGATGAATACTTTAATCAATTTGAAACTCTTGAATTGAAACTGGCTATCGACACTCTAAATGATGAAAGTCAAAATCTTTTACATCTAACATACATATATGGATATAAAAGTCACGAGCTTGCAGATATGTTTGGTTTAAGCGATTCCAATGTCCGCAAAAAATTGCAGTTTGCGAAGCACAAATTAAAGCTTCAATTGGAGGTATATTAAATGAATAACTTAGTTGATGCATGTGCTATTCACCAAGAGCAATGGATAACCGACACAATGGAAGAACTTGCGGATTACAGTCATACAAAAAAGTATAATCGTTATATGGCAAATTTGATAAACAAAATGCGCAAAAATAAAATTCACAAACGCAAATACACTCGAAAAACTATCAAATTCATAATAATAGCTGCAATAATAATTGCAATGACTGTAGCAATTACATCCTTTGCAATACCGGTCACCAGGGAATATGTTGTACAACATTTTTCTACGCATTCAACCTATGAAGTAAAAGGAATTGAGAAAGCGAAAAAAGTTAAAGATTTGGTGATAAATTACATACCTGCAGGATTTGAGCAAACAGAGAAATTTGAAAGTGTTGCCTGCTTTTCTTACGATTATCAAAATAAAGACCTGTTTTTAAGTTGCTCAAAGTTTAAAACTGACGGAGATTACAGTTTCAACACAGAAAAGCATGCTATAAAAACATTAACAAAAAACAATATAGATTATATAATATATGATACCGATAAAACTTTAGGTGTTGTTTGGAATAACGGTCAATATATGTATGAAGTTACAGGAAATTTAACCGAAGAAGAATTATTGGCAATTGCATATTCAATGGAGTAAATTAAATATTTTTAAAAAGATGGAAGTTTTTTAAAAAAACTTCCATCTTTTTTTCACAATTTGGCATTTTGTATTGATATTATATTTGAAAGGAGGTGTAAAGATGCAAAAATTCGAAAAAATCATTGCAGCGCTTTTGGCACTTATAATTACCACAACATCATTCACAATGGTGGCAAATGCCGATGATTCTAAAATTATCGAGCAGTGCTATATGAACGCCAATTCTGAATATACAAATCTATCAGTAAGTGGAATTAAGTCGACTTGTATTGCAAAAATCACAACAGTATCACCAATGTTATTAAAAATAAAAATGGAATTACAAAAGCAAAAAACTAACAGATACGAAACCGTAGAAACTTGGACAAACAGCAAAACAGGCACATCATTATCAATGTCAGAAAAACGAAATATTAACATATTAAATAAATATAGGCTTAAAACCACTTTCACAGTAGGAAGTGAATGTATCATTAAATACAGCTATTATAATAACTAAATCGACCAGAAACATCTATTATCATAAGTATAAGATAATAAAAATAATTATTAAGAGGAGTATTGATATGAAAAAAATAATCAGTTTATTTTTGGCAATTTTAATCGCCTGTTCTGTTTTTAGCATAGGCTGTGTTGCATTTGCCGACAACGGCATTTGCGCCGAATGCAGAAAAAGAAACGGTATGCCGGAAACACACAAATACATAAGCGAAAACTGCTATATTTATTATCATCATAATCTTGACGCGGCAAAAGACGATTTTGGCAAAATAACCGTGGATTTTATTATATCCGGCAAAAAAGAACTTGTTATTCCGGCAACAATTAACGGTGAAGAAATATCAAAATTAAGCAGTTCTGCTTTTGATGATAACGGAATTTCAGAAACAGAAACATTGACAATATCTGAAGGAATAACAAGTGTTGACTCATTTATCGGAAAATCACTCAAAACCGTTTATCTTCCTGCAAGTTTGGAATATTTATACGACGGTGCATTTTCAAGCTGCAAAAATCTTGAAAATATTATTGTTTCAAGCGAAAATAAAAATTACAAAACAAAATCCGGCGTTTTATTTGACAAGAAAATGGATGTTTTATTCGCATATCCTGCTAATAAAAAAAGTCAAAAATATACTATTCCGAATACGATTACCGCATTGCGCAGCAAATCGTTTTATCACGCTGATAATCTTAAAGAAATAGTTATACCGGCGTCACTTAAATCATTTGGCTTTTCTTGGGAAACACCTGTTAATGTTTTTGTATACGCAAATTCAATAGAAAAATTCACCGTTTCAAAAAGCAACAAGAAGTTCTCTGCAAAAGACGGAGTTCTGTTTAACAAAAACAAAACCGTATTATATGCATATCCTTGTGCTAAATCTAATAAATCATACACCATTCCAAAAACAGTTAATCGATTGATTTCAAATTCATTTACCAAATGTAAAAATTTAAAAAATCTTAAAATCACAAAAAACACCAAAAGAATGGATTTCTGTAATTTTAAAAATTGCAAAATAAAAAATGTTTATTACAGCGGTTCAAAAAACGATTGGAAAAAGATTTATTTTATTGACAGTGCTAATGAAAAAGTTGCTTACAGCCAGACTGTTACAGGCTATACTTTAAATAAACTTTTAAAATCGGCAAAAATCCATTATAACGCAACAATATAATACAACTGATTATATAAAAATAAAAACCAATCACAAAAGTGATTGGTTTTTATTTGGTGGAGATGGCGGTAATCGCTCGGCTCGCTTCTGCGCTCGCCGACACGCCGCGCCTAAAAACAGTCCACCGGACTGTTTTCTTAACGGCTGTTTCGATTACATTCCACAACAAAAATATAAGAGTACCACAAGGGTACTCTTAATTTTTGGTGGAGATGTCCGTTTTAAAATATTCTTTTGTGCTGAAAAGTTGTTTATTTTAGGGCGTTTGAGAGCGTTGCAAAATACTTGTACAACAATTTGTACAGCATTTGTTTCAAATTTGCCATTTGAAGCTTGACCGTAGTTAATACAATATGCATCTTTTCCATCAACAGAAAACCGGTGATGTCCGTTCCATTCTTTAGCTGTCGAATCAAGTGCATATACCGGTGTGAATCCCATTGTCATACAGCTTAATACTGTAAGCAATGATAATAGCACAGCTAATATGCGCTTCCCAATCGTTCTATTTTGAATTTTCATATAGTCCTCTCCTTTCTTTGAGACTTTTAGTTTTAATCGTTGTTTAATTTACTTTCCGGAAAATAAATAAAATCTTTAAATTTCATTCTAAATAAATCCTGAAAAATATTTTTTCATTACTGTTCACCTCCTTAAAAGTGTAATGAAAATAAAAAAAGAACTATCAAATACGAAATTTGATAGTTCTTAAATTTAGTTTATTTATTATTTGTAAAGTTTTTCATTTAACTGCTGTTGCATATTGTTTATCATAGAATCGTTAGCTTTTGGTGTTGCACAATCATAAATATTTTGTGAATAATTATCAAGTTTATAAACAGAAGTAGCCCATGATTCTTTGCAAAAACGAGTAGGAAAAGCATTATTTTTCTTCAATTCATCAACCGAATTGAATGTCACTTCGCAATCATAGTTGTACCAATACCCATTAATTTCAATAAAGTTCCAAGAATGTAGCGCACCTCGATTATTACTTGCACCGCCCAATTTATAGCTTTGGATATTTGCTTTTTTACAAAAAATATTAAAATTATCAGCAAAATCCTCACAAACACCTTTTTTATTTTTTGCTAACGAATATCCTGCTTGAATTTCTTCATTTGCATATCCATACTTCCAATGAGAATCAATCCAATGCTGAATTTTGATAACTTTATCAAAATCAGAATCAGTCGAAACAATTCCCATTTCATTGAAAGCATTATTCATAAGATTTTGATAATCATTCATTTCATAAGAGAACTTACTTACAACTTTTGACCAAGGCTTGGCTTTAAAGTTCTTATCATAATATCTTACTCTGAAATACCATGTTTTTTCTGCATAATAATCTCGGTCATCGTTTTCGCCTATTTCAGTAAAAGATTTTGTAGTTGTAGTTCCGTTATTTGAACTAAAACGGTAAACATCATGCTTGAAATTTTTATCAAAAGAACACTGAACATCATAATTCTGCGCACCACTGACTTTATTCCAAGTAACTTTAAAACCATAGTTTTTACCGGTTATATACGATACCGACTGAATTGCAATAACAGAAGAATTATTTGAACTGCTTGAAGAACCTTTCTTTGCCTTAGTAGTCACGCTGTAATTAGCTGACCACTTTGAATAGTAATTCTTTTTCTTAACGGTTTTGTAAGTGCGAACTCTTACATAATACTTTTTCTTAGCTTTTAACTTCTTTACAGTTTTAGAAGTTGTCTTTGCTTTGTTTACTTTCAAAACCTTAGTACCTTTTTTGGCAAACTTTTTGCTTGTCGAATACTGGATTTGATAACCTGTGCAAGATTTCTTTTTCCACTTAACTTTAAAGCCATTATCAACAGCCTTAATTGAAGTAATCTGTGTTGCACTCGGCTTACTTGCTGCAAATGTCGGCACACCAATGCTGACACTTGTTAGAATCATAACAATCGCCAAAACGATTGATAAAGCTTTATTCTTTTTCACATATTTTCACTTCCTCATAAATACTACATTAATTCTTGCAATTCGGTATTGCAAGGAGTTCTGTAATTCTGTTTTGAATTTGATTTTCTATCGCTACAAGTCGTTCTTCAGGCAAATTAAGCAAAGTATGCCTTTTAAATTTAAAGCCTATAAGTTTGCGAAGTTGCGACTTTTGCTTAGCACCCATAACTTCACTGCAAATACTCTCAAACGATACACCGTAAGGATTAGAACGAGTTTTGGCATATGCAGTTAAGTCATTCATATCATCGCTCATAGCGTAATTAAACAAAGAAATACCATTATCAAAAATAGGAGCCGGTGATATAATTTCACCTGTATGGTTATCTCTCAAAATCCCAAAATTTCCAAAGTGCCTATCTTCGTTATAAATCACTGCATCAAAAATAAGCATACTTCTTATTTGCTCGGAAAAAACACTGCCCAAACTGTCATAATAATCTAGACAACCCTTAATGCCGCCATTTTTTATGATTCGTCCGACAGGGATATACGAAGTATTTATATCTGTAAAAAGCTTACATTTTGAAGCAAGAATACCTTTCCAATTTTCCAAATCATATGATACGCAATTCAAACCCATTCGCTCAGCAATTTGGCACGCATAATATTCACTGTAAGGTTCATTTCCTGCGTTTGCAGCACCTTCTGTTCCGCCTTTGTACAAATATATTCCGTCATTTTCTATATATCTCCAAGCTTTACGAAGCATACCGTTAGTTGTAAGCTCAGGCGAAGTCGAAAAAGCTTGTTCACTTGCCCCTGCACCGGTATATGCAACTAAAGATAAAGCCTCTGAAAATCTGTTTTCATACAAATTATAATCTGCAAATTTACCGTTAAAATCTGCAGGAATAACCCAATAACTGTCATTAAGAGATAAACCTTTACAAACATCAATAATGCCCTTTGTGTTATTAACGCTCAAGCCTAATGTTTTAAGTATTTCGTCTACAAATTGACGATTTTTAGGAATAACCCTTCTTTCAAGCCATTTCAAAATGCCGTTTTCGCTGACTTCAAGGTCAAGTGGAAAAAGCTTGGATAAGCTAGAATTAACTTCTAAAATTGAAACTTTTAAACCTTCCAAACCTTTTTCTTCAAGTGTAAACTTTATAAGTTCAACATCATAAAGCCTTAAACTGTACGAGTTCATAAGGTTGCTCCTTTCTTCTAATAATATATTTATATCTTTGCCCAAAGCATTAGAAATTTTTATAATCATATCAAGTGAAAGATTTTGAGATCCACTTTCAATACGGCATATATTAGACCGCTTAGTTCCAATAAGATTTGCAAGTTGCTCTTGCGAAATGCCCTTTTCAAGCCTTGCTTTTGTAAGATTTGAAATAATCTGTCGCCTTGATTTAATTATTTTGTCATTCGTATCCAAGGTATCACTTCTTTCACAAAATATGTTATCATATATGATAACATAAAGTCAATAGATATTTTGTTCCAACATAACAGAAATATGCATATCCGTCTACGCCTGTAGCAATTGAAATATCTACTAAATTTACAAATTATTTTGAAATACTTTTTTGTTTGCCCATCATCTTATTTAAATATTTTTCGATAATTCGTCAGAATTGTTCAATCAAATATCTATTATTTATTTTAATTAAATATACAACACTTAAATTTCATGCAATATATTTCATTTTTATAACTCCTCTGATTTCAACACTGAATATTATAACATCAGTTAAAATCGCTATATGCATATAAAAAGCAATCTGGAAAATATAACCTGATTGCTTTTTTATATTCATTGCTGTAACCCATTGCAACACAATACAAATATCCATCGGTTTCTTCGTTATATAGACTAAATCATTACAATTCACTAAAGCCGTTGTTAATTTGATTTAAAGCTGAATTTTCATAGTCATCAAGAACGGAAGCGTAGGTATTTAGGGTGATACGAATATCATTATGTCCGAGAATTTGTTGAATTATTTTAAACGGCACATTCATTTCAACCAAGCGTGTTGCGAAAGTATGACGAAGCGTATGAGTGCTGATTTTACGAATATTTGCCGTTTTGCACAATTTACTTAAAAGCGTATTCATAGACTGATTTGAAAAAGGTCGGTTACGAATATTATCGTAAAAAAGCAAATTTTCATTATTAGGAACATACGCTTCTATTGCTCTTTTAAGCACGCTTTCCAATTTGTCATTTATAGGTATTTTACGCATACCTGATTTTGTTTTAGTCATATCAATTCTAAAAGGTTTTCCATCAATTCCGTTTTCAATAGTACCGCAAACTGTAAGCTTTTTTCTCGTAAAATCTACATCTGAAATTCTTAATGCATTGACTTCGCCTATTCGCATACCGGAATAAAGTTGAACTAAAATTTGCAATGTTTTATTCGCTGTGTTCTTATGAGGTTTATAAGCATCAATAGCCTTAACAAGCGCTTTTTGTTCATCAACAGTAAGTGCAACAACGACCTTGTCAGCCTTATTTGATTTTGGTGCTTTGATATTAAATTTAACAATCGGACTTACAGGAATATGACCTCTGTTTACAGCGTCTTTTAGTATGCTTTTTATTGATTCATAAACTTTTCGAATTGTAGAATTAGAATAATTGCAATTAACAAGAAATATCAAAAATGAATTTAATATTTTTTCATCAATGTCAATAATAGGAACTGTTGCAATTTTATGCTTTTCTATTATTTTTATCGTTTCAAGACGGCGCTTATATGATGATTGGCGAATGGTGTTCATTTTATAATCTTTATTAGCCTTAATTTTCAGCAACTGAGGAATTGTTGCAAACTTTTCCTCTTCCGGCACATCAAGGGCTTGTATTTTTTGAAATTCAGCAATTTTATTTTTGACTATATTTACACTTGCTCCATAAAATGTTTTTCTTTGGGAATTGCCGAAGTAATCATGATATGTTATCGAAGCATAAAATAGATTTTTGTCATTTCTAAAACTTATTGTTGGTTCTTTATTTAGTTGGCGCATATTTTAGCCTCCCCTCTTTTAAGTTATCTAATTGTTCAAATTCTTCCAATATCTGCTATTGTGTTTATCTCTTTTCTGTGCAAAGAATCCCATTAACGCATTAGCTTCAACGACAAAACTTTTGCCATAATTGCAAGCAGGAAATTCAGGATCATTGAAGAGTTTTTGAACGGTTTGCACACTCATACCTGTCATTCGTTCCACATCTTTTTGGGTGTAGAATTTTAAATCTACTGAAGATTTTTTTGATTGTTCCACTATATGAATCTTACTACAAATATCATCAAGTAAAGCTTGATACGCTATCAAATCATCAATTTCTAAATTTTGCTTCATTGCTTTCCACTCCTTTCAATGTTATATAGTAATAAATTTCAACTTTTCGACAAAAAATAAAAAAAGTCATAATAATCCGCAATTTGCGAAAAATTATGACTTAATGAAAAAGATAACTTAAAAGCCTGAGGAGGCTAAAATTACATAAACAGTAAGGAAGTAACTCCTCCTTACAAATAAATTGTAACTCTAGTAGAATACTAAAGTCAAGAGTTTTTTAAAACTTTTGTTTGATTTTTTAATTTCATGCCAAACTTTAAGCAGACATAGATACTATTTAATATACACTATCTATACTAAGAAATATATATTCCTGTTACTGTAAGAAACAGAATAGTAAGAAATGAAATATATAATATATAAATATAGAAAGAGTCCTAAATATTTAAAAGACGCTTTTTTGAATTTTGTCAGGTATTTATTTAAAAGTGTCAGGCATTATATTTCTGATTTTGTCACCTATTATTTTCGTCTTACATGTGGCAATAACTCTCCATCCTCATCATAATCTTCTAATGAATATGACAATGAATCTTTTAAATTGACATTAGTTAAAAGTGCAAATTCTTTATTCGAAAACGAATACGGTATATTGTTTTCTATTTCAAATTCCTTGAGAAATACTTTAATATTTTCAGTTAGTGCCAACTTGTCTACTTTCTCACAATTAAACAATTCATCCAAATAACTAAAAATGACAACTGTACCTCTGTTAGGAAGGCGAATCAAACTAATAAGATTTTCGTCTTCTAATTTGCCAAGATACCTAGGTTGGTTTCGTTCATCAATTCGATAATAATTGAAAATACTATTCAATTTTGCATAAAAAGAAAAATTAACTTCTGTACTATGAAGTTTGGTCGGACGCCATAATACAATATGTTTTTTCTGCAAATTTTCTGGAATAACATCATATAATTTTTCTTCGTTAAAAACAGTGTTCAATCTAAACAAAAAGTACAAATCTTTCACATTCGGCTTACATTCTCTGTTACTGTAAAATTTATTAAAAAAATCGAGCTTGTTAATCAAAACAAAGCCATCATTAGCTTTTATTGCAGTTTTATTATTTAAAGCATTTTTATTTTTGGCGGTATAATCGCCTTTTGGCAAATTTTCATTTTTTAGATTTATATAAACATAAATTTTACTTTTTGAAATACTAAGCTTTTCACTTTTGATTCTTTCATAATCAATTACTTTATATTTGTTTTTCAAAACATCAAGAATATCAAAACCCTGCTTATCTGTTGAAACTCCAAAAACATTTCTTATTTCTTCATTAAGAAAATAAAAATTAGGCTTCCCTATCATTTTTGTAACACCTTTGGTATCAACATTTTCACATATAGCTTTTGAATAAAGGCATAAAAAATAGAATGCATAATTTGTATTATGACTTTTTAATTTCATATTTTTAACTTTTTCAATTTCTTTTCTATATATTTTTAGTTCATTAAAAAGTGGCGAAAAAGTCGTATTTCTTTCATTTTCCATAATTGATATTCTTTCCTTATTTTAAAATAGATTATGTTTATTATTTTAAAAGATTTATATATTCGCATTTACAACCCATTTGCCGTTTCGTTTTCCGTTCTCTCGTTTAATTAAGTCCTTGTCTTGCATAGTTTTCATACGGCGCTTTATTGTTCTCTCCGTTACATTTAATGCTTTAGCAAGTTCATTTTGAGTTATATTCGGATTATCAATAATTAAGTCAATTATTTTTTGTTCTTCCAAAGTGACATTTTGGTTGTCACTTTGAATGTCACTTTGGGCAGTTGCTTCTAAAAGTGCATCTTTAATTGTTTCAAGCATAAATATAATAAATTCTGTTGATTCGCCGGCATAATCGGAATTATTTATTGCCTGATAATATTCGTCCTTCTTTTTATAAATCATTGATTCAATCGGTAAGTATGCAAAAACAGGGTCAACCTTTGACAAAATCAATGTTTGCCACAGTCTGCCCGTTCTGCCGTTACCGTCTAAAAACGGATGAATTGACTCAAATTCAAAATGGAAAATACAAGATTTAATAATATCATTGGTATCATCGCTTTTAAGCCATTGCAATAAGTCTTCAACAGCCTTTGGAACATAAGCAGGAAGAGTTCCGACATGTATTACCTCGCCACTTTTGCTGTCAACAACACCGACTGGCTTGCTACGAAAAGCACCTGATTCTTCAACAAGTCCGCTTGTCATAACGCCGTGTGCCTTTAGCAAATCATCAACGGAATATGGGTCAAGTGTATCAAGCAACTCATAAATCTCATAAGCATTTTTTACTTCCTGAATATCCTTAGGCGGAGCAATAACCATTTTACCGTTAAGCACTGATGTAACCTGCTCCAGAGTTAAAGTATTTTGCTCAATCGCCAATGAATCATGAATCGTTCTGATTCTGTTTGCTCGGCGTAATTTAGGGTTTTTATCAAAATTTGACAATGCCGATACACTACCGATAATTCGAGAAATATCGGCCACCAAAGACACCATTTTGTTATTCAGTTTGTATTTTGGAATATAGCCCATATATTTCTCCTTAAAGTCTTAAGATTGATTATCAATATAAATTTAATATATCATAATTAAACATCAAATACAAATTTTCTTGACAACATACTAATTATTGCACATATTTAAATTGTATAGCTTTAATTCTTAAAAATTCCAATTACATTAAAATATTATGTTTTTTTATTTATTGTATTGCCCATTCTGAGGATAAGAAATTTGGTATGTCATTCATACTCACTTGTTTATAATTAACACCAAAAATATTATTAAAATTAAACATACCAAAATCTGGCATACCATTATTCTCGCAACTTAGCAATTTCAATTTATCATTAGTTTCAACTTCTTTCTGAATATTCTTTGAAATAAAATAATTCTCAGTATATTCAAAAATCAAATAATTAAAATATTTCAATTTCTCATCTAACGATAACGAATTTAATTGATGTCTAAGAGAACGATATAGTTTATCACGTTTATGATAAAACACCAAAATCACACTTTGTCTTTCAAGTGGAAAAACACATATATGTAAATATTGCATTCTTGTCGTATTTCTAAAATCGAATACATTGTTAATTTGGTTTCCTTTATAATCCTTTACCATTGCTATTGCACTCTGCATAGCAATAGGCACTATATACGGAAGTATTTCATGGCAAATAATTTGATATCCACCTTTCAGATTGTTATCAGCTATGTTTTTGTGAAACAGTACTTCTTGCTCGAATTCATTGAAATCCAGTTCTTTTAAATCAAGTGCTTCCTGAGGATTGATGAAAGTTGCAAATTTTTTCTGTTGAATTTTAATAAGTTCTTTTTCTATTGCTCTTTTACTCATAAATTGAATCATATTTTTAACTGCTATTTCAGATAGCACTTTGTCTGTAGGTGTTGTCAATAATGAATCCGGAGTTTCATAATCCTTAAAAAATGAATTATCACATTCTCTACATATATAATTAAATGTTCCTGATTTATTTACGCCGTTTTCTAAATCAACTATTTCACTATCAAATCCCATTAATGCCGACGCATGAAGAAGTTTTCCATTATCAGCTATGCATTTTAATGACATTTGAGGGACAGAATGTGAATTGCAAAAACTTGTTTTTTCTTTATTACAAAGAATACATTTTTGAGGCTTAGCAATTTTACGTGCCTCTGAAATCATTTTATTCATTTGAATTCTTACATCAACTTTATTTATCTCTTTAGGTATTCCAAATAAACTATTCATAGACATCTCCTTAATCTATTTTTCTCATAAAAACATTTTTATATCTGTTTAATTTTAATATAACATACAAGAAGATATTTTTATACAACAAGATAATTAAAAATCCTGAATAAATCATATTTCAGAAATGATGATGCACATAAACAAAAATATAAAATAACAAAAAGAAACAAACTAAATCAAAATAATACTACACATTGGATATTTTTCTTAATTAATAACTACTTTTAAAAATTCACCACATATACTTAACTCTATTACTAAATATTTGGGTTCTTAGCAAACCTAACTCTTCAAATTTAAGCATAAAGGCACGGATGGTTGCATAAGCAGCGTTACCGTAGTCTTTTTCGAGTTGCTTTGTTGAGAAGACTGAGGTGCCGTAATTTGCGACAACAAACTGCCAAAGCTGTTCTTCTTGTGCAGTTACTTCACCTTTACTAAGCCTTTATATTTAAACATCAACTTCCGATTACTGATTTTAGGCATAAGTGTAAAGTACTCAACTTTTTTGTTGCCACAACGGTTTATATAATCCATTTACAACAAGACTATCAAAATTTTTCACATAATATTCTCGTTCCACATCATATTCTTCGGGTGACATATCATTGTGCCACCAAGGATTTTTCTTCATTTCCAATGACGCCCAACTCGTCGAATCAGCCAAATCAATCAGTCCTTTCGTAGAACTCATAATTTTTATTTCTTAAATATTGTATCAAAATAAGATTTCGTTATAATTTCCTTACGATTTAACCCAATAAGGGAAATTACAATAAATCAATAAAACAGCTCTTTTTCTAATTTGAATTTTATTCATGCATAAATTCTGATTTTTCTTCGTCGGACAAATCGCAAACACGAACGCCTTTACTTTTAGCATATTTTATCAAATCAGATAAATCAAGTTTAATATGGTTTGGATTAAGCTTAGCAGGTTCAATAAATTTTGTGTCGTAACTCTTCTCGCCATCATAAGGATAGGCACCTGCAACAATTTCAGATTTTTTCTCCATAATCTCGTCTTCCGTCGGGATATTCAAAATAAGCTTTTTCGCCATCGTATTTAGCAATGGAAATTCTCTTCAATTTCAAATTTGCTAAAATAAGTTTTGCACCTTCGGCAAAAATTTCATCAAGGTCTTCATCTTTAATCTGTCTTCTTTCACTCATAGAAAGCACACCTTTTAGACATTATATCATACGTCATAAAAAATTGCATCTCTTAGATTTCTAATATTTTCTTCTCCCGATTTTTCTTTTTAGTAGCGTGAATTTTATAGCTATTGCTAGTAATTTTTACTTTTTATGGTTTTATACTTTTATGTCGATTTTTTAGGGTAAATCGCTACCTCGTACGAAAAGTGCCATTTTTGCCCTATTTTTGCCCTATTTTAAAGGAAAAAAGTGGTGATTTTTACCTTTTCAATTTTGAGTAGTAAAATTTTCCAAAAATACCCACTTTTGAAATAAAAGTTCAAAAAAATCCACTGATTTTTCAATCAAATTCCGAGCCGAATTTTCAAAATAAGTTTCATTTAAATGAGTAAAAATTTTTATAAAATAAAAAATATTTTCACAAAAAAGTATAAAGAATCGATAAAAAATTAGCAGTATTTAAAGAAAAAACTTTTAATATTTTTATTAATAATTCAACTATATAAATAGCTATCTGTATCAAAGAAATCTAATTTCAATCAACTTTTATTAAAAATATTTACATAAATAGCGTTCAATTTTTCGCTGAAATTTTCATCTTATTTTGTTTTCAATCAGAAATTTTTATTATCAATTTAATAATTTTTGAATCACATTTTGCATTTTAAATGACATTTATTTTGAGTAATTCATATTAAATTTAATATTTATTTTTATAAATTCATCGTATTTTATTTCAAAACTTATGGCTGTTTTTTCAGTAAAAAAACAAAAAAGGAAACACAAATCAAATATAAAATCACATCTTAAATAACTAAATATTTCAAAAAACATGGCTTAAAAACGAATATAATTTATGTAATTATGATGCTATATATCAATAATTTCGTCAATCAAGCAACTGATTTTTGTAATTAAAAGTCTTATAAAATAGACTTTTATTTTTATAATATTGTAATTAAAATTTAAATATGATATTATTATTTTGTTATTAATTTATTATTTCTTTACTATTTTTACGATTTTAATTAGGGTGATACGATGGATTGTAAAACATTGTTAATTAATATTTTTTCTATATTAGCATCAGGCTTAATTTCTTTAGGAATAACCGCTTTCTATACAAAACAAACATATAGAAATTCAGCTTTATCAAGTGTAGTTTCAAAAGTTTTTATTGCAAAATCAAATTATATAACTAAAGATACCGTCAATACATATCAAAGTATAATTCAACTTTATGAATTCAAATATCTAAAAAAAGTCGAAGCCGATAATATATTAGAATTGTATCACTGGTCTAATGCAATATGTAAAAATACACGAAGCAACATATATGCAATTGCTTTAAGAGATATTTATTCAAATAGCATTAGTTCGGATATGAAAATAACGGACATTAACGGAACAACAATTAATATTCATATTAGTGATAAAAAGCTTGACGAATTAAAAGCAAAAGTTGAAAAAACATTCATAAAATATATTGGAAATGACTATGGTAACATAACATGTTTTCTCGATATAACTGATAAAATGATTAAAGAAATAAATGAAAACATCAACATTATTTTCAATTTACCGAGTAGTTTTCAATCTTTTAATAAATCAACTTTTGTCGATTTATTAAAGAATAATTCTATTGTTAAATGCATCTCTGAAGACGAAAAAAATTATTATCGTGCAAGTAAAAACTTTGAGAAAACATTCAAAAAATATATCACTAGTAATTTGTATGAATCTATTTTAGAATCTGAAGGTTACCATTAAAATTTTGAATCATAAATAACAAAGGTGAAAAAATTGATTGAAAATAACAAAATAGAAAATATTAACTATGAATATGACGAAAACAAATATGAGGACGAGTTATATGACAGGCTTGACGAATTATTTGTTGAAGGTGCAAAGAAAACCATTGCAAGGTTAAAGTCTAAAGGCATACCGGTTGCACTTTATGACCTTGAAAAAGAAAAAGTTTATTTAGAATATCCTGACGGGCACAGAGAATATCCCAACTAAAAAACACTCAAGAGTATCGAAAGATAAGCTTGAGTGTTTTCTTTTAGAATTCATTACAAAGGAAGTTCGTCGTCATCGTCAAAATAATTTTGCTCAAAATCTCCCCAAAAATCTTCCATTTCGCTATAAAGATAATATGCCAAATCGGTATAGTCACCGGTCAATAAAAAACGAGAATATGCAAGAACAAAAGAAAGGTCGCTTTTGGCAGAATATGTAATAGGTAAAAGTCCGTTTTTAATTAAAAAGCAGTTAATTATAAATTTGCAGGTATTTACATTTTCAAGTTCAAACGGTCTGATTTTTATTAGTTTAGCCATAAACTCGCCTGCCCTTTCAATCACGCAAACATTAAAATTTTTATTCATTTCATCAAACAGATTTTCCATTGTAAGCGATATTCTTTTGAAATTTATTCCGTTATCAATAAGCGTTGAATCATTTGAATTTTTCATTCTGTACTCACCGAAAAATTCATAATCACTTGCAGTATAATCAGGATATGTTATACCGAAATTCATTATTTTATTTACAAGTTTAACATAAGATTCGTTAAAATCGCAAGAAGCATACGAACCGTTAAAAATATCAAAAAGCGATTTATAATTTCTTATTTGATTTATTTTATTGAGTGGCATATTTACATTTTCAAGATAGCCGTTTTCATAAAAATCACTGATGCAACCGTAGTTGGCACCTATTTGAAACGAAGTATATAAAGCTTTAAAATCTTGCGGTAATTTATCAAAAACATCCTGAGGTGTTAATTCATACTCTTTCAACTTGCATTTGATAAAAAACTCATACTCTCTAATCTTGCTGATTTTGTCAGGAGTATCTACTGTTTCATCTGATTCTTTATAATAATCGTTAAATAATTCTTCAATTTTGCTCATATTAAAAATTCCTTTCAAAAAATTCTGACCTTATATTTAAAAAGCGTTTCTCCTTTCAAATAGTATATAGTCATATTTTTTGATTTTTTTACTAAAAATTTTAATATTTATTGACAGTACAGCAAAAAGATGAATATAATTGTTGATTTTTGGCTTAACCAAGCCGATTTAGTACATCAATTTGTACAACACTTTTGGCATTTTGAGGCATTTTTAGGATAGTTCATTTATGTACATAAATCAGAAATTTGGCTCAACCAAGCCATTTTAGACATAAGAAAAGCAGCTAAAACGCATTGATTTTAGCTGCTTATTGGTGGAGTATGTGGGAGTTTTGTTTATTTACAATGAAAACAAATAAAATTGTTACCGATTAGTTGCCAACTCTATAATACCAAGCAGTCATTTTCACTATCTATTAGTGATTACATCTGTTCCGAGTGAAGGCTCCGTAGACAATTCTTTAAATGGTATTTTGCACTCAATTGATTCAATTTCTTTCATCTCATCATCACCGAATTCCGGTCCTAAAATCACTTTACTAATACATTCTTTATCAATAGTCAAGTCAAAATAGGCACTTCCATCTTGGCATTTATTTATTGTCTTTCCAAAATCACTGTCTTTATTTGTTGAAAGAAGCGCTCTTATTTCTTTTTCTTCATGCCAAAACTCATGTTTAAAATATGGCGCTGTCGAATCAATTTTCTTTAACAAATTCAGCACAGGAAAAACGAAGCATTTTTTCAAATCAACCTTCAAATTAAGTTCTTTAACAATTATCGGTTTAACAATACTTTGTTTTTGGTCTGCATCATTTGATAATTTTTTAAACTCTTCTGAATATTCCTGCACATATTTTTCTATTAAAGCATCAATATGCTGGAAACCATATGCAACTTTTTGGTAACATTTTATATCAAATCCTTTAACTAAATTTAATAAATCAACAAAATGTTTTTTATTAAATTCAATACAAACTCCATTATATTTTGAAGCTTGACGGTCTTTTCTATGCATCGTGTATGCATCCCACAATAAACGTGAATCTTTCTTTTCAGTAAAACATACAACTAAATTATAACGGCTGCTTTCGTATTTGTTGTACTTTACAATATCAAAAAAAGCCTTTTTTTCTATCTCTAAATTACAATTTTTTTCTATTTCGCATTCTGCCATTTCAAGTAAATTTTGATATAATTTAACAGTATCTAATTTATCATTTGAACATGTGCTTTCTTTAAAGCGTAATGTGCCATTTTGAAGTATCAATTTAAAAGTATTAAAATCAGTGTAATAATACATTCTTTCGCCCATACAATATCTCCTTAAAAGTGATAAAAGCATTGTAGCACAATATCCTAATATTATCAACATAAAAGCAAAACGCCCTCGGCATAGGTGACCGAGGGCGTTTCATAATGCGCTGTGTACCGGTAATAGGATACCTGTGACACAATTGTATTTTAACTTTTACATTCTGTTTTGTCAATATTTATTTTATATTACTTGAATTGATATATGCTACTCTGCCGGTCTTAACAACCTTAACCATATCAACGCTTGCGCTGATATGCTTTTGAACGATAATTTCAGTTTTCGGCAAATACTCGAATTTAATTCCTGTAAGTTTTTTATTTTTGTAAAGGTAAGTTTTGCCTTTCAATCGGTAGTGCTTGCCGACGGTTGTTTTATATGTTACCTTTTTTGGCTTATCGGCGACAACTTTAGTTGTTGAAAGATACGCACTACTCACCCAACCCTTAGCCGGAGATGAAATATAAGACCACGAACCACTGACCTTTGTAACAGTCACCTTTGTGCCTTTTTTGAGCCGAGTTAATACCTTTGATGATTTATCGGCTTTTGCTCTGACATTAAGCGACTGTGATTTTGTTGCCACATACTTTGTAACTGATTTTTTAGTTTTAGTTGTTTTCTTAACATAATCGTTAGAAAAAATCCAATAATTAACGGTATTGCCGTACTTTTTGAAATTTTTCTTGCTGACGAAAACAGTGTTGCCGCTAAGCTTAGCACCTGCTACTTTTCTGCTCGGTGTATCAAATTTGCCGATGTAAGAATAAGGGTCGTAAACAGATATAGTGCCGCCGTTGTAACCAACAAGCACAATGTAGTGGCCGGAGGTTGTAAATAAGCCGTAATTACAGGAAGTGACAATAAAGTAATCAGATACGCCGTCCTTGTTCTTATCCTTTTTCAAATAGTTTAAAGCTTTATCAACATTAGAGGTCGTCGCATATTCATTAAAATTAAAATAGTCGGCAACAAAAGACCACGCCGACCAAGCAGTACCGTTTGACTTAGTTCGATAACCATTGTCAACAAAAAGTTTTGCCATTGTTGCAGGCAAAATAGCACCTTTTGAAGAACTTACAACCATTGCCGCCGAAGTCGGACCGCAGCCGCTCGATTTAATCGTTTGCGTTTTATTTTTTGAGCTTGTATAAGGTGTATTCGCCCACCTGCTGTCAGCCTGATTATAATATGTAAGACCGGTGCAAGTACCGAGAAGAACTTTACCTTTGCCAGTGTTAGTACCGTCATAGGAAATATTCTCTTGTTCAATGACTGCATCCTGCTCAATCAAGCTTTCATCAACAACAGTGCTTTCGTCTTTAGGCTTTGCGATAATAAGCTCATCAGTGCCGACATCTTCGCCGTTTTCAACTTCATCCTTTGTTTTCTCGGCTTCTGTCTTAACATCAGCAGAAATAGTAACTTCGGGTTCGGTTGTTTGAACTTTGGTAGTCGTTTCTGTCGGCTTCGTTGTTTTTTCAATATCAAAATCATTACAACCGCAAAAGATTGTAATAATCAAGAGTAATGACATAATCACGGACATTATAGATTTATTTCTTTTCATTGTGCTTCACCTCTTTCTCAATTTCTAAAAATGATTTAATTGCGTTTTTTACAGATTCAAACACTCTTTTAAAAAGCTTATCATATCCGTACATAGCGCCATAAGCAATGAAGAACGAGCCTACAATTGCGCCGACAATGATATACCAAACAAGCTTGAACGGTACAATCTGACTTGCCGCAATGACTGTAACAAGCGTTAAGAATAACGATACGCCGAATACAATCAAATTATAAATGATATTTTCCTTATCCTTAAATACGGATTTGATGATTTCTGTAATAATTTGCACGGCTAAAATAAGCAGTGCAACGATAATAAGCGATATACATAATGTTTTCATTGTTTTACCTCCTCCGCCGTTTCAGGCAGTTGCATAGTTTCGTTATAGATTTTTGTTATTGTGCCGTTACCACCAAGCGAATGATAAGCAGCATAAGCCTTTGTTAAGGCATCTTTAGCATAAATGGGGCAATATTGCCTTTGAGTGTATTTGTCGTGCTGTCTTATAATTTCTGCACGAAGCAAAGAAAGCATACCCTCTTTAATAGCGGTATTTTCTTTTCTTACACCTTTCACATATACAATAACGCCGCTTACTACTGCCGCTGTCAGTGATGATATAACTGTTGAAATAATAGTTGCCATTACTCTGTCACCTCGTTTTGCTCATTTGTCTGTTTGGCGGCAACAGCTTTTTCCAATGCTTCTACTTTCGCCCATAAATCGTCAATATATGAATATACATTTTCAGCGAACTCTTTTAAAGTTTCATCGTTTGTTCCCTCATGTTCATAAGTGATATTTGATTCACTCAAATTGAGCTGTGCCGGAACAATATTTAACGCTGATGATTTTTGGCCTGGAAAAAGTGCTAACCCATTACCCGTTGTCACTTCATTATAAATTGGATTCTTGTATTCATCTTTATTCCCTGTTGATGCAATCAACCTATGATGACTGTGTGGAATATTGTTTAATACATTCAACGCATCTGTTAAATCATAACTGAAGTTTATGTAATTATCACAAGCGTCAACAGTCAAATCAGTATAAGCTTTTTTATCTGCATTAACAGTTAATTCAAATACAGTAATATCGAAGAACGGATTTTTATAATATCCTTTTTGGACTGTATTATTTATTGTGGTTTCAGCGTAATTTTGAGAAATGTCACCGATATAAAGAACATCTGTAACATTCTTCTCCACATCAAAAAGGAGCTTGATAATATCACCTTTATTTACCTTTAGTGTGAAAGGTGTGAAGTCAGTTATGCCCGGAAAGCCAATTAACATATCACCGCTTTCGGCAATATCGTATCTGCCTGAAGCAGTTATGGGCGTTGACATGTCTGATTTTTTCAAAACAGTTGAACCGTTATTGAGCGAAAGCATTGTTTTGGTTCTGTTAAAACTTAAACCGTTGTCAGCAGTAAAACTGTGTTGACGGTTGCCGAGTGCAGAATTTACTGTATCAAGTTCATATCGTAATTCTTTTTCCGTAACTCCATAATAATCCGTCCAATTGTCATTAACTTTTTCAGAGATGCAGTCAATGCAATAACAGCCGTAACCTGTTTGGATATTTACTGTTTTGTCCTCTTTGCCCTCTTCGTTCACTGTTCCCTTTAAAAACAGCAAATTACCTTTATCAAGTTTAAACTTTTCAACACCGTTATATGTTACAGAAGTTGCATCACTCGCTTCATATCCGCCGTCTGTAATCTCTGTAAGTTCAAGCGTTCCGGAACATAGTGTTCGTGGTAGATTTTGAAGTGCGGTGTAGTCGGTAACTTTGAGAATATCCTCAATGCTCTTTTGAGCTGTTTTGCCATTAAAAACGCCCAACAAGGTATCATCCTTGTTAGGCGTTCCGATTGATTTAATTATATCTTTTAATTTTTTTAGTTGCATTAAATCACCTTCCTCTTTATTTGAACATAATTGACAATTTTTATTAAATAATTCTTACTGCTTTAATGTAAGCTCTTAGTCTTGCTGAACTTATTGTTGACCTATATCCTTGATACAACCATACTTTTTTTGATTCATCGGTAATATTGCATATTCTCATGATACTACGAAGCCCTTTCCAGTCTGAATTTACATAATAATCTTCATGTTCACCATAGGCATTTTCGTTTGAATCTGAACCTATGCTCAAATAAATATTACCATCAAAGTTAGTGCCGAAAATAGGTCCAACACTTCCAATTACTATCCAAACTCCTTTTTCCAAAGTTAGCGATATTCTACCTCCACTTTGGTACGGTGCAATGGTATAATCATAATTTACATCGGATTTTATAATGCCTGTATTTCCACCTGTACCGCCGTATTCAACAGGCAACGCCTCATTACTTGAACTAAAAATTTGCCGCCATATTACATTATGAGGGTTGTTTTTATCAAGCAAATGGTTTGAAAGCGTTGATATCGCTTTTTTCACTTTTCCCCAAAGCGTACTCGTTTTGTCGCCTGATGAAATATTTTCAAATCGGTTTGCTTCTGTAAATTTTGGTACGGCATCACTTGATGAAACATTTTCAACTTTTCCAAGTCCAACCTGTTCAGCAGTAACATTATGAGGGTTATTTGCATTTTCTGTATGTGCCTTGAACTGATTAACAGTCACGGTATCGTATTCGCCTAATTCAACTGTTATATTATCGGTATCGGTTATGCTAACTGTAACATAACCAACATAGAGTGAGACTACACCCTGCTCTATTTTATCAATCGTTATCGGTGTATCGTCATATGCGTATGCATATAAAAACTCATTTCCGTCCTTATCTTCAGCATAAAGACCGTATTCGCTCCAAGTAAAACTGTTGGAAATTTCAGATGTGTCAAGTTCCCATTTTAAATTTAATATATTTTGATTCGTCGTATCATCGTACGAAACAAACGGTACACTTACAACAACATTATTCAGCTCATTCATTTGTGCAAAATCATCAGGTTTCGCACCGCTTCCGAATGCAACCTTTGTAAATTTTATACTATCGCCAAAAACGGATTTGATATGCATAGCTTTACCGTTATTTGTCAACTTAAATGATGTAAACATTTTTCTCATCCTTTCTATTCAAAAATATATATGTCTCCATCGTCACTGAGAAGTAAATTATCGTCATCATCAACGCACAACACAAGCGATGCATCTTCTTGATAACTTTCAACGCTGATTATGTTAGCTTTTTCAACTTTTGTTAAAAAACCAATTTTCAAGCTTTCTTCGATTTCGGTTTTACCGTTCAATGTGTAATTTACATTCATAGGTAACCATGTATCAACAAAGTCTTTAATAATTGGAACATCAACTTTATGAATATTAAGCCATAAAACAAGCTGATAAAATTGTTCTCTGCTGGTATCAACATAAATGTTATCTTTGCCACAGTATTCTTGGAGTTTTGAAATAAATTGCGACAAGGTCATACTTGCCACTGTATTCCATTGCAACAGCACCATGTTTCTTCGATTTTCAATACTTTGGCTCGAAGTAGGAATAATCCCCAAAAGCCGCTCATATTTGGACAATACGGTTGCATCGCAATCCGAAATAAATGCTGAATCAAAATTCCAATCAACCGCTTTGTCAATACTCGAAACCTCAATATCGCCCGATTTGCAAAGCTGCTTGAATTCATAATATTCACGCAAAAACGGCGGCAAATATTCTAATAAGGTTTTGGTTTCATTATCCATTATGAAATCACCTCATCATTTATTTTAAGTATTCCGAGAGTGGCAACACTTATTTCATCTAAAGTAACGCTTTGACCGTTATTCAAAGTACAGGAAACATTTGTAATATAATTACTGCACTCATTATATATAGCAGTCAAGAACTGAATTGATACAAGTTCTGTACTTTCATTTAATTCCCATTCGTTCTTATATTCTGTTAATGCACTTTTAATAACATCCTTAACTGTGGCCTTAACATCCTCAACAGAATAGCCTTGTTTTAAAGAAACCGTAATGTCAAAATCAATATTAACAAGCTTTGCACCTTGCACATGTACGCAATGGCCTATCGGAACTAAACCGTCACCGCCACCGTCTGCCGGGTCTAAAGTATCTTTAAGTTCTTTAATAAGTTCATCACTCGGTTTGTTCATATTACTGTCAAGAATATACACTTCAACCGTTCCGCCTGATGACAGCGTTTTATTTTTAATCGCTGACGATACGGCAGAAAGCCAATTTTTCACATCGGATGATAATGAACTATCAACCGCAACATCGGCAATCCATTGATTAACCGCCTCATTAGGAACATACTCCGCTATACTTGAACGCATAACTTTGCAAGCACCGACTTGACGATTTTCCTTAATTTTATTGATATAGTCCTCACGATTGCCGCCAAAGGCTTTACTTTGCAAGGAACTAAAATACCTTTCACGAAATGTTTCCACATCTTCTTCGTCAACTCCGGGAACGATAACAGCACTTTTATAAGTTTCATTGCCATTGTCATCAAGGATTTTATTACCCTTATCATCATAAAGAACTGCTCCTTGAATTTTTGCACTTTCAAGACCGTTAATTTCATCAACAGGTATAAGCGTTCCGCTTTCGAGATTACCTACAATTCCCTCCGTAAGGCAAACAATATCATAAGAACCTGCAACATCATCACCGCCTATCACCTCAAAAGTCAATTCGTAATCTTCCGAAGTGAATCTATCGCCTACTTCAATTTCGGCGGTTGGAGGGTCTGCAATCATACGCAGTGTTGACGGTGTTGCTTCAATCGGATATATATTTCTTTCTGCGGCTCTTTTCGCTAAATAATAATATGATGCCGTATCAGCAAATGTTTCCGTCAACACCTCATCAAGTGCCTCATAATATGTTTCAAGCTCTAATGCAATCGGAGCAAGAGCTGTATATATAACCGAACCCTCTCGCTTATCTATATCATCATCAACATTATTTAGCATTCTTTGAATAATTGTATCAAATGTTTGATTTTCATACATTTATATTCACCTCCGTATCAATTTCAACATCTTCATCTGCCGTAACAACCGTAAATTTTGCAAAAACGCTTTTATTTTTTACAGAAATATCAAAATCGGTAACATCTTCAATTCGGTCATCCATTGTTAAAGCTTCTTTTATTCTACTCGGCAAGACTGCACATATATAATCGACATCTTGACCGATCAAATCTTGAAACTCAAAACCGTAGTTAGTGCTGAAAATTTCACTATTATACCTTTGAGTATTTAACATACAGAACACAGCCTGTCTTATAGCACTTTCGGTATTTTCCTCGTCAATTTTACCGCTAAAGCGTTTTACATCAGTATTCATTTTGAATGTGCGATTAGGATAAGACAATACAGTAACATCATTGTCAATCTCATCATCTTCTGATTCGCCAATAATATCATCGTCATAATTGTAATCATTTGATAATGCCATTTTTAACCTCCTAATCTAAAACATCCAAAACAAGATATTTACCGCCACCCTGCTGACGGAGTAAAACTACTCTTGTTTCTGTTTTTTTAATATTATCTCGTGCTGTTTTGGTTACATACAAAAAACTCTCATCAACTGTAATTTTTTGGCCGAGCGATATTTTTAAAGGGCTGACACTCTTAACTCTTCCGAGCTTAATTATGCACGGTTTAGAAGCATCCACAGCCTCTATCGCTGCTCTTTTCATCAGCTGAACAATATTAGAGTTACTTGCCATTAAAACCACCTCCCGAAAGTATAAGGTCCATTGTATGTTTGCCGTTTTCGAACTTGTGAGTTACTTTTTCAACAAGTAAATAACTGCTTATTTTACAGTTAGGTAAATTCATAATAACAGGCACCATTGAGCCGGCTCTCACCTGTCTGTCGCCAATTACATCTTTAACGGTAAGGCTTTTGGTTTTAGCGTTATACATTTTCATATATGCTTCTGCCTTTAATTTTGCAACTTTGATGTTATCGACCTTTTCATACAGTTGCAGTACGCCCCATTGATTTATACTTTTTGATGATTGACAAACAATAGTATGATAGGTTGTTTTCTTATCATCTTTGTTTGTTTTTTCATAAACGATTTTCACTCGATTATAGGTATTGCTGTCAATCGAGGTTTCAAGTGAATAATCCTGCGCCGTTTCAACATCAACTACGCAACTATTCCTTTTCATATTGCTTATGTTCTTCAATGTCAATTTACCACAATTATCATAAAGCACATATATTTGACTTTTTTCGAGCATAGTGTTATCGAGAGCATCCTGAATAATATCAAAGCACTCCGAACCCTCTTCAATAGCAGACATTTTATATTTTGTATCTGCTATTGAGCCGTATTTCAAATTCATTCGCTTAGCCACCGTTTTAATGACCTGCGATGCCGTTTTCTTTTTGTATATAAGGAAGTCCTTATTTTTCAGATAACGCAGTTGGTCATAAGCAACATAGCTGTATATGCGGTCTTTTGAGATTTTCTTTGTAAAAACATATCCTACAAACATTGTTTTCGGGTCAGTTCCGTCACTTTTGCAAAGAGAAACAATAATACAGTCGCCCTCTTGAATGTTATATTTGTGGTTATCGTCATAAACAATCTCAAAATTAAATTGCCCCGGTGTGCCTTTTCTTTCCCAAGTAATTTTAGCGCCCTCTTTAACAGGAACATACCTATCAATATATGAGCCTTGGGTAGTAGTAAAATGCCGCCAAACGGTTTGAACATATGTACGGTTTTGCTTATTAGTATCAGTAATGGTGACGTTCTTAACTGCCGTTGATACTTTGGTTTTATTTTTCAGTATTTTTTTTAAATACTTAATTTCTTCTGCCGAAGTATCTTTTGTTGTTGAGCTTTGATTATTTTTCGTACCGCTGCTTGCAGCAGTACCGCCGCCTGTTATGCTTCCATTGCTCGTAGAACTACCATTCTTATTGGACTTTATATTAGGTATCGAGTTGCCTAATTTGCTTTGATTTTTTGGGCGAAGAATACCGTTAATAGTATTCTTGTTATACGGAATACCCATACGGATAGACATTTTATCGTGCTTGCCTGTTCCATTTTGGTCGTAATAAGTGAAACGACCGTTTGAATTGCCACCTGCAATAATAAAGATATGACCGTTTCCGCCACCGCCTGATGTTTTAACACCTATGTCACCTTTTTGGACTTCATTATCCTTTTTATAAGTTGGAGTTATAAAATCAAAATTACTTTTCAGCCAATTTGAAGTGTTGCGATTAGTCCACCACTCTTTAGCATTTCCTTTAAAGCCTGCGCTTTTACCTGTGATACATTTTTCGATATACAGCAAAATCAAATCGACACATTGAACGCCGTAAGCCCTGTCATAATCAGTTGCTTTGCCAAGAAATGTAGAAACAAAGGTATCAAAATTCATTGTCTGTCCGAATAGTCCTGTATTCGCCATAATAGATTATCTCCTTTTCTTCTTGGTTGTCTTTTTGAGCTTAAGCGTTTGACCGGGAAGCAATTTTGCTTTTTTCCTATCCTTATTGGTTTTCAGCTTTTTAAGTAGCTTCTTTTTGGAATTTTTAACAGTCTTTTTATTAAGATTGTAAATTGTTTTCCATTTTGCTGTATCGCCGAAATACTTTTTTGCAAGGCTTGAAAGTGTATCATTCTTTTTGGTCTTAACCGTTTTAGGCGGCTTGGCCGTTAGCCTTTTAGCGCCCCAAGTTTTATACTCTTTGAGTGTCAAATTTATTGATACATCAGTACCAAGGTCTTTAGCATCCTCGGTTACCTCGATATTTTCAACAGTAACCTTATAGCTTTTGCTTTCGTAATTGCTATCAGTAGCACCGTTAGGCGATTTTCTTGTAATCGTAAAAGCAACAACCTTTTTAGCCGTTTGATACGCCCTAAGCTGTTCAACATAAGCTTCAGGTGTGCCTGATTTACCAACAGCCGCAAAAGGATAGTTATATCGTGGCAATATAAGGTCACTAATGTTAAACTCTATTAAACTCGGCGATTTACAGTAAGAAACTTCACCCTCGTTAATAAGGGTGACAGTTTCATTATTACTTTTCATTGTTTGAGTTATTTTGCTTGGTGTAATCGGAAAAACAAATTCATCAAGTTGCATTAAATACATTTTAGTGATTACCTCCGGCATTAGAGTTAAGACCCTGCTCAATCGTACTTCTCAAATGCTCTGTCACATCGTCAATATCAAGGTCGTTACTTATGTTGTTATGATTTATCATTTCTACATTAACAGAGTTAGTATAGCGATTTATAATCTGTTCTTCTGCCATATCCTTTAAGTATTCAATGTTTTCGCTTGTAGCGGCCACCGAATCGCTTATACTTGATGCGCTGTCTGCCGTAGAAGCAGTTGAATTTGAAATTTTATTAAGCAAATCAGCTAAATCTTTATTGTTTGTATCAACAACAAGTTTAGATTTCATTTTATTAGCAAATGCTAAACCTTTGCCATAAGCATCTTTATAGCTTTTTCGATTGATACCTTTAGGCGCAAAATCAAATTTTTTAGTATAGTATTCATTTCCACCAATCTTTTCAAAAGATGCCCTTGCAGTGTCAAGTTTCGCAGTAACATTTTGACCTGTAATATCGTCCCAAATTCTTGTAAATGCCTGTGCAAAGCTTACTAAACCTCCAAGCATTTTTGCTAATAGATTAGTAAAAGCATCCTGCGTACTGTTAAAACCACCTGTAAATATGTTATAAACCCAATTCATAACATCCTCTATCGGCTTAACAAAAAGCGTATACAGCAATTGAATAATACCGTTTAAAATTCCTATAATGAAATTATAAATGCCTGCGCCGACGACAAAGACCGAGCCAGCCAAATTCTGCAAACCTGTTGTAGTTTCGGTTTTAAAACCGTTAAAACTTGCCACAAGAGCTGTAATTATTGCAATTATCAACATTATTGCTCCTACTACAATAAGAGCAGGACATGCAAGCATTGCTGTGTTCAAACTAAATTGTGCACTTGCAGCAGCTTCTGTTGCTGCGGCATCAGCTGTTTTTGCGGCGGCATCTGTTGTTGTAGCGCCTGCACCTTTTATCATATTTTTTATATTTCTCTGTGTTTCTTTATTATGCCATGCTTGAACAGATGCTTGGATAGTTGTTACCGCCGAATGAATTGCGGTTAAACCATTTATTGCGGCAATTGCCCCTTTATATAAACCGAATACGGTTAGTCCTGCCACAAACAAAGGAATGATTGCTCCCATACTTCCACTGATTTTTTCTGTAAAACTATCGAAAGATTGAAAAGCAGGACCGACCATGGTAACTATATTACCTGCTAAAGTACCCAAATTACCAAGCGTTGTTTCTGTAGTTTTACCAAAATCAGCAACAATAGTTTTAAGGTCCTTACCAAATACGCTTTCAACAGCCGTATCTACTTCGGTTATAAAATTTTGAAGTCCTCTTGTAATCGCCGCTTTCGCATTATCAAATGTAGCACTCCAAGTTGTAGCTGCTCCTTTTGCCGACCCTGCTATTTTCAACACACCGTTAGTACCCTCTTCAAAAGCCGTAGAAACAGTTGTAATAAAGTTTTGCGAACTGATAGTACCTTTGCTCAAAGCATTTTGAACAGCACTCGCACTTTGACCTGTAGCCTGAGCATAAATACCGACAGCGTTAATACCTACATCAGTCAATCGATCCAGCTGTTCCATTTCAACTGTGCCTTTTGACATCATCTTACCAAGCGCATCAGTAACGGTACCTAAAGCCTCGTTAGTTCCGGGTCCGTAAAATGAAACAGCATCAAGCCACTTAGTAACTTCGCTTGTAGCATTTCCGATATCCATACCCCTTGTAACAAAGTTTTGGACAGCGCTCGCAGCAGTATCAAGACCATACGCAGTTCCTGTTACAGAATCTTTAATTCCGTTTAGTGATGCTTTTGCCATTTGAGCACTACCTGTAATGGCAGTCATTGTCCTGTTATAATTAGTCATAGTATCCATACGCTTAAATGCGCTGTCTAATTGCCCTGTTACAACATTGCTCATTGTTTGAACAACACTTAGTCCACCTATAACGGAGAGAAGTTTTGATACCGATAATTTAGCAGTATTAAAGCCATTACTCATTTGTGCCGTAGAACGCTGAACTGAATTTCCTGCCGTAACCACTGTGGAATTTATTTTGTTAATTTCATTATTGCACATATTTATCGCCCTTTGCGCCTTATTAACAGCAGTAGTATCAAAACCTTTAACAGTAGCCGTATTGACTGAATGCAAGGCATCAACAGTGCACTGCAAAGCAGAAGTGATATTACGCAACGGTGCTGTCATTCTGTCAGCAATAGTTAGTGTAGTTGTTATAGTTGCCATTTTATCAGTCCTTTCATTTTAAATCTTTTCGAGCCTTGTCCTCAGCCTCTACTCTTAAATCAATAGAAGCTATAATAAAGGCTCTTTCTTTTTGCGGTAAATTCGCAAAAATCGAGGGCAATATTCGTAATTTTTGGAGGGCGTAGTGCGCATAAGCCGCATCTCCGTCCTCTTGAATTAGTTTTTTGCCTTTTCGACATCATCGTTAATGTCGGTAAAGCCGTTGAGCTCTGTCACGAAAACAAGAAACTGTGAATACTCGCCGGGGTTATCAATCATTTCAACGATAAGAGCTTCAGGTGTTTTTACACCGTAGCTGTCTTGAAGTTCAGCATCATTAAGATTTGGTTCAACAACCGACTTTGCAATAAGAGAAGCATTATATTTAGCAACATCAAGCTGTTGCTTAAACTGATTAGGTTTGCCAAGAATAGGTACATCCTTTGTGTACTTATCCCTCATAGCCTCAGCTTCTTTAGTAGTAAGAGGTTTAATGGTCCATTCAATCGGGTTACCGTTTTCATCGGTAAATGACTTTGTAGGGACATATTTAACATTTTCCCTTACTGCTTTGTTTTCTTTAAGAAATCTACTGAATTTTGACATAGTTATTTATCCTTTCGTTTTTAAAAAAAGTAAGGGACTGAATAATCAGCCCCCTATAATTATTTTGCTTACATTCCTGCAAGCTTGTTGAATTTGTTAGGAATTTCAAAATCCTCAAAAGTGAAGTCCATATCCTCGTCAAGATATTCGCCGTCGGCATCAAATTTTGCAAGGATGCCGCCATCAATATTACAGTTGATAAGGTTTACGGTCTGTAAGCCTACGCTTGAAGTCGGGTCCTCATTAGTAACCTCAATATCGAAATAAATATCTTCGCCTGTTCGCTTATATCTTTCGAGAAGTTCACGGAAAATTGAAGTGTTGTAGTGAAATGTGGCCGAGCCTGAACCTTTCCAACCGGTAGACTTATTACCCTTGCCTGTTTTACCCAAAATAGGCACTTCGGTTTTGGTCTTTTCAACCTTAGCCTCAAGCTTAATAGCCTGCATGAAATTGTATCTGTTTCCGTCGACAGTAACATAACACTCTGCGAGTTTCGCAGAAACGGTATCTTTTGCATTCATAATACTTTTATTCATTGTATCTTATACCTCCCTTTTTACTGTACTGTAACAGTCATATAGAGCTGTTCCATAGCGTTTACAGGTGTAACTGTTTCTGTTACTACAACAGATTTCTTCGTGTCACCCTGCTCAACGATAACTGTATCGCTGTCAAAGTCCTCAATCGCCCTGATTTGCTCTAATTCCTTGTGATGCTTAACAATATCTTTCCAAAGCGAATTTCTGCCGCCACGGTCATTAGGAATGATACCGAGATACCTTGTATTAAACATAACGGCAATATCATTTGCAATTTGGTCGAGCACACGGATAGTTTGATTGGATTTAAAGTCGTTACCCTTTGTATCGGTAGTTGTAACAAGAGAATTTATGTCAGACAATACGCAAATATTGTCATCGTTCTGTTGAAGCGTAAATTCGCCGTCTTTGATTGCCTGTTCGAGTTGAGCCTGCGTATAATCTACATTAACGGTATATTCACCGTCATATTTAGTGTTAGTACACGATTTATTAACTGCAACACCTGCAATAAGGCCTGTTACCCAATAAACAAGGTCTGCCTTTGTAGCACCGTCTGTAACATCATTTAAAAGGTTAACAACACCCTCATAATCAGCTTTCTTGTTATAAACAACAAGCTGAAATTTCTTGCCTACCTCATCACGAAGTCTCTTGCAAAAGCTTATGTAAAGCTCTTTTGTGCTGTCGTCCTCAGTTGTAACACCCATTGCGTTAAATGAATACCTCTCAATTTTATCAAGGTATTTTTGGTGTGATTCACCGTCTGCTGTACCGTTAGTACCACCTGTAAGGGCAGTTTTAGCTGTCACAATAAGTTCAGCTGATGAAATGAATGTAACAAAATCATTATCGACAAGTTCACTTGCCTTAGCTACAGTTTGAATATCAACAGTCTTATTATCAAAAACTGTTTTAACATCAAATTTGCTTTGCTCGTCAACATTCTTCTCAATCACAATAGCAATATCGTTTCCTCTTGTGCCTGTGTATTTTGCTTTTGCAAAGGTACATTCGGCTTGCTTGCCACCACCGTTTAACCGGAAGCAATGAAGTTTTATAGCGTTCTTAAAGATTTCACGCACAGGCTTAAGTTCTTCGGCATCAAATGAATAGCCGAAAATAGTTTTACTATTCTTTTGAAAATCGGCAACAGTAACAGTAAACACCTTATCATCCACACCCCAATTAAGAGGTAATGCCATTGTTGCAATTCCTCTGTCAGATAATGAAGCAGATGCGTTTGTTGCAGATATAAAGTTCATATACGCACCCGGTAATGTTTTGTTTTGTGCTGTAAAAGCACCTCCGCCGAAAGCCATATTATTTCACCTTTCCTTTCAAATACTTTTTAATCAGTTCATCTGTTTCTTTAACGGTATAATTTTCACCGTCTATAAGAAGAGCAGTCAATAAATCTCTCTTGTTTGAAAAAACATCCGAGTTTATCAACTGCTCTTTCGTGTATTTTGTTTCTGTCTTTTTCATTTAATCACCTCTGATTTGATTTAATCTTAATTCATTCATTTCATCTATATTATCACTGACTACCTTTTTAAAGAAATTATAACTTACCTGAAAATTGAGCATATTATCACTCAATGGTTCGCATTGCATTTCCTTACCGAAAAGCTTATCCGGTCCGTAATCAATGCAATCCAAACAGGTGTACAGCCTGTTGGCTATCTCACTACGCTTTTCTGCGCTCACATCATCAGTCGGTATAAACTGAATTGATATACGATTTTCAGAGCGCAAACGATTATTTATATATCTGTTTTGAGCGTTGCGAACATAACTAACGAAAAAGCAGGATTTATTTAAACCCTGCTTAATTTCATCAATATAGTATTCGTAATCATTGCCGAACTCGTTATATAAAGCGTTACATACGCCGTCAATCAATAAATCAGCCATTAGTAAACATATCTCCAAACTCTTTTTTCATTCTTCTTTCAAGGTAGGTCGGTATAACATTTCTTACCTCATCCTCTGCTGTACTCAACATTTTAAAACCGTCAACAAACTTGTCACTGTTTTTTATTCTATGTCCGAACTCAACATAATCGGCATACGAAGTATTGTTAGTAACACTTGTCTTAAATGTATCGCCGATTTTTGACATTTCAAGATTATCAGTTATAGTAAAGCCTCTTCTCAAAGTACCTGTATCAACAGGACTTCGTTTTGCCGCCTTTTTGAATACTTCCGATACAATCCTTATTGAACAATCCTTACAAAAATCATCAATACGATTTTGCTCATTTTCAAGATTTCTCATAAGCTCTTCAAAGCCTTTGGTATCGCAGCTCATTATGCCCACTCCTTAAATAATTCAAGTTCAATTTCTTGGTGCGAATCATATATAAACGGTTGCCCTGTGTTTTTGTACTCAGTAGTAACACCGTTTTGAGTAACAACAAGCTTTGAGCCGGGAGAAATAGAATAATCAGGCGGCAAAAACAGCTTAATTATCTGCGCAACAGCATTAACCGAATCGCTTTGAGCCGTAGGATTTGCCGTTTTAAAAGACAATCGGCAAGGCACATCTTTATATACAATTTCATCATTAAGCGAAGTAGTATGATTAGCATTAACAGTCTTTTTATGCTCAATCACCGTGCATTTGCCGATATATGTGCTTTCAATAACTTTTCTTACCATTTGATTTTGCGAAAGCATATCAATTCACCCTCACCTGTATTAAGTAAAAAAGAAACAATCGCATCAAAGCGCTGTTCATCAGTCATAGAACCCTCACCTATTGCAAAGGTAACATTTGTATCGCCTGTTTGAACGGATTTTACCGCTGTTTCCAAATCAATAGGTAAATTATCCGACTGACCTGTTGACTTTACATTATATAAAACGTTTCCGACCGCCCTTTCAATGACGATATGATTAAGTTCTTTTGGTATTGTTGAGATATTACAGATATTTTTAATATGGCTTACAACTTCGCTAACAGAAAATGCTATAAGCCACACTTCATTATCGTTTACAGTAATGTTATATCCTAACGATTCCAGCCTTTTTAAGATAAGCAATATAAACTCATCATCAAAGGCAGAATCCTTAAGAACAGCTAATATAGCTGTAATAAATGAACGAATTGAATCAGATACATCGGTTGTCAATATGTTGCCGTCATCATCAGTTAAAAAATCGAATAGTGGCATATTAACAACCCCCTCTCATCCCTTTGAGATAATTCTTGTAATAGCGATTGCCTTATCAGCAATAGCCTCAGTGCCGTCGTTAATAATGCACCAATTTGCACCGTTAGAAAGGTCATCGTTGGATGCCGAAGCTGTAAGAGATGCAGGCTTTTCAAATGAAATACCGTCAACACCGCAAATATAACGGTCACGGGTATAGAGTGTATCCTGACCGCCGTTTGTTTTAGGGTCACGGCTCATTTCGTAAGGAACTGAATCACCGATATCATCACAAATAATTGAGCCTAAACCGAGTACATAAGATGTATGCTTGGTATAAGCATCAGCAGCCTTAATATTTTTACTTTCATCAGCCTTAACAGCAGGAATATCCTCGGTAGGCATACCATCATCAACGAGTACCGCTCTGCCGTTCCAACTGCCAAGGGCAAGTTCTCTTGTAAGGCCATCCTTATCTGTATAAGTAAAATATTTAAGAAGTTGCAAGTTTTCAAGATTTGTAGCAATGGTACTGTCCATAATTACAAGCTTGAAAATATCCTTATTGTCGCCACAAGCTTTCTGCATAGCCGAATTAAGAGTTTTAGCACCTACATAAGCATCCTCACCCTCATTAGCAGTAATATCATATGTATGTTTGTCTATAAAGGTTTTAGCAGCCTTTGCTGCAACTGTTGAGCCTGATGTACTCATACTGTAAATACCTTTCAAGATTGCAAGAATGATATCCTGCTTAACATCAAGCTTATAATCAGCAATCTGTTCAGCGACATTATTCATAAAGTCAACACCGGCTGTAATGTTCTTACTGAAGCTTCTTTCTGTCCAACCGTCCATTCTTGAAGCAACGATAAAGCCCTGCTCAAAAGTAGTTGTATTGCTTGATACAATATCGGTTGCACCTGTGTTATTCTGTGAGGTTTTGCCCGAAATAGTACCGTAATATGGTACTCTGCAATAAAGCGAGCCTGTCTGACTTGACAAAGCCTCTCTTGCCTGTTCGTTTGAACCAATAGCGCCTGACTTAGCAAGCTCCTTTTTCTTTGGGTTTGGCACACGGTCTACATACTTGCCAAATGCCTGTGGGTTAAATGATTTTGAATCAAATTTTGCCATTTTTAATAATTCCTTTCACAATTAAATTTTTGCATCAGGATGTTGTTCAAGGTAGGCACACATTTCCGTATATGTCATTTTGGAGGTGTCTACCTTATGCTCACCGTCATCGTCGCCTGATTCGCCGATTTGAGCACCTTTGATTTGTGTTTTTGAATCTGCAAACAAGAATTTTGTATCATCGCTCTTAATAAGCTTTGAGATTTGTTCTTTAAGACCTTTGACCGTGCCATCATCCGATAACTCTGCATCATCAAGATTAAGAAACGGCATAACAGCCTTAGCGTTCTTTGCTTTAGCCGAAACAAGAGCCGCTTCAACAGCCGAGTTGATTTTCAACTGCTTAATCTCGGTTTTATGAGCCTCTGCCGCATTCTTGTTTTCATCTTCAAGCTGTGCAATCTTTGTTTTAAGCCCCTCAACATCATCTGTTGAATTTTTAAGGTCTTTAAGCTGCTGATCTCGGTCACCAAGCTGTGAAGTTAGATTTTCAACTTCCTTTTTAGCTGTGTCAAGGTCCGCTTGCAGTTTTGTGACTTCACCTTTTGCTTTGCCGATGTCTTGACTGTTTTCGTCAAGTATCTTATCAACTTGCTCTTTGGTAAGTCCCATTTCTTCCAAAAACTGTCTTTTCATAATCAATCTTCCTTTCAGTTTGTTCTCGGTGTTTCTTTCACCATCAGAATTTTGAACTTTCGGCTTTTCTCGACTTCCGACAGGTCAATATAAAAAGAAGCCGACACAATTAAGTGTCAGCTTCTAATTACTGATTTTGGGCATAAAAATAGCACCTTACAAAAATGTAAAGTGCTTAATCTTTATTTTCATGATATTTAGCTATTTCTCTTTCACACTCAGCTATAAATTCCTCAAATTCTTCATCAACCTTTTTTTGCTCTTCTTCGGTTAAGGGCTTAGCCGTGCCAATGATTTTACCACCCAAAGGCTGATTCCAACGCTTATCCGTATATAGCTTTTTATTATCCAAAATCACACTTCCTTTAAATATATGTAAGTAATACCATTGCGCTTTTCTTTTTTGTATGTAACAAACTTACTTTTTCTTTTATAAAGAACTTCTTTCTCATCCAAATTAAAATAACTAATGTCTTTACCTTTTTCAGCATTTTTGATACAAATTTGCACCTGCGCTTCTGCGTTATACAGTTTGCCAAATGTCGTAGAAATATATTCATCAAACTGAATCTCTTTACTGACTTCAAATTTTTTGAGAAATTCATCCATTTGAGTTTCATCAAAAAAACTTACCGAACGAGTTAAATTGCCCTTATAATTTTGCATTTTGTCAAGTGCCTTGTCCAAATTTATTTTAATCTTTTCCTCGTCCGCTGTCAATGGTAAATTATTACGCAATTTCTCATTTAGATTATAAGCTGTACTGCTTACATATTGATTTATTGCATATTCTTCATTATAAGTTAATTTACTTTCTTTATGATCTTTTTGTTGAACAGAAGAATTAACTATCTGATTAGCTGTACTAACAACTTTGTTAAGATTTATTTTATTATTTTTTCGTATTTTAGGCTTTTGAACTATGGACTTCTTTTCCCAATCTCTGTATGTCATATCAGCAGGAACATAGTAAGTTTTGCCGTCACCGTTCCTTGCGGCTCTCATTGAGCCGTTATTGAAAAGATCGGAGTATTCGTCATCAAAGTACGGTACGGTTATGCTCCTACACCTTGGATGAAGTGGTGGCGCTGTTGCACCCGGCATATATTCACTCATAGGAAAATGCTTTCCGTCCATTGAGCGACACATCTGCGTAGTTTTCTTATCAAGCGTTGCAAGAAATTCATATTCCTTAATACCCATACTTTTAAACGAATCATAAGTCGCTAAAGAATGAAAATATGCTTGTTCTGTCATCACAAGATTAGCTGCCTGACTTTTTGATACATTAAACTTATCGGATATTGCCTTAATGGCTGAATCGGGCTTATTGCCGAGCAGGACAGTCCTTGTAAGCTGATTATGTAACTCATTGACAAGCTGAGCCTTTGAACACCATATTCTGTCCGAAAAGTTTTTACCGTCAGATGCCCAAGGCTTAGTTATAATCTTTTCAAGTGCCTTTTCGTCAATAGTGGCTATCTCTCTGCCCATATTAAAGCCTTTTTGCATTTCAAATATCGAATGATAATACGAATTTGAATAAACTTTTCTTGCCATACTGTCTACGGCATCAAGTTCATTGCCAAATGCCTTTTCAACAGCTTGCTGTGTTCGTATTTTTAAGGCTTCAAGCTTGTTGATATGATACTTAGCTGAAGCATTTTCAAGCTGCTTAACCCATTGATGATTTATAGCGTTATCTTTGCCGTATTTAATGTATTCGTTTACATCCCACTTAAATTCTGCTAATTCATCCGCTGTCAAAAGCTTTTTTGCCTCTTGCAATGTTACATTATTATTTACGGCAATTCTGCCGTACCAAGCATCAATATCCTTTTGTATTTCCATTTGTGCCTGTGTGAATGCAGGCTCAATTTGAGCGTATGTACTTAATGAATACGAATGCGCCGACTTTTCAAGCTGCTCGTATCTTTCTTGCCAATACTCTCGGTTTTTCTTCGGCATTATTCATCACCGTCGCTATTATCATTTGTGTTGTCATCTTGATTGTCATTAAAGACATTGCTATACTGCTCAATGTTCTTTTGCTTTTCCTCTTCAATGCGTTCAAGCTCTTTTTGAGGGTCATCCACCCACGGATGCTTAGCAATAATTGTTTCGTCCGAAATAACGCCCTGTGATTTCTGACAATTCTCGATAATAATACTTTCGTTAATCATCACATTTCTGTTGAAAATAAAATCGACGGTTTCATTGCTGAAATCGCCTACATTAGTATTATATAAATGTGCATTTATAAACCAAAGCATTTCCTCTAAAGCAGCTTGTAGCTGAATTTCAGTACCGTTAGCATCAAGGTCAATATCCGAATACATTGACTGAATGTTAAGTTCGTTAGCATTACCGCCGAGCCTGTCATCCTTAGCATCATAGCCCATAGCATTCTCAATCAAGGCTTTTTTGAGTATTTGCAAGATTGCGTTATAATTTTCAGCTTTCACCTCAATTTGAAGCGTACGAACATCACCGCCACCGCCGTCGGCAGTATTAACCTTGACTGCACCGTAAGTTGCAAGATTACGCCTAAATTCGCCAAGGTTCGTTCCGTCATAATTTACAAGTACCATAATTGTATTTCTTACATCTTCTTCCATTGCGTTTTGGAAGTTGGATTCAATAGCATTTACTGCATCTTGTAATGATTTTATTCTTCTTATAAGCGGTATTTCCTCAGCGTTAAATTTAAAGGGAATAAAAGGTATTTTCAGCCAATTATACTCGGTTGTAACGCCGTCACAGTCGGTCATTGCGAAGTAATTTGAATGAAAAGGCGCAACAGGTATAAGATTACCGCTGTTTGTCAATTCAAAATATGTAATGCCGCCCTCATCGCACACCTCAACCCTTTCAACAACCTTATCCTCGCTTGAATTTTTTTCGTAAACTACAACAGGATAAATATGTATCATATAATCGAGTTCGGTATGCTCGGCATCTTTCCAACCGGGTATAAGCTCATACGGCTTAATTCGCTTAAAATAAAGCTCGCCAAATTGATTATGGCAAGGAAAAAGCCAACCGATACCGCAGTTAATTAAATCCTTACCGCAGTTTATAAGCGTTCTGCAAAACTTTGCGTTAAAATATTGCTGTTGCAGAAGCTTGATATATTCTTCATTATCGCCTTGAACAGTAATAGGATTGCCTAAAAGAAAATTATTCTTTTGGTCTACCATTTTTTGATACTGATTATCAACTATTCGATTATTAGGCAGATTATCCACACTTTCAAGCTTACCGCCCTCACCTATCGCCGTTCTTTTCCTACGCAAAATATCTTGCTTGCCTTTGTAGTAATTTTCGCCACAATACATTTCGTGGCGCTTAATTGATATTTTAAATCTGCGTATTTCTCTTTCAATAAACTGCTTATCGGTTAACTGTTCTGTTGCATTCTCTCTAATCAGTCTATCGTAAGCATCTTCATTTGCTATGAAATTAAATAACATATATTTTATCACCCCAAACAAAAAGAGCAGAGGTTAGCGCCTTTGCTCTTAATCAAAACTAAAATTACTTTTTGCATTGCATTTTTCTGCAACGCCTGTTATAGCATCCTGTGCATCATCGTGAGCGTTTTTACCCTCTCGTTGATACCTTACCATTGAATCGTAAAAATCAGGAAATCTGTCTTTCCAATTAGCCGGAAAGTAAATATGTTCCATTACCCAAGTGCTGTTAGATAATATTCTCGCATTTTTATTTTGCGACTGATGAAAAGGTCGGATATTACAATAATTACTATGGTATTTTTCCTCAATTATCCTTTTTACACTTCGAGCAAATCCCCTGCCACCGTTATTACTTTCAATATCGGCATTTCTGACCTTATTATCAATGAGTATTTTTGCCGTCGCCGGTTCGGTTATTTCCATACCGTCCTTGGTATATAAAATATCAAGGATATATGCTTCTTTGTTGTAGACACCGTAACATATACTGCATAGATAGTCACTACCCTCATCAGCTGTATCGGTATAGTTTCGTATATCCGTAAACAATGGCTTGCCTGTGCCGTCAAGTGGCAGTTTATCGTAAGTTTTAAAATTACTGTATAATCTGCCTTTAATATCGATAGGCTCTTGCTGATAGTTAGCTGATGCAATGTCAGCACCCATTGCTTTTATCTTGTTTTCATATGATTTAAGCGACAGCACATCAGGACAAAGCATTGTGCCGTCATCCTGTTTTGCCTTATATGATATATGTCTTACCTTAACACCGATATTTTGGTAATGTTCTAAGGCTCTGCCTGCAAGGTCAAGGCTGTGCCACCTTGTCATTACAATAATGATTTTGCCGTGTTCTTCAAGTCTTGAAAGCATTGTATTAGTAAACCATTGCCAATGTTTTTCAAGCACATCTGCGTTATATGCTTCCATAGATGATTTAATTAAGTCATCTATAATCATAATTGATGCGCCGAAGCCTGTCGCTGTACCTGTCGGCGAAGTTGCAAGATAATTATTATAACCATTTTCAAGCGACCACATATTCATAGCACCGTCGCCTTTTTTGATTTTCACATTAGGAAATATATCGGAATAAACAATTTTTGTGTCATCGCCTTTTTCCTCGGCTATCGTATCTCTTACGGTTTTAGAAAAGTTTGTTGAAAGCGTTTCGTTATATGAGCCTGTCATTATTTTTTCGCTTTGATTCTGCCCTAATACCCACTCAACAAAACAGCCTATCGTTCTTGACTTGCCGTGACGAGGCGGCATATTAACTATAAATACTTCATCATCCGAATAATAGAAATCTTGCAATTGATTGCAAAAATCAACAAGAAATTGTCTGTCAGGCTTATAGAAATCGCCTGCTTTGGTATTGCAATAAGCGAAAAACGATTTTCTTGCTTGCCTTATGCTGCGTTCGTTCTTCAGTTTAAGCAATTGTTCAAGTTCTTTAAGTCTTTGCACATCATTCATCTGATATACCGAGTTTCTTTTCCAAATTTGCAATTTTCTTATTTAATTCATCATCGGATAATGATGATGTAGTATCAACTTCGCCTTTAAGGTTCAAGTCTTTTCGGTCACTCCATACATCGGGCTTACGGTTTTTAAGCCAAAAGATTTGAGCGGTTGTATCAGGTGGTACATCTCTTTCGGTTTTCTTTGCCGGCACAAGCTCGTACTCGCCTGTATCAAGATTTTTTACTCGTTCATATATAATGTCAACTACCTTATAACCTAATGCCTTTTTAAACAAAGCATTTTCAACTTGAATATCGGCAACTTCCTTATTAACTTTTAAGGAGTAGGAAATGTCGGGGAATTTCTTTTTCCATTGTATCAAAGTATCTCTGCAAATTCCCATATTATGAGCGATTTGTTCATCAGTCAAACCGCTTTTTGCCCATCCACCGATTTGGAGCAAGCCCTCATCGGTCAGCCAATATTCATATTTACCTTTTGCCATAAAGCTTACTCCTTTCGCTTATTTTATAATCAAAGCCAAGCCGTCCACAATAATCACAACTTGTTTTACATTTTGTCTTAATGCTTTTCAGCTTATAGCCTGCACTTTCATAATTTTGCTTACACTTATAGCAAAGCGTTCTTACATTTTCATCCTTTCCCATTTAATCACTCGCATAAAAATAAGCAGTGAGTATATTTCAACTCACTGCTTCAAGGGGATTTATATAATTTTATAAGTATATAATATCACAAACCTATCGTTCAATTCTATTCTTTTTGTTCGGATTTTGCTATTTTCCAAAATATTTTTTCAGTCTTTCGTAAATAGTAGATTTTGAATAATTAAGAATTTTAGCAGTTTCGTCATAGCTTTTTCCAAAACAACAATGTTGAATAACAATAGCCTTTACCACCTCGTTATCAATACTGTTTATGTAATCGTTTAGGGCTTTCAGCTTTTCACAAAGCCGTTTATACTCGTCTTTAACAAACTGATTGATTTCGAGCATTTCAAACGCTGTATCGGCTGTGCTGTCGGCTATATTAAAGCTTTGAACATTGCTCTTAGTTGTATCAACGCCTTTAATGAATGAGGGTATATACTCATGGCGAAACGATTGTATTTGATTAGCTATAACCGAATACTCTTCAAGTTCTTTAAGTGTCATTGCTTACCTCCTGTCGATTGTCTGACAGTTTCGTTTCTTATAAATTGTTGAAGTTCTCTAAAACAACGCTCACACATATCAAGCTTTGTCCATTTGGGTGGGTCAGGCTCAAAAAATTGAGTAAGATAGTTATTACGGCGTTCGAATTTATATCTTTTCCTTGCATTCGTAATGTCTTTATGACATACATCACATTCAATTTCAATTATTTTTCGTTTCATTTTTCTACCTCACTTTTAAGCCAATTTGCGAATCCTAATCTACGATATGTACAATAACAATCAGTCATAATAAACACCCTATTTCTTCAAATGTTTTAAGTATTTTAGGAAATTGAATTACAATCCAATCAATCATAGTTTCTTCGTGACCCCATTGATTTGCGTGTTCAAAATTGCTTTGTAAACCACTTTCCGATAAGTAAGCGTGTATGATTTCGTGCCTTGTAACTTTCCTCTTGTATTCTTCTAAATCAGAAAGTTTGGACGGATTTTTTTCATCACTTTTACAATCTCGTACAACAATTCTTTTAATTGAGGTATCACAAAAGCCGTCAACCTGTTCAAGATATGGATAATCTTGTTCATTTCCTTGTACGATTTCGTATTCAGTTCCTAATATATTTACTTTCATTCTTTCACCTCATCAAATTGTATTTGTTCCGTGTTTATATTTGCAGTACACATTATATTCAAAGATTTTTCCGGGTTTTCTTTATAGAATTTTTGAATATAATATTTTTCTCGTTCCAAAATGTTTTCAGTTTTTGGAACAATTTCTATAACCTCAAACTTGTAATCTGTAATATTCTTGATAGGAAATCTTTCTGTTTTCAAATGTTGACCCCAACGAAAAACAGGTGCATACATTGTTTGCCCGATATAAAATTCACCTGTTGACTTCTTCGAGATTTTATAGATATAGCCGGATATATCCTCTGTAAACATATCTCTTTGAATATAAAATTCTTGTTCATCATCGGGGCGTAATTTTGCGTGTTCTCGCTCCTCATATACTTGTTTACATTTGTGACAGCAAAAACGCTTTTTTGCATATTCTTCTATACCATAAAATCTATTTCTTACTTCATAGTCAGAGAAATATATCGCACTACCGTAGTAAGTTTCTACGATTGCACCACAACAGTCGCAAGTAAAAGTGACTTTATTGAAATATCGTTCTGTGTTATAACAATGCTCGCCGATGATAATGCAGTACAAATCTCCTGCTTTTAATTTTTTTGAGTAACGAAAAGCAATCGCTTGCCCATACTGTTCTTTAATTATTTCTTTGAATTGCTCCCGGCTGTCACAGATTAGGCAGTCCATAAGAATTTCAGTATTTTCCACTTTACTCGTTGAAGAAAACAAACCAAAGCCTAAATCTTTTTCACGATTTTTTGCGGCTGTCTCTTTATCGGCAACCTCATAAATTCTGTAAATCACTTCAAGCATCGTTAGTTACCTCAACCAATATGTATTTGCCGTTTACTTTACAAGGCTTATTAGCATTTTCCTTAAAGCAAGCCTTACTTAGGACTAATGGGCAACAATATTCATCTAAATGCTTACAAAATTTATGTTTTAACAACCACTTAGTGCAAAATTCGCCATTGGTCATAGCTCTTAACTTATGCTTGCGTTTTTTGCCACGGACATTTGTGTCCTTAGCAGAGTTTTCGTGTTCATCATATCTTTTCTTTATAAATTCTTCTATTTCATTAAAGTTTTCTTGTATAAATTGATTTTCTAACCATTCACAACTATAACTTGGAATACCCATTCCATTAAATGAAAATTGCAAATTTTCCGCAGTCAATTTCACAAAATATCTTGCTAATTCTTTATTCATTACCGTTCAACTCCTTTAATGTTTCAATTATTTTACTATCAATAGCGAAATAATCGCACTTATCAAACAAATTAACAAAAGTGCTAAATCGTTTACATCTTACTTGCTCAATATCGTTTGTTCTGTTAGGGTCACAATGTCTGCAAAACCTGCACTCTTTAGCGTTCATTGTTCAACTCCTTTATCCTTTTTTCTACTTCCTCTGTGTTATATGAATTTTTACCGCAAATATCTATTAGCGGAGTACCCCATTTATTCTTGTCGATATAAACAGTGGCATATCTTCCGTTGAATTTTTGAAGATATATATTGTCTGCAAACTTTCCATTAACAAGGTACTGTTCAATCATTGCGATAAAAGGCAGTTCAATAATGCGTGATTTGTCTCTGAAATGTAAACAATGTTTTTCAACATCATCACACTTCTTATACATAATAGATGATATACTTACTTTGCCTTTTATAACAGGCAGAAAATCAATGCTGTTTATTCTTCTATGGCATACATCATAATGATAACAATCTTTACAAGTCATTTTTTACCTCTTTAATTCCAAATACCACATATCCGTTTTTAAGCCCCCAACCGTTAAGAACATAAGTTATTTCATATACTTTGTCGGTTATAGGGTGCTTTACGAATGGGTCGCTTGGCTCATAAGGTTGAAAAACAACCCTGTCACCTTTTTGATAACCTCGGTCATTTTCTCGAATTTCAAATCTCTTATCTCCTGATAAAACATCATCACAGAAATTCAAAAGAAGTTTGATTTTATGTGTTTTCATTTTTCATCACCTCTGACACTCTTCTTTCCATTTGGAAACAATGCAATTGTTGCATTGAAACTCATTACAGTAATCGCATAGATTTACATCATCATTAAATGCAGCGGCAAATATCCTTTTAAAATTTGGAATATCAATTGTTCTTTCGGGCGCTAACAATTCAAGAACCTTTTTCAAGTAACCTGTTGCGTTAAAATCACCGAAAATATCCGCTTTTCCAACCTGTTCTTTTGTTTCAGAATCGAGTACACCGACAATAACGCAATTACCGCTATCATCACTCACAAATTTAGGCTCGGTCTGTTCAGTTACATTTCCATTATTGTCAGCCATTCTACAACCCAAATAGAAATTGCCTTTTTCTAAAAATATCATCAAATCACCTCACCCTGCTGCTACTGCGTTAAATTCTTTCATATTGTCGCAAGATTTATCACACAGCCATTTACAGTTTGCCATAACAAGCGCTTTAGAAAACGGAGGCGGTACTGCGTTACCGCACCTTGCTACTTGCTTTGTCTTGTTGTATTCCCTGCCGTTGCAATCCTTATCAATGATGTAATCATCCGGGAAGCCCTGAGCCTTGTATAATTCTTTCGGTTGTAGCATTCGCAAGCCTATATCGGATATAAAATATTCAACTCCGTCAATGCAGAAAATAAGCACCTGATTAGCTGATATATTCCAATCTGTATAGGTGTTGAGTAACTCTCTTATTTCACCCCAATGTCCGAGGTTTTGGCTATCGTATTTTCTCAAATAAACATCCGTTTTTGCAAAGTGATTTGCGTGTGCTGTTATAGTTGGAAGCGGCTCATTTAATGCCTTGCAGTCCATATTTCTGCGGAGTATCGTCAAATAACTTTCGCATAAGAAATGCCGAGGCTTAACAGTTACTGTTTGCAAAGGATTTAAAACGCTGTTAGCGTGGTCTGCACCGCCGTAATACTGCGTTAGATATGGCATAGTCAGCGAATTATGGTCTATTGCCGTAACGGTTGGTAATGGTTTATCAATTTTGCTTCCGACAACACCGCCAAAGTATTTAGAAAGATACGGTGTAAAAAGAGCATATCTCGGAGTGCTATCAACGGTAAAAAGAGGCTGATTAACTCGCTGTCCTCTCACTTCCGATTTAGCTGTTTCACTGTGATATTGAATAAGTGCAGGAGAAACATAAGCAAAACCGTGTTTTGATGTGATGGTTGGTACTTGCTTATCGAGTTTTTGTCCTCTTGTTTCCTTTCCGCTATGGTTAATTTGTTCAAGATACGGTAAATAACTATTATGAATGATAAACGGCTTTTCTTCCTTAATCACAAATTTGTCAAGTCCTCTTGCAATTCGCCTTAAAGTATTCGTTACAAGCGGCTTTTTGCGCTCAAAAATGCTTTGAGCAGGCAGAGAAAAATCTATACAGTCGGCGGCGGTTTTCCATGGCTTAAGCTTGCCACTCTTAACTTCTTCGCTATTTGGGTCACCGTGTGTAGGTTCAGGAAATACTATAGATTCACCGTCACACCTTGCAACAAGAAAGAATCTTTTTCTTATAGTCGGTGCGCCATAGTCGCAGGCTCTCAATTCCCTATGCTCAATTTCGTATCCGAGTGCCGAAAGTTGATTTTTCCAACGCTCAAAGGTTTGTCCCTGCTTTGACTTAACCGGCTTACCCTTACGCACAGGACCCCAAGTTTGAAACTCCTCTACATTTTCAAGGATAATCACCCTTGGTCTTACCGTCCCTGCCCATTTGAGCACAATCCACGCAAGCCCTCTTATATTTTTATCGACAGGCTTACCGCCTTTCGCCTTGCTGAAGTGCTTGCAGTCAGGAGAAAACCAAGCAAGTCCTACCTTATGACCTTGGCATATTTCCTTTGGGTTAATATCCCATACGCTCTCTTGATAATGGCGAGTGTATGGGTGATTTGCTTTGTGCATTGCAATAGCATCCGGGTCATGGTTAATCGCTATGTCAACCGGGCGACCTGTTGCGAGTTCAATTCCGCAGGAAGCACCACCGCCACCTGCAAAGTTGTCAATAATCAATTCATCAAGAAAGTTTAGTTGTCTCATTATCTTTCAACCTTTCTTTTAGTTCCTTTTCCGTTTCTTGGTGTATTAAATTCATAATTGATAAGCTCGCATTTCGGTCGAGTAATCGCCAACATAAAATGCTTTCAAAAATGATAAATACAGTTAAAATTATTATTACTATTCTCATAAATCTCCTATATTGCCCGATGTGTGTCAGTCTTTAATAAAGAGGTGGAAAGTCAACGCCTACTACTCACATTGACTTTTTTGCGTATAAAAAATAATTTGGAATTTTAAGATATCAGTATTAACTGAAAAAATAGTTGCTCGAGATATTTCTCTACTACATATAAAAACCACATTCATAAAAGAACTGGCACCACATCGCTGTTACTAAACTACAAAATCGAATAATGTCGGCATTTCTACCGTGTTTTCTGCTTCTTGTAAATATCCGACACCGTCACGAAAATAATCGGGTGACAATTCACATCCTATACCGTATCTGTGCATTTTCACGGCCATATACGGCACAGTCATAAGACCTCCGAAAGGGTCATATACTGTTTCATTTTCAGCAGAAAATCTGTTTATGATTCTTTCGACTATATCAAGTTGCAAAGGACATATGTGCATTTCCTTGTTTCGTTGACATTGTGTCGTATTAAGGGTTCGCATACGGTTAATATCATCCCATACACTCATATCCCAACTGCCCGGTGCTATAACCATAAACGCCGCAGGTAATTTACCCTCTTTATCAAGGTCATTTGCAAGTTTTATATGTTCGTCGTAGTTATAAACATTGTTACGAGAAAAATCACGATATATTTTTGTTAATTTTCCAACTTCGATATTTTTCAATTCATCTTTGGACAAAAGTCTGTCACCCGAAGAACGCCAAAAAGCGTGGGCGTCAATTTGCCATTGACCTCGTGTGTATTTTTCTTTATCTTTTTCAACAGGCCTGTCTGCATAAGCCTTTGAAGTATCTGTCGGCAATTTTCTAAAAAGCAAAATATATTCGGGACATCCGACGCCCATTTTTGTGCCGTCCTTGCAATTTTCAGTCCATCCCAAACGGTATGTTTGATTATTTTCTCTTACAACATCTGTCACAACAGTAATCATTCCCATATATTGAAAACCGTGTCGCATATAATGCTTAATGGCGTCTGCGTGAAAAGGCTCTATGGTCGGCATTCCTGTGCCTGTTGCGTTACCAAACAACACTCGGTCTTTAATATGGCAAGCAAATACCCTGCCCGGTTTAAGCACTCTTAGCAATTGTGGGCTTAAATAATCCATCTGTTCAAAAAACTTATCGTCATTTTCGTTATGGCCGAAATCATTATAATTTGCAGAATATTCATAGTGATTACCGAAAGGTATTGATGTGCAAATTAAATCAACACTGTTGTCGCTCATATTGATAGTTTCCTTAACACAATCATTAAGAATAGCCGTATAATTCTCCCCTTCTACTTTCACTCTCTCAACTCCTTTTGCTCTTGTCATAATATTTGCATATTCTATATTCAAGCCGTAATCCTTGATGATTTTGCTCATTGTCTCTTGAAGTTCATTATGCCTTTTCCATTTAGCCATAAGGTCTTGATATACAGCTTCTTCGGCATCGGTAAAAATGATATCGATAATTACATCTTCCGTCTGCAAAAATCTGTAAATACGGTGTACTGCCTGAATAAAATCATTAAATTTATGGTCAATTCCTACAAATATTGCTCTGTGGCAGGCTTTTTGGAAATTACAGCCACTGCCTGAAATGCACTTTTTTGTTGCAAATAATTTCGTTCTACCCTCGGCAAAATCAACAAGCCTTTGTCGGCGTATTTCCATATCCATAGAACCATAAATATCAACAACACCTTGAATAGTTCTTTTGATTTCCTTTCGCTCTTCTTCTCGGTCGTGCCAAATAATAAAATGGTCGTTAGGATTTGCTTCAATAATTTCCTTTGCTTTAGCAACTCTTGCCTTAATTGACAATTTCTTTTCTTTTGCTTCTTCAACAAGCGAATTATTTGTATCAAGCAACAATTTAGTTTGACCGTCTTTTTCGCAAGGAGCCTCTTCATAAACGCTTTTAACAATATGCTTGTTAATATGCATCGGAGGCAAAATATATCCCTCATCGCTAAACCCTAAATCCGACGGTTTTGTTACAAACAATGCCCAACTTGCAAGCCACAGCCAAAACTCTTTTTCACGCTTAGGATATAGTGTCAAATTATTTGCCTTAGTGCTGTCACGCTTGAAGAACCTTGTCAAAGCCTGTCCTGTGTCCATTATTTCGAGATATCCGCCATAATGAATAAGTTCCTTGTATCTGTTTGGTGACGGTGTCGCAGTATTAACGAATTTGTACTTTACACCCTTGAACATATCAAGAAACGACTGATATGTTTTACTGCCAAAAGAACGAAGAACCGACGCCTCATCAAGAGAAGTGGCAGTGAATTGTTTAACATCAACCTTACCTTCTCTCACACTCTCATAGTTGGTTATGAAAAGCATAGAATCGTTATTTTTCACCTCTTCATTACTGCGAATAAACACAGGTGGCGCTATTTTCAAAATATTCACAGCGTCGTTATCAAACTCGGGCATAACATCAAACGGAGCAACAATTAAGGCTTTGCCGCCTTTATGTTGAGTTATCAAATGCAATATTTCAAGTTGAATTACAGTCTTTCCTAAACCAAAATTAGCAAATATTGCCCTACGACCTCCTGCTATTGCCCATTTAACGGCTATTTTTTGATGAGGCTTTAAATTCGTGCATATCTCTTCATCGGCAACATCAAAGCCTGTTTTAGGTGCTATCTGTACCTTGCTGTTTATAAATTCCTCATATGTCATCGCTTTTCTGCCTTTCTATGTAAACTTCTGTACGAGGATTTGACTTGTCGTATAAAACTCTGCTTCCGTCGTGAGATGCGATGATATTAAAATTGTCATCATCAAGTAACCCTGCTTTAACCATTACATCGTCAATACATTCAAGCATATTTGTCAGGTCACACTTTCTATGTGTAGGCATATAGAAAAGGCACTTAACATTAACAGGGTAATCAACACATTCAGCCCTTGGAATAAACCACAATGCGCTTTTTTCATATTGCTTATATTCTTGCGACGGACTGATAAAAGGCTTTCCTGTCGCTTTGTTCACTAATATACGCTGATGATTTTTCTTGCTTATCGGAATAAGTGGAACAGTGAATTTAATCATTTTAGTTCTCCTTGATTTTTTAAATAAAAATGTCGTTGCTTTTTAGGTTGCCGTCTTTGATAGCCCACTCCAAAATCGTCTTAAACGGTTCTTTGCAATCGGTGTATTTTTCAATTTTTTTGCAATAGTCGTTTAATGCAAATTCATTGACAATCATATACAGCTTGTCATATTCGGCTATCGTTAAGACTGTACCGGGATAATATTCGGTCATTTCTTCTTCGTCATATTGCGACCAATCAAAGCTCGATTTATCGCAAGTAAGTAAGTTAGTAGATATATCATTATTACATTCTTTCATTATTACATTCTTGTTTGTTGTTATTTGATTGTTATTTGATTGTTGATTGTTTGTTAGTTGATTGTTAGATTGAGTATCACTAACGCTTGTAAAGTCTTGATAAACCGTGTAATTAAGCACTATTATCAATGTATTTTTGTTAGTTGATTGTTTGTTAATTTCGCCTGTTTTTTCTAAATGTTTTAAAGCCGTTCTTACTTGCTGTGTAGACAGTCCGTTTCTGCTTGCTATTGATGCAACAGAAGTAACGAGAGAGCCTCTTTTTATAACCTGTCCGTGCCAACAGTTATCTTGATGATTTGCATTTAATAACAGGTCGATAAAAACTTTAAAAACAACAGGATTGTCATACCATTCCCAATCAGCCAACTTACGATATAATTTAATCCAACCCTCCATAACATCAACTTTCTTTCATGTAATAACGCTTATACCTACAATGCTCTCCAAAGCGATTTATTCCGTTTTCCCATTCATCCGATATAGGATAGCCTTTTTCTCTCAATTCGCTTATACGCTTGCGTGGGTCGCCTATTCCGAGGTGTTCCTGAGCCTCTTTGACCGTTATGCTTCCGTATTCTTCAATATAACCAATAATTCTGTTTTTTTGCTTTGCTATTCTGCTCATAGTTTCACCTCTCAAAACGGTAAATCGTCGTCATCATCGACAATTTCTTCAAAGTCCGAACTGTCAGCTGTTGCATAAGTCTGCGGTGGTTGTGAAAACGCAGGATTTGTACCTTGATTTTCAGCCTTTGAGCCGCAGAAAGAAACTTTATTTGCAACAACCTCTACGGATTTTCTCTTATTACCGTCACGGTCAGTAAAATTATTTGTTTGTATAGAGCCCTCGACAGCAATCATTGAACCCTTGTGGAAATAACGAGAAATAAATTCAGCAGTCTGTCGCCAAGCAACCACGTCAATAAAATCAGCCTGTCTGTCTTGTCCTTGTGGCTGATAATTTCTGTCAACAGCCATTTGAAAACGAATAACAGAAATGCCGCTTTGACTTGATTTCAATTCAGGTTCGTATGTTAATCTGCCCATAAGGACAACGGAGTTAATCATTTGTATTTCACCTTCCAAATCTTACATAAATATTCATCAAGCTTGATGCCGAAAACCTTGTATTTCTCGTCAAAAGACTTTTGCCCTATTCTATGTGCCTCGGCGTGTAAATCCCACCTTAACGGCATTACACGCATACCGAGATGAATAATATCTTTTCTGTTTCTGCCCATACCTACTGCATCCACATGATGAAGTTGTACCTTTGCTTTTTCGCCTGTAATACAGCAAGTCTTATTTGCAAGACAGCAGTAAATATACCTTGATATATCAGGGCTTCGCTCAATTAAGTTGTCTTTAGTCGGTATTCCCTCTTCAATGCAAAATTCGATAAGATATTCAAGAAAATCTCTCGCAACCGTCATTGAGCAATCAGAGAGTGAAAATTCTTTTTGTCCGGTTAAAGCAATATATGAATATTTCATAACCTGCTTTGTTTCATCAGGTGTATATCCTGTGTGCTTTGCTATATCGTTAAAGGTTGCATAAATATGTTTACGCTGTAATGCCGATATGCTCCGTCCGTCATCAATACGGACAGAACATTCGGTTATTTGTCTTTTGTCGAGTAAGTAGGTCTTTTCAAACGGAACAATCAAGCTAAAGCTTTCATTTTCAACAATATCGGTGACATATCCGACTGCCTCATCCATAATGTCACCTATGCGAGTGGGTCGTTCTCAATATCGGCATTGCTTTCAACAACTGTTGTATCGTTTTCGCTCGGCGTTTCAACATTGCTTGGTGAAGAATTATCTTCTTCGTAGTCGCTGTCGATATAATCAACTGTACCGTCCTCATTAACAACAGCCATATCGCTGTCAAGTGCCTTTTGCATTTCAATGCTCATAATGCCCCACTTACTTATAAGCTGACGGAGCATAGTTTTTCTGGCCATGGCATCAAAGTCCTTTTCCCAAAAGGTGTAACCTGACTTTTTGCGGTAGCCCTTAGAATATTTGAGTGCAAAAGCCTCCATTTTGTTTCTGCTCCAATAAATCGACTTGATAAAGCCGTTATGATACCTGAACATTGCGTAGTAGCCGATTGTAGGGGTATTTTCCCTCTCTTCCTCGTCAGTTATAAGTGACACCTTGATTTCTTCATCAAGAGGGTTGTAGGACATGAGTTCGCCCTCTTTGATTTCAACTACATTAAGCCTTTCATAATAGCCCGAACGAATGGCAAGCTGAATATAGCCTTTATATCCGAGCTGAAACTGCGCAATTTTACCGTTCTTAGTATCGTAAGGAACAAGATAATATTGACCGAGCTGAGGACTTGGTGAAAGGTTAAGTGTTTCGCCAAGCAAAGCAGCTGTGATAATCGAATTAGCATCACATTCCTGTAATGCAGGGTTAATTGCAACAGCCGAAGAGATTGCCGCAATAAACCTTTCTGCCTTTTTAGGGTTGCCGAGAGTATTGTTGATAAGTGCCTTATATTTATCTTCCTGAATAGCTACGCTAAACTTTTTCTTTGTCTTAACAAGTGAATTTGCCATTATTATTCTCCTTTCGGTACATTACCGTATCTGATGTTATATTGTGTTGTGAGTGCTTTCATAGCCTTACGAAATTCCTCGGTTGTGTCATAAAAACGAACATCAATTGTTTTAGTTGCCTGCTGATTAACTGCTTGTTTTGGCAGCTGTGGTGACTGTTCCTGCACCGTTTCAGCCGTCGAAGTTATTTCTTCCTTTGCCGGCTCACTGTTTTTCATTAGCTTAAGCGCATTTAGCCTTTCTTCAAATTCGTGCTTCTTTTGAAGAGCTGCCGACATATCAAGCGTTTCAATATAGGCATCAAGCATTTGCTCCTCACATTCAAGTTTCATTGCCTTAATAACCTTGATGTCATTCTCAAACTTAAACACCTTATCTCTTATTTCCTGTTTTATTGTTTCAAGCTTACTGGTTTTATTTTGCCATTTATTTGGTATAACTTTTTCAAGTTTGAGTACCTCGTAATAGTCAGGAAATTCTTCAACATAAAAGCTTGCAATTTCTTTTAGCTTTTCATCAACCTCTTTCTTTTCAAAGTCCTTAACCTGCGTATCAATGTTATTTACGCCTTTGTCGATAATTTCAACAAGTTCTTTGACTTGTTTTTCAAAGTTTTCAAGTGGAGAGATGTACTCTTTTTTCACCTCAACCTTTTTATCGTTTAAAGCCTTTTTGAGCTTATTAAGCGTTGCCTTGTCACTCTTTGCAGACTTTAAATCATCCTCGGTTACTGCAAGAGTTTCATAAGGCTTAATTTTTTCGGATAGTTCAGCCTTTAACTCCTCAAAATTGAATACAATCGCATTTGGTATTGACTGTTTGATGTCAGTAGATAAATTAAATTCCATAATGATTTCCTTTCATATTTCAGGTAATATTAAATTCGGTACTTTTCGAGTTTGAACGCAATTCCAAAACTCTTTTTCTTTATGTAACAGATATTCCATATCTGCCTTAATCTGCTCATCGTCACGCTCAAAGAAATAATCTCTTACCGTATGGCGTAACTCTGTACCTTTGTAATAACGAATATCAGCTCGTAATATTGCAAAATCGTATCCTGTTGCAAGAAATTGATGCAAAATTTGCGTGTAGTAATAATCAGGTACTTGTCCGTTCCAATGCTCCCATTGACTTGATTGCTGAATGGTAGTTGTTTTAATTTCAAGTACGCCGTTTTTATTACCACCGATAATGTGACCGTCTAAGGTTGCAAAAAGTCATGGTTCGTTCAGTCTGTTAGCAATCATTCCGAACTCGTCATATTCAACCTTATAACCCGGATAATCAAGCTCAAATATTCCTCTTACAAGTTCTTCGGCTTTTTTACCATACATAACGCAATCTTTATCGCCTATATCCTCGGCCTCTCGCTGTCCTGTTTTTTCTTGCCAAAGTTCAACATTCGTTTTCCAAGGATTTACACCGATAATACAGCTTGCCTCGCTTGCACCTATTCCCTTTTTGCGTTCTTTGAGCCATTCCTCACGATTTGTAGTTTTTTTCATATGTACCCTCTGCAATGCTTAAACACGCATACCAACCGCTTTGTCTATCGTCAAATATACAGTTATCAAATTCGCTGTATTCATCAATAAACGGCTCTGTATATTCTTTTATAGTCTCTTTAGCTTCAAGGTCATTTGCGAGCAAAAGAAACGAAAGAATAATCATAATTAAGCCACAAAGCATTAAAACAGTTGTTATTAACTGAACTAAAATATCAGTATCGTCAACGATAAAGCCAAGCATATATAAAGAACCGCCGACAATACCGAAAACTATTCTTTTATTCTTATTCATTAAGTGGCTACGCAGTGGGCAATAATTACATCTTTCCATATTCGTCCTCCTCGACAGGCTGAATACCTGTAACTTCAAAAAATTTATTTCTGTTGATATAGAAATTCCATCTGCCATTACTGCAAACAGCACGACCGAATTCTAATCGTCCGTCAATAATGCCCTGTCGAATAAAGCATGGGTTTTTATGCATCAGCTTTGCCGCCTCTGCTATTTTCATTGTTTCTGTGTTTTTGTACTTTGACATACTTAATCACTCCTTGATTTTTATTTTCAAGTGTGATACAATCAATTTGCTAAGGGTGTATCACACCTTGCCGGCTGTATTTTTATGCAGTCGGCTTTTTTCATTTAACAGATTCGTAATTAAAGCACCAATTAAAATACGGATGCTTAATATCAATGTTGTTTTCATTGCAATGGTCTACCGCTCTATTTAAATGAATGCAATATTTACAGCATTTAATTTCTTCGTCCATAACGCACCTCGTAACATCTAATCACCTCTTTTTGCAGTTACTCCGTTGCACTTTTGGGACGGTGAAAACAAAAAAATATTTGACTTTTGTGCATCGTCACTAATATTAAGAGCACAACATATTGCTTCAATCTCATCTGTATTGAATACAGCCTTATTATTAACTTTAAGCGACATTGTATTTTCGCTCATTCCTATTTCTTTTGCAAGAGATTTTTGAGAATATCCTGCAATTTTCATTAGCCCTAAAAATACATTTGTATTAACCATAGAATCACCTCGTTTCATTTTTGGGACACTTTCATTATACAACACATTTTACATTTGTCAAGCATTTTTGGGACGATTTTTCAAATTTTCGTGATTTTCTCTTGCTTTTTTGGGACAGCTATGTTATTGTAATGATAAAGGTGGTGAAAATATGAGTGAAATTTCTAAAAGATTGTTACAACTCATTGAAGATAACGATATTTCGTATGGTGAACTTTCCAAAAAAACAAATATTCCAAAATCTGCTTTACAAAGATACGCAACAGGTGAAACCGAAAAAATTCCAATTACAAGAATTGAAGTAATAGCCAAAGCATTAAACACAACTGCTCAATTTATAATGGGATGGGACGAAAACGAAAGTTATAATAATGATATATTTTCTATTCCCGGAATAAATCCTATTCCAAAAACATATAAGCGCCCACGCTTAGGTACTATCGCTTGTGGCGAACCTATTCTTGCTGAGGAAAACATTGAGGCATACGATGATATTCCTGATAGCATTAAATGTGATTTTACATTGATATGTAAAGGTGACAGTATGGTTAATGCTCGAATCAATGACGGCGATATAGTCTATATCAAGCAACAAAGTCAAGTTGATAATGGCGAAATAGCTGCCGTTCTGATTGACAACGAGGCTACACTCAAAAGGGTTTACATATATGAAGATAAGGTTGTACTTCAGCCCGAAAATACAAAATATCCCCCTTTTGTATATACAAAGGAGGATATGAACAACATTAGAATATTAGGTAAGGCTGTAGGCTTTACAAGTTTATTGAACTAATATAAATCGAGGAGAAAAATTATGGGTACAAACAATATAAATTTCAGATATTTATTTGAGGGTACATTTACTCACTTAAACGGTTTACCACTTAATGATGGTACCGTAGTAAATGCATATTGGTGCGATGACAGAATTGTTTTTCGTTCTGATGAAAACAGATACGACTTACCGTTTAGCAATTTATTAAACATATGCATTAAATCCGATGTTGAGATTTATAATCAATGTAAACTTAGCGAAAATTTAGATTTTATTCCCTATGGCTCTGTCGGCGCTGCGCTTTACGATAAAGGGAAAGAAACTACCCAAGCAACTCAATATTTAATTTTCACTTATAAAGGGAAATATAACGGCGAAACAAAATATATTGCTTTTGAATTAAATCAATACAATACAGCAACGGCTAACAATATTGTAAATTACTTTTTGAAGTTACAGCAAAATATGCCGAAACAAGCCGTGCCTGTGGAAGAAGTTGAAGAATCCCCTGAACCTGTAGTTCAGTCGTATCAAGCACCTGCTCCTCCTGTGCACAAAAAGAAAAAGCATATACTATTAAAAATATTTTTAGTTGTTATGTCCATTTCTTTTGTTATTGCAGTGGTATTCATTATTTCTGAACAAGGTTCACAACCTAATTATAAAGAAAAAAATGAAAAAGCAGAAGCCGAAATTTCTTCACTTGTTGACGGTTCATTATCAAACGCACTTTCTAAAATGGAGGAAATGGGTTATACAGCAACATATTATTTTGATAACGGCAAAGCGTACAAAAATGACTACACAAATGTTGTAAAAGATAACTTTTCAAAAGACGAAAAACAATTAAAAAAATATGTAATAACGAAATATGAAAATGTAAATGCAGAAACTAAAACAGTAGATTTATATATAAATACTAAAAAAGAAGCTAAAAAGCAAAAACAGCTTAACGAGCTTGAAAGCAAATTAGGTCATATTAACGCTTGTCAAGCTGTTGAAAAATATGGCAAAGAACAATATCCTTTCGGTTTTAAATTGCATTATATGAAAGATTTACAAGGGTATCAAATGGTTGGCGAAAACAATGATACTTGGCGAATTCAATGTGGTGTAACAATTACAAACGCTTACGGCGCAAGCTACGATGCCACTTGCCAAGCTGAAATAACAGGTTCAAACGAAGCACCCGAAGTTACAGATTTTGTTGTATTTTAAATAAAAAAAGACCCCTACAACCTCGCCAAAGGTCATAGGGGCGATAGCAAAGTGTGATATACAAATTACTACCTCGCAAATAGTAGTATATCACACTCTGCTTGTTATTTCAAGTAGGGTATTTTTATACCCTTTTTCAAAAAAGAAGGGATACAAAATTGAAAAATGCAAACGGATATGGCAGCATCACCAAACTAAAAGGTAATCGCCGTAAACCATATATGGTTAGAATAACCGTAGGACGAGATGAAAACGGTTTTCCTATAAGAAAGGTATTAGGATACTACTCGTCAAAAGCTAATGCCGTGGCGGCTCTCTCCGACTATAACAGAGAGCCTTATGATATTGCAAGTAGGAAATTAACTTTTTCGGATATATATAATAAATGGATAGAAACAAAAGAATTCGATAAGCTGTCAAAAAGTGCTCAAAAATGTTATAAAGCGGCATACAAAAAATATGAAATCATCCACAATAAAGTGTTCGCCACACTAAAAATATGCGATATGCAAAATTGTATTGATGATAACGAAAGCGGATATACTTCTAACAGAGATATGAAAAACCTCGTAAGCAAATTATATCAATACAGCATGGTACAGGAAATAGTATCGCAGAACAAAGCTAAAATGCTTGATGTAGGTTCTCCGGCAAAGACAAAAGGTGCAAGAATACCGTATTCTGATGAAGAAATCGATACACTTTGGAAGCATACAGATGACGACATTGTAAAACTGATTTTGATATACATTTATACCGGCGTAAGATGCAATGAATTACTTTACCTCAAAAAAGAAAATTTACATCTTGATGAGCAGTATTTTGAAGTAGTTAAAAGTAAAACTGATTCAGGTATTAGAATAGTGCCTATTGCTGATATCATTGTTCCTTTTTTCAAATACTTTTGCGATAAATCACAAAGTCAATGGGTTATAACAGCCGAATATGGTGGCAGACTTGCTGACAGTTGGTACAGAAAACAACAGCAAAGTGTATTAACTTCATTATCGATGAAACACACTACGCATGAGGCTCGACACACTTGCATTACTCAAATGACAATACATAATGTAAATGAAAGTGTTATAAAAGAGATAGTCGGACACAAATCAGCTCAATCGTTTACAGAAAGAGTTTACACTCATATTTATTTAAAGACAAAAATTGATGCAGTAAACACAATTCATACATAGAATATTTGTTACCAACCTGCTACCAACTTGTTACCAACCGTGACACAGTATGTAGTAGTGAGTAGTACGCAAATATAAGTAAAACCCCACATAGTTAGGTACTATGTAGGGTTTTAATATTTGGTGGAGATGGCGGTAATCGAAACCGCGTCCAAAATCGGCTTACCAAGGGCTCTACGAGTGTATTTTACCTTTTGAGTTATCCCCTCACATATCGGCGGTAAACGGCCTATATGCTACGGTATCCTCTAATACCTGACGAAAGACGAGGAATACTTTCGTTCATGTTCACCACTAAGTCGACGCTCTATCCAAAGTCGTGGCATTCTTTGGGAGAACGCAAGCTGCTAATTACGCAGCAAGAGCTACTGATTTATTATTGTCAGTTAATTTTAAAGTGTTACTTTTAAAGAGGTGCAACTCCTCTACTCGCTGATCAAGGCTCACCAACCCTGTCGAAATCCTTTCATCCCCATATTATTGCTTTAAATAATGATTATATGATGATTTATACAAACTGCGAATATAGCCTGCCTTTGAAAGAACAACAAAATATTGAGTCTGCTTATTATAATATATTATATCGCCGTTTGAAATGGTTTTATGCACTGATTTTTTATCTGTTATAACTTTATTTGCAAGTTTCAAATAACTTTCCAAGCTTGTTACACCGACATCGTTTTTATGCTTATAATAATGCTTGAGAAAATTTTGAGCATCATAAAATTTATATTGATATTTTTCATTAAACGAAACATCTACTGTTTTACGCTTTTGTACATTAACTAATAAAGCAAAAGAAAGTAGAAACGAACAGACAATGATTGCCACAGGCACAATACCCGAAAGTGTTTTCATCTTAAAAGTGAAATATGAAATTGCAACGCCGAGCGCAAAGAAAAGAACCGAAAAAACTAAATTTTCAGGCTTCTTTTGAGTATAAGCCACAATATATTTTCCGCTGTTTTTATCACGGCAGGATTTACACCGTTTTGGTAAATCAAGCCCTTTAGAATTATAAAAATTTATCTCATTTTGAGTAAGTTCAAATGTTTTGCCGCATTGACTGCAAGTGATTTTCATCAATAATTGCCTTTCATAGCACGCTCAATGGTACGGTCAGAATCCTTCTTTGCCTGAACTGCACGCTTATCATAAAGCTTTTTACCTTTGCAAAGTCCGATTTCAAGCTTGGCTCTGCCCTTGAAAATATATAATTTCAGCGGAATTATTGAAAGCCCCTGCTGCTGACTTTCACCGAAAAGTTTCATAATTTCTTTTTTATGAAGAAGAAGTCTTTTTTTACGCATTGGGTCACGATTAAAGCGATTTCCCTGCTCATAAGGGGAAATATGCATACCGATAACAAACATTTCACCGTCATCAATCGAACAAAAGCTATCTTTAAGATTAACTTTGCCGTTTCTGATAGATTTAATTTCTGTGCCGAAAAGCTCTATACCGGCTTCATAAGTTTCAAGCACAAAATAATCGTGATAGGCTTTTTTATTATTTGCAATTATTTGCTTTTGATTTTTATCCAAGTCTACCACTCCTTAATTTATATTAAACTTCTTCCCTCAAGTGCGCGGGAAAGTGTAACTTCATCTGCATATTCAAGATCAGCACCGACAGGAACACCGTAAGCCAATCGGCTGACAGTAATACCCATAGGTTTAAGCAGCCTGCTGATATACATAGCTGTTGCCTCACCCTCAACAGTTGGGTTTGTTGCCATAATAACTTCTTCCACTTCTTCACTGCCAAGCCTTGCCACAAGCTCTTTAATACGAATTTGATCAGGCCCGATATTATCCATAGGTGAAATAGCACCGTGCAAAACATGGTATGTACCGTTATATTCATGTGTTCTTTCAATTGCAACAACATCACGAGGGTCTTGCACTACACAAATAGTGGATTTATCCCTTGTCTTGCTTTTACAAATAGGGCATAAGTCATCATCTGCAAGATTACAGCAAACTTTACACTGCTTAATCTTTGTATGTGCATCGGTTATGGCCTGTGCAAATTCGCGCGCCTGTTCATCAGAAAGGCCGAGAACATAAAACGCCATACGCTGAGCAGTTTTATGCCCAATACCCTGCATACGCTCAAATTGGTCTATTAAATTTTGAAGTGGTGCAAGGTCAAAGCCCATTTTATTACCTCTGTAATTAGAAATATAATGTTATTATAAAGTTTAAACTTAAAGTCCCGGAATATTAAGACCGCCGGTTACCTTTTCAAGTTCACGCTCTGATTCTTCATCTATTTGACGCATAGTTTCATTAAGAGCGGCAACAAGCATATCTTCAAGCATTTCTACATCTTCCGGGTCAACAACTTCAGGGTTGATACCGATAGCTTTAATAGTATGGTCACCTTTTGCGGTAATTTCAACCATACCGCCGCCTGAAGTTACAACATATTCTTTTTCTTCAAGTTCTGCCTTTTTGTTTTCAAGATTTTCTTGCATTTTTTGAGCCTGGCGGAGCATATTTTGCATATTTTGCGGACCGCCGCCCATTCCCTGAGGAAGTCTTGCTTTCATAGTTAATTCTCCTATATTTTATTCAAAATTTATTTTGATATTATCCTCTGCCTGATGAATTAAATCTTCAAGCAAATCTCTTTTAGGTGCGTCTGTTGCTTTCTTTTTAAAAATACCGAGTTTAAAGCTTTGCCCTGTAACATCATAAAGTGCCTGCTTAATTGCTTTAGAATAAGTAGGAGTTTTCAAAAACTGAATGATTGTCGGATTCGGACTGTCAATCAAGAAATACTCCCCTCTTATATACCCGCGTGAACCCGCAAGTACGCCGAACAAGGCTATATTTTGCTTATGAATAACATCCATAAAATCACCCCAATGCTCAAATTCATATTGGGTATTGGAATCATCTGTATTTACAGTTTGCTGCGGCTTATTAACCGCAGTTTCTTTTTTACCTTGCAAAGCTTTTGGCTCAATGCTTGGTTTAGAAGATGTTATCGGCGGCACAGTATCGTTTTTAATTTCTTCAACAGCTTTTTCAGCCTTAACCTCCTGCTTGCTTTCTGCAACAACAGGCTTTGCGCCTTCAACAACCGCCGGTTGTTGTGAAACATTAACACCACGGTTAACTGCACGCTCAAGCTTTGAAATTCTATCAACAAGGGAATCAATATTTACATCAAGTTTCGGCTCACAAAGCTTAACAAATGCCATTTCAAGCTCAACCCTTGCATTTGCCCCTGTTTTAATTTTAGTTAAAGCATCCTGAAACAAATCAAGAGCAAAAATTACATTTTCAAGTGTAAAATTTTCTGCCGATAATATGATGGAATTATACTCATCATCTGTGCAAATAATCAAGCCTCTGCTGTCTTTAACTGTTTTAACAATAAGAAAATTGCGAAGATGATTTATCATCTCAACGCAAAGCCTTTCCATATCATAACTGTTTTGATAAAGTTCGGATATAACAGTCATAGCAGATGAGCTGTTTTGAGTGCAAATGCAATCCGTCAGTTTATACAAAGCTTCATGGCCTGCCAAACCTGCGACTTCACTTACAAGGGCAGAATCAATTTTTTTGCTTCTGCCTGCGCATTGGTCAAGAATAGAAAGTCCGTCACGCAATGCACCGTCTGCAATACGGGCAATAAGAATTGCCGCATCATCATCAAGCTCCATACCCTCAAGCTGTGCAACCTGCTTCAACCTGACTGACATAGTTTCCGGCTGAATACGCTTAAAATCAAATCTTTGACAGCGTGACAAAATTGTTGCCGGAAGCTTATGCACCTCGGTAGTGGCAAGAATAAATATTACATGAGCCGGCGGTTCTTCAAGAGTTTTAAGAAGAGCATTAAATGCACCGGTAGAAAGCATATGAACCTCGTCTATAATATAAACTCTGTATTTACCCCTGCTTGGTGTATAATTAGCTTCTTCTCTTAAATCACGGATATTATCTACGCCGTTATTTGAAGCGGCGTCTATTTCAACAACATCATAAATAGTACCGCTGTCAAGCCCTTTGCAAACCTCACATTCATTACAAGGCTCACCGTCAACACTGTTTTCGCAATTAACAGCCTTTGCCAAAATTTTTGCACAAGTTGTTTTACCTGTACCGCGCGAACCTGTAAAAAGATAAGCGTGAGCAATTCTGTTTTCCTTAATCTCATTTTTAAGCGTAGAAGTTACATGCTCCTGCCCGTATACATCAGCAAAAACTTTAGGTCTGTATTTTCTGTACAATACCTGATACATCTTCATCACTCCTACACTTAACTAATATAATTAAAAGGCAGAGACAGCTTATTTCATAATGTAACGCACAGACTTGTCTGCGGCACACAGAATAATCCACTTATTGCTGCTCGGTTCCCCGCCTGACAAGGTTCGTAGCATCCCGTTGCACAGGGCCCGTACGCTACACTATGAAATAAGGAATAACCCCTACCTTTTGTGAAAGTATTATACTACATAATTATTCAGAAATCAAGACTTTTTCTATCTCTGCAAAATAAATATAATGATAATCTTTTTCAGGATACCATCTGCCGTCAATTGAAGCATCTGTGAAATCTTTTGGGTCGAACTTGCTTTTTGCCATTTTTTTGCAAACAAGCACAAGCTGTGCTTCTTCAAAATACGGAGCATTTTCATCAAAATTAGGTGTAAGATTACATTCCTTAACCTTATCAACATCTCTGCCGCTCTTTGAACCGCAAATTCCGTGAATAGCCTGCTTTTTATCAAGCGGGTAAAAGCTAAGGGTAAAATGGTCATTAGAATTCATAAATTCTTCCGTATATCTTTGCGGGCGAATATATACAGTCACACTGTCTTTCCCCCAAAGTTCACCCATACTGCCCCAAGAAACAGTCATAGTATTAAACTTATCGCTGTTGCCTGCTGTAACAAGCCCCCAGTTATTTTTTAGCAAATCGCAAATATTTTCTTTAATATCACTTGCTTTGATTTCTTTAAACATAAAATCACCTACTATAAATTCAATAAAAAAAGGACTGATTTCAATACAGTCCTTTTTAATTTTATTTTATAAACTTAATAAGTTCAAGTGCTGCATTAACATCACCGTCAACTTTAAGCTTGCCGGTTGTAAAAGCAATTACAGGGTCAAGCTTGCCGTTAATAAGCTTGGTAAAGTTAGTTGCATTTACGGTAAGAATTGCATTTCTGTCATAGTATTCATAAGGCTCAACGTGAACCTGACCATCTTTAATTTCAATATAGAAAATTCCCTCAACTTTACCGATAAGATTGATTTGAAAAGCAAGAGTTCCCTGAACTGAAGAAACATCCGTGTTTAAAAATTTCTTTCTTGTTGCCTGAACAACTGAATCGTATGTCATTGCCATAGTATAAACCCTCCTAAAATATCTTTCCTCTCTCAATTGTCATTATATCACACTTGTCAAGTCATATCAATAACATAAGCTATATTAAATTTCGCAAAATTCCTTATTTTTTGCAAAATTCAAAATGCAAATGAATATTTATATCAAAATGGCAAAAATTATATATGGTGATATAAAAATGATGTTTTTAAAAGCATTTATAGTTGGCGGTTTAATCTGTGTTATAGGTCAATTACTTATAGATTTAACAAAGCTGACTCCTGCAAAAATTCTTGTTTTATTCGTATGTATCGGCGTACTGCTCGGCGGGCTCGGAATATATCAACATTTGATTGATTTTGCCGGTGCCGGCGCAACAGTTCCGCTAACAGGTTTTGGTGCTTCACTTGCAAAAGGTGTAAAGGAAGCCATACAAAAAGACGGTTTTATGGGTGTAGTGGCAGGCGGACTTCAAGCGTGTGCAATCGGAATTACCGTTGCAATGCTCAGCGGCCTTACGGTAGCACTTATCTGCCGACCTAAAGATAAATGAAAAAGGCGGCAAAAGCCGCCTTTTATAATATGTAATATTAAATTACTCGCCCTTCATTTCAAGAAGCTTTGCTTTACCTTCAAATGAATCCTTTGAAAGCTTAATTGAATCAAATATTGCAGCTTCAATATCATCAGGAGTGCAGCCAAGTTCTTTAGTATCATCGGTTGGAATAAAGAGATCCATACCCATAATATCTGCAAGGCCTACCGGGTCAATACCGGCTTCAACATTACGGGAAGCATAATCCTTACGCATTACATGGCCGAACATTTGGAAGAATACCTTAGGGCAGTCAACAATTTTACGGTCAGGAATACCGTCCATAGCTCTGTAAACGATTTTAAGGAATTCTCTCCAAGTCAAGTTATAGCAAGAAATACCGTAAGCTCTTGCGCCCTTAACCTGTTCAGCAGCGCCTACAATAGCTTCACCAACCTGGCGAACTGTAAGCATTGCAGTGCCTCCCTTTGGATACATAGTGAAAGGCATTTTTTCAAATCTTTGAAGCTGTTCAATAAGGATAACCCAAACAGGGCGTCTGCCCGGCTGAGTACCGAAGATATACGGAAGTTCAAGAACTGCAACACCCATATCATCATCAGCATATTTAAAAGCAACCTCTTCCTGCTCAACACGGGAACGGATATAAGGGTGCTTATCGCAAAGCTGCATATCAGGTCTTTCCTTTGCAAGCCAAGCAAAATATGAGCCAAGAACAACGCATCTTTTAACGCCGCACTTTTTAGCCATTTTCAAGAAACGGTCGGTTGGGTTGATATTATACTTTTTGTATGCATCATAAACAGGATGAGGGAATTCAACTCTTTCATCAACACCTGCCGCGTAGACGAAAGCATCCATACCTGTCATAGCTTTTTCAAGTTCTTCATCAGTAAGTTCAAGGAAGTTACCGAATTCAATATCCATTTCCTTAGGAATAGGTGCACCTTCAGGAAGCGGAGGCAAAGCAATAGTTTTAACCTTATGACCACGGTCAATAAAAATTTGAGCAGCAGCAGAACCCAAAAGGCCTGTACCGCCGAAAATAAGAACATTCATTATAAAAATCCCCCTTAAATTATTAAGTCTATTATAACAGTTAAGATATAATCCGTCAACAAAATTATAAAATAATTATAAACTTTAAATAAACGAGTGTTCAATAGTAATAACTACATTTATTTTTTCATCATATTCTTTAAACAGAGCCATAATATCATTCAATATTTTTGTAGTATCGTTATTTTTATCAAAAGGAATCACAAGATCAAAAATCAGATTTTTATGAGTTTCACCGTTTACAAGCCTAAAATCATGAAATGAATATTCACTGTTATAACTTTTAATTATTTTTTGAGCTATTGACTTATATTTATTTACTTCTTCATTATCAATATCAATCGGGTCAAGGTGAATACAAATTACAATATTAAGTTCTTTTTGTATTTTCTTTTCAACATTATCTATAACATCGTGGATATGAACTATATCTTCATTTGACGGTACTTCTGCATGGGCGGAAGCAATAATTCTGCCCGGCCCATAATCATGCACTATTAAATCATGAACGCCGACTATTTCAGACTCACTCAAAATTAAATCTTCAATACTTTTTACAAGTTCGGCAGACGGCGGCTGACCGAGAAGCGGTCCCATTACATCTTTTAGAATTCCGACACCGGACATAATAATCGCAGCAGCAACAAAAATACCCACAATTCCGTCAATACGGTAAAAGCCCGTAAAATGAGATATTACAAGTGAAATAATTGTAGCCGAAGTTGCAATGCAGTCATTAAGACTGTCTTGGCAAACAGCTTTAAGATTTATATTATTCGTTAATTTATAAAGCTTATTATTAAAATAAGCCATCCAAAGCTTAACGCAAATTGCAAGAAGCAAAACAAAAAATGAAACTATACTAAAGCTTACTTCTTCAGGCTTAAATATTTTAACAACAGAAGATTTACCGAGTTCAACCCCCATTAAAAGAATAATGAACGATACAATCAAAGCGGATATATATTCAAGCCTGCCGTGACCGAAAGGATGTTCCTTATCCACAGGCTTATTGGCAAGTTTAGCCCCGGCGATAGTAACAACATTTGAGCCTGCGTCAGACAAATTATTAAACGCATCTGCCGTAATTGATACAGAACCGGACACAGTACCGATAATGAATTTAACAATGCACAGAAAAGCATTGCAAATTATTCCGCACCAGCCACTCATTGTGCCGACTTTTTCACGGCCAAGAGAAGCCGAAACATCATATTTACTTTTTATCATATTTATAAGAAATTTCGTCATTAAAAATCACCCAACAATTACAGTATACTTTTATATTATCATCAATAACAAAAGTATGCAATAAAATTATATTGCGTTTTTTAATTTCCGTGATAAAATAAATATATAAATTCAGTGTTGAGGGATAAATATGATATTAAGAACACCAAGTTTTTATAAAAATTTTAAATGTATTGCCGGTGCCTGCCCGGACTCTTGCTGCCAAGGCTGGGAAGTGGACGCAGATGAAAAATCACTTGAATATTACAAAACAATATCTGGTGAAATAAGAGAAAGAATAGACAGTGTACTTTCTAAAGATGAATTTGGCAACACAATTTTTAAATTAGCAGAAAAAAAGCGTTGTCCGTTTTTAAACAAACAAAACTTATGCGATATGCACATTGCAATAGGCGGTGAGCATACGCCATACACTTGCAGAACATTTCCGAGATTTATTAACGATTTCGGCGGTACTGAAGAAATGGGTATTTCGTTTTCCTGCCCGGTGGCAAGTGATATGATATTTAACCTTAAAGAAAAAATGACATTTGTTGATGAAGCAAACGACAGATTACCACAGCTTAACGAAATTGACGCGCAAACATATTACTATTTGGTTAAAGCAAGAAAGCAAGCATATTCAATCATTCAAAACAGGGACAAGCATATTAAAGACAGACTGCTTGAACTTTTAGACTACGGAAAAGAAATACAAAAAGATTTGGACACATATGACGAGGGAAATGATGATATTGACTTTTTTGAAGTATTTGACAACCCCGAAGTAATAAATCAAGAATGGGTAGAAAAAGTAAAAGCAGGAAAAGAAAATAAAATATCAAATGAAATATACAATGAGCAAATAGCAATGTATTTTTTATTCAAATACTTTCTTCTGGCTGTTTACGATTATGATGTTTTATCAAAAATCAAAATGGCAGTAATAGGTGTATTGATTGTTACATACTTTGGTGAAGAAAGCTGGGTAATGCATCTTTGGAGCAAGGAAACGGAACACTCACAATATAATATGGATCGATACAAAAAGCTCCTTAAAAGTGCCAACTGTTTAAGCACCAAGGAGCTTGAAAAAAGATTAAATAATTAAATTGAATTTAAAAGCGACTTTACTTCGTTTAAACTTGAAATTTGATAATCAGGTACAATATCTTCGCATTTTTTACCGTTTGGATTAAACCAAACGGTTTTTATTTTTGCATTTTTCCCGCCTAAAATATCAGATGTAAGGCTGTCACCTATAATAACGGTTTCATCCCTGTTAAAATCCTTTATTTTTGAAAAAACATAATTAAAAAATTCCACATTAGGCTTTTCATACCCTACCACTTCGGATATAAATATATCTTTAAAGCAATGGGAAATATTTGCGGTACTCATTCTTCCCTCTTGCACTTTTTTAGTCCCGTTTGAAACAAGGTATAAATCATAATCTTTATAAATAGAATTAAGCATTTCTTTTGCCCCTTTAACAAAGTAGTGACCTTTTGCAAGATTTTCTTCATAAACCAAAGTTGTTTTTTTAGGTGATAAATCCAAGCCCAAATCATCAAAAAGGAGTTTGAATCTGTTAACTTTAACCTCTTCTCGTGATATTTCGCCAAGCTCAAGCCTTTTCCACTGTGAAATATTATATTGGCTGTATTTTAAAATCATTTCGCCTGTTACATCATAGCCGAAACTTTCAAATGTTTTAATAAGGGCGATTTTTTCGCTCATATTAAAATCAAGAATGGTATCATCCAAATCAAATAAAACTGTTTTAATCATAAAGAACTCCTAAAAATAAAAATCCGTCTGCATCATTATAACAGATACAGACGGATAATTCTATACTAATTTAAAGGTCAGCCTTTGTGATTGCAATTTGAATGGCACTTACTGCAATCGCCGCCGCAAACCGCACTCTTGCCTGCCTTTTTATCTTTCACTATCTTTCGTATGATTAAGAAAACAACAAGCAAAATAACCGCAATAACAATAATATTATAAATATTTGCTTTTAAAAACGCAAGCATACAAATACTTCCTTTCTTTAAATTAAATTATGCTTTAACTTTATCTTTCTTTGAAGTTTTAGTATTGATTGTAAGTCTGTTATCATCATACTTATTCTTTCTGAAAAGCATATAGAGAAGACCTGCAAGGCAAACAAGAGCAGCAATAAAGCCAATAACATTGATATCACCGGCAAATACAAGACCGATTTGATATACAATAAGTGAAATGATATAAGCAAAACCACACTGATAGCCGATTGCAAACCAAGTCCATTTAGCATTGTTCATTTCTCTCTTGATAGCACCGATTGCTGCGAAGCAAGGAGCGCAAAGAAGATTGAAGATAAGGTATGAATAACCTGCAAGAGCAGCATGACCGCCACTGAGATTTGCAAGGTCTTTACCAAAGTTAACCCAGATTTCATCACCATTTTCAGCAAGTTCGCCTGCGAAGTGATAAAGAACACCGAATGTTGAAACAACATTTTCCTTAGCAATAAGACCTGTAACAGCTGCAACAGCCGGTTTCCAACCACCCCAGCCAAGAGGGATGAAGAGCCATGCAAACAAATTACCAAACTTAGCGAGGATTGAGTTATCCATATCCTCAACCATACCGAAGGCACCGTTTTCTACACCGAAGCCCTGGAGGAACCAAATAAGGATTGTTGCAAGTGTAATAATTGTACCTGCTTTTTTGATAAATGACCAGCCACGCTCCCAAGTTGAACGAAGAACTGTGCCGAGAGTAGGAATATGGTAAGCAGGAAGTTCCATTACGAATGGAGCAGGGTCACCGGCAAATTTCTTTGTTTTCTTAAGCATAATACCTGAAACAATGATTGCGGCAACACCAACGAAGTAAGCTGATGTTGCAACCCAGCCGGCTCCGCCGAAGCAAGCACCGGCAATAAGACCGATGATTGGAAGCTTAGCACCGCAAGGAATGAATGTGGTAGTCATAATTGTCATACGACGGTCACGCTCATTTTCAATTGTACGAGAAGCCATTACAGCAGGAACACCGCAGCCTGTACCGATAAGCATAGGAATGAATGACTTACCTGAAAGACCAAAGTGACGGAAAATTCTATCCATTACGAATGCTACACGGCTCATATAACCGCAACCTTCAAGAATTGCAAGAAGGAAGAAGAGAACAAGCATTTGAGGAACGAAACCAAGAACTGCACCGACACCGGCTACGATACCGTCATTGATAAGACCGAAGAGCCAAGGAGCAAGATGTGGTTCAAGGAATTTTTCAAGAAGTCCCGGTACCCATTCAGCGAAGAGAACATCGTTTACCCAGTCGGTTCCCATTTTACCAATCCACTGCATTGAGATAAAATACACGCCCCACATAATAAGTGCGAAAATAGGAAGACCTAAAATTCTGTTTGTAATAATTTTATCAATTTTATCTGAAGTTGAAAGCTTACCTTTATGAGCTTTTTTATATACAGCTTTAATAATTGAAGAAATGTAAAGGTATCTTTCATTTGTAATAATGCTTTCAGCATCATCGTCCATTTCATTTTCTGCAGCTTCAATATCCTTTTGAATATGAGCAAGAGTTGCATCTGAAATGTTAAGCTTTTCAAGTACCTTATCATCGCTTTCAAAAATTTTGATGGCATACCAACGCTGCTGATTTTCAGGCATATTATTAAGAGCAGCTTCTTCAATATGAGCGATTGCATGCTCAACAGCACCTGAAAATTCGTGCTGAGGAATTGTTGCAGGGCCGCCTGCTGCTTCAATAGCTGCTTCGGCTGCTTCCATAACACCTGTACCCTTTAAAGCTGAAATTTCAACTACCGGGCAAGCGAGCTGTCTGGAAAGTTCTTTAATATTGATTTTATCGCCATTCTTTTTAACGATATCCATCATATTAACAGCAACAACAACCGGAATACCGAGTTCAACGACCTGAGTTGTTAAATAAAGGTTTCTTTCAAGGTTTGTTCCGTCAATGATGTTAAGAACAGCATCAGGTTTTTCATCAATAAGATAGTTACGGGCAACTACTTCTTCAAGTGTGTATGGAGAAAGTGAGTAAATACCCGGAAGGTCAGTGATAACTACATCATTGTGCTTTTTAAGTTTACCTTCTTTTTTCTCAACCGTAACGCCCGGCCAGTTGCCGACATATTGGTTAGAACCGGTAAGTGCATTGAACAAAGTGGTTTTACCACAGTTCGGGTTACCGGCAAGAGCAATTTTAATACTCATATTTATGTATATCCTTTCATACTAAAACATTATTCATTATGTTAGTTCTTTCTAATTTTTATTAGCTTTAACTAACTCGGGTGCTAAAAAATAAGCCTTATTCTACCTCAATAAGTTCAGCGTCACCTTTACGAACTGAAAGTTCATAATCTCTTACAGTGATTTCAATCGGGTCTCCGAGCGGTGCAACTTTTCTCACATAAATTTCAACGCCCTTGGTAATACCCATATCCATAATTCTGCGCCTTAATGCACCTTCACCGTGCACGCGCTTAACGATACAGGTTTGCCCAACCTTGACTTGCTTTAAAGTGTTCATCCTTTTTCCTCCTTAATATCTATTTAAAATTAAACAAAAATCTTTTGTGCCATTCCCTCACTGATAGCAATTCTGGCACCTTTAACATTAACAATCACATTACCTGAATATGATGATATAACCGTAACATTTCCGCCAACAACAAAACCAAGGTCAGCCAGATGGGCTTTAATTTCCGGTTTGCCTGCAATACGCTGAATGGTAAATTCCTCACCTGCGTCTGCTAAAGTAATAGGCATCATAATATACACATCCTTTACACATAAAATATGTTTATGTTAGGTTCTGCTAACGATTGTTAGTGTTCTCTAACCGTTTATATGTTAGCACTGCCTAACTGATTTGTCAAGAAAAAATTTTAACTTTTTATAAAACTTGAAAAAAATACAGCTTAATGTTATAATAAATTGTATATTATGTAATAAGGCGAAGGTGCAATATGAAAATCCAAGAATCAGCAGAGAACTACCTTGAAACAATTTTAGTATTAAAAAACAGAAACGGAGCAGTTCGCTCAATAGACATAGCAAATGAATTAGGCTTTTCAAAACCAAGTGTCAGCGTTGCAATGAAAAACCTTAGGGAAAACGGATACATAGAAGTTGACCCGTCAGGTTACATTACTTTGCTTGATTCCGGCAGGCAAATTGCCGAAAAAATATATGAAAGGCACACTACAATATCAAAATGGCTTATGAGCATAGGAGTAGATGAAAAAAACGCTGTTGAAGACGCTTGCAGAATTGAACACATTATTTCAAGCGAAAGCTTTGAAGCAATTAAAAGAATAAGTAAACCAAAATAAAAATAAAAAATAAAGACGATGCGGTGCATCGTCTTTATTTTGCAGTATTTTATTTATTGTGCTTTTGCCTTAAAAATTCAACATTTTCATCAACAAGCTTTTTCTTAAGCGGATACCAAAACCAAAGTATCAGTGCAAGCAAGATGAAGCTGATTGCCGGAAGAAGAGTTGAAATATCAAAAATACCCTCAACAACATTTTTATCAAATGCTGTTGATTTTTTATAACCAATCATTGAAAGAAGTGCACCCGATAACCCTGATGTAAGAGCTTGGCCGAGTTTCCTTGCAAAAGAATAGAGGGCATAAACAGAACCGTCTTCGCGGATACCGTTTTTAATTTCCGAATAATCAATAACATCTGTAATAAGCGCCCACACAACCATAGAGAAAATGCCTAAACCGAACCAACATAAAAATTGCAATGCAACATACACCCAAACATTTTGAGGCCTGATAAAATAAAGCAAAAAGCATACTATACCGGCAACCATATTTGAAGCAACGCTTATTTCTGCTTTACCGAACTTTTTTGCAAGAGGTTTGGCAATAACCGCCGCAATTATCATGCCACCGCCCATCATTACAACCGAAAGGCTCTGAATTTTAGCATTACCGTAATAATTCGGAAATACATAGTTCGCCATTTGCTGAATGGTAAGCTGAGAAATAAGCATAAAAATTGTTGCTACAATAATAGAAATTAAAGCGCGGTTTTTAAATGCATTTGAAAGCATTTTGCCGATATTATTCTTTTTTAATTGCTCCTGTGAAATTTCAGGCCTTACACGCTCGGTAGTCAAATGATAGCAAAGAAGATAGCAAATGATTGCTAATACGGAGCAAATGCCTGCAACAAGAGTAAATTTAGTACCGCTTATAACTTCGTTGCCGTTTTCCTTATTGTAAATAATAAGAGGAACAACAGCCATAATAATAGCACCGGCGAGTACGCCGCCCATTGTTCTGAAAGTGGATAATGACTGCCTGTCATCAGGATTTCCGGAAATGGCAGAAGCCATTGAACCGTAAGGAATATTGATTGAAGTATAAAAAACAGAACCCCAAAGAATATATGTTATAAAAAGATATGCAATTTTAGCAGGTTTTGGCAAACCTGAAAGTGAACTTTGGTACATCAAAAAAGAAACGATTGCAACAGGGCCGCACATTCTTCTTATCCAAGGTTTAAATTTACCGGCAGGAGTCATTTTGCTTTTATCGCAAATTCTGCCCATTGCCACATCTGTAAAAGCATCTACAAAACGGGCAATCATCATAATTATACCGACTACATATGCATCAACATCCATTACATCGGTATAAAATTTTAAAAGAAAGCTTGAAGAAAGAAGAAATGTTAAATCATTACCGAAATCACCAAACATATAGCCTATTTTGTCTTTAAAGCCAAATGGTTTAATTGCTTTGTTATTTTCCATATAATATTCATCCTTTATTAGATATTTTTGTGTAACTCTTACAAAATATATAATACAATAATTTTTCTTATTTTACAATATTATATTTTACAAAATAGGTATAAAAATTCATTTATAATAAATCAGTGCCTTGTATCATCATCAAAACATTCACAAAAGCGTGCCGCAAACGCAGGTTCCTCCCCGCCCTTATAAAGATGGCTTATATCACCAAACTGCTGGCAGCGAAAAGATGCAATACCCCTTTCTCTTTCCTCGGTAATCAAAGTGGTAACAGAAGTCGGAAGTGCAACAAAATTGTGCCAAAGCACCATAGGAGAGCAAGAAAAAATATGTGACAGCAGCACACATTCAACACCAAAATGGCAAAAAAGAACAATGGTATCGTGATTGGAATTATTAACCTTATATACCCTGCCGTCATGCTCATAACCGTGCTTTTTTAACAATTCATCAATACCTTCGCACACATTTTTATATTTGCGTTCAACTGTACCGTAACGCATAATTTTAGACTTATACCAATTATCATAATCATAATGCTCTGGATATTTAGTCCAAACGCTCGGTAATCTGTCCCAGCAGGAAACAAGCTTTAAGCCTGACACGATTTTACCCTCAAATTCGCAAAGCCATGGCAAAGTTTCAGCAGTGCGGTTCATTTTATTAAGAGTGTAAGACGCTGTATCCTGCGCTCTGCCGAGCGGCGAGCAATAGAAAGCCTTAACATCAAGTTGTGAAATACGGTCACTCAGCAACTGCGCTTCGCGTACACCCTTTTGAGTTAATGAGTCATGCTCATAATCAGGATCACCGTGACGAATAATAATAAGTTTCATATATATCACCACTCAAATAATATCACATTTGATAAGTTAATACAATTATGGTATTATTAAAATATGAAAATTTTAATTGATGCAGACGGTTGCCCGGTTACAAAATCGGCAATAGAAATAGGAAACGAATTTGGCATTGAAAGCATTATTTTTTGCGATACAAGCCATCAATTTAATATTGAAAGCGTAACGATAATTACAGTAGGAAAAGGAAATGACAGTGCCGACTTTGCACTGGTAAACAAATGCACAGCCGGAGATATTGTGATAACACAAGACTACGGATTATCGGCAATGGCACTTGCAAAAGGTGCAATAATAATTAACCAAAACGGTTTGATTATAAACGATTATAACATTGACACGCTTTTAACATCACGCCACATTGCAAAGAAAGCAAGAAGAGCAGGCAAGTATTTAAAAGGCCCGGCAAAAAGAACAAAAGAGCAAGACGAAAAATTTGAAAAAGCATTGAGGGGTATACTGAATGAACATTTTAATCGTTCCTGACAGCTTTAAAGGAAGCCTATCATCAAAAGAAGTGTGTGAAAATATAAAAGCAGGAATTGACAGCATTCAAAAGCACAACATAACCTGCCTGCCGTTTGCCGACGGCGGTGAAGGATTTGGCAAATGCTTATGTGATTTTTGTAATGGCAATATACTTTACACATATTGCAGTGACATATACTTAAAAAAGGTTAAGGGGCATATATACACTTACGGTGACACCGCAATTATTGAAACAGCCACAGCAAGCGGCCTGCAAAAGAAAAAAGATGTAATGAACGCCACATCATATGGTACGGGAGAACTGATAAAGTTCGCTGTATCAAAGGGTTTTAAGAATATTATACTCGGATTAGGCGGAAGCGGATGCTGCGACGCAGGTGCCGGCGCACTGGCCGCACTCGGTGCAGTATTCCGCGATATAGACGGTGATGAAATCGACTTCCCTGCCGGCAAAGATTTGAATAATATTTACGGTGTAGGATTCACAAATATTGTAAAGGATATTAACTTTACATTCGCCTGCGATGTAGAAAATGTATTTTTTGGCAAAAACGGTGCGGCATATGTATTTGCAAAGCAAAAAGGAGCTAATGATAAGCAGGTAAAAGAGCTTGATGACGGGCTTAAAATGATTAACGCTTTTTTACCGCGTGACATCAGAAATGTAAAGGGCGGCGGAAGTGCCGGCGGAATATGCGGTGCTCTTTATTCTGTATACGGCGGAAAAATCAAGAGCGGATTTGATATATTGAGTGAAGCGGCGGATTTGGAAGAAAAAATCAAAGCAAGTGATATTGTAATTACCGGCGAGGGAAAAACGGACAAGCAAACTTTAATGGGAAAATTGGTATTCAAAATAAGTGAACTTTGCAAGAAATACGACAAAGAATGTATTGTTATGAGCGGAGACATTGAAAATGTAAAACTCGGAGATAAAATGTACAGTTTAGTCGAAAAAAACATAAGCAAAGAAGACGCGATAAAAAATGCCGACAACTTACTTTACGAAAAAGCTAAACTTGTTATTAAAGATTTAAATAAGGCTTGAAATATTTTCCTAAAAATAATATAATACAATAGCATATTATAATTAAGGAGTTATAGAAAATGAAAGTTATTTTACCTAAGCACAGAGAATTCCTAATCAGATTTGAGGACGGTTACGCACAGGAAGCTGAAGCGTGGGAAGCACTCAACCAAATTGTTAAAGATTATTCGGTAGACGGAAAAAGCGTTTACAGCGAAACATTTATTGAAGACAATGAAGATAAAGTTAAGGCTCTTCAGGAAAAGTACGAATTTACATATGAAATTATTGAAAAGTAAGCAGGTATAATTATGCAGACGAAAACAGCTTATATGGTTGCAACATCTCATCTCGATACAGTTTGGAGATGGACTCTTGCAGACACGGTTGAAAAATTCATTCCGGACACATTAAGCAAAAACTTTGACCTTATTGAAAAATATCCTAACTATCTGTTTAATTTTGAGGGTGCTTACAGATATGAACTTATTGAAGAATATTATCCAAAAGCATTTAAAGAAATCAAAAGATATGTAAGAATAAATAAGTGGAATCCTGCCGGCTCCGAATATGAAAATGGTGATGTTAACATTCCTTCACCTGAAGCTATTACCAGAAACATACTTCTCGGCAATAACTATTTTTATGAAAAATTCGGTATAAAAAGCAAGGATATATTTTTACCTGATTGTTTCGGTTTTGGTGCGCAATTACCGCAAATCATAAATGACGCGGGCCTTTTAGGTTTCAGTACACAAAAACTTTCTTGGGGCAGTGCATATGGCATACCGTTTGACATAGGTATGTGGGTAGGTGCTGACGGAAACGAAATCGGTGCATCATTAAACGCTAAAAGTTACAGATATAAACTCAGCGGTGATGTGCGTGCCGATTTAAGCGTTATTGACGGAATAAGCAAAGCTTATATGGAAACCAATATGAAGCTTCCTTGGGTAAATCACCTTTACGGAACAGGTGACTGGGGCGGCTCACCGACTGAAGAAAGTGTTAAAAGTGTTTGCGAAAGCGTAAAGGCAAATGCTAAAGAAGAAAACAAGCTATTCAAAGTAAAAAGTGCGCGAAGCGATAAGGTATTTACACAGCTTAAAAAATACAATAACGGTTCAAACGGCGTATTTATCCCAAGGTATAAGGGTGATTTACTTATGACAAATCACGGTGCCGGATGTTACACTTCAAGAACGCAAAGCAAAAGATTAGATTATCAAAGTGAGCAAATGGCGCACAGTGCAGAATTTGTCTGCTCATTCGCCGAACTTTGCGGCTGTTACGAATACCCTAAAGAAAATCTTAACAAAGCCTGGAAACGCTCGATTAAACATCAATTTCACGATGATATTACCGGCACATCCTTGATGGAAGTGTACAATGACGCATGGGATGACTATTATTCATCAATAGCTCAATTTAAGGGTGAATTAGCATCTTCCATTCAGGCGCTTTCAAGAAATATGGATACTTCTTGGATACCTGAAAATGCAGTTGCAATTTCTGTATCAAACCCTACACAATACAGAAGAAAAGAGAGTGTTGAAGCAAAAATCAAATTAAATGTAAACACTCCTTTTGTTAAGGTAATTGATAAGCAGAAACAGGAAGTGCCAAGCCAAATCGTCAAAAAAACAGGCAAGAATTTTGAAATTATATTTTTTGCAGATGTACCGTCATATGCAGTACACATTTATGCGGTAGTACCGAGCGACGAAGAATGCAAAATAAAAAATGACCTTGAAGTCAGCGAACACAGGCTTGAAAACAGCAAATATAAAGTTATTTTCAACAAAAACGGTGACCTTGCATATCTGTTTGATAAAGAACTTAACAAGCAGCTTATAAAAGCACCGATTAAGCTTGCGTTACTTCACGATACAGGTTCGCTTGCATACCCGTCTTGGGAACTGAGGAAAGAAGATATTGACAAACAACCTTACTGCTATGCAAACACGCCTACATTTGAAACAGTTGAAAACGGGCCTGCAAGAATTGCAATTAAAATTACAAGAGAAGCCGAATATTCAACAATAATTCAAACAGTTTCACTCTACCCTGACAGCAAAGTTATCAGAGTAGACAACGAAATTGAATGGAGAACAAGAAGAACGCTTTTAAAAGCTGTATTTCCGCTTTCTGCATCAAATTACACTGCGAAGTATGATTCCGGAGTAGGATATACAGAAAGAGAAAACAACAACGAAAAGCTTTATGAAGTACCTGCTCAAAAATGGGCGGACATTACCGATACGAGCGGCGAATTTGGTGTAAGTATACTTACAGATTGCAAGCACGGTTGGGATAAGCCTGACAACAACACATTGCGCCTCACTTGTATTCACTCACCTTTAGGTGCATTTACGAAAGAAACGAGGCAGGATTTGCAAGACCTTGGAAGAAACTGCTTCAGCTTTGGTATTTATGGCCATAAGGGTGATATTGAAAACGGAACTAACAAAGAATCAATGAACTTTGCAAGAAAGCTTATCACCTGCGAAGTGAAGAAAAGTGAAAGCAAGGGCGAATTTTCACAGATTGCAAGCTTATTAAAAATAACACACGATAACATTGTTATAAGAGCTGTAAAAATGAGCGAAGATGATGAAAACGCTTTAATAGTAAGGCTTAACAATGCAACCGCAATTGAGCAAAAAAACGCGGCATTAAGTGTTTACCGTGAATTTGAAAAGGTTGACGAAGTTAATACAAGCGAAGAATTTATAAGAAATCACGCAGAAGTTAACGGTAAAGTTATTCGTGTTACATTAAAGCCATTTGAAACAATAACTTTAAAAATCAAATTTGCAAAATCAGAAGAATGTGAAAACAATAATACATATTCGCCAATGAGGCTCAATTACAATGTTAAGGCTTTCACAAATTATGATAATATGAAGCATATCATATTACAAGGCGGCGGATATTCACTTCCTATTGATTTAATTGGCAGAAACATAAAAGTCAACGGAATTGAATTTTACATTCCGCACGGTAACAGAAAGAACAAGAAGCCTAAATGTGACGCAGTAGCTTGCAGGGGTCAAAGCATAAATCTTGACGGTAAGTATAACCAAATTTACATACTCGCAGGTGCAGTAAGTGAAGAAGACATTGTTGGAACATTTAAAATTGACAGAAAAGATTATAACATCAATTTTAAATCAATGACAGCGCCATACAGCAAATGGGATATGTACGGACTTGGGCAAACAGCTCATACAGATGATGAAACAGCATTCGGCTATGAATTCACCCACTTGCATCATCCTGAGGGAAACCTTGTAAAAAAAGCAAGAATGTACTTATATTCACTTAATGTGAAAAACAAAAAGCGATTACGCTTCCCTAACAATAACAAATTGGTTATATTTGCAATGACATCCGCTGAAAAGGAAGAATTTACAAACCTTGCAGATAATGTTATTGACATAGTTGATGATAATTACGATTTCGGCAAAATACCGCCGATTGATAAAATCACCGATAAAACAGATGCAATAACTATCAGAGCCGGAAAAATTCAAGACCAATACAACGGTGGTAAAGGCAAAGGATTTTTAAGAGATAATTTAATAACTAACATTATCAGGTCATACACAAAAAGTGAATGGTAAACAATGCAGATAGATTTCGAGAAAGTTAGGTAAATTTTGTCTTTTGTGAGCGGGAGCTGTTTTATTCTCACTTGCTACGAAACAGTACACCGTACTGTTTCTGCCAAATTCATAAATGAATTTGGAGCCTCGTGTCTCTTGTGCTTCGCACAATTCACTCCCCCGAACAAAAAACAAAAAGCGCCAAAAAGAGCTTGGACTCAATGTCCAAGCTCTTTTTTCAATCCCTCCGAGTGCAACAAGTTGCACCCACCGTCTCCCCTGTCGGTTCGGTCGGTGCTTCTGCACTTCGTGCAGAGGTCTCCACCGGAGACCCGCACCCTTTACAAGGGAGGCAAAAGGTTAATTTAATTTCTTTAGACGAGGCGCGCTTTAGCAACTTTATCGACAGTCTAAAAGCGGCTAAATATACATAATTTGTATATTTAGCCGCTTTTTTAAATGTAATGGCAATAAACTTTACAAATACAAATTGTTAAAAACGCTGTGGAAAACGCTGTTAAGAATGTGGAAAAGTCGAGCGTACAACAACAAAAAATGTTAAAAACATTGTGGAAAATGTTAAAAATGTAAAGCAAATTACTTGACAGGAAAAGTTTTCCACTTAATAAACACGAGTCGATTATAATATACATATTGTTAATATTATAACAAACAAAAAAAGTGCGTCCTAAAAAGACGCACTTTTCATTTAAAGTTTATTACTTTTTAAAGAAGTTGACAATGTCGGTGAAAGCATCATCGTCATTATCATTAAATGTAGAAACAGGAGAAGTTGATGATGCTGCCGGAGCAGGAGCTGTAAATGCAGGAGCAACCGGCTGAGGAGGAGCTACTTCCTTATTAGCTGTTGTTGACTTAATCGGTGCGCCAGGGCCTTCATCGCCGAAGCGTGTAGCAATAACAGTAATAATCATTTCATCTTCAAGTTCTTCATCAAAATTAGCACCCCAAATGATTTCACAATCAGGATGAACAGCAGCACTTACGATTGATGATGCTGCATCAATTTCTTCAAGACCAATATCAGTTGAAGCAGTAATATTGATAAGGATGCCGCGAGCGCCGTCAATCGAAGTGTTAAGAAGAGGAGAAGAAATAGCCTGCTGAGCTGCAAGTTCAGCCTTATCTTTACCTTTAGCACGACCAACACCCATATGTGCATAGCCGGAATCCTTCATAATTTCAGTTACATCGGCAAAGTCACAGTTTACAAGGCCTGTTGCGTTAACAAGGTCAGATACTGACTGAACACCCTGGCGAAGAACATCATTGGCAATTTCAAATGCGTTAAGAAGAGTAATTTTTTCTTCTGTTACATACTTTAAGTTTTCATTAGGAATTACCATAATTGAGTCTACATACTGTGCAAGCTCCTTGATACCTTCCTGTGCCTGCTTCATTCTTCTGTTACCTTCAAAAGCGAAAGGAGTTGTAACAACTGCAACAGTAAGAATACCGAGGTCTTTAGCAATTTTAGCTACAACAGGAGCTGCACCTGTACCTGTTCCGCCGCCCATACCGGCAGTGATGAATACCATTTCAGCACCTGTGAGAATATCAGTAAGAGCTTCCCTGCTCTCTTCAGCTGCGCGAGTACCAACTTCAGGTCTTGCACCTGCACCCATACCCTTTGTAGCCTTTTCACCAATAAGGATTTTATGTGTTGCTGTTGACTTTGCAAGTGCCGGCTTATCAGAGTTAACGGCTACAAATTCAACATCCTGAATATTACAGTGTACCATACGGTTAACAGCGTTTCCACCGCCGCCGCCGACACCTACTACTTTAATTTGTACTACTTTTGAGTCATCTGTATCAATTTCATAACGTCCCATTGCATGATTCTCCTTAATTTTATTTTTCAGTCTATATACCCCTATACAGGTTTTCGTTACATATGATATTGTAACAAGATTGTAACCAAATTGCAATACTTTTTTTGAATTATTCTCAAACTTTTTGACAATGTTTTGCAATCGAATTTTATTTTATTTGTCAGGTATGCACAAATTCCGACAATTGTCACATTCTCTGTAAAGTGATTTACTTCACAGCTATTCCTCTGTAAAGTAAATTGACTTGTCAGTTGAAACAGTCATTGTACCTGTTGCGTTAGGACTGGAACTGTTAAGCTTATCGCAAGCCGTCAAGCCTTTCATTATCTTTGTATCTAAATCTTTACTGTTACCGAGTTTAAAAGTAATTCTATTATCGTAAACAACATAATTATCGCTTATATTTTTACTGTAAATTGATGTAATTTCAGTAAAATTGTTTTCTTTAATACAATTTGCCATTCGTTCAAGGCAAGTGCCTACATCGCTGTTTTTAAATTGAATTTTATGGCCGGGCTTCGCAGATTTTACCTCTGTTTTATTGATAATAATTCCCGTTGCCATTTGTGCGCCTTTTTCTAGGACTTTAAAATTATTATCAAGAAGAATGTAAGTATTATCTTCACACAAAAGCGAATATGCTACCTTTGCGTCTGTCACTTTAATTTCAATAGTATCAGGAAGTTTGCGCTTAATTTCTGCTTTATAAACATAAGGCAGATTTTCTTCAATTCTCAAAGCGGCTTCATCCGTATTTACGGTAAAAAGGTTTTTACCCTTTTGAATAATACACTGTGATAATATTTTATCTGATGAATATATTTTGCTACCCGAAGCGGATATTGTATTTATTTGGAAAAAGACCGTTAAACATAAAACTGTGCCTATTGCAATAATTATAAGTACAGCACCTATCCAGCCCATCACTTTTCGTGCTTTATTTTTCTTTTTTCGTTTATTGCTTTCTCTCTGCCTGCGTTCCAAGCGTGTCATTGAATATAAATCACTGCTTTGGCGTGATTTCTTTTCCTGCGCCTGCGTAATACGCTTTTGTGACTCACGATAAATTTTTGGTGGCTCAATACCAAGGTCTAAAAATTCGCTGTCTATTTTAGAATTCGGTTTGCTTCTTTTGGATGCTTTTCGTTTCGCCTGTTTCTTTTTCTGTTGTTCCTTCATTTTTACTCCTCTTAATATTCGCACCTATTGATGAAAGTGCTTTTTCAAGATTTTCATAACCTCTGTCAATATGTTCTATACAATATATATTACTTTCACCGTCTGCACAAAGTGCCGCTACCACAAGTGCCGCGCCGCCACGCAAATCTGTGGCGTGAACATTTGCAGGATGAAGTTTATCAACACCGTTAATAACAGCAATATTGTCTTTAATTTCAATATCTGTACCGAATCTGTTTAATTCACTGACATATCTGAACCGATTTTCAAATATAGTTTCCTGCAATATAGATGTTCCCTTGGCGAGTGCAAGTGCAACTGCAATGGGAGATTGCGAATCAGTAGGAAATCCGGGATATGGCATTGTTTTAATACTTCTTACCCGTTTTAATCTTTTAGGTGCAGCAAGAGTAAGCGAATTATCGCTTAAATATAATTTACATCCCATTTCTGTAAAAACAGGAAAAATCGGAGATAAATGACTTTGTCTGATATTTTTAACAGTTAATTCATCCGAACATACCGCACCGAGTGACATATAAGTTGATGCAAGTATTCTATCCGGAATAATTGTATGTTCACAGGGATGAAGCTTACTTACACCGTCAATAACTATTGTTGATTCTCCTGCGCCGTAAATTTTAGCACCGCAATGATTTAAAAAATCAGCAAGGTCGCTTATTTCAGGTTCTCTTGCAGGGTTGACTATCACCGTTTTACCTTTTGATATGGCTGATGCAATAATAATATTTTCTGTTGCACCAACACTTGGAAAAGGAAGTATAATTTTAGTACCAATTACAAAATCGGCACAAGCACTGATGGATGAACCGTTAACACTGACATTCGCTCCTAAATCATTAAGTGCTTTTAAATGCAGGTCAATAGGTCTTGTTCCTATTTCACAACCACCGGGATAATAAATCGAAGCGCATTTTTGCCTCGATAATAATGCACTCAAAAATATTATTGATGAACGCATTGTACGCATTGTATTTTCACTGATTTCGCTGCCTGTAACATTTGTTGCATCAATTATTACAGTATCATTTTCTTTATTAACTTTACAACCAATGGATGCAAGAATATCAAGTGTAACTTTTACATCGCTTAAATCGGGGCAATTATGTATAACACTCTCACCTTTAATTAGAAGTGTTGATGCAAGAATTGGTAAAGCAGAATTTTTGGCTCCGTGAACCGATATTTCTCCAAATAACTTTTTGCCGCCGTTAATTTTAAAATATTCCATTTAATCACCTCTGCACGCTATACTATGCAAAAGTGATTATTTTGTTATTTACCTATTTGGCAAGTGAAATAATAATATCTGCAATTCTTTCTCTTGCGTCGGTAATAGCCATATTTTTGGCATTTTCTTCAATTTGAATAAGCTTGGCAGGGTTTGAAAGCATTGAATCAATTGCTTCTTTAAGTGACTGCGAAGTTAAATCTTTTTCTTCAATAATCGAGCCGGCTCCTCTGTTAACAAGTGCCATAGCGTTATGAAATTGATGATTTTCTGCCACATACGGTGACGGAATTAAGATTGAAGCCTTACCCATAGCCTCGATTTCAGAAAGGCTTGATGCGCCTGCTCTGCCGATTACAAGGTCACAGGCAGACATACAGGTATCCATATCATCAATATACTGCCTAACTTCAACATTGCCTTTAATTAAACCTTTTTCACCCTCGGTAAAACCCTGTTCTTTAAATTTATCAAGAAATTCACTGCCATTAGTACCGACTGAATGAATATGATAATAAGTATCATTTTCGGCACTTTCAAGAAGAATATCATACATGGCGTCATTGAGAGGCTTTGCGCCGAGTGAACCGCCGAATGAAAGAACAAGATATTTATTATTAGGAATACCGAGCTTCTTTCGTGATAAATCTTTTCGTGCATTAAGAAGTTCGCCACGAACAGGAAGACCTGTTACGATTACTTCGTTTTTTGCTTCAAGATGCTTTTTTGCATCTTCAACCGTAAGCATTACTTTATCAACCTCTTTGGCAAGAGTTTTATTTGTAATACCTGGATAAGCATTTTGCTCGTGAATACAAGTAGGAATGTGCATATCAACCGCTGTTTGAAGCACCGGTCCCGAAACATATCCGCCAAATCCTACAACGACATCAGGCTTAAACTGCTTGATAATTTTTTTGCTTTCGCCGTTTGATGTTATAAGCTGGCAAACAGTTTTAATATTATGCAAAATTGCCTTTGGTGCAAATGAACGGCGAAAACCTGAAATTTTAATAGTTTTAAAATCGAAACCTGCGTTTGGCACAAGGCGTGATTCCATATGGTCTGCCGTGCCGACAAACATAATTTCACTTTCAGGATAATTTTCTCTGATATATGAGGCAACAGCAAGTGCCGGGTTGATATGGCCGGCTGTGCCGCCTGTTGCAAATAATATTTTCATTTGATTTACCTATACCTTTTGTTGATTTGTTTTTCGCGATACCGATAGCACAACTCCGATTTCAAGCAGCAGCATAAATATAGCTGTACCGCCGTATGAGAAAAACGGAAGTGCAATCCCTGTGTTAGGAAGTGTGTCTGTAATTACAAGTATATTAAACACAACCTGCAAACCGATTTGTGCTACAACACCGATTACAAGAAGTGAGCCGAACTTATCCTTACACCTTGACGCGATTATCAAACCTCTGACTACGAGTGCCGCAAAAAGAAGTATTATTACAGCCGCACCGAAAAATCCAAGTTCTTCACACACAATTGAAAAAATGAAGTCATTTTGCGGTTCTGAAACATAAAGATATTTTTGCTTTGAATTGCCCAAGCCTGTTCCGAAAAATCCGCCTGAGCCGATTGCGTAAAGCGAATTATTTGTTTGCCACCTTGCACCCGTAGGATCAAAATCCTTATCAAGCCAAGCTTCAATACGCGCGCCTGCATAGTTTTCAATAAGATTAGGAAAGCTTACAACAAGAAAGCCGACAAGTGCGATTATTGCAAGTCCAAATGCAAATAATTTCCAATTTGTGCCACCGGCAAACATTAAAGTAGCACCGATTAAAAACATAAGAATTGTACAAGACAAATGATGTTCAAGATAAATAAGGCCGCAGAAAATCAATATAATTCCAACCGGAATTGCAATACCGTATTTAAGCGAATTCATTTTTCTGTAATGGTCATTTATATAAACCGAAAGACTTAATATAATAGTAAATTTAGCAAGGTCAGACGGTTGAAAAGTAACCGGTCCGATTGGTATCCAGCGTTTAAAATCGCCAAAATCAGTATGATAAAATAATACAACTATCAAAAAACCTATTGTTACAAAAAATATGACTTTATATAAAGCTTTCAGTACCTTATAGTTAAGTTTTGAAAAGAAAAACATTCCCACAAGACCGCCAACTGCAAAAATAAGCTGGCGAATAAAATAGTAATATGAACTGTCCTTATAATAATACGCATACGGATATGACGCTGAAAAGAGCATTATTAAACCGATTGTTAAAAGTGCTATTGTTAACCCCAAAAACGGAATATCAATACTGCCGACAAGAAAATAGGTGTCTTTAAAATTTTTCCATTTGCTTGGCTTAACAACTAATTGCTCGTTATCATTTTTTGGCACAAGAACACTCCTTTCAATTAAAATTTAAAATAAAATCATTTTGCAAAATTGCCGAAGTAAAGAAGAAGCACGCCGATTGCACAGCCGATTGCATTTACTGTTGAGAATACAACGCAGATTTTCTTTTCTTTCCAGCCGCACATTTCAAAATGGTGATGAATAGGTGCCATTTTGAATATACGCTTACCGTGTGTGATTTTAAAATATCCTATTTGGATAATATCACTCATAGTTTCACAAACATAAACAATACCGATTGGAAGAAGAATAATCGGGCATTTGCAAAGATAACCGAGAGCTACAACCATTCCGCCGAGGAACAGCGAACCTGTATCACCCATAAAGGTTTTAGCAGGATTCCAATTCCAGCAAAGGAAACCGAGAACTCCGCCCAAAAGTGCGCCTGCAAAAATATTAAGGCCTGCAAAACCCTGAATATAGCTTATAACAATAAACGCAATTGCAACGGTAGTTGTTACACTTGAGCAAAGTCCGTCAATACCGTCTGTAAGATTAACCGAATTGACACAGCCATATATAATAAACAAAGATAAAATCCAAAATACAATTGCCGTAAATATATTTTTTTCAAAATTCACTGTACCGATAAAAGGAATATACCAGCTTGTATTATGTGATACCCAAAGAGTAGTGATATATCCTAAAGTAACGATAAGTTGACCGAGTGTTTTTTGCTTTGGTGAAAGGCCCTCATTTCTTTTAAGCTTAATTTTAGTGAAATCATCAATAAAGCCTACAAGGCCGCAGCCGAGAGCCAAGAGAAGCCCACCGAAAAGAAGAACCAATTCACGACCATTCATAATTGAAGAATAGTCGCTTTCAAGTTCTCCGCCTGAAAGATAATAGATTAAAGCAGTAATTCCAAATGAAAGAACTATGCCGATAATAAACATAATTCCGCCCATATTAGGTGTACCCTGCTTTGATTTATGCCAGCTTGGGCCTATATCAAGAATTGTTTGCCCAAATTTTAATTTGCGAAGCCACGGAATTATTACAAATCCAAGACCTGCGGTTACACCGAAAGCTATTATTACACTGATTATTAAAGCAATTGTACTGTTCATTTATTTTTCCCACCTGTTGTACACATTATTTATTACATCCTCAAGCTTCATACCTCTTGACGCTTTAAATATAACTGCGTCACCCTTGTGTGCAAGCTCAAAAAGTTTGTTTGAAAGTTCATCTTTATTATCAAAATAAAAGGCATTTTTCATACCGTTTTGCTTAGCACCGTCAACGATGTACTTTGCGTCATTACCGTAAGCCAAAAGGTAATCTATATTATTATCGGCAACCATTTTGCCGACATCTGCGTGTGCTTTTTTTGAAAAATCGCCGAGTTCAAGCATATCACCCAAAACAGCAATTCTTTTATTTGCATTTACATTAGCAAGTGTTTTAATTGCCGCGTTCATTGAATCTGGGCTTGCGTTATAGCAATCTTCAATAGAAATTATACCGCCGACATTTACGCTTTTCTGCCTCATTCCTGCAGGAACATAGTTTGCAAGAGCTCCGGCCGCCTTTTTGGAATCAATACCGAGAGTTATGCCGACTGTGAAAGCCGCAAGTGCATTATAAACATTATGAATACCTATTGTAGGAATTGATATATGCTGCGACCACAAAGAAAACTGAGCTGTCGGCCCATCGGTTTCATCAATGATTTTCGAAGTTGAGTATTTAACATCAAAAGAAGTTGAACCGTTTTCTTCCTTAATATCAACTGCCTTGAATTGAGCGTCGCTTTCAATACCGAATGTGATTACATTATACTTTTGCATAATTTCATCATTATCAAGTATCGTTTTAAGCATATCGTTATCACAATTTATAATAAAAGGTGAACCTGCTTTAAGTCCGTCAAGAATTTCAAGCTTTGATTTGAGTATGCCCTGCCTTGAACCGAGATTTTCAATATGCGATACACCGATATTTGTTATCATCGCAATTGTTGGCTTTGTTGCTGTAACAAGGCGATGAATTTCGCCAAAATGGTTCATACCCATTTCAATTACCGCCGCTTCGGTACTGCTGTCAATTTGAAACAGCATTTGCGGAAGTCCTATTTCATTATTCAAATTGCCCTGTGTTTTAATGGCATTAAACTGCGAATTAACTACAAGGTGAGTAAATTCCTTGGTAGTAGTTTTGCCTACCGAGCCGGTAAGTGCCACAACGGGAATATCAAATTTTGAACGATAATATCCAGAAAGTGACAGAAGTGCTTTTGCAGTATCATCAACCTTTACATAAGGCCCTGCCACTTCAATATCTTCACTAATCATAACAGCCGCCGCGCCCAAATTTAAGGCTTCATTTGCAAATTGGTGGGCATCAAATCGTTCACCTTTAATACAAATAAAAAGGCAACCTTTTGTAATTTTTCTCGTATCTATGCAAACAGCATTAACCTGCGTATCAAACTTTGTTTGAGTGCCGAGTGCATTAGCAATTTCTTTTAAAGTTAAAGTTTCCATAATTTAATTCATTTTACCGAGTACTTCGGCAATTACTTCTCTTTCATCAAAATGAATTGTTCCTGTTGGTAGGATTTGATAAGTTTCATGCCCCTTACCTGCAAGAAGAATAATATCATCTTTCTTTGCGTGAGTTATTGCATATTCAATAGCTTCGTGCCTGTTTTCAATAACTTTATAAGGAGTTTTTATATTTTTCATACCGACAAGAATATCATCAATAATTGCGCTTGGGTTTTCACTGCGAGGATTATCTGATGTTACAATGCAGTAATCAGAAAGTTCAGCGGCAATTTTGCCCATTTTAGGCCTTTTTGTTTTATCCCTGTCACCGCCGCAGCCGAAAAGTGTAACTACCCTGCCTTTTGCAATTTCTTTAAGGGAAGTAATAATATTTTCAAGTCCGTCAGGTGAATGGGCATAGTCAATAATGATTGTAAAATCCCTATTGCTTGGCACAACTTCAATTCTGCCCTTTACACCCTGCGATTTTGATACAGCTGAAAGCACATCATCAAAATCAATACCGAGAGCGAGCGCACAAGTTGTGGCACAAAGTGAATTATAAACCGAAAATCTACCGGGAATCGGGCAAGTACATCTGCCGATAGAATCATTAGATACTATTTCGTATTCAACGCCGCTTGCTTTAAACTTGACATTTTTGGCGGTATATGTTGCATCATTTGTATCAACAGCATAAGTTACTACTTTATCAAATTCAAGCCCGTCAATTATTTTCAAGCCGTGTTCATCATCGGCATTGGTAACTGCAATATCGCAATTTTCAAAAAGTATTCTTTTTGAAGCAAAATAGTTTTCCCAAGTTTTATGATAATCAAGATGGTCTTGTGTAAGATTTGTAAAAGCACCGAGTGCAAAACGAAGTCCATTAACTCTGCCTTGAGCAAGAGCCTGCGACGAAACTTCCATAACACAATATTCACAGCCTGCTTTTACCATAAGTGAAAAAAGCTTTTGAAGTTCATATGGGTCAGGAGTTGTATATTTTGCAGGATAAATTTCATCACCCACCATATTTTGAACCGTTCCTATAAGGCCAACTTTTTTGCCTACATTTTCAAGAATTTGCTTAATAAGAAAAGTTGTAGTTGTTTTACCGTTTGTACCGGTTAAACCTATAAGTTTTAATTTATCAGCCGGATTGCCGAAGAAATTTGCACATATCGGTGAATACACAGCCCTTGAATTTTCGACAATAATTTGCTTATCAATTCCAAGATCGTGTTCAACTACTACCGCAGCAGCACCTTTATCAAGCATTTCTTTTGCAACCGAATGGCCGTCAAATGCCGCACCTTTAATGCATATAAACAGCGAACCCTCTTTTACAAGACGCGAATCCTGTGTAACATCCAAAACTTCAACATCATCAAATTCATTTTGAACATTGATTCCCTTTAATAAATCTTTAAGCCTCATTTTAAAACCCCATATCTTTAATCAAAATTGATTTTAGTCTAAAACTGATTGTGTATTTTTGAAAGTCACTGTAACAACTGTGCCTTTTTCAAGTTTTGCCTGCTTTTCTTCGCTCTGGCGGTAAGCAACTACCGTACCGCTCGACATACTGTTACCGGCAATTTGAATATTTAAAGAACTGCTTGAAGCAAGGTCTTTAGCTTCCGTAACCGTAAGACCTGTAAAATCAGGAACATTTACAGTTTCCTTTTCGCTTTCATCTGTATAAAGATAAACTGTACCGCCGTTAGGAATTGCATCTGCGCCTGACGGGCATTGCCTTGTTACAGTTGACTCATCACCTATTACAACATAGTTGAGGTTATTTTCCTTAAGAGCAGCTTTTGCATCGTCAAGGCTTTCTCCTACAACATTAGGTGTTTCTTTAGAAAGGTCTTTCATTTCTTTTTCATCATATTTCGGCTCGATACCGAGAACATTCATAGCTTCCTGTGTAACTTGAGCCGCAATCGGTGCGCAAAGAGCACCGCCGCCTAAATCCTGATTAGGTTCATCAACAATAATAAGCATTGCAATTTCAGGATCATCACTCGGAGCAATAGCCGCGAATGAAACAATGTACTTATCACCCTCGCCCTCTTTTGATTCACCAAGCTTAGTGGATGTACCCGTTTTACCGCCGACACTGTAACCTGCCACATAACCGTTTTTACCTGTACCGTTATCTACAACAGATTTCATCATAGCACGCATTTTTTTTGATGTATCGGAACTGATTACCTGTCTAATCTCTTTAGTTTGAGTTTTTTTGACAGTTTTTCCGTTTGAATCAACAATACTTGAAACAAGGTAAGGCTGTAAAAGCTTACCGCCGTTAGCAATAGCACAAAGGCCGGTGCATACCTGAATAGGAGTAAGAGAGTTTGTTTGACCGAATGATGCAGATGAAAGTTCAACTATACCGTATTGGTCTTCCTTGTAATACTGCGGTGAAGCTTCACCAGGAAGGTCTATATTTGTTTTCTGTGTGAATCCAAAAGCGTCAAAATACTTGAAGTAGTTATGAACACCTAATTTTTGACCTATTGTGATAAAAAACGGGTTGCACGAATTTTCAAGTCCCTGTGTAAGCGTTTCTGTTCCGTGGCCGGGATGATAGTGGCATTTCATACGGTACTTATCAACTTGGATTGCACCTGTGCAAGTATATGTTGTGTTTAAATTTACAACATTTTCCTCCAAAGCTGCAGATGCGACAAAAGTTTTGAAAACAGAACCCGGAACATAAGTATCCGATACCGTAAAGTTTCTCCACTGATTTTGAACCGCAGCACTTTCAGCTTCCTGCTTAGCCGTTTTATCGGTAAGTTTTTTAATAGCTTTTTTATTTTTGCTATATGTAAGCTTATAAGGGTTATTGCAATCATAATCAGGCATTGATGACATTGCAAGCACCGCGCCTGTGTTACAGTTCATTACAACACCGTAAGCACCTTTTGCCTGATATTCATTCATAGTTTCTTTCAAACCTTTTTCAAGGTAATACTGAATTGTTTGGTCAAGTGTAAGGACAACCGAATTACCGTCAGAAGCCGCAATACTTGTTTCATAATCGTTTGCAATGTTGTTTGAAACAGCGTCCTTTGCTGTAATGATTCTTCCGTTTGTTCCGGTTAAATCTTCGTCATAGTAAGCTTCTATTCCGGAAAGACCTTGGTCATCAGAACCGGTAAAACCGATAACACTTGAAGCAAGCGAACCGTAAGGGTAATATCTTTTGGTGGTTTGCTCCGTTCCTATGCAATCACCGAGTTCATTTTTCGACACGAATTTTGAAAGCTTCTCTTTTATGTTATTTTCGACTTTTTTTTCAACTAACTCATAATGATTTTGATGAGTTGTTTTTTCGTAAAATTCTTTTTTTGCTTCGTCGTCATATTTGAAAAGAGTGGCAAATTCATTTGTGATAAGTTGCCTTTCCTCATCGTCTTTAATATTCAGCGGGTCGATAAACACATTCCATACCGAAGCCGACTGTGCAAGAACATTTCCGTTAGCGTCGTATATCGTTCCGCGCATTGCGGAAATCTCTGTATCCTTAAGCTGCTGTGATTCAGCTTTTTGTGCAAGTTCTTCGCCCCTGACGATTGTTAAATAAAAAACTCGCACCGCTGTTGTTGTCATAAGAAAGATGATTACCAACGACATTATCAAAATTCTTTTCAGCATTCTCTTTGATGTATTCACTTTTAATCATCTCCCTCGCAATTGTTATCTTATTTAATAATAACATATGAGAGTTAAGTAAATATTCTTAACTCTCATAATAGATTTACGCTGTAATAATATATATTATTACTTGGCGGCAGTCTTTTTTTCTGCCTTGGATTGCGCCTGCTTTTGATTCAAAATCGCCTGTGCTGCAGCCATACGCTTTTGCTTATATTGTGAAACATCAATATACTTAATTTGATTGGATTTCATTTTAGTCATACCAAGTTTCTCGACAGCATATTGGTCAATCATATTCATTGACACAAGGCTGTCAAGCTCACTGTTAAGGCGTGTATTTTCACTTTGTGAAACAGAAAGATTTTTTTGCAAATCTGAAATTTCGTGTGTTAATTCGTTAGTTTTGGCATTAGTATAAAGCACTGCAAAAAGCATAGTAAGGCACAAAGCCGCCACCACTGAAATTTGCAAAGCTTTTTTTAAGCTCAATTTCTGCTCGTGAAGAAGTTGGGCTTTGCTTTTTCTTTGGCTTCTTTCTCTAACCTTAAAATCCTTTTTTGGCGTAGGAACATAAGACGGAGCTGCCGAAGTACGCTGATAGTTAAACGCCTGCACGGCATATGCGGCTTCCGTGCTGTATGAATAGCGCCTGAAATCGCCTGTATTAGTCATTTTTTACTCCTCCTCGTTTTTTATAGTCCTATATATTCAAATTAAAATTTCTCAAAAATTCTAAGTCGTGATGACCTTGCTCTCGGGTTTTCATCAAGTTCTTCTTTAGACGGAGAAATTGATTTAAAACTTTTGCCTTTCGGCTTATTTCCGCATACACAAACCGGGAATTCCTTTGGACAGGTGCAACCCTGACACCATTTTGAAAACTGCTCTTTTACAATTCTATCTTCTAATGAATGGAAAGTAATTACAGCAATTCTGCCACCCGGTGCAAGAATTTCAAACGCGTCTTCAAGTGTTGATTTAAGCACATCAAGTTCCGCATTAACTTCGATTCTTATAGCCTGAAATGTTTTTCTTGCAGGGTGTGAATCCCTCATCGCCCTTTGCGGCATTGATGCCTTAATTATATCTACAAGCTCAAAAGTTGTTTCAATAGGCTTTTTCTCTCTTGATTTAACTATATTTGCCGCGATTCTTCGTGAAAATTTTTCTTCTCCGTATCTGTAAATAATATCCGCAAGTTCTTTTTCATCGTAATTATTTACAACATCATAGGCACTGAGTCCGCTTTTGCTCATTCTCATATCAAGCGGGGCATCTTTATGAAAAGAAAATCCCCTCTCGGCAGTATCGAGCTGAAACGAACTTACTCCTAAATCAAGAAGCAGACCGTCAATTTTATCAATATTAAGATTTGAAACAATGTTTTTTATATTTGAATAATTATCGTGAACGATAGTTACATTTTCTTTATTTCCGAGTCTTTCGTTAAGAACTTCTATTGCGTCGGGGTCTTGGTCTATTGAAATAACTCTTTTAGCGGTTTTTGCAATTTCACCGCTGTGGCCTCCGCCGCCTGCCGTGCCATCAACTATAATTTTATTTTTGTTTAAATCAAGTGCCTTTATTGCTTCATCAAAAAGCACACTTTTGTGAACAAATTCCATTACTGCTCATTCCCCTTGACTTTATCCATCAAGTCATAAATACCTTGTGTATGGTCATAAGTGTTATAAATTTTTTCATACTCGTCGGTATTCCAAATTTCAATTACAGCACCTTTACCTTTAAATACAACTGTTGACTCATTTGTAAGAGCAGAAGCTTCCTTAAGCCTTTGGTTGACGGTAAATCTGCCCTGGGCATCAAGTACGCCCTCTTCTGCATTATCAAGAAAGCTTGTAGTAGCATCATATTTCTGATTTTCAGTGCCCTGCTGCATTGCATCATATGTTGATTCAAAATGCTCAACAGGATAAAGAGTAAGGCATTTACAACCCCTTACGGTAACAGCTACCATATAAAACTCTTTTCCAAGGCGTTCTCTCCACTTAGTCGGAACAGAAAGTCTGCCTTTAGAATCAAGTTTATAACCGTCTAAAGTACCTACAAACAAACGCATAACTTCTGCTCCTTTCGTGAATTTTGATGTAATCTCAATGGGATTTACTTGAAATCTATGGGATTTAAGTGGAATTATCACCATTGATTACATTATATAAGGGTACAGTGGTATTGTCAAGTGCAAATTAACGCGATACCGAATTTTAATATTTGTAACACTTTTGTAACTTTTTAATCATAAAAAAGAGGCGAACAATGTTCGCCCAAAGTAGTCTTTACTATCTAAAATTTAAGAACGCAGGGGCGATTGATAATCGCCCCTGCGTGATTTTATTTCGTCTTAACGCTCTTCACCTTTGACCAAGAAGAATAAACTTTTTTACCGTTTACTGTTTTATATGTACGAATACGAACATAATATTTTTTCTTTGCCTTAAGCTTTTCAACCTTATTCTTAGTTGTTTTTTGCTTCTTTCTTACACACAAAAAAGAAGCCAAGTTTCCTTAACTTCTTTTCACTTTTCTTCAAATACTATATTAACTAATTATCAATATTATGTCAAGCTATAATTTTAATTATATTTAAAATTACCTGTCCATTTGCCACAGTAACTACAAGACCAACATTCGTAACCGTATGGTGACTTCTTATGATATTCTTCAAATGTAATTGTTCCATTCTGGTACTGTTGGAAATATCCAATATCCACTTCATCCCAGTATGCTCTAACTTCGTCCTTATTGTTAAACCACTTTCCCATATTACCGCAGCTTATACTATGATTGTTATTGTTTGTACAATGTGTTTCTTTTTGAATATTATCTTTGTTACTTTTTGTGTCTTTCGGAGTTTTTATACTCTTTACTTTAGACCATTTTGAATATTTTTTTCCTTTATATGTTCTTATCCGAACATAGTATTTTTTTGCTGCTTTTAGCTTAGTTATCTTTTTTGATACTGTTTTAGCATTTTTAGTTTTTATTGATTTTTTTCTTTTTTAAACTTACTATCAGTAGAATACTGAATTTGGTATCCTGTAATACCTGATTTTTTCTTCCATTTAACTGTAATTGCTTCATTTTTTACTTTTATTGAACTAATTGATGTCGAAGGTATTTTAGTTGCTGCCATAACTGTAGTATTACAAAATGTCATTAAGCTTACCAATAATATAATTGACACTATAGCAGATAATATATATTTTAATTTCTTCATTTGTTCACCTTTCACATTTTGGTTATACTGTTATCTATACATAAAGTTACCTGTCCATTTGCCACAATAACTACAAGACCAGCACTCATATCCATATGGCGATTTTGAATAATACTCGCTATCTGATATTTCTCCTTTATCCCATTTTTCTGCAAGTGCATTACATTGATTTTTCCAATATGTTTCTATGTCACTTCTACTATTAAACCATCTTCCTATATTGCCACATTTTATACTATGATTATTATTATTTGTACAATGTTTCATTATAGGTTTTATTACTTTGTTTTTACTCCAATTAGAATATATATTTTTCCCCTTATTTTTTTTATAGCTTCTGATTCTTATATAATATTTTTTAGAATTTCCTATATTTTTAATAGTTTTAGATGTTGTTGTTTTAGATTTAATAGTTATTTTTTTTGCTTTTTTAAATTCTTTATTTGTAGAATATTGAATCTGATACCCATTTATGCCATTTACTTTTTTCCATTTTATCTTTATGCAATTTTCACTTCGAGTTATTCCTGATGTACTCGGTGTCCGTATTTTTACTCCTGCAAAAATTGTTGTTGTATTGCAAAATATTAAAATCATCACTATAACAACACTAAGTATTGAAAATAATTTTTTTCTTTTCATCTTTGTACTCCAATGTTTTTAATATACAAAATTGCCTGTCCATTTTCCACAATAACTGCAAGACCAACACTCATATCCTTGTGGACAATTTTTAGTATATTCCTCCCAAGTTATTTTCTCGTTCTTGTACTTTGTTCCCCATGTATTGCATACAGAAGAAAAATAAGTATCTACTTCACGCCTACTACCAAACCACATACCTATATTGCCACATTTTATACTATGATTGTTATTGTTTGTACAATGCTCACAATTCTTAGTAGTTACATTTTTCTTTTTAGACCAACTTGAATAGTATGTTTTCTTATTAACTATTTTATATGTTCTTATCCGAACATAATATTTTTTTGAAGGTTTTAATCCTGTTATTTTTTTCGATAAAGTTTTGACTTTTTTTATCTTGATTGTCTTATTCCCCCTTTTAAACTTACTATTAGCAGAATATTGAATTTGGTATCCTGCAATATTTGTTTTTTTCTTCCATTTAATCGTAAATGCCTCACTTTTTGCTTTTACTGATGTAATTGTTGTTGACGGAATATTTGTAGCAAAAACTGTAGTTGTAAATGCCAGCGATATAACTAACAGTAATACTACTATTACTACCGATAAGATTTTTTTCATTGATTTTTTCCTATTCTTATTATCTATATTTAAAATTTCCTGTCCATTTATTGCAATAGCTGCAAGACCAACATTCATAGCCATAAGGTGATTTTTTGCAATATGTTTCCCAAGTTATTTCTCCATTTTCATATTGCTTAGAGTATTTTTGAACAACCTCTTCCCAATAATCATCTATATCACTCTTACTTGTGAACCATTTTCCAATATTGCCACATTTTATACTATGATTGTTATTGTTTGTACAATGCTCACAATTCTTAGTAGTTACATTTTTCTTTTTAGACCAACTTGAATAAGATTTCTTTTTCTTAACTATTTTGTATGTTCTTATCCGTACATAATATTTTTTTGATGATTTTAAATCGGTTATTTTCTTAGAGGCTGTTTTCGCTTTTTTGATTTTAACTGTTTTAGTGTTTTTCATGCTAAATTTACTGCTTGTTGAATACTGAATTTGATAACCCGTGATTTTTGTCTTTTTCTTCCACTTAACTGTAAATCCGTTATCTTTTGCACTTAAAGAAGTTATTGACGTAGCCGGAAGCTTACTTGCGGCAAAAGCAGAAAAATCAACAAGTGAAACAATACTTATAAGCATTATAAATGACAAAAGCAAACTAAAAATCTTTTTCATACAAAACCTCCGAAAAGACTAAATATTACATTTCATATAATATCATCGGCAAAATAAATTTGCAACAAAATAAAAAGAATTGTTGTTGTACAAATATATAATTATATGATATAATACCTTTATATTGAATATCGGAGGACAGAATATGCAGGAATACAAAACCTCGTGGAGAGAAAAAATCTGCTTTGGTGTAGGTGCGGTAGGACTTGATTTAAGCTACGGAATGTTTTATTCATTTTTAAGCTATTATTTATCAAGCGTGCTTGGGCTTAAAGAAGCGTTTTTGCTTCTTCTCACTCCTATTGCAAGAATATGGGATGGAATTAACGACCCTATGATGGGCACAATAGTTGACAACACAAGAACAAAACACGGTAAATACAGACCTTGGATACTTATCGGTGCTATATGCAACGCAGTTGTACTCTTTTTACTTTTCACAAACTTTGGAATGAGCGGAACGAAGCTATATATTTACATAGGCGTTATGTACATACTTTGGGGTATGACGAATACAATGGCTGATATTCCGTATTGGAGTATGGTACCTTCTTTCACATCAGACCCTAAAGACAGAAACCTTGTTTCAACCGTTGCAAGAACTTTTAGCGGTTTGGGCCAAGGCATAATTACGGTGGCAACACCTATTATTTTGCCTATGCTTTCAACCGGAATGACAACAGATAAAGGTTACAGTGCAACAGGTTTTTCACGCTGGGCAGGAATATGCGGAATAATGCTTGTACTTTTTTCAACCATATGTGTACTTTCAACCAAGGAAAAAAATGTAGTATACGGTGAAAAAACCAAGTTTTCATTTAAAAAGATTTTTTCCGTTATTGCACACAATGACCAACTTGTTGTATTTATGATAGTTGCAATGCTTTCAAATGCCGGTTGGTACTTAACATCAGGCACAGCGGTGTACTATTTTTCAGATGTACTTGGTGAGCCAAAAGCGCAGAGCCTTTTCCAAACTATCGGTGCTGTCGGCTCAGTTTTAGGTCTTGCTGTAATTCCTATACTTTCAAAATGGATGAATAAAAAGAAAATTTATCAAATTTCACTTATCGCCACTATAATAGGATACATTATGATGTATGTTTTCGGGCCTATTCTTAAAATAACCATAGCACTTGATATTGCATATATCGTTTCATCAACGGGTATAGCGGCAATGTTTGTAGGTCAAACAATTTTTCTTGCAGATATTGTTGACTACGGCGAATATAAAAACGGAGAAAGAAACGAATCAATCACCTTTTCTATGAAAGGATTTTTGCAGAAAATGGCTTACACCATTCAAACAATAGTTCTTTTCGGCGGATTGGCAATAATGGGATATAACAAGCAAATTACAAGTGCCACAAAAGCTATTAACGAAAGCACAAAAGCCGGAATAGGAATTATTTGCTTTGCAATTCCTCCGATTTTGATTTTTATTTCACTTATTGTTTTCACCAAAAAATTCAAACTTCACGGTGAACTTGCAGATAAAGTACACGAACACATAGTTGAAAAGAGAAATAACGAAAAAGCATAATAATAGCTACCGGCTAAGCCGGTGGTTTAGATTGTAAAAAAAACCTGCTTCGGCTTTCGCTGAAGCAGGTTTTTTTTACAGTTTAAGGCGGCCGTAGGCCGCCCAATATGATTCAAAATTACTTATTTTTGTTTTGTGTATTTTCAATACCTTGGCGAATTCTGCGAACATCACTGAGTGCCTTATAAAGTGAATCATCAATAGCAAGAAGTGTATCATCAGCATAATTATTAACTGCTGTAAGCATTTCTCTTGATTTATTCTGTGCTGTTGTAACCATTTCGTTTGCCTGGTTTGTAGCGTTACCGAGAATATCTGAAGCCTGGTTTTGAGCGTCTGCAATATAAGCATCGCCCTGTTCTTTAGCCTTGGCAATAATATCGGCAGCTTCTGCCTGAGCAGTTTGAGTGATTTGGTCACGGGCAACAAGTTCCCTTGCTTCCTCCTGTGCTTTAGCAATAATATCGGCAGCTTCTTTCTTTGCTTCTTCAAGAATATTGTTTCTTGAATCAACAATAGCTTTAGCCTGCTTTGTTTCCTGCGGAGTGTTAAGACGAATATCTTCAATAATAGTCTTAATTTTGTCTACATCAACTGCATACTTTTTGCTCAATGGAATTGATGTTGCGTCATCGAGTACATCTTCCAAATCTTCAAGTAAAATATCTGTATTAGTCATTTTTAATATCTCCTTTACATCTTTCGTAAATATCTTTTAATATTTCTTGCGGCACAAACGATGATATATCACCACCGAGTGAGCATACCTCTTTAACCATACTTGAGGACAAAAACATATTTTCGCCCTTTGCAGGAATAAACAGTGTTTCAATTTTTGGATAAAGGCTTTTATTGATAAGTGCAAGCTGAAATTCATAATCAAAATCAGACACGGCACGAAGCCCTTTAATTATGGCATTAACATTATGTTGCCTTGCATAATCAACCAAAAGGCCGGAGTATGTATCAATTTCAACATTTTCCTTATCAACACATCGTTTTATAAATTCCATACGCTCATCAAGTGTGAACATAGGCTTTTTAGAACTGTTATTAAGCACCAAAACGATAACTTTATCAAAAAGCTGCGAAGCCCGCTCAATAACATCTTTATGACCCAAAGTTACCGGGTCAAAACTGCCGGGGCAAATAGCAATTTTCATCTTATTTTAATTCCCCCTTCTATAAAGGGTAATTTTAGTTTTACCATAAGTTCTGACTCTATCAGCATAAAATCCGTTAAGTTCATCAGGCAAGTCTTCATCACGCGAAGTTTCGCATATTACTATACCGTCATCACTCATCATAGGAAAAAGAAGAGGCAAGCACTTTTCAATGATTCCCTGCTTATACGGCGGATCAAGAAATGCTATATCAAAACTATCCCTTCTTGAAAGAAAAGCACAAGCGTCACTCATAACTATTCTCGCGCTCTGCTCAAGCTTACAGTGCTTAATATTATTCTCAATAACATTATAAGCCTGCTTGTTATTTTCAACAAAGGTGCATTTTTTAGCTCCCCTTGAAAGTGCTTCGATACCGAGCTGGCCCGAACCTGCAAACAAATCAAGAACATTTTTATCTTCAATTTCAAACTGAATCATAGAAAAAACAGCTTCTTTGACCGATTCTGTTGTAGGCCTTGTGACATCTTCGCCCGGCAAAGTTTCAAGCTTTCTGCCGCGCGCAATGCCCGTAATTACTCGCATCATAAATCAGATTCCTCTTAATTTCAAATAAAAAAGTTACAATCTTTTTGATAAATCACTTACCATTATACAAATTACAAAAATAATAGTCAAGTCAATTAAAATTATTTTTACAATTTATGATAAAAATTGTAAATTTCTTGAGCGTTTTTTTCAGAAATACCGTCAACCTGCCTAAGCTGTTCAACCCGTGCTTCTTTAATTGCAGAAATTGTTTTAAAATATTTCATCAAAGCTTTTGCTTTTGCATCGCCTATACCGTTAATTTTTGTAAGAGAGGTTGAAAGCGTGCTTTTTTTATGTTTATTATGATGATAAGAAATAGCGAAACGGTGTACTTCCTCCTGAATATTAGATACAAGGGTAAATACCCGGCGGTGGGAATTTATTTCTATCTCGCCATTACCCACTTCAATAGCGCGCGTTCTATGCTTGCTGTCCTTAACCATACCGAAAACCGGTACATTAAGTCCCATTGATGCAACAACAGGCAATACTGCCCTAACCTGTGGTTCACCGCCGTCAAGCAAAATCAAATCAGGCAAAATTTTAAATGTACTTCCGTCTTCATCATTATAATAATGATTAAACCTGCGCGTTAAAACTTCCTGCATTGAGCCGACATCATTCTGCCCGTCAAAGCCTTTAATAGCAAATCTTTTATAAGCACTTTTCATCGGTCTGCCGTTATGGAAAACAACCATACCTGCCACATTATCCGCACCAAAAGTATGCGAAATATCATAAGATTCAATATATTCAGGCATTTTATCAAGTCCGAGAAGATTTTTAAGTTCTTCAAGAGTTGCAATTTCCCTGCCGAGTCTACCCTGCTGCTGCGCCAAATGCTCATTTGCATTTGATATACACATATTCACAATTGACAAATGCTCGCCCTTTTGCGGATGAATGAATTCAACTTTTTTCTGCTTTTTGTTTTCAAGAAATTCTTTTAAAAGTTCTTCATCTTCAACTTCACCGTCAATCGCAATACGAGATGCAACCCTGTCACGCATTGAATAATATCGTTCGATAAGTTCAAATCTTGCCTGCGGCAAATCATCAACAGAATCAATAAGCCAAAATTCCGTATCCGTAAGTTTTCCGTGTTCAAATCTTATAACTTCAAAGCAAGCTTTTTTCTTACCGTTTACAAGTGCAAAAACATCCTCTTCAGGTACATTGATTGAAACCACTTTTTGCTTTTCTTCAAGATTTTTAATAGCTTTTATTCTGTCCCTAAGCTTTGCGGCTTCTTCAAATTGAAGATTTTCGGAACATTCAAGCATTTTTGCTTCCATTTCTTTCACGGCTTTTACACTTCCGCCTTTAAGAAATGCGATTGCTTCGTCAATATTTTTTCTGTATTCTTCAAGCGATATTTTGCCTGCACAAGGCGCACTGCAAATCCCCATAAACCCATTTAAACACGGGCGGCTTTTTTTATAATCTTTCGGAAATTTTTTATTACAGCGCGGAAGTTTAAAAATACGCAAAGTTTCATCAACCGCCTGCTTAACAGAAAAATTAGAAGTATATGGGCCGATATACTGCGAGTTGTCATCTGCCATTTGCTTACATTCCCTGATTTTAGGATACTGTTCTTTAGTAATTTTGATATAATTATAGCCCTTATCATCTTTAAGCAAAATATTATATTTAGGCTGGTGCTGTTTAATAAGAGAACATTCAAGTACAAGCGCTTCAAACTCACTGTCACAAAGAATGTAATCAAAATCATCAACATTTTCAACCATTCTGATGACTTTAAGCGAATGATTGGAATGACTGCCAAAGTATTGAGAAACGCGGTTTTTAAGTTTTTTTGCCTTGCCGATATATATGATTTTTTTATCTTTATTTTTCATTATATACACACCGGGATGAAGCGGCAACGCCATAGCTTTTTTGCGCAATTGCTTTTCAGTCATTAAATCACCTGCCTAATAAGTTTTCATAAGTATAACATATTTATACTAAAAAATAAAGGCATTGCCGAAGCAATGCCTTTTTCTTTGATTTTTAAAACAATAATTATTCTGTAAAACCTGACTTTACGAGAGATACAAGACCTTCAACAGCAGCTTCTTCATCTGAACCGTCGGCAATGATACGAATATCAGTTCCGCCCATAATACCAAGTGAAAGAACGCCTAAAAGGCTCTTTGCATTAACTCTTCTTTCTTCCTTTTCTACCCAAATTGATGATTTGAACTCGTTTGCCTTTTGAATAAAGAAAGTTGCCGGACGAGCATGAAGACCAACCTGGTTTTCTACCTTAACATCTTTAACGAACATAATTAAAACCTCTCATTAAATGTACAATATATTGTGGTTAATATAAGTGTTTTTGTTTTCTTATTACTATTATACCACCAAATTAAATTCGGTCAACAATAATACCGTAACTTCGTTTGACTTGTTAATTTCAAATAAAAATTTTCAGTGGTATTTGTGCATATTTCACATATTTTTTTATTCTTTTTCAAGTTTCGACAAAAATTCTCTGTCTTTTTTATCAAGTTCGGCATTTTCAAGCATATCAGGCCTGCGCCTATATGTACGCTCAAGTGATTTATGCCTGCGCCATTCATCAACCTTTGCATGATGACCTGATAGAAGTACATCCGGCACTTCTCTGCCGTTCCAGCTTGACGGATGTGTATACTGCGGATATTCAAGAAGTGAATTAAAATGGCTTTCTTCTTCAAAGCATTCATCATCACTTAAAACACCCGGCAACATTCTTGCTACCGAATCAGCCACAATCAAAGCAGGAAGTTCACCGCCGGTCAACACATAATCTCCGACTGAAATTTCTTCAGGTTTAAGTTCTTCAATAACTCTTTCATCAATACCCTCATAATGCCCGCACAAAAGCACAAGATTATCAAGCTTTGAAAGTTCCTTTACTCTTTGTTGAGTAAGTGTTTTGCCCTGTGGTGTAAGATATATCAAATGCGGCTTTTCGCCTATATTTTCACTTATTGCTTTATAGCAATCAAAAATAGGCTGCGGTGCCATTATCATTCCCATTCCGCCGCCATACGGTTTATCGTCAACACGCCTGTGCTTATCAAGCGTATAGTTCCTAATATCAACACAATTTATTTCAACTTTTCCTCCTTGGCGCGCTCTGCCTATTATTGATTCGCTCAAAACAGCATTGCACATATCGGGAAAAAGCGTCATTATATCAATTCTCATCAAAAAGCCCTTTCATTGCCTTAATCTTAATAACCTGATATTCCGTATTTATTTCCTTAACTATATCGGGTGTTGCAGGGATAAGAATATGCTTTCCCAAAGATTCTGTATCATAAATATCACACGAACCGTAGTTAAGCACATCAACAACCTTTCCGTACTCTTCTTCGGTATCTATATCCACCACATAACAGCCGATAAGGTCTGCAATATAATTAGCATCTTCATCAATAGAAGCATCGTCACGGTTACAATAAAGAATTTTACCTTTTACGGTTTCCGCCTGCTCGATTGAATCAATACCTTTAAGCTTTATTATTGCAAGATTTTTTTGGGATCTTACAGATGTAATTTCAACACTGTTTTGCCCCTTATCATCAAAATACAAAGTTTTAAACTGTTTCAAAAATTCAATATCATCACACCAAAGTTGCATTTTCAACTCACCTTTGATACCGTGTGTATTATTTAATTTTCCTACTTCTAAAAACTGTTTCATAAAACATCACCGTTTTTTATTATACTATATAATATATACTCATTTCAAGCGAAATATTTAGGCAAAACAAAAGACAGATTGAAAAATCAATCTGTCTTTTATTCGGGACTTCCCTACCTCAAAATACTCTTTTATTTCTCATCGTGTGCAATACTATTTTACATTATGTTTTTTCAACTTTCAAGATGTTACCGAGTTGTAGAGCATTTTATCATCAGTTTTGTTCACACCATGGTGCAAAATCAAAAGTTCCCACAAAAAGTGTCAACTTTTTGTGGAGAGGAAAAAGGAATGTAGTGTTTAATATGAATTTTGAAAAAATTCATTCAAACACGAAATTTCTTTTGACGAAATTGCCTTGTTCGACTCTCTGTTCTTCGCATCAAAAAAGGAAGTATCAAAAATGATACTTCCTTTTTTGGCGCAGAAGGAGAGACTCGCCCATTGAAAGCTAAAGCTTTCTTCGGCACGCACGCAGGCACCGTAACAGTCCACAGGACTGTTACTATTCTTCGAATTGCCTTGTTCGACTCTCTGTTCTTTGCATCAAAAAAGAGGCATCGAAAACGATACCTCTTTTTTGGCGCAGAAGGAGAGACTCGAACTCTCGCGCCGGTTACCCGACCTACGCCCTTAGCAGGGGCGCCTCGTCACCAACTTGAGTACTTCTGCAAGTTGACGGGTTGAACCTGTCAAGTTTTATGCACATCTCGTGCGTGTTATACTTTATCATAAGTTAAACAAAATGTCAAGCAAATATTTCAATTTATAATAGAGTAATTTACCACATACAATATTATAGGTGATAAAATGAGTAAAACATTATTAAAGCTTGACATTATTGGTTTTGTGTTTGTAAGCGTTATAGGTACGCTTGCACATTTCGTTTTTGAATGGAGCGGTAACAATACTGTTGTTGGCTTATTTTGCCCCATTAACGAAAGTCCGTGGGAACATTTAAAATTGATTTTCTTTCCTTATTTAATATGGACGGTCGCTCAATATTTTATAATGCATAAATCAAAAAATATTTTCCCGGCAAAATTTATCGGTGTTTTTGTAGGAATGGGAATAACACTTTCATTTTTCTATACTTACACAGGGATAATCGGAAAAAATATTGATTTATTAAACATTGCATCATTTTTTATCGGCGTATTTTGCGCATTTGCAGTAGATTATACCGTTATTAAAAGTGATAAATTACAAAGCGTAAGTGCAAATATCATTTCAATTATATTGTTTGCTGTTTGCGGTACAATATTTATTTTGTTCACCTTTGCGCCGCCGATTATTCCGCTTTTTAAAGACCCCATTACTTCAAGCTACGGGATATAAGCATATCTGCTTCCTTTATTTTTCTGCCGACATCTTCAACCCTGTGTGCATCAGAACCGGTTGAAAATTTAACGCTGTTTTTAACCGCAAAGTCAAGAAATTCTTTATTAACTCCCAATCCTTTTGATGTATTCATTTCTAGGCACATATTATGTTTTTTTATATTTTTGCACAATCCGTCATACTCATCGCACAAATCAAAGGAAGGATAAATATTGTGGCAGGTTATTAAATCGGGATGTGCTATAATATCAAATATATCACTTTGAACAAGTGAGTTTTCAAGTTCAAAATAGCGAGTATAAATTTCATCTGTATCACGCCCGAGCCACTGATACTTTCGCTGGTTAAAAGTCCAATTATCAACCCAATGAACTGATCCTAAAAGATAATCAAAAAAGCCGTCGCTTACGAGTTCACTTATTAAATTTGAATGTTGCTCAAACCAGCAGACTTCAAGCCCGAAGCTAACCTTTACAGGATAGTTTTTTAAGCGCACTTTGCTTGCAAGTTCTTTGAATTCATCAAGCGTATGTGCAGTTTTGGCTTTTTCGTCAAACCACCTTCTTTGGTAATTATTATAATTTCTTGCTTCTTTAAAAGTGGGATGAAAATCTTTAAATCTAATTGAATGTTCAAGCAGGCAAATTTCATCAAGTTCCATTTGCTGAGCTTTTGAAATGAACTTTTCAATCCATTCTAAAGTGTAAGGTCCTCTTTCAATATGAATATGTAAATCTTTTAACATAACAACACCACAAATTAAAATAAAAAAGAGACTCGGCGAGTCTCAAGATTTTGAATATAAAAAACAGAGGTGGTAAGCATCTCTTATCGGGGGCCCCGAAAAGCGTAGCTTTTTGGGGAAAGGAGAAAGGAACGCAGTGTTTTTTATGAATTTTGCAAAAAATTCATAAAAACACGAAGTTTCTTTCGACGCAGCTGATAACCGGACTTGAAAAGAACCCACTCGCTGCAAAACAGTCCCCCGGACTGTTTTTTTCCAAATTCTTTGCTCTCTTTGTTCGCAGAATTTGGAGCCTCGTGTCACTGGTTCAAGTTTTACACTTACCTATAAATAAAAAAAGACAGAGGTGGTAAGCATCTCTCATCGGGGCCCCCGAAAAGCGTAGCTTTTTGGGGAAAGGAGAAAGGAACGCAGTGTTTTTTATGAATTTTGCAAAAAATTCATAAAAACACGAAGTTTCTTTCGACGCAGCTGATAACCGGACTTGAAAAGAACCCACTCGCTGCAAAACAGTCCCCCGGACTGTTTTTTTACAAATTCTTTGCTCTCTTTGTTCGCAGAATTTGGAGCCTCGTGTCACCGGTTCAAGTTTTACGCTTACCTATAAATAAAAAAAGACAGAGGTGGTAAGCATCTCTGTCCTTGGAGCTGATAACCGGACTTGAACCGGTGACCTCATCCTTACCAAGGATGTGCTCTACCACCTGAGCCATATCAGCAAAAATGGCGACCCGGAACGGGCTCGAACCGTCGACCTCTAGCGTGACAGGCTAGCGTTCTAACCAACTGAACTACCGGGCCATTGCGAAATGTATTATATAGTATGTTTGTCACAATGTCAAGACTTATTTAATATTTTCCTAAAAAAATCAGAGTGCAATTTAAGTCGCACTCTGATTTTTAATATCATCACTTAATAAAAAGCTTATCTTTATCGTGTTCCCAAATACATATCCATCCGCTTGGGATACGCGCCCACAAATTACCTGTTGAAATCAACTTGGTTTCAAGCACGGAAACAGCAGTACCCGCCTTTAAATAAGCATTATTATCCGCCTTTTGTGAGGTTGCGGATTTTTTTGCGTTTCTTGTTATTTCCTTAACCTTTTTTCTTCCTGATTTTGCCCCGGCAAAATTATAAATACCGCGCACATTGGTTAAAGAATAATCACCGAGTGAAACATCGGGTGCGGCAAAAAGTGCCTTTATATTTTTAGGACGCAACACCCCGTAAAGTGCAAAATAAGTATGTTTCACCTTTTGCATTTCTTTTTTATTCCAATTGCTGTCATAAGAATAGAAAGTATGTGTATCGCCCTCACCTGTGGCAATGGCAATATGGCCGTAATTATTTTTAATTGAAATATCACCGCTCCAAACCAAAATATCACCCTTTTGAGGTACAAATTCAGGTGTATTTTTAATTTTAGTGAAATTTTCTTTCATAATTTTATGTGAGTTAAAATCAAGCCAGTAATCCCTTGCATTTCCCCACGCACCTGCGCGAATACCGAATACATTATATAAATACAGCTTCACAAGGTCTACACATTGAACGCCGCTTACTCCGTCATAATCAACAGCTTTACCGATAAATCTTTTTACAAACGAATCAAATGTCATTATTTTTTTCCTCCAAATTCATTACTGCCGCTATTCCTGCCGATACAGCTGAAACTCCAAGGCCGACAAGTGCGGTTTTAAGCACTTGCTTTGACGCTGAAAAATCAATTGCAACAATATTAACGGCGGCGTAACCGATTGCTGTTTGAATAAAAGTTCTGATTGCTTTGTTTATAGTTTGCTGTGTACATTTCATATGTTTTTGCCTCCCTTTTCCAAGTCATCTATTCTATGATTTATAACCTTGATTTGTTCCTCGACAACGGGTATACGACTTGCAAAATTATTATGCTTATCGACCTTTCGCTCAAGCTGTTCAAGGCGAAATGATGTAAGCTTTGATGAGGTTAAAATACCGCCGAATGTACCAATAACCGTTCCGAGCATCGAAACCAAAGATATTAAAACGTCTTTACTGATAAAAATTTTCCTTTCTGAATATTTTTCGGGTGGCTTTGGGTGGCGCAGGAGTGACCTGCTAATTTGTCAATATTATACGAAATGCAGATTTTTGCAAGTATAAGTACAATAATTGTCACCACATAAAAATTTTTTCAAAATATGCGTTTTATGCGTTTTATGCGTATATTTATTCATTTTGATGTATATTTATAACAAAGTATTGACATTACAAAATCACTGTGTATAATAAATTACAATAGAAAATAATTAACGGAGACAATGTATAAAAATGAAAAGAATATTCATTGACGGAAAAGACGGAACTACCGGACTTAAAATTTATCAACGTTTTGAAAACAGAGATGATATTGAGCTTTTGCTTATCGACCCTGAAAAAAGAAAAGATACAAAAGAGCGAGCAAAAATGATAAATGAAAGTGATATTACTTTCCTCTGTCTTCCCGATGCGGCATCAATAGAAGCGGTTTCGCTTGTAGAAAATGACAAAGTAAAAATAATTGACACATCAACAGCGCACAGAACCTTGCCTGAATGGGCTTACGGTTTTGCCGAGCTTTCAAATGAATTCAGGCATAAAATTGAAACAAGCAACAGAATTGCAGTTCCGGGTTGCTATGCAAGCGGATTCAATTCGATTGTGTACCCTCTTGTTCACAATAATTTCATTTCAAATGATTATGACATTGTTTGCTTTGCTATGAGCGGATATACCGGTGCGGGCAAAAAAGGTATTGCACAATATGAAGATGCAAACAGAGATAAGGAGCTTGACTCACCGCGAGTTTATGCATTAAGCCAGCAGCACAAGCACCTTAAAGAAATGAAAGCAATATCAAACCTTGCAAAAGAGCCGATATTTACACCTATCATATGTGATTACCCACAGGGTATGCTTGTTAATATACCGCTTTACACAAGCAAAATGAATAAGAAATATACAAAAGAAGATATATATGAGATGTTTAAAGAACATTATGACGGAAGCGACATTGTTAAAGTAAGGCCACTTGGTTACAGCGAGGCTATGATTGGCTCTAACAACTTTGCAAACCGTGATGATATGGAAATTGAAATTAACGGTAATGATGAAAGAATTATTATCACATCCCGATTTGATAATTTAGGCAAGGGCGCATCCGGTGCGGCAATCCAGTGCCTTAATATCGCAATGGGAATTAACGAAAAAACAGGTCTTAATATAGGAGAATAACAAAATATGAAATATGTTGACGGCGGAATATGTGCAGCAAAAGGGTATAAAGCAAGCGGCACATACTGCGGAATAAAAAAACCAAATGTAGAAAACTTTGACCCAAATGTAAAACACAAAAATGATATATGCCTTTTTACGAGTGATGTAATATGCAATGCGGCGGCAGTTTACACCCAAAACAAAGTAAAGGGTGCGCCTATTCTTGTAACAAAAGCAAATTTGGAAAAAAGCGGAAATAAAGCAATTGCAGTAATTGCAAATTCCAAAAATGCAAACACATGCAACGCAGACGGAGTAGAAAAGGCTGATAAAATGTGTGAGCTTGTTGCAAGTGAGCTTAAAATACCTAAAGAACAGGTTATCGTAGCTTCAACAGGTGTTATAGGCCAAGTATTACCTATTGAGCCTATAATTAAAGCTGTTCCTATTCTTGCAAAAGAGCTTGATTACGGTAAAAACGAAGAAGCTTCAACCGCGATTATGACAACAGACACAATAAAAAAAGAATATGCGGTTGAATTTGAAATCGGCGGTGTTAAATGCACGCTCGGCGGTATGGCTAAAGGTTCGGGTATGATTCATCCGAATATGGCAACAACACTTAATTTCATTACAAGCGACTGTGCCATTTCAGCAAAAATGCTGCAAAAAGCATTGAGCGAAATAGTTAAAGTTACATATAACTGCCTTTCGGTTGACGGTGACACATCTACAAACGATATGGTTAGCCTTATGGCAAACGGACTTGCAGGCAATAAAGAAATAACCGAAGAAGGAACAGCATTTGATACCTTTAAGCAGGCACTTTATGAAGTAATGGCAAATCTTACAAGAATGCTTGCAAAAGACGGCGAAGGTGCAAGCAAATTGCTTGAATGTATTTGCACCGGCGCACCGGATAAAGATACTGCAATAACAGTAGCAAAAAGTGTTGTGTGCTCTTCCCTTTTCAAAGCTGCAATGTTTGGTGAAGATGCAAACTGGGGCCGCGTTCTTTGTGCAATAGGTTATGCCGACGCCGATTTTGATATTAACAAAGTTGATGTTGATTTAAGAAGTGAACATGGAACAGTCGAAGTATGCAAAAACGGTTCCGGCATTGAATTCAGCGAAGAAAAGGCTTCAAAGGTACTTGCAAGTGACGAAATATATATTGATATAAATCTCAACCAAGGAAGCGAAAACGCAACCGCGTGGGGTTGTGATTTGACATACGATTATGTAAAAATTAACGGTGATTACCGTACCTGATAAATGTAGTTATTTAGATACAGTTAATAGTCAAATCACAACACGAGGCTCCAAATTTTGCGAACAAAGTGAGCGAAAAATTTGGGAAAATAAACAGTCCGGGGGACTGTTTATTAGCGAGTGAGTATAGTCGACTTATGACTATGTTAAAATTAACGGCGATTACCGTACCTGATAAATGTTGTTATTCAGATTCAGTTAATAGTCAAATCACAACACGAGGCTCCAAATTTTGCGAACAAAGTGAGCGAAAAATTTGGGAAAATAAACAGTCCGGGGGACTGTTTATTAGCGAGTGAGTATAGTTGACTTATGACTATGTTAAAATTAACGGTGATTACCGTACCTGATAAATGTAGTTATTTAGATTCAGTTAATCGTCAAATCACAACAGGCGACCAATGGTCGCCCCTACGAAAATCCAATAAACAAAAATTTGTGACAACATGGTTGTCCATACGAAAATACAATAAACAAAAGTTTGCGGCAACGCAATTGCCCATACGAAAATATAATAAGCAGAGTTTGACACAACCGACAACAATTTTTTTGCAACAAATAAAAAAGGATTACACACTATGAACAATAATATTAACAATGCGCAAAAAGCCGAGATAATTGCTCACGCTTTGCCGCATATTCAAAAATACAGAAAAAAGACGGTAGTAGTTAAATACGGCGGAAACGCTATGATTAACGATGAATTAAAAGAGGCTGTAATGCGTGACCTTGTACTTTTAACCACAGTCGGAATTAAGGTGGTACTTGTTCACGGGGGCGGCCCTGCAATAAACAAAACTCTTGAAAAAATGCAAATTGAAAGCAAATTTGAAAACGGATTGAGAGTTACCGATAAAGACACCGTGGATGTAGTACAAATGGTGCTTGCAGGTAAGGTTAACAAAGACCTTGTTTGCCAAATAGGAAATATGGGCGGACACGCAATCGGACTTTCCGGTATGGACGGAAATATGATGAAATGCGAAGCGCTTGATGATTGCCATGGATTTGTAGGCGAAATAAAAGAAGTAAATACCGAAGTTATAGAAGAAGTTTTAAACCATAATTTTATCCCTGTAATTTCAACAATAGGATATGATGAAAAAGGCAACTGCTACAACATAAATGCAGATACTGCCGCAGCCGCAATTGCAGGTGCGCTCAAGGCCGAAGCTCTTGTATCAATGACCGACATTGTAGGACTTTTAAGAGATAAAGACGATGATTCAACACTTATTCACAAAGTATATATTTCAGATACACCGGCATTGATTGCCGAGGGAATAATCAGCGGCGGTATGATACCGAAAATTGATTCAATGACTCAAGCACTGCGTGAGGGTGTAAAAAAAGCGTTTATAATTGACGGACGAGTTCCCCACTCTATTTTAATGGAACTTTTAACAGATGAAGGTATGGGAACAATGTTCAGAAGCAGATAAAGAGGATGAAAAATGGAAACAAAAGAATTAGATAACGAATATGTTGCCCATTCATATGGCAGATTTAATACCGCTTTAAGCAAAGGCAAGGGTTCAACCGTATATGACGAAAGCGGAAAAGAATATATTGATTTCGGCTCGGGAATCGGTGTAACTGCATTTGGCTTATGCGACAATGAATGGAAAGCGGCAGTTGAAATGCAGCTTGATAAAATGCAACATGTAAGTAACCTTTACTACACCGAGCCTTGCGCAAAGCTTGCAAAAATGCTGTGTGACAAAACAGATATGAAAAAAGTATTTTTTGCCAACAGCGGTGCAGAAGCAAACGAGGGCGCAATCAAATTTGCAAGAAAATACTCTTATGACAAATACGGTGACGGCAGAAGCACGATAATCACACTTGTTAATTCATTTCACGGAAGAACTATAACAACACTTGCCGCAACAGGGCAAGACACTTTTCACACTGTATTCGGTCCATTTACACCCGGTTTTAAATACTGCCCTGCCAATGATATTGAAAAGCTGAATGAAATGGCAACAGATGATGTATGTGCAATTATGTTTGAATGTGTACAGGGTGAAGGCGGAGTAAACAACCTTGATTATGATTTTGTAAAAGCTATTGAAAAGCTTGCAAATGAAAAAGATATACTAATGGTTGTGGACGAAGTACAAACAGGTAACGGAAGAACGGGAAGATATTTTGCATACGAAAACTTTGATATTAAGCCTGATATTGTATCAACTGCAAAAGGACTTGCTGGCGGGCTTCCTATGGGTGCTGTACTTTTCGGTGAAAAGTTAAAAGACACCGTTACACCGGGTTCACACGGTTCAACCTTCGGCGGCAACCCTGTTTGCGCCGCAGGTGCAATATCAATTGTTTCAAGAATTGATGATGAATTTTTAAAATCGGTAAGAGAAAAAAGCGAATACATTAAAAAGTATTTGATGAATATAAAAGGCGTAAAATCCGTATCGGGTATGGGACTTATGCTCGGCGTAGAAATTGAAAAAGACGCAAAAGAAGTTGCAAACGAATGCCTTGAAAACGGATTGCTTGTATTAACCGCAAAAACAAAAGTAAGGCTTCTTCCTGCTCTTAACATCAGCTTTTGCGAGCTTGAAAGAGGTTTAAAAATATTGAAAGAGGTAATTGAAAAATGAAACATTTATTAAAGCTTAAAGATTTAGACCAGCGCGAAATATTAGACATTTTAAATCTTGCAGACCAGCTTAAATACGAAACAAAGCACGGAATTGAACATCATCACCTTAAAGGTAAAACGCTCGGTATGATTTTCCAAAAAAGTTCTACAAGAACACGAGTAAGTTTTGAAACAGGAATGTATCAGCTCGGCGGTCAGGCACTTTTCCTTTCAAACAGGGATTTGCAAATCGGCAGGGGCGAACCTGTTGAAGATACTGCAAGAGTTCTTTCCCGTTACCTTGACGGTATTATGATTAGAACCTTTGAGCAAAAGGAAGTTGAAGATCTTGCTAAATACGGTTCAATTCCTATCATTAACGGTTTGACAGACTATTGCCACCCTTGCCAAGTGCTTGCAGACCTTATGACTATAAGAGAATATAAAAAGAGTTTTGACGGACTCAAATTCTGCTTTATTGGTGACGGAAACAATATGGCAAACAGCCTTATTGTAGGTGCTGTGACAATGGGTATGAGCTGTGCAATTGCCTGCCCTGATGATTACAAGCCGGACACTGAAATTATGAAATGGGCTGAAGAAAACGGTGATTTTATGTGTTCAAGCAATATTCTTGAATGTGCAAAGGATGCTGATGTAATTTATACTGATGTATGGGCATCAATGGGCCAGGAAGAAGAAAAGGCTGAAAGAGAAAAAGTATTTAAAAACTTCCAAATTAACGATGAAGTTATGTCCGTTGCAAAGAATGATGCTATGGTACTCCATTGCCTGCCTGCACACAGGGAAGAAGAAATTACCGCTAAAGTATTTGAAGAACATGCAAATGAAATATTTGATGAAGCTGAAAACAGACTTCACGCACAAAAAGCAGTTCTCGTTAAATTATTAGGATAAGATTAGAAAAATGGAAGAAAACAAAATTTACATTTGCCTTGAAAACGGTAATGTTTTTGAAGGAAAAAGTTTCGGAGCAAAAGGTGAAGTTATCGGTGAGCTTGTATTTACAACCGGTATGGGCGGATATATTGAAACATTGACTGACCCAAGTTATTTCGGCCAAATTGTAATGCAAACTTTTCCGCTTATAGGTAATTACGGATTTATTGAGGAAGATAAGGAAAGCGAAAAATCCTTTGTATCTGCGTATATAGTTCGTGAGTGGTGCGAAGAGCCTTCTAATTTCAGATGTGAAAAAGGGCTTGATGACTATTTAAAAGAAAACAACATTATCGGTGTATACGGTGTAGACACAAGAGAAATAACAAAAACAATCAGAGAAGCAGGCGTTATGAATGCAATCATAACATCAAACCCGGCAACTGTTGATTATGGTAAATTAAAGGCTTACAAAGTTAAAGACGCAGTTAAATCCGTATCTTGCACGAAGCCTTATATGAGTGCGTCACAAGAGCATAAATACAATGTTGTTCTTATCGACTACGGAACAAAGAAAAATATAATAAGAGAGCTTAATAAAAGGGGCTGCAATGTTGCAGTAGTACCTTATAACACAAAGGCTCAAGATATTTTATCTTTAAATCCTGATGGAATTATGCTTTCAAACGGCCCGGGTGACCCGAAAGAAAATGTTGAAGCAATTGAAGAATTAAAGAAGCTTTTCGGCAATGTTCCTATTTTTGCAATTTGCCTCGGCCATCAGCTTTTGGCACTGAGCCAGGGCGGTGAAACCACAAAGCTCAAGTACGGTCACAGGGGTGTAAACCAGCCGGTTAAAAACCTTGAAACAGGAAGAACATATATTTCCTCACAAAACCATGGTTACGCAGTAGTAAATGAAGAAATAGAAAAAACAGGTGCAAAAGTAAGCTACATAAATGCTAATGACGGAACTTGCGAGGGTGTTGATTACCCGGGTAAAAATGCATTTTCAGTGCAATTTCACCCTGAAGCTTGCTCCGGCCCGCACGACACAAGATTTATATTCGACAAATTTATTGAGATGATGGGAGGTAACAAGTAATGCCTCTTAATAAGAACATAAAAAAAGTACTCGTTATCGGTTCGGGTCCTATTGTAATAGGTCAAGCGGCTGAATTTGACTATGCCGGCGCACAGGCTTGCCGTGTACTTAAGGATGAGGGAATTGAAGTTGTACTTGTAAACTCAAACCCCGCCACAATTATGACGGATAAGGCTCTTGCCGACCATATATATCTTGAACCGCTTACCGAAGAAACGGTAAAAAGAATTATTGAAAAAGAACGCCCTGATTCAATCCTTTGCGGACTCGGCGGCCAAACAGGGCTTACAATAGGTATGCAGCTTGCAAAAGACGGATACCTTGATAAAATGGGTGTTACGCTGTTAGGCACAGACGCCGAAGCTATTGATAAAGCTGAAGACAGGCAAATGTTTCGCGATACTATGGTTAAAATCAACCAACCTGTTGTACCGAGTGACATTGCATACACAGTTGACCACGCAAAAGAAATTGCAGATGAAATCGGCTATCCGGTAATCATTCGTCCTGCTTTCACCTTGGGCGGTGCAGGCGGCGGTGTGGCATATAATGAGCATGAACTTGAAGTTATAGCAAAAAACGGTTTAATGCTTTCCCCTATTACCCAAGTGCTTGTAGAAAGATACATTGCAGGTTGGAAAGAAATCGAATTTGAAGTTATGAGGGACAGTGTAGGCAATGTTATAGCTGTTTGCTCTATGGAAAACTTTGACCCTGTCGGTGTGCATACAGGCGACAGTATAGTTATTGCCCCTGCTGTTACACTTGCCGATAAGGAATTGCAAATGCTTCGAAGTGCATCACTTGATATAATTACAGAACTCGGAATTGAAGGCGGCTGCAACTGCCAATTTGCATTAAACCCTGAAAGTTTTGAATATTCTGTTATCGAAGTAAATCCGAGAGTTTCGCGTTCCTCTGCCCTTGCATCTAAAGCAACAGGTTATCCGATTGCAAAGGTTACCACTAAAATTGCACTAGGATATACGCTTGATGAAATTAAAAATGACATCACGGGTAAAACCTGTGCTTGCTTTGAGCCGACGCTTGACTATGTTGTAGTCAAACTTCCTAAATGGCCGTTTGACAAATTTGTAAACGCTTCACGCAAGCTTGGCACACAGATGAAAGCTACCGGTGAAGTAATGAGCATAGCACCAAGCTTTGAGCAAGCCATTATGAAAGCAGTAAGAGGTGCTGAAATCGGGCTTGATACGCTTAATAACAAAGCACTTAATAACGCAGACATAAGGCAAAAATTACACGACCAAGATGATATTAGGTTATTTACTGTTTTTAAAGCGCTTAAAGAAGGTATCAGCATTGCCGAAATTCATCAAATCACTATGATTGATGAGTGGTTTTTGGCAAAACTTGAAAATCTTGCAAAATTTGAACTTGAAATTGAGGGCAAACCTCTTTCAAAAGAGCAATATTTAAAGGGAAAGAAATTAGGTTATCCCGATAAAGCACTTGAAAAAATCAGCGGCGGAAGCCTTGCGTATCACAGGGATTGTGTATATAAAATGGTTGATACCTGCGGTGCGGAATTCAAAGCGGAAACACCGTATTTTTATTCAACATATGATGAACACTGCGAAGCAAGAGAGCTTGATAAAAGTGACAAAGAAAAAATCATCGTATTAGGTTCAGGCCCTATCAGAATCGGCCAAGGTATTGAATTTGACTATTCGTCCGTTCACTGTGTATGGACACTTAAAGAGCTTGGATACGAAGTTATTATAATTAACAACAATCCGGAAACCGTATCAACCGATTTTGACACAGGTGACAGGCTTTATTTTGAGCCGCTTACGGATGAAGATGTAATGAATGTTATCAAGGCTGAAAATCCGATTGGTGTTGTTGTGGCATTCGGCGGTCAAACTGCCATTAAACTTACTAAATTTCTTGATGAAAAAGGAATTAAAATTCTTGGCACAAGCGCAGAATCAATCGACATTGCCGAAGACAGAGAGCGTTTTGATGAACTTCTTGAAAAATTCGGTATTTTCAGACCAAAAGGCGAAAGCGTAATGACTCTTGATGAAGCATTGCAGGCGGCAAACAGGCTTGAATATCCTGTACTTTTACGCCCGTCATATGTTATCGGCGGTCAAAATATGACTATTGCATACACAGATGATGATGTTAAGCAATATATGGCAATTATACTTGCGCAGGGAATTGAAAACCCTGTTCTTGTTGACAAATATATGATGGGAACAGAGCTTGAAGTTGACTGTATTTCCGATGGCAAAGATGTTCTTATCCCGGGTATTATGGAGCATATTGAAAGAGCCGGTGTACATTCAGGTGACTCAATTGCTGTTTACCCACCATATAATCTTAATGATATGATGCTTGAAAAGATTTGTGATGTATCGCAAAAGCTTGCACTTGAACTCGGCACGCAAGGTCTTGTCAACATTCAATATCTTATTTATCACAATGAATTATATGTAATTGAAGTTAACCCAAGAGCATCAAGAACAATACCATACATCAGCAAGGTTACGGGCGTACCTATGGTTGAACTTGCAACCAAAATTATGGTAGGTCAAAACCTTAAAGATCTGGGATTTGGCACAGGGCTTTATAAAACACCGCCGTATGTGGCAGTTAAAGTTCCTGTTTTCAGCTTTGAAAAACTTAATGATGTTAACTCAAAACTCGGTCCTGAAATGAAATCAACAGGTGAAGTTTTAGGTGTCGGCAAAAACCTTATTGAAGCACTGTTCAAAGGGCTTGTATCTGCCGGATTTAAAACCGATTTCCATTCAAAAGATGAGCATGGTGTACTCATTACAGTTACAAAGCAAGACAGATTTGAAATAGTAGGACTTGCTAAAAAACTTGATGATTTAGGTGCTAAAATTTGGGCAACACCTGAAACAGCGAAAGCAATTGAAAGTTTAGGCATTAAAGTAAATATTGTTAACAAGCTTCGTGAAGATAATTCGATTATGGAGCTTGTTGAAACAGGTCAGCTTGACTACATTGTATATACCGGCAAGAGTGATAAAAACTCAATTGCAGATTACATCAAACTTCACAACAGAGCAAATCAGCTTGGAATTGCAACAATTACATCACTTGACACAGCAAATGCCGTGGCAGATATTATTGCTTCACGCTATAAAGAAACAAATACCGAACTTGTAGATATAAACTTTATGAGAAAAGAAAAAGGAATTCTCAAGTTTTCAAAAATGCAAGGCACGGGTGACGATTACATATTCTTTAACAACCAGTGCGGCATTATCACCTGCCCTGAAAGCTTTGCAATTGAATTTTGTGACAGGCACAAAGGAATCGGCGGTGACGGCATAGTTCTTATTGAAAACAGTGAAATTGCAGATGCAAAAATGCGCATATTTAACCTTGACGGAAGTGAGGGCAAAATGGCAGGCAATTCAATTAGATGCGTCGGCAAATACCTTTATGATAACGGTTTTGTTAAAAAAGATAAAATCACTGTTGAAACAGCATCAGGTGTTAAAGTTTTAAAACTTTTCACAAGGGACGGCAAAGTATCATCAGCCAAAGTTTCAATGGGAAAAGCCGAGCTTAACCCTGCCAAAATTCCTGTTTCTATCAGCGGTGACAGAATAATAAATCACCCTGCCGAAATCGGCGGAAAAGAATATAATATTACTTGCTGTGCAGTCGGCAATCCGCACTGTGTAGTATTTGTTGACAATGTTGATAAAATTAACATTGAAAGCGTCGGCCCGCAATTTGAAACAGCACCTATTTTCCCGGAAAGAGTTAATACGGAATTCGTAAGGGTAGTTAATTCAAAAACGCTGAAAATGCGTGTATGGGAGCGAGGAAACGGTGAAACACAGGCGTGCGGCACAGGTGCTTGCGCGGCAGTTATTGCAGCAGTAGAAAATGGATATTGCAGCAAAGACGAAGATATTACAGTCAAAGTAAAAGGCGGCGACTTAATAGTTAATTATTCAGATAACGGTGTAACCCTAACCGGTGACTGCAACCTTGTATATAAAGGTGAAATTGAATATTAAATAAGCAAAAACGGTATTGCAAATTTGGCAATACCGTTTTTTTGATAAGCATATAAAAAAACGGCTTCACACAAATGCGTGAAGCCGTAAAATATTGAATAAGTAAGATTATTCAGCGTCTTCTGCTTCTTCGCTTTCAGCTTCTGCATCAGCATTTGGCTTAGGAAGAAGTTCCTTCATTGAAAGAGAAACTCTCTTCTTATCAAAGTCAATTTCAGTAATTCTTACATCAACTTCATCACCGACTTTAAGTACATCGGCAGGTGTGTTGATTCTTTCCCAAGAAATCTGGCTGATGTGGATAAGACCGTCAATACCAGGAATGATATTAGCGAAAGCACCGAATGATGCAAGACCTACAATCTTAGCCTTACAATCAGTGCCAACAGGATAATCTCTCTTCAAGATTTCCCATGGATTATCCTCAAGCTTCTTGAAGCCAAGAGAAATTTTTCTTGTTTCAGGGTCAAGCTTCTTAATTGTAACCTCAACTGTATCGCCAACATTAACAACCTCTGATGGATGCTTGATTCTGTTCCAAGAAAGCTCGCTGATATGAATCATACCGTCCATACCACCGATGTCAACAAAAGCACCATAGCTTGTTAAAGACTTAACTGTACCTGTGAGCTTTTGACCTTCTTCAAGTGTAGCCCATAATGCATCCTGCTGTGCCTTCTTTTCTTCGTTAGCAACAACCTTGATTGAACCTACTGCACGGCGTCTTGCCGGGTTGATGTCAATAATTCTGAAACGAACTGTTGTACCCTTAAGGATGTCAAGCTCTTGATTTCTAGGAACGCCTGTTTGAGATGCAGGAACAAACACTCTGCTTCCCTTGGTTACAACTACAACGCCACCCTTAACAACTGCTGATACAACACCTTCAAGAATTTCGTCGTTTTCTTTTGCGTTAACAATGTCTTCCCATCCCTGGAATGCATCCACAAGCTTCTTAGAAAGCTTAAGAACGCCTTCGCTGTCATCAGTTTTCATAATAACAAGGCTGAGCTTGTCACCGATTGAAACTGCTTCACTTGGGTCATTGATTGGCTGAGCAGAAAGGTCATCAAGTGCGATAACACCTGTTTGCTTTCTTCCGTCAACATCAACGAACACCTCAGTAGGGGTGATGTTAACAACAGTACCTGTTACAACTTTGCTGTTTTCATCTTCTCTGAATGATTCTTCAAGCATTTCTTCGAAGGTTGCTTCACCATCAGCAGATGCATTGACAGCAGCCTCAGCGGCCTTATCAGCGGTTTCTGCTGTCTCCGCAGCTGTTGCAGCTACTTCAACTTCCTTTTCAATTTTTTCTTCGGACATGGTTTTTAGTACCTCCTTGATAATTACCGAGGGTGTCGAAGCCCCGGCAGTAACACCAACATAGCTGTAATTGCTTAAATCAATGTTTTTAAGTTCCTGCGATGTTTCAATAAGAAAAGTATCCGCATTTGCCTTGCAAACATCCCTAAGCTTACAGGTATTGGATGAATGCCTACCGCCAATTACAATCATAGCGTCTGCTTTTTTGGAAAGTTCCAACGCCTCTTCCTGCCTATCAGCTGTGGCATTACATATTGTACTATAAATTTTGCAATTTGTATATAGTTTTTTTATTATTTTTTCGCATTTTTTCCATTCTTTTAGCGAAAAAGTTGTTTGAGAAACGCAAATTACCGAATTTTCACTCGAATTTGGCAATTTTTTGATAATGTTTTCAAGCTCGTCTTCATTTTTAAAAACAAAGCTTTCACCTTTGCAATAAGAGCGAATACCTAAAACTTCAGGGTGGTTTTCATCGCCTGCAATAAGTGTAATTGTATTTTCCGGCTGTTCGGATACAATTTTATGAATTTTTAAAACAAAAGGGCAAGTGGCATTTATGAAATTGACTTTATCATTTTCTGCCTTATCTATAACTTCTTTTTCTACACCGTGGGTTCTTATAACCACAGTATAACCCTCGGGACATTCACTTACATCATCAATAATTTTAACACCCTTGCTAATTAAATCATCAACAAGCTGCTGATTATGAATAATCGGGCCGAGTGTACAAACCTTTTTACCCTTGGCAAGCAAATCGTAAACAAGATTAACCGCTCTGTCAACACCAAAGCAAAAGCCTGCTGTTTTAGCAAGATTAACCTGCATTTTTTTCAGCCTCCCAAAGTTCAGTAATTCTGCCCATTACCATATTGGCTGCTTCTTTAATCTCACTTGGCAAAACATCATCACCATTTAAACCGAGTTCACTGTTTTTAATAAGCTTACCGTAAGATACGGTAACCTGCTTACCTGCTTTGATTTTACCGTCACAGTAAATTGCAACCGGTAATATATCAGCACCCGTAGCTTTTGCAATTACGGCAACACCTGCTTTCGCCCTTTGCGGAACTCCGTTTTTATCCTTAATTCTTCTGCCCTCCGGGCAAATTGCCATAACATGACCTTCGTTAAGGATTTTTTCACCGTATTCAATAGCCGAGGTATCACCCTTGCCTCTTCTTACAGGGAAGCTATACATATGAGTCATAAACCAAGCGGCAATAGGATTTTCAAAAAGTTCTGCCTTTGCCATAAAATGAAGCGGCGGAATATTCTTTGAGCAAGCAACAAATATCGGGTCAAGCGCGCAAGTATGGTTAATAGCAACTATGTACTTTGTGCCTTTTGGCGGCACATTTTCAAGACCTTTAATTTTAAGCTTAAATGCGAGCTTGACAAAAGGCCTGAACACAACTTTAATAAAATTATATAATTTATAATGTTTTATATGTGAGTAATCAAATTCTTTCAATTTACATATGCTCCTTTATAATTTTTACAATAAGTGCAATTGATTCATCAAGAGTAAGCTCTGATGTGTCTGCAATAACCGATTCCTCACTTGGTTTAAGCGGAGCAATTTCCCTGTGTGAATCATTATAATCACGCTCATTAACATCACTTAATACATCTTCATATTTTACATTTTCGCCTTTTTCAATAAGTTCCTTATATCTTCTTTGCGCGCGGCATTCGGCAGATGCAGTAAGAAAAATTTTACATTCTGCTTTTGGCAAAACAACCGTGCCTATATCACGCCCATCCATAATAACATTATTGTTTTTTGCAATATCTCTTTGAAGGTCAAGCAAAAATTCCCTTACCTTTGGAATAGCAGATACTTTTGACGCACCCATTGAAATTTCAGGTGTGCGAATATAAGCTGATACTTCTTCCCCATTCAAATAAACACATTGTGTACCGTTTTCAAATCCAAGCTTTACATCAATGCTTTCAAGCATTTTAATTACTGCGTCTTTATCATCAATAATACCGTTTCTAACAGCACTGAGTGCAATTGTGCGGTATAATGCACCCGTATCCACATAAATAAATCCAAGTTCTTTAGCCGCACCCTTACTTATAGTAGATTTGCCTGCACCGGCAGGCCCGTCAATAGCAACATTTATCATATTAGTTTCCTTAGCCTTTCTGTAATAATCACATATTATCGGCACATAATACAGCGGTAGAAAATGCAATTTGCAAATTGAAGCCGCCTGTATATGCATCCACATCTATAATTTCTCCTGCGAAATACAAATTATCAATTATTTTTGAACACATAGTTTTAGGATTGATTTCCTTAACGCTGACGCCGCCGCAAGTGATAATTGCTTCATCAATCGGGCGGAAATTGCTGATTGTGACATAAAAATTCTTGATTAAATCTACAAGAGCAAGCCTTTGCTGCCTTGTAATTTGATTCACCTTTTCACCGGGTGATATGCCGCTTAATGAAACTATAACAGGAATAAGCTTTTTCGGCAATAGTTTTGAAAGAGAATTAACAAAATCTTTATTAGAAAATTCTTCAAAATCACGGCAAATGCGTTTATCAAGGGTATTAAAATCAAGTGCCGGCTTTAAATCAATTTTAAGTTTATATTTCTTTTTACCCATATTTTTTATATGGCTTGAAGCAGACAATATAACCGGTCCCGAAACACCGAAATGAGTAAATATCATTTCACCGAAATCGGAATAAATTGCCTTTTCATCTTCAAAAAGTGTAATTTCTATATTTTTTAGTGACAAACCCTGAAGTTTAGGAATAAAATTATTGGAACATTCAAGCGGAACAAGGCTCGGCTTTGGCGGCACAATTGTATGCCCTGCCGATTTGGCAAGAATATATCCGTCGCCCGTTGAACCTGTTAAGTGATAGCTTTTGCCGCCTGTGCAAAGGCAAACTTTGTCACATTCAATCTTGCTTTTATCTTCAAGCACAACTGAATTTATTTTATTATTGTTAAATTCAAATGCTTTAGCTGTACCTTGAATTATTTTCACACCTGAATTTTTAGCATAATTTACAAGGGCGTCAACAATATCAACAGCTTTATCACTTACCGGGAATACTCTGTTGCCCCTTTCTATTTTAAGCGCAACGCCAAGTTCTTCAAACAAAGCCATTGTATCATAAGGCATAAAGTTTGAAAAAGCAGAATACAAAAAGCGTGGGTTTGTAGGCACATTTGAAATTAAATCATCAAGCTCAAAGCTTGCATTTGTTACATTGCACCTGCCCTTGCCCGTAATCATAAGCTTTCTGCCGCATCTGTTCATTTTTTCGATTATTACAACATCATTGCCCTTTTCGGCAGATTTAGCGGCGCATAAAAGTCCTGCTGCACCGCCGCCGATTATTACAATTTTTGACATAAATTATTCTTCCTCTAATTCGGCAAGTTCCAAAGATGTACTTTCCCACTTTTCATAAAGTTCATCTCTGTGTTTTGAAAGTTCATCAATTTTTGAAGTGTACTCCATCAACTTTTCATACTCTGCCGATGAAAGCTTGCTTTCGTAATCTGCAATTTCAACTTCGCTTTGCTCAATTTCATCTTCAAGGCGTTTTAAAAGAGTATTAAGCTTTCTTAAATTACTTTGCCTTTCTTTTTTTAATTTATAATCATTTACTTTCGGCTTTTTCTTTTCAACCTTTTCTTCCGCTTGAACATATCTGTGCTCGCTGTAATCATCATAATTTCCGAGGAAATTGTTACATCCTTCAGGTGTAAGCTCAACAATTCTTGTAGCAAGCTTATTTATAAAATACCTATCGTGAGACACAATAAGCATAGTTCCGCTGTAATTGAGCAGTGTATTTTCAAGTTCCTCGCGTGAAAAAGCGTCAAGGTGGTTTGTAGGTTCATCAAGTAAAAGAAAGTTATATCCGCCAAGCATAAGTTTTAAAAGTGCAACCCTTGCACGCTCGCCGCCTGAGCAAACATCAAGTTTTCTGTAAACTTCCTCACCCTTAAAAAGAAATGCCGCAAGTGCGTTTCTAACCTTTGTTTCCGTCATAAAGGGATACGCACTCCATACTTCATCAATAATGGTTTTACTTAAATCAAGCTTTGCTTGAACCTGGTCAAAATACCCTGTCATAAGGCTTGCACCGAATTTGAAAGTACCGTCATCCCTGCTCAAATCACCCATAAGAATTTTAAGAAGTGTGGTTTTGCCGCATCCGTTATCGCCAAGAAGAAATACGCGTTCTCCCCTTTTAACGTTAAAGCTTGCATTTTCAAAAACGGTATGATTTCCAAATGATTTTTTAAGCGAAGTAACCTGCAAAACATCCTCACCCGAAACACATTTAGGTGTAAAATCAAATCTGATTTTATCAAGCTTTTTATCGGGAATAACAAGCTGTTCTTTTATTCTTTCAATAACTTTTTCTTTGCTTTCGGCAGTTTTGATATTTTTTTCCCTGTTCCACTGCCTTTGCTGTGCAATGATACCTTCGAGTCGCTCGATCTCTTTCATATCATTTTCGTATTTTTCTTCAATAGCCTTTTGCTCGGCTTCTTTTTTCACAAGGAATTCGGAATAATTGCCTTTGTATGAGCGAATCTTTTTATTTTCAAGTTCAATTGTTTTATTGGTTACACGGTCAAGAAAATATCTATCGTGCGAAATAATAAGGCACGCGCCGTTAAAATTCTTCAAAAAATCTTCAAGCCAGGCTATTGCACTGATATCAAGATGATTGGTAGGTTCATCAAGCAAAAGAAAATCTGCTTTTGATAAAAGAAGCTTTGCAAGTATGAGCTTTGATTTTTGCCCACCGGAAAGTTTGGAAGTCGGTTTATCAAAATCTTCCTCGCAAAAGCCAAGGCCCAAAAGAGCAGAACGAGTCATCGACTTATAAGTAAGCCCACCGTTTTGCGTAAATTCGTTAGTTAAATAATCCTGCCTGTCAATAAGTTCTTTTGAATGATTTGTTTTAAGCTTTTCGCTCAAATCATCAAGTTCAAGCTCCATTTCAATCAAATCGCTGTACACACTTACAAGTTCATTCCAAATAGTTTTATCATTTGAACAGGTGTGCTGTTCCATATAACCCAAGGTGGCATTTTTAGAAATAAAGCAATTGCCGCTGTCGGCAGTATATTCGCCGGTGATTATTTTAAAAAGCGAAGTTTTGCCTGCACCGTTCACGCCGACAAAACCCACTTTATCTTTTTCCCCAATATCAAATGAAAGGTTTGAAAAAAGCGTGTTTTCACCAAAAGAAAGTGTTAAATTTTGAACATCTAAAATATTCATAACTGTTTCTCCAAAATTATTGTTTTTATTTTACACTATTTTTGATTGAAAGTATAGTGATTTTTTGATATTATATAAATATAAATAGAATCTATATATAAAGCGTATAGATTTTTATGGAATTTCAGAGGTAATTAAAATGGATATTTTAAAGCTATCGCCTGTATTTAAAGATTATATTTGGGGCGGCACAAGACTTAAAACAGATTTTGGATTTAAAAGTAATTTAGATATTTTGGCTGAGGGCTGGATGCTTTCCTGCCATAAGGACGGAATGAACACAATTGACGGCGGCGAATATGACGGACAGACGCTTGAAAGTGTTATTGAAAAAGAGGGTAAAGAAAAGCTTGTAGGCACACGAAGCTTAGACTTTCCTTACTTCCCTGTTCTTATTAAATTGATTGACGCTAAAGATAATTTATCAATCCAAGTACATCCCGATAACGAATATGCAAAAAGAGTTGAGCATGAATTCGGCAAAACTGAAATTTGGTATGTAATTGACGCAACTGACGATGCACAGCTTGTTTACGGTTTTAAAAATAAAATCAGTAAAGAGGAATTCAAAAAAGCAATAGAAGAAAACACGCTTCTTGATGTACTCAACACAGTTAAGGTTAAAAAGGGTGATTTATTCTTTATTGAAGCCGGAACCGTACACGCAATAGGCAAAGGTGTTTTAATTGCTGAAATTCAGCAAAATTCGAACTCAACTTACAGGGTTTATGACTACGGCAGAATAGGAAAAGACGGAAAACCGAGAGAACTTCATATTAAAAAAGCAGTTGATGTATCTGTTACCGAGCCGCCAAAATATGACATTAAACCTATGGGTGAAACTGTTAAGGCAGACGGTTATGATTCAACACTTCTTACAAAATGTGATTTATTTACTGTAAACCATTATGATGTAAATGAAAAGCTCACACTTGAAACAGATGAAAAATCATTTAATCATGTACTTGTTATTAACGGAAACGGTAACATTAACGAAAAAGAATTAAATAAGGGTGACAGCTTCTTTGTTCCGGCAGGATACGGAAAATACGAAATCGCCGGAAATTGCGAAATAATTGTAACTAACATTTAAAAAATTCAAAAATAATGAATAAAAGTCATTAGCAGTATCATACTACTAATGACTTTTATTTTTGAGGTGATAAAAATGAAGATAGTTAACATTGTTACACTTATATTAAATATCATAGGCGGAATAAATTGGGGACTTATCGGTCTTTTCAAATTTGATTTAGTAGCCTGGATATGCGGCGGTCAGGATTCTGTATTTGCAAGAATTATTTACAGCCTTGTAGGCCTTTCCGCTATTTGGTGCATAAGCTTACTTTTTTCAAACAAAACAGTTGAAGAATAAAACAAGGCGAACAGTGTCTGCCCTACACTGTTCGCCCTTATTTTATTATTTTACATATTGAAGCTGAAGTTCGCCCTTTGAATTAAAAGAAGTTTTGATTTTTTTTGTTGCCTGCTGTCCGTCTTTAAATTCAGCGGTAACGGTAATGGTATCCCCTTCAAGTTTTTCAAATGGAATATCGGGATTTTTAAGTAATGTATCAGTTGCATTTTCATTATCGTACCATAATGCATTTTCGTTAAGTTCTTTTTGCAAATCATCAGCATTAACGGTTATTTTTCTGTCATACTTAAATATTTCATCGTGAAGCTTTTTATTTGTAAGGGTAATCACCTGTTTATCTTTTCTTGTACCGGAAGAAAATGAGTAAAGGTCTGTATTTTGAGAATTAGTGCCAAAATATTTTGATAAATCACGGCTTTTCGCGATTTCATTATAAATTGCTTTTACTTCATTCTCTTTCGCATCTTCAAGGGAAGATGCATATTTATCCTGCTCATCTTTTGTCAGTTCAATATCAACATAATAATTGCCTTTTTTCATTTGTGAAAAATACAAATCGTGATTTGTAAATTGAAAATAGCCTTTTTCGCTTTCAAAAGTAACTTTTTTAATATTTGCATTTTTATCAATATTAAATCCTACACTATTATCATATGAAATCTGCACATCACCGTTGACCTTTTCCACTCTCAATTTATACGACGGAAAGCTTAATACATCGTTTGAAAGGGTTGCTCTTTCTTCAACCTTACCGTTATCCTGTGCATAAGCCACTATGTTAAATGAATGGTCTGAAATTTTTGCAGATGATGCTTGTGTAGTAGTAGGCATTTTATCACGCGTCATTCCATATGAGCCTACTCCCATTAAAACCGCAAGTGCAAGCGTGCAGCTTAAAACCGGTTTTAAAAGAGATTTTGCCGATTTTCTTTTCGGTTCTTCAATTTTCGCTTGAAGTCTAGTTTTCATATACACATCAGGTTTAATATCATCTATGGCTTCTTTTATAATCTTTTTTTCGTCAGTCATTGCTGTATTCCTCCAATTCGTTTTTCAACAGTTCTCTGCCCCTTTTAAGCCGCATTTTAACATTTGACTGAGAAAGGGATAGCGTGGTGGCTATCATTTCAACTGTGTAATCCTCATAATAATATAGGAAAAGAACTGTTTTATACTTAGCGTCAAGTTTTAAAAGTTTATTTCTGACATCAAGTTTTCTTTCATCAAAAGGTTCGTCACCCAAAATTTCATCATTTAACGGTAAAACCTTTCGCCTTGAAGATTTTAAAAAGTCCTTACACTGATTTACTGTTGTTTTGATAAGCCACGCTTTTTTATGCTCACTGCTTTTGAAAGTAGGGCTTTTATACAGCAGTTTGATAAAGACTTCCTGTAATATATCCTCACTTTCGTCTTTATCTGCTGTATGTAGGAAGGCTATTTTATAGAGCATATCTGCATACAAATCATAAGCAGAGTTAAACTCCGTTTCTTTTTCTTTATCCAACCTTATTCCCCCTTTCATACATAACACGAATCAAACACCGCCGCGGTCACAAAAAAAGAAAAAATAAAAGGTCGGAATAACCGACCTTTTAAAATTATTACTTATTATAATAACTTATTATTTTACATCTACAAACCAACCGTTAAGTGTTAAGCATTTTGACATTTTCTTTTCACTAAATGCTTTGCAGAAATCATATCCGGCGCCGCCTTCGGCAAGGATAGGTGTGAGCTTACCGTCTGCAAGTTCCTTATAAACTTTATCAACACTTTCTTTAACAGCTTTTTCTTCGTCTGTGTTTTCGCCAAGACCGTCAACATAAATACCGTCTGTTGCACAGTTAGCGGATATAACCGCACCGCCGTTAAAGTTTTCAAGGCAATCCTTTACAGCTTCGCCATAGTTTTTAACTACTGCATACGCTTGGTCACTGTGAGTAACACCTGCGGAAACTACGCTTGGGCTTGAATCAAATTTAGATTTTGCGGTAAATACCGATTCCGCCTTATCATTACCGCCGGCAAAAGCAAGAGTTACACCCTCGTCAAACATCTTTTCAGGAATTGCGGCATAGCGGTCAACCATATCAAATGTTGTATTCCAATAATACTCATTTTCAAGCAACACACCGGCACCGATACCGTAAGTATCTTTATTTTCCCAATGAGAGAACATATAACCCTCTTTAGGAATAGCGGCACTGATTTCAACCTTATCGCCCTCAACATAATATCCTGCGCCGGTTGATTCACCGTTTCCGCCCTCGCCTGTTACAACTTTGACTTCAAATGTAGGAGTATCAACCTGCTTATAAACAGGGGTAAGCTTAACATCCTTATCTGTTACATTTACCTTGGTTGAATTTGCGTTAATATCCTCAACAGCACTTTCGTCATTAGTTTCCCAATGGTCAAATACTGTATAAGCTGTTGTAGGAGCAGGAGCAGTTACATCTACACTGCTGTTTTCTGCAACAAACTGCTGCGAATAAGTACCTTTACCGTCTGCCGTTAAAACATTAACGCCATACTGCTTACCTTCTGCATCTTTATATGTAGCTGTAATTGTACAGTCACATTTTTCAACAAGAAGGTTCATTGAAGATTTTGTTTTTGAAGAAATGTTAACTTTTTTATCCTTAACACCCTTTGTATTACTCTTAACTTCCCATTTATCAAACACCTTACCCTTAGGAGCAGGGTCAGCTGTAACAGTTACATTAGAACCGTCGGTATAAGTTCCGCTGCCGATACCATTTTCAACCTTAACAGTGTAAGTATCCTTGCCTTTAACTTCTGATATTTTTTTATAACATGCAGTAAGAGTAAAACTATAATCATAACTAAGAAGCGGTGAATCATAATCTGCCCAATCAAGTGTTACAGGAATACCGAGTTCATCAGCCGCAGCTGCTGCGCCCTGTGCAAAGCCTGCACCGTAATTAGCTGAATTTTTGCTGTTATACTGGCCAAAATAGCCAAGCTGTGTATTACCCGTTTTAACTGCAATGTAACCTGCAAGGTAACCGCTTTGAAGATTGTCAAATGAAACACACATTACATTTTTTACAAAATGGTCAGTTTTATCACTTGCCGAATGAGGAATACCGTCAACTAAAACGAAATTGATTTCAGGATATGTATTTGCAATTTCATAAGCAATAACTTCAAATTTTTCACCCGGAAGAATAACATATTTAGCACCGTTATCCTGGGCAAGTTTAACATATTTATCAACATTATCCGATGTAAGCTCGCCGTTTTCATCAAGCACAGGTTGATAATAGCGGGCTGACATACCGTTTTCGCTTGCGTAAGAATTTATACCGTCCCAAGCACTTTGATTGTAACCTTTATCGCTGACGGTACCGCCATCAGTAATAAGTACAATATCATTAGTTATTTGTTTTTGCTTTGTACAGCCTGCCATAGCAAAAATGCTGCTTACAACAAGTACAACACAAAGAAGCACAGAAATTGCCTTTTTCATAGCTTTCCTCCAATAAAAGAAAAATGTTCCAAATAAGTACTTAAATATAATAACAAATAAATTTAAATATTGCAATAGCAATATTGATTTAAAAAATAAAAAACATTATAATAAGGATATATTTTGAAGTAAAAGGAACAATTATGGAAAATTTACATTATAAAAACGACAAGCTGTTTATTCTTGACCAAAGATTATTGCCGAATGAAGAAAAATGGATTGAAATCAAAAATAAAGAAGACGCATACGAAGCTATACAAACTTTGGCTGTAAGAGGTGCGCCTGCAATAGGTATTTTTGCAGGTTACTCAATGGCTCTTTTTTCAAAAAAGAACGATATATATAAATTAAAAGAATATTTGGATTCTTCACGCCCGACAGCAGTAAATTTAAGCTGGGCAACTCAAAGGATTATCGCAGCTTACGAAAGCGGTAAAGACCTTATTCAAGAAGCGATTGACATACATAATGAAGATATTGAAATGTGCAGAAAAATAAGCGAGTACGGTTTATCTCTTTTAAATGACGGTGACGGCGTACTGACTCATTGCAATGCAGGAGAACTTGCCACAAGCAAATACGGCACAGGGCTTGGTCCGCTCATTTTGGGCAAGGAAAAAGGATACAATTTCAAAGTATATTCAGATGAAACAAGGCCACTTTTGCAGGGCGCAAGATTAACATCTTATGAGCTTGAAAAAGCAGGAATTGATGTCACCGTCATTTGTGATAACATGGCAGGATATGTAATGAAAGAAGGGCTTATAAACGCAGTATTGGTAGGCTGTGACAGAGTTGCGGCAAACGGTGATGTGGCAAATAAAATAGGTACAAGCAGCGTGGCAGTACTTGCAAAATATTACAATATACCTTTTTATGTTTTAGGCCCGTATTCAACAGTAGATTTCAACTGCAAAACTGGAAAAGACATAAAAATCGAAATGCGCGACGGCGACGAAATAAAGAAGAAATATTTTAAAAAACCGACTGCGCTTAATGAAACAAAATGCTTAAACCCGGCATTTGATGTTACAGACAATTCTTTAATAACTGCGATAATTACAGATAAAGGGATTGCCAAAGCACCGTTTGATAAAAGCTTAAAGGAGTTACTCAAATGATTAGATTTTTCGGCGGAAAAGTATTAACGCTTAATAATAATTTTGATATAACAACTGATGAAGTATGGGTGGATAAGAACAAGATAGTATATGTAGGCCCTGAAAAAAAGGGCGGCAAATTTGAGCGTGAAATCAATTTAAGCGGTAATTTGCTTATGCCTACATTTAAAAATGCACACACCCACAGTGCTATGACTTTCGGCAGAAGTTACAGTGATGATTTACCGCTTGACAGATGGTTAAACGAAAAAATTTTTCCGATTGAAGCAAAGCTTGAAAGTGAGGATATATATCACCTTTCAAAACTTGCTTTTTTGGAATATTTAACAAGCGGAACAAGTGCTTGCTTTGATATGTACTATTTTCCCGAAAGTATGGCAAGAGCAAGCGTTGATTTCGGCTTCAGAACAGTAATGTGCGGCGCTGTAAATAATTTTAAAGAATCAGTAGAAAAGCTTGAAGAATACTACAAAACATACAATAATTATAATGAACTTATCAGCTACCGGCTTGGCTTTCACGCGGAATATACAACAAAAAGAGAAATACTTGAAGGCATAAGCGAACTTGCACAAAAATATAAAGCACCTGTTTTCACACATTCAAGTGAAACAAAAAGTGAGGTCGAGGGTTGCATTGAAAGATATGGCAAAACTCCGACAGAACTTTTTGAAGAAATAGGATTATGGAACTGGGGCGGCGGCGGATACCACAGCGTATGGCTCAGTGATAATGATTTACAAATTTACAAGAAACGAGGACTTTGGGCAATAATAAATGCTGGCTCAAATTCCAAGCTTGCATCAGGCATATGCGATGTTCAAAAAATGAGTAATATGGGCATAAATTTAGCAGTTGGAACAGATGGGCCAAGTTCCAACAATGCACTTGATATGTTTAGAGAAATGTATTTAATAAGCGTACTGCAAAAGCTCAAATATAATGATGCCGCCGCTATGGATGCAAACGAAATACTAAAAGCGGCAACATCAGGTTCTGCAAAATGTATGGGGCTTACCGATTGCGACTGCATTGCCGAGGGCAAGCTTGCCGATTTGATGATAATTGACCTTGAAAGGCCGAATATGCAGCCTATTAACAACATTACTAAAAATCTTGTTTATTCAGGTTCAAAAGATGATGTTAAAATGACAATGATTAACGGAAAAATCCTTTATGAAAACGGTGAATTTGTAAATATTGATAAGGAAGAAATATACGCAAAAGCGCAAGAAATATGTAACAGATTAAAGAATTAAGCATAAAAAAGCGTCACAATCATAAATGATTGTGACGCTTTAATTATACATTTATTTTTCTTCATCATTCTTCTTTTTGCTTGTAAGCTTATTAAGAAGATATGTTACAAGAACAACTACACCGATAACGATAAAAATACCGAGCATACCGAAAAGTACAACAGGAAGTGAAGTTTTCCAGCTGTCAGCGTGAATTGCCATTGTAAAAGTAGTAATAAGTGCAACTAATAAATTATACATATCCACGCCCCCTTACTTAGCAACAAGTGTCAAGATAAGACCGCCTGCGATAACAGATGCAATCTGACCTGATACATTTACTGAAATTGACTGCATAAGAAGGAAGTTTTGGTTATCCTCCTTAAGTCCCATTTGGTTAACTACACGGCCACTCATTGGGAATGCCGAAATACCTGCTGCACCAATCATAGGATTGATTTTCTTTTCTTTCGGTAAGAAAAGGTTGAGGAATTTGGCAAAGAGTACACCGCCGATGGTATCGAATACAAAAGCAACAAGGCCAAGTCCGAGAATAAGAAGAGTTGCCGGTTTAACGAACTCTTCATAATGCATTTGACCTGCCACGGTGATACCGAGAAGAATTGTAATAATATTAGCGAATGAATTTTGCGCTGTTTCAGAAAGGTTATTAAGAACACCGCATTCCCTAATGAGATTACCGAACATAAGGAAACCTACAAGAGCAACTGATTTAGGTGCTACAAGACCTGCGATAACGGTAACAACAATCGGGAAAAGAATTTTGGTTGTTTTTGAAACTTCGCCCGGGTTATATTTCATTCTGATTAAACGCTCTTTTTTAGTTGTAACAGCCTTGATAACAGGCGGCTGAACGATAGGAACAAGAGCCATATACGAATATGCGGCAACCATAATAGCGCCGATATATTTTGAGCCGAGTTCGTTTGCTACGAAAATAGATGTAGGGCCGTCTGCCGCACCGATAATAGCAATAGAAGCAGCGTCATTTATATCAAAGAAGAAGCTTGCTACGAAGAAGGTAAAGAATATACCAAACTGTGCAGCGGCACCGAAAAGCATAAGCCACGGATTTTTAAGAAGCGGGCCGAAATCAATCATAGCACCGATACCGATAAACAGCAAAAGCGGGAAAAGCTCATTTGCAATGCCTGCATCATAAAGCACGCTGATAGGCCCTGCCTCTGCCCCAGGCTGAGTAATAGCACCTGACCAAGGAAGGTTAACTAAAATTGTACCGAAGCCCATTGGTAAAAGAAGTGTTGGTTCCATCTGTTTGCCGATTGCAAGATAAATGAGAAGTCCGCCGACTGCCCACATAAGCGCCATTTGCCATTTGATTTCACCGATATTGGAAAACAAATTAGCAAATTCTTGCAAAACAGATACTTTTAAAAGTAGTGTTTCCATATTTTTCTCCTTAAAATTAAAATAAAAATAACGACACCTTTATCGCTTTCGATAAAAGTCTCGTTATAACTGAAAAATGTTCAGCACGGTGCAGACCGGGTTTCCCGTCTTGACGACCTGCACAACATTTGCAAAGCAAATGCTAACTACTCCCTTTTTTCAAAAACATTATAGTATAAAAAAATCAAAATGTCAAAACTTATTTTGCTTTTGTTTCACAATAAAGGCAACGATATGTTCCGCTGTCATCCGTAAGAGTAAAGATATGGTCAATATCTTCATTATTGCAAATGCAACGCGGATTTGAGCATTTGATTACATTAGTAAGCCTTTTTGGCAAAGAAAGAGTTTTTTTCTCAACACTCTTTCCGTTTTTAATTACATTTACGGTAATATTTTTATCAATATAGCAAAGTACATCAAGATTTATATCAATCAGCTCATTTATCTTGATTATATCTTTAGCTCCCATTTTTTCACTTTTAGCATTTTGAATAATTGCCACTTGGCATTTAAGCTTATCAAGGCGAAGCGTATTATAAACCTGCATTCCCTTGCCTGCTGTAATATGGTCAAAAACAATACCGTTTTCTATTTCATCAATTTTCATTATAACGTACCTGCCCATTCAAGAAGAGTTTTAATCAATGCCATTCTTACATACTTGCCGTTAAGAGCCTGAACAAAATACTTTGCTCTTGGATCATCATCAACTTCGGTAGCAATTTCATTTACTCTCGGAAGTGGATGCATAATAGTTAAATCCTCTTTTGCAGTATTAAGCTTTTCAAGGTCAAGAATAAATGCGTCCTTAACTTTAAGGTATTCATCCTCTGAAAAGAAGCGTTCACGCTGAACTCGTGTCATATAAAGAACATCAAGTTGCGGCATAGCCTCCTCCATAGTTTCAACCTCTTTATATTCACTGCCGGATTTATCCAAAATATCGGTTTTAATATAATCTGGAATGGCAAGTTCCTTAGGTGCAATAAGAATAAACTTAACATTGCTGTATCTTGACATAGCTTTGATGAGTGAATGAACCGTTCTGCCAAATTTAAGGTCACCGCAAAGGCCGACAGTCATATTATCAAGCCTGCCCTTTTCTCTAAAAATAGTTAAAAGGTCGGCAAGAGTTTGAGTTGGGTGTGAATGGCCGCCGTCACCGGCATTTATAATCGGCACACCACTTTTAAAGCTTGCAACTCGCGGTGCACCCTCAAGCGGATGGCGCATAGCTATAATATCAGCATAGCAAGATACCATCCTGACTGTATCTTCAACTGTTTCGCCCTTGGTTGCAGATGATGAACCTGCATTGGAAAAGCCGAGTACATTTCCGCCGAGTTCCATCATTGCAGCTTCAAACGAAAGGCGTGTTCTTGTTGACGGTTCAAAAAAAAGCGTAGCAAGCTTTTTACCGTCACATATGTGCGAATATTTTTCTTTATTATTGATAATATCAATTGCTGTTGCGATTATGTTATCAATTTCATCAAGTGATAAATCTGTTGTATCAAGTAAATGTCTCATTTGAACACTTCCTTTCAATTACTTTTAGCACCATTTACTGCAAGATAAGCCTTAATTCTGTCAACATTTTCACGGTTTGATTCATCTTCTTCAAGATATTCAATAATATCATAAACATCAACTACCGAATATACAGGGAAGCCGAATTCATCACTCACTTCAGCCATAGCGCTCTTTTCGGTTTTGCCTTTTTCCTTACGGTCAACCATTACAAATGTAGCAGAAACCTTAACACCGTCAAGCTTTGAAAGAATTGCCATACTTTCCCTGATAGCTGTACCCGCTGTGATAACATCTTCAACTATTACAACTTCTTCGCCGGCCTGTGGCTTGTAGCCGACGAATACACCGCCTTCGCCGTGGTCTTTTTCTTCCTTACGGTTAAAGAAAAACGGTACATCAAGTCCGTCTTTTGCAAGTGCTACCGCAACTGAAACAGCAATAGGAATACCCTTATATGCCGGCCCGTAGAGAACAGTTTTTTTGTTGCCTACTTTTTCAAAATATGCTTTTGCGTAAAATTCGCCGAGCTTTTGAATTTGCTCGCCTGTTTTAATATCGCCGGCATTGATGAAATATGGAATTTTTCTGCCGCTTTTTGCAGTAAAGTCGCCAAATTTCAATACACCTGCATCTTCTAAAAATTTGATAAATTCTCTTTTATAGCTTTCCATAGTATTCTCCTTATCCTACAAATTCTTTAACGCATCTTCTGTAAGCTGAAACAGGGTCATCGGATGCAGTAATAGGTCTGCCAACAACGATATAATCAGAGCCGATTTCTTTAGCTTTAGCCGGTGTGGTAACACGAACCTGGTCACCTACATCACCGTCAGCAAAACGAACCCCCGGTGTAACAGTCATAAATGCTTTTGAGCAGTTTTCTTTAACCATTCCTGCTTCAAGCGGTGAGCAAACAACACCGTCAAGCCCTGCTTCCTTTGCATTTTGGGCATATTTAACTATTGTATCGTTAATAGAAGCGTTAATAAGAAGTTCATTTTGCATACGCTCTTCACTTGTAGATGTAAGCTGGGTAACGGCAATAAGAAGCGGCCTTGTACCGTCCTCCCTTGTAAGCCCTTCCAATGCGGCTTTCATCATATCAATTGTGCCCGCCGCGTGAACATTAGTCATATCAACATCAAGCTTTGAAAGAACAGCCATTGATTTTTTAACTGTATTAGGAATATCGTGAAGCTTAAGATCAAGAAAAATCTTGTGTCCCCTTTTCTTAATTTCTCTTACTATTGACGGACCTTCGGCATAAAAAAGTTCCATACCGATTTTTACAAAAGGCTTTTCCTCGGTAAATTTATCAAGGAAATCGAAAGTTTGCTGTGCGCTTGAAAAGTCGCAAGCGATGATAACATCTTTACCCATTAGTCTACCACTCCTATAATATCACTTATTTTATCTATTTTGAGTTTTTCACATTCCTGTTCAAGTGACTCAATAATATTTTTGCACGCATAAGGGTTAACAAGATTTGCTGCCCCTACCTGAACTGCGGTTGCACCTGCCATCATCATTTCAATCACATTTTTTGCACTTGAAACACCGCCGCATCCCATTACGGGAATATTGCAAGCTTTTGCAACCTGGTACACCATTCTTACCGCTACCGGAAAAATAGCGTCACCGCTGAAGCCGCCCATTTTATTTGCAATAACAGGGGTACGCTTTTTAAGGTCTATGCGCATACCGAGCATTGTATTTATAAGGCAAATACCGTCAGCACCAGCCTCCTCGCAAGCTTTTGCTATTGATACAATATCCGTAACATTAGGCGAAAGCTTAATAAACACCGGCTTTGTGGTAACAGCTTTTACAGCCTTTGTAACCTGTGCCGCACATTCAGGAGATGTGCCAAAGCTCATTCCCCCGCCGTGAACATTTGGGCAGGATACATTAACTTCTAAAATACCAACCTGCTCCTCTTTATCCAAAAGCGAGCAAGTATATGCATAATCTTCAACCGAAAAGCCGGAAACATTTGCGATAACGGGCTTGTGAAAATATTCTTTCATTTCAGGTAATTCATGCTCAATAACATGATGCACACCCGGATTTTGAAGTCCAACTGCGTTAATCATACCTGATGTACATTCAGCAATTCTCGGTGTAGGGTTACCGAAGCGTGCATCTTTAGTAGTTCCCTTAAACGAGAAAGAGCCTAAAATGTTAATATCATAAATATCTTTAAATTCCTTACCGAAGCCGAATGTACCCGAAGCCGGAACAACAGGGTTATCCATTTGCATTCCTGCAAGGTTTACCGATAAATCTACCATATAATCTCCTCCTTAACAAGAACAGGGCCATCCTTACAAATGCGCTTATTTCCGTATTTTGTTTTGCAGGAGCAACCCATACACGCACCAAAGCCGCAACCCATCCTTTCTTCAAAAGAAAATTGGCCTGAACATTCGGTTTTATTATAAACAGCTTTAAACATAGGAAGAGGACCGCAAGTATAGAAATAATCGTAATCTTCAGGGAATGCATCTGTCACAAAGCCTTTAACACCGTATGATCCGTCAACCGTTGTGACGAAAACATCTATTCCAAGTGCCTTAAATTCATCTTCATAAAAAACTTCATCTTTAGTATTAAAGCCAAGTACAACGGTAGGTTTTTGCCCGCTTTCAATAAGCTTTTTGGCAAGATAATACATTGGCGGAACACCGACACCGCCGCCGATAAGAAGCGGCTTTGCCGATTTTGATATATCATATCCGTTTCCAAGCCCTGTAAGGATATTGAGCATTTCACCGACAGAAATATTACTCATTTGTTCAGTTCCCTCACCTACAACTTTGTATATAATTGTAATAACATTTTCATTGCAATCACATACAGATATAGGCCTGCGAAGAAACTTTCCCTCAAGCTTAATATTTATAAATTGGCCGGGTGCGGTTATATGTGATGTATCGCCCTCAAGCTCCATTTTATAAACATCTTTAGCAATTTTCTCGTTAGTTAATACTTTATAATCACTTTCAAAAAACATATATCGTTATTCCTCATCAATTGTTGATACACCGAGTGTAATTTCTTCAAGTACATCAAGAAGAACTTTAACCGTATCAAGAGAAGTAAACATTGTTACATTATTTTCAACTGCTGCACGCCTGATTTCAGAACCGTCTGAATGGGAGTCACCCGCGTTAATATCAATTGTATTGATAACATAAGCAATATGACCCTGGCGAAGTGCTTTTAATATTTCATCACTGTCATCAAGTGTAAGCTTTGCACGAACCTTGGTGCGAATACCGTGGCTTTTAAGATATTTTGCTGTACCTTCTGTTGCTTCAATATTAAAGCCGAGGTCATAAAATCTCTTAATAAGAGGAAGTGCGGCAGGCTTATCCTGGTCAGCAATAGTAACAAATACAGTACCGTAGTTTGCAACATTCATACCGGACGCCTGAATTGCTTTATAAAGCGCACGGGTGAGTGACTTATCATATCCGATAGCTTCACCTGTTGACTTCATTTCAGGTGAAAGGTAAGTATCCATACCTTTAAGCTTTGAGAATGAGAAAGCAGGAGCTTTAACATACCAGCGTTTCTTTTCTTCAGGATATACTTTATCAATTCCCTGCTCTTTAAGTGAATGGCCGAGAATTACCTGGGTTGCAATGTGAGCCATAGGCACACTTGTTGCTTTTGAAAGAAACGGTACTGTTCTTGAAGAACGAGGATTAACTTCAATTACATAAACATCATCATTATTGTCAGCTATGAACTGAATGTTATAAAGTCCTATAATTCCGATTGCTTTACCAAGTTTAACAGTATAATCAATAATTTTATCTTTTACATTTTGTGACGCTGTGAATGTAGGGTAAATTGAAATTGAGTCACCTGAATGAACGCCTGTTCTTTCAACATGTTCCATAATACCAGGAACAAATACATCATTTCCATCACAAATTGCGTCAACTTCAAGCTCACGGCCCATTATATACTTATCTACCAAAACAGGCTGCTCGGTATTGATTTCAACAGCAGTTTGAAGATAATGGCGAAGTGATTCTTCATTAGCCACAATTTGCATAGCACGGCCACCGAGTACAAACGAAGGCCTTACAAGTACAGGATAACCGATTTCTGCCGCAACCTTAACACCTTCTTCAATATTGGTTACAGCAAGTCCCTTTGGCTGCGGAATACCGAGAGCTTCCATTACTTTTTCAAAGCTATCTCGATTTTCTGCCCTGTCAATAGCTTCAACATCAGTGCCGATAATAGGCACACCGAGAGCATCAAGTGGCGGTGCAAGGTTAATAGCTGTTTGCCCACCGAGCGATACAACAATACCAAGCGGTTTTTCAAGGGTGATAACATTCATAACATCTTCAACCGTAAGCGGTTCAAAATAAAGTTTATCACTTGTTGTGTAATCGGTTGATACTGTTTCAGGGTTATTATTTATAATAATAGCTTCATATCCTGCCTCACGGATTGACCATATTGCGTGTACGGTTGAATAGTCAAATTCAACACCCTGGCCAATACGGATAGGACCTGAACCCAAAACAATAATTTTCTTTTTATCTGATACTACCGATTCATTTTCTTCTTCATAAGTTGAGTAGAAATAAGGAACATAAGAATCAAATTCAGAAGCGCAGGTATCTATCATCTTATATATAGGGAAAATATTATTTTCTTTTCTGAGTTTGAATACATCAGATTCACTCATACCCCAAAGCATACCGATATACTTATCGGAAACACCCATTTTCTTTGCGTCTTTAAGAGTTTGAATGTCCTTGATATTATCTTTAATAACATTTTCAAAATCGACTATATTCTTAAACTTTTCAAGGAAGAACATATCAATTTTAGTTGCGTTATAAATTCTAATTAAATCGGTATGAAGCCTGATAAGTTGAGCAATGGCAAAAAGCCTGTCATCAGTACCGTTTTTGATATATTTAAGAAGTTCGTCCTCTGTATAATCATCAAACTTTTTGCTGTACAAATGGCATACGCCGATTTCAAGTGAGCGCACGGCTTTAAGCAAGCTTTCTTCCATAGTTCTGCCGATTGCCATAACTTCGCCGGTAGCTTTCATTTGTGTGTTAAGCGTATTATTGGCATCCGCAAATTTATCAAATGGGAAACGCGCAATTTTTGTTACAACATAGTCAAGCGTAGGTTCAAACGAAGCAGGAGTATTTGCAATAGGAATTTCATCAAGGTGCATACCTACGGAAATTTTAGCGGATACCCTTGCAATAGGATAGCCCGAAGCTTTAGAAGCAAGTGCAGATGAACGCGAAACCCTCGGATTAACTTCAATAAGATAATATTGGAATGAGTGAGGGTCAAGTGCAAACTGAACATTGCATCCGCCCTCAATTTTAAGTTCACGGATAATGCGAAGTGCAGAATCACGAAGCATTTGATATTCTTTATTTGTAAGAGTTTGTGACGGTGCAACAACTACCGAGTCACCTGTATGAACACCGACAGGGTCGATATTTTCCATATTACAAATTGTGATAGCAGTATCATTTGCATCACGCATTACTTCGTATTCGATTTCCTTATAGCCTTTAATGCTCTTTTCCACAAGTACCTGGTGAACAGGTGAAAGTGCAAGAGCATTTTTCATCATAACCATAAATTCTTCTTCATCATCGGCAAAGCCACCGCCTGTACCGCCAAGTGTAAATGCTGGGCGAAGAACAACAGGGAATCCTATTTCTCTTGCAGCTTTAAGTCCGTCTTCAAGATTTTCTGCAATCTCACTCGGAAGAACCGGTTCGCCGAGGCTTTCACAAAGCTCTTTGAAAAGCTCTCTGTCCTCCGCTCTTTCAATAGCGTCAAAATTAGTACCGAGTATTTCAACATCACATTCTTTAAGCACGCCTTTTTTAGCAAGCTGAACTGCAAGGTTGAGGCCGGTTTGACCGCCGAGTGACGGTAAAATTGCATCAGGTCTTTCATGGCGGATAATTCTTGCAACATATTCAAGATTAAGAGGTTCCATATATACTTTATCTGCAATATCCGTATCCGTCATAATAGTTGCAGGGTTTGAGTTAATAAGTACAACCTCATATCCCTCTTCCCTAAGAGCAAGACAAGCCTGTGTGCCGGAATAGTCAAATTCAGCCGCTTGGCCGATTACAATCGGGCCGGAGCCGATTACAAGTATTTTGTGAATATCAGTTCTCTTTGGCATATCAGTCTTCCTCCTTTTGCATAAGTGCAATAAATTTATCAAATAGGTAAGCACTGTCCTGCGGGCCAGGCGCACTTTCCGGGTGATACTGAACCGAGAAAAGCTTGTCCTTTTCACACTTAACACCCTCTGCCGTATCATCAAGCAAATTGATATGTGTAAGTTCAAGGTCAGTTCCTTCAAGTGACTTTACATCAACTGCATATGAATGGTTTTGCGATGTAATTTCAAGCTTACCTGTTTCCATATTTTTAACAGGGTGGTTACCGCCCCTGTGACCGAATTTCATTTTAAATGTTTTTGCACCGAGTGCAAGTGAAATCATTTGGTGGCCAAGGCAGATACCGAAAATCGGAAGCTTACCCCTGAGTTCTTTTACTACATTGATAACGGTTTGAACATCCTCCGGGTTACCCGGACCGTTAGAAAGAAATAAACCGTCAGGGCGCATTTTAAGTATTTCTTCACTTGTGATATTGTAAGGCACTACTGTAACATTACAGCCCTTTTCATTAAGCTTACGAATAATATTATGCTTAATGCCGCAGTCAATAGCTACAACATCATACTTATGATTAGGAGTTCTTGAATACCAGCGCTTTTTACAGCTTACGCGTGAAACCATATCAGTCGGAATAACATATTCCCTGACTTTTTCAAGTGCTTCTTCATAAGGTACATCTGCGTTGCAGATAATAACTTTTTGTGAGCCTTCATCACGAATAATTCGTGTAATCATTCGTGTATCAACACCGCTGATAGCCGGAATATCATATTCCACAAGTACCTCATCAAGTGTTTTGGTATAGCGGAAGTTAGACGGTAGATCGTTATATTCCCTTACAATAAGTCCGCCCATAGTAGGCACTTTGGTTTCATAATCTTCATCAGTCATACCGTAGTTGCCGATAAGCGGATAAGTCATACACACCATTTGGTCGGTATAACTCGGGTCAGACACAATTTCCTGATAACCCACCATTGAAGTATTAAAAACAATTTCATTTATTGCTTCTTTGTCTGCACCGAAACCGTAACCGTAAAATTCTTTACCGTTTTCAAGCACAATTTTTTTGTTATATGGCTGCATAAACAATCTCTCCTTTACATATTGTTAAAAGGTTTTCACCTTGTAAATTCCAATTTTCAAACGGTGTAGCCCTACCCATAGTAACAAAATTTTCAGGGTTAACACACCATTTTTTATCAACATCAAGCAGTGCAAGGTCAGCCGGCGCGCCCACTTCTATTTTACCGCCCGGTAAGCCAAATATTTCCCTCGGCTTAACCGACATCATATCAATCAGCTTTTCGATCGTGATAATACCTGTTTTAACAAGCTTGGTATTAAGAACACCAAACGCTGTTTCCAAGCCGACAACACCCATTAGCGAACCTGCAAGCCCTTTTGCTTTTTCCTCTGCGCTGTGCGGTGCGTGGTCAGTCGCAATAACATCAACCGTACCGTCAAGCACACCGTCAATAAGTGCCTGCATATCCTCTCGGCTCCTGAGCGGAGGATTCATTTTAAATCTGCCGTCTTCCTGCAAATCTTCATCACACATTGTAAGATAATGTGGGCCTGTTTCGCAGGTAACTTTTACACCGCGCGCTTTAGCCTTGCGGATAATATCAACACTTTCTTTTGTTGAAATATGGCACACATGATATTTGCAGCCTGTTTCTTCGGCAAGTTTGCAATCCCGCTCAATTTGCGCCCACTCACTTTCCGAGCAAATACCCTTATGCCCGTGTTTTTTGCAATAAATACCATCGTGAATATATCCACCGTTAAGCAAATCATTAACTTCACAATGCGCAGATATAATCTTGCCGAGCTTTGCACATTCTTCCATAGCTTTTTGCATAAGTTCCTGCGTTTGAACACCTGTTCCGTCATCGGAAAAGCCGACAACTTTATCTGCCATTGATTTAAAGTCAACAGTTTCGCCCTCACCTTTTCTGCCCTTGGTTATTGTGCCAAACGGTAACACTGAAATAACAGCGTCACGCTCAATTATATCTGTTTGCACCTTGAGGTTTTCAACACAGTCGGGAGCCGGGTTAAGATTAGGCATTGTACAAAGGGTTGTATACCCTGCCCTTGCGCCTGCCATAGAGCCTGACTTTATTGTTTCTTTATAAGAAAAACCGGGTTCGCGAAGATGTGTATGAACATCAACAAAACCCGGTATCAATAAATATTTATCTAAAGCGTCAATTACTCTATCGGCACCATTTAATGAAATAGTGCTTGAAATCTCGGTAATAAATCCATCGGTTATAAGAACATCTGACTTTTTAATTTTATCATCAATATAACATAATGCATTTTTAATCAGTAATGTCATAAACCACAGTCCTTTCTTTATCCTTGTAATTATAATATATTTACCCCTAATAAGTCAACATAAAAATATCTAATATATCTATTTACTTCAAAAAATTTATGTTATATAATTAGATTGATTTTTTCTTAAGCATTAGGTATTAAGCGGAAGTGAAAATATGATTAAGATTTTACAATTTGGCGAAGGCAATTTTTTAAGAGCATTTGCCGAGCATTATATTCAAGTGGCAAATGAAAAAGGCATATATGACGGCAAAGTTGCAATATGCCAGCCGAGGAAAAACAATACTGTTATAAATGCATTGAAAAAGCAAAATAATGAATATAACATTATTTTAAAAGGCAGGCTTAACGGTAAAATAATTAACGAAGTGCAGCACATAAACTGCATTGAAAAATGCATTGATACCGTATTAGAAACAGAAGAGCTTGAAAGCATATTTTGCTCACATTCGCTTGAGCTTATTATATCCAACACAACCGAAGCTGGAATTTGCTATAACGGTAATGACAAGGCAGAGAATTTTCCAAACATTTCATTTCCGGCAAAAATTACATATCTGCTTAAAAAGCGTTTTGATTCAGGCAAAAGCGGGCTTGTTTTTTTACCGGTTGAGTTAATAGAAAATAACGGCAATGAATTAAAAAACTGCATATTGAAATATGCCAAGCTTTGGAACTTGGGCAATGAGTTTATAAATTTCGTTGAAAACGAATGCAGCTTCTGCAACACCCTTGTTGACAGGATAGTAACAGGCAAGGTTGAATATGAAAGCGACGCCTGCGCAGTTTCGTGCGAGCCGTATGCAAGCTTCATTATAGAGGCAGATGAAAAAGCAAGAAAAGTAATTCCTTTTACAAAAGTTGATATGGGTGCGCAGTTTGCGGCAAGCGTACTTCCTTTCCGTGAAAGAAAAGTTAAAATACTAAACGGTGTTCACACAATGAGCGTACTTGCCGGATATAATGCCGGTTTTAAAATTGTAAGAGATATGGTTAATGACGAAACCTTTAAAGCTTACATATTAAAAGGCTTGAATGAAGAAATATTAGAAACAATTGACCTTGACAAAGAGCAATTAACAAGCTTTGCGCAAAGTGTAATCGAAAGATTTAACAATCCTTTTATTGACCACAAGCTACTTGACATCAGCTTAAATTCCGTTGCGAAGTTTAAAGCACGCTGCCTTTGCTCATACCTTGATTACTATAATAAATTCGGCAAAGCACCTAAAGTTTTATCATTTGCTTTTGCAGGGTTAATCAATTTTTATGAAGATTTTGAAAATAAAGATTATCCTGTAAATGATATTGAAAATGTGCTTGAGTTTTTCAAAGCAAAACATAAAGATATAGTATTTGATGTGCTTGCAAACAGTGAGTTTTGGGGCGAGGATTTGACAAAATACGACAATATTTACGATACTGTAAACCATTGGTATACAAACATTAAAGAATACGGGATAAGAAGTGCAATGGAGATGCTTTTAAATGAATAAATTATTTAAAATAAATGGCAATGACAATGTTGCAATTGCACTTGAAAGCTTGGCAAAGGGTGAAAAAGTTGACGGTATCACCCTGCTTGACGACATACCTTTCGGCCACAAGGTATTATTAAAAGATATGAAATCAGGCGAAAACATAATTAAATACAATGAACCTATCGGCCATCTTACGCGTGACTGCAAAATGGGTGAGCATATACACGAGCATAATTTAAAAACGAATTTAAGTGATATAGTTGAATACAAATTTGCAGGTGACAATGAATATAAGCCGAAAAACTGCGAAATTACATTTAACGGATATTTAAGAAATGATAACAAAGCCGCAACAAGAAACGAAATATGGATTATTCCGACAGTCGGCTGTGTTAACAATACAGCAAAAAGGCTCGAAAAAATCGGGCAGGAAATAATCGGAGAGGGATGTGACGGTGTTTTTGCATATACGCATCCGTTTGGATGCAGTCAACTTGGTGACGACCAGGAAAACACAAGAAAAATTCTTGCGTCCCTTGCAAATCATCCAAACGCAGGTGGTGTGCTGATTCTATCGCTTGGCTGTGAAAATACAAATGTAAAAACATTTAAAAAATATCTCGGTAATTATAACGAAAGCAGAATAAAATTCCTTGTAACGCAGGACTGTGAAGATGAGCTTGAAGAGGGTAAAAAGCTGATTAAAGAGCTTTATGATTATGTCAAAGATTTTAAGCGTGAGCCTATACCGCTTAATAAACTTGTAATCGGTTATAAGTGCGGCGGTTCTGACGCATTCAGCGGAATTTGTGCAAACGCCCTTTGCGGCAGGCTTACCGACAGGGTAACTTCATTCGGTACATCGGCAATACTAACGGAAGTGCCGGAAATGTTCGGCGCTGAAACATTACTGATGCAAAGATGTAAAAACCGTGAAACATTTGATAAATGCGTTGATATGATAAATTCTTTCAAGCAATATTTCTTTTCACATAACCAAGAATGTTACGAAAATCCGTCACCCGGAAATCACGACGGCGGAATAACCACACTTGAAGAAAAGTCGCTCGGCTGCATACAAAAAGGCGGAAAAGCAATAATTACCGATATACTTAAATACGGTGAGCATTGCAAAAAGCCGGGTTTAAGTTTATTAACAGGGCCGGGCAATGATATTGTATCTGTAACGAACCTTACAGCAGCAGGCGCAAATATAATATTGTTTACAACGGGCAGAGGTACTCCGCTCGGTGCTCCTGTACCTACTGTTAAAATATCATCAAACTCTTCCCTTTACAAAAGGAAAAGCAACTGGATAGATTTCAATGCGGGTGAACTGATAAATAACCGGGATTTTGAAAATATTACCGAAGAAATATTAAATTTAGTAATTGAAGTTGCTTCAGGAAAGAAAACTAAAAACGAAATTAACTCCTACCGCGACATTTCCATATTTAAAGACGGAGTAATAATGTAAATAAAAAATGATGATAAAGGAAAATCAAGAATAACAGAAAACATATAGAAAGGCGCAGATGAATATAAAAATTCATCTGCGCTTTTATTATGCACCGATATTTATTTGCGGGCAAATATCCTGCAAAGAATAGTAAACCTTTTTAAGCCTTTGGTTTAATTTAACATCTTTTACCGCTGAAAATTTTGCATTTTCAAGTTTAATTTACCCGATATGCCCGAACCGATTTTTATATTTTCAAAATCTGCTTTACCTGTCAATTCAATAAACTATTTGTAAATTGTAATTTACCATAACAAAAACCCACTCAACAAGTGAGTGGGTTAATTTGAATATCTAACTAAAATTAGAGTGCAGCCTTAGCTGATTCAACAAGTGAAGTAAATGCAGTTGGGTCAGAAATAGCAATTTCTGAAAGCATCTTTCTGTTAAGGTCAATGCCTGCTTTCTTAAGTCCGTTCATAAATGTTGAATAGTTAGTACCGTTTGCCTTGCAAGCAGCTGAAATACGAGTAATCCAAAGTCTTCTGAAATCTCTCTTCTTCTGCTTTCTGCCGATGTATGCATACTGTCCGCTCTTCATAACAGCTTGTTTAGCTGTCTTGAAAAGTCTGTGCTTTCCGCCGTAGTAGCCCTTAGCTGCCTTTAATACTTTTTTTCTTCTTTTACGAGTTGCCATAGCACCCTTAATTCTTGCCATATCTATATACCTCCGAGTTAATGTTAATGCCTAAATAATTAAGCAAATTCTTCTTATTTGTAAGGAACAAGTCTCTTGCACTGCTTCTGGTTTGTAACATCAGCAACTGCAGTTTTACGAAGATTTCTCTTACGCTTAGTTGACTTCTTAGTAAGAATGTGTGAGGTATAAGCATGTGCACGCTTTACCTTGCCGCTCTTTGTTGTCTTAAAACGCTTCTTTGCGCCGCTGTGAGTTTTAATTTTTGGCATAATTTATTCCTCCGTGTGATTATTTACTTGCCTTAGGAGACAAAAACATAAGAATTTGCCTACCGTCGAGTTTAGGGGCTTTATCAACATTTGCTTCTTCCTCAAGTGAAGCTGCAAAACGCTTCATATTTTCAATACCGAGGTCTGAATGAGTCATCATTCTGCCCTTAAGGCGAATTGAAACCTTAACCTTGTGACCTGACGCAAGAAACTTTTTTGCCTGATTAACTTTTGTGTTGAAGTCACCGACATCAATAGTAACACTAAGACGAATTTCCTTTGTTTCAACCTGCTTTTGATTTTTGCGATTTTCCTTTTCACGCTTAGCCTGCTCATAACGGAACTTTGAATAGTCCATAATTTTGCATACAGGTGGCTTAGCCTGAGGAGCAATCTTTACTAAATCAAGGCCTTTTGTTTCAGCTATGTGGAGTGCATCACTTGCGCTCATAATACCAAGCTGTTCACCGTCGGCTGAAATAACGCGTAATTCCTTGTCTTTGATTTCATTATTGATTTGTTGAGTTTCCTTGCTGATAAAAAACACCTCTTATAAAAAATTAAAGTGTGAACGCAATATCCGTTCACACTTCAATAATCAATTAACAAATAAATTATTGCCCTTTTCGCTTAGCTGAAGGGGAGAACGATGCGTTCTTCTTTATTGCGTAGATATATTAACATAGCCACATCAATTTGTCAATACAAAATTTAGATTTATTTTATGAATTTTATTGCCAAGGATATTTTTGCTTAAGTTTTTCAAATTCTTTGTAGTCCTTTGCAAAATGGAATTTATTTTCAAGGTCGGAAAAGAAGTAATAATAGCCTGTATCATTATGATTTACAACTGCATTTATATTTTCAACACCCGGATTACAAATAGGCCCGCTCGGAAGCGCCGGGCATTTATAAGTATTATACGATTCAACAACACTTGTGCCAAATCCGTTTTCACGAAGCTTATTACCGTAAAATATAGTAACATCGCTTTGAAGCTGCTGGCCTATATTAAGGCGGTTAATAAATACAGATGCAATATTTTGAGCCACGCCGTCACCAAGCGTTTCCTTTTCAACAACCGATGCAAGTGTTACAAGCTCATAAAGAGTCATACCGTTTTTTTCGCAATAATCAGTCCATTCATCGCTGATTTTACCGTCAAATGTTTCAAGCATTGTTGCCACAACATCTTTTGCATTACTGTTTTCCGGCAAATCATATGTTGCAGGAAACAAAAAGCCTTCAAGCTGATAAGCAACATTTTCGCCCATATATGCTTCGTTTAAAAAATCATAATTATAATCATTTTTATTTTTGCAGGCATTTAAAAAATCCGACCTCTTACAAATATTGTTTTTTTCTAAAGTATCTGCAATATCAAAAACAGTATATCCCTCGGGAATGCAAACCGAAATGCTTTTATGTGAAATATCGGGATTTTGAAGTTTTTTTGCAATTTCCTCATAACTCATTGATGAGGTCATATTATATTCGCCGTTGATATAAGTGAATTTAGGATAATGCTTATCCATCCACCAATTCCAAACGGTATCATTTTTAATAATTCCGTTTGATTTTAATTTCTCGCCTATTTGGTAAGCAAAATCATCTTTTTCAATAACAAGATTATATTCCGTTTTGGTATTTCTGTTACCGCTTACATCTTTTTGAACATAGGTATAGCCAACATAAGCTGTGATACCCAAAAGAGCAAGAACAAGAATTACTATTACAGCAATGCCTGATTTACTTTTATTCTTCGACATTGAAATCTCCTTTATCAATACACATAGGTGTGTGAACTATTCCCCTATCAACAAGTTCTCTGCCACAAATGCGAAAACCGAGCTTTTCATAAAAATTAACAGCGTGATTTTGAGCGTCTACATAAATTCGTTCTGCCCCGGCTTCAATAGATTTGGCAACAACAGCGTTAACTACCGTTGCCCCGTAATGCTTGCCTCTATATTCTTTAAGCACTGCAATTCTGCCTATTTTAAGCCCGTTTGACTGCGGTATTTCCGTAATTCTGGCGGTTGCCACAGCACTCTTGCCATCATAAAGCAGGGCAAAAAGCGCTCTTTTATCAAGCTCATCAAACTCTTCCTCGCCTTTTATATTTTGTTCACTCATAAAAACCTGCATACGAATACTTTTAACAAGCATAAAATCAGGGTCGGAATATAATAAAAACTTAACTTCAGCCATTTATTTTGTGTACCTTAAGCATATTTGTTGTGCCGGACATACCGAGCGGTATACCTGCTGTGATTACTACTGTATCTCCCTTTTTAGCCACACCGGCTTTAACTGTAACTTCAACTGCATGGTCAAAAAGTTCATCAGTATTATTTTTAAGCTGACAAAGTACCGGCTTAACACCCCAGCTAAGACTTAGCTGACGCCATACTTTTTGGTTAATTGTAGCACCAACAATAGATGTTTGCGGCCTAAACTTTGAAATCATACGGGCGGTAGTGCCGCTTTTAGTTACAGTAATAATTGCAGACGCATTAAGGTCGTGTGCAGTAGTAACGGTAGCGTGGCTGATAGCAGATGTAATATCCTTACCGCCGCTTTCAGGATAAAAATTATCGAATTGTCGTTTGTAATCAATATCTCCCTCGGTAGTGAGTGCAATTGAAGTCATAGTTTGAACTGCTTCAATCGGGTGCTTGCCGACAGCGCTTTCACCCGAAAGCATAATTGCGCTTGTACCGTCATAAATAGCATTTGCAACATCGGTAATTTCCGCTCTTGTAGGGCGCGGATTATTTATCATAGATTCAAGCATTTGCGTTGCTGTTACAACAATTTTGCCTGCATCATACACTTTTCTTATAATCATTTTTTGAATAGCAGGAATACGCTGAAAATCAATTTCAACACCCATATCCCCTCTTGCTACCATTATTCCGTCAGACACAGCAATAATATCATCAATATTATCAACACCCTGTGTGTTTTCAATTTTAGAAACAATTTTAACATCTTTCCAGCCTATTGCTTCAACAAAATTGCGAAGAATTGTAACATCAGTAGCACTGCGAACAAATGATGCCGCAATAAAATCAAAATCGTGCTTTGCACCGAATTTAAGGTCATTCATATCCCTTTCGGAAAGATAAGGCATATTAAGTTCAACACCCGGAACATTAACACCCTTATGGTTTGTTAAAAGTCCGCCGTCAATAACGGTGCAATGAATATCACTGCCTTTTACGCTGTCAACCTTCATTGAAATAAGGCCATCGTTAATAAGAATGACTGTTCCTGCTTTAACATCACGAGGAAGTCCCTCATAATTAACATAACATTTCTTTTCATTGCCAAGGCACATTTTTGTAGTTAAAACAAATTTGTCGCCCTCGTTAATTACTACACCGTCAGGATTTTCAAAATCACCAAGTCGAACTTCAGGTCCTTTGGTATCGAGCAAAGTTGCAATCGGTGCATTGAGCTTTTCCCTTACTGCAATAACTTCTTTAAGTCTTTTTTCATGATCCTCATATGCACCGTGGCTAAAATTAAATCTTGCAACATCCATACCTGAAAGAACCATTTTTTCAAGTGTTTGAGGATTATCTGTTGCCGGCCCTAATGTACAAATGATTTTAGTTTTTTTCATTGTAATATTATCTCCATAGCTTAAATACAAAATACTTTGAAAAAGGCGCATCAAATTTCCGCAATATTTAGACAAAACCTTCCTCGATAGTATAATAACACAAAAATATAAAAATGCAATATAAAATGCAATATATTTTTATTATTAACTGTTAAATATATAATAAAAAAATTAAAACAAAAAACAAGGCAATCGCCAAATGACAATTGCCTTGTAAAAATATTGATTTTTAATAGTTTTCACCCGGGATATTATCAAGAACATCACGAGGGAAGAATACACTTGAACCGCCTGTTGCCATATCCGTATTTGAATCATCCAAATCGTAGTTAAACACTTTATCACTTGCGTTGTTATATTCATTTTCAGATATGATAAATATATTACCGCTTTGTGCAAGGTGAAGGTCTAAAGTCCGCCAATTTTGGAATCTGTGCAAATTGAAGTAAAATGCATTATCTTCAATAGTATCAGCAATACCGCAGCCCCAAATTTCCTGATACCAGCCGTCAAAATCAAGCTTACCGTTTGGCGCATAGAACAATGCACCAAGCTTACCGTAACCGGCAAAATACTTGATATTACCCTGATATGAAGCGATAGAATTAGGAAGCTGTTTAGCATTATATTCTGCGTTATCTGCCTTTGAGTAGAAGTTGAACAAATTAACATCACCCTTATTTGCAACAAGGTAAGTTAAGCGCATATCTATTGTAGTATTTATGTTTATGTTATTATCAGCATAAATAAGAACCGGGAAAGAAGTTTGACCGTCAGCTGATGATGTACCCCTGCTGTCAAAACCTGCAAGACTTGTATTACCCTTGATTGAATCAATATTCACATTAAGGCTGCTTGCCATACAGGTAAAGTCGTGACCGAGATAAATAAGTGCGTCCTGCCTGAGTACACACTGGCCTTGAACAAGGCAATCATAAGTACCCATAATTGAAGCGTTCTTATTAAGAGTTAATGAACCGAGTGTATAAATACTGCCCTGCTTCGGTTTGAATTCTTCTTTAAGGTTATAGCCGAATTTCTTAAGCGCATCGAGTATATCACCCCAAAGTGAACCGTCAGAATCACTTACATACGGTTTATACTTATATGTTGCATTTTTAAAGGTTTCCGGCATTACCCATAAATCTGCATTATGCCTTAATGTAAGATATTTAGGAGTAAATACATAGTTACCTACTGCAACTTGCGAATAACCGTATTCAAAGATTTGACCGCCGTATGATACAAGTGACTGACCGATAAAGAATGTACCACCCTTTGCATTATCGGATGAATCAGCTTGAAGCTCATTCTTAATATTAGCACCGTCATTTGTAAGCGGTGTATCATTATCATCTTTGCCTGCATCGGTACTTCCGTCAGTCTTTTCATTATCGCCCTTTGAATCCGAATATTCAGGTTCTTTACCTTCGGTTACACCTTTGGCAGTATTTTCAGTAACGGTATTACCGTTAATAGTCCTTGTATAATCACCGGATTTGCCGAGTTCAATATACGAAAGTGCTGTAACATTACCGCCTACCGAAACAGTAGTGCAATCACGAATCTTAATCCACGAAGTTGAAGCCTGCAAGCTGCCGCCTACATGGAATTCACTGTATGAACCGCCTTCAACAGAAGTAAGGGTTTTAAGCTTTTTGCCGACATAAATCTTTGCATCGTGGCGAAGAGTTAAATATTTGTTACTTATAAAATCATCTTTAACTCGAAGGGTAGTTGAAGCATAAACCTTTGTATACTTTCCGCTTTCAAAATTACCGCCTACATAGGTGTAACCTGCATTAGCGAATGTGTATTTTTTAAGGCTGTCACCCTTGGTGAAGAACTTACCGTTAACATCAGACGCTTGTGACCTATCCTCATCATCATCAAGAAGAGATTTACCGATTTCGACGAAATCATCACAAGTGAACTTACCGTTGATATAGTTCTTGGTCATATCACGAATCTTAGCTGTATCACGAACATACATATTTCCGTTTACAATAATCTTTGAGCAAATATTTTCATCAAGGCATTGGAAAACAAGGAATCTGTAATCGTTATTTTTAATAAGATTCTCTATTCTTAAAGCGTCAAGGTCTGATTTCTTGGAACTGTCAAAAATAGCGTTTTTAATAATACTGATAGTATCAGGATCATTAAGTGACTTTTGACCTGCAACTGCAAGAGTTACATTTTGCTTCATATAAACTCTTGAATAAGTGTAAAGTGAACCACCTACATAAACATTGGAATTTGAATAAATATCCAAGTCACGCGAATTATTTTCAGGTACTGTTGACAACGACTTAGTCCAAAGACTTTCACCCAGTGTATTATTAAGCATATTTCCGCCAACATAGAAATATGAACTTCTGTACTTATTAGGGTTTTTATCAAAATCAGCGTGGTAAGAACGTTTATCATCACAGAATGAATAATAAGTAGCATCAACTGCATTATAAGTAAACATTTCAATATTTATCTTTGTAGCACGCTTTGATTGGTAATCCCCGCCTACCATAAAGATACTGTTATTACCTGCCGCAATACCTGCACCACCGAAGCAATCACCACCGATAAAGGTATTAGAGTGGTTATATGCCCAAATAGCAGTTGCATAGTACGAATTACCACGATTACAATAATCAAGCAAATCTCCGCCTATATAGGTAGTACCCATAGTGAAGTATGAACCTGCATTACCGTCTTTTTCGTTTGAACCAAGCTTTAAGTTGCCGCCGATATATACAGTTGCCTTTTTAAACTCAGTGCCGTTAATGCTGTCAACACCATTCATAAATGACATTGACTTTTCGTTTCTCCATTTTGAAGTGTTTAATGAATCCTTATTCATTTCAACATTGCCTGAAACTGCAAATTTGCCGAGGTTAATTGTAACTATACCGTAAGTGTAATCACCGTCACAGTCAAAAACAGCATTTTCAGCGTTGTAAAAAGCATTTGAGTTAAGGTTAACTGCGCCGCCGAAGTGCGCTTTAGCATTCTTATAGTTAATAATTGCTGCAGCACTGTTTATAGCACCGCTCGGCATATCGCACCAACCTGCTATCTGCATACCTGCATTAGAATAAATTTCGCCGCAGTTTTTAACAAAACCGTAAAATTTAAGTTCATTTGTACCGCCGATATAAAGATATGCATCAACAGTACCGATTGTTTTACCGTTTTTAAGTGAATAACCCTGATGCATATCATCTTTTTCTTTATCGGTAATATACTGGGTTTTACTCCAATCAACATTAAGGTTGCCCAAAATATACATCTTGCCATAGTTATAAACTGTGGAAGCCATATTAACATCGCCTTGAATACCGAGTGCGCCTGACTTAACAAACAAAGCCTCACCATCATTAAGCGAAACATTGCCGCCTATGTTAGTTGTGCCGGAAAGAACGCAAAGTCCTACGCCTCTGTTTTCCATACCGTCAACCTTGTTTGTACCCTTAATATCGAGTGAATAGCCAATATTGACCGTACCCCTTGTATGCAAAGCTCCCTTAAGTGTGAGTGTTTTTGAGGCATCACCGGCAATAAATGTATCTGCATTATCACTTGTAAAAGCAATTTCAGGGTCTTTAGCCGAGCCACCGCTGTTAACTATGTTGAGGCCACCCATAAGATACATATTACCACCATTTGAAATTTTGGCAGAATGACTAGAGAACGCACTAACACTGCCCAATTGAACCTCATCTTTTATGCAAAGGTATCCACCGGATTCAACTTTCAAAGAAGACAAAACAGTTAACGAACCATTATGTGTTATATTACCAAATTCTTTAATTGTTAAAGAATTCAATATCTTATCTCCGATATTGTCAGCAATGTATAATCCGTTAATTACAACATCCGTTTTCTTACCGGCTGTATCAGTTTGACTTATTGTATGTTTACCGTTTGAGAAGAATTCACTTAAATTATCTGCACTTGAACTTTCAACATTTACGACATAAGTAGTCCAAACCGGTGCAAGTGACCAGAATTTAGAACCGCCATTTATATTGATGCTACTGCAATAATTTTGTGTTGAACCTCCTATTATCATATACGAATTATCATTTAATGCAATTGTCGAGCCATACAAGCCGTTTATGCTGATGTACTTTGCAACATAAAGCTTTGAAGAAGAATTTAAATTAACTGCATCGTTAGATGAAAGATAGCCCAAAACAATCAATCTATGTGAATTTGACAAGGAAATAGCACCTGACGACATAGTCAAATTGCCGCCGATGAGGGTTAATCCGCCGTTATTGCCGACAAAATTATTATTGCTAACATTAAGCGAACCATAGAGATAAAGTGAACCGTCATTAACAAATTGCTTTGAAAAAGTCAAATTTGATTTTGTGGCAGTTTGTGCAATCGAGCCGTCACCTAAATAGATACGAGACTCAGGCTGATTGTTTGTAAATTCATGTATATTAGATGAAATAGCATTGATATAGCTGCCTGAATTACCATTCAAACCGAAAATGCTGACAATTGAGCCTTTTTCTCCATTATCAGAATAGAGTTTAAATCTTCTTTCAATACCGCTGTTAACAATACCAGTTACATATAATTCGCTAGTACCTTTAATTTGCACAGCTTCATCAAATTCTCTTGAATCAGTTTGGGCAGCTTCTAAATCACCTGCACAATAAAGTTTACCTGATTGAAGCTTTAAAGGATATAATGTATTTACATTTTGAACAGAATATACTGTACCGGAAATATCCAAACCGGTTTTACCGTTTTTATTTTTATTGCCTTTAAAAATACCGTTTGCGTTAATATTGCCTTTTGCAATTACTTCACTGCCACTAACAACGTTAACATAGCAATTAAATGTAATATCGCCCCAACTTTCAATGCGGCAAGCGATATTAAATTGACCGCTGTTATCACTTGTTTGAGTAAATACAATATCTCTTGCCTGAATCAAACTGCTATTTACAGAAGTGGCTATCCTTTTTGCTGTAAGCTTTCCGTTAACTATAACTTTTGCTGAATCGTAAAGTGAAATATCACCTGTAATTTGTACTGCATTATTAGTATAGACAGCAGATTCATTTGTTAATTGAAGAACACCGTCAACATTAAATCCGGAATTTGCATGAAGCTGTGACGAATCATTCAAATATAAAGATTTGAATTTAGCCGCACCGTCAACTATGATTTTTGAAGCATTCGTTACAACAAAGTTTTCGGTTACTGTAAACTTACCTCTTGTTTGAATGGTATTATTACCTTTCAATTCAGCAGCTTTTATTGTAATATCCGATGAACTTTTTACAGTTGAATTTTCACTTAATCTTAATGTTGAGTTTACAGTTATAGGGTAACACAAATCTATTGAGTTTGTACCGCCATTTGCGTTAAAATCACCGCAAACAATACCGCCACCCGCATAAAGATTATCTTGATTAGCTGCGGTGATATTAACATTATTTAACTGCAAAGTTCCTTTTGCTTTTATAATTCTGTTTGCTGTAAAATCATTACGGATCACAGCATTACCGCCGCAATAAATAACTTGGTTATCTGAGCCGGATGAAAAATCAGTTGAATTACAAGTGATATTTCCCGCAACATAAAGGTTTGAATTGCTGAGCATTGAAAGCTTTTTGCAATTGAAATTGCCCTGAACTTTAATTAAAGCATTCGAATTTATTGTTACAGCTTTGTTGTCGTCGTTTGGAAGACATGTAAAATTACCATGTGTATTTATTTTTGCGTCCTCTCCAAGAACAACATTATCTTTACAAATAACATCGCCGTATGAATTCAGCGTTGCATCTTTGTTTAAAGTCATGCCGTCATCGCAAGTGGTGGTACCGCCGATATATACTAATGAATTTTCATCGACTGTTGCACTCTTGCAAGCAAAATTACCCTGAACATAAAGGCGCGCACCGCTTTCCATAACAAGAGTTTTGCAATATACATCACCAAAAACGAAAACAACACTGTTCTTTCTGATTTGAAGTTCACCGCCGGAAACATTGATATTGTCTTTAACAATAAGTGTTGAATTGCCACCTTCTTGGCCTACATCCATATTTTTTCCGTTGGTTACTTTAAGTGAACCATAAACAACGGATGAAGCAGGACCTGTAATGTAACAATGTTTCTTATTAAACAATGAATCTGTTGCTTTAACATCACAGTTAAACCATTTATTTGTCATATCATCTTTAGTTGATGTTTCATATGACAAACCTGATATTTCAGTTTTATCCTGCGCAAATTTAGCGTCTGACTTTGCATAAACTTTTTTATTCGTTTTATCCAAATTCGGCATATAATCTGCAACGTTAAAGTCTACGCTAATGTCAGGTACGCTGTTATTATTGTTAACAACTTCGGCAGTTTGCAAATCTGAAACAGAAAAGTCGTTAACTTTATTATTAAATTCAGCACGCTTATTAAATTCAGCAGTATCACCAAGAAAAACATCTGTTTTGTTTGGAAGTGATTGCGATGAAAGGCTATTATAAGTTCCGTCATTTTTAACTCTGTCATACTTTTCGGATACAGAAATATTTTCATCCTTAATCGTTTTCTTTTTAGCCTGAACAGCGTCATTTGCGTATTTACCGCTGATATTATCATCAAAATACTTTTTATTGGCAACATCTGCAAATTTATAAGACTTTTTATATTCGTTTACAAACTCACTTGGAGTTTTAAGAACATCTTTAGAATTATAAAGTTTATATCCTTTATAAGTAGTATGATCATCACCTTCAAGTTTAGTGAGACCGCCGCTCTTTGTTTCCATATACTGAGTAAAGAACGGTGAAGTATCCTTGGATGTTAATTTTGTAACGTTGGAATAAGTCGAGTCATCATAGCTTGTTTTATCAAGGATACCTTGAAGTTGAGTGCCAAGGTCAGCAACAGCAGAACGAACTGTTGCACTTGAATCAGCATTGGTATCAAAATCATCTTTTGATTTAATTGAATTTGAAACCGACTTATTAGTCATACGAACAAAGTATGGCTTAAGGTTAGGTGTTGTAATAAATCCGTCTTCGCCAAGTCTTTGCTGGAATGTTTTATACATAGCATACTTGGCGTCGATAGCAGTAGCAGACCTGCTGTAAGTTGAACCCGGACCTTCGCTGTGTGTATTAGCATAGTCACGGTCAACTTTATCACCTGTGACTTTAATTGTATATTTATTATTACCCGAACCTACTTCTAACTGATAATCAAGCGTATCTTTTGTATCTGCTTCGTTTTGGAAAAGAAGTTCAGTTGAATTTGTTTTATAAAGTTGGTCTTCATTATTACTGATTTGGTCAAAAAGCTTGCTTTTTTCAAATACAATGCCGTCATTTTCGGTTGACGAAGCATTTGTATTGCTGTCAGTATAAGCCTGTTCAAGCATAGCCTTTGAATCGGTTCTGTTTATATCATAAACAATAGCTTCCTGACCGGCAAGTGTAATAACCTTATTATCCTTATCAAAAATAAGATTATCTTTTTGAGCCTTAATTTCATCTTGCTGTTTTTGTGTGATAACTCCGCTCTTTGACTCAATAAACGCGTCAGCTTTTTGCTGATACTTTTCCTTCAAGGTTGCAAGATTGGTTACATCTGCATAGTCAATCATATTGAGAATGGCGAGAGCAGTTTGTGTTTTTTCAATCTTTTGCTGGTTTTGAACATAGAGGTGAACACTGTCTTCATTCCAGCTTGTGTTTGTAAAGTTAATATCCTTTACAGCTGTATAAGTAACCTGACCGTAATCATTAGCAGAATTATCCCCGCTTGTGCTTTGTGTATAGTTTTCATATACATATACAGGGATTTTTTCCATCTTATATTCAGGTTCTTTTTCATATACATAATTACCGTCGGCATCAGTAATAAAGTTACCGTTTTCATCAGTTTTATAAATAGGGTTACCGTTAGCATCTTTTTTCGGCTGGTTGGTATAAATTATATTACCTTTACTGTCGGTTTTAGGTACAGGGTTACCGTTTTTATCCTTAACTACTTGGTAAAGGTAATTACCGTTTTCATCAGTCTGATATTTAGGTGAGCCGTCCGGGTTGACAGCCTGCTTTGGTTTACCGTTGGAATCTTTCTTGGCTTCCTGCAAGTTTCCGTCTTTAATACGCGAAACATTAACAGCCTGCACGCCGATGTCAATAGTTGAATTTGAATGAATATCACCATTGGTAATAGCTTCCGAAAGGTTAATATGAACAAGGTCAGTATAATTCGGAGTTCCTCCAAAAAAGCCGATAAGAGGCTGAATAAGGTTTTCATTAACACCATTTAAAAACGACTCAAGACCGCTTGAAAGAATATTCGTTACAGTACCGGTTCTGCCGTTAATTTGCATTGCAGCGTCAGCGTTAGTACCGTTTGAAGAGCCTGCAAAAAGGGTATAGTTTAAAGCTCTCGGCATACGGTTAGTATAATCTGCGCTGACTTTTACAAAAGAAGATGAATGAAGCATAAGTGAATCAAGATGAAGAAGAGGACCAAAGATTGTTCCCGTTTCAACCTTAACTTCGAGCTTCAAATAACCTGTGGTAAGGTAATCATCCGCAGCGGCAGCTTCGTCAAGAAGACCTCGCTTTGTTATCTTGATTTGAATCTTATCTTCATCGTAATTCATACCGTTCTTTTTAAGATATGAAAGCGCAGTTTTCTTCATATCCTCATCAGTAGATTCGATTGAGGCCGCAACAGCAGTAGCTGCCGAATCAGCAGCATTTTGAAGGCGAGCCTGCCTGTAATAGAATAAACCGAAATCCATAATCATTGCAACAATAAGAAGAAATGCAGTCGTTGCAAAAATAGACGCAAACATAACGGCGCCCTGTTCATTACTATGCTTTTTCTTTTGATTATTTGGTTTCAAGTTACTCACACCCTTTCTGCTAAATTATGAGATTAAACAGATGTATTATTCGTTTGTTTCGCCGACATCTTCTACCTTTGAATGAGCAAGTGAAAGCTCTGTTTGAAGACGATAAATCAAGTCTTCAGCTTTATCAATTGCACTTTCATAAATGCGTGCAATTTCTGTATACTTTTTATCAGCTTCGTTAGTCATACCTGACTCAATTTCTTCTCTCAAAGATTTAATTTCTGTTCTGTTTTTATCAACTTTCTTTGTGAGATGTGCAACATCACGCTGCAAATCTCTGTTTTTATCTTCAAGCTTTTTATTTTCTTCGCCTAAAAGTCTGTTTTTAGAAATAAGAGAATCTATTTTTGCTTGGTATTCTTCAACAACAGAAGTGTCAAGGCTTGAACCTTTACTCGTTTCCTGTGCCTGTAAAGTATCACGCTGTGCGCGTATATCTTCAAGCAATTTAGTTAATTTTTCAACTTCGCCTTTAGATTGCGAAAGTTCGTATTCAAGCATTGATTTAGAATTTTTCAATTCTTCAAATCGCTGGTCAAAAAGTTCACCTGCATTTTTATTTGTAGCAAGCAAATTAGAAATATATTCATTTACCTGCTTAATATCGTAGCCGCGTAAAACCTTGTCAAAACCAAAGTCTTGTGTTGCCGAACCGAGTATTTTGTTTCTGTCAACTACATCATTGTTTGTCATAAAAAAGATTCTCCATTTGCGTAATTTATATATTTAACGAACTATATTCCAATGCACAATTGCGTTTTGCAAGCACATTGGAATTATCATTCATTATTTAAAGTCTAAAACATCACCTTCGGCAAGACCTAATTTATCAGCCACACCTGAGCAAAGTTCCAAAACTTTATATCCGTTTTTAACCTTTTTTCGCACCTTTTTCGGAGGTACTGCCCTATCAATAAACAATATTTCATTATTTTTGGAAAGAGCAACGGTATCAATATCAAAATTCATCCCGAAAGTATGAATTTCATTGCAGGGAGTCAGCAAAAGCCCGTGGTTTTCTGCCATACCCTTTCTATACATCAGCCCCATAAAGCGAGTAAAAAAATGATTTGCATTTTCACACTCATCAAGAATAAGCCGGCCGTTTTTATATATTTTCAAAAGTGCCATTAGAACAAACCGCCTAATCCTCCTGCACCACCCATTTCGTTTTTAACCTGGATGATAACAGGACCTAATACAATGCAAATAATTGCCGGAAGAATGAGAAATACCGTAGGAATAGTCATTTTGGTAGGTACTTTTGCTGCCACGGTTTTAATTTCTTCCCTCTTATTTATTCTCAACTGCTCTGACTGAGCCTGAAGAACATTTGTAATAGGAATACCAAGCTGATTTGCCTGAATTACAGCTGATACGAAAGTTTTAAGTTCGTCAACATCCGTTGAATTTGAAAGGTCTTTTAATGCGTCATTTCTGTTTCTGCCAAGTTGAATTTGCTTAAATACAGTAATAAGCTCATCAATAAGCGGGCCTTCCATACGCTCTGAAATTTTAACAAGCGAAGCATCAAAGCTAAGTCCTGCTTCCATACATACACTCATAAGGTCAAGCGTATCGGCAAGCTGTGCTCTGATTGCACCCTGATGTGATTTAACCTTACTGTTAAGGAACATATTAGGACCAAGAAGTGCTAAAACAACACCGACTAAAATAGGAATAAAGAAATATTGCGTAACATTTATAAGTAAAATACTAATACCCAAAAACAATACTATTGTCAAAATGATAAATGCCATTTTGAAAAATTTAAAGTTAGATACTGAAATATGTAATCCGGCTTTTCTAAGCTTTTTTGCTATCTGCTCATTTTCAGCTTTTACTCTGGCGCTCTTGCTTTGATTCTCGTTGTTTTTATTGCTCATTTTGTCAATCATAGGTTTTATGTTTCTTTCATAAAACGATGTTTCGACATTTTTATAATCAGCCTTAACAACATCTTTGCCAAGTGTTTTCATTCTGCGTAAATTTTTGTCTTCTTCAGTACCTTTTCTTCCTAAAAGCACTACAACAATGCATAAAGCAAAACAAGCATATGAAATAACTATAAAAGGTATCATAATAACACTTCCTTACATTTTGATAGTGGTGATTTTTTTGATAAGTAAGAAGCAGAGAAGTTCTAATCCACCGGCAACACAAAGAAGTATGATACCGATTTTTTCGTGGAACATAGGTGTTACGAAATCCGAATTTACCAAAGCAAACATACCTAATATCGCAACAGGCATACATCCTACAATTGTACCTGACATCTTACCCGAAGCAGTAGCAGATTTAAGTTCCTGCTGAAGTTTCATTCTGTCCTTAATGGTATCTGAAATATTTTCAAGGATTTGAGAAAGGTTACCACCTGTTTGCCTTTGGACAAGAACTGCCGAAATCATAAGCTGAAGATGCTTACTTTTAATTCTTGTTGACATCTTATCAAGAGCTTCTTCCATTGAAGAACCCATACTCATTTCTTTAATTACCAATGCAAACTCACTGCTGATAGGGGCATCCATATCTTTACTAATAGTTTCCATAGCCTGTGAAAAGCTAAGACCTGATTTTAAACAAGAGCAAGCAATAATAAGCGCATCACTAAGCTGGGATTCAAACTTTTTAACTTTTTGCTTTTGCTTAATTTTGATTAAGAACATCGGCAGGAAAAGGCAAACAACCATAACAGCCAATGCAACAATCGAGTTTTGCAAGAATAATACAATAAGACCTGCCGGAACAACCGTTACCAAAAGCCAAATTGTCAAAAATTCTTCAGGTCGCATTTTCATATCGGCTCTTTGAAGCTCAGTATAAAGTGCACTTGCAAATTTTTCAAAAAAGCCGCCCTGCTTTTTCTTTTCTTTATTTTTTGCTTTAATTCTGCTTTCGTGCTTTACTAAAGCATAATTTTCACTGTCGCCCTCATTTTTTTTGAGCTCATCAAGTCTTTTATCGGCAGCAACTTGATCCTTTGTAAGAATAGAAGAAATAAGAAATGCCAATACAAAACCGAAAAGAGCAATTGAAACAGCAAAAATGATTGTAATTATAGTAATATTAGTCGAGGAACCAGTCATTGTTTACACTCACTCCGTTTTCTCGTATTTTTTCAACACATTTTGGAATAATACCTGTTGCTTTAAACGAACCTTTAAACTTACCGTTTGCATCCATTTCACCCTCTGTTTCATAAGTGAAAATATCCTGCATACGAATAACATCACCCTCCATACCTACAATTTCAGATACAGAAGTTACCTTTCTTGTACCATCCCTAAGACGAGCCTGCTGAACAATAAGGTTAATAGCGGAAGCAACTTGGTCCCTAATAGCTTTAGACGGAAGTTCCGAACCGGACATCATAACCATTGTTTCAATACGCGAAATCGAGTCCCTTGGGGAATTGGCGTGGATAGTAGTAAGTGAACCGTCGTGACCGGTGTTCATAGCCTGAAGCATATCAAGTGTTTCTTCACTACGAACCTCACCTACGATAATTCTGTCAGGCCTCATACGAAGGGAGTTAACAACTAAATCACGAATAGAAATTCGACCTTTACCTTCCATATTGGCTGGACGCGCTTCAAGCGTTAAAACATGCTCTTGGTGAAGCTGAACTTCGGCAGAGTCTTCAATGGTAATAATTCTTTCATCAGTCGGAATATATGAAGACAATACATTAAGAAGTGTAGTTTTACCTGAACCGGTACCACCTGAAACGATTATATTAAGTTTACCTTTAACAGCAGCTTCAAGGAAAAGGAGCATTTTAGAAGAAACAGAACCCCAAGTCAAAAGATTTTCTGCCGAAATAGGTGTTTTACCGAATTTACGAATTGTAAGAATTGGGCCTACGAGAGATACGGGAGGAATAATTACATTTACACGCGAACCGTCAAGAAGTCTGGCATCACACATCGGGCTTGATTCATCAACATGCCTGCCTACACGGGATACGATTCTGTCAATTATTTGCATAAGGTGCTGGTTATCTTTAAATTGAATATCGGTAAGTACAAGTTTACCGTGTGATTCAACATAAACATGGTCATAGCCGTTAACCATAATTTCAGAATATTCATCACTGTCAACAAGGCACTGAATAGGGCCGTAACCCATAATATCATCATAAAGCTGCTCTTTAACAGTATCTCTGTCAACACGGGGAATATTGTATTCCGGCTTTTCAACATATTCATTGATAAGCGCACGCATTGAATCATCTGTTACAACTTCGCCGGAACTTATTTGCTGTTCAATGATTGCGTTATGAATTCGTGTTTTTGTTTCAGCAAATGGATCTTCAACAGCAATTCGTGCTAATTTATCATTTGAAGCATCGTGAGTTAAAGGACTCACTTGCATTGGCTGTGGTTCTCCATTTACACCGTATCTATCTAACAATCCCATTTAATTATTTCTTCTTTCCAAATGCTTTTTTCTTCTTTGTACCTGCCGTTAAAGTGCCTTCTCTTTCCATAATAAGCTTATTAGCAAAAGAAGAAATATCTTTGGCAATTACTGCTCTCGGCTTATATGTAATAAGCGGCTGACCGCTGTTGAGTGAGCTGTTTACTGTTTTCAAATCACTTGAAATTACAGCGTAAGCATCTATGCCGAGAAGATTTTCATAGTCGCTGATTTTTACATTATTCTTTTTAACATTTTTATTTATAATAAGTTTTACTTTATCCTGCTGGTTGATTTGAGACAATACATTTTGGCAAAGCTTTGCACGCTTTAATGAAAGAATATTAACATCATTAACCATAAATATATCATCACTTGATTCAAGTGCTGTAATTACAGGGTCAGTCAATGCACAGCCACAATCAAGAATAATATATTCATAATAATTACGCGCTACATCAATAATTGCTTTTGTATGATTTGACTGAATATACTCTGCAAGTTCAGGCGAACTTGGAGAAGCAAGCACCGAAAGACCGGAAGCGTGAGTACAACAGCAGGAAGATAAATTATCAATAGAAATACCGTTAGTATCTCTTGCAAGGTCAACTATTGTTTCAGTTGGGTTAAGGTCAAGTGCCATATCTGCGTCACCAAACTGCAAATCAAGGTCAACCAAAAGTACCTTTTTGCCGAGTGTTGCAAGATATACAGCAGTATTTGTACAAATTGTAGTTTTACCTACACCGCCTTTACCGCTGAAAAATGCATAAACTCTTGAACGAACTTTTTTAGTAACATTAAAATTTTGATTAAGCTTTTTTTCGTTACCTACGATACTTTTAACCGTATTTAAAAATTCTTCATTGCCGATATTGACATTCATTACGCGCCTAATACCGCTTTGAGCCGCGTTATTTACAAGGTCGACCGTAACATTATCAGTCATAATGATTGCAGAGCAACCAAATGAACCCAAGTTAATATCTTCAACAAAAGTCAAAAATTCAGGTGTTATTTCATCACTGTCTAAAACAAAAACTACAACATCAGGAACAAAACCCTGAATTCTCATTTTAGATTCAGGCTGAAAATCAGCGTAACCGATAATTGAAAGTTCATCGTTTACGATTTTATTCTTAACTGCAACTTTATATTCTGTTTTTTCTGCACATACTACAATGTTTATACTGCTCATGGGGACTCTCCTCGTAGTTTATTAGCGTCTTGGATTAAGTATAAGCTTATAATCGTATTCGCTTTCGATTTCATAAAGCTTAAGTGCCTGCTTCTTGGTTACTTCAACAGTAAGGGTGCTGTATTTAGTAATCTTTGTTCCGCTTTGAGAAGCACTTGAATTTTCGGCATTTGTAGAAACTCTTAAGATTTTTAAATCTTTATAAGCTATTTTTGTTGTAATGTTACCTGAATCATCTTTCTTGTTAACAAGTACATCAACTGTATCACCTTCGCTGATATAACCGTCAACACTCTTTACACTGGCTGCATCAAATGAATAAGCAACCTTACCCTGCGGAAGTTTAAGTGAAAGGGCAACATCATCACCGTTTTTATCCTGAAGTCTGTTCTTATTGATAGGTTCATTTGCATAAAGTTTGTCAACAGTAATCATATGAACATTATTAGCATCATCAACAAGCTCTTTTTGAGCTTTGATATAGCTGTCATTTGAATCGGCAGCAAGAATTTCTTTTGTGATAATTTGAGGATTATCGCCTTCAAACATATCTGCTGTGATTTCAACATTTTTATCAATATCGGCAGTAGGTATCAATACTGTTACCATATCTGCATCTTTAAAAGTTGTTTTCTTATCAATTTCTGTTGCAAACATATATGTAGCAACACCTGCAATAATTGCAAATATTACTGCTATTAAATAAACCTTTTTCATAAATCTACCTCTTAGATAATATTAGTTACATATATAATATAGAGATGTAATATTATACATCATCTGATTTTTCCACTTTAAATATTGAAGTTGATGTCAAAGTTCTGTGCATTTTATCCGCGCCTGAACCTAACACCGGTGTGAGCGTTGCGATTCTGCAAGAAACAACCAGCTTCACATCGCCATTATACCTATTTTTAACATTTCTGTTAGCAGCAACAGCATCCAAATCGTTTGTATATGTTATTGTTACTTTAACATTATCCACTTTCTTAGGAAGTGAATTTTTAACCTGCGATAATATATGTACTATCTGTTCAGGGGTGGTATCATCATTAAGCGCGTCAAGCGTATAATCAACCGGACTTTGAACTTGACCGTTAACCATATTAACATTCGTATACTCCACGCAAGCTATACGCGCCGCGTTACGAGCAGAATTTTCAACCTCAATATAGTTAACAAAAAGCCAACCATAATCAAGAATCAAAAACAGTATTATCGCAAAAATAGGAAGAACAAGAACAAATTCAATAATCGACTGGCCTTCTTCTTTCTTTTTTAATCTGTATTTATAAATTTTCGTCATCATATAGAGCCTTTCACCCCTTAATCAATGCCTAAATTTGTAAAAAATCTACTTTAACTTAAATAAGGAGCAGGATTCCCCTGCTCCTTATTTATAAACGCTATTTATTAGTCTGCATTCAAACGTGTGTCTTCCATTTTGCTTGACATATCATTTGTCTTGTTCTTAGCTACATTCTTAATAACTACAAGAGCAACAATAGCGATAACTGCAACAATAGCAATGATAAGTACATACTCAAGCATGCCCTGTCCGTTTTCATCCTTAATAAAGCTCATTTGCTTTTCCTCCTTATAAGATTTAAATAATTTATTTGTTAATTAAAATATATTTTCCAGCACTACCAGAGAATTAAGCACCGGGAAACACATTGAAATTACTACCGAGACGGAAATAAAAGGTCCCATGGGGATAAGGGTCTTCATTCCCCCACGCTTTGTTATTTTCAAAAATACGAAAACCAACAAAACCAATATGCCAACTGTGGCCATTGTTTGTAAATAGCAACCCATATACATTATCAAGCCTACAACTGCACTGTACTTAACATCGCCTGCACCAACAGGGACTTTCAAAAGAGTCGGGATTGTAAAAGCTACAAATCCAAGAAAGAAGCCTATGCCTGCATTAAGCAATGTGTAATTTGTGTGTGTAGTGACGCATTGATAAATCACATATGCCGCCTGAACCACTATCATTGAAAGCAAAAGCGAATTAGGAATTTTGCGAATCAACGAATCAACTATTGCGATGGTTAACATCGGAAGCAGAAGCACCAAATTTCTTATCAGTGCAATTTCGTCATCAGCAGTTAATACCAAACCTACTGAAGCGACAGCCCCTGCCAAAGCTGTTAATATGTAAGTTGACTTTTTTCTTAAAACGATAATATCACCGGGATCTTCGCTTCTGGAAAGAATCAACCTTTTTGCTAACGGTACTGCGGCAAGTCCTAAAGCAACGCCGAACAAAATACCGATTAAAGCCTTAATAATAATATTCATTTGCTCATTTGTTAATTACTTATTTGTAATTATTTAATAAACTTTGAATGACTTTTTAATAAATCATTTTGTCTATCTCTTAACTACAACTAAATATTAGCACTATTGCACAAAAAAATCAATAGCTTTTATAAATTTTGTTTAATTTGTATAATTTTAAGTGTCGAAATTAGCAAAACTTACAATATTGTTCGATGTTGAACTAACATTATGCGTTTTGAATTACAAGTAAATATATTATGAATTTTTTGAAAACGATTCAAGGAAATATATTCTACTTATTATATTTATTAACTGTATATATTTTTTCGCTGTAAAGTGATAAATTATCTAAAAGTTGCTTCTCAACCGTATCTTTTTTCTTTGCATTGAAGTATTTTACCTTTTTTCTGTTTCCCGAAGCCTCATAATAAATTATTTTACCTTTTTTGGATTCGGCAATTGCAAATTGGTGCAAAAGTTTATCATCCTTATAAATATCGGCAAAGCTGATTTCGCCCTCACTGTCATAGTAAAGTGCAAATTCAGCCATAGCACCCTCATACCCTTGACCTGCTTTATACTCCCTTGAAAGTACATCATCAAAAGTTTTTTGGTATGTATCATTCTCGCTGTATCCGGCATAAGTCACACTGTATTCTTTAACAGATGAAATGTCGCTTGCGCGCATAATTGCACTTTTTTCACTGTTAGTATGCAGACCTTTTTCTTCAAGTGCCATCATATATCCAAGCCAACCGTAATCGGCAGTATATCTTTCAACGCTCAACACTTTGGCATCAGGCTTTATATTATTTTCTATTATATTTATAAAAGGTAAAAATGCATTTTTATATTGTTCTTCCCTCCAACTGCGCTCACCAAAAAACGGCAAATCCTTAGTTTGAACCATACAAGTATCAAGAAGTGCGCGGAAAGTTACCACTGTATCAGCCTTATTTTCACCCGCATATTCAAATACATCACTGCAAACAAAATCCACATTATCAAGCCCAAGCTTTTCCTTAAGCTTATTTGCATTTTCAATTGCGGATGAATTAACATCCACACCGGTAATATGGCAATTCGGATACATTTTTGCTATAAAGCAAGTTACAATACCGCAATCGCAGGCAAGGTCTAATATCTGCTTTGAATCAAAAAGTTCGGCGTAATCAATAATTAAATTTCCCAAATGCCTGAAAAGTCCGCCGTCAAAAGCCGCTGAAATATAAATAGAGCCATCAAATGTTTCATTCTTTAATTTATAAAACACCATATTACTTGAATTACTGTGCTTTGCACGCGAATTAAGCTCAGCGGCAACCTTTTGGGTATAATCCTTATTAGTTCTCACAGCAAGGCCGGCAATAAATTCATTAGATGATTTAACATATTTAAGGCCGATTTCCTGCATATAATTATCAACTTGTTCGTAAGTTTTCATATAACCACCAATTATTTTATAATTTTACAGCCTTTATTTACAGGCTTTGTTACAGCAATATCCTTTGCAAGAGTTTTAAGTTCAAGTGCAGATTTTTCAGCTTTTTCTTTATCATCAAAAATACCGAAAACAGTAGGGCCGCTTCCGCTCATACATACTCCCAATGCGCCGTTAGTTCTCATAACTTCCTTAATATCCACCTTATTCGGCACCTCAATAAACTGCTCAAAAACATTTTCCATTTTAGAACATATTTCGCAAAGTTCCCTATTTTGCATTGCACAAAGCATACCGAATTTATCAGGTGTATGGCGCTTGCCGACTGTGTCAAACTGCGCATAAGCCTTGCCGGTATTAACACCGCAATCAGGCTTGGCAATTACAATAAAGCACTGCCTGAGAGGTTTAACTTTATTAAGCACATCACCGATACCCTGTGCAAGCAAAGTACCGCCCTTTATACAAAACGGTACATCAGCCCCGATTTTAACACCGATATTGCAAAGTTCATCATCACTTAAACCTGCATTTAACAGTTCATTAAGTGCAACAAGAGTACCTGCACCGTCGGCACTGCCGCCGGCAAGCCCCGCTTGGTGTGGAATACGCTTAACAATGTCAATATTTACACCCTTATTTTTTATTTTAGTTGTTTTAAAAAATGCATCTGCCGCTTTATATGCAATATTTTTTTCATCAAGCGGAATATCCTCAACATTGCAAGTGATAGTTATCTTTTTTGAATTTGTTTCGGTAACCGTAACGGTATCATAAAGGCCGATACTTTGCATTATCATAAACAAATCGTGATAACCGTCCGGGCGGGTGCAGATAATATCAAGCATCAAGTTAATCTTTGCATAAGCTTTAACTTTAACTTCCATCAATTTTCTCCAAGTTCTTTTATAAATTCACCGATACGCCTTACTGCCTCTTTAATGTTATCTATTGAATAGCAATAAGAAACACGAATAAAGCCTTCGCCGCAATCACCGAAAGCATTTCCCGGTATAACAGCAACTCTTTTAGACATTACAAGCTTTTCACAGAATTCTTCAGATGAAAGACCCGTTGATTTAATACAAGGGAACAAATAAAACGCACCCTCCGGCTCAAAGCAATCAAGTCCGATTTTTCTAAAAGCATCAACTGTAAAGCGGCGGCGCATATCGTAATCTTCACGCATTTTTTTAATATCATCATCACCGTTGCGCAAAGCTTCAATAGCGGCATACTGCGAAGTTGTAGGGGCAGACATAATTGCATATTGGTGAAGCTTAGTCATTTGCTTAATTATAGGAGCAGGACCCAGCGCATAGCCGAGTCGCCAACCGGTCATAGAATAAGTTTTTGAAAAGCCATTGATTATAATTGTGCGTTCCCGCATTGAATCAAGTGACGCAATAGTTGTATGCTCCTCATCACCGTAAGTAAGTTCACTGTAAATTTCATCTGAAAGTACAAGCAAATCGTGCTTTTTGATTACAGCGGCAATCTTTTCCAAATCGCCTTTACGCATAACCGCACCGGTAGGATTATTAGGAAAAGGCAATACAATAAGCTTGGTTTTATCTGTTACCGCATTTTCAATTTCTTCCGGCATAAGCTTAAAGTTGTCCTCATTTTTAGTAACAATAGGAACAGGTACGCCGCCGCAAATTTCAATAATTGGTTTGTAGCAAACAAAACTTGGTTCAACAACCAATACTTCATCTCCCGGGCATACAAGCGAGCGAATAGCCATATCTATTCCCTCCGAACCGCCTACGGTAACCGTAATTTCTGTTTTAGGATCGTATTGCACATTAAATTTGCGCTTATAATAATCGGCAATTTCATCTCTTAAAAGGGAAAGACCTGCATTTGCAGTATATCTTGTAGCACCCTGTTCAAGAGAATTGATACCTGTTTGCCTAATATGCCACGGGGTTTTAAAATCAGGTTCGCCGACACCGAGAGATATAACATTATCCATTTCTTCTGCGATTGAAAAGAATTTTCTGATTCCACTCGGCTTAATACTGACAAGAGTTGGGTTTAAATAATTATTGTAGTCCATCAGAATGAAAAAATCCCCCTATCATCCTTTGGAGCTTCTGTAAAAAATACACCCTGCTCCTTATATTTTTTAAGAATGAAATGGGTTGCGGTTGACATAACACCGTCAAGCGGTGAAAGCCTGTTAGCAACAAAAAGTGCAATTTCTTCAAATGATTTATCAGAAACCATACAGCAAAGGTCAAAACCGCCGCTCATAAGATAAATGCTTTCAACCTCTTCAAGCTGGGCAATTCTGTTTGCAATTTCATCAAAGCCATGGCCGAATTTTGGCTGAACCCTAATTTCGATAAGTGCTGTTACGGTTTGCATTTTGGCCTTATTTTTATCTATCATGGCACGATAGCCTTTAATAATTCCCGTTTCTTCATAAAGGCGAATTTGTGCTTCAACTTCTTCTTCGGTTTTACCAAGCATAACAGCAATTTCTCTGTTTGAAAGCCTTGGGTTTGTTTCAAGTATTTCTAATAACTTTTCCATATAAAAATTCCTTATCTAAATATTATTCAATAGTAATCAGTTTAGGCTGATGTTTTTCATAAACAGTAACATAATCAAAGCCTGCCGCTCGTGCAATATCATAGCCTTGGTTTATGCCTTGGCATACTCTGTTTGCATAATGCGAGTCTGAACCGACTGTAATATATTTACCACCGAGTTCTTTATATCTTTTAACAAAAGATATATTAGGCAATGTATCTTTCATATCCATAAAAAGACCCGAAGTGTTAATTTCAAGTGCCTTATCTTTTTTGATAAGCTCTTCAAATATAGCGTCGCATACATCTTGATACTTTTTCATATCAACTTCAATTTTCTCCCTGGCGACAATATATCTTAAAGGATAAGTCAGGTGTGCAAGTGAATCAAAAGCACCCCATTGGCAAAGTTCCAAAAGGCCGTCAAAATATTTACCCAGCAAGTCATCAATATCATATTTTTGATAATCAAGGAAAAAGAAATCCTCCATATTTTCAAGATTATGAAGTGAACCTAAAACGAAATCATAATCATACTTTTGAAGTAAAGCTTGAGTTTCTTTCTTTCTGTAAATTCCCTGGCCTATTTCAATACCTTTAAGTATTTTAATTTTATCACTGTATTTAGATATACATTCATTCAAATCTTTAAGCTGCGGCGGGCAAAGCTCATCAGGATTCATATCCGCACCGTCAATATCGCAATGGTCTGTTATCGCAATAACTTTTGCACCTTTTTCTATTGCGCTGAGGCAAAGTGACTCAACGCTGTCATTTCCGTCAAAAGAATGAATTGAATGGGTGTGAACATCAACAATATTTTTATATTCCAATTTTTTGCCTCTCAATATAATGTAAATATAATAAGCTTTTGTTATAATAACACAAAATACAAAAAAATAAAATATATTTCTTATACTTTATTGAAAAAAGTTTATCACTCTGTTATAATTTTAAGCAATACGATTATAAACTATACAGTAATTTGCGTATCGGAGGTAACAATATGAGAGCATTTATTACAGTTGTAGGTAAAGACACAGTAGGAATTCTTGCAAAAGTTTCATCTATCTGTGCAAAATATGAAATTAACATTACCGAAGTAAGCCAGACTATTCTTGATGATATGTTTTGTATGATTATGCTTGCTGACATAAGCAACAGCACAGTCGGATTTGTTCAATTTGCAGATGAGCTTACAAAATACGGTGATGAAAACAGCCTCTCAATTCACGCAATGCACGAGGATATTTTTAACTCAATGCATAGAATATAGGAGGTGTAACCTTGATAAATTCAAAAGAAATTCTTGAAACAATAAGAATGATTCAAGATGAATGTCTTGACATAAGAACCACAACAATGGGCATTTCGCTTCTTGATTGCGGGGATACGGATATAGATAAATCCTGCCAAAAGGTTTATGACAAAATTTGCACCAAGGCTGAACATCTTGTATCAACAGGCGAGCAGATTGAAAAGGAATACGGTATTCCTATTATAAATAAAAGGGTTAGCGTTACACCTATTGCAATAATGGCCGGTATCAGCGGCGGAGACCCTGTAAAATATGCATTGGCACTTGAAAAAGCGGCGCAAACTATCGGCGTTAATTTCATCGGCGGTTACAGTGCGCTTGTGCAAAAAGGTTTTGCGGCAGGCGACCTTGAGCTTATCAACTCAATTCCGAGAGCTTTAGCCGAAACAGAGCATATTTGTTCATCGGTAAACATCGGTTCAACCAAAGCCGGAATAAATATGGACGCCGTTAAAATTATGGGCCAAAAGGTTAAAGAAGCTGCCGAGCTTACAAAAGATAACGACTGCATTGCAGCCGGAAAGCTTGTAGTATTTTGCAACGCCCCTGAGGATAATCCGTTTATGGCAGGTGCCTTCCACGGTGTCAGTGAACCTGACTGTGTAATAAATGTAGGTGTTTCAGGCCCAGGTGTTGTAAGAAGTGCTATCAGCAAACACCCTGATTATTCTGTAAATGAAATTGCAGAACTGATTAAAAAGACTGCATTTAAAATCACCCGTATGGGTCAGCTTGTGGGTGTGGAAGCATCAAGAAGGCTTGGTGTAGACTTCGGTATAGTTGACCTTTCACTTGCTCCTACCCCGGCAGTAGGTGACTCCGTTGCTCATATTCTTGAAGAAATCGGGCTTGAGCAGTGTGGCGGTGCAGGTACAACCGCTTGCCTTGCAATGCTTAACGACGCTGTTAAAAAAGGCGGCGTTATGGCATCATCAAGTGTCGGCGGTCTTTCAGGTGCATTTATCCCTGTCAGCGAAGATGCCGGTATGATTGACGCTGCAAGAAGCGGTGCGCTCACGATTGAAAAACTTGAAGCTATGACGGCGGTATGCTCGGTAGGTCTTGATATGATTGTTATTCCGGGTGACACAAGTGCAGAAGTTATCAGCGGTATTATTGCAGATGAAGCTGCAATAGGTATGGTTAACTGCAAAACAACAGCGGTCAGAGTTATTCCTGCAATCGGCAAAAACATTGGCGATGAACTTGAATTTGGCGGACTTTTAGGAAGCGGCCCGGTTATGAAAGTAAATACTAAATCTCCTGCGCAGTTTATTAACCGCGGCGGCAAAATTCCTGCTCCAATGCACAGCCTTAAAAACTAAAAATACATTTCTAAAAAAATTAAACCCTATCTGCGAGTGGCAGATAGGGTTACTTTTTTATTTGAAAACTATTTTGAAATCACTGTTTTTAAACGCAAGTGATTTTAAAGTAGAATTATCATTTTGCACGAGAATGAATTCACCGAAATTTGTTTTTCCTTCATATTTTACACCGCCGTCAATAATATGCAGTTTTGTGTCATCGTTTGAAAGAGCAGATATTACATCATAAATAATAATTGCTGCATTTTCTTTTTCAAAATTTTCGCCTGAAATATCATATGAATAAGTGCTGTATTTAAAATTTACATTTTTTCCGTCATAAGTCATCACAAGGCCGAGCGCATTTGTATTTTTAACAGTGATGGATACGCTCCCCTCTTTTTTACAAATTTCACATTCATATGAAAAATCCCCTGATGTAACCACAGCATTTTGAGTAAAAGCCTTTGGTACTTCAGGGGTATTTATTTTAACCGAACACGAACTAAACATAAGAATTGAAATGATAAGTAAAATAAAGCCTAATGTTTTTTTCAAATAAATCTGTCCTTTATTCAAATTCGGACATTAAAGCTCCCAAAACATAAATCATATCATCAACAGTCATACCGCGAGTTGAAATTTCCTGTGCCGCAATATCGCCGCATCTTCCGTGAATGTAAACCGCTGCTTTGCAGGCTTCAATAGGTTCAATACCCTGTGCTGCAAATGAGCCGATTATACCTGCAAGCATATCACCCGTACCGCCCATTGCCATACCGGGATTACCCGTTGTATTAAAATAGACATCCACACCGTTTGTAACGATAGTATTTGCACCTTTCAGCACTATAATCACATCATTTTCCTTTGCAAATGCTTTTGCAACTTCAAGCCTGTGTGAGCAAACATAATCAACGCTTTCACCGATAAGCCTTGCCATTTCACCAGGGTGCGGAGTAATAATTAACGGAGCTTTTTTATCCTTTACTATATCTATGAAAGGAGCAACGGCATTTATACCATCGGCGTCAAGAATGACAGGCACTTCACTTGTTTTAATAATTTGGTCAACCACAACTTGAATATCATCATTATTTCCAAGTCCGCAGCCTACAACCACGCTGTCTGCCCATTTTAAATCTTCAAAAACATCACCGAGCGCTCCTATTGAAATTGTTTTAGCTTCGTTTTCACAAAGAGGTTTAAATAAAGGCTGGGTTAAATGCGAAGTCATAACGGGATATATTGATTTCGGAAAAGCGCATTTTAAAAGGCCTACACCTGTTTTAAGTGCAGCTTTTGCACATATAACAGATGCGCCCGGCATTAAATATGATCCGCAAATATTAAGCTGATGGCCGAATGAACCTTTATTTGAATTAAAATCACGCTTGATAAAATTCTTTTTTATATCCTTTTTAGTAATAGTTTGCGGGTAACCGGATTCATAATGTTTTTCATCAATACCGATATTCACTGTATAAATCTTGCCGCAATAAGCATTTGAAGGCGGCAACACATGAGCAAATTTCAATGTAGAAATTGCAATAGTATAATCTGCCTTAACCGCATTTATCACCGAACCGTCGGTTGAATTTGTACCGCTTGGGGTATCAATGCTGACAACCTTTGCGTTACTGTTGTTAATAAAATCAAAAATATCATTAAACGGTGCTTTTGCTTCACCGTGAAAGCCTATTCCGAAAATGCAATCAACTATAATATCATAATTTTCAACACCAAGTTTTGTAAAGTTCGTCACCTTTACACCATTGTTGATTGCTTTTTGATAATACATTTTCGGTTCATCAACAGTAGGCTCTTTATCACACAAAATTATATCTGTAAAAACATTTATTTTTTTAAGCAAATAGGCTATCACAAAGCCATCGCCGGCATTTTTACCGTTGCCGCAAAATACTCCAACCCTACTGTTTGCAAGACTTTCGCCAAATATTTTGCATATTTTTTCAAAGCAAGTTGTTCCTGCTTTCAGCATAAGCTCAGCTTCGGTTGAATCTGACTCAAAAGCTCTTGTTTCAACTGCTTTAATCTGTTTTGCTGTTAATATCCTCATAATAACACCGCCTGTATTAGTGTAAAGTGTTTTTACTTTACCACAATATTACTGTTGCAACTGCATATTCACCGTCGTGTGAAATTGATATATCACTGCTATCTATACCGCAGAGGTACGGTTTACCGTTATCATCGTGCCCAATTTCCACATCTGTCAGCGGAAATTTAAGCCCCGTTCCAAGTGCCTTAAAATAAGCTTCTTTACCTGCAAATATTCCGGCAAAGTTTTCAGCTTTTTTGCAATAAGCTCTTTCTTTTTCGGTAAAAACCTCATTTAAAAATGATTGACTTTTAATACTTTTCTCAATCCTTGATATTTTAACAATATCGATTCCTATTTTATACATTTATTCACCTATCGGTTTAACCACAAAACTTAACTTTTTGCCTGAAAGTGAACCCACCCTATCCTTTTTATCGGGAAGCGGACCGCAAGCATTTGAGCCTGCACCTAAAACAGATGAGTCGATATTCATGCAGGTAGTCGGCAAATCAACTAAATCATCCCTATGCATAGCTTTTGCCCACTGATTTGAAGTGTAATGACTTGCGGAAAAGACAAAAGGTTTACTTACAGCTTCAAATCTTAATCCAAAGCCTGAAGCATTTGTAATCTCTGCAAAGCGAACATCACATCTTGTCGCACTTTCCTGTGGTTTAATATAATCTTCTTTAAGTTTATCAACTGTTGTTTGATAAATTTTATTTATTGTATGTTCCTTATAATCCGGCAAATTGACATCTTCACCCAAACCGAAATATTTAATATTTTCATATTCCTTCGGCATTTCAAGCATAACACCAAAGCGTGGCAACAGCTTAACTGCACCGCCACCCAAGCAATTTACATCAACCAAAATATTACCGTTTGGATAAATTGTATATTTAATTTGAGTATTTGCAACCGGAAGAATACACTTTGCAAGGGATTTAATATTAGTTGTAACCACAATATTATCGCCACTATCTGTAAAGCTACTGCCTTTACAGATATTTGATGTATTTTGAAGTCCCATTGTATGCCAGTATTTGCAAATATTTCTGTCATTATCAAGCGGAGCGCGATAAAATGCAGGTGCAAAGCCTTTAAAATCACCGAGAGGGAATGAATTTATCATTTCGTGATTTTTATAAATATATGAAGTGATAAATCCGGTAGATTTATCAAATATCATTGAACCATTATCAAAAGTGATATAAAGCTTATTTTCACATGGTTTTACGGTGGTTTTACCGTCAGAATTTATATCTGCACTCAGCTTACCCTCACTTAAAATAATTTGCTCACTTGCAATTAAGAAATCACCTGCTAAATATTCAAACACAACCGAATTATGATTATCCTTTTCAAGCTCAAGCGAGTCAATTTCATACTCCTGACTTGACTGAGGTGCAATATTTACATCAAATGTGCTTGAATATGTTTCAACTCCGTTTGTAAAGTAGGTATACTTTACACTCAATGCTGCATTTTCAAAATAATTATGGTTGAAAAATTGATATCTGTTATCTGCAATTTTGCGGCATCTGACAGGGCGATAGCAATTTTTCATTTGCTTTGCGCCTGAATGCGGTGTCCTGTCCGGAAAGAAAAGGCCGTCCATACAGAAATTGCCATCGTGCTTTTCTTCACCATGGTCACCGCCGTAAGTGTATTTAACTTTTTCATTTTCGTGGTAAACAGCATGGTCTGCAAATTCCCATATGCAACCGCCAAGCATATTATCTGAAGAATAAAAGCATTTTACATATCTTTCAAGTTCGCCTGCACCAACTCCCATTGCATGCGCATATTCACAAAGGAAAAATGGCTTTTTACGATACTTCGGCAATTTGCCCTTTGCAATTTTTTCACACATATTAGGCCATGCATACATATGCGAAATAACATCATATGCAAAGCGTGGAGTTCTGCACACACCCTCATAATGAATAGGAAGCGTTGATAACTTTTTAAGTTCATCATAGCAATAATCTTGGTTAAGATAACCGTGTGATTCATTTCCGAGCGACCACATTGTGATTGACGGATGATTCTTATCACGGGCATACATTCTGTAAACCCTATCCCAATAATGTTGCTGCCAATCTTTATTATGTGAGCAAGCACCCGGCCTATGAAGTTCGGTTTCACAGCCGTGAGTTTCAATATCAGCTTCATCAATTACATATATTCCGTATTCATCACATAAATCAAGAAAAGTAGGATCAGGCGGATAATGAGATGTACGAATACAGTTAGCATTATATTGCTTTACAAGGCTGACATCGAGTTCCATATCTTCAACTGACATCACATATCCCGTTTTAGCGTTGGTATCGTGGTGATTTACACCCAAAAGTTTAATAGGCTCATTATTAAACAAAAACTTATTGCCGATTATTTCAACATTTTTAAAGCCAATGTTTTTTCTTACAACTTCAATAACATCTTCGCCCTTTGAAAGAATAATTATCAAATCATATAGATAAGGGCATTCGGCTGACCACTTGTGAACATCAAGATTATTAAAACTGATTTTTTCAATATTTGACGGTGATACATTAACAGATTTTGATGATACAATCTCACCGTCATCATAAAGCAAAACAGACAACACACAATCGTCACTAATCTTTAATGATGGCAAAAAATCAAGAGAAAATAAACTTTTGAAACTGATTTTAGCTTCAAAATCATAAATAGAGTTGTTCCCCGTTTTATAAAGCAAAACATCACGGAAAATACCGTTAGAACGAAACATATCCTGCGCTTCAAGATATGTACCGTTAGTCCATTTATGGTTTTGAACTACAATTTCATTTTTACCCTTAACAAGAAAATCATTAAGTTCAAATTCAGCGGTATTGTGGCTGCCCTCGCTGTAACCTACATATTTACCGTTACAAAAAAGTTCAAGTGAACCTGCAACACCTAAAAATGCCAAAGTATAGTTTAAATCAAGATTATCAATATCAATAAATCTGCGATAAATACCCACCGGGCAATCTTCAGGTATATGCGGCGGATTAGGCTTAAATTGGTATCTGGTATTTACATAATAAGGCTTTTCATAACCCGTATATTGCCACATTGAAGGAACATTTACTTTATCAAATTTAATTTTTTCTGTATCAAAAAAATTATCCACCATTTTGCAATTTGAATAATATACAAAATCCCATTCACCCGAAAGGCATTCAACACGGGAGGATGAATATCTTTCATTTCTAATATCTGTTTTTGCAAGTTCATCAAGATTTGCAAAAGGAATAAAGTAAGAACGCGGAATCATAATATTTTCCCTGAACTTACTAAAATCACAAAAATTACCTGTTTTTAAATTGTACTGCATAATTTTCCCCTTAAATGTAGTTATATCTATTATACAATAAAGAAATATAATTTACAAGAATAGGATTTTTACACAAAAAAACGGCTGAAACCAAATTACTTGATTTCAGTCGTTTTTTATTACATAGTATATCTGCTTTTAACTTTAAGTCTCTCCATAGCACGAGAAAGGTTAGCTTTGGAGTGATAATATTCAAGAAGAGAATGCTTTTGGCGAAGTTCTTCTTCAGCTCTCATTTGAGCTTCTTTTGCACGGCGCTCATTGATTTCTTCAGGAAGTTCTGCCGAAATGCAAACAAGTGTTGCAACATTATCAAGAAACTCAAGAAAACCGCTGCCTACAAATGCGTTGATTTTTTTACCGTTTGCATCAACAATCTTCATTTCGCCGAATTCAATAGGCACAACACAATTTTCATGCTTTGCAAGATAAGCTTCGCAGCCTCCGTTAAGCCTTGGAATAGAAAGGCTTTGAGCCTCACCGTCAAAAAAGACTTTATTAGACGCAATTATTTTAAGTTGAAAAGTATTCATATAATCACCTTATTTTTCAAGCTTTTTTGCATTTTCCAAAACATCTTCAATAGTACCGGTATTAAAGAAAGCCTGTTCAGGAACATCATCAACTTCACCGTCAATGATAGCCTTGAATCCCTTAACCGCATCTTTAACAGCAACATATTTACCCGGCTGGCCTGTGAACGCCTCAGCAACATGGAATGGCTGTGACAAGAACTTTTCAATCTTTCTTGCACGATAAACTGTAGTTTTATCTTCATCAGAAAGTTCTTCCATACCGAGAATTGCGATAATATCTTGAAGTTCTTTATATTTCTGCAAATATTCTTGAACTTTACGGGCAACTGCGTAATGCTCTTCGCCTACTACATCAGGTTCAAGGATACGAGAGTTAGACTCAAGCGGGTCAACAGCAGGATAAATACCTTTTTCAACAATTTTTCTTGAAAGAACAGTTGTTGCATCAAGGTGAGCAAATGTTGTTGCAGGCGCAGGGTCTGTAAGGTCATCGGCAGGAACATAAACAGCCTGAACCGATGTAATAGAACCGTTTTTGGTAGAAGCAATACGCTCCTGAAGTTCGCCGACATCAGTTGCAAGGGTCGGCTGATAACCAACGGCAGACGGCATTCTGCCTAAAAGCGAAGATACTTCTGAACCTGCCTGTACAAAACGGAAGATATTATCAATAAAGAGAAGTACATCCTGATGATCAACATCTCTGAAATATTCTGCCATTGTAAGGCCTGTTTCAGCAACACGCATACGAGCTCCAGGCGGCTCATTCATCTGTCCGAAAACAAGTGCTGTTTTTTCAAGTACACCGCTCTCGCCCATTTCTTTCCATAAATCGTTACCCTCACGGCTTCTTTCACCAACACCGGTAAAGATTGAGTAACCGCCGTGCTGAGTGGCAACATTGGTGATAAGTTCCTGAATAAGTACAGTTTTACCAACACCGGCACCACCGAACAAACCGATTTTACCGCCCTTTGGATAAGGTGTTAAAAGGTCAATAACCTTAATACCTGTTTCAAGGATTTCAACATTGGCACTTTGCTCTTCAAATGTAGGCGGTTTGCGGTGAATAGCCCAATGTTCTTCATTATCAAGGCTATCAAGTCCGTCAATCGTTTCGCCTACTACATTGAAAAGTCTGCCAAGGGTTTTATCACCGACAGGGACTTTAATTGCATCACCTGTGTTGATAACTTCCATATCTTTGCAAAGGCCTTCTGAAGCTGCAAGCATAATACAGCGAACACAGTTGCCGCCGATGTGCTGGCTAACCTCCATAACAAGCTTTTTGCCATCTAATTCCACTTCAAGAGCGTCCTTAATTTTCGGCAATTCGTCTTCAAATTCAACATCTATTACAGGTCCCATAACCTGAACAATTTTACCATTCTTCATACAAGGACACCTCCTAATCTTCTTTCATTTTTTGTGCTTTGGCACCGGCAATAACTTCAGTAATTTCCTGCGTGATTGCTGCCTGCCTTGCACGGTTATATTCGATACCCAAACTTCTGAGCATATCTTTTGCTGCATCTGTGGCAGTTTGCATTGCCATCATACGGGCATTATGCTCGGAGCAGTATGATTCAACAAGTGCGCCATATACAAATCCCGAAACATAATTAGGTATAATATGGTCAAACACTGCATTCATACTTGGTTCAAAAGAGCAGGTTCCATACTTGTTGCTTTCATCTGTTCTTTCAAACTTTACCTTTTTCAAAGGCAAAAGCTGCTTAATTTCAGCGTCAAAGGTAACAGAATTAACCATTCTTGTGTAAACGATATAAACTTCATCAAGCTTCTTTTCCCTGAAAAGCTCTACTATCTTTTCGCTGATAACTCTGGCTCTGTTAACATTAGGGTTTTGAGCAGTATATTTGAAATCTATATCAATAGGAATATTCTTTTTTTCAAAATATTTACGACCTACCTGACCGACAACAAAAAGCATATTTTTATTATCGGAAAGAGCCTCTTTCTCTGCAATTTTGATTACATTGTGGTTATATGCACCCGCCATACCTTTATCGGCTGTGACTACGATATAACCCTGTTTTCTTTCCTGCTTCGGTACATCTTCTCTTTCATCAAAGTAGATATTACCTGCATCAGGTGAAAGTTCAAGTATTTTTGCAAGAGCTTCTTGAATTGTGTAGAAATAAGGCTCTGTATTTTTAAGGTCTCTTCTCGCCTTTTGAAGCTTTGAGGATGAAATCATATACATAGCGTTTGTGATTTTCATTGTATCCTTAATAGACTTCATTCTGGCTTGAATTTCACGAGCATTAGCCATTATTAACCCTCTTGATAACTCTTTTTAAATTCGTCTATTGCCTCTAAAATCTGCTCTCTTGTATCATCATCAAGCACTTTTGTTTGCTCAATTGTATTAACAAGAGAACTGTGATTTTCATTCATATATTCAAGCATTGCATTTTGGAATTTCTTTATTTGCTCAGTAGGAACATCCATAAACTTCTTTCCTGTTGCACCGACAAGAGTAAATACCATATCGGCAAGTGAAAGCGGATGACCGAGCGGTTGCTTAAGAAGTTCCATAAGTCCCTTACCATAAGTAAGGCCTGCCTTTGTTTCTTCATCAAGGTCAGATGAAAACTGGGTAAACACTTCCATTTCACGAAACTGTGCCAAATCAATACGAAGTGAACCTGCTGCTTTTTTCATAGCTTTTGTTTGCGCTGCACCGCCAACACGGGATACAGAAAGGCCGACATTTACAGCCGGGCGCATACCGCTGAAGAACAAGTCACTTTCAAGGAAGATTTGACCGTCTGTAATAGAAATTACATTAGTAGGAATGTATGCAGATACATCGCCTGCCTGAGTTTCGATAATAGGAAGAGCAGTAATTGAACCACCGCCGAGTTCATCTGTAAGACGGCTTGAACGCTCAAGAAGTCTTGAGTGAAGATAGAATACATCACCCGGATAAGCTTCACGGCCAGGGCTTCTTTCAAGCAAAAGTGAAAGCGCACGGTAAGCTACTGCGTGCTTACTTAAATCATCATATACAATAAGGCAATCTTTACCCTGATGCATAAAGTATTCGGCAATTGCTGTTGCAGAATACGGTGATATATACTGAAGAGATGCAGGTTCACTTGCTGTTGAGCAAACAACAATTGTGTAATCCATAGCAGCTGCTTTTTCAAGTGTATTTACAAGCTTTGCGACACTTGAAGCTTTTTGGCCGATTGCATTATAGATACAAATAACATCTTTACCCTTTTGGTTAAGAATAGTATCAAGTGCAATTGAAGTTTTACCTGTTTGCCTATCCCCAATGATAAGTTCACGCTGGCCCCTACCGATTGGAAACATTGAGTCGATTGAAAGAATACCGGTTGCAAGCGGAGTATCTACACTCTGGCGGTCAACAATAGAAGGAGCAGGCTGCTCAACCGGGCGGTAACCATCAGCCTTAATTTCACCTTTACCGTCAATAGGCTCACCAAGTGAATTTACAATTCTGCCGATAAATCCTTCACCTACCGGCACACCGGCTTTCTTATGTGTTCTTTTAACTTTAGTTCCCTGTTCAACACCCGAATCGCTGTCAAAAAGAATAACACCGATTTGATGCCTTTTAATATCCTGAACCATACCTTTTACGCCATTTTCAAAAACGACTATTTCGCCGTACATAGCGTGGTCAAGGCCATGGATTGTAGCAATTCCGTCACCAACACGAACTACTGTACCGATTTCTTCACTGTTAGTTCGAAGTTCAAAATCACTAATATCTTTTTTAAGAACAGCAAGTACATTTTCACTTGTTACAGCACTGTTTCTTGCTGAATCCATAACTTTTTGCTTAATGCTGTCAAGCTTTGTTTTAATAGAAAAATCATACTGCTTATCGCCGATAGTAACTATAAAACCACCGATAATTGAATCGTCTTTAACAATCTTGATTTGAGCATCATCAGCATTTTCCTGCTTTAAAACAAATTCTCTAATACCTTTTAACTGCTCGTCATTAGGTTCTGTTACGCAGGTAATAGTTGCATTTGCAACATTGTTTTGCTTATTGAGAGCTGAAATATAAGCCTCAATTATTTCGCCTAAACTGTCAATCTTACCGTTTGCTGCAAGGTCTGCAATAAAATCTTTAACTGACGGAGCAAAGAGCTCTTTTGTTACATTCTTCTTTTCTTCAAGTGTAACATTAGGGTCGTTAAAAATATCCTTGAGTTCCTTGTTAGATTTAACAGTGTTTAAAGCTTCTTCCAAGCTTGACACACTTGCGTGAGCAGAAAACAGTGCGTCAAGATATTTTTCAATATTTTGAATCATTATTTATCACTGCTTTCATTTAAAAATTCATCATAGAGCATTTTATCAGTTTCAGCTGAAACTTCCTTTTCAACAACTTTTGTAGCTGTTTGCATTGCAAGCTCTGCGATTTGCTGCTTAACTGCAAGGCGTGCCTTTTCGCTTTCAAGTTCTGATGCTTTTTTGGCATCTGTCTTGATTTTTGTTGCATCTGTATTTGCACGGGCAACAATTTTGTCATATTCAGCCTTGGCATTATTTCTTGCTTCAGCCAAAATTTGCTTCTTTTCATCTTCAACGCCGGAGAGCTGTGACTGATATTCAGCCTGAAGCTCATCGGCTTTCTTTTCTTTATCTTCAGCTGCCTTGAACTGACCTTCAATCAATTCTTTACGCTTATCAAGTGTTTTCTTAATAGGTTTAAATAAAAACAGTTTCATAAGCACAAAAAAGATAATAAGGTTAATCAAGGTCCAAAGAATATTTATGTCAAATTTTAACATTATAATTATGGTCCTTTCTCATCAAACTGTTTTTGATTAAAACTGTTTTATTTAACCAAGAAAATAATCATAATACAAGCTACAAGTCCGTAAATAGCTGTTGCTTCTGAAAGAGCAGCACCAAGGATAAGAGTTGTACGAATCTGACCAGCCATTTCAGGCTGACGAGCAATAGCCTCAACGGCTTTACCTGTAGCAATACCAATACCAATACCTGCACCGAGTGCACAAATAAGAGCAATACCTGCACCGATAGCAATAACTGAACCTGTCATAATATTATTCTCCTTAATAATTAAAAATTATATTTAAGCGGCTTTAGCCTGCTTTTTATTCTTTTTACTTGCTTTTTTTATTTTTTTCTTCTGTTTGTCGGTTGTTTCCTCCGACTCCTCAACTGCCTCCTGTAAATAAAGACCTGTTAAGAATACGAAAATGTATGCTTGAAGTAAACCGTCGAATATATCAAAATAAAGACTGAATACCGTCGGCAAGAATATCGGAACACATGCTTTGATAAGCTCCATAATAATGAATGAACCGATTACATTACCGAAAAGACGCATACAAAGTGAAAGAGGTTTGGTAATAACTTCCATAATATTGATAGGAGTAATTATCCAAATCGGTTTTGTAAATTCCTTCAAACGCCCGATAAAGCCCTTGCTCTTAAATGCCATATATTCTACAAGCACTATACTTATAATAGCAAGGCAAGCAGTTACCTGCATACTCTTTGTCGGCGGCTTAAGTCCAAACAAACCAATAATGTTTGAAACGCCAATGAAAAGAGCCACACTCATAAGCCAAGGAATAAACTTTTCAACCTTTTCTCCCATAATGCCTTTGAAAAAGTCTTGTGCTTTTTCATAAGCAAGCTCGAGCAATGCCTGACGCTTTGAAATTTCTCCTGTTACTTTGAGATTTCGAGTTAAGATAATCGCAAGAACTGTCATTACCGCAATAATTATCCAACTTACCACTGTTGCCTCATCGAAGCCAAGCTTAAAATTACCAATCTTAAAACTAAAAACTTCTTTCAGTTCGAGCTGGTCGGTAAGTTCTTTTTGAAGATCTAACTTCATTAGTATAGTATCAAACGTTGCAGTCACCCCCTTGTTTGTACTGTCGTGATTATACTACAATGTTTTTTCTTTTTCAAGCCTTTTTTACCAAAATTATACTTTTTGTAACCCTGTCGTTTACTATTTGTAGTGTTATACAAATTTCACAAAAATCACAAACCTAATTTGTGCAAAAAGACAATTAAGATTCAATCATTGTTATGTATATCAAGGTAAATATTACCTCTGCCCTTAATATATCAAGCAAATATGAACAAATCAAGAACAACGCAAAGAAATGGCAATTTGACATAAAAAACATTTTCTTGTTAAAAATTTTTGTTGAAAAATGGTGTTTACATATTATTTAATATATTATATAATATTAACTCAAAGTAATTTAGTAATATAATAAACATATTATATATCGAAGGAGTTAGAATTATGGCAAAAGACCAGAAAAAGATGGTTGATTCCATCACATCTATGGATGAAGATTTTGCTAAATGGTATACAGATGTGTGCAAAAAAGCTGAGCTTGTATCTTACACAAGTGTTAAGGGCTGTATGGTAATCAGGCCTTACGGATATGCTATTTGGGAAAATATTCAAAGAATACTTGATGGTATGTTCAAGGAACTTGGACACGAAAATGTAAATATGCCAATGTTCATCCCTGAAAGCTTACTTCAAAAGGAAGCTGACCATGTTGAAGGTTTTGCGCCTGAATGTGCATGGGTAACTTACGGCGGTAACGAAAAGCTTGAAGAAAGACTTTGTGTAAGACCTACATCCGAAACACTTTTTTGCGAGCATTTTAAAGATATTGTACATTCTTACAGGGATTTGCCTAAACTTTATAATCAATGGGTATCGGTAGTAAGATGGGAAAAGACAACAAGGCCTTTCCTTCGTTCAAGAGAATTTTTGTGGCAAGAGGGCCACACCCTTCACGAAACTGCCGAAGAAGCAATTGATGAAACTGAAAGAATGTTAAATGTATATACAAAATTCTGCCAGGAAGACCTTGCAATGCCGGTAGTTCAGGGCATGAAAACAGATAGCGACAAATTTGCAGGTGCCGAGCGTACATATTGCATTGAAGCACTTATGCACGACGGTAAAGCACTTCAGGCAGGTACAAGCCATTATTTCGGTGACGGATTTGCAAAAGCATTTGACATTCAGTTTTCAAACAAAGAAAACAAGCTTGCTTACCCACACCAAACTTCCTGGGGTGTAACAACAAGATTGATTGGTGCTATCATTATGACACACGGTGACGATAACGGACTTGTTTTGCCGCCTGCTGTTGCACCTATTCAAGTAATAGTTATACCTATTGCTCAGCATAAGGACGGTGTTCTTGACAGAGCAAATGCCCTTTGCGAGCAACTTAAAAAAGTATGCAGAGCTAAAATTGACGACAGTGAAAATTCACCGGGTTGGAAATTCGCTGAATACGAAATGAAGGGTGTTCCTGTAAGAGTTGAAATCGGCCCAAGGGATATTGAAAACAATCAATGCGTTGTTGTAACAAGGCATAACAGGGAAAAGACTGTAGTATCACTTGACGAAATTGAAACAGTAATCACCCAAAAGCTTGATGAAGTACGCGACGGACTTTATCAAAAAGCACTTGATAACAGAGAAAACAGAACATACAAATGCAAAACCATGGACGAAATCACAAAAGCACTTGAAGAAAACGGTGACGGTTTTGTGAAAGCTATGTGGTGCGGCAATGAAGAATGCGAAGATAAGGTTAAAGAAATCACCGGCGTAGGCTCGCGTTGTATTCCTTTTGACCAGGAAGAAATTTCCGATGTTTGCGTTTGCTGCGGCAAACCGGCTAAAAAAATGCTTTATTGGGGTAAAGCTTATTAAACAAATAAATTATATAATTAAAACTACGGAGGTAGCATTATGTCAGTATTAGTTACAGGCGGCCTTGGCTACATCGGTTCACACACTTGTGTTGAACTTATGAATGCCGGTCAAGAAATTGTGGTTGTTGATAATCTTTATAATTGCAAAAAAAGCTCATATGACAGAATTAAAGCTTTAACAGGAAAAGATTTCAGCTTTTATGAATGTGACATTAGAAACAAAGAAGGATTAAACGAAGTTTTTGAAAAAGAAAACATTACATCTGTAATCCATTTTGCAGGTTTAAAAGCTGTCGGTGAAAGCGTGCGCAAACCTCTTGAATATTTTGATAACAATATTACAGGCACACTTGTTTTGCTTGATGTTATGAGAAAGCACAATTGCAAAAAAATTGTATTTTCATCATCAGCCACCGTTTATGGAATGAACAATGTATCCCCTCTTACCGAAGATATGGAAGTCGGCGGAGTTACAAACCCATACGGCAGAACCAAGTTTATGATTGAATGTATACTTAAAGACCTTTATGTTTCAGATAACAGCTGGTCAATCTGCCTGCTTCGTTACTTCAACCCAATCGGCGCACATAAAAGCGGCACAATGGGTGAAGACCCTAACGGTATTCCAAACAACCTTATGCCATATATTACTCAAGTGGCAATCGGCAAACTTGATCACCTTAATGTTTTCGGCGATGATTATGACACTCCTGACGGAACAGGCGTTCGCGACTATATTCATGTAGTTGATTTGGCACTCGGCCACATCAAAGCTGTTGAAAAAGTTGAGGGCGAAGACGGGCTCTTTATTTACAATCTCGGTACAGGTGTAGGATATTCCGTTCTTGATGTAGTAAAAGCATTTGAAAAAGCATCAGGCAAGAAAATTCCTTATGTAATCGGTCCACGCCGTGACGGCGACATTGCGACTTGCTATTCAGACCCAAGCAAAGCACTTAAAGAACTCGGTTGGAAAGCTGAAAGAGGCATTGAAGAAATGTGTGAGGACAGCTGGAGATGGCAAAGCCAAAACCCTAACGGTTACCCGGATTGATAATAAGCTAAAAAAAGATATAAGGGCAGCGGAATATATCCGTTGCCCTTTAGTTATATTGACACAGTAATTTTGATATTGTATAATTATTTCGGATAAGGAAAACTACCAGATACGGTAGGCGGTCAATCTTGCTCCCGAAAGGGAGTGATACCTATGGAACAATTTGCTTATATTATACTTATTTTAATTTTTGCAACAGGTTACATCACGGTACTAAAAAAGAAATAAACCGCCCTGCTCCAACATTGCGGTTTATTTCTTAATAAATCCATATGGGAGCGACCGTCTATCGGCAAGCTCCTTATCTATTTTTATTATATAGCAACAAATTTTATTTGTCAACAATTATAATATATTAACCAGCTTTACATATTTATATTTATGCAGCATAATCATCACTTGATTCGTCATTATCTTCTTCAGAATCAGATTCATCACTTGATGAATGTTTTAAATTTTTCACTTCTTCTATATAAGAAATCTTGCTCAATAATTTCTTCTCATTTAAGCCATTTATTCTATCACAAATTCCATTCTTTACTTCATATGATTCATTATAAATAATTTTAGTTATGTTCTTTCTTGCTGCATTATCTAAAAGTTTTTCAATTTCATCTTCATAATCATCAAAAGAGTATATTTCTTCTTCCTCTAGGTCACTTACAGATGCCCACAACGAATAATCATTTTTATCTGTATCATATGTGTATAGTGCATAATTGGAAACAGTTCCACCATAAGAATTACTTCCAGATATTGATAATACAAACATATCATCATCTACATCTATCCAAACATTATTCAACTTAAACGAATCTGGATTTTTCAAGCTTTTTTTATATTCTTGCGCCAATACCGCTATGATATTTTCATAAAGAACAAAGTCTTTTTCTCCATTTTTTGCTTTTTTGTATGCTTTTTCGTATTCGCCTTGAGAGAGTAATGTTTCAGTTGACACAAATATTTTAGGTAACACTTCTGCACCTGTTCCAACTAATATTGCTAATATAACAACAATCGCAATTATTTTGCTTATCGTCTTACCTTGTTTAGAAGTTTTAATACTTTTTACATTTTTGTCAATGTTTGCTTTGATATTCATATTAGTTAATTTGTATCCACAATTAACACAAAATTTTTGTTTTTTCTCTAACAAAGCACCACATTTAGGACAATGTTTTATATTTGGATCATTGACAGAGATGCCACAATATGAACAATAATCGTTACCATCCAAAATTTCATTTCCGCAATATTTACAAAATTTCTTATTGACTGATGCATTAGGAATTTGCATTTCACTTTCATTATTGATAGCATCACTTTCAATGACATTTTCGCTCAATGCTAAGGATTCATCTTTTTCATTTTCTTTATTTTGAACATCTGTATTTCCATTATCCAAAGTATTATATTTTAAATTCTCATCCATATTCTTTTCCCCTTTTGATATATTCATCCTCATTATAGAACAGATTGTTCTAATTGTCAATAGAACATATTGTTCTTCCATATAATAAATACGGTGATAAAAATGAAGTATCAACGCATAAGGGATTTGAGAGAAGACAGTGATTTAACCCAAACCCAAATTGGCGAAAATTTGAATATACCACAGCGAACATATGCATATTACGAAAGCGGCGAAAGAACAATTCCGCCGGAAATTTTAATTGCGCTTGCTGATTTCTATAACACAAGTATAGATTACATTCTCGGCAGAACTGACAAAAGATAAGGACAACGGATATAACATCCGTTGTCCTTATTTTTTGATTCATTACAATATATCAGCCAATGTTTTAGATGAAAGAAAATCTTCAATCACATCATCAAGTTCTTTCCACAAAACATAAGTTTTGCAGCTTGGTGCGTTTTTGCAGTCACCGTCGCTCACACAAGCAACAGGAGCAAGGCTGCCCTCGGCAGCATTTAGAATTGAAGAAATCGTGTAATCTGCCGGCTCTCGATTAAGCATATATCCGCCGTTTTTACCGCGAACACTTTTTAAAAGTCCGTTTTTATTCAGCGAAGATACAATAATTTCAAGATACTTAATTCCGATATTTTCACGTTCGGCAATATCTTTAAGTGAAACGGGGCCGCCCTCTTGATTTTCGGCAAGGTCAACCATAATTCTAAGGGCATATCTGCCCTTGGTTGAAACCATCATTATGCCTCACCTCCGAAAAACTCTTTTGCTATTCTGACGCTTTCCATAGCGTCTTTAGCGTACCAATCGGCATTTATCATTTGGGCATATGATTTAGTAAGAACTGCGCCTCCTACAAACACTTTAGCGTCGGTATTATCGTGAATAAGTTTAATGGTTTTTTCCATATTAGGAACAGTAGTAGTCATAAGTGCTGAAAGGCCTACAAGCTTAACATTTTGCTTTTGCACTTCTTCAAGCACTCTTTCGCACTTCACATCTTTTCCTAAATCTATAATATCAAATCCATAATTTGACATAAGAACTTTAACAATATTCTTACCAATATCGTGAATATCACCCTCAACTGTGGCGATTACAACCTTATGCTCGCTTTTCTTTTCCTGGCCTGAAAGAATGAGATGCTCTTTAATAACATCAAATGCAGATTTTGCGGAATCAGCGCTCATAAGAAGCTGCGGTAAAAAGATTTTGTTTTTTTCAAAACCGTCACCCACAACATCAAGTGCCGGAATTATATAATTATTTATGACATCAAGTGCCTGAGTATCTTTTAAAAGTTCTTTAGCACAGGCACCTGCGTCTTCTTTCATACCTTTAATAATAGCGGTTTTAAGGTCAGTTACACCTGATGAGGCATTATTATTTGCCGATTGAGTAACAGACTCGATATATTCGGTGCAATTATCATCAAAACCTTCAAGTGCATTATATGAATAATAAGCATTCATCATACTTTCACTAAGCGGATTGATAATACCTGCTGATAATCCTGCTTTAAGCGCAAGTGTAAAGAAAGCTGTGTTAATAGCTTCACGCTTAGGCAAACCGAAGCTGATATTTGACACGCCCAAAACAGTACCAACACCAAGTTCATGCCTGATATATTCAACAGCTTTAAGTGTTTCCTTGGCATTATCCTTATTAGTTGATATTGTCATAACAAGGGCGTCAACCACAAGGTCTTTTTTATCAATACCGTAGCTTTCGGCTGTTTTAATTATTTTTTCAGCGATAGCAATTCTGCCCTTGGCTGTTTCAGGAATACCGTTTTCATCAAGGCAAAGGCAAACAACAACACCGCCGTATTTTTGAACAAGCGGAAAAACTTCATTCATAGATGATTGCTTACCGTTAACGGAGTTAATCATAGCCTTGCCGTTATACATACGCATAGCTTTTTCAAGAGCTTGGGTATTACTCGAATCAAGCTGAAGCGGAAGAGGAAGTACACTTTGAAGATTAAACACAGCGTCTTGAAGCATTTGCACCTCGTCAATTTCAGGCAAGCCCACATTAACATCAAGTATATGCGCACCCTTTTCCTGCTGTGCAATACCCTCTTTAATTATATAATCAATATTATTATTTCTAAGTGCTTCTTTAAAAAGTTTTTTGCCGGTAGGGTTAATCCTTTCACCTATTACAACAGGCTTTTGCCCGATTGTAACTGAAGTTGAATATGAGCAAACCACCGTATCATTTTTCTTTTCGGGAATATTATCGTCAATATCCTTGCAAAGTTCAATCATTCTTTTAATATGCGCCGGCGTAGTACCGCAGCATCCGCCTAAAATAGAAACACCGAGTTCGGCAATTTCTTTCATATCATTAGCAAATTCATCAGGTGATACATTATAAACTGTCTTTCCGTCAACAGATTCCGGAAGCCCTGCATTCGGCATAACTATAATAGGAAGTGATGTACACTCACGAAGCTCTTTAACAAGCGGTATCATCTGCTTAGGGCCTAAACCGCAGTTAAATCCGATTGCGTCTACCCTTAAGCCTTCAAGCATTGCAACAGCACTTTTAACATCGCCGCCTGTAAGAAGTCTGCCCGATTCATCAAAAATCATAGAAGTAATAATCGGCAAATCAGAATTTTCCTTAACTGCAAGTACCGCTGCTTTGAGTTCATACATATCGCTCATAGTTTCAATAATAGCAACATCTGAACCGTCTTTACCTGCTCTTACAACTTCGCCGAAAAGTTCAACAGCCTTTTCAAATTCAAGGTCGCCCATAGGTTTTAAAAGTTTACCCGTCGGCCCTAAATCAAGAGCAACTTTTTTGCCTGCTTTTTTTGCAAGTGCAACACCGGCTTTTACAAGTTCATCAACATTATCGTATTTAAGTGAATTTGCGCCAAAGGTGTTTGCAGTAATAAACTGCGCACCTGCTTTTGCATAAGCATCATGCACCGCAAAAACCCTTTCCGGATCACTGATATTAAGTTTTTCAGGCAATTCGCCCGCCGCAAGGTTGAGCATACTGCCCATACCGCCATCAAAGAATTTAATCATTTTCAATACCTATAAAAGCAGTAACGGATTTAGACGGAACCATTTGGTAAGTATCCGTAAGAGTTAATCCTATACGCTTTGTTATATCCATAAGTTCAAAAAACTTTTTGTTTTCTTTTATATCAAGGTCAAAATAACCGGGTGAATACCTCATACGAAGAGTCATACCCTGCGCTTTAAGTTCATCCTCAATACCGTCGCACACCTCTTCGATTTTTGAAGCAAGGCACGCTTGAAGCACCATTGTTCTTGTAATATCATTTGAAGTGTAGGTGCGCAATAATCTGTCACATTCCGTTCCCAATGTAGCACCAAAAAGGCAAACCTTTTTACACCCTTTCATATTTTCGGCAAGGCGCTTGCTTTTAAACACTTGATTTTCAATAATAACTTCATCTTCGTTTACAGTACACTCAAAAATTCTGCTGATAGTTTTAGGCCTGACACTTTTATTAACCTCATTGCAGCAATCGTCAATCAAATCAATCAGCCTTTTATCATCAACTTTTGAATTCGTGCGCAAATAATGAAGTATCTCTGTTCTATTCATTTATTATTGCTGAAAGTCCTTCCATAATTTGATGTGCAACATCAGGCTTGTTCATAGTGTAAATGTGGATATTATTAACACCGTTTGCCATTAAATCAATAATTTGCTCTGTTGCATATACAATGCCTGCCTGCTTCATAGCATCCGGATTTTCACCAAATCTTTCCATAATTTTGCTGAACTTAACAGGAAGTGAAGCATTTGAAAGTTCAACGCTTCGCTTAATTTGATTTGCATTAGTAATCGGCATAATACCTGCAATTATAGGAATATTTATTTCCTTAATCGCACACATTTCACGGAAGTTATAGAACTTCTCATTATCAAAAAACATTTGAGTTGTGATAAAATCAACACCGCAATCAACTTTTTCTTTAAGTCGTGCAATATCTTCCACCCTGTTTTTAGATTCAGGATGAGTTTCAGGATAGCAGGCAGCACCTATGCAAAACTTATTCCTCGCCTTGATTTCGCTAACAAGTTCAAATGCGTTATGATAATACTGATTTTCGCCCATTTCAAAATCTTTTGGTATATCACCGCGAAGCGCAAGTACATTTTCAATACCGTTTGCTTCAAGCTCATCAAGAACAGAATTGATTTTTTCCTTGGTTGAAGTAAGGCAAGTTAAATGTGAAAGCGGCTCAACCCCACCCTGCTTAATGGCATTTGCGATTTCAGTAGTAAATCCGCTTGTAGTTCCGGCAGCACCGTATGTAACGCTCATAAATGCCGGCTTATCCTTTACCATTTCGTCTACTACTTTTTTGGTATTTGCAATTTTATCCCACTGTTTAGGAGGAAAAACCTCAAATGAAACAGTAACCTTTTTATTATTTATTATATCTTTAATTTTCATTATAACCACCCGATTTTTAACAAATACATATTTCAGTAGACATTATACTACCTTTTTAGTAGGAATTCAAGAAGATTTTACCCTATCTTCACTATAAGGATAAAGCTATGGCTAAACAAAAATTCACATTCAAGCTTTAGCACTTTTCATACAATTCTTCAACATTCTTAAATTCAGCGCAAATTATATTTTCAGTTATGTATTTGCCATTTTTCCAATAACATTTTTGAGCGGCAGAATTATTATCGTTTGTCAAAATTCTGTATTTATCATCTATTATTTCCAATGCAGCATTATCAAGCCCAATTGCAGAAACTCTATATGTTCTTTTCATCATTTGTTTAACAGATTCCGACCTATTCGGCTGTGTCACAATATGAGGTGCGAATAAAATATGTATCAAACCGAGCCCTTTTACTCTAATCATTCTATCATTGCCTAATGAAATAATTTCCGAATCGGAATTTCCCCAATCGCACCAACAAATACCGCCTGCGCTTACGCCGCACAAAACTTTATCATCGTTGTAAGCCTCAATAAGCATTTTATCAATACCGTATTTTCTGAATAATCTCATCAATTTAGCTGTATTTCCGCCACCTACATAAATAATGTCGGCATTTTTTATTTTGTTTATTGTTATATCTTTATGTTTAATATCTTCATATCGTAAATAATCGGTTTTACAGCTATACATACCGGCGTATATTCCGTCCATAACCTCAAAATAATAATCCGGATGACTGTTAGCTAAACCGATAAACAGAAAATTAGGGGTTGTTTTGCCTGTAAGTTTAATTATTTCTTTATCAAAAGGTGCTGTTTCATATTTTGTGTTGTGGTGACCGTTTTCACCACCGCCTATTGCTACAAATTTTCCCATATAATACTCCTCATTGAATATAAATACCACATTCGGATTTATAATGATTGTTCAAGCTTATAATTTCAATTCCATAAATCCGACGGTAAAGGGCAAATGTTCATATTTCCTTGTACCTGTATGAACAAAGCCAAGTGCTTTATACCATTCTTTTAAAACCGTATTTTCTTCTACAATTCCTATTTTAATTTTATTTGAATCAAGTGTTTTTTTGCAATAATCAACTGCAAAGTTTACTAATTCTTTGCCTATTCCAAGATATCTGTAATCAGGCAAAACAGATAAATTATTTATCTCTGCACTATCATCATTTACACTTAATGAAAAGTAGCCCACAGATGCATTGACATACTCATATAAAAACATAGAATTACCGTTTTCAAATTGATTTTGGAGCTTTCGCAAAGGCATAAATGCAGTATGACTTGGGCAATTTTCTTTAGTCAAATTCATATCATCAGCAACTGTTTGAAAACTTTTATGAATTATATCAAGGCAGGTATTCAATTGCTCATTTTTTGTAACTTTATAAATCATAGTTAAACATCCTTAACATTTTATAACTCAATCATACCATAATAGAGATATAATTGCAAAAACGCCCCTGATAACAGGAGCGTTTTGGATAAACAGATTATCTCTTTGAAAACTGGCTCGTTTGTGACCGCTGCCTGTGGCAGTTAAAGGGAACAACAAGAGCTTAGTAGCGGTCTGAAAATTTGAGTATCATTTATGATACGATAAATTTTTAGGGCACCGCCCTGCAAGGTGCACGAAGAGCTCGATAAAATCTACTCGCTACGAAACAGTCCACCGGACTGTTTCTCCCAAATCCGTTTCTCCTTCGTCGACGAATTTGGAGCCTCGTGTCTCAAAAAGCACGAAAACGCCCCTGATAACAGGAGCGTTTTGGATAAACAGATTATCTCTTTGAGAACTGGCTCGTTTGTGACCGCTGCCTGTGGCAGTTAAAGGGAACAACAAGAGCTTAGTAGCGGTCTGAAAATTTGAGTATCATTTATGATACGATAAATTTTTAGGGCACCGCCCTGCAAGGTGCACGAAGAGCTCGATAAAATCTACTCGCTACGAAACAGTCCACCGGACTGTTTCTCCCAAATCCGTTTCTCCTTCGTCGACGAATTTGGAGCCTCGTGTCTCAAAAAGCACGAAAACGCCCCTGATAACAGGAGCGTTTTGGATAAACAGATTATCTCTTTGAGAACTGTGGTGCACGACGAGCTTTTTTGAGACCCGGTTTCTTTCTTTCCTTCATTCTTTGGTCACGAGTAAGGAATCCAGCCTTCTTAAGTGCAGGACGAAGTGATTCGTCATACTGAAGAAGAGCTCTTGCAATACCGTGACGGATTGCACCAGCCTGGCCTGTTACGCCGCCGCCGTTTACTCTGCATACAACATCAAGCTTTTCGCCTGTTTCTGTAAGAGCAAGTGGCTGACGAACGATAAGCTTAAGTGTTTCAAGACCAAAGTAATCGTCAATATCTCTGTCGTTAATTGTGATTTTGCCGGTACCTGCGTATAAGCGTACACGAGCTACTGATTCTTTTCTTCTACCTGTTCCGTAGAAATATGGATTAGTTTCATACATAACTCAGATACCTCCTATTATAATTCATAAGCTACCGGCTTTTGAGCCTCGTGCTTATGTTCTGCGTTCTTATAAATATGGCATCTTGTAAGCTGCTTTCTGCCAAGTGTTGTATCAGGAATCATACCCTTTACAGCAAGTTGCATAGCGAAATCGCTCTTTTCTGCCATAAGTGTGCCGTACTTAACTTCCTTAAGGTTACCGATATAACCTGTGTGGTGCTGATAAAGCTTTTTATTAAGCTTATCGCCTGTAAGAACTGCCTTGTCTGTGTTGATAATAATTACGAAGTCACCGCAATCTACATTTGGTGTGAAGATTGGCTTGTGCTTACCTCTGAGAAGAGCTGCAGCTTCACTTGCTACACGACCAAGAGGCTTGCCGGCTGCATCAATAACATACCAGTTACGAGTGATTTCGTCAGCTTTTGGTAAAAATGTTGACATAATCAAATCCTCCTAAATAATTAACCTAAACGGTTCTTTTTTCTTTTGCTCGAATATAATAACACAAGAGAGATTATTAGTCAACAACATTTTTATAAATATAGTGATAATCTCTCATTTACTCACTTTTTCTCGTTTTTTCATATATAATGCTCGATTAAAATATAAAATAAGGGTAACAGCAGATTAGCTGTTACCCTTAAATATTTTTAACTATTATCAGTCTTTGCTCGGAGCATAGAAATCAACAAGCTTTGCAAGCTTATTATACTTTTCTATTGAATTCTCGGCAGCAATACCAAAAAGTTCTTCTGCTTTACCAGGGAATGAACGCTTAAGAGCAGAATATCTTGTTTCGCCCTCAATAAATTCAACATAGTCGGCAGTAGGAGCTTTGCTGTCAAGTGAGAACGGATTCTTACCTTCTTCAGCAAGAGCAGGATTAAATCTAAATAAATTCCAATAACCTGCCATAACAGCCTTCTTTTGCTCTGCCTGGTTAAACGGCATTTTAATACCGTGATTGATACAAGGAGCATAGCAGATGATAAGTGAAGGGCCGTTATATGCTGCTGCTTCCTGGAATGCTTTCAAGCATTGTGCGGCATTTGCACCCATAGCGACTTGAGCAACATAAACATAGCCATAGCTCATAGCAATTTGAGCAAGGTCTTTCTTCTTAACTACTTTACCTGAAGCGGCAAATTTAGCAACAGCGCCGGTAGGAGTAGCTTTAGATGCTTGACCACCTGTATTTGAATATACTTCGGTATCAAATACCACAATATTGACATCCTGATTTTGAGCAATTACATGGTCAAGACCGCCAAAGCCAATATCATAAGCCCAACCGTCACCGCCGAAGATAAACTGATACTTCTTCGCAGCATAATCCTTATCTTTAAGAAAATCTACTTTAGCATCATTAGCTTCACCATCAAGCTCTGTATTTTCAAGAGCAGCAATAAGAGCATCACTTGCTTCTGTATTAGCAGCGGCATCATCATAAGTATCAAGCCAAGCCTGAACCTTATCTGCAACAGGAGTATCAAGAAGAACCTGTGCATCATTTGCAAGTCTTTCACGAATTTGCTTTTGAGCAAGCATCATACCATAGCCAAATTCAGCATTATCTTCAAACAATGAGTTTGACCAAGCAGGGCCGTGACCCTTTTTATCAACTGTATATGGAGTTGAAGGAGCAGAACCACCCCAGATTGAAGAACAACCTGTTGCGTTTGCAATATACATTCTGTCACCGTAAAGTTGAGTTGCAAGCTTTGCATAAGGTGTTTCACCGCAACCGGCGCAAGCACCTGAAAATTCAAGATATGGCTTTCTGTACTGAACACCGATAGTATTATTAGTAAGAACTTCCGGTTTAGCGTCAATCTGTGAAAGTGCATCATATACAGGCTGTGATTTAAGTTGAGAAGCAATAGGTTTCATTGTAAGTGACTTGGTAGGGCAAACATTTGCACATGAGCCGCAACCTGTACAGTCAAGAGTAGAAACAATGATAGCATACTGATAATCAGTCTTTTTATGTTTAACAAGCTGTGTGCCTTCAGGAGCGTTCTTAACTTCTTCTTCATTAAGGCAAACAGGGCGAATTACAGCGTGAGGGCAAACCATTGAACAAAGGTTACACTGGGCACACTTTGTACCGTCCCATTCAGGAACAGTAATTGCAATACCTCTTTTTTCAAATGCGGCAGAGCCCTGCGGATATACACCGTCCGCTCTGTCAACAAACTTTGAAACAGGTAAATCATCACCGTGAAGATGGTCGATAGGATGAAGAATATTCTTAACAAAATCTTTCATTTCAGGGCGATTTGTAGGAATAACAATTTCTTTTTCTTCATCAACTGCATCTTTCCAGCTTTCAGGAACATCAATTTTAACAACTTCTTTAGAACCTCTGTCAATACCGTTGCAGTTAGCGTTTACAACAGCTTCGCCTTTTTTAGAGAACTTCTTAACAACAGCCTTCTTCATAAGTTCAATTGCCTTATCAACAGGGATAATATTAGCAATTGTGAAGAATGCAGACTGAAGAATTGTTGAAGCTCTGCCGGGAAGACCTACTTCTTCTGCAATCTTGATACCGTTGATTGTGTAGAAGTTGATATTATTTTCAGCAATATACTTCTTCATTTTAGCAGGAAGCTGCTTATCAAGCTCTTCAGGTGACCAAATACAGTTAAGAAGGAATGTACCGCCCGGTACAATATCCTGCACCATATCATACTTGGTTACATATGAAGGGTTATGGCAAGCTACAAAATTAGCTTTATTGATAAGATATGTTGAAGTAATAGGTGATGAACCAAAACGAAGATGTGATACTGTGATACCACCTGATTTCTTTGAATCATAGAAGAAGTAACCTTGAGCATACATATCGGTATTATCACCGATGATTTTGATAGAATCTTTGTTTGCACCTACTGTACCGTCTGAGCCAAGGCCCCAGAATTTACAAGAAGTTGTACCCTTTGGAGTTGTATCCGGGCTTTCTGTTACATCAAGTGAAAGATTTGTAACATCATCATTGATTGAAAGTGTAAATTCAGTCTTTGGCTGTGGTGCATTCATATTATTATAAACAGAAATTATATGAGCAGGAAGAGTATCTTTAGAACCTAAACCGTAACGACCACCGTATACAGGTACATCACTGAACTTTGAGTTTTTAAGAGCTGCAACTACATCAAGGAAAAGAGGTTCACCGAGAGAACCCGGCTCTTTAGTTCTGTCAATTACAGAAATGAACTTGACACTGTCAGGAACAACATCAATAAGATGCTTAACCGAGAAAGGTCTGTAAAGATGAACTTTAATCATACCTACTTTCTCACCACGGGCATTGAGGAAATCAACTGTTTCCTTAATTGTATCGCATACAGAACCCATAGCAACAATAACTCTGTCTGCATCTTCTGCACCATAATAATTGAAAAGCTTATAATCTGTGCCAAGCTTTTCGTTTACCATATTCATATACATTTCAGTTGTTGCAACTGCGTCATTATAATACTTGTTACAAGCCTCTCTGTGCTGGAAGAAAATATCGCTGTTTTCTGCCGAACCGCGAAGAACAGGCCTTTCAGGATTAAGCGCCCTTGCACGAAATGCCTGCACATCATCCATATCAACCATTGATTTGAGGTCATCATAATCCCAAACTTCAATTTTCTGAATTTCGTGTGAAGTGCGGAAACCGTCAAAGAAATGAAGAAACGGAACTCTGCTCTTAAGAGTTGAAAGATGAGCAACTGCACCAAGGTCCATAACCTCCTGCACATTTGCAGAGCAAAGCATTGCATAACCTGTTTGACGGCAAGCCATAACATCGGAATGGTCACCGAAAATATTAAGTGCGTGGGTTGATACACAACGAGCCGATACATGAATTACAGACGGAATAAGTTCACCTGCAATTTTGTACATATTAGGAATCATCAAAAGAAGGCCCTGTGATGCGGTATATGTAGTAGTAAGTGCGCCTGCGGAAAGCGAACCGTGAACAGCACCTGCTGCACCGCCCTCTGATTCCATTTCAGCTACACGAACTGTTTGTCCGAAAATATTTTTAACACCTCTTGCTGCCATAGCATCTGTTTCCTCAGCCATATTTGATGACGGAGTAATAGGATAAATAGCAGCGACCTCTGTAAACGCGTAACTTACATGTGCAGCAGCACTGTTACCGTCCATGGTCTTTTTCTTTCTTGCCATAAATTTTCCTCCCTAAAGTTAAAAAAGCAATATTATAATGAATGTAAAATCAAGCGATATGCAAATATTGTATTTGCATATATCAATAGCTACATTCCTATAATTTTAATTATATCACTATAAATTTTTAAATTCAACAGTTATTTATTATACAAAAATGCGATTCGCATCAGTCTAAACCACCGTCTACAACATCAACACCGGCAACAGGTGAAATTGTACCTCTGTCCTCATCCGATTTAATAACAACAGAATTTGTTTCATTTGAAATTTCAGCTTCTGAAAAGTGGATAATCACCTTAACATCACCTTTGATTTTACCAAGGCTGTATTTTTTTACGGTTTTACCGTCAAGTTTAACAATATCATAGTCAACTTCTTTTTTCTTATCAGCCTTATCTTCAAACATTAAATGTTCGTATTTCTTATCATCAATCCTTTTATACCTTACATAAAGCTTTGATTCAATATTGCTTTTATTAGGCAGTTCAACGAAAAGAAATACTTCACGCGATTTAGGCTTTTCAGTTGTTGATTGCTCGGTTGCTTGGCTTGATATCTCATCAGCCTTTTCGTCTTTCTTTGTTGCTTTTTGTGCTGAATTCTTTTTCGTGGTTTTTTCTTTTTTACTGTTTTTATCTTTTTTCGCAACGGTATTCTTGTCGCTTTTATTTGCCTTTTTGGTAGTAGTTTTCGAATCTTTACCGTTTGAGTTTGAATTTTGATTTGCGCTTTGAGTTGCACTTTGAGTTGCGTGAACTGTTTCACCATTTGAATTTGTTACAGTTTCATTCTGAACAGTTGATGAAGGAAGTGTTGCATCCGTATCCTTATATTTTTTTGAAGAACAGGAAGCAAATACAAACGCAACTGACATAATCATCAAAACAGCCATTAAAATTGAAATTACTTTTTTCATAATAAATTACACCTTAATTCAAATATTATAATAATTACTATATAAACATATTAAATGAAGCATCACTCGGCATTCGCCAATCACCGCGCGGACTGAGTGAAACAGAACCAACCTTCGGTGAGTCCGGAATACAGGAACGCTTAAACTGACTTATAAAAAATCTTTTTGTAAATACCCCGAGCCACTTTGCAATTGCAGCTTTATCATACTTTGAGCCAAAAGCTTTCAAGGCAAGTTTTTCAAGCTTTTCTTTTGAAAAGCCAAAACGAACAAAGTTATACAAAAAGAAATCGTGAAGTTCATAAGGGCCGATATTATCCTCTGTCTTTTGAGCTATATTACCGTTTTCATCAGGCGGTAAAAGTTCAGGCGAAACAGGAGTGTCAAGCACATCATAAAGAATATCAGCGGTAGCCTTATCACTTACTCTTGCAACATATTCAACAAGGTATTTGACGAGGGTTTTAGGTACACTTGCGTTAACACCGTACATACTCATATGGTCACCGTTATATGTGCACCAACCCATAGCAAGTTCGCTCAAATCCCCTGTTCCTACAAGAAGCTTACCGTGCTTATTCGCAAGGTCAAATAAAATTTGCGTTCTTTCCCTTGCCTGCGTATTTTCATAGGTAATATCTTTAACTTTGCTGTCGTGTTCAATATCATTCATATGCAAAATACACGCGTCTTTAATACTAATTTCTTTTATAGTTACACCGAGTGACTTCATAAGCTCAAGCGCATTTTGATAAGTTCTGTCCGTAGTGCCGAAGCCGGGCATTGTTACACCCAAAATATCGCTGCTGCTTTTACCGAGAAGTTTCATAGCCTGCACGCTGACTAACAGCGCAAGCGTTGAATCAAGCCCACCGGATATACCTACAACAACACCGTTTGAGCCAACATGCTCAATTCTTTTAGCAAGGCCGGATGCCTGAATTGCAAATATTTCCTTGCAACGTTCTTCCCTTTTTGCATCATCACTCGGAACAAAAGGCATTGAATCAACATATCTGTATTCAAGGTCATTTGCTTTATTTTCAAGATTTAATTTAACAAGTTCAACTTCGCCGCTGATATTTTCAAATGACATATCAGCCCGCCTTTGAGCCATAAGTTTTTCAACATCAACATCTGCAACGGTAAGCACATTTTTACGCTCAAAGCGTTCACCCTCGCTTAAAATTGCACCGTTTTCACATACAAGTGTAGCCCCGCTGAACACAAGGTCAGTCGTACTTTCAAAAACAGATGCACCGCTGTAAACATATGCACAAATACATCTTGCCGATTGGTTTGAAACAAGTTCACGCCTATACTGTGCCTTGGATACATATTCGTCACTTGCCGAAAGGTTCGCAATAATATTAGCACCTTGAAGCACAAGCGTACTGCTTGGCGGATTAGGCACCCACAAATCTTCGCACAATTCAATTCCCAAAACTGCACCTTGCCCCAAATCAAAAATCATATCGCCTATTTGGGTGTCAAACCCTGCAAAAGATATTGGCTGTGCAAATTCAAAATCAAAGCCTGATGCAAACCACCTTTTTTCATAAAATTCATTGTAATTTGCAAGATGCTTTTTTGGAACAATGCCCTTAACACCTGAATTATCTAAAACAACTGCGCAGTTATATATTTTGTTATAAAACGCAACCGGAGCGCCGAGTACAACCACAATATCTTTTTCTTTAATATAATCTGCAATTATACTCACTGCTTTTTCGCTTTTTTTGATAATCACATCGGTAAAAAACAAATCGGCACAAGTATAGCCGGTCACTGAAAGTTCAGGGGTAACAAGAAGCTTCACACCCATTTCAAGTGCCTTATCAATAGCTTCTTTTATCATTGAAACATTGAAGCTGACATCGGCAACCTTAAGTTTCAGTGAACTTGCAGATATTCTTATAAAACCATAATTCATAGCATCACCATTTGGTATTTTATTATTATATTATTAACTGAATATATATAATAGATTAAATCATTGTAATTTTAAATTTGAATGAAGCAATTTCGTTTGGTGCAAGGACAGTCATTCCTCTTTTATGTTCAAAAATTCCGTCTTCATCACTGCAGCTTGCAAGCCCCGTCCACGGTTCAAGCGCAACAAACGGAGCATTGCCGACAGCAGACCATACAAGCAAATTATTCATATCCTGGTATTCAATTTTAATACCTTTTCCGTTTTTGCCGATAAGTGTTGCACTTTTTGCTTCGCAATTTTCAAAAATAAGTGCATCTTTTTCTTCAAACAATTCGTGAACAAGGGGCAAAGTATTGCCGCCGTGCATTTCATCAAACTTTTGGCTTACATCAACAAGGCCTGAATGGTGGTCAGGGCGAAGGCAAGGCTTTGTAATATTTTTATCAAACACAACCTTATAATCTTCAAATTTTTCATCGCTGTCAATAGGGCAATTAAATGCCGGATGCCCGCCGATTACAAATGGAAGGTCGCAATCGCCTGTATTTTTAATAATATATTCATTAGTTACGGTATCACCGCATATTGTGTACTTAATTTTAAGTTCGTAATCAAAAGGAAATTCACGCTTTGTATTTTCGTTACTGTGCTGAACAAATGTAACGCTGTTTTTGCACTGTTCATCCACTTCAAACGGATTTATTCTTGCAACACCGTGGCGCTTCATTGTGCATTTTTTGCCAAAAGCTTCCATTTCACCGTTTGGCAACACACCGGTTATAGGGAAACAAACGGGAGCTTGACCTGCCCAATACTTTGAATTCCCCTGCCAAAGATATTCCGTACCGTTTTTATTAAGGGAATTGAGCATAGCACCATCAAGTCCTAAAACAGCATAATTGTTTCCACTTGTTATTTTTATTTTCATAGTATCATTCCTAACTTTATATGTAATTTTACATATTTTAATTATAGCTTATATAAAATTATAATGCAATATTGAAAATAAATAATATATAGTATATAATAATCATAAATTAAAACACAGGAGAATACAAATGGACATTGAAAGCTACATTCAGGAGGCTGTTTTCGGGGAGAATGAACAGCACACTTGTTTTTACCAACTGATGTGGGATACTTTTAAAGAAAGCGGCTTTGTTATCACAGATGAAGACGGCCACGAAATCGACGCAATTTTTAAAGCTACCGCACTTCAAAATCTTTTAGGCGAATTTATGTACAGGCTTTATGATGAAGTTAATGAAATCGGGCTTGAAGATGTTATTGAATATGTGCAAACACTCGGCTTTAGTGACGAAGACATAATCAACTACTGCAATGCCGATGATGAAATTGAAGTTGACGAAGATGATTTTGACCTGACGGTTAAAAACGCACTTGATTACATCACGGAAATCACAGCTGATAAAATGCTTGAAGAATTTTCGACAGATGATATTTTTGATTTAATGTTTACTGCAACATATGCTTTTGAGCAGGATTTCACATTCGATTTTGAAGATTATGACGAAATGCAGGCATTTATTGATACAAATCATGACCAGCTTGATAATTATAAAGAAGAATATCCGTCAGTAATGAATTGGATTGAAGCAGGTATGATTTGCTGATAAAAAGATAAACCCCTATGCAGATTTAATCTGCATAGGGATTTTTTATTCTTCATCGCTTGAAAGCTTAAGCACTGCAAGGAATGCTTCCTGTGGCACTTCAACCTGACCAAACTGGCGCATACGCTTTTTACCTTCTTTTTGCTTTTCAAGAAGTTTTTTCTTACGCGTTACATCGCCGCCGTAGCACTTGGCAAGTACATCTTTGCGAAGTGCTTTAACAGTTTCTCTCGCAATAACCTTTCCGCCGATTGCAACTTGAATTGGAATTTCAAACAAATGGCGTGGAATATGCTTTTTAAGCTGTTCGGCAATTTTTCTTGCACGGGCATACGCTTTTTCCCTATGAATAATAAACGAAAGTGCGTCGATAATATCCCCGTTCAAAAGAACATCGACCTTGCACAAATCACTCTTTCTGTAATCTGAAAGTTCATAATCAAATGACGCATAACCCCTTGTTCTTGACTTAAGATCATCAAAGAAATCATATATAATTTCGTTAAGCGGCATTTCATAGTGAATATCAACACGATCAGTTGTAATATATTTCATATCTTTAAAAATACCGCGCCTATCTTGGCACATATCCATAACCGTGCCGACATAATCACTCGGAACATAAATATATGCATTTGCAAAAGGTTCTTCGCAATAATCAATATATGCCGGGTCAGGATAATTAGTCGGGTTATCAATTTCTACCATTGAACCGTCGGTCATATGAATTTTATATACAACACTCGGCACAGTTGTAATAAGGTCAAGATTATATTCCCTTTCCAACCTTTCCTGAATAATTTCAAGGTGAAGAAGGCCTAAAAATCCGCACCTGAAACCGAATCCGAGAGCACCCGATGTTTCCGGCTCATATGAAAGCGACGCATCATTAAGCTGCAATTTTTCAAGTGCATCACGCAAATTTTCATAATCTGCGCCGTCTGCCGGATACACACCGCAGAAAACCATTGGATTAACCTTGCGATAGCCCGGCAGGGCTTCAGGTGCAGGGTTAGTTGCAAGTGTAACCGTATCACCAACTCGTGCGTCACCTACTGTTTTAATAGAAGCTGTAATATAACCTACTTCACCGGCGCAAAGTTCATCTGCCTTTTCAAGTGAGGTTGCACGCATATAGCCGACTTCGACTACTGTAAATTCAGCTCCGGTTGCCATCATACGCATAGTATCCCCGGCTTTGATTTTACCGTCCATAATTCTGACATAAACTATTACACCGCGATATGAATCGTAAACTGAATCAAAAATCAAAGCTTTAAGCGGCTTATTATCATCACCCTGCGGCGGTTTAATTTCATTAACTATATATTCAAGTACTTCTTCAACATTTTGGCCTGTTTTAGCACTTACCCTTGGTGCATTCATACACTCAATACCAATAATATCTTCAACTTCCTGTGCCACTCTTTCAGGTTCGGCGGCAGGTAAATCAATTTTGTTTATAACAGGTAAAATATCAAGGTCGTGGTCAAGTGCAAGATAAGTATTTGCAAGGGTTTGCGCTTCAACACCCTGGGAAGCGTCAACTATTAAAATTGCACCCTCGCAAGCTGCAAGTGAACGCGAAACTTCATAATTAAAGTCAACATGGCCAGGAGTGTCTATAAGGTTAAATTCATAAAGCTCACCGTTTTTCGCTGTATAATCAAGCTTTACGGCGTGTGCCTTAATTGTGATACCGCGTTCACGCTCCAAATCCATATCATCAAGTATCTGCTCCTGCATATCACGCTTTGCTACTGAACTTGTAAGCTCCAACAGCCTATCTGCAAGGGTAGATTTGCCATGGTCAATATGGGCAATTATTGAAAAATTTCTAATATGGTCCTTACTTACTGACAAGAGATTTTATCCTTTCATTACTGTTTGTTTTATTCTTTAACAGTTTCTTTTAACATTTTTATATCACTTTTTATTCTTTTTCTGCTATGGAAAAATTTATCAAAAAGACGAATTATATAGTACGCAAAAAGCAAATACGGCTTTTTGGTTAAAACAGGGTATGTCCTTTTCATATATGCCTTTGACGGAAAAATTTTAGACCTGTAATATTTAGAAACGGAAACATCACCGTGCTTTGACCTATATTCATCATAATAAAGTTTGGCGCCGGTAACTCCCCCACTGCCATATATGCCGAATGAAAGAGATTCATTAAGAAACAAAACCTGCGAGTTTGTGATTTCTTTATCATCAAAAAGTGCAAAGCAAATACTTCTCACATCAAATTCAAAATCAACAAGTCCCATTTTTTCAAGCTTTGAATCAATATAAGCTTTATCAAGTTCATCTTTAAGCTTTGTTAGCAAAACATAAACATCGGCAAAAAATCTAATTCCGAAACCGCCTAAAATATAATGTTTATACATATGCGCAATTGTATGCAAATAAAGGTCATTTGAACTCATATGATATTCAAATTCTTTTTCATCATCTTTAGAAGCATTATCCCAAACATCCGAAAAATCAGGATTAAAATCATGCTCTTCAAAAAACAGTTCTCTGTGCCATTCAAAAGTATAATACGGCTTTTTGAAAAAATCGTCTGAATTTTCACTGCTTGAAGTAAGATTAAATCCGCGATTTTTCATAATCGAGATAAGCTCATTTCTTTTGCTGACATCATAAAGAATATCATAATCGCTCATCTGCCTCATTTTTTGAAGCGGATAATAATTTTTAATCACTCCGCCTTTTAAAAGCATATATTTAATGCCTGCACCGTTTAATTCTTTTTCTATCTGTTCAAGCTCATTTTTCATTGCAATCATACGCACAAGCTCGTTTTGAGAATAGAAAATCAATTCCTGTGCCTGCTCGGGCGGAATATTGATTTTATTTATAATCGGGGCAATTGTGGAATAAACCTGCTGTTTTTTTGATATATTAACAAGTTCTTTCCAATTAAGGCCGGCAGGAATATCAGGCACATTTTGCGACTTTAACGCACATTTAAGGAGTGCCACAAGATATTCGCTTTCAATTGATGTAAATTCCATAATTATTCCTCAATAAGATTCTTCGATTTAAGAAGATTTAAAAGTTCGTTAACATCAGCTTTTACGGCGGCTTCGTCAACTTCATATTTATCCATCATAGCTTTAACTATGCTTTCTTCTGTCTGCTCTGTTTTAAGAAGTTCAAAAATATAAGCAGCAGTAGGATTATTTTTAATAAGACCGTTAAAGCTTTTTGAAGCCTCACCGGTAGCAATGGCAAAGCTTTCACCGTCTATTGAATTTGTTACAATTCCGTTTTTAAGTTTCATAAATATCACCTTTATATTTTAGTATTATATTTTTTCTATCAATGCAACTGCTTCGATATGCGGCGTACGCGGAAACATATCAACAGCAGATACTTTCTTGGTTTTATATCCCTTTTCTTCAAGTATTTTTAAATCCCTTGCAAGAGTTGAGCTATCACATGATACATAAACTATCCTTTTAGGATTCATTTGGCAAACAGTATCAAAAAGTGACGGCGCACAACCCTTTCGCGGTGGGTCAAGAATAATCACATCAGGCTTAATGCCCTCGGATTTTAAAATTTCAGCACCTTTTGGTGCGTCTGCACAAATAAACTTTGCATTATCTATATTATTAAGCTTGGCATTGATTTTCGCATTTTCTATTGCCTGCGGAATAATTTCAATTCCAACCAACTGTTTAACACTGTCTGCCATAGTTAAACCGATTGTGCCGACACCGCAGTAAAGATCAAGCAGAACTTCGTCCCCGCCGAGATTTGCATAATCACGAGCCTTTGAATAAAGCTTTTCACACTGGGCATGGTTAACTTGGTAAAAAGAATTCGGGCTGATAACAAATTTTTTACCGAGAAGTTCATCGCTAATATAATCATCACCCCAAAGGGTTTTACTTTCCTTACCTAAAATAACATTTGACTTTTCACGGTTAATATTGATTACAACAGATTTTAAACCTGCAACCTTTTCTTTTAAAAGCGAAACAAGAAGTTCACTTTGCGGCAGTTTACCTGAATTTATAACAGCACAAGCCATAATATCGCCGGTTGCAAAACCTTTCCTGAAATATATATGGCGAAGCAGACCTTTGCCTGTATTTTCATCATACGATGTAATATCGGCTTTTTCTGCCCAAATCCTAAATGCGTCAAGCCCTGCTTTAAACTCAATCGGCTGAAGCTTGCAATCATCACAACATATAATTCTATGGCTTTTATAAGCATAAAAGCCGGCAAAAAGTTCACCATCACATATTGAAACGGGATACTGCGCTTTATTGCGATAATTTTGTGTACAATCGGCACCTATTATTTCCTCAACTTCAATATCAAGCTTACCTATTCGCTCTAAAGCATCATTAACCCTCGTTCTTTTATATTTCAGCTCTTCATCATAACTTACATTTCTAAATGAGCAGCCGCCGCATTTATCTGAAACCGGGCAATCGCTTTCAATTCTGTATTTTGAAGGTTTAATAATATCCTTAACAATTGCAATTGCATAGTTTTTAGAGCATTTAATAATATGGGCTGTTATTTCATCACCCGGAACAACACCCCTTACGAAAACAGCAAATCCGTCATAACGCCCGATTCCGCTGCCCTCTGAGGTGAGGGAGTCAATATTCAATTTTATATCATCATTTTTTGACAGCTTCACCTAAATCACCAATGTATATAATATCATAAATTATAGCAATAATAAAGTCTTTTTTTAGATTTTTTATATACAAAAAGAGGCAACTATTTGGTTGCCCCTTTAATTAACATATTTGCATTATTTTGAAGCTGATTTATTATATCAAAGCCACACTTTTTTTCAATTTCGTGAATACCGCTTTCAAAATCAGGCTTGCGCGAAGTCAAATTATGGCAATCAGAACCAATAAGGTGAATCCTTCCTGCCTCAAGAAATTTGAAAAGTTTTTTTCTGATATGCCGCGGTGAATCAACAAACGAGCTGATATTAACCTGTGCCAAACATCCCATATCAATATATTCATCAAGCAAATCGGCATCATCCATAAATGCAGGATAACGCTCAATATGAGCCAAAACAGGCTTAATGCCGTAATCATAATATAAATTAAGCAGTCTATCATAAATTTCTTGCGAAAAATCACAGGAAAAAGGATGTTCAATCAGTGCATAATCAGAATTTCCTATTTTAATTTCATCAAGACTTGAATTATTAAAAAGATATTTGGAAATATACACCTCTGCCGATAAAATAAGTTCGGGACTTTCGAGTGGCAAAGATGATTTCAGCAAATTATAAGCATTGTTACGCCTTGCCACAAAATCATCATAACTTATGGAATCCGAATAATAATGCGGTGTTAAAACAATTGCCTTTGCACCCTGCTTTTTAAGCATATCAATCATTTTTAAGCTGGTTTCAACATCAGGCGAGCCGTCATCAATACCCGGTAAAATATGACTATGCACTTCAACAAGATTTTCAATCATTTTAATTACCATAGCCTTTCAGTCGTAAAAATCAGTACTTTAAAATTCAAAATAGTACCGGGTACAATAGATATTATCATTGCAAAACAACTTTGTCAACTTATTTCACAAATCGCTTATTTAATGTATTGACAAAATACATTAAATAGTTAATAATACAATGTGGAATATCTTGTTTTATGAAAGGAGTTCTTCAATGACAGATAACAAAATCAAAATGCCCGTTTGGGGTCCGTACTCAAAAAAATATATGGGCATTTCAAAAATAGTTAATGAACTTGCAGATAAAGGTGCAAGGTATGATTTTTCGGTTCACCCTACACTTTGGAACAGTTCAACACCTGTACCTAATGTCACGGTACCGTCAAATTATCATTTATGGAGCTGTAAAAACGATTACACTTTCTATTCATACAGATATGAACTTATGTGGAAAGACCAGGTTTATGCCGATATTTCGTTTTCAAAGGCTTATGAAGATGCATACCTTATGAGATGTGAGATTTTCAATAACACATCTCTTTCACAAAACTGCATTTTGAATATATTTGCCGCTCTTGAATTTCCAAACCCAACCTACTGTGAAGTCAGCGTACCTGACGGTGCAATTTTAAAAAGTGCCAATGATTATGTTGATTACTCATATGCAGTAGCAAGGCCTTGGGACGAAGAAAATCCTGACGGAATGTACAAGGGTATGTTCGCCGATAAAGATTTTTATCTTGGCAAAGGACTTGGCGACAGATGTGAAAACTACCATGTTCACTTTTTAAATCTTGAACCTTTCGGCTGCGTAAAAGGCGATAAAGTATCATATAAATTTAACGAAAGTAATATTGAAAATCCTGTAATCGCAGTAAGATACAAAACCGTAACAGACGGTGATGCACAATTTGACATGAACGGTACAACAGTAACTTTTGCACACAGCGATGCGCTTACTGTTACCGCTATTCCGTATATGCAGGAATTCACACTTGAAAGCCTCGGCAAAGCCGGAATTGAACTTGACTTTTTGTGTGTAGTGAACGAAAACGACATTGAAAAAATCAAATGTGAAACAAAGGCACAGCCTTATATGCCTGAAATTGAAACCAAGGTGCTTGATAACGGGCATATCACAAAGCTTACATATGACTGCCTTGAAAAACCTTTTTATATTTTAACAGGAAATAAAAACACAAGGGAAAGGCAGCTTGATTCAGGCTCGCTTGAAGACGCTCTTATCAACAGGCTTTCAAACGGTGACCATACATATGATGATTTAAGTGAAACATTTTCAGGTTCATTTAAAAGGAAACACAGTGACGACGGATTTTTCCACAACACACTGATTAAATCAATCTTTATTGAGCCTAACACATCACATATTGAATATGTCATGCTGTCACAAAACGAGCCTAAACCGCTTTCAAACGAAGAATACGAAGCTATTTACAAAAATGCAAAGAAAGGGAGCGAACCTGCAAACTTCAATGAAGCAGGCAAAAAGTACACCCTTTCTACCGAAATTTTAAAATCAACACTTTTAACAAATGTTGTATACCCTGTTTACCGCCACGGTGAAAATGTAATTCATCACACACCTGGTAAGAGATGGGACAGCTTTTACACTTGGGACAGCGGTTTTATCGGAATGGGGCTTCTTGAATTTTCGCCAAAACTTTGCCAATACGCACTTGATATGTATCTTTGCGATGATACCAACAAAGACTTTTGCTTCTTGCTTCACGGTTCGCTTGTACCTACTCAATTTGTTGAGTATCTTGAACTTTTAAAGCGTACAAATGACAAAGAAAGCCTTGCGTTTATGTACGACAAAGCCAAGCTTTACTATGAATTTTTAAGAGGAAGAACTCACGCTTCAACAGTGGCAAAGTTTAATAACGGACTTCTTACCACTTATGATTATTGGTATTCACACTGCGGTATGGATGATTATCCTGCACAGGTTGAAATGATGAATAGAAAGTCACAGAAATACACTTGCCCTTGCCTTTCTACCGCGCAAATTATCCGTGCAGGTAAAATAATGAAAATGGTTGCCGATTCACTTGGAAAATATGATGACATCAAAGTTTATGATAAAGATATTGAATATTCAACCAAAGCATTAAATGAGCTTGCCTGGGATGAAGAAACAGGATATTTCGGATATACCGAATATGACGAAAGCGGTAATGTTAAAGGCATTATGAGAACGGCAGACGGCGAAAACTTCAACAAAGGTATGGACGGTGTTTATCCTATTGTTGCCGGTGCAGTTGAAGGCGAAAGAAAGCAAAGAATTATTGAGCATATTAAAAATCCTAAAGAAATGTGGTCTAATGCAGGCATTTCTGCTGTTGATATGAGTGCGTCATACTATTTTGACGACGGATATTGGAACGGAAATGTTTGGATGAGCCACCAGTGGTTTATTTGGAAAACAATGCTTGATAACGGCGAAGCAGACTTTGCGTTTGACATTGCAAAGCTTGCGCTTGATATGTGGAAAGAAGAAACTGACTTCACATATAATACATACGAATGTTTCGGAATAGCAACAAGGCGCGGCGGTTGGTTCCACAACTTCGGCGGACTTTCGGCACCAATATGCATTTGGGCTAACGCATACTTCAAGCCGCAAACCGTTACAACCGGCTTTGATGTTTGGACTGATTACCAAAAAACTACCGACACAAGTGCCGAAATAAAGTTTAAATATTTCGGAAACTGCGATAAATACACAATGGTTGTCACTCTTTCTGACAAGGCGCAGTACACCGCATACCTTGACGGAAAAGAAATCAGCTTTAATGAAAGAAACAAAGGTTCTCTTGAATTTACATTCAAAAAAGATGTAAAAGGCGGAGTGCTTGAAATAAAAGAAAAATAAGGGGTTAAAAATGGCAAATAAAATTTACGGAAGTAATAATGAGCCGCTTAAGGTTCAGGTTATAACTGATGTTCACTACTATTCGAGAAAGCTCGGAGTTGAGGGCAAGGCATACGATAAAATGGAATCAAAATCCCAAATGGTGATTAAGGACAGTCCTTATGTCATCAAGAGGGGGTTTGATATGCTCTGTGAGGATAAGAGCACCAATATTGTGCTTCTCTCGGGCGACGTCACCCACGATGGCGAGATGGATTCTCATACCGAATTTATCGAGATGCTTCGTGAACTTAAGAGCCGCGGCAAGAAAGTTTATGTAATTACCGCCACGCATGATTACCAGGATAACGGCATTGCCTACGCCTGCCGAGGTGACGAGAGGGTAGAGGTTCCTGCCGTCGGTGAAAGACACGATTTGTGGGATATGTATTATGAATTCGGCCCAAATGAAGCAATTTCAACACATCCTGATTCAATGAGCTATGTTGTTCAGCTTGCACCAGGCTATCGCCTTTTTGCTCTTAACGATGATACTAACTACAAACCTGAGGGTGAAAGAGGTTCAGGCTTTTCCGATGATTGTATGAACTGGATTATGGAACAGCTTGAAGACGCAAAGAAAAATGACCAATTTGTTATTGCAATGACTCACCACCCGATGATTTCTCCTTCGCCGTTTTATAACATTATCGGCGGCGGAAATATGCAGAGAAATTACGAAACCACTCGTGAAATCTTTGCTGATGCAGGACTTTCCTGTATGATTACGGGTCATACCCATGTTCACGATATAAGCGTTGTCACCACCAAAAAGGGCAATAAATTTTATGATGTGGCTTGCGGCGCATTTATCGGCTGTCCGCCGGCTATGAGAAATATTACCTTTGACCCGAAGAATGCAAAAATAGATGTCGACACCGCTTATATTGATGAAGTAAAGGAAATCGACACAAAGGGCAAGAGCTTCCCCGACTATATGATGAATTTCTTCTTTGGTATGATTAAAGAGGTCCTTTGGGCTATGGGAAATGACATTGACCGCCTTGCCGAGATGACGCCCGCATTTTCCGTTCCGGGCGAAACCGTAAAGAAATTTGCGTGGATAATTAAGCCTGTCGGAAAGTTTCTTAACCGCTTAACCTTTAAGAAAATCTGGCGACTTTGCAAAAAGGAGAGCGGACTTAAAAAGGCAGATATAGCTGACATTGCGGATAATAAGGTGGTTGATTTTATCCTTGAGCTTGTCCAAAATCTTTACTGCGGTGATTCGCCTTATACCCCTGACACAAAAGAGTATAAGCTCATCTGCGGTATTCTCAATATAATTGATTCATTCCTTAACACAATTCACTTAAGCATAGGCAAATTCTTAAAGGGTGCTACAAGCGTAAGAGGTCTTGTTGAACCGCTTCTTTGGAATCCGGGTTATTGCGACGCAGAAGCTACACTTCCGCTCTACCCTATTTATGATGATGAAAACCCTGCGCCTAAAGAAATATTTGATGAAAAAGAATTTAAAGACCCTGTTAAAAAGAGCAAAAAAGGCCCGCTCGTCCTTTTAATTCTCATTTTGCTTGTTGTACTTATTCTTGCTGTTGCAGTAGGTTTGATTGCACTTGTTGTATGGGCAGTTATTGCAATTATTCACGCAATATCAGGCACAGCAATGCTCGGTTTGTTATTTTCGTAAAAAAAGCATTGCAATAACAGTAAATTATTGATATAATGTTATCGTCTTAAATTTTTATACATATTTAAAGGAGTAAAATTATGGCAGACGAAAAGAAAAAAATCAGTCTTGGCGGCATTGACAATGCTGCTGAGGAAAAGGGTTCATTTATCAAGACAGTATGGCAGTTTGTTAAATTCCTTGTAGTATCAGGACTTGTAACAATAATTCAGCTTGTACTTGCAAATGTTCTCCCACTCATCTTTGACAGCGTTACAGCTACACTTCCTGGATTCCTTCAGGGAATCTTCAAGCCGGATGTAATCTTTGATGCATCAACAGCTCAGGGTGCTAAGCAAATCGCTAAATATGTTGTCGGCGGTGTAGTAACTTGGGGTTACTTACTTCCGTTCTTCCTTTCAAACCTTATTGCTAATATCTACGGTTTCTATCAGAATAAGAAGACAACATTTAAGTCAGATGCACCTTGGTACAACTTCGCTATCTACATTGTACTTATGATTGCTTTAATCCTCTTCTCAACTTGGTTCCAGGGTTGGTTAGTTGGTATTATCGCAAAAGCTCCATGGGCTTGGTTAAACGGTCTTGCAAGAACTATTGCAGGCCTTGCAGCAGGCTTTGTACAAATGGTAGTTCTCTTCCCTATGGAAAAGTTCGTTCTTCTCAAAGAAAAGAAGGAAGAAAAAGAAGCTTAATTTTAAAACGAAATACGGTTTTTATAAGGCTATCACAATTGATAGCCTTATTTTTTATCACAAAAATTATTGTATTTGACATATTTTTTAGTAATCATTCACAATTTTACAAATATTGATAAATTTATTAACAAAATACTTGACAAGCGATATATTTTTGTATATAATCTTGTGCAGATATTCAAATAAAAGTATCAAATACCCCCGAAGAGGTCGGAGGGAGGGAATAAAATGAGCCAAGTAAAAGTTAAAGAAAACGAATCTCTTGACAGCGCACTCAGAAGATTCAAGCGTCAGACTTCTCGTGATGGTATCATCCAGGAAGTTCGCAAGAGAGAACATTATGAAAAGCCTTCTGTTGCTCGTAAAAAGAAGAGCGAGGCTGCTCGTAAAAGAAAGTATAAATAATTATACATATGGGAGCAGATTACTGCTCCCATTATTTTTTTATTTACGGTGATTTTAATGAAAAAAATACTTGTACTTAACGGACCTAATCTCAATATGACCGGGATTAGAAAAAAGAGTGTATACGGCGGCGAAACTTTGAAGCAAATCAATGATGAATTAAAGCTTTACGGTAAAGCTCACGGTGCAAAAGTTTCATTCTTTCAGTCTAACCACGAGGGTGATATAATCGATGTCATACACGAAAGCCGTGATGAATTTGACGGTGTGGTTATCAACGCAGGTGCGTACACTCACTATTCATATGCAATTCGTGACGCCATTGAGGCGGTTCAGGAATTCACCCCATTTGTAGAAGTTCATATGTCAGATATCCATAAAAGAGAAGATTTTCGCAAAATTTCTGTAATTACAGATGTATGCGTTAAACAAATTTGCGGATATGGCAAGGATAGTTATAAAATGGGTATTGATTTATTGATGGAAATATTATAAAATATAATATATCAATTTTAATTATTATAAAATTACATTTTTACTCGGAGGTAGAAAATATGATTTCAGCAGGTGATTTCAGAAACGGCGTTACTTTTGAAGAGGATGGCAATGTGCTTCAGGTTATCGAATTCCAGCATGTTAAGCCAGGCAAGGGTGCCGCTTTTGTAAGAACAAAAACAAAGAATGTTATTACAGGTTCAGTAGTTGAAAAGAGTTACAACCCATCAGCTAAGTACCCTACTGCATACATTGAAAGAAAAGAAATGACTTATTCATACAATGATGAAGGTCTTTACTACTTTATGGATAATGATACATTTGAAATGATTCCTGTATCAGAATCTGATCTTTCAGATAACTTCAAGTTTGTTAAGGAAAACGAAGTTTGCCGTATCCTTTCATACAAAGGTAAGGTATTTGGTGTTGAACCACCTACATTTGTTACTCTTGAAGTTACAGAAACAGAGCCTGGCCTTAAGGGCAACACAGCTACTAACACACTTAAGCCTGCAAAGGTTGAAACAGGTGCAGAAATTCGTGTTCCTCTCTTCATTAACGAAGGAGATATGATTAGAATCGACACAAGAACTTGCGAATATATGGAAAGAGCATAAGTTATTATAACTTATTCATCTCAATAAGAAAGGATTTTTATTATGGATACAACTGAAAGCTTAGGCTATCTTAAAGGTTTAATTGAAGGTCTTGACCTTGGCGATAACAAAAAGGAAACCAAGGTTTTTTCTGCCATTGTTGATGTACTTTCAAATCTTGTTGAAGATATTGATGATATGACAGACGGTGTTGAAATGCTTGCAGACCAAGTTGACGCTGTTGATGAAGATTTAGCAGACCTTGAAGAATATGTATACGATGATTATGATGACGAGTGTGATTGCGACGATTGCTGCGATGACGAAGACGAAGACGAGGAAGAATTTGAAGTTGAATGCCCGCTTTGCAACACTCCATTCACAGTTGATGCTGAAACAGCACTTAACGGAACTGTTCCTTGCCCAAATTGTGGCGAAATGCTTGAATTTGAGGTTGAAGAAGCAGAAGATGATGAATAATCATTAAAGGAGAGGCTTTTTTGCGATGAAAAAATTATTAGCAGTATTGCTTGCAGTAATTACCGTAGGTTGCGTTTTTGTTGCCTGCTCAAAAGCAGATAATAAAAAAGAAACGACAACAAAAAGCGAATCTACTTCATTCACAGTTCAAAATCCTACCGATAAAGCGAAAATCAAAGATAAAGATGCAATTGATTTTATCAAAAATGCTTACACCCCTGAAGAACTCGGACTTGACAAAGTCAAGGAAAAGTATTCATTTATGATTTCTTCAAGCGGTGAAAAAATTGATAAAAAAGAATATGTTAAAGTTGCAGCAAATGTTATGAAAAAGAACAGCGAAAAGAATGCTGACGGCAAGGAAACATATTCGCTCACCCCTGTCGGTGAATATTATATTTCATTTGACGGGCAGGATGTACTTATGAAAGACCTTAAGTCAGGTGAGTACAAAAAGCTTGAAAATCGCTATAAGGATTATAAGTCAAAAAGCGAAACAACAACTAAAGCAAAATAACAAAACCCCGTAAGTTTAAAACTTACGGGGTTTTCTGTTATTTTACTGTACTTTTTCAGCTCTTTCGCAATATTCTTTAATTACAGAACAGGTGTGCGCCATCTGTTCTTTTTCTTTATCATTAAGCTCAAGTTCGATAATATCTTCAATTCCGTTTCTGCCGATAACACAAGGCACACCACAAGCAACACCGTCAATTCCATATTCGCCCTGAAGCAAAACAGAAGCCGGTATAACTCTTTTTTCGTCGTGAAAAATCGCCTTGCAGATATCTGCGCAAGCAGCACCGATACCAAATTCAGTAGAGCCTTTACCGTTGATAATATCGTATCCTATATAGCGAGTTCTTTCAAGTACAAACTCCTCAGTTAGCTTGCCATACTTTTCAGGCTTAGCTTTTTGAAGCTCTTTGTAATTTTTACCGCCGAGTGTAAGAGTTGAGAAGGGAACAAATGATGAATCACCGTGTTCGCCGATTGCACAGGTGGTAACACTTCTTCTGTCAATATCAGCGAGTTCGCTTACAGTTCTTTTAAGCCTTGCTGTATCAAGCGAAGTACCGGTTGAAAAACATCTTTCCCTCGGAAGTCCGAGATGAAGCCTTGCATAATTTGCAATAACATCGGCAGGATTTGTAATTGAAACAAAAATGCCCTTAAAATCAATCGGCTTAAGATTTTCCACAACATCTTTCATCATTCTGATTGAATCATCAAGCATATCAAGCCTTGTTTGGCCAGGTTTACGCGGCATACCGATTGAATTTACAATAATATCGGCATCCCTGCAATCCTCGTAATCCCCTACTTTTATTTTAGTAGTTGAACCTAAAAACAAGCATGCATCGGCAACATCATAGCAGTTTGCAATTGCTTTTTCTCGGTCAATATCAATAAATACTATCTCATCACAAGTGCCTTGAAAACAGAGAGCCATTGCAACATGAGAACCTACATGGCCGGCACCGATGATAACAACTTTACGCTTATCCAACATAATTTTACCCTCCAATAAGTAGTACTTATATATTATACACCTATTATTATCAAATTCAATAGAAAATAAAATGAAAAAAAGATAAAAAAATGATTGACAACGGGATATTCCAATGATATACTGAACCTGAAAGTTGACTGTGATATTACAATTAGCACAGTTGATAGAAAGTATATATTAAAGGAGTATGGTATGGCAAGTGATATTTTAATTAAAACAGTTGATTTATCGCGTCATTATCAAGTCGGCGAAGAAAAAGTAATTGCGCTTGATAAAGTCAACCTTGAAATTGAGCGAAACAAAATTTGCGCAATACTCGGTACATCAGGTTCAGGCAAAAGTACACTTCTTAATATGCTTGCCGGAATTGAGCGTCCAAGCAGTGGCGAAGTTTACATCGGCAAGTACAGGATTGACAATTTGAGTGAATCAGATTTGGCAAAATTCAGGCAAAAATTTACAGGATTTATTTTTCAATCATATAATTTGCTGCCCACAATGACTGCACTTGAAAATGTGGCACTTCCGCTTATGTTTAAAGGTGTAGGCAAAGAGGAGCGAGAGCAAAGAGCAATGGAAATGCTAAAGCTTGTCGGCATTGATAACAGATATAAGCACAAGCCAAAAGAAATGAGCGGTGGCCAGCAACAGCGTGTAGGCATTGCAAGAGCATTTGTAACAGACCCAAGTGTAGTTTTTGCTGACGAACCCACAGGTAACCTTGACAGTAAGACTACATTTGAAGTTATGGAACTTATACAAAAGCTTGTATACACAAAAAATCAAACTTTGGTAATGGTAACTCACGATTCAAATGTTGCAAAATATTCCGACATTACAGTAAATATTTGTGACGGAAAAATCACATCAAAAGATTATAATACAAAGTAAGGGAGAGAAGACAATGAAAAAAACACAATTATTCACATCAATTATACTTGCAATAATTATGATTATTGCACCGCAGACATTTGCGCTTGCAAGTGACGATATGGCAAAAAGCGGTTCAGCTTCAAGCTTGATAGCAGACTCATTTTCGCTTGATAAAAATACAATCTATGCAGGTGACACATTTAAGCTTACATACAAAATCAAAAACACAAGTGTTGATATTAAAAATCTTAATATGCGCCTTTCAGGCGGCGAAACTTTCACGGTAGCAAATGATGTTGATACCATTTATGCTTCTTCCCTCGCAAAAGGAGCAAGCGCACAATTCAGTAAAAGCTTTTTTGTGACTAACGGTGCAACTGCCGGAATGTATCCTATTACAATAAGTGCAACATATGATTATGTAGAAGGCGGCGAAACTGTTAGCGCAAGCTCTGAATTTTCATACACTGTTCCGGTTTCTGCCGGCCAAACATCACAGCAAAGTAATCAAAACTCACCAAGCCTTACAGCTAATTTTTCTGTAAATAAGTCAAACTTGCTTTCAGGCGATAATTTCAAATTAAGTTTCAAACTTGCAAACAAGAGTGCCGCTTATGACATAAGCAATGTTAACATCAAGCTTTCAGGCGGCGATGCATTTGCAATTGCAAGCGATGTTGATACTATTTATAAATCGTCAATAGCAAAAAAATCAACAGCTTCATTCTCAAAAGCATTTGTAGTTAACAAAAGTACAGGTGCAGGAATGTATCCTATAAACGCAGTTGTAACATACGAATTTACTTCCAAAGGCGAAAAACAGCAAGGCAGTGCCGAATTCAATTTCAGCATTAAAGTTAATTCTAAAAAATCAAGCAAAAGCAAAACAGATTTAACCCCACAGCTTATTATTTCAAGCTTTAATTATGGCAAAAGTACAATTTCGGGCGGTAAAGAATTCACATTAAACTTTAATGTGAAAAACAATTCATCTAAAATCAAAGCGCAAAATGTACTTGTTAAACTTGCCGGCGGTGACAGCTTTGTTGTTGCAGACGGAACGGATACTATTTCAATCAAAGAAATAAAGCCAAATCAAACAATAAGCGTAAGCAAAAAATTCGCTTGCTTAAGCAGTGCACAATCAGGTGTGTACCCTATTACCGCAACCGTATCATTTGAATACATTGAAGGCGGAAAGCAAAGTGCAAGCAACGATTTAACAATGAGCGTTCCGGTAGTACAGCCTGATAAAGTTCAATTCCAGCAAATTGCTTTAGCAGATAAAACAGTAAATGTTGATGAAGAAAGCGACTGTTCGTTCCAAATCATAAATATGGGGCAAACAAAACTTTCTAACGGTACTGTTAAGCTTGTTGACTCTAAAGGAAAAGAACTCAACAGTGCATATGTAGGAAATATTGAAGCAGGCGGCCAATTTGCAAGTAACTATACCCTGCCTGTAACATTTGATAAAACAGGTGAATACAAATTAAAGCTCATATTTGAATATGAAAATGAAAATATGGACAAAAAATCAATCGAGCAGGAATTCAAAGTAAAAGTTGAAAAACCAACTGACCCGTTTGACAACATCAATGACAGTACAGATAATACAGATAACAGTGAAGAACAAGACAACCACAGCACATCAAAAATTAAAACCTACATTGGATGCGGTGTGGGCGCAGCAGCAGTAGTAATTGCAGCAGTAGTAATAATTAAAAAGAGAAAGCACAAGAAAGGCAGTGTAAAGTTCGATGAAAAAATCTGACATCTTTGCAATGGCTTGGCAAAATCTGCGAAACAGAAAAACAAGAACAAGACTGACTATTGCAGGTGTAGTTATAGGTACTTGTGCAATCATTATAATGTTATCAATAGGTATTGGTATTGATAAAATGATTACTTCGCAGTATAAGCAGGATTCTACACTCAACAAAATCACTGTATATTCCATGGGGGATTATACAAATGATTCAACGGGCGAAGTTCAGGAAGCAATGCCTTTTGATGAAAGTGCAGTGAACTATTTTTCCAAGCTTGATAATGTAAAAACGGTTGTACCCACACTTGAAATAAGCCAATATGTAAACATTGCTCACGGCAAATACACTTATTCAGGCAGTGTTTACGGAATTCCGCTAAAAGAAATGGAAATGCTCGGTTATAAAACCGATCAGGGCGATTTTAAAAAATACGGTGAAAGAAATGCTTGCTTTTTCGGTAAAGATTTAATTCAATATTTTAGCGATGTTCAGGGTAACAGCCCAAAATATAAATATGATGAAAATTACAACATAAGCGAAAGTGAATTTGACTTTATGAAAGACACATTCACCATAAACGCAAAAAATCAGCAAGGAAGTGATGATTCATCAAATTATGCTCCGCCAAATGACGATAACAGCAACGACAACAACACCGGCAGCAAAAACCAAACTTCCGGCGGCACGCAAAAGCTGAATGTTATCGGCACATTAAAGCAAACAAGCAACGACTATGAAGCATCAAATGCAATTTTTATTGACCTTGACAGAGCAAAACAGCTTGTTAACGAAAGTAACAGATTAAGTTCTGTTAAAAACTATAAACTTTCATACAGTTCCATCAATGTTTATTGCGATGACACTAAAAGTGTTTCAGAAGTAAAGCAAGAAATTCAAAATAAAGGTTACAGTTGCTCAACTGATGATGAAGGATTGCAAGAACAGAAAAAAGTTATGCGAATAGTACAGCTCATTCTCGGTGCAATCGGCGGGGTTTCAATGTTTGTAGCAGCCTTCGGTATCAGCAACACTATGGTTATGAGTGTATTTGAAAGAACAAAAGAGATAGGCATAATGAAAGTGCTTGGATGCGACATCAGGGATATTAAAGATATTTTCCTTTATGAAGCAGGAATTATAGGAATGTTCGGCGGTGTAATAGGAATTATAATAAGTTATATTATATCTATAATAGCGAATCTGATAGCGGGCAAGGTTATGAGCAGTATGGTTGATACAAGTATGGGAATGAAAATATGCGTATCTTCAATTCCGTGGTGGCTTGCAATTTTAGGTATCGCTTTTTCCGTCGGTGTGGGTGTACTCGCAGGACTTTCACCTGCTAATAAGAGTGTAAAAGTAAGCGCACTCACAGCAATTCATAATGAATAAAGAGGAAAAATAATAAACATAAAAACAGCCTAACCATTGTTTAAGGAATGGTTAGGCTTTGGTCTGCCCGGAGAGATTTGAACTCTCGCTCGTTAGAATCGGAATCTAATGCATTAGCCACTGTGCTACGGGCAGTTATTTAATTTCAAATTCGTCACTTCAATATTATACGAGTTTTATATATTGCAGTCAAGAGCGTAATATGGTAAAATGGCTTTTGAGGTGATGAAATGCTAAGTTTCAAAAATGACACTTTCAAAATATTGCAAATTGCCGATACGCAAGAGGGCAAAAAAATCAGCCCTGATACACTCGACCTTATTAACAGCGCGCTTGACAGGGTTGAGCCTGATTTAGTAGTTTATTCCGGTGACCAGATATGGGGCAAAACAACTTTTAAAGGCAACCGTGACGCTATAAAAAACTCACTTGATATTTTAACAAAACCTTGCCAAAGCAGAAAAATTTCGTTTACAATTTGCTTTGGCAATCACGACAGGCAAGTAGGATTATCAAACGAAGAGCAGTTTGAAATTTACAAGGAATTTGATTGTTTTGTAGGCGAAAGCGAAAAAGATATTGACGGCTGTGCAAATCATATTATAGAAATAAAAGACGGCGATGAATTAAAATTTTTGCTTTATCTCATCGACAGCCATTCAAACTTGGAAATAGGATATGATAATGTACACGAAAATCAAATTGAATGGTACAAAAAAAAGCGTGATTCATATGAAGAAAAATACGGACACCTTATCCCATCAATAGTAATTCAGCACATTCCGGTATGTGAAATTTTTGAACTTTTAAATGAAGTAAAGAAAAGTACAAAGGGCGCTGTAAGAGGATTCAGAACACACGCAAACAGATTTTATGTTTTAAATAAAGATAAAGTTAATGCAAACGGTTTTATGAAGGAATCCCCTGCCGACCCGCAAATTAACAGCGGCGAATTTGACGCTTTTAAGGAAAAAGGTGAAGTTTTAGGTGTATACTTCGGCCACGACCATAATAATTCATTTAACGGTAAAGTTGACGATATTGACTTAGGTTACACTCAGGGCGCCGGTTTTCATGTTTACGGGCCGGGAAAAGACCGCGGTGTAAGAGTTATTGAATTAAATAAAGACAGCACCTTTAAAACATATGATTTAAGATTTAAGGATTTAGTAGGCAAAAAAGTAAAAGAACCTTTAAAATATTTATTTTACCAAATTATGCCTACAAATACATTTGATGCAGTTCACCGGGCAATAAAATTCTTTATCGGGCTTGGAATTACCGCATTGATTGTAATTATTTTGATATTATTATTTGGTTAAAACACGCTGGTAGACTTTGAGAAAGTGAGATAAATTTTGTATTTTGCGAGTGGGAGCTGTACGAGGGTACTGCCCCCGAGCAAAAGACAAAAAGCGCAAAAAAAAGCTTGGACTCGATGTCCAAGCTTTTTTCAATCCCTCCGAGTGCAACAAGTTGCACCCACCTCCCTTTACAAGGGAGGCAAAAAGGTTTATTTAATTTCGACGAGGCGCGCTTTAGCCGCTTTATCGACAGTCTAAGCAGAGTTCAATGAACTCTGCTTTTTTGCATTATAATTTATCAGTCCGTGCCGATTTCGTTTTCAGGCTCTACCGCTGTTGTTGTAGTTTGCACTTCACCGTAAACCTGAAGCACAATTTCTTCACCTACTGCTGCTGTTGAACCTGCTGCCGGCGCACTTGCATAACTTTCCTTAACGGTATTTGCAGTGTGTGAACCATCGTTATATACTTCAACGGTTGATACCTTAAATCCTTTATCTGTAAGAGCTTTTGTAGCCTCATCAACTGTTTGCCCTGCAACATTAGGTACACTTTCAGTCTGCACACCTTTGCTGACGCTAAGAACAATTTCGGTATTTTGATCAACTTTTTTGCCGGCTTCTATACTTTGCTCAAATACTATTCCCTCTTCAACATCGGTTGAATATTTAGAAGTAAAAGTAAGTTTAAACTGCTTATTCCAAGCACCGTTATTTTCAATATCACTTTGGTTATACCCTGCCGATACAAAATCAGGAACTTCATATTGCGCCACAGCAACACTTGGCGAGGTGTTTTCCTCTTTTTTGCCGATTCCGCCGTTTTTGGCAACATATACACCTGCGCCGATTGCCGCAATAATAAGAATAACCAAAACCACTATTATAATTTTATTATTCTTATTTTTCTTTGGCTTATCATCATAAACGGGATAGCCCTTGTAATGTTCTTCTTCAATAACAGGTTCAAAATCTTCCGCTTTTTCAGTACGCTTATTTTCCCTTTGCACCTTTTCATCCTGCGAAGCAGTTGCAATTACGGTAGGCGATGCGTTAAGCTGTTCACGGAAAGTGTTAATATCCTGCGTTCTTTTTTCAGGGTAAATCTGCAATCCGCCGCCGAGCGCACGGATAACATAAGTCGGTATTTTCTCTGCAATCGTGTTAGGAATCATCAATTTATCATTGAGTTCCCTTGACTTAGCATCAGGCGGATTTTGACCGACAAGCGCCCTAAAAATGCAAGCGGAAAATGCATATATATCAGTTGCAGGGCACATCTTATGATTATTCTCATACTGTTCAAGTGCTGTGTAACCGTCATTTACATTAAATTCAAGCTCACTTGACATAGTATTTGCCTCGGCAATGCAAAAACTTTTAAGCCTTACCTTGCCGTCCCTGCAAAGCACAAGGTTATCAGGGCAAATACCACCGTGAATAATACCTTTTGAATGAAGTGCTTCAAGAGTAGTAAGCACGGGCATAAACATAATTCGTGCCTGATCCCAAAGAATGTTGCCGTCAGGATTGCGGAGCAAAAATTCACGAAGTGAAATAGTTTCCATATATTCGCTGACAGCATATGCGGTTGAATTAAGTTCAAACACATCATAAGTAGGAATAACGGCAGAAAGATTTTTAAGTTCGCTTATAGTTTCCCAAAGTCTGATAAACGAATTTTTAAGCTTATCAAAAGACGGTTTAAATCTTTCCCTTACATGAACATCAACACTGCCCTCTAATCTTGCGGCAATGCCCTTTGGCAAAAATTCACGCACCGTTACCACTTTTAATTCCTGCATATCATATGCCATATATGTTGCGGCATCACTTTCGTGGCTTACAAATGCACCGATTGCATAACGATCATTAAGTATAGTTTTAGGTTGAAGGTAAACAAAGCTTGTTTGCGTATCATTATCATAATCACAATTTGCGCAAACACTGCCCTGTGTTAACTCTTCAAAACAATTCATACATAAATTATCTAAATTTTTCAACAGAAAATCACTCCGTTTGTTATTTGAAAATATTTTACCAAGCTAAATATACTTTGTCAATTAGTTATTGAATAAATATGTAAATTATTATATAATAATTTGTAAATTAAATCAACGACAGAAAGGAATAAATATGGCATCTTTTGCGTTAATAAAAGAATTATACGAAAAAACAGACAAAAACGGTAACGGCTACCTTGATATGATTGTTATCGGCAGTGACAAGAATGAATATCCGGCAAAAGTTTGGAGATTCGAAAATAACGGCCAATTTGAGAAAAACAGTGTGGTTGAAATTGAGTACACGGTAGATAACTATAAGGGAAAGCAGCAACTTAATATAACATCAATTAAAAAAGCACCTGATGAAATGATTTCCGAATTTGTACCTACAAGCGAGTATGACGGAAAATCGGTTTTTGCAATGCTTTTAAACAAGGTTAATGATTTTAAAGACCAAGAATTAAAAGATATAGTTAAATCCATATTACTTGAAAGAAGAGAAAAGCTTGAAATTTATCCTGCAGCATACAGACTTCACCACGCAATAGTGGGCGGCTTAATGCTGCACACCGCTTCAATAGTTGAAATGGCTGAAAAAACCTGCCAAGTATATCCAAATATAGATAGGGAGCTTTTGCTTTCGGGTGCGATACTGCACGATGTTGCAAAAACTTTTGAAATGGAAACAGACAAAACAGGGCTTTGCACGGGATATACTGTTTCAGGTGAACTTATCGGTCATCTTGTTAAAGGTGCAATGATGGTTGATGAAACAGCGAAAAAGCTCGGCATTACAAGTGAAAAGGTCATTTTACTTGAACATATGATTATATCTCACCACGAACTTCCGGAATACGGTGCTGCTGTCAGACCAAAGTTTTTGGAAGCAGAAATTCTTGCAACACTTGATGCGCTTGACGCCACAATTTTTGAAATAAACGCAGCGACAAGCAAGGTTGAACCGGGTAATTTTACTGACAGGCAGTGGGCGCTTGATAGCAGAAAGCTTTATAACCACGGACTTTCATCAACTGAGCATACTGTTAATTTAGGAGAATGAGTATGAGTGATATTCAAAACGAAGTATGGAGTGAAATCAAAATCACTGTTGATACAAATGACATTGAAGCTGCAGGAAACATCGCCAATATGGTTGTACCGTACGGAATATATATAGAAGATTATTCCGACCTTGAAAACGAGGTAATGGAAATTGCGCATATTGACTTGATTGAAGAAAAGCTTTTGGAAGCAGACCGTTCAAAAGGAATTATCCATGTATATGTTAACCCGCACGAAAACCCTCTTGAAGCAGTATCATTTATTGAGGAAAGACTTAAAAATCTCAACATAAAATATGACATTCAAATTGATGATTGCAAAACTCAAGATTGGGTTAACAATTGGAAGCAGTATTTTCACCCGATGCCTATCGGCAATAAACTGCTTATTCGTCCTACTTGGGAAGACGAGTATGATGCAGGTGAAAGAAAAGTTCTTCATATCGAACCCGGGCTTGCATTTGGCACCGGCAGCCATCCGACAACAAAGCTTTGCCTTGAAACACTTGAAAATTACATCAGTAAAGATTCAACAGTTCTTGATATTGGCTGCGGCAGCGGCATACTTTCAATTGCATCACTTTTACTTGGTGCGAAAGAAGCTTTCGGTGTTGATATTGATTCCCTCGCAGTTAAAACAGCGCAGGCAAATGCACTTGAAAATGGATTTGATGAAAGCAAATTCAAAGCTGTTCAGGGTAATTTATCCGACAAAGTTACAGGCAAGTACAATGTTATTGTTGCCAACATAGTTGCCGATATAATTATGGAATTTAATAAAGAAGTCGGCAAATATCTTGATGACGGCGGAGTTTACATTACCGGCGGCATTATAGAAAGCAGAGAAGATGAAGTACTCCTAAGCTTTGCACAAAACTCATTTGAAGTTATTGAAAGATTTGAAGAAAAAGGCTGGCTTGTATTTGTATTAAAAAAAGCATAAGTTTGATTGCATATCATAAAGTAAAAGCACTAAATCATTTTTGATTTAGTGCTTTTTAACATATCAATCATTATTTATTATGTTTAAGTTCATCAAATACTTCAATAATTTCATCATCAGGCTTAGGAGTGACAAGCGAAACAATAACATTAACTAAAAGACCGCAAATAAATGCAGGAAGAAGTTCATAAATATCAAATATTCCGCCAAGTTTAGCAATAGCATATTTCCATACGAACACCATTATTCCGCCTACAACCATACCTGCAAGCGCACCGTAACGGTTTGACCTCTTCCAGAAAAGTGAAAGAAGCATAACTGGGCCGAATACTGCACCGAAACCTGCCCAAGCAAATGAAACAATGCCGAATACAGATGAATTTGAATCCCAAGCTATAATTACACCGATAACAGAAATTGCAATAAGCGTAACTCTTGCAACAATCATTTGTGATGTTTCATTAAGCTTAATTCTAAAAAGACCGCCGATAATATTTTCACTTGCAGCAGAAGAAGCGGCAAGAAGCTGGCTGTCCGCGGTAGACATTGTACTTGCCAAAATACCGGCAAGGATAATTCCTGCAAGAAGTGCCGGCACAACACCGACTTTTGAAAGAAGTGTTGCAATTTGAATAATAATTGTTTCACTGTCATCAAATGCAGGAAGTGCGCCCTCTTTTACCATTGCCATACCGACAACACCGATTAAAACTGCAACTGCCATTGAAATAACAACCCAAATTTCTGCAACACGCCTTGAAATTTTAACTTTATTCGGATTTTCAATTGCCATAAATCTCAAAAGAATATGAGGCATACCGAAATAGCCAAGTCCCCAAGCAAGAGTTGAAACAACTTTAATTGCGCCAAAACTGCCTGCACTGTTTGTAGCGGCATCATAGCCTTTAAAAACATCAAGATAGCCTGCAAGATCATTTGCATTTGCAATAACTTGCTCCATTCCGCCTGCTTTGTTAACGCCAAATACAAGAACGATAATGAGTGCAGCAGTCATAATGATTGACTGAATAAAGTCAGTCATAGAAGCGGCATTAAAACCGCCGAGTGAAGTATAACCCACAATAACAATTGCAGAAACAACCATTGCAATATGATAATCAATACCAAACAAAGTGCCGAAAAGCTTACCGCAAGCCGCAAAACCCGAAGCTGTATAAGGAACGAAGAAAATAATAATCATCAAAGCCGCAACAGCCATAATAAGCCTACTGTTATCCTTATATCTTTTTGAAAAATAATCAGGAATTGTAATAGCGTTAATTCTTGCTGAATATTTACGAAGTTTTTTGGCAACTATAAGCCAATTAAGATATGTACCTATCGCAAGGCCTATAACAGTCCAGCCTACTTCGGCAAGTCCGCTTACAAGTGCAAGTCCCGGAAGTCCCATAAGTAAATAGCTTGACATATCAGACGCTTCAGCACTCATTGCTGTAACAAGAGGGCCAAGCTTACGCCCACCGAGATAAAAGTCGCCGACATTTTTTGTTTTTTTTGAATAAATTACACCAATCATTACCATAGCTACAAGATAAACAACTATGGAAATCATTATGCATATTTGTGCCTTTGTCATAAATATGCCTCCTAAAATAAAAATAAAGCATTATAAAAAATACAATGCCTTATTTTAACATATTTTTAATTTTATGTAAAGTTTTTATTATCTGTTGCTCTTTTTAAGCCTGATAACATTCCAGCTGAAAGGTTTAATTTCTGCTGTAAGGGTATTATCATCAATAGCCGGAAGCGGATTATTGTGTGGCTTTACAAAAGGATTTTCAAATGAATTTTCATCATTTTTGTTATACCCATCCATTGAAATAAATTCAACAGGTACAAATCCTTCAAAATCAAGAAGATTTACATCAAGCGTCATTCCCTCATTCATTGACTTGTTAACACAAAATACAGTCATAGATTCAGTTTCTTCATCAAAAGTTGCAATAGCGTCAAGGTACGGTACATCTGTATATGCTTTGCAATCGTATTTTGGACTTGAAATAATAGGATTAAGCGCAACGCCCCTGCCGAAATTGCTCAAATGTTCAAAAGGATAAAAAATTGTTTGTGCAAATATTCCACCGCCTGTTTTTGTAAAAATAGGTGCAATAACATTAACAAGCTGTGCAAGGCAAGCTATTTTAATTCTGTCACAATGGCGAAGAAATGTAATAAGCATCGAACCTACGAGAAGTGCATCTTCAAAATTATAAATATCTTCAAGCCTCGGCGGTGCTACCGACCACCTTTCATAAGGTGCGTTATTTGAATGATACCAAACATTCCATTCATCAAACGAAAGCATCATTGTTTTTTTAGAGTGTTTTTTAGCCTTAATGTAATCACAAACGCAAATTACGGTATGAATAAATTCTTCAAGCTGAAGAGTGTATGAAAGATAGCTCATGGTATCACCGTCGTGATTTCCGTAATACTGATGAAGTGATACATAATCAACACTGTCATATGCAATATCAAGTGACTCTGCTTCCCACTGGCCAAAGGTTTTTGAATTGATACTTGATGAACCGCAAAGCACGGTTTCAATACTCGGGTCAGTCCATTTCATCATTTTTGAAGCCTCAAGTGCAACTCTGCCGTATTCGGTAGCGGTTTTAGCACCCATTTGCCAAGCACCGTCCATTTCGTTACCAAGGCACCAAAGTTTAATATTCCAAGGGTCATCATAACCGTGTTCTTTTCTTAAATCAGCCCAGGCAGAACCCGATTTATGATTTGTGTATTCAACAAGATTTCTTGCTTCTTCAGGACCGCGAGTACCGAGATTTACCGCCATCATACATTCGGTATCCGCTTTTTTGCACCATTTCATAAACTCATTAGTGCCAAAATAGTTAGGCTCGGTTGTACCCCAAGCCAAATCGAGTCTTTTAGGTCTCTTTTCAACAGGGCCAACACCGTCTTCCCAATTGTAACCGGAAACAAAATTACCGCCCGGATAGCGAACAATAGGAACATTTAGCTTTTTTACAAGGTCTATCACATCACGGCGAAAACCGTCTTCATCTGCTGTCGGGTGGTCAGGTTCATAAATGCCGCCATACACTGCACGACCGAGATGTTCAATAAAAGAGCCATAAATTCTTTTATCAATTTCACCGATTTTAAATTCTTTTGCAAGGGTGATTTTTGCTTTCATCATTCTTTCTCCTTATTGTCTTTTTTATTTTTATATAAGATTTTTTTGAATTTTTCCCCGCTTAAATTGACTGTAAAAATACCGAGGCAAACAAGAATGAGAGCCAAGGCAGTAATCCATTTTTGCTGGCTGAGTGTTTCCCTAAGCACAATTGATGAAAGCAGAAAACCGAATACCGGTGTCATAAATCCATAAATCGAAACTTGTGAAACTTTATTATATTTAAGTAAAATTCCCCAAAGTGTATAAGCGCAGGCAGAAAGAAGTGCAAGGTACATTACAACAGCGTATGAAGGCAAAGAACTGAACTTCAAGCGACCGCCGAACAATAATCCTGCTATAATCATCACTCCGCCGCCGAGCATAAACTGATAACCGCTGAGTGCAACCGGGCTTTCATCTTTTGAATAATTGCTTACAAGAACGCTTGAAAAAGCATACGAAAGAGCGGAAATTATTATAAATCCCTCACCGTTGAATTTAAACGAGCCAAGCGATACACCCGGTGTTATATTGATTAAAACCACACCTGCAAAGCCGATTATGCAACCGATTATTTTATTAACCGAAAGCTTTTCCATTTTAAATATAAGGCAGGAAATAAGCACAGCGAAAAACACACTTGTTGAATCTAAAACAGAACTTTTAGTACCCGTTGTATGTGCCAAGCCGACATAGAAAAATACATATTGCAAAATTGTTTGAAAAATCGCCAAAATGCCGATTTTTTTAAAATTTTCTTTTTTCTTAATAACAATAAACTTATCGGCAAAAATACTGCCGAGAAGTATTGTTAAAAAACCTGCGATTAAAAATCGAACACCGGCAAAAAGAATTTGTGACGCCGTATCAACGCCGCTTATATTAAAAAATTTATATCCTATTTTTATAACAGGAAAAGCACTGCCCCAAAGGGCGCAGCAAAGCATTGCCACAAGAGCAACTACAATTTTATTAGTAAAAATCTTTTTCATTTTATATGCCTCTGAAAATCATTATTTACTTTCGGTTGTACTGCCGAAGCCACCGTCGCGAACTCCGTTTGTATCATCATCAACGGTGATGCCGAATTGAGTAAAAATACCCTGGGCAAATCCATCGCCTGCCAAAACTTCGGCTTTATGGCCGTCATCGTGAGCATCACAGCTGATTTTAATCATTATATGCCCCTCATTTGAAGAATTGTAATAATCGGAATCAATAATGCCGACTGTATTATCAAGCTGGCAACGATGTTTAAAGCCAAGACCTGAACGCGGATAAATTGAAAGTACCCAACCCTCATCAATTTTTGAGCGAATACCGGTTGGAACTAAAGTAGACTTACCCTTTTCAAAGCAAACATTTGCCGGTGCATAAAAGTCATAACCGGCTGAACCTGTGGTTGCTCTTTTCGGAAGTTTAATGCTGTCATACACAGCCCTTACATCTTCTGTTTGCGGAAAATTTTTGAGCCAGTCTTTTTCAAATTGTTCAAAAGAAACCTTTTCAAATTTAGCAATTCTATACATTTATATCATCATCCTTTGCGTTTTTAAATATCTTAACATATATAAAAAAATAAAACAATCTTATTTTCATTCTCTTTTAAAAAAAATAAGAATTAGATAAGATTGCTCGTTTTAATCAAAGTCCGAAACTTACTGTCAAAGCGTGGTCGACTTTGCCCATATCTACATTATCAAGGCTGCCCATTTTTTCTTTAAGACGCCTTTTATCAATAGTTCTGACTTGCTCTAAAAGTACAACACTGTCTTTTGCAAGTCCGCAATTTACAGCATCAACCTCAATATGAGTAGGAAGTGCGGTTTTATCTTTTTGAGATGTTATTGCGGCGGCAATAACTGTTGGTGAAAATTTATTGCCCACATCGTTTTGAACTATTAAAACAGGCCTCACTCCGCCTTGCTCGCTGCCGACAACAGGACTTAAATCAGCATAGTAAATTTCGCCTCGTTTAATCAGCACAAAATCACCTTCGGTTAAATATCTTTAAGGCTTTCGCCTTACATTTTTATGATTACCAAAAAAATCCTATTTTAAACATCACATTCTATTATATGTAAAATTTTTATATTGGCAAAAAAATATGCCATTCATAGAATGAAGAGTAAATCTTTATAGAAAGGTGATTTTATGGAAAAATATGTTGAGCTTTTTAAGCCGTCATTTTTAAAAAACGAAGAGCGCCCTGCCCTTCCGGCAGACGCTACGCCGACAATGGCATATATACCTCTTCAACTTGATTTAATGAGTTATGAAACAGATAAAGCGCTTTGTGAGGGAACATTATTCCCAACACTTAATAAACCGTTTTTAAGAGGCAGGAGGGCAAAATAATGGAAAAAAAGAAATTATTAAAAAGGTTGTCTGCACTTGGTTTTGCCATGTATGAATGCAGGCTTTACTGTGATACTCACCCTAACGATACCGAAGCACTCCAAATGCTAAATGATTATAAAAGCAAATACAAAGCTGTTAAAGCCGAATTTGAAAAAGAATACGGACCGCTCACGCTAAACGGATACAACAGCGATGAATGGCTGAAAGACCCGTGGCCGTGGGACATCGTCGAATGAAACTACGTACTTGAATGAATTTCTGCGAAATTCATAATAAGTACTCCGTTCCATTCTCCTCTCAAAATCTGTCGTACAGTAGTGCGTCAGATTTTGTCTTTGCCAAATTATAACACTCCGTGTTTGAATAAATTTCTGCGAAATTCATAATAAGTACTTTGAATTTCCACTTGCTACGAAACAGTACACTGTACTGTTTCTCCCAAATTCACAAGTGAATTTGGAGCCTCGTGTCTCTTGTGCTTCGCACAATTCACTCCTCTCAAAATCTGTCGTACAGTAGTGCGTCAGATTTTGTCTTTGTCAAATGTATAATAAAAGGTCGTGCCTATCGGCACGACCTTTTATTTTTTCGTTTTTACGCTTTTGGTTTTAGTCCAAGCCGAGTAAGAATTTTTACCGTTATATGTTCTGTAAGCGCGCATACGAACATAATATTTTTTATTCTTTTTAAGTTTTTTCACGGTCAGCTTGGTTGTTTTTATTTTTTTAATTTTAACTTTTTTTGCTTTTTTGAATTTTTTATTTGTTGAAATTTGGATTTCATATCCGCTTATATTCTTCATTTTTTTCCATTGAAGAACAAAAGATTTTTTACCCTTTTTCAGCGACTTAACTGTCGGTGTTTTTGGGTTTGATACATTTACCGCGTTATTGTTTGATGTGACAAACGGTGCTGAAGAATTGATGTTTGGTGTCAAGTTAGATACCGTAACGCTTTTATCATCATTAAGAGTTGCCGTTACCCACGAATCATTAGGTGCAGTGTAAGTTGTATTACTTATATCAGTGCCAAATTCTTCTACCCAAAAGTGAATATTATTTTTGCCGTCAAAATAGTAAACATGCGCAATTCCGACTGCTTTAAACCTCGGTTCAAGCATAGCGCGCCTGTGGGCTTGACCTTCATAATATTCATTATCCTCACGCCAAGCATAATTTACCTCTTCTGCCGTAAATTCAGGGTAACCGTTTGCAATATTTTCACCCTTACCGGTTGATGAATATCCGTACTGTGTATAAGCATCAAACACGCTTGAACCGTTCGGCCTTTGATGTTGATAAAGATAAACAAGTTCACAAGCCCTTTGCATAGCAATCTTTTCAAGGGTGTAATCATACTGCAAAGGTTCACTATTTACATATGTTTTGGTAGCATTATCATTATTCCAATACCAAGCGTCACTACTTGCTCTAAATGAATTTATCATATTTAAAACAGTTCTTGCTTCGCTTTGCTCAAATTTTACAGTTGTACTTTGGCTTGCAAATGCATTTAACTGCGTCAGCGAAAAAACGCTTATTATCATAACCAAAGATAACAGCATACTAATAACTTTTTTCACATTACCACCTCATATAAAATAAAGGCTGTGAAACCACAGCCTTATATTATTATATTACATCTTGGAAATTTCGTCCCTAAACGCTTCAACACTGTCAAAAGCCTTATAAACGGACGCAAAGCGAACATAGGCAACTTCATCAATATTTTTAAGTTTTTCCATTATAAGTTCGCCTATTCTCGATGATGTAACTTCACGGTCAATAGCGGACTGAAGTGTAGCTTCTATTTCAGATATGGCAGTTTCAAGTTCATTGATAGTTACAGACCTTTTTTCGCACGCACGAAGCATACCTTTTAAAATCTTGTTTCTGTCAAACACTTCCCTGCTCTTATCTTTTTTAATTACAATAATAGGAACATCCTCAATTACTTCATAAGTCGTAAAACGCTTTGAACATCTAAGGCATTCTCTTCTTCTTCTGATTCTTTCATTTTCATCAGTAGGGCGTGAATCAATAACCTTGCTTTCCTCATAACCACAAAACGGACATTTCATAATGAATCACCCTCCAATTCGGTGTGGTTATATTATAACACAACATATAGATAATTGCAAGTATTTTAACTTTACAGCTATATATAGTTATGAATTTGCATTTTTAAGGCTATCTTCCTTTTTGTTGTATATAAACATCCAAATAGCCATTGAACATATAATTATATATCCTAAAACAGACCACAAGTCAGGCAATTGGTGGCCGAGCAGGAAATATCCGCCGACTGCCGTGAAAATTACATTTGAATAATCATAAACCGAAATTTTGCTGCTTGGCGCAAATGTATATGCCGAAGTTATGCCAAATTGACCGCCTGCCGCACAAACACCTACAAGAATTAAGCATATCCACTGTTTAGGTGTCATCGGCTGAAACGAGAATATCAAAAACGGTGCTGTACAAACCACTGAAAACAAAGAGAAAAAGAAAACAGTAAATGCTCCGTTTTCGCCCTTATTAGCCATATGCCTTACGCAAGTATATGCCGCACCTGCGCCTACCCCGCCCAAAAAACCGGCTATGCTCGGTAAAAGCTCAACATTTGATATAGTAGGTTTAATTACAAAAAGCGAACCTGCAAAAGCAATTGCAATGGCGAGTGCCTGCTTCGGTTTAAATTTTTCTTTAAGAAAAATATATGAAAAAATGAGTGTGAAAAACGGACTCATTTTATTAAGCATTGCGGCATCGGAAGTTGATGCCATTTTAGTAGTGGCATAAAAATTTCCTATCATACCCGACAAGCCGAGAGATGAACGCAAAATGTGATATTTAAAGCATCCCTTATGCGGCTTAAACGGCTGTTTATTTTTCAAAAGAGTTGCACTGGCAATAAAAAATGCAACAAGATTTCTGAAAAATACTTTTTGCATTACAGGTACATCGCCCGACATATTGATAAATATACTCATTCCGCTGAAACTGAGAGCGGAAAAAAGTATACACATTATTCCTTTTGCAGTATTGCTGATTTTTTTCATATTGTTTCCAAATAAGTCTTACTTTCTCTTAATTCTTTTTCAACATCAAATCCAAGCGAATAAATTTCCGTCATAAAAGTGCCGTCATATCCGGCACTTTCAAGAATTTGCTTCATTCTGCCAAAATCAAAATTGCCCTTTCCGGGTGGCAGACAATCGCGCTCACTGTTATGGTCACTTATATGCATATGAACAATTTCGTTTTTAAATTCTTCTAAAAACTCAAATGTATTTTGCCCTGCTCTCACTGTTTGCTTAATATCAAACACCATATGAAAGTCATCACCCAGTGCACTGCGCATTTTCTTGCAAAATTCTATGCTCTCACTTTTAAAGCGATTTACATTTTCTTGGCAAACTGTTACACCCTCGCGCTTCCCGATATCAATAAGCATATTAAATCTTTCAAAATATCTTTCATCCGGTATAGGAATTTTTGGATGAGCAACCGCACCGTGAATTACAACATATTTTGCACCTAAACAAGCACAAGCGTGGCAGGTTTTATCATAAATCGAAATAAAATCGTCAAATCTTCTTTGATAATCGGTAAAAATACAGGTACTTTCCATAAAGCTTGAAAACGGATGAACAGACACAATATCTGTTCCTCCGTTTTTAGCAATAGTATTAAGTTGCTTCAAAAAAGGTTCTTCAAGCTCCGAGGGTGCATTCATAAACACCTCGGCATATTTATACCCAAGTTCAGTAACCTTTAATAATGCTTTTTCCGTTTCAAGCGGGTAAAAGCAAGCTGTTGACGCACCTAATTTCATAATTCAACCTACTTTATTAACCAACGAGTTTTTCAATGCAAGCAAGCTGTGTGCAAATACAAAGAAGTTCCGCAGCCATATCAAGCTCATCAATCGGCGGGTATGACGGTGCAATACGAATATTTTTATCGTCATAATCATAACCATAAGGATATGTTGCACCTACATTTGTAAGTGTTACACCTGCCTCTTTGCAAAGTTCGCCAACTCTTTTAGCGCAACCGTTCATAACATCAAGGCTGATAAAATAACCGCCTTTAGGATTAAACCAAGAAGCAATACCCTTGCCGCCGAGTTCTTTTTCAAGATGATTGATAACCATATCAAACTTCGGCTTAAGAATTTTTGCATGCTTTTTCATATGAGCGCGAACACCGTCGGCATTTTTGAAAAATTGAACATGACGCTGCTGATTCATTTTATCATAACTGATAGTTTCAACATTAAGCCTTTTCTTAATAGCGGCAATGTTATTATCACTTGCTATGATAGCAGACACACCTGCACCCGGGAATGTAATTTTTGCTGTTGAGCAAACTTCAATCACCATATCTTCATTGTTATATTTAGGAAGAATGTCAAAAATATTTGCAAGTTTATCGCCGTCATCCGTTAAATCATGTACGCAGTATGCATTGTCCCATATAATTCTGAAATCTTCTGCACTCGGATTTAATGCTGCAATGCGTTCAACAACCTCGTCGCTGAAAGTAATACCCTGTGGGTTAGAATACTTCGGCACGCAAAACATACCTTTAACGCTTGGATCTTCAATAAGTTCTTCAATAGCGTCCATATCAGGTCCGTCTTCATACATCGGAATATTTATCATTTTAATGCCAAAATGCTCACAAATTGTGAAGTGCCTGTCATATCCCGGAACCGGGCATAAAAACTTAACTTCATCAAGCTTACTCCACGGTGTCATACCTTCAATCGCACCCTTAACATAGCACTGCGAAATATAGTCAAACATAAGATTAAGGCTTGCAGATGGGCCTACGATAACATTTTTATCTTCAACACCCATAAGTTCGGCAAAAAGTTTTTTGCAGCTCGGAATTCCGTCAAGAATACCATAGTTTCTTACATCTACTCCGTCAGCAATATAATTATCACATTTGAGCATATCCATTGAAAGATCAAGCTGCTCCTTGCAAGGCTTACCCCTGCTCATATCAAGCTTAAGATTTTTTGCTTTAAAAGCATTATATCTTTCTTCAAGCACTTTTTTTTCGTCAAGGAGCTGTTCCTTAGTCATTTCAGTATAAAGCATTATATTTTCCTCCATAATTTCAAATATAATATATTTTACCACATAGATATTTTACCACATAGCAAGTCTTTTTTCAAACAGCATATAGATAGAATATTACAGCGATTACATAATTATTATTATTTATTTTATACAAAATAAGAGCCTGACTGATATAATATCCCGCCCCGGATTGTGCAGACAGTACAAAAGAGACTGCTTGAAGTAGAAAACTAAATTTTAAGCAACGAACTGATTTCGTTTCCATAAATACTTATATTTTGATAACTTCTTGGCATTAAAAATCCCTCCTGATGTTTATTCTACATCAAGAGGGATTTTTTATATTGTTCATTACACGCTTTGCTTTTGTACTTTTTATTATAATCCTGTATTTTCAGCTATATATTTTCTTGCCTTAACTGCATATTCAAAAGGATTTGCTTTTGCAGGGTCTTGCTCTGCTTCAACAACTACCCAGCCTTCATAATCATTATCGGCAAGGATGTCAAATATCGGCTTGAAATCAACATCACCGTCACCCGGTACAGTAAATACACCGGCTCTTACTGCGTCAAGAAACGACATATGATTTGGCACAACCTGATTATTATAAACATCAAGTCTGACATCTTTAAGATGCACATGCTTGACACGATTTATATACTTCTTAAGCACAGGAACAGGGTCAATACCTGCAAATGTGAGGTGACCTGAATCAAAAAGAAGATATACTAATTCAGGGTCTGTTAATTCCATAAGCTTATCAATTTCTTCAACTGTTTGCACACCTGTACCCATATGGTGATGCACTGTGAAATACATACCTTTGCTTTTTGCATAAGCACCCATTTCATTAAAGCCTTTTACAACTACATCCCACTGCTCATCTGTATAATACGGTTTTTCATCAAGAATTGATTTATCAAGGCAACCTTGAATTGAATTGCCTTGTTCAGATGCACCGATTACCTTTGCACCAAGCTTATGAAGCTTATCGCAATGTGCTTTAAAAGCTTCAATTGTTTCTTCATAAGGCTTTGATGTAAGATATGATGAAAACCAAGCATTGCAAATTTGAAGTCCGCGAATATCAAGATATTTCTTTAAAACATCAGGGTCTTGCGGATATTTATTTCCTATTTCAGAACCCTTAAAACCTGCAAGTGCCATTTCACTTATGCACTGCTCAAATGTATTTTCAGCTCCCAAATCCGGCATATCGTCATTAGTCCAGCCGATTGGGGCAATAGCAAGCTTTACTTTGTTTGAATCAAGCATTATATATATTACCTTTCAATTTTAGTAGTCAAATGTTTCTTTTATATGTGCTTGCATATCTTCATATGCTTTTGCAACCTTTTCACTCTTTGATACTTCGGCTACACCTACTCGCCACCAAGATTCAAATCCCGGTGTCATAGTTTTCGGCAAAACCTTAATATCAAAAAGGCAACTCTTTGTTTGCTTTTTAGCGTCTGCAAGGGCTTCACGAAGCTCTTGTGATGTATGAATCGTGTAAGCTTTTGCACCGTAACCCTCTGCAATTTTAGCAAAGTCAACATCAATTTCGTCACCGTCGAGCATTCCTGTTACAGGATTTCTTGCTCTGAATACAGTACCGAAAGTATCTGTGCCTTGATTATTTTGAAGATTTTCGATACATCCCCAACCCATATTATCAAAAAGGCAAACATTGATTTTAAGTCCTTCTTGCAGTGCAGTATAAAGTTCACTGTGGCCCATAATAAATGAACCGTCACCGCAGAAAGTGTAAACTTCGCTTTCAGGCTTTGCAAGTTTGGCACCAAGCGCACCGTTAACTTCATAACCCATATTTGAATAACCGTATTCCATATGGTATGTACCACGGTCTTTAGGCCTGAATAATCTTTGCATATCACCCGGAAGTGAACCTGCCGAACCGAGAGCAATTGCATCATCATCCATAAATTCGTTGATTATGCCAAGCGCAAGAGTTTGGTTAAGTCCGCCTTCAAGCTCGGTTGAATAGTATTCATCAACGATTTTATCCCATTCAGCTTTTGCTTCTTTAATTTCGTTTGTATATTCGCTTTTATATCCCTCACAAGAAGAAATAAGTGCTTTAACAGCTTCCTTTGCATCGGCAACAATTGCTTCTGCATCCATTTTATATGCATCAAACGGGCAAACATTTATACCTAAAACTTTTCTGTTTTCATTAAATAACCATTTTGATGAAGTAGTAAAGTCACTAAAGCGAGTTCCGACACCGATTACAAGGTCGGCATCACGGCCGATAACATTTGCGGCTTTACCGCCTGTTACACCGATACCGCCCACATTAAGCGGATTTTTCCAATCAATAATTCCCTTGCCTGCCTGAGTTTCGGCAATAGGGATATTATATTTTTCAGCAAATTCAAGAAGTTCATTTTCAGCACCGCTGTATCTTACACCGCCGCCGCATACTATAATCGGCTTTTTAGCTTCTTTAATAAGCTTTGTTGCACGCTCAAGCTGTGATGAAGATATTGGGCGCCTGTCAAGATGCCAAACACGCTTTTGAAGAAAATGTTCAGGATAGTCATAAGCTTCACCCTCAACATCCTGCGGCATTGCAAGGCAAACTGCACCTGTGTCCGCCGGGTCTGTAAGCACACGCATTGCATTAAGGCAAGCAGTCATAAGTTGCTCAGGGCGAATAATTCTGTCAAAATAATGGCAAACACCCTTAAATGCATCGGTAACCGTTCTGCCGTAATTATCAAAAAATTCTGCCTGCTGAAGTACAGGGTCCGGCTGGCGACACGCAAAAGTATCACCCGGCAAAACAAGAAGCGGAATTCTGTTTGCAGTGGCGCAACCACATGCAGTTACCATATTTGTTGCACCCGGGCCGATAGAAGAAACGCACGGAATAATGGCTTTTCTATCCATTTGCTTAGCATATGCAACTGCGGCAAGTGCCATATTTTGCTCATTTTTACCCTGGTAAAATTTGAGATTATGACCGCCCTGTTCCAAAGCCTGGCCAACACCTACAACACAGCCGTGGCCGAAAATGCCAAACATTCCGCTAACAAATTTTGTTTCAACACCGTCACATTCGATATACTGATTATCAAGGAACTTTACGAGTGCCTGTGACATAGTAAGTCTGATTCTTTTCATAAATTATGCCTCAATTTCAGAAAGTTTTACAGGTCTGTGTTCTGCAACAGAAAGCTTTGCTGCAAGACCTAAACGAAGAGCTTCAAGTCCGTCATAAACGGTTGTTTTAGTCGGCTTATCGTTAATTACGCAGTCGATAAATTCAGTCATTTCATCTGTAAATGACTGCATGTATCTTTCAAGGAAGAAATAAAGTGGCTTATCAGTCATATTACCTGTTTCGTCAATAAATGAAACATTGGTAGGAGTGTCATTTGCGGCACTTGCCTGGCCCTTACTGCCAAATACTTCAAGCCTTTGGTCATATCCGTATGCAGCTTTGCGGCAGTTATCAATAACACCGATAGCACCACTCTTAAATTTAAGTGCAACAAGGGCAGTATCAACATCCCCTGCTTCACCGATTGCCGGGTCAACAGTTACAGCGGCATTAGCATAAACTTCTTCAACTTCACCGCCGATAAAACGAGCCATATCAAAATCATGAACTGTCATATCAAGGAAAATGCCGCCTGATACCTTTACATATGAAATTGGTGGCGGCTCAGGGTCACGGGAAGTAATTTTGATAGTTTGAAGTTCACCGATTTTGCCCTTGTTTTCAAGATTTTTAATTTCAGCAAAATTGTGGTCATAACGGCGGTTAAAACCGATTTGAAGTTTAACACCGGCTTCATCAACAGCCTCAATAACCTTTTTAATTTTAGCAACCGTTAAATCAACCGGCTTCTCACAGAATATGTTTTTGCCTGCCTTTGCCGCTTCAACAGCAATATCGGCGTGTGTATCTGTTGAAGAACAGATAAGAACAGCATTGATTTCAGGATTGTTTAAAATTTCATGATAATCTTCATAATAATTAGGAATACCGAGTTCTTCTGCAACCTTTTTTGCACCTTCAACATAAATGTCTGAAATAGCAACAATTTCAGCCTGCGGAATATGGTATGTAATTGATTTTGCGTGTACTTGACCGATGCGGCCCGCACCGATAATACCAACATTGATTTTTTCCATAAATTTACCTCGTAAAACAAAATTTTTTAAGAGTTTTCGCTCTGTTATTGATAAATATATCATATATTTTTGTATATTTCAACACTTAATATATAACAATTGTGTACTTTTTTTATTTATTTTGTTCAATAACTGTTTTTATTAAAAATTCGTTAAACTGTTGCATTGAATTGTAAATGTATGTATAATAGTTTTATATATAAAGTTATAGAAGGAGTAATAAAATGACATATACATACACACCGCACGGTGTTTGCTCAAGGAAAATTGTTATTGACATTGATGAAAATACAGATACTATAAATTCAGTCAGCTTCACAGGTGGTTGCAACGGTAATCTTCAAGGCATTTCCGCTCTTGTTAAAGGCAAAAAGCCTGAAGAAATTATTGATGCATTAAAGGGAATTGATTGCAATTTTAAAGGCACCTCCTGCCCTGACCAACTTGCCTGTGCATTAGAAGAAATTGAAGAACAGTTATAGGAGTTAAAATATGCTTAGACTAGAAAGTAAAATATTACAGCGTGAATTTGTAGTTCACGAAAATACACTTTATGCATCTCAAATAAGAAATGTTTTATCAGGCAGGGATTTTGTTCCTGACGGAAACAGTGTTGAATTTTTATTTCATTTTACTGACGGAAGCGAATTTTCTTCAAAAGGATTAAATGTAATTGATTCAGACCAAGAGAACGGAAAGTTATCATTTAAATTTGAAGAAACACAAGGCATTGCCGTTACAATGACCTTTTGGGTAGGCGATGACGGAAATACTTTGCGCAAGCAAATAAGTTTTGTTCAATCAAGTGATAAAACTATTGATTATATCTTGCTTGAACATATCGGTATTACCAATTCAAAAACTCATTTTACAGTGCCAACCGATATTAAAGGTACTGAACTTGACGGTTTTCAGTCATCACTCGGTCAGCCGTTTTATATTGACACACTGTTTTTCGGATGTGAATTCCCTGCCACACAAAATATAATTCTTTACGGTATAGGCCAGGTTAAATATTTTCTCGGCAAAAAGATAAACGGTGAATTCAAATGTCCCGTTACAGTAATCGGCGGAGCTGAAAGTGACCTTATGGTTGATGTTCAAAAATCATTTTATGAATACATTGAAGACATAAGTACCAAAACAGATTTAAGGCTTCAATATAACAGTTGGTATGATTATATGAAAGATATTACTGCCGACAATATTGAAAAATCTTTCTATGAAATTGAAAAGGGACTTACATCAAACGGTGTCCCGCCGCTTGATGCATATGTAGTTGATGACGGATGGGTAGATTACAAATCAGGCTTTTGGAGTTTTAACAAAAAATTCCCAAATCGGCTTTATGACACAACCCAGCTTACATCTAAAATCGGCTCTCATTTCGGCTTATGGCTCGGCCCTCGCGGCGGATACGGCAGGCCTGATTTATTTGCGAAAAAGATGGAAAAGCGTGGGCTTGGTGCATACAATGCAGAAGCAAAAGATATTTGCATCGCAGATAAAACATACATTAAAAATGTAACAGATTTTATTTTAAAATCAACGCAGGAATTTGACATTGATTATTGGAAATTTGACGGTTTTTGCCTTACACCTTGCAAAGATGCAAACCACAACCACCCTGTCGGCGGCGAACAAGATATGTATATGATTACAGACATGTGGCAAAGCTGGATTGAAGTTTTCCAAAAAATCAGAACGCTGAGAAAGAAATTTGGAAAAGGTCTTTGGATAAATATGACCTGCTATGTCAACCCATCACCTTGGTGGCTTCAATATGTAAACAGCATTTGGCTGCAAAACAGCGGTGACATAGGCTTTGCAGAGAATATTCAAGGTCAATCAAAGCTTGACAGCGAAATCACATACCGTGACGCAAGATACTTTAATCTTCTTAACACCCGTGCTGTGCAAATGCCTTTAAAGCATATTTATAATCACGAGCCGATTTATGGTAACCATGCAAAAGTTCAATACACAGATGAAGAATTTGAAAAATACATCTATTTTGATGTTGCGCGCGGACAGGCACTTAACGAACTGCATTTGAGCTACACTATGATGAATAAATCAAAGTGGCGCACACTTGCAAAAGCTATTGAATGGCAAAAGAATAACTATAATGTTTTGCAAAACGCTATGTTTATAGGCGGCAACCCTGAAGAGAACAATGTTTACGGTTACTTTAGCTGGAATGAAAACGGTGACGGCATAATTGCACTGAGAAACCCGACTGACGAAAAAGCACCGCTCACCCTAACTCTCAATAAACTTATGGGCTGTCCTAAAGATTTGAAAGATGTTAAAAGGTACAATGTATATAACCTTTCAAATAAAGAAAGTTATGACAGCTATTCATACGGTGATAAAATAGATTTGACTTTACAGCCGTTTGAAGTAAAAATATTCCAATTCGGCAAAGAAGATAAGCGTTATCCTAATGGTGAAGCTGTCACAGATTTTACAATTTCATTTAATTACAAGGGTGAAGAAAACATAGAAATCGCACATAATGACGACATTGATATTTCTGTTGTAAAAGGATATGTTAATGTTAAATGCGGAAAATGCCACCTGCGTTCAAACAGCATTGTAGGCGGCGGCAACCACAAAATCACTGTTGTAAGAGAAAAGAGTAAGGCTTTAAAGATTTATATTGACAGGCAGCTTGACTCATCAGGATACGATTCAAGAGCTAAAGCTAAAATCAACACTGCGATTGACAGCAGTGCCGAAGAATTTAAAGTGATTGAAAAAGCCACACCTTATGATGAAATCATCACTCTTAAGAGTATGCTTTCAGGTGTAAGCAAGAGGAAGAAAAACTAAATGATAACAAAATGCAAAAAATGCGGCTGTGACACACTGATTAAAAACGGCGAATGGTACGAATGCCCAATGTGCGGCACAATGATGTTTGACACAAGCATTTTTGTAGGAAAAATAGAAAGTCCGACTAAAACGCTTGAAATGATTGACGAGGGCAAAGTTACCGCCACCGCTCAGATTTCAAAACATTTTTCAATTGACACAAAAGAAAATCATGAAGAAAAAACTTTTGAAAGCACAATTGAAAAGGCAGAAAACACCACACAAGAAAAGCCGAAAAAGAAAAAGCACACAAAAAAGAAAGCGATTGAAAAAAGCGAAAAGCAAGAGGTATCAAAGTTAAAAGAAGCAATATCGTTTATGACGCCTATTGTTATTGCGCTTATTGTCGCAATTCTTCTCAAAACATTCATATTTGCAAATGCCGTTGTACCTACCGGTTCAATGATAAACACTATTCAAGAGGGCGACAGAATAATTGCAAGCAGGCTTGCATATATTAACGAAGACCCTAAAAGATATGATGTAATCATATTCCACTATCCTGATGATGAAAGCCAACTTTTTGTTAAAAGAATTATCGGTATGCCGGGTGAAACAATCAATATTAAAAACGGCATTGTTTACATCACTGATGCTAGTGGAAACACAACCGAAGCAAGAAGTGATTTTGTCACAAATTGCGTGCCGACGGGTGATTTCGGCCCATACACCGTTCCGCTTGGCAGTTACTTTGTTATGGGGGATAACAGAAATGACAGCTGGGATGCAAGATATTGGAAGAAAAAGAATGTTGAAAAGAAAAAAATTATCGGAAAAGTTAAATTCAGATATTTTCCGAATCCAAGTAAAATCGAATAATAAAGGAGAAACAATATGCCTTTTATAAATGTAATGACTAACAGCGAAATCAAAGATAAAGATGCGCTTAAAGCCGAACTCGGCAATGACATCACCGCAATTCCGGGTAAAAGCGAAGCTTGGCTTATGGTTAAATTTGAAGATAAGGCAGATATGTATTTTAAAGGAAGCAACGAGCCATGTGCTATGTTTGAAATTGCTGTTTTCGGTTCAGCGAGCAAAGATGCTTATGAAAATTTAACAAAGCGCATTTGTAAAACAAGCGAAAAATATCTCGGCATACCGTCAAACAGAACATATGTAAAATACAATGAAATTGATAAATGGGGTTATGACAATTTCAATTTCTAATGAATAAAATAATAAGGACTACCGTAGCTACTCGGTAGTCCTTTCAGCGTGTAGAAAAAGTTAAATTTCTAATTTCTACACGCTGATAGACTTAGAGAAAGTGAGATAAATTTTGTATTTTGTGAGTGGGAGCTGTACAATGGTACTGCCCCCGAACAAAAGACAAAAAGCGCCAAAAAACAGCTTGGACTCGATGTCCAAGCTGTTTTTCACAATCCCTCCGAGTGCAACAAGTTGCACCTGCACCCTTTACAAGTGAGGCAAAAAGGTTAATTTAATTTCGGGGTCCTCGAAAAGCGTGAGCTTTTTGGGGAGAGGAGAAATGAATGGAGTGTTTATTATAAATTTTGTAAAATTTATTCAAACACGGAATTTCTTTAGACGAGGCGCGCTATAGCCACTTTATCGAAAGTATAAAAAGGACTACCGTAGCTACTCGGTAGTCCTTTTATTTTATCTGCCCGTTTGCATTAAAAGGAGTTTAAGATGAGCTAAAGCTCAAGGTTTTTGGGTTTATTTGGGTAAAACACGCAAACAAGCAGGATAAAGCTATTAAATTATTTTACAAACTGTTTTGCATCATTTTCAGACATACATTTGGTTAAATAAATTCCGTTTTTGAATTTAAAAAGAACCAAATAATCATTTTCATCACACTTTGAATAGATGGATGAAGTATTAAACAATTTACTAATCTTTGATTTATCGGTAATCTTTTTGCCGCTGTATGTATTCAAAACATTTTTTTCATTTAGTTCGGTACCGAAATAATCATAATAGAACTTCGCATTTGTAATATCACTTTTATAAAACGACAGTGCGCTGAAAGATGAATCCGCATAAATCTTATTTTTAATAGGTGTAACGGTTGCATAAGATATTTCGCCTGTTTGTGAAGTATCACTAAATGCCGACATCTTGTTAATTGATTTAATATAGTTAATTGTATTAACCATATTATCCCAAATATAATAGCTTGCGTCGGTTGCAAGCGTATCGCTATCATAACCGCTAACATTTGCATCATACTTAAAGTTGATTGCACCCAAAGGTGGTTTTGATGAAGTTAAAAGCTTTTTATAACCGATTTCTTCAATATCTCTTAAAATTGCATCACGAAGTTCAGGTGTGTTTTCAATTTGTGTTTTGGTAAATGCATCATTGGCTACAATATATGCTTCGCCATTGGTTAAAGTAGCTTTTGCATTTTCCTCACTCGAGAAATTGCTGAAATAATATTCGTTATAAGCTCCTTTTTCGGTGTAATTACCGCTTGAAGTTTCATTTGCCCTTTTTGATGACATTAAAAATTCAAGTTCATCTTTATATTCCTTACTGTCAGTCAAATCAAGAATTTGAAGCATAACATTTGAATTTGTATTATCATAATTTCTGATTACGGTTTTATTATTTTTAAGATGATATGTAACCGTAACATAAAAAGTTGAATTGTCATTATTATTCAATTCGTTTTCGTATGAATATTTTTGAATTTTTGCAATTTTTTCTATTGATTCTTTAGTATTGAATTTGCCCAAACTAATAGTTTCATCTCGATATTCAAGATTAACCTTACCGTCAGCCCCGAAAAAGCCGAGTTCAAATTTATCGTTTGACATAACACCCGACGCATCAAGATATGGGGCTGTAATTGTGACATAATCAACCTTTTTATAATCAGGTGAATAAGTTGAATATCCAAACCCGCCGTTAATGCATATCACACAAGCAACTATAATCACGAAGCTTGATACAATACAAGGCAATATTTGCCCGAAGGAGTGTTTAATCTTTCTGCGTGAAATTGATAAGAAAATCAAGTAAACAAGCACACCGAGTATTAAGCTGACAAGTATATTAGGTAATTTTGATAATACAACATCAAAATCAACAAGCACTCCCGTTAAAAATGTAGCGGCAAAAACAGAAACTTCAAGTGCCACAAACACCGTTGCAAACTTGCTTGATGAATGAATAGCTGTATTTTCAAGTTTACGATTATCAAGCAATTTTTTAGCAATGAAAACAAAGAAAGCCGAAAATATAAGCCAAACTATTATCGGCAAAACATATTCGCTTCCTGCTTTTTCAAAGCCGACATTGCCATAATATGCTGAAAATTCAGTATCAATTCCCGATTCACTGCCCAATGTTCTTAAACAAGCCGAATACATATTTTGCCTAATGCCGCTATTACCCAAAGCTTTGCCGAAAATAAGCGGATTAAAAAGTGAAAGCTTTGATAACAAATTTGCATTACCTTCTAAGCTATCATAACCAACGCTTAAAGAATATGCCGTTTCCGCATAACCGCGCAAAAACCTTTGCGCAATACAAGATACAGATAAAAAATATATACTCGGCGCCCAAATAATTCCTGCGCCGAAAAACAAGCTTTCAGACACTGTGTAGCAAAGCATCATTGAAATACTCATCAGCGAAAAGCCTACAAACATATAAGTGAAATGCTCTAAAAACAGGAGTGAACCCTGATAAAGCATATAATCTGCATGGCCGAGAATACTGATATTCGTTACAATATCAATAATAATCGGAACAAGCGTACTTAAAGCCATCAAAATTATTGAAGCCAAAGTTCTGTTTTTAAAATAAGTTTTTCTGTCAACACTTGTTGAAAAGAAAAAGTTTACACTGCTTTTCCTCATAATCGGAAGAAATGCCCAAAATGCAAATAATACGCCCACAATCAATGTCAAAACTCCGATTATAGCCGGGTTCAACGCCTGATTACCGAAAAGAACACATGCAAGTTCTTTTCTTATTTGCTCAACATCAAGGTCGCCCCTCTTGCTGTTACCTATTGATAAAAAAGTACTGGCAGGTAAAAGCACAAAATAAAATATTGCAAGTAAAAATGAAATTACGCAAGGCGGTATCAAACGAACAAAAGAACGCTTAAAATCATAAAGTGCCGCATGCTTATTAGCTGAAAATCTTGGAGATGTCATAATCTTTATCCTCCATTTCATTTAAAAATACCTCTTCAAGCGAAAGAGTAACACTATCCATATGTATCGGGCGAAGAGAAGCTAACGCACCGTCATCATAACTGCTTGGAACAATAATTGTAGCAAGCTTATTATCAATACTGATACCTTTATTTTCAATACCGTTGAATATTGAAGCGTCAATATCCCTGTCAAAAATCAAGCGGTATTTTACATATGCATTGCTTGCGTCATCAACACAAACATTCATAGCAAGTTTTTTACCGTTAATAAGCGCAACATGGTCACACAAATCCGATATTTCCTGCAAGTTGTGACTGCTCATAATTATTGAACAACCGGTTTCTGCCATATATTCTATAAAAATTTTTCTGCAAAGGTTTCTTTTTTGTGGGTCAATTCCGTCAAACACTTCATCAAGAAGCATATATTTAGGCATTGTTGACATAGCTAAAATAACTTCTGCCTGCCTTTGCATTCCTTTTGAAAAAGAGCCTATATTTTTCTTTGAATCAAGCCCCATAGCTTCAGTCATATTTTTAAAAACTTTATCGTTAAAATTCGGATAATAGCCTTTATAAAACTTTGCCATTCTTTCAAGGCTTGCACCTTTTAAAAAGTATACTTCATCGGGAACATAAATAAGCTTTGAGCGAACTTCACCGTTATTATAAACATTTTCACCGTCAAACAGCACTTCGCCGCTTTCAGGTTTAAATATACCCGACGCTGTTTTTAAAAGTGTTGTTTTGCCTGCCCCGTTATAACCGACAAGCCCGTAAATTGATGATTTTTCAACATTAAAGCTTATATCTTCAATTGCTGTAAAATCGCCGTATTTTTTAGTGATATTTTTAATTTCAATCATTACTGTTATCCTCCGAATATATATCATCAATCAGGGAGACAACCTCGTCCTTGCTTACACCTTTTGCTTTGCAGGAAGACAGTATGCTCTTTGCATCTTCAAGTGCAGATGATTTAACTTTTTTATTGCCAATCGGGTTTTCGCTTACAAATACGCCCCTGCCCTGAGCAGAAAATGTTATTCCGTCATGCTCAAGTTCAGAAAATGCACGCTTAATTGTATTAACATTTATATTTAACTCGTTTGACAAATTTCTGATAGACGGAAGCCTGTCGCCCGGTTTAAACACGCCCGTGTTTATCAGCATAATAACTTGCTCTTTAATTTGCTCATAAATCGGGACTCTGGAATGATAATCAATAAAAAGCACACGTATTCCTCCTTTTCAAGTATTTTATGTACGCAACTGTGATACCTTTGCTATCACAGTTAGAGTATAACACGCAAAAGCCGACTTGTCAATATCTTTTTACAAAAAAAATAAGAGTAACGCAAATTTTAATGCGTTACTCTTGCCAATATTATTTAATAGCCTAAATTTTCGTTTACAATAATAAGCTTTATTCTGTCTTTATGGCGCTGTTTGGCAGATACAACATAATTACAGCAAATTCTTGTATTTCCGCCACAGCCGTCACACATAAAAGGATTTTCCTTTGAAAGCGATATACACTTGCCTGTTTTATTACAAGGTGTTGCAATACCCAATCTTTCGGTATTCATAGGGGCACAAATAGTTTTAACTCGCAAAATTGCTTCATCTAAATTTTCAACAATCTTGTTTACACCCACTATCATAATAACCTGCCTCGGCCCATAAACAATGCAAGCAACCCTGTTTGAATTACCGTCAACATTATAAAGTTCTCCGTTTTCGGTAACTGCATTTGATGAAGTAAAGAAAGTATCACAGCCAAAAGTTTTGATATATGCATTTCTGAGCTGCTCACCCTCTAAACCGGAGCGGTCAATAAAATCATAATCTCCGTTTTGCATAAGTGCTTTAACCCCTGTTTCATCAAGCGTAACAGAACCGCCGCAAGATACGCTTTCGCCTTTGTTAATTAAAGTTTTAACAAGCGGTACCACATCTTCCTTTTTTTCAACAAAATAAGGCTTAATACCGTTTTTATCAAGATTTTGCATTGTCTTTTTAATGTCCATAACAGATTACTCCTTTTCTATTAAACCGTAATTTATTTTAGTCATAATGATTCTTGTAACGCTGTCTTCAATTTGTGAAAATTCAATTCTTCCGTCGTTAACAGCCTTAACTATTGCACGAAGCTGAACACCTACATCGGTTGCACAAAGCATATCATTGCCTGCCATAACAGCCCTGACTGCCACCTCGCCTTTGTCACCGCCTACATAATCGCGAACACCGCTCATACCAAGCCCGTCACAAAGAATTATACCGTCATAATTCATATCATTTCTAATATAATTATGAAGCTTTTTTGAAAGTGATGCCGGAACGCCCTTATCAAAATCATCAATAACATTATGAGAAACCATTAAAAACGGAACACCGGCATCTACACCTGCTTTAAAAGGCTTCAAATCTCTTTCTTCAAAGCTTTCCCAACTTCTTTTATCAACACTCATTCCCGTATGGGTATTGGTATTATTGCCATAACCCGGAAAATGCTTTACACAGCTCAAAAGATTATTTTCTTTCATAGTGCCGACTGTTTTTGAAACATATTCGCTGACACTGTCTGCATCCGTTGAAAAAGCGCGAGAATAAATATAATCGCTTCTTGAATAAGGAACATCGGCAACAGGTGCTAAAACGGTATTTATTCCCAAATCAAGCATAAATTCGCTTTTATCTTTAGCGTCAGCTTCAACTGCCTGCCAACCGCCTTTTTGATAATTTGTAATACCTGCGTGAAAAGGTTCGCTCCTGTACTGGCTGAACTGCGACACACGGTTCACACCGCCGCCCTCTTCATCAACAGCCATAAACGCAGGAATTTTTGAAGCTTTTTGATATTCTTCAATTTCAGAGCGAGTGTTTGCAGGTGTTGAATTTTGGAAATTACGCGAAAACAAAATATATCCGCCAAATTGCCACCTTGCCATTTTTTTGAGCGGTTCTTCCTTTGGAATATAGTATAAAAGCATTTGACCTACCTTTTCATATAAGGTCATATTTTCAACCATTTTCCTTGCCTGTGCTTCCACAGGGTTTGAATATGTTTTTTCTTCACTTTCGGTAACTTGATTTTCAATATTTTGTGTGGTATTTACAGGTGTTTCCTGCTTTGAATTATTAACAAGTAAAACATCAAATGATATTGCGCATATTAAAACAATTGCCAATACCGAAATTATAATTTTAACTGATTTTTTCATTATTCATCCCAATACTTTCTGTCAAGTGTACGAAATTGAAGTGCTTCGGCAATATGTTCAAGCTTTATTTCCTTGCTTTCAGCCAAATCAGCAATCGTTCTTGCAAGGCGAAGTATTTTATCATAAGCACGCGCGCTCATTGCAAATGAATCAAAACTTTCGTGCAAAAGATTGTCTGCTTCTTCACTTAAAACACAACACTCTTTTGTAATTTTCGGAGTCATTTTTGCGTTGCAGGTAATATCTGTACCCTCAAATCTTTTTCGCTGTATTTCTCTTGCTTTATCAACTCGTTTTTTAATATCTCGGCTCTTTTCGCCCTCACTGTTGTTTGAAAGTTCATCATATTCAACAGGTGAAACCTCAACATGAATATCAATTCTGTCAAGAAGCGGGCCGGATACTTTATCTTTATATCTTTTTTTAGCCGCCTGTGAACAGGTGCACGGTTTTGACGGATGGCCGAAATATCCACAAGGGCAGGGATTCATAGCGGCAACAAGCATTATGCTTGAAGGATATGTAAAAGTTCCTGCTGTTCTTGACACGGTAACAACACCGTCTTCAAGCGGCTGGCGCAATGATTCCTTTGCTCTTCTGTCAAATTCGGGAAATTCATCCATAAACATTACGCCATTATGAGCAAGGCTTATTTCACCCGGCTTTGGGTTAGCACCGCCACCGGTAAGTGCTTGGGCAGATACCGTATGGTGCGGTGAACGAAAAGGCCTTTTTGTAACAAGTGATTTGCCTTTTGGTATTTTGCCGGCAATTGAATACACTTTTGATGTTTCAAGCTTTTCTTCAAAAGTCATATCAGGCAAAATTGTAGGCAATCTTTTTGCAAGCATTGATTTACCCGAACCCGGAGGCCCAATAAGCAGGCAATTATGCCCGCCTGCCGCAGCAATTTCAAGTGCTCTTTTGGCTTGGTCCTGCCCTTTAACATCACTGAAATCAATATTATATTCGTACTTAACTTCCTCATCAAAGTTATACTTAACTGCTTTAATAGGCTTTTCATTTTTGATATGCAGCAGCACATCTTTAATATGTGATGCAGGGTAAACTTCAACCCCGTCAACCACACTGCCCTCATATGCATTTTCTTCAGGAACGAATACTTTGTTTATCCCATGCTCTTTAGCACTCATAATCATCGGCAAAATGCCCCTTGCACTCCTGATTTCGCCGTCAAGCGCAAGTTCACCTATAAATGCATAATCATCAACATTTTCTTTTATTTGCCCGCTTGATTTAAGTATTGCAATTAAAACAGGCAGGTCATATAACGCGCCTTCTTTTTTTATATCGGCAGGTGCAATATTTACGGTAATTCTTGAAAGCGGAAATTCCAACTTGCAGTTTTTAATAGTTGACCTTACTCTTTCTCTGCTTTCTTTAACTACCGTATCGGGCAAGCCCACCACATCAAATCTCGGAAGTCCGGAGCTAATATCACATTCAACGGTAACAGCAAATGCTTCCATGCCCGAAATGCCAAGACTTTTAACTTTTGAATACATTTTTCATCACCGAGATAATTATAACATTTAATAAGAATATTGACAATATATTTTATAAAGGTTAAAATATAATTATAATAATATTTAAGGGTGTGTTTTTATGAACAACATTAACGAGCTTTATAACCTTTGGCTTGAAAAAGCCACAGCTGACCCGGATTTAAAAAAAGAACTTCTTGGTATAAAGGGTAATGACGATGAAGTTTTAGACAGATTTTACCGCAGCCTTGAATTCGGTACAGCAGGGCTTAGGGGTGTAATCGGTGCAGGAACTAACAGAATGAACTATTACACCGTCGGCAGAGCAACACAAGGCCTTGCCGATTTTCTTAACAAGCATTTTGAAAACCCGTCAATCGCAATCGGCTATGATTCAAGAATCAAATCGGAATACTTTTCTGTTGAAGCAGCTAAAACTCTTGCCGCAAACGGTATCAAAGTTTATCTTTATGAAGAACTTGAGCCTACACCTTGCCTTTCATTCGCAATCAGGCATTTTAAAACATCAAGCGGTATTATTCTCACCGCTTCGCACAACCCTGCAAAATATAACGGATACAAATGCTATAATGAAAACGGATATCAAATGACAGACGAGGAAGCTAGCGAAACATACGATTTCATTCAAAAGGTCGATTACTTCACCGGAATCAAAACAATGGATTTTGATGAGGCAAAAGAAAAAGGCCTTATTGAATATATGGGGCAAGATGTTATTGACTTATTCCTTGATGAAGTTATCAAGCAATGCGTTAATATGGGCATATGTGAAAAAGCAAACTTAAATGTAATTTACACACCGCTTAACGGTACAGGCAACAAGCCGGTCAGAAAAATTCTTGACAGAATAGGTGTTAAAAACATTCACATTGTTCCCGAGCAGGAAAATCCTGACGGTAACTTCCCAACCTGCCCATTTCCTAATCCTGAAATCAAGCAGGCATTTGAATGTGCATTAAAACTTGCTGAAAATGTTAAGCCTGATTTACTTCTTGCAACTGACCCTGACTGTGACAGAGTCGGTATTGCAGTAAATAACGGTAACGGTGAATTTCAGCTTATGACGGGCAATGAAGTAGGCGCAATGCTTCTTAATTATCTTTTATCACAGAAAAAGGAGCAAGGCACACTCAGCAAAAACTCAATTGCCGTTAAATCTTTTGTATCAACCGACCTTGCAGAAGTTATTGCAAAGAAATATAACTGCACATTTAAAAATCTTCTCACCGGCTTCAAGTATATAGGCGAGCTTATCACCCAGCTTGAAAGCGAGGGCAGAAGCGAAGATTTTGTTATGGGATTTGAAGAATCATACGGTTACCTTGCAGGCACACACGCAAGGGATAAAGACGCAGTTGTTGCATCAATGCTCATTTGCGAAATGGCAGCTTATTATAAGGCACAGGGCAAAACCCTTATTGATGTAATGAATGGGCTTTATGACGAATTCGGATATTATTGCAACACCGTACAAAGCTACACATTCGAAGGTGCGTCGGGTATGGAAAAAATGGCTGCAATTATGGACGGTTTAAGAGTTAACAAGCCGTCATCCTTTGCAGGTTATGAAGTAACAAAAATTGATGATTACAAAACTTCAAAATCCACCGATGTTAAAACAGGCGAAGAAAGTGAAATCACACTTCCGAAATCAAATGTACTTGCTTACACTCTTACAGACGGCAACAAAGTAATCGTGCGCCCGTCAGGTACAGAGCCGAAAATCAAAGCATATATTACAGCAATCGGCACAAGTGAGGAAAATGCAAAGCAAATTGCACAAAAATTACTTAAAGACGCCGATGAACTAATGAAATAAGGAGATATAAACAGTGCAACAAAAATGGGTTAAAGTAACCGCAATTATTTTAGCGGCTCTTATGGCTGTCAGCGGCCTTGGCGTAGGCCTCGTAGCTTTTATAAAATAACAAGAAAAAAATAACCACCGGTCAACCGGTGGCCTCCCCTACGAAATTTGTTTCATTTTCAGATAAACAAATAACTCTAGGAATAAAATGCAAAACACTTTTATAAAGGAGACTGTCATTTTATGTACGAAAAAATGAATAAGCTTGTAAGAGATAATATACCTAACATAATAGAGCAAAAAGGAGATAAACCGGATTTTGTGATTCTTGATTCCTACGATTACTATAATGAATTAAAGAAAAAGCTTTCGGAAGAATTAACTGAATTTAATGAATCCGATGATATCTTGGAATTATGCGACCTTGTTGAGGTAATAAGTGCTATTTTGGATTACAGAAACATTAACGGCAAAGAATTTGAAGAAATGCGTTCTAAGAAAAACAAAACCAACGGCAAGTTTAAGGACAAAATATTTCTTAACGGTGTTCATCGAATGTCATAACTATATTTCGCTGAAAATGATAATAAAAGTAACATTTTCTTTAACAGTATTGACGAGGTTATGAATCACGAAATAAACGGCAACAAATCAATTGATATTTGCACTGAAATATAGGTTCTTGACAGACCGAGTGCATAAAAGCAAAAATGACTGTTCAAATGAACAGTCATTTTTTATCTTAATTCGTTTTTCCACTCATCACAAAGCCTATCAAGTGACCACTGTGCATTTGCGGGGCTTGTTGACGGCAAGCACACAGCTTTAATATTAGTTTCAGGTTCAATATACTTTTTATAAAGAGCGTCTGCTTTTTTACCGTTTGTTATAATTTTTTGAATATTTGCCGCCGCAAGTATTTTTGAAATATCGTTTGGCACTGCATTTTTTATACTGCTGTCAGATGAGCCTGTTATATCACAAGAGTGAATAACATCCCACAGTGCAACACCGTTTGAAAGCAGTAATTCCTTTTTTTCATCAATCGTTTGCGGCAATGCGCAATCAAAGCAATTTGAAAGCACTTTCCAAAACCTATTTTGCTTATGACCGTAGAAAAAGCCCTCTTCCCTTGATTTTACGCTTGGAAACGAGCCTAACACAAGCACGCGCGAATTATTATCATACACAGGTGAAATAGTATGAAGTACCATTACATTTCTCCTTTGGAATGCTGTGCGCTCAGTTCTAAAATAATATTTGAAACATATTGGCTTGAAAATTCATCCGAGTAAACAGTCTTACTTTCAATAAGGTATTTTTCCAAATTCATAAAATCTTTGAAAATATTTTCATCGTCTATCGAGCAAAGCCATTCGCCCATAAAGCTTTGAATATTATCTTTATTACCCTGCCTTATTCCGCAAACAGTCAAAACTCCGATTTTTTCAACCTGAATATCATATGAATTATAATTGAATTTTGTAGGATTTAAAATATAAGTTTTATATTTACCGTTATTATCAATATTATCTTTAACATATTTTAAAAGTTTAATTCTGCTTTCAACATCAACCGGAAGAAGATAATCACGGGGAATTTCATAAATAATTCCGTCTTTTGCAAATCTGTTTATTGATTCAATAGTAACAAAATTGGAAAAATGCGAATAATCAATATTATAATGATTAAGCACAGCTCTAATCAGCAATTCTTTATCAGGCAAATTTGGTGCGGCGTTTTTGTTGAGAATATCATAATCAAGGCAAGGTGTAACGCAAAAATCAGGAGTAAATGAAAGCTCCGACGAGCTGTTATGCATTGATGTGAGAGTTCGCATAAGATCAACTGCATTTGAAAATGAAGTGACGGGATTTTCGCCTTTTTCATACAACGCCATAAATTTTCGGGTATGAACATTGATGATTTTATCATCAAAACTAACTATTGCATTATTAAATTCCGCATCAAAAAGCATTATCTTTTTATCCGTAAGTATAAAATACGGAAAGAAGTCATTTGTATTCAGCGAGTTGAGTTCAACATCCTTTATCACCGAAAAATCGGTATATCCAAGCTCTGCAAAATCACAAATAGTAAAATATGTACTGATATTATGAATTGACACACCGTTATCAGTCAGAAAAATATGCTTGTAATCAATCTTTTTATAATCATCGTGTTTTAAAAAATCATATAAAACATCAAGGCTTTCTTCAGCTTCAGTCGGAATATTGGTATAAATAAACGAAAGCTCATCCTTATTTTCAATAATTCTGTAAAGAACTGAAAGCAAATTTGCTTTTCCGAAATACATTCTTCTGTTTTCATCATATTCAATGGGAGCAATAGAATCATTACGCCTTATTTTTCTTGATAAATGCTCCATTATGTATTCCATTCTTTCAACTTGGTCACTTGAAAAATCCTTTAATCTGTAAAGTGCAATCAGATTTTCATTTTGCGACTCGCTCAAGAGCTTTGATTTTAAAATATTATCAAACTTTGCTTCACTTAATTCTTTTCTTCCGGATAATACATTGCTCAGCCACGCTCTGTCAATTTTGCATTTACCTGCAAACTCGTTGATTGAATACCCGTTTTTACTTATATATTCCCTTAATACCTCTCCAAATTTTGACACGATAATCCTCCAAAAAGCTAATATAAAAAATATTATACTATTTTCTATTGTTTTTTTCAAGAATCATAATATTTAAAACATCTGAAACTGTAAAAAATAAATAGATTAAAATGAGCAATCCTTTTACAACCACCTATCGTTTGTAACCGGTCAATAAATTGTCAATAGATGGTATTGAGCGAAAAATCGAATAAACGAACAAAATCTCACTCCGTAAAAAAAGAGTGAGATTTTTTGTTGCATATTGAATTTTGAAATTCTTTTTTGAAAAAGAAAAACCTGCGAAAAAGCCGTGTTTACGCAGGTTTTGGAGCTGATAGTCGGACTCGAACCGACGACCTGATCATTACGAATGATCTGCTCTACCAACTGAGCCATATCAGCGAATTATTAAATTTCGTCAAGCATTTCAAGAAGCTTTGCCATCACAAATTCCACGCTTGATTTACGCACTTGGTTACGACCGATTTCACCAAATTGGCAAGTATAAGTGGTGGTTTTACCGCAAATGCTGAAGCCGAAGCAAACCATACCAACCGGCTTTTTAGCTGTGCCGCCGCCCGGACCTGCAATGCCCGTGATACCGACGCCCACATCACTTTTAGCCGCATTCGCAACGCCCTGCGCCATTTCGCAAGCCACTTCTTCACTTACTACCCCGTTAGAAAGAATAGTATCAGCCTTGACACCGAGGAATTCGATTTTCGCCTCATTTGCATAAGTCACAAATGAAACATCAAGCACTTTTGATGCATTAGCAACATTGATTATTGTACCACAACACATACCGCCAGTGCAAGACTCAGCGAAAGAAATATGCAAATTTTTTTCAATAAGTTTTTCAACCACTTGTTCCTCAAGTGCCATAGCTATACCTTCTTTGAATAATTACTTTTGTAAACCGTTTTGAATTTTTGCGGCAGTTAATGTATTTTGCATAAGCATTGAAATAGTCATAGGGCCTACACCGCCCGGTACAGGAGTGATGAATGAGCATTTATCCTTAACATTTTCAAAATCAACATCACCGCAAAGCTTACCGTTTTCATCCCTGTTCATACCTACATCAATAACTACTGCACCGTCTTTCACCATATCGGCTGTAACAAACTTTGCTTTGCCGATAGCGGCAACAAGAATATCTGCGCTCTTGGTTACTTCCTTAAGTTCAACAGTCTTTGAATGAGTAATTTCAACGGTAGCATTTTCGTGAAGCAAAAGCATTGCCATAGGCTTACCTACAATATTACTTCTGCCGATAACAACAGCCTTTTTGCCTGTTACTTCAACACCGGTTGAATGGATAAGTTCCATTACTCCGGCAGGGGTGCAAGGAAGAAAATTATAATCCCCAATCATAATTGCGCCCACATTTACGGGATGAAATGCATCAACATCTTTAATAGGGTCAATAAGATTGATAACCTCTTTATCATCAAGATGTTTAGGAAGCGGAAGCTGGCATAAAATACCGCTGATTTCTTTTTTATTATTAAGTTCTTTTACAAGATTATTGAGTTCTTCCTGAGTAGTATTTTCAGGCAAAGCATATTTTTCACTGTAAAATCCTACTTCAGTACAAGCTTTTTCTTTATTTTTCACATAAACTTGTGATGCAGGGTCATCACCGACAATAATTACAGCAAGTCCGGGGGTGATTCCCTTTGCTTTTAACTGCTCTGTTTCCTTTGCGACCCTTTCTCTAACCTGCTTTGAAACAAGCTTACCGTCAATTATTTGTGACATTTTCATTCTCTCTTTCATCATTATTTTCCGCCTTGAGTGGCTTAATCATCATTCTTTGCGGCAAAGTACCCTTTTTAAGCCTAACCATATTTACAATATGCCAAACCAAAAATACTGCAACAATTATTGCCGAAAACAATTGGCTTACACGAATAGATGTAGCCCCGATATAAAGCGAATCTGTTCTGAGGCCTTCAACCACCATTCTCTCAAGTCCGTACCAAATACCGTAAAGTAAAAACACTTCGCCTTTATAGCTTCTTTTATGATTAACAATATAGTTCAAAATAAAGAAGCCTAAAATACACCAAACACTTTCATAAAGGAAAGTAGGATGAACGGGCGTATTTGGATCAACCGTCATACCCTTTGCCGCTAAAGTATCTGCACTCGCCTGCAAGGTATCGTGAATTTTCAAACTCCACATTCTAAAAGGTGCAGTAGTTGTATTAGCACCGAATGCTTCCTGATTAAAGAAATTGCCCCATCTGCCTATACCCTGACCTATCAAAAGGCCGAGCCCGCCTAAATCAAGCAAATTTCTAAAATCAATTTTTCCGGTTTTGCAGCCTATGGCAGCACCTATAAACGCACCGATTATGCCGCCGTAAATTGCAATACCGCCGTTCCAAATTTGAGGAATTTCGGCAAGATGTTGCTTATAATACGACCATTCAAATATAACATAATATGCTCTTGCGCAAATAATACCTAAAATAGTACCCCACATAAGCACATCCGTCATTCCGTCAAGGCTCATTTTCCACTTATATGCCATTCTGCCGCCGTAAAGCACAGCAAGTGCAAAACCGAAAGCGATTATAATACCATACCAGTGAATACTGTAATTTCCTATGGTAAATGCAACACTCGGAACATCAAAATCAATTCCAAGCCCTTCAAAATAAACTCTTGTGTAATCACTCATAATTATTCCTCGCTTTGCTTAACAACACTGAGTGCGCTGTATTTTTCATCCATAACTTTATCCAAGCGTGATAAAACATCGCTCTTTTTGATATTTTTAAATATTTCAACCGTGTCAAAAATATCATATTCACCGAAGTGTGCAGAAATAAGCCCGTTTGCAATAGTATCAATATCGTTATAAGACATAATTTCTTTTCCGTAAAGTGAGCGTCTTACAGCTTCAAATTCCTCATCGCTTATGCCTTCTTTTTTAAGTCTTGCAACTTCCTTTTTAATTTGACTTGCAACTTCCTTTGGATTTTCACTTTCACCGTCAAATATTATTGCTTCATACCCGTAACCGATAAAATATTCCTTTGAAAAGTTTTCGTTAATAAGACCTTGCTTAAACAGCGAATTATATAAATTTGATGTATTTCCGGCAAGTATTTCAAGCAAAACAGTAGTTTCGATAATAGTTTTCAAATCCTGCTTCGGCTTTGCACATTCCTCTTTATACCCAAATGAAAATACAGGAATACTCATTGCAAGGTTATATTCTGTATAATTGCCTGCAACATCCCTATCCTCTTTTTCAAATGAACGCTCAATTGAAAGGTTCGGCGCAGATTTAAGCATTTTATCACAAACTGACAAAACCTGCTCAACATCAACATTGCCGACTACCGCAAGAGCCATATTATTGAGATTATAAAAAGTATCATAGCAATCATAAAGAAGCTTGTCCGTAATTTGAGAAATTGATTCAACCGTACCGGCAATATCAATTCTGACCGGATGCTTATGATAAAGTAGACGAAGAAGATTAAATGTACTCATCCAAGAAGCAACATCATAATACATTGTTATTTCCTGGCCTATAATACCTTGCTCTTTTTCAACGGTTTCCTTTGTAAAATAAGGATGAGTAACAAAATCAAGCAATATTTCAAGCGAAGCTTCAAAATTATCACTGCACTGAAAAAGATAACAAGTTCTGTCAAACGAAGTATATGCGTTTGCAGACGCTCCGGTTTTTGCATATCTTGCAAATGCATCAAGGTCTTCACTTTCAAAAAGCTTGTGTTCAAGAAAGTGGGCTATACCCTCCGGTACAACAGTCCATTCATCTTTATCAGAACGCTTAAATTTGGTATCAATAGAACCGTAGTTAGTGCCGAAAATCGCATAGGTTGAAGAATAATTTTCTTTAGGCATAACATATATTTTTAAGCCTGATTTATGGTCAATCACATAATATTTTTCATCAAGTGATTTGGATACTTTTTCTGTCATCATTCTTCCTCCCCTACAAGTTTATAAACGGTATCAAGAGAAACTAAACCTGCGCATTTTTTTATTTCGTCATATTTTACAGATTTGATTTCTTCGCAAACTTCTTCGGGTGTTTTATACCTATTATCAGTAATTTGCCCGATATACCAGCTTTCAATAGTTTCCGGCATATCTGAAATTGACATAACTGCGTCACCGAGTGCCATTTTTGATGATTCAAATTCTTCTTTGTAATCGCCCGATTTAATAACATCAAGCTGATTAAGAATTTCATCAATCGCCTTGTCCATATTTTCTTCAAGGCAACCGCACTGTACCAAAATGCAGCTCTTAAGCCTTGTATAGCGCGCAGAGCAGTAATAGCAAAGGCTCATTTTTTCCCTGACATTTGCAAAAAGCTTTGAATAAGGGCCGCCGCCGAAAATATCCGAAAAGCTGCGCATTGCTTTTGCAAGATTGTCATTTGGTTTAACATCAACTCTAAATCCTAAAACAAGCTTGCCCTGTTTAACATCTATTCTTTCTAAATGGTTATTAACCTTTTCGCTTTTGCCTACAAAAACAGGTTCAGGCAAAGAAGTATAATTTCTTTCAACCTTTTCAAATTCGCCTTTAAGGTAATCATACGCCTTATCAATATCAGTATTGCCGACTACGGTGATAAGAACTTTTGCTTTTGAAAGAGCGTTTTGCCAAGCAGTTTTTAAATCTGCTTTATTAAGTGAGGCAACCTGCTCTTTTGTACCATATCTGTTTACCGAATAAGGTTCATTTTCAAACATTTTTTCTTCGGTTTTGCGCAAAACATAAATTCTTTTTTCATTTTCTTCAGAATTTAGCTTTTCTGTTAAAATTCTTTTTTCAGCCTCAATATCTTCATCAAAAAACATTCCGTTTTCATCAAGCTTCGGCTCAAATATCAGTGATGATAAAAGCTTTACACATTCAAATGCAATGCTTTCACCGTCAAGTGAAAATCTGTCATTAAGGCAAGTAGAACTGAGTGATAACACTTGGCATTCGCCGATTTTTGATACAGTTTCATTAAGCGTTGCACCGTAAAGTGAAGCAAGCTTCCTGTTAAGTGAAAGCATATCACGATACTTTGCACCCCTTCTTGCCAAAAGGCCTAGCATTACCGCATTCGCGCTCACACTTTCCCTTTCAAGCGGCAAAGCAAGGCTTACAGTAATTAAATTAGTTTTAAATCTGTCAACCGGAATTCCTACAAGTTCAATTCCGGCAGATATATCTTTTTTAATAAATTCCACTGATTATCCTCCGAAAAAATACAATAATATTTTTTACTGCTTAATAATATAACATATTATTAACTGAATTTCCATATTTTATTAGTTATTTATATTAAAACAGAAGATAAAGCAGTGCAAGAATCAACATATTATCTGCTCCCTCGTGTGATAAAAGCATTATAAGAGCTAAAATTATAAGTGAAGAATCATCCTTTTCCTCCTCATTTTCATCTTTTAAAATATTCTTATTTTCGTTTTTCTCCTCTTTTTTCGGCGGCTCTTTAACGCTTTCCTCCTGATTAGTCAGCCTGTTTGCTCTTTTTTGCATATCGCTGACTCGCCTTTTTGCCTCATTTATATCATTTTCACTGAAATAAGCCATTTAAAACAGCTCCCTAAGTAACGGCAACACCTCAAAAAGCTTAATTATTTTTAATGCCTGGTCAGCTTTATTTTGCGTTTCAGGTCGCAAATGCGGTTTTAATGCCATTATTAAATCAACATTTTTATTCGGCGTGTTATTCATCTTGTCAAATATCGACTTTGCTTTCATAATCATATTAAAGTCAAGGTTGTCAAGCCCAAGCGAATTAAGTGACTGCAACGCATTATTATTTGGCGAAGTCTGTGTTTTTTTAAGCGGTTGGTTATTTGCACTTTCACTTTGCTGTGGTTCATTTCCTGCTTTTTCGCCCAAAATTGATGATGCAACACCCTTAAGCATATTTATATCATCAGGCGTTAAATTAGCTATAATATCATTGATATTTGTAGAATTATCCACATTTATTTTCCCCCGTTAAGTTTTTTCATAAGTTCTTTTGCCTGCGGTGTATTGAGCAATTTTTCGCAAGCCTCTTTATTTGAAAGTACATCTTTTAATTGCTTTGTGGCTTTTTGTGATAAATTTTTATTTACAAATTCATCAAGCTGCCCATTTTGAGCCGCATTTTTCATTTCGTTTACATCAAACCCTAATTTCTTATTTAAGTCGTTCATATTTTCCTTTTTCATTGAAATAAAATCTCCTTTGATATATAATTAACTTAATATAATCTATGAAATTGCGAGGTGTTTTATGAATGAGAATTGTAGTTTTATCAGACTCTCACAGAAAAGTATCAAAACTTTTTGATGCAGTGGAAAGGCATCTTGATAATGCCGATTTATTCATTTTTCTCGGTGACGGGGAAGATGATTTTGATATGGTACTTAATGCATATCCGCACATAAAATATGAGCGTGTATGCGGCAATTGCGATTGGGGCTCAAATTATCCGGATAAAATGGAAATCGAATTTGCCGGCAAAAAAATATTCTTTTCACACGGGCATCCGTATAATGTAAAATTCGCATATGAAAATATAATTGCCGAAGCTAAAAAACGCGGGGCGGATATTGTACTTTTCGGCCATACGCACAACCAATATACCGAATATCAAGAATCACTTTGCATAATGAACCCGGGTTCAGTTGCAAACGGTGATTACGGCGTAATCGACATAACGCCTAAAGGCGATATAATGCTGATAAAGGAAAATATATAAAAAAATCCAACCACATTTTATAGCCGGCTGAATTATATAAATAAGCAAGAAAACATATCCGTATGGTTTTATTGATTTTGAAGAAGAAAAGTAAAAAAGCTCATACAAAAAAGGTGCAGATTTCAAAATTCTGCACCTTTCTTTATTCTTGAACAAGCATTATTTATTTAAGCTTTTTTAACTTTTATTTTATACATTTCGCCGTTTGCTCCGTCAGTCAATTTGACATATATTTTTTGACCTTTTTTGAGTTTGGCTTTGTATAATGTTTTATATCCGTCGCCACCACCGATATAGAGGCTTTTCACTTTTTTGCTTCCTTTATAAGCATAAAATGTATTGTGGTAACCTTCATTTATTTCTGCTACGCTGAATTTATATTTTCCTGTTTTTGGAGCAGTAAACACCCAATAATCAGTATCGCCGTCCATCATTAAGCCTGTATAAGTTTTTTTGAGTGAAAGCTTGTCAGCAGTCTTTTTTGAATTGTTGTTTTCACTTTCAAAATTCTTTGTTTTCTTGAAATAAACGGTTAAATCATAATAGCTTTCAGTGCTTGAATCGGTATAATCCGTTAGACTTATTGTGATTTTTGCATCCTTTTTAAAACAATATGACGGTGAACGCCAATCACTTCCGTAGAAAACACTGGTTTTGCCATATTCTTTATAATTATATGTGATTTTTGTTTCCGGTAAATACAATCCTGTATCCTGATGAGGTATGCCGTCAATATCATAGAAAATTGAATACTTTGGAACAACTTTATAATAAAAATATCCGCCCTCAGGCATTGTATAAGTAAATGTTTGTTTGAGTGAAGTGTTTCTTTGAAAAACAACTTCAACCGTTTGATTTTCTTTTATTTGAGTTGCCGCTTGAGCAGGAACGGCAAAAAGCATACAACTAAGCATAATTACAACACTCATTGTAACAGATAATAATTTTTTCATAGATAATCCTCCTTTAAAATAGTGCTTCCGATAACCAAATATCTTTGCTGATTCGGCTTAATTGCTCCGCTTGTTCAAGTTCAGCAAAACCAAGTCTGTATAATCATAATAACACAAAATCAAAATATACGCAAGTGCGTATACGCAAAAGCGTAAAAGTTCATAATATTATATTGAGGTGATAATATTATGAAGTCAAAAGAAGCCGTAGTAAAAAGAATAAATGAACTTTGCGCAGTAAACGATATTGCGTTAAATGAATTAGCCAATCGGTCAGGAATTACACCGAGTACGGTTTATAGTATTATGTTACCTCAAAGAAAAGACATAAGCATTTCAACAATTACAAAACTTTGCGACGGTTTTGATATTACGCTTAGGGAATTTTTCAATTCCGATTGTTTTGACGATATTGAGCAGGAAATATATTAGCTGATTTTTCATACTTGAATCGTAGGAAACAATAAAATATAAATAATAAAACAATGAAAAACAAATTAAATACGAATTTGTACGATGATTAAGAATAATTATACATAATTTTTTATAATTAAACTCTTGATATTTTTATTTTGTATGATATAATAACAACCGTTAACCTATATAAGCGATTTAATCGATAGTGGTTAAACACAGGGGTTAACATTGCGGTACTTGGCACAAACCCGCAATATTAGTGGTATTTTCGCTGTACTACTTCTAAAAACAAAACTAAGGAGACAACAGAATATGAACAAGAAAGTATTATTTATCGTTCAAACAGCAATCATCGCAGCACTTTATGCGGCACTTACCTATGCGCAAAACTTTTTATTACCCGGCACAACATCGGCAGCCGTGCAATTCAGAGTAAGTGAAGCACTCAATGTACTTGCACTATTCACACCTGCTGCTATACCTGGGCTTACGCTCGGATGTGTGCTTTCAAACCTTTATAATATCGGCTCGGGCTTACCGCTTGATATGATATTTGGTTCGCTCGCTACACTCGGTGCAACAGCTGCAATGTACTTTTTAAGAGATGTGAAAATCAAGAATTATCCATTGCTTTCACTTCTTATGCCGGCAGTATTTAACGGCGTAGTAATCGGCTGGGAAATTGAAGTATTCTTTATTGACGGAAAATTCAATTTTGTAAGCTTTTTAACTCAAGGCGGTTTGGTAGCTTTGGGTGAGCTCGGTGTAATGCTTGTACTCGGTACAATTTTGTATTATGTAATCGTCGGCAGAAAGATTGATAAAAAGATATTCAAAAAAGTCAGCGAATAAAAATCAACGCACCTTGCAAATGCAAGGTGCGTTTTAGACTGTCGATAAAGTGGCTAAAGCGCGCCGGATAAAATAAATAAACCTTCTTGCCTCCCTTGTAAAGGGTGCGGGTCTCCGATGGAGACCTCTGCACAAAGTGCAGAAGCACCGACCGAACCGACAGGTGAGACGGTGGGTGCAACTTGTTGCACTCGGAGGGATTGAAAAATAGCTTGGACATCGAGTCCAAGCTATTTTTGGCGCTTTTCGTCTTTTGCTCGGGGGCAGTACCATCGTACAGCTCCCGCTCGCAAAATACAAAATTTATCTCACTTTCTCAAAGTCTACCAGCGTGTAGAAATTTACTATTTGGCTTTTCTACACGCTGCAACGCACCTTGCAAATGCAAGGTGCGTTTTTTTAGTAAAAAATATAATCATACAGAACTTTTCATTGAAAGATTGATTTTATCTGTTATCATTGCAATAAACTCGCTGTTTGTCGGCTTACCTCTTTCAGATTGAATGGTATAGCCGAAGTATGATGACAGCACATCAACATCTCCCCTATCCCATGCAACTTCGATTGCGTGGCGAATAGCTCTTTCCACCCTTGACGATGTGGTTTTATACATCTTTGCAACAGTAGGATAAAGGATTTTAGTTACCGATGAAAGCATTTCGCGGTCATCAATGCAAAGGTGAATGGCAGTTCTCAAATAATGGTAACCTTTAATATGTGCAGGAACACCGATTTGACGCATAATATCTGAAATAATCACATCCATATCCTGCTCAATAAAGCGTGCGGTTGCCCTGCTTTCAGCTTTATGCTCATTTCGCCAAGCAGTCAGGCGAGTAATCCTTTTCGCAATTTGATTTGCAGTTATAGGTTTAATAAAGAAATAATCTGCCCCCGCAGACATAACTTGCTTTTCAAGTTCTTCACTGCTGACTGACGATAAAACGGAAATAATCGGCTTTTCCACTGAATGAGTTTGATAATACTCAAGTACATCAACTGCGTCCTCATTAACCATAAAAACATCCATCAATATAACATCAATGTTATGCTTTTTAACGATTTCAAGAACTTTGGCTCCGTCGTTCTCTATCACAGAAACATCATAGCCTTGTGTTTCCAATTCATTTTGACACGCTTTGGCAAATTGAGAAGAATTATCTGCAATGAGCACCTTTAATTTCTTTTCCATAATTAAAAACTCCTTTTTGTGATTTCTTCCACATTTTACCACAAGGAAGTCACAATTTCAATAGTTTTTCACAATATTTTGTGACTATTACTCACATTTTCATTGACTCATTGTGCCAAGTTTTTGGCTATATATCTAAATATTGAGCGTTTTCGATACAAATTGTCATATTTACGACAAGATATAGATTCCAACTTTTTTCACAAAATTTCAAAAAAATTTTAAAAAAATGTTATTATTCGCCGATTTTACTTTAGCGATTGAAAGCGTTGTATTGAAAACATTATATCAATATGATAAAATTACCGAGTATTTATACTTTATAAGAGAGGAAAATATTATGGCAACGAGAGAAAAATTCAGCTCAAGGCTCGGATTTATTTTAGTTTCGGCAGGCTGTGCAATCGGAATAGGAAATGTGTGGAAATTTCCGTATATTACAGGAATGTACGGCGGAGCAGGTTTTATTTTAATGTACCTTGCATTTTTGGTAGTGCTTGGGCTTCCTATTATGGTGTGCGAATTCACCGTTGGGCGAGGAAGTACAATGGGTATGGGCAAGGCTTTTGAAAAGCTTGAACCGCAGGGTACCAAATGGCACCATTTAAAATGGATTAGCATTTTAGGTTCATATTTACTTATGATGTTTTACACTATGGTCGGCGGCTGGATGCTTTACTATGCATATATAGAAGCTACCGGCAAGCTGGTAGGGCTTAGCAGTGATGCCGTATCCGGTGCATTTAGCAATATGCTTTCAAGCCCGCAAACTATGGCGTTTTGGGCAATAATAGCTATTGTAATTTCATTTGGCGCTTGCGCATTCGGTGTGCAAAAGGGCGTTGAAAAAGTCACTAAAGTTATGATGCTTTTACTGCTTATTTTAATGATTGCGCTTACGGTCAATTCTGTTTTTCTTCCAAATGCCAGCAAAGGTATCAATTTTTACCTTGTGCCTGATTTTAAATCAATTCAAAAAGCCGGTTTCGGCAACGCTGTTTTTGCAGCTATGAGCCAAGCGTTTTTCACGCTAAGCCTCGGTATCGGCGCAATGGAAATTTTCGGCAGTTACCTTGACAGAAAGAAGAGAATAACCGGCGAAGCGATAAACATTGTGCTTCTTGATACTTTTGTTGCGCTTATGGCAGGCTTTATCATTATTCCGGCTTGCTTTTCATTCGGTGTTCAGCCTGATTCAGGCCCGTCACTCTTATTCATCACACTGCCTAACCTGTTTAATAATATGAAAGGCGGCAGAGTATGGGGAACTCTTTTCTTTATCTTTATGTCATTTGCCGCACTTTCAACAATAATTGCGGTATTTGAAAACATTGTTGCAATGTTTATGGATATGGCAGGATGGAGCAGAAAAAAATCCGTTGCAGTCAATTTTATTTTAATAACAGCACTTTCAATGCCTGCAATTTTAGGCTTTAATCTTCTTTCAAACATTCAACCGCTCGGTGAAGGCAGCACAATTATGGACCTTGAAGATTTCCTTGTATCATCTAACCTTTTGCCACTTGGAAGCCTTGTATTTGTTATGTTCTGTGTAAGAAAGAACGGTTGGGGATTTGAAAACTTTATTAAAGAAGCTAACAATGGTGACGGAATTAAATTCCCACATTGGATTAGACTTTATATGCAGTATATATTGCCGATTATAGTAACTATCATTTACCTTAAAGGTTACTATGACACATTCAAAAATAAAGGCACCGGCTTACTCATCTTTTGGATGTGCTTTGCATGCGCACTGCTTTTAGTGATTTTCGGTATTTCAATTTTCACAGGCAGAAAGAAAAAAGCATAATAATAGCAAAAAACCGAGCAAATCATATTGATTTGCTCGGTTTTTTTGCTTATTCATTACTTTTCTGCGCTTTTGATAAAAGCTTTCAATTCATCTTTCGGCATAAAGCCTACCGTTCTTTCAACCTCTTCGCCGTTTGAGAAAATCACGATTGCCGGTATGCTTTGAATATCAAACTGATATGCAAGGTCACGATTTTCATCAACATCTGCCGAATAAAAATCCGCCTCTCCGTCCATTTCATCCGAAAGTTCTTCTAAAATCGGTGCAAGCATTTGGCAAGGGCCGCACCACACAGCAGAAAAATCCACTACTGCAAGCTTGCTGTTAAGCACATCATCAAATTCACTGTTTCTGATTTCTTCAACCATATTTATTCTCCTTTACTTTTATTTGCAAGGTAGGCAACTGCCGACAGTGCGGCAATATTACCCTGCCCCGCTGATTTAATATATTGGTATGGTTTGCCGGCAATATCACCGCAGGCAAAAAGACCTTTAATATTAGTTTCCATTTGCAAATCAACTATTATATGTGTACCGTCTGTTTTAAGTCCCGGCACAAGCTTATCCGCCGATATATTATTTCTAACCACAAAAGTTGAAAACGCATCGTAACTTGAATTTTCGCAAATTATTCTTTCCGCTTTCATATTTCCGGCAAAGCCTATCGGCTTATCTTTAATTATTTGTATATTACCGTATTTATCAAAAATTTCATTTGAAATATCATAAAGCGGAAAATACTTTATACTGCTGCATACCTCGCTTAAAAACAAAGCGTCTTCCTCTGCTTCTTTGGTATAAGCAATAACAGCCACATCTTTACCCTTGCAAAAATGTGCATCACAGGTTGCACAGTAGCTTACTCCCCTACCCAAAAATTCATCTTCATTTTTAAGTGTTTTTGAAGCGGTAACGCCCGTTGCAATTATAAGTGTTTTACTTTCAATCATTTCTTTGCCGACTTGCAGGGCAAAATATTCGCCCATTGAATATACTGCATTAACTCTTTTTTCTGTTATTTCAATATCTAAATCATTAAGATGATTTTTAAGTGCAGCTGCAAGTTCTTCACCCGTCACATTAGGCAAGCCCGTATAATTTTTAATTGAATGGGCTTTATTTATTTTATCGCTCAAATCTTTATTTCCAAATAAAATGATATTTTTATTTCTCAACTTGGCAGTTATTGCCGCTGAAATACCGGCAGGCCCGGTACCGATAATTGCTATATCATATCTCATTATTATTTGCCTCAATTTTTATTATAATTATTTCTGTTTTCGATTTAGTTATACACATTTTTCTGACAAATGTCAATATTTTCAAATGTTTGTTAATATATAATTCACCTATTGACAAGGTAGGTTAAGAAATATATAATCTTATAAAATAATAAATTATAACAATATTATTGGTGGGGTTATTATGTTAAATCGTTTTTCAAGAACCGAATTACTGATTGGCGATGAAGCTGTGCAAAAGCTTAATGCGTCGCGCGTTGCTGTTTTCGGAGTCGGCGGAGTCGGCGGATATACAGTTGAAGCATTAGTCAGAAGCGGAATCGGCGCTATTGACATTATTGATGATGACAAGGTATGTTTAACTAATATCAACCGTCAAATCATTGCCACCACAGATACAATCGGCAAATACAAAGTTGATGTTGCTGAAGAAAGAATAAAATCAATCAATCCCGATTGCAAGGTGTACAAGCACCAAACATTTTATTCAAATGAAACTGCGAATGAATTTGATTTTTCAAAATACGACTATGTAGTTGACGCAATTGATACTGTTTCAGGCAAAATAGCACTTGTAATGCAGGCAAAGCAAGCCGGTGTGCCTATAATCTGCTCTATGGGTGCAGGAAATAAAATGGACCCAACCGCATTTGAAGTATCTGATATTTACAAAACGAGTGTTGACCCGCTTGCAAGGGTAATGAGATATGAGTTAAAGAAAAGAAAAGTTCGCAAGTTAAAAGTTGTATATTCAAAAGAAACACCTATTAAGCCAAAAGAAAGTGCGGCAAACAGTTGCAAATATGACTGCGTTTGCCCGCCGGGTACAGAGAGGACATGCACGGCAAAAAGACAAGTGCCGGGAAGCAATGCTTTTGTTCCGTCAACAGTAGGTTTAATAATCGCCGGCGAAGTGGTAAAAGACCTCATCAAAAAATAATTTAAGGAAGAATTATGAAAAAGTATGAAGAAATAAGTGTAAGCGAAATGCTTAAGCTTGACGAAAGTGAATATCTTGTAATTGATATAAGAGATGAAATAGCTTTTACTTACGGAACAATAAACAATGCTGTAAATATTCCTCAAAATCAACTTGATGAAAAGCTAGGCACATTACCAAAAGATAAGCTTTTAATAATATGTTGCAAAAGTGGTATCATCAGTGACCCAGTAGCCCAAAATATGCGTGAAAAGGGCTTCAACGCTGCTAATTTAAAAGAGGGTTATTATGGCTATATGCTTGCCAATTTAAAAGATGACAGTGACCGGGTAAAAGATATAGAAAGAAGCATAAACAAGAAATTTCATAAAGGTATTTGGAGCAAATTTACCAGTGCAATTAACGATTATCAGCTTGTGGAAGAGGGCGATAAAATTGCCGTCTGCATTTCCGGCGGTAAGGATTCAATGCTTATGGCAAAACTTTTTCAGGAATTAAAGCGCCATAACAAATTTCCTTTTGAAGTAATCTATCTTGTTATGGACCCGGGATACAGCCCTGAAAACAGAGAAATCATTGAAAAAAATGCCAAACTTTTAAATATTCCTATAACTGTTTTTGAATCAAACATTTTTGAATCTGTATTGCATATCGAAAAATCACCTTGCTACCTATGTGCAAGGATGAGAAGAGGCCATCTTTATAACAAAGCCAAGGAACTCGGCTGCAACAAAATTGCACTCGGTCACCATTATGATGATGTTATAGAAACGATTTTAATGGGTATGCTTTACGGCGGCCAGGTTCAAACAATGATGCCGAAGCTTCATTCAACCAACTTTGAAGGAATGCAACTTATTCGCCCAATGTATTTAATCCGTGAAAAAGAAATTAAGCATTGGCGTGATTATAATGATTTGCATTTTATTCAGTGTGCCTGCAAATTTACAGATACCTGTACTTCCTGCAACCCTGACAATGCATCAAAGCGCCAGGAAATTAAAAATATGATTAGCCAAATGAGCAAAATCAACCCGCAGGTTGAAAGCAATATTTTCAAAAGCGTAGAAAATGTAAATCTTGATACCGTAATAGCCTATAAAAAAGACGGTATTAAACATAGTTTCCTCGAAAAATACGAAAATAAAGAAAAAGAATGATTTTCCTATTGACTTTTTAAACTAAATATGATAATATTATTCAGCAATAAGCGATAGTAAACTATCGCATTGAATAATATAGAGGTATAGTGTAACGGTAACACTCCGGACTCTGACTCTCCAGTGTAACCTTAATGATACAGTAGAGTTTCAACACTTCCCTATATATTCAACATATAGGCTTAAAAAGTCTATAACAGCCGTAAAAAGCACTGAAAATGTGCTTGAAAAAATCCTTGATTTTAAGTCAGAGAGTTTTTGAGAGATTTTAAGAGACGGCTAATTTCAAAATTCCAAAGTCATTTTAGTGCGATTTAGGGCATTTATGACTGAGACTTTTGAGAGACATCGCTCAAATCAAAATCGTAACACGAATTGAAATGAGCAAAAAATTTGAGAGACATTTCTCTCGAAAATTTAATATAGAGGTATAGTGTAACGGTAACACTCCGGACTCTGACTCCGTCATTTAAGGTTCGAATCCTTATACCTCTGCCATCACCTCGGAACATTCGTGTTCCGAGGCTTTTTTATGCCCGAATACTGCTTTTTACGGCGGTATTCGGGCATTTTTTCTTTGTCTTAAAATATCGTGAGAGACTTTGAGAGATTCTAAGAGACAGCAAAATTCAAAATTTCAAAGTCATTTTAGTGCGATTTAGGGCATTTATGACTGAGACTTTTGAGAGACATCGCTTAAATCAAAATCGTAACACGAATTGAAATGAGCAAAAAATTTGAGAGACTTTTCAAAAAAAGATTAAACTAATATCAAAAATAGGACCTTAAAGTAATCAAACTTTAAGGTCCTATTTTTATGTTTGCCCTTTTATATTGTTTATCCATCAAAAATGTAAAAGTAAATGCTAAAATTTTCATTTGCTAATATTAGCTTTCCAAGTTAATATACACGAAACAGTGTTGCAAATAACCGATTGCGTTTTAGATAAACTTGACGATTGGCAAAGCAGACCTTTGAAAAGAATGTACACATTTCTGTTTGTGGACTGCATGTATGTTACAATCAGAAAAGAGTATGAGAGCAAAAATTACGCAGTATATACGATTTTAGGCTATGATTTAGACGGATAGAAGGATATTTTATGTTTGTGGCTTAACGAAAGCGAAAGCAAATACACATGGATGCAAATATTTGACAAATTAAAACATGGGGTGTGGATGACGTATTATTTATCTGCAAGGATAGCGTTTTTGGTCTTGAAGACGGAGCTAAAGCGATATTTAAGAATGTTGTTGTACAGCGTTGTATCGTGCATTTAATTCGAAATTCAATTAAATATGTGCCAAGCAAGGATTACAAAAAATTCACACAATCGCTTTAAAAAGTATACGGGGCACCAAGCCTTAATTGGTACAGAAAAGCATTTTAACAGTTTTGTCAGGAGTAGCCACAATATCCCAAAGCTGTTGATGTATGGAAACGAAATTTCAACCATGTCGAGCAGCTTTTTGATTACGGCAGTGCCTTTCGCAAGGTTATGTATACAACCAATGCTGTTGAAAGCATAAATTCAAGTTTCAGAAAAGTTACAAAAAAGGTGCTTTTCCAAAGGAAAACACACTACTCAAATTACTATATCTCAAGATAACGAAACTTTACAAAAAACGGAATGGTAGTAAGCTTCAAAACTGGGCAATGGTCAGAAATCAACTGGCTGCAAATAAAAAATCAGTGCCCGTATCGAAAAATACGAGCACTTAATTTGAGGCGTTAATGCCGTGGTATTTCGCTACGCTTCATACCACGGCATTAACATAATTTTTTATGATTTTCAAAAAACTTACACACCTTTCTTGACAAAGCCAAAATTGTTATATATTATATTTTTAAGTTAGCTGAATATGTCTTTGTATTAAGTAACGGAATTTATTCTATATGTGTAAAACAAATGTCAAACTGCCATTGTTCATTTTTATTTATAAAAATGATTTTAAGTGTTAATTTTTGTAGTTAGCATATTGCTTTGTAAAGTAACATTTGTGATATAGGGATTTTTATATACAATTATATTTGTTTTTTTCAATACCTAATCCGCATAGAAATATACCAATAATTCCTAATGGTAAATAAAAATAGCATAGGTTTGAATATGTTATTTGATTCAATACATACAGTGGAAAAATCGTATAACGACCACCTAAAATCAAACTGCTTATTATATATAACAAATCCACCATGATTACGATAGTTAACGATTTAGTGTAATATAATAAGCAATATGATAGTCCAAATAAAAAAATAGAAATAAGGATTATCGCAATAAAAATCGGTATTGCAGTATTGATAGTGTAACAGACAATTAATGCAATGATAAATATATTGATAAAAGAGTAAAATAAAAGTAGAAAGAAATCCACAATTTTTACCTTATTGTTACTTATATATAATATTTCTGTACCAATTTCTCCTACATAATCCTTCATAGAAAAGACACTCCAGCATATAGAAGCTATAGGAAGTATCATAAAGCAGTATTGTCTTATATCAATAAGAAATTCTTCACTAACACCGTTGGTTCTGTAACTGATAATCAAAAGAATAGGTAATATAATATCTATTAGTAAAATTGGAATAAAAAACAAAAATTTTAGGTTTTTCAGATTTAGTATGCTTCTCTGTATTGAAAATATTAGATTCTTTTTATTGCACATATATATCCGTCCTCGATATTTGGTGAATCCTGTATATATTTTAGTTTGATATTTGATAATACCCTCGCACATTTTTGTCCGTTTATTTCAAGATGTTTTTCAATCTGACAATCATTTGGTAAAGTTGATATATCTCTTTCTGGAACTATATAAACTTTCGAATTTGCTATTTGCTTTATATCAGTACTGCTACCACTTGTAACTAATTTACCTTTATTCATAATTACAATGTTATCACAGATTGCTTCAATATCTTCAACAATGTGAGTTGAAATTATAACGATTATATTTCGTGCTATTTCAGATATGATATTTTTAAATCTTAATCGCTCTTCGGGATCAAGACCGGCAGTCGGTTCGTCAAATATGATGATTTTAGGTTTTCCGAGCAAAGCTTGAGCAATGCCTAATCGCCTTATCATACCACCGGACAATGATGATACCTTTGCATTCATTTTTTCTTCTAAATTAACTACTTTAATAACTCGCTCAATTTCTCTGTTACTATTGTTTAAGTCAATGTTTTTTAAATTGGCCATCATAAGCATCATTTCTTTGACACTTAAATCTTTATACATCCCGAATAGTTGTGGAAGATATCCAATACATTCAAGATAATCTTTATTTTCATTTATATCTTGACCATTATAAAAAATAACGCCATTATCAACGGGATATAATTTTGATATGCATCTTAATAATGTTGTTTTACCAGCTCCATTCGGACCAAGTAATCCGTAAATACCATTATTAAATTCAAAACTAAAACTATCTATAGCTTTGAATTTTTTGAATTTTTTAGTTAATCCATTGATTTTAAGCATATTGTTTTACCTCCAACAAATCTTTAAGAAATTCATCTATTGTCCGTTCATCATCTGAGTCATATAAATATTTATTGCATTCTTCGTAAAATACAGTCTTATCATATTTTTTTAGATTTTCTTCAAACAAAATAGTGAAATTAAAATAATCTTTGGTTTCCTGATAATACTCATTATCATTTTCAAATGCGTCTATACAATAATACAATTCAAGTTTATGTTTACTTATTAAACTTTTTACGTAATCATCTTGGATATCAACTACCCATCTTGAAATAATGTAATTATTATCGCTATATACTGTTTCAAATTCGCCTTGATTCAAACTTGGCAGAATAATAATAGTTTTTATTTTGTTATTATCGATATTTGAAGCTTTAAAATTTTTGATGTATTTTTCAATATTATTTTTAGACAATTCTTTAACATCTGGATACGGATATACTACTCTTATATCTTCTATGGTAATAGTTTTATATAGTCCGCTGATTAATGTCAACGATTTCGAATTGCCAGAGAAATGGTTTTTATCATTTTCATTAAGATTTGAATAGAATTGTTTCATGGATGATACTTTGACATCAAAATTTATATTAACATCAGAGTGGTTTGGTACAAAACTTTGATAATTTAAATCATAGACCTCCTGATATCCTGCCATAGGATAGAATGGTAGAAAACCAGGCAAAATTGAACCCTGAACATTACTATAGTATCTTGATGAATATCCGTTGTAATTTATAGTTATAGCATCAATTTTATCATGTTTGTTGTTATTAATTTCAAAGTAATCCAGTTTTCTATTAAACTCAGCATCTTCGCCATTGATTTTAATGTTTTGAATATTATAACCGTGATATAAAGTGAATTTATATTTTTCTAAATTCTTATTATCAACTTTAATTACAACTTTTGCTTTCAGCATAAGATTAGTTGATATTTCCATAGATAAATCAGTTATATTAAAATTGTTTTTTTCTATTGTTATGTCATCTTCATGTTTTGTGTAATATTCATAATCAGCATTCGGACCATCAATGTTTCTTTGATCCATTATCACTTTGGATGATGGCATATAATAGACCATAATGCATATTATTGAGAGAATTATGCAAACAACCGACTTGATTTTCCTTTTATTTATCTTGTGAAGAGATAATATAATTCCAAGAGTAAAAATAATTATCCAAAAAATAATCGCTGCAAAACGATAAGGAAGCATCGAATATCCGAATGCTGTATTAGGTGTCCAGTTTGTCGATGGTGCAGTTAATTCAAATAGTCCTGTTATTTTAAAAATATCAATATTTGTTGATGAATAAAAAGCAAGCCATAATATGTCAAGAATCCTGCTTGTCATAACAGTAATAAAAATCATTAATAAATATGCTGGAATTTTTTTCATCTTTAGAGCTGCAAAGGCTCCTGAAAAAACACCTGTAACAGAAAGTAAAAATATATTAAGTATAATAGAAACAACAATATACATTAAATATTGTATTGTTAACGAACCCTCAGAGATAGCAAATATCGAGTTTATCAAAATTAACACTAAAGTTTCAATTGCTGCAATAGTACATAATAATGAAATTTTATTTTTAATAATACTTATAGCGCCTTTAGGTGTAGTGTTAATACATTCCATAAGTAAATTCGATTTCAACTTATAGATATATTCATAGGACAAAAACATAAAAGCTATTAGATATATCACAGAAAATTTAAATAGAATAAGCTGCAAATCCATTGATGAAACTTCATGAGTTATACCCCAAATCGTCAAAACTATAGGTGGAGCGGTAATTATCAGCTCTGTAAATATTCTTAATACTTTATTATGAAAAAGTATTTTTTGTGTGATTTTCATCAAATTATTTTTCATTTTGTATTATATTCCTCTCTAAGTACTTACAGGCATTAAGCCTGTAAGTACATTAACGATTATATTGAAGTTATAGTTCCACTTGCAATACAACCATATGCATTTCCGCCTTTAGGATTAAGTACTAATTCCCAGCTACAGCTTGAACTATATTTTGTCGTAGTATTGTTAGAAAAAGATTTGCCTTTTGCCAAATCATGTGAAACATCAGTTGACCAAACACCACCATGATTGTTTTTTGCCAGAAAGTAAACATTTCCGGCAGATAAAGAATCATTTTTCCCAGAATATTTGCATTGTTTTCCTTTAATCACACCACTATATGCTATCTTATCTGATGTGCTTAAAGAAGCCGATTTAGATGCAGCACTTGCTGTTATTGAAAAACAGGATACGATAGCTAATATAGCAAAAAACAGTGTTAATGGTTTTGTTAATTTTTTTATAGTTTTCATATGTTTAATTCTCCCTTAACAAAAAATATTTTTATTGAATTTCATAAAACTAATATTTTCAATTTCTTTATGGTGGTAAATACACAATAAATCCAAATATATTTATCATACATTTTTCTCCTTTCATTAATATTTAAGTTCAATTTTTATATTCTTTAATATTTACAAAATTTATTCACTCAAATCAAATTGAATATTATAACGAATCAAATTTTAGTAGATGTTAATAATAATAATAATATTGAACTTAGACGATAAATGATTTCCTTTGACCAAGTAAATCATCTTACAGTGTTAAGATATCATAAATTGATTGTTAATGTTTTGACTTTGTCTTTTCGGTTTGTTTTTGTGTTCAAATGGTAAGCATCTATTTTTATTAAAAGCAAGAATTACCATTGAACACAAAGTCTATTACCGTTTGAACAATGTCACTCATCAAATAAAAGCAATTATATATACTATGAATAACTTTTACCAGGTTTATTTCTGATAAATCAAATTAAACTAAGGAGTTATTTATAGTATGGATAAAATAGAATTAGCTACACCGCTTCGTACAATCATTGTTAAAGTTCTTTCCCATAATCCCAAAATGCTAACAGTTTTCGGTAGAACAAAGGAAAAAGACCTTTTTTTCAAAGATCTTCTTACAATTGGTTGTGATTTTTATGAACTTTTGGAATTGTTCGCAAATTGTGAAGCAATATGCGAAAAAAACATAAATTGCATTGTTGAAAACACACCAACTGCAAAAAAAGTTACGGATTATTCTGAAAAAGGAATTCGTCGAATGATTTCGCATTGGACATCTTCAAAATATCATACAGCTACAATTGAAGATGTTTGTAAAGAGATAAAGCTACATATCGAAAACGATTCGGAAGGTGCATTTGTATACAATAGTAATGCAAATACACCAAACAGGAAAGCATATAATGACATGTATATTTTGATTATTGCAGATTTTGAAAAATTTTTCTTTGATATAAATAGAAAGAAAGCTTACAGAATTATTGATGAAAAGGGGGCAAAACCAAATGTTTAATGTTTCTATTTGTGATGATAGTAAATATGACATTGATAAAATAAAAAATGCCTTGGGTATGTTTTCTAAACGAAAACATGTTGAATTAAGTATTAGTGAGTTCTCAAATCCTGAGATGTTGATGTATGAGATCGAGGACGGAAAAATTGCTGATATTTTTATTCTTGATGTTGAAATGCCAAATATGGACGGGTTTGAACTTGCTGATAAAATCAGAGAACATACTGAAACTTCTATTATCATTTTTCTTACCTCTCACGATGAAATGGCATCAATGGGGTATAAATCAAAAGCATTAAGGTATGTAATTAAATTAAATCTTGAAAGAGATATTGAAGAAGCATTAGATAGTGCTATTGCCGAAATCTCTAATGTAAATGATAAAACAATCACATTACATCATTACAATGATTATTGGAGAATAGCCTATAAAGATATAATTTGTGTTACAAGAATATCAAGACAATTAGTCATAACAACTCGTTTACTCGGAGATATAACTGATAACAGGGGTATAAAAGAGTTTTTTGATATGCTTAGTGATAATAGATTTTTATTTGTAGACAGAAGCTGCTTTGTCAATATTGATTACATTTCTCAAATCAAAGGATATAGCTTAAAGCTAACAGATGGACAGATTTTACCAATCAGCAGGAGATCGTTACAAAATGTTAAACAGACTTTGTTGGAACAGTGGGGAGAATAAAATTAATATTTAATTAAAGGAGAAGAATAATACATAGTGGAAAGTTTTTATCAATTTTTTGAATTGTTTGCAACGTTTGTTGAAGGTGCAATAGCTGTATCAGTTTCGACAAGCCTTGCAGACAGAAAGCTTGGCGTGAAGAAAAATACATTATATGTTTTTTTTATGTCAATAATATACACAATACTCATAACACTCTTGAATAAATGGCAAGTATTTTCATTTTTTACAATAGCTGTTGCAATTGCTTTTACTTTTGCTGCAATATTTTTCACAACAAGAGGCAGTTTACTATATAAATTATGTGCTGTTATGATTACTTGGTTTTTCATACATGCTACTGATTACATAATATCTTATAGTTTAATAATGATAATAGGTAAATCAATTGATATTTCAGAGGGAATTTCGCTGATACTTGTTCCCGGCACAATAAGAATGATTTATATTCTAATAAATAAGCTCTTGCAGATTGCTATCTTTGTATCTTTCCACAAATTGTATTCAAAACTGAAATTATTAAATAAAAAAAATATTTTTTTACTTTTTGCAGTTACAACATTATCATATATAGTTATGTCAATATTGACTAATTTAGTTTTAACTGATTCATTGATATCTCTTCAAACAGCAGTAATATTTTCATTGTTTTTCATTATCTTAACAATTATTATATCAATTATATCAGTTGTAATCAGTTCTAAATATCAAAATGAAAAAAGAGAAAAAGAATTGATTGCGTTGACAAATACTCTTATGGAGAAGAATTATACCGAAATAAAGCATGCACAGGATATTATTCGCAAGCAGGTTCACGATTTTAAAAATCATATTTTAACAATAGATGGTATGCTGTCTGAGGATTCAAATGCTAAGAAATATACAAAAGAATTACTAGAAACCTCATACCAGCAAGCACAGAATTGTCATAGTGGCAATGAAATAATTGATTCTATTATCAATTGTAAAATGAATGAGGCAACTAATCAGAATATTGAATTTAATCACAAGATACTTCTTAATACTAAACTCAATATTTCATTTGTTGACATATGTGCAATTCTTGCTAACCAAATTGATAATGCTTTAGAAGCTTGTGCAAAGATATCAATAGATAAAGAGCGCTCTGTAAAAGTTCAAATCTGGCAAAAAGAATCGTTTGTATTTTTTAAGGTTATAAATACAGTCGATAAAAATCCATTTGATAGTTTGAACAATCTCAAATCAACAAAAGACAATTCGGATACTATGCACGGCCTCGGAATTAAGAACATTAGAGAAACTGCAGCTAAATATGATGGATTTTTAAAAAATAATTATATTGATGGCTATTTTATTTCTCTTGTTATGGTTTCAAATCACGATTAATACATAAAATTTGACCAATTAGACAAAAACTCCCCTATGAGCATTTGAACACGTTATTATGAGTTCATAAAATGTTTGTGGGGTGTTTTTATGTTAACGAAATGTGCAACTTTTCTAACAAACAAATTAAATAACAATATAAATTTTTCTGATGAAGAAAAAGATATCTGTATCTATGGGTTTGAATTGTTACTTTCAAATCTTTCAACGATGTTTATCATGTTAATTATTTCTATTATTTTTGGAAATATACTCTATGTATTATCATTTATTTGTGTTTTCTTTGTACCAAGATTGTTTTGTGGAGGATTACATGCGAACTCACATTTGAAATGTTCAATAATGACTAATACAATATTTATTTCAACAATAATCCTCTCTAAATTATTTGTTTATATGAATTTAGAATCTGCAATAGTCATCTTGTCCACATTATCTTTAATTCCAATAATTGCTCTTTGCCCAGTAGTTAATGCAAATCATCCAATAAGTAAGAAAACATATAAAAAAAACAAAAAGATTTCCATTGCCATTTCAATAATAAATATATCTGTAATTATAATTTCGTTTAGTGTAGCAAACTTTACCGAGATAGTTATATTCTCAGGTGTATCGTTCATTTGGGTATCAATATTGATTTTGATAGAAAGTCTAAAACAAAGGAGGGAAAATAATGGGAACAATTAGCACAATTATTTCAGATATTGTAAAAACAATCGCTGAAATGGGAGCAGGCTGTGCTTCATCTGGTTTTTGTTACGAACCAAAAATGCCGAAAACATTAGAAAAATAAGCAATTATAAAAGAGATGAGAATCATATAATTGACTCTCATCTTTTTATTTGATAGAAAGAGAGTTTGTAAAATAAAAATATATGAAAACGGAAGGCCTAAACTAACAAATGTTGTTGAAGAAATTGAAGGATAGCCGAGTTTATTTCTCGACTATCCTTTTATTTTTTGTATATCAGTTTGTTGCGGCCAGGCTTTCAACTTGTTGGGATTTGGTTACTGCATACTGTGCCATTCTCATTCGGTTCTGCTCGAATACTTCGTCTACCATATGTGTATAGATTTTTGCGGTTACCGATATGTCAGAGTGCCCCATCCATTCTTTTGCCACATTGATTGGTACTCCGGCTGCTTGACAATCGGTGCAGAAAGTGTGGCGCAGTAGGTATGGCTCGAAGTCGGGTGCTATGATTGAGTTCTTTACTTGATTGCGATATAGGTGAGCTCCATTTGCTAAGTCCATTTCTTTTACGAAGTTTTTCCAGCTTTGATAAAAGGCATTGTCATCCATTCGTGTGTGTTTTTCGTATTTTACGAATACATATTCGTTGTTGAGCCCTTTTGCTTTATGTTCCTTTAATGCATCTAAAAGTACAGGCGGAATAGGTATCTTTCGTCCTGTTCCTGCTTCCGTTTTGGATTTGCCGACTGTCAGAATTGCGTTTTCAAAATCTATCCAATCCCACTTCATTCTTCGGATTTCTATCGGTCTAAGTCCGCAGCATAACATCGTAAGCACCATAGTTCCGGCATAGTGCTTTGGTATGGTTTCAAGTATCATTCGGCGTTCTTCATCAGTGATTGGTCTGTGCTTGTTCTCGTACACAGTCGGCAGGACGATGTCCTTTGCCACATTGGTTTTGATGAGTTCCTGCTTTTCAGCCTTTGTAAGTATACGCCTTAATACCATGCGCACCTTTGATGCGAATGCCTTACTCCATCCTGCATATTCGTTTATGAATCTTTGGCAGTCATCCTCAGTCAAGTTGCATAACTTTATCGAACCGAGGTGTTCAATGATGTGGTTGTAGACGATGTTTTTGTACATGTATTTGTTTTTCTTCGTGCAGTTCGCTTTCTCGATGTTAAGGTGATACCAGTTGTCTGCATAGTCTTTTAATTTCATTTCGGAGAAGACACCGCCACTCTTTTTCTTTTCTTGGAGTTGATAATACTCCTTGACCATGTCATCAAGTTTCTTTCGGCAATCCTTTTCACTCGTCTTTGAACGAGCAGTCAATACATCGTATTTGCCATCTTCATTTTTAATTCTTTTGGTCATTCGGTAGCCGATTTGGTTACCGTTTTTGTCGTATAATTCGTACATAATTTACCTCCGTATAGTAATTTCTTTGCCCTTTGGCAACACAAACACTACCACACAGTTTTGCAAATAGCCAGACCAATACCTGACAAAAAAGAGACACATTTTTTGTGAGATTTTGACCTGTATGCCGAGTTGGAATTATATATTTCGTCAGGAATTGTAGAGATAATTCAGAACATCTTTGATGAAATATAACTTAACTCTGCTGTCACAGGCTGCAGGAATGTTCTCGCAGAGCTCTGCAACCTTGTCTTTGCATAACCCGGTAATGATTCCGATTTCTTTTTTATTGAACATATATTGTCCTTTTTCACGGCAAATGAAACTCGCCATTTGCTCAATTTCCGCTTTAGTTTTGTTCATCATACGCACTCCTTTCCGTGAATACTCAAAAACCTTGATTTTCTGCGAAAAACACCCTTAACTGCATACGAATTTGGAATCATACGCAAAAGTATTACGAATCGAAAAGCCGACAGGCTTTGCCGGACGGCGTTTTCGGGCATTTTAATGCCCGAAAATCATACCCCTTTATCCTGCTTTAAAATCGACGGCTTGAAATCCGCCTCAAAATCGATCCAAAAGCCGCAGATTTTCATTAAAAAATCATCGTTTTTTTCATTCACTTTTTTCATTCCGGGCTTTTATATTGTTTATGCATCAAAAATGCAAAAGTAGAAAGCAAAATCAAATCAACCGATGCACAGTATAAATATTTGAATTTTTTTACCATTGACCGAGCAGTGTTCTACATCAATCAAGCATTGATCCTCAAGAGATTTTATTGCTCGTCTTACACTTTCGTAACTCATATTGCATTGCTCAGCCATTCTTCTTATTGACCAATAACTTTTTCCTTTTTTATCTTTTTTAGAAACAAAAAAACAATAGACCATAAAGTCACGACTGTTCAATTTATATTTTTCAAAAAAGTCATTTGGCATAATCCAAAATCTTCCGCTTGGAATTTTTTTGATATAACATTTTTCATTCCCCTTTCTAAAAATAAAAATAAAAAACCTACACGCATCTCAAAATAAAAATGCATATAGGTTCATCATAGTTTTATTGAATTTTCTCTCCGTTTTCATATTAGTAAATTCTTAATTTTCTGTCAAGACCCCTTGCAGATGAAAAAATAACTTGAATTCAAATTGAACGGAAGATTGATATTGATTTGTGTTAAAAGTTGATTTTAGGGAAGGAAGTGTGTATAATGATTAATGAAAATAAGTTAGGAAGGAGCGTTGTTATGAACTATACTTTGATGCATAAAAACATAAAAGTAGCCGATTTATCATTAGACGAAGAAACCGGTTCAATCGTTGAAATAGGCGAAATATATAACTTTGCACACCTTCCTATCGGTACAACTAAAGACGATTTATCTGCCGACAGAGCCTTGCTCAATAAATGGTGGACCGATCGTTCAATTCCTGCAAGCAGGTCTGGTGTAAGAGATGCACTTGAAATTTTGCGTGTAAGCACTCCGAAACTGCTTTTGGCAAAATGTTATGGATTAAGCCTTTCGGATCAATATTGGGTTAAGCCTATTAATTCCGATTTGGAATGGGAAGTCGTAAATTTCTTTGACAATGATTTTTCAGAAGATGTCGGTGACATTCTGTTCGGAAAAGCAAAAGATTCTGAAAACATCAGTTTGAACTCACCCGACAACACATCTGACGGTTGCTTAAAGAAAAGATGGAAAATAATTAATCAAAAGCGTTGTCTTCTTAAAGCAGGCAGTTTGCCATATGAACAACAGCCGTTTAATGAGGCTATTGCATCATTGATTATGGATAAATTGAATATAGATCATGTCAGTTATTCCGTTATGGTTGATGATGAAAAGCCATACAGCGTTTGCGAAGATTTTATTTCAAGAGATACAGAACTTGTTACGGCTTGGAAGATTTTGCAAAGGTATCCTAAACCTAATCACCTATCTGTTTATCAGCATTATATTGACTGTTGCAAATCTTTGGGCATTGATGACATCGTTGATAAAATCAATCAAATGATTGTAGTTGATTTTATTATAGCCAACGAGGACAGACACCTCAATAATTTCGGTCTTGTCAGAAATGCAAACACGCTTGAATGGATTGATGTTGCACCGATTTTTGACAGTGGCTCATCGCTCGGTTATGATAAAGTTACACCGAATATGGATAAACAATCATTGATAGTTTGCAAGCCGTTCAAAAAGACTTATTTTGAACAGTTAAAATTAGTCACCTCTTTTGATTGGATAGACTTTGACGCTTTGAAAAACATCGACAATGAAATACTCGGCATATTGAATGATGCCGATGAAAATTTAATTGATGATGCAAGAAAACAAAAAATCATATCTTCAATCAACCAAAGAATAGAATATATCCATAATCTTGCTATGGAAAAAACTTGGCAAGCCAATGATGACATCAACAAAGATGTTGAAAACGATATTGCCGAGGATTATTCATCATTTGATATGTCAATGTAAAAATCTAAATAATAAATGTGAAAGACTATCCCTCCTGATGTTTATTCTGCATCAAGAGGGCTCTTTTTTCTATTGCCCATTTTTACGGACTTTGTACATTGTATTTTTGGAATTCGCATATTCAACTAATCGCTTTCTGCTCTGCTCAAATACTTCATCAATCATATGTGTGTAGATTTTTGAGGTTACTGATATGCCAGAGTGTCCCGTACAGCGGCTACAAATGCGTCAAATTTGCAGAAACATCAGCAGTTCGTCTGTTTATCTGATTCACTTAGAAAGTAGTCAACAATCGGCATACAAGGTGTTATTGAACAACAAAATGCTACTATTATATTTTTTGCGTAAAAAATATAATCATATCATAAAGCCGGCAAATCTGATTGAATAAGCTTTTATATTCTTCGTCATTAAATTGCACAGTACCCTGCTGTAAGAGATGATGCGGATTTAGAGTTTCTTTCGACACCTCAGTGTAAGGTTCGCAATTCCTCATACGAATTTGCCGTGCTGAGCAAAAATAAAATCCTGAGAGATTTTTGAGAGACGCAAAGTCTGAAAAATGGCTTAAATAGGCGGTTTTGAAAAAAGATAGCGAGCCTCTGACTCCGTCATTTAAGGTTCGAATCCTTATACCTCTGCCATCACCTCGGAACATTCGTGTTCCGAGGCTTTTTTATGCCCGAATACTGCTTTTTACGGCGGTATTCGGGCATTTTTTCTTTGTCTTAAAATATCGTGAGAGACTTTGAGAGATTCTAAGAGACAGCAAAATTCAAAATTTCAAAGTCATTTTAGTGCGATTTAGGGCATTTATGACTGAGACTTTTGAGAGACATCGCTCAAATCAAAATCGTAACACGAATTAAAATGAGCAAAAAAATTGAGAGACATTTCAAAAAATAATGAGGGCTTAAAGAAGACTAAGTTTACGTTTCCTTGGGTTTTATAGACAAATCCATTAAATTCAAGATATTCTTGCCATTCGGTGTTATTAAAAACCATATCTTCTTTTAGTTTTGTATTTAGTAATATCGAAATGATTTTATCTTTTTCAATATCGCTGACAATTATTAAAACAGTACCTGTTGGCATTTCAAAATCTTTAGAAATATCATATATTTCACATATACTTTTCATCTATATTCTCCTTGATTTTTGATTTGTGAATTTTCAAAAATCAAGAATTATGGATATTTAGCTATGTAACATAACCACATAAAACTAAAAATGAATAAAAAAAATACGCCTTGTGAAAATTCATCAGGTGTATAGCTTATTTATATGTGATTTTAATATTGTCTATATCTTGCCATAAAAGCTTTTGACCACAGCTGGAGCAGTGATTTGTATATTCTCGCTCTATCGCTTTATGACATCTCGGACAAACTGAAAACATCAAATTAGCTTTTGATATGTAAATAGCTTGTTCAATTTTCATAGGCGTTCTGTATTTACATTTTCCTATTTTGCAACGAGTAAGAGCAAGCCCTCTATGCCGGAGAGCTTGCTCTTTTTTCGTTGTACACCTTTTTAATTTTACCTGTGCCAATTAGTACACCTTCAAGTATTAAACTTGCACAACACGGTGCAAATACAACATTAAATTTAAAAATAAATGATACGATTATCGCAACAATAATCAGCGATAATATTATCCAAGATATTTTGCGAAAATATTTATATTCCTTGTCATTTAAAGGCTTTTCCGGTGTATCAAGCGGACAAAGAATGAATATTAAAACAGCAAATACTAAAGATATACTAAGTAATGCAATTCTAATATCGTACATTTTTGATAACTTGATAAGCACTATACAGCATAAAATTGATAAAGTAGATAATATTTCGCATCTTGTTTCAGTCTTGGCATGATAGCCACCAGCATATCTTCTTATAAACTGAAAAGCAATATAGAAGATAACACTTTCAAAAACTGATTTAAATATGGATCCTAAAATAATTGCAATTATTAAATATAGTATCTGCGAAAGTAAAACAAAGAATCCATATTTGTACAGTTCTTGTTCATCATCTGATATGTCGTGTTGACAATACAAACAATCAACTAATTTTTCTGCAAATTTCGAAATCATTAATCAATGTGCTTTTTGAATTTGTCAAGAGAAGCCGGTGCTTTAGGCTGATATATGGCTGTACAAGTAGTCGAATTTGCATCTCTTTTTAATGATGAAATTGCAAGATTTTTTGATGTACTAAGTAAAGCTTTTTTGATTTTGTTCACGAAAATTCCTCCTTTTTGTTTAAAATATCATTTTTTTATATTAGTTTCAAGTAAAAAAACAAAAAACAAATCTAAACTGTTAAATTGCAAAAATTCATATAATTTTGGTAAATACAAATAAATTTTACCTTCGCTACCAAAATATTGTGATTTACCATTCTGTTTGGTGTATGTAATGGTTTAAAAATGTTAGCATAAATAAAAGAGGTGTTAATATGACTTATAATAAAGAATATATTGGAGAAAGAATTCAACGCAAAAGAAATTCCTTAAATATAACGCAAGAACAACTTGCTGAAATGATAAATACTTCCAAAAATACAATATCAAATGTTGAAAGAGGTGAAAATCCGCCAAGTGTAGAATTTATTGTTAATATTTGCAATGTACTTGGTGAAGATCCTAATTATTATATTTTAGGCGAAATACCGAAGGACGATATCGAAACTTATAATAATACCCTGCTAAAATTATCTCCTCAAGAAAGAAAATTTGTTAATGACTTTCTAAACTATTTAATTGAGAAGAAAAGAAATAGTTGACACTATAACGATTAAATGTTAAGTTACTCTTATCAAGAACTTTTGATAAGAGTTATTTTTTTGCGAGGGTTTTATGAAAATTTTAATTTGTGATGATGAATATACTAATTTAGAAATTTTAAAAAAATATATTACTGAATATACAGCAGCTCATTGCATAAAAGCTGACATTTATGCTACTGCTTCTTCTAAAGATGTTTTTGAAAGCTCTACTTCTTATGATTTAGCATTTCTTGATATTCAGATGCCTGATATAGACGGCATATCAGTAGCAAAAGAATTGAAAAACAGAAATCAAAAAGTCGTTATATTTTTCGTAACAGCATTTGATGAATATCAAGATGAAGCGATGGATTTGCACGCATTCAGATTTTTTGAAAAACCTTTTGATTCCGAGCGCCTGTATGCAAGCTTGGATAAAGCTTTGCAATATATAGATGAAACTTATATTGATTTATTTTTATATAATTCCGGTGAAGATAAGAAAATACTTGTTGATGATATTATGTATATCAGAAGGGAAAGCAGAAAAATCATTCTTCACACGAAGGATGGAAATGAATATATCACCAGACGCAGCTTAAATGAATGGATGGAGGAATTACCTAATACATTTTTTTATTTAGTTCATAAAAGCTTCCTTGTTAATCTCCATTACATTACAAAAAATTCTTATTCGAACATAGTATTAGATAATACTATTGAAATTCCCGTTGCATCACGAAAACAAGTTGACTTTCATAAATATTGGTTTCAATATCTTAAAAGGAGATAATAGATGTATAATTTAGCAATATGTTTTACATATTTTATTGAAATGCTTATTTCATATAGCTTTTTTTCTTTAATCGGAGAAAAGAAGCTAAAAGTTCCAATATGTTTTTTTGTTGGTACCGTATTGTTTTTGAGCGGAGCGCTTTTCGACATCATTCTTTCAAACACTCTTTGGTTTAACGCACTGTATTTTACAATTATAAACATTGCCTTTTCAATTCTGTGTTTTAGTATCAAAGTTACAAGATGTATATTTTATTCAATTCTTTTAAACATTATTCAAACAGCATTGGAGTTTGTGGCAATTAACTTAATATCAATAGTAACTAATACCGATGTTACAGCTTATAACAAGAATTTCCCTTTACTCATGATAGATGCAATTATAAGTAAGACACTATACTTATTTACATGTATTATTTTAGCAAGATTCATAAAAAAAGAAAAAACAAATATAAAATTTCCTATTGTTTTGTATATGTATCCCGTTCTTGCAATTATTACTTTACTGATAATTTTTTATATGTGCACACAATTTGAACTTAGTTATATTTATCAGCTTATTTTATCGGGAGTCGCATTTGCGATTTTTATTTCAATCGTACTTTTATTTATCTTTTATCAAAAAAGCATTGAAAAAGAAAACATTATTTTCACTTTGAAAAATCAAGTTGAAAAACATGATATGGATATGAATTACTATAATATTCTTGAAAAGCAGAATGAAGATTTAAGAATATATGCTCATGATACAAAAAATCATCTTAATGCAATTCACAATTTGAATACAAATCCGGAAATAGATGAATATTTAAATAAAATGATTAGTAATTTGAAAAGTTACAGTAGTGTTTGTCATAGCGGAAATCATATGCTTGATGTAATTATCAGCAAATATGCAACCGAATGTGAAATAAAAAATATAAGCTTCAGTTTTGATGTCTGTGTAACTAATTTAAAATACGTAAAAAGCAATGATTTAGTAACAATTCTAAGCAACGCTTTGGATAATGCAATAGAAGCCGCAGAAAAATCGTCGAGCAAAACAATAAATATTGCAACAGACCACATTAACACTTACGATGTTGTAACAATAACCAATAGTTGTGATACTCCACCCAAAATAAAAGGAAATGATTTAGAAACTACCAAAAAGAACAAAATTAACCATGGTCTTGGAGTTAAAAGTATTCAAAAAGTTCTTAAGCAATATAACGGAGATTGTCAATGGGAATATAATGAAAACAAACGAGAATTTACTTTAATAATTTCTTTATTATCGCAAAATTAAATATCAGTTATCCAAGCAGGCACACATTTTGTGTGTCTGCTTTTTGCATTTTGACATAATATCTTTGCATTTTGACATTTACTATTGTAGCGAAATCAGAATTTTGATACATTGATATCGAAATATAGTATTTGACTATTTGTATAAGGCTGTGATAATTTCAACTTAAAAAGGTGAACATAAAAATCATATTTGTGTGAATTTGTTTTCAAACAAAAAGGATATGTAACAAAAAAGATTATATCAAGTTTTCTTTCTACGGCTATGGCAGTTACAATAATTTCGTCGCACATTTATGAGGTAATATGAATTTTTTCATTATTACTTTTCTTAATCGGAAAGTAAATTACTTTCCTAACAAAAATATTTAATTGATTGCAGAGCGCTTGCTCAAAAGAAAGGACAAACATTATGAAACATGCAAAAATCTTTTTGACTTTTTTGATAATTCTTAGTTGCTTTACAGCAGGCTTTTCAATGACTGCCCTTGCAGGAGACGACAATGTTGCATTTTCATTTACTATGAAAGCAGACATGAAAAAGAACTATACCGGAGATAGGTATAGGGAAACCACAAGAACAAACAATCCGTGGAAAGTGAATATGACTGCCAGCACCGAGGGTAAGCACACACAAGCTTATTACTTCTTGGCAAGCAACGGTATACGTAGGATACAATATTCGGACCAACATCTTGTTAAATCCGAAACGGGAGACCATTGTTACAAAGCGTATGCAGAGGCGTCAAAGCAAGGAGTGTCATTAGGCTGCAAAAACAATAATGATGTGAATAAAAGCTATACGGTATCAGGTTATTGGGACGAAGAAACCGGCGGAACTATTAAGTGATTTTAGTTTACCTTGCAAAAATATCCCCTGCATATGACTTTTGTTGTGTGCAGGGGCACATTAATTTTTATGAAGGGAGGACGTAATGATTTGAAAGTCACATATTATTTAAAAAGAATTATCAATGATAAAATCAAGCTTGGATTTATATTTCTGCTGTTTTTATTGCCGATAATGGATTTAATATCTACACTGGTTAGTATTCACCACGGAGCGACGCCTATGGCGCCGTGGTCATCAACATTTCTTTCTTTAACATCGACCTCATTTATATTTCATTCGCTCTTTTTCAACTTTCTTCCGTTATATCTGCTCATTATCAGTTGTGATGATTGTTTTGAGGATTGCACAACAAAATACCGTAATATCCTTATTTCAAAATGGGGCAAAAAGGATTATGTAATAACAAATATTACAAAATCATTTTGCATTTCCTTTTTCCTGATACTTTTTACATTGCTTTTAAATATGCTTATGTCAGAAATAATTTTCAATACGGCGACCTACAGCATATTCAGCGAAAATTTAGTTGATGAGGATAAGACGAGCCTTTTTTATATTGAGGCAACACATCCAACCATAACAAATATAATTTACATATTTACCACGTCCTTATTGTCCGGAGCAATTGGCGCTGCCGGAGCGGCACTTGCAATGGCAATTAAAATCAGAAAAATCGTTTATCCTTTACTCTTTCTTTTATGGTTTTTGCCGGCGCACACCGACAAATCCATTATGCTCGCATTACAACCGTTTTGCGAATATGGCTTAGATACGAAAATACCCGTATTTGTCATAACTCTCGGAATTTTTGTAGTATTGACAATCGGTGCGGCGATAAAAGAGGTGCATTATGCAAAAATTTAAGCATACCGCTTCAAAGTATGCTGTGGTATCGGCATTGGCTTTGTTTATTATGATTTTTTTGTGGTTTTTTTTCAATTGGAGTTATGTAAACTTTAAGGGAGATATATTATTCAACTATTCAAACAAAGATAAGCTGACCGAATTTTTTACAGATAATTTTTATGGAACAAGGGCTTGCTGTTTAGTATTCCCTTTGCCGTTTGCCTTTGCAATTAATTATCTGCTTTACGATGAAAAAGTATTTTATATTTGCAGAATTAAAAACCGAATGCAATATATAACGCAATGTGTTTTAAATATAATTGCTTTTTCATTTATTTGTGCCTTTTTTCACGAGGCAGTCAGCATAATATGTTCTTACCGGCTTTTTGGCGGCGAATTGATAAACGAACTTCACATAATAAAATATTGCTCATTAAATTTTATTACAATTTTTTTATATTTTGTCAGAGTCGGCGGGGTATTTCTTTTGATAAGATTGTTTACCAATAAAAAAATTGCGCCGTATATTTTATTTGCCGTTTACGTTTTAGAATTTTATTTGTCTAATTTTTTTGGTTGGCTGCCGGTTAACGACGCAAATATTATCGAAAATCTGATTTTTGAAAATAATATGTCAGCTGTTATTTTTGCCATAATCAGAGAGATAAGTTTTGCGATAATAATTATAATTTTTTCGTATTTTAAATTTCAAAAAAAGGACATCTTGAACAATGAAAAGAAATAAAGCAGTCGGTTTATTTTTAATGATTATAATCATATTCCAAGCACTTTATTTTTTAAATGACGAGAGCTTGCATTTATATTCCTTTGCTGTCGGTATCAATAGGGAAAGCAAAGACGCTATGGACATAATTACAATGGCTGTTTTTCTCGTTCCGGTGTTTTTTATGCACTTTTATTTCAGCGAAACTCTGTATAATTTAACTCACGGCTACGGAAAGCTTTACATTATAAGGCAATATTCAAAAACGAAATTAATCATTAAGCAAATCGTCAAAATTTTTCTGTCGGTATTGGTTATTACCGCATTTCAAATTATCACGTCATTTATATTCAGCGCAAGCTTGAAATCTGTTCAAGCAGGCAATATGATACGCTGTGTTTCGATATACATAATATGTATTTTCACTATGCAAATGCTCCAGATGATGCTTGAATACTTTTTAAAACCGGAGCAGGCGGCAATTATATGCTGTGCTTATGCTTTAGTTTCATATAGCGTAGGATATTTTCTTGCAGACAGTATTATTGTACGAGTATTATTCTTTCCTTGTCTGATGTTTGGCGCAGTGAACGGTGCATTAACAAGCGAAACATATTACATAAAATCATTTGCAGTTTTATTATTAATATGTTTATGCCTTATCGTCGGTAATATATATAAATTCAAAAAAACAGATATATTTTAGGAGGAAAAACAATGATTACTTTAAAAAATGTAAGCAAAACGTTGGGAAAACATCTTGTGCTTGATAATATTAATTATACATTTGAAAACGGTATGGTATATGGCCTTTGCGGTCATAACGGCTCAGGAAAGACGATGCTTTTGAGAGCTATTGCCGGCCTTATTGTTCCTGACGATGGTGAGATTATAATTGACGGCGAGAAACTTCACCGTGACATTTCATTTCCGCCGAATGCGGGTATTGTCATAGAAAGTATGGAGCTTCTGCCTAAATACAATGCTTTTGACAATTTACGTTTGCTTGCAGACATTAAGAAAATTGCGAGTGACGAAGATATAAGAAACAGCTTAGAGCGTGTCGGTCTTAATTCGGATTTGAAAGTAAAAAAGTTTTCTCTCGGTATGAAACAAAGGTTGAATGTTGCGCAGGCAATTTTTGAAAAACAGAATATAATTTTGCTCGACGAGCCGTCAAATGCGCTTGATAATGACGGCGTTCAGCTTATTTACAGTATCATTAAAGAGGAAAAGCAGCGTGGTGCTACAGTTATTGTTGCCACGCATCACAAAGAGGACTTGGATGAACTCTGCGACACAATTTTAACAGTATCGGAGGGGAGATTAATTGAATAGTAAATTATTAAAAAAGAAATCGACACTCATTTTTTCAGCCGTTTTTGCTATATTGATTGTTAGCTGTGTTTTTTTGAATGCCTTTTTGGTCAAACCCGCAGTCGCAAAAAGCGGTAATAATGTTGATTCATCAGCCACAGACGAGGTCACTGAGGATGAACCCGAAATCGAGAGAAAAAAGACAGACGACGGTTTTATATATTACATTTTAACAGATGATAATAAAAACGTTTATGTAACAATTAACTCCTATGACGGTGATGAGAAAAATGTAATTATTCCAAGCAGTATTGAAAATTATCCTGTAAAAGAAATTGGCGGCAACTGTTTTTCAAATATCAATAAAGTGGAGTCAATTACAGTACCTGACTCTGTTGTAGCAATAGGTGATTTTGCATTTTTCGGCTGCCCAAATCTTACAAAAGTTGTTATTCCGAGCAGTGTTAAAAAAATTGGTGCTGCCATAAATTCCGGCTCACATTTCACGATATACGGCGAGTCCGGTTCTTATGCCGAGGAGTATACGCTCCACCCCGAAAAGCACACCTGCACAGAGCCAATTCCTTTTGAGCCTATAAATTCTAAAGATTAAAAAGCAACCAAACATATATATTTGGTTAGAATTATGTTAATTTAAAATAAATTATATAGATATTCGTATGGGAAAACGGACATATGAAGATGTATCAAAATATGTTGAATCGCAAAGTCAGCATAAATGCAAGGTTTTGAGTGCCAAACCCGAACAGCAATTTGACGACTTCGATTTAGACGTGACAGTTTGGAATGTAAAAACTGATACTGACGGAGCGTGGTGGGTTGTAGAGGGAGACACTGTTCCCATGAATTTGTATCCGCAAGGTGCATACTATTTTGGAACAGACGAAGTCTACTCATTTCATATGTGATTAATGGAACGAATGCAGGCATCGCAGGAGCAATACAATCCTGATGACTATATTGAAACGGCTTCATTAGGTACTGAGATTGCTCCTCACCTTTTACGTAAACTAAGAAGCATTACCGCCCAAATTGATTTGGCAACAGAAATAGAAGATTTTCAATCAATTGGTGTTCAAAGCAGAGAAATACTAATTGAACTTGGAAATTATATTTATGATTCGCATATGGCAGGTAATCAAGAGCAACCACAAGCTTCCAATTTTAAGAAAAAAGCCGAACTGACTATCCAATTCTATTTAAATGAATCTGATAACGCAGATTATCGCAGCATGATCAAAAAATTGACTGAGGCAACATGGGACTACGCAAATAAAATAGCCCATTCGAGTAGTGCAACATATTATGAAGCATCTACTTGTGTATCCCTATGTATTTCTCTTGTTTGTGTCTATGAAAATGTTCGGAACGATATATTCATATGACGAAAATATAGCTGCAAAGGTTGGCTTTATTTCCTATTGCTTTGGGTCAAAATTCTGTGAAATGGTTATTCCACTGAAACGGTTAAGGTTGTTTTGCAATATAACGCTGATGAAATCGGTTATAACAATATCGCAATCTTTGTAGCAAAAAGCAATTACCGTTCTCAAAATGTTTTGTCCCGTTTAAGCGCATGGTTGAACCATCAGCGAATCGGAAAATTTCATGTAATTCATCCAAAGAATTTAATCGTAAAAAATGATGTTATTTATTTGCCGCCATATATGACATTTTGTTTGTAAAACTAAACGAAGAACACTTTTATATTCTTCGTCATCAAATTATGCAGTACCCTACTGTAAATGATAATGAGAATTACAAGCTGCTTTTAAAACTAAACAATGATAAATATAAAGATATTCTGAACAACTTATTACAAACAGCAACAGAGTATAATATAAAACTCGAGTAGAAGGAAGAATTTGCAATGAAAGAAAATGAAAAAACAAATACTCAAAACAATAATATAAATAGTGGTGATAAACTTGGATATTTACAGTTAATCCAAGAACCTATATGCAGAATGTCAACAATTTCTGCAATATTCAAAGGCTTCGCAGCTGCTATTGTTGGTGGGATAGCTATGATATCTTTTAAAGATATCAGTCTTATTGTTTTAGGATTGTCATTTTTACCTGTATTTGCATTCGCAATGTTGGATATATACTATCTTAAACTTGAAAAAAAGTTTAGATATTTATATATAAAAGTTAAAGATGGTATCCAGCCTATCAATTATTCTTTAAATATAAATTTTGAAAAAGATGAGATTAAAAAAGCTAAGGCGACCAATTGGGATTGTATTAAATCTCCATCAATTTATTTGTTTTATCCAATGATGATAGTAGTGTTGGTTGCTGTTTTTATTTTAAAATGTGTTAAAATTATATAAGCTCAAAAGAAAATAATTGTGCCAAGAAAAACTTCTGTGCCTTGTAAATATAGAAATTATAATTCCAAAAAATTAACTATGATATTATAATATTTTACGTTTCTAAAATATGAAAGGAAAACTATGTACACTAAATTCAATTATTCCCCATCTGGATATTTCTATAATCATGAAATAAATAGGCATTTATCAAACGGTAACAAGATTTTTTCTGCTCATGAAAAAGAAGTTCAAAAATGTCTGTCTCAGTATATTACAGAAGACGGAATAATAAACGGAACTGATTTAAAAGAACATTGGTTTTCCATTACAAAGAAAGATATATTTATATCACATTCACATTGTGATATTAATAAAGTTAAAGCATTTGCTGGATGGTTGCATGATTGTTTTGGATTGGAAGCATTTATTGATTCGTGTTCTTGGGGATATTGTGATGATTTGTTAAACAAAATTGATAAAAAGTATTGTTACGATTCAAAGAAAAAGACATATGATTATCATTTGAGAAATTATACAACTAGTCATGTTCATATGATGCTTTCAACAGCACTAGCAGAAATGATGGATAACACAGAATGTATAATTTTTTTCAATACTCCTAATACAATAAATTTAGAAGACGAGCTTGATAAGATTAACGGAAAAAATAAAGAAATAACGACATCTCCATGGATATATCATGAATTGTCAATGACGACAATGTTGCAACGAAAACAGCCAAAAAGAAGTGAAATGATAATGGAGCATTCATCACAACAGTCTCGTTATGATTTGAAAGTAAAGTATGATGTAACTAAAGCTTTAAATGAAATGATAGATTTGGAAGACAATCACATGGAAGAATGGTATGAGTTATGGAATAAACAAACAAAAGAATTGGGTTATAAAGGAGAAGCATTAGATACTCTTTATGAAATTGTATTTCCGCAATCGAGGTGAAATAATGGGCAGAAAAATATTTATTTCATATAAATACAAAGATTATGATGTAAAAGAATTATCAATTGATACTAGACCAACATGGCCATGTGATTATGTTAACTACATAAAAGATGTTGTTTTGGAAAGTGATGATATATATAAAGGTGAAAAAAGTGATGAAGATATTTCTCATTTGAGCGATACTGCAATTTGGAATCATTTAAAGGATAAGATATATGATAGTTCAATTACAATTGTATTAATTTCTCCAAATATGAAAGAACCTGAAAAATGGCAACGTTCTCAATGGATCCCATGGGAAATAAGTTATTCTGTTAGAGAAACAATTAGAAATGATCGTAAAAGTCATAGAAATGCAGTATTAGCAGTAATTTTACCAAATAAAAATGGAACATATAGTTATTATGATCAAAACAATCTTTTTCCAATATTAAAAGAAAATATTGACACAGGATATATTTATGTTACTAGGTGGGATAGTTTTATCAAATATCCTCAAGGATGTATTTCTATTGCTTTTGATTATATGAATAATACACCTGATTACAAAATATCAAAATCGTTATAATATTATAAACATCAGTTTAATTGTTGTTCTGCTTAATAATAAAATATGTAGCAATTTATTGAATATTTATTATCGGAATACGATTAATGATAAGAAGATTAGACAAAAAGATTGTTGGTTAAGTATCGAGTTGCCAAAATAGAAGTTACAGAAACGGTGCAAGATTATTCAATGAGTATTCCTGATTCATATAAGGGATTATGTAGTTACCTAAAGGCATTTTTATCCGTTTCAACAGGTCTATTTTATGGGGCAATAATTATTGCACTTTTTATATTTTATTTTTTTATCAAATAAGGAGAATGTTATGGCAAGAAAAGTTTTTGTATCATATAAATATGCTGATTCATCGGTAGCGTCAATTTCTAATGGGTACTCTTGGTACAATAAAAGTACCGTTAGAGATTATGTCGATTTAATTGAAAATAGAATGGGCAATACGAATTGTGCTTACTATAAAGGCGAAAGAAATAATCAAGATTTATCATATCTAACAGAAGATATGATTTGGGAAAAATTAAAAGACAAAATCTATGATAGTTCTGTTACTATAGTTTTAATTTCGCCGAATATGAGAGAAACATATAGATACGATGAAGATCAATGGATTCCTTGGGAGATATCATATTCTTTACGAAATCAAAGCCGTAATGGAAGAACAAGTTATAGTAATGCGTTGTTGTTTGTAATATTGCCTAATAGTTATGGCTCTTATGACTATTATCAGCCATCGTCACTATTTAAAATTATGAGAGATAATATTTCAAATAATTATGCCGAAGTTATTCAATGGAACACATTTAACAGCGATATGGAATATTACATAGAGAGAGCAGTAACAAAAAAGAACTCTGTTAGCGATTATAATATTGTTAAAACAATATAAGGATGATTTTATGTTATTTAAGAAAAAGCCGATTTCAGCAGAATATACGGTATATGGTTGTTCATTACAAATAGTAGCAAATAAAGGTGAAATACCTAAAGCAAAAATGCTATGCACAATAGAATCTGATGATACAATATTAATCGGTGATATAAGGCATTATAAATGTAAAGATTTTTGCAAGGGATATGGCACTTTGATGATGCAAAAACTTATATCTTATGCAAAAGAAAACGGATACAAAACTATTTACGGTCATTTATCGACGGTCGATTTAGACCATAAGGATAGATTGTATCATTTTTATGAAAAATTCGGGTTTGAGATTACAGAAAACGAAGAACAAAATAGTAATTTTTACGGCAAAATAACTTTAAATTTATAGGAATAAAAGGCATTCACAAATATGAAAATAAAATATTCACTGATGCTATTTTCTATAAAAACATAGAAAAGTTATTGTTTGATTATTATAGCATTGGCAATATCAAATTTTGTAAGTTGCTTAAGACTCTTTTATGTAAGGTTCGCAATTCCTCATACGAATTTGCGGCTATAAGCAAAAATAAAATTCTGAGAGATTTTTGAGAGACGCAAAGTCTGAAAAATGGCTTAAATAGGCGGTTTTAAAAAAAGATTGCGAGCCTCTGACTCCGTCATTTAAGGTTCGAATCCTTATACCTCTGCCAAAGAGGAACGAGATACTCAAGCGAGTATCTCGTTTTTCTTTTGTAAAAAGAAATTAAGGATTCGAAGAATACTTATTACGAGTTTATAATGCAATTAAACCCGTAATATCGTTCTGTCAAGTCTTTAAGGTGGAGATTTGCAAAGCAAATACTACCGTGACTTGACAGGTTGATATAATCTGCCATTACCTCGGAACATTCGTGTTCCGAGGCTTTTTTATGCCCGAATACTGCTTTTTACGGCGGTATTCGGGCAAAGTGTCTGCGTTCTTTGCAAAATTTCTTTTATATTTTTCAAGGTGTACTCGTATATTTTTCAAGGTGTACTCGGTCGGAACTCCTATGCCGATGTCATTCGTTCCGATTAAAATCACAAGATTTTTCGGGTTTATGTTCAAGGCGTTACATTCGAACCTTTCCAACAATCTGTCGCTGTCAACGGCAAACAATCCCGCACCGATTGCGCCGCAAAATTCAGGCTTATCGGATATGAAAATCTTTGTGTTCAACCGCTTTTGCAACACTTTTTTCAAAAACATGTTTTCGGGCAGATGAAATAGTCCCCCTTGGCTTGCAACTAAACCTAAAAATCGCATAATTTATAAGGCTTCTGCCCTGTTTTGGGCAGAAGCCTTTTTGCATATTTAATAAGATTTTCTTCTTCGT